>JAESGR010000010.1_pt1 | contig 1283334 bp, 1015 predicted proteins | sample 9269771 | NCBI WGS metagenome assembly JAESGR01 (sample SAMN15739572, study PRJNA653492) | algae metagenome | isolation source: Chroococcus sp. CMT-3BRIN-NPC107 and co-occurring heterotrophs from well... | place: USA: Clark Mountains Wilderness, California | collected 2010-04-18 | reverse complement strand
ACATGTTGCTAGTAAAAACCAAACTTGGTTTAAGTAAGATAAGTGGCATTGGCTTGTACGCCGATACGTTTATACCAAAAGGCACGATTATTTGGCGCTTCGTGCCTAAGCTAGACCTGAAATTTAACGAGAAGGAATATCAGGCCTTTAAGCAAAAACATGATTGTGAAAGAATAGATAATTATATTTATAAGAGCAGAATCAGCGGATGTTATATACTCTGTACGGATGATGCCAGATTTATCAATCATTCGTATGAACCAAATACAATAGATACGATGGATGATGTAGAAGGGCTAACCATCGCATCCAAAGATATTTTTCCTGGAGAAGAGATCGTTTCTGATTACCAGATGTTTGATGCGGATTTTGATAGCTATAAGCATTTGCTATTGAGTGTAGCACAATAATTTACTAAAAAGGCTTACAGTATGTAAGCCTTTTTTCTGTTTTATACTTAATTCTTTTTCTTCAGAAAATCGAAGGGTTTCCTTTTTGAGCCTTCGCTTTTCTTGTTATCCCCTTTTTGCCGTTGCTTTGCTTTTTTCTGCTTTTCTTTAGCTTTTTGCTTTTTCTTTTTTACTTTTTCTTTGCTTTTCTTTTTCTTAGACTTCTCTTTGTCTTTATTATTAGTTTCCTTTTTGTTCCAACTAAATTTATTATCCAGAGGAAAATAATACCGCAAACCTATGTGAAAGTTATTCACTTTGTCAGCTAAGCGTTTCTCCCCTGTTACTTCAGCCACTCCTTTATCAAATAAATAATTGTATCCTGTAGTTAGGTGAAAGCCTAATAATCTAAAACCTACTGCAGGACCTATTGCAAAGCTTCCATTGTCAAAATCTGTATAATATCCGGCATTAGCTCCTAAAGTAAGAGCTATTCTACCACGCTTTGTCCAGAAACCTGCCTGATAGCCCAATACATTATCAGCTATATTATAAGTCACATTTGCTGTAGCAGCTATTAGCCTTGGATTAGTTAGCCTTACTTTACGCCAATGTATTTCGCTTCCAAATTCAAAAAAAGTGGACTTCCCGCGTTGCACGCCTAATATTACGCCATAATTCCGTTGAAACAATTTTGCTTTAGCTGACTGTGCATCTAAAATATCAAATTTTGAGATAGGCATTAAGCCAGGCGAATAAGTGCTTGCAGAAGTATAGTTACTAGCATATTGCCCCTTACTAGTTATAGTAAAAGCTAAATATATAGTGAGAAAACAAAAATAATACTTCATAGAAGCTTTTATTTGTGATAGATGATAAACAAGTAAAATTGATGGATAAGTCTTGTCAATTTTTACACCACAAAAATATATAGATAAGCATATAGCATACAATGTATCTACCTGAAAACGGTACTTCTGTACATTTCGATATAATATAACTTGCTTATGTTCTTCAGAAATGAGTTGTTTTAGATTAAACTTTGTTAAAAAGCCTTCTAGATTTATAACTCTAGAAGGCTTTAATATGAATATTGATTCAATTATTCTACTGTTACGGATTTTGCCAAGTTGCGAGGCTGATCTACATTGCATCCACGCATAACAGCTATATAATAGGAAAGCAATTGCAAAGGTATAACAGATAACAACGGCACTAATGCTTCATGCGTAGCAGGAATTTCTACGACAAACTCTGCCATTTGTTTAATCAATTTGTCTCCCTCTGTAACTACAGCTATGACACGCCCTTTACGCGCCCGCACTTCCTGAATATTCGATACTACCTTTTCATAAGAACTATCTTGCGTAGCAATAAACACAACAGGCATTTCTTCATCAATCAGAGCTATGGGTCCATGCTTCATTTCGGCAGCCGGGTACCCCTCAGCATGTATATAAGATATTTCTTTTAGCTTTAAAGCTCCCTCCAATGCAACTGGGAAATTATATCCTCTACCCAAATACAGGAAATTACGTGCATCTTTAAAAATACTTGATATGTACTTTATCTGACTATGATTATTTAATGTTTTTTGTATTTGATCGGGAATAGCTTCTAACGCATACAATAACTCACGATACATAGAATCTGAAATAGTTCCTTTTGTTTTTGCTACCACTACAGCCATCATAGTTAACACCGTTACTTGAGCAGTGAATGCTTTTGTACTTGCAACACCTATTTCTGGGCCCGCATGTGTGTAAGCCCCTGCATGTGTGGCTCGTGGAATAGATGACCCTACCACATTACATACACCAAAAATAATAGCTCCTTTAGATTTCGCAAGTTCAATGGCGGCTAGTGTATCGGCAGTTTCACCAGATTGCGATATGGCAATTACCACGTCTCCTTCATTTATAATAGGATTGCGGTATCTGAATTCCGAGGCATATTCTACTTCCACAGGTATACGAGCCAGCTCTTCAAATACATATTCTGCTACTAAACCTGCATGCCAAGATGTTCCACAACCTAAAATAATAATCCGCTGTGCCTGGGTAAGTTTATTAATGTATTCACGTAAGCCACCAAGTAAAATATGTCCTTTATGAGCATTTATCCGGCCACGCATACTATCTTTTACTGACTTAGGCTGCTCAAAAATTTCTTTTAACATAAAATGCTCATAACCACCTTTTTCAATGGACTCCAACTCCAGTTCCAATGTATGTACATATGGAATAATTGGAATATCTTCTAGGCTCTTTATGCTCAAGTGGTTATTGGCTATTACAGCAATATGATGATCATCCAGATAGATAACTTCTTTAGTATATTCTATAATTGGTGTAGCATCTGAAGCCAGGAAATATTCATCTTTTCCTACTCCTATTACCAAAGGACTGCCTTTTCTAGCGGCTATAAGCTTTCTGGGATTATCTTCAGACATTATTACAATAGCATATGCACCTACTACTTTCTGAAGTGCCAGTCTCACCGCTTCTTCCAACGAGCATTTGGCATGTAGCTGAATATCTTCTATGAAATGAATCAGCACCTCAGAATCTGTTTCACTTAAGAAGATGTGACCTTTATTAATTAAATCTTGTTTGATTACACTGTAATTCTCAATTATGCCATTATGAATAATAGCCAGTTTTTGGTCAGATGAATAGTGTGGATGGGCATTTACATCATTTGGAGCTCCATGTGTAGCCCATCTAGTATGGCCAATACCAATATTACCAGCCAGATGAACATCTTTCAGATGGGCTTCTAAATCACTTACTTTACCCTTTTTCTTATATACATTCAAGCCTCCATTTAATAAGGCTACCCCTGTACTATCGTATCCACGATATTCCAGTCGTTTTAAACCTTTAATGATAATTGGATAAGCCTCTTTATGGCCTGTGTAAGCTACAATACCACACATATTTTTAAATTTTAATGAAATAGTTTAATTACAGGTGTTACTATTCTTTTCACCGATAATCTATTTAAATACTGGCGAAACTACAAATGTACTGTTGTGATAAAATAAAAAAATTGTATTTACTTAATGAATAGTACATTAAATAAATACAATTTTATATCTATTGTTGATTCTTTACTGCTTTATTTCTGTGTAATAAATCTGCAACTTTAAAGAATTTGTAGGATGCTGTTGATTTCCTAAAATCAGCCTGCTCACTGAGTTTTCAAGTGAAGAACCAGCAATAACCGAATAAGTAGGTGCACCTGAAGAAGTAGGTGGATAAAAAGATTCCAATGAGAGCGAAGGAACGGTTATAAATATAGTTGGATTTACTGTTTCGCCGTTATCTAATATTTGCTGCAAATATTGGGTTATATCAAACCTATAAGAGTTATCTGTAGAATTGTAATTAGACGTTAGAGGAGCTGTACTTCCATTTAGATTAGAGAAAACTTCTACTGGTACATATATACCATTGGAAGTTTTTAAAGGCTGGCCATTGGAATTTGCCCGATAAATAATTAATTGAGCCGGAGGCGGAGTAGTGTTACCTGTTTTACTTTGCACAGGCTGTACAGTTAAATACGCTTGATTAAGTCTAACTGTTCGGCTCTCCTTTAATTTTTGCAAATGTGGTATTTCGATTTTAGTCATTACACCGATACCACCTTCAATAGCTGTTTCCTGCGAAGTAATAGTGGAAGAAACAGGCTGGTTAATTGAAAGCATATTCCAAGGTGCATTCCTGTTACTAGTTACCTGATTAAAAGCACGTGTTTCATCTAAGATAAAATCAAATGTATTTTGTGTCTGGGAGGCGGCATTGCGATAATACACTCTCATCCGGGTAGCTGCGCTTAATATATTAAATCCTACAACAGCGCTGTTTGAACTTGGGTCAGCAACTAAGGCAAAGCCTTTGAGTGCTTCCCGAACAGCTGGTCTGCTTTGTCCATTTAACGCAATTAATTGATTACTTACACTTGGATCTAATTTAATTTTCAATGTATCACCAGTAACTCTTGGAGCAGGACGCCATTGGGCACTTCCAACTAAAGTAGGCGAATAAGATATACTACTGTTATTATAATAACGTATAGTGTCTATCTGATTCTCTATTTGGTATAAGTTCAAACTTTGTGCTGTAGTAGTATCTCCATAGATGTAATTTTTCCTTAAAGATAGCACGACAGAATCTATGGAAGGAGAATCGCCAAAACGTAATATGGAATCGGTAATGGAATATATCTGAAAACAACTAGTAGATGAAATAACTCCCAGTTGCGGATCTGTATAAGCTCCGGAAAGCAGATATCGGTTAGAAGCAGGAGTGATTAATCCATTTCTAAGAGAGGTACGGACAGAATCCACTTGCACAGTAGAAGTTTGAACAGTTACTGTATCTGTATACTGTACCCCAAAAGATTGGCCTGGGTTTTTTATGTCCAGGCCAATATCTCCAGGTTCTTCGCAAGCAAACAGAGTAAATACAAGAAGAGAGAAAAGTGTTGCTTTTTTAATTAAAAAGTTCATTATACAGATTATAATAGGAATCCGAGAAATTTCCGTTCGGCTCGATAAAATTAATTTTCTTATTGTTATCGAATGTTTCGAACAGATTATTAAGGCTTTCGCTAAAATCTTCGTCTGCCTTAATAATGGCATCAGCATATTCCAGGCCAATTTTAATAAAACCTTCGTAATCTGCTGATTTAAGATGGGTCAACATTTCATCTTCAATGTCGATCATCTTTACTTTATCGAGTAAATTTTCGTCAAATTTATGTGAAAAGAAACTATTATAAACAGTGAATACAGTTTTAGTATCTTTAAACATAGGATCATTTTTATAGGTAGTTTTCAGATACATAGGAATCAAACTTGTCATCCAGTCATTGCAATGAACAATATCAGGCGACCATCCTAGTTTTTTTACTGTTTCTATTACTCCTTTACAGAAAAAGATAGCCCGCTCATCATTATCTTCATGAAACCGATTCTCTTTATCAAAGAAAACGGATTTCCGGTGAAAATAGTCTTCATTGTCAATAAAGTATACTTGCAATTTGGCACTTGGCACAGAAGCAACTTTAATAATTAAGGGTTTTTCCTCTTCACCTACAGCAATATTAATCCCTGAAAGTCTTACTACTTCGTGTAACCTATTTTTACGTTCATTGATCAAACCAAAACGGGGAACAAGAATTCTGATTTCCATGCCTCGTTCTTGCATAGCCTGTGGTAGTTTTCTTACAAAGTCTGCTACCTCAGAGGTCTGAAGAAAAGGATTGATTTCGCTTGCTACATAAAGTATTCGGAGTTTTGACATATATGTGTGGATTTGATACTTCCCATTTGATGGCTTGCAAAAATACAAAAAAAATCTCGCATTTCAAGATTTTTTACTTGGATTGGTGTATTATTGCGCATGTGTGTCCTTACGAAAGCATTTTTAGCAGAATATATCCTGGTTTAAAAACAGTTCACAAAATTTTTCCTAACAAAAATAAGTATTAACATCTGTAAAGGTTAATCCACTTATCTTATACTAGCAATCTGTTTGGTTATTTACTATTATTTGCCCCTCATATCCAGGTTTTATGCATCTTTTTACTGATATAGATTCCCTACAGATATTTTTAACCTCTCATAAATGTGCCGGAAAAAAGATTGGGTTAGTACCAACGATGGGGGCCTTACATAGCGGTCACTTATCACTGATTGAGAAGGCCAGGCAAGAATGTGACCTGGTGGTGTGCAGTATATATGTAAATCCTACTCAATTTAATAATCCCAATGACCTTGTCCATTATCCCAGGACTGTTTCCAGCGACCGTCAATTATTAGAATCTGTACAATGTGATGCAGTATTCTTACCGGATGACCGGGTAATGTATCCACAAAAAACACTGCTTAAATTTGATTTTGGTTATTTGGAAAGCGTAATGGAAGGAAAATACCGGCCCGGACATTTTAATGGTGTTGCTACTGTAGTAGCTAAACTATTGCATATAGTAAAGCCGGATCGAGTATACTTTGGCCAGAAAGATTTACAACAATTTGCTGTTATTCGACAATTGGTAGCCGATTTATCGTTTGGTGTACAATTGGTATGCTGCCCTATTGTACGTGAGAGAGATGGCCTGGCTATGTCTTCCAGGAATGTACGCCTCACAGCCAATAATAGAGCAATAGCCCCACTGCTTTATCAGACCTTACAAATGGCACAGAAGTTAACATTAGAAATGTCCATTAAACGGGTCAAAGAAGCAGTTGTTAAACACTTAGCTCCTACACCTGAAATACAGTTGGAATACTTTGAAATAGTAGATAGTTATACGCTACAACCAGTAAAAGAAGTAAACAATCATGAAATGGTTTCTTTGTGCATAGCTGCCTATATGGGAGAAATACGACTCATCGATAATATATTTCTGCATTCAGCAGAGCAGTTCTGTTAACTACAATTAAATCAGCTAATTATTCTAACTCTTACTACAAGTATCATAGAGTTATATATATAGCATATATACAAACCCCTTTTGTTTAATGTATTAGTTTTCTATTGTCCTTACAAAGATTTAGTGGTTCAATTTTCCTTTCTCATAGGCTGTTGGGTGGCTACTCCTCTAAATATTACACTAGTTACCAGCACTTTATATTGCTTTGTTAATAAATTGAAACAAATTGTCAGATAAATTCTGTGCCCAGGCATGACTATTTTAGCTCGAAACCAATTTTAATTTATGTTGGCACCTTGCATCATCGCATCACTTGCTGATATAGTACAGAAAAGTAACCGTTAAACTGCCATAGACTATTACATCTGCATTGTTTTAAAACCATCCGCATCAGGCAAGTCTATTTTTTTCCTCAATCTTGTAGTTATAATTTTTTTAGCTAGAGGTAAATGTTGGTAAGTGCAGGCAAATTATAGTTCGTATCTGCTGAATAATCCATATCATACTCATAATCGTTGCTAAAAGTTGTTGCAAAAATTATTTAAAGACGAGCTGGCTTAATTTATCATTCATATAAGTAGATGAAAAAGTATAAAGACTTTAATGTTGGGGTTAAGCAAAGTATAGTAATTGTTTTAATAGCCATTATAGGTAGTGTTTCTGGGTATTTTTTGAACCAGATGTATACCAAACAAGTACAATACGGAAACCTATTAGCAGTAACTGAGCGGCAAGCAATGATTCTGAAACTACTGTCCGCCAGCATGCCTCCCAATGCTAACTTAACTAATCAATCGACGCAACAAATCCAAAACAATAGCTTTTTATTTCAGTCAGCACAGGTGGCTTTACTCCATGGGGGAAAAGTAGCCAATACTATCTATATTCTACCACAGGCCGATGCTGAAGATAAAAAAGCAAATAAACTGTTGCGTACAATAGATAAACTTTGGAGCCAGTATAAGCAGGAGTCTCAGAGAAGTGCCTCTACAAAATCAGACGAGCAGCAAGCAAACATACAAGACATTTTGAGCAGCCTCGAAAAGCAGACATGGGAACTAAACACCCATTTTCAGGAACTCAGCACCAAACACAATCAATGGATGAATACGGCTATGGCCTTGCTAGCTATTATTATAGTAGCTATGATAGGTGTCGTTTATCTGCTATTAGAAAAATTCCTAAAAACTCCTATTCGGCAAATTGCAGAAGTATCTGTACGAGCGGCCTCAGGTGATTTATCTCATACAGTAGCATATCATGCTGACGATGAACTAGGCAAAATAGCTCAATCATTAAACAGAGTTACACAAAATCAGCTTCAACTATCTGATTTTGCTGAGAAAATTGGCGAAGGTGATTTTACTATACAATACACCCAGTTGGGAGAAGGCGATAAACTTGGGCAATCGCTCGTAACTATGCGTGAAAAGCTTCAAAAGATTTCAGCAGAAGACCGTAAAAGAATATGGGCTACTGAAGGTATGGCCAAATTTGGTGAGCTGCTTAGATCTAACAGTGATACTATTGAGCACTTAGCCGAAAAAATAATAGTTGATTTAATAAAGTATCTGCAGGCTAATCAGGGTGCTATATTCATTACACAGGAAGAGCAAGAAAATGTATATCTAGAACTGGTTGCTTCATACGCCTGGAATCGTAAAAAATACCTCCAACGAAGAGTAGAACCAGGTGAAGGCTTAGTAGGACAAGTATACCGCGATAAAGATACAGTGTATCTAACAGACATTCCGCAAGACTTTGTTACGATTACATCTGGCTTAGGCAAAGCGAATCCCACTTGCATGCTGCTTGTCCCTCTTAAAGTGAATGAAGAAGTACATGGAGTAATTGAATTGGCTTCTTTCAAAGAATTTGCTCCGTATGAGATAGAATATGTAGAAAAACTTTCTGAAAGTATAGCCTCTACGCTTTCTACAGTTAAAACAAATGGACGAACAAAGAAATTATTAGCTGACGCCCGCCGCTTAAATGACCAGATGCGTCAGCAGGAAGAAGTAATGCGGCAAAACCTAGAGGAACTCAATTCAACGCAAGAAGAAATGCAGCGGAAAGAGGTAGAACTTACCGGTTTATTTACCTCTATTAACAATACGTTACTGACGGTAGAATTTGATCTAAATGGTTTTGTATTGACAGCCAACGAAAACTTTTGCCGCTTAATGAATTACAGCCTGGAAGAAATTAAAGGCGAACACCATGGCCTGTTTTCAGACAAGCAGTACATGCGTTCAGAAGAATACCGCCAGTTGTGGCAGGAGTTGAAAAGAGGTGTAATTAAAGCAGGCGATGAAAAGAATTACACTAAAACTGGCAAAGAACGTTGGATAAGCGGATCCTATACACCTGTATTAGACAAGTCGGGAAATCCTTATAAAATTATTCACCTGGCACACGACATTACAGAAAAAAAGCGAGATGAAATACAGGCTAGAAGATTATCGCTTGTAGCCGATAACACCGATAATTCTGTAATAATTACGAATAAAGATGGCCAAATAGAATTTGTAAACGAAGGGTTTACACGGATGACTGGTTATGCGCTGGAAGATGTGCTGAATAAAACTCCTAGCAGCTTTCTGCAAGGCCCAGATACCAATCAGGAAACGGTACTGGCCATGCGGAAATGTATTCAGGAAAAAAAGCCATTCACAGGCGAAGTACTCAACTATAATAAGCAACGGGAAACTTACTGGATTTCTCTATCTATTAATCCAGTGTTTACTGAGAAAGGCGATATAGACAAATTTATTTCTGTACAAGCCAACATTACTGAGACCAAGATTAAAAACTTGGAATATAATTCTAAACTGGAAGCTATCAGTAAATCTAATTGTGTAGTAGAATTTACTATGCAAGGAAATATTCTACAAGCCAACGAGAACTTCTTAAAGCTTATGGAATATTCACAGGAAGAAATCAAAGGTAAACACCATAGCATTTTCGTAAGTACTGTCCGCAGAAATATGCCTGAGTACAAGCAGTTATGGCAAAAACTAAACAACAATGAGTTTGTTTCTGGTGACTTTATACGTATCACTAAATCAGGTAAAGAAATATGGGTTAGAGGTATATATAATGTTATTCTGGATATTGATGGAAATCCCAGCAGAATTATAAAGTTTGTACAGGATATCACTTCAGAAAAACACTTGGAGCTTGAAGCTAAGAAACAGGCCCAGGAATTAAGCCAGCAGGGAGAAAAACTTCGCAAATACACCGCTGAACTGGAAGAACTCCAACGGACACTGAGTAAGAAACTTGAAGAGGCCAAAGCAGAAATGAAGATCCAGATTAAAGATTTGGAAGCTGAAAAAGCTAAAAACACGGCTATTTTAGAAGGATGTGTAGATGGGGTTGTTGCCTTTAATCACCGGGGAACAGTAGAGTTTTTCAACAAAGCAGCTGAAGATATCTGGCGTCTTTCGAGAGCAGAGGTTCTCAGAAGAAGCATTACGCTGCTTATGCCTATAAAGTTTGTGGACAACGGACTGGATGACGGCTCTTCTAAAGTGATTTTTTCAGATAAGGATACTATAAAAGATATTGGTATTCGTACAGAAGTATCTTTCACAGATAAAGATGACGAAGAGGTAGCTGTACTGCTTACGCTTACACAGGCCAAACACGGTGATGAGCATACTTACACACTATTTGTACAGAAGATTTCTGTAGAATTATTCTAATACTTGTAAAACTGGCACCGCTTCATATACTTCATTTTTTTAATCCAGTAAGTAATGGCTGAAAACAATACACATACACACCTCCAGTTTTCGCATTCAGTATATTCTATTGCCGAATTGATTAATGTATTTCAGCTATGTAGTACTAGAATTCAAGCCTTGTATGAGCATTCATCGGAAAATTTTAAGATTCTAAGTATAGCTACAAGAAATCATTATAAGCAGGTGTATGCTATACATCAGTTGTTAGGTGAAGTAGCAATCACCTTGAATCAGGTGGAAATGCTTCCTATGAAAGAAGCAAAAGAGGGTTTAACGCATATTAGCAATATTATTACTGTCCTTCAATTTGATGACATTGTGCGGCAAAAGCTGGAACATATACAACAAACCATCAATGAAATTATTGCAGAACTATGGCTGATTCAACAAAGCTCCTATGTAAATTATAAACAGGAAATAAAATATGTGTACATCCTTTCTGAAATCACCAAACTGCATGCTGCTCAGCTGGAACAAAGCAATCAGGATTATCAGAATGCGTTTTCAGGCATAGAGGCAAACCTGAAGGGAGTACAGGTAAATAGTGACTATATTAATCAGAAAATCTCTTTACTTGCTCAGCAAGAAGTTACTGAATTTAAAGCAAAATTGGTAAATGTCTCAGCGCTGAGTAAACAACTCATCCAGCAAATTGCCCATTCCTTAACAGAAATTACTTCCTGTAATGCATTTTCTTCTGAAGTAGAAACAATCAATACACATTTACAGAAAATTTTTACAGGCAAGGTGTCAGGCATCAAAACAGAAACGAATAAGGAAGTTCTGGCTCAACTTCAGAATTTATACACCATGGAAAGTGAAAGAGCTATACACCGCAAAGTACTAGAGGCAGAAGCAAGTCTAAATGAAACCCAGGTGACAGAAGATACCACAGATACCTTGGACGACAATTTGGAATTATTTTAAGAAGCTCGTATTAATACAAACAGATGAATAATATACAGATTTCTATTACTCCTCAAATTAATGAAAATGCAAAGAGTGTCAATATCATTCTTGAAGGAGAGTTGGTGTTGAAAAACCTGCATGACTTGGCAACTGAAGTGAAAGGCATAATTAGGCAATATGATGAAATCACAATTGAATTGAAAAATATCATAAACCTGGATCTGGCTTGTATTCAACTGCTACTTTCTGCCAAGCAAACAGCCGTTTCTCAGCAAAAACGCATTACCTGTAAAGTAGAATTACCAGTAGAGCTAAATAAAGTAATGGAACATAGTGGGTTAGCTGACTTTCCGGCTATGCTTAACTAACAGGCTATATAGAAAATAAATATACAAGCATAAGAGTATGGAAAAAACTATTTTGATAGTAGATGATTCAGAAAGTATACGGGACGTAGTAAACTTTACATTAGAAAATGCCGGCTACAAAGTGCTAATCGGTGTGGATGGAAGAGATGCATTGAAGCATTTAAATGGCACAGAAATACATCTGGTCATTACTGATTTTCACATGCCTCATATGGATGGTATAGGTTTAATAAAAGAAATCCGGGCAAAGGAAACCTACCAGTATATACCCATATTGCTTCTAACAACAGAATCCCAGACAGCAAAGAAAGAAGAAGCTAAAGCTGCTGGCGCAACTGGCTGGATAGTAAAACCCTTTGTACAAGATAAATTATTGGCTGTAGTGCAAAAGTTAATCAGATGATGGATCAGTTTCAGGCAAAGTTTATTGAGGAAGCAAATGACCTCATTGCCTCATTAGAAAAAACACTCCTCTCCCTTGAACAAAACACCGGAGATAAAAACCTTGTAGAGAAGGTTTTCCGGGTAATGCATACTTTGAAAGGAAATAGCAGCATGTTTGGGTTTGAAAAAATGGGGGCGGTTACGCACCATCTTGAAACCATATATGACTTTATTAGAGAAGGCAAGCGGCCGGTCACAAAAGATTTACTCTCCGTAACATTCACTTCTCTGGACCATTTCAAGGTATTGCTCACCGATCCGCATCTTACCAATGCTACAGCTGCTCTGGAACATGAGCAGATAATGAAGTATATCCATCATTTAATCAATCAAGCACACATTCATGAGCTATCCCAGAATGAGCCAGAAGAAAAAAAGCCAGAAGATGCTGGCTCAGGTAAAGCGGATAGAAACACGTATCATATACTATTCCAGCCGCATACGGATATATTAATCAATGGAACCAATCCGTTGTACTTGCTAGATGAGTTATGCAGTTTGGGAGAAGCTAAAGTAGTAGCTCACTTTAAGAATATTCCAACGCTCGATTCATTTGCTATAGCTAAGTGCTACCTTTATTGGGATATATACCTAACTACACAGGCAGATATTAATACGATTAAAGATGTATTTATTTTTGTAGAAGATGAGTGTGAGATTAAAATAGAAGAACTCGTTAACAGCAATTTATCTAAAAACAAGCCTGCATCAAATCATACTACTACAAATCCATCCGCAAATAATAAGCTAAACGTAGGAGAACCAGTCGCCTCTTCAAAAAAAAAGGGGAATGATGAAGCCTCATCTGCTGTAGCTAAAGAGCAAATTGTTTCCAGCATACGGGTTGCATCTGAGAAATTAGATGATCTGATGAATTTGGTCAGTGAATTGGTTACTACGCAAGCTAGGCTAAGTTTATTTTCTGAGCAAAATTCTGTACCAGAGCTTATCTCTATAGCTGAGAATATAGAAAAAATTTCGCGCCAGTTACGCGACAATACATTTAGTATTTGCTTGGTTCCTCTGGAAACTATCTTACTTCGCTTTCAGCGTTTAGTAAGAGATCTTTCTGCCGAACTCCACAAAGATATTATATTGGTTACAGAAGGTGCCGATACAGAATTAGATAAATCTATTATAGAAAGTCTAGCCGATCCCTTATTGCACATTTTAAGAAATAGTATTGATCATGGAATTGAGCCGGTAGAAGTACGGATAAAAAATGGTAAATCTGCACAAGGTAAAATTTTATTAAAGGCCTTTTACTCTGGAACTAATGTACACATCCAAATCTCAGATGATGGAGGAGGAATAAATATACAGAAAGTTCGCAGCAAAGCCATTGCTAAAGGATTAATTAGTGCAGACGCGCATCTTTCCGAAGCAGAAACTATCGGCCTACTTTTTCTACCGGGGTTTTCTACCGCCGATCAAATAACAGATGTATCCGGAAGAGGGGTTGGTATGGATGTAGTCAAGCGGAAAATTACCGAACTACGTGGAGAAGTTGTTTTACAATCTAAAGTAAACATAGGTACGACTATTACCATCAAACTACCACTCACACTATCTATTATTGATGGGCTTCTAGTGAAAATCGAAAACACGCATTTTGTAGTGCCTTTAGCATTGGTAGATAAATGTTACGAAGCTGCACATACACAACTAGTCGATAAATTTAACAATCTTATTACCCTTGATGGCGAAAAAGTACCTTTTTTCTATTTACGGAAAGAGTTTAATATGGGCTATACAAACCACAGTATAGAACAGATTGTAGTGATAAAATACGAAGAAAAAAGAGTAGGCTTAGTAGTGGATGCTGTTATTGGAGAATATCAGGCAGTATTAAAACCTTTGGGGAAATTATATAAAAAACAAGACCATATATCTGGCGCAACTATCCTGGGCGATGGCACAATAGCCTTAGTAATGGATATAAATAAAATGATTAATCAATTTCTGAAATCAGAGACAATAAATAATTAAGTTATGCATAACGAACAAATAACCATCGCTCAGTCCTATCTTTCATTCAAATTAGGAGAAGAAGTATTTGCAGCAAGTGTAGCAAAGATAATAGAGATATTAGAAGTACCTAAGATAACAAAAGTACCAAAGTCTCCATCATATATGAGAGGTGTACTTAATCTTCGGGGCAGTGTTCTACCCGTTATAGATACACGATTGAAATTTGGTATGCCCGCCACAATCGATACAGTAAACACCTGTATCATGGTATTGAACATACAGATGGATAATGAATCATATATATTAGGCGCCTTGGTAGATACAGTACAGGAAGTTTTTGAGATAAGTGATAATGAAATAAAATCAGCTCCAAGCATAGGAAGTAAATATAAGTCAGAGTTTATCGAAGGAATGGTAAAGACCGATGAACAATTCATTATGCTGCTCCATTTAGATAAAGTGTTCTCTTCAGATGAGCTTGTTACTGTAAAAGAATCCCTAATTCAGACTACAATAGCATAGAACTACCCTACAATTATTCTCATTTTTAAATCTTAATTAAGTTAAATACCATGCAACTTACCATTAAAGGGAAGCTAACTTTAGCTTTCTCTGTTCTTATATTGTTGGCAGGTGCTATTTTTTATTTAGGCAATAGCAATGCATCTGTTCTCAATGATCGTTTAAATTATATAGTAGATGTAAATGCCCAGCGCATGAACTTGGCCAATAGAATGAATGAAGGGATTCAGTATATTACAAAACGAGAAAAAGACATTATACTCACCAGTGATCCTGAACTGCTACAAGAGCTTAGCAAAGAGATTGATGAGCGCAACACCTTATTCGATGATCGTTTAGAAAAATTACGCAACATTTCTGACGAAAAAGGTCTAGCTATCTTAGATGACTTCTCTAGCACCTGGACTCAGTATCAGAACGATTTAGTTAAAATCAGAAGATTAGCAGTAGTAATCAATTCTGATTCTGCTAAAACACAGGCCTATGAAATTTCCCGTACTACGGCAAGAACTTCTGCTAAAGCTGCAGCAGATATAATGGCACGCATAGTGACTAAAAATGAAAAGGCTTTAGCCGAAGCTAAAGCTGAATCTGAAGAAGTTTATGCTGATACAAAAAACAATATGATTGTATTACTTTCTATCAGCATACTTATAGCTATTGGCATTTCATATTGGATCATCAATTCCATCACACAATCTATTAAAGAAGCAAAAGAAGCTATTAAAGCCATAGCAGAAGGCGATCTGAGTATTACTATTGACACATCCAGAAAAGATGAGATTGGCGAATTACTTAGTCATCTGCATAACATGGCAGGTAAATTAAAAGAAGTTATCGGCTATATCACCACAGCCTCAGACAATATAGCATCGGCCAGTATGCAGATGTCTTCCTCATCGGGACAAGTATCGCAGGGAGCTACCGAACAAGCTGCTTCTGCTGAAGAGGTTTCCTCCTCCATGGAAGAGATGGCCGCCAACATCGGACAAAATACAGACAATGCCCATCAAACAGAAAAGATTGCTCTGCAAGCTGCGGAAGATATCAAAGAAGGCAGCTCAGCGGTCAATCAAACGGTAGACTCGATGAAAACCATTGCCGACAAGATCACCATCATTGGCGAAATAGCCCGTCAAACCAATCTACTAGCCTTGAATGCAGCGGTGGAAGCGGCCAGGGCCGGAGAGCATGGCAAAGGTTTTGCGGTGGTGGCTGCCGAAGTGCGCAAGTTAGCTGAACGCAGCCAAGGGGCAGCAACCGAGATTGATGCCTTGTCTAAGGCATCGGTGGCAATTGCCGAGCGGTCAGGCAAACTGTTAGCCAGTATTGTGCCCAACATTCAGAAGACGGCCCGCTTGGTGCAGGAGATATCGGCTTCGTCCATGGAGCAGAATGCAGGAGCTGAGCAGGTCAACAGTGCCATCGGGCAGTTAAACCAGGTGATTCAGCAGAATGCAGCTGCTTCCGAAGAAATGGCCACTAGTGCTGAAGAGCTGTCTTCGCAAGCTGAGCAACTCAAAGATACCATTGCTTTCTTTAAACTTGATACTCATCAAATAACCAGAAAAAATACCTCTTCTGTCGTAATAAAACCAGGCCGTACATTCTCAGGAGTGAAAGTAAGTGTTAAGAGTAAATCTGTGGGTAATGTATTGCACCAAGCAAAAAATACATCTCACGGAACCGGCGTACAATTGAATATGAATTCTGATTCCTTAGATCAAGAGTATGAAAAATACTAATGGATTCTGAAGACATATTTTTAAATACGTATTTATCAATCATTATATAGAAGGGGAGCCATTCAGCGGTTCCCTTTCTATTAACCCTAATTATTTTACCTATCAATCATGGTTTTATCTCATGTTAAAATGTCTGCATATGACTTTACTAAACTGAGTAATTTTATTTATGATGAATATGGCATAAAACTAACCCCAGTAAAAAAAACAATGCTGGAAAGCCGTTTGCAAAAAAGGCTTAATGCTTTACAAATTGATTCATACAAAGATTATTGTGACTTTGTATTCAGTACACAGGGCAGACAGCAGGAGTTGATTCACATGATTGATCTGGTAACAACAAATAAAACAGATTTTTTCAGAGAACCTGCTCACTTTGACTTTTTAACTAATCAGATTTTGCCGGAATTTACGTCAAACACTCTTGTCAGACCATTAAAAATATGGAGTGCTGGTTGTTCCAGTGGAGAAGAACCTTATACATTGGCTATGGTGATCAATGAATTTTGCGAAAGCCAGCTACCAATCAACTTTTCCATTGCCGCCACTGATTTATCTACGCATGTATTAAACAAAGCCATAACGGCTGTATACAGTGAGGAACGTGTAGCAGGCATTCCACTCCAACTAAAGCGCAAATACTTTTTAAAAAGTAAGGACCCTTCTAAAAAAACAGTAAGAATTGTACCATATCTAAGAAACAGGGTAACCTTCGGGCGGCTAAACTTTATGGATGACAGCCTAGATATAGCCAGTGACTTTGATATTGTATTCTGCCGTAACGTCATTATTTATTTTGACAAAATAACACAGGAAAAAGTAATTAATAAACTCTGCGATAAATTAAAGCTTGGAGGCTATTTTTTCTTAGGCCATTCAGAATCCATAACTGGTATGCACGTACCACTGGAACAATTAAAACCCACTGTCTTCAGAAAGATCCGATAGCAGCATGGGAGCAATAATGCTTTCTCCATATAACCACAACTAACGTATGAGTAAACTTACCGATAAAGAGCTACTGGAAGAGCTGCAAAACAGGTTTTCTGAGAATAAAAAGTCATTAGAAGAGTTATCTACATTAACCAAACAATTGCAAGCGCTGAATGATAAATTAAAAGAATCGGAAAAAATAAAAAGCCTGTTTCTAGCTAACATCCGCAATGAGATGAACGATCCGTTGACTTCTATCCTAGGTTTATCCAAGAATATTCAATCGCCTGACAATATTCAATGGGAGAAAACCAGAGCAATGGCAGCACTTATACATGCAGAAGCCTTTAACCTGGATTTTCAGCTACGAAATATTTTTGCAGCTGCCGAACTAGAGTCCGGCGAACTGGTATTGGAGGTGGTGCAAGTAGACGTTAACAGTTTAGTCAGGAATGTAGTAGATATGTATGGACATCAATTACAGGCAAAGCAATTAAAAGTGAAATACTTGAATGATGAAGATACAACAATTAAAAGATTGTTTAAAGCAGACCCTGCCAAACTTCAGCTGATTATTTCCAACTTACTTGCCAACGCTATAGAATTTAGTTACCCACAAAATGAAATATTCCTAACAGCTTCTATTGAAAAAAATACACTTCACTTAATGGTGCAGGATTGTGGTATAGGCATGGATGAAGCTGAGCAGGAATTGATATTTGCACCATTTACTCAACTAGACAAAGGCAGTGTTAAGTTACATAAAGGCCATGGTCTAGGATTATCTGTTATCAAAGGAGTATTAGAAATACTTAGCGGGAAAATTGAGTTAATCAGCTCTGGTAGCAAAGGAAGCATTTTTAATGTATTTATTCCTGAGTCAGTAATAGAGGCCAATCACTTTGCCAGCGACGGAAACGAATGGTTTTTTACGGAAGGCGAGTGGTTATTAAGGATGAATACGTGGAAATAATTGCAGCTCATTACCTGTATCCGTCTGCTATCTTTGCCAGTCAACAACCACATGAAGTTTCCACTGTGCTAGGTTCCTGTGTATCCATTTGTTTGTGGGATACACACGCAAAATTTGGTGGAATTAACCATTTCATGTTGCCTTTGTGGAATGGAGATGGCCTGCCCACACCTAAATTTGGAAATATTGCTTTAGAGAAACTTCTGGAAAAAATGCTTTTTCTAGGCTGCAACCAAAAAAAATTAGTTGCAAAAGTATTTGGTGGGGCTAAACAACTGGAAAAGGGAAAAAGTGTATTTAATGTAGGCGAAAGAAATATACAACTAGCTTTTGATATGCTAAAGGAAGCCGGTATACCAGTAGTTAGCCACCATGTAGGAGGCGAAAAAGGCCGTAAACTTAAATATGCTACACATACCGGTGAAGTATTATTAAAACTCTTGTAGTGTTAGTCATTCAATCATCTGTAGTCATTTTGTATCTAAAATGAAAACTAAAATAAAAGTATTAATTGTAGACGATTCTGCTGTTGTCCGGCAAACGTTATCTAGTATATTAGAAAGTGATCCGGAGATAGAAGTAATGGGAACAGCTGCCGATCCGTACATAGCTGCCTCAAAAATAGCTCACGAAATACCAGATGTAATTACCTTAGATGTAGAAATGCCTAGGATGGATGGAATTACCTTTCTTAGAAAAATTATGTCTCAACATCCTATTCCGGTTGTTATTGTTTCCAGCTTAACAGCTAAAGGTACAGAAACGGCAGTAAAAGCATTAGAATATGGCGCGGTAGAAATAGTAACTAAGCCTCAAATAAGCAGCACCAAGCAATTCTTAGAAGACTCACGTCAGGAACTGCTTGATATAATTAAAGCCGCTTCAGCTGCCAGAATCAGACGGAAAACTATACAGTCTGCTCCCATAAATGTATCTCCAAAGCTGTCAGCAGATGCAGTAATCAGTCATTCTATTCCAACCAGTATGATCCAAACTACAGAAAAAGTGGTGGCTGTTGGAGCTTCAACTGGAGGGACAGAAGCCCTGAGAGTATTTTTGGAGGCACTACCTTTGGATGCACCGGGTATTGTAATTGTGCAGCATATGCCAGAGTTGTTTACTAAGTCATTTGCTAACCGATTGAACGAACTATGCCGCATTACTGTGAAAGAAGCAGAAAACGGGGATACAGTTCTACGTGGAAGGGCATTGATTGCTCCTGGCAATAAACATATGTTATTAAAACGAAGTGGTGCCCGATATTATGTGGAGGTAAAAGATGGCCCTCTAGTAAACCGCCATCGGCCGGCCGTAGATGTTCTATTCCGTTCTACTGCCAGATATGCCGGACGAAATGCAGTGGGCATTATAATGACTGGTATGGGCGCAGATGGAGCACAAGGACTTCTGGAAATGAAAGAAGCAGGAGCAAGCACCATCGCACAAGACGAAAAATCCTGTGTGGTTTTTGGAATGCCCAAAGAAGCTATTAAGTTGAATGCTGCCGATAAAATCCTTTCTTTGGAGCAGATAGCTGGCCATCTATTAAGATTATGTTAGAAAAGATTGTGTTAGAAAAAGCCTTTCAAATTATTATGAATAACATCTTCCAATAATTGTACGCATAAACAGGGATTTAGTTAATACATAATTTATACTCAAAATAATTACTATTTTTACGCCGGTTTATTTAATAAGTAACTAATTATGGCCGGTTGTTGTTATGTGTATGGTTACAAAAACTTAGTAAACTAACTTTATTGCTAAGATTATAGCATTAATAAATTTAACAATGCATATTCAATTATTGAAATCTAAAATACACAGGGTAAAAGTAACTCAGGCAGAGTTACACTATGTGGGTAGTATAACTATTGATGAAGATTTGCTGGATGCAGCAAATATGATTGAGAATGAAAAAGTGCAAATTGTAAATATAAACAATGGAGAGCGGTTTGAAACCTATATCATTAAAGGCGAACGCGGTACAGGCACAGTTTGCCTGAATGGGCCAGCTGCCCGCCGGGTACAAGTTGGCGATATGGTTATTATTATCTCTTATGCATCTATGGATTTTGAGGAAGCTAAAAAATTTAAACCCACTATTGTATTTCCTGACGCCAGTAACCGTCTAATCCGATAAGTGCATGAAAGCAAAAGTCCTTACTTTTTTCAAATATGCCCTACCTTTAGTAGTTGCTTTTCTACTCCTGAAGTTCTATGTATTCAAAGAAATCAGCTTGGCTGATATGGTGCAAGAGTTCAAAAGAGCTAATTATTACTGGGTTGCTTTATCCGGCGTAATGCTTTTGCTGGCCCATGTCTCCCGGTCGCACCGCTGGAATCTGCTGCTACAACCTTTAGGCTACCGGCCTAGTTTGTTTCATACTTTTGTAGCTGTAATGGTAGGTTACTTTGCCAATTTGATTTTACCTCGTATGGGCGAAGTTACCAGATGTGGTTTGCTCCACCGTATGGAAAAAGTGCCCGTAAACTCGGCTTTTGGCACTGTAGTAGCCGAAAGAATTTTTGATGTTATTATGCTTGTATTACTATTAAGCCTTAATTTCATTTTGGAGTTCAATCGTCTTAGTGGGTTTTTTATTGAGTTTTTCTCTTCAAAATTTGGTGGCCTTTCAGAAGTATCTCAAAATGTATATATACTGTTAACTAGTTTGATCGTTTTAGGATTAGCTTTGATTATATCAATCTATAAATATAGAGCTAAGCTGAACCAAATAGCCTTTTTGGGTAAGATTAGAACTTTTGTAAGAGGAATGATAGAAGGCTTATTAAGTGTGCGTAAACTAGAACACAAGTGGGATTTTGTTTTACAAACTATACTAATTTGGGTATTTTACTATGGGGCATCCTATTCTCTTACTTTTGCCTTGCCTGATTCCCAACGGCTGACCTGGCTAGCAGGTTTAACTATATTAATGATGGGCGGATTAGGTATGGCGGCTCCTGTACAAGGTGGTACTGGGCCTTTTCATATATTGGTTAGCGGAGCTTTACTACTTTATGGATGGAACCAGCAAGATGGATTAATTCTGGCTACGTTTATTTGGGCTTCCCAAACGTTATTAACATTAATTGTAGGTAGCTTTTGTTTTCTTTTAAGTTTATTCATTTCTAAACCATCTACTCAAGAAGTGTCTGCCGTATGACGAACAGTGCATCTAAGATTCTACCGCTGCCGGAAGCTATACAGCAAATAAATAAATGGAAACTTCAAGGCGAAAGCATCGTATTCACCAATGGCTGCTTTGATATAGTACATATTGGCCATGTTGATTATTTAGAAAAGGCCCGTAATCTAGGAAGCAAGCTAGTGCTAGGATTAAATACTGACCATTCTATCAGACGGATAAAAGGTGAAAAAAGACCCATTGTTGAACAGAACGCCCGTGCCAGAGTAATGGCAGCTTTGCAATTTGTAGATATGGTATTATTTTTTGATGAAGATACGCCATTACGTCTGATTCAGACAATAAAACCTGACATTTTGGTAAAAGGAAATGATTATTCGATTGAAAACATCATCGGCGCAGATTTTGTTATAAGTAGTGGAGGAAGAGTAGAAACTATACCATTGGTAGAAGGGTTTTCAACTTCCAATATAATTGAGAAAATTAAAACTGTTTATTAAACTTAACTTAAAAAAGATATGGCTGGTGCTTATTTAATAGGTATTGTTTTTATGCTGATCAGCTTATTTGTTAGCTGGCGTCTAAAAAGTAAATTTAAAGAATATTCTCAGATTGGATTAGCTTCTAACCTGAGTGGAAAAGAGATAGCTGAGAAAATGCTACGGGATAATGGCATTTATGATGTACGTGTTGTATCAGTGGAGGGAACACTAACAGATCATTACAATCCTGCTGACAAAACAGTAAACCTTAGTCCGGAAGTATATCATGGTCGGAGTGCGGCTGCTGCGGCTGTTTCAGCACATGAATGCGGACACGCCGTACAACACGCTACAGCCTATACTATGCTGAAGTTCCGTTCTTCCATGGTTCCTGTGTTAAGTGTGGCTTCGCAATACATGCAATGGATAATTTTGGGTGGTATATTATTGTTGAATACAACGCCAATTCCATTAGCTATAGGTGTAGCTCTTTTTGCATTAACTACCTTATTTAGCTTTATTACACTTCCTGTAGAGTTTGATGCTAGCCGCAGAGCTTTAGCATGGATAGACCAAAAAGGAGTTGTTACTAGTAAAGAACATACAATGGCTAAAGATGCTTTATGGTGGGCCGCTATGACCTATGTAGTGGCTGCCTTGGGTTCGCTTGCAACATTACTTTATTACGCTTCTTTATTAATGGGTAGAAGAGACTAATAATATTATTTTAATATTATTACCCTGTATAAATCCCTTGTAGATGATTAATTCTACAAGGGATTTTTTTATGAATGTACGTATGTATATAATTTTTTTATTATATAATATTGCTTTGTTAATATAATTATAACTATTTTAAGTTAAAATTATATCAAATTAGTAAGTACATTCGACCATTGATTAATAGAACAATTTTGTGAAATAAATTAAATTTTGTATTTTTACAATCTAATACCACTCAAACAGCAAAAAATGGCTTCTTCTACAGTACTTACCTCAGGTTTCAGCTTTCAGTTAACAGAAGAACAATTAGCAGTTCAGGCAGCAGCGCGCGAATTTGCTAACTCTGAATTACTACCAGGGGTAATAGAAAGAGACGAACTACAAAAGTTTCCGGCAGAGCAAATAAAGAAGATGGGTGAGTTAGGTTTTATGGGAATGATGGTAGACCCCCAGTACAATGGTGGAGGTATGGATACCATTTCTTATGTACTAGCAATGGAAGAAATATCAAAGATTGATGCCTCTGCTTCAGTAGCAATGTCTGTAAACAACTCGCTGGTTTGCTGGGGTATAGAAAAGTATGGTACAGAAGAACAAAAACAGAAATACCTGACTAGATTGGCTACTGGAGAAGTTATAGGCGCTTTCTGTTTATCAGAACCTGAAGCAGGTTCTGATGCCACCTCTCAAAAAACCACTGCGCAAGACATGGGCGACTATTACTTGATTAATGGTACAAAAAATTGGATTACCAATGGTAACAGTGCTTCTGTTTATATTGTAATAGCCCAAACATATCCGGAGAAAGGCCATAAAGGTATAAATGCACTTATTGTAGAAAAAGGCCAACCAGGATTTGTTGTAGGTAAAAAAGAAAATAAATTGGGTATTCGTGGCTCTGATACGCATTCGCTGATGTTTACGGATGTAAAGGTGCCAAAAGAGAACCGTATTGGAGAAGATGGCTTCGGATTTAAGTTTGCTATGTCAACATTGAATGGTGGCCGTATTGGTATTGCAGCACAAGCTCTAGGTATTGCTTCCGGCGCTTATGAATTATCTCTGAAATATTCCAAAGAACGAAAAGCTTTTGGAAAAGAAATATCCCAGCACCAGGCTATACAATTTAAATTAGCAGAAATGGCAACAAATATAGATGCTGCCCGCCTCCTTTGTTTACAGGCAGCCTACCTGAAAGACCTACATGCAGACTTTACTAAAGCTAGTGCTATGGCAAAATTATTTGCCTCCAAAGTAGCTATGGAAGCCACTGTAGAAGCTGTTCAAATCCATGGCGGTTATGGATATGTTAAAGAATACCATGTAGAACGGTTAATGAGGGATGCAAAAATTACTCAGATTTATGAAGGCACTTCTGAAATACAGAAAATTGTAATTTCACGTGAGATCCTGAAATAACCTTTTGCAAAAAAGGTTAACTTACTATATATTATATAAAATGTATTTTTTTTATAATGTGCTTTTTTTAAATATTTGCTTTTATCCATTTTTTTATTAGTTTCGTCATAAAACGAATCAACATATAAACCTTATACAATAAATAAGCAGATTTGCCAATGGAAGATTATAATAAGATTATTGAATCTTTAGGAGTAAGATTCATAAAGGCTAAAAACATAAAATTGTTACAGCCCATACATATTAAGAATTTCTATGACGTAGAAAACACAATCGTGTTGCTACATCAAGGCGAAATCTCTTTTGGACCTGAAAAGGAGAAGGTAAAGGAAGGAGATATCTTATTTGTACCCGGTGGGAAAATGGTTTCTCTGACATATGGAGGTTCTAACCCTACGACTCTCTCTAACGAAGAGTTTGTTAGTAACAAAGAAAAATATTTCGCTATAAACAAAGACACTGCTAAAGTAGGTACCTTATCCGATTCTTTTGGATATATAACCTTTGAGGCTAAAGTATTCGATTCTGTTAACTTCTTTGCATCCTTAGATATCCCTCCTTTTGTAATAAATGGAACACAGGAGCTTGCCAAAACTATCAATGAATTAATTGTAGAAGAGCTTTCCATGTATCCTGGCAAAGAACGGGTCATAAAACTTAAGACAGAAGAAATAGTAGTTGAAGTAATCCGGTATATATTAAAGAATCGCTTGTTTGTTGAACAGCTAGCTACTAATAGTACGTACTTTAAAGATCCGCGTCTGATAGATATTTTTGCTTATATAAAAGAATATCTAGGAGGAGACTTGTCTAATAAAGTTCTGGCTAATGTGGCCAATGTTTCTGAAGATTATGTAGGCCAGTACTTTAAAATGCTTACTGGAATTAATCCACAAGATTATATTGAATACCAGCGCATGGAGATGGCTGTTAATCTACTTCGTACTTCTAAAAAAAGTATTAGAGAAATAGGAGCTGAAGTAGGCTACAAAGACACAGCCTACTTTTGTAGAAGATTTAAGATGATGTTTGGTATACCTGCTGGAAAAATGCGCCGGCGTGAGTCATTAATGAATATATAAACTTATATTATATAGCGCAAACAGGATAGGTCTAAATGTCTATCCTGTTTTAGTTTATATTTTGGCCTTGTTAAAGTCATCTATTTTTTCAGATACTTCCGATAATAAACCTGGATTAATTTCTATTCCATTGCCAATTACTATAGTATCTGCTCCGGCCACTATTGCTTCATGGGCTTCATTAGCAGAGCGAATACCTCCACCCACAATTAAAGGAACGTCCACTGATTTTCTTACATTAGAGATCATTTTTGACGAGATAGCACGCTGAGCACCACTACCCGCATCTAAGTACATAAGTTTTAATCCTAACATTTCTCCAGCCATAGCTGTACACGCGGCAATTTCAGGTTTATCATACGGAATAGGAGTAGTATTACTCATATAGGAGACCGTAGTTTGCTTTCCGCTATCAATTAATATATAGCCGGTTGGCAAAATTTCAAGGCTGCTTTTTTTAAGAATAGGTGCTGATATAACGTGTTGGCCAATTAAAAAATCAGGATTACGGCCCGAGATAAGTGATAAAAATAGAATGGCATCAGCTGACATATCTATATGCAAATTGCTACCGGGGAATAATACAACTGGAATAGAGGTGTGCGTTTTAATTAATTTAATCACCTGTCCCATATTATTGCCTGTAATTAAACTTCCTCCCACAAAAAAGAAATCTACTTTGTTTTCAACACAGTTACGTATAAGTTGAAGACAAGTAGATGTATCTGTTTTATCAGGATCAATAAGAACGGCAAAGGATTTTATTCCATTAGCTCTATTTGATATAAATTGGTTCAATATATTCTTTGTCATCTCTTCTGATAGGCTCTAAATTTTTTTTGCGGGAGTTATCAAAATACTCCTGCAATTTCTGAGTTGCTACTCCTATCAAAAATATAGCAATTTGTTGGGTTATCAAACCAGTTAAGTTTGTTTCCTTGTGAGAACCTGGTTGCATATAACTATTCCCAGCAAATTTAGTCTGCCGAGTGTAGTCTCCTTGCCCTATTAATTTCTGTTTAGCAGCTGACTTTAATTGCTTTAACTTTTTTTTTCCGCTTCTGTTAGCAATTGTTTTTACCAGAAAATAGCCCGCAGCCAGACCTGCGCCAATTAGCACAATTCGTTTGGTGGCCTGTCCGGCATTATCTTTTAATAGATTTACCTGTTCTCCAATAGCTTGTTTGTAAATTTCTGTTTGCCTGCTTAAAGCTTCTTTTTTAGCCTCAAGAGAAGTAGAATCTGTGCTCATAATATGATGTACGTGATGTGGAGTTATTAATTAGTAATGAATAGCAATACAATATGATAATTATCTGGATTGACTGGTCTGATTCAGTTCACTTGGCTGATCCAAATCCTCATAATTATTAGTAGTAATAGTATGGGTAGCAGCACTATCCACAACAACTTCTACTGCTTCATTGGCATGTGCCCCGTTGGTTTTATCACTGAACATACCCTCTGTCATGTTCTCTACTTTAGAACGAATAGCCTTTTGAGAAGCTTTAGCAATAAAGAACAGCACTACATAAAAACCAGCTAAAATCAGATACCCGGCGTATGAATTTCCAATAACATCATTAAGGAAATTAGCTAAGGCTAAATTTGCAAAAATAAAGGCAAATAGCAATGTAAATGCAGTTAAACCTATTTGGATACCACTTACAATGCCACTGGCAACTTTCTGTTGTAACTCCACTTTTAGTAGCTCAATTCTGGCTTCCAAGTATCTAGTAATGTTTTCTATTAATTTTTCCACGGTAGTAACGATTAAACCTACATAAGTTTTGAAATAAAAAATAAACCTGTGTTTACCTTTCTCGATAGTAACATACGGAATAATACAAGTTTTTGTTGAGAGAAAATTTATTAAGCAAGAGAGTTTTTATAAAAGGTTACATATGACATGTATTTATTATAAATAAAAAATATTCTATGGTTTTTATTTACCAACTATTTAATAAAGAACTAACTATCTGGAAAAGGGGTTATAAAATATAAAAATGGCAGGATAAGAAGATTGTAAATATTAATATTTTTTTTGTAGTTTTGTATAATATTTGATATAGAGTATTGGATAAAAGCTATATTTTAGAATAGTAGATTATCTGTAGTGTCAACAAACTTTATTTTTATAACTATGAAAATTTCCAATCAAGAAGAAAATCTACGGTACTCTGAAGAAGAGCTTAAAGAGTTCGAAGAACTTATTTCGCAAAAATTAGAACAATCCAGAAAAGAACTAAATTACATCAAGCAAGCTCTTAGCAAGAGAAACGATAGTGGTACTGATAATACATCTGGTACCTCTAAACTTCTTGAAGATGGAGCAGATACTACAGAAAAGGAAAATTTGAGCCAGCTGGCAGCCCGTCAACAGAAGTTTACTCAACAGCTGGAAAATGCTATGATCCGGATCAAAAATGGAACATATGGAATATGTATAGATACAGGTAAATTAATACCAAAAGAAAGATTGCGTGCGGTGCCACATACACAACATTCTATTGAAGCAAAGCTGAAGAAAGCTAATTAATGCTTTTATTTTTATCTACAGAATAGAAAGCATCAACAGCCTAGAAATTTTTATATTATAAAATAATCCACAAAACTTAAGTTGATACTATAACGCCTACATGTGAATGCGGGCGTTTTTTGTATCTTTACAAATTCGTACTACTATTGACCGAATACCATTTTACTAATGGCTTAAGGTAAGTTGGATTAAAATTATAGCTGTCATAAGTATACTCTTGAATATATACCTTAGTTATTCTTGAACTTTCTGCAAAACCACATAGAAGCACTTATATTCTGCTCGCCATCTCCTATGCGAGTTGACGAAATACAAACCTGCTTAAATGAAATGCTTCAAACAGAAGTACCTCTGTCAGATATTATATCATCGCTGATGCAGCTGGTAGAAAAATATACGGCCGAAGAGTATGCTTTTCAAATATACCAGATTGCAGATGGGTATCAGTTTCTTACTAAGCCTGCGTATCAAGCGAGTGTAAGTGTACTTCTTAAACAAAAGTCAAAAAAACGTCTTTCTACAGCAGCTCTGGAAACACTAGCTGTTATCGCTTATAAGCAACCTGTTACTAAAACGGAAATAGAGCAGATACGTGGTGTGAGTTGTGATTATGCCCTGCAAAGGCTTTTAGAAAAAGAATTAATTATGATTAAAGGCAAATCGGAATCAGTTGGAAGGCCCATTTTGTATGGAACAAATCAGAAGTTTATGGAATATTTTGGAATAAATACACTCCGAGATTTACCCCAGCCTAAGGATTTTGCCACTTCAGAAAATGAAATAGGTGAAGGAAGTGAATAAAAATACTTTTTAACAATAAATACCTTTTTTAACTGCCTTCATATTTTGCAAGAACATAAACTCTCATAGCGAACTACTTATCTATTGAACTTGTTTAATTACGGCTGCTTATTACATTATACTTTACATAAATTAAAATTCCAGTAGTGATACTGCACATCAGATGAAGAAATATAACAACTCAAAGCCCGGAGGCAACAGAGCAGAGGGCTCTGAAAAACCAACCCACAGAAGTAAGCCCACTTTCGACTCTTCGAAACCACGCAGGCAATCATTCAAACGGTCAGACGAAGAAAGCCAACAGGCAGATTTTACTAGAAAGCCCCGCACCACACGTTCTACAAGTGCAGATAATTTAGGCGAAAGGCCTGCTTTTAAACGGAGAGGGAATACAGATGCTTCACAGCCACCCAGAAGAAAAAGTAATTTTACCGGCAAATCTACCGCTGACGAAAAGCCTTTTGAGAGACGTTCGCCCATTGGAAAAGGGGCTGCTGCAAAACGTACGTATAAACGTAAAGAGGACGAAGATACAGAACGTAAGCCTTTTGTAGGCAGAACCAATAAATCTTTTGGCGAAAAACGTATTTTTTCTGATGAAAGCCGCAAATCTTCCAGTGATAAGCGTAGCCCTTTTGGTGGAAAACGCAGCTTCTCAGGTGAAAAACGTAGATCCGCCGAAGATTCAAGCAATGCTTCCGAGCAGAAGCCTAATTTTTCCGGTGAAAAACGAAGTTCGTTTGGAAAAAAGCGTACGAATGAAGATTTGTCTGGCCGCAGATCCAGATTCGCAGACACGTCTAGAGTAAAAAAAGAATCAGCCGATTTCAAAGGCAAATTTGATAGGAAAGCTACTACAGAAGAACGCCCTCAAAAACGTTCGGAGAGAGATGGCTACTATACTGAAAAACGGAAGTATGCCCCTGCCTCAGCCAACCAACAAGCTCCTGATTATGATTTAAAGAAGTACGATAATAAAAAGCCAAGGGCCAAGCAAGGTAAAGAAGAGAAAGATGATACTACCCGGCTTAACCGTTACATTGCCAATGCCGGTATTTGTTCCCGCAGAGAAGCTGATAAGCTGATAGAATCTGGCGAAATAAAAGTAAACGGCAAAGTAGTAACAGAAATGGGTTACCAAGTTGGAACCAATGATATTGTAAAATACGGCAACCGGGTTCTAAACAGGGAAAAGCTAGTGTATGTATTGCTGAACAAACCCAAAGGATATATTACTACTACCGACGATCCAGAAGAAAGAAAAACAGTAATGGATTTAGTAGGCAATGCCTGCGAACAAAGAATTTATCCTGTAGGCCGCTTAGACCGCAATACATCTGGCTTATTACTGTTTACAAATGATGGGGAGCTGGCAGAAAAATTAGCTCATCCCAGCAATGACATTAAAAAGATATACCAAGTAGAATTAGATAAGCCTATTACCAAGGAAGATTTTCAACGGGTAATAGATGGTGTACAGCTAGAAGATGGTCTGGCTACTGTAGACGAAGTAGCAGTTATTACACCCGATAAAATTACACTTGGCATAGAAATACACATTGGCCGTAACCGGATCGTCCGTAGAATTTTTGAGCATTTGGGATATGAAGTGGTAAAATTGGATAGAGTAAGCTATGCCGGACTAACCAAAAAAGATTTACCAAGAGGCAATTGGCGCTTTCTTACCGAAAAAGAAGTGATAAAATTAAAATACTTTGTTTAAGCTTAATTTAAAATTAATTATCTAAGAACCTTAGCTTACTCCCAAGCTAAGGTTTTTTATTGATGATACGTAGATTAGATACGATGTTAATCCACTATTTATTTTCGTATACCCAGTTAACAATCACTTGAACTAATAGTAGCCTTTAGATATTTTAAGTATGTCCGGATTCAGCAAACTACCTTTATCAGAAAATTTACTACATAACCTTAAGCTCCTAGACTATACGCAGCCAACCACCATCCAACAAGAAGCCATTCCATTAATACTTGCAGGAAAAGATGTAGCGGCCCAAGCAGAAACCGGTAGCGGAAAAACAGCCACCTATGGCTTGCCCATTTTACAACACATAAATAGCAAAGTTCAACAGGTGCAAGCATTAGTTATTGTTCCTACCAGAGAGTTGGCGACACAAGTAAGAGAAGAGCTTAAAAGGTTAGGCAAACATATTCATAGCCTGAAAATTTCTGCTGTGTATGGTGGCCATTCTTTTTCGGAAGAAGAGAAATCCTTCAAGCATCCCCCTCAAATATTAATTGCTACACCGGGTAGATTACTTGACCATCTGCGCAGAAATACAATTACTATGCAAACAGTAGAAAAGCTGGTAATTGACGAAGCAGATAAGCTGTTGGAAATGAACTTTGAAGAAGAACTTAACCAACTCTTAGCATTCCTGCCAAAAAAACGGCAAAGCCTGCTATTTTCTGCTACCCTTCCCGACAAGGTAAAAATGCTGATAAGCCAGACATTAGTTAACCCTATGTTTATTCAAGCTGGCGAGCAAGCCAATCCTGAACAAATTTCTTTCATTGCGTATAAAGTACCTCATTTACAAAAAACAACTGCTTTACTACACTTGTTAACCATGCTTGGCCAGCCTAGAGCAGTTATTTTTTGCAATACCCGCGAACGTGTAGAAGAAGTAGCCCAGCAGTTAAATAAGAAAGGCCTAAAAGCTGAAGCTTTACATGGGGCTATGGAGCAGTTAAACCGGGATAAGGCCCTGCTTAAATTTAAAAATGGTTCTGCAGGATTGTTGGTAGCTACTGACCTGGCAGCCCGGGGTATTCATATTGCTGAATTGGGAACAGTAATACATCTGGAAATTTTACGGGAACAAGCTAGTTTTTTACACCGGAGTGGCCGTACGGGCAGAGCAGGAGCTGAAGGAAATGTATACGTTCTACTATCGCCTGAAGAAGAGGGCTACATGCAGAAATGGAGCCAAGATGTGTATTTACAATGGAAAAAGCTAGATGCCGTTGCTCCTGTACATACACGTACTATGCCGGAAGTCCATACTCCGGAATTTTTGACACTACATATTAAAGCCGGAAAGAAAGAGAAAATTAGCCCAAGGGATATTGTGGGGGCTATTATGGCAGAAGCTGGCTTATCGGCCAATGAAATAGGAAAAATTGAAGTGCACGACCATTTTAGTTACGTAGCCGTGCCTTATACCCAAGGAAAAAACATACTTGATAAATTGAATACAAGTAAAATTAAAGGCAGAAAAATTAGAGTAACCATAGTAAAATAAATTATTCTTCCTCCTCTTGCACATTGATATAAAAATTATCTTCATCTACCTCAAAATCTTCAGGTTCCATAGCAGGTAAGGTAATGGTTTGCCAGGTGCTGGTAGGATAGATAAATTCAAATTTACCTTTAGTTTTTGTTACTTTAACAGGCATATGGAAGTCTGGCACATCCGCTTTCCATTTATAAGATACGGTAAGGACTTCGCCCTTCATACTATACTTTATCTGTAAAATTGGAATAGATGGGTATCTTAAATATTGGTCAAAGAAGTAAGTATAGTCTGTTTGGGTTTTAGTATTGATATAATTGACTATATCCTCTGTGGTTACAGTTTTGTACCGAAAATCCTGTTGTATGCCTTTGAGGATTTCTGTCCAAAGCTTATCGTTATTTAACACATTTTTATAGGTATGTAGCATCAAAGCTGCTTTGCTGTACATGTCTTCGATATTATAATGAATGTGGTTTACATCATATACACCAATAATGGGCTCTTTCCCTACTACCTGTTCCGGTAAATCTGCCATATAAGCCTGCTCACCCTCCTCACCAAAGGTAGCTTTCATAGGTAACCTTTCGGAATAAACCGCAAATGCTTCATGTATCCACATATCGGCAATGTCTTTACAACTAACATTATTGCCCCACCATTCATGCGATACTTCATGCCAGACCAGACCCATAGAGGCTTCAGATGAATCGCGTATTTCTCCTTCCGGAATTTTTCCGAAGGAAACAGCACTCTGATGCTCCATCGGGTAAAGAGATTCCATCAGTTTGAACCCATCTCTAGGAAAAGGATATTTGCCATAATTACCCTCTAAAGAAGCAAGCATGGATTTTACCTGATTAAAAATTACTTTTCCTTTTTCAAGGTTGTAAGGCATTATATAGTAATCCAGGGTTAGTGTATCTGTCGTAACATAGGTATCTTGCAGGTGGGTATATTTGCCTATGTTTAAAGTAACATTATAGTTATTTATAGGGTAGCTCACATACCATTCATATTTCGTCCAGTTATCAGAAAGTTCAGTTGTATTACGGAGTCTTCCATTGGATATATTCATGAGTCCTTTAGGTACCGTAACTGCAATGCGTACACTGTCAGGCTCGTCAGATAAGTGATCTTTGGTAGGCCACCACAGACTGGCACCAGATCCCTGGCAAACTACCTGCACCCAGGGATTTCCCTCTTTATCTTTATCCCACAAAAAGCCGCCGTCCATGGGTATATCCCGGTTGGGTTCTTTAGGTTTACCGGAATAATAAATGGTGATTTCCTGTTGTGCATCAGGCTGCAAGGTTTCCGGAAATTGAATAAACACAGCATTAAACTCTCTAGTATAAGGTACTTCCTTTTGCTTATACACAATTTTATGAATCTGCATAGTAGTATATAAATCCACCTGCATTTTATTAAATGGTTCTGTTACCTTAAATCGGATAGTATTGCTGCCGGTGATAAATTTATTATCAATATCTACTTTTATATCCAGATCATAAAAAGACACATCATAGCAAGTACGCAGAGGAGTGAGTTTACCTCGCAAGGTATCGGCCCGGGTAAAGCCATTGTCCCGGTTAGAGAATATAGGTTGTATTTTATTAGCAGCCGCATAAGTTGAATCTGTATATTCTCTAAATTCACCTGAGATGCTGGCTTTAGTAGAACTGATCACATTAAAATTTGCCCAGAAATTATCTCCTTTTTCAGTATTCATCAACTTAGAAGCAGAGTTATTTGCGGTATAAATACCCTCACCAGACTGACTATTTGATTTATTAATATCAGTTACTGTCAGGGCTACGTCCGTTTTCCACAAACGGTCTTCCATATTACGTTTCTTACTGTTAACCAGAGCCTCAAAATGACGATGTATATCTTTGGTATACCATTTACCATTATACTGCTCAAAAGTAGCTATCTCTTTTGCAGAAGTTAATTTTAAATTCGCTTTAACAAAGGCTTCTCCAATCTTTTTTAAGGCAAGTTTCCGGTTATTCTCTCTGTCAATACCTACTTGGGTTAACTCCCACTCCCATTTTGTGAAGGCCAGTGTTTGTACATCAATATGATATCTACCTTTAGCCCACCCTTTACGGCTATTCTTTTTTGGTAACATGTCTATCACATACACACTTCTTTGGCCGTCATGTATGATACCCTTTAATGTATATTCGTAATGTCTGTAAATTCTGGAATCGTAAAATGAATACTTGGGCCTCAACTTATACCCTCTTACCATATCTGTATTTCGTAAGGCATACATTGCTCCTCCACCTAATTGTAGCCATATGTAAAAGTGGATGTCTTTGGAATGGTCTATTTTCTTTCTGCGTTCTTTTATTGCCTTTATCTGGTCATTCGTTTCTTTGCTGGCATACGCAGGTCTATTTATGTCAAGCACAGATTCTACGTATACAATCTCCTCTTCTCCTAATTTTGTGTCTTCCCTATAAAATGCTAGCATCTGTATAGAAGAAGTATCATAGTTAACCGGAACAGCCGCTACTGCTTCTTTCAAAATATCTAGTGCACTTTTACCTTTCGCTTGTACCTGTACTTCTTGTAACTGCACAGTGGCTGGTGTCAGATATATAGTAATTGGCTCATTTCCTATACTTACAATGGGTTTTATATAAGATTGATACCCAGTGAAAGATACTTTGAGGCTATCCTTTTGATAAATAGCCGGGAATTTAAAAATAAATGCCCCGTCAGTATTGGAAACTGTACCTATACTTTTACCAGCTATCCCAACATTGGCAAATGGAATAGGTGTAGAAGTTTCCTTGTCAAGAATAGCTCCAGAAATGGTGATAAATGTTGTCTGGGTATATCCCAGAATGGAGACTCCGAAAAGAAGCAGGGGCAATAAAAATAATAATCCCTTTGTACGGCTCATAAATCTAGAAAACTTAAGTATGAGCAATACAAAGGGAATTTTAAGCTAAAATCTACTCAAATCCGGATTTGAGAATCTTTAAATCTTAATTTCCGGACTTGCAGGTATAGTTTGCAGCACTACAGGGTATATTGGCAGCAGCTATTGCTTTAAACCCGCCTTCTACATTTACCAATTTCTCAAAACCTCTGGCTTTTAATATAGAAGCGGTAATCATAGAACGGTACCCCCCGGCACAATACAGATACAGTTCACTCTTTTTATTAAGTTCTGCCATATGGTCGTTTATATAGTCCAGAGGTACATTACTGGCATTTTCCATATGACCAGTTTCATATTCTGTAGGTTTGCGTACATCCACTACTTCCAGTGGCGATTGCTTTAACCGTTCGGCCAGTTCGGTAGCTGGAATAGACTCTATGCGATCGGTTTCCTTTCCTGCTTTTTGCCAGGCATCCAATCCACCATCCAAATAGCCTATGGCATAGTCATATCCTACTCTGGCAAGCCTCGTTACTACTTCCTCTTCCCTACCCTTGTCAGTCACTAATAAGATAAGCTGCTTTACATCTGGTATTAAGGTACCCACCCAGGGAGCGAAACTGCCATCTATTCCAATATTAATGGCATTTGGAATAAAGCTTTGGCTAAACACTTCAGGTTTTCTGGTATCTAGTATCAAAGCTCCTGTTTCATTAGCCGCAGTTTCAAAAGCATCCGGACTTAGGGCATGTAGTCCGCGGTTCAGTACTTCGTCTATGGCATCATAGCCCTCCTTATTCATCCGGACATTTATCGGGAAGTAGGCTGGTGGAGGCAGTAAACCATCGGTTACTTCCTTCACAAACTGCTCTTTCGTCAGGCCCGCACGCAAAGCATAATTAGTTTGCTTCTGGTGGCCTAACGTATCATATGTTTCTTTACTCATATTTTTTCCGCAAGCTGAACCTGCGCCATGTGCCGGATATACCAAAACTTCATCTGCCAATGGCATAATTTTGTTTTGCAGCGAATCATACAAAGTAGCGGCTAAATCCTCCTGGGTAAAGGTGCTTTTGGCAGCTAGATCTGGCCGGCCAACATCTCCGATAAACAGGGTATCTCCGGTAAAAATAGCATACTCTTTTCCTCCTCCATCCCGCAGCAGATAGGTGGTAGACTCCATAGTGTGCCCGGGAGTATGTAGCACTTGGATAGTTAGATCACCTAATTGCAATTTCTCTCCATCTTCGGCTATCCGTGCCTCAAACGAGGGCTTAGCATTAGGCCCATATATAATGGTAGCTCCAGTTGCTTTAGCCAGATCTATATGCCCGGATACAAAATCGGCATGAAAATGAGTTTCCAGTACATATTTTATCTTCGCTCCATTTCTTTTGGCCTTTTCCATATAAGGGTTAATTTCCCGCAAAGGGTCAATTACAGCGGCTTCCCCTTTGCTTTCTATATAATAGGCGCCTTGTGCCAGGCAACCTGTGTAAATTTGTTCTACGATCATAGGTCCAATTGATTGTTATTGATGCTACAAAAATAGCAGCTTTATTAACGTACTTCAGTAACATACATCATATAAGAAAGTATTTATAGGGCAAATATGCCAGTTGAAATGGCTTTATCCTGAAATAATTGAATTCCTGATAAAAAATAATGAACTTGAAGTAAAATATTGAACGTTGAAGTAGAAGGAATTTAAGCAAATATCACCTAACATGAAAATAAATATTTTGCTGTTTGGCGTACTTACCGAGGTTACCGGAGAAACACAGCTACAGGCAGATGTAGAAAACATTCATGATTTGAATGATTTACACGTATGGCTTGTAAAAAAATACCCTGGCTTACAAGATAAAACCTTTCAGTATGCTGTCAATCAGACTATCTCCAGCGCAGGGCATCCGCTATATGCTGGCGATGAAGTAGCCTTGCTTCCTCCATTCTCTGGAGGTTAGGAGAGATAACATCTCTAGTATATAAAAATTATGTTGAATTAAACTTTCAGGTTCTCAGTATCCAACAGGTTTATATGCTGCTTAGACCATGAATTTATCTAATGAAGAAAAGGACCGGTATCAGAAACATATTCTGCTTTCTGAAATAGGCGAACAAGGACAGGTAAAGTTAAAAAAGGCGAAAGTGCTGGTAATAGGCGCAGGCGGCTTAGGTTGTCCAGTGTTATTATATCTGGTAAGTGCCGGCGTGGGCATGATAGGAATTGTGGATGATGATATAGTTTCTCTCTCTAACCTACAACGGCAGGTTTTATATAGCACAGATAATATAGGAAAACGTAAGGCAGAAGTAGCCAGAGAAAAATTACTGGCGATGAATCCGGAAGTACAAATCACTACCCATATGCTACGTTTTTCATTGAAAAATGCGCCTGATTTAGTAAGAGGATACGATCTAGTTATTGATTGTACAGATAATTTGTATACCAGATATGCTATTAACGATACCTGTATCCGGGCTGACAAACCGTTTATTTATGGTTCTATTCACCGGTTTGAGGGCCAGGTAGCTTTGTTTAATTGGACAGATAAAGCTGGAAATAAAGGTCCTTCCTACCGCTGTCTGTTTCCGGAGCCCACAGGGGAAGCTCCTAATTGCAGTGAAATAGGGGTTATTGGTGTATTGCCAGGTATTATTGGTACGTATCAGGCCATGGAAGCCATTAAAGTAATTACTGGTATTGGCCAGCCGCTTTCAGGTAGATTATTGGTAGTGGATACACTATACAATACGCAGCGGGTAATCCGGATAAACAGAAATCAAGCGGTAATAGAAGCTGTGTTGAACGAAAAAATAGAAACACCTGCGCAGACAACAGCAAAAACCTATAAGCAGTCTTCTGGCGTAAAACAAATTACCTCCCAGGAGCTTAGATTATTATTAGCCAAAAATGCGGATGTTTACCTGATTGACGTACGGGAAGGATTACATGGCGAAGGCATTCCTTATCACCATACCACAGCTATTCCCTATAGCCATCTGGCCGCTTATGTGGATGAGCTAATGGAAGAAAATAAATTAGTAGTATACTGTCAGTCGGGCCGCACAAGTGCTATGGCCGCTACTCTACTCATAGATTATGGCTTACCGGAAGTATATAACCTAGTAGGTGGGTTAAATGAATGGGAGAAAGAAGAGAATAAAGAAATAATTTAACAATTTCAGTCACTTATACTTATGGAAGCAAAGAAAAAAAAGCATAAAGTGTTAATTGAAGGACCTGTTCAGCCATCTTTTATTGCAGATTCAATCGCTAAACATAGTTCCAAAACAGATATTGGGGCACATGCTATATTTCTGGGCCAAGTACGTGCCGATGCCAAAGATGGCAAAGCTGTAAAAGCCATTGAATATAGTGCCTATCCGGAAATGGCTGAAAGTATACTATCTGAAATTCGAGAAGATTTGTTTAGCCGGTATCCTATTACCTGTATGCATATATACCACAGCGTAGGTACGGTAAAAGCTGGAGAAATATCATTGTTCGTTTTTGTATCCTGCAAACACCGCAAAGAATCTTTTGATGCCCTGCGCGACATTGTAGAACTGCTTAAAGCCAAAGTACCTGTCTGGAAAAAAGAGATTTATGAAGACGAAAGTCATGTGTGGGTGTAGCTAATGTAATGGCGAATGAAAAATAATAACTATTTCACTCATCATTACTCTATCCTCCAATGGCAAGCATAGAGAGTTTACTGCCAGAGAATTTTAATTTCTTTTGAGCTAAAGCTTCCTGCAAACGCCGGGTAACTTCCTGCGGATTGTGCAACTGATCAGAGATATTGATAGCTGTATTATTACTCAGGCAGCCATATATATTGCCATAACTATCTAAGCGCAGACGGTTGCAGTCGTTGCAGAAAGGATCTGATTCATTGGAAATTACTCCAAACTCATATCCATCTTCAATCAGAAAATATTTGGCTGTAGCCGATTCTTCCCTGGGGAGTTCTATAAAAGTATATGCTTGAGAAATGGTTTCTATAATTTGCCTTTCAGAGAAGAAATGCTGCTCAAAATTTTCATATAGATGCCCCATTTGCATTACTTCCAAAAAACGGATACGAATATTTCGTTCTTTAGCATAGTTTAGTAAAGGTAGAATCTGTGAGTCATTTACGCCTTTCATTACTACACAGTTTATTTTCACAGAAATTCCTAAGGCTACGGCTTTATCAATACCATCCAGTATCTTATGCAAGTTTTTTCTACGGCTGATTTTATTATAAATCAAAGGCTCTACCGCATCTAAAGAAATATTTAAGGAAGTTAAACCGGCTTTCCAGAGTTCAGTTATTTTCTGAGCCAGCAATGAACCATTGGTTGTCATCTTAATGCCAGGAATACCTATTTGCCGGATAGCCTCTACGAGAGGGACCAATTCCCGGTACAAGGTAGGTTCACCCCCAGTAAGGCGGATAGTTTCCAGATCAAGCACTTCATGAAGTACGCGTATGGTATCGGCAAACTGGGCAGTCGTAAGAGCATGCTTTTCAGGAGCTGCGGTAGCTGCTAATGGAATATCAGAAGGTTTATCGGATTCATCTACACAATAGACACAGCCCAGGTTACAAACCTGGGTTAAACTCACCCGCAACGTTTTAAAACTCCTGCCAAATCTGTCTATTATTTCTTCCATGGAAGTACGTATATGCTGACGTAGACTCTAATTTACATTATTTTATGTATATTATTCAATAGCAGCTAAAGATCAAAAATTAAAAACGCTTAGAATCTATTACAGGTAGCTAACACAACTTGTATATGTATAATTTCTCTTTAATAATAATTTACCGAAAATTATAAAATATTTGGTATTCCTCCGGTTTTTGAAGTTTTTTGTAAGCAAATTATTCTACCTAAAGCCATGCGTGATATTTCGGCCAAACAAATTTCTTTACGTACAGCCAGAGCTGTAGCGGTTGTTATCTGTAGCCAGCAAACCTTAGATTTAGTAAAACGAGATGCCTTACCTAAAGGAAATCTTCTGGATGTGGCCCGAGCAGCTGGTTTCTTGGCTGCTAAAAATACGCAGCACCTGATTCCTCATTGCCATCCCGTTTCTATTGACGGCCTACAGATCACCTATGATTATCTGGAACCAGGCAGGCCAAATGAGAACGTGAATGTAAAAGAAGCCTGGGGCGTAATCGTATATGGAGAAGGAAAATCCATTGGCCGGACAGGAATAGAAATGGAAACCTTAACAGCCGTTTCTGTAAGTGCTTTAACTATTTATGATCTGCTGAAACCACTAGCTGACCCTGAAATTGAGATTACTTCCATAAAACTATTAAAGAAAACAGGTGGCAAATCTGACAGAACTAAATTCAGCCAGACTAGACATAAAGCAGCCATATTGGTTAGCTCGGATGCAGCTGCCGCCGGGAACCGGGAAGATAAATCAGGTCAGGTTATCCGGGAAATGCTGACTTCGCATAACATCGAAATAGCCGATCATCAGATTGTGCCCGATGAGACAGAAGCTATCCAGCACCATATCCGCAACTGGGTTTCACAGGATATTCCATTTATTTTTACTACTGGCGGCACTGGTTTAGGTCCCAGAGATACTACGGTAGAAGCGGTCCGGGCAATCATAGAGAAAGAAGCCAACGGTATAACTGAAGCGATGCGTACCCATGGCCAAATGCGCACGCCTTTGGCTATGATGTCGCGTGCCGTAGCTGGTTCAGTAAAAGAAACCTTGATTGTTACCTTACCTGGAAGCCCTAGCGGGGTCCGGGAATCCTTAGATGCTATTTTGCCAGCTGTATTTCATGCCCGCAAAATGCTAAAAGGCGGAGGACATGAATAGAAGTTTGGAAATGTGATAATTGAGGAATGTAAAAAATACAAATAACTAATTCAATAGTTTATGACCACTGTTGCAGAGGCTATTAAATTGATCACAGGTCAGGCAAAGTCCTTCGGGAAGGAAAAAGTATCTATAGATGAGGCATATAACCGTGTATTGGCACAAGCTATTGTAGCTGACCGTGACTATCCTCCCTTCAACCGGGCAACTATGGATGGCTATGCTGTTCAGGCGGCTGACTTCTTGGAAAAAGGTATGACTTCTCTACAAGTACTAGAACATCTTTTTGCTGGTGGCTTAGCTACGCAACAGGTCACTTCTGGCACCTGCATTAAAATAATGACTGGTGCTCCCACGCCGGAAGGTGCCGACGCCATTATCCGGGTAGAAGATACCAGACAGGAAGACAATCAGGTATATTTTACAAATACGGCTGTTAAAGCGGGGCAAAATATTGCTAAGCAAGCAGAAGATGCCAGAAAAGACGACACGCTAATTCCTGCACACCAATGGATAGATGCTACGGTAATGAGTGGCATGGCGGTTACCGGTTATTCAGAAGTATTGGTAGAAAAACTTCCTAAAGTGGCTATTATTTCTACCGGCAATGAAGTAGTTCAAGTAGGTCAGGAAGTGCAGCCGCATCAAATACGTGATTCTAATACGTATGCAATCCGGTCTTTTTTCAGACAGTATCAGATTCAATCTCCTGTTACTATATTAGCTCCAGATAGCAAAATTGCGCTTATAGAGGCTGTTCAATCAGTAATAGATACCAATATATTGGTGCTATCTGGAGGTGTATCCAAGGGAGATGCCGATTATGTCCCGGAGGTATTGCAAGAATTAGGCGTCAAGCAAATTTTTCACCGTATACAAATTAAACCTGGAGCTCCCTTGTGGTTTGGGGTTTTACCTAATGGTGGGGCAGTTTTTGGCTTACCCGGTAATCCGGTATCAGTACAGGTTGCATGCCGCTTATTTATTGAGCCTTATTTACGGACCTGCTTTGGCATTAAACTCAGAGAACCAATATTATTACCTTTCCTGAGTCAGAAACCCAAAAAGTCAAAGTTTGATGAATATTTCCCTTGCGAAGTTGTGACAGAAGGAAATACATCAGGCCTTGTTCCATTGCGTAACAACAGCAGCGGCGATATAGGCGCTACACTTGGCAGTGATGGAATTGCCCTTCATCCACATGATACAGACATACTTACAAAGAATACAGCTGTACAATTTTTTTTCTGGTGAGGCAAATACAAAAGGCAAGCTTTGAGAGCTTGCCTTTCTTTTTATTCATTTCAATATACTTTTTTACTCTTCAAACTTCTTCACCAGCATTGTGGCATTATGTCCGCCAAATCCAAAGGTGTTGCTTAAGGCGTACCGGACTTCTTTTTTCACGGCTTTTCCTAATGTCAAGTTCAATTCCCGAGGTATTTCAGGATCTACATTGGCCGTATTCATAGTAGGTGGGATCACATTCTGATGCACTGACATTACCGAAGCAATGGCTTCAATAGCACCGGCAGCACCCAGTAAGTGGCCTGTCATAGATTTGGTAGCGCTGATATTAAGTTTATCCAAAGAATTTTTGAATAGATTGTAAATAGCTTTTAATTCTGATACGTCGCCTAACGGTGTAGAAGTAGCATGTGCATTAATATAATCTACTTTGCTTGCTGGAATTCCCGCTTCTTCCAGAGCCATTTTCATGCCCAGGTAAGCTCCGGCACCTTCCGGATGTGTAGCTGTCATATGGTAGCCATCCGCAGACATTCCTCCTCCTACGACTTCTGCAAAAATAGTAGCCCCTCTTCTTTTGGCATGTTCATATTCTTCCAGAATTAATGCCCCTGAACCTTCTCCCATCACAAATCCGTCTCTATCGGCATCAAAAGGGCGGGAAGCAATCTGATAATTTTCATTGTTTGTTGACAAAGCCTTCATGGCGTTGAACCCACCAATAGAAGCCATGGTAACTGGTGCTTCAGAACCACCGGCAATAAATAGGTCTGCTTTATTCCATTTAATATAATTGAAGGCATCAATTAAGGCATGGGTAGAAGAAGCACAAGCGGATACTGTACAATAATTTACCCCACGTAAGCCATATTTAATAGAGATATGGCCACCTGCCATATTTACCAGCATTTTAGCAATAAAAAACGGGTTAAACCTGGGCACATTATTATTCTCGGTAAACTCAGCTATTTGTTCTTCAAAAGTCTTGAAGCCTCCATTACCTGATCCCCAGATCACGCCAAAACGGTCTTTATCCACTTTTTCCAAATCAAGGCCGGATACTTGTAAAGCTTCTGCTGCCGTGGCTAACGCATATTGAGAATATAAGTCTAGTTTCCTGGCTTCTTTGTTGTCGAAATAAGCCAGGGGATCGAAGTCTTTAACTTCACAGGCAAATTTAGTTTTGAAATGTGTAGGGTCAAATTTGGTGATGGGTCCTACCCCAGTTTTGCCCTTTACTAAGTTATCAAAAAATGTCTGGTAATTGTTGCCGATTGGGGTGATTGCTCCTAACCCTGTGATAACGACTCTTCTTGTTTGCATAGCAATAGTTAATATACCTTGCGGTATAACATTGGAAAATTTATAAAAGTTTTAATTAAATAATTTGCTCGCGCCAATAATTAACTACCTCCTGCATAGGTCTTAAATTGCCCTGCACTCTGGAAATCATAATGGCTCCTTCTATAGCACAGAAAATATTATAGGCCATACTCTCTGCATTCAATGATTGTTTAAGATCACCTGACAGTTGAGCCTGCTTGATAAGTTCTGCTACGTGATGTATCGATTTGGTAAGCTCTCTAGAGACTTGTTCTTTTAATACAGGTTGATTATCATCGGCTTCTACAGCTGTATTCAACAAAACGCAACCTCCAGAAATAGGTGGATCAAATACATATTCCAGAAAAAAGTCCAGAAACAAATGAAGTTTTTCTACTGCTTTTTGTTTGGTTGATAATTTAGTATGTACGGTTGTGCGTATTTTTGCCACCGCATACGAAAAAGCATTCACTGCAATATCTTCTTTGTTCTCAAAATTCCCGTAAATACTGCCTTTGGTTAAGCCAGTTGCAGAAGTAAGGTCTGTTAATGAGGTGCCTGCAAACCCTTTTTTGTTAAAGATGGGTGCCGCTGTTTCTATAATAAATTGTTTTGTCCGCTCTGACTTTATCACGTAAATAATAACTACTTAAATAAGTGTTACAAAAATATACTAATCGGTATATTTTTACAAACTAATTATTCTTTAAAATCTTAAAAAATATTACATAGGTTTTTTGAAAGTAATTTAGTAAATAGAGACAAGTAGTTAAGGAACTTTTATAAGCTTAATGCAAGTTACTTCCATATCTTTCACTAATTCCATTACTGTAAATTTCATAGATGATGTGATATTGTCTTGCATTCGCCCAATCAAATCAATAATCTACTTCTTTCTAGCATGAATTTTTAAACATTTATGAATTGGAAGTAACTTTTATTTATAGGCGAGCTTATATGGAGAATGATTTGTGTACTTGATTGCTTTTATAAACTATCTTTAGATTAAATACTTTTTTTTGACAAAAGAGCATAATTTTTGCTGCAAAAGGTCTATTACTTACACATACTAATTATCTGCCGGATCTTATGAGGTGCAGATTCAAATGGATTTTACTGGTACATATAAGTTTGCTGTTTACCCAAACATTGCATGCGCAGAGTGTCATTTTTGAGACATTCAATTCCAGGCAAGGTCTTTCTCAGAATTCGGTTACTGCTATCCTGGAAGATTCGGAGGGGTATATGTGGTTTGGTACTAGAGGCGGGCTTAATAAATTCGACGGGTACACGTTTACAGTTTATGAGCACAATCCTGCTGACTCTACTAGTATAAGCAATAATAACATTAGAGCCATTTGTGAAGACAAAGAGGGTACTATTTGGATAGCTACACAATCGGGTCTGAATGCCTATAATCCCCGTACAGGCAAGTTTAAAAATTATTTTCACAAACCTAGTGAGCGCGGAAGTATCAGCGACGATGATCTTCTTGCAGCGCATGTAGACCGGGAAGGTACGCTGTGGATTGGCTCCAGATTTGGCCTCAGCAAATTCGATCATACCACTCAGAGCTTTACATTATATCAACACGAGCCTCATGATGTAAAAAATACATGGGCTATTAATTCTATTCAAACTATTTATGAAGATGCCTTTGGCAATTTATGGGTAGGTACTCATAAAGGGCTAAGTCTGTTTAACCGCCAACAACAGAAGTTTACACGATACCTGCAACTAAACGAAGATTCTTCAGTGAATTGCCGGGTGGTAGCCCTACATGCTGATAAGGAAGGTTTTCTGTGGATAGGCACCATGGGGCATGGTTTGCGTAAAATGAATATTGCTACCAAGGAGTTTATTACTTATAAACAAGGTGGAGCAAACAATCAATCGATTAATAATAATTCCATCTTGTGCATTAAGGAAGACGCTGCAGGCGATCTATGGATAGGTACCCAGTATGGCGGATTAAATAGGTACAACCGGAATAGGAATACATTTGAGTATTATATAAACAATCCGTATGATCCTACCACGTTAAGTAATAATTCTGTTATGTCTTTGTATGAAGACCGGGCAAAAAGAGTATGGATTGGCACACATTCAGGAGGAGTTTCCAAACTTGATAAAACCAGCATAAAGTTCACTTTGTTTAAAAATGAATTAAATAATCCAAATAGCCTGCGCGACAATCAGGTAAGCGCTTTGTATGAAGATGCAAAAGGTAATCTTTGGATTGGAAACCGCAAGGGTATAGACAAGTATCATTTGCCAAGCGGCAAGTTTACGCATTATATGTACAAATCTCAGCTTCCTGGCGAATTGAGCCGGAATACGGCTATACGAATTGTGGAAGACCGTTACGGAAAGCTATGGATTGCTCTCTATGGAGGTGGCCTGCTAAAATTTGATCCGGCTACTGAAAGATTTACCTGGTTTTTAAATGATCCGGCGAATAAAAATAGTTTAGCCCATAACGAAGTTCTGGCCCTGCTTCAGGGATCCGATGGCTATTTATGGATAGGTACCCGCAACGGATTAGACAAACTAGATCTGGATACAGAAACCATTACACACTACAATACTTCAACTTCTGAAAAGGGAAATACACTGAGAATTATGGATATGCATGAGGATAGCCTCGGGGTATTGTGGCTGGCTACGTATAGCCATGGTTTAATGAGTTTCAATAAAAAGGGCATCTTTACCAGATATATTGATCGTACACCGCAGAGTTTGCTTAATGAAAAAGTTCAGGTACTATATAAAGGCAGTTCGGATAGACTGTGGTTTTCTTCCGATCATGGAGGCCTCTACTACTTAAATCCTCATAGCCGTACTTTTCATAAAATAACCAAACCTGCTTCTCTAGCTAAAATTGTCATTAATGGAATAATAGAAGACAACAAAGGTAACTTGTGGTTGAGCACACTCCGCAACGGAATTTGTAAATATTCTATTAAAGAAAATACGCTACGCTTCTATGATGAACGGGACGGTGTGCAAAATATTGAATTCACCTACGCAGCTCACCAGAACAAAAACGGCGAAATATATTTTGGGGGAGTTAATGGATTTAATAAGTTTAATCCCTCTTGCATACACGATAATCCGTACCCAGCCAAAGTTAAAATTACTGGCTTTAAGGTTTTTGATAAGCCCAGGAGCCTTAAAAACAAGACCATTACACTACCTTATAGTGACAACTTTTTCTCCTTCGATTTTCTGGGTTTAAGTTTTACCCAACCAGAAAAAAATGAATATGCCTACCGTCTGGATGGGTTCGACAAGAAATGGAATTATACTGGTACTAGAAAATTTGCTAGTTACACAAATCTTGATCCGGGAGAATATACATTCCGGGTAAAAGCAGCTAACAACGATAAAGTTTGGGGGAAAGATGAAGCCCAAATAAAGCTTATTATAACTCCTCCTTTCTGGAAAACTTGGTGGTTTGAGTCGGGGCTTGTTATAAGTGTACTTCTTGCAGGGTATTTAATCTATAAATTCAGAGTTAGGAGCATACAGGCACAAAATGCAAAGCTGGAAAGCCAGGTTATGCAACGTACCGAACAATTGAAGCAACAAGGGATTATTATATCCCGGCAGCGTGATGAGCTACAAGAGAAAAATACCCAGCTAGAAGAAGCGTTGCATATAGCAGAGGCGCAACAGGCAGAAGCTATAAAGCAACGGACAAAAGCGGAAGAAGCAAATAAATTTAAAACAGAATTATTAGGTATTGCTGCACATGACCTTAAAAACCCCATCGGTTGCTTCATGATTTATGCCGACCTGATAAAAGATACACCCACCGACACAACTAAAGTTAAAAAACTCGCAGGTGTGATTAAGAACACCTCACAGTACATGGTAACCTTAATTTCTGATTTGCTTCATACCGTGCGTTTGGAGAGCGGGCATGTTTTGCTGAAAAAGGAAAAGCAAAATATAGGCACTTTACTAGAGGAGATGGTAGAACGGAACCGCATACAAGCGCAATGGAAGCAACAGCATATTCATTTATACATTAAAGGCCAGTGTATGGCTATGGTAGATGTGTGTATGATAAAAGAAGTAATAGAAAACTTGATTAGCAACGCCATTAAATTTACCCCCAGAGGGAAAAGTATTTATATTGACGTAACCAAAAAAGAAAGCCTTATCCAGATACAGGTAGAGGATGAAGGTGTTGGATTGTCGGAAGATGAAATGGATAAGTTATTTGGCGTTTTTCAGAAACTATCGGCCAGGCCTACTGAAGGCGAAGGTTCTACCGGATTAGGCTTATCAATTGTAAAAAAATTAGTAGAACTACATAATGGCCGGGTAAAAGCTGAAAGTAAAGGGATTGATAAAGGAAGTATTTTTACGGTTGAACTACCTGCGATTGTAAGCAAAACAAAACGCACCATAGTTAAAAATTCCACAGATAAAACAGTACTATAGTAAGCAAAGCTTCCACTAACAAGAGCAGATGCTTTGCCTGCCGATTTATTTACCAATCTATTTCTTGCTTGCCTTGCTCTTGCAAGTATGCATTGGCTTTGCTGAAATGCTTGCATCCAAAGAAGCCTTTATCTGCAGCAAAAGGAGACGGATGTGCGGCTTTTAATACATGATGTTTAGTAGTATCAATAATAGCACCCTTCTTGTGTGCATAAGCACCCCATAACATAAAGACTATTCCTTCCTTCTCCTCTGAAAGTGCTTTAATAGCGGCATCTGTGAATTCCTCCCAGCCTTTCTTCTGGTGAGATCCGGCAGTGTTGGCCCTTACTGTTAAAGTAGCATTTAACAGCAATACACCTTGTTGTGCCCATTTAGAAAGATTGCCAGACTGAGGAATAGGTTTACCCAGATCATCTTTTATCTCTTTAAATATATTAATCAGAGAGGGTGGTTTTGTTACTCCATCATTCACAGAGAAAGCTAATCCATGAGCCTGGCCTGCTCCATGATACGGATCTTGTCCAATCAATACTACTTTTACTGCATCAAAAGGACATGCCTCAAATGCATAAAAAATTTTATTGCCAGGAGGGTATACGGTATGCGTAACATACTCCTCCTTTACAAAAGCAATTAGTTTTTGAAAATAAGGTTTCTCAAACTCCGGCATCAGTCTGCTTTTCCACGAACTTTCCAGTTTTACGTCCATATAGTTTTAGTGTTTAGTGAATGTTTCAGGCATTGGCTGACGAAAAGTAAATATATTTTTATATGATAGAAAGCTATGCATCTGAGTTAAAAATTTTGTAATTTAGGTATGCTGTATGTGAGCTAACCTTAAATACATCGAAAAAGTTATACTTAGGTAGTTTAACTGGTTTTCGTTAAAAAGCATTGATTAGCAAAAACTAATCATTAATTTTAGCCGTTTATATAGTATTATCCCTACAAATATTATTAATCAATCATATGATAACTGAGATCACACAAGGCGTAAAAGTGACCGTGGCTACAGAATATCAACCTGAGTATTCAAGCCCTGTTCAGTCTCATTATGTATTTACTTACAAAATTAGCATCGAAAATTGCAGCGAATATACTGTTCAGCTTCTGAGAAGACATTGGTTTATACATGATGCCAACGGAACAGTAAGAGAGGTAGAAGGCGAAGGCGTAGTAGGGCAACAACCTGTATTGGAGCCTGGTGAAACCCACGAATACATATCCGGATGTAACCTAAAAACAGGAATTGGTAAAATGAACGGCACCTATTTGATGGAACGCATTGTAGATGGCCGTACTTTCCAGGCCCGTATCCCTGAATTTGTTATGGTAGTGCCTTATAAATTAAATTAAACGGCTACCTCATTTCTGCATGGCTTTCTAAATTTTTTAGTGTTTGTTATTTCGGTATATCCAATTTTTGCTGCATTCGAAAAATGAACATGGCATACATTCTCCATTCGTTTTCGAGTTGTATACCCGTATAATTCAAGCAATAGATCCGTTTTATATATTTCCGGAAATTGAAGCTTGCCGTAGCCGCATGCTGAATTCTGCTGAAGAGATTATAGTGAAAGACATGGGTGCAGGCTCAAAAGCAACGCTTTCCAGAAAACGGAAAGTAAAAGATATTGCCCGTTATTCGTTAAAAAATACAAAAACAGCGCAACTATTATTTCGCTTAGTCAATCACTTTAATCCGCAAACAATTGTGGAACTTGGCACCTCTCTGGGAATTAGTACGTTGTACTTAGCCTCTCCAAATACGAAAGCCCGCATACTAACTTTCGAAGGATGCCCGCAAACACTAGCCATTGCACAGAAAAACTTCACTCATTTCGGATATACGCATATTACGCCGGTACAGGGCAATATAGACCAGTCGCTTCCATTACATATAGCTAAAATAGCTCAACTGGATTTTGTTTTTTTTGATGCCAATCACCGTCTTATGCCTACCTTAAATTACTTTAATATCTGTCTTTCTAAGTCGCATCCACAGTCCGTATTTGTGTTTGATGACATATATTGGTCTGCAGAAATGGCTGAAGCCTGGAAGCAAATTAAAGCCCATCCCCAGGTAATGCTTACGATTGATTTGTTTTACGTAGGCTTGGTGTTTTTCCGAACAGAACAACCTAAGCAACATTTTACACTAAGATTTTAAGGTACGAGACACTATTTATATTAATTGCTTCATTGTATCAAAGGCTTTCTTATCTTTGATACCTACACTGTTTGAATTAAATATTCGCCTAGTATTTATATGAAGAAGATTGCGGTTATTGCACACGATGGGAAAAAAGCTGAAATGGTAGCTTTTTTAAAAGATAACAAATTTATGTTAGATAAAGCCACCCTGGTAGCAACTGGCACTACTGGCCAGTATGTAGAGAGAGCAGGCCTCGCGGTCGATAAAAAATTATCTGGTCCTTTAGGCGGCGATGCCCAGATTGCAGCCATGGTAGCCGAAAAGCAACTAGATGCTGTTATATTTTTCAGAGATCCCTTAGGTAAACACCCCCACGAGCCCGATGTACAGATGCTTATGCGCCTATGTGATTTACACGATATACCGTTGGCTACTAACCCGGCTACAGCTAAATACCTCATAGCTGGTATGTTTGATGAAGACTAAATAGGCATGTTAGCTGGGTTCACTTGAGTTAACTACCTTTCTTTTTTATGTTTAGTCAACTCATACAAGATACTATATTTTACAGCTGAGCCAAAAAAACAAATACCTGCGTTTATTACTATCAAACTGGTGGTACCCCACATGAACCAGTTGATAAAAGCTGCATTATCCCGCATTTTAAACAGGGCTGTTCCAAATATACACAAACCGGCACCTATCAAAAGCAAGCCGATGGGTGCAAACAGCATCCATTTTTTATAATACGCTTGAGTGGTTTTATCTATCTCTTCAGGTTTTTCTTGCTGCATAGCTATCTATAGTTAATTAGTATTTTTGGCATTTGAACTTTAAATGACATTTGAAACCTCTGCCAGGTTGGTTAGTTTAGGAAAGGTGTTTATTTAAAAATATATCTCCTGTGCCAGCCGGTACGTATTGGCATGCGCCTCTATAATATCTGCTATTCGCGGCGAATAACCACCTCCCATAGTTACAGCTACTGGAATTTTATTTTCCTTACAGAAAGATAATACTATATGGTCTCTTTCTTTACAGCCAAAAAGACTTAGAGATAACTTTCCCAATTTATCTGTTGCCAGCACATCAACACCTGACTGAAAAAAAACAAAATCAGGTTGTATAGTATCTATTATCTTAAGTAAATGCTTCTTTAATGCCTGCAAATAAGCCCGGTCATTGGTAAAATCAGGTAATGCCACATCTAAGTCCGACTGTTCTTTATGTAACGGATAATTGCTTGCTCCATGCATGCTGAAGGTAAAAACTGCCGGATTATGCTGAAATATCTGAGCGGTTCCATTTCCCTGATGTACATCCAGGTCTACCATTAACACTTGCTTGGCCAGCTGGTGGTACAGCAAATAATTAGCCGCAATAGCTATATCATTGAGCAGGCAAAATCCCTCGCCCCTATCTGTGAATGCATGGTGTGTACCCCCGGCAATGTTCATAGCTACCCCATATTCCAGTGCATATAAAGCTGCTTGTATGGTACCTTGGGCAATGGTTACCTCCCGGTGAACTAGCTGTTGCGACAATGGGAACCCGGTTTTCCGTATCTCAGCAGGTGCTAAGTCTAACTTTTTTAGACGGTGCCAGTAATGTGCATCATGGGTAAGCAAAATGTACTTTTCATCTACTGGACATGGATGAAAGATACTGTCTGTATGGATGGTTCCTTCATATAACAACTGCTCTGGAAGCAGGGTATATTTATCCATAGGAAAGCGGTGGCCTTCAGGTAAAGGATGTGCATACGCTGGTGTCCAGGCTACTTTCAGCATCTGTTGTATCTTGTTCAGGTAGATATAACCCAGTGCTTACAAAAAAGTTGTTAAAACCTATGAAATCATATAATAGGTAGCTAGACTTGTAGATAATCGCCTTTCCAGTGCTTAATTTTCTTTTTTATTTGTGAAGGCGTAAGATCTTCCATAAGGGTACTTTCCAGCAATGGAATCAGTTCTCCATCACTAGCAAAACGGAGGGCAATAATTTGGTCGGTAGTAAGCTTGTGTTCAATTGAATTAAACGGTTTGCCAGTAATAATAAAATACCGGAGCCGCATTTCCTGTAAAATAATTCTTTTCTGAGTAGTTACAGCGTTCTTTTGCATCCACACAATAACGGATGCTACTATAACGCCGGCTAATAAGTAATATACACCTTGCATCCACTGCTGATGCATGAAACCATGTGTAACAAAATATGCTGTGGATAACACAAGAAAGGCTAGACCGGCTGGAACCAGCAAAAAATAATAAACTGGATTATAATACCGATGATTGCTATAGTGCTGTTTGCTTGCCATTTATGTACCCGTTTTTCGTTCGAACATACCTAAATAAACGTAAACATATATAAACTAATTATTATACAGCGTTTTTTTCGACAAATATGCCCAACATATGGATAAACTTATTTTTATATCATATATAATTTATCCTATATAAGGACAGCGGCATTATAACTTTTCATTTTATTAGCTTTTGATTATTTTCACATAAATATTTTAAACAACCCACCTATGCCTTCTTTCGATGTTGTCAGCAAAGTAGATGCTCAAACGCTAGATAATGCCATCAATACAGCTAAAAAAGAGATACTAACCCGCTTTGATTTTCGAGACTCTAAAAGCACAATTGACTTAGATAAAAAAACGTCTACGATTCATCTGGTTTCTGAGAATGATATGCGGCTAAAAAACATAATGGATGTAATTATTAACCGGATGGTAAAACAAGGATTAGATGCCAAATCTTTGGACTTAACAGCGGAGCCCTATGCATCGGGTGCTTTTGTAAAGCAGGATATAAAAGTAAAAGAAGGAATTGATAAAGAGGCCGCAAAAAAAATGGTAAAAGATATTAAAGACTCCGGCCTGAAAGTACAAGCCTCCATTATGGATGATCAGTTGCGGGTAACCGGCAAAAAAATTGATGAACTTCAGGCAGTAATCGCCCGGCTGCGTCAAAAAGATTATGGCTTACCGCTGCAATTCACTAATATGAAATCGTAAGCTTATCGTATTATATAAAGCTGTGAAAGCCTACTTGGCATTTTTTGACAGATCAGTTAGGAAATTTTTAAACTCCTCTGTATTATACTTAGCCATTCCTTCTTTTCGCAGGACAATTTTGCCATTCGGTGAAAGTACAAAGGTGGTAGGTATGCTAGTTGTTGCAAAAGCAGAAGGCATTTCCTGCGTGGTGGCATACACAGGAAACCTATAGCCTTTTCTTTCAATAAACTTTTTAGCTTTTTCAAGATCCTCGTCCAGGGTAAGCATCACAAATTGTATTTGCGAGGTATCCATTTGCTCATATAATTTATGAATACTAGGCATTTCAGCAATACAAGGCGGGCACCAGGTAGCCCATAAATTGATAAATACCACCTTGCCTGCAAAGTTTTTCATATTAACTTTTTCTCCATTCAGCCTGGCTAATGGAATATCGTATGAGGGTTGCTGTGCTTGTGCGGATGACTCCTGCAAAGTATGGTCAACCGAAGGCTTTAATAGGCCAGTAGAAAGAAAAACTTGCTGAACACGGCCAATCACTTCCGTATGTAAACCTGTCAGATATAATGTTAAGATGACAGTAAGTATGACTGCCCAGCTGGTAATTTCACTCTTCCATTTCTTCTTCATACCTGTAAATTTAGCATACATTGAACAAAAATGTATCAAATAAGTGTTCTATTAACGGCCTACCTTTCGATTTGTATTTACACCAGTGGTATATAAAAAGTACAAAATACCTATATAAGGTATAAGTGGTAAATTTGGCCAACAATAACATAATAAAGCCTTTATCTATAATTTATTATATAGCTTAAATGCAAAAATTAACATTTTTTAACAATTTTCTGGCATAGTATTTTCTTATATTTGAACATCAGACAGATTTTATCTGCAAGATATTTAAATTAGTATTGTATCAACCCTTTTAAAAAGTATAACTAACATGAGAGAATTTGGAAAAACCGTTGTAGCTGCTGTATTGGGAGGAGCCATTACTTTTGGGGCTTCGCAAGCATTTAACGAAAACGACTCAAAAATCATTATTGAAAAAACTCCTGCTTCTTTTAAGAATGTAGCTGCCTATACTACCAATCCGGATGGTTCTGTGCAAGTTGATTTTTCTTTCGCTGCTGCTAAAGTTACCCCTGCAGTAGTGCATATTAAATCAACTATGAAAGCTGGTGCAAGCAGTGGCCGGGCACAATCTATTCCGCCACAATTACGTGAGTTTTTTGGAGATCAGTTTGGTGGACTTGAGCAAATGCCCCAGCAACCATCTATGGGCTCTGGCTCCGGAGTTATCATCAGTGATAATGGTTATATTGTAACCAACAACCACGTAGTAGAAGGTGCTTCTGAATTGGAAGTTACCTTATCCGATAAACGAACTTATATAGCTAAAGTAATAGGCACTGACCCTTCTACAGATATAGCTTTATTAAAGATTGAAGCGAAAGATTTGCCGAAATTAGCATTGGCTAACTCAGATAATATAAAAGTAGGACAGTGGGTATTAGCCGTAGGTAATCCATTTAACTTGTCTGGAACAGTTACCGCAGGTATTGTAAGTGCTAAAGGCCGTAACCAAATAATCCGTAGCGAAGGCAGTATTGAATCATTTATCCAGACAGACGCTGCTGTGAACCCAGGTAATAGTGGTGGTGCATTAGTAGACCTGAATGGCGATCTAGTAGGAATTAATACCGCTATATTCTCTGAAACAGGTTCTTTTGCCGGATACTCGTTTGCCGTACCAACTAGCATTGTTAGCCGGGTGGTAGAAGATCTGATCGAGTTTGGGGAAGTTAAACGTGGATATTTAGGTGTTCAAATCCGCGATATGAACAGCGAGCTGGCAAAAGAAACTGGCTTAAATGTAACACAAGGAGTATATATTGAAGGTGTAACAGAAGAAGGTGCTGCAAAAGCTGCCGGCTTGAAAAAAGGAGATGTCATTCTTAAAGTAGATGATAAGGCTGTAAGCTCTGTGTCTCAATTACAAGAAGCCGTTACCAGACATAAACCAGGCGAAAAAGTAAATATTGTGATCGTAAGAGATGGCAAAGAGAAAGACATGAAAGTAGCCTTAAAAGGAGCCGCTGGAACCCCTCAACTTGTAAGAGCTAGCAGCAGTGAAACTTTACGAGGTCTGGGTGCGGATTTGAGTGCTATTAGTGCAACAGAAGCCAAACAGTTAGGTATAACTGGTGGTGTAAAAGTAGAAGAATTATACCCTGGTGCATTAAGTGCACAAACTGAAATTAAAGAAGGTTTTGTAATTACCAAAGTGAATAAAAAAGCAGTAAAGACAGTGGAGGAAGTGAAAGCAGCCATAGAAGATACAGATGGTGGGGTGATGTTAGAAGGAATGTATCCTGGCAACCCAACAGTGTACTACTATGCATTTGGTAAGTAATTGGTAGTTGTGCTGCTGCAACAGGCAGATGTGCAACTATGATTACCGAAACATACACAAGTGAATATGAAAAAGGCTGTCTTGCTAAGACAGCCTTTTTAGTTTGCGTGAAATCTGAATATAATGATTCAATACAAAATATACTTCTAAAATATCAACTAATAATCAAACCAAAGCCCGTAAGTCTACTGGTACTACTTTAGATACGCCAATATCTCCTTCCGTCTGGGTAATGCCATAAATAATATCGGTAGACACCATGGTACGTTTATTATGCGTAACAATAATAAACTGCGACTCATTAGAAAACTTGCGGATAATATTGTTGAACTTATCAATATTGGCATCATCTAGTGGCGCATCTACCTCATCGAATATACAAAAAGGGGCTGGCTTCAATAAGTAAATAGCAAATAATAAAGAAATAGCTGTTAATGTTTTTTCGCCGCCAGAAAGCTGATTAATTGTCAGCGGACGTTTCCCTTTGGGTTTGGCCAGAATTTCAATACTAGATTCCAGGGGATTGTCTGGGTTAGATAACTTCAAGTCGCAGGTATCTTCTTCAGAAAACAAGGAGCGAAATACTTTTATAAAATTTTGCCTGATTTGTTCATAGGCTTTCATAAAGTTATTTTTTGCTACTGTGCTTATCTCCTCTATGGTGTTTAATAACGATTGTTTGGCATTTACCAGATCTTGTTTTTGTGAGTTAATAAAATCATAGCGGCTCTTCATTTCTTCAAAAGCTTCCAAGGCTAGTGGATTAATTGGACCAATCCGATCCATTTTGCTCTTGATTTCTTGTACCTTTTCTTTTATGGCTGGTTCGGTAGTATCTTCTGGTACACCTTCCATGATAATTTTACCATCAGCCGTTTGCTTTTCCTCAATAAATGTATCCAGATTAATATTGAATTCTACTGAAAGCCTTTCTTTTACAGACGTTAGCTGGAGTTTAGTTTCATTCAGCCGGTGATGTAGTTCCGAAATCAGTGAATCGGTAGTTTCCCGCTGCCGTTGAACCTCTTTCGATTCTTTCTCTAATTTATCTATGGTGCCTCTGGCCTGGTAATAATTTTTTTCTGCTTCGTTTACACCAGTTTCTTTGTTCTCTTTTTCTTTGTACATAGCCACGAGCTCGTCGTCGTTGCGTTCGCCACTACCAATCAACTCTTCCAGGGCCATTTGTGCTTTGGTTAATTCTTCTTGGTTTTTTTCCAGGCGCAGGCGGCTAGTTTGTAATATGCTTGCTTTGTGGGTAATTTCCTGCATAATACCGGCTACTTTGTTCTGCTGCTGATGAAACCGGATAATCTCCTGATTGTAGGCCGAAGAACGCAATCCCAGCATTTCATTCTGTGTAAGCAAATCCTGGTTAAGCGTATTAATCTTTGTTTCCATGCCCTTTAGCTCTTTGCCCCACTTTTCGGCTTCCGGCTCCTGCTCAGTTATTTCTTCCCGTAGCACTTCCATTTGCTCAAGTATAGACGAATGCCGCATGGTCTGGTTGCTAAGTAACAGAGCCGTTTGCTCCTGTCTGGTTTTAATAGAAATTTGCTCCTGACTCAATGTATTTATCTCCTTTTGCAGGCGGCTTATCTGGTTATTTAGCTCTCCGGCTTTGCTAAGCAAATCTCCTTTGCGCTGTTGCAACTTCTGCTGAGTAGCTGTGAACTGAGTTAATTTTTCTGATAACTCAGCTATTTCTGTCTTTAGGCTTTCTAAGTTTCTGGCCCGGCCTATCCGTTTGCCCTCAAATGACCCTATTGAACCTCCGGAAATACTAAAGCGGCGTCGCGTAATTTTGCCATTCTGTGTAATAAAAATGGCTCCACCATTATCGGGTATAGAAGTATGGCTTTGAGAAAGAATATACACGCCTTCTAGCAAAATACTAATCAGTGGCTTGTACTTTTCTTCATAATCTACAATCTCAATGGCGGCTACAATTCCCTTCGCCTGATCAGCCAAAGCAGGCTTGGGAGATTGGTACCCTTTTACATTATCTAGTACAAAGAAATGGGCTCTCCCCTTTTCTGCATGGCTTAACCAACCAATAGCCTGGTAGGCTTGTTCTTCTGTTTGCACCACATAATAATTCATTACTGGTTCCAGGTAATTTTCGATGGCTACGCGGTAATCGCTGGAGCAGGTAACGATATCTGAAAGCAATGGGGCACTTTTGTCAAACCCATGGTGCTTTTTCAGGTACTTTATAGCTTCGGGAAACCCTTCCAGGTTATCTACCAAAGATTTAGTAAGTTTATATTCATTTTGTTTGGCGTCTAGTGTACGGTTTGTCTGGGCAAGGTCTTGTCGGGTAGTTTCTATCGCTACCTCTGTTTGCCCAAGTTCTTGTTGCAACGTTTGAACCTGTTTCTGGACAGTAGCATATTTTTCTTGGTGTTCTTCCAGCTGTGTATTTACCTCATATAGTTTCTCTTCAAACAAAGAAAGATTACTACTCTGGGCAGCATTATCTGAAGACGCTCTTTCTAACTCCTGTTTCAATGACGACAGTTGAATCTGCTTAATTTCCAGTGCTTTTTTCAGCTGAAATATTTCATCCTGCTTACTGCGATACGATTGATTTAAGAGGGTAGCTTCCCGTTGCAAATCCTGCGTAAGTTCCTTTTGATCCTGGTATTCCTCCAGCAATATTTTTACCTTGGCTTCAGTTTCTCGGAAATTAGCCTCCGCCGCCTGTTTTTCTAGTTGCAACCTCCGCACCGATTCTTCTGATTTTTCTTTCTGTTCAGTATCGGTTTCTATTTCAGCTTGTAAAGAAGACACTTTATCAGATAAGAAGTTAAGCCGTTCACTGCGTATTTTCTTTTCACTTTCGTATTGCCGGATTTTGTTTATGTATTCATTTAACGTTTTCTGGCGGGCTGAAAGTAATTTTTCTTTTTCTAAAAGTTCATTCTTCTCTTTATCCAGCTGAGCATCTTTTTCTAATAGCAAATCTTGCAAACTGGTACGCCGGTTTTGTTCGGTTTCTATATGTTTTCCCAGGCTAATAAAAGCTTCGCTATGCTTACTAATGGTTTTCCAGGCAAGGGCAATGCTCCAATGTTTGTATTCTTCTTTTAATTTAAAATAACTCTGCGTTTGTTTAGCCTGCTTTTCCAGGGTTTTTAGGTTTTTGCTGATCTCATGCAGCAGGTCTTCTACCCGGCTTAAGTCATTATCAGTATCTTCCAGCTTACGTAGCGTTTCTCTCTTCCGGATTTTGAACTTGGAAATCCCAGCTGCTTCTTCAAATAAGCCCCGGCGGGAATTATCTTTATCGTTTAGAATTTCATCTACCATCTTCAGCTCAATAATGGCATAGCTGTCTGAACCAATACCAGTATCTAAAAACAGATTGGTAATGTCTTTCAGGCGGCAGGCTACGTTATTAAGCATGTATTCACTTTCGCCGGTGCGGTAATACTTGCGGGTAACTGTTACTTGCGAATATTCGGTAGGTAGTAGGTTGCGGTTGTTATTAAAGGTGAGCGATACTTCAGCCATTTGCAGGGCTTTTCTGGTTTTGGTACCATTAAAAATAATGTTTTCCATTTTTTCAGACCGCAGAGCCTTTGTTTTTTGCTCGCCTAGCACCCACCGGATGGCATCTACTACATTCGATTTGCCACATCCGTTGGGTCCTACAATGCCGGTTATCCCTTCATCAAAGTTGATGATTACTTTGTCCCCAAAGCTTTTGAAACCTTTTATCTCTAATTTGTTTAATTGCATCCGCCGTTATAACAATAATATACTTGGGTGTGTACAGGATAAGTCTTAGAAGTATAGTAACAAATCAGCTTATTTAAGTTAAATTTAACTGGTTTCAGTTTGTATAAGATGTTTATAATAATTGTTACTGCTTAAAAATGTATTTATTTGTATACTTCTATACATATTTATTTATACATTCTTATAGCTTTCAAATTTATCATTATTTTACATATTTGATAGTATGGATGGGATACAAATTCTAGTATATGTTGCGATTGCAGTTATTTATCTGATTTTAAAAGGGGTGAACAAAGCTGTGAAACCACCTGAGGGTACTACACCTCCTGTAGAAACTACTGGCGAAGCTTCCATGCCCACAACTCAGACAAATCTTCCGCCCCGGAAAACGGGCCCCTTCTCTTTTGATGATTTACTTGATGAATTTGGGGAAGTCACTCAGAAAAAGCAAACCACTAAACAGGCAACTGCTGAAACTGCCCGTAAGAAAGCTGAACAAACGCTTGACAAAACCCGAAAAAAAGTTTCACAGAAGTTAGAACAGGCGCAGGAAAAAACACGGAAACAACTCAAACAATCTGAAAAGAAAGAGCCCTTTTCGTATGAGCAATCTTCACGGGAAGAATTTGTGCCTGTGTATAGAAATGAAGCGAATGAAGTAGACTATGAAGATCCGCAAAGGTCAACCTATGCAGGCTTGGACGATCAAAAAAAGCGCTTTGCTGCATTTGATATTGCTGCTGCACCTACTAAATCAACTAAATATGCCAGATTACTAAGAGATCCACAAAATATAAAAACAGCGTTTATACTAAGTGAAATCTTTAAAAGAAAATACTAATCATGCTTTACCCGAATTTGCCTAAGGCAGATAAAACAAAAAAGGGATACATTTAAAAATGTATCCCTTTTTTGTTGATAAACAGCTTACGATTAATGTTCTATAATAACTGCTTTATGTTTTGCTTTTACTTTTTCTGGTCTCAGTTTAATAATCTTTGTCCAGTGTAAAAATTTAATTACAGGGTAAGTTGGATCAAATTCAAACCATTTGGTACCAAAGTTTACCCGGTTTGGTAATTTGTGGTGGTTATTCTGAAATAATTCACCCATCATTAATACATCAAAAATCAGTGAGTTTTTAGACTGATCGTGATTATCGTAGTTCTGGTAACCATATTTATGTCCACTCCAGTTAACAATTGCACCATGTACTGGTCCCATTAAAAAGTGGATAGGTAACAAGAAGAAGAAAGCCCAATGCATGTCAGCAAATAAATAAGCAGCAATATAAACCAGGGAATAAAATACACCCCAACTGATTCTAGATATCCAAGTGTCTGCTACTTTCTCTAACTTATCCCATACCGGATAATTTCTGTCGAACTGTGGTTCTGGAGCTACTGTACCATTAGCAAAGCCATTATAAATATCTTTTGTTTTCCACATCATGGTTAGCAGATTTTCTGTGTGGTGTGGAGAGTGTGGATCTTTGTCTGTATCGCTGTATGCATGGTGCATCCGGTGCAAAATAGCATACGCACGCGGGCTCAGATAAGACGACCCCTGTGTAGCATAGGTTAAAAGGTAAAAAAACCTTTCCCAAAATCTGTTCATAGTAAACATCTTGTGTGCTGCATAACGGTGCAAGAAAAATGTCTGGCAGAATAAGGATAAATACCAGTGCGCAAAGAAGAAAACTAAAATAATCACGGTAACAAAAGATTTAAGTGAATGATATATTTAAGAGCTTGTTGAGCTCGAATGTTTACGGAATTCAGAGAAAATTTTATTCAAAAATTATTGATAAAATTTCAGTTAGAAAGGTTCGCAAGATAGCTAATTAATCTTTTAAATCGAAATTAAGTTCGGCTGAAGTCTAAAACTTGTGAAAATTTCTACCTTATCTAGTCAAGTGAAGATATTTTCTACAGTTTCGAATTCGATTAATAGCTACCAGAATTATAATCAATAATTTTCCCTAGTTAGCCGATAAGGATGGCAAAGGCTAATGATAGCTCATATCAAAAAGCTACCTGGTTAACGCTTTATATAGATCATTGAAAGAACCTGCTTTAGTAATAGCCATTTTTATAGCATCTATATTGGCTATTTTAGTAACACCTTTATATTTAGTAATACATTGATATAATAGCTTTTTCAATTCATGAATTTGATAGGTCTCACGCCAAGTCCATTCTAATTTAATTTCAATTATAGGATTGTATAAAATATAATCCAATATCTTTTTTGCTAAGCTTCTTTTTAATTGAGGAGGAGCTACCTGATAAGTCCATTTATTGCCTTCCTTATCAAATACTAGTTCTTGGTCTGTGTTTTTGAACTTTCCAAAAGGAGCAACCTTACATAGATCGGCTTCTGTAGGTATTATTTGTAATCCTTCCTGGGTATGAATTACTATCAAAGGAAAGTTAGGCTGTGACATAAATGAAGGTGTTTATTCTACTATACTCTCTAATTTATTAAGAGGGTGACATATTTTATCTACAGGCTAAAGTAGTATTGGCATCATTAGAAAAGGATCATAATAAGCTCCTCAGGTCCCAGTTTTCTACTTATATTTTTAACAGAATACCTGTATTTTGAAGTGAAGCACTTCAATTTTTTGTTCATAAACTCGAGCATCAGCTATAAAATAAGATCAACTTTATCGGCGACACTGGTTAGGTTGGCCTTTTCCTTTTTCAATTAATTAGCTTTCAATCCTTTTCTAGAAACTAGGCTAAGAGAAATAGATTCACAATAAATTAATAGCTTTTTCTATCTTTTATAACTGCTCTTAGAAGAAGATAAATGCCATAGAAAAACAAACTTGTCATCAAAATTGAGAAAAGGATTTCACTAAATGATAGAGGTCCCAGATAGATCAGCATGCTTTTCGTGTTAAAAGATGAAATGATAGTTGAATATAGAAATTTCCATAAGAAATTCTAAGTATGTACTTGAAAGATAACAATTTAGTTACACTCAGTAGAGGAAATGAACCTGGAGTCAGGTCCGCTGCGGTAAGAATTTGCTTTTGGAAAGATTAATTAAGGGCTTGCATTGGGTTGATTTATGGAAAATGTATTTTAAAATTCAAATGTTTCGCAATGAATAACCTGAGGTTCAAATGATAATAAATACTTCTTATCCTCCTGATAATACCGTGCCTTCTCATAATCCGCTCCGGCAAACCTTTTAATACTTTCGTAACTATCCCATTGTGTTATTGTCCAGAAGTGACACTGGTCTCCTTCTATCCGTCGGAGAATTTGTACTCCTAAATTTCCGGATGTGTTTTTATAGTCATCAACACCTGTTTTTTCTAAATAAGCCAGGTAGGCTTCTGCATCAATAGCCTTTGTTATTCCATGCCAAATGCGAGTTATTTTTTTGCTCATCTTTATGTTTCTTGTGATGGCCATCAATGAATTCATCATTTCCGTAAGAGGCCGATTACTACTGAATCGATTACTACTAAATAAGGTATTGCATCCGTTGGTTATTCTTTTTTAGTAATCACTAAATTCCGAAAATGGGCTTCTGTTCCAGATCCGATCCATAACCCAATACTACCTGCTTGAGTAGAGCCGTGCTTTAAGTCATTCACAAGTAAGGTTGGCTGCTCTTGCCCATGGACATACAAGGTAGCTTTCTCTCCTTCCACTTCAATTCTGACCTTTGTCCACTCTCCCACCACTAAATCTACATAAGATTCATACTTTTCAGGCGTTTCTTTGCGGCTTTTCTCCCAAGGCAAGTCCGGATACGAAATATATTGTACCGAGTGGTTTCTTCGGACCTGGTCAGGGGCGCGGCCATTGGTAGGTCTTAAGTAGATGCACTCAAATTTGGAGTTATCTTCACTAATGTGAAAAGCAATACCTACGAAGCCCCGCGCAGTTTCTACGGCTGTGGCCATGGGTTTTCCTGCTAACTCTACTTCAATAATTCCATTCTGGAACGAAATATCTTTGAGTTTGGCATATTTTACTTCCGAAGTTATGCCCTTAGCTGTATCAGCCACTTGTACCGATTGTTTGCCCAAATAAGTAGCTGCTTTCAAGGTTACATGAACAGGCTCAAGTCCCTCAATGCTTTTTAAAGAAATTTTTTGTTTTCCGGCTTGGCCCATCAAATCCTTCCCATATAGCAGAAAAAAAGCAAAGATGATAATGAGTTTTATTCGCATATCCGTTTCTTTTTATTGAGTAGTAAGATATCAGACACTCAGGACACTAGGCTTGCATGCTGTGTTCTTCATGTAAGTGGGTTAGTCTCCGCAGGATTATTCATCAGAGGGATGGTTACTTTATAACTGAAGGCAATCTATTATTTAATATACTTTTTTAAACCTAATATAATTATTTTCTTGCCAGAATTTAGAAAAGTTCACACTGTAAGTCCATTGCAATAAGTATGCGGCAGACAATGCCTGTTGTCACTGGTTGGGTGTTATAAGCTAATTATTAGTTTGATTCCTTTATTTACTATCTGTTAAAATGATAAATAATCGAAAGAATAGTATTGCACTTGTTTAGTTTGCTTTCAGGCAAAACTCTTTGTTTATTCTTAGGCAGCTACTTACGATGTACTCAACTGACTACAATAGGAAAGTAGTTTAAGCAAATCTTCCTCTGCCTTAAAATTAATGCTATTCGCTTGCAAGTAGCGGTGAATATCTTTTTTATTTTTTGGGTACAACTTTAGAACAGTAGTCTTTGTCGCCGGGTAAATGCGTTGATTTTTATCAATCAGATAAAAGGATGTTTCCTTGGCAAACAGCAAATTTTCTTGGCAGGGGTTTTCATACACCCGGCTGTAACTAATGGCATAATCAATTGCAGGATCAAGTAACGATACGCCAGCAATGCTTGGACCATTGGGTTCATAGCCATTTCGAACAAGATTTTTACTTTTAATTTCTTTTAATAAGAGTTGTGTTTTTCTAGCTAGCTTTAGGTGAGGAAACTCAGCTAGTTGCTGAAAATAGCCCCGCGTGTAATAGTGCAGATACAAATCTTGCCCGATAGCTACCTTTTGAATTCTGTAGTTATTGGTTAACAACATGGTATCTCCGTTTGTGGAGATAAATTCCATAGCTGCATAGAAATAATTGTAATTGAACCTGCCCTTGGTAGATTTTTCATCAATAAAAGATATTTCTCCTTCTTGAAAAGTCTCATAGCCATATCTGGCTTGAAGAGGCATGGCCTTCTTAAAAATTTCTCCAGCCTTTAGCTCATAGACTTGGGAAGATTGGCCCAGGGAAAGAAAATTGCTCATTAAGCAGAGCATATTCAGCAAAATTAATAGTTTGATCATAACATGCCTAAGCTTATAAATGTGAAGGCGGTAAATAGCATTCTATACGTTGGAAATTATTTTCACCTTAAAAAGTTTCTTTGGTTAAGCAAAACGCTTGATTATTCCTACAAAATAAGAAACAGCCCTATCGTTTTGCTTGCATATAACAAACCATTATTCCTCATATACTCTTACTGCTACTGGAAAACATGTGCCGTAGGAAGACTGAATATGGGTTTGATACTGACAGTAGTTGCTTCCATCTTAGCCTTTTTATTTGTTAGTCCATTGAGCGCAAAATGAAAGTAGCTTTTTCAAATCCTCTTCCTTGGTAAAATCTAGTTGGTTTATGTCAATATAGTCTTCAATTGCTTTTTTGTGCCTGCCAAATAGCTTTAGCAAGGTAGCCTTCTGAGCCCGGTAAATACGCTCGTTTTGATCGACAAAATAATAGGATGTTTGCTTTGCCAGCTGTAATTCGCCCGGAGCTTTATGTGTATATAATTTCCTATAGCTAAGGCTAGAAGCGTGAGTATAGGAATTGAAAGGCCCATTCATATTATCATCACGTTCTCCAGCAAAAACATTCCCTGTAGTGCCAATCCCCGAATTGCGAACTAACCTAAAGGTGCTTCGGATAATTTCCAGGTTTTGTTTCCTGGCAAGCATTACAGGCAACTCAGCAGTAAGTAGCTCAACGAAACCATTTTTATTCATATAATAAAATACCTGTTCACCGATAGTAATCTTTTTCAGCGAATGTTCTTCAACCAGGGCTAACGTATCGCCTTTGCTGTTGATAAACTGCATTTCCCCATATAAGTGGTTATAGTTGAGCAGAGCAGGTAAAGATTTGCCATTTCTAAACCATACAGTTCCTTGTTGAAATTCATCATAGACGTACTGCTCTTTAATAGGGATTACACTAGCAACTATTTCTCCAGCATGGATTGTATAGCTTGGAGCTTCTTGTGCCCTTAAAGTAAAGTGCATACTTATTCCTACTAGAAAGCACCATAGTAATTTCCGCATATAGAAAAGTTTTTATCTACACTCCTATTGAAAAACCACAAGCAGTCATGTATATATATATTTGCTATTGGCTCTAAACTTCCCGGCAAAAAGCCTCAGTGCCATGAGAGAGATTTGGCATGGGCCGCTAACCGATTGAAGCTGTTCAGTATCTTCTTATTCTTATTCACAATTGTTCCAACCTTTTCTGATTAGCTCTCCTAGCTGACGATCTGAAATAGTATTCTCAATTTTTATTTCTTTATTTATTAAGGGATGGTATCCTCTGGATTCTCCTACGGCCCCTCCATTTCGGGAAGGCAGAATGCTAAAGTGCTTTTCTGTTTCTTCTATCATAATAGAACGAGCATCTTTCATTTGATTTTTTACGCTTGTAAATCCTGTGGCTTTGTTATACGCTTTCTGAAGATAGGAAAAATCGGTTGGATTATCTACATCCGTTTGACTGATTTCAAGATGCTTTCTGGCTACTTTACCTATTTCTTCAGCAGTTGCAGAAACATCAATCCATGAGATCTTATCTGTAATAAAGCTGAATCCTGCTTTTGCCTGGTAATACGTACTGACTAATATGCTGTCTGGATAAAGAATAGCTTCAATGCTTCTTGGATAATTTAATTGATTCTTTCTTTCATTCTTCAGCAGGTTCAATATCCTCATTTTTATCAATCCATTTTTATTAAATAATATATTGCGGACTAATGAAATATGCACATTGAAGAAGAATAGCTACGCTAATTTCTGGTTTGCGGGCAATTCTGGTAAGGTGCTTGAATGTTAGTAGTTGGTAAGGGCAAAATACAATAAATTAGCTCCCATCCGGAGAGCTTCCTGCCGTTTTTCTTCTGGATCTTCATGCACCGACTGGTCTTCCCAACCATTCCCCAGGTCAGTTTCGTAGCTGTAGAAGCATACCAGGCGGCCTTCGTATATCAGTCCAAATCCCTGGCTGGGTTTGCCATCATGTTCATGAACTTTGGGTAGGCCATTAGGAAAGCTATACTTCTGGTGGTAAATAGGATGATTGAAAGGCAATTCTACAAAATCTAGTTCTGGAAACACCTTTTTCATTTCCAGGCGGATAAATTTATCCAGGCCATAATTATCATCTACGTGCAGAAACCCGCCTGACATTAAATATTTCCGCAAATTACGTACTTCCGCATCGGTAAATACCACATTTCCATGCCCAGTCATATGAACAAACGGATACGAAAACAATTCCGGGCTGCCTACCTCAACTACTTCTTCCTCGGCAGCAATGTTCATCTTCAGGTTTTTATTAACAAAATCAATCAGGTTGGGTAGAGACGTTTTGTTAGCATACCAGTCGCCTCCGCCACTGTATTTGAGTTTAGCAATTTTATAAGCTGGCTTCTGGGCAAATGCAGGTATCCCAGCGAATAAACATAGAAAAACAAGTAAAATCACAAACGAATACTTTTGCTGCATAATAGGTTGGACTAATATATATATAAACTTATTCCGGGTATTTTTAGTGCAGAAACGGCTTAAGAATTATTAATCAGATTCAGAATATGGCAACCAGCCATTCCGGCTGTTTCTGTACGTAAACGGCTTTCGCCTAAGCTAACTGGGACAAATCCTTTTTCCAGAGCTAAGGCTATTTCTGCTGGAGAAAAATCGCCTTCCGGACCAACCAGTAAACAATAGGCATGCTGCTTCAAGGCTGCTTTTTGTAACAACTCTCTTCTCCCTTCTTCCAAATGCGCTACAAATTTTTGTCCATCTACCGGTTTTTCAATAAACTGCCGGAGCGGAATTACCTCATGAATAAGCGGCAAATAGGCTTTTATTGATTGTTTCATAGCAGCTACGGCAATTTTCTCCAAACGGTCGGTTTTGAACACCCGCCTCTCCGAACGTTCACAAGCAATAAAACTAATTTCATCAATTCCCAGCTCCACACATTTTTCTACTAGCCACTCTGTCCGGTCCGCATTTTTGGTAGGGGCAATCGCCAGGTGGATAGAATAAGGCTTTTTACCAAACTCCGGGTGTGTATGCCTGATAACTAATTTACACTTTTTTATATCAGTTGAGGCTATTTCTGCTTCATACAGATTTCCTTTTCCATCAGTTACATGCAGGGTATCGCCAGTGTTCATCCGGAGTACTTTTATTCCATGTCTGGCTTCTTCTTCGGGAAGAAAGGGTGTAGCAGGCGAAAATTGTGGGTTATAAAATAAAATCATACTTGTTAAATAACAGCCCGATTGATCATATAATTTATTTGTAAGGAAATTATACGCAGGCAAGTACTTGAAAAAGGCAACTGAAAGACCAAACTATGTATACGCATTCCCGTAAAAATTGAGTACGGAACTTTGCATGGTTCAATATACTAAAGCTTTGATAATTAAGCGTTGATCAACGGGCAAATTATACGTATTCAAGGATATTCTAACAACACGAGCGATGGCTGAAATACCTATAAGAAAAAAAAGCAAAAGTCCGGTATGGCTTTGGATTCTGGGAATCCTGGCCTTAGTGGCAATTGTAGTATGGTTCCTCACCAAGAACGATACCACCTCAACTACTCAACAAAACCAATCGAGCCAGGTGCTAAAATTACAAGCAAATAGGCAAATAGCCTTAAAACCTAAAAGCATGACGCAGGTACCAGGTATTGTTTCGCTGAAGCTGGAAACCTACTTAGCCTGATAATTTTACAAAGCCGATACAGGGTTGAACTAAAACAAATCAATTAAAGGAGGATATTATGAATCAGGATAGAAACGAACGTAAACGCGAACCTATAGATTTTATAGACGAAGTTAGCAGTGGTGACAATTGTTATGTAAATCTGGAGAATCTGAACAAGAATAAAATGCACTTGGACGAAGAATACCAGGATAAACTTGCTGCGCTAGCAGACGAACGTATGCAGCAAAACAGGATATATGAAGAACGTATAGCAAAACTGCGCCAGGATGAACAGTATAAACACGACTTGCTGCAAGACAGGATGGCTAGAATGGCGGAAGAAAAAGCAGAACACGACAGGAAGTTTCAGGAAAAGTTAACAGCTATACAACAGGAATTAAGCAACCGCCAGGGAACCTATCAACAGAAAATGGAACATATCCGACTGCATGAGGTAGAGAGGGATGAAAAGCATCGAGAAGGTGTGCAGCAGCTGGAGTTGGAAAAGAGACAGAAACAGGAAGAAATCCAGGCACAGATTGATGCATTAAATCTGGAAATATTGAAGCAAGATAAAATCTATGAAGAAAAAATAAACACCTTTTTGCAAGATCAAAGCTACAAAGAAGATGTGCTAAAAAGCCGGACAGCCATAAACCGAGAATGGAATGATGAACACGGAAAATACCAGAACCGCATCATAGAAATTGAACGCGACAGAGCTGACGTAGACACAGATTATGAAGAAAAAACAAGAGTGTTGCGTTTGGAGCTGGAAAACTTTGATAAGAACTTGCAGGAACGTATAGCCCGTATAAATCAGGAACGGCAAGTGCAGGTACAATTGATAGACAATAGAGTATCGCAGGTACAGCAAGAGAAAGCCCGCCAAGATGAACTTTACCGCATACAGCTGGAAAAGCTGGAGCAAGACAAACTTTATCAGGAACGGATGAACCAGCTGAAAGAAGATACCCGAGAGAGAGACCGCCTACATGCCGAAAGCCAGGAACATCTGCGCCGTGAAAGAGAAGCCCTGGAAGCCAGCTACCTTGAGAATGATAATCAAAACAGGATGCCTACGTTAAAAAGGCTAAAGGAAATAGAAGATGAATATGAAGTAGCCGACAAACACCTGGATGTACGGGGCTGGAATGTTTTAGGGAATAGAGGCGAAAACATAGGCCGCATCAATGAACTGATTGTGGATACTGAAGCGATGAAGGTCCGCTACCTGGATGTGAACGTAGACAACTCTATCACAAATGAGAAAGAAAGCCGGCGTGTATTAATCCCAATAGGTGTAGCTACCATAGACCAGAAAGGCGATAAAGTGGTTATTCCTACTTTGGACCGTTCTATGGTTATGAAATGCCCGTCTTATACTGGCCAGACAGTAACCCGGGATTATGAGCATACGTTGCTTACTACTCTTTCGCCAGATTATACCATCGGTTCTAACAGCCGCAGTGATTTCTACAACCAGGAATCGTTCGACGATAATAAGTTTTACGGGGAGCGTAAAAAGCGAAAATCTATTATCTTCAATAAATAAAAACAATCCCCAAACAGATTATTCGGTTTGGGGATTGTTTTTATGCTTACTTAACTATTCACATACACTATCTAGAACCCTTCGCTTTCAATAGGGTTTCTTTTCTTCTTTCTTCAAACTGAATACTCTCGAAATATTGAAGCCAAAATAAATATCGCCTTTCAGCCAATTACCATTAGTAGCCGGAACAAAAAACTTCTCTAACATGCCCTGCGAATTAGTAAAATGCAGCTGAAAAACGTGCCCTCCAGTTTCTATATCAAACCCTACAGAAAGGGAGTTATAATAATCATTGGCAGTTTCTCCGGGTAGCAAATAAAAATATTCGGCATTTAGGGAGGTACGTTTGGTTAGTTTATATCGGCCTGCAACACCAACTGCATATACATCATTCTGGTCAATGGTAGTAGGTACCAGGTTTCGGTGAACCATGGTAGGCGATAGTTGCAGCGAAAGTTTATCGCTGAATTTACGGCCAATAATAGCCTGATACGTATATGAAAGCCTGGATGAAAATAAGTTATCTCTTTCTACATCGCTAAAATCTAAAGTAGTGATGGCTGTGCTGGCGAATAGTACCACAGACACAGGCATGCCACTAGGCCGCTGCCGTAGCACTTTATACTTTACAAATCCATCATAGGTTTTTTCCAGGGAACTTCTGCCTACACCTATGGTAAGTACATCGGTTAGCCCATATTCCAGACCTAACCGGATGGTGGCATCGTCTAGCCCGAAGAAGTTATACGCGCCACTATTGAGGCGGCCAAAACGGTGAGAGATCAAGAATTGGAGAACTTTGGCTTTTTGTGTTTCTACCGATTGACCGTTAATTACCCGCGTACTTTTGAAAGTAGCATAGGTATAGTCTTTCTGCCCTTTATTTACGGAGTCATTTTCCAGAAAGTTAAGCAGATCGTCCTGCGCCTGGAGATGAATGGAGGTAGTTAGAAGAATTGAAAAGAGAATAAATTTATAAAGTTGCTGCATATGATTATTGCTTAAAAGGTTCGTACACCATGTCTACCTGTATGTTTATGTTCTTGGCAATATTATCTCTTACCAGTTTGGGGATTTGTATGTTATAATCGGCTACGGCTACTGTAAACTGTGATTTACCATAGATTTTGTTATCTTTTACTTCCAGGGTGCCGTTGCTTTTTACAGGCTTAGTTACGCCATGAATAGTAAGCTCTCCCTCCACTTCCACCGGGTATGAACCACTTTTCTGTACATCTACCGTTTGAATATTTAGGATCTTGCCTTTAAAAGTAGACTTGGGATATTTATCTGACTCTATATAGTTTTCATTGAAATGTTCCTGCATAAGTGCCTTCGGAAACTCGAAAGACTTCATCAATACTGAAAATACCATTTCCCCAGTGGAAAAATCAATAACACTAGCTACCTGCCGGTTATTGGCTTGTATATCTTCCAGAGGTGTTTTTGAATAAAAAGAAATATGTCCTGTACGGGTAAAATATTTGCCTTGAGCTTTTGCAAAAGAGAAAGCACAAAAGCAGAGCAATAGCATCAATGGTTGTTTCATACTGAGTGGTTTTAGAAGAAAATAAATAGAACTTTCGCCAGGAATAAATTAATTATCGGGTGTACCTAGATTAATCCACCTTCTGATTTTATTGATGTCGCAGTCAGGAAGTTTGCTTCCATTCTTGGGCATAGGCGAAAATCCGGGTGCATGAGAAATTGCTCCAAGCAGCCTGCCATTGTCTGCAAATATTTTTACCCGGTTGTGGCCTTCCAGATTAATGCCTCCCATAGAAGCTGCTTGGCTGTGGCATCCATAGCAATTACTTTGCAGCAAAGGCAATACATCTGTTGCATACGATACAGTGGTAGTATCGCAGGTTCCTGGCAGGTTGCCATACAATTCTTCTTCATTATTGTATGTGCAAGCCCATAGGAAAAAAGTAGCTATGGCAGCATGTAGGGACTTAGAAGCTATTTTATAAAGTGTTTTCTTAGTCAGCATGTTAATCATGGTATAGATTTACTAGAGGATACTACTATATTTTGGAAATATTTTGAACTCGCATGGTTGAAGAGCCTAAGATTATCTCTCTACCAATACACATTTTACCAGGACTACATCCATCAGCATTCCATGGCAGATTCCTTTTACTGTAACTGGTGCACCTACTTTCACAGCAGCTACATCGTCACTTTTACTATTGGCCATTGTGCAACTGATACCAAAAAGCTCGGGACTTTCCAGCATTAATACTTTATCGCCATTTTCGTTGGTGAGTATTTCTTTTACTACACCTTCTACTTGCAATACTTTATCCAGGTACAAGGAATCAGCTTTGCTTTCATCAGCCGTATACATGGCATATAATTCTGTGGCCTTTACTTTTAAATCAGGTGCTGCGTTATCAGCTTGCCTGTGTGGTTTGTTATATAGTGAAAACGCAACTGCTATTCCCACTAAAACAACGACGCCAACAATACTGAGTATAACTGAAGTTTTCATAATCAATTAATAAAAAGATAAAGGAAACAAAGCAGAACCAGAAATTCTGCCTTGTTTAGCAGAGAATTCCATGCAAACATTACTTATGGAATCTAAGACTCACCAACTATACTAATTAGCTGGCGCACCGGAGTCTACCCAGCAAGCAATTTGCTGAATCTGTTCTTCGGTCAATGTGCGGCCTATTGGCATAGAGTGGTTTCCAGTACGGGTTTTTATCTGAGCAGCTCTACTTTGTACTACCGATAACTGACTAAAATCACCTGGAGCTTGTCCACCAGAGACATGGCAAGTGCCAATTGAGCAATTGGTGGCAATAATATTTTTCACCGTGGATTCGTAACTGACACTGCCTTCCGTCACATCTATTGTAGCAGTGGCAGTACTCGTGCAGTTATTCGCATCTTTTATAATAATGGTATAATTTCCTGCACCCAGATTAGCAAAATTTGTTCCTGCCTGAAAAGTAGTACCATCAATGGAATATTGATAAGGCGATTTGCCTCCAGTACCAGTTACTTGTAAACTACCATCGTCGTTGCCACATGAAGCGTTGCTAGCTGTTGCCGCAACTGTTGGCCCATCGGTGGCACAATTTATGGGATCGCTGTTTTCTTTTTCACAGGCAATACTGAGAAAGCATACCAATGCCGCTCCTGCCAGAGTAGAGGTCAGGTTTTTCATAATTCTGTAGGGGAATAAGGTTAGTTTAAAAAGGTTATTTGCCTAATTGATAATTAGCAGAAATAAATATGCCTGCACTCCAGAGGTGAATTTTGCCAAAACCCACTCCGGCACCCGGTATCTTCAAAAAAGGTTCTGCACCCGCCGTTAATCGTCTGCCCAGTTTCCGTTCGTACCCTGCTGATATATTATATACTTTAAAAAAATGCTTGTTCTCATTATTAACTTTCCAGTATTTTCTTAAATGTGTATCGTCAACGTCATAGATATACTTATAATGTTCAGAGAGCATTAAATATGAAGATAATCCTGTGACAGCATATAGGGTAAATTTCTCCCTTGCCAGGAGGTTATACCGGATGTTTAATGGAATATCCAGGACCGTACAGGTAGCTTTTATTGCTACAGGCTTTATATAATAAATCCACTGCCCATAGGGTGGATTGTAATCTTCTGTTCGGGCATCATAAATTTTAGCCGAGCGGATTAGCCCGGTAGATACGCTCATTCTTGGAGAAAAACGGTAGCTGAATAGAATGCCTATATTTGTGCCTGGCCTGGTAAGGCCGCCAAGCCTCACCGTACTTATATCCGGTGAAAATACCAGGCTTAATTTGAAACGGTAATTTATTCGTTCTTTCGCCAGCTTTTTTACTATGGAGTCATTGGGTTGTGCACTCACTGAATTGGGAGGCAACATCTCATCTAATGCCTGAGTATATTTTCCTGGAAACTGACGGTTTATAGCTAATTGCTTTACAGCAACCTGAGACATAGAAAACAAGGGCCATTCTACATGCAAACCTCCTACTCCACCAGTATATTCCTCTGTAGGCTCTGCCAAAGGTATACCTGATTCATTCCATTCATTCACATTGGCATCTATAAGGTCCTCTTTGCTTTCAACACCAGATTTACTTGTAGAAGGTTTACCATTTATATGTGTAATTGTATTGCCGGAAATGATTTGGGGAGCACCGTTATCTGCATTTTCTTTGGTTCGCCTTATCCGCCTGTTGGGCGATGTGGTGGTTTTACGATCTATAGTAGGCTCTGTTCCAATGACCTCCTCATTACTTAGATCTATTGGCTTGTTGTTCCTCAGTGCTGGTTGTTTGACAGTTCCTACGATTATAGTTTGTTTATTCTGCCCTAGTAAACCGGTTCCTCTTCCTTCTTTACTAATTAGCTTATTTTCTTTAGTATCCTGCCCACTAACTGATTGTTTAGCTACTTCCTTCTCCTGGCTCTCTTCTTTCTGTTCTACAGCTAGGGTCTGTTTTCCTGTTGGTTCTTCTAGTTGTTTTAGGCCAGACGTATTTTTGTTGTTCCCTTCATCAGGATTGTTAGCTGCCGACTGATTGTTTGTAAGTTCACCAGCTGTATTTTTGTCAACTGCTTTGGGTTTATCTTTTGTGGAAGCAGAGCTTTCCGATGAAGTATATTCTGCTGTAGAAGCAATTTTTGGTTTGCCATCCTGAGAATATATCCAAAAGGCCGTTGGAATACTGATGCCAAGTAAAAGCAATAATAGTACGCTATACAGGTATTTGCGGAAAGTAGCCTTTTGGCGGGTGGCTATATCCAGTTTTTTCTCCATCTGTAGCCAGTCCTCTTCCCGGAAGTCTATCTCAGGCTCCTCCAATGACTTTCTGAAAAAGTCATCCAACTCGTTATCGGGAATATCTTGCGTACTCATCTTTATTTTTTTTTAACAGACTCCTCAGGTTTTCCCTTGCCTTAGACAAATTAGACTTGGACGTTCCAACAGAAATACTCAGCATTTCAGCTATTTCCTCATGCGTATATCCATCCATTACATATAGATTAAATACGGTACGGTACGCTGGAGAGAGCTTCTGTACCAAACCTATAATTTCCTCATATGCCATATCTGCCAGTATATTTCCAGAAGCAGATACATCTGGCGATGTTTCAATATCTTGTTGATAATAATGTTTCAGGTTGTGACGGTAATTATCTAACGCCGTATTAATCATAATTTTACGAAGCCATCCTTTGAAAGAACGGGACGTATCATACTTGGTCAGTTTGGTAAACACTTTCATGAATCCATCATTCATTACCTCAGCAGCCTCTTCACGGTTCATAGAATACCTCATGCAAATACTCATAGCATATCCGTAAAAGCTTTTATACAAAACTTTCTGGCTATTTCTATCTCCCTTTATACAAGATTGTATAAGGGTTGCTAGGTGTTCATCTGGTTCAGGATTCACAAAAAAATGTTTGCGCCCACAGCACGGGCATTTTTGGGGATTGGTTGCTTGCCAGGAAAAAAATATTTGTATCCGGTAGTAATCACGATCCGGCTATGCTGCAATCAGCCCCTGTTCTGAGCCACTAACCAGACAGAACAGGGGATAGATATGCTATAGTTGCTACTTATTTGTAGGACACACTGTGATACAGATTATACTACAATGGTTTGCTTTGTACGGCTGCTTTCCATAGCAGCTTCAATGATTTGGATACCCTGCATAGACTCTTGTGCTTGTACGGCCAGAGGTTTGCCAGAAGCAATAGCCTGGTACACATTTTCATAATACTGCAGATAATTTCCAGGCAGGGTTTCGATCTGGCCCGTCATATGCAAATTGTTAATTTGGGTATTAATCGTTCCCCAGAAAGGCTTTAAATCTACGCCCCAGTTTTTATCGGTAGGTTTGCCTCCTACTTTTAAGGCTTCTTCCTGAGGATCTAATCCATATTTCATAAAAGTACCCTGCGTACCATGCAAAATATACCTGGGGCCGGGTTCCCTTACCAGGTAACTAGACTTAAGGGTAACCCGCAAGTCATCATAATTCATCCGGATATCGTAGCTATCATCAATTTTACCGCCTGGGCGTTGTATGCGAATATCGGCTGTTACGGAACGGGGCATCCCGAAAAGTACGAGTGCCTGATCTATCATATGAGAACCCAAATTATATAAAATGCCAGAACCAGGGCCAGTTTCTTCTTTCCAGGTGTCGGCTTCTACATAATTCCGGAATCTATCGTAATGTGCTTCAAAATCTACTAACTGGCCCAGTAGTTTGTTGGCTACTACCTGCTTTACTGTCAAAAAATCCCCATCCAAACGCCTGTTTTGAAAAACGGAGAGTACTTTTGCATGCTTTGTTGCCAGAGCAATAAGTTCTTTTGCTTCCTGAGAATTTACCGTAAAAGGCTTTTCCACAATTACATGCTTACCTGCACCTAGGGCTTTGCTTGCCTGCTCGTAATGCAAACTATTGGGAGTGTTTACCACGATCACATCAATAACTGGGTCAGCCAGAAGGTCGTCAAATGATCTGACTACTTCCACAAACGGATAAGCCGCACTGGATTTATTACTTCTCCGCTCTACAACTTTGGTGAGTTTAAAGCCTGGATGAGATGTAAGCAAGGGTGCATGAAATACTTCACCTGACATTCCATACGCTGATAAAGCAACATTTAGTGTTTTTTCCAAGAGATTGATTGTTTAAAAGTTACGTACCTGGCCGGAGCAGATACCTACTGTCAAATATCAACTATCGAACACCAAAAGTCAACTAAGAACTTTAAAACTATGGCTTGCCAGTTACATAAAGTACTTTAACTCCTCATCAATAGCTCCTCGCACTTTATTGAGTTCTGCTGTTAAAGAATCTACTTTCTTTTTCAACGGTTCAATATCTTTTTCGGAAGGCACATGGCTGTGCTTAATATACCGTTTGGCCGTTAAGTTATAGTTGTTGCTGTTATCTGTTACTTCCTGAAAGCTGGCGCGGTGGGCAAAGTTTTTCACCGACTTGTAGGCCTCAAATACTTCCCGAATGTATGTTGTATGCTCGGAGCGCAACTTATTCCGCCGCCTGTCGGGTTCAAAGCCAGCGGAAGCATCCACAAACAATATATCAGTATGTACCTTCTTTTTATTGAGGATAAGAATAGAAACATTGGTTTTGCTGCTGTAAAAAATATTGGGAGGCATATCTATAACAGCTTCTATGTAGTTTTTGTGTATCAGATACCGGCGCACCGTATGTGCATTTCCTAGTTTAAACAGAGCTCCATGAGGAACAATGAGTATAGCCTTTCCATCGGGCTGCAGCGATTGAAGGATATGTGTTATAAAATCTGCTTCTATAGGAGCGGGTGCAGTAGCTTCCCTGTTACTTCTATAGGCTACCGCGGGTTCTTCTACTATAAACAAATGCCTGGTTTCTTTGTCTTTTTCAAAAATCAGTTCGGGTTGGCTAGGCAATAAGGTTTCTATCTGGTAGGGCGGATGCGAAATAACTCTATCAAAAGTCAGTAGTTTTTTTCCGGAAACAAACTTTGAATTCTGTAAACTATTAGCTGTTTCAATCTCAGCCCGGATTAACCCATTAAACAACATATTAAACTTGCATAGCTGTACATACTGTGGATGGATTTCCTGGCCATACAATTTATAGTCGGAAATACCCCCTGCACGGCTGCATTGGATAAGCAATGTACCTAATCCGCAGGCAGGATCATACACCGTTGTAGATTCACTTAATCCTGCAAGTTCTGCCATTAATCTGGATATGCTCCGGGGCGTGTATAAAAATCCGCTTTTATGAAAATGCTCTTCGGCAAACTTTTCAATAAGATATTCAATGGCTGCGCCTACAACCATCCCATGTGCTTCATCTACTTCACTGCTGCTTAGGTCCATATCGGCTACCTCGCTAATGAGCGCACTAAGCTTGTTTTCCAGATTTTTTTCTTTCCCGTCTCCCAGCTCACGAAACGAAATACCTATAAAAACATCGGCTAACGTAGATTTGTATTTCTTTGAAAGTTGAGAAATACTCTTATCTAAAGCTACAGCTAAAGAAGAACGTGTATTTTGCCTGAAAATTTGCTGTAAACTGTCTGCCAGAGAGGTTTCCAACTTAAAGGGAAGTGCCTTATTCCGGGTGTCGTAAATATACTTAAGAGCCAATAAAGCCAGAAAGTGAAAAAATAAGGTGTGTTCTTTGTCTTTATCTTTAAATTTCCGGTAATGGTGGTTTAAGCTTACTATTAAGTCATTATACATAGCTAGTTCTGATAAACATGTTGGAGTAGTAACTGTTGAATATATTTCTCTTTCTCATCTTCCAGTTGATACACCAGTGTTTTCTCCTGATCGCGCAGGCGTACCATACGTACTACTTTTTCCTGCATAGACAGATCTGGTAGCGGTATAGATAAGTTTTTTAAAACACTCATGGGCAGTGTAAACATACTGGTGCCTGAGGCAAAAGATTTAAAATAATCTCTGGCCTCAGGCTGGTTCAAATACCATTGTAGGTATTCTGGCAGCACTTTTTGACCAGACTTAATTTTTAATGAGAAAAATGCAGAAGATATTACCAGTTTTTTATCAGACTCTTTTATTAAACAAGCAGAAGTATATTTGCCTTTGGCGAGCAAAATAAGTTGCCCTGCCTGAAGCAAGTGTTTAGGCTTCACTAGTTCTTCACTAATATAAACTAAATTTTCAGAAATATTGCCGTCAATATCAACATCCTTCATCTGTATAACTTCTACTTCTCCCTCCAAATTATCCAATAATCGGTTTCTGAAAGTAATCCCTGTTTTGATGTCGGCAATCTCGTGTAGCTTTACAATCATGTGGATGTAGTCAAATAATGCACTAATTAACACATTGTTACTTAATTTTCTATAATTTCAACAAAAATATATGAATAAAAAGGTATTTAAAACAGCAGACTAGAAAAAATTATACTTTATACATGTATGTTACTAATTACATGCGAATTACCTCAAATAGCTGATAGTCAATAAAATATAACAGGATATATTCATTACCAGTATCAAGTATCAACTATGAATGTTGTGGGTTAGTGAATTAATCTGTTCTCTTTGGGCTATGGATAAATATATAAAAAAATTCCAATTCTTCATTCAAGAACATAATTTTTTGTGATTAATTTATTATAAGCACGGATAGCTTCAAATGAACTGGGCTAAACCAACACAAAAGGTAAAGAGGTTGCGTTGAAAAAGAGATAGTATAGCCGCTTTAGATAACTCATTAGTACTGGTTGTAACTGTATGGAGTTATATAATTTTTTTCATCGCTTATTTAGAAAATTTTCAAAAATCGAATAATTGAGTACATTTGCATGCACCTGTAGCCGAAGTGGCGGAATTGGTAGACGCACACGTTTCAGGGGCGTGCGAGCGCAAGCTCGTGCGAGTTCGAGTCTCGCCTTCGGCACTCTTTAACCCGTTCAATATAATAATTGAACGGGTTTTTTGTTACTCCATCTGTGTATTTTTATTTCAACTCTTCTTAACTCTTTGTGCACGTTTTGCGTCTATCAATAAAACACCTAAAATAGTTAACTTATGCAAGCTTCCATGCAACGAGCAGAGTTCGATCAGCTCAAAGAAAAAATCAAAGATATTAAATTTGCTATGCTTTCTACTGTTGAGGAAGATGGCGATATTCATATGCGGCCTATGGCTACACACGATATGGATGAAAATGGCACGCTATGGTTTTTTACTTACGACGATTCTAACAAAATACAGGAAATCAAGCGTAATCCTAAAGTGGGACTAGGCTATGAAAATCATAGTGCCGAGACATACGTAACAGCCGCTGGTACAGCCCAAGTTGTAAAAGACAAAGCTAAGATTGATGAGCTCTGGAACGACTTTCTGAAAGCCTGGTTTCCTGAAGGAAAAGACGATCCGCGTATTGCTTTACTAAAAGTAGAGTTACATCAGGCAGAATATTGGGATAGGCCAGGTGGCAAAATGGTAACGCTATTTGAAATGGTGAAGGCTAAATTTACCGGAGAGCCTGATAAAAGTGGGCGGAATGAAAAATTTGGTTCCGAAAAAAGCTGATACTAGCCAAAAACTCTGAGCTATGTTTACAAAAAATAAATATATTTTTCAGAGGTAGTTGCTTGTATTTGATAAAGTTGTATATTGTAAATTCCTTTATAAAAAGATTACTGCATTTTGTAACTGGCTAATTTCTTTATGAAAAGAAAAAGCCTCTATCAGAAACAGAGGCCTTTATAAATATACACTTTTGCATTATGAAATCATTTCATAAGTACTATTATATACAGCAAATATTAGTCCAGTTTTAAGATTTTATTAAAAAATAATAACAAAATAAAAGCCCTTCTCAATAGGATTAGGGCTTTTATTTTTAAAATTACTTTATCCACTTGTTACTTCTCTAAAATAGTAGTGAAGGTACATACCCCTTCACCGCCTACCTAAGAACATATTTGAATACAATATTTCTAACTAGAGCGTATGGATTAACCAAGGAATTTCACTAATCTGTTGATTTATCCTTAAATTTGCCGTATGCTTTCAATCAATAATTTATCCTTCTATTTCGGCAGCCGTCCTCTTTATCAAAACGTCAACCTACACATAAAACCGAAAGACCGTATTGGGTTAATAGGGGCTAATGGTACAGGCAAATCTACCCTTCTGCGGTTAATAGTGGGTGAATATCAGCCAGACGAAGGCACAATTTCTAAAAGTGGCGAATGCACGATTGGTTTTCTCAACCAAGATTTGCTTTCCTATCAGACGAATGATAGTATATTAAGTGTCGCTATGCAGGCTTTTGAAAGGGAAAATATTTTGCAGAAAGAGATTGATAGAATTCTGCATGAGATGGAAAACAACTATTCAGATGAGTTAGTGAATAAACTCACTCGCTTGCAGGAAGAATTTGACATGCTAGGTGGATACACTATCCAATCGAAGTCGGAAGAAATACTAGAAGGGCTAGGCTTTACAACCCAAGATCTGGAAAGGCCACTACGCGAATTTTCCGGTGGATGGCGTATGCGGGTAATGCTGGCAAAACTCCTGTTGCAGAATCCTTCATTGCTGATGCTCGATGAGCCTACCAACCACTTGGATTTGCCCTCTATTCAATGGATAGAGAACTACCTGAATAATTATGAAGGAGCTGTAATTATTGTATCGCATGACAGACAGTTTCTTGAGAATGCTGTAAACATGATTGTAGAAGTATCGGGGCAGAGACTAAACGTGTATGCAGGAAATTACTCTTTTTATATAGAAGAAAAAGCGCTGCGGAACGAAATTCAGAAAGGGGCATATGAAAACCAGCAGGCAAAAATCCGACAGACCGAACGTTTTATCGAAAGATTCCGCTCCAAAGCTACTAAAGCCCGCCAGGTACAATCCCGCATAAAAGCCCTGGACCGGATGGATGTGATTGATGATGTAATTGATGAAACGGCTAAGGTTAATTTCCGCTTCAACTTCAAGCAGCAAACCGGACGTTTTATTATGCACTTAGAACACGTTAGTAAAGCGTATGGTGAGAAAGTAATTCTAAAAGATTCGCATGCAGTGATTGAACGGGGCGACAAAATTGCCCTAATTGGAGCCAATGGCAAAGGTAAATCTACTTTGTTGCGTATTATTGCCGGTACCGAGCCTATCCGGGGAGAAAGGCGGCTAGGCTATAATGTAAACTTTTCTTTCTACGCACAGCATCAGTTGGAAGCACTTAATGTAGAGAATACCCTCCTGGATGAATTAAAACAAGCCGGAAGTGAAAAAACAGAAATGGAGCTTCGCAGTGTACTTGGTTGCTTTTTATTTACTAATGATGAAGTATTCAAAAAAATAAAAGTACTATCCGGTGGTGAAAAATCCAGGGTGGCTTTAGCACGTACCTTAATTTCTGAAGCCAACTTTCTGCTACTAGATGAACCTACCAATCACCTCGATATTCAGTCGGTTAATATTTTGATACAGGCTTTACAACAATACGAAGGAAGCTATGTAGTGGTATCGCACGACCGGCATTTCGTTTCGCACGTAGCCAACAAGATATGGTACATAGAAGATTATCAAATAAAAGAATATCCAGGCACATTTGAAGAGTATGAAATATGGCAGGCCGAAAGGCTAAAAAATGGCAAAGCAGAACTTTCGGCCAAACAACCTGTGAGTAAAGAAAAACCCAAAGAAATAAAAACAGCCTACAGCGACGACCAGAAAAAAGAGTTTCAGAAGCAACTGAAAAAAGTTTCTGCCCAAGTACAGGAGATAGAAGACCGCATAAACAAACTTGAAGCACAGAAAGCAACGTTAGAGAATGATTTGGCTCGTGCAGAAGTATATGCTGATGCTCAAAAGTTAGAACAAACCAATTTACAATACAAACAGATTACCGAAGCGTTAGATACTGCCCAGCAGCAGTGGGAAGATGCGTTATTGGAGCAAGAAGAATGGGAAAAAAAGTTATCATACTAAACAGCCTCTAGCATTAGCAAATTCCACATGAAAAGTATCCCGTTGCTTAAATTTTATATCCGTAGGTTTCAAGTAGTATCTTTATTCCGTCCGCTGGTTACGGCTAAAGTTTCTTTTCTCTGTACCCTTATCCTCACTGTTTATTTATTTATTCCTTCGTGTGTACCCTTAGCCCAGCAAGGAGTTACTTCCACGGCAAGCGGAGAGACGTATTACCTCGACAAAACAATGCGCACAAGTGATTATGTGTATGAAGAAGGTATAAAGACGGTACTTCTGTATCCGCAGGTTGCGCAAGGTGCCGACCCAGCCGCTGCGATGTTACAGCCTCCGGTACTTCCTCTTACACAATCGGTACCTCTACTGCTGGAATTTGATGAGATGGGTAATACTTTTAAGAATTACCGGGCAAAATTGTACCATTGCAATGCCGACTGGTCTGTTTCGTTGCTTACAGACATAGATTTTGTAGACCAGATCAATGATTTTTTGTTTAACCAACCTCAGCTTTCTTTCAATACCAAAGTTCCCTATGTTCATTATACGTTTGAAGTACCCAAGGTAAAACTGCCAGGAAATTACGTATTAATGGTCTACCGGGAAGGAAATGTTAAGGACATTATTCTAACAAAACGCTTTTTGGTATATGAAAACCGGGTGCAGGTGGCTGCAACTGTTGCCCCTTCTACTGGTGTGCAGGAAAGAAACCAGAACCAGCAGATCAACTTCCAGGTGCTTTACCGGGAGTATCCATTAACTAATCCACGCGAAACAGTTAAAGTAAGCATCCGGCAGAATTACAAATGGAATAATGCCATAACCAGCCTATTGCCTTTAGCTGTGCGGGAAGACCAAGCTACATTAGAATACAATTACTTTAACTTGGAAAATAATTTTGCCGGCGGCAATGAATACCGTTTTTTCGATATGCGGAGCATTCGTTTCTTAGGAATGAATATGGCCAAAATCAATCCTGCTCCTGACAGTACTACTGTATTGATTGTACCAGATAAATCCCGTGCCAAAGAAGCCTATAGCCAAATGGTTGATATAAACGGCCAGTTTGCTATAGATAATTATGAAACAGGTAGAGGAGCTACCGAAGCGGATTATGTAAACGTAGAATTTACTTTACAAAGTCCGGAACGTGCTCCAGGCAATATTCATTTGTGGGGTGCCTTCATGAACTGGAACCCTACCTCCATTAGCCAAATGCGTTATGATGCAGCTAGCCAATCATACAAAGGACAATATCTGTTGAAACAAGGGCTATATAATTATGTCTATGCCCTGGAACCTGCACAAGGTGGTAAAATCAATGAAACCTACTTTGAAGGCTCACATTTTGAAACAGAGAATTTTTATGAAATTATTGTGTACTACCGTCCTTTAGCTTCTCGCGCTGATCTAATTATAGGATATACCATGCTAAAACATAACAGCAGAAGGTAGTGCTAATCCGAAAACCTGAAGGCAGTTTACTTTTTTAAAGTTTACCCATCATCGTTGATTTACCGGTCTACTGTTAAAAAATGGTAGACTTCTGTTTTACGGGTCAGGTCGGCATTGGCAATATCTAGCATTCCAAAACCTTTGTATGTATAATTACCTAACCCATAGTGGAACAAAAACTCCTGAACTTGGGGAGCAGCATACAAACTAAAGGGAAAAGTATAACCCCGTACCTCGTATTTATCCGATTTAGTGTACACCGGATATATTCTGGCAAACTTTTTCTCGCCCTCCTTTATTTTATCCAGATAATTCTTGTCAGGTACAATCTGGAACTTATAAAAAGAGGCTATTTGCTCAGGTGTATACGTACCGGTTTTTTCCATACGGTCTATGGTAGACTCATATAACAGATCAGAAAATACATCTGAATCAGGAGCTACAAACTTCTTCACATAGGAACTGCCAGAAAGAGAATCTACCAGCACTATGGGTGAAATGCATATACACTTCATAGAATCGCTGAACACAGGCAGTATTTCCTGTTCTACGCCTTCTGGAACAAGCTGTAGATTACCTATAATTAATTCCTTCAGATCAAATAAACTTTGTAGAAAATGATCTATAAAGTTCTGATCCGGACTGGAGAGCACCAGCGTTACACGGCTGGAATAAAAATGAAGTCCATTCTTACTGATTTTGGTTTGTCCTTTTAAACCCGAAAAATTATAATCAGTAAATCCATCATATTTTTTATTGTCATAAAGAATTTTCTCTTTTACTTCTGCCAGTAAAAACTGATGATGGAATGGAACATAGCCTCCTTTGTTCTTTAGTATAAAAATGATTCTTACCCTCACAACGGTTGGAATAGTGTTAAAAGTGATAATTAAACAATAAAAAGATAAACTAAAAATATCTTCCAACTATCTTGGTTAGAGATAACAATCTAACTAAGGTGATAAATAAATTGTTTAAAAAAATTTGTGAGGTTTATCTAGCTATACATTGAACCGGAAATGCATAATATCTCCATCTTCTACTACATACTCTTTCCCTTCTATAGCTATTTTACCAGCTTCCCGGCAAGCTGCTTCATTTTTATAGTGTTTATAATCTGGCAGCTTTATTACTTCTGCTTTAATAAATCCACGTTCAAAATCGGTATGAATCACACCAGCTGCCTGAGGAGCTTTAAATCCTTTTTTAATTGTCCAGGCACGAACTTCTTTTTCGCCAGCTGTAAAATAAGTAATCAGGTTAAGTAAAGAATAAGAGGCTTTTATCAGTTTACTAAGGCCTGACTCCTGCAAGCCATATTCTTCCAGAAACATTTGCCGTTCTTCTGGGTCAGCAATCTCTGCAATCTGCGACTCTAGGGCAGCACATACTACAATTACCTGCGCGTCTTCTGATGCTACTCCTTTTTTTAAGGCTTCTACATATTGGTTGCCTGTATGAATAGCTGCTTCGTCTACATTAGCTACATAAATAACGGGTTTTACGGTAAGTAAATGTAGGTCGGCAATGGCTTCTTTGTCTTCCTTAGATACATCCAGGCTCCGGGCATTTTGTCCTCCTTCCAGTGCTTCCTTATAAAGTAGCAGCGTAGCTAATTCTTTTTTTGCTTTGGCATCACCTGACTTAGCTGTACGTTCTACTTTGGCAACTTTTTTCTCTACAGACTCCAGATCTTTCAGTTGCAATTCAGTATCAATTACTTCCTTATCAAACAAAGGGTCTACACTCCCGGCTACGTGTACAATATTATCGTCGGCAAAGCAGCGGATTACATGAATAATAGCATCTACTTCGCGGATATTAGCTAAAAATTTATTTCCCAGCCCCTCGCCTTTACTGGCACCTTTTACCAGACCTGCAATATCTACAAACTCAATGACGGCAGGCAGCACGCGTTGCGGCTTCACTAGCGATTCTAATATTTGCAACCGTTCGTCTGGTACAGTAATTACGCCTACGTTTGGCTCTATTGTGCAAAATGGATAGTTAGCTGCTTCTGCTTTGGCATTAGATAAGGCATTAAATAAAGTGGACTTACCTACGTTTGGCAAGCCTACAATTCCACATTGAAGTCCCATAATAATAGTTTAGTGTTTAGGCTTCAGGCTTTAGAGACGCGTAATGTCTTAAAGCTTTACATCCTGCATTATGTTTTTGTTATTCTTTGAATACCCGGTATTGTTTATATCCTTTCCGGAATTCCATTACCGATACCCGTACAATGGTGTACACCGGTATGGCAGCAATCATCCCAACTGGGCCTGCAATTGTTGCGCCTGCAAATATAGCAACAAAAATCTCCAGAGGATGTGCTTTTACACTTTTTGAAAAAATAAGCGGCTGGGAAATAAGGTTATCTATCAGATGGACAACCGTAAATACAGCTAAGATTTTAATTAGGGCAAATAACGAAGCATCTGGTATATCTGGCAGTTGTGTGGTGGATAGGCCAATAACAATGGCAAACACCGTTCCAATAACCGGGCCAATATAAGGAACTATATTTACCAACGCTGCAAACAACGCAATAGTTAGTGCATAGTTAATACCTACCATAGTAAGCCCTAAAGCAGTAAGACTGAAGATAGAAAATATTTGCAGCGAAAGCCCCAGTAAGTAATTAGACAGCAATTTTTCTACTTTGTGTAAGGCCGTAATGGTTAACTCAAAATACTTATTTGGAATTAACTGAATAATGTTGCGGCGCAATAATCCTCTTTCGTACAATAAAAAAAACGTAATAAAGATTACTGCCAGCACAGCTACAAAAAAAGCAGTAGAAAACTGAATAGTGAAGTTAATGATATAGCTTACCTCCAGCCGCTCCAGAAAAGCAAATAAATTCTCTTGCAAAGCCTCTGACAAAAAACCTGGCTGCTTTTCCAGATGAAGTACGCGTATTAAAAAAGCTTCTAAACTACCTAATGTATTAGATAGATAACCCATCAATTTCTCCAAATCCAGAGAACTGAGAATGCGCATTTGTTCAGATATAAGCGGAATAAATAGCAGAACAAATAGCGTAAGAATAGAGATCAGGATAATGAAGGATACAATTACCGCTAGTACCCGAGGTAATTTCATCTGCATGAAATAAATATCACTCAGATAATCGGTTACCGGGCGCAGCAACGATGAAAAAATCAGAGAAATAACAAAGTAAAGGAGAATGGTAGAAAACAACCAGCTTAGACCAACCACAACCAGGGCGATGAGTGTGATATAGGCTATACTGATGTATTGCTTTTTTATATGCATAAAGAAATATAAACCCGGGTAACCTGCGGCTTCAGACAAGCAGTGCAAATGCAATAAATTTACTAAAAGGTAGCATTGTATCTATTCTGCCTGTACCGTCTGCTATGCTTTTTGCCTTAAGTGAAGTTATTAAAAAAGCTCTTGAGGGCATCAAGAGCTTTTTTTCAATAAAATGATTTCTGAGGGGTTAGTCCCAACGTAAATCTTTGTCTGAAGCAGTATTATCTTCACTTTGCTCACCTTTTTCTTCGAATTGCGAGAAGTCGAATTCAGGCATCAGATCAGTTTTTACGTGTTCCACGGTTTCTTTCAAAGCTTCGATAAACTTATCGAAATCTTCTTTGTAAAGAAAAATCTTGTGTTTTTCATACACATAGCTTTCATCCTTGAAACGCCTTTTACTTTCCGTAATGGTTAAGTAATAATCGTTCGAACGTGTAGACTTCACATCAAAAAAATACGTTCTTTTCCCGGCTCTTACTCGTTTTGAGTAAATTTCTACTTTTTCGTTTTCTTTGTTCTCTTCCACAATCCTTAAAATTTTAAGATTTATCGAAAGTAAAATTATAATATTATTTGCACTTATAAAAGATTTTTAAAAATAAATTAGTCTGCTGCCTTTTGCTTCATTTCTGCGCAAATGAAGTTTATTGGACCATCTGCCAAGTAAATTCCTGTAATATACCCATTCTATGGGCTTTCAATTCATTCGCTAAAGCTAGTTTACTTACCACTATCCACGTTCCTATTTTTATTGAAGGAAGCCTGTTGATATTACCTGATGGGCAGTCAGCATGATTTGGAAAGTTTTAGTGGAATATATATACTAGCGCATCACTTTATTGCCATTATGTAAAATCAGTTCACTTTTAAAATGTTTACACCTATGCAAAAAGCATGTATTTGCTTTATACTATGGTTTTTCTGCGGATTGCAGGTACTTTCTGCACAAACACAGCCCCAGCTAGCACAACAAGGAAAAGCATCTTATTACGCCAATAAATTTGAAGGAAGATTAACAGCAAACGGAGAAACTTTTACCAACTTAGATTTAACCGCTGCCCATCCAAGCTTGGCATTTAATACACTGGTTAAGGTAACCAACACTACCAATGGTAAATCTGTGGTGGTACGCATCAATGACCGGGGGCCTCATACCAAAGCCCGCATTCTGGATATGTCTGCCGCCGCCGCCAGGGAACTGGATATGATCTGGGCTGGCATTGCTACTGTACAGGTAGAAGTACTAGATGATGCACAGCACATAACCCGGGAACCATACAGCATTGCCTCTATCGCACCCCGTACGCTGTCAAATACGGCTCCCACGCCCGATAAAAAAATCAATATTTCTTTTTCCTTTGGGCATACATATAGCCTTTGGGGTACTGAACGGTTTCCGGAAGGTTTTGGTGTACAGGTAGCTTCTTTTGCCGATTTGCAAAACGCAAAAGATGTTTGCAAAGAATTATTGGCCGCCAGTGTGCATGAAGTATACATTCAGGTAGATCTCACCAAAGGCGAAAAAATACACCGGGTAGTGGCCGGAGCGTTCCCCAAAGAGACAGAAGCGCAGCTTTATGCACAGCGGTTAGATCAGCTGGGGTTTGATGGATTCGTAAAAAAACACTAGTAATTAACCTCTAGAGCTCTGGTAGCATTATTTAGGTAGTAGCAGAACCCTATTAATTCCGCTTTATTTCGTATATTCAACATAAAATAAGAACTCTATCCGTTTTAAGGGTAGAGTTCTTATTTTCCGGATAGATACTATAACGAAATAGATTGTTACTGTTCAACAAACCACTATGGATTTAAAACAAATCAGAGAATTTGGCAATATTGAGTTTCTGGCCAGGCAAATGGTAGAAGGTTTCATCACGGGTCTGCATAAATCCCCCTTTCATGGCTTTTCCGTTGAGTTTGCTGAACACCGGCTATATAATACTGGTGAAAGTACCCGGCATATCGACTGGAAAGTATATGCTAAAACAGACAGGTTGTATACCAAACGTTATGAAGAGGAAACAAACCTCCGCTGCCAAATTTTGCTAGATGTTTCCGCTTCTATGTATTATCCGCAAGACAACCTGGGTAAAATTACGTTCAGCACAATGGCTGCCGCCTGCTTAGCTTATTTGCTTCAAAAACAGAAAGATGCCATTAGTCTCTGTACCTTCGCAGAAAATATAGATGTACATACCCCTACCAGGTCTACGCCTACTCATGTACATAAGCTCTTTCTGCAGCTACAGAATTTATTGAAGCAAGATAAGCCATCTGGTAAAACGGCGGTTGCTGATGTTATCCATCAAATAGCTGACAAAATAAACAAACGCTCACTGGTAGTCATTTTCAGTGATATGTTTGAAAACATTGCACAAGCCGACCAGTTATTTTCTGCCCTGCAACACCTGAAGCACAACCAGCATGAAGTATTGCTGTTCCATGTGATTGATAAAAAAACAGAAACCAACTTCGATTTTGAAGACCGCCCTTATGAATTTATTGACATGGAAAGTGGAGAAAGAGTAAAAGTACAGGCTGCTCAGATAAAAGATCATTACCGGCACTATGTAGAGCAATACAACAAAGAACTTAAACTTAAATGCGGACAGTACAAAATAGATTTTATTGAAGCGGATATTCAGCAAGGATTTAATCAGATTTTGTATGCTTACCTAATTAAGCGTTCTAAAATGAAGTAGCTACTCTGGTTGCATATTTTTGTGTAATTCGCTGCCAGTAAGAATTTCGTCTTAGTTTTACAATTTTACAGGTCTGTTATTTCGGCTATTAAATGGCAGATGCAATCAATTTGAGCCTTCCTTATCTCTCCAGTACTTTTCACTGTTTGTGAACCTGACTCCTTACCCGTATTTTATCGCTTAAGGGTAAATTGATAGCTTTTTAGTTATGTAAGAAAACAATTCACAGGGACTCCCTTTAAAACTGCAGATTTATATTTCAGATTATTATATACAAGCGATAATAATGGCTGTTTGGCTGAATGAACCAAGTACAGGTATATTGAGAAACTATTCCGGTAATACTATGATCGGTTAGGTAGGCCAGTAAACTTTTATTCTTATTCATTCATACATATACGAGATGATCAATACCCATACCAGTATTACTATTCAGCACAAAGACAATCGCATAGAAAGTTATAACACTAAAGGTCAGCTAATACATATTATTGAAAGTAAAGAAATAGCCAGCAAAATAGCTATACACCGCTGGTTTGGTTCTGTCACCAATGAAGAGATTCAAGAAATCCTGGATGGACCGCTCTATACATTTCTGGAGCAGCATAAGCTGAATAAAATACTGGCAGATATTTCAACAATGAACAGCTATTTTGATGGAGTGAACCGTTGGCTGGCAGAATACTATATCCCTAAGCTTCTGAAGATAGGTACTAAATACAATGCTTACCTGCTTTCAGAGGAATTCTACTCATACCTGGCTGATGATCTGGATGCCCCTATTGAAGGTCCCTTTGTCACTCACATGTTTGGTTCTGAAGCAAATGCTATTACATGGCTTAAATCCATTCATTAACAATGGCCTCTCAGCTATACATACAAAAGGCACTGAAGATTCAGTGCCTTTTGTATGTATAGCCGGTTTCAAATTAATCAATAGCCTGGATTCTGCGTAAACTCTTCCTTGTTAGTTACCCTATCCAATTGATCTGACGGAATGGGCCGTAGTACGTGGAAAGGTTGGATATTTGGGCCTCCATCTGGATTATATTTTTGAACTCTTTCTATTAATGTTCCGGTACGTTTTAAATCAAACCAGCGGTGCATTTCACCTAGTAGTTCCCGGCCTCTTTCATCTAATATAAAATCCATGGTTACCTGATCGGCAGTAATCTCCATGGCTGCTTCTTTCCCGGGAAATGCAGCACGTCTTCTCACGGCATTTATATAGTTTACAGCATCCGCAATGTTTCCCAGTTTAAGGTTAGCCTCTGCAGCAATTAAATAGGTTTCTGCTAAACGGGCTACCATAAAGTCTCTAGAGCCCCTTTCTTCCTGGATAGAAGCACGGCGAGGGTCCAGGAATTTAATTAACGATGGAAAATACCTGTAATTTCCAGATGAATTAACTTCTGAAGGATTAATTACTTTGTATTTTTTGGTAGCTTTCACATCTGCAGGCATTTCAACAGCAGGCAGATAAATAGCCGTATCCCCTAGTTTTGCAGGTCCTGTTACCGGATCTAAAGTAGCATCATTATTGGCGTACCATACTTGTTTAAAAGAAGCTGTATACCTGGAATCGGCTGTTAAATCAAACAGGTTCTGTGTATATACAGTAGGCTTGAATCGTTTGAATGGCCTGCCATTGGCTATATCTCGTTTGGTTCCCTTATGGCCTGCATCATATTCCATTTGGAAATACAAATGCCCTTTGTTTCCATCATTAAACTCACCACCAGCCGGATTACCAATAGGATTATAGTTAGTAAGTGGATCGCTTGTATATTGTACAGCAAACACTACTTCTGGATTCTCCTGGTTATCTTGATTAAACACATTTGCATAGGTAGGCACTAAAGAATATCCATAAGCAGTAGTTTCAATTACACTTTTGGAATACGCAGCTGCTTTTTGATAATCGTCTGTAGGGTTAGGATTTCCTTCTATAGTTGCACGTGTTAAATGTACTTTGGCTAACATATGTTCAGCTGCCCCTTTAGTAGCCCTTCCATAATCCGCACCTCTGGCACTTGCCGGAAGCACACTAGCTGCAGCTTCCAAGTCGGCAACAATAGCCTGATAAATTTCTAGCACAGGAGTACGGTTTGCTGTAGTCTCTATGGCTGTTGTTTCATCTAAGGTGAGATGGATAGGACCAAACATCTGGACTAAAATAAAATAATAATGAGCACGTAGGAACTTGGCCTCCCCTATACGAACGGCTTTACGTTCTTCAGGCATTGTTACATTAGCTGCCCGGCTGATAACCGTATTTGCCGTGTTAATCCCTTGATAAAGAAAATTCCACGTTTCCCTGAAATAGGTATTGGACGGGGGCGTATTCATCGTAGCAATGTAATCGTTAACCGGCTTGTAATCGCCGTCAGCACCCTTTGTGTAAGTATCGGTTCCGAAAACAGTTAATGTATAGCCGCGCTGCGTACCATACCAGCTCCGTAAAGGCTCATATGCTGCTTTTACTCCATCTTCAATACCTGCAGGGGTATTGTAATAATCAGCTGTAATACCAGAAACTATCTGTTCTTCCAGTATATTTTTGCACGATTGGCTGAACAATACCAATATGCCTAAGAATAATATTTTTTTCATGATGATCTTTTTAAGGATAAGATTTAAAACTTAGCATTGATACCAAACAATATGGTTCTCACACTTGGTGTGCTCACTCCAACTTCTGATGTTTGCTCCACGCCATTATTAGGGGTTCTTACTCTCTCTGGGTCAATGCCCTTATTTTTAGTAATATATTCAGAGAAAATGAATGGCTGCTGTGCACTGGCATAAATTCTTAGTGACTGCATTTTCATTTTATTAGCTAAAGCTTGGGGGAAGTTGTATCCCAAAGTAATATTTCTTACTTTCACAAAGGAACCATCAAAATACGTCATAGAGGTATTGTGAATAGCCCTTTCCTGGTTTACATTTGGCCGTGGGAAGGCATTGGTTGGGTTGTTAGGTGTCCAATAATCAACATCCAAGTTGTTATAGCGGCCAGCTAATGTGTTATTGCCATCATGCAACAAACTTCTGATCATTTGTCCTTGACGGGCAAAGATGAAGAAAGAAAAGTCAATTCCTTTGAATTCAAATCGGTTAGTAATACCGCCACTCCAGTCAGGAATATCCGAACCTAAAATAATCCGGTCAGCGTCGTTGATAATGCCATCATTATTCTGATCCCGTACTTTTATCTCACCAGGCTTTTGCTTGTATTTTGCTGCTTCATCAGCTTCATCGGCTTGCCATATACCTATTTTTTCACGGTCGAAAAACACAGTAAGGGGTTGCCCAATGAACCATCTGTTACCTACATCATCGGTTTTGCCGCCATATAGCGAAACAATTTGTTCATTGTTTGAATAGATATTCAGGTCGGTAGTCCACCGGAAGCCATTAGCCATATCTATATTGATGGTAGACAGCGCTAATTCAACACCTGAATTTTGAGTCTCGCCTATATTTTCAAGTACGCCACCGAATCCGGAAGTCCAAGGTAGTTGCCGGTTTAACAACAGGTCAGTTGTATTCTGACGGTACACATCTATTGAACCACTAATTCTGTTTTTAAATAAACCAAAATCTAATCCTATGTTACCAGATGCCGTAGTTTCCCAGCTCAGGTTTGGCTTATTTAATTCACTAGGTCTGAATCCATACGCAGGTGTACTGCCAAAGGCATACACTGATCTTGTTAATGAGCCCTGTGTTAGGTAAGGGGGAATTCCAGTATTACCGGTTTTACCATAACTGATACGTAACTTTAAGTTATTGAGGAAACCAATTCCTTTCATGAAATTTTCGTCACTGATATTCCAGCCTAAAGCAACGGATGGGAAGAAACCATACTTTTTAGTATCTCCAAACAAATTAACATCGCCTGCAAACCTAGAAGAACCATCGATACGTCCAGTCAGTGTTATTAAATATTTATTTTTAAATCCATAGTTGATACGGCCCATATACGACATAATTCCCCACTCCTGCAAACCACTGGCTACTCCCTCTACAGTTGTGGCAGAGCCAATATTATAAAACTCCTGGTATTCATATGGCAGCCCTGTTACTCTGGCATCTACCAGTTCATCCCGTTGCTTTTGAATACTAAATAAGCCAGTAGCATTTATGGAATGTACCGTATTAAATGTTTTACTATAGTTGAGGATATTTTCAAGTGTATAAGAGAACGTATTCCAATAGCGGTGCTGGGCTAAAGCCGTTCCTTCAGAACGTGCGGCAGTCCGGCTTGCATTAAAAATACCATTTCTTCTGTTCTGATTATCTGGGCCGAAGTTTACACGGAATGTAAGGCCCTCCAAAATTTTGTATTCACCAAAAATACTGGAGAATATACGTACCCGGCGGTTTTCATCGACAACAGCTCCTTCTACTAGTTCAGCAAGCGGATTGGTACGCAAACCGTCAGAAGTAGGTCTGAAAAGTAGATTACCATTGGCATCATAAGGAACGCCTAATGGATTTTCTGCCAAAGCACCACCCCAAGGATCGGGCCCCCAGTTTTGCACGCTTAATGTACCAAGTGTTGCCGTTCCTACTCTTAACCGGTCGTTTACCTGATGTTCAATATTTATTCGTAAGGTATTCCGGGAAAAATCCTGCCCTGGCGTAATACCTTTTTCATAGAAATGATTTCCTGTAATGGCAAACCTGGTTTTTTCATTTCCACCCAACACGCCAATCTGATGGCTTTGCTGCGTACCTTGTCTAATAATCAGATCCTGATAATCTGTAGATCTGCCTTGGGCAATAGATTCTTCCTCAACCGCTTCAAACAAATCCATATCTGCTTGTGCCGGGTTGCTGTCATCATACTTACCAGCCGCCCTACGTGATTCCCGTTTATACTCAGCAAACTCTTGTCCATTCATGACATCAATCTTATCTATGGGATTGGTTAAGCCAAAGTAGCCATCATAAGAAATAGTAGTTTTGCCCGGTGTGCCTCTTTTGGTAGTAACCAATACTACTCCATTAGCCCCTCTGGAACCATAAATAGCTGTAGCAGAAGCATCCTTTAAAATTTCCATTGACTCAATATCATTTGGATTGATATCATTCAGATCACCGGTTAAAGGAATACCATCTAATACATATAAAGGATCGTTGCCTGCTGCGAAGGAACGCCGTCCTCTGATACGAACGGACACCCCTTGTCCTGGTCTGGCACCTGTGGCACTAACATCCACTCCAGGGGCTCTCCCTTGTAAGGCCTGCTGTGCATTAGTGATAGGTAGTTCACTGATTTCTTTAGCAGAAACAGACGCAATAGATCCGGTAATATCTGATTTCTTCTGTGTACCATACCCAACTACCACTACCTCACTTAATGATTTGATATCAGTTACCATAGCTATATCAATAGTTGTACGGCCATTAATCGGCACTTCTTCTGTCGTATAGCCTATATAAGAAAACACCAGGGTGCCTGATGCTTCTGGTACAGAAAGCGTATAATTCCCGTTACCATCTGTAGTAGTACCATTGGTGGAACCTTTCAGCAACACGTTTACGCCTGGCAAACCAGATTTATCTTCCTCGGCTGTTACTCTTCCTTTGATAGTTACCGCCATATTTCTGTTCCGAAAATTATCCTGACTTGTTTTCAGAATAATTCCTTCATATATATCCATACTTCTTTGTCCGGAAGCATCGGCATACAAGGAAGAGGCACTATTTCTGGTGATTTCATTGAACTGTACTTTGCCATTGTTTGCCGCAACAATGATATACATATTGTTTTTTACCTTCTCAAATTTAAGATTCAGCGGCTTCAATAGATTTTTAAGAGATTCTTCCAGTCCTTTAGATGAAGGTTGGTCAGCAGGCACAAACTTGTTGCTGATTACTTCGCTTTCGTAGATAAAATAGACTGAATGTTTAGTTTCCAGTTCGGTAAGTACCGCTTTTAGCGCCTTATCGCTTATCTTCTTTCCATCTTCTTGCAAAGGTGGACTTACAGTGTGCAGCGAAGCCAGACTTTGGCCGAATGCCACCTGGCTACTTAAGCAAACTATGAGCAAAAGCCACAGCTTACCTGTACGATGAGTAATTGTTCGCATAATTAATAAAGGTTTGGGTTAGTAAATTTGGATGCATTCATTCTTCATTAGATTTTATCACTATCTGATTTTTTTCTTTTCGAATCTCCAGATCAAACACTTTAGACAAAGTGAGGAGTAATACATCTAGGTTATCGCTGGGTATGGTACCAGTCAGTTTCCGCTGAGTAAGATCTTTATCAGCGAAAAGCACGCTGTAGCCATAAGTAAACTCTATTCGTTCGGCTAGTTCCCGGATAGAGGTTTCCTCAAATACCATTTTTTTATGTTTCCAGGAGGAATACATTTGAGGGTTTACTACTTTTTTAATTATTTCTTGCCGGGTATTGCAAAATTTAAGCAGTTCGCCTGGCTGCATAAACATCACGGCCGTATCTGCTTTGGGGCGTACTTTTATCTTTCCTTCATCAAGCACTACCTGCGTCGACTTTTTTCTGTTCGATATAGTAAACTGGGTGCCTAGCACTTCTACATCCAGCTTATCTGTGTGTACAATAAATTTTATTTGCTCTTTATATTTAGCTTTGGTAACAGAGAAGTACGCCTCCCCGGCAAGCCACACTTCCCGGTTGTCTAGTTCATCCCATCTTTCCTTGTACTCTAATTGGGTATTTCCATTCAATGTTACTTGCGAACCGTCGGGCAATACCAGATCTTTTGTTTCACCGAACTGGGTTGCATATTTTATGTACTTTTCAGCCAGCCACACATATTCTATCAGAACATAACTGATACATATACATGCGAACACGGCAGCCACCGCATACCACTTTTTAATGCTGATGCCAGAAACAGGCTTAGGTCTGTTTTCAAGCTGCTTTCTTACCTGTAGGGTTCGTTGTAATTTCCCCCAGGCTTCTGCAACTTCATGCGCCGGTACAGCGGGCTCGTCTGGAGAAAGACTTAGAATAATATTTCTGACATTTTGTACCGCCCTGCTTTTTTCTGGATACTTAGCTAACCACTGCTCCCAATAAGCTATATCTACCGGATTATTCTGCTTCACCCAATTGTGGAAAGACTCATTTAATAGTAACTCCTCCTCACTAAAATCTTTGAAGTGGTCCATCTATACAGGTTAAGTATTATAAAATGCCAGAATATTTATACTATCATATTCATATAAGCAAGCCGTTTTTGTTTTGTACTTACTATTGGCCATAATTTTTATAAAGCCTTCATAAAGTATAATTCATGTTAGCAGCCTGTCCATATGCATAATTGGTAGCTGCTAGGTAATGAATGAGAGAAAACAGGAATAAATGGAACCTTCTATCTACCAGCTGTAAACAAACTAGTGACGGGTTTGTAGAGGAATGACAGGCACTGTAAGATTGATCTGATAATTATGCTGCTCGATTGTTGAAAAACTGATAATTTAGCCCCTTAATTAACTTGCATCAGGTTACTATTTTCATCCATTGCAACTATCTAGCAGCTAAGTGGGTCATGCAGATATTAGTGTATATAGTAAATTTTAGGATTGTTAGCCTTCCAGAATTACCCATGAATTACTCAAGTACATATCTCTACTTTCAATGAAGCATTATTTTACCATTGTTTGCCTGTGTATGCTGTTTTCAGTTGCTCAGTCACAAACTAAGTACACCATTAGCGGCTTTGTTCGGGAAAAAGGCAGCAGCGAACAACTCATCGGGGTAAATGTATATTTGCCTGGTACTACTATCGGCACTACCACCAATACCTATGGTTTTTACTCCATTACATTGCCAGCTAGTGACACCTTAACGCTGGTATTTTCCTATGTGGGCTATTTGCCAGAAATAAAAAAGCTTAAGCTAGCCCAACAGACAGAATTGAATATTGATCTTCAGTCGGAAGCTATATTACAAGAAGTGGAGGTGATAGCTAAACGCCAAGAAAAAATCAGCGAAACGCCCCAAATGAGTACAATTGAGGTACCAGTAGCTCAGATCAAGACAATTCCCGCATTGCTTGGAGAAAAAGATGTGCTAAAAGTACTGCAACTGATGCCTGGTGTACAAAAAGGCAGTGAAGGAAACAGTGGAATATATGTACGCGGCGGCGGGCCTGACCAGAACCTAATTATTTTAGATGATGCGGTAGTGTATAATGCCTATCATTTGTTTGGTTTTTTTTCTTTGTTTAATGGAGATGCGCTAAAAAGTGTAGAACTCACCAAAGGTGGATTTCCGGCCAGATACGGCGGCAGGCTTTCGTCAGTTATTGAAATGAATTTGAAGGAAGGAAACAAAGAGAAATTGCATGGCGAAGGCGGAATTGGACTTATTTCTTCCCGGCTAACGCTAGAAGGGCCACTAAAAAAAGGAAAGTCCTCCTTTCTGATTTCGGGCCGCAGAACCTATGCCGATGCACTAATCCGTCCGCTAATGCCAAAAGAGGAAAGAGGTGGCTATTACTTTTACGACCTTAACACCAAAGTAAATTATGATTTTGGCCGCAAAAACAAATTATACTTAAGTGGCTACTTCGGACAAGACCGCTTCTTCTATGTAGATAAGTATGATGGCAATAATGACAAAACTGGCTTTAACTGGGGAAATGCTACTGGTACACTCCGCTGGAACCACTTGTTTACAGATAAATTATTCGCTAATACCTCGTTTATATTTAGTAATTACAAATTTAATATTTACTCTCGCGAAAAAAACAAAGACGGCTCACAATATAACCTGGATTACTTCTCTGGTATCCGCGACTTCGGAATAAAATATGATATAGATTTTTTTCCAAATCCGCAGCATGCCATAAAGATGGGCATTCTTAGTACCCATCACCGCTTTACCCCTAGTGCTCTGGTATTAAAAGATACGGATATAGCCGAATTCAGGCGGGAAATAGATAATATAGATGTGGTAGAATCAGGCATATATGTGGAAGACTTATATAAGCCACTGCCCCAAGTACGCATTAATGCAGGATTCCGCTTGAGTCATTTTGCTGCTAAGAATAAGCAATATGTACGGCCTGAACCGAGAATTTCTGCTTCTTACAGCCTGCGGGAAGATCTATCTGCCAAAGTCTCGTATGCCCGGATGAACCAGTATGTACACCTGATCTCCAATACTGGTATTGGTCTGCCTACTGATTTATGGGTGCCTACTACTGCCCGTATAGCTCCACAGCAATCGCAGCAGGTGGCCATGGGCATTGCTAAAGATTTCTCGGATAAAGGCATTACACTTACAACAGAAGCCTATTATAAAAAATCGGATAATATTCTGGGTTATAAAGAAGGAGCTAGCTTTCTTCTGATTGAAGATGGACCGGAAGGAGCTAACCAGGTAAGCTGGGAAGATAATGTAACTGCCGGACAAGCATGGTCGTATGGCCTGGAGTTTTTGGTACAGAAAAAAGTAGGCCAGTTTTCTGGCTGGGTAGGCTATACACTTTCCTGGACCCAGTTGCAATTCGATTCCCTGAACTTTGGTAAAAAGTACTATGCCCGCTACGACCGCCGCCACGATATATCTCTGGTAGGTATTTATGAACTAAGCCCTAAAATTACCTTTTCAGGTACTTGGGTATATGGTACAGGTAATGCTATTACTCTCCCTATTGGAGAATATAATGCCAAGCCTCATCAGCCTGGTGGACAATCTGGTTCTTATTACATGAGTTCTGTCAATGATTATGGTCCGAAAAACAGCTTCCGGATGGCAGCCTACCACCGCCTGGATATTGGCATACAATTCCATAAAAAGAAAAAGTGGGGCGAACGTACCTGGGAAATTAGTTTTTATAATGCATATAGCCGCAAAAATCCGTTCTTCTATTATATAGATAGCCGTTATGATAATAATACCCAGACAGAAACGCGGTTTTTAAAACAGATTACTTTATTCCCCATTATTCCTTCATTCAGCTATTCTTTTAAATTTTAAGTAATGAACAAACGGATTCTATCTATATTCGCTCTTAGTTTATTAATTGCTTTTACAGGCTGCGAAAAAGAAGTAACAAACATTAAACTACCACAAGCCTCATCCAAGCTAGTAGTTACTTCTTTTATCTCCCCTCAAGATACTTTATTGCGGGTTTCTGTGGTAGAGTCTGTTCCTGCAATTGGAAAAAGTACGCTTTCCAGCAATACTATCCGGGATGCCACTGTCACTATGTCAAACGGGGATAGGTCTGTTACATTCACATACCAAGATACTCAACAAGCCTACGTAGCTGATGCAGATGTATTGCCAATCGTTCAAGGCAACAGCTATGCACTTGAAGTCGTCGATACAAAAGGCCGCAAAGCAAACGCTACCTGTACAGTACCCATCAATCAGCCAGTTGATGTAGAAATGGTTATTGATTCTGCTAAAAGTGATTATGCCGACTTTATGCAATATTATATGACGCTTAACTGGCAGGATACACCGGGTGAGATAAATTATTACCGCATATTTGCAGAGATTGCTACAACGCAGGGCAGTCATTCTCCTTTTTCTCAGCGGGTATATTTTGAAGATTCTAGGAACGATATAAATCTATTGACAGATAATCGATTAGATGGTGCAAAATTTTCATCTCCCAGAGGTTCTATCTGGAAGCCTCCCTACAATCCTGACCATCCTACGACGAACACCTTGGTTGGCTATTTATTAAATACCGACGAGCATTACTACCGCTATCATCAATCTTTGAATAACAATTACAACACAGATGGCAATCCGTTTGCCGAGCCGGTATTGCTATACTCAAATATGAATGGAGGCTTAGGAGTGTTTGCTTCATACAACCGGAATACGGTCTCTATGCCGATAAAATAATTCTCTTTTACATAAATAGCAGGGAAACCCTTCATGAATTTCAAAACCTGTGAGGTGTTTTTTATGTTGAATAGTATACAGAACTATTTCTTGTATTTTCATGCAGCCATCTGGAGAATCAACTACCGCTTCCTTAGAACATCTACAACAACAAGCCTGGGCCATTTTACAAACTGATAGCCAGAAGCCAGGCGATGTTTTTTATACAGGCACCTTAGGTACACAATCGGGTAGCGGCGTTAGTTTACGGACAGTAGTTGTGCGGGAAGTTAATCCACTTGAAAAAACAATTATTTGTTATTCAGATAAAAGAGCATCCAAAATTCAGGAGATAGAAATTAATCCATCGGTGAGTTTTCTTTTTTGGGACAGCGAACGTAAGATTCAACTCCGCTTATCTGGTACAGCAACTATTCACACCACGAGTGAACTAACAAATCAGCATTGGGCGCAAACAAGCCCAAGCAACAGGCGAAGCTACCTGGCTATTCCTGCTCCTGGCTCTTCCCAATCAGAACCTACTTCTGGCTTACCAGATGGCCTGGACACCAGAGAACCTACCCAAGACGAAAGTGAACAAGGCAGATCTAATTTTGCTGTTATTGTTAGCCGTATCCAACAGCTGGACTGGCTGCACTTGGCTAAAAGCGGCCATCGCCGGGCTATATTCCAGTATGAGGCTGGAGAACTAGTTGATGCCAGCTGGATAATCCCCTAATGTTAAATTTTTTAAGCTTATTTTTTTGAGAATGAACTACCTACCAAAAGAGAAACTTTTTTAGGAAAAAATACCGTTTCCCCCTACCCTAAAATTTGATACCTTTACTTACATCTTCACTTTAAAAACCAATTGAAGTGAAACCTATTAGTTATTATTCATTGTTCATTACTCACTACTAGACTACTTACTATGCCTACATTCAGCCACTTGCATTGCCATACCCAGTTCTCTTTGTTGGACGGCGCAGCCAATATCAGCGATATGATGAAAAAAGCACAAGCTGATGGAATGCCTGCCGTTGCGCTAACTGATCATGGCAACATGTTTGGGGCTTTTAAGTTTGTAGCCGAAGCTAACAAATACAATGTAAAACCTATTGTCGGCTGTGAGTTTTATTTGGTGGAAGACCGGCATAAAAAGACGTTTAACAAAGAATCTAAAGATAACCGCCATCATCAGCTGTTGTTGGCTAAAGATCAGAATGGCTATAAAAACCTGTCTAAACTTTGTTCACTGGGCTACATTGAAGGCATGTACAGCAAATGGCCCCGGATAGATAAGGAAATATTGCTGAAATACAAAGATGGTTTGATTGCTACTACATGTTGTATTGGTGCCGAAGTGCCGCAAGCTATACTTAACCAGGGTGAAGAAGAAGCTGAAAAGCTTTTTCAATGGTGGCTAGATCTGTTTGGCGACGACTATTATGTGGAGTTGCAACGCCACAAAATGGAGCAGCAGGAAAAGGTAAATGCCGTATTGCTTAAGTTTGCCAAGAAGTATAATGTGAAAATCATTTGCTCTAACGATTCACATTACCTCAACCAGGACGATTACAATGCGCATGATATTTTACTATGTGTAAATACAGGCGAACTACAAAGTAAACCTGTCTGGAAAGGAGATGGCTTTGGTGGAAGAGAATACCGGTTTGGTTTCCCCAATGACCAGTTTTATTTTAAAAAGACGGAGGAGATGGCCAAGCTCTTCCACGATTTGCCGCAAGCCCTGGACAATACAAATGAGATAGTAGACAAAATAACCCCCCCAAAGCTGAAAAGGGATATTTTGCTACCCAACTTTCCACTGCCTCCGCAATTTGCCACAGCCGACGATTATTTATACTACCTCACGTTTGAAGGAGCCAAAAAACGGTACAATGGCTTGCCGCTAACGCATGAAGATACCAGTGGACTAAGTTTGCCGACCGAAGTAACCGAACGCCTGGAACATGAGTTACGCATTATCAAAACCATGGGCTTTGCCGGCTACTTCCTCATTGTGCAGGATTTTATTGCAGCAGGTAGAAAACTTGGTGTAGCCGTAGGCCCGGGCCGTGGTTCAGCAGCTGGTTCTGCCGTAGCCTATTGCATTGGTATTACTAACATAGATCCGATTAAATACAGCTTACTATTCGAACGTTTCCTGAATCCGGAACGGGTAAGCATGCCCGATATTGATATTGACTTTGATGACCAGGGCCGCCAACAAGTAATAGATTATGTGGTGGATAAATACGGCAAAAATCAGGTAGCCCAGATTGTAACATTTGGTACTATGGCTGCAAAGTCTTCTATAAAAGACGTAGCCCGCGTACTGGATTTACCTTTGCCGCAATCCAACAAATTAGCCAACCTAGTACCGACAGTAGTCGGAATGACACTACCCAAAGCATTTTCCGAAGTACCAGAATTACAGGAACTACGCAACTCAAAAGATATTAATGGGGATGTATTACAACTGGCAGAAAAACTGGAAGGCTCGGTACGGAACACCGGTATACATGCTGCTGGGGTAATTATTGCGCCAGACGATTTAACAGATTACATCCCGGTATTTACTTCCAAAGATTCTGAACTTTTTGTAACCCAGTTCGATGGAAAGCATATAGAAGATGCGGGCATGTTGAAAATGGACTTTTTGGGACTAAAAACCCTTACCATTATCAAAGATGCCCTAGCTATGATAAAAAAGAACCATGGAGTTGATATAGATATTGACGCTATCCCCATGGACGACCCCAAAACATTTGAATTATATCAGCGCGGCGATACGGTAGGCACCTTCCAGTTCGAGTCCGAGGGTATGCGAATGTACCTGAAAGATTTAAGGCCCACGAATATTGAAGATTTAATTGCCATGAACGCCTTGTACCGTCCAGGTCCAATGCAGTTCATTCCTAACTTTATTAACCGCAAACACGGCAAAGAAGAAGTTATTTACCCACATGATCTGCTGGAGCCTATTCTGAATTATACCTATGGTATTATGGTATACCAGGAGCAAATTATGCAGACAGCTCAGATTTTGGCAGGTTACACATTAGGTGGAGCCGATTTGCTGCGCCGGGCTATGGGTAAGAAAGACAAGGAGAAAATGGCCAAGGAACGGGTAAAATTTGTGAAAGGGGCCAAAGAAATACACAGTATTCCTGAGAAGAAAGCCGAAGAAGTATTCGACGTAATGGAGAAGTTTGCTGAATACGGCTTCAACCGTTCTCACTCGGCCGCCTACTCAGTGGTAGCCTACCAAACGGCTTACCTCAAAGCCAACTACCCCGCAGAATACATGGCTTCTGTGCTTACGCACTGGATGGGCAATATTGAAAAAATTACTTTCTTTATGGATGAGTGCCGGAAGCAGAACATACCAGTGTTAGGCCCGGATGTAAACGAATCATCCCGTTTCTTTAACGTAAATAAAGAAGGCAAAATCCGCTTTGGCTTAGGTGCCATTAAAGGAACAGGCGATGCAGCCGTAGATAACATAATTGAAGAACGTGCGAAAGAAGGACCATTTAAAGATATTTTTGAATTTGCCCGCCGGGTAAATTTACGTGCTGTTAACAAACGGACATTCGAAAGCTTGGCGTATTCAGGTGCGTTTGACGGTTTTTCAACCATTCACCGGGCACAGTACTTTTTTGAAGCAGATGGCGCCAACCTGATAGAGAAAGTTATTAAATATGGCAACAGCTATTTACAAGCAAAAGGTGCCACCCAACAATCGTTATTTAGCTTCGGTGGAAATGTAGATGTACCTACACCCCGTATTCCAGTAACAGACCCTTGGAGTGAGATTGAAAAACTTAAGTATGAAAAGGAAGTAGTAGGTTTCTATATTTCCGGCCATCCACTCGACCAATTTAAGCTGGAAATCGATAATTTCTGCAGTGATACTATCGATAAAATAGAAAACTATAAGAATAAAGAAGTATGCATTGCAGGCATTGTTACTAAAAATGTGGTACGGCAAGGCCGGAATGGTAATCCCTTCGCCTTATTTTCTATTGAAGACTACAACGGTTCTCTGGATATGGCTTTGTTTGGAGAAGATTATGTAAGTCTTTCCAAATATATTACCGTAGGGCAGTTTGTGTATATTAAAGGCAAAGTACAACTGCGTTATGGTACCAATGACCAATGGGAAGTGAAGCCAATGCAAATTCAGTTACTAGGAGAACTTCGTAAAAAACTCTGTAAAGGGCTGCATGTAAATCTGGATCTTGCCAGAGTAAATCATAAAGTGGTGGAAGAACTTGCCAGAATTGCGCAGTCTCATACTGGCGATTGTTATTTGAAAGTAGTACTGCATGACACAGAAGATAAAATGCAGATAGAAACGGTAGCCCGTAAATTCAAAATCTTCCCGACCAATGAACTCATTGACCAGTTGTCGTCTCTGGAAGGATTGTCGTATAAGTTGATCTGGTAAGGAACTTATTTGCACAAAAAAAAATTATCCAATCAAATAGTAAAAGAGTTGGATAATCAAACACACAAATGATGTAACACTACCTGACTCCTGACCCTTAAAACAAAAATACTAACAATTAAAAGAAAAGATCATGGGAAAAGCAATCGAAATTACCGATGCCAATTTTGAACAAATGATAGCTGGTGACAAACCTGTACTCGTAGATTTCTGGGCCGACTGGTGCGCACCTTGTAAGATGATAGGTCCGATTGTAGAAGAATTGGCCGGAGATTATGAAGGGAAAGCAGTTATAGGCAAGCTAGATGTACAGGAAAACTCACAAGTACCAATGAAATTTGGCATACGCAATATTCCTACTCTGCTTATTTTTAAAAATGGTCAACTTGTAGATAAGCAAGTAGGAGTTGTTCCCAAAAATGTACTTGCTCAAAAGCTTAACAATGCTATTGTTGCAGAAAAAGTATAAAGTAGCCTACCCATTTTTTAAACCTGCCCATTTCTGTGGCAGGTTTTTTATTTTATAAGCTAAGCTCTAAGAAGAGATAGCTACTTTCTTAATGTAATAGTAGATCTGTGGCAAATTCCACCTAGTGGTGGGTTAAATTTAGAAATTGTTACTTCTACCCATTCCACTTCAGGATAAATCTCATAGGTGCGGTCAATAATCCGGTAAGCGATGTTCTCTAATAAGCAGGAAGGAGTTAGCATCTCGTGGCGGACGATGTCATACAGTTCCTCATAATTAACTGTTCCCTGTATATCGTCGGTAGAGGCTGCCTCCGTAATATCCAGGCTTACGGTAATGTCTACACTGTATTTATTGCCTATTTTGCGTTCTTCCTCATAGAACCCATGATAGGCAAAAAACTCCATACCTTCTAAAGCAACAGTTCCCATCTGTTCGTTTGATAAGTAAATACTATAGGTATCTGGAAACACTTTCCATTTCCTTAAAGAATCTCTGTTAACTTCCTATTTCATCGAAAAACGAACCGCCACCAGGTTGTTTAGGTTCAGCTGCTTGTGTCTGTGGTGTATGTTCAGGTTCTGAAGGCGTCGATTTGGCAGATGGATTGTAGGAAGCACTAGATTCATTCTCAGGAGTTATGTACTTGGGTGGTTCACTGCGCTGCTCCAAAAACGATTTTACTTCATTTACTTTGGAGTCAAAAGAAATTCGGCTGCTTTTAGCTTCTATGCGGTTCACCTTCTCAGATATATCACTGACAATACTCCTTAGCTCTACAATCAAATTATCTTTCTGACTTTCGATAATTCGCACATCTTTTTCCATGGCCTTTAATTCGGCTATGGTTTCCTGTAAGGCTTGTTTTGCTTTTCCATCGGCCTCTTGCACCATATATTGTGCTTTGCTTCGGGCTTCACGCAAGATGCTATCTGCCTTCACCTGTGCTTCGCGTATTTGCATTTCAGCCGATTTGTTGGCTTGCTCTATTAAATGGGTACCGGTATCTTCCGCGGTTTTAAGAGTTCTATAGAGGGTAGTTTCTACTTCACGCAGCTTCTTTACTTCTTTTTCAGCTATTTCCAGTTTTATTCTATATTCTTTATTCTCATCTATTATCCGCTCCCACTCCTGCGACAAAGACAACAGAAATCCATCTACTTCCTCTTTATCGTATCCACGGAATACTTTCTCAAAACTTTTTTGCCTTATCTCTATCGGTGTTACTTTCATATGTATGATGTTTATTTTTAATGGACACATGGAATGTCCATTTCATCTGGGTTGTTGGTTTAAAGTTTCAAAAGTTCGCAGTCTTAGGTTTTGGCCTATATTCAAATACCTACTGACTACTAACTTATTTATATTTTTTGTACTGTAAAGTACATATTATTAGAGATATTGTAAAATTAACCACTATATTTTACTGGCCAAAATGCAATTTCCAAACAGAAATAGAGCGGTCGTCACTACAAGCTACGATCTGGTTGTGAAAATGAGTCCATTGCAATTTATTAATAGAGGTCCCATGACCGGCATGTCGGGCCCGGTCTATCACCTTCAGCAACTGAAAGCTTTCTGCATCCCATACTTTAATAGACTTATCCATACTACACGATAGAAAATACTCTCCGGAAGGGCTATATACTAGGTGGTTAATCGCATACATATGAGCTACAATAGACTGATGCAATGAATAGTCTGATGTATGCCAGATCTTCAGATTAGCATCCCGGCTACCACTAATCAGGTATTGATAGTCTGGTGAATAGGACACAGCAAACACAGAATTTATGTGGGCATCAACTGTATAGATAAGTTTGTAAGTAGAGAGGTCGAAAACTCTGATCTGATTATCGCTGTAACCGACAGCTATCTCTCCTTTTACAGGATTAATAGCTATACAACGGGCACTCTTGCCGGAAACTTTTATTTGTTTTTTGATACCAACTGTTTGTGTGTCTACAACAGTAAGAGTGCCATCGCCTGTAGCCACCCATACGTCTTGTCTCCAGCTTTTGATGTCAAATATGGCCGCATCCGTAATTTTAATTGATTTAATCTCTTTTTTAGTATGCAGATCAATAATGTGAAGGCCATCGAAATTCTGTCCGATCCAGAGCTGATGTAACTCTGGCAAAAAATGCAGCGCATAGACAGAAGCTCCAATACGGGCTATTAGCTCACCTTGGTCGGGAGTTTGCAGATTCCAACTCACTACCATGCCATCTCCGGCTGCCGAGTAAAATAAGTAAGGTAGCGGCCCTTGTTCTATGGTATATATACAGTCACGGTGCCCAGTAAAAGAAGCAATTTTTTCTACCGTTACTTTTTTTGTTACATTCATTCGGGCTGTTAGCTGGTAAAGTAAACAAAAATAAAGATAAATTTGAACAGATGTATTTTCTGAGTGAAAATGACATCCGGTAAATTCCATTTCCTTTAGAAATTATACATACTTATGCCTTTGTCCCAACTAACTGTTATAAATGAAGATTGCATATGGGGTTTATGGGAAATTACAGAAACTGCAGAGGCACTAACCACTCAACTGCCACTTAACATCCATGACGCACATTATTTAGCCACGGTTACTCACGAGGGCAAAAAAGCTGAATCATTAGCTGTACGGGTCCTAGCCATGTATATGCTAAAAGAATGGCATTGTGCGTACTGGGGGATAATTAAAGATGAACACGACAAACCTTACCTAGCCGAATTACCTATTCATTTGTCTATTAGCCATACAAGCCACTATGCTGCAGTAATCATGCATAAGCATCAAGAAGTTGGTATAGATATTGAGTTTATCAAAGGAAAACTGTTAAGAGTAGCTCATAAATTTCTGAATGAACTAGAATACCAGGATGCCGCAGATGACTTGCAGAAGTTGGGCATCTATTGGAGCGCCAAAGAGGTACTATACAAGAAATATGGACGAAGGCAACTTTCTTTAAAAGAAGAAATCAGCATTTCTCCATTCAGGGTAAGCACTTTTGGCACAATTAGAGGCACTGTAGAAAAAAATGGCTATTCCATGCAGAATGAAATTATATATATGATAATTGATAATTTGATTATATCTTTCAGTTTTGAGTAGGTGACTTTTGAACAATACCTGATAAAAACGACCTGCTAAATGATATATTCAAGGAGAAAACTTTTGAGAATTTTCCTTGTATAGAACAAAATAGTCCCTGAAAAAATATACACATGAAAATACTTTCATTGTTTTTTGTTACTCTTTTTAGTTTATACAGCTCTGATGCCGAGCCCAGTTTCCAGACTGGAAACAAAATCGAGAACTTTACTTTAACTAATACAATCACCAATCGCCCGGTTTCTTTAGCTGATTTTAACAGCGAAAAAGGGGTTGTCATTGTATTTACCAGTAACTACTGCCCGTATTCTAAGCTTTATGAGGATAGAGTAATTGCTCTTGCCAATCAGTTTAATGGCCAGGGAATAAAATTTCTGATGGTAAACTCTAATACATCGGCTGATAATATTGATGATACGGTAGAAGAAATGACTAGATATGCCCGTGAGAAAAACTGGCAAGTTCCTTACCTAGCTGATAAAGAACATACCCTCAGTAACCGATTAGGGGCTACCAAAACACCAGAAGCTTTTGTGTTGCAGAATACTGGAAACGGCGCTTTTATTGTAAAATATAAAGGAGCTATTGACGACAATCCGCAATTGCCTAATGCAGCCACAGCCTTTTATCTGAGAGACGCTATTAATGCCATCGTAAATAAAAGAAACCTGGCAGTAGTAGAGAAGCGGGCCACTGGATGCATGATAAAAAAAGAGTAAAAATATATTTCTCTTTTCCTCAATTTACCTCCTCTCTAAAACCTAAGCTTTCTGTTTATCATGTCAAATCTGTGCAGTAATAACCGATGCTTATCTCTTCCCTTATTGCATATTTGATTCAATAACGCTAACCTTGCATAAAGGCTTATTGGTGAACAAGTATATATATGATGTATTGATTGCAGGAGCTGGTCCGGCAGGTTGTGCGAGTGCTTTACGACTGGCAGATGCAGGTTTGCGAGTAGCTTTGCTGGATAAAGCTTCTTTTCCCAGAGATAAAATTTGTGGAGATGCGTTAAGTGTAGATGTACTCAACCAATTACCTATACTTTCGCAGGCATTGGCTCAACGTATAGCATCGTCTGCTGAAAAAACACATTCGTATGGGGTACGTATTATTTCTCCTGGAGGCCATCAAATGGATATTCCTTTTATCCACAAAGGCGAAAAACGGTATGGCTACATCTGCCAACGAATTCAATTTGATAACCTGCTCTTTAACCAGGTAAAACAGAGTCCTACTATAGATACATATGAAAACTGCCTGATCCAAAAAGCAGAAAATGCACGGGACAGAGTTACGCTATATTCAAACATAGGTTTATTTGAAGGACAAATGGTTATTGGTGCAGATGGTGCTCATTCCATAATAGGCAAGCAACTTGCCCATACGCCAATGGAACGGCCTCATAATAGTGCAGGACTTCGGGTATATTATGAGGGAGTAGAACATTTCCATCCGGAAAATTTTATTGAACTCTATTTCTTTCATGAAATCCTACCAGGGTATTTATGGGTTTTTCCATTGCCAGATAACAAGGCGAATGTAGGGATAGGTATGCTTTCTTCAAGCATTGCGGCAAAGAAGTTGAATTTAAAACATATATTACAGCAATTACTTGATACCCATCCACTGTTAAAAGAACGGTTTCAAAAGGCCCGTCCATTGGAAAGCATAAAAGGATTTGGCCTACCCTTAGGGTCTAAGAAGCGAGTTATTTCCGGCGAACGGTTCCTGCTCTCTGGCGATGCGGCCTCTCTGATAGATCCATTTACTGGCGAGGGTATAGGCAATGCTATACGCAGTGGCCGGGTAGCAGCAGAGCATTGTATCGCGTGCTTTACACAGAATACTTTTTCAGCTTCATTCAACAAGCAATATACTAATGAAATTTACCGGCGTATGTGGAATGAGTTGAGCATAAGCCGTTCGCTGCAAAACCTGTGTAGATACCCTTGGTTATTCAACTTTCTCCTGAAAAAAGCAAGCACCAATGCCTATTTACAGCAATTCTTCACAGATGCACTGGCCGATGTAAACACTAAAAAGTTATTAACCCAACCTAGCTTTTATTACCGGTTGCTATTTAACAAATAATGCATTTTTGCGGCTTTATTGTTCCTGAGAAGGAGTTAGTAGCACTCAGGCAATGCAATAACTAATAGATTCATAAATATTTTTTATTTATTCATGATTTATTTTTATTTTGATTGGTTATAACTTCTTAACCCATTATGCTCTTCCAATCTTTTTGTATGCGAATATGCTGTATAGCAGCACTTTTTATTTTGTTAATGCAAAACATGGCACAGGCACAACTATTAAAAGTAAGCCCCAATAAGCGATATTTAGTAAAACAGGATGGTAGTCCTTTCTTCTACCTGGGCGATACTGCTTGGGAACTCTTTCACCGGCTAAATCGAGAAGAAGCAGACAAATATCTACAAAACCGGGCTGATAAAGGATATACAGTAATACAAGCAGTAGTACTGGCAGAGCTGGATGGATTAAACGACCCTAATCCTTATGGAAATACCCCACTGAAAAACAACGATCCTACTCAGCCAAATGAAGAATATTTTAAACATGTAGACTATATTGTAAATAAAGCTGCTGATCTGGGTTTGTACATTGGTATGTTGCCTACCTGGGGAGACAAAATTTTTAAAAATACCTGGGGGGTAGGACCTGAAATTTTCAACCCCCAAAACGCAAAGGTCTATGGTGAATACTTAGGAAAACGATATACCAACAAACCCATTATTTGGATACTAGGTGGCGACCGTAACCCACGTAATGATGCGGATGTGGCTATTTGGCGGGCAATGGCCGAAGGCATTATAGCTGGAGTAGGAAGTAAAGATAACGCCCTAATGACTTACCATCCTCAACCTAAAGAAAAAGGGGGTTCTTCTACATGGTTTCATGCTGATGAGTGGCTAGACTTTAACATGTTCCAGACTGGGCACTGCCGCAACAGCAATGTATATGAGAAAATAACGCATGATTATACCCTTTCCACTATCAAACCTACCATGGATGGCGAACCCATTTATGAAGATCACCCAGTTTGTTTTAATGCTAATGATTTAGGATACTCTGCTGCCTATGATGTGCGCCGGGCAGCGTACCTTGATTTATTTGCTGGAGCGCATGGCCACACGTATGGCTGCCACAGTGTATGGCAGATGTATGCGCCAAACCGTAAACCTGTGAATGGCCCCTTAAAATCCTGGTCGGAATCGCTAGACTTACCTGGTGCTTCTGACATGACGCACGTACGGGCACTCATGGAATCGCGTCCTATACTCGACCGGGTACCAGACCAGACTATCGTGGCTACCGATACCTATGCTGAAGGAGACCGCATTCAGGCTACCAGAGGCAAAGATTACTTATTTGTGTATACTAGCACTGGGCGGCCTTTCACAGTAAACATGGGAAAAATATCAGGCAAGCAAGTAAAAGGCTTCTGGTATGACCCACGCGAAGGAACTTCTAAAGCGGTAGAAAGTACAGATAATACAGGCAAAAAAGAATTCACACCTCCTTCTAGCGGTCTGGGAAAAGACTGGATACTGATTTTAGATGACGTCACTAAAAATTACAAAGAGCCACAGAAAATAGTTACTAAGAAAAATACCTAACAGAAGCTTGGTTATTTACTAATCAATTTTAAAACCTTTCCATAAACCCAAGCAACCCTGTTAGTTAAACTAGCCAACTAAGTTACTTGTGTTGTAGTATTAGGTAGTCTACTGATATAATTGAATAATTAGCCAGCTTTGAAATTATAGAGTAACAGTTGTTGCCAACTACCCGTATGTGCCTGATAGCAGCTTCACCAAACTAGCAGACTGCTTAAATCCCCATGGAAAAACTTATTTCTACGCCACTGTTGATCAAAAAATCCTATATATACAGCCTTGTACTCCTGGCATTCCTATTAAATAGCTGTACGCTTTTTCAAACCAAAAAACACGATACTACTGGAGATGCCTATGTACAATTAACTATTAACTCCTTGCATGCGAAACAAGTACAAGAAAAAGGGCTATTGGATTCGGATACTGGCGATGAACTGGCTTTACTATATACTATTAACGCCTATGATAAAGAAGGACAGCTTACATCTGTTAGCAATGGCCTGTGGGGAATTCGCCAGACAAAACAGAATGCTCTGGTTCTTGCAGATCAGTTCGACAAAATAGATATCCCTGCTTATAGAGATGGAAGACTGCTGATAGCTGTTTCATTGATAGAGATTGATGATTTCAAAGGCGAGCGGAAGATGGCAAAAGTGAGAGATTATACTAAGTCCGTGCGATTTCCAAAATTACTCAGGGTATCCGCCTTTGATGAGGATAAAAACCTGCCACCCCTGGAGCTTATAGACAGATCGTTTAAAATAGCTGGTTATAAATATTTCAAAACCAAGCAAATGGATGTATCTACAAATGACGACCTGGGAGGCACCAAACAAGCTTTTGATGTTGCTGAACTCAATAGTATTATTAACGGCTCTAAGGCTATAAAAGAAACATATGAGATAGACGGGGCTAATGTAAATGAGCCATATTTATACATTGTTAAATATGGTGTGCAGTTAAAGAAAAGTGCCAAGTAAACTTCCCGCTAGTAGAAAAATAACCACATCCGTTTATTCCTTATGTAAGTTCATTATTCAATACGATTTATTTAAGTTTTTCCCTATACCTTATACTTACTTTCTGCACGTTCTGCTGCAAAAGCTGGCTATACCCTGCCCGCACAAATCTTATTAACAGTCCAATTCTTTTATATTTGATTAGGGCGTTTCACCCAAAACAATAAAGGGAATACGCTTGCATAATTTATTTTCAATGAAAACACCGTCTAGCGGCTTAAAAAGCGAAAAGGCTACTTTTATTGTTGTGATTTGTATTATGCTGTTCTCGTTGATTTATATGAGCAGTTACAGCCTAGTAATGAAGAACAAAATAGAGCATTTCCGGCAGGATTTACAGGTTATTACTGGTGAAATGAATGTACTGTTGAAATACCTGCCTGAGAAAGATTCCATGATTCAAAAGCAGAAAGAGAAAATTCTGCTTCAGATGCAGGAAGTGGAAGCCGAAATTTCAAAAAATCAAACCTCGGAAGAGGAAAGGAAAAAACTGATAATCAAGCTTTCAGAACTTAAAAGCCAGGTAGAATTACTTAGTCTAGAAGCAAAAACCAAAGCAGACACTATCACTATTATTCAGAAGACAGAAGTTCTACCTGATATGGATTTACCTGTAGTTAAGAAAGACACACTGCTACAGGCCAAGGAAGCAGAAATAGCTAAGTTAAAAGCGACTATAGCTGCATTGGAGGCTCGCCAACCTTCAGTGATTCTGCAAAATAAATTATCCATGTATTATTTAACAATAGTTTCCTCCGATAAAAAATACCGGGCAAGCCGCACAAAAAATCTACGCATAAAATATCAGTTAAAAGGAGACCTGGCTGGTTTACAGGATAAAAATTTGTACCTGGAAGTAAGAGATCCTTCTCACCGGATTATTTCCAGTCCTAGGGACAAAATACGGATCACTAATCATTTTGTATCCGATTATATTTTTACCCCTTCCAACTATGAATTTACTAGAGGGAAGTACTCTATTAAAGTCTATTCTGAAGAAGCCCAGTTTCAGTCTGTTTATTTTTTAACATTGAATTAATTACCCCCTATGAAATTGCTCTCTAAACCTGTTATATCATTGCCCCGAATTTTTTCTGTGTTACACTCCCCTCTTTTTAATGGATGGTCCCGGAATACTGAAGCTTATAGAACTTTTCAAACACATACCATAACCTATACTTGTTTAAGCATTATTGTTATTAATCTTCTAGTAGGTTTAATAAATTTTCAGGCGTCTTATGAAAGTTATGGCCTCATTTCTTTTACTGCATTATCTGTATTATTAATCAATAAACGAGGATATTATCATGCAGCAAGGTGGATGTTTATAGTAGCATTATATGTGTTAACTACATTAGTATTTATAACAGGTAATACCCCACTTTTAGGTTTTTTTCTTTGTACAGCGGCCGTAGTAGCTAATCTAGTCTTGTTTTCCAAAGAAGAAAAACTGGAACTTGCTTTGAGTTTTACTATTCCGGTACTATTATTTGCTAGTGTACAGCTGCTGGATATTACCCTACTAAAAGGGACTGATGCGTCTGAGCTATTTTCTCAAAGTTCACTTTTCGTCAACATAAGTTTTATTCTACTATCGGTGGTATTATCTATTTTGTATCTGTTTTCTATCTACGAAAAATCTGAGAGAGACTTACGAATTCTGGTAGCGGAGTTGCAGGTAAAGGAACAAGAAATTACCAGGCAAAATGAAGAACTATTGCTGCTCAATGCAAATTTAACTGCCTCACAGGGTGAATTAATTAAAAACAGAATATTTTTAAACAGTATAATCGATAATCTACCCTTGTCTTTGGCTGTTAAAGAGGTGAAAGAACTGACATACATCAGAGTAAATAAGGCAAGTGAAGATTTGATGTTATACTCAGCAGTTGATTTTATAAATAAAAAAGACACTGAGCTCTATCCACAAACGCAAGCAAAAGATTTACTGGAAGAAGACCTTATGGTGCTTCAATCAAAAGAAACAATAGAAGCAGAGAGATTGGTGACAAATAAAAACAATGAAACTAAATTTCTGTATACCAGAAAATCAACGATTTGCGATGACAAAGGGGAGCCCATGTTTATTTTGACCATTAGTGAAGATATAACTCCCCGTAAACAAGCTGAAGAAATATTAAAAAGAACGGTAAAAGAGCTTCAAACCAGGAATCATGAACTGGATAATTATGTATACCGGGTTTCACATGATTTGCGGGCGCCCTTCTGCTCTATGCAAGGCTTAATTAATCTGTCAAAAACTGAAAGCAATATAGATAATATAAAGCAATACATAGATTTAATTGAGAAATCTGTTCATAAATCCGACCGCTTTATTCAATCTATCCTCAACCATTCTAAAGTGTTAAATACTGAACTACAGATAGAAGCTATAGATTTACCGACCCTTGCCAATAGTTGCTTTCAGGAAGCACTGCACTATATTGCTGGCGCTGATCAAATAAAGATGGAAGTACGCACTGAGGTAAGCAGTCCCTTTGGAAGTGATCTGTTTCGAGTAAATATCATTTTACACAATTTACTAGCCAATGCTGTTAGGTACAGTAAGTCGAACGCAGCTGATCACTTTGTTAACATAGATATTCATGCTTCACAGGAGCGAGCAGTTATTTCTATAGCAGATAACGGAGAAGGTATAATGGAGGAGCACTTGCCTAAAATATTTGATATGTTCTTCAGAGGCAGTGAAAAAGCTACTGGATCGGGACTTGGCTTATATATAGCCCATCAAGCCATTGAAGCTTTAGGCGGAACTATTCAGGTTGAAAGCAAACCCAATCAAGGAGCTACTTTTATTGTTACCTTACCCAACCTTATTAATAAAACTGCCCAATTATATTTTCTGTAGCAGTGTTAGCCAGGCTTCCATAAGTTTACCAACCCTTAGATAAGCTTGTGCTGTCCGGTGCAATCTTATCTGCAGATCTTCGTCAGATTTATAAGCAGCTAATACCGACTGAATAACTGGCTGGTTTGAAAAATCAATAATGGCTTGCTTGTCAGGTAACGTTTCAATATTGCCTAACATTCCCAGATCGTTACCTGTTAGTACTATACTAGTTCGAATGGAATACGGAATTTGATCTATCCCAATACCTTTCTTCAGATTAGGCTTAGGTACCTCAAATAAAGCATCACCGCTTGCCCGGCAATACCAATCGCCACCCATACGGGCAACTAAATCTATTTTCTGAGGATCAATTTGTCCTTTTTCATTTAAAACCTCTTCTTTTATATGTATAAGTAGTACTTCGCAGATCACTAGATTTCCAGCTCCGCCGGATGTACCCGTTTCTATTACCTGATTTACTTTGCATTCAAAAGCTACAGGAGACTCTCCTACTCTTGGAGGTTTTACTAGCGTTGAAGGTACAGCTGTAAAACCTGCTTTTATAAACTCATTTACTCCTTTGTCGTACTCACAACTAGCCAGCGATGTTTGCTGCACCATAGCATAGTTTACCACATTTATTACCACCTCTTTTGTTTCATGCACATTTTCCAGCGTATGCTTAATACTGTTATCCCGTACCCGGCGTGAGGGAGAAAATACCAGCGTTGGCGGATTAGAGCCAAATACATTAAAAAAACTGAATGGACTGAGATTTACATTTCCGTTGCTGTCTACCGTACTGGCAAACGCAATAGGACGGGGAGCTATAGCCCCTAATAAATACCCATGAAGGGTTTGCGTGGGAATAGCATTGGGATGAATAGTCTTAACAGGCATGGTAGTATTTTTACAGGTGCTGGCAAGTCTACAAATAATAGGTTAGTATAAAATATTTGGTAACTATATTTCTTTCGCTGGCAGCACTTTTCCTCTCACCTCACCAAAACCTATTCTACAGCCATTCTTTTTTCCAAAGCCCTGCATAATTACTGTATCGTAGTCATGCAAGAATCTTCTTTCAGAGCCATCTGCCAATCGTAGAGGCTTTGTTCCCCGCCAAGTAAGTTCCAGCATGGAGCCATATGCATCTGCATTCGGGCCGCTAATTGTACCAGAGGCATACATATCGCCAATAGTTATATTGCACCCATTCACAGTATGATGCGCCAGCTGCTGGGCAATATTCCAATACAAGTATTTGGCATTCGAACGGCAAACAACTTTTTCACTGCCTTTGTCAGGTAGGATAGAGACCTCTAAATGAATATCGTAATTTCGTTGTCCGGAAGATTGCAGATAAGGTAGCACTTGAGGCTCTTGTTCCGGACCAGGGACACGGAAAGGTTCTAAAGCATCTAGCGTAACGATCCAGGGAGAAATGGATGAAGCAAAGTTTTTACCAAGGAATGGCCCTAATGGCACATACTCCCAGGCTTGAATATCCCTGGCAGACCAATCGTTAAACAACACCATGCCAAATATGTATTCTTCTGCTTTTATCACAGGGATAGTTTCTCCTAACTCCGTAGATTGACCTATAACAAATGCCATCTCCAGTTCAAAGTCCAGTTGCTGCGAAGGGCCAAAACCAGGCAATGCGGCATTTGGTGGTTTATACTGGCCATTAGGCCTATGAAAATTTGTACCCGATACTACAATAGATGAGGATCGGCCATGATAACCTACCGGCAAGTGTTTCCAGTTTGGAAGCAAGGCATTAGCAGGATCGCGGAACATAGTACCTACATTGGTAGCATGCTCCATAGATGAATAAAAATCAGTGTAATCACCTATTTTTACCGGCAATTGCATCTGTACATCTGTATCGTACAGCAATACTTTGCGGCGGTGCTCATAATTGTCCCGCAGTTTAGCATTGTCATGCCGCAACAATTCTGAGATTCGCTGCCTTACTTGCTGATATGCTGATTTTCCTAAAGCAATAAAATCATTCAGAAATGGTTGGCTAAATACAGCATGATCTTTTAAATATAACGTATCAAAATACCCCAGCTGCGCCATCTCTTGAAGATCCAGTACATAATTGCCAATAGCAACTCCGGCACGGGCAGGACCTATTTTAGGTTTAAAAATGCCGAAAGGAAGATTTTGCACCGGAAAGTCACTGTCTGCCGGAACTTCTACCCATGTTTTCAAACTTGAATCATTCGCGGAAAGCATAGAGTAATGAATAATAGATACTGATTAATGACTAATCTTGCGTAAATGTATAACTCAGAAGGTATTCCCAGGTACTATTCTTCATTCGTCAATAATCATTATTCCATTATACAGCCACCGGCGCTTTAATAGATGGATGCGGCTGATAATTTTCCAATGTAAAGTCTTCATATTGAAATGAAAAAATATCTTTAACCTCCGGATTCAGCCGCATCTGAGGTAATGGACGGGGTTCGCGGGAGAGCTGTAATTGTACTTGTTCCAGATGATTAGAGTACAAATGAGTATCGCCACCGGTCCATATAAATTCACCTGGCTGAAGATTGCATACCTGTGCTACCATCATAGTTAGCAGCGCATACGAAGCAATATTAAAAGGAACTCCCAGGAACACATCTGCACTCCGTTGATATAACTGGCAGGAAAGCCTTCCATTAGCTACATAGAATTGAAAAAAAGCATGGCAAGGAGGAAGCTTCATTTTATCTACATCTGCTACATTCCACGCGCTAACAATAAGGCGGCGAGAATCAGGGTTGTTTTTAATCTGGCGGATAACTTGTGAAATCTGGTCTATGGTTTCACCAGAAGGAGTAGCCCAGCTCCGCCACTGTTTTCCATATACTGGCCCCAGTTCTCCATCCGCATCTGCCCACTCATCCCAAATGGATACGCCATTTTCTTTAAGATACTGTATATTGGTTGCTCCTTTCAAAAACCACAGCAGTTCGTATATAATAGACCGTAAATGCACTTTTTTAGTAGTAACCAACGGGAACCCTTCAGCCAGATCAAAGCGCATCTGATGGCCAAACACACTTAGTGTACCAGTACCGGTACGGTCTTCTTTCTGCACACCTTTGTCTAAAATATGGCGCATCAAATCTAAATACTGTTGCATAAGAATAGGAGGACGATGATTGAGTAAGTGAAATTAGGTGCTTTTCGCTTCTTCTACAAGGATAGCTCTTTCTAAATTTAGCAGGTAGTGTACACCTTCTGTTAAGTTATTCATAGTGAAAACATTGTTGGTTTTGCCTGAGAGGTAGAAAGTTTACTATTGATAGCTCGCTCCTATGCCCAAAGTAAATGTATACTAGTAGTCACTCATATTGCCCAACAACCTACTTTTTTGTATATTTTGTGCCCAAAATACTCATAAACCCTATTTTCTTAACTATCAACTAAAAACTATTAAGAATATGGCTAAGCTGACTGATAAGGTAGCAATTATTACAGGTGGTGCCCAGGGAATTGGAAAAGCCGCTGTGCAACGATTCGCAGAAGAAGGAGCAATTGTTATTATATGGGATATAAATGCGCAAAAAACATCCGCTCTTATAACCCAGCTCATAGGTCAGGGGTGGATTGCTGATGCCAATGAAGTAGATATTACAAGCCTGGTTTCTACAGCTGCAGCTGCTAAAATCGTGTTTGAACGGTACGGTCGGATAGATATTTTGATTAATAATGCAGGTATTACCCGAGATGCCTCTCTGCTAAAGATGACCACCGAGCAGTTTGACGAGGTAATAGATGTAAACCTGAAAGGAGCTTTTAACTGCACCAAAGCTATAGCTCCTTATATGCTCGAGCAAGGGCATGGCCGAATTATTAATACATCCTCAGTAGTAGGTGTCTATGGTAACTTTGGACAGACTAATTATGCCGCTTCCAAAGCAGGCATTATCGGTATGACAAAGGTATGGGCCAGGGAGTTAGGCAGAAAAGGCATTACGGTAAATGCCGTGGCTCCAGGGTATATTACCACTGATATGACCGCAAGCATACCATCTCATTTAATTAACCAAGCAAAAGAACGGATACCAGCTGGCCGGATGGGTACACCAGAAGATATTGCCCATGCTTATTTATTCCTGGCTTCCGATGAAGCAGCATTTGTTAATGGAACTGTGCTGCATGTGGATGGAGGAATGGTAGCGTAGTTTACAGGAGCAGGCTTGCAAGAAATGTAAGCCTGCTCCTATTTATAGCTCTTTAATCTCGTACTTAATTGCATATGGTTTAGGTGTCATATACTTGCCGGTGTGCTGGGCAAATGTTTTTGTAAATGAGGCACCGTAAAACAAGATCATTGAAGAGTAGAAGATAAACAATAGCAGAATAACAAATGAGCCTGCTGCGCCATAAAGAGAAGATACGCCACTATTTACCAGTAATTTCCCCATGATAACTTTGCCCGACTCAAACATAATTCCGGTTACTACTGCGCCGGCCAATACGGCTTTCCAGGCTGTACGCATACTGGGTAGATATTTAAAAAGAACAGCAAACCAAATAGTTTCTACCACAATAGAAATAAAATGGCTAATAATATGTATTATATCAAAATCGTAGCGGGGTATTGTTTTGGCCAGGTATCTTCCCAATAAATAGAGTAATGTATCTGATACTAGAGAAGAAAGCACAAGTAAGCCACTAAAAATAATGATTCCTAAAGATATAATTCGTTGTTTCAGTTTAAGAGTAAGCTCCTCTTTTTTGCTACTTTTTTTGGGTTTAATATCCCATAACTCGTCAATGTAGCCTTGTACTATAATAAATAAGGTAGTAGAAATAAAAAAAAGCAATATAATGCCACCTATCGTAAAAAGCCAGTTACCCTCTCTATGCTGAAGATTATTAAAAATAGTTTCCAATTGAGCCGTACCTGCTTCTCCAAAACTTTCCTTCAACTCCCCAAATAATTCTCCGCTTACGATTCTTTCGTTCAGAAAAACGCCCAATAAATTTATAAGAATAATTAGAATAGGCGGCAAAGCAAATATAGTGAAGTAAGCTGTTGAGGAGGCCATACGCAGAGGTTTGTTAGCCTTAAACCTTTCGTAAGCATCTTTGAAAATGGAAATATACCCTAAAAATTTTTTAACCCACATACCCTAAAATCAAATGCATAACAAAAAATTGCAATTTCTATAGGATATACCTAGCTACAGAAATTGGCATACACTTGTATATAGGATTAAAGCCATATCTTGCACTATTTGTTCCCAGTACGTTTGGAAATTTTATTTAAAGAAATAGCTTTTTGCCTGCTGCATTTAAATCGGTCTACTGAATTGCTGCGTTTAAACGCGTGCTTGGTTATTCTACCTTGTACTCTTGACCGCCACAAACGCCATGAACCAGGTTTCAGCTCTCTACGCATAAGCTTTATAACTTCTTGTTCAGGTAGGCCGAATTGAGCTTGAATGGCTTCAAATGGTGTACGGTCTTCCCAAGCCATTTCAATGATGCGGTTTATATCAATACTATTCAGGTTTGTGCTAATAGAGTTACCCATACTAAGTAAACAATCAGATAGGCACTTTGTTTTAGCTCTATGAAGATTCGGAAAAAAGCTGATTTTCCTCAAAAGACTTGTGAAACGTGTAAGCGGCCTTTCAGCTGGCGTAAGAAATGGCAAAACTGCTGGGAGGATGTCAAGTATTGTAGCGATAAATGCCGACGGAGTAAAGCCATTCTGCTTCCTTCCATAAAATCAGTAAAATAAAATTTCAGCATATTCTACTATCCTTTTATTTTTTAGTAATTTTCTTACAATCTAATGAGAATACCGGCTGCTTTTAAACTCTATCCCTTTTCACCCGTAGGTTAGCACTGTAATAGTTTATTATAGATACTGAATATCCGTTACGAATGAATTTAGAGCAATTGATCACGCAAGTACGTACTGAGTGGGGCATTATAGGTTCAGTAGGCCTGCTTATTTTTACCCTCATCGCTGCATTTTTTATACACAAAGCGCTGTTTAAAGTACTGGAGCGCTGGAGCCATCGTTCAGAAATGTCTGTAGGGCATTTATTAAACAAGCATCTGTACTATCCTACCAGATTTCTTGTGTTGATTCTGGCAGTCGTTAGTATTTCACCCTTACTAGGCATTTCAATTTCGCATGTACTTGGCCATATTCTAAGCATTTCACTTATTGCCGCGGTAGCGTTTATGTTTATCCGGGCTATTTCTTTCGGCCGCGACGTACTTATTAAATACTACGATCTGCAAGCAGCAGATAACTTAACAGCCCGCAAGGTTTATACCCAGTTCAAAATCATTGAAAGATTAGCTGTTTTTCTGATCGTACTCTTTGCTATAGGTATTGCCTTAATGACTTTTAATGAGATCCGGGAGATAGGGGTAAGTCTTTTAGCATCGGCAGGTATTGCAGGTATTATTGTAGGTTTTGCTGCTCAAAAAAGCCTGGGTACGTTGTTGGCCGGGATACAGATAGCCATTGCACAACCTATCCGGATGGACGATGCCGTAATTGTGGAAGGAGAATTTGGCCGGGTAGAAGAAATAACATTAACGTATGTAGTGCTGAAATTATGGGATCAGCGAAGGCTTATTGTGCCAATCAATTATTTTCTGGATAAACCTTTCCAGAATTGGACACGAGTTACTACCGAATTAATTGGCAGTGTCTTCTTGTATGCTGACTATACAGCCCCCATTGATGCCCTACGTGAAGAATTTAACCGTATTCTTAATAGTTCACCCCTATGGGATAAAAATGTATCTGCCCTACAGGTAACCAATGCTACTGACAAAAGTATGGAAATCCGGATGATTATGAGTGCTACCAATTCTGGTGAAGCATTTGATCTTCGCTGCCTGGTCCGGGAGAAAATGATTGGCTTCTTGCAGAAGAATTATCCCAATAGCCTGCCGCGCACACGTATGGATGTAGATCATATACCTCAGCAGGCTGCCATAGTGGGACCGGCAGCATCAATGCCTTCTCAATTAAACAATGAACCTGTTCCTTTTCATAAAGGACAGTAAAATGAGAAGTGCTCATAAAAAATGTGGATAAGCTCTTTGTTAGATGGAATAAACTTCTTACTTGCTATTTTATCTGGTAATGATTATAACATAGCTTATGCCATTCAAGAAATTAGTTGCCTTGAGTATTATATGTCTGGTAAGTATCCACATTTCTTCTCTAGCACAAGATACTCCTCCCTATCCAACGCTAGGCAAAGTAGTTAGAGAAGACCCGCAAGTAGATCAGTTAATTCCAAAAGATGCGAAAATAGAGGTACTAGCCACCGGATTCGAATGGACAGAAGGCCCTTTATGGATTAAAGATGGCGGTTATTTGCTTTTTTCTGATATCCCTAAGAATGCCATTATGAAATGGAAAACTGGTGAAGGAATAAGTGAATTTATGAAACCAGCCGGCTATACCGGTGTGGCCACTTATGGAGATGAACCAGGAAGCAATGGCTTAACTTTAGATAAACAAGGCAGGCTGATAGTATGTGAACATGGCGACCGCCGCATTTCCCGCATGGCCTGGAATGGCGGCAAACAAACCCTGGCAGATAATTATATGGGCAAGCGGTTCAATAGCCCAAATGATGCTGTGGTAAAGTCTAACGGAGATGTTTATTTTACTGATCCGCCTTATGGACTGCCCCAAAAACAAGATGATCCACAGCGTGAATTAGACTTCTTCGGCGTATTCCGCTGGTCTGCCGATGGTAAAGTAACCCTGCTCACTAAAGAAATGACCCGCCCGAATGGTATAGCATTTTCACCAGATGAAAAAACTCTTTATGTAGCTCAGTCTGATAATGTAGCTATCTGGAAAGCTTTTCCAATTAATGCCGATGGTACGTTAGGCAAAAGCCGGATTTTCTATGATGCCTCTGCCTCTATGGGTAAGATGCCTGGCGCTCCCGATGGAATGAAAGTAGATAAACAAGGGAACATATTTGCCACAGGACCCGGAGGCATTTATATATTTACTCCGGCTGGCAAATTGCTTGGTCGCATAGAAACCGGCGTACCCACTGCTAATTGCGCCTGGGGCGACGATGGTTCGGTATTATACATTACCGCAGATATGTATTTGTGCCGTATAAAAACAAACACTATTGGAGCTGGCTGGTAACAGCATTTTATAGCATTACAACCAACACTACTCCCTGTTTATTATATAAATAACATTCCGGCTAGGTTTGCGTACATGTAGGAAGTAATCAATTTTTACTTTATACAACTATGACTATACTTAAAACCATGTTCGTTATTGCGTTAGGCACCTATGTAGCCTACGAATTCACAGTAAGAAATAGAAGCCGCTTATCCAGTTCAAGCGTTGACACTAAAGAATTGAAACCCGGCACTGAAGATAAACCAGTATTTGACCTTTAATCATTTTCCATAAGGTAAAACAACCTGTAGTATTTTAAGTTTATTAAGTAAACTACAGAGACATTTTATATAATTAGTTTGCAGCAGATTCAAAGGAAAATCTGCTGTTTTATTTTGTCTGTGCTTTAGGCAAATTCCCTTTCATCTATCGCCTGCATAATATTTATGAAATTAACCGTAAGTCCGGATAACGTTCTGGAAAGTATAGCTAAGTGGAGTGGCATGGCTCCTATGCCGCTGGTTCATACAAATATTGCATTTATAAAAGCCCGAATTATCTTTGATGCTGTTCATTTAGGAATATTTGAGGCATTAAAAGGAGAAAAAAAATCTTTGCCAGAGATTGCCGCTGATTGTAATCTAAATGCTGCGGCATTACGCAGTATGTTGGGAGCTCTTACTTCAGCCGACTATCTAACCTATGCCAACGAAAAATTTGGACTGGCACCTCAGGCTAAAAAATGGCTCTTGAAAGATGCTAAACAATCCTTGTACTACCAGATGTTGTTTTCAGAGATTATGTGGGATTTTATGGGAGGATTAAGAGAGTTTATGAAAACTGGAAAAGGGCTTCAATACCATGACACATTTACAGCGGCACAATGGGATAGCTATCAAAAAGGGATGTACGCTATTGCCAGAGTTACGTCTCCGGAAGTAGGCCAGAGAACACCTTTGCCCAAAGGAGCTACTAAAATGTTGGATATAGGCGGTTCGCATGGACTATACTCTGAAGAATTGTGCCGCAGGCATCCACTGCTTCATTCCACCATCCTAGACTTGCCGGCAGCTGTAGAAAAAGCAAAACCTATTCTAGCCTCTTCACCTGTAAAAGATAAAATCCGGTATTTGCCTGGCGATGCGTTGCAAGACGATTTGGGTCACCAAGATTATGATCTGGTATTTATGGCGAACTTGGTTCACCATTTTACGCATGAACAAAATGTAGCCTTGTGTAAAAAAATATATAGAGCCTTAAAACCTGGTGGGCATATTATTATTCAGGAGTTTATCCGTCCGGAAACACCTACATCTGCCGATCAGGTAGGGTCGGTGTTAGATGTTTTTTTTGCGCTTACGTCAACTTCAGGTACATGGGCCGTTAATGAAATTTCTGGATGGCAAAAAGAAGCAGGTTTTAAACCAAAAAAACAAGTAAAATTTATTGCCATTCCTGGAGCAGCACAAGTAGTAGCTGTAAAACCCTTGTAATGTAAAAGGGCACATACCTCTCAAGCATGTGCCTTTGATAAATACCTATTGTTTATTGCTCCATCAAATACGCTTTTATATACTCATCCAGGTCACCATCCATCACATTCTGCACATCCGAACGTTCTATACCGGTCCGCAAGTCTTTTACTAGCTTATAGGGGTGCATCACATAGTTACGGATTTGAGAACCAAAATCAACACGCTTTTTAGTGCTTTCTACTTTGTCGCGCTCTTCATTCCTTTTGTCAACTTCTAATTGATAGAGGCGGGATTTTAACATTTGCAAGGCCTTTTCTTTATTCTGCAGCTGCGAACGCTCTTGTTGGCACTCCACCACCAAACCCGAAGGCCTATGGCGCACACGTACGGCTGTTTCTACCTTATTAACATTTTGCCCACCTGCGCCACCAGAGCGAAAGGTATCCCATTCAATATCTGCTGGGTTTATTTCAATTTCTATGGTATCGTCTACTACTGGATAAGCAAAAACAGAAGCGAAGGAAGTATGCCGCCTGCCTCCGGAATCAAAAGGCGAAATACGCACCAAACGGTGTACGCCGATTTCTGCTTTTAAATAACCATAGGCAAAAGGGCCATCAATTTCAAGCGTTGCTGACTTAATACCAGCTCCTTCGCCTGGTTGGTAGTTAAGCTGCCGTACGGCAAACTTATGACTTTCGCCCCACATGATATACATCCGCATCAGCATCTCAGCCCAGTCTTGGCTTTCGGTACCACCCGCCCCAGGATTTATTTCTATAATAGCACTTAGCTGATCTTCCTCATTGCTAAGCATTTTTTTGAATTCCAGTTCTTCTACGGCTTTGGCTACCTTCTTATACTCAGCACCTATTTCCTCATCCGACACATCGCCAGCCTGATAAAACTCGTCCAGGGCTTCCAGGTCGCCGAACATGGTTTCTATATCATCATAATCATCCGTCCACATTTTAAGGGACTTCATTGCTTTCAGTGTCTTTTCGGCTTCTTTTGGATCGTCCCAGAAGGTAGGCTGTACGGTTATTTTCTCCAGGTCTTGAATTTCGGCGTATTTGGCATCATAGTCAAAGATACCTCCTCAAAGCGGCTATTCGCGCTTTCAGATCTTTCATCTGTTCTGTGGTCATAAGCTAATAATTTATCCGGTAAATATACGTCTTTCTGCTGTAAGTACGCACGCAAAGGCGTTATGTTCTTAATATAAGCCATATGCAGTATTTAATAAACTATTGGAAGCTTATCTCTATAAATAGATTTACTGATAGTATCTGTTTACGGTTTATTGCTGCTATTCTGAACTAATGTGAGATTGATATTTTCTACTGGAATAGCAGGTGAGTTATCGAAGGTGTTAACTGCATGTAGTACAATACCTTTTGTCCAGAAAATCAATGGCCACCAGAACCATAAATAGGCAGGGTTGATAGCCAAATTGAGTACGAACATGAGAGTATTGATAATCAGAAAAATGGTGGCATGGGTATAAAACAATTTGAGTTTATGTATTTTCTTCAATTCTTCTGTATACGGGTAGGTTAAATGGGTCATAATGGTAGGTTAATATTGATGAATCAAATATACCCAGGTGTATTTTGGAGGTAAAGTTATTAATGATGAACTGTGTAAAATCCAGGTTAAACCGGCAAATTTTATATGTGAACTGCAGCTAAATCTTAGTGGTTACTTTTACTCACAAGGTGTAAGTTTAAAAAACAATTTAACTTTTATCAAATTTCAATCTGCTGTTTTTCAGGTAGTTGCTTGATAAAATGGTAATCTTAAAGGCAATTTTTATTAAAATAAAGTTCAATAAAAATATTTTGGCACAAGAGTAGCTATATACAAGAACACGGAAGGCCTTCTGTAATTTTCACAAACAATTGAGAATCTGCAAATTATGCATATTTTCATCGTGTTCAGCTAACTATATATTCCTATGAAAAAACTGTTTGTTTTACTGGTAATGCTTGTAGCAGCCTCCCCATTAATTGCACAATCTACCTTTACTATAGGTCCACGTGCCGGCTTAAATTATACAAAGATATCTAGCGATAATCAGTCGAATGTAGATTATGATTATATTCGTACCTGGTCAGGGGGCGCATTTGTAAGAGCTAATTTGGGCAGATTTTATCTACAGCCTGAAGCCTATTTTAATACCAAAGGCAGCAATTTACAAATTCGGCAGGACCCTAGCAATCCATCCTCACAGAATATAAATGGCAGAATCAGACTCTCTTCCCTAGATACACCTTTACTTATTGGCTATAAACTGGCTGAAGGCAAACGCAAAAAATCTAACTTCAGAATTTATGGTGGGCCTGTGGCTTCATTTATATTAAAAGAGAGAGAAAATGATTTGAGGCTTTTAAATGAAAATAGCTATGAGTTTAATAAGTCTAACATTGGCATACAAACAGGCGTAGGATTTGACTTAGGTAATCTTACTTTTGATGCCCGCTATGAAACTGGTTTGAATTTGATTAATTCCTATTTTAATCAGCGGGCTAAAGTATTTCAGTTAAGTGTAGGATTTAAACTGTTTTAAGTTCATTATAAAACCTCACAGGCCCGAGACTTGTGAGGTTTCTTTCCTTATAAAGAGAATGTCATACAAGACAATTACTCATTTAAAGGTTTTATATTCTGACCTGTCAATGTGTAAATATCTGCTACTACATCTGTTTTGCCAATTTTCCGTTCTTCTGCCGGACTATCAAATACCACTAGCAGTTCGTGTTCGGATATTAATGTAATACCTTCGGCTTTGTCTTTGCCAGCATTCTTACCTAACCCATGTGGAATATCAAAAATTCTCTCTACCTGCTCTTCATATACCAGGGATTTCTTCACTTCTTTGGTCGCTACTAAAGCATTTTTCCACCGGTATACGGCTATAGTCCCGTCCAGTTCCATGGTTGGCCCAGCTAATACTAATAAATCTTTTCCGGCGGGGGTTATTTCCCGTATGCCCATGCCAGCCAGATCCAGAAAGTGTTTCTTGTATTTTTTGCCTTTAGGCCCTATAGACTTTAGCTCTAATGTGTGTTTATCAACTTCTTTGGTTTCAATTTCCAGTATAATTGCCCAACCTCTAAGTACCGGCCCACGCAAGCCCAAAAATATTCTGGAGCCATCAAGCGCAAGCCCTTCAATATCAAACCCATTGTCCTTACCTGGTATTTTTAAAAAATTCTTTAGATGCTTATCGTTCTTTAATGCATCCATTAGCTCATTAGCGTTAGCATCGCCTTTTAACCGGGCTGCTGTTAGCTTTTTATCTGGGTCATCTGGATGAGGGCAAGACTTACATAGGGCTAACTCGCCAGTTTTATCATCTTTTACGAGTGGGATCCGTGCCAGTAAATACCGGTTAGGCTCTGCTTCAACTTTGGCTATGTGTCTTATCTGCTTCTTTACTGGGTCATCATTTGAAGGTTTTTTGCGCTTCAACCCATGAGACCCTGTAACCCATAGATAATGATTTTCGAAATCTATGCCTTCAATATCTATTTCTGAAAGTTCTTCTTCAGATAAGGTAATATAATCAGACAGTTTAAAAAGCGTATGTTCGTGGTACCCACCATCCGTTTTCTTTAACCGTTCCAGGCTTACGCCTTCATCACAGGCAAGCCACATATAGTCTCCTACTTTTACAATAGAAGATAATCCATCCCGCACGGGTTTCCTATCTCCATGGTCTTTGGTTGCTGCATCAAACTTTAATTTTACTTGTGTTGGCTTCATGGCGTTCAGGTGTTTAGAATTACTGACCTAAAAGCCTTTTCAGAATACTGCTATGCCAACGTAGTAATTTTGTATGTATAGCCTTCCATAATAAGATTAGCTAATAATTTTCTACATGCTGTTTCTACCAGTTGTTGAGCAGTATTCTCATCGGCTGCTTCCAGTTCTAGGGTAATGTGTCTCCCAATACGTACATCTTCTATTTGGGTTATACCTAAATTTCTCAATCCCAGCTTTACAGCTTTGCCTTGGGGATCTAATATTTCTTTTAGAGGCATTACATCAATTTCGGCAATAAATCTCATAAGTCAACGTGTTAATAAGCTGATAAACTGATAAATAATTTTCAATGTATGTCAACTCACACTGTTCCGGTTAAATAAGGATATTAGAATATACAAGGCAATAATAAACGGAACAGCTATGAATTGTAAGGTAAAGAGCAAAACTAAAGATAAAAACAGAAATATGTACTTGGGTTGGTTCTTCGAAAATGCATAGGAAGTAAACTTCAAGGCAAACAAAGGTATCTCTGCCACCAGTAAATAAGACATAAGTAAAGTAAGGCCAACCAGAAAATACGTATTAAGAATTAGGGTAGCAGCAGGTGGATATTGCCAGAGTATTAAGGGAAAAGAACTAATGAGCAAAGCATTGGCAGGTGTAGGCACCCCAATAAAAGAAGTAGTTTGCCGGGTATCTACATTAAACTTGGCTAATCGTAACGCAGAAAATATACTTATAACAAAAGCCACATAAGGTAACCAATTATTTCCTTCTGGTAAGTTTCCGTTGCTCATGCTTTTGCCAATGAGGTGAAACAGAATCATTCCGGGCAATACACCAAACGTGACACAATCTGCCAGTGAATCCAGTTCTTTGCCAATCGATGAATAGGCTTTTAGCCACCTGGCCACAAAACCATCAAAAAAATCAAGTACCCCAGCAATGCCAGTAAGGTAAGCGGCTAATACCAGATTGTCCTGAAAAGTAGCTACAATACCAATGCATCCACAAAAAAGATTACCGCAGGTTAGTAAATTCGGGATATGTTTTTTCAAGTTCAGGCGGATAGTTAGTACGTCAATTCCTATAAAAACCTGTTGGCTTTTCCGGCCGTGAAATTAAACTAAATTAGCCAAATGTTGAGCTATTTTTTAAAGGTCTTCAAATAATATATAATTGCCAAATTGGTCGGTAGGCTGTGCGGGTTTCGTAAGCAGATCAGTATTTTCATTCGCATTTAGCAATTGGGCCGATACCGGATAAGCTTTCATATTTTCTGAAGGGTAAGGCAGCAGTAACTTCAAAGCTTCTTCCGCAGACAAGTTCTCATGGAGCCATGCTTTTTCATGCTCTAGAGGAAGTATGGCAGGCATATAGCTGCTAATATGTTGAATGACGGAGGTAGAAGGAGTAGTTAATATAACACAATCTTTTTGCGAGTCCTTAGTTTTACTAGTATCCCATATACCGGCCATAGCAAAAGGCAGGCTCCACTTTAATACTACCCTGTAGGGTATTTTTCCTTTTCTGGATACCCGCTTCCATAAATAAAAGCCATCGGCCGGGATGATACAGCGGTTAGTAGTAAGCAGGTCATGAAGGTAGGGCTGCGGGGGAAAAGGAGCTGTGTTTATAACTGTCGCCTGTTTTAATTTACTTGGGTCTTTAACTTGTGGAATACCCATTCCCCAATGCAGCAATGTTATTTCTACCGGCATCTGTTGTGTAATAACCGGAATTTGCATACTTGGGGCAAAGTTAAAATTAGGTGGAGGTACCTGCTTTATCTTCAGTCCAAACCGCCGGATGGTTTTCTCTTTGGAAAGTGTAAAAGAATATCTGTCGCACATGTAGGAAATAGCTCAGTAATCTACTATAGACGTCTACTGCAAAGTTGGCAGTTTATATACAGGCTAAAAAACAGAAAGGCTATAAAATAATAAAATGCAGGGAGAAACCTCTCTGCATTTTACAAATGAAAACAATAAACTAATTTAAGTCACTTCGCAACACTACTTATGAAAACAATCTGACTTAAATTCCCTATGCCTAATATAACGGTAAAAATGAGAGAAGGTTCAAAATGGATATAAATTTTAAAAAGAAAAGTTTAAATTTTTGATGAACAGGAGGCGGGAAGGAGAACAATGCCTTGTTTTAACAACCTGTTTATAAAGCTTTTTGCTGCATAAAATTCTCAATCAGTTGCCAGACTTTATCCGCTTTGATATCTTTAGGAGAAAGCAGAATATGGGCTTGCTGATAGAAGGGCGCTCGCTTTTGCCACATACCCTGCAAGGTTTCTATAATTTCTGCCTGATTTTTCCCAGCAAATAAGGGGCGAATCTGGACCTGATTTTTAGCTGGAGCTACTCGGCTAGCAAGCTGTTCTATAGGAATTTGTAAAAGCAAGCTTATACCCATACGGTTTATCTGCTCCATATTATCGTAAAAGCAGGGTGCGCCTCCACCAGTAGCTACTACTATATTATCTTCTGCGACTGTCGCTTGTAGCAGCGAGCTTTCCAGCTTTCTGAAATATTCTTCTCCTTTCTGGCTGAAGATGTCACTGATAGGCATTCCCTCAGTATGAACAATGCGTTCGTCGAGGTCTACAAATGTGTAATTACGTTTACTGGCTAATGATTTTCCTAAGGTTGTTTTTCCGGAGCCGGGCATTCCCACCAAGTATATTCTCATATAAAAGTTTGCAGGTTAGTCGCTCAGGCGTATGCGAGGGTCTGTAGCGGCATATAGTATATCTACAATTATATTTACCACCACAAATATAAGCGCCACAAACAGGGTGGCACCCATCACTACCGGAAAATCTTTTGTCTCAACGGATTTTATGGTTACCCAGCCAAGGCCCTTCCAGTTGAAGATTACTTCCACAAAAAATGCACCTGCCATAAGTGAAGCCAGCCAACCGGATACAGCCGTAATAACCGGATTTAAGGCATTTTTCAAGGCATGCTTTACTACAATTACATAAAAATTTAAGCCTTTGGCATGGGCCGTACGAATATAATCCTGCGACAATACATCCAGCATAGAACTACGGGTAAGTTGGGTAATAATAGCCAACGGCCGGATACCCAAGGTAAACGCCGGAAGAATAATATTTTCCAGATGTAACTCCCGGCCATAAATAGGATCAGTTACCCAGAGTTGGCCGGTCATGTTTAGTCCTGTATAATCTGCCAGGTAATAACCAAATACAATAGAAATAATAATAGCTGCCACAAATGAAGGAGCCGAAATACCTATCACAGATAAGCTGACTAAGGCATGATCCCAGAAGGTATTTTGTTTAAGCGCTGCGATTAATCCAAAAAGAATACCAATGCTTGTAGCAAACAACATGGCGACAAAAGCCAGCCACAGAGTGCCTTCCAGATTTTCAATAATTATTTCGTCTACTCGCTTATTAGTCTGAAAAGAGCGGCGCAAATAAGGAGTTTTAGCCACCAAGACATTATCTCCCAAATTAGCTAATACAGAATAATCGTATTTTGCCTGATTTTCTGGCGTATTTTCATAGATAGCAATAAGTGATAAATCTTTCATATAGAGTACCAGTTGCACGGGTAGAGGCTTATCCAGACCAAAATCTTTTGCAATAGCTTCGCGGGTAGAAACATCGGTACGCTGCCCAGCCATCATGGCTACCGGATCTCCCGGAAGTGCCTGAAAGAGAAAAAACACTACAATTAATACTCCTACAATTACCAGAGAGCCATAAGCCATCCGTTTGAGTATAAATTTCAGCATAGGGTAAATATTTTATACATATAGTATCATGTGTAATTTTATAGCTTGGTTAGGTGGTTTTAGTTAAACTAGTAAAGTATATATTTATATGTAACCCTACTTCTGAGCTGCTTTACTCCCCCCAGCTATGGCTTGTATGTCAGCCGCATCTGGCAAAGATGCCGTAGGCCATTTGCCTAATATTGTTCCATCCTGCATGAACAGCACCCCAGGATTGGTCCGGCTCATGGATTTCAGTACCGTAGCATCCGCAAAGTAGTAAGGCATTGCTAATTGATGTTCGTGTCTGAAAGCCTCAAAAGTAGATTCGTCTGCAGCTGTTAATACGACAGGCTCAATGTTACTGCCTTTTAAGGATTTGGCTAGTGTATTTACTTTCTTAACACCTTCAGTGTTAGTTTTCTCTACATTTTGAATAATAATTAGCAGCTTGTTGCCGGTAAAAGTTTCCTGCGTATGATCTCCTTCGCTGTTCCATACGGCATAGTCTGTTACTTTGGGTTGTGCTTCCGGGTTTAGCAACACCATTTCCTTAAATACATAGGTAGTATCGGTAGGGTATTGGGTAAGTTCTACAATCTTCCCATCCTTTTCCATCTTGTAAGCATATTCCAGTTTAGCCGAAGGCTGCATTAATTTTGGCAAGTTGGCTCCTTGTTTATATGGCAGAAAATCTATCAGAGGCATGTACACAATAGCATACACAGCTACAAAAACGGAGCCCAGCAATGAAGCACCCATGACTATATTTCCAGCCCTGGAAGGCGTATTCGTTTCCAGGTGCCTCTTCTGGCTGAACAAGAAGAGAATCAAGGCCAGCAATATGACGTCTTTTGTAAAGGAACTCCAAGGGGTAAGTTTAATGGCATCGCCAAAACAACCACAATCGGTTACCTTATTAAAATAGGCAGAGTAAAAAGTAAGAGAGGTAAAAAATATAATCAGCAGCAACAAAATCCATAGAGTAGTGCGCATTTTATATTTAATAAGTACTGCAACCCCAAGTATGACCTCTGCCACACATAGCAAAACCGAAATATATAATGCCAAGGGAATCAATCCATGAAAGAGACCAGCCATAGCCGGAATATCTGTAGCAAATACATCGAAATACTCTTCCAATTTAATCTGCGTACCTACCGGATCATTCAGTTTTATTAATCCTGAAAATACAAATAGAATGCCTACAAAATACCGGGCTATCTGCGTAAGAAGATACATAAGTTATTATGAGGATGTGAAAAATGAAAAATTTTTGTTGATATGGTAGCTGTTTCCTTTTAATAAAAACAGCGGTATGTGTACATCCATTTCGAATATAAGAAATTTTCTAAATTATTGATCTTAAGGATATACTAAGCTGCGTATGAAATACTCTTTTTCTTAGCTAATGTTTCCCTTCAAAAGGGATTCAATCTTTCATTCTGTCTTTTTTCCTAATCCCATTTTTATGAGGCAGAATACAGAATAATTAATAATATCCTGATAGCCTGCGTCTACACCTTCCGAAACCAGTGTTTGCCCCTTGTTGTCTTCTATTTGTTTGATGCGGAAAAGCTTCATCAGAATAATATCCGTCATAGAACTGATACGCATATCGCGCCAGGCTTCTCCATAATCGTGGTTTTTATTCATTAGCAGGTAGAGCGTATTGCTAGCTTCCTTCTCATATAACTCCTTCAAAGCTTCGTAGGGCATATCCAAAGGTGCATCTGCTGGTAAGCGCATTTGAATTAATGCGATAATACAATAGTTAATAATCCCAATAAATTCAGAAGCAATAGGGTCTTCCACTTTCTGGCTACCTTTCTCCTGAATGGAGCGAATACGCTGGGCTTTAATAAATATTTGGTCGGTAATAGAGGGCAGTCTCAAAATCCGCCAGGATGTGCCATAATCTTTGGTTTTTTTTTCAAATAACTCCTGACACATCTTTATGATATGTTGATAATCTTTTTCTGTCTGCGTAACCAAAACTTTTAGTGATTTTGTAGTGAGTAAGAGCTCAAATTTACATAAATTTGATTGTTCGCAGAAAAAATTGTAGAGTAATGTAATGCCCGACACCCGAGACAGTGTTTTTCGCTCCAATAGTACACTTTGTTTGCGCGGTAATCTTCTAGACCTTTCTACGCCTCTGGTAATGGGTATTCTTAATATAACTCCTGATTCCTTTTATGCAGGAAGCCGGGCCAGCAATGTAGAAACAGCCGTAGAACGAGCCAGACAAATGATAGCTGATGGGGCAACTATACTGGATATAGGCGGTTATTCGTCACGGCCAGGAGCATCAGCTATAAGCCTTCAAGAAGAATTAGACCGGGTACTACCTGTGATTGAGGCTATTCTTCATCAATTTCCGGATACCTATATTTCTATAGACACTTTCCGGGCAGAAGTGGCCAGGCAATCGGTAGAAGCAGGTGCTTGTCTGGTAAATGATATTTCCGGAGGATCACTCGATAACCGCATGTTTGAAACAGTGGCTGCGTTGCAAGTTCCGTATGTATTAATGCATATGCGTGGCACACCGCAGACCATGAAATTGCTAACAAGCTATGAAAATCTGTTGAAGGAATTGATCGATTATTTTCAGCAGAAGGTTTACCAGTTGCGGCAAGTAAACATAAAGGATATTATTCTGGATGTAGGATTCGGCTTTGCAAAAACGATTGAACAAAATTACTTCCTACTGAGAAATATGGAGACTTTTCAGATTTTAGGATTACCCATATTAGCCGGGCTTTCCAGAAAATCTTTAATTTATAAAAAATTGAATATTCCGGTGAGTGAAAGCCTAAATGGCACAACTGTGTTAAACACGCTTGCACTTACAAAAGGGGCATCAATTTTGCGCGTACACGATGTAAAAGAAGCGGTAGAAACGGTAAAACTTTTTCAGGTATATAACGATTAACCTATATGTGGAAAGGTGACTATCACGTTATACATACCATTCACCCCAGTATTTTACCGGCTGTCTGAATGCCAGATAAGATACTTGAAAAGCAAGTACATTTGATTACTAGATAAAATTACAACTGGATGAGGCTACTTTTTTCCATAGGCTTTTTACAGATCTCCTGGGTGGATGTGATAGACATTTCTCTAGTCACGTACCTGCTGTACCAGTTGTATAAGCTTATGCGGGGTAGTGTAGCTATAAAAGTTTTCCTGGGCTTCCTATCTATATATCTTTCTTACCTCATTGTAAAGGCCGCTGAAATGGAACTGTTAACATCCATTTTGGGGCAGTTCATGGGTGTAGGTGTTATTGCAGCTCTAATTCTATTTCAGCAGGAAATTCGTAAGTTTCTTTTATTAATTGGAAAAAGCACGGTATTTAATAATGAACATTTATTCAGCTTCCCCTGGCGACGTGCATTATCAGAAAAGCAATTAAGTATTACACCTATTGTAGAAGCAGCAAAAACCATGTCAGCGGCTAATACTGGCGCCCTGATAGTATTTGCCCGCGATTCTGAATTAAAATTCTATACAGATTCCGGTGATGAATTAGATGCTGTTATCTCTAAACGTCTACTTATTTCTATTTTCAATAAATACAGCCCAATGCATGATGGTGCCGTTATTATTGTGAAGAATCGCATAAAAGCAGCCCGCTGCATTTTACCTGTTTCTGAAAATGATGCCATACCTGCTTCTTTTGGCTTGCGCCACCGGGCAGCTATTGGCCTTACTGAAATTACAGATGCCGTCGTACTAGTAGTGTCGGAAGAAACAGGCCAAATATCTTTAGTAGCAAATGGCCGGGTAATGCACAACTTGTCTACCCAGGAACTCCGCAATAAGCTGAACCAATACCTGCTTGAAACAAAAGAGGAAGAGGAAGGTGTACGCCTGAAACCAGAAGATGTCCGCAATGCAAAGGAAACGGCATAGTTCTTTGGTTTCTACTCCCTTATCATCTGCAATAATCTAGCAATTAATCCGGTCCAGCCGGTTTGGTGGGAGGCACCTAATCCGCTGCCATTGTCTCCATGAAAATATTCGTAGAATAAAATATTATCCCGGAAGTGAGGATCATTCTGGGCCTTAGGATCATTGGCGAAAACAGGCCGTTTACCAGTAGCATCTTTGAGGAATATTCTGGATAACCGTTTGGCTAGTTCTACAGTAATTTCATGAATAGTCAGGTAATTGCCAGAATGAGTTGGATATTCCACTTTAAAATCATCTCCATAATACTGGTGAAAACGTTGCAACGATTCAATAATTAAATAGTTAACCGGAAACCAGATCGGTCCCCGCCAGTTGGAATTACCTCCAAACATATACGTATCCGATTCACCTGGCTGATATTTTACTACAAAGGAACTCCCGTTATTATTAAATACATAAGGATGATCCAGATGATACCTGGATAATGCCCGTATACCATACTCTGACAAGAACTCTGTTTCGTCTAACATCCGCCGGAGCAAGCGTTTCATCCGGTGGCCGCGCAGCAAGGAGAGTAAGTGCCGCTCGCCTTTTCCTGGTTCCAGCCATCTGGAAATCAAATTCGCTAAGTCGGGCCTGTATTCCAGAAACCATTTCAGCCTAGTGGTGAACTCCGGCATCTCTTCAAATATATCGTGGTCTAGCACTTCCACGGCAAACAGCGGTACGAGGCCAACCATAGACCGCACTTTCAGACTTATCTGCTTATTAGAAGGCAAATGCAATACATCGTAGAAAAACTCATCTTCTTCATCCCACAAGCTAAAATCCAGTTCACCAATATTGCGCATGGCTCCGGCAATGTAAAGAAAATGCTCAAAAAATTTAGTAGCTAGGTTCTGGTAAATGGGGTTAGTCTTAGCTAGTTCCAAAGCCATCCGCATCAGGTTCAGCGAATACATAGCCATCCAGCTGGTACCGTCGGCTTGTTCAATGTGGCCGCCGGTAGGTAGTTCGGAACTCCGGTCAAAAACCCCAATATTATCCAGGCCAAGAAAACCTCCCTGAAATATGTTATTCCCGTCTTTATCCTTTCTGTTTACCCACCAGGTAAAATTTAATAAGAGCTTATGAAAGATAGCTTCCAAAAATACCGTATCTCCTACTCCATTGTTTACTCGCTGCTCCATTCGGTATACCCGCCAGGAAGCCCAGGCATGCACTGGTGGATTTACATCACTAAAGTTCCACTCATAGGCCGGAAACTGGCCATTAGGGTGCATATACCACTCACAGGTTAGCAGGGTAAGCTGTGCTTTGGCAAAATGTGGATCCACCATTGCCAAAGGAATACAATGAAAAGCCAAATCCCACGCCGCATACCAAGGATATTCCCATTTATCGGGCATGGAAATGATATCGCCATTGTTGAGATGGAACCAAGTACTGTTGCGGCCTTTTTTACGTTCGGGAGGTGGAGGAGGCATTGTTGGGTCGCCATTTAGCCACTGTGGTACATCGTAGTAGTAAAACTGTTTGGTCCAGAGCATACCAGCTAATGCTTGCCGCTGCACATTCCGCTCATCAGCATCCGTTACTTTATCATGAATCTTTTCATAAAAGTCATTGGCTTCTTGCAGACAAGTAGCAAAAATAATATCAAAATCCCGGAAAGGCTTTTTTGTTACTTTGTTAGTTAACCGTAGTTTGATTGTGGTACTTTGCCCTCCTGCAATGGTCAGCTCATAATTTACCGCTGCTTTGGTACCTCTTTTTTCAGGATTTACAGCCCCATGTTTACCCTGCACAAGGTAGTCATTGATGCCATCTTTATAAAACCCATGATCTTGTGGCAATCCATATAAACGGGTAGCATTGGTTTCATTTTCGCAGAACAGCTCTTGGCCAGGTGTTTCACAGTACAGATACATGTCGCCTAACACCTCATGTTTAACATCGATAATACCCTGGTTAGTTAAAAACATAGATGGTTTATAGGGATCGTACCCCCATGACCAGGTATTACGGAACCAGATATGTGGTAATACATGCAAAAAAGCCGCCTCTTTACCCCGGTTATGTACGCTTATTTGAATAAGAACATCTCGTTCATCTGCTTTGGCATATTCTACAAAAATGTCGAAATACTTATTCTCATCAAAAATTCCGGTATCTACTAGATTATACTCTACATCTTGTTTACCCCGCCTGCGGTTTTCCTGCACCAGCTGTTCATAAGGAAACGCCTGCTGCGGATATTTGTACAGCATTTTCATATACGAATGCGTAGGTGTGCTGTCCAGATAATAATAGTACTCCTTTACATCCTCTCCATGATTAGCTTCGCCATTGGTGAGGCCAAACATCCGTTCTTTAATTATACTATCTTTTTTATTCCAGAAAGCCAGAGCAAAACAAAGCAACTGATGATCATCACAAATGCCCCCAATACCATCTTCTCCCCAACGGTACGCTTTACTCCTGGCTTTGTCATGCGTGATATAGTTCCAGGCATCACCATTGGCACTGTAGTCCTCCCGTACCGTGCCCCATTGTCTTTCTGCCAGATAAGGACCAAAGAGTTTCCATTTTTTTAAGCCTTTGTTGCTTTCTTCCAGCCGTATGTGTTCAGGAGTCATAAAGGAATAGGTTATTTTGCAGATGATCTGCCTGGTTTACGTATATAAATTATCTTCAGTAGGATGAAAACCCTAGTAAAGAGTTTGATGCCTGCTATAAATGCCTTAAATTCAGTGTATGACTTACCAGAAAATCTCTACGCTGAATCGCCGCCATTTCATCAAAACATCCTTAACTGCCGGATGTTTGGCTGCATCTTTGCCAATATCTGCATTTTTACAAAAAGAGAAAAACATTATCACTGTGAATGGTGAAATACCTGCCCAACAGATGGGGTTATCTCTCATTCATGAACATGTAATGGTTGATTTTGTGGGAGCCGATAAAGTGAGTACCAGCCGCTACAACCGCGAAGAAGTATTCAAAAATGTATTACCTCACTTGAAACAAGCCCGAGAATTAGGTTGCCGGACTTTTGTAGAATGTACACCTGCTTTTTTGGCCCGAGACCCTTTACTTTTGAAGCAACTAGCCGATGCCAGTGGCTTACAGATTTTGACCAATACCGGCTATTATGGTGCCCGCAATGATGAAAGCCTTCCCCCGCATGCTTTTACTGAAACAGCCGACCAGCTGGCACAGCGGTGGATAAAAGAATTTAAGCAAGGCATAGAGGGCACTGGCATCCGGCCTGGTTTTATAAAAATTGGAGTGGATGAAGGCAAGCTATCAGATATAGACCGGAAATTGATGCAGGCAGCTGCGCGTACACATCTGCAAACCGGGCTAACTATAGCCGTACATACTGGAAAAGCCTCCGGAGCCATGGATGAACTAGAGGTGCTAAAAACAGAAAAAGTGCATCCCAGTGCTTGGATATGGGTACATGCCCAAGCCGAAGAAGATATGGCTTTTCATGTAAAAGCTGCCAAGGAGGGCGGCTGGATATCGTTAGATGGCATAGGCTGGGATAACGAAGGACGGCATATAGAAATGGTAACTCACCTGAAAAAGCAAAACTTATTGAACCGGGTTCTGGTATCACAAGATGCGGGCTGGTACCATGTAGGCGAACCCAATGGCGGCAAGTTCCAGCCATTCAACAGATTATTTACCGAATTTCTTCCGGCCCTAAAGCAAAAAGGATTCAGTCAAAAAGACATTAACCAATTGCTCATTCAAAATCCGATGGAAGCCTTTACTGTACGGGTCAGAAAAGCGTAGTTACTTTACCCGCAGCGTTTTTATATTCATAAATTCCCGGATACCCAAGTGTGACAACTCCCGTCCATACCCTGATTTCTTTATGCCTCCAAAAGGCAGCCTGGGATCAGATTTTACAATATCATTCACTGTAACGAAGCCCGACTCAATTTTCCGGGCTATGGCTTCGCCTTTTTTCAAGTCTTTTGTCCAAACAGACCCGCCTAAGCCATATCTAGAATCGTTGGCAACATTAATGGCTTCCCCGTCATCCCGTACCGTAATAACAGCAGCCACCGGGCCAAACATTTCTTCTTCATAGGCAGGCGTATTGGGCCGTACGTTTGTTAGAATAGTAGGATTGAAAAAAGCACCTTCCCGTACTGGGCGGCCTCCCCCAGTGACGATAACAGCTCCCTTATCTACCGACCGCTTTACTTGATCAAGTAATTCATTAGCCAGATCTTCCCGGGCCATGGGGCCATAATCTACTCCTTCTTCCATTGGATTGCCCATTTTCAGTTGAAGCATATATTTGGTCATCAATTGTGTAAACTTTTCTGCCACGTTTTGAAATACGATAAACCGTTTGGCACAGATGCAGCTCTGACCAGTGTTAATCATGCGTCCTTTTACAGCCATCTGAGCAGCATAATCAAGATCAGCATCTGGAAAAACAATAAATGGATCGCTGCCTCCAAGCTCCATTACTGTTTTCTTTATGTGCTTGCCCGCTAATGCCGCTACTTTAGACCCGGCTGCTTCACTACCAGTTAAGGTAACAGCTTGTACATAATCATGGGCTATTAGTTTTTCTACCTTATCTGAACCAACCAGAAGTGTCTGGAATACGCCTTGCGGAAAACCTGCCTCCAGAAAGATAGCTTCAATCGCCAAGGCGCACTGAGGTACATTAGACGCATGCTTTAATAAACCTACATTTCCAGCCATAAGAGTAGGAGCAGCAAAGCGGAATACCTGCCAGAAGGGAAAATTCCAGGGCATTATAGCCAATATGGCTCCAATGGGTTGATAGATAAGTAGATTTTTAGTTCCTTCAGCAGCTATCACCTCATCCTGGAGAAACTTTTCAGCATTGTCTGCATAATAATCGCAGCTAAGCGCACATTTGTTTATTTCTTCTATGCCTTCTTTTACAGGCTTACCCATTTCCTGAGCCATTAGTTTAGCTAATACTTGTGCTTTGCTTCGCAAGATTTTAGCTGCCTTCCGCATCAGTTGGCTTCTATGGGTAAACGTGGTGTTCTTCCAGAACCGGAAGGTATCTCCAGCCAACTCCACGACCTGGTTAATTTTATCTTCGGAGTCTTCCTCAAAAGATTTAATAATTTTATTCGTATATGGATTGATGGATTGTATAGGCATAAGTTAAGTTAATTAAACTGAAGTTGTAGATGCGCTTACGATAAACACTGGCTAGTAACATACGGCACCAGTTATCAAACTTACAACAGACATCTGCCCTAGTATAACGTAGAGTTTCACCGCAAATTTGGTTCTTTATCTAATACTTGGTTAGAAGCTAGCCCAGCGGCAACGGCACCTAAAGGTGGTGCAAGTAATACGCCTACTAAAGGTATCAACAAAAGCAGGTTAAAGGCCAAGCCATTGCCTATGGCAAGTCCCCGGTGTTTTTTAATAATACGGTTACTTTCTCTAGCAGACAACCTTCTGAATTCATTGCGGTAATCAATCATGGAGAAGCCTACAAAATAGCTTTCTATGAGTAGAATGGCTACAGTTGCAAAAGGCGTTATCAGAGGAATGAGTGCCAATAAATACAAAGGAATGGTAAAAGCTAGTTCTTTAAGCAAGTTCTTCAATGTAATGCCTAGGCCTCTTACTACATCTTTTACTAATTGTGCACCAGTGAATGGATGAGTAATTCCTGTGAGAATTTCCTGGGTTTTTTCGGCCAGTAAAGCCAGTGCCGGAGCTGACAGAAATAGAATAGTATAGCGGTATATTTTAAAATAAATAAAAAAGCTAATGATTTTGATTAAAGCCGCCACTATCCATTCTAGCACATTGCCTGTTTCGCCAGAGACTGTATCTACATTCGTAATATCAATAATCCAATCGCTGATGAATCCTGTAAATTGCCATACCAGTATAGTAGCGCCTACAAAGAGCAATACATTGAGCAAAGCAGGAATAACAACATATTTCCAAAGCCGGTTTGCCTGAATAAAGCTAATCGCTTGAAAATAAGTAGAGAAGCCTAGGCCTATTTCTTTAAGCATACACAGGGCGATTATGTGCTAATGGATTAATATACTGAAAAATGTCCGTACTTTGTTGTATGGAGAGCATTGAAAAACAATCGCCTTTACAAATAGGCTTGCAAAGGCGATTATGCGAGTAAAATAGTTGCTTAGTTTTTTAGTGGCATGCCTTCTTTCTTCCAGGCTTCAATGCCCCCCTCCATATTATACACCTGGGTAAATCCCATTTCCCGCATAATTTCGGCTGCTTTTCCAGACCGCACACCAGATTTGCAGTACACATAATAAGGTTTACTTTTATCTAATGTTTGGATGGAATCCTTGAAAGCTTCGTTTTTATAATCTATGTTCCGGGCATCTGCTAAATGGCCTTTGGCAAACTCTTCCGGTGTACGTACATCCAGCACAATTCCCTGGTTCACCTGCTCGGCAAATACTTTTGGTTCCAGACTTGAAGCTGTCTTTTCTCCGGAGGTGCAAGCAGGTAAGGTAAAGGCTATCCAAAAGAAAACAAAAATGCTTTGAATATAATTTTTCATATGAAAATGTAACTAGCCTGTTAATAGATGTACTATTACATAAATAACATATTTTACGATATAGAAACAAAAAAAGGTGAAGCTATTGCCCTCACCTAGATTTTGCCAGTGAATATATATGTAAAATTAAGCCTTTTTCTCAGATTTAGCTTTCTCAGCAAATTCTTTCTTTATTGCTTCAATATCCACATTTTTAATAATAGGCTTTTTAATTAAGTCTTTGATAGCCGACTGTTTATTATTAGCTATAGCTCTGTTTTTTCTTTCTTTTCTTTTTAATCTAGTGACGCCCATGGTACTGAGAATTTAATTGAAGGTGCAAACTTATAACTTTATACCAACATATCCAAAAGGGGAATATCTTAAATTTTGCATGATACCCTTGAACAGCAAGTGGTAAGCTTGTAATTAGTACAGCATTAGAAAAGAATTGATGCATTTTCATGTATTTGCTAATCCAGTTTACGCATGCATGTTACTCGCTTTTCAGACTTTTTACCGGATTTGCTATGGCTGCTTTAATGGATTGGAAGCTGACAGTAAATAAGGCAATAACTAGTGCCATTCCACCGGACGCAATAAATACCCATGGGCTAAGATCAATGTGATAAGCAAAATTCTCCAGCCATTTGTTCATCGCATACCAGGCTAGCGGCCAGGCGATAACAGTAGACAAAGCTACCAGAATAAGAAAATCTTTGGATAACAAGGAAGTAATATTACTTACAGAAGCTCCTAACACTTTACGTATCCCTATTTCCTTCGTGCGTTGCTCGGCGGTGTAGGCAGCCAGGCCGAATAAACCCAAACAGGAAATACTGATAGCCAGTAAAGCAAACAGGCTGAAAACGCGTCCAGTTTTAATTTCAGTGAGGTAGGCTTTCTGGAAGGTATCGTCCAGGAACTGGTATTCAAAAGGCTGTGCTGGAAAGAAAGTATTCCATTCTTTCTCAATGGCCTTTACGGTCTCCCCTAGTGATGCATTTGTGTTTATTTTTACAGCCATTTTAGTAGCCCAGGCCGTATTATACGAGAATAACATAGGCATTATCAGGCTCTTTAGATCGGCATGGTGATAATCTGCGAGTACACCTATTACTTCTCCGGTTACAGGTATTTCCTTGTAACCGCCTTCTGGCGTATACTGATAGGTATAATAGCCAACTTTTTTGCCTTCTATTGTTTCCCAACCAAAATACCTCATAGCTGCTTCATTCACCAGAAATGTTTGTTTATCAGCTAACCGGTTCTGTTCAAAATTTCGTCCGGCTTTTACTTGTATACCAAAAGTGGATGCAAAGCCAGGATCTGTATTGATGTGCATAATGCCTCCCGAAGTAGCTCCCAATGGTATAAACTCTGCTACTAGCTTATCACCCCTAGCCTCTCCTGTGCCTGGCAATCCTGTACAAATGGTAGCTGACTCTACTGCTGCAATGGTTTCTATTTCTTTCTTAAAAAGTTCTTTGCTGTTCTCGGGCGCGTCTCTAAAAGAAATGGTGAGCACTTGTTCCTGCATATAGCCAAGACTTTTGTTATTTATATAATCCAGTTGATTCCAGACAACCATCGTGGCGACAATCATACTCACGGACACAGCAAATTGAGTAACTACCAGGATCTTCCGGAATAGGCCACTGCTTACCCCTTTTACCACATCGCTTTTCAGTACACGTATAGGTTTGAATGAAGACAAAGCTAAAGCCGGATATACGCCCGTTACGAGGCTTATTAGAACAATTACCAGTATCAACATAGCTATCCGGAATGGTGTATAAATCAACCCGGTGGAAAGATTCTTTTCTGCCAGACTATTAAAGAAAGGCAAGAACAGTTGTATAAACAAGAGGGCTAGAACTACTGCAATACTAACAAATAAAGCCGATTCTATTAAAAACTGATATACCAACTGACTACGGGTAGCCCCCGACACTTTGCGGACGCCTACCTCTTTGCCCCGCTTAGAGGAACGAGCCAAGGCCAGGTTAATATAGTTGAAACATGCCAGAATCAGAATAAACAGACCTACGGCACCAAAAATATAGACATATTTAATGGCCCGCTGTGCTTTTACCTGCCCGTCTAAGGTAGCTTTCAGATAAATATCCCGTAGCGGAATTACGGCTAACTTCCAGACACCTGCATTCTGATCTTCAGTGTTTTTTACAAAATCGGGAAATTGGGCTAGTACATCTTCTTTTGTGCTACCTTTAGAGAGTAACAAATACGTAGCACCAGGGGCATCCCAATATGACTCACGCGTAAAGCCAGCTAATTCTTTTGCATGCACATAATTGCAGAGAAAATCTACCGTCATATGCGAATTAGTTGGCAGGTTGTCTATAACACCAGTAACAGTTAATGGATATTTGTTGCCAAACTTCAGTGTTTTGCCAATGGGATTTTCATTAGGGAAATACTTAGTTACCATCCGCCGGGAAATAACCAGGCCATAAGGCGATTGTAGCGCTGTAGAGGCATTTCCTTGAAGCAAGGTAAAAGTAAAAACATCAAACACTGTACTGTCGGCAAAATAGAAATACGGTTCATAATAAGCAGTAGTAGGTGTAGCGAGCAACGCATTATTTCCGGCTAACCGCACTGTTTTTTCTATCTGCGCAATTTGCTCTTTCAATCTGGGAGCAAAAGCATTGCCACTGCCCGACTGCCCTTCCCATTGCTGAAAAAGCATGATCCGGTCGGCTTTCTCATGAAAAGCATCATAGCTGGTAGCATCCAGAATGTACAAACCAATTAGCAAACAACAGGCAAGGCCTAAGGTAAGCCCAGTGATATTGAGAAAAGCATAAAATTTCTGCTTACGCAGATTTCTCCAGGCAATCTGTACGTAATTTCTCAGCATAAAAGTATGAGGAATAATGACTTAACTAATATGCAGGCTATTTGTTTGATCTATTTTTAGCTTATTATTAGCAGAAAGCCTGGCGCTTAAATAAAGTTACAATGCCAGGCTCCCTTCCGTATACACCAGGCTCATTCACTCCTCAAACTTTTTATCGGATTTACCAGTGCTGCTTTTATAGACCGGTAGCTTACTGTAAGGGCAGCTATCATAAAGGAAGCCAACACAGCTACAAGGAATACACTCCACCCAATGCTAATGCTATAAGCAAAATTCTGTAGCCAGGTATACATCATATAATAGGCTAGCGGTGCAGCTATGAGGAAAGAAATCAGAATTAGGCCGGCAAACTCTTTGGTAAATAAGTAAACAATATTTCCCACAGAGGCTCCTAATACTTTGCGAATACCTATTTCTTTTGTTTTCTGAAGAGCAATAAAAGAAACCAGGCCATATAAACCCAGGCATCCGATGAATATAGCAATGGCTGAAAACAACTGAAAAGCCATATACATGCGCTCTTCCTGCTTATACATACTCGCAATGTGCTCATCTAAAAACTCGTACTCGAATAAATAATCAGGAAAAGTTGCCGACCACAATTTATCAATGGCTTGTATTGTTTGGCGCATCTGCCTGGGCTCAATTCGAACGCTTACCTGCCCAAATGCATCCGGCAGATAGGCCATTACACAAGCCCGTATTTTTTTGTGCTTCGATTCACTCTGGAAATCACGCACCACCCCCATAATTGGAACTGTTAAATCTCCATTAATAGTAATTGTTTTGCCAATAGCCTCCTCTGGGTTGGTAATGCCCAATTTGTGTATCAGCGTTTCATTCACTACTATATTAAACGTGCTGTCTTTTCTATTAGCTTCCGTAATGGCTTTTCCGGCTATTAACTGAAAGCCAAACATGTTCATATATTGTTCATCCACAAACTTTACTTCCGTTACATCGTCTTTTGTCAAGCCTAGTTCTTTGGATTGAAACGAGGTGAAGTTATTATTATAGGCCGGTGCACCCGAAGCAAAGCTGATTTCCTGTATACCTGGGTAACTCAATAACTCTGTCCGTAGTACATCCCGTTTGTTTTGGTCGGCTCCTGGGAGTCCAAATGTTAATACAGCTTCTTTATTAAAGCCTAAGTTTTGGTTACGGAAAAAATCCATCTGGCTGGCGACGACTACAGTACCTATAATCAGTATTTGCGAAATGCAGAACTGAATAACAACTAAACTTTTACGCAGCGTTAAGCCCTTGGAAGAAGGGGTAGCCATTTTGCTTTTCAATGCCAGTGCCGGCCGGAACCCTGACTGTACTAGTGCCGGGTACACCCCAGAAAGCAAGATCATGCCAACTGTAAGCGTAAGTATAATAGCAACAAAAGAAGGTGATACTAACTGTGATACACTGATGTTAATATCCAGGTATTGGCTCATAACAGGCAATGCCAACCTGGTGGCGGCTAATGCTATAAATACAGACAAGAGTACCAATAAAGTTACTTCGCCCAGAAACTGCCAGATTAGTTCTACCCGTTGTGCACCTAGTACTTTTCTCACGCCCACTTCTTTTGAACGTTTAATAGCTTGTGCCGTAGCCAGATTTACAAAGTTGATACAGGCTGTAACAATGATGAACAAGGCTACGCCAGCTAAGGCATAGAAGGTTTCTCGGCCGGTAGGCGTAATAATATTGTTGATATACCGCTGATCGAAATGAATATTGCGGAGTGGTTGGATAGGCATATTAGTAGACTTTGCTACTTCTTCACCCCAATTCTTCTTAAGAAAAGGCTTAATCCCTGCTTCCAGTTGCTTCACCGAATAATTTTCCGGCAGCAAAATATATAAATAACTACCACCAGGAATGTTCCAGAAATTAGTTAACCCATTCTTGTAGTCTTTCTCTAGGGTTTTCCAGGAGGCCAGGAAGATAACCGGAAAGTGGGTATTAGAGGGTACATCTTTGATAAGGCCAGTGACTTGCAGGTCATACTGGTTATTGAGCCGGATGGTTTGGCCTATGGGATTTTGATCGCCAAAATACTTTTCTGCAATGGATTGTGTAAGTACTACCGTATTGGGTTCCCGTAAAGCTGTATTGCGGTTGCCTGCTATCCATTCATAGTCAAACACATTGAAATAATATTCATCGACAAACGCAAAACTTTTCTCATTATAGCGGTTGCCTTCAATCTCTACCATGCCACCTCCCTGATAGAATGTCTGGGTGATCTGCTCTAGTTGCCCAAAATCATTGCGCATAGCAGGAGCTACTGCCAGCGACACATTAGAATTAAAGTCCAAGGCATTTAAAGTTACCCGGTAAATCCGGTCTGCTTTGGAGTGAAAGTTATCATAACCTAACTCGTTCCGGACAACCAGCAAAAGCAGCAGGCACGAAGCCACCCCTAAAGCTAAACCAGCAATATTAAGAATAGCATATACCTTATTCCGAAATAGATTTCGCAAGGCAATTGTTAAGTAGTTTTTTAGCATGGCTTTGTAATAATTAGCGGTTGATGACCAATAAAGAGTTAAATATTCTAAGGTGTTTATTTTCATTTATTAGCATGGGTTATTCATTCCGCAAGCTTCTCACCGGATTGGCTAGGGCCGCTTTGATGGCCTGAAAGCTCACCGTTAATAGCGCAATAGTGAAAGCTAATATACCTGCTAGCGCAAAAACCCACCAACTAAATTCAATCCGGTAAGCAAAGTCTTGCAGCCACTGATTTATGGTATACCAGGCAATGGGTACAGCAATAACAAACGCTAGCAGTACCAGCTGAAGAAACTCTTTGGAAAGCAGCAGCACAATAGATGACACAGAAGCACCTAATACTTTGCGTATACCTATTTCTTTGGTACGCTGCTGCGCCGCCAAATGCATTAACCCAAAAAGTCCCAGGCAACAAATAACAATAGAAACGCCGGTAGTAAAACCTATTATCTTTTGCCAGCGTTGTTCCTGCTCGTATTCACGGGCATTCAATTCATCCAGAAAGCCATATTCGTAGGAAGCATCGGGCATGGCCTTCCGGTAAATCTTTTCGAACGCATGAATAGCTTCCGGTTGCCGGCTTTTCTCCACCTTAAGCCAGATGCCGCCCCTTTCTCCAGGAGTCATAAATAATACCCTAGGCTGAATCCGCTCCCGCAAGGAGCCGAAATGGAAATCTTTCACGACACCAATAATTGTCAGGCTGCGTTTGTCTACCTGGTCACTGGTAATAGTTACTCCGATAGGATTTTTTAATCCGGTAGCCCGCACAAAAGCTTCATTAACAATAGCACCCTCCAGCTTATCGCTTGGAAAATCCTTCGAGAAGTTCCGTCCTTCTTTGATTTTGATACCTAACAATGGAATATATTCTTCATCAATAGCCTGATAGCTGCTAAGCAGTGCTTGGTTGCCAACTTTCGTATCTGTCAGCTGGCTGCCATATTCCTGGCCAAAGGAGATACCTGCAATAGACGATTCACGGGATACCTCATTTTTTAAAAACTGTTGAATAGCCTTGTAATCCCGGTTGCCATTAATGTGGGTACGGATGACCTGATGCGGATTATAGCCCAGATCTTTGGTACGGATATAGTCCATTTGCCTATAAAATACGAAAGAGGCAATAACCATGGTAATAGATAAAATGAACTGGAACACTACCAAGCTGCGGCCAAATGAGCCCCGGCCACCCAGCTTTTGTTTATTGTATAGGGCTTCTATTGGTTTGAAGCTTGATACTATATAGGATGGATAAAGTCCGGTTAATAAACAGTTGATAAGAAGTATGCAAGCAAAATAACCAGCCAATTTAAGGTTCCATACTTCTCCTAAGTTGATCTGCTTGCCAGATAGCTCATTAAAAACCGGTAGCATTATTTGTAACCATATACATGCCAGACTAAAGGCTAACAAACATAGCAAGAATGATTCGGTGAGGAACTGAACTATAATCTGAACCTGAGTACTCCCAGTAACTTTGCGGATACCTACCTCTTTTGCCCGTTTGAGTGAACCAGCAATACTGATATTTATAAAGTTAATACTTGCCATCAGCAAAATAAATGAAGCAATACCCAGAAACAAATAGGCATAAACCGGATTGCTGCCCTGTACAATTCCTCCCTCCCGGTTGCCGGTAGTTTGGTATAATGGGTTCAGGTGAATATCGGTGATACGCTGCAATCCGTAGCTAATTCTGGGATTAATGGCTTGCTCACGTAGCCGTTGGGCAAGTTGTTCTTTTGCTGCCAGCTTATAAATACGGTTAAATTTTCGGGTAACTGTTTGCAAATCGGCATCCGGACGCAGAACAACGAATGTTCCTAAATAGGCATTGAGCCAGTTAGTATCATCAAAAGACACCTGCATGAAGCGAAAAGGATGCAAGAGGTCAAACTGAATAGATGAATTTTTAGGTGGATCTTGTACCACACCGGAAATAATCAGCGGCTTGCCAATTCTCTTAACAGATGGATCTGCATCCATATACAGAAATTCGCCTACTACATTGGTGCGGTTAAAGAACCGGCGGGCCGTTTGCTCAGTGACCACAACTGCATTTATTTCCTGTAATACAGTTTTAAGATTGCCATGTAAAAGTTTAAAAGTAAATACATTAAAGAAGGAATCATCTACATACAATGTTTGCAGCTTCAGGATTTTATCATTGCCCTTTACATCCGCAAAAATGTCGCCTCCCATCACCCGTACATATTCCTCAATTTCGGGCACCTGAGCTTTAAAAGCTGGTCCCTGTACTTGCCCGGTACCACCAGTTACCTTAGGCTGATCACCTTGGTGCTCTACTAATGCCGTTGTAATGCGGTACAGATGCGGATTTTTTTTATGAAACTGATCATAGCTCCATTCATTTTGTGCATAAAGTACCGCCAGCAACAAATACACTATGCCTACCGACAAGCCTATACTGGTCAGCAGCGAATACATCCGGTTTTTCCATAAGTGACGCAGGGCGACTGTAAAATAGTTTTTAAGCATACCTTGTTTAATAATCAGTAATTAAATGAATAATAATGAATTGAACATTAAGTGTTTGAGCAAGTATTATTCAATAGTCACTAATCATTATTCATTTCGTAAGCTTTTCACCGGATTAGCCAGGGCTGCTTTAATAGCCTGAAAGCTAACCGTAAGCAGGGCAACCGATATGGCTAGTACACCTGCTGATATAAATAGCCAGGGGCTGATGGAAATCCGGTAAGCAAAGTTCTGTAACCAACTATGCATGGCCAGCCAGGCAATGGGTATGGATAGAATAAAGGCTATGGCTACCAGTGTGAGAAAATCTTTAGACAACAAGGTGACAATATTCCCTACAGAAGCGCCTAATACTTTTCGTATACCTATTTCTTTGGTACGCTGCTGGGCAGTAAAGGCCGCTAAGCCAAATAAGCCCAGGCAAGCTATGAATATGGTAGCTGCCGAAGAAGCAATAAAGATTTTCTCCCGCTTTACATCTTCCTGATAAAACAGATCTAATTGCTCGTCGAGGAAGTGGTATTCGAACAGGTGGGAAGGATCAATGTTGTGCAAAACACCTTCCAGCTGGCTGATCGTAGAGGCAAGGTCGGTTCCAGAGAGGCGTACGGTAAAATAATCGATATACTGGATAGGATTTCTAGCATTTGCCAGAATTATGGGGGCAATAGTTTGGTGCAGTGACTGAAAGTGGAAATCTTTAGCAATCCCAATTACCCGCACTTTCAACGTTTGCGCTAAGGGAGAAGGAGTTCCACTATTATTGATGGCCGGAATTTCGATAAGTTGTTCGGAAGCCTCTTGAATACCTAAAGCTTTCGCGGCTGTTTCATTCAGAATAATAGCTGTAGAATCCGCCGGAGCAGCCATATTGAAGTTTCTGCCCTGTACTAAATCAATTTCATAAGTCTTAACAAAATTTTCATCAACACCCATGAAATAACTATCCAGGCCCTCTACTGATGTAATTCCTTCCTTTTTTACTTTTACCTGCATTAGGTTTTTCCATTCGCCAGGCACACGGGAGGTAACAGATACATCCTTTACATTTGCCAGTTTCGCATATTCTGCTTTAATGGTTTGAGCACTTTCCCTCACTTTGCCACTATTAATATCTATGATTACTAGCTTTTCTTTATCAAAACCCAGGTTCTTGTGCCGTACATATTGCAGCTGAGCATATACCAGTAAAGTGGCAATAATCATGGTGATAGAGAGGGTAAACTGGCATACGACCAGCATTCTCCGCAGACTCAGGTTGCCCCGTTCATTCACTACTTTTCCTTTCAGCACTTCATACGGCCGGTATCTGGAAAGAAAAAAGGCAGGATAACTTCCGGAAATAAGGCCTATTAACAGCGTGGCACCAAACACCCCAAGCCAGATACGCACGTCTGTAGTAAGATTTAACGCAAGTTTTTTTTCCGTGAATTCATTGAAGGCAGGTAATATAAATTGCACCACTAGCGCTGCAAAAATCAGGGAAACAAATGCAATCAATAAAGACTCTGTCAGGAACTGGCCCATTAAGCTGCCTCGCTGCGCCCCTACTACTTTGCGGATACCTACTTCTTTTGCTCTACTGGCCGAACGGGCGGTAGCTAAATTCATGTAATTGATGCTGGCAATAAATAGCACAAATACCCCGATAATGGAAAATACATATACATAGAAAACATCTCCGGCTCTGCCTAGCGTGTTCTCAATATCTGCCGAATAAAAATGTATGTCTCTGAGTGGCTGTAAAGTAATTGTTCTCCCTTTGGCAGTCTCCGCTGTACGATTAGATTTTACCAACTTATTCAGATTGGCTGTAAGGCTGGGTATAGATGCATCTTCTGTTGTTTTAATATACGTGTAAAACCCATTACCAATCCAGTCACTCGCAATGAACTGAGCATACTCCGCATTGGAATGCATGGTAGCTTCGGAAAACAGCAAACGTAGTTGCAGATGCGAGTTAGACGGAACTTCTTTCAAAACGCCTGTTACCTTAAAAGGTGTAGGAAAGCGTTCTGTTTGTATTAGCCCTCCCATGGCTGACTTATCACCAAACAATTTTTTCGCAATTTCAGTCGTAATCACTACTGAGTAGGGTTCTTGTAACGCAGTAGCCCGGTCACCCTCCAGCAGCGGAAAATCAAAAACGGTCAGGAAGTTTTTATCACCCATCCAGAAGTCGTCATAAAATACGTTGTTGTTAGCAGGGTTCAACATATTGGCTCTGCCCATTCCGAAAGCCCGGGTGCTGGCTACAATCTGAGGAAAATTTTTCTCTCCTTGGGCAGATATATTATAAGCTACTGTACCCGTTTTTGTCTGCTCTCCATCGCCTGAGGTCTTCGTCTCTATTACCCGGTATATCCGGTCCGAATCCGTATGGAAGGCATCAAAACTTAGTTCATCCACTACGTACAACGCAATAAGCAAAAAACAAATCATCCCGAAAGTAAGTCCGGTAATGTTAAGCAGACTATAGCCTGGCTGCCTGGTTAAGTACCGGTATGCAGTTACAAAGTAGCTTTTGAGCATAACTATAAAACAATGAGTGAACGTTGGAAAGCAAAGAGCAATAAGTTGGCCTAACCTATAAATAACTCATAATAAATAACTTGCATGCTTACAAGTATATAGGTAGCAATAAATATGTCCGGAAACGTACAGTATTTGTACCAGTCCGGACATTTGTTTAACCCATATTAAAGAATGAACAAAGGTAGTTTATTCATTTCGTAATGACTTTATAGGATTGGCTAAGGCAGCTTTAATGGATTGAAAGCTGATGGTGAGCAAAGCAATTACTAACACTAGTAAACCAGAGAGGGCAAATACCCACCATTGTATATCAATTTGGTAAGCAAAGTTCTGTAGCCACTGTTGTATAGCATACAAGGTAAGTGGTATGGCAATAATAAATCCTATTCCTATCAGTTTAATAAAGTCTTTGGAAAATAAAGCGACAATACCTGTTACCGTTGCCCCTAATACTTTGCGGATGCCTATTTCTTTCGTGCGTGTTTCAATGGAATGAGCCGCTAAGCCAAATAAACCCAGGCAAGCTATAATGATGGCCAACACCGAAAATATCTGCAAGATAGTACTCAAACTATCTTCTGTTTTATACAGCTCATTTAGCTTTTCATCCAGAAAGTTGTAGACAAACAGACTGCCGGGAGCAATGGTCTGTGTTGCCTTTCTCAAGTATTCTAAAGTTTCTTTGGTTTTACCAGCCTGCATTTTTACCACTAAGCTACCAGTAAACTCTGGGCGGTACTCTATAATTAAGGGTTCAATGGTGTTGTGCAGGGAGGTAAAATGAAAATCTTTTGCTACTCCAATTACTTTCGCTGTTCTGTTACCTACCAGCCCTTGTAAAACTGTTCCTACAGGATTTTCCAGCCGCAAATCTTTCACAGCTTGTTCATTAATAATGACGGAAGCAGAATCATTGAAGTCTGTGGAGAAATCCCGGCCAGCTATCACCGGAATACTTAGCGTCTTCAAATAATTACCATCTGTCCGCAGCACCCGTACAGAAGGAAAATCTTGCCCATCGGTGCCTTGTGGACTAATCCCCTCTACACTTAAATCATCGCCTATGTAATTGGAAGTAGTAGCAACAGCCATCACATTAGGATTGCGTAAATATTCACTTTTAAAAGTTTGGGGCTTTTCCACCATGCTTTTATATAAATCGCCATAGAGTTTTATATATACCACCTGGGTTTTGTCAAAACCCATCTCTTTGTTCCGCAACAGGTGCATTTGCTGAGAAATAAAAATGGTACCTGTAATTAGAAACAGAGAAACAGCAAACTGAAATACAACCAAACTTTTGCGGATAACTACTGGAAATGAACGTGGGGTTTTGGTAGCTTTCAGTGAACTTACCGGCTCAATACCCGAAATAAACAATGCTGGGTAAAGCCCTGAAAACAGCCACACAAATAGCATGATACTGATAAGCAGCAAAATATTATCTGCGGTAAAAAGTACATCCCAAGTTAAATTTTTACTCGTAATGCTATTGTATACTGGAAGCGCAAACTGATACAGCACAATGGCAAGTACCACAGATGAGAGAGCCAAAATGAAAGCTTCTGTCAGGAACTGCAATACCAATTGACTTTTATTAGCTCCTAGTATTTTTCGCATACCTACTTCTTTCAGGCGTTTAATAGTTTGTGTAGTGAACAAATTCATAAAGTTGACGCAGGCAATTACCAGTACCAGTATCTGCACAGCCACTAATATATAGATGTAGGCAATACTGCTGTTAGCCCCCATTTCCTGCTCCAGATTCGACTTCAGGTGAATATCTGTTACTGGCTGAAACGCCAGGGCCCCTTCGGCAATCATCTGCTCTTTATTGTCCCAGTCTGCGTAGTGATGCCCGATAAAAGCAGGCATCTTTTCCTGTGCTTTCGTTTTCTGACTGGCAGAAGCAAACTTTGCATAGGTATACATCACCATCCAACCACGGTTAGTCAATAAGTCTGGTGGTAGTTGCTTGTAAAAAGTAGGCATGGAAACCAGGAAGTCAAACTTTAGGTGGGAGTTTTTAGGTAAATCTTCCATTACGCCTACTACTGTATACTCAGTACTATTATCAAAGTTCAGTACTTCACCAACCGGATCTTTCTTGCCAAAGTACCGCCGGGCCATATGTTGGCTAAGCACAATCGTATTGGGTACTGTCAGGAGTTGGTCAGATTTGCCTTGCAGCAGCTTCAAGCCAAAAACTTTCAGCACCTCTGCATCGGCATAATAGCCAGTGCTCTCAGCAGCATTGTTTTTTTGGTATCCTACTATTGGTGTCCCTGCATAAGCAAAGCGGCCAATGGCTTCAATTTCCGGCATAAACTTTTCAATCTCTTCAGCTAAGACAGGGCTACTTTTTGCCCACTCTTTTACATGCACCCGGTAAATGTTGTCATATCCGGGAAATTCTTTTTCATAACTCAATTCCTCCTGTACATGCAAAGCCATTATAAGGCCGCAGGTAATGCCAATGGCCAATCCGGCCAGGTTCAGCAGGTTGTATGCTTTCTGGTGTAGGATGCTTCTAAAAGCAATAGTTAAATAGTTTCTGAACATAGGTATAGGTGTTTAGGTGGTTTTTATTGCCATGGCATGGGACAGAGGCATAGCACAAAAACTGATTGCTTTGTATCTTCCCTATCGTACTTCAACTAATAGAAGTATTTCTAAAATTATATATCTGCTCAAAGTGAAATCACACTGTTCCTATTAACCAAGATCAAGATGATACATCAGCGTTGATCAGCTAACCTCTAGGCTCTTTGCATCAGGCCATTTATTTATTCATTTCTCAAACTTTTCACAGGGTCTATCAGCGCAGCTTTAATGCTTTGCCAGCTTACGGTCATCAAGGCTATAATAATAACCAATAGACCCGGGAGGGCGAACATCCACCATTCTACATCTATCCGGAAGGCAAAATCTTCCAGCCATTTGTTAGCGGCATACCAGGCAAAAGGAATAGCTATCAGAAAGGAAATACCGACCAGTAAAGCAAAGTCTTTGTACAATAGTTGTACAATTTGCGGAACCGTAGCCCCCAAAACCTTGCGTATACCAATTTCTTTGGTACGCTGTGCGGTTGTGAAAGAAGCCAGACCAAATAATCCCAAGCCGGAAATAAAGATGGCCATAAAAGCAAAGTAGTTGATGATTCGGCCCAGACGCTGGTCAGCATTGTATGCCTGGTTAATGTCTTCATCCAGGAAGGTATACGTAAAAGCTTTTTCCGGAAAAAATGCATTCCATTGCCTTTCCAGATACGCTACTGTTTCCGGTATATGATCGGATTGGATTTTAATAGAAAATGTATTAAATAAGGATGGATTTACATCGAAAATAAACGATTCTATAGGTAGTTGCAGGGATATATAATTAAAATCTTTTACTACGCCTACTACCTTGCCATCTTTGCCTTCCCGGTTAATAGTTTTGCCAATTGCCTCTTCAGGGCTTCCCCACTTAAATTGCTTTACAGCCTGTTCATTCACAATAAATGCCTGCAAATGGTCGGTGCCATACTCTTTGGAAAAATCCCGCCCGGCAACCAACTCCAGACCATAAGAAGAAAGGAAATCATAATCTACTGGCATTCCGGCAATAAACAGGTTGTCTTCCTGAGTAAATCCTTCCGGTACCGTTCCCCGCCGGATGGCTCCATTTCCGGGTGTTCCGGCCGAAAGCGTACTAGATGTGATTCTGGGGTTCTGGGCAATAAGTTCTTCAAAGGAATTGGTTTTGCTGCGCATCTGCGGATCTACGCCACCAAAAATATTATTCAGATTTGCACTAAACAAAGGCACTACCAGGGTATATTCTTTCTCAAAACCCATTGGCCGGTTACGCAAATAGTGTAACTGCTGAAAAGCTACCAGTGCACCAGCTATTAAGGCAATAGACACAGCAAACTGCATAACAACCAGTACTTTTCGCAAACCTACACCACCAGCCTTACTAGGCAAACTACTTCCTTTTAGAGATACTACTGATTGGAAGCCAGACACAAAAAATGCCGGATAGCTACCAGCCACGAGTCCAGTAAGTATAAAAACAGCTACGAAACCAGTCAGAATCCGCCAATTTACCAGATCATAGAGACTTAACTGCCGGTCGGTAATTTCATTGAGAAAGGGCAATCCTATGGCTACAAGCACAAGCGATAGAATAAAGGCGATCAGGCAGATTAGCAGCGATTCACCCAAAAACTGCCAGATGAGTTGCCAGCGGTAAGCTCCTAATACTTTCCGGACTCCTACTTCGCGGGTACGGCGCAGAGAACTGGCCGTAGCTAGGTTAATAAAGTTGATGCAAGCAATAAGCAGGGTAATTAGGGCTATTCCAATAAATACATATACATAGGTAATATCTCCAATAGGCTCTACCTGATTTTGTGCTTCCGAACGCAAATGAATGTCTAGGAGTGGGATCAATGAAAATTTTTGATCTTTGCGTAACTGCGGATTGCCATATTTTTCCAGAAAGGCCGGAAAACGGGCATTGACTGCATGGGCAGATTGCCCAGGCTTGAGCAAGATATAATAATAAGAATGGGAAATTACCCAGTTTTGTGGCAAATTTTCTCTGGCTCCTTCTGGAGAGGTAGCAAACATGGTTTCGTAATTAGCAAAAAAATGCGGGTGAATATGCGAATTGTCGGGGTATTTGCGGAATACGCCACTTACCTTCATCGGATGCCTGCCGTCAAACAACAAAGTTTTGCCCAATGCTTCTTCCTTCCCAAAGTATTTTTCTGCTATCTCATCACTGATTATGATAGTAAAGGGAGCATTTAAGGCTGTTTTAGGATTTCCAGCAGTAAAATCAAAACTCAGAATGTTGAGCAGGGTAGAATCAGCAAAGCCAAAATCTTCTTCCTCGTATTTATCTGCTACCGTTCTATTGGGAATCACTGCTTGCAGACTTGCGTTGCGGAAGTACACCCTAGCCACCGTCTCTACTTCCGGAAAGAAATCTTTGAGCAAGGGGGCAATGGGTGGAGGAGCTGTAGCAATTTTCACCGGATTTCCTCCAAAACCTGCTTCATATTCCAGCTGGTAAATGCGGTCTGCTTTCGCCTGAAACTTGTCATAGCTGAGTTCATGGCTTACAAATAGCAGAATCAGAAAACAACAAGCCATGCCGGTAGCCAGACCTGCAATGTTAATTAACGTATACCCTTTCTGCCGGCCTAGGTTCCGCAAGGCAATGGTCAGGTAATTTTTGAACATAGGGTTCTGAATTAGAATTTGTATAAGGAAAGTATAAGCAACTTATAAGATAACGCGTTGAAACATAGCTGCAGCTATTAGTTAAATACCTGCTAAATTTTATCAATTGCCACATTTATTTGATAAGCGGCTTATTCGCTAAGAGCATGGCGCAGAGATCATAACATGATTGCTGCTATACGTTTATCTTTTGCTCTTACCCACACATTTTAACCAGCTTATTCATTCCTTAAACTCTTCACTGGGTTCGCCAAGGCTGCTTTAATGGATTGGAAACTGACTGTGAACAACGCAATAAATAAGGCTACCACACCAGCCAGACCAAATACCCACCAATCCATATCAATGCGGTAGGCAAAATCTTCCAACCATTTATGCATGACATACCAGGCAATTGGTGAAGAAATGACAAAGGCAACAGCTATAAGCTTCAATAAATCTTTAGAGAGCATAGCAACAATCTGAGAGACAGAGGCACCTAATACCTTTCGGATGCCTATTTCCTTGGTGCGTTGCTCGGCTGTAAAAGTAGCCAGACCAAATAAGCCCATGCAGGCAATTATGATGGCAAAAGCAGTAAAAGCAAACATGATTTTTGCTGTGCTCATCTGATTTTCATATTGCTTCCGGTACGTATCATCCAGAAAAGTATAGTCAAAGGGCTTATCTGTTTTGTAGCGGTTGTAAACTTGCCCAATAGCGCCTATCGTTTCCGGGATGGAAGCCTTTTGCGACAGCTTGATATATAAATAATCCCGGTATACAGAGTCGGGAGCAATAGATAAAGCCATTGGTTTAATTTCCTGGGCCAAGCTAGCATAATTAAAATCTTTCAAGACGCCTATTACATTTTTCGTTATGCCCTCTCCTACATCAATTCTTTGCTGATAATTTCCGGCATGTATTCCTAGTTGTTTAGCTGCCGTTTCATTGATAACCATCTGATCTTTGGTTACAAGTGCCTGCCCTTGTTGGGGCGGAATTGCCCATTTTAAACTGAGTGCAGGAATAAACTCTTCATCCACGGCAAAATAATGAACAGGTACATCTTTTGTAGAATCTACGCTTTTTATACTCCAGATATTACTGTATCTACCATACATGACCAGTGAAGAGGCTGTCAGGTGTTCTACTCCGCTAATCTGCCGTATTTCTTCCCGAATGGCTTTGTACTGTTTATCAAGTCCATCTTCTACATCCAGGTGAACCACAGCTACTCTTTCCCGGTCTACCCCAGTATCTTTTTTCATAAACAAATCCAATTGGCCTTTTATCAGAATGGAACCAATAATAAGCGTAATAGAAACTGCAAACTGGAATACAGTAAGCCCTTTCCTAACCCAGGCAGCATTTCCTGTAGTGCCAAAACGGCCTTTCAGTACCTCTACCGGGGCAAAATTAGAGAGAAGAAGCGCCGGGTAACTCCCTGAAAGTACGATACAGATCACATAAAAGATAACTACTGGAACTAAGAAAAAAGGGCTTTTCAGAAACGACTCATCTATGTTGAATTGAAGTATCTGGAAAAAAAGTGGTTTCAGCCATATAAAAATTATCACTGCCAGACTAAAAGCCAGTGTTACACAAAAACTGGATTCAAGGTAAAATTGAATAATGAGGGATTTTCTGGCTGCACCTGCCACCTTCCGTATGCCTACTTCTTTAGCCCGGATAGTCGAACGAGCGGTAGTCAGGTTAATGTAGTTAATTAATGCTAATGCCAGAATAAGTATAGCTACTACAGAAAAAATGGCAACGGCCTGTTGTGCCCCTGGTAGCAGGCTATTAAAATGCAAGTCAAAAAGCGGATCGAGAATATAGCTTGCATCTGAGCTCTTAATCTTATCATCCATAGTTAACAAGGATGGTATTTTTTGGGCAACCCGGCTTGCCAAAGCTTGTGGGTGCAATAAGAAATAGGTGCTGTATCCACCGCTTGCCCCTACACGTTCGAATTGCTTTTCAATTTCCTGGGCACTCATAAACTTTTCATATATTTTCCGCTCAATAGACCGGTATGAAGTAAGATCAGCCAGGAAGTCAAATTGAATGGAGGAATTTGGCGGTAAATTCCGGAGGATACCTACCACTTCAAACGTGTACTGCTTATCGTATACTAGTGTCTTCCCTATTGGATGGGCATCACCAAAATACTTCCGGGCTGTTTGCTCTGTGAGTAAAATAGTAAAAGGCCGGGAAAGTGCTGTTTTAGGATCGCCTTGCAAAAAGTCAAAAGAGAACAAGCGCATAAAACCCTTATCGGCAAATGCAAAGCCTGGCTCGAAAAACTTGTGCTGACTATCACTTTGTACCAGTTTACTCCCAAAACCTGGTTCTTTAAAACGTGCAAAATCCTCCACTTCCGGACAGGCATTTTTTACAGCCTCTCCAAACCTATATGACATCCAGGGCACACTATACGATTCATTACCTGCCTGATGTTTATAGTTGGCCTTTACAATCCGGTTGCCCTTTTGGTGAAAATGGTCATAACTGTACTCATGAGCTACATATAACACAATCAGTAAGGTAACAGCCATACCAGTAGCTAAACCCAAAATATTAATCAGCGAAAATGTTTTATGCCTGAGCAGATTCCGCAAGGCAATGATTATATAATTTTGCAGCATACTTTTGTACGGATTAGGAATTACTATTTACTCAGCTATTACCCGATATACACTTATTGGTCAATCGTCATCATTCATTCCGCAAGCTTTTTATAGGATTAGCCTGGGCCGCTTTGTAGGACAAATAACTTACTGTTAGCAGCGCTACCAATATGGCTGTTACTGCTGCACCTATAAATACGAAAGGGTTCATGTCTGTCCGGTACGCAAAATCTTCGAGCCATTGCCGCATAAAATACCAGGCTACAGGCAGAGCAATTACGACTGCTACCAGCACCAGGCGTAGAAAATCTTTTGACAGCAAAAACATAATTTGGGAAACCTCCGCTCCTAATACTTTCCGGATGCTTATTTCTTTCCGCCGCTGCTGGGCTGTAAAAGCAGAAAGCCCTAATAAACCTAGTACCGCAATGAACAGTGCCAGAATAGTAAAATGGCTAAACATAGAGGCAAAGGTTTGTTCGCTCCGGTATAAGTTGGCAAAATCTTCATCCAGGAAATTATACTCAAAAGGCGTTTCGGCATTAACCCGTTTCCAGGTCTGTTCTATATACCCCAGTGTTTGGGACACCTCAGCCGTATTAATTTTTACAGCCAGTTGCCCATTGTTTTTATTATAGAGCATAAATACAGGCTCTACTTTGTGGCGGATGGTAGCGAAATGAAAATCTTTTACCAGGCCTACTACTTGGTAGGTAGCATATTGTTGTGGCCCGGTTTCCAGGCGGATGGTTTTTCCAATGGGGTTTGGCCAGTCTAGTAGCCGGGTCATTTCCTCATTAATGATCATGGAGGAAGCCGAATCGGCAGGAAAATCAGTAGAGAAATTGCGGCCTTGCAAAACCTGTATGCCCATGGTTGGAATAAACGATTCATCGATGGCCATAATGCTGGTAATGTAATTAATGTCTGTGGGTTTTCCTTCAGGCAGAATATTGGTACGACCCAGTTGCTGGCCTAGCTTCACACTGGCGGTACCTGTACTGAGAATAGCAGGATTTCGCTTCAACTCAGTTTGTAAAATCCTGGCTCGCTGCTGTGCTTGTTGCCCTTTAAAGGGAATGGAAATTACCTGTTCACGGCTAAAGCCTAGATCTTTACTCGTAATATAATGCATCTGAAGAAACACAATCCCCATACCTACCATCAAGGCAATAGAAATTGTAAACTGTAATACAACCAGCGTTTGCCGAAGCCGGATGCCACGGTTACTATTTTTAAAGGCACCTTTTAATACAGCTACCGGCTTGAAACTAGATAACACAAATGCAGGATAACTTCCAGCCAGCAAGCCCAATAGCATTACCAGGCACAAAGCACCCACGATGGCCACTGGTGAAAGCAAAGGAGCAAGGGTAGCATACCGCTGATATACATTATTAAGCACAGGCAAGAGCAAAATGGCCAGGGCAAAAGCAATTACAAAGGAAATACCCGTTACCACCATAGACTCCAGTAAGTGCTGCCCAATCAGCTGTTCCTTCACAGCCCCTACTACCTTGCGCAAGCCTACTTCTTTAGCACGTCCGGCTGCATGTGCCGTCACGAGGTTCATGAAATTCACGGCAGCTAGCAAAATGATTAGCAAAGCTACAAAAGCCAATACATACAGATTTGATCCGTCGGTTTTGTTATGGTTTTGTTCAAACAAGATTTCGCCAGAGTTCAGGTGTACGTCCGATAAATATTGCAGGGTTGGTTCAAAAAACTCGTATCCCTGGTTTTTATCGGCTACTTGCTTGAGCTTAGGAATAAGAGTTTTCAGATCCCGTGGCCGGTCGAGCAATAAATAGGCGTGTACACCAATGCCATTAAACGAATTGAGATACTGTGCATAACTGGAATCGGATGGGGTTGGCGTAATAGAACGCAACATATCGAATTGTAAATGTGAGTTTTTGGGCGGATCAGCCATTACACCCTTTACGTTGAGAGAAGTTGTATTCATCTGAATAGCCTTGCCTACCGGATTTTCTTTGCCGAAAAGTTTAGCAGCCAGCGATTGGGTGAGCACTACCGCATTTGGCTCATCCAGAACACCTTTTGTTTCACCGATTATTAAAGGGTAATCGAAAATTTCAAAAAAAGAACTTTCTGTCCGGTAAGCTCCCTCCGAACTAAGCAGATTGTCGCCCACTTGCAGCGGCACACGGCCCTGGTTAAATATGCGTACTGAATTTATTACTTCCGGCACGTCGCGCTCAATGGCTGGGGCAAAACCCGGATAAGTTACGCCTACCTGCTTACTCTTCACTCCCTCAGCATTGTCAATAGTTAGTATGCGTACAATGCGGTCTTTTTTCGTATTGAATCCATCGTAGGATAAATCTTCGTAAATAAACAGGGCAATTAAAATACTGGATGCCAGGCCTACTGCCAAGCCTACTATTTTGATAACAGAGTAGAACTTTTGGTTCATCAGGTTGCGCAGGGCAACAGTGATATAATTTTTTAACATAGACCTATACTGATTGGTGGTGATGAGGGACAAGTCATTACCTTTTGCTAGTCGATCTAGAATTGCTCAGGAATCAACCGTCATTATTCATTCCGTAATATGTCTGCAGGATTAGCTGCCGCTACCCTGTATGTTTGTGTGCTTATCGCCAGTAAGCCTATGGCTAGCAAACCCACAAAACTGATCACTAATATATCTGCGCCAATAGCCACCCGGTAAGCAAAATTGTACAAGAAAACTGTGCCGCCCAGATAGCCTAGAGGCAATGCAATTAAGCCAGCTACCAGCAATAAGATCACAAAGCTTTTAGAGAGCAAAACCACCAGGTCCCATACACTGGCACCCATCACTTTGCGGATGCTTATCTCTTTTTGGCGGGTTTCTGCCGTAAAAGTAACCATGCCGAGTAAGCCTAAGTAAGCGATAGTAATAGCCAGAAATGCCAGAAAACCCAGTGTTGAAATTAAATCCCAGGCACTACGGCGCTCATTCAGGTCTTTTTCAAACCAGCTGTAGGTAAATGGTTGTGATGGATTTATTTTCTTCCATGCCTGCTCCAGTTGCTGTATAAGTAAGGAAGAATGGATATGCGTTACTTTTACATTCAGGTAATCAACGGCTTCTGGATTGTAGTAAAGAGCCATGGTGCCGATCGGGTTACTTAGCGGCTGGTAATGGAAATCTTTTAACACCCCTGCTATCCGGACCTGGCTTGAATCATTCATCCAGAGTACACGGTCAATGGCCTCAACAGGTGTTTTTATACCTAAGGCTGCCAAGGTTCTCTCATTGATAATGATATGTTTCTCTGCGGAAGAAGCAGTAGCAGAAAAAGTATGACCAGCCAATAACTTCAAGCGCATAGTAGCTATAAAATTAGCATCCACCGCGTAGTATCCTACCTGAACAGGATTACTGCTTGGCTGTACTTTTAGCTCCATAGTACCGGTGACATCTCTCCCCAGGTTAGTTGAAATAGCTGAGATGCGTTCTACCCCATTTATCTTCGATAATTCACTGCTCAGCAACGGATAGCTTGTACCTTGCAAGGGAATAGTAAGTATATCTTTTGCACTGAATCCATAGTCAGCATGGATCATGTAATTGAACTGCCGGTAGGTGACCATCAGAAAAACAGTGGCTACCAGCGACAAAACAAACTGGCTAACAATTAGCGATTTTCGTACGTTGATACTGCCAAATAAATTAATAGCTGTCAGGTTTTTCAATGCTCTTACCGGCTGGAAAGAAGAAAGTACCCAGGCCGGCAACGTTCCTGCCATTAACCCGGCAAACAGGCTAAACACTAAAAAGTATAGGAACATATACGTATCCGGTGGAGTTTCGGGGCCGAATGGTGTATAATCTATTATTACCATTAATAGCAAACAGGCAACTCCCAGTGAAAGAAGGCTTATTACGATGGCTTCCAGAATGAATTGCATAAAAATCTGGTACCGGAAGGCACCAGCTACTTTCCGGATGCCTACTTCCTTGGCTCTGGTTAAGGATCTGGCAATGGAAAGGTTGGTATAATTAAAACAAGCCGATAACAGAATGATTAAGCTGATGCTGATAACACCTGCTACCATTTTCCGGGTGTATCCTTTGCCAATGTCATTGTAGAGATCTTTGCCAGGTGTGATACTGGTTAAGGCTTGCGCTTCAAAATTTATTGTCGAACCATTATTTGATTTATCTAGCTCTGTTAGGTGAGCTGAAATCTGGTTTAGCGCCTCTGTTAGTTTTCTCTTGCTGGCTGTTTCCTTTAACGTGATATAGGTATAGCCTTCCATCACAGAATTCCATTGGGTGAGCTTTTCAGTAAGTTTGCCTGATTTCTCCAGTACGGGCACAGATGCCATAGAAGCAAAAGCTTCAAACGTAATATGTGATTTGCCGGGAGCATCTGCCAGTACGCCAGTAACCAGAAAATCTCCCTGTTCTTTAAGAGAAATAACCTGGCCTATGGGTTCATTACTTCCAAAAAATTTAATGGCTGTTTCTTTGCTGAGTATAATGCTATTGGGAGCTGAAAGTGCTGTTTTAACATCGCCCTTTTCCAACGTAAAGCCAAAAACAGAAAAGAAAGCAGGATCAGTAAATGCCCCTTTCAGGTCTAATTCTTTACCCCGGTTACTTGCCTTGCCTTTTAAAGCAGGATATAAACGCACCGCATGTTCTGCCAGCGCATACTCTTTTAGGATTGTCGTTGTTAAAGGTAACGGAGAGCTAGCCAATTGAAAATGGTTTCCATCTGGGTTTTCTATTTCTGTAGTGATGCGGTACGTGCGATCGGCCTGCGGATGGAAATTATCATAATTCAGTTGATCTTTTATAGCCATCAGAGCAATCAGACAGATACACATGCTGGTAGCCAGACCAAAGATGTTAATAAAGAAAAACAGCTTATGGCGTAAGATATTCCGGAGTGTAATAATCAGATAGTTTTTCAGCATGTATTTTATAATGATTAGTGAATAATGACGATTGATTACTCAGGCATTGCTCAATATGCATTCGTTCGTCTATGGTCATTCGTCATTGATAGTGTCATTATTCATTGCGCAACGTTTTCACAGGGTTCGTATAAGCCGTTTTTATGGCATGGTAGCTCACCGTAAGCAAAGCAATTACAATGGCACAGATACCTGCTATTAGAAAAGTATCTGGCCGGATAGCAACACTGTACTCAAAATCTTCCAGCCACTTGGTCATGGCATACCAGGCTACAGGGGAGGCTATCACAATTGCCAGCAGTACCAGTTTTACAAAATCTTTAGATAAGAGCAGTACAATATTGGAAACATCGGCACCTAATACTTTGCGTACACTCATTTCTTTGGTTCGTTGCTCAGCTGTGAAAGCTGCCAGTCCGAACAAGCCCAGGCAAGCAATACAGATGGCAATAGAGGCAAATACACTAAATACAGCCATTTGCTTTTGCTCCGATTTATACAAGTTTTCATAGACCTGGTCCAGGAAGGTAAACTCAAAGGGATATTGCGGGGCTACCGTTAGCCAGGCTTTTTCGATTTTCTGGAGGGTTTGCTGCGGATTGCCGGACTTAATTTTAACAGCCATTACCCGGTTATCTTTGGCCACCACAATTATCATAGGATCTATCTTATCTTTCAGGGAAGAGAAGTGAAAATCTTGCACAATGCCTACAATTTTACGGGGAGCATCTTCCCGTAAAGTAATCGTAATGTCTTTCCCTAAGGCTTCTTCATTGGTCCATCCGAGCTGTTTTACTGCTGTTTCATTAATGATGGCGGCCTGGGTGGTGTCCGTACCGAAATCTTTAGAAAAATCCCGCCCGGCTACTACTTTCATGCCCAGGGTTTTTATATAATCAAAATCGGTAAATACCGTGCGGAACTGCCATTTTTCTTCTTTTTTCTCTGGAATGTCTACAATAAATCTATCGTGAAAGCCACCAGGTTCGCCAGACATAGCTGAAATACTTAGTATATCCGATTCCTGTTCCAGTATGGTTTTAAACCGGTCTTTGTTTGTACGAATGTCATCGTTGTTGATGCGTACGAGCACTACATGTTCTTTGTCATAGCCTAGTTTCTTTTGCTGGGTAAATTCCATCTGCCTGGTAATAATAAATGTACCAATAATAAGAATGATGGAAATGCTGAACTGCACTACCACTAAGCCTTTGCGTAACCAGGCGCTTTGCGGATTGGCTTTAAAACGGCCTTTGAGTACTTTGATTGGCTGGAACGAAGACAGAAAAAAGGCCGGATACGTACCTGCAAATAACCCCACCAATACAGCAATTCCCAGCAGAACCAGCGTAATAAAGAAAGCGCCATACGGAATGGTTAACTCTTTTTCGACAAAAGTATTAAACGCAGGTTTAAATAGCCATACAAAACCCAAAGCAAGCAGCAATGAAATAAAGGAAAGCACAATAGATTCGCTCAAAAACTGGGAAATCAGATGAGATTTATAGGCTCCCATCACTTTCCGCAGGCCTACCTCTTTGGCACGTCCCATGGAGCGGGCAGTAGACAAATTCATAAAATTAATGCAGGCAATCACCAGAATGAACAAGGCAATCGCTGTAAATATGTATACTACTTTTTTATCGCCATGCAATGCCTGGTCAAATTGAGTCTCGTTATCAAAATAGATGTTTTCGAAAGGCTGTAACGCTAGGACTACTTTGCTTCCGAACTTTTTAAATTCTTCGCCCATGTACTTATCCATAAAAGCAGGCAGTTTTGCTTCAAATTGCTTTTCTGTTACCTTAGGCGATAATCTCACATAGGTAGACATACTGTTGTTCCACCACTCATTAAACCATTCCTGATTCTTAAATACGCTCATAGGCACCAGCATATCTGGTACAATATGTGAGTTTCCGGGAAGAGGCCCCATAATGCCAGTCACTTTAAACTGGTCTTCTCCATCCATCGTCAGCACTTTTCCGATGGGGTCGGCATTACCGAAATATTTTTTAGCAGCGGCTCTGCTCAATACCATGCTATTAGGTGCATTTAGAACCGTTTTAGGATCTCCAACTTCCAGAGGAAAAGAAAAGAACTGAAAAAAAGTAGAGTCTACAAACATGCATTGCTTTTCCATAAACGACTGATTATTGAGTGTGATTAACACACCCCCTCCAATATGGAGCACACGCATGGTTTCTTCTATATCGCTGGGAAAATCGTTTTGCAGGCTGGGGGCATAGGGGCCAGATGTAGCAGGGGTGCCCTTTCTTTCCCCATTCTCATCTGAACTGCGGATTAGCCGGTAAATGCGCTTGCCATCAGCATGAAATTTATCGTAGTTTAACTCATTCTGTATAAACAGAAAGATAAACAAACAGCAGGCAATCCCAACGGCTAGGCCAAAAATGTTGATGAAGGAGTATACCTTGTATTTGAGCAGATTGCGGATAGCAATGGTAACATAGTTTTTCAGCATATCGGTTTGTAGGTAAAGGCACAATAGGCTACTTCAAGAAATCTGCCTTTAGACTAATGCTTTAATATTCAGGAATTTATACACACATTGCGTAATATGTGCTCTAAAAAGTGTCCGGAAACGAACACTTTTACGTACGTTATCGAACATAAAAATTTTGTTATTTTTTGCGCAATCATCACACATAGTTTTAACTATGATGTAGAGTATAGGCATGTAGCTGCCAGGTAGCGTATATCTATTTTAATAAATATATGGTAAACTTCCTGCTGCTACAGCAGTTCGGCGCACGATTAATTATTTCACAGATAAAATTGTATTATTCAACTATTTTTTTTAATCTGTGATGGATATGCAGCTACTTCTATATGCCTGTTTCCGTATACTACCCAGCTGCAGCATGCTATTTTTTTTATTTACCCTAGGTAGTTGATTTATTCCAGGCCTATGCAGGCAGAAGAGAAAAACCGAAAACTACAACCATTTGTCTCGCTAGTAGAGGATATAGGAGATGCTGTGTGTATAGTATCCATTGAAGGAAAACTTGAGTTTATTAATACGTCCTGTCAGCATTTATTAAAAGGTAGTAGCAAAGAGCAAATTTTATCATATGGTGGCTTAACTGGCTTATTGCCTGCAAACGTTTACAGTGCTATTTTTAGCCATATTTCAGATAATAAACCATGGATAGGAGATGCCTGGCTCCAAACAGTAAGCGGAGAAAGTATACCCGTACATGCCAAAGCAAAGCCGCTGAACGGAGCCGGTGGAACCCTCCTAGGCAGTATGCTCTATTTTAAAAGCACTTCTATTAACAATGATTCAAGGGAATGCTTACGGCTAATGGAACCCTTTGTGAAACATACCCAGGATGCCGTAATGATTACAAAAGTATACCCCCTAGATGAGCCAGGACCTGAGATTGTATATGTAAATCCTGCATTTACGCAAATCACTGGGTATACGCCGGAAGAAGTACTGGGTAGAAGCCCCCGGTTTTTACAGGGACCGGCAACCAGCCGTACGGAACTTGACCGAGTACGGAAAGCCTTGGAAACGAATACCCAGATGACTGTTGAACTGATTAATTACACCAAATCTGGGCAGCCCTTTTGGGTGGAATTTTCCATAGTACCAGTACCAGACGAAAGCACTACCATTACTCATTATGTGTCTATTCAGCGGGAAATTACCCATAAAAGGCAGGCAGAGGAAATGCTTGCAGAAAAAAACGAGGCTTTACAGAAAGCCCTGCAAATCAATAAAGGAATATTTGAGCATTCCCTAGACGTCATTTGTGTTTTTGATAAAGAGATAAAATTTGTCCAGGTGAGCCAGGCTTGCCAACGCCTATGGGGATATGCCCCGGAAGAGTTAATTGGCCAATCGCTTGGAAGGTTGGTATATCCCGGGGATATGGAGAAGACAATCGCCATGTCAGAAAAATTTATGGCTGAGGGCATTATGACTGATTTTGAACACCGCATCGTTCATAAAGACGGCCGGCTCATCCCTATGCTGTGGACAGGTTCTTGGTCTGAAGGGAACAGTTGTATGTACACGATAGGCCGGGATATCAGTGAAAAAAAAGCAGCCGAAGAACGCATTAAACAAAGTGAGCAGCTATACCGGTCTCTGTCACAAAACTACCCCAATGGTACCATTTCCATCTGTGATAAAGACTTCAAAGTATTGCTGATGGAAGGCCAGGAGCTAACCCGTTATAATGTAACTTCAGATATGCTGACGGGCAGGCAGCTGAATGAAATATTTGGCTTACAAGTGGGTGAGTATATCAAGGAAAAAATAGCGCCTACGTTTGAAGGGAAATCTCTGTTTCTGGAACTGCATTTCGATACCAGGTACTATTTGTGCACCACCGTTCCCTTAGCTAAAAATGGATCTATAGATCATATCCTGGTTGTAACACAAGATATTACCGGCCGTAAGCAGATAGAGCAAAAATTACAGGAGAACGAACAACGCTACAAATCTTTGTTTGAATACCATCCTGATGCTGTTTGCGCCATGGATTTAGCAGGCAATTTTATAAGCCTCAACCCGACTATGGCCACGTTAGCCGGAGCACCCATAGAAGCTTTACTTAATAAATCGTTTATTCCATTAGTAGCCCCCCAAGACCGCGATCAGGCAATATATTACTTCAAAAAAGCCTGTGAAGGCCATCCGCAAGACTTGGAAATTAATTTTATAATGCCCGAAGGCGACACCTTAATGGCACATTTAATTAATATACCCATCATTATCAACAAAAAAATAACTGGAGTTTACTGCATCCTGAAAGATATAACCCCTACTAAAAAAGCCCAGAAGCTTGTAGAAGAAACCGCTGAACGGCTCAATAATATTTTGAACAGCATCGGTGACGGTTTTTTTACCTTAGACAAACATTTCACGGTTACTTACTGGAATAAAACTGCTGAAAAAATAACGAATATTAACCGGGAGAAAATAGTAGGTAGAATCTTCTGGGAAGTTTTTCCGGCTACTACTGGCTTAAAATATTATGAAGCTTACCACAGAGCAATAAATGAACAAGTACCAGTACATTTTGAGGAATGCTACACACCGGCCAATATCTGGACAGAAGTAAACGTCTATCCTTCTGAGGAAGGGCTTACGGTTTATTTCAGAGATATTACTGAACGGCGTAAAGCAGAAGAAAGTCTACAAAACTATAACCTCCAGCTGCAAAAGATTAATCATGAGTTAGATCAGTTTGTATACCGGGCATCGCACGACTTACGCGCTCCGCTGGTTTCGGTCATGGGTCTGATAAACTTATCGTATCTGGAGAAAGACGAGGAGCAAAAAAGCCATTACCTCACCTTAATGGAAAAGAGTATACGCAAGCTGGATACATTTATTCAAGATATTATTTATTACTCTAAAAATTCCCGCACTGAACTTGTTCTCAGCGAAGCAGACTTTGCTGCTATGATCAGCAATACGGTGGATGATTTAAAGTTTATGGAAGAAGCCAAATTCATTGACTTCCGCACAGATATTAAACAACATACTAAATTTTATACCGACGAAAACCGCTTAACTGTAGTGCTGCATAATATTATTGCCAATGCCATCCGGTATCATGATCCTTCCAAAGAGCAGTTTATTCATATATCCACAAGGCCCGAAGGCAAGCAGCGTATACGTATCATCATTGAGGATAATGGACAAGGCATTGCTAAAGAACATCAGGTCAAGGTATTTGATATGTTTTACCGGGCCACCGACAAAAATGTAGGCTCTGGATTGGGCCTATATATAGTAAAAGAAAATATAAAAAAACTAAAAGGTACCATAGACCTAGCTTCTGAGCCTGGCAAAGGAACAACCTTTACCATAGAAATACCCAATTTAGGGGATCAGCAATCTGCTAATACATGATACGTGTGCTTCGTAATTATTTATATAGTGGTAGTATCCGTTGTAGAAAGTACTATATGGCTTATACATATGCTACATAACTTTGAAGGTAATTACATAAATCTACCTATGCTAACTGATAGAAAGTAAGATATTTACAGATAAAATTAATTTAAGTCTATTACTTGCTATTTGCTTAAAAAAATTTCTATATTTCTTCCCATTAGATCATTATAAAATAACTTTAATAAGCTTCTGTAATACCTATCTATGTTTTTGCGATAGGCCTAATTTTTTTTACCACCTTAACCCATTCTTTTATGCGTTTTAAACTATCTACGCTTTTGGCTGGGGCAGCCTTGCTGATGACTACCGGCTGCCATGAATTATTAGACATTTTTAATGAAGTACATCCTCGTAAAATTGAGGTAAAAGAGTTTGCCTCCGGCTTGGCTTCCCCTCTTGGCCTGGCACTGGACCCCAAAGGAAATGTTTGGGTAACAGAAGTCGGAACAGGTAACGACGATGGCAAAGTATCGATGATTACTGAGAATGGAACCAAGTATACGGTTATAGAGGGATTTCCTTCTGAAATTAACCCTCAGGAAGGCGTACCTGCCGGCCTTAATCACTTACTGGTGAAAGATGGCGTTGTCTGGATTTTGCATGCGTTTGGAGAACTCTACAAGTTCGATCTACATTCTTTCCAGCCTGGAGATGCTCCTGTAAAAGCAGAAGATCTGGAGACAGAAGATATTGGCACTTTTGTATTGGACTACGAATTTGCTGAAGATACCGAAGAATCTAACCCTTATAACCTGATCATTGGACCAGAACAAGATTTATTTATAGCGGATGCAGCTGCCAATGCCATTATCCGCCGTAGTAAAACCGGTAAATTAAGCGTGTTTGCTACCTTCCCCGATATTCAGAATCCAACGCCAGTTGGCCCGCCGGCTGTACATTCCGTACCTACAGGCTTAGCCTATGATGGTCAGCGGTTTTTTGTATCTACGCTTACTGGGTTTCCTTTCCCTACTGGAAAGGCTAGAGTTTACCAGGTCAATCTGGCAGGAGAAGTTTCGGTGTATAAAGAGGGTTTTACATTGCTAACAGATGTGAATCTAGATGCCAAACATCAACCATTAGCCTTGCAATTTGCTGAATTTGGAGAGCAGGGATTTAAGCCAAATACAGGCCGCATAACCAGAGTAGCTCCAGATAAAAATACAGTCATTGTGGATACGCTTAATCTTCCTACCTCACTTGCCAAACGGAATACCAACACGTATTACGTCAATAGCCTTGCAGAAGGCAAAATACTGAAAATATTAAATGTATATTAGTTATTAAATGCAGAATGCAGGGTATATGGAGTAGAAAAAATTACTCTATACCCTGCATTCTATAGTTAACAGCATTATTCGTTTCGTAAACTTTTAATTGGGTTAGCTAAGGCTGCTTTTATTGATTGATAGCTCACGGTTAGGCCTGCAATCAACAAAGAAACAGCTACAGCAACGAGAAATATACCTGCACCTAAGGGTATGCTGTACTGGAAGTTTTCCAGCCAGTTGCTCATTAAATAATAGGCAATGGGCGATGCAATGAGGAAGGCAAGCATTACTAATACAGCAAATTCTTTAAAGAACTGGAAAGATATTTGAGCAGCAGAAGCCCCTAACACTTTGCGGATACCCACCTCTTTGGTTTTCTGTGTAGTGATGAAAGAAATTAGCCCAAAAAGTCCCAGGCAGCCAATAAAAATGGCAATACCTGCAAAGATTTTAAACAAACTAGCTGTGCGCTGTTCATCCCGGTAGAAGCTGGCAATCGTCTGGTCTAAGAACTCATAGCGGAATACATTTTCTGGATATTGCTTGGTCCATACTTTTTCTACATGAACCATAGCCTCTTTTAATTGATCCGTAGTTAGTTTTATATTAATCGTCCGGTAAGACCGGTTATAGGTAGCCATGATACATGGCTCAATTCCTTCCCGCAGAGAAGTTACATGGAAATCCTCCACCACTCCTACAATTGGTATATTAACCTGCCCGTAGAAAGAAATCCGCTGACCTATTGCTTCATCTGCACGTTTAAATCCTAATTGCCTGATCAATGCTTCGTTGACTACCACCTCTTTAATGGTATCTCCTTTCAGGAAATTGCGGCCGGCTAGTAATTTTAGCTTATATAATTCCAAATATTGCTCATCGCCAAATTTTACATCGGTAACAAAGTCTTCTACGGCCCCATTTCTGGCATAGCTAAAACCAGTCCGTGACCGCCCGGTAGAGGAAATACTCAAGTTAGAAAAGCTTACGTTGGCTACTCCAGGGTGAGACATAAATTGAGAACGCATCGTTTCAAAGTTCAGGTTCTGGGTACTGGCAAGGGGGACCGTTACTACAGCTTCTTTATCAAACCCAAGAGATTTTGTGCGGAAGTACTCCATCTGGCTGGCTACAACGATGGTACCAATAATAAGCACTTGCGAAATACAAAACTGCAACACTACTAGCCCTCTCCGGAGAGATAAGCTGCCAGTGCTGTGTGTAGCAAATTTGCTGCGTAAGGCCTGAATGGGATTAAAACCAGACAAAATAAATGCCGGATAAAAGCCCGATAAAAAACTTACAGCTACCAATATTCCAACCATATACGCAATAACTGCCGGATCTTGTAACGGTGTAAAGTATATTTCCAGATCTAGTATGTTGCGCAGGCTAGGCAAGGCTAATACTGTAAGCGCAACAGATACCAGTAAAGCAAAGAAAGTAATGAGACTGGTTTCCCAGATAAATTGCCAGAACAGTTGGCTCCGGCTGCTGCCCAACACCTTGCGTACACCAATCTCTTTAGCCCGCTTAATGGCTTGTGCGGTAGCCAGGTTCACAAAGTTGATACACGCCGTAATAATCAGAAACACGCCTACCAAAGCCAATGCCCATATCGTTTCTTTGGCTACTACCCGACCCATATAATTGCCATACCGGTCGTCGAAGTGAACAGTAGACAGCGGTTGCAGCACATACGAACGGTTTCTGGACTCTTCTCCGCCCATGTATTTGGCGGCGAAAGGCTTGAGTTGTTCCGCGAATGTTTTAGGATTTACCTTTTTAGGTAGCACAACAAAGCCCTGCGTATAATAGGTTAAATTGATCCAGCTATTGCGGTCTTGTTCTGCAAATACTTCCTTTAAGGTAGCATGCGAAATAAGTACGGTAAATGGGAAATCGGTGTTAGCCGGGAAATCTTTTACAATGCCTGTCACCGTTAAGTCGTAGGTATTGTTCAACCGCAACACTTTACCTATCGGTGCTTTATCGTTAAAATACTTCATGGCCTGGGTTTCGGTAAGTACTACGGAACGGGGCTCTGTAAGCGAAGCTTGCGGATTGCCATGCAGCCAGGTATAGTCGAAGATATTAAAAAAGCGGGGCTCTACATAGGTAATGCCATTTTCTTCCTGGTAGCGCACAGGCTCCTGGCTATCTCTGGCAATACTTATCATACCGCCACCAATATAGTTTACCACTGTTGCTTCTTCTAATTGCGGAAAATCATTCCGCATGGCTTCTACAAAGGGATAAGGCACATTGGGTAAGGCATTGTCTTGTCCATTAAAGACTACATGCGTATTGATGCGGTAGATCTGCTCTTTTTTTGTATGAAAGGTATCAAAACTTAATTCAAATTTTACCACCAGAAATATAACCAGACTGCAGGTAATACCAAGAGCTAAGCCAAAAATATTGATTGCTGCATAGCTTTTGTTCCGGCTCAGGTTTCGTAAGGCGGTTGCCAGATAATTTTTAAACATTGGATGTATAGGGATTTTTAGTTAATGTTCAATAGATACTCTTGCGTAGTTGTGATGACGAATGACTAAGTCCATCAATCATTCGTCATTTTCATTAGTCATTCGTGGCACTTCTTCTGCGGACGAAGGTTATAGGAATCAAGTCGTCGGTTGGTGTACCTATGTCGTACACAAGCCAGTCTTTGTCGTAGCTGTTGAGCATTTTGCGGAGACAAGCCACCCGGTCGGCATCGGCCAGGTTACAATCTTCCCAGTAGAAAATTTCAATCCGGTAGTTGTACTCTTTTTTTACGCCGTTAATTTTTACTTCTATTTCAATGTCCTGCTTGCCAGGTAACTGCGGAATTGGTATAGCAATTTGTCCCATATGTATAGTAGTTTAAGTGTGTCTTTTTTTAGAGTGTTTAGGGTATGGAGCCTATTTGAAATACACTTTGCTTTATGCCCTTTGCTTATTCGTCCCGTAAAGAATTGGCCGGATTGGTTAAGGCAGCTTTTATAGAATGATAGCTTACAGCCAGCAATGCTGTACAAGCCCCGATAGCCCCAGCTAAGGCAAATAACTCCCAGCCAAGCTCTATGCGGTAAGCAAAATCCTGTAACCATTGATACATAAAATAATAGCCTAGCGGAACAGCTAATACAAAAGAGACGCCTGCCAGCAAGAGTGTATCTTTGTTGAGCAATACCAATATCTGCCCGGCAGAAGCACCTAATACCTTGCGTATACCTATTTCCTTAGTACGGTTCAGGGCATTGATACCCGAAAGGCCAAACAAACCCAGACAGGCTACCACAATAGCAAATAGTGTAGCTGCATAAATGGTTTTCAGCCACTGCTGCTGTGAGGCGTACATTTTGGCCACATCTTCATCTAAAAAGGTATAAGTAAAAGGCGCATTCCCTGTAAGTACTTTCCATCGGTTCTGAATTTTTTTAATGGTTTGCAACGCATCGCCACGTTGAAGCTTAAACCAAAAGAAGTTTGCCCGTTGTGGCTCTAACCGATGTATAGCAGGTCCGATGGGCGATGTTAAACTCGCATAATGGTAATCTTTTACTACGCCTATTATGCGGCAACCAAGCAACTGGTTAAACCGGCCTACCTCTGCCTCTTTTCCCAGCATGTTAAATAAGGTTTCATTTACCAATACCGCTCTGTCAGTGGTAGAGGTGTCTGAAGGAAAATCAGGTGAAAAATCACGCCCTTGTACGATCTCTAACTTCATCATAGTTGCATAATTATAATCTACCCTCATTACCATAACTCCCTGCTGCTTTCCATCGATGGTATACATATAGGTATCGAAGCCTGTACTGAATGTATGCCCGGCAGCCGTAAAGCCAGCCAATGTGGGTTCAGCAGCAGAAAAGGCTTGTAACCGTTGAGCAGTAGCAAGCGTTTTTTCGAAATTGCCCCAATCCGGATTTTCTACGATCAATACTTGTTCTTTATCAAAGCCTAAATCTTTGGTGTTGATATATCGCATCTGGCTGGCGATTCCTAAAGAGCCAATTAGCAGGCTGATACAGGATGTATATTGCAGCACTACCAGGGTTCGGGAAAGGCCGGGACTGATGCGGAAAGTCTGATGGCGCTTGATAATACTTAATGGCCTAGCACCTGAAATAAACAATGCCGGATAAAACCCGGCTAACACACCAACAGCCAGGGCAGTAACGAGTAAAGCCACCAAGATTCCAGAGGCCTGTGCCGCCGTAATTTCTATCCGGGCATCCGTAATCTGGTTGAAATAGGGTAAAAAAGTAAGGGTTAAAAGCCAGCCGACTACAACAGCCATGCATACCAGCAATTGTGTTTCTATCCAGAACTGGCCAATTATCTGCCAGCGGAGCGCACCAACCACTTTGCGTAAGCCCACTTCCTGCATCCGGGCGGCTGTGTTAGTAAGGGTTAGCAAAAAGTAATTCAGGCAAGCAATAACTAAGATAAGTATAGTCAGACATACCAGCTGGTAAATATTCTTCAGAGAAGTGTAGTGGCCCCAGGGAGAAGCTATAGTGTAATGAGCCTCTGTAAGCGGCCGTAGGCTAAGATGAAAATCTTTTGCCTGGTAGTTTTTATTGCGTTCCAGGTAGCCATCAATCATAGATTTAAAATAAGTTCTGCCAAAATTATCCAGCTTCTCTGCAAAAGCTTGCCTGGAAGTGCCTTCCCTTAGTTCAACAAAAGTGAGTACGGAGGAAGTGTTCAATCCACTCTTGATATAATTTTCATACCCCGGATGGCCTTCTATTGGTAGCAAAAATTCGAACTGGATACTGGAATTAGCTGGTGCCGCCTTAGCTACGCCGGTTATGGTAAATAATACAGGTTTTTCCCAGATGAACTCCAGTGTTTTGCCGATAGGGTTTTCTGAGCCAAAATATTTCTTAGCTATTGCCTGGGAGATAACCACGTTATTGGGAGCCGCCAATGCCGTAGATGCATCGCCGTATACCAGCGGAAAAGTAAACAACTCAAAAAAGTTAGCATCTACATACAAGGCTTTCTCTTCCCGAAAGCTTTGGTTGTTGTACCGCACGGTTTCCCGCCAGCCAGCCTTAAGACGCAGGGTTTGCTTAATTTCCGGAAAAGAGGTGGTCAACTCGGGTGCCAACACCACTGGCATTACAATCTGGTTTTTTTCCTCCTCTTGCTGCGGAAAAATAGAAAACAATCGTTTTTCTGGTTGTTTGCTCTGTCCCAAGGCATGAAAACTACTGCTTTCTATCCGGTAAATTCTATCAGCTTTGGTATGGAAAGTATCAAACGAACGCTCGTGCGCCACATATAAGTACACCAGCAGACAGAAGGCAATGCCTAGGGATAAGCCAAACACATTGATGGCTGTATACGTTTTCTTCCGAAGCAAATTCCGCCAAGCAATTTTCAGGTAGTTTTTAAACATACATCTTATAACTTTTATAAATCGTTTGTCAACCAATAGTTGCCCTATTCATTCCTCAAGCTTTTCACCGGATTCATTAGGGCTGCTTTAATCGACTGGTAACTCACGGTAAGTAAAGCAATCAGCAGTACACCTATACCGGCCACTATAAATGCCTCCCACCCAATGTTGATGCGCGAAGCAAAGTTTTCCAGCCATTTACCTATCAACACATACGACAGTGGCGTAGCAATCAGAAATGCAATGAATACTAGCTTAGTAAAATCTTTGGAAAGCAGCAGTACAATGTTAGGTACAGAAGCCCCCAGCACCTTGCGGACTCCTATTTCTTTGGTACGTTGTTGGGCTGTGAAGGTAGCCAGGCCAAACAAACCCAGGCATGCTACACAGATGGCGATGCTGGTAAATACCAGAAAGGTGCGGCCAATTTTCTCATCCGCTGCATATTGTTTATTAAACTCTTCGTCTAGGAAGAAATACTCGAATGGATGATTGGGAAAGAGTTCCTTCCACTTATTTTCTACAAAAGCCATGGTAGCAGCTACCTCGTTTGTCTGTACTTTTAGGCTGATATGTTTGAACCTTTCTGCATTCACCGCCATTACGAGCGGCTCAACAGGTGCTTGCAGAGAACGGTAATGAAAGTCTTTGTACACACCAATAATTTCACCATCGCGGCCAAAACCAGTAGACAGCTTTTTACCAATAGCTTCTTCCGCTGAAGCCCAGCCAAAGGCTCTTACTGCTTTTTCATTGATCATAAAAGCTGTTTCGGCATCACTAGCCAGGTTTTTGTTGAAAGCTCGTCCGGCTACAACAGCAATGTTATAGAGCTTCAGAAAATCAAAATCCACAAATAGGTAATACATAGACTGGCCACGGTCATCTGTCTCGCCCAGCAGGGAAATAGAAAAGTTGTCTACTCCCCTTCCTGGTACACTGGCAGAGGCAGTAGCTTCGGCGATAGGAGCATGGCTAGTAAACTCATTTTTTATTTGTTCATAATTATCCTTGATAGAAGCGCCTCCCCTCAATGGAAGCACTACTACCTGTTCTTTAGCAAAACCCAGGTTCTCATTTTTCATAAAGTTGAGCTGCCGGTATACCATCATCGTGCCTACTATTAGCATGAGGGAAATAGTGAACTGGCATACCACCAGCACCTGGCGTAATGTACTTCCTTTGGCTCCCATACTAAGTTTGCCTTTCAGCACCGACACCGGACGGAAAGATGACAGGAATAAGGCCGGATAAGCAGCTGAAAGTACGCCCAGCAGCAAGGTGGCTGCAATCAAACTTGTTATAAACAGAGGCGTAATCACCTGGCTAAAGGCAATTGTCTGCCCTGATAATTGCTCGAACAACGGATGTACTATATACACTACCCCAATAGCCAGAAGGAGAGCGGCAATAGTAAGCAGCAGCGATTCAGCAATGAATTGAAAAATTAGGGGAGTTCTAGAGGCCCCTACTACTTTGCGCACGCCTACTTCTTTAGCCCGGTTAGCTGCCTGAGCTGTTGTCAGGTTTATATAATTCAGGCAGGCAATAAGGAGAATGAGAATAGCTACAACTGAGAGAATGTATACATTAATGGCACTGCCGGGTACTTCTGCCTCGCCGCTCAGGTTAGAATGCAGATGAATGTCTTTTACCGGCTGAAGAAAATACGCATAATTTACTCCCCACTCTTTAATCAGATCACCTACGTAGGCATTTGCTGTTGTCGCAATTTGCTTGTTGAATTGAGCCATGTCAATGCTTGGCTTTGCTTTAATATAGGTCAAAAACATGGTAGAATGCCAGTTAGTCATTACATCCTGAACCCATTCTTCTTTTTCCAGGGTAGCCAAAGAAGTAAGCATATTGAGTTTCAGGTGGCTGTTATGCGGCAGCTTTGCTATTACACCGGTTACTTCATATTCATTTTTGTTCACTGTGATTGTTTTCCCCACTGCTTCTTCATTGCCAAAATATTTCCTGGCTGTTTCCTCTGCCATGACTACTGTGTTAGGCCGGCTGAGTGCCGTTCTTGGATCACCTTTTATCAGCGGGATAGTAAATACTTGAAAAATCTCAGGAGTTGTAAGAAAGAAATTATCCTCATAAAAGCTCTTTTCTTCGCCATATTTTACCAATAAGCTATTCCAACGCCATAACTGTACGGCTTGCTCCACCTGCGGAAAATCCTTTTTTAGGGCTGATACCAGCGGTGCACCAGTCTGGGCAAATACCCGGTTATCCGCCTTGCTCTGTATATCAATGGCTACCCGGTAGAGGCGGTCAGCATCCTGGTGGTAGGTATCGTAACTCAGCTCGTTGCGGATAAAGAAGAAAATGAGGATACAGGAAGCTATGCCTACTGCCAGCCCAGACACATTTAGAAAAGTATACCCTTTGTGCCGGCTTATATTCCGCAAAGCAATGGTTAAATAGTTTTTCAGCATAGGTTTAGAATGGTTAATGACTAATGCTAAATGATTAGGCAGGCATTAGTCGGTATAGTTATTCGTCAATACTAATTACTCACTGCGCAGGCTTTTCACCGGATTGGCCAGAGCCGCTTTAATGGACTGATAACTTACGGTAAGCAGTGTAATGAATAGAGCACCTGCTGCGGCAGCTATAAAAATCCACCACGAAATTTCCAGGCGGTACTCATACCGTTGCAGCCAGTTATGCATCAGGTAGTATCCAATGGGTATGGCTATTAATAGAGAGAGCAATACTAGCCGGACAAAATCTTTGGATAGCAACATCCATAAATCCAGAATTGACGCGCCTAATACTTTGCGTACCCCAATTTCTTTTACCCGCTGTTCAGCAGTAAAGGAAGCTAAACCGAATAAACCCAGGCAACTGATAAAGATGGCTAGCGTGGCAAAAAAGCTTGCCAGTTGGCCAATACGTTCCTCACTTTTAAATTTGAGAGCATATTCTTCATCCGCAAAATCGTAGTTAAAGGGACTGCCAGGATCATGCTTCTGGAAAATGGGAGTAATGCGGCTAAGGGCTTCCCGGGTGCTCATAGCCGGATTTATTCGCACATTTAGTAAGAAAGTCCACTCTGGCTTTAATGTGAAAATAACAGGCATGGCAGTTCCGTATGGCGATTCCATTACCATGTCTTTAACTACACCAATAACATGATAAGCTGTCTCATTATTTTTTATGGTTGCACCTACCGGATTTTTAAAGCCAATATATTTTGCAGCCGTTTCATTAATAACCAAAGCCAAGGAATCAGTAGAAAAGTCCGTTGAAAAATCACGCCCTTCTACAAATTGCCAGCCCACCGTTTTGCCATAATCGTAGCCAATATTAATGGCGCCCATCATAACATTCTGAGTGGGGTCTTTGCCTGCCCATGAGTAGCTAGTCGTAGTAGAATTTAAGGCAGTAACCGGACTACTTGATTTGCTCAGACTGGTTACCGCTCCGCTTGACAGCAAATCATTGCGCAAGGTTTCATAGTTATCGTAGATTTCTTTAGTGGTCATTTCCATATGCAGCAGCCCTTCCCGGCTGTAGCCTACCGGACGGTTCTTGGCATGCTGCACCTGCTGGAATACTATCATCGTACCAATAATCAGGCTAACCGAAACTGTAAATTGGAGTACTACCAGACTCTTTCGTAGAAATGCACCCCTGTAGGTTCCTACCCGGAAAGTACCTTTCAACACTTTTACAGGGTTAAAAGAGGATAAGTAAAATGCCGGATAACTACCGGAAATGAATCCAGTCAATATGGTAAAACTTAGGCTTATCCCCCAGAAAACCGGATTAGATAAAGGAAGCCAGATGTTTTTGTCCGCAATTTCATTGAACGTGGGTAAGGCCATTGATATCCATAAAATAGCCAGCGCAAAAGCCAGAAATGCCATGAGCATAGATTCGCTTAAAAACTGGCCGATGAGTTGCTGCCGTACAGAGCCCAGTGTTTTGCGGATGCCTACTTCTTTAGCGCGTTTCTCACTGCGGGCGGTGCTTAAATTCATAAAGTTGATGCAGGCAAGCAGTAGCACAAACACCCCGATTATGCCAAACAGCCACACAAATTCAATGTGGCCCCCGGCAATTACGCCATTTTTAAATTCAGAGTATAGATGCCACTTTTCCATTGGATGCAAAAACACTTGTTGAGTAGCAGTGTTTTCATCTTTCAGGTGGGCTTTTATTACATTGCGAATTTTAGCTGAAACTTGTTCAGTGTTTGCTTGTGGGGATAATTGCACATAGATCTGGAAGGAATTATTGTCCCATTTATCTTGTGAATTTTTTACCCATTGATGGCTTGATACATAAAACTCCCATGGCAGCAGCAAGACTACCCCTCTGAAATTAGAGTTGTGGGGAAAATCTTCATAGACGCCTGCCACTTTCATACTGTATTGATTATCTACTCTTACTAGCTTGTTTACTGCATCTTCCTCTCCAAAAAGGGCGTGAGCCACTGATTGAGAAATAAGCAAAGAAGAGGGGTCCTTTAACCCATTGCGGGAACCTTGCAGCATCTTCAGGCCTAGCATCTCTGGCAGTGTGGGTTCTACCGCGTCGCCTTTGTGGCTTAGTTTTTTATCCCCGTAAGCCAGAATATACGTGTTGGTCCAGGAACTCATGCTTACAGCCTCAAAATCATCTTTGTACTTAGTACGCAACTCATTTCCCAAGGGAAAAGGCATGGCTGCTTGTGTATTTACTTCGCCATTCCAGGTCTGGTTCATTAATACTTGCGCCAGGCGGCCGTAATTTTGATGCATTTTGTTATAGGACAGTTCATCCCAGATCCACAGACCAATGAGCATGGCTACGGCCATCCCAATGGATAAACCCACAATATTAATGGAGGAATATACTTTGTTTTTCAACAAATTCCGGAAGGCAATAGTTAGGTAATTGCGTAGCATAGGCGTATAATTCTGAACCGGGATGTATAAGTTTACGGGATTTACAGAAAGCACTTTTACCACATTTGATTCTGAAAAGCTAGTAAGCTGCACCTGTGCAAAATAGTATCACAATAAATTTGCCCTTACCATAATATATTGATAATCAATCAATTATAGTATACCATTACATAATATTTACAAAGGAAGGTGTCCGGAAATGAACACTAGCTGCACGCAGGTGAACAATGGGAATGGCAACGGGCATGGGGCAAAGTGTAGCAAAATATCTTTATATATTCTGTGCGCTGTGCCCGGTAGTATTCATTTTAAGTCAGCTATAACTTTGGCATCTACCCAATAAATATCGCCATCTCTGGAAAAGAACAAGTACTTTCCATCGGCTGTTACAAAAGGACAGAATTCATAGCCTGGCGTATTTACCACTTTCCCCATGTTTTTAGCTTTTCCCCACCCGCCATTGGCATCTTTGAAACTGATAAACAAGTCTCCCCTCCCATGACCATCTGGCCTTTCTGCACAATAGATGAGATACTCTTCATCTGGAGAGACAAAAACATCTGCTTCATAATGCTCAGAGTTAATGGCATTAGTTAATCTGGTAGAGGCGCCAAAAGCTTTTGTAACAAAGGGAGAAGTATATATATCGTATTTTTGAGATTTTACATTCTCTGCCTGCTTATTGGAGGAGTAATACATAGTGCCTCCTTTGGTGAAAGAAATATAATATTCATTATGGGCAGAGTTGATTTCTTTTCCGGCATTCACTGGTTTCGACCATCCATTGCCTTCCCGCTGCACATACCAGATATCTATATCTTTCTTGTCTCCCTGGCCATCTAATGCCTGGTCAGAGATAAAAAACAGCTTATTTTCATCAGGCGATAAAAAAGGATCATTATACCCATACTTATCACTGATCAGCAGTTTTACCGGCTCCGACCACCGGTTGTTTTCAAACTTCATGTATTCAATATGTGGCCGTTGGGCAACCTCTACTGCATAATAAAACTCTTTCCCATCACGTGAGAATACAGAGCCAAATTCATAGCGGTCCTTCAAGGATACTTTTTCAGGAGCAAATAGCTTGGGCGTAAGGCCAGGCGGTTCCTGATTCAGATAATTGATGGCTTCTTTCTTGGTTGTTTGCGCTAGGCTCAACCCACTGATGAGGATAAGAAAAACAGGAAGTAAAGAGATGGATTTCATACTATAGACTAGGTGATTTGGTGTTTATTGTTAGAGTAAATAAATATTGCCTGAACCTCAATCTACCGGGTTGAATGAGTTAATGAGATGCCATCCGACTTGCTCTCGTACATTATTCAATGTGCATAATACCGGTTCCAGATTTACTCACTGCGCAGGCTTTTTACCGGATTCATCAGGGCGGCTTTAATGGCCTGGGAACTTATAGTAAGTAGGGCTATGATTCCAGTAAGTATACCTGCCAGGATCAATATTCCTACACTTACATCCGTGCGGTAAGCAAAATTCTGCAACCATTGATGTAACCCATACCAGGCAATGGGCGCTGCTATTCCAAAGGCAATCAAAACAAGCCGTAAAAAATCTTTGGAGAGTAGCAGCGTTATATTTCCTATGGAAGCCCCTAGCACCTTCCGGATACCGATTTCTTTGGTACGCCGGGAAATGGCAAATGAAGCCAGTCCAAACAAACCCAAACAAGCAATAAATATGGCCATTGCTGAAAAAATACCTGTGATTTTGCCGAATTGCACTTCCCCTTTGTATTGCTGGTCAAACATTTCATTGAGAAAATAATAAGTAAATGTTTGCCCTGGAAATGACTGTTGCCAGGTATTTTCAGTAGCTGCAATAATTTCTTTGGCATGTCTGGTATCTATCTTCAGTGTATAGAAATTATTGTAACTTTTACTGTACCAGTAAATCATAGGCAAATGAGGTTCTTTCAGCGAACGCTGGTGAAAATTTTTGATCACGCCTACAATGGTTGCATAGGGAGCATCGGTTAAACGCAAATTGATCTTTCCGCCTACAGCTTGTAAAGGTGTGGCATACCCCAGCTGCCTGGCGGCCTCTTCATTTATAATGACATCACCGGAATTAGGAGAAGATTCAAAAAAATTATGGCCGGCCGACATTTCGATTCCCATAGTTGGAATAAACTGGGCATCAATCCCAAACAAATAGTAATTATATCCTTTCTTCTCATCTGACCCATACCGGACAATTGAGTTATTGGTATTGAGTTCATGTAAGCTTACGCCAGGAACAGAGCCTGATCCGGCTATCTGATGAATATGGGGATGTTTTAACAGCTCATTGCGGAAAACCTCTACTCTGTGGAAAGCGGTTGAATCTTTATCATTCAAAACGGGAGATTTTACGACCAGAATCTGGCTGGCATCCATCCCTAGTTGCTGGCTTCGCATAAAATGTACCTGCTGGTACACAACAAAGGTAGTAGCTATCAGTATTACGGAAGCCGCAAACTCTGTCACAACCAGCCCTTTGCGTAAATAACTGCTCTGGGGAGAACCTGAAAATCTTCTCTGCAGAATAAGTGTAGGCTTGGCTGAGGATAGAAATATAGCCGGATAGATACCGGAAAGGAGGTTGTTTATAATAAAAGCAAATGCCAGTGTGTACCAGAAATCCGGTGTTTCAAAAATAGTTTCGGGAATAGGCTTCCCGATTATTTCTTTGTATAAGGGCAGGCAAATTTGTATCAGCAATAAAGAAATGAACAGTGCCGCACTATTGATTAAGGCAGACTCTACCAGAAACTGATGAATAAGCGATAATTTAGACGAACCCAGTGTTTTGCGGATGCCTACTTCTTTGGCCCGTTCCATTACTCTGGCTGTAGTCAGATTCACGTAATTAATCAAGCCTATCAGCAGGATTACAAAGGCAATAGCCAGCAGGAAATGAACAATTTGTATATCCCCATTTACTTCGGGTTCAAACTCTTTATGCGAATATAAATGAATATCTTTTATGGGCTCTGCCGTTAGCACCTCCTCTTTCAGCCGTTGTTTCGAGATAGTTTTCAGTACCTGATTTACCTGCACCAGGGAAGTACCCGGTTTCATTTCTACATAGGTATAATTATTATTGCTGACCCAGCTATTCATATCCCAACCGAGCTTTTCAAGGGTAAGCAACGAAAGAATAATATCTAGTTTCAGGTGTGTATTTTCCGGAACATCTTGAATAATACCGGCCACCATTATATTATCGGACAGCGGTTTTACGTGAAATACTTTGCCTACCACATCGGTAGTGCCAAAAATTCTCCTGGCCACCGACTCGGTAAGCACCGCCTGCATAGGCTGGCGCAGCACCTCAGCCGGATTGCCGTGCAGGAATGAAAAGTTAAACGTGGAAAACAGAGAGGGATCTGAGGCATATACTCTTTCTATCAGAATGGATTTCCCGTTTATCCCTGCTTCACATTCACCTACATGCTGTACCCGCACGTAATCCACAACTTCAGGCATTTGCGTTTTTAAGGCCGGCCCTAAAGCCGGATATGTTTCACAGTCGGTTACTACGTATTCATTTCCTTTGTATAAATCCAACGTTACCCGGTAAATATTCGCTGCCTTTGTATGAAAATTCTCATAGCTGTACTCAAACTGCACATAATAGATTATAAGCAAAAAAGCCGTGGTTGCGATTGCTAAGCCCGCCACATTGAGCAAGGAAAACACCTTATTTTTTAGCAGCGTACGTACAGCAATGGTTAAATAACTTTTTAACATACAAGGATAATGGTAATGATTCGTGAATAATGACTTTTGTTATTCAGGCATTAATCGATATAGTCATTCGTCCATAGTTGTTACTCACTACGCAGGCTTTTCACCGGGTTGGCCAGAGCCGCTTTAATAGACTGATAACTTACTGTGAGCAGTGTAATGAGTAAGGCACCTGCTGCCGCTCCTATAAAAATCCACCACGAAATTTGTAAGCGGTATTCGTAGCGCTGAAGCCAGATGTACATCAGGTAATATGCCACAGGCGCCGCAATAAGCAGGGAAATAAATACCAACCGGACAAAATCTTTTGATAGCAACATCCACAAATCTGTTACCGAAGCCCCCAGTACTTTGCGTACGCCTATTTCTTTTGTCCGCTGCTCGGCTGTAAATGAGGCCAGGCCAAATAACCCTAAACAACTAATAAATATGGCAAATCCGGCAAATACGCCAGACAATTTGCCAATCCTTTCTTCATCGCCGAATTTTTGGGCATATTGCTCATCCACAAATTTGTATTCGAAGGGTGCCGCTGGGTTATATTGTTTAAAAACCTGTTCAATAATATCTAGCGATGCCCGGGCATTTTTGGCAGGATTTAGTTTGAGCAGAATTACATTTCCTTCGTCTTTGGATAGATGAAAGAGGGCTGCCCGCACCGGCTGATAAGGAGATTGCACCACCATATCTTTAATTACGCCAATAATTGTGTATAAGCTGTCTTCCCAGGTAATTTGCTCGCCTACCGGATTTTCCATACCTATGAATTTGGCCATTGCCTCATTAATAACAAATGCGGAAGAATCTGTTGCAAACTCTCTGGAAAAATCCCGTCCGGCAACAAACTGCCAGCCTACTGTCTTACCAAAATCGTGTGTTACACCACTATTGGGAAAATCAAGGGCCAGATTTGGATCTTTGCCTTTCCAGTTGAAACCGCCGTTGGTGTTCCATACATCGGTAGTCGGGCTGGTAGATTCTGTCATTTCTACAATGGCGCCTGCGCTTTTTAATTCATTCCGCACAACTTCCCAATGTTTGTGAATTTCTGGGATTACTACATTCACTTGTATTAGGCCATCCCGGTCATAGCCAATTGGGCGGTTCTTGGCATGTTGCACCTGGCGGAAAACGATTACCGTACCTATGATTAAGGTAACAGAAACTGTAAACTGGAGTACTACCAGCACTTTCCGGGGAACTGAAGCAAACCGCCCAGCCCGGAAAGTACCCTTCAGCACCTTTACCGGCTGAAAGGAAGATAAATACAAGGCAGGGTAACTGCCAGCGATTAGCCCGGTTAAGAGAATAAAACTGATGCAGGAAATCCAGAACAGCGGATTAGTCCATAATACGGTCATCCGCTTATCAGCCACCTCATTGAAAAAAGGCAAGGACAGTTGAACCAGAAACAGTGCCAACACAAATGCCAGGACAACTACTACTAAAGATTCGCTGAAAAACTGAAAAATCAGCTGCTGCCGCACCGAACCAACCGTTTTACGGATACCTACTTCTTTTGCCCGTTTTTCACTGCGGGCAGTAGCCAGATTCATAAAATTGATACAGGCTAGCAGCAATACAAATACCCCGATTACTCCAAAAAGCCGCACAAACTGAATTCTTCCACCTTCATTTATACCATTCTTAAACTCGGAATACAAATGCCACTGGCTCATCGGGTGCAGAAAAACTTCAGCCTTATATCTTTTATCTTCCTCGGAAACATTATTGAGTTTTACATTTTTAATTTTTGCCGACACTTGGGCTATATCTGCATGGTCAGCTACCTGGGCAAAGGTCTGCGAGAAGTTGCTGCCCCAGGGATCTGTCATTTTTTTGATCCAGTCGTTGCTGCTGATATACAATTCCCAGGGCAACAGGAAATTCATCTCTCTGAACTCCGAATTATAGGGTATATCTTCATAGACTCCGGTAACTTTTACATCATACTTGTTATCTAGCCGGATTACTTTATTCATGGGGTCGGTATCGCCAAAAATGGCATACGCTGTTGACTGGGAAAGCAGAATAGAATAAGGATCTTTTAACCCGTTGCGCGTACCTTTCAGCATTTGGAGCGAAAGCATTTCTGTAACAGCTGGTTCAAAGTAGTTACCGGATTGCAGAAGCCGTTTATCGCCATACGCTAGAAGGTGGGAAGAATTCCATGATGCCTGCAACACATGGGTAAAATCACTGCCATAATTCTGGCGGATTTCCTCAGCCATTACAGCCGGGTTGGATACCTGGGACTCTTTTTTTCCATTATATACATTATGCTGCATTACCCGCACAAGGCGGTCATAATTCTGGTGATAGCGGTTATAGGAAAACTCATCGTACATCCAAAGCCCAATAAGCATAGCCACCGCCATGCCTACAGCTAAGCCGCCAATGTTGAGGGATGAATAGACTTTGTTTTTCCACAGATTCCGGAAGGCAATGGTTAGGTAATTTTTCAGCATAGATTTATAATGATTAATGAGTAATGTTCAATAATTAATTAAGCTCTACTCATAAGGTTATTCATTCGGTAATAGGCAACAGTCTTTACTCATTTCGCAGGCTTTTTACTGGATTCATCAAGGCTGCTTTAATGGCACGGCCACTTACTGTAAGGGTGGCCACCAGTAAGGATACCAGAATAGCCATGACAAAGGGCACCGGACTAATGGAAATTTGATAGGCAAAACCGGATAACCATTCATAGGTCACCCACAGGGCAACAGGGATGGCTACTAAACCGCCAATCAATACCAGTTTCAGGAAGTCTTTCCCTAGCAGCAGCACAATTTGGTCTACGGAGGCGCCTAGTACTTTGCGTACGCCAATTTCTTTTACCCGCTGCTCGGCCATGAAGGAGGCCAGGCCAAACAAGCCAAGCAAGGCTATGAAAATAGTTAGTAAAGTAGCATATAGCAACGTTTGTCCTAAACGTGTCTGGTTATCATACAGCTTGGCAAAATCATCATCCAGGAAACTGTATTGTACCGGATGGGCTGGTTCTACGCGTTTCCAGAAGTTCTCAATAAAAGCGACTGTCGAACGGATATCCTGGGAGGCAATTCGGATCGCTGCGTATCTGGCTCCACGTCCCTTTACATTGGCCATCAGAATCAGCGGCTGTATCTTCGACTCTAAACTATGGAAATGGAAATCTTTAACTACACCTATAATGGTACCTAATTTTGCCTGCCCGCTTATTCCCATTGGATGGCCAACCGGATTTTCCAGTTTATACTCCCGCACAAAAGCTTCATTCACCACAAACGATCTGCCGGTAGTATCTATGTAATCCTGCCAGGTTAAATAATTACCCTGTACTAGCTGCAAGTTTAATGTTTTCAGGAAATCAGGATCAGCCCAGTACATATACGCCTGCTGATCTTCATCAAATCCTGCCAGTTTAAATATGTTATCTGGTGTGAACGTACCTGGAAGGCTCGAAGTAGCCGTAATACTTGATATTTTAGGATTTTGTAATAGTTCAGTTTTCAGTGCCTGAATACGGTCTACCGCCGCTTCTGCCGTATGAATGGGAATAACTAACGTTTGTTCAGACGCAAACCCCAGTTCCTGGTCTTGCATATACTGTACCTGCCGGTAGATAAATGTCATCACAATGGCTATGGTAATAGCCATGGCAAACTGTACCACTACCAGGCCCCGGCGTAACAACTGCCCCCGTTCGCGTTGCAAACCTTTCCCTTTTAGCACCTCTGCCGGACGGTACGATGACAGGAATAACGCCGGATATAACCCAGAAACAATTCCCAGAAACAGAACCAGAGCCACTAAGTAAGGGCCTATTTCTATCCATTGTTTCCATTCCAACACCAGGTATCTATCGGTAACTATATTAAAGGCTGGCAGGAATAAATAACATAGCAGGATTACCAGAGGCAAACAAGCCAGGCTTTGTAAAGCAGATTCTGATAAGAACTGGATAACTAACTCTTGCCGCGTAGCGCCGGTTACTTTGCGTACACCCACCTCGCGAGCCCGTTTAGCAGCCTGGGCTGTAGCCAGGTTCATATAATTAATGCTGGCAATAACAAGTATAATAATAGCTACTGTACCTAGAATAACTAAATCCCGGTAATCACCCTTAATGGTAAACGGGCCGCCCATTTCTACCGAATATAAATAAACCGCTGTTAGAGGCTGAAGCCGCCAGTCGGGCAACTGGCCCCACTTAACATTGTGTTTTGCAGCCTCTTCTTTTATGCGTTCAGTTACTACTTCGGTTAGTTTTTTTTCCAGTAGCGGAACAGTTGACTGGGAATGTAAGGCAACATAGGTTTCTGGGCTATTGCCACCCCATGATTCATAGTAAGCTTGCGGGTCGTTAAAAAAAATTTCGGCTTCCAGATGAGTTTTACCTGCATAAGGAGCCAGCACTCCTGTAATCGTAAAATTATTCTTATCATTTACCCGGAGTATTTTGCCGACAGGATTCTGGCTGCCATATAGGCGGTAGGCCAAATCACTGGTTAATACGGCTGAATACGGCTGCACCAAGGCAGTTTCTGGATTTCCCTGCTGTAGAGAAAAAGCAAAAACTGCCAGAAAACTACTATCTGTGGCAACAGCGGCCGGTGTATAGAGTGATTTGTTTTCTTCTGTTGTTAGTAATTCTTGCCCCTGATCATTCAGCCAGGTAGCAGCTTTTACTTCAGGAAATTGGCGTTTCATGGTATGCGCTAGCGGAGGTGGTGTCCAGGCACTTCCGCCATCTCCTGGCTCCCACTGGCGGTATACCCGGTAGATGTTCTCCGCATTGGGTATCCACTTATTATAACTTTGCTCCTGCTGTATATATAACATAATCAGGGTGGCTACGGCCATACCCACGGCTAAGCCTGATATATTCAGCCAGCTGTATATTTTGTTTTTACTAAAATTCCGCAGGGCAATGGTCAAATAGTTTTTTAGCATAACCATTTTAGTTAAGTAGGTATTGACTAATGATTAGAAAAAATGATGCAAAATTAATAACATTCTGCAAATCAGAAACTTACATATATATATCAGATGCAGAGATGTCCGGTTCTGATACAATCAGCGTCCGTAAACAACACAAAAATAAACTGAATTTATACACCAACCCTGTGTGGATTGTAAAAGCCTATTAGGCTAGTTAAGAACTATTGTGAATAGGATTGCTTCTGTATATATTTAAACCTTCCTTACTTAACCCTCACAACCTACTCTGTATGAAGAGAAAATTAATAACTCCTTTGTTTTTATTGCTTTTTGTTTCCCTTACGTATGCCCAGCAGGAGCCGGTAGACCTGCAGATAATTGAAAAGATCAAAGATGAGGGTTTAAATCGTTCGCAGGTAATGAAAACCGCTTTTTACCTAACCGATGTAATTGGTCCCAGGCTTTCCGGCTCTGCAGGCCTAAAGCATGCTAATGAGTGGACACGCCAGCAACTGACCGACTGGCAACTAACCAATGCCGCTATTGAACCCTGGGGAGAGTTTGGCCGAGGTTGGGACATTGAAAAATCGTATGTTGCCATGACATTCCCCTACTATCAACCGCTTATTGCCTCACCTAAAGCTTGGATACCTAGTACCAATGGCTTAGTTAAAGGAAAATTGATGCTGGTAAATGCTATGAAAGAAGAAGATTTTGCCCAGTACAAAGGTCAGCTAAAAGATAAGATCATCCTCATACAATCTGCTACGGACATTCAAACCACCTTTGAACCAGATGCCAAGCGTTTTACTGATGACAGGCTGGCAGAAATGGCCAGTACCGCAGCACCGGCTCCCTCCTCTTCCGGATTATCTCCAGAACGCATGGCTGAGTACCGGGCCCGCCGGGCAATCCGGGAGAAACTGAGTCAGTTCCTGATGGAAGAAGGAGCCGCTTTGATTATTTCTAATGGGCGCGGTATGCATGGTACGTATTTTACTTCCAATGGAGCCTCTTACGCGGCAGATGCCCAACCAGTATTGCCTGAACTAGAAATGGCTGCCGAACATTATGCCCGTATGCTGCGCCTGTTGCAAGCACAGCAGGAAGTAGAAATAGAAACGGAAATCAAAACACGATTTAATACTGACCTAACTGGTTACAATGTAGTAGCGGAGATTCCCGGTACCGATAGAAAACTAAAAAGTGAACTGGTGATGGTTGGTGCCCACTTGGATTCCTGGCATTCGGCTACCGGGGCTACCGATAATGCTGCTGGTACAGCCGTTATGATGGAAGCCATGCGGATTTTGAAAGCCATTGGTGTAAAGCCCCGCCGTACGATCCGTATTGCTTTGTGGGGATCTGAGGAACAGGGCTTATTCGGCTCCCGGAATTATGTAAAAAACCACTTCGGCGATGCCCAGACCATGAAATTACTACCAGATCATGCCAAGCTTTCAGCCTATTATAATGTAGATAATGGCACAGGAAAAATAAGGGGTGTATACTTGCAAGGAAATGAAGCACTACGTTCTATATTTCAGGCCTGGCTGGAACCATTTAAGGAAATGGGAGCTACTACTGTAACCATCCGCAACACTGGCGGCACCGATCACCAGTCTTTTGATGCAGTAGGCTTACCTGGTTTCCAGTTTATACAAGACCCGGTAGATTACAACACCCGTACGCACCACACCAATATGGATACTTATGAACGCTTACAAGAAGAGGATCTGAAACAGGCCGCTGTTATTGTGGCTTCCTTTGTCTATCATACGGCCATGCGTGACCAGAAACTTCCCCGCAAAACTATGCCGGAAGCCAAAGCAGCCGGAGCCAATTAAGTAAATTTTTTTAGAAATACGTGAATGAATGAATTTGTAAAATGCAAAAAGCCTGGCTTTCTACCAGGCTTTTGTATTAAAATATATATTTCTTAACAACATCAAACAGTCATAATCTCGGTTTCCTTGTTAGTCAACAGCACTTCGGTTTTGGCAATGTAGCTGTCTGTCAGTTGCTGTACTTTCTCTTCAGCTCTTTTTACTTCATCTTCAGAAGCACCTTCTTTCAGCAGTTTTCTCAGCGACTCATTGGTATCTTTGCGAATATTGCGGATGCTTACCTTACCGCTTTCAATTTCATTTTTTACCTTCTTCATCAGGTCTCTTCTCCGCTCTTCGGTTAACGGCGGAATGTTCAGCCTGACGAATTCACCATCCAACATAGGTGTCAGGCGCAGGTCACTGTTGTTAATGGCTTTATTAATTTCACCCACCATCTTTTTTTCGAAAGGTTTAATTAAAATAGTTCGTGGGTCAGGTGTATTGATAGAAGCTACTTGAGCTATGGGAGTCATGGTACCATAGTACTCCACAGAAATGCCATCCAGCATAGAAGGCATGGCTTTACCTGCCCGGATTTTACTCAGTTCAATACTTGTGTGCTTGACAGCCTTCTCCATGGAATCTTTTGCATCATCCAGAAATAGTTGTATCTCTTCCATCGGTTTATATATGTTTTTTGAAGTTTCGTTGATATAGTTTTAAAAGAGGCTTTGTCTTATTGACGGCATCTAAAGCTACTAACGTATAACTACCCATTGAGTAGTATATTATTCCATGCTAATCAATGTACCTACCTGTTCGCCTTGTACTAGTTTATATAAATTGTTGGCCTTATTCATATCAAATACAATAATAGGCAGTTTGTTTTCTTTACATAAGGTAAAGGCGGTCATATCCATTACATTCAGGCCCATTTTGTACACATCTTCAAAGGATATAGTAGAGTAACGGGTAGCCGTTTTATCCTTCTCAGGATCCGCAGAATATACCCCATCTACTCGGGTGCCTTTCAGTACTACATCGGCTTCTATTTCAATGGCCCGCAAGCTAGCGGTAGAATCGGTAGTGAAGTAGGGATTACCAATACCTGCGCCAAAAATAACAACTCTTCCTTTTTCTAAGTGGCGTACAGCCCGGCGGCGGATAAATGGCTCGCATACCTGCTCCATCCGGATGCCTGACATTACTCTGGTATATAAGCCTACTTTTTCTAGAGCTCCCTGTAAGGCCATAGCGTTAATTACCGTTGCCAGCATACCCATATAGTCGCCTTGAACACGGTCTATACCGGCTTGCTGGGCTTCTATCCCTCTAAAAATATTTCCTCCTCCAATCACAATGGCTACTTGTGTGTCAGCCTGTATCACTTTTTTTATTTCTTCCGAATACTGCAATAAAACTTTGGGGTCAATGCCATAGCCTTTGGTACCACTGAGGGCTTCGCCGCTCAACTTGAGAAGGATTCTTTTGTATTTCATGTATATCTAATTTTATTTCTACTGGTTACAGGGAATGTCCGGTTAAGGCCCATTCCCAGGTTTCTGCACACAAACACATTGGGCTGATACTAGGAGCTTTTCCGGTTCCTATACGTTAAAGTTGAAATAAGTACGTATAAAAATCTGGCAAAGATAATGAAATTACTTTTTGAAGGGGAAGGAATTTGAAAATAGTAGAAATTGGCTTACGTAGGTACACATAAAATCTCTGGTGAGTAGCACAGTCCTGCTCACCAGAGATTTTCAGGTTATTGAATTTTTATAAACTTTTCAACCAGGCTTTCGCTTTTTCTACATCTGGAAAAGAATTAATAACAAGTCCCGATGGATCGGTCATAGAAATATACTCATCTACAGAATAGCGGCCGAAAAAACTTTTGGGCTGTACTACGGCCATATGCGTTATACCTGCCTGTACCAGCCGCGGATTTAACCACCCTATTAGCCAGGCTACATCTTCATCTAATACAGTCCTTAACTCCCGTACGTCGCTCAACCAGAAGAATTTCGGATACTTTTTACTTTGTTCCACCGCATAAACGTAGGCTTTTTGAATAACAGCCCGGTAATCTTCACTGGATTTAGCATAGCCTCGTAGAATGCCATAGTAACAAGGCACTTCTTCATCTACTGCTATCGTATAAAAATCAGTTTCTTCGTGTATTGTCATAAATTCTCATCATTCATCATTACTCAAACTGGATTAGTACCTGATTTTTCTCCACACTTTTACCAATATTCACGGGAATGGCTTTAATGGTGCCATCTACCGGAGATTTTATGGCATTCTCCATCTTCATTGCTTCCAGAATTAACAGAATATCTCCTTTATTTACTGTGGCGCCTACGGTCGTTTGTATTTGCAAAATAAGGCCTGGCATGGGTGCTTTTACTTCTTTTACCTGCCTGGCTCCTCCATTGGCCATACCCATTTTTTCCAGCAACAAATCCAGGCGATCCTGGGCTTTTATCTGATAGGTATGTCCGTTGATCTTAATAACAACTACTTTTCTGGCATAGTCTGCTTGCAGAATTTCTGCCGTATACGACCGGTCATCTTTCAAGATATGAAAGGTATGGGCATTTATAGGCTGTACATCCCAGGTAAAGGGGTCTCCATCTACTACCAGTTGCCCATTATCCTGTATAATTTCGTAGGTTTGTTGGTCGTTAACTGTTATTTTGAACATCAGTCTTGTTGTTTAGGAAAAGTAATATCATTTTCTTTACAGAAAACCTGTAAAGTTCCTGATCGGTCAGACAGCTCATTCCGGTTGGCACTGGTTTCCTATACGCCCTACAGGATTTATTTATACTCACTAGCAAAAACAAATATGCGTAAAAAATTCATATATACCCTTATCTGTGTAGGGATAATCGGTGCCTGCCAAACCACCAAACCTGCTAAAACAACTACCAACACCAGTACCCCGGTAACGCAAGAACCCGTAGCAGCAACAGACAGTTTGGAGAGTGCAGAGATTTCAGAAACAGACTCCTTGCCTGCATGGGCCGCCAGTAAAGGGAAGTACAATCCGGAACGGACCAAACTTAACGACTTGCTGCATACCAAGCTGGAAGTAAGCTTCGACTGGCAGAAACAATACCTGAATGGAATAGCTACCCTCACCTTTAAACCCTATTTCTATCCGCAAAACACCTTAATTCTAGATGCTAAAGGCTTTGATATTAAAGGCATTAAGTTGATAGATGAGAAAACCAAAAAGAGCTCGCCGCTGCAACATCAGTACGATGGCAAACACTTGACCATTCAGCTGGATAAAACCTATACCCGTGCGGAGCAATATATGGTAGAAGTTGTGTATACAGCCAAGCCGAATGAACTGCCAGAAGGAGGCAGTGAAGCCATTACCTCAGACAAAGGCTTATATTTCATTAATGCCGATGGCTCCAATCCTAACAAGCCCCGTCAGATATGGACGCAAGGCGAAACAGAAGCAAATTCTGCCTGGTTCCCCACCATTGATTCGCCTAATGAACGTACTACGCAGGAAATGTACATCACCGTAGACAGCAACTTTGTCACCCTTTCCAATGGAGCTTTGGTCTATTCACGCACCAACCGCGATGGCAGCCGCACCGACTACTGGAAACAAGATAAATCGCATGCGCCGTACTTGTTCATGATGGCTATAGGAGAGTATGCCGTTGTGGAAGACAAATGGAATAACCTGCCGGTAAATTATTATGTAGAACCAGCGTATGCGAAATATGCCAAAGATATTTTTGGACGTACACCTGAAATGCTGGAGTTTTTCTCTAACAAACTGAACTATAAATTTCCTTGGGATAAATACTCACAAGTGATTGTGCGGGACTTTGTTTCCGGGGCCATGGAGAATACTTCAGCCGTAACATTTATGGAAGCCGTACAGGTAGACAACCGTTCGCTGCTGGACGAACACTGGGATAATATTATCGCCCATGAACTGTTCCATCACTGGTTTGGCGACCTGGTAACTACCGAATCGTGGGCAAATTTGCCGCTGAACGAATCGTTTGCCAATTATTCGGAATACTTATGGAACGAGCATAAGTATGGGGTAGACGAAGCTGATTTTCATTCCCAAGGAGAAGAAGACCAGTACCTGGCCGAATCAGAAGATAAACAAGAACCGCTTATCCGCTATAATTATTTAGACAAAGAAGATATGTTCGACAGCCACTCCTATGCGAAAGGAGGCCGGGTGCTGCATATGCTCCGCAAATATGTGGGTGACGATGCCTTCTTTGAAGCGTTGAATCTTTACCTGAAGAAGAATGAGTTTTCAGATGTAGAAATACATAACCTGCGGCTCGCGTTTGAAGAAGTTACTGGTGAAGACCTAAATTGGTTTTTTAATCAATGGTTTCTCTCTGCCGGCCATCCGGAATTGGAAGTAAGCCATCAGTACACCAACGGAAAGGTAGTATTACAGGTAAATCAGCTACAAGACTCAGTCTATACACCTATCTATAAACTACCTCTGAAAGTAGACGTATGGGTGAATGGTAAAAAAGAAAGACACCAGGTAGTGGTGAATCAAGCTAGCCAGACCATTGAAATTCCGGCTGCTGCCAAACCTGACTTGGTTTTGTTTGACGGAGAAACGCAGCTACTGGGCCTGGTTATGCATGAGAAATCGCCGGAGGAATGGGCTTTCCAGTATGCCAACAGCGACAAATATCTGGCCCGCTACGAAGCTATAGCAGAACTTACCCACGTAGATGACCCCAAAGATTCTACCGGCATTCGTCCGGCTATGGATTCCCTGGGCGAAAAAATAGCCATCCGTGCATTAGATGATAAATTCTGGCATCTGCGTCAGCTGGCGGTACAAAGTTTTGAAAAATACAATGGCTCGCAGGCAGCCGCTGTAGAAGCAAAGCTCAGAAATCTGGCTACCAGCGACCCTAGATCTTATGTGCGGGCGGAAGCCATTAACGTACTTTCTTCCTGGGAAGGCAAAGATTATGCAGCTCTGTATGCACAAGGCCTGGAAGATAAGTCGTATGCTGTAGCGGCTGCTTCTTTGTTTGCTTATATGCAAACCGGGGCTCCAGATCTAGCTGAAAAAGTAGCCAAGTTTAAACAGTATACCGACAATAACATTATATTCACCGTTGCCTATTATTATACTGAATCTGGTGACCCAAATGCGTACGATTGGTTTGTGGAAAGACTTCGGGGTGGCAGTACACAGATGCAACAGCAATTTATTCAATTCTTTGCCGCCTACCTTACCAAACTTCCGGCAGAAAAAAAGATGGAGGGAATACAGGTTCTGGAAAAAGTAGCCCGCCAAGATCCGGCCTATCAGGTACGGCTGTCGGCATACCAGTGGTTGGGTCTGTTTGAAGAAATGGAAGAAGTAAAAGCGATCCGCAAAGACATCCGGGAAAAGGAGAAGAATGAGAAGCTACGGAATTTATATAATATGGTGCCCTAGTTTACCGAACCTGTTAGGTGTTCAAAGCCTAACAGGCTTCTTTTTTTATATTGTACTTTATCTTCTCCTACAAGAATGATGTTTGCTTCAACAGGGCTTTTTCGAGTAGTAGCATGTATTCTTCCCTGGGTACTTCCACCGCACCATACCGCTCTACATTATCGTTGATAAACTGAGTATCCAATAGTTCAAATGCTTGCTTTTTCAGCTGCTCTATTAAGTAGTAAAAAGCCACTTTTGAGGCATTAGGCTTCAGATAAAACATAGATTCTCCAAAAAATGCCCCACCCAATGCAACACCATACAAGCCACCTACCAATTCTTTACCCTCAAATGCTTCTACACTATGCGCAAAACCCATTTGGTGCAACTGAGTGTAAGCACGTATAATTTCTTCTGATATCCAGGTATTGTTATCATCCTTACGGGGAGCTGCACAGAAGTGCATTACCTGCTCAAAACAAGTATTAAAGCGGATATCGAATTTTTTCTGGTTAATAAAGGGTCTTAATGATTTTTGTGGTTTATAGGTGTAAATGGGAATAATGGCTCTGGGATCTGGGGCATACCAGTAAATGCGGCCACGTTTTCCTTCCGCCATAGGAAATACACCATTGGCATAGCCATATAATAATTGTTCAGCCGTTAGTGGATTTCTGGAAGACATATTCCTAATATGCTGATTAAACGATGTGCTACTAATTATCTGTTATTAAATTCAAGGTTAACTTATTTACCTCATTTGCCAATAGCCATTGCCTGAATTTACCTTAAAACTTCTTTTAAGGCTTGTACAGCCGTATGGGGAGGCGTTTTTTCGTACAAAACAGTGTATACCATTTCAATGATAGGCATAGGCACTTTATGTTCTTTGTTTATCTCATGAATACTTTTTACGGCATAATATCCTTCTGCAATCATATTCATTTCTACCTGTGCCGATTTTACACTATATCCCCGGCCAATCATATTGCCAAAGGTACGGTTGCGGCTAAATTGGGAATAAGCGGTAACCAATAAATCTCCCAGGTAAGCCGAGCCACTCAGGTCCCGGTGCTTGGGGTAAATATGATCTATAAACCGCTTAATCTCCTGCATAGCATTCGACACTAGCACTGCCTGAAAGTTGTCTCCATAATTTAAGCCATGGGTAACACCACAAGCCATAGCAATAATGTTTTTCATGACGGCACAATACTCAATGCCATATACATCATCTGTTGGAGAAGCCTGTACAAAGCGGCAACTCATAAGGTTGGCAAAATCCGTAGCCTGGCTCATGCTTTGAGAGGCAATAGTGAGGTATGATTGCTTTTCCAGAGCCACTTCTTCGGCATGGCAAGGGCCAGCAATAACACATAGCTGCTCTGCTGGTACTTGAAAGCCATGTTCCACCCAATCGGTTACTAGTAGGTTTTCACCTGGAATCATTCCTTTAATAGCTGAAACCAGGGTTTTGCCCGCTAGATGCTCAGGTAATAACCCTTGCATAGCTTGCTGCACAAAAGCTGCCGGAACAGCCATAATTACGTAACGTGCTTTTTCTACTGTCTTACGAATATCGGTATAAGCTTTCACTTTCCGCAGATTAATCTGAACATCACTCAGGTAATGCGGATTATGGCCATACTTGCTGATGTAGTTTACATCTTCTTCGTTCCGTAGCCACCACTTAATTTTCAGATCTTTTTCAGAAAGTATTTTGACAATAGCCGTGGCCCAGCTTCCGCCGCCGACAATCGCTATGCAGGACAGATCAGAGGTATACGTGGATTTTGGTTTCAAAAGTAAAAAGTTAGTTCATAGTCCTGCTACCCAGAACCAGTATGCAAATATATACACGACAAACAGGTATAAACAAAAAATCCGGCAGTTATCCACTGCCGGATTTTCGTATATAATTTAACGGCTATATGTCAGAAGAAATTTCCTGGCTTCTTTAGCGTTACGACTGAGGTCCACCCTGGCTAGATTTATCTTTGTTATCTCCTTTGCCTGCTTGCTTTTTAGCTACGTCATCGTTGTTGTTAAGCCGTTTAGAAATTACAATGAATGGTCCGGATACTACTTCATCGCCTTCTTTCAGGCCACTTAAAATTTCAATATTTTCGAAATCACTAATACCGGTTTTAACTTCCCGCATCTGGGCTTTGCCATTATTATGAACAAATACTACTTCTTTAATCTCATCGGCCTTATTGGCAACCTGGCGGGCGGGCGGATTATTACCCTCCTCCGGGCCACCTTCCGGGTTTTCATTGACTTGTACTGGTACATTAGGATTCCGGGTAGTAACCGAAGCCAGGGGTACAGATAGTACGCTTGATTTACGTTCGGTGATAATATCCACAGAGGCTGTCATGCCTGGGCGGAAAGGCGGCAGTTTTTTGTTATCTCTTACCAAATCGGCAAACGACTCATTAAGGATGCGCACTTTTACTTCAAATTCTGTTACAGCATCTTGGGTAGCAGCAGCTTTGGCAGTATTAGAAACCAGCGTAACTATTCCTTTAAACTTTTTATCTGTATTGGCATAGGAATCGACCTCGATAACAGCCGTATCGCCTAGGTTTACCCGCACAATATCATTCTCGTTAACATCTACCAATACTTCCATATTATTAAGATTGGCAATACGCAGCATTTCGGTACCAGCCATTTGAGATGTACCTACCACGCGTTCGCCTTTTTCTACATCCAGCTTAGAAATGGTGCCGCTAACTGGTGCCAGAATAGTAGTTTTACGTAGGTTTTCGCGGGCATCCTGTAAACCGGCTTCCGCACTGCTAATGAGGTATTTGGAAGCTTGCACATTTTGCTCAGCAGATAACACCTCTTCCTGGGCCACTTTAAAATCGGTTTGCGCTTGCAGAAAATCTGAATCAGAAATTACCTTTTCTTCATATAACTTTTTATTGCGGGCAAATTCTACTTCAGACCGGGCAAGTTGTGCTCGGCTCTGGGCTAAACGCGCCTGTGCTTGTGCCAGATTTGCGCGGTTGTTATTTACGGTTGCCAGTGCCCGGTCTACCGCAGAAAGATAATTATCTGGCCGGATTTTGAGTAATAACTGGCCTTGCACGACAGAATCGCCTTCGGCTACATGGAGTTCGGTAATTTCACCGGACACATCCGGACTGATTTTTACTTCTACTTCTGGCTGAATTTTTCCGGAAGCACTTACTTTTTCTATAATCTCTGTTCGTTTTGCTTTGGCCAACTCTACCTCAACAGGCTTTGTTTTGCCAATCCACCCGGCTTGCCTAGCTACTACCGCCGAAATCACCAGCACCAGCACTATTGAACCCAGGATATATAATAACTTATTGGATTTTTTGCGTTTAGCCATTCAGGTAGTTTTTATTTAGAAAGATAGAGGTTTATTCTGATAAAAGTCTAGAATTTTGGTTCTGAATATGTATTCATATTTGGTATTAACCAGGTTAGCTCTGGCTCTGTCTAGATTTACTTTGGCTAGGTTATAATCCACAGAATTCAATAGACCTACATTGAAACGGCTTTCAGTAGCGCGGAAAGCCAGTTCCAGCGAAGCTACCTGATCTTTGAAGGAGGCAAAAGAAGCAGCAGCAGCCAGCATATTGTTATAGGCCTGCTCAATATCCTGGCGTAGGGTAATGCGTACATTTTGTGCATCTAGTTCGCTTAACTTTCTTTGAACCACAGCCCGGCTTATTTGGGTGCGGGTTTGCCATCCGTTAATGATCGGCACATTCAATCGCAAACCCACAAAGTTACTCAGGTTATCGCCTAGCTGCCGGAAGTATGGATACTCTCTGGTAGCCGTTGGTGTGGCTTGAATGGCTTCTTTAAAAACAGGTGCATCGTTATTTCCCCGTACATAGCCCAAAATTTCGCCTGTCGGACTAGGGCCGCCAGAAGTAGGATTGTCCAATAAGCGGCTTTGATCAGAGTAGTTTGTATTAAGGCCAGCTACGGCAGATAAAGATGGGTACAAAGCGCCTTTAGCTACCTGTACACCATACGAGTTGCTCTCTACCAGGAGATCTGCACTTCTTACACTGGGCAGTGTTTTTTCGGCAATAGCATATACTTCTACAGCTGTCTTATCATAGGGGGATAAGGCCGGATCTTGTACCTCAATTGTTTCTACTTCAAAATCATTTTGTGCAGGCAAGTTCATGGCTTGCATCAGGTTAAGTTTAGCCAGATTCAAGTTATTCTGGGCTGTTACCAATGAAGCTCTGTCTATAGCCAGCTGGGCTTGTAAGTCTAGTAGATTAGTTTGTGGTAAAGAACCAGCTTCTACCAGTTTTTGCGTACGCTGAACCTGCAGATCAGATTGTTCTACCTGGTTTCGGGCAATGGCCAGTAACTCCTGATTAGAGATTACCTGCAAATAAAATAAAGCTACGTTTAACCCAACTGTGTATTTAGACTGCTCTATAGCATATTGGCTGGATTCAGCTGCACTCTGGCTTTGTTTAATAGATTTGAGACGTTGCCCAGCCTGAAAAAGAGTTAAGCTTCCATTTAAGCTAACATTGCTAGTTTGTTGATTACGGGTAATAAAGTCCTGCGTGGTAGGATCAAGTGAACGGCCAGAGTTAAAATTGTAGCTGGCTCCAGCATTAACCGTTGGCAGAAAAGCCGCTTTTGACTGAAACAGAATAGCTCTATCGGCATCAAATTGCAGCTGGCTCCGCTTCACATTAATACTGTTGGCGTAAGCGTAATCTACACACTCTTGCAGCGACCAGGTGGTTTTTTGGTTTTGTGCCTGGGTACTGCCAATGCCAGCCAGGAGTAAAAAGCAGAACAATAAAAATTTAGAAGTTGACATAAGGGTGTAATAAGTGGGTGATAGTCGTTAGATTTTATAAGAAAGCCTCCTGATGCAGAAGGAAGAATAATTCAATTTAAAGATCAATATCCGGAATATAGATTACCTCATTTACCCACCGCAGGCTCCGCAGATACTCCAGCGTTAATGGCCGGATACCTGAATCTGTTTCAATAAACTGGCAGGCCAGGTCATTCTTGCCTTTCCGCGAAACATTCATGGTAGCAATATTACAATCATCGTGGGCTACTACATCCGCAATAAAAGCAATACTCCCTTTTATATCTTCAGCAGTAATAATGAGTGTATGCAGCTGGGCTGAAAAGTCGGCCCGGAAACCATTTACCTGGGCAATATTAATCAGTCCGCCTCCTCTGCTCTCTCCTATCACTTCTATCTTCCTATCACCGGCAGTTAAATTTAGCTTCACTGTATTAGGATGCAGAGTAGATGCATTGCCTACTGATTTGAAGTTATACACCAGATTAGCTTCCTTGGCATGATCGAATGCCGTTTTAATGCGGATATCATCTGTTTTAAAATCAAGCAACCCAGCCACTACTGCCCGGTCGCTGCCATGTCCTTCATAAGTACGGGCAAAAGAATTATAGAAGGTAATAGTAGCATCTGCCGGCTGTTGGCCTAATATGCGTCTAGCTACTCTAGCAATACGCACCACCCCGGCTGTATGTGAGCTGGAAGGTCCGATCATAACCGGCCCAATCATATCAAAAATGCTGCTTCTGCTGCTCATAGTACAAATATGCCATTTCTGACATAGGGATGGCTTAGTTAATTTAAGCTTTTTCAATAATACATAGTATTTTTAAGGGCCTGAAATAATTATTGATAAATGGCAAAATGATTAGATGAACTTTGTTTTTGCTTTATTACTATTGTCAACTTGCTGCAAACCAGATGAATATTATCTATAATTTCACGTGGACAAAAGAATTTTCACTCATGCCGGAGCCAGGCAACCGGGCTTTTCAATATGGCGATGGATTATTTGAAACTATTATCTACCGACAAGGCCATATCCGCTTCCTGGAAGATCATTATACCCGCCTGATGAATGGAGTAAAGGCTTTTCAGATGCAGGTAGCGCAGGAATTTTCTTTACCTTACATGGAAGAACATATTTATAAACTCATAGAGGCAAACAATCTGGGACTAGATGCCAGAGTACGAGTGCATGTATGGCGTAAGCCTGGAGGTACCTATACTCCACTTCACCATGAAGCCGATTTTTGCATAACAGCTCATACACTTTCGGCTGCCCTACCTTTTGTTTCCCCAAAAGAACGGGTAGCTTTTTTTGAAGATATACGGGTAGTAGCCTCTCCCCTTTCCCGCTTTAAAACCTGCAACGCGTTGCCGTATGTAATGGCCGGTATTGCTATGAAGCAAAAAGAAGCCAATGACATGATTTTGTTGGATGTTCATGGCCACTTAGCCGAATGTATTGCCTCTAATTTATTCTGGGTGAAAGAAAATATGCTTTACACGCCTGGCCTGCAAAGTGGGTGTATTGAAGGTATCATGCGGAAACAGCTTTTGCGGAAAGCGAAGGAGTTGCAAGTGCCGGTACAAGAAGGGCTATTTTCTAAAGAAGACATTTTATCGGCAGATGCGCTTTTTTGCTGCAATGTGGCAGGCATTCAGGTGATCCGGCAAGTAGAAGAAGTAGTGTTTGCAGCAAGCCACGCCATCTTTGAGGATCTTTTCAAAGTGTGATGTTTATACACTTTAATTATAATACGAGAACTTGATTATCCGCTTAATATCCCTGCTTTCGTTTTAGCACAAACAACGCCCCCCGGAATGTAATCCAGATATGGCTTTGGATAGTGGTAAATATGCCATAGTGGCTCTTTAATACAGCAAAGCGGTCTAGGAGCGATTTATAAAGATTCTTTTTAGAAAACCCCCCGGTTAGGTAGCGGGAAAGTATTAGCCCGGTATGCACTACCTTTTTGGCCCGTTTCAAACATTTAATTTCCCAGTCTACATCAGCACAATAGGGGTGGCTTAAATCATAAAGCGGAGCAATGGCTTTTCTGGCAATAAATGACTGATGGCATACCACCATTCCATGTTGTAAGGACTTCCAATTAAGGTCACTTGGTAGTTTATGAGGCGTAACTTCGCTGCGTAATCCAGTGACTTCGCCAGTCTGGGTAAAAAATAAAGCATCTCCGTAGTAAATATCTGCGTTTTGTTTAGCTGACGTAAATAGTTGATTAAGTGTATGTAGATCGTAAATTTCATCACCTGCATTCATAAACCATATGTATTCGCCACGTGCAGCCTGCATACCCTTGTTCATAGCATCATACAGACCTTTGTCCGGCTCACTAACCCAATAAGTAAGGTGTGGCTCGTATTTTTTAATAATATCTACTGTACCATCGGTAGAGCCACCATCTATAATAATGTATTCGTAACTGGAAAAAGTCTGCTTAATAATGCTTTGAATAGTAGGCTCCAGCACCTTAGCTGCATTGTAGGTAACCGTGATGATGGAAATAATAGGTGCTTGCAATGAAATGAGAAATAATGCCTACAAATTAACAAAAAGTTTGGTTAAGAAAGTAACTGGCGATACAGGTGCGAATACTTTTGGGCTATTAAAGTCTCATTAAAATTTGTTACCACCTGTTCCCTGGCTCGTTTACTAAGCTCAGATGCCTCTGATGCAAACAGCATCTGGTAAATTCCCTGCGCCAGATCTGCTGCCGACTGATAATTGGCCAGGTAGCCATTCTGCCCATGTGTAATCATCTCTGGCACGCCTCCAGTATGGAAAGCAACGGTTGGTGTACCACAAGCCATGGATTCCATTACCGTATTGGGTAAGTTGTCTTCCAGGGAAGGGAGCACAAATACATCGGCCGCATTGTATACCTGCACCAGCTTTTCTGTAGAAGATACCTTCCCCAGGTGATACTGCGGAAAAACTAGATCTGTTTTCAGTAATTGCGGATCGGTTTTTCCAAATAAAAGCAGTCCGATATTATTTGTTTGAGAAGGATAAGTCTGTTTTAGAATATACAGTGCCTCTCTCAGGTAAGTAAAGCCTTTCCGTGGATCTGCAATTTTAAAGGCACCAAATAGAATTAGCTTTTTATCTAAAGGTATCTGTAAAGCTTCCCTAGCCTTTTGTTTACCCATGGGTTGATATATGACTGTGTCAATAGGATTGGGAATGGCTTGTATGAGAAAATGTTGTAATAAAGTGCTTTTTCTGGCTAAGCCTCCCAGCCACTGGCTACAGGTAACAAAGGTAATAGTTGCCTTATTGAGCAAAGCCATTTTCTGTTCAAATACTTTGTACGACAAATCCTTTGGATGAGGATTTTTAAGAAAGGGGCAAGTATGGCAATGTGTCTGGTAATTGGTGCAGGTACCGCTGTAGTGGCAACCTCCTGTAAAAGCCCACATATCGTGCAAAGTCCAGACGATGGGCTTGTTGAGCCGGATAAGTTTTTTTAGGGATTCTAACGATAAAAAACCAAAGTTAATCCAATGCAAATGAATAATATCAGCCTGCTGAATAAGTGGATGCAAGCTGATGTCCGTCCCCACATTGGCAGGTGAAAAAGCAAAACGGACCTCTTTATTTTTTTCATGCAGTAGAAAATAAAACCGGTCTGCTGCAAAGCGCATAAAGGCTTTTTTTCTGCCTATATATCCTGGTTGCGCCTCTACCACATTTTTATCTGGAAAATTTAGCTCCTGTACCAACATAGTGGCCTCTACCCCATTTTTTTGCAAGGCGTTCATCAGCCGGTGGCAAGCGACAGCTGCCCCTCCGCTAAAATGGAATGTATTAACCAAAGCAATTTTCATGTGGCAAAAAGGAGTTACTGTACGAATAGAGACAAAGGAATGCCTGATTGTTATATATTCCGGTAAGCAAATATATTGAGCTGAAGATCCATGCCAGTATCATTTTTATACTTTCGCAGCACAAAAGGGCTTTTCCTGTCCTGGTCGTCGCGAATAAAGTAACGGAATCCGTTTTTCCGTAAGATGGATAAAATACCATCTAATTCCTGCGGTTGATCCAGGTAGGCATGGTATTCTATAAATACATGTTGCACATGGCTCAATACATCCTGACAATCTTGTAATACAGCTGTTTCTGCTCCTTCAATATCAATTTTTAGCATATCTATCTTGGCTTCCCTTTGCAGATACTCTTTTAAACGAACCGATGGAATACGGATTTTTTGTCCTTTGCCATATACCGAAGCCCCATCTGCTCCTTCCGGGCTAATTTCTATCCCGGCATTATCTACCCATACGGCTTTGCTGACTACCTCTACTTGAGTAACCTTATTGACTTGCAGATTATCAGTGAGGATTTGTGCAATCTGAGGATCTGCTTCAAAAGCCGTGATTTTAGCATCCGGAAAGCATTGCTTGAAATACAAAACACTGGTACCTACATTGGCTCCGCAATCGTAAATGACCGGTATAGAAGAGGAAGCGTTGAACTTATATGCTTCATCCACAAATATCTCTTTAAATTGCCACAAAAATGAGAAGCAATCTGGCACTTGCAACTGAAGCCCCATAAATTCTACATTTCTCGCTTGATATCTGGGCGTATCGCCATACAAGGCCGCCAAGCGCAGGAATTCCCGGCTACGCTTAGTACGAAAAAGATGGTAAAACTCTTTGAATATAATTTTGAAAAATAACTTCATTCCGGTTAGGTATATACCCTCAGCCATACAGTGCTTGCGAGGGTGGTTGCAAAGGTATCAGTTTTTGCAGGATTTATGCATGTTTGCCACCTTACACGAAAAGAAGCTGAACAGCTGAGGAGCAGAAGGTTTCTGTTTACTAACAGCTATACTTACTTTTAGCTGAAGGTATATGGAAGTTTAGCAGATTATCGTATATATTTGCCGCATATCTGGCGATGGGGTTCGCCTTGAACCGCCTGTAACAATCAGGCTGATAACTCCTGGCTCAACAGCAATTTAATGTTCTGTACAGGTATTTATTCAGTCTACCATTCATGTCACCAAAAAAGTTTTACGCTCACTACTCTGCTTTTTTTCGCATCCTTTCTGCACACGAACAGGTAGCCATTCTGCTCTATATTTTCAAGTGGTTGTTTATCTGTACTCTGGTGGGAGCTTTGGTAGGTACAGCTTCTGAAATTTTTCTTGTTTCACTGGCTTGGGCTACCAACTGGCGCGAAGTGCATCCATGGATTATTGCTTTACTCCCGGTAGGTGGTTTTCTAGTAGGTGCTTTATATTACTATTATGGCAAAGAGGTAGAAGCCGGAAACAATCTGCTGATTGACCAAATTCATCAGCCTTCTCATACCATACCTTTCAAGATGGCTCCCCTAGTGCTGATTGGTACACTTGCCACACATTTTTTTGGAGGCTCAGCAGGCCGGGAAGGTACCGCTGTACAAATGGGTGGATCCATTGCTGCCCAGTTTACGAAGTTATTTAACTTATCTGATGAAGAGAAGAAGACGCTATTGATTGCCGGAATCAGTGCAGGCTTTGCCTCGGTATTTGGTACGCCCCTGGCCGGAGCTGTTTTTGGCCTGGAAGTTTTCTTTCTGGGTAGAATCCGTTACCATGCCATTTTTCCAAGTTTTGTAGCCGCTAGTATTGCTGAGGTAATTGCTAATGCCTGGGGTCTGGAACATACCCATTACTTGATCGGTGAAATCCCTTCTATCAATTTCTTATATATACTGTATGCCATAGGGGCTGGGCTATGTTTTGGTTTAGCAGCCCTTGTATTTGCCAGATCTACTCATTTTCTTGCCCATACATTTAAACAGTATATAGCATATCCTCCCCTACGCCCGGTATTTGGCGGCACGCTAGTAGCTCTGGCAGTTTGGACACTAGGTACCACCAAATATATTGGCCTGGGTATCCCGACGATTGTAGATGCCTTTAGTACGCCTCTTCCCTCTTATGACTTTGCCCTAAAAATAGTATTTACAGCGGTTACCTTGGGGGCCGGCTTCAAAGGAGGCGAGGTGACTCCTTTATTTTTTATAGGGGCTACGTTAGGTAATACGTTATCCCATATTATTCCTTTACCTGTAGGATTACTTGCCGGAATGGGTTTTGTGGCTGTATTTGCCGGTGCAGCTAATACCCCACTTGCTACTACTCTTATGGCTATGGAACTTTTTGGTATAGAAGCAGGCGTATACGCCGGTATTGCTTGTGTGGTGAGTTATCTTATTTCCGGCCACTCAGGTATTTATCATTCTCAGGTCATTGGCAGCGGCAAACATATCCGCTTAACTAAGGAAGAAGGGCAAAAATTAGGTTCTGTACCTGGCTTGAGAAAAAAAGATAAATAAACGTACTATCAGAGCTTCAAAGTTAAGCCTGGAGTCCGTTATATGAACTTCTATTATACTTGCTCTCACAAATCTGCTGCAAGGCAACTGATCTCTGCTTTAGATTAAGTCTCATACATCCTAGTAACAAGTTATGAAAATTATAAAATAAAACTAAATAAATAGTTGCAAAACTAAGCATTTAGTTTTAACTTAGATTCATCTTTTAAATAAGAGTAAACAATGCTAAAGCAGGCAGCTTAGGATAAATACCTATTGTATAGCTGCTAAAATCCTACATTTTTCCAGATACTAAAGACCCAAGACAACATACAAAATACTTTATGAAAGAATTGACGAAAGCCGAAGAACAGGTAATGCAGATTTTGTGGAAACTAGGCAAAGGTGTAGTAAACGATATTCTAAATCAGATGGACGATCCAAAACCTGCTTACAATACTGTTTCTACCATTGTCCGCATCCTAGAGAAGAAAGGATTTGTGGGCTACCGTGCCTATGGGAAAACACATGAGTATTATCCTCTGGTTGACAAGAAGACCTATACCACTTTCTTCTTTAAAAATTTCCTGAGCAATTATTTTGGAGGTTCCTTCAGCAGCCTGGTTTCCTTCTTTGCCAAAGAAAACGACATGGACGTGAAGGAATTAGAGGAACTACTCAAGCACGTACAGCAAGAACCTAAAGACAAGGAAGGCGACAGCAATCAATCATAGATTAAAGTGAATTTGTTCAAACTTTTAACATCTCTTCTATGCCCACAGACCTAATTACTTATTTAGTAAAGGCAAGTATCTGCCAGGGTATATTTTACCTGTTTTATTGGATGTTTCTTAGAAAAGAACTTTCCTTTCGGTTCAATAGACTGTATATTATAGTTGTGCTTGCCTTTTCTGTGGTAGTACCCTTCATTGAGATTCCAGTAGATAAATCCGTAGTCTTTCTGCCACAACAATTAAACACGGCTACATTAGCTATCGCTCCTACGCCAAGAGACATGGTAGCCATTCAACCAGAACTTGCACCTTCTGCAGATAGCCCCTCCTTATTGCCAATATTTCTGTACGGATACTTAGCTATTAGTTTACTGGTCGGTATGCGGCTTTTGTATCAAATAGGTTTTTTATATTCCCTATTGTTAACCGGTAAGCGGCAATTATATAATAACTATACACTCATCTGTACAGATGGCAAACTCCCTACTTCTTCCTTTTTTGGATGGATCTTCTGGGATTCGACACAAGTGTTGAATCCTGAGGAAAAAGAACTGATGATTAGTCATGAATGGGTTCATATAGATCAGCACCATTCGCGGGATATGCTTTTTGTGCAACTGCTTAAAATTGTTTTCTGGTTCAACCCGGTAATTTACTTGTTTGAGAAAACATTGCAGGAAGTACACGAATACCTGGCAGATACTGAGGTAGTAAGATCGGGGAATGTACAAACGTATACGCATTTATTAATATCCCAGACACTGGCCTGCCACAAGAATGAACTTATTCATTCATTTAATGGCTCTCTTACTCACAAACGGATAGCCGTAATTCACGCGAACCGGAAACTGGCTCACCAGCCCTTCTGGAAAATAATTCTAAGCACTGGACTGGTAGTGGGAATTACATATATACAAGCCTGCCAGCCCAAAGAATCAGTTGAATCAGGACCAGTTAAAAAAATAGATCCAGAAAGTACATACTGGCTGTATTCAACAGGCGTGGTAGAAGGGAGCAACCGCTTTGAAGAAGGGGAGTACCTATACGGCCATTATCCCAAGCCAGAGGTTGACGAATATGCCTATCCAATAGGTGGCTTCAACCCTTTCCACAAGTATATTCAAAATAACCTACGGGAACCCTATCAGATTAAGCCAGCAGGCATGGTTAAAAAAGTGTTTGTACAGTTTACCGTAGATACAGAAGGAAATGTCCGGAATCCCAGAATACTGCCGGGTAAGGGATTAGGCCCGGAGTATAATAAAGAAGCCATCCGTGTAATAGCTGATAGTCCTAAATGGGTGCCTGCCAAAAAAGACGGCAAGCCAGTAGAAGCCAGTATGATGGAAGTAGTTACATTCGGGCAGAATCAAAAACACCCTAGCTTAGCCGGTATTATAACAACATATCAAGCCGGTAGCCCTAAGCCGGTAGAAGGTATTTCTTCCATTAATTTCCCATATACTTACCCGGAAGAGGCCCGCAAACAGCTTATCGAGGGCATGGTAGTAGTTGGTTTTACAGTACAATCTGATGGAAAAGCATCTGATTTTAAGGTTTTACAACCTATCCATCCAGTATTAGATAAAGAAGCATTGAGGTCGGCTCAAGCAGCCAATGTGCCCTGGAAGCCAGCAATGAAGAATGGTAAAGCTATCACATCTACCGTACTCCTCTCCTTTGGTTTTTATTTAGCCGATTAATAACTTTTATATGATGCCTACAAACATGCCTTTTTACCTGTTGGAAGTAAATAGTTGCCTGGTAGCCTTTTACCTGTTTTATGTATTGTTGCTAAGAAAAGAAACAGGTTTCAAGTGGAATAGGCTATATATCACTGGTGCTGTACTCCTCTCGTTGATTTTACCCATACTGGACATAGCCGTATCACCGGAAGTTAGCTATCTTCCAAAACCAGACTTACCGGCACTTACCATATTTGCTGCAGACGGGGAAGATAACAAACAAACATCCGCTTCTGCTACTGTAGTTGAAAAAGAAGCAGTATTTTCTCCTTTTCAATGGCTTTGGATGGGTTATCTAACCATTAGTGTAGTATTGCTTGGCCGATTGCTATGGCAAGTGGGCAGGCTGCTGCATTTCGGCTACCGGCATACCCAAGAAAACCACACTCATTATAGATTGGTGCACACTGGGGGGAAACTACCTACTTTTTCTTTTTTCCAGATGCTCTTCTGGGACAATAGCCATTCATTATCACAAACCGACCAAGCGTTTATTTTTACACATGAACTGGCGCATATCCGGCAGTGGCACTCAGCCGATGCTATGCTGCTGGAAGTATTGAAAGTGGTTTGCTGGTTCAACCCTGTGGTGTATCTGCTAAGAAAATCCCTAGAAGAAGTGCATGAATATCTGGCTGATGCTGCAGTAACCCGCCATCATGACGCCCGGCAATACAGTCGGGTAATGGCTGCACAAGTGTTTAATCAACTACATCTCAGTTTTGCTCAATCGTTCAACCGTTCCCTGATAAACAAACGTATTGCCATGATTCAAACAACTAATTCCCCTAAGCCTGCCTTCTGGAAGATGGCATTAAGCTTCCCATTGATTGCCCTTTTATTCGTTATATACTCCTGCCGTCCAGGAGCGGAATCGCCTGTTGAATTAGCTCAAAAAGGCCATAATGCCTTGTACCGCATGGGTGAAGTAGCCGTTGTGGGCTATGGCGTAAGGCCAGTAATGAAAGACGTAAGTGAGAAGTTTGACAAGTATAATTTGCCTGTTCCACTAAATAAATTGGAAGAAGAAGCGTATGAACACTTAGATGAGTTCCCGGCACCCATTAATGGAATGGATAGTTTCCGAAATGCAATTCAAGCAAGCATTAATCCTTCCAATGAGCCAACGATAAGCGGAACTGTATATGTGCAGGCGATAGTTGATGAAGAAGGAACTATTCAAAATCCTGCCATTTTACAGGGTCTAAGTACTACCTATGATGCTCAGGCATTAAAAGCTGTTCAGAATAGCCCAAAATGGATGCCAGGTAAAGTAAATGGTAAGCCAGTAAGCGCCAGAGTGGTTATACCTGTTACCTTTGGCAAACATTCATCTGCTAGAACTACTTTTTCCGATATTCAAGAGCTTCCTCAAACACCCACCAATGGGCAGCCTGCACCACAGGAAGGAATGGAGGCTTTCTATAAATATCTGATGCAAAACCTAAGGTATCCGAAAGAAGCCAGAAGCAACCTGGTAGAAGGTAAAGTACTCGTGGGCTTTACTGTAAAAAAAGACGGGACCCTGGCTAACATACAAATAGAAGAAAGTCTGTTTCCTGCTCTGGACGCTGAAGTGATGCGGGTAATACAAGAGTCTAAGCTTGTCTGGAAACCTGCGATGGAAAACGGACAGGCTATAGACAGTAAAATTATCGTGCCATTTGCCTTCAAATTAGGCTAAATCACCAGACCATGAGCCATCCATTCTTTACTTATTTGCTGGAATCCAGCAGTTGTCTGGCCGCTTTTTACCTATTCTTCCGGATATTATTACAACCTGAGCCGCTTCTGCAAACCAATCGGTATTATATATTAGTAGCCGTGCTGCTTTCACTAGTGATTCCCGCTGTACATATTCCCTTGCAGGAAAAGATGATGCTGACTTCCCAGATTTTTATGCTACAGGAAGTAGCCATTACTAGCCACCCCAAAGCAGAAGCATGGCCTATAGAAAAATATGTGGTATATGGTTATGCACTGGTATGCGTGTTTCTGGTGTTAAAAATAAGTTTACAAATAGGCAAACTCCTGTATTTCCCTTGCACCAGCCGGCAAAGTAAAACTGGATCTTACCGGCTAATTTTTACTGAAGGAAAATTACCTACCTTTTCTTTCTTTCGCCTTTTATTCTGGGATAACAATCAGCCGCTTACCGAAGAGCAGAAATTACAGATTTTACAACATGAACTTACGCATATTCGTCAGTGGCATTCTCTGGATATTATTTTCATAGAGCTGGTAAAAGTATTTTTCTGGTTTCATCCGGCTGTGTATTTGTTCAAAAAGGAGTTACAACAAACACATGAATACCTGGCCGATGCTGCAGTAGTGGAAGCACACAACCGGGATAGTTACATTCAATTGATGGTTTCCCAAGTGTTCCATACTTCAGCTCTCACCTTAACAAATCCTTTCAGCCAATTTAAAACCAAAAATAGAATCATGATGCTACACAAACTTAGCCATACAAAACCTTCTTTCTGGAAACTTACCCTAAGCTTGCCACTTATTGCCTTATTGGTGCTGCTATATTCCTGTGATACGACTAGTGAAGAGCTTGGCCCGGAAAGTAAACCAAGTAGCTCAGCCACCAGCTATGAAGAAGTATTGAATAAGTACAAGCAAAAGTATCCCACTATCTGGATTGGGTCTATTACAACGGAGCAAAAACCAGGTTCCTCAAGAATTGTGAAAGTAGTAGTTGAAAATGTGGATAATGCATCTGATAAAAGAAAAATAGAGCAGGAAATAGCCCAGGCAATAAGCAATTCTATTAAATTAGGGTTGGAACAAGAGCCTTTAGTTCCCCCGCCACCTCCCCTACCTACAGACGAAAAAATTTACCAAGTAGTAGAACAACAGCCTGAGCCAGCAGGTGGAATAGGAGAACTTATGCGGTATTTCGGAGATAATATCCACTATCCGGAACTGGCTCGCAAAAAAGGCATAGAAGGAAAGGTATTTGTACAGTTTATAGTGAATACCGATGGCAGCATACGTGATGTACAAGTACTGAAAGGCATTGGGAATGGTTGTGATGAGGAGGCCGTGCGGGTTGTAAAAGCCATGCCAGCCTGGAAACCAGGACTGCAGAAAGGCCAACCTGTACTTGTACGAATGGCTATTCCTATAAATTTTAAAATAAATTAATCAAGTATTAAATCTGTTAGTTTCAAAAGCCTACCTAGCTCTAAAATCTATCCTCTGTTTATTCTTGTTCCGGCTGGATAACGTTTATCTTTCTATCTATTGCTTTATGTCCCGATATACATTACTTGTGTTGAGTATACTTCTTACTCTCAGCAGTTGTAGCAAAAGAAACTATCAAGTGATTGTACCTGCTTCTCCTACCCTGTTACCTGCAGCAGAACTACTAGCTTCACATATCTGGAAAGAATCTTCGGTGGTAGTTTATAAACTAATTGGCCAGGATACCATAAAATATACCATTACTGATCAATTTGGCACTACCGATAGAGATGACCTAAGCCTGTTCCGCGAAGATGGCACTTTTCTGTTTGAAGAGGGGCAAACCAAACATACGCCCCAAAGTGCACAGAAATACTATACTGGCACCTGGCAAGTAAGTATGGATGAGAAGGAATTGACCCTGAAAACTACATATAGCAAAGATACCTACCAGATTCTGCAGCTTGATAGCAGTCAACTAGTAATGAAACTGTTTGTAACAAAGGAAGAAAAGACCTATTACTATTTGCTTTCCTATACAACTGTTGCAAAATCAGCGTATGGCCAGCAAAAAGAAGTACTGACAAAAAATAGTATCTACACACAAGTTGATCAACAGCCTCAATATCCTGGTGGTTATAAAGAATTGCTTGCATTTCTACGCAAAAAACAGCACTACCCACCTGAAGCCCGCAGAAAAGGTATTGAAGGCAAAGTAGTAGTGCAGTTTGTGGTAAACCAGGAAGGAGTCCCCGGTCAGTTTGTAATAGCAGAAAGCCTGGGCTATGGCTGCGATGAAGCTGTAATGCAATCCTGCCAGTTGATGGGCCGCTGGCAACCGGGTTTATTAAATGGCAAGCCGGTACCTGTACAGGTTACTTTACCAGTAGTATTTAAGTTATAACAAAACACCTGTTAAGTTTCAGAAACTTAACAGGTGTTTTTAAAAAGCATATTTTCAAATTTTTATATCCGCCAATTCCCGCAGTGTTTACACTGCTTTACTTCCGCTGATAAATTCTTCCCAGTCGGCTAATTGTTCTTTGGTCATCACACGGGGAGTTTTAGTTTGGCCGCCAAGTTTGTTATTACTCTCTTGCCACTGATAAAACACCGAAGGACTCAGCAATTCTACATATACCTGCTTTAAGCCTCTTTCCCGGGCACGGCGATAATTTTTATTCAGGCTTTGCAAGATCGTATCCAGCTTTTCCCGCACAGTAGACGCTTCCACTGGATCATCTGTGCCAATGTACCAGCGGTGAGCAAAATACTGTTCATAGGGAATGGCCGTTACGGTAAATTCCCGGATGGTAATCCCTAGTTCTTTTTCTACCTCGGCAAAAGCATCATTCATGTTTTCTACTGAAAGCTGTTCACCGGTCACACTCAGGAAATGTTTGATACGCCCGGTTATTAGAATTTCGCTTCGGGCCTTGTCTGTAAACCGCACAGTATCGCCAATCATGTAGCGCCATGCCCCGGCACAGGTACTTACCAGCAATGCATATTCCTGCTCTTCTTCAATATCCGCTATGGTAAGCACTGTAGGATTTTCTACGAGTTTACCTTCACTATTAAAGTTCTGCTCATTAAAAGGAATAAATTCAAAGTAAATTCCATTGTTGAGCACTAGTGCCATGGCACGCGTGTCAGGGCGGCTCTGAAATGCAAAAAATCCCTCAGAAGCCAGGTAAGTATCTACAAAGATAATTGGCCTGGCAAGCAGTTTATCAAAGCCTTTTTTATATGGTTCATAAGCAATACCTCCAGTAGCATAAATACTCAGGTTAGGCCAGATATCATGAATGGTATTTAGTTTATGGTGTTCTATCACCCGTTCCAGCATCAGCTGAATCCAGGAAGGAATACCAGATAAGGCACCAATATCCCAGGTAGGGGCTTTCAACACAATTTCCTGTACTCGTGCATCAAAATCATTCAGGCTAGCAATGTCTTTCCCAGGTTTATAATACGACTCAAACCAGCCTGGAATACGACTGGCACTAATGCCACTGATTTCTCCTTCTAGATAATCGCCTTTGTCTACCAGCTGGGTAGTACTGCCCAACATCAGAATTTCTTTTTCATAAATATCGGCAGGCAAGTCGAAATTAGCCAGTGATAGTATTTGCCGGATGCCAGTTGTCCGGATAGCCTTAATCATCTCCTCAGAAACCGGAATATGTTTGCTAGGTCCGCCGGTAGTACCAGAACTCAAAGCAAAGTATTCTGTATTGCCAGGCCAGGTTATATCTGATTCGCTAGCCCGCTGCCGGTGCCACCACTGGTTATATATGTCGTAATAATCGTGAATAGGCACCCGGCTGGCAAAAGCCTGCAGGATGTTTTCACTTGCCAGAATTTCTGAAAAGCCGTATTGTTTACCGAATGCTGTATCAGCTGCCTTTGTCAGCAACTCCTTTAATATATCTTTTTGGGCAGCCACCGGATCATTCACCTCTGAAACCAGGTTGTACCCCAGATGTACTGCACCTTTTATAATTTTACCTAATAATGCCACGGGAAAAATGTTTATCTGCTAGTTAATCAGCTTTCATTTTTACGTATCAGGCAAAAGATAGTTGGGGCCTATAGGTTAGGAAAGAATGTTTTCAGCAAAAGCCAGAAACTAGCTCTTGAATAGGGGTTTTAATAAGGAAGTCCACTAAAGGCAACTAGCGGCAATACCATGTAAATTTGTTTTTCAGGAGGCACTTTTATAGAGGCTAGGCAGGTAATCTATCTATTTCATAAATGCTCCATTTTCGTACTTATACTCCGTTATATTGAATGTAGAGTATATTTCACTCTCCAAACGTTTGATTTTTTGCATCAGATTCTGATTAGCTTCGGCATATGACTGACCAGAGGCTTTAATTTCTGGCATCTGCTCAATATAAGCCTGATAACTTTTTAGGGAGCTTTGAGTAAGTACTACTTTTACATCATTTCTAATGGTCATAGCTGTATAATTTTAGTGAAGGTATATACGTAAATATCGTTAAATAGGATTAAAACGACAAATAATTAGATAATTTTGCCAAAAATCAGGTGTTTTACCTGAGTAATCCGGATAAATACCTATACTTGGCGGATTTCTACGTATTGCATTAATTGGCATATTCATCAGCAACTTCTATTCTTATGCAATAAGAAAATTTTTATCTAATAAGTAGAGCCTTTCCCAACCAAACAATTGGCATATTTAAGATATACAGGCAAAGAATATCTATTAATAGAATAGCTACCGCATCTTTATTGACTACTCAACCACAGTATCCAAAGAATATTATTAGTTTCTGACACTAACAATGTAGTACATTGTTTTATATCAATGTACTACATTCTCAATTAATCATTTCTAAACAAACTGTTTATACATATTGTTACATCACTCCATTTGCAAGAAGTGCAATTTTTTCAAATAAAAAAGTTTCATCAATTCCAACCCTATGGCAGATACTATCCGTACAAAGAAGTTGTAGCAAGCTTATATAGAATCAGGCGTAAAAGAAAAAGCAATGGAAAAAGTTAGCAAAGCTATCAGATTGTCTAATACATCAGATAGTGCTTGTCTTTCACACGTCGATTCCAGGAGCTATGCCAACAAACACATAGATCAGTACTTAACCTTAATCAACAAAATGTATGAAACGTATTTGGAAGAATATAGAACGTAACTTAATTAAAGGAATAATGGTGGTGAGCATTACCGCTTCTACTGCCTTAATGTCTTGCGGTAGCAATGGTGGAGCTGACGGAATGGGTAGTGGCGCTACTAACGATGCAGAAGTAGAAGAGATGGATGGCGGTATCGATGCCAAAGATGAAAACCCAAATGGTATTGGTACGAAACAAGACACTAAACTTGATTCTGATACGACCAGTACAATTGATGATGGCGGAACTTCTAGTGTAGGTTCTGGCTCCGGTGTTGATGACCGCATGGGAACAGAAAGCAGTGAAGGCAATACAGGAACCACTACCGATATGGATACTGGCGATATGAAAACTGGCAATGTAGATTCTGGTACAGACAAAGGGACTAGCACCGGATCGGATAACTCTTCTAAATCACGTATTGAAAGCACAAAAAAAGGCGCTAACTCCGGCCCAGGTTCAGGTACTACCGCCGGTAGCGATGGCCAACAATAATATTTTCTATTATCTAATTTTTAATCTCTCCTTACCAGTGATTCTTGTCCGGTTGTGGGCAGGAATCACTTTTTACTTTACAAGCTATAGCCTGTTACTAAAAGCTAATTTTTTATTTGTAATACTATGCCAATACAAGCTGTTATTTTTGATATGGATGGAACAGTGGTAGATACTACTGATCTGGAATATAAGGCCTGGCACCAGATGATGCAGGAGCAAGGAGTAGAATTTTCCTATGAAGAATACATACAGGTACTTGGGGCTAAAGGCTCGGAGATTGTAAAAAACCATCTGGACTGGGATGAAGAAGCTATTAAAAAAATTCTTACCAATAAAGAGAGGTATTTTAAGCAATTAGTTGAGCAGCAGGGGTTGAAATTGATCTCAGGGGTGGAAAACGTGTTACAAGCTATACAGCGAATTCCTTTAAAGATGGCTTTGGCAACAGGTGCCAGTAGAAGCAAACTGGAATTTATCTTAGAAAAATTTCCTATCGCACACTACTTTGATGCCATTATCACAGCCGATGATACCCATACTGGCAAACCCGACCCAGAAGTGTTTTTGAATGCTGCCAAGAAACTCGGCGTACCACCCGATAATTGCATTGTTATGGAAGATGCCCGCAATGGCGCAGAAGCTGCTAAAAAAGCGAATATGATCTGCATTGCCATTACTACTACCCGCAGCCAAGATCAATTGCAACAAGCAGACCTTATCATCAATGGATATGAGGAGTTAGATATACGTTCTTTCATTGAGCAACTTAACCAAAGCAAAGCCAGCTCGTAAGATTACTTAAAATACCGGAAATCGTGGCCAGCGGGCAGTTGCAGTAGAAATTCATATACCAGTCGCAAGGCGTTTTCGACATCTTTTTTGTGGGCAGTTTCAACAGTAGAATGCATATATTTTAGCGGAATAGATACCAGAGCACTGGCTATTCCACTATCTGCAAAAGCAAACGCATCTGCATCGGTGCCTGTGCTTTTAGAAGCTGCTTTTTTCTGAAACGTAAGCTTATGATGCTTTGCTACTTCTATAAGCATTTTCAGCAAGTTATTTTGCACAGATGGACTAATCGTGAGTACCGGACCAAGCCCTATAGCTATATCGCCCATTACTTTCTTGTCATACATAGGTGACTGCGTATCATGAGTAACATCGGTAACAATAGCCACATCAGGAATTATATTGTTGGCCATCAATACAGCACCATTTTTCCCGACTTCCTCCTGTACGGAATTTACCAGATACAACCCATATGGTAACTTTATTTGATTTTGATGTAACAATCTGGCAAGTTGAGCCAACATAAAGCCTCCAATACAATTATCGAGCGAAGGACCTGTATAGAGTTTATCGTTCAATATGCCCAGTTTATCCTGGAAGGTTATCACATCGCCTACCTCAATACCCATCTGTTCTATTTCCTTTCTAGAACGGCATCCTGTATCAACGTAGATAGTATCTATTTCAGGAGAAGCAGACTTATTATTTTTAACATGCGGAGCAGGCCATCCGAAAATTCCTTCTATTATTCCGTGTTGTGTATGAATGTTTACTCGTTTGGAGGGTGCTGTTACCGGATTGACACCTCCATTTTTGGAAACATAGATATAGCCTTGTTTATCGATATAATTGACATAGAAAGAAACCTGATCTACATGAGCTTCTACCACAACTTTGTAGGATTCCTCAGGATTGATAACCGCTGCTACCGATCCATAAATATCTACAAAATACGTGTCAACGAACGGTTTAATGTACTCTAGCCATACTTGCTGTCCGAGTACCTCATGTCCGGAAGGAGAAGCTGTATTGATATACTTCTTTAAAAAATCTTCCTCTTTTTGTGAATACACTTGAATAAAAAATTACGCCTGTGCTACTGCAGGCTGACCAAAAAAAACTTCTTTATCAAGTACCATCTTCTGCCAGGCAATCCCATTTTCTACAAACGAAACAACAGATTCGAAACCTAACCGCAAGTAGGCTTGTATCGCTCTGGTGTTTTCAGCCAATATTTTTAGCTCACAATGCTCAATCTGCATATGGCGAAACAGCTGATTTATTAGATTCCGGATAGCATCCGATCCATATCCTTTTCCTTTTTGCAAGTCTTCGCCAATGAGTACATCTATTTGCACTGCATTGCAGATACGGTTAATTTCATGATAATTGATTTGTTCAATAGGCTTTCCATCCGCTAGAATAACGAACGAACGGCCCTTTTGCTGTTGGGAAGCATCCGCATTGGAAGACTGCCATTCATTCCGCAGCTCTGTTAATAAAGGAATACGGGAACTATACCGGTCGCCTTGCCAGCCGATAGTGGCATCATGCTGTGTAGCCCACGTATAAAACAGAAAAAAATCTTCGGGATTAATAGCTTTTATTAATGTACGTTTTCCTTTTAAAATCATCAAAGGGAGCAGTTAGTATGAATAGAAACTTTTTATATTTTAAGTATAATTACTCAGGAAACAATCACGGGCAATACTTCTTTTACCCAAATTATATTTGCTTTTAAGATGGTATTGCGTTACTATTTAAAATTTTTATAGGGATTAGCAGGGTTACAAAATTACTATATATTGATGTAATAAAAAATGCACAAAATACTGTTTTTATATGAGTATTTATTGATTTTTTAGGTAAAAAACACAGATAGCCACTCTCCGTAAATCCTGAACGCCAGGCTTTACAATCAAAATTTCGCATAAACACTTTTTTGAACATAATTTGTTTGGATAAATATCCTTCTATAGTAGTACATTTCTAACAGCATCTAATTCTCACTATTTATTGAGAAGCAGGTGTAATACCCAATAATGGGGCATACAATACTGTTCGCAGTGTGTGCTTGTACGGAAATTGTTTGTTGGCGGATAACTAAATCTTGTATTTTTTGGGGTATCCAGTAAAAAACCGGAGTTTGCTATCATAGCAAGCTCCGGTTTTTACTGGGCCCGAAGTATACTTAAATAATCAGCTACCAGACGTAGGAAAATTGTTTTTGCCGGGTAGATGGCCTGAACATTTGCAGACCTGTTTAAAAAGTTAGAAAAGCGGGCTATTTTTCTTTGCGTAACTCCAGTTTATAGGGGCCAAATGAACATTCACCGTTATTTAGCAAATGTATAATTAATTCTTCTTGGCTAAAGGGTAAGTGTTTTCTATGAAAACGTTTTATCCCTCTGGCATACAGACTTTTAAAACTATCATATACACCTAATACACCCCGGTCTTTGCATGAAAATACTATTACTTCTTTCTCTGATATTGCTGGCATATGTCCTCCTCTAAATTTTACTAATCCTTATATGTAACCCCACTTTATCTATTTTAGTATAGCCCGGCGTATGTAAGTGGCCAGGGTTACAGCTCTATTTGTGCCTATTGCTTTACCAGATATATATAGCAGAAACCTATATACAACTTCATTTTTAGTACAGAATACGTGTTTTAGCTATCAGGTATATACCTAGCGTAGGGCTCAGTATTAAAATACTTACATTTCCATAGAAGCAGCCAAGCCAATAGTTATCAGCTTTGCATCAGGCGTTCGATATGGAAAGCTTAAGAGATATATTCACCTTATAGCTACGCTCATGAAAACATTCTTTCATTACTAAGGGCAGCAGTTGAAATATCTGTCGCTGCACTTCTGGCAACGTATCAGCTGTTACCTCAATCTCCGGCATTTCCTGAATTACCGCCGAGAATCCCCTAATCTTTGTTTTATTGAAAATAATATTTATTTCTCTCATACTTATTCCTTTCTGGCAAATAAGCCTTTAGCTGGTTGCCTGCGTACCAGGATTTAAATTTATTTTACCTCTTCTCCAATCTTACTTCTACATTAGGAGTAATCCTTGGCTTAGTAAAAAATTGCTGTATAGTACTAACAGCACCATGATCTTTATAATTGCTGTCTATCATTTGTATTTACTCGATTACTCACCCTTTGAAACCAAAATATGATAGCAACCCATTTGCTTGCTACACGATACATCAAGAATGAGATAGGCGAAATAGGTGCCATTATTGTAGTAACTGCTTTTATAATATAGTAACTGCTTTTATAGATTAAAATTAGGGTAGCTCTACCAGAGCTACCTTAACTGCATAGGTGTTGTCACCATCGGAAGACATATAATAGAGTATGCTATGGGACCTCTATTAATTTTTTATTCGCTGCCAGCCTGCCTTTATCTGAGTAACAGGTTGGGTCTACGTACTTACATTTCTTTTGTATGGTATCTTGCATGAGCCTCATAAAACCTATAACAGTTGCCTCAACCACCCAATATTAATTTACAAGGCTCCACTTCCTCACTAGCTCTACCTAAATTAAATTAGCCAGGATACAAAATTGTAAAAACCTCTGAAGTTTAAAAACAGATGTAATACGGTATTTTTAAAATGGGTATTTCTTTCAAACCTTTGCGTATTAGTACTCAACGCATTGCTTATTCTAGCAATACCTTAATCTTTACTAGCTATTAAATTGCAGGAATAATAGGTATATAGTATCCGGATAAGTACTTTGTACGTACATTATTGTACGTATATATTTGTTTATTCTGTCAGCCAAAAGGAAGCCAATAGGCAGCCCAGGTATTTCTTTTATGAGTATTCTGAGGAAAATATAACTATTAATCCTTTGAACTGGAGTTTAGATTTTCGATAATTGATATTTACATACATTAAACTTTATCTGTTATGATAAAAGTAGTACTTGCTGACGATCATAAAATTATCCGTGATGGGGTGAAAGCACTCCTGAGCAGTGAGAAAGATATTAACATAATAGGAGAAGCAGCGAACGGCTTGGAACTACTGGATTTTCTTGCACGCGAAGAGGCAGATGTAGCAGTGGTAGATATAAATATGCCTGGCATGGATGGATATGAGGCTACCAAGCAGATTAAGGATAGATTTTCCGAGGTAAAAGTGCTGATTCTATCTATGCTAGATCATGAAACTCATATCAATAAAATGTTTGAAGCAGGTGCTATAGGCTATTTGTTGAAAAATACTGGACAGGAAGAATTTGTACACGGTATTCGGATGGTAGCTAGTGGGCAGAAATTTATTTGTACAGAAATTGCATTGAGCCTGCTCTCGAAGGTTACTGGACAGGCTGCCAAAACCACTCTTGCCCCTTCTTCTAAGAATACTGGGAATGAGCTATCTAAAAGAGAAATAGAAGTACTCCGATTGATTGCTGATGGGCTGACCAATGCCGAAATTGCTGATAAACTTTTTACGAGCAAACGTACTATAGAGTCGCACCGGCAGAGCCTGCTGGAGAAAACACAATCCAATAATACGGCTACGCTAATCCGCTATGCTGTTTCTCACAACCTGGTAGAGTAACCCATAAAGAACTACTGATTACCCAGTAGTTCTTTATATTTATGGCTAGTGATTAAATAGATGCCTATTAGCAGAAGGACAATGATCTATAAGCCATTTCTTTATTCATCCTATTCACTTCTCAGACTCTTTACCGGATTAGCTAAAGCTGCCTTAATAGACTGATAGCTGACTGTAAGCCAAGCAATACACAAAGCCAATACCCCTGCAGCTATAAAGACGCCAATACCTATATCCGTACGGTAGGCAAATCCCTCCAGCCACTTATGCATCGCATACCAGGATACCGGAATAGCGAGCACAAAGGCGACGAGCACCAGTCTGGAAAACTCTTTGGATAGCAGCATAGTAATAGTAAAGGTAGAAGCACCCAATACTTTTCGTATACCAATTTCTTTGGTGCGTTGTGCAGCCGTAAATGTAGCCAGCCCAAATAATCCCAGGCAGGCGATAAAAATGGTAATTCCAGCAAATATGGCAATAATCTGTCCTACTTTTTGCTCTGCATAGTACGTTTTAGCAAACCGTTCGTCCATAAACGAGTAGGCAAAGGGAGTAGAGGCATTAATGGCATTCCACTGAGTTTTCATGCTGGAAAGAAGACTTTCTATGTCTTTCGTTTTGGTCTTTACTATGATAGAACCATTACTATTGCCCAGAAACATCAGCAAAGGGCCAATAGTGCGGTGTAACGATTCGTAATGAAAGTCCTTAACCACGCCTATTACGCGGTAATTTGCTTTTGTACCTTGGTTATCTACAAAACGGCCTATTACTTTATTTAGGGGATCATCAGTCCAGCCGAACGCACGCATAGCTGCTTCATTGATGATTACTGCGGTAGAATCTGTTGGAAAGTCGCGGGAAAAGTTGCGGCCGGCTACCAGCTCCATTCCCAATGTAGGAATATAGTTGTGGTCTACCTGATATTGTTGTGTGTTAACACTTTGGTCATTATTATTTTCAGGTTGTACTACAGAAGAGTTCCAACTGGTAGGCCCTGCCGGAAGGTAGTTAGAAATACTGGCATTCACCACCCGGGAGTCTTTTAATAACTGCTGCCTGAATACCTCTTCGTTTGTACCGAGTGACTGTGTATCGTGCAGCACCAGTACCTGTTCTTTATCGTAGCCTATTTTTTTATCCTGCACATAATTCAGTTGCTTGTATACAACGGTTGTACCTACAATAAGATTGGTAGAGATAAAAAATTGAAATACGACCAACGCACTCCGCAAGCCCACAGTTTTTCCTCCCACTGATAGTTTTCCTTTCAATACCTCTATGGGCTGGAAGGAGGATAAATAGAAAGCCGGATAGCTGCCTGCCAGTATGCCTATGAACAAGCCAAATACCAGCAGACCAATAATATATAGCGGATTAGCAAAGGTAAGTAAGGTCAGTTGCTTGTCGGCCAGGGTATTGAATACAGGAATAACTAGATTTACTAATAATATAGCTAATGTTAAAGCAAAAGCCGTCAACAGAATAGACTCGGCCAAAAACTGACCAATTAACTGCTCTTTAATAGAACCCAATACTTTGCGTATACCTACCTCTTTTGCCCGTTTGGCAGCTCCTGCAGTAGAAATATTCATGAAGTTAATGCAGGCGATGAGCAGCATAAATAAAGCAATAGCTCCAAAAATATACACATACCGTATATCGCCGCCTGGCTCCATTTCAAACTGAAAGTCGGAAAACAAGTGGATATCGGTAAGTGGCTGTAAAAATAATCCGGCATGGTCTCCCCTTTTCTTCAGATCTTCCAAGCTAATGCCCATAAATTGTTTCAACTGAGGCCCCATGTATTTTTCTACTACCTGCGGCAGTTTACTTTCCAGTTGTTTATAGTTGTAATTTTTGGGCAGTACCAAGTACGTATTAAAATTAAAGCTGACAAATATTGGTTGCTTCGATTCGTCCAGGCTGGCCATAGACGCAAACATATCCATATGGAAGTGAGAGTTGCTGGGTACTTTGTCTATTACTCCGGTTACTTTGTAGGTTTCGTTCCAAGTTTTCAGTTGCAGCACTTTACCAATTGGGTCTTGGTTGCCAAAAAACTTCTGGGCAGTGGTCCTGCTAATTACGATAGAGTTTGGCTCTTTCAAAGCTGTAGCCGGGTTGCCCTTGATAAAAGGAATAGTAAAAACTTGAAAGAAGTTAGAATCTACATACGCAAAATGGTCTTCTTTGAAAGTCCGGTTTTCAAAAGTAACTAGGGGACTGCCATTTATTCGTAGTCGGGTAGCCTCCAGTACTTCCGGATAATCATTTTTCAGGGTTTGCGCAGCCGGCGCAGGTGCCAGTGGAACAGCAATTTCATTCCCATTGAGTTTACCCCTAAACACTACCCGGTAAATTTGGTCCGCTTTTTCATTGTAGCGGTCGTAACTTAATTCATCCTGTACAAACAGCATAATGAGCATACAGGTAGCCATGCCAATAGCAAGTCCGGCAATATTCAGGGCTGTATATCCTTTCTGTCGTAGTAAATTCCGGATGGCAATGGTTAAATAATTTTTCAGCATATAATAATGTATTGTCTTTCTTGTCAGTAGTATCAATAAATTTGCCTTTTGTACTAATATCCTCACAAACAGCTATTTACTAAATACCTAACTAGCTTTCAATACATCTAAACCGTTCGGAAACGGACACTCTCTGTACACTTGCGTACAGGCCAAAGAGATGTAAAGCAGGTGCCATTGAAAAAGGCAAAGCATATAAAAAGTACTTCCCCTGATAGCTAGCGAGAATAGAATACAGATAAGTCTATAACACTAACAGTTTACGGGTAAAATAGGTACTATCGCCCAGCTGAACATGGAGAATGTACATTCCAGCTGCTAGGCTATGCGTATCTAGCCTGATCTGGTTTGTTGTGGTTTTGCCTGCTACCATTGTATGCAGCTTGCCGGTAATATCATAGAGGCGACATGCACGTATTTCCTGATTGTTGGCTACTTTAATAAATACTTCCCGGCTGGCTGGCTGAGGATAAATGACAATTTGTTGAGGCAGTGACTCCTGGCAAGCATCCATTTGGTCTTTTACTTGCAAGCGTAGTTGTGGTAATAAAGCATAGGTTGCTGTACCTGGGCATTCGGTATTACAGCCGTCGCGGTGGCCAGCCAATACATTTAGCAGGGAAGCACTGGTGTTATTGAGTGGATGTAGGGCATTATTTAATGGGTTGAGGCTCTCTTTTTCCATTTTCCAGCTGGCTAAATTTACAAGCGCAGCCAGTGCTTTGGAAGTGGGAGCTATACTAGTAAAGGTGCCCAGCATACATATTCCCATAGTCCCACGGTTTTTAGCACAAAAGTGAGCACCCAATACATTGTCATCTTCTATCTGGTCCCGGCCATCACGTCCTTCAAAGATGGTTCCATCCGGAGCAACCAGAAAGTTATACCCTATATCATTCCATCCATTTACCTGGGTATGGTACAGGTATATATTCCGGACCGCTGCTATATAATCGGTTACGTTATTAGCCGTAGCCGAGTGATGCACAATTATATGGGCTACCTGACTGGCTTCAAGCAGCTGAGCAGGAGCTGGCAATCCGGTCCGCCATATATTCTGGCCAATGGTAGCAGGCTTCGTACAATCTGCTGTTTCCTGCGAACGTCTATACGCTTTAGTATCTAGCTGCACTTGCCCTGCATTTAATAAATGAAATACTACTTCTCCCAACAAGCTTCCACTGAGAAATTTTATGTTCGTTATAGGCTTATTGAAAATAACCAGAGTAGAGGTAAGCTTACCAGTAGTATCCGTTTCCCGGGCATGCACATCTTCTGCCAGCAGAAAAGTATCTTTTCCGGCTAGGATGTAAACATTATTTAAGATTTTGGATGCCTCTATTTGTAAAGCTAAGCTGGTAGCTTCTGCAGGGAAAGAAAGTGTATAGCTGGTGCTGGCGTTAACTTTTGTTTTATAAATTGTATGGTATGAATTTGATGGATTACTAGGCTGGGATGGAACTAATGACACTTGCGAACATGCTTCTCTAGATAGACCAATCAATAATAAAACAAGAAGAAACAAAGAGTAAGTAATTTTCATACACTAATAAACAAACCTTCACAAATATTGAAGGCTGTAATATACGGATAGCTCTTGAATTTGGAGGATTTGTGTATTTTCTACGCAGTAAGATTAGCGGCTGTGTAACTTGCATATTGTTATCAGGAAAACTGCATCAATTCCTTATTACTCATTTATATACCCATAGGGCAAAAGCCTACTAATTGCCGTATGGGTATGTATTTATATGTACTATATCTTGTTACTTTATAGCCTCATGTGCTGTACGCTATACTTTATTCATTACGCAAACTTTTCACCGGATTGGCGGCCGATGCCTTCAAAGACTGGTAGCCTACGGTAAATGCGGCCACCAACAAAGTAATTAGGGCAGCTATGCCGAAAATGTCTGGTGTAATGGTAATCTGGAACTCAAAGTTTTGTAACCATTTATTCATCACAACCCAGGCTAGTGGCGCGGCAATAACAAAAGCAATAATAAGTAAGCGGACAAATTCTTTTGAAAACAAAAGTAGGATTTGCATTGAGGAAGCACCCAACACTTTGCGCACGCCTATTTCTTTTGTTTTCTGCAAAGCCATAAAAGAAACCAGGCCATACAGTCCCAAACAGCTAATAAATACGGCAATAGCAGCAAACACATTCGTTAAGCGGGCCATAATCTCCTCTCCGCGGTACTGACTGGCAATGGTTTCATCCAGGAAAGAAAACTCAAATACCTCAGCAGGAAATACTTCATTCCAGGCTTTTTCTATTTGTTGTATAACTCCTGAGAAGTTACTGGATTTTACTTGTATACCTGCCAGGTAATAATCTCTGGAAGACGTAGTAATGATACACGGATCTATACCAGTTTGTAAAGAATGCAGATGAAAATCTTTTACTACCCCAACCACCGGAAAGCTGCCACCCCAGGTATGCATAGTTTTGCCTAGTATTTCCTCCGGTTTAGTTAATCCAAGTTTATATACCAACGTTTCATTGACAATGATCTCGCGGGCAGTATCACTAGGTAATAAATTTCGGCCAGCTACTAATTTCAATTCATAGGTCTCCAGAAAATGGTGGTCAGCAGCTTTTACATTAATCTGGTAGCCTTCACGTTCTGTGCGGGTATCGAAGCGGAAAAAATCATAGTTATTGTTTCCGCTGCTCATCGGGGCCGATAAACTATAACTTACTCCGGCTATGTCCGGAATCTGAGCTAATTTATTGCGGAAAGTTTCCAGTTTCGGGCTGTCGCGTTCGAACAGTGTTACGTTTACAATGGCCTCTTTTTTAAAGCCTACATCGGCATTCTTAAAGTATTCGATCTGGTAGGCCATTACGAGTATGCCAATAATTAATGCTTGCGAAATAGTAAATTGTGCAATGACCAGGCTTCGCCGTAAGGTTAGGCCACCTGCCTGGCTGGACGTAATTTTCCCTTTTAGTGCTAGCGCTGGCTTAAATCCCGATAAAACCAAGGCCGGATAAAAGCCTGATAGTATAACAACAACTATTGTAAGCAAAGCCAGGAAAAAGAGCAGTACTGGATCGGTAAATAGATTTAATGCTAAACTCACCTGCATCCATTCATTTAGATACGGCAGGGAAATTTTAGCTATAACTAGGGATATGGCTACTGCGGCTAAAGTAAGCAGAGCCGTTTCGTTCATAAACTGCCAGAAAAGTTGTGGTTGTGTGCTGCCTAACACCTTTCGTACGCCTACTTCCTTCGACCGTCTGACCGCCTGCGCCGTAGATAGGTTAATAAAATTGATGCAGGCAATTACTAAAATTACTACACCTATGAGAGCCATGACATACAGCCGCTCTAGTTGCATGCTGCCATAATACTGCTGGTTAAAATGAACATCACGCAACGGTTGTAGTACATGATGGTGCACATTGTCTTTCTGGGTATAATACTTTTTATGGAATTCTGGCAAAGCCTGTGTTAGGTCTTTAGCTGTAAACTCATCGGACAAGCGGATGTAACAAGTGGATGCACTGTTGATCCAAGCCCAGTTACCCATATAGTATTGCGGGTTGATTGCCTTATGTGTCGTATATGACACAAACATGTCGTACTTTAGATCAGTATTGGCGGGGTAATCTTTAAGTAAGCCGGTTACCTTAAAATTGTGCTTGTTGTCGGCTTTCATGACCTGCCCTATGGGATTGCGGTTTCCGAAAAATTTCTTTGCCCACTTCTCCGTAATAACAACAGAATTAGGTTCTGTTAGGGCTGTTTCAGGGTTTCCGGCTAACCATTCGTAATCGAAAATATCGAAGAAGGCAGGCTCTACTAAGGCTATTCCACTGTTTTCCAGAAAACGGTCTTCTGTACCCTTGTCTGGATTGGGTATGGCCAGTAAAAATCCATAGTTGGACAACACCATTGAGGATTTTTTTATTTGCGGAAAATCTGTTTTTATTGCCTCTCCTAAGGGAATAGGCACCCCAGGTGTGTAGCCGGTGCCCTCCGGAAAATGCATTTCAGTTACTATGCGGTAAATATGACGGGCATGCGTATGGTAGGTATCGCTACTTAAATGAAATTTTACCAGAAGGAAAATAAGCAAACTACAAGCAATACCTAATGCCAGCCCTAATACATTGATGAGTGTATACCCTTTATGCCGGACAATGTTGCGGTAAGCAATGAGAAGGTAATTTTTCAGCATAGCACTGTTGTTTTCTGAGCCAGGATTTAATTATGTATAAGATGTATTAAACCAGAAATATGACAACGTAAACTTTATTCAAAGGCTACTCGTTCCTGATTCTCCATCACCTCTTCCGAGTGTATAGAAGTTATCTAGTTTTAAATACCAATATTCTGGTGCCGACTAAATTATTCGCTTCGTAAACTTTTAATGGGATTTGCCATAGCCGCTCTCGCAGCCCGGTAGCCAATGGTTAGGCAGGCAATTACAACAGAGGCCACAATAGCCATTGCAAAAGCACTTACCCCCAGCGGTATACTCTCTTTAAAATTTTGCAGCCACTCGTTCATAAAATAATAGGCTACCGGAGCAGCTACAGCAAAGGCAATCACAATAAGAATAATAAACTCCTTGGACATCAGAAACATAATATTTCCTACTGAAGCTCCCAATACTTTGCGTATGCCGATTTCTTTGGTTTTCTGTACCGCCATAAAGGAGATTAATCCATATAAGCCCAGGCAAGAGATAAAAATTGCCAGACTGGCAAATATCTTATAGATGAGTGCCAGCTGATTTTCTTGCTGATAAAAACGTTCAATGCTTTCGTCCAGGAAGGAGCCGCTGTATACATAAGCAGGGAAAGTAGCTTCCCACAGGCTTTGTATTTCATCAACTGTTTTTGGCAGGTTCCGGGATTGAATTTTGATGCCAGCCCGGAAGTAGTTAGACTTGGCAGGAGCAATTACAAAGGGCCGCATACCATCTCTGACTGAACTGGGCTTAAAATCTTTTACCACACCTACAATCGGTTTCCAGGGACCACTACCACCTAGCCGGATAGTTTTACCGATAGCTTCCTGCATGTTAGTCACCCCTAGCTTCTTCAGCAGTGTTTCATTTACTACATAGGCCTGAGCTGTATCACTCGGACTGTATGGTTTTCCGGCTACAAACTCAATTCCATAGGTTGTAAAATAATCAGCATCGGCATACTTCATAAAGGTGCTAAAATCCAACTCTTCTGTAGAGTTATTGAAATAAAAGTTGCGGCCCCAGAAATTTTCAGACGAAGGCGGATCATTAGCCAGGGATACAGCTTTAACATCTGGATTCTGAAGTAGCTGGTTTTTGAAACTTTCGAACTTCCGTTGGCTTACGCTGTCTGCACTGATAGGCACTATATATACCTCTTCCTTATCAAATCCTAGATCTAATTTCTGGATATACTCCATCTGGCTTACGGCTACTAAAGTGCCAATAATTAGGATTTGAGAAATAGCAAACTGCACCACTACCAGGCCTCTGCGTAATGGTACCCCTCCTACTGATTGAGCTGTAATTTTGCTTTTCAGCGCTTTTACTGGCTCAAATCCAGATAAGACCATAGCTGGATAAATTCCCGAAAGTAGGCTCACTGCCCCAGTAATGATTACCAGAAATAGTAGGATATGGGGATTTTGCAACATTGGAATATCTTCCGGTACATTGGATACCTCCCGGATAAAAGGCAAAGCCACCCTGGCAAGCACTACGGCCAAGCCAACAGATAGCACTACAATTACTGTAGTTTCGGATAAGAATTGAGCCATTAATTGGGAACGCATACTGCCCAGTACTTTGCGGACACCTACTTCTTTGGAACGGCCCACCGCTTGAGCAGTTGCCAGGTTCACAAAATTGATGCAAGCCATTAGTAGAATAAGTACTCCTATTAAGGACAAGGTGCGGAGAGTAGTCTTGCTGGCTAGGTGGTCGCCGAGATTACCAAAGCGGCTATCAAAATGGATTTCTTCCAGCGGTTGAATCAGGTAAGTTGTTCTGGAATTACCTCTCTCCTTCTGATATTTTTCAGCGAACTTTTGCAGGGCATAGGTTACATTATCTGTTGATAAAGAAGAAGGCAATAAAACAAATACCTGGTGATTGCTGCTAAGGGTTCCCCAACCGCCATCGTATCCGTAATTGCCATTATTTTTAAAAGTCTCATATGAAATCATCACATTTAGTGGGAAATCAGAGTTGCTTGGTACATCTTCTATTACTCCACTTACAGTTAACGTAATGGCATTGTCTAATTTCAGGTACTGCCCTATGGCACCTTGCCAGTTTCCGAAGTATTTCTCAGCTACTTTTTTTGCCAAAACCACCGTATTTGGCTCCGATAAGGCTTGTTTCGGATTACCCAGCAACCAAGTAGCATCAAAAATTTCAAAGAATTGAGGTTCTATAAAGAAGATACCTATGTCTTCAATGAATTTTTTGCCGGCAATGGCAGCATCCGGATTATTTCCTAGTACCGTAATCTGGCTTCCATAGGTAGAATTGAGGGCAGCTACTTTTTCCAATTGCGGCAGATCTTGCCGTAGGGCAACTGGCACTGGCATAGGTGTCCCTGGATTATAGCCTATCTCTCCGCTCGGGTACTTATCTTCTACTACTACCCGGTAAGTGCGTTTATAATTGGTGTGAAAGGTATCGTAGCTCAACTCAAATTGCACGACAGTAAATATGAGCACACAGGCAGCTATGCCTACCGCTAATCCCATAATATTCAGCGTGGCGTAACCTTTGTGGCGTATTAAATTTCTGAAACCAATGATCAGATAATTTTTTAACATAAGGGTGAGAGGTGGTTATAATTTATTGCCTTTCTCTTTTATTGAGAAATAGATTATTGAAGTTCACTGGCTGTATTTTTTATCTACTATGCTGAACATTGGAGCGGCCAAGGGTGAGCCGTTTGCTAGTATGTCCCTGGCCTGCGTTATATACATCTGACTCTCCCACGGTAGTTACCCGCAACTCATCCGATGCATGCAGGTTTAACCTACTTTCCCCAATAGAACTGGCAGAAATATGTTTGCTTGTAAAATTTTTAGTATCAATCTGGTTTTCGCCATATACCCGGTACTTCTGGGTTTGGGAGCTGCCAGATTGGATAGCCAATTTATTTTCTCCATACAGGGATGCAAACAGGTGGCCAGTCTCTAACCCGGCAAGCGTTACTTTGGATTGTCCATAAATTTTCAAGGTAAAATCGTCTACATTAAGAGGCGTTTCGCAACTTACTTTTTCTTCACCTCTTACTTCCAAGCTGCGCAACTGGCGATAGGTTACATAGGCAGTTATCTTCACATTTTCATAAATTGGCTTTTTGTATTCATATCCATCTTCATCGTAGTGTTTGCGCTGTTTTACAGTAATGCGGGCATCGTCCAGGTATATCCGTAAGGTTTTGCCTTTTACTGCATAGTTAATCTTTTGAGGCTCTACCCCAGTGTATTCCAGGCGTATGTGCTCTTGGTCGCCTTCAGTTAATACCACATTTACAAAGGGACTTGCTATGAGTTTATCAAAGTGAGGCAAAGGTTTATCAATGGTTTGAGCTGTTGCTGTGAAAGATAGGAACACACTTACCATCAATGCAGCCGAAGATAGAAATAGCTTTTTCATAGGTTTTTCTTAGGAGAAATTGTGTAAATAATTGGCTGTATTGATTATTTGTTGTTCAGCACATAGGAAGTAAAGTTTTTGCCATCTACTTTGGCATACTTAAAGTCTTCGTTTCCACTGAAAGAAATACCGCTGATCTCTAAAGGCTGAGAAAACTTGGTATATTTAAAATCTGCGTACCGGTTAAAGCTGGCATTTTTCAGATTTACACCCTCAGTAAACTTGGCATATTTGAAGCTGGCATCTTCTTTAAAAGAGGCTCCGGCAAAACTTACCCCTTCCGGAAAGTCAGTATATTTAAAATTGGCGCTTTCTTCAAAATTAACATTGCTGAAGTTAGGACCTTTGGCAAATTTACTATACTTAAACAAGGCTTCCTCTTTGAACACACTTTTCTGAAATGAAACTGCCTTGCTAAACTTCGAGTACTTGAAAGCACTTTTCTGCTCAAAAACGCAATTTTCAAAAATCACGTCTCCTTCAAAATGAGCATTGTACGTTGCATTGTCATCATTGTCGTTCCAGTTACCTTCTCCTTCGGAAAAATAGGCAAGCACATCGCCACTAAAGCGGCAGTTAATAAAGCGGATAGAATTTGTAACCTGGCTGCTGTACGACTTATGAGAATCTTTACTAGAATCTTTTTCTTCTTTCATATTCTTTAACCTGGTAAAATCCAGATCACCGGTAATTTCTGCATTCTGATAGCTTACAGCCTCTCCTTTGTTTATCTGGTCTATAATGCGGGTAGCTTCTACCTTATTCTGGGCGAAAGCAATAAAAGGAATCAGGAGGAAAAAAAGATAGGTCAGCTTTTTCATAGGTTTTGTGAGTTTGAATGTTTGCTGTAAGATGCATCTTCATGAGTGAAGGTTGCTTCCTATTCACAATACTTTATTCATGGTATAGCCTTAGTCAAGAAGCTTGCCTTTTATATTAAAGTGCTGACAGTAAGTCTATTAATTTTATTTTTATTGGATAGTTTATTAACAAAAATGTCCGGAAACGTACACTTTTTGCACGCTTCCGGACATTAGCCTAAACCAGGATTTATCAGATTGTCCTGATTATTTGTTTACAGTTTATTAGAAGTCAACATTTAATTATTCTTGCTAACCTCAGTAAGCAAGAAAGGGTGGTCTTAATTAATATCCTGGTTTTTCTGAAGTTTTTCTACGGCCGCTTGCATAGTATCTTTGTTAAGCTTATCAGGTGCTTCATTGGCAGCCAGTTTTGCATGCTTTAAAGCTTTTGTAAACTCTCCTACAGCTGAGTAGCCACGGGCCAGACCTACATTTACCGGCCATGTTTTAGGATACCGTTTGGCATTAAGTTTAAATATTTCCAGGGCATCCTGCTTTTTCCCGGCCATTAGTAATTGGCGGCCATAGGCATGTATCTGTAATGCGGATGCGGTAGGATGATTGATAGCTTTAGCCATTACTTCTTTTGCTTCGGCCGTACGGCCCATTTTATCCAGAATCATTCCTTTAGTTTGCAGGGTAGTAAAGTTTTCCTGGCCAATATAGGTAGCAGTAATAGCTGTATTTGCCCATGTCAGCGCTTCTTCCAGATTGGCATTATTCAATAATGCATAGTTGGCTGCCTGGTTCCATGCCTGCCAGCTAAATCCTTTATCTGATTGCAGTTCTTTGCGGAGGCTTGCCATATATACCTTTGTCATATTAGGAACTTCAATTTTGAAAGGCACTTTTTTCTTCTCCCAGAATAAGGCAACCGTCGTAAAGGTAGGTTGGCGATCGATAAACTCATAGGTAAGCCATTCATGGTGATCCGATTCTTCTGTGGTTACTTCTACCCTTAACGCATCGTCTTTTTCCTCATAAAAATAACTACCCCAGGCTGTGGAATTATTGGAAAGAATTAATGTCCAGGGTCCTTCTTTCTGAACCAGCATATGAAGACCATAGGTACCTGCCTTTACTGGTTTTCCTTGCACAGTTACATCGTGCGAAAAGGTGATCGTAGTATTTTCATTGGCACCTGCCCGCCAGGGGGCCGGCTGATCTGGGCCAAAGCCTTGTTTTACCATTCCGTAATGGGCTACCTCCCCCCAGATTTTACCTGTGCGGTCCTCACCATTAGGCCCGGTTACATCCGGACTGTTATATGTGATGGTCACATGTGCCAGTGAGCCAATATACTGGGTTACCACTGATTTCTGATTGTCGCCACTGGGTGGCAAGGTTAATATCTGCGCCCACGATTGGGTGCTTACTAGTATCAGTAATAGGGCAGCGAGTAAGTGAGATGGTACGTTGCGTTTCATATAGGTTTATTGTTGTATCAGTTAGGGTGAGCTACCAATATCAGTGGATAAAAGCCTGGTAAGATTACAAAAATTTAAGCTCATGTTCATCCTGCATTTTGGGGGATGTTTCCTCCATGCAAATTAACCCAATCCTTTGCCGGGTTTAGGTATCTTATTGATTTGATAAGACAGGTCTTTTATTTTAAATTTACTAGAGAAGCAATCAATACTGGGAGATATTCGTCAAGGGTTTTGTATGTGCTCCGGTTAGCTTCATAGAGCTTGAGCTGTTCAATAAAATGTGGCAAATACATCCAGTCTTTATATGACTCTTGCAGCCGTTTACTCTCCTTTACCTGCCCCATTAGTAAAGCAATGTGTATTTCTCCGGCTCTCACCAGATGTTCATTAAACAGGGTGAGCCAATCTGAATACTGGCCTTGGTTGGGAACTGGCTTGAACAGATGCTTATATTTATTAATCTGCGCGGCGTAGGAAGCCTGCATGGTAAGCGGATTAACAAATGAATGCCCAAACTCATGTACAGACAAATTCCGAATTTCATCAGCATTGTCGAACCCTGCTTTCACCACTTTTTTTGTGCTGCTTAGTATCTGTTCTTGCAAAGGAGCTGCAATATTGAAGATGGTTGTTTGGCCTCTATCCTCTACTTGCCAGGAAAGCCCCCATCCGGATTTGAACGAAGGCATTACAACAATATGATAGGCATCTTTACTTGTTCCATAATACTTTTCAAGGGTTGGAATAAATGTATCTGGGGGTATGTTCCGTTTTACTTCATCTACCGCCAGTTGATAAAGTGGTTGATTTTGAATAAAGTATGTTTCAAACTGCGAATCATGATAGAACCGGGCTACTTCTTCCATATACTTTTTTACTAGAAAAATAGCTGAATCAATATCAGGATGAATCTCTTGAAGGGTTAACTGAGAAATAGGTAACTTTTGTTTTGCCTGTGGAAAATCCTCATAATATAACCCTAACAAGTAGACGCCAGTACCTATTTTGTCGGACATTTGCTGAGTAGCTAATACTGCCGGATGCTTACTAAATTTCTTAAAGTGCTCGTAATTGAGCCTCATTAATTTAGTAGTCTTATAAAGATACGGGTCAGTTACAGAATCTTTGAGAAACGAAGTAGATATCTGGTTATTAAGTGCACTGATCAATTCTATATTTTTCCTCACTTCTACAATAATTGGTTTTCCTTGCGGAAAAGCCAGCAGGCTACACTGACTAAGCAAATAACTTATAAGAAGCAATCGAAGCATAGCGAAATATACAAATGATCAAACTCATTATACAAAAAGCGGATGTACTTGTAAAAGTAAGCGCGTCTACACCTGCAAATACCTTTTTGCTACTATGGTTATTTATTCGCTCCGCAAACTCTTGATTGGATTGGCCAGAGCCGCCTTAATTGACTGATAGCTAACTGTTAGTAAGGCAATCAGCAAGGCAAGTACACCGGCAACCAGAAATACCCACAAGCTGATGTTGATCTGATACGCAAAGTTTTCCAGCCACTTATGCATAATGTACCAGGCGATAGGCCAGGCAATGAGGTTACCTACTAGCACCAGTTTGAGGAAATCTTTTGACAACAAGGCGGTAATGTTGGTTACACTGGCCCCAAGCACTTTCCGTACGCCTATTTCTTTGGTACGTTGCTCAGCAGTAAAGGTAGCCAAGCCAAATAAACCTAAGCAAGAAATAACAATGGCTATTCCAGCAAAAATATTAAACAATTTACTTGTCCGCTGCTCTGATTTATACAGCTTATCGAAAGCTTCATTCATAAAGTTATACTCAAACGGATGATCTGGGTGGTATCTTTTCCAGAGCCTTTCTGCAGCTGCAATAGCTTGAGGAGCCATTTCGCCGGTAGTTTTTACATTTACTACACCAAACCAGTTGGGGTTATGAAACAAGACCATTGGTGTAATCTGCTGGTGCAACGAAGCAAAGTGGAAATCTTTTACTACCCCTACAATGGTGCCCCGCACACTATGGAATGTAAAGGGCTGCCCTACCGGATTTTTCAGGCCAATGGCTTGTACAGCTTTTTCATTCAATATAAACTTATTTGTATCGGCTTTGGTACCTGTAAACCATTCTCCTTCCTTTAGCTGCAGTTTAAATAATTCCATAAACTCTTTGTCTGTAGAAATCTGAGAAGCAATGAGACGTTGGTTTGGTGCTTTGCCTTCCCACTCTATATCACTAGTACTACTACCCAGACTTACAATAAAGCCATTGGCGTACGATACATTTAAAATGCCAGCTTCTTTGCTTAACTCTGACTTTATCACATCCAGTTTCTCAGACATTTCGCCGCGCAAGCCAAAAGCGAATACATTTTCTTTAGTATAGCCCAAATCCTTGTTACGCATGTACCGGAGCTGCTCTCCGATAAGTAAGGTACTAATGATGAGCACAACAGACATAGCAAATTGCGTAATAACCAATGCTTTACGGAACAAAGTAGTAGAGCCGCCGATGGTAAATTTCCCTTTAAGGGCGTCTACTGGCTTGAAGGAAGAAAGCAATAAGGCTGGATATACACCTGCTATGGCTATGGTTCCCAGCATGGCAGAGGCTAATACACCTAACACGGTAGGATTAGTAAAACTCAGTTCCAGGCTCTTATCGGCTATTTCATTGTACATAGGGATTACCAGCATCATCAGCAATAAGGCAATACCCATAGCCAGCGTAAATACAATAAGAGATTCGGCCATAAATTGCCCAAACACCTGAGAAAGCTGGGCACCCACAATCTTTCGGATACTTACTTCTTTGGCCCGCTTAGTAGCTCTGGCTGTGGCCAGGTTTACATAATTGATACATGCAATCAGCAGAATAACAATGGCTACCACCGTAAATATACGTACGGTCTTGATGCCGCCCTCTGTACCATCAGCATTATACAGATGCACCTGTGAAAGTGGATTTAAGGCGTAGCCAAAATCTGCCTCTCCGGCTTCTTTCTGATTAGCGATATGGATTTTGGTTAACTTCTCTTCTACCCGTTTGGCTGAAGCATTTTCTCTCAGCTGAAAATAGGTAGTATAGTTATAATTACCCCAATCTCCTTCCAATCCATTGGGCTGGTATTGTTTGTTATACTGTTCGTCGAGAATACTGAAAGGAATAAACCATTCGTACTGGATACTAGAATTTTGTGGTATATCTGCAATTACGCCTGTAACGGTATAGCCATCTTTTTTGTCCAGACTGATGACCTTACCAATAGGGTTTTCGGTGCCAAAATATTTTTCAGCTATTTTCTGGCTAATAACAACAGAACGATTATTGGGAAAAGGATTTTTGGCATCTCCCTGAACCAGGGAAAAATCAAACATGCGGAACAAGCCTGAATCAGCATAGCCACCTTTCGTCTCTATAAAACTTTTGTTATTGTATTCAAACACTCTGGCATTCCATTCGGTACGGAGCCGGGTGGCTTCTACTATTTCGGGCACTTCTCTTTTACCAAAGCTAGCAATAGGTGCTGGGGTGGTTTGCCAGGTTTCTTTCTTGCCCCCTGCATCAAACCTGGCTACGGCCATATAAATGTTATCGGCATTTTTATGGAAAGCATTATAACTTAATTCATCTTGTACCCATAATAACATTAAAATTCCGGCAGCTAACCCAACAGCCAGACCCAGAATATTAAGAAAAGAATAAATTTTGCTTTTCCAAAGAGTTCTAACAGCAATGATCAGGTAGTTTTTTAGCATGGCTTATAAATGATTAATACGTATGGATGAATGAATGATTTCAGAATATTAGCAAGTATAGTAATTTACTGTATGCCTGCTAATACAACAAACCTGCCTTATAAATAAAGTTTCTGATTATCAATTACTTAAAAAGTAGTAGAATTCTATTCTTCTTAATAAAAATGTCCGGAAACGTACACTCCCTGTACGCTGCCGGACATTCAGTTAACCTTGCTTCAGAAGTTAAATAATTTGCAGAGCCATCAATTGAATTTATTATTAACAATCTTGCTATGATAAGCCAACAACCACGATTCTAGATAGTCTCACTCCTCTGGATCTATATATGTTGACTTCTTATTCATTCCGTAAGCTTCTAATAGGATTAGCCAAGGCTGCTTTGATAGATTGGAAACTTACGGTGAATAGGGCAATACTAATAGCAGCTACGCCGGCTACAATAAATATCCATAAATTAAGATCTATACTATATGCGAAATTTTCCAGCCACTTGTTCATGCCATAGTAGGCAAGCGGCCAGGCGATCAGATTACCTAACAATACCAGTTTCAGGAAATCCGTGGAAAGCATAGTGGTTATGCTCGCAACCGAAGCGCCTAATACTTTTCGTACGCCAATCTCTTTAGTACGTTGCTCAGCGGTAAAAGCAGCCAGGCCGTATAATCCTAAACATGATATAAAAATGGCTATTGCCGTAAGATACCCAATGGTTTTAGATAAACGCCTGTCAGCTTCATATTGTGTTTGCACTTCATCTTTCAGAAAAACATATTCGAAAGGTAAAGAGGCATTATACTTCTGCCAGGACTGCTCTACGGCTTGCAACGAATTTTGCCAGTTATCGGTTTTGGCGTTAATGACCGCATATTCGAACCACTGAGGCTCTTGTGTAATAAATACCATAGGCCGAACAGTTTCGTGTAGCGACTCATAATTGAAATTTTTCAGCACGCCTACAATTTGCAGGTTCCATTGTTTACCTGCCCAATCGCTCTTTATGATTTTGCCAATGGCTTCCTCAGGCTTCCAGCCTATTTGTTGAGCAGCCGCTTCATTGATAAGTACACTTTGGTCTTTATCAGCTTCGTAGCGAACGGCAGAAAATGTACGCCCAGCTAATACTTCGTAGGCCATTGTTTCAATTAATCCTGGTTCAATTATATTTATTTTACAATTAGTTGCTTCATCAGACCGTTTGCCTTCTGGAATAAAATTAGCGTCATAGGCATAAAAGGCACCTGGGTAACTGCTAGTTCCTGCAACCGATAGTATATTGCTTTGGGTTGAAATATCGTTGCTAAACCGTTGATACGACTCTTGTGCTTGTTTGGTGCGAAGAGGTATAATAATCCGTTGTTCTTTATCAAATCCGAGATTCTTATTCTGAATATAGTCTAACTGACTGAGAATGGTAATGGTACCGGCCATCAGGCATACAGAAATAACAAACTGAAATACAACCAAACCTTTCCGCAGAAAATTAGCGGCTATGTGGGTAACCATTATTCCTTTTAATACTTTTATTGGCTGAAAAGCAGAAAGATAAAACGCCGGATAACTGCCTGCTAATAGCCCGGTGAATAAAGTAATGCCTATAATACCACCTACTAGGAAAACACTTAGGCCATTTAAAAGAGAAAGTTGCTTACCAGTAAGTTCATTGAACATAGGCAGGCAAAGCAAGGTTAAGCCAAGGGCGACAAAAATAGCTATACCTGATAAAATAACAGATTCTCCTAAAAACTGCCGGATAAGTGTACTCCGGTAAGCCCCCAGAATTTTGCGCATGCCTACTTCTTTGGCCCGTTTGCCAGACCTCGCTGTAGACAAATTCATAAAGTTGACACAAGCAATTAATAAAATAAAAATGGCAATAGACGACAGAATATAAATATAGATAATTCCGCCGTTGGCATTAGCTTCATGCTCTATAGCCGAATAGAGGTGAATGTCTGGTACAGATTGCAGAAAGTGAGATTTAGTTATCCCAGCTTCTTTCATTTTATCACCGGCATATTTTTGCAGAAAAGCAGGCAATTTAGCTTCCAGGGCTTTGGCATCTGCATCGGGACGAAGTTTAATGTAGCTGTAAATAAAATTTCCCCCAATAAAATCTCTGGTGCTGGTCACATACTCACCTAACCCTTTACTATATAAGGAAGTAAAAAAATTAGCTTTGATATGAGAATTGTGGCTAGGCTCTGCAATTACACCTGTTACTTTGTAATCGTCCTCGCCTATAGTTAATACAGCATCTAAGGGATTCGCTTCTCCAAAAATCCTTCTAGCCATAGCTTGAGAAATAACCATTGTATTGGGTTCACGTAGAGCCTGACCAGCATTGCCAGCGATAAACTCGTAGTTGAAAATGCTAAAAAAAGTAGAATCTGCTAATAACCCATTGGATTCGAAATAGGTGTTATTTTGATACACAATTACCTGCTGTTGTTTACCGGGTGGGTTTACCAGGCGAGTAGCCTGCAAAATTTCCGGGTACTCTGCTTTTAGTGTAAATGCCAAGGGACCAGGGCTCGTAGCCATTGTAGACGGGTTGCCACCAGCATTCATTTGGGTAGCTACTCTGTATATAGAAGAAGCATCTGCATGATGTTTATCGTAACTACGTTCATCCTGAATGTATAGTATAATTAATATACAACAGGTAATACCAATAGCCAAACCGAGGATGTTTATAAAGGAATATACTTTGTTTTTGAGCATATTCCGTAAGGTAATTTTCAGGTAATTGGAAAACATAGGGAAAGTAGTGTTGACAGGGAATTAGGTATTGCTTTATGCTTTTTTGAGGGAAGAAGCTATTCAATTCAAGCTAATGTTACCGCCGGAGGTAGTTATTTTAATTGGAATACCACCACCATTTACGGTTCCTTGTACTTTTTCTTTGCCAAGGTGTCCTTTAAAATTAGCAAAATTGGTGTGTATGTTGTCACCCCGCATATCTACGTCAAAGCCTTTGTCTTCAGGCAGGTTAGCTGTAATGTTCCCTCCACTGGTATGAAGTGTCAGGGATTTCTCGAGTGAGCTGATTTTTGCCCGGATGTCGCCACCACTGGTGTGTGCCTCTACACTGCCTGCTGTACCTGCCAGATTAATGTTGCCACCAGCTGTTTTTACGTCTATATCGCCTTTTACATCATTCAGATCGATATTGCCGCCACTGCAGTTAACAGTTAATTTGCCGTCGAAAGCTTCTACACCTATATTGCCTCCAGAGGTTTCCAGTCTCGTGTCGCCACTTACATTACGCATAGCTATGTTACCGCCACGGGTTATGGCATCTTGCTTTCCGGTAAGATCTGACAAATCAATGTTGCCGCCTTTTGTTTCCAGGTCTGTAGCCGCTTGTTTGGGAACATATATTTTGAAAGAGATGCTTAATCCATTTTTATTCCAATTGATGGATTTCTTTTGTGTTACAATGGCCTTTATCGTATTACTCTCCTGGCTTATAGTAACATCATAATTTTGCAATCTTTCGTCCAGCTCTTCTTTGGAAAGTTTATCGTTCCAGTTTCCATGCCGCACATACATCTCTACTTTTGCCTCGTTGGATGTCTGCCCTACAATTTCAATATTTCCTCCTACTGTTTCTACTTGTACTAAGGTATTGTTGCCTGCTGTAAAGTTTTTTACCTGGTAGGGCGTGTCCTTTTGCTGTGCCTGACTTAAGCCGGAGATAGCTAAAAATAAAGATACAATTCGGGTGATTTTACTTGCGTTCATGGTATGTTTGTTAAATACGGTCGTATAAAAATGCTATGCCATAGCATATACAATAAATTTGCCTTCTAGTAAATACATTCATTTTCAATGGCTTATATAGAATTAGCTGCTATCTATAGAATAAAAATGTCCGGAAACGTACACTTTTTGTACACTTCCGGACATGCTATATTTATGTATTTATAGGATATATATTTTCACTATGAAGCAATACTTCCTTTAGTTTTCTACATAACCTATTGATATACTATCATTAAATTTCTATTACAACTTTCAGACAATGTCACTCATTTTGAGCCTGAAACTTGTAAACTCTACAAACCAAAGGCATAATAATAAACTGTTGGATCACCTGGGTAAACTCCTTCAATCATAATACCACCTTCTTCAGATTCCAGCATTTGGGCCAATTGCCGGGCAGATTTAACCGGTTTACGGTTTATCTTAGTGATAATAAAACCTTCTTTCATATTGGTAGACGACCGTAAAGTGCCAGGATATAATTTAGATACCTTTACACCTCCATCGATGTTAGCTTTTTCCTTTTCCTGATCTGTAATATCTATAAACTCCGCACCCAATGATTTAATTATTTCACTACGGGTATCTTTCACTAGTTCAGCTTTACCTTCCAGATTTTTTAAAGGAATTTTTAGCTTTTTCACATCCCCTTGGCGGTTTATAGTTACCATTACTTCATCACCAGGCCGATGGCGGCCAATCAATTCTTGTAGTTCCGCTACAGAGCTAACGTTTCTGTCATCCACGCTGGTAATTACGTCGCCTATTTTAATGCCACCTGCTTTACCGGCACCATCAGCCATTAAACTATCTACATATACTCCAGTGTTTACAGATAATTTTTTTTCAGAAGCCAGTTTACCATTTACATCCCGGATTACAATACCCAGGTATGCCCGCTGAACCTTTCCATATTTAATAAAATCTTCTACTACTTTACTGGCAATACTCGTAGGCACAGCAAATGAATAGCCAGCATAGGTACCTGTCGGTGTAGCAATGGCTGTATTAATTCCTATCAGTTCGCCATTCAGATTTACTAGGGCTCCCCCACTGTTTCCAGGATTGACAGCAGCATCCGTCTGGATGAATGACTCGATGGGGGTTTTGTCTCGCTGTAAGATATTAATGCTCCGGCCTTTCGCGCTGATAATGCCAGCTGTTACCGTAGATTCTAAATTAAATGGATTGCCCACAGCCAGTACCCACTGACCAACTTTTACTTGATCAGAATTAGCCAAAGGCAAAGTAGGCAGATCTTTCTCCTTAATTTGGATTAAAGCCAAATCTGTGGATGGGTCTGTACCAATTACGTTGGCTTTGTAAGAACGTTTATCGTGCAGTGTAACTTCTATTTCGTCTGCTTTATCTATTACATGGTCGTTCGTGAGAATATAGCCATCCTGGCTTATAATCACACCAGAACCGGAAGCTACTGCTGGTTGTGCCGGATCGCTGAAACCATGGAAACGTTCGCCAAAGAAATCATCGCCAAAAAAATCCCGGAAGGGTGAGGGTATATTCTGTACCGGCATTTCGCGGCCTTTCATTGAGGAGCGGATATGAACTACTGCCGGTGTTACTTTTTCAGCAGCCATAGAAAAATCCGGATGAGCTGCCGGATGGATATCGTCAGACTTTGTATAGCTAGAGGCTACTCTGCTGTAATTCTCCGGTACTTTCTCAATAATTACTTTGTTATCTTTTTCTAAGGCCTTATATGCTCCTAAGGTAATACAACCACCTAGCACAGCAGCTATGATAGTTGTGCTCATTTCTTTCCATGCAATGAGTTTCATAGATGTATCTAGTAATGAATAATAAGTAGACAGAATAATTCAGAGAAAGAGTTTGCAGCCTCTTCGTTTAACAAATTTTAATGTTTTGGCTTGATTTTAAGCTATACCTTTTTACATTAAGCAAACCACCATTCAAATAGTACTCTGCCAGCAATACTTTGCTGCGATTAATTAGTTGTACAGAGCTGTACTACGATCGATATATGTATGAATGCTGTTTGTGGGTTTTATCAGAAAACAAGCGTATCTGTAACTACGCTTGTTTTCTGTATAGTAATTAGGCTATTTGAATGGTACGAGGTTTTACTTCTTCCCGCTTTGGTATACTTATTTTTAATATACCCTCCTCATAAGAAGCCTGTATGTCGTCCAGGTTCACAAAGTCAGGCAAAGCAAACACCCGTTTAAACGAATGATAACCAAATTCACGCCGGGCATATTTGCCTTCGTTTTGAGGCTCGTTTGCATGAGCAGAAATAGATAAACGTTTCTGTTCTACATGCAACTCGAAGTCCTCTTTACGTAAACCTGGCGCAGCTACTTGCAGCATGTACTCGTTATCTGTTTCCAAGATGTTTACAGCAGGTACATTCTTGGTCAAACCTGTTGTACGTGGAAGTGTATCACCCATAAACTCATCTAACAGATTTGAAAATGATGGAAATAGTACATCAGAATCGTTCCATTTTGTAAGTGACATGGCTAAATCCTCCTTTAGTTTAAGTTTTTAACATAATACCTACATTTCTGAGCTTAGCAAGCTATATGCCACAGCAATGGGGAAGTAAATTTTTCAGAATTTAAGACAAAATGTCAGAAAGCAGAGTCAGAAAACAGTCTTATAAATGACATGCTTCTAAGACATAACAAAAAATATAGTTGTAGAGAGCTAACTTAGTGGAATAATATTTGCTCCTTATGAGATATATCGGGATTTTGTTATATTTTATCTTAAAATTTTAAAGTATCATCGAAATAAAAGTTAGCAATCCGATATATTTCTTACATTTGATTTATAAATAATTAGCTATATGGAAACTGGAATAGTCACGTATTTTAATGAATCTAAAGGATTTGGATTTATCCGGAAAGGTAATTCCCTACACAATATTTTTGTTCATGTAAACAGCTTGCTGGATGAGATTAGGGAAGAAGACGAGGTGGAGTTTGAGCTAGTGGAAGGCAAAAAGGGAATGAGTGCTATTAATGTAAAACGCATTATCTAACTGAAGATATTTTTTGATGCTATAAAAGCCCCTATAAGGGCTTTTTTTGTTAGTAGCTATTTATTTTTACCTAATTAATTACTTACGCGACTGCCTCTTCTAAATAAGTATACGTTTGCTTAGATGCCATTTATTGACAGCTTCAAACTAAAACAACTTGCGTTTTTATACCTAGAAATATAGTAAATCTGCTACTTTTTCTGCAGATAGTTTTTGGTAGAATATAAGAATCCAAAGGCCTCTCCTTTATCTCTGGACATGTTTCTATGGTGTACTTTATGAGCCCGGATCAAATTACGCAAATAGGGATTTTTGGGTCTATACAAGAAAGGGATGCGCCGATGTACAATAATATCATGAAAAATAAAGTACGCCACCCCATATAACGACATGCCTAGACCGACCCATAAAAGCCGGTGGTATTGCTCTATATTAGATCCTATTAAAATAAATAGAATAGCCGCTAATCCAAATATAACAGAGAATAAGTCATTCAACTCAAATATACCTTTTGTGTGGCTATGATGCGACTGATGCCAGTTCCACATAATCCCATGCATAATATATTTGTGTACAAGCCAGGCTACAGCTTCCATGGCTACAAAAGAACCTAGGAAAATTAAACTATTAATTAACATAACATATACAAAAGTCAAAACATACCTTTCTAAAATTGCCTGGCTATTACTAGCCCTAATTACCACTCAGTTGGATTTGCCTCTTTTACCTTATACAATTGCCACCAAGGCGTACCGGGCGCATGATGGTGCTCATAATGATATCCAAAGAAATAGCAGGTAAGAAACGCCCACAGATGATTTTTTTTCTGGCTACGGGAGTAGTGAACGTTGTTCTCAGAATGCTCACCCTTATGAGGCAGATAAGTACCAAAGTAAAACAACTGAAAAGTAGATAAGAGTGATGGAACAACCCAATATAAAATCACATTGAGCTGTGGAACAAACAGCGTAAGTATATTAAAGGTAATGGCCGCCAGTATAATCTGCCAAACTGTAACATATTGTTTCATGAAGTGGAAATACCACATAAAGAAGTTGCCCTCGTAATAATCCGGATCTTTCTCAGACTTTACAAAGCGATGATGCTCATGATGTTTAGGAAAAAGGCGCTTATAAGAATTAAATACAAATAAAGTAGTACATAGCTGCCCAATCAGTTTATTTACTTTTTTATTGCGCGAAACCACTCCATGCATAGAATCATGAGCCGTAATAAACAAGCCTGTAAATAAATGTGTTTGAATAGCCACCAACAAAAAGGTAAGTGGAGAAAAAGGATCAATGGTATATCCGGCAAGCAAAAACGTAAGCAGGCCTGCCCAACAAACAATCATTAGTACAGCAATGCTTACACCTTTAGTTGAATCTACTTGATATCTCATGTATATCCGCTCCAGTTAGAATTATAATTGGTTTTTCTATCTCAGAAAGTAAGAATTTTATCTCTTACTTGCTCCATCAGCCACATAGGCGTAGACGTAGCTCCACAGATACCTACGCTTTCGCCAGAAGAAAACCATTCTTTTTCTAATTCTGCAATATTGGATATAAAGTAGGTTTGTGGATTGGTGTCTTTACAAACATTGTATAGCACTTTTCCATTGGAAGATTTTGAACCAGATACAAAAACGATTTTATCGAATTTACTGGCAAAATTCCGCAATTCCTTATCGCGGTTAGAGACTTGCCGGCAAATAGTATCGTTAGCATCTACTTCTATACCTGAATTGGAGAGCTTTTCGGTAATCTGGTAAAACTTATCTGTACTTTTGGTTGTCTGGCTGTAGAGCGTAATATGCTTAGGCAAGGTAGCTAAATCCAGTTCTTCCAAATCCTGGAAAACAACTGCTTTATTATCTGTTTGCCCGAGCAGGCCTATTACTTCTGCATGCCCATGTTTACCATATATATAGACATTATCTTTTTTATCGTAAGAATTCTTAATTCTGTTTTGCAGCTTCAGCACTACCGGACAGGAGGCATCTATAAGTTCCAAATTGTTTTGCAAAGCCAGCTGATAAGTAGAAGGCGGTTCACCATGTGCCCGGATCAATACTTTTTCGTTGTGCAGCTTGGCTAGTTCTGTATGATTAATAATCCGAAGACCTTTGTTCTCCAGCCGCTTTACTTCTTCATCATTATGCACAATATCGCCCAGACAATACAAATAGCCTTGTTCGTCCAAAATATCTTCAGCCATTTCGATGGCATACACTACACCGAAACAGAAACCTGAATTAGTATCTATGGTTACTTGCAGATTCAGCATATTAGTACAACATTAAATATATCAAATAGTTTTGAAAATTTTTATGTTTCGTTGTACTTTCTGGCGGTTACACTTAGTGCAAAACAGCTTGCAGCTTCTGCTGTTCTTGGGCAGTACACCGTTTTGTCTCCAGCAGGAATCTGGCAACAGTGGTTTGTACATCTTTATCTAACCCAGGCTGAGCAATGTTTTTTACAATCACTTGTCTGTCTTCGTCCAGGTTTTTGCTAGCTCCCAGAAAAGAGGGTAAGTAGTGTTGTACAGAAAACCGTAAAAACCGTAACTCTACATCCTCCGGGCTTAAACTAATGGCTTGCTCAAAGGTTTGTTGTGCTTTTTTCAGATAACTCAGCTTATTATATGGATTAAATGCATGCTTGGCTTTTAGGGCTTCCAAAGCACCTTTATACCCAATGCGGAGTGGCTCTTGAGAATTCTCTTTGATAAGGATAGCTAATAACTCCTCTGTCTTATTCTCATTTTCCACCGCCTGCAAATATTCGCGGCGCAGTGTATGTATATCTAAGCCTGGGTTTAGAAAGGCAGCCAATGAGAATGATCCCAAAAGAGACAGAATGAATAATTGTAGCATAAATTTTACCCTATATTCTTTTTTACAAATGTATAACAGAATGTTTGCAGATATGTTCAGTATTTTAGCTAAAACGAAAAAGGCTTCATTTAGTATGATGAAGCCTTTTATATAGAAGAGGTGTATTATTTATAAATATATCTGCAAACTGATGGCAAACTCTAAGTTTCCATTGGAGGTACGTAGGTTGTCGTTTGCCTTATTTGTATAGTTCGTTGCTCTGTAGCGGATAATAGGTTCTAAGGCTACATAATCATTCAAAAAAGCAGCGTAGCCAGCCCCAATGGAATAATTAAAAATCCGGGCCTCCGGATAAGCTGCTAACTCAGCACCTTTCCCAGATCCAAATCCTGCCCGGCCCTCCAGGAATATATTTACCGGAAAGTAATACCGCACAAAAGGTCCAATGGTAAATGAGTTGGAAGTAGTACGTATGTCGTTATCCCGGTTTCTTGAACTATTGTTCCGGATATCTGCATCTAATCCCAAAGCAAAACCATTTACGATAAAAAATCCTAACCTGGGGTTAAAAACAAGGGTAGCACTTCTGCTTTTGCTAACAATAACCGTATTGCCTGGACCTGGAGACTCTACTTTTCTGTTTCCTAAGGAACCACTGAAGCCGCCGCCCAGCAAGAAGTTGCCTTGTTGCGTCTGGCCATAGGAAAATGCGGCACTACATACCATACAAACAAATGCAATAAGTAATTTTCTCATGTAAACAATTAGATAGTGAGGGTACAAGTATACAAAAATATTTATGTTGGAGGCGGCCTATGAAAGATTTTGGCCAATTTTCCAATAAAACTAACTTATTACGCGTCCCATTGTTTTAAATATTCATAGACCAGATGTACTGGCAAACCCATTACGTTAAAATAAGAACCAATTATTTTTTCAATAGCAATCATCCCCATCCATTCCTGTGCACCATAAGCGCCGGCTTTATCAAAGGGGCGGTAGTTCTCCACATAGAATGTAATTTCTGCTGCACTCAAGCTTCTGAAATACACTTCGGTGCGATCTGAAAAAGTTTGTGTTCTAGTACGGGAAAAAAGGCAAACACCAGTTACTACCTCATGTTTCTGGCCAGAAAGCAAGGAAAGCATCTCAATTGCTTCTTGTTCGTTTTGTGGTTTATTCAATATCTGCCCATTGATGATAACCACGGTATCGGCAGCCAGTATAATTTCATCTGTCAGCTCTTCAGCAAAGGCCATGGCTTTTTTCTTGGCCAGATAAACCGGAACATCCTTTACAGGCATGTCTCCTGGAAAATCCTCCGGCACATTTTTAGTTTTCACAGAAAACACCATTCCAGCTCCCATCAGTAGCTGTTGCCTGCGGGGAGAATTAGAAGCTAAAACAAGGGGATAATTCAAATTCATTGGCTTGGATAGAGCTAAATAAAAATCCACAAATTACTTTCGGGTAAAAATAGGTAGACTTTTGAGGCATAGTATACCCACTGGCACATACTTTTTTTACTTCTTCCATAGAAATATCCTGCGTGATGAAGGCCATCTGTGCCTCACCTCTCAATACTTTGGTAAGGCATTCAGAAAAGCTTCTGGAGAATCCGATATTTTCACTTTTCCGCTGGTTTTTTCCTGGAATACCCAAAATCTTTTCAATTACAAAATAATGCAAGACCGTTAAATCTAGTTCTTTTACTTCCTGCGGAAATTGCCAGCTCATTTGCCCAAACACTTCTGGCTTCAGCCGGATCTTATAGGTACTATCTTTCAAGATTAAACCAAAAGCCCACTTTTTACCAAGGATAACTTCATTAAGCTCGTAAGGGTTTTCTACTGTTTTAATAATAAAGTACTTGTCCAGAGCAGTTAATAAATCTTCCTGGTTAATATCAGGCAGGTCTTTAATTAACCGGTGAGTAGGCAGAATACACAGATTATTTCCTTCCGTATTAGTTAGGTACATCAGGTGGTAATTATAGGCTTCCTTCCCAGTATGCGCTGGGTTGGCGGCTATCTGTTGCTTACGGTAAGTTAAAGAACTCTCGTACCGGTGGTGCCCATCAGCCAGAATAATTTGTTTATCTTGTAAAACCTCTACGAACCGCCGGATAATTCGATAATCGTGTATGACGCTTAGTACATCTTTTACTCCCTGGTAATCTTCTGTTTCGTACATAGGGTGTTGTATACTTTCATCCATATACGTTTCTAATTCCTGGCTTTCATCTGTATAGAGTCCATGTGTAGGACTTACATGCAGTTGAGTGGCCGTGAGCAAATCTAACCTATCAGCTACCGCACCTGGAATGGTATTTTCATGCCGCACAATTATTTTCTCCGGCCAGTCGTAGGCTTTTATGTGGCAGATAAATCCTTTGCGGCAATAGGTTGTGCCACTGCCAGGTAAAGCAAAATATTGATAGTACACATAAATAGCCGGTAGTTCATCTTGATGAAGAACGTGTTCCTTCTTCCATTGGGCTAGCAATTCTGCTGCTCTTTGCGGGGCATGATCGCCGGCTGGCACAGATAAATGTATGCTATTGTATGGATTCTTATATAAACTCTCCCGCTGCTTCTGCGACACCACATCAAATAATGGAGAAGTTAGTTCATCGATGGAGGGAAACCATTCTGAATTATACCGCCATGCCCGAAAGGGCTGTATTTCTGCCATACTGGTAATTTAGGTAATATAAATAGGCTTATAAAAGACTCTGCTAAAAAGGTTACAGAGTTACGTCTGGACGTAACTCTGCTTTCTCATGCGTGGTTCCACAAATCCCTGGAAATACAGCTATACTACTATAGCAATTATTTCAGCTTTACTAGGGTAGCACCGTAGCCAAATTTTTCTTTCATCGCATCTTTAAAAAACTGAACATATGGATGCTTGCCCAGCCGTTTATGTATTTCCATCCGCAATATCCCATTACCTACGCCATGGATAAACACTATTTCATCCATTCCGTGGGCTACAGCCTGGTCCAGGTTATTTTCAAAGGTTTTTAGCTGTAGCTGCAAGATTTCTGCGTTGCCCATCCGGTTATAGTCTTTGGTCAGTTTCTCTATATGCAGGTCTATTTCCCGGGCTGGAGCAGGCAGCGGGGTTTGTTGTATGTTTTTAGAATCGAAAATTCCATCCAGTATTTTATCCGGTTGCACGTCTACTGATTCTTTATCTACTTGAAACAGGTAGGCATCTTTGCCTAAGAGTGGAGCAGGCTGCTTGCTTTTGAAAAAGGTGTTGGCCCGGAACCGGATTTTTTTCATTAAAGGCTCCCGCATAGGAAAAGCACCTTCTTTAAAGAACAGCAGTTGAAGCATATATACCGGCCAATTTTCAAAATTTTTGGTAGTCACTTCATGAATCTTTACGGAAGATTTCTTTTGCAGCATACCAGCTACTAACCCTTTATAATTCTGCCCCTGCATTTCACCCACTGCAAAAGGTACGCCTAGATCGGTATTATTAACTAGGTACAAAGCCAGGTCTGTATCATTGATAAGCGTAAAAGCCATGTATACGCCTTGTGTAGCTACCACCCCTTTTTCTGTACGTGAAGCTATGGCATCTGCCTGCGGAACATTCCGTTTAAACTGGGCAGCTTCCTCTGCAGCAATAACCGCTACTTCATTCCGAAGCACAGGTATCCGGAAACCATCTTCAATTTCTACTTCTACCAGTTTGTTATCTATAATTCTCACTATTACGCCTTCTTCCTTAGCGTGAATCAGGCGTACTTTATCTCCAATATTCATATACTTATTTACTTTATTTTGCTAACAAAATCTACTCGATTACTTACTCCCCGTTTTCTGGCAAATTCTTTGATCGTCTGTTTGCGAAACTACAATATACTAACTTAGTACCCTAATATATTTAACCTATCTTATTCCGTTATACCGTATATGAAAACAGCCAAGCATGCACTTTTCGCATCCATTATTTTTTCCTCGCTTGTACAGTTCCCGGCAGCCGCTGAAGTTTGTTTGCAGGAGGGCTTGACTTTTTACAAGCATCCTGATGCTTCTATACAAGATACGTATACCAAGAATTTTGAGGTAAAAGATTTTGACCGGCTCAAGGTCGGCAGCATATTCAAAATCAATGTGCGCCCGGGCCAGGTGTTTGCAGTAAAAGTTAGCGGCGACCGTGAATATGTAGATGAGGTACTTGCAGAAGTGAAAGGAGGTGAGCTGGAAATAACCTTTAAAGAAGGAAAAACCCGTTTGCGGCTAAAAAATGCTGTAACAATAGAGGTAACATTGCCTTATTTGCGGGCTGTTAATTTTAGTGGAACCACCAATTCGACCATCCATCCCGGGTTTACCACAAGCAATTTTGTGGCTTATATTTCTGGTACAGCCAATGCCGAAATTACTATGGAGTCTCAAGAGATGTATCTGGATGTAAGTGGGGCGGCTAACTTAAAAATTACTGGTAAAAGCGATAAACTGAAGGTAAATACCGACGGCACTTCTGGACTGGATGCCTTTAATCTCACTGTAACTGATGCAACGGTTGATGTTTCGGGTACCAGTGGGGCCAAAATTAATGCATCGGGTAGCATTAAAGCTAACGCGAGTGGAGCCGCCTCTATTAAATACAAAGGTGATGCAAAAGTTGCTTCTATGAACACTAGCAAATTAAGTACAGTAAAGAAAGTAGACTAAGCCATTTATTATATTGACGAAAAGCGGAGAAACTATATTCCTCCGCCTTTTTCTTTAATACGCCATATGCTTTCAAAGGAAAAGGTACGCCATTTAGTTTTTGTGCAAGTAGCTATTTACAATTTACAGACATTGGCTAATTTATAGACATATGTTCAAATTCACCCATATGTCTTACCGTTCGCTTTCTTTGCTTTTGTTTGCTTTTTTACTTCTGCCCTCATTTGCCATGTATGCCTTGCAGACAGACTCTTTGGTACACTTAGGAGAGGTTACCTATAACTCACCATTTGAAAAGCAGGCATTTCAGGAATATTTCATTCAAGGCAAAAAGAATTATCTGGCTTTGTTTATGGCAGTAAGTAAAGAAACTGGTAACAGCGAATTTGATAAAGCACAACAAGTATATGAGGAAATGGTGAATCAACTTAATACAGCTGATGTACAAAATAAAAGTGAAGCAAAGAAGATAAAAACTATTTACAGCCAGACCCACGACCGGTTGCTAAGTAAGTATGAATTGAAAAACCATTTCTCTGAAATATTTACAACCGGAAAGTATAATTGCGTATCGGCAACCGCTTTGTATGGATTGCTCTTTGACGATATGCAAATTGCTTATAGCATTAAAGAGTCTCCCACACATGTATATTTAATCGCTTACCCGCATACTCAAAAAATTTTAATAGAAACAACTGATCCACGCCGGGGATATATAGTGTTCGATGACAAGTTTAAATCAAGTTTTGTTTCAAACTTACGTTCTGGCAAGCTTATCAGTGAACAGGAGTACAAAGCTGAAAATACAAATGTGTTGTTTGATAAATATTACTTTTCTGAGGAAAACATAACAATAAAAGAGTTAGTTGGCATACAATATATGAATGATGCTCTCTACAAATTGCAAGCTAACCAGTTGGAAGAAGCATTTGTACAATTGGAAAAAGCATATCTGTTTTATCCTTGCCAGAAAGCTGGTTACTTATTACTCTCTACAGCCGCCCTCATCCTAGATAAACGCAATTATACAAGTATTGAAGATGCCAATTATCTAACTAAGCTTGCCAGGTACAAGGAATATGGAATTAGTAATGACAATATTATTGGTGAATTTCATAGACTTACCCAACTTCATTTGATCAATAATAACCGTCCAGAATTATATGATACGTTTTACCATAAGTTAAGTACAGCTATCTTCGATAAAGAAATAACACAGGAAATTGGATACATCTATCATTACGAGCGAAGCCGGATATTATATAACCAAGGCAGGTATCAGGAATCTCTTATTTTTGCAGAAAAAACCTATGTGCTTAAACCTGAAAATATAGATGTACAAACCTTGTTTGTTTCAACCTTAGGAAACATGCTAAAGGCGCAAAGTGACGGGGCTAAAGTACTGGAAACATTAAGTGCTTATGAGCTGAAATTCCCCAAGTTACTCAGCAATAATATTTTTTGTATGTACCTCGTAAATGCTTGTTTAATATCTTGTGGGCAGCAGTATGAACTTAAAAAAATAGCTGAAGCCGAAAAATTAAGAGCTAGGTTTGAAAAGTTGTATGCAGAAAAGGGAAAAGATATTGTTGATAGTAACCTAATTGGCAGGGTATACTCCACCGGTGCAATGCATTATTTCCGGGCTGGCCATGATGCTAAAGCGAAAGCTATTTTAATGAAAGGGTTGGAAATTGCTCCTAATGATTATGAAATGCAGCGTAGGCTTCAACTATTAAAGTGATGGGTTTATAAACCCTTATTTTCAATAGCTAAATTGTATTTAGTTTGCATAATCAATTTCCCACCTTGTCTGGTCGTTTTCTGGGCAATAATGTTTAGCTTTTCCATCGTGTAGAACCCTGGCGGAACTGAATAGCGGATTTCTCCTACGCCTCCTTTTGTTAGAATGCCTATTAGGTTATCATTCATATATTTTCCTTCGGAAAGTTGTCCTGTATAAAACTTCACATTTCTGGCTTTATCAGATAACGATATTTTTACTACAAATTCCCTTTTCAAAGCTATATTGTCTACTTCTTCAATTACTATAGTTAATTTGGATGGCAAAACGTTACCCTCACTAGAATATTCTTTCAAGCCCACACCGGGAAAGCCATTCTTGTAAGGCTGCTCTGCTAGTAACTTCCCTTCTGTGCTGAATATTTTTTCTGTCCCATGAATTTTCCCGTGCAAATAGGGAGTAACTTTATATAACTTACCATTTTTGTGATACCACTTCAACTCTTTCTCTAGTACGCCTGCTTCATAAGTAAATTCTGCATGCAAGGTGCCATCCGCATAGTAATCTTTTGCCGGACCATGAAGTTTACCATCTTTCAAGTTTAATTCTGATAAAATAGACCCATCTTTTCGCTTATTTACCACTAATCCATCTTTTTTCGGCTGTTTTTTCTTTGTTGAGGGCTTCTCTGTATGCTCATTGCTAGCCGCCACCTTTTTGGCAACAGCTTGCGTAACATTATTTATATGATCACAACCAGTAAGTATAACAATCAGTAAAGGGATTAAAACTAGTTTCATTGTAAAAAGTAAAAGTCTGAATAGAGAATTTTTAATAAAGCGAATAAGCAGATTGTTTACCAATTAGCTTATTGATTTCTTTAAAAGAACTTACACAGCAATCAAAACCCAAAAAACAAATTGGCTCATCAACTATCATCTATTGAAATAGTATTCAAATTTTGAAACCATTATACATTTATTTGTATAGGATAGCTTTATACAATCTTTCGTTAAATAATTCCGTATGAGTATTGAAATTAACCATCATACTAAAATGAAATTATTAAAGATTATAACCATTTGTGGTATCTGCTTTTTAGGACTTACCTTTACTTTCGCTCAAACAAATGATAATAGTAATAGTGATTCAACTATTACTAATCCTGAAAACTCTAGTATTCGTGTTGATTCACTTAATAACTCCAACAATGTAGATTTAAACAACGAAGTTGAAAAATCTTCAACGAATACTGAGGCCGAAAACTATGGAGCTAATAGCAAAGCACTAAAAGAAGAAAGAAAATTAGAAAAAGAGCAAGCCAAGCAAAACAACCTGGAAGAGAAAGCCCAACGGAAGGAAGCCCGTGAAGAAAAAAAACTGGATAAAGCGAATAAACGTGCTAGTAAACAGGAACGCAAGGCAGCAAAAGCGGAATTAAGAGTAAGTAAAGCGGAACGCAAAACAGAAAAAGCGCGTCAAAAAGCAGAAAAGAAAAAAGCGAAATTAGAACGTGCGCAGGACAAGCTAAATGATGCTTCAAATTAATTGGGTATAGAGTGATAAATCCTTACCTAATCAAAGTAATTTAATAGAAATGCATTTTATAGTAATGGTGATGGGAAAGTTGATATAATTATATTTCAGCACCTATTACATTTATTTAGCTAAGAAACATAATTGCTACTTATTTGTAGCCCACACCTTGCAGTAAAAATATACTTGGCGTATTTGCTATTCGTAAGTCTACTAACAGCATTTCTATTGAAAAAGAAAATGAAGCTTTTAGAATCTTAATACATAGTATATTTTTTATTAAATCAATGCGTTACAAAAGGCTAAATAAAAACGCCTTTCTATGCAAATAGAAAGGCGTTTTTGTATAAGGGCTAAAATACAACCCACAAAAAAGATATTCTTACTTGCTTGATTATAACATATTGCTGGTTCAATGTTTATTTCTCAACCGGAATTTAGGGTAAGGGAGTACTAGTAAATGATATTATTTTTTAAGCTTTTGCTTGATAGGTTGGGATTTGATAATCTCTTTTAATGCTAGTAAATCTTCAAGACTTTTAAAATTCTTTTTATAAAACCCGATTGCTACATACTTATCTGTATAAAGCAGCAGCATATGATCCGTTTCTTCAATTTTATAAAAAGTTTTCCAAGTTAGTTTAGAAGAAAAGGTCTCTGCTTTAGTTTCTACTCCTTCATTAGTAAAAGTATAGAGGATGTTTTCTTTAATATACTTGTTTGTTTTATAGTACTTCCTTAGTTGCAAGCACATAATAGCAGGTAGCACACCAAAGATATAGAGGGTAAGAAACAGATAAAAAGTAAGAAGTACATTTACTCCTAGATTGTCCTCTATAACAATATATCCGACATAGGCATATATACAGGCAAACATCACCCATAAAAACCACCTGGACTTAAGTTTTAGAAGTAAGCTATATTTCAGAAAATCCTTAAGTGTGATGGTATTGGTAACAACTATAGCTATTGTTGTAGCAGCAGAATCTAGAGTTTCCATAGGATAGTACATTTTGAAAGGTAAGCTAAAGCAATGCTTTCATTAATTGATCAATTTTTCAAAAGTCAACAGTATACAGACAGCAGAAACTTAACTAAAGTAGAAACTAGACTTAGAGAGTGTTACAGGAAGTGTGGAAAATGAAAATGGTTAAATTCATTATCCTAACCCACACTACCTATGCAAGCTGACAAACCTATTCTGACCAAAGAATTTCTCTCCCAATTTAAGAGCGAACAGGATCTGACTGAGTTTTTCACTAATCTATACAAGCAGGCTTTAAACCAAATGCTGGAAGGGGAACTCGATGAGCATCTGGGCTATGGCCGCTATGAACGTAAGCCTGTCGCTGATGGCAACTACCGCAATGGCAAGAAAGATAAGCACCTCAAGACCACCTATGGCAAACTAGATTTGCAGGTACCTAGAGACCGGGATGGCAGTTTTGAGCCACAGCTAGTAAAGAAACGACAGACAGCTTTAGCCAAAGTGGAAGATACTGTACTCTCCTTGTACAGTAAAGGAATGAGTACGCGCGATATTGAACAGCAGATCAAAGAACTGTATGGAGTAGAATTATCGGAAGGAACTGTCTCCCGGATTACTTCCCGTATTGTGAATCTAGTCACCCAATGACAGCAAAGACCTTTACAGTCGGTGTATCTGATGCTCTGGTTAGACGCTTTGCGTTTTCATGTCCGGCAGGAGCACAAGGTAATAAGTAAGTCTTGCTATTTAGCCATTGGCTTGAATCCGGAAGGCAAAAAAGAAGTGTTGGGTATTTGGCTGTCTGCTACTGAGTCTGCTTCCTTTTGGTTACAGGTGCTCACTGACTTAAAAGGGCGAGGGGTAACAGACATTCTATTGGCCGCGACCGATAACCTAGTGGGCCTACCTGAAGCTGTCGAAGCTACCTTTTCCCATAGCTTGGTACAGGTCTGCCTTTGTCACCAGATCCGGAATTGCTTAGCCTATGTAGCCTTTGATGAGCGCAAAGAGTTTGCACAGGATCTGTATCCTATCTATCAGGCAGCCACCAGGGAAGTAGTCGAAACTCCCCTGTTGAAATTAGAGGAAAAATGGAGTAAAAAATATCCACAAGTGGTTAAAAGTTGGTTTACCAACTGGAATCGCTTGAGTGTGTACTTTGACTTTCCCCAGGAAATCCGACGTTTGCTTTACACGACTAACATCATTGAGAGTTTAAACAGTATGATCCGCAAGTACACCCGAAATAAACTGGTATTCCCCGATGATCAAGCAGTGCTCAAAACAGTATATTTAGCTTTGGAGCAGGTGAGTAAAAAATGGACCATGCCGGTAGCTCATTGGCAGCGGATTCTGGCGCAGTTTGCCATTTTGTATCCGGATAGAGTCAAGTTAAACCTATAAGAAAAATATTTACACACTTTTTGGAACAGTCTCATGATTTAAATGCTAAACATTACTGTGTAATACATGCAGTGGAAAGAATTTTTAATATCATATGAATAGGTAGATGTTTGCATATACCTATGAAACACTTTTATATTCTCTATCTTTTACTAGTTATACTGTTTGTAAAAGGCTGTGCACCTATTATTGTAATGGGACCTTCTTACCCTCAGGAGCAACCTAGAGAACACTATTCCATTAATATTCCTAAAGGTCATCTTCCTCCTCCTGGTCATTGCCGGATCTGGTATCCTAATAAGCCTGCCGGACATCAACCTCCTCCTCAACGTTGCCCTATTCCTTTGAATCAAATACCACTTGGAGCGTATGTGGTTTCTAGAGTAGATGGAGATAGTAAACGATGTATGGTGAAAGTATACCATGAACAGCGCCCAGGAGTGGTAGTAGATATCCACTATCTAAATATGGCTGATAATTAATATTAAGTAGTAAGAATGCTTATCAAAACTTTCAAAAGTCATTTCTAAACAAATACAACTTTTTTAGTACTAAATAATTATGTGTAAGAAAAGCCTTCTAGTATTATTTGCTAGTTTATCCCTATTCACTTTCTCTTGCAAGAAAGATACAGAACCTACTCCCATCAAACCTGTAAATACTATCAGCAACTTCGGAGAGGTAACCTCAGCTGTAGTCATTGTTAATCCTATAATCAATAAAGGCTCTACTACTACTGTTACCACGGGCAGCCAAAGAGCTGATGTAGCTATTCAGGCAGCTAACCTTCCTGCAGTAACAACAGACATCACAGGCTTAGCAGTTGTTCAGGCATTACCTACAGGAGCTGTACCCTTGAAGTTTCCTACAGGGAATATCAACTTGAATGTGGTAAATGAAAAAGAGCTCTATGATGTGGTGGTAGCAGTAAAAGAGAATGGAGTACAAGAAGTAATTTCAGCTATCCGCTATCCAATCGGAGGTAATGTAATTGTACTTAGCCCTGGTCAAAGTATTTCACAAGCAGCCTCTGTTGATAACGCTATTATATTTTTACAAGAAGGTGTATATCCTGGTGATGTAGAGGTAAGAGGGACCGGTGTATTAATCTTTGGAGCCTGGTCTCCTGTTGACGGGCAACTGTCTGTCATTGATGGTAACTTAACAGTGATGGGAGGCAGCGCCAGAGTAAGAGGCATTAAAGTTTCACAAAAGATTACAGCTAGTGCAAATTCATTTTCTGCTGCTTTCTGTAACTTCAACAATGCTAATATTACAGGAAACTCCAATTCCTTAATTAGAAACTCCTTTACTGGCTCACAAATTACAGTGCCTAGCTCTAATGCAGTGTTAGTAGATAATACTGGTATTCTTTAGTAAGAACACATTCATCATAACAACCTGCTTTGTATAATTGTACAAGGCAGGCTGTTTCTTGTATCATCTAAATTAAAAACTAAAAGATTGAAATTAGTGTATAGAAATAGGCATAAGAGTACCGCCATTGAATTAATGAAGACAGAGACAGAGTTTGATATTTGGATTAGAGCAGCGGAGACATATACGAAGTAAAAGTGAGCAGAGCTGTGTTTATTGTTACTCAATTGTTACTCAACAAATAAAAAAGCCTTATAAGTATTTCACTTACAAGGCTTTACAATAATTAAAAAGTACCAGGGGCGGGAATCGAACCCGCACGAGCTTTTGGCTCACAAGATTTTAAGTCTTGCGTGTCTACCTGTTCCACCACCCCGGCATTTACTGACAGGTATCAGTATTTTCCAACAATAAAGCACCGTTGCCGGTGCTTTAGTAAGTAAGTGAGCGAAAGACGGGGTTCGAACCCGCGACCTCGACCTTGGCAAGGTCGCGCTCTACCAGCTGAGCTACTTTCGCGTATAATCTGTGAATCAGATTGTGAGTGCAAATGTACGAACTGAATTTAAAAATGCAAAAGCAATCTTCTAAAAATTAATTCAAATTAAAAAATTTTAAAAGACTGCTTTTTGCAAGCTATTTGTTATTCTGGCTCTTTTGCTGAGGTCCGTTATTGGGATTATTATAATCAGTTTCTATCTTCTTAATATCTCCTCTCTCTCTGGTTGTACCTCTCTGGCCGGAGTCTCCTGTATCAGAAACCTGCTTTTTTGTTGGATTGTTAGTTGGAATTTCTTTCTTTTTTGTCATAGCTGTAAAATTTATTGTAAAAAATCTAAGTTAAGCCTGATAAAAAGGCCCGTTTCTACATACGGATTTTGCCATAGGATTGATTAGGAAACAAACTACTTTAATTTATTTTATAAAGCATCTATTTGATACACCTTTGACATTCAGTTAATTACTTATCTGATCTTTATAAGAATTTTGTTTTGAGTTCACTTACCCAGTTTGTTTTGAGTGAAAAAGGAGTTGAATCTCATTTAGCTTTAGTAAAGCTTCTACCGGAGATATTGTATTGATATCAAGCTTTTCCAGAATGCTTTTTATTTTTTCAAAACGGGGATCGGCGGCTTCAAATATTTTCAGCTGATAATTGTTTTTCGGAATATCTTTTATCTTGCTATCACTCTTATTACTGATTTTATCTTTCTCCAAGTGATGCATAATTTCATTCGCCCGTAAAACTACTTGGTTAGGCATACCTGCCATTTGAGCCACATGAATACCAAAGCTATGTTCCGAACTGCCCTCTTGTAACTTCCGCATAAATATTACTTTATTGCCTGCTTCTTTCACAGACACATTGTAATTTTTAATTCGCGGAAAATCCTCTGCTAATTGATTTAATTCATGATAATGGGTGGCAAATAGTGTTTTGGCTTTGTACTTTGGGTGCTGATGCAGGTACTCTACAATAGACCAGGCAATGGAAATACCATCGTAGGTACTGGTACCTCGCCCAATTTCGTCCATCAAGATCAGGCTTCGGTCACTTAGGTTATTAAGAATACTAGCGGTTTCCGTCATTTCTACCATGAACGTGGATTCTCCTTTTGAAAGGTTATCAGAGGCACCTACCCTGGTAAACACTTTATCCACCATTCCTATCCAGGCCGATGAAGCTGGCACAAAACTTCCCATTTGTGCCATCAGTACAATTAAAGCAGTCTGTCGCAAAAGGGCGGATTTACCAGCCATATTGGGGCCGGTTATGATTACTATCTGCTGTGTTTCATCATCTAGGTAGATATCATTCGGCACAAAAGCTTCGCCCAAAGGCAGTTGTTTTTCTATTACTGGGTGGCGGCCATCTTTAATGGAAATAATTCTGGCATCTGAAATCTGTGGACGGACATATCGGTTCTTCTTCGCTATACTTGCAAACGAACATAAGCAATCGAGCTTTGCCAATACCTGAGCATTACGCTGAATATGGGTAACATACTCAGCAGCTGTTTGCACTAGCTGGCTGTATAACTGGCTCTCTATAGCAAATATCCGTTCTTCCGCATGCAGAATTTTTTCCTCATATTCTTTTAGTTCCTGCGTTACATATCTTTCGGCATTTACCAAGGTTTGTTTGCGTATCCAACTGGCAGGTACTTTATCGCGGTGTGCATGCGTTACTTCCAAATAGTAGCCAAATACTTTGTTATATGCTACTTTCAATGAATTAATACCAGTATTAGTAATCTCCCGCTGTTGCAGTTGAAGCAAATAATCTTTTCCAGAAAAGGCAATATTGCGCAATTCATCTAGTTCTTGATGAATACCTTCTTTAATTATGTTACCCTGATTGGTTAATACTGGCGGATCTTCCGTTAGTTCTTTGTCCAGCTTATCCAGCAAGAACTGACAGGCATTTAGCTGGTCAGCCAGCTTTTTAAGCTGAGGTAGCGTACTACTGCTTAACACTTGTTTGATGGGTGTAGTATGCTGTAAGGCTTTTTTTAATTGCTGCAATTCTCGTGGATTTACTCGACGCACAGCTACTTTGGAAATCAATCTTTCCAGGTCACCGATCTGGCGAAGGTGTTGCAAAAAAGCGTCCTGTACTTGTTCTTCAGCAGTAAAAAATTCTACAACATCTTGCCTCTCTTCGATCATTGTTTTTTCTTTGAGAGGCAAGACAAGCCATTTTTTCATCAGACGGCCGCCCATTGGCGTAACAGTTTGGTCCAAAATCTGGATTAAAGGGACTCCTCCCTCCTGTTGTGGAAAAATCAATTCTAAGTTTCGGATAGTAAATTTATCCAACCACACGTAGCGATCTTCTTCTAATCGGGAAATATGGGCAATATGCTTTATCTCCTTATGCTCGGTTTCTGATAAATAATGTAGAATACAACCGGCTGCTACGATACCTTCAGGTAAGCCTTCAATACCAAAGCCTTTTAATGAATTAGTATTGAAATGTTGTATTAAGCGTTCGTAAGCAAAATTATACTGGAATATCCAATCCTCCAGATGAAAGGTGGTATGCTTGTCGCCAAAGGTAGCATGAAATTTATTCCGTTGGTTTTTGCAATAGAGTACTTCTGCTGGTGCAAAGCTCTGCAGAAGTTTATCTATATAGGCTGTTGTACCTTGCGAAGCAAAGAACTCTCCCGTAGAAATGTCTAGGAAAGCAATTCCTACAGTTTCGCCAGCTATATGAACAGCCGCTAGATAGTTGTTCCGTTTTACATCCAGTACGTTGTCATGAAAAGCAATACCTGGCGTTACCATTTCTGTAACACCCCTCTTTACAATTCCCTGGGCAAACTTAGGATCTTCTAGCTGATCGCAGATGGCTACCCGCTGTCCAGCTCTAACCAACTTAGGTAAATATGCATCCAGTGAATGATGGGGAAAGCCAGCCAGAGGGGTTTCGGATGCGGCCCCATTAGATCTTTTCGTTAATACAATTTCTAAGATACGGCTTGCTTTTACAGCGTCATCTCCAAAGGTTTCATAAAAGTCGCCCACCCTAAATAATAGCATAGCACCTGGATACTTAGCTTTAATAATATTGTATTGCTTCATTAAAGGGGTATCGGCTTTATGCGAGGCGTTTTCTTTATTTTGTGTAGTTTTGGTCTGTTTTGTTTCCATGTAAAAATCTTTGTTATTGCCTTTTGCTTAAAGGTCAACTTTATATCAACTACGTTGGCAGATAACTCTAGCTAATACTTATTATGTATGCGTAAATTACACACCGACGAACTTAACAGAATATCTGTGGAGGAATTCAAAAATACGAAAAAAAATCCGTTTGTACTTCTTTTAGACAATGTGCGCAGTATGCATAATGTAGGTTCGGCCTTCCGGACAGCCGATGCTTTTATAGCAGAGAAAATATATTTATGTGGTATTACTGGTACACCTCCTCACCGGGAAATTACTAAAACAGCTCTTGGTTCAACAGAGTCTGTAGCTTGGGAATATGTAAATGAAAGTAGTATAGTAATTGAGCAGCTCCGGAATCAAGGTTATACGATTGTAGCTGTAGAACAGGTAGAACACAGCACACTTCTGCCAATGTTCCACGTGAAAAAAGATGAGAAGTACTGTTTTATTTTTGGTAATGAAGTCTTTGGAGTAGATGAAAAATTAGTGGCAACCGCTGATATTTGCCTTGAGATTCCTCAGTATGGCACTAAACATTCTCTCAATATTGCAGTTAGTATAGGAATTATTGTATGGGACTATGTGGCTAAACTGCACTATATTGCGTAACAGTAGAGTAACACCTTGATAATAATTTGTTAATAAATAGGTAAGCTAATATATTTGTAATATAACCTTATTACTCTTATGAAAACCAAGAAAGAATCTAAAAAGGAACTAACTTCTAAAATACTTGAAAAAATTCAGGAAGCTTTTAGTGGAGTTGATAATAAAGCAGTTAAAAAAATTAAACGTTCTGCAGAAGGTACAGCGAAAAAGTTAGCGAAAAAAATATCTGCTACTGTCGAAAAGATCACTAAAAAACAAGAAGCTGCTGCAGCAAAAGCTAAGAAAAAAGAAGCAAAAAAAACAAAAAAACTGGGAAAAGCTCAGCCAGTGCAAGCAGCCAAGACAAGCAACAAAAAGCAAAATGTTCCTGCTCCTACTGTCCATGCAACATCTAGTAAGCCCATTATAGCTAAAGCAACTGCTACTCCATCAGCTAGAAAGAAAATAGCTCCTAAAACAACAGATGCGCCTTCAATTGCAGCAAAGGATACATCTACTAATGGGGTTCACAAGGATGAAAATAAAGAAGCATAGTTCATGCAGAAATTGAAGGCAACTATATTATGGATATTGTCAAAATAAGAAAGAGGCGTAAAGCCTCTTTCTTATTTTTCAATGAATAATTTTATTCTGTTTATGAGTTACTGTCAGACGTACCAATGTTAATGGTATTTTTGCTTAACCAGGCATTCAACATCCAAATAGTTTTTTCCTGATTTCCTATGTAGTCTTCTAACATGTGGGTAGTACCTACATCATCTATATCGCTAGCTCTTCTCCAGGCTTCCCGTTCTTTCATCAATAGCCCTTGTAAATCCCGGATTGTGAACTTCACAGTATCATGATCATTGTTTACATTTTTGGCTTCCTTTACACTCGAAGTTTCTATATAATCAGTCATGGTATGCAAAGGTGTATAGCCTAAAGTAAGAATACGCTCGGCTATTTCATCAATTGCATTTTTAGCTTCTTCATACAATTCTTCAAACTTTTCGTGCAATTCAAAAAACACATGGCCTTTTACATTCCAATGAAAACCTCTTAAGTTCTGATAATGCACCTGATATGCTGAAAGTACATCATTCAGCATTGTAGCAATTCCCTCTACTTTCTCTGTTTCTAATCCTATATGATTTAATTTTTGTTCTTGAACTTGTGCCATAACGTGGTTTGCTTTTTAAAAATTAATAACTTAAAAAATAACGGCTTAGTCAGGAAAATGTTTAGCTTTTTTACCAACTAGGTGTTTTATTAATCTTTATATACTATCAATGATATTTCACTATAAGCAGTTATACACCTGCTTTCTATCTATTAAATGAAAGTGTTTGACTCATTATTGTCTATTTGAAATGAATTATTCGTTTTAGTAGCCCGTTTATATATAATTGTGAGAAATAAAGTATTTTGTACTAGTTGAGTAGGTATAGGTAGAAAGCAATAACCTTCTTATGAACTAAGCATAAAAAATAGAAGAATAGGGTTATTTTGCCAACATCAAATAAATAGAGTAGTATTCTTAATATTCACTGTTAACTAATAAAAACATGGCTTTGAAAAGACCTTTTAACTTTCAGAAATGGATAGATGAACATAGGCACCTTTTAAAACCTCCAGTAGGAAATCAGCAAGTTTATACGGGTAACGAAGATTTTATAGTCATGGTGGTAGGCGGCCCAAATGCCCGTAAGGATTACCACTATAATGAAGGTGAAGAATTTTATTATCAGTTAGAAGGAGAAATTGTACTTAAAGTGATAGAAGATGGCAAACCTGTGGACATACCACTGAAGGCTGGTGAAATATTTTTGTTGCCAGGTAAAGTGCCACATTCTCCCCGACGTACAGCAGGCTCTATTGGCCTGGTATTTGAACGCTACCGCCAGCCTGGTGAACAGGATGGTTTCTTGTGGTATTGCGAAAACTGCGGAAATAAATTATATGAAGAATATGCCCTAATTACCGATATTGTAAAGCAACTACCACCCATTATGAACCGCTTTTTCGATTCGATAGAACTACGGACTTGCAAAAAATGTGGTACAGTAATGGAAAAACCATAAGCAGGTTTCTCATTATAGCTGAAAAAATAGTAAATTACTAGATACTGTACTTGCCAGTTTTCCCGGAAACGTAACTCCTATTTTATTACAGGTAGTAATACTTCCACAAGCAGACATAACAGGCAAAGGCATATAGGTATTGCTCTTTGCTTCGTTTAGTAAATTTAACATGCACAAAAATGAACAAACTACTTTATTGCTGGCTGCTAACGCTGATTTTTGCTTGTAGTAAAAGTGTAGAAGAACGGAGTCATACAGTGGTAGCTATTGTCAATGGCAATACTGTAGAACTAAAGAATGGATTACGCCTGCAGCTAATAGGGATAGAAGCGACTCCAGAAGCCCATGAATATTTGACTGGTACGTTACTGAATAAAAAAATTAGGTTTACCACTGACCGCAGCAATCGCTATGAAATTAAAAGTGCCGTACAGGATGTATATGCCTATATAAAAACTATTAAAGGAGTGTCCATTAATGGAGAACTCCTAAAACAAAGACTCTCTTCTCTTAATAAAGAGTATCTGACTGATAGCTTAAGTGCCTTTCAATCGTATGTAACTGGTGATGTTACCTCTACAGTTGCCAAAGGTAAAGACTCCTCACTTACAGAAGCTGAAATTGACTTACCGAAAAAAAAAGATAAGGAAAAGGCTTTGGAAATTAAACCCCTGCGGCAACTGGTGCGAATGGCTGAGCCTTGTGTATTTTTAATTTATGCAATGGATTCTGATGATAATATTACTGGTACTGGTACAGGTTTTTTTATTAATGAGCAAGGTTTGGCCGTGAGTAACCACCATGTATTTAAAGGGTCTAACAACTGGAAAATCAAATTAAAATCAGGCAAAATATATCCGGTTTCGTCCGTTATCCACTCTGATGCAGAAGTAGATTATATTATTTTTAAGGTTGCTATTGACGACTCTCCTTTTCTACATTTATCTGGGCAGTTACCGGAGAAGGGAGAGGATATTTTTGTACTAGGCAACCCCAAAGGACTGGAAAGTACCGTTACGCGCGGTGTAGTCTCCGCTTATAGAAGCTTGAATAAACGAAATGATTATATTCAGATTGATGCAGCTATTTCTCCCGGAAGTAGTGGTAGTCCAGTTATGAACATGCAAGGCGAAGTAATTGGTATTGCAACTGCCAAGCTAGATCAATGTGAAAGCTGCAATTTTGCCGTAAATATTCAGCTGGTAGAAAAAGTCCTGGAAGCGCAGTAGGTATATTTATTTCTCTGCTATGTAAAAAAAGTCCAAGCAATTATCTACATCCTGACTTAGAAAATAATCTTCATAGCTAATTTCATTTACCAAACTATCATTGTTATTCATCAGCGATTTCCGGTTCATCCTGTTCAAAAAGTCATAGGGTATCTGAAGCAGCGTTCTAGGCAACCGGTATTGTAAATTGAAAATATCAAACCGGGTAATCTTTTCTACTGCCTTCTTATTTTTACTATAGTACTCCATTACTTTAGTATTGCCATGAACACCTTGTTTATCTACTTTTCTGAAGTATTTCTGTACTAGAGATTGTAATCCGGCAGCTGTATATTCCCGGATATGCCAAGGATTTCGTGTGAGCGAAAGTTTGATATTGGGCGTAGTGATAATGGCTTTGCCTCCAGGTTTTAAAACGCGGTATATTTCTTTTATAAAAAGATCGTCGTTTTCTATGTGCTCAATTACCTGGAAAGTTACAATATAGTCGAATGTATTATCGGCAATGCCTGTAAAAGGAGGTATATGCTGATAAACAAAATTCAATTGCGGATAATCCTGCTGGAGTACCTTTAGCAATTCTTCATTTTTGTCAATACCTGTATACCGTTCACAACTCTGGGCTAATACATCTAAGCCACGGCCAACACCACATCCAATTTCCAGCAAATTGCCATGTATTATTTTGCCAGCTTCATGATAAGCAAAAAATAGCCGTTGATGTACCGGATTATCGGATACAATTTGTGATGACGTAATTTCAGTGGTACTAAAAGCCATAGTAATTCAATGTGAAAATTAAGAAATGTAGCCGTTAAAAAATGAAGGTCAGTAAAATGATCATTTTCAAACAGCTACACTTTCACATTCTTTAAATGCAATTAAAATTTAATTCCTAGTTTTTTAAGCTGCGCTTTCACTGTGTTTTTCAAGTTTTCTTTTACGGTTGTGCCTACCTTCTTAAAAGCAGTATCTTCTGGCTTGGACTTAAACACAGTGTCATGATATTTCAGATTAGCGTTAGCCGGCAGATTGGTATAGAAGTAAGTATAAAATGATTTCCGTGTTTCTCCTGGAGGAAGGGTAATTTTGGAATACCCATGGTAAGATATATCACTCGTTTCAAAAATGAGACAGCGATTAAATAAGGGGGGTACCGCTTTTACCATTTTACTCATATCAGCATTCCACATTTCCATGGCTCCACCATATTCCTGCTTCCAGTTTCTATTCAAGTAAACAAGCATATTCAAGCGGCGATGTACATTCTTTAGATGATGAATATTAAAATCCACATGAATATCCAAAAAACTACCATCTCCCCCTTGATGCAGGCCAGTGCCCAGTTTATCGTCTGTGATAAATACATCTTTAATGCCTGTTACCTGGGACATCCACCTGGCAAAATCAGGCGACATAAATTCATTCCGTACTTGCGTAAACACCGGATGGAAGTCACTGAAATTAGAACCTTCAGATTTATTTTCGTTTAGGCCTTTATAATGCTTGCTGAGCTTTTCTATAGAGGGAAAGTTATCATAAAGTTGTGCGGCTATTTCTTCTTTTAGAAAATTATCCATCACAATATGCTTATAAGGTTGTCCGCTGGCAAATTCAGCCGTTAGCTTGTTAAGCTTCTCAGGATCTAGGTATGACTGATTAATGGTAGTCAACATATATGTATGTATTGAATGAATTACTAATTATTGGCTATTATGTATGTGTACAAAAATATCCGAAAAATGGTTTTCAGGCTATTGCTACATATCAGGCAAAACTTTATAACTAAACCTTTTTTCAAATAAACGAAACTACTTAACTCCTTTTTATACCCAACTTGTTACTCCAGTTGGCGCTATGCTCCTATAAATTCGTACAAAAGTAAGCGATTACCTGTTTAAAAAGAAGAAGTTCGCAGAAGCATTATACGAACACTTTTTATAATTAGGCTATGTTAGGAATTTATTTCTATTTTCTATGATAAATAACCCTTCTTTTTGCGTTTATTATCAAACATAGCATGTGTTTTACTAGATTAACTTTATATGTGCAAGCATAGTATATATGATTGATATCTATTTACTATTTTATTAGTACCTATTGAAATACGAGTACCTTTGTTTATACTTATTTATGTGTTGATTGCCAAAATGCCTACTTATCTATGAGATATATTATTGTAGTTGCCCTAGCACTGTTTCTCTGGAACTGTTCCCGTACGCCCCGTACCAGCAACCGACAAGATGCAGGCTTTACAAGCGAAATCCCTTTTACGTTTAAAAATAAAACCCTCGATAATGACTCTACTATTCGGGTATATATGAATGTAGAAATGAAGCGGGCTCCGGAAGGTTATTCGGTAAGTGAATTCCTCAGCGACTATTCTTTTTCCTACACAGTGGTGCAGGAATATGCCAGCAAAGAGGTGCTTGCCAGCAGAAACCTAACACTTACCGACCAAACGGTTAGAAAAATAGCACCCGGCACGTTTACCCTCTTTTTTGATGTATACAAATTATCTATTCCAAGCGCCGTTTTATGGCTACAGATTACTGATAATAAAACAAGCCAGAAAATTAGAAATGATGTAGTGCTACGCTTCAACACTAATAAATTTTCTGAGGAGTTTGCTGTATTTAATGAGGCAGGAGATTTACCTTATGTCAAACATTATTTCTATGCCACTGATACACTACAGATAAAAGATTTGCGCAGTACTGAAAAGCAAATGATTGTGACCCGGTATAATCATGATTTTGATCCGGCACTTTCACCCATGGCGACGGCAGGCAAAAATGTAGCGAAAACTCTGGAGATTGACACTACTTTTATGTTACCTACTAATCAGCCTTTTGTACTAGCGCAGCCGGGCCTGTACTTCTTTCAGGATGATACTAGTGCTAATGCAGGAGTAGGTTTGCTAATAGTAGACAAACGTTTTCCCCGAATGACCCAGCCAGAAGATCTGGTGGAACCGCTTATTTATATCAGCACAAATAACGAAATAAAAGAAATAGCTTCTACTACAGCACCCAAAAGAACCTTGGATACTTACTGGCTACGCCTGACTAACAATAATGAATCTAAAGCCAGACGAACCATACGGGCTTATTACCGTAGGGTAACGCAAGCCAATGAATTATTTACTACTTATAAAGAAGGCTGGAAAACAGATATGGGAATGGTGTATATTGTGTTTGGCCGTCCCGATCAGGTAGCCCGTTCTAAAGATAAAGAAGTATGGACGTATACACAAAACTCCAATTTCTCAGAAATTAACTTTACTTTTGTCCGGAGGCCAAATCAGTTTGTAGATAATCATTATGAATTGATGCGGTATGTAGAATATGAACCAATTTGGTATCCGACAGTAGAAGAATGGAGAACAGGGATCGTAGAAAGATAAACAAAGGAGAAGGTTTTGCAAAAAAACACTTCACCACACCTAAACCAGACAACAAAGAAATGGTGTTTGGTATACGGGCAGTTATAGAAACTATAAAAGCCGGACAGGAAATAGACAAACTGCTGATGCAGCGTGAACTGGGTAGTTCCCCTCTTATGGCTGAACTTGTGCAGGTAGCCCATGCACATAATGTACCCGTTTCTAAAGTGCCTTTGGAAAAACTAGATAGAATTACCCGAAAAAACCATCAAGGAGCTATCTGCTTTATTTCGGCTATCCGTTATGTTTCCCTCCATAATATTCTTAGCGAGGTTTTTGAAAAAGGGCAAACTCCCCTATTGTTGCTACTAGACCGCATTACCGACGTGCGAAATTTTGGTGCTATTGCCCGCACAGCAGAATGTGCTGGGGTACATGCGTTGGTTATACCTTCCAAGGGCGCCGCACAGATTAATGCTGATGCAATTAAGACTTCATCTGGTGCTTTAAATTTTTTGCCTGTATGCCGGGAAGAAAACTTGCGTGATACTCTCCAATATTTGCAACAAAGCGGTTTACAGGTAGTAGCCTGCACCGAAAAAGCCGATAAATCTATTTTTGAAGTAGACCTGGCCGGGCCTACAGCTATAATTATGGGTTCTGAAGAAGACGGTATTTCGCAAGATCTTATCCGGAAGGCAGATCAACTGGCTAAAATTCCTATGATCGGCAACATAGCTTCTCTTAATGTGTCAGTAGCAACTGGTGTGGTGGTGTATGAAGTAATCCGGCAACGGATATAGAGCAGAGCTTACTATAGAACAGTTGAGTTGAAGCTGCCCTTAAGAATTGTTAAAGATGTAGCGTGCAAAACTACTAGTAGCTATCAAAGAGTAAAGTATCTTCCATACCCAAATACGAATAATGTTTGTCGCACCAGAGCTGAAAAAGAAATGTTAGTGGCCGGAAAGATCGCTTTTCAGGCAAGCAGGTAAGGTAATAATTGCAAGTTAAAACAGCAGATTAAAAGCCTAAACATACTGTAACATAATTGGAAGAGAATAAAGAGATAGAACAGATGAAACTAAGTTAAACTTAAATTAGCCTTCCTTTTTCTCCAATTTAGCCAAGTATTTATGATATTATGAGGCTACCTACAGCTAATCTTTTCAGTACTGATACTACTTTTCAAATTTTCACATCTTCACATTTCCGAATTAGAGTTACACTGCCGGCTTGCCTTCTTCATAAACAGCTTGTAACACAGTTTGTCCTACGGCTTTCAGAGTAGTCTTATCTATAATATTCATATTGTCGCGGTGTGTATGGTGATAATGGCCGAATTCATCTCTTCCGGCTGGCTCATATTCAATAATATCTATCATGGGAATGCGGGCATCCCGGTTCACAAAATAATGGTCATCCGTAATGCCACCTGTATTTTGATCAATAAAATAATTTCCAAATCCCAAAGCTTGCCCAATATTCCATACACGTTGCACTACACTGGCTGCATACTCAACTGAATGGCCTTCGCGGGCAAACTTAGCATTTTTTGCACCTACCATATCCAGTAATATACCGAAGTATGCAGAGTAATTAGCTTTGTGTTTATTCTTTGCCCAGTATTGAGACCCTAAGCACCAGTATATTTGATTAGGTTTTCTATTCGGATAATCTCCCTGTTTTAGATTTTCTGGTTCTCCATAATCTTCACTGTCAAATAGAATGATATCTACCCCAACCCCAGGCCCAAGGGAATCCTGCTGTAGGATCCGGGCAATCTCTAGTAATACCCCTACTCCACTCCCTCCATCATTCGCACCGTCAATTGGCAAACTAGGGTTTATAGAATCCTTATCAGCTAAGTGGCGACTGTCCCAGTGGGCTCCTAATAAAATACGTTTGGTATGTTGGGGATAAAAAGCAGCTATTAAATTTCTAGATTGTAACCTAGTTCCAGTATATGCCTCAGCTACAAAATCCTGTACAGTTACTTCTGCCCCATAACTCTTAAATTTGTTAATTAAATATTCGCCAGCTTGACGGTGCGAAGGAGTGTTTGGTACTCTTGGGCCAAAACTAACTTGTTTTTCAACAAATGTATAAGCTGAATCTGCGTTAAAATCAGGAGCCTTTGCTGTAATAATGGGTGTGTTTTCTTCTGCTTGTACAATAGCTTGCTTTTTCTCCTGGCAAGCATTTAGGAGAGCAAAGTTTATTAAAAAAACAGACAGTATATTTCTTGTGATCATAACAAATAAAACACTATTTACAGGCTTTAGTGCCTGCAAATATGAAATTCAGTAGACAATAAATTGCATAAAGCATAATCTCGCTATTAGATACTACTCTTCATATGCCCAGTCGATGCCTGCTTTCATGTCTTTTACTGTAATACCTATCTGCTTTAATTTCGCCCGGATGTTATCTACTTTATCATACGCTTTATTTGCTTTAGCTTCTGCATAAAATTCGAGCAGTGTTCCTAATAGGTTAGTTAATGCTTCTGGTTGTTCTTCTTTTAATCCTAATACATCTTCTGTATAAGCAGTATAGGTTTGGATAAGTTTGTTGAATACCTCTTCGCCTAATGCAGCACTAGGTATACTTCCCATATGAAGCTTATGAATATGCTTAAGCAACGTGAACAGATTTGCAATAACCACTGCTGTATTTAAATCATCATCCATTCCAGCCTGACAACCAGCAACTGCTTTATTTATTTCATCAGCTGATTTTGCATCTATGTCCGCCTCACCAGATACATAAGCTAATTGCTTAGCTATTTTTAGGCCATTTATTATCCGTTTGTAACCTTTACGTGCTGCAACTAACGCCTCATTAGAAAAATCGAGGGTACTGCGGTAATGAGCCTGCAAAATAAAAAACCGAACGGTCATGGGTGAATAAGCCTGCCCTAATAAATCATGATTTCCACTAAACAAATCTTGCAGATTAATTACGTTGTTCAAGGATCGCCCCATCTTTTGGCTATTAATGGTAATCAAGTTATTATGCAGCCAGTATCGAACTGGATCTGTATGGTTACTTGCCTGCGACTGAGCTATTTCACATTCATGATGCGGAAATAGCAAATCCATACCCCCTCCATGTATATCAAATTGTTTTCCTAAATATTTTGCACTCATGGCAGAACACTCTAAATGCCAGCCAGGAAAGCCTTCCCCCCATGGCGAGTTCCAACGCATAATATGTTCAGCAGAAGCTTTTTTCCAGAGGGCAAAATCTAATGGATCTTTTTTCTCTTGCTGTCCTTCTAACTCACGGGAGCCAGAAAGCATATCCTCTATAATTCTGCCTGATAATTTTCCGTAATTATTATTTCCTTCGTTATACTTGCGGATATCAAAATACACAGACCCATTTATTTCATAAGCAAGGTCATTCTTTATAATTTCTTCGATCATTTCTATCTGCTCGGGAATATGGCCAGAAGCTCTTGGCTCAATGCTTGGATGCAGTATATTTAAAGCATCCATATCACGGTGATAATTATCAGTGTATCGCTGTACTACTTCCATAGGCTCCAACTGCTCCAACTTGGCTTTCTTAGATATCTTATCCTCCCCTTCATCTGCATCACGCTCCAAATGGCCTACATCCGTGATATTACGAACATACCGAACTTTGTAGCCTATATATTTTAAATATCGGTGAACAGTATCGAACGTAACTGCAGAACGGGCATGTCCCAAGTGTGCATCTCCATAAACAGTGGGACCACATACATACATTCCTACAAAGGGAGGGTTAATGGGATTAAAGAGTTCTTTCTTCCGGGTTAATGTATTGTATACTTTTAATGACGATTGCATGGAAGGAGTATTTTATAAAATAATTGAAAGTGCAAATATGATAGTTTTTATCTAGATGTGGTTTTATCTACTATCAATTCATAAAATATTGAATGGATGTTGCGTCAATGATCCAGAAACGGCAACCTACTTTTCTCTGATTACATAACATACCTTAAAACCACTCAGTGAATTTCTTAACATCTTTCCAGTTATAGAGGCTCAATACGACTAGTGTCTTTCGTTAGTGAATAGGTGGCCGAAATAGGAAAATGATCAGAGAAGGGCACATTTCTATGTGTTTTAAAATCTATCACATTCACTTGTTCGTCTATAAACTGATTATCTATTCTTAAAAAAAATAGTTTACCATTATATGTGAATCCAAACCCTCTGCCTGCTTCCTCAAATGCATTATTCAGCATATCTCTCATTTTCTGATAGGTATAGCTGTAAGGAACATCGTTAAAATCTCCACATACAATAACTGGATGGGGACTTGCTTTTATATGATCTGCTAACATACTTATTTGATGATCTCTGGTAACAAAACCTCTTTTTAATCTTCTTACAGCATCCAGATAATTCTCTTTAAAATTTGCATAATCATCTATTGTAAACAAACTATCTGTGCGTATACTCATGGAGTGCAGGTGTACATTGAATATACGTACGGTATCTTTCTTAATTTTTATATCAGCATACACACCTTTATTTAAGTTACGCTTACCAAAATCAATATCTCCATATCCTATAATAGGATATTTGGAGAATATGGCTACCCCCAGAAATCCACGTTTATTACTTAACCCTTCAAATAGAGGAGTCATATAATACCGGTATTCACTTTTAGCCGAAATTTTGGTAATAGTATTAAATATTTTAGAATTGTCTCTGTTATAAAACTCCTGTATACATTTAATATCTGCGTCATTCTCGGTAACCCAAGAAATTATTTCATTGGAGCGGAATTTCTTTTTTTCTTCATACAAATTAAACATCCGGGCATTATAACTGAGTACTTTGAAAGATTGTTCTGGGATGGGCTCGGGATTATTGAAGTGCAGCGACAGAGTACGCTTATGTAGTGGAAAGCCTAATAATACTACTACAATCGGTAACAACGCCTTACTTGGAGCCTGCAATAACCAATAAATGAACAGAAAAAAATGCCCTAACAGTATGATTGGTATAGAAAGAGAGATAAACCCAGCCGGCCAGAATAGAGCAGGTGGTATATATACACATAAATAGGCTAGTAACGTGTAAATGCTCAGCAGAATATGCAGCAAGAACAACAGTTTCGAAAAAGCGGGTAAGGATTTTTTCTGAATGGAATTAACTGTTGTCATGTACTGCTTATCTTAAAGAATATACGTTCTGCCATACAGAAAAGATATGTGTTAAAAAATCGGATAATATAAAGCCGGTAATTTGCAAATTTAAAATGAATAACGGAGTAACTGCAAGGGAAATATTAAGATGTTGATAAATATTTGGTTAAGATTTATTTTTGTGTTATTTTTGCACATATTCGAAGATTATTGATGTAGAGGGGACCTTGTCCCCTCTTTTCATTCACTGAAAAGATGGATTTAAAAGAGCGGATAGAAGCCTTAATAGAAGGGTATTTACAGGGTTCGGAATACTTTCTGGTAAATGTATTAATTGCCGGAGGTAAATCAGTTCCCAAACTTATTGTATGGCTAGATGGAGACGCAGGTGTGTCTATAGATAAATGTGCAGAAGTAAGCCGATGGCTAGGAAAACGTATTGAGGATGAAAATCTGATAGAAACTAATTATACACTGGAGGTTTCTTCACCTGGCATAGACCAGCCGCTGAAATTATTCCGCCAGTATAAGCAGCATTTAGGGCGCAACTTGCGTGTAACGCTAAAAGATGGTAGCACTAAAACTGGCAAACTGGAAGAAGTAAACGAAAACAGTGTTACAATAGCTGAAACAGTAAAAGGTAAGAAAAGAGAAAGCAACCCATTAATAGAAATAGCTACTACAGATATAGAAAAAGCATTTGTTTTGATATCATTTAATTTGTAAGGATGAATAGCAGAGAGCTGATTGAGTCGTTTGCTGAATTTGCAAGGCTCAAAAACATTGACAGACCAACTATGATCAGGATTCTAGAAGATGTATTTAGAACCATGATCAGAAAAAAATATGGAACCGACGAAAATTTTGATGTGATCATCAATGTTGACAACGGCGACCTTGAAATTATCCGGTTCCGGGAAATAGTTTCCGACGATTCAGAAGATATCTGGGATGTAGACAAGATACCTTTATCAGAAGCCCAAAAAATAGAGGCTGATTTTGAAGAAGGGGAAGAAGTAGCCGAACCAATTGTGCTGGAAGACTTCGGCCGCCGGGTAGTGCAAACAGCCCGTCAGACATTGATTCAAAAAGTAAAAGATTTAGAAAAAGATTTGCTTTTTCAGAAATATAAGGAACTTGTTGGCGAAATCATTGTTGCAGAAGTATACCAGATCTTAGGAAAAGAAATACTGCTCATTGATCAGGAAAACAATGAATTGATACTGCCCAAATCCGAGCAAATTCCAAAAGACCGGTTCCGTAAAGGAGATTCTGTAAAGGCGATTGTTCACCGGGTAGAAATGGTGAATGGTACGCCTCGCATTATTTTGTCCCGTACTTCACCAGCTTTTCTTGAAAGACTTTTTGAAAACGAAGTACCAGAAGTATACGATGGCCTGATCATCATAAAGAAAGTGGTGAGAGAACCCGGCGAAAGAGCAAAAGTAGCCGTAGAATCGTATGACGACCGTATAGATCCGGTAGGTGCTTGCGTAGGTATGAAAGGCTCCAGAATTCACAGCATTGTCCGTGAGCTAGAAAATGAAAATATAGATGTAATTAACTATACAGATAATCTGGACCTTTATATTAGCAGAGCCTTAAGTCCTGCAAAAATCAGTAGTATCAAAGTAGATGAAGAAGATAAGCGGGTATCTGTGTACCTGAAACCAGACCAGGTTTCTTTAGCTATAGGTAAAGGAGGACAAAACATTAAGCTGGCAGGCAGACTCGTAGGTATGGAAATAGATGTATTCCGTGAATCAGAGGAGTTTGAAGACGAAGATATAGACCTATCGGAATTTGATGACGAAATAGAGGAATGGGTAATAGAAGAACTACGCCGTGTAGGTTTAGATACCGCAAAAAGTGTACTGGCCGTATCTAAAGAAGAATTACTACGCCGTACAGAATTAGAAGAAGAAACAATAGAAGATGTTTTACAAATTCTAAAACAAGAATTTGAGCAATAGAAGTTATGCGTTATTAGGTGAACAAAAAGTGTGATTGATCTGTAACATAATAACTTAATTGGCAATAAAAGTAAAAATAAAACACTACACCTGATAACAATAACTATATACGCTGAACAGAACAATATGGCAGAAGAAAAAATGATGAGGCTTAGCCAGGTAGCAAGACAGTTGAACGTAGGTATATCTACGATCGCTGAGCATCTTGCTGCCAAGGGTTTTGTAGTTGAAAATAATCCGAATTCTAAAATAAGTCAAGGGCAATTTGAAATGCTGGCTAAAGATTTTAAGTCGTCAGCACTAGAAAAAAGAGAAGCTTCGGGATTAAATATTGGTAAAAAACACACAGATAATGTTGTAATTAACAATACGCAGCCTGAAAAGGAAAAAAAAGAAGATGACTTATTCGTAAAACCGGCTGTAGAGAAGGATACCAAAGAATCGTCTATAGTTGCTGATACCAGTGCCACTATAAACGCTAAAAAAGAGGATGCTGAAAGAGCAAAGCTACCTGGTTTTAAGGTACTTGGTAAAATAGATTTAGATAATAGGGGAAACGTTGTGCGTCCCGCAGTTACTCCCAATGTAACTCCGCCAGTAGCTACTCCAGCTCAACCTAAAGAAGCACCTGTACAAGAACAAGTTAAACCGGTTGAAAAAACACCAGTAGTAGAGGTAAAAACACAACCAGTACCGGTAGAAACTCCTAAAAAAGAAGAGAAAGTTATAGAACCTGTAGTTCAAGAACAAAAACCTGTAAAGGAAGTAAAGCCTGAGCCAGTGGCAGAGGTTAGCCTTCCTGTAAAGGATACACCAACTGTAGAAAAAGAGCAAATAAAAGCTCCTCAACCTGTTACATCTACTACGGAAACAGCACCAGTAGAACCAGCTAAAGAAACCCAAGAGCGAATTTCAAAAGCAAAAAATATTCCTACACCGGTGGTTGAAGAAAAACCAAAAGTAGTTCCACAAATTCCGATTCAAAAAGAAGAACAGGCATGGGAGCTAGTAACAGCGAAAGCTGATCAATTAAAAGGATTAACCGTATTAGGAAAGATAGAACTTCCTACTGAACGGGACAAAAACAAGAAGAAACCTACTACTACCCCAACGTCTAACGCTTCGGCTGATGATAAAAAGAAAAATAAGCGGAAACGGAAACGTGTTCGTATAGGAGGGGATTCGCCAGCTGATCAAAATGCTACTGCTACGGGCGACAGAAGACCACCAGTTGGCCAAAAACCTGGAGAGCAAAGTACACCAGGTCAGCGGCAAACATATGCTAACAATGACCGATCTTCTTTTGCAAATAAAAGCACGACTGGTACAGGAGATAACAGACCGAATCAGAACAGACCTGGCTTTGGAAGCAGACCTGGTCAGAATCGACCCGGACAAAATAACCGGCCTATTGGCAAGCCTGTTGAGAAAGAAGAAGTATCTGACAAACAAATACAAGATCAGATAAAAGCTACGTTAGCAAAATTAAGTGGCAATAAAAATACATCTAATCAATCAAATCGTGCCAAATACCGGGGGCAAAAGCGGTCCGCTGTAGCGGCTGCCCGCGAAGAGCGTCTGTTGCAGGAACAGGAAGAATCCAAAGTACTGAAGGTAACTGAATTTATTTCTGCGAATGATCTTGCTTCTTTAATGGGGGTATCAGTAAACGAAGTTATTTCCGTTTGTATGAACCTGGGAATGTTCGTATCGATAAACCAGCGTCTGGATGCAGAAGCGATTACTGTAATTTCTGATGAATTTGGCTATGATGTAGAGTTTGCTTCTACAGAAGAAGAAACAGATATATTGACAGAGGAAGTAGATAAGGAAGAAGATCTGGAACCAAGAGCCCCTATTGTAACCATTATGGGACACGTAGATCATGGGAAAACTTCCTTACTTGATTATATACGGCGGTCTAAAGTTGCTGCTGGTGAATCGGGTGGTATAACACAGCACATAGGTGCCTATGATGTTACGACTGATACTGGTAAACGAATTGCTTTCTTAGATACTCCTGGTCACGAAGCATTTACCGCTATGCGTGCAAGGGGTGCAAAAGTAACAGATATCGTAATTATAGTAGTAGCTGCCGATGACAACGTAATGCCTCAAACAAAAGAAGCTATCAACCATGCGCAAGTAGCAGGAGTGCCCATTGTGATTGCTATTAATAAAGTAGATAAGCCCAATGCTAACCCTGAAAAAATCAAAGAGGAATTAGCGAAAGAAAACATTTTGGTAGAAGATTGGGGCGGTAAATATCAAAGTGAAGAAATATCTGCTAAAACCGGTAAAGGTGTACCTGAGTTATTAGAGAAAGTACTTCTGGAAGCAGAGTTGCTTGATTTAAAAGCTAATGCAAAGAAGAAAGCAGTAGGTACTGTAATTGAAGCTTCTCTGGATAAAGGACGCGGCTATGTAACTACAGTACTAGTACAAAGCGGTACTTTAAGAATAGGAGATGTATTACTTGCCGGTGCTCATTATGGCCGTGTAAAAGCTATGACAGATCACCGCGGTAAACGCTTAAAAACAGCTAATCCATCTACTCCAGTACAGGTGCTTGGTTTGAGTGGTGCTCCACAAGCTGGGGATAAATTTAACGTGCTCGAATCAGAAAGAGAAGCCCGGGAAATTGCTAATAAACGCGAACAAATTCAACGTGAACAAAGTATCCGTACAAAGAAACACATCACCTTGGATGAAATTGGTAGACGTTTAGCTATTGGAAGCTTCAAAGAACTGAATGTGATTGTTAAGGGTGACGTAGATGGATCCGTGGAAGCTCTTTCTGACTCATTATTAAATTTATCTACTAATGAAGTTCAGGTAAGGATTATACACAAAGGCGTTGGCCAGATTTCTGAATCCGATGTATTGCTTGCTTCCGCATCCGATGCTGTAATTGTAGGCTTCCAGGTACGTCCTTCGGTAAATGCCCGCCGTTTGGCTGAACAAGAAGAAATTGAAGTAAGGTTATACTCTATTATCTATGATGCCATTAACGATGTGAAAGATGCCATGGAAGGCATGTTGGCACCAAAAGTAGAAGAAATAATTACTGGAAACGTAGAAGTAAGAGACGTATTTAAAATTACTAAAGTTGGCACAGTTGCTGGATGTTATGTAACCGAAGGTATTATTAAACGGAACTCTAAAATCCGAGTGGTACGCGATGGTATTGTAGTGCATACCGGTGATATAGACGCGCTAAAACGTTTCAAAGATGATGTAAGTGAAGTTAAATACGGGTACGAATGCGGGATAAGTGTTAAAAACTTTAACGACATACTAGTTGGCGACAACATAGAAGCATTCGAACAAAAAGAAACTAAACGTACTTTATAAGAAGATACTATTTATACAAAAAGCCACTCAAAATTTGAGTGGCTTTTTTATTTGCTAGAAGAATTTCTTTTTACCTCATATTTTACTTTTATGGTACATCTGCTGTATCAAGTTCCTCTACTTTATTTTTTTTCCAGATAAAATAAAATGGCAAGCCACTAAATATAAGAAACAATCCGGTAAAGCTCTCCTGTGGCCGCTCAATCAGCGAGATAGCTACAAGTAGAATGCAAAAAAGCACGAAAATAGCCGGTAATACCGGATAGCCTAAGGCTTTGTAGGGTCTTGGTGCATCAGGCATTTTCTTACGTAACACAAACACACCAAATGCACCAGCTCCATAAAAAATAAAAGCGGCAAAAATCAACATATCGGTTAGTTGATCGAAACTGCCCGAAAATACAAGCACTGATGACCATACAAATTGCATCAATAGTGCAACGGAAGGTGTACTATAAATAGGATGTACCGTAGCTGCTTTTTTGAAAAACAATCCATCTCTGGCCATGGCAAAATATACCCTAGAGGTAGATAATATGCTGCTGTTTACGCAACCAAAGGTAGCTAAGAGAATAAGCAACGAAATACAAAATGCACCCACTGGGCCTAAAAACTTTCTTACTACCTCAATCGCTGCAATGGTATTAGGGGTGTTAAAAACAGCTATCATTTCATCTATTGGCATTACAAATAAATAGGTGAAATTAATAAGCAGATAAATAAATGTGACGGTACTTACGCCAATTATTAAGGCCAAGGGAATTGTACGTTTCGGATTTTTGACTTCTCCTCCTAAAAAACTTAAGTTGTTCCAGCCATCGTATGCCCAGAAAGCACTCACCATGGAGGTAAAAATAGCTCCTATTAGTCCTAATCGAGATGTATTAACCTCTGATGTTAAATAGGTGGATGCATCTGTATAGATGTTGTTGATATTACCTCCACTTATGGACAATCCCAGAATAATAATTACGATTATACACAGCACAATAGCTGTAGTAAAGACCCGGCTAACTGAACTTCCATACCTGACACCTCTATAATTTACAGAAGCTAATAAGGCCAGTAAAGAGACAGTTAATACTTTCACACCTAAGTTCCGAAGCGGATACAAAAATCCAAACAAACTTACTTCTTCTAGTTCAGAATTTAACCGAGGTAAAGGGACTAATGAATTAAGCGATTGTGCGAATACGTACGCAATAGAAGCTTGGGAAGCCGACTGTATTACGGCAAAGCAGGACCAGCCATAAAAGAAGGCAAATGCTTTACCATACATTCTTCTAAAATATACATATTGCCCTCCGGGTTCAGCAATCAAACCGGCAATTTCGGCATTTGTTAATGATCCTAATAAAGATATAAATCCAGCCAGCAGCCAGCACAGCAGCACTAACTCCGGTGACATAAGATTTTCGGACATAGGAGCCACTTTTTTAAATACTCCCGAGCCGATCATTGAGCTTAATACTACCGTTACTGCAGTAAATAAACCTATCGTCTTTATTAGTCCACTCTTATGCTTTTCTTCTTTAACAGTTGGCTTCTGAATAACTGTGTTTGGTCTTTCCATAATATCCTTACAATACCCTAACTATTGTATATATGGTTGAATATCGGAATAATATGTCAAGAAAAAAATGTATAACAGATTCAAAAGTCTAGCGATGATTTTCCAGGGAAATACTGCTTAGAATATCTTCTAATAAGTCGCGGGAATTAGAAAGACGGGGCACTTTATGCTGGCCACCAAGTTTATTATGCTTTTTCAGCCAATTATGAAAGGTCCCCTCTGGTAGGGCATGCACTACTGGCATTTGCAGAGCTAAATCTTTGTACCGCTTTGCATCATAATCTGAGTTTATTTCCCGCAATGTACGGTCTAATACCTCTTTGAATTGTCTAAGATTAGCAGGAGGCGTAATAAACTCTACTGCCCATTCGTGTCCGCCTTTACCGGCAGCTTCCATATAAATGGGTGCAGCAGTAAAATTCCGGATAACAGCACCTGTTTCTTCACAAGCTTTGGTTATAGCTGTTTCAGCATTTTCAATAACCACTTCTTCACCAAAGGCATTAATAAAATGCTTGGTACGTCCTGTAATTCGTATCCGGTAGGGATACAAGGAAGTAAATTTAATGGTATCGCCGATTTTGTACCGCCATAAGCCTGCATTGGTAGAAATAATCAGTGCATAGTTTTTGTTTAACTCTACCTGGTTTAAGGTCAAGGCCCTAGGAAACTCCTTATCTAATTCTTCCATAGGAACAAATTCATAGAACACCCCATAGTCTAGCATCAACAACATATCGCCTATACCTCTCTCATCTTGTATACCGAAGAATCCTTCTGAAGCATTATATATTTCCATGTATTGCATGGAAGAAGAAGGAATAAGCGTTTTAGTAAATAGCTCCCGGTATGGAGTAAAAGCCACAGCACCATGAGCAAACACTTCTAAATTTGGCCATACGTCAAGTATTGTAGTTTTACCTGTAATTTCCAGTATGCGTTGGATAAGCACAATAGTCCAAGTGGGTACGCCGAGTATACTTGTTACATTTTCCTCCATCGTTGCCCTAGCCATCCGCTCTATTTTCTCTTCCCATTTATCCATTAAGGCTATATCCAGGCTTGGAGTACGAATAAACTGAGCCCAAATGGGCAAGTTTTTCATCACTACCGCTGATACATCTCCACAATAATAATCTTGTTTTCCTGAACCCGGCTGATAGCTTCCACCAATAGATAATCCTTTTCCCATAAATACTTTCGTGTCCGGATTATTATTTACAAAAATGGACATTAAGTCTTTACCCCCTTTGAAATGGCAATCTTCCAGGGCTTCGGAAGAAACAGGAATAAACTTACTCCGAGCGTTTGTTGTACCGGATGATTTGGCAAACCATTTTATTTCAGAGGGCCACAACAAATTCTGTTCACCCTTCATCAATCTATCTATATATGGGAACAAATCTTCATAGGCAGAAATAGGAACCCGTTCGGCAAAAGTTGCGTGCGTATATATTGAACTATACTCATATTTTTTGCCCCACTCTGTGTACTGTGCTGTACCAATAAGTTTATTAAACTGGTCGGTTTGCACTTGATGAGGGTTTTCTATAAAAAATTCAATCTGAGACATGCGCTTCTTCATGAGCCATGTCAACACGGAATTCAAAATCTCCATTAGGTGGTTAATGACAATTGATTAATGACTATACGTATTTTACTTATTATTTATTAGTCATCAATCATTATTTATATTTTTCTTTTTAACTCAAAATGTTTACCTAAATATACACGGCGCACTTCTTCATTAGAGGCTAAATCTTCGGGTGAACCCGAAATAAGAGTCTTCCCTTCGTATAATAAATAAGCTCTATCTGTGATAGAAAGCGTTTCGTCTACATTATGGTCAGTAATTAGGATACCGATATTTTTATCTTTTAATTTGGCTACAATTCCCTGGATTTCTTCTACAGCAATAGGGTCTACACCGGCAAAAGGTTCATCTAGCAACACAAATTTAGGGTCTACAGCTAAGGCTCTGGCAATTTCTGTCCGCCTTCGTTCGCCTCCTGACAATACCATACCCAGATTCTTCCGTACATGTGTCAGACGGAATTCCTCCAATAACATTTCTGTTTTTTCTTTTTGAAATTGTTTGGGTTTATCCGTCATCTCCAATACAGAAAGTATATTCTCTTCAACAGTAAGCTTTCGGAATACAGAGGCTTCCTGGGCTAGATAGCCAAGCCCTTTCCGGGCACGTTTATACATAGGAAGCTTTGTAATGTTTTCATCATCAAGAAAAATATCACCAGCATTGGGCTTGATCAGGCCAACAATCATATAAAAGGTAGTTGTTTTACCAGCACCATTTGGACCCAGTAAGCCTACAATTTCACCTTGCTCTACCTGTACTGATACATTATTGGCAACAATACGGCTGCCATATTTTTTCAATAAATTCTCTGACCTTAACAGCATTGGAATTTTATGGGCTAGTAATTCTATTCTGTATGCGAATGTACTATATATGCACAAGACCTAACAGGTTATTGGGCTGCCAGGTCTGATGAAAAGGAATTTTTAAATGAATGAATAAACATATACTGCTCCAATTTTTAGGAGATGTTATTCATAAAACTTAATATCTTTTATTAGTAACTGCAAACTTCTATTATCTCTGAAATTATTCTCGACAATCTGATAGCATAATCTGAATGGCTTAAAAGGCTTTATTTTACTATAAAAAACAGCCATTCCAAAGCCAATAGCCTCAAATACCTGAGAATCATCCTGGTATACATATAATTTCAGATGTTGGTCTTTCAGGACCTTCACGTTGTCGCGGGCACATACTTGCTCGGAAACAAAAATGGGCTGCATATTTTCCGGACCAAAAGGCTCCATCTGCTTAATGACATTATAAAATTTAAAATTGATCTGTTTCAGTTTTAATTCCAGGTCAACCTCTATCAATGGGATGAGTTGGTCTTCCGTAATTTTACGGGCAACTACTTCTTCAAATTTTTGCCGGAAGGCCTGAATATTTTCTAACTTTAGTGTTAATCCGGCAGCGTACATATGGCCACCAAATTGCTCGAGTAAATCTTTACATTCTTCAATAGCATCATATACATCAAAGCCGGGCACTGAACGGGCTGAACCAGCCGCTTTGCTGTGTGATTCAGTGAGTATAATGGTAGGTCTATGATACTTTTCAATACAACGGGAAGCTACAATACCTATCACGCCTTTATGCCAGTCATTTTTATACAACACCGTAGTTTTTGCCTCTTTCATCAGCTCATCCATCTCAATCATATTCAACGCTTCTCTAGTAATATTCGTATCAAAGCCCTGTCTGTCGCGGTTGTTTAAATTTATTTCTTTGGCATGTAGTTCTGCTTCTTCCTTAGAATGTGCCAGCAATAAATGTACAGCCGCATGCGCATGTGCTATTCTGCCAGCCGCATTTATTCTTGGGCCAAGGCCAAATACTACATTGCTAATACTTAATTTCTTTTCGAATCCAGCTATTTGTATAAGGGCCTGTAAACCTGGTCTTGGATGCGTATTTAATAATTGTAAGCCAAAATAAGCCATTATCCTATTTTCCCCAGTAATAGGAACTATATCTGCAGCTATACTCACAGCTAGCAAATCCATAAATGGGTATAATTTTTCAAAAGGAATGCTGTTCTGTATACAGAAACCTTGCAGTAACTTGAATCCAACACCACAACCAGAGAGCTCTTTATAAGGATATTCACAATCGCTACGCTTTGGATCTAATACTGCTAATGCTTCGGGTAAGTTATTATCTGGGCGGTGATGGTCACAAATGATGAAATCTATTCCTTTTTCTTTGGCATACTGAATTAGTTCCTTTGATTTTATCCCGCAATCTAGGCTTACCATTAGGGTGGCTCCTTGCTCATTTGCCCATTCTACTCCAGCTTGCGATATGCCATAGCCTTCTTTGTATCTATCAGGAATGTAAAATAACAGGTTGCTATAGAAGGTGCGTAAAAATCCATAAAACAGAGCTACCGATGTGGTACCATCTACATCATAATCTCCATACACAACTATTTTTTCATGATTGTAAATAGCTTCTACCAAACGGTTTACTGCTTTATCCATATCTTTCATCAGAAATGGATCATGAAGCAGCTCTAATGAAGGCCTGAAATAGTTTTTAGCCTCTTCAAAGGAGTGAACCCCCCGCTGTAGTAACAAGGCACCCACTGGCTCACTCACATTGATCTCTGCGATTAGGTGGGCTATTTGCTCCTCTGAAGGCTTTTGTTTTACAATCCAACGCTTATTCATAGTATGCTAAAATAACAAATTTAATGTTACCAATCATTAGTAAGCTCCTGGCAAATATGGTTGTTGTAAGGTAACTAGAACAGTAGCAATTGATTAGTTTGAATTATTATTTACCGGCAGCCACAGGAACCTTTCCAGTCTGCTATGTGTCATCTTGTCAGAAATTTGTGTTTGGCAAAGATATTGCCGAATTTAGGCGGAAAATACTGAAGAATAAAACTGGCAAAAATGGAACAAGAACAAGACAGAACGCAAGACAAAAATACAGTAAATGCTGATTTTGATATTCAGCAACATGCAAATGAAGTTGATTCAAAAGACAGCCAAGACAGCACTACAGACAGACTTACTGCCGAATTAGCAGAATCTAAAGAAAAATATCTAAGGTTATATGCCGATTTTGAAAACCTGCGGCGGCGTACAGCCAAAGAAAAGCTTGACTATATTAAATCGGCAAATGAGGAAGTAATAAGAGTAATATTACCTGTTATAGATGACTTCGAAAGGGCGCAAAAGTCCAGTGCGAGTGTGGAAGATGCCAGCGTAGTAAAAGAAGGAATGCAGCTTATTTATAATAAATTATATAAGACGCTGGAGCAGAAAGGACTAAAACCTATGGAATCTGTAGGTAAAAGTTTCGATCCTGATATGCATGAATCTATTACGCAAATTCCTGCTCCTTCCGAGGATTTAAAAGGAAAAGTAATAGATGAAGTGGAAAAAGGGTATTTTTTGAATGACAAAGTCCTAAGATTTGCTAAAGTAATAATTGGTTCATAAAAAATATATTTATACGATCATCCAGAGTCGGATGGGTTTAATTTAGTAAATCATGGCTAAAAGAGACTATTATGAGGTGTTAGGGGTAAGCAAGTCGGCTAACCCAGACGAGATTAAAAAGGCCTACCGGAAAATTGCCATTAAATTCCATCCGGACAAAAATCCTGATGATCCGTCAGCTGAAGACAAATTCAAAGAAGCAGCGGAGGCTTACGAAGTTTTAAGCAATCCTGATAAAAAACAACGCTACGACCAATTCGGTCACCAGGGCGTGAATGGGGGTGGCTATGGCAACATGAACATGGAAGATATATTCTCTCAATTCGGAGATATTTTCGGTGGTTCAGGTAGCCCCTTTGAAAGCTTTTTTGGTGGAGGAGCAGGTGGTGGCCGCAGAGTTAGAAAAGGCTCTAATTTGCGGATAAAACTGAAGTTAGACCTACAGGAGATTGCTAACGGCGCTGAAAAGAAAATAAAGGTAAAACGCCATGTCACTTGCGATACGTGTGGTGGAAATGGATCTAAAAATGGAGCTTCTTTAAAAAATTGTACTACTTGTAATGGTACCGGTCAGCAACGTAAAGTAGTCAATACCATGCTCGGGCAGATGGTTTCTACCACTACCTGCGGCACCTGTAATGGGGAAGGTAAAATAGTAACTGACCGTTGTGACGTTTGTGCTGGTGAGGGAAGAGTATTACAAGAAGAGGTAATCCCTATAAAAATACCAGCTGGTGTAAGTGAAGGAATGCAGCTTTCTATGAGTGGCAAGGGTAATGTACCTCCTCGTGGGGGTGTAGCCGGCGATTTACTTATTGTAGTGGAAGAGGAAGAAGATCCAACATTAAAACGTGACGGGCAAAATATTATCTACGATTTGTATGTCAATTTTGCAGATGCAGCTTTAGGTACAACGGTTGAAGTTCCAACTATTGAAGGAAAAGTTAAAATAAAAGTAGACCCAGGTACACAAAGCGGTAAAATTCTCCGGTTGAAAGGTAAGGGTATTAAAGATATCAATGGATATAATCGGGGCGATCAATTGATTCATGTAAATATCTGGACGCCTAAACAGCTTTCACGCGAAGAGACAATTTTGTTAGAACGCTTGCGGGAATCACCTAACTTTGCACCTAATCCAGGAAAAAATGATAAGGGCTTTTTTGAGAAAATGAAAGAGTTTTTCCAGTAACTAATAAATTCCCGTATTTTAGAAAGCCTTCTGTCTTTAAGCAGAAGGCTTTCTAATTTATGTACGTTTTAAACTGCTTACCATTTATCCTATTTGTTAAAATAACATCTGTTTTTTTATTAGATTTGGATAAATCCTTCATTTTTAAGTTTTTCTGTTTATCAAATTTTACATAATCCTGTGAACATACTTGAGGCCCAGCATATAACTAAGCGATATTCAAATCATACAGCACTTGCAGATGTAAGCATCAGTATTCCGAGAGGTAGTATATTTGGTTTGTTGGGTCCCAATGGTGCTGGAAAGACTTCTCTAATCCGCATTATTACCCAAATTACTGCTCCTGACAGTGGTCGGATATTTTTTAATGGCGAGCCACTTTCATCCAAACATATTGCTCAAATTGGCTATTTGCCTGAGGAACGTGGGTTATATAAAAAAATGAAAGTAGGCGAGCAGTTGTTATACTTAACGCAACTTAAAGGCTTATCTAAATCCGAAGCTATGGATAAGCTCAAAGTATGGTTTAAGAAATTTGAAATACAAACCTGGTGGAGCAAAAACATAGAAGATTTGTCTAAAGGGATGCAGCAAAAAGTACAGTTTGTGGCTACTGTTCTTCATAACCCTACGTTAATTATTCTGGATGAGCCTTTCTCCGGTTTTGATCCTATCAATGCTAATTTAATAAAAGATGAGATACTGCAGCTTAAGGAACAAGGCAGTACAATTATCTTTTCTACGCATCGTATGGAATCTGTTGAGGAATTATGTGATTATATTGCCTTAATTAACAAATCGCAGAAGATCCTTGATGGCTCAACCAAAGAGATAAAAAACCGGTATCGAACGAATACCTTTATTATAGAAGGAGAGGGAAAATTAAATTCTCTTTCACCTGAATTTGAGATTTTGAGTTTAAAAGAGCTTGCAGATAATCACTTTAGAGCCTCTATTAAAATACCTGCTCATTCTACGCCTAACCACTTACTTGCTTTTTTAATTAACCAGGTTCAAATTCATTCGTTCATAGAAAGTATACCCAGCATGAATGACATTTTTATCAAGAGTGTAACGGATGAACATACAGAGATAACTAACGTTATCTCTGTATAAGAATTTCGAGTGGATTATTTTGGAGATTAATATTAAGTACCAGGGTACCAATTTTTCAGTTTTACCTCTATTTTGTTATTGCCTGTATTTACAGCTTTTTTGAATGCTTCTGTATCGCTTAAGCCATTTTGCCCCCGGTAATGATATGGGTATACCACTTTAGGCTTAAAGGCTAATACTGCTTCTGCAGCTTGGTTCACATCCATTGTAAAAGGCAAGTTCATGCACACAAAAGCTACATCAATATTTTTAAGGGAGCGCATTTCAGGAATATCTTCTGTATCACCAGAGAAATATATGTTTTTGCCTCCTATAGTTAACACGTAGCCATTTCCACGACCTTTGGGATGCCTCGAATCTGCAATTTCTGGCAAATTATACATTGGAATAGCATTAATGCTTATACCTGCTTGTTCTGTTGTTTTGCCATTAGCAATAGTCACTAAATTGCTTTTATATTTTTCTGGAAGTTGTTCAGCCACAGCTTGTGGTACTACCATTTTAGCTTTGGATACATCAATACCCTCTAAAGTTTTAAGATCCATATGATCTCCATGAATATCGGTGATTAAAATCAAATCCGGAGCAGAAATACCTTTATAGGCCTCTACACCACCATAAGGATCTATATAAATAGTCTTGTTATCCCAAGTTAGCACTGCACTTCCATGTAGAATTGGTTGTATAGTTAAAGAACCTTTGTTTGTTGGTATCTGATCAGCAGGAGACCGTTGTGCTATGGCAGAATTTATAATAATAAAGTATAGAAGAAAGATTGTACGGATCATAGAGAAGTTATTTTGAATACTATTAACTAAATATGTAATCGTTTGTTAGCTTCATCAACAAATATTTTGGCCTACGAATTACTAAAATAGGCAAAAAGCATAGCACCAATAAAAGAAATTATTGCTACTGAAGCTAGTATGGCGACCCCTATTAATAATTTGTCTACTAAAGATACAGCCTTCTCTTTTTTGGTAGGTTGAACTTGAACCTGTGATGATGGTTTTAATTGATGAGATACTTTCTCTTGAAGCGATTGAATAATTATATTTTGCTCTCTAGTACGTTCTGATAACATGCCTATATTATTATTTAATCCTTCGATAGCTAAGGATAAATTCATAATAGTGGCATTCTTAGATTCGATTTCATCTTTCAAATCTTCTATCCGTTTGTCCTTCTCATGCAATAATTCTAGAGGATGTTGCTTAACAGCTTCTTTAAATTGTACTACTTCTTCTTCCAAGGATTTCAATCGTTCATAGTCAACATTCATAAGCATTTGTGTAGCTTTATTTTGCGGAGGGTAGGATGTATAAAGAAATAGATCGTTTACATATAATTTGCCTTCTACATCATATTTGTAATCTCTTCCTTTTAAACCTTTCCTACATAATCTACGAATGCTTGCATCACTCATACCGGTAATATCAATAGCTTCTTTGATAGATACATATTGCTTATTCATACGCTTAGGCTTTAGATATGACTATTAATTTAATTTATCCTTATTTAAATTCCTATTAAAATAAATAAGGATTTCTTGGATATACCCTAAAAATGCTATATTAACATTATGATTAGTGTTTACAAAGAAATTAAAGATAGTTTGTAGGAGGGATAAAAAAGAAAAGCCTCAATAGATACAACTATTGAGGCTTAGAGATAACTAGCTTCTACTAAGCTGATAAATATTTACTTTTTTTTGATTCTTCCTCTTTAAATTCTACACCCAAAGATTTGAGCTCTTCCATTACTGGAGCATATATTTCCTTCCAAACGGGAATTTGCACACCTCTTGGAACAATTTTTCCTTGCAATACTAATTTTGCAGCTACTGCTAATGGTAAACCAACTGATTTTGCCATAGCTGTATGTAAGTTGTCTTTTCCTTTTATTATTAGTGATGATACTAAACTTCTTATTTCACCCTCAATTTCATATTTGAATTGATGCTGCATAATAACCATATCTTTATCACCAGGAGAAAGAATCCATTTTTTCTCAAGTAGCTCCTGAAGTATTTGTGCTGGTGTAGCATTCGGTAAGTTTATTTTTTCATCTTCGAATAAACCTAACCATTTTATTTTCCGCATTTCTTCAGAGTCTTCTGCTAAGCCCATATATGCTGCTACACGTTGCTCTACTGATTTTTCTGCATCAAACCTGTTTGATAAAAAAGTAGTAATAAAATCCAGATAAGTCATGTTTTCTGAATTTTCCAATGTGTAACTGTCATCAGTTATGCCCAATCTAACTAGTATCTGCCATGTTTTGCAAAAGCCTGTTTTCCGTAACGTTCCTCTCATAATAGTTGTAGCTTTTTGCAAGCCATATATATCTTTATAAGATAAAGAATCGCGGTTACCATAAGCTTCCATTACACCAAAATCATCTACATGTACAGGCTCGGCTCTGTCAAATATTTGATGAGGTGGAATGTATTTATATTGACCATCTTCCATGTACTTAACTGTACTTTGGCCAGCCACTACTACATTCCGGGGATTCCAGGTGAATTTGTATCCCCAAGGATTATCATCTGACTCCGAAGAAACCAAACCACCACAATATGATTTGTACGAAATAATGTTTCCTCCTTGAGCTCTAATTTGGTCAATTACTTGCATAGCAGACATATGGTCAATTCCAGGATCTAAACCCATTTCCATTAGAATAAGGACATCTTCCTGCAATGCTTCTTTATTAAGCTCTTTTATTTCAGGAGAAATGTAGGAGGCCGTTAGCAAATGTTTTCCAAAACGGATGCAGGTACGGGCTACATGTATATGGTAAATAGCAGGCAACATGGAAATTACTACATCTGTCTGGCTAATTTGTTTTTCTCTTTGTTTTTGATCAAAAATATTGAATAGAATAGCATCTACATGTGGATATGGAGCAGTTTTACGTTGCGCTTGAGACAAATCTGCATCTCCCACAGTCAGGTGCCACCCATGTGTAGGAGCTTGTTCAGCTAAATATTCGATCAAATAAGTAGATGACCTCCCAGCCCCTAGAATTAATATTTTTTTAAGTTGAGATTCTTTATTATCGAAAGAATTAAACATATAATTGACGGCTTTAGATGCTATTGGATAATTTTTTATTTATAATTTGTATACCTATTTTGGCATTAAAAATGAATTATAGGAATATATCAAGATAATTTTTAATCCTAGGTATATTCTCTTACATTTAAGTTTAAAGTATATACACAATTTGTGTATCTGCTAAATTAAACGATTAATGATTTATGAAAAAACTAGATTTAAATATTTTTCTCTATGAATATAACGCAGATGAATTGGATAAATTTGATATACAGCTATTAGAAAAAGCTAAGCAAGCTTGCCAAACTGCGTATGCTCCTTATTCAAATTTTTATGTAGGAGCGGCTATTATGCTTGCAGATGGAACAATTATTTTAGGAAGCAATCAGGAAAATGCCGCTTATCCATCAGGTCTCTGTGCTGAAAGAACGGCAGTCTTTGCTGCTGGTGCCAATTACCCGAAGCAGCAAATAATGACTATTGCCGTAGCTGCCTATAAGAAAGACACATTAGGTTTTATTTCTGTCGCACCATGTGGAGCATGCAGGCAAGCTTTACTGGAATATGAAGTGAAACAGGAGACTCCTATACGGTTAATTATGCAAAGTGAGAATAACAAGATTTATATCTCTCCCTCTATTAGCAACATGTTACCTGTACAATTCTCTATACATCAGCTCAAATAATTTATTTAGCTTGTTTTATCTTTAGCTTCTCCCCTATTGCAACATTATAATCTGTTTTATTATTCCATTCTTGTAGGTCTTGCACAGTTACCGCATGTGCTTTAGCTATTTTGTATAAGGAATCTCCTTTTTGAACAGTATACTCTTTGAACTCGTCTGCAGAGTCAGTGCTCGGTTGTACGGTTGTAGCTGGAGGCGCAACTTGTAAAGTTTGGCCAACTTTTATACCTTCCGTTTCTGGAATGTTATTCCATAATCTAATTTGAGCTACGGTGACAGTGTATAATTTAGCTATTGCATATAATGTTTGTCCCGTTGTTACGGTATGCATTTGAGTATGTTCACGAGTTGTTTCTTTATCATCAGGCAATGAATCTATAGTTTGCTGTGCTTGGGAAGTTGATGCTTGTTGGATAGTTATTGTGTCAGCTTTTAAATCCATTGCTGTTTCAGTCTGCAATGTATCTTCTGTTGTTGGATCCGTTGAAGTTACCGGCGACTTTATTATTGGTGCTTGTTCAATTTTTGTGGGTGTTGGTGTTGCGGGTTGTTTTTCAATAGCTGTAGGAGTTTTTGGGTTAGTAGAAACATTTCTTTCTGGTTTTACAGGCGCTTTCTCTACTGTCTTGGAAGCTATGCTAGTTGCAGGTTTAGGTATATTTCTTATCTCCACAGGCGTATTGGCAGGCCGTATGTTACGTAGCCACAATATTCTGCCATGCTTTAGTTTTTCAGGCCTATTCATCCGGTTCTTCCGCATAAGGGCTTTCATTGTTATCCCATACATTTGTGAAACTTTCCATAAAGTCTCTCCCTCAGTTACAATATGTTCTTCTACCCTTGCTCTGCTTTTCTTTTTGCGCAAATAATAAACTTCACCTGGAATAAGCGCCTCGTTACTTTTTAAATCATTGTATTGTAAGAATTTTATTCGATCTATGTCTGCTTTCTGGGCAAGTTTTGTACTGTTATCTCCAGGCTGTGCTTGTATACCCGGCTTACCATTAATGGTATATAAAATAATTTTATTGTTTCCTTTTACACGGTTCTTTTTAGCTTTTAATTCTGGAAAAGCTGCTGTTAGCTTAGCCTGATACGCTACCGGAATTACTTCTTCCTCTTCTTCGGACACATTTTCCACAGGCAAATTTGCTTGCGGTACATTTAATTTAGCTAAGAGAACTTCTGCCTGCTGTGTAGGCGTGGGGAGAATAACAATATAATCACGGTCTTCTGGAACTCTTCTCCGGTTAAGCCATTTATTATATAATTCCAACTCAGCCAAAGGCACATCTGTTTCTTGAGCTATTTCTTCCAGGGTTTTTCCTTCACAATCTGGATACTGCAACAAGGTTACTGGCAGATCTGCCGACTTACCTATTGCATCTTCAAAGGCTATTTTATGTGCTAAGAATTTGAGTATATACCAATGAGTGGAGTTGTCAATATCCATTCGCTCAGCTCCAATATGACGTTTGTTTACACTGCGTTGTGTACCTCCCAAACCATTGTTGTAGGATTGTAGTGTATAAATCCAGTTTTGCAGGTAAAAATTATTTCTTTTTAAATAGCGAGCTGCGCCACGGGTAGCGGCTATAATATGTTTACGTTCATCTACATCTCGGTCTACTACCATACCTACCTCTAACGCCGATTCTTTTTTGAACTGCCAATAGCCTACCGCATTCGATGTAGATACGGCATCTGATATCAAGGAGCTTTCTTGTACCACAAGGTACTTAAAATCATCAGGTAAGCCTTCTTCTGCCAATATCTGCTCAATAATTGGAAAATACATATTTATGCGATCTACTTTCAGCTGGAAATATTTGGGATTACCAGTCAATGCTTCTACATCTTCTGCTATCTTTCTGCGGGCCGACTCATGAATGCGAAGTTTCATGCCGGCAAATTCCATATATTGAGGAACCTCTTTAGCAAATGCAGTACAGATACATAAGAAACAAAATAGTATCGTAGAATATAGGCGGTTTTTCAGAAACATATGTAGTGGTCGGTTTGATTTGAAACTCTACGTAAAAGCAGATTATTGTGTTCTTACACAAATATCATGTTAATTTCTGGTTGCTTCAACAAACTTTTACCAACACATGGCATTCTCTACAACTTTCGGGCAACTAGCAAGCCATCGCGGATGGGTAGCAAAATGTTTTCTACCCGTGAATCTTGATGTACTTTGTTATTATAATTTAGTATAGCTTGGGTATCTACATCTACTTTTTTATTGGTTTGCTCGACAACTTTTCCACTCCATAAAACATTATCGGCAATAATATATCCACCTGGCTTTACTTTATTAAAAACCAAATCATAGTAGGTAGCATAGTTAATTTTATCAGCATCTATAAATACTAGATCAAATGTCGTTTCAAGTTGAGGAATTATAGTTACTGCATTTCCTATATAGTATTCTACTTTTTCTTCAATACCAGCTTCCTTAAAATACGACCTAACCTGCTCCTCCAGCTCTTCGTTGATATCTATGGTATACAATTTACCATCTTTCTGCAAACCCTCAGCTAGACATATGGCGGAGTACCCAGTAAATGTACCTATTTCTAAAATAGCTTTCGGCCGGATCATGTGAGAGACCATAGAAAGCAATCTGCCCTGTAGATGGCCAGAAAGCATTCGCGGTTTCAGCACATTGGCATGGGTTTGCCGGTTTATTTTCTGAAGAAGTTGCGTTTCTGCTGTTGTGTGAGTTTCTACATAGGCAGATAACGATTCATCGAACATCATTAATTTTAGGTGATGATATGGTGGAATGATGGTAATAGTATTCAATTAATAACAACGTATGATTAAGTAACATACGTAAGCCCATTAAATATAATAATTATGAGCCTTTCAAAGCTACTTTCTACTGTTCAGGCAGAAAGGTTAAAAGGCTTAACTCATCTTGAGCAAACATTTCATTTGCTAAATCTTGTAATTCAGCAGCTGTAACAGTTCGGATACTATCAAAAATCTCAGTAAGCGTATCAATCCGATTCAAATCCAATATGCTCTTACCCATCATCAACATAAAATTTAAATTACTTTCCTCTGCCATTGCCAGCTGCCCCATTAGTTGCTCTTTCGCTGCATGTAATTGAACAGTACCCATTTTCTTCTCTTTCAGCAATTTTAATTCCTTCTGAACCAAAGCAATACTTTTGTTTAGCTGTCTTTTTTCCGTACCAAAATATACAGCCATGAACCCTGTATCTATATAAGGTGTATAAGTAGCCTCAATAGAATAGACAAACCCGTATTTTTCACGGAGTGCTAGGTTGAGCCGCGAATTCATACCTGGGCCACCCAGAATATTAATGAGCATAAAAAATGGCAACCGCTTACTATCATTTAATGGATAAGCTGTACGACCAATAGCACATTGGGCTTGTGTAACACTACGTGTTTTTACTATCTGCTTGGGTATATAATTTGTAAAAGGATCTCTAACGTGTTTTGCAGAAAATACAGGAATATGTGCAAGATATTTTTCAGCCATTTTTACCACTTTGGAGAATGGCAAATTGCTTACCGAAGAAAAAATGATCCGTTCTGTATTGAGATTTTCCAGAATAAATTGTTTGAAATCCTCCTTATGAAAAGACCGTACGCTTTCAGTAGTACCCAAGATATTATTGCCCAGTGAATGGTCTGCAAAAATCACATTGTCAAAATCATCCTGAATGGCATCTTCTGGGGAGTCGTAATACATAGCCATTTCTTCCAGAATTACACTGCGTTCTTTTTCAATTTGCCGTTCAGGAAACACAGAGTCAAAAGTTATGTCGGTGAGTAGTTCAACCGCTTTTTCAAAATGCTTATCTAACACAGAGGCATGAAAGCATATCTTTTCTTTGGTGGTATACGCATTCAGTTCTCCGCCAAGCGACTCTAACCGATTAATAATATGAAACGACCTGCGTTTTTTGGTCCCTTTAAATGCCATATGCTCCCAAAAATGAGCAATCCCTTGTTGGTGAGGCTTTTCGTCCCGGCTACCAATATCTAAAATAAAACCGCAATGAGCTATTTTGGTATACGTTACTTGTTTATGAAGAATGCGTATACCATTTGATAAAGTAAATATATTGTAATCTTCCATCTTTATCTCTCAACATACAAATTTACTCAAAAGTTGAAAAGCACCTGTGGAAATTTAATTTTGTCACATCGTGTTAAAGCAAGCTTCGATTAGATTATTGCTTTATTTTCTTTACTGTTCATCTTCAGGAAGTACCCTTTTTACTTTTAAAAATCTCCGTTTATAATTTGGCCGAGCTAAAGAATCATATTTTACATAAGCGGAACTGGTTGCTGAAGACGCATGTACAAACTTTAGCGGTTCTCCTAGCTTAGATACTACAATACCAACGTGGCCCACTTCGGGATTATCGGGGCTTGTTCCTCTGAAAAACACCAGATCGCCTGGTTGGGCTATACTTGTATCTACCTCAGTGCCCAATTCCGCCAAGTGTCGGGAAGAATGTGGCACCTCTATATTATACCGTTTAAAAACATAATAAATAAACCCTGAACAGTCAAATCCGGAAGTATCTCTGCCAGCTATTTTATAGGGTATACCTTCTAACGATGAAGCATACTTTACTATCTTTTCACCTATATTGGAAGAATGGGGTGCAAGCGAATCTGCTATAGTAGCATAAGCAACTTCCTTATCTGGCGTTTCACTATCTGTATCATAGGTAGTTTTTTCTCCAGAATTGCAGCCAGTAATATAGGCTACCAGCAAAATCATGAACCATTTTAGCCTCTGCCACATGTTATCTTCTACAGCTTATAATTTGCTCAATTGGTTTTCCTTCCTAGTAATAGCTCTCTGCTGTACTTTATCGTGCCCATAAATATCGTCTCTGAAATTAAGTATTCCTTCTTCGTTTACCCAGGCGGTGCGGTATACAATTTGTACGGGCATTTTTTTAGGCAGCTTCACATTCTCTGGTTTTTCCTTTTCCATATATTCCTTCACTTTTTCCTCATCCCAGTTAAGTAAATACTTAGCTAATTCTGCAGGTTTCTCCAGCCGGATACATCCATGACTTAAATTTCTCTTCTTTTTTTTGAATAAGTGGTCGGCAGGGGTATCATGCAAATAAATGAACAAATCATTAGGCATCATAAACTTAACAGAACCTAATGAATTCTCAGGTCCTGGATTTTGTACAATGCGGTAGTTAAAAGTTTCAGGTGTAAACTGCAACCAATCCACTTCGTGAGGATCCAACGCAAGGGTATCTTTCACGTCCCAGGTTTCATAGACAGACATATCGTGCTCCATCAGATAATCCGGATTTTTTTGTAGGATAGGCAACATTTCTTTTTTTGCAATGGTAGGTGGCACTGTCCAATCTGGACTAAACACAATGTATTCCAAGGTATCGGTAAAAACTGGAGTGGAAGTATATTCCTGACCCACAATCACATTCATTACTAATTCTTTCTTCCCCTTGTCAATTACCTTTAGCCGGTATTCAGGCGTATTTACCAGGATATATGTGTCGCCAATACTGTCTGGCAGCCACCTGATTCTTTCCATGTTAAGCTCAATCATTTGAACAACCTCATTTACCGTCTTGTTTAACCATTTAATAGTTTCAGTAGTAAGTTTTCCGTTTGGCTGTATGCCGTGGCGTTCCTGAAAAGATTTAATAGCTTCCTCTAATTGAGTATTGTTTATAGAACCACCTATCTTGGTTGAATCTAGTTCTCCTGAAAGAGCCAGTCTTTTTCTTACGATAGAAGCTGTTTTGTTGGACATGGTTCTCTCTGAACTTCTTTCATTAGTTAAAAGAGGCCATCCTCCTAACTTTACTACCTGTCTATGCCTGGCCAGCTCACTTTTTAGCTGATTGTATTGATCGATAGCTGGTGATAATTCGTTCAATGATTGCCTAATGCGTTTGTTAATCAGTGCTTCTTCCAAATGAGTAGCCAAATCTTTTTTCCGGGGATGAACAATCCACAAGGTATCTAATTGGTAAGGATCTATTCTGCCAGAAAGTAGATGAGCCCCATACGTCATATAGGAAGCTGTCATCATAAAATCTAACTGTACCAGTCTTTTGTATAGCGTACTATCGTTTCTTTTAGTTTTATTGGCATTTTCTCCAAATAACTGATCTTTTAACTGGCTTATCTCTTCCAGTTTATAGTTGGATGGTTCAAGCCCCTCCTCATACGCTTGAGCAATAGCCTTTATCAACGAATCTGCTTGGGGTTGTAATTTACTGTTTGCAGTCCATGCTAGTTGATACTCTCTGTTTTTATAGAAATTGTCGAAATCTTTTTTTACAAACCGTCTTATACTATTGTCTTTAAAATACTCTGCATCTTTAATTGAAGCCATTTGTTGCTTCATTTCCTTTTCAAGTTCTTTTGTGTTATCTTCTTCATTTCTATTACAAGCTACTCCTACTACTACCATACATAGTAGAAAAAAAATATTATTCTTAAACATGTTTCTTAAATTATTTATAAAGCTAATCTTCCAATAAATTTTAGGCATATACGTAATTTGTGGCAACACGTATGGAGAAAACAATCAAAATAGTTTTGGACTAAGAATGAACAATCTTGTGTAGAAGTGATAGATCAAAATCTGCTATATGTCGAAAATATATAATCAATTATCGAAACAATACAAATAATGCTTAGTTTTTATGGTATATTCTCAGATACAAAATTAGCTCTTGCCTATGCATACAAAATATACCCCTGTAATTGAGCCCTCTCCACTTCTGGTAGGAATTGGAATCGGGTTTATTAGTGGTTGTTTAGCTACTGTACTCGTTCTAATTTTAGTTCTATAATCTTATTTAACTTCTCAAAAATTTACTAATTATTTTGAGCTAGAGTACAAATAAAAAGCCTGTATGAAATATGTATCATACAGGCTTTTATTACCTTTAATCCATGCTTGCTATCCAATAGCTTGTTTTAAATCATCTATTAAATCTTCAGCATCTTCTACACCAATACTTAGTCTAATAAGTGTATCTTTTAAACCTGCTTTCTCACGTACTTCTTTGGGAATACTCGCATGAGTCATTGTAGCTGGATGCGTACATAAAGATTCCACCCCACCAAGAGACTCAGCTAGAGAGAATACTTTAAAACTTTCCATTACCCTAGTGGCATCTTCCATATTGTCTCCTTTTAACGTAAATGAAAGCATACCGCCGAAATCGCGCATCTGGCTCTTGGCAATTGCATAATTATTATGACTTTCTAAACCTGGCCAGTATACCTTACTTATTTTTGGATGTGATGTCAAAAACTCAGCAATTGCCCGGCCGTTTTCACAATGTCTTTGCATCCGTAAATGCAGAGTTTTTATGCCGCGTAAAACCAAGAATGAATCTTGAGGCCCGCTTACAGCGCCACTAGCATTTTGAATAAAAGCAAGCCTGCTATGTAAGTCGTCATCATTTACAATAAGTGCTCCCATAACTACATCCGAATGACCGGCCAGGTATTTTGTAACTGAGTGCATAACAATATCAGCCCCCAAGTCCAATGGATTTTGAAGATAAGGTGAAGCAAAAGTATTGTCAACAGCTACAAGTACTTGGTGCTTTTTAGCAATCTTTGCAGCACCAGCTATATCTATTATATTTAACAAAGGATTGGTAGGGGTTTCCAACCACAATAACTTAGTTTGAGGATTGATATACGTTTCAATAGATTGTATATCATCCATATTTATAAAATGAAATTTTATGCCAAAGTTCTGGTAGATCTTTGTGAAAATTCTGTAAGAACCTCCATATAGATCGTTGGTTGAAATAACTTCATCGCCAGGCTTAAACAATTTCAAAATAGCATCAATAGCTCCCATTCCGGATGAAAAGCATAATCCATATTTTCCATTCTCTAGCGCAGCAAGATTATTCTGTAGAGCATCACGAGTTGGGTTTTGTGTGCGGGAATACTCATACCCTTTATGCTTTCCTGGAGATGCTTGTACATATGTAGATGTTTGATAAATGGGTGTCATAATAGCTCCTGTAGTTGGATCAGGATGTACACCAGCATGTATGGCTTTTGTTCCGAATTTCATATAATTAACTTATTTGAATTAATGATTAAAACGTATGTTCGAATATTATGTATAGTAAATATACTTTTTTCTGAATCTTTAGTACACACAATTGAATGCGATGGAATAAGCAAATTATTTTTGCATTTTTCCTGTACTTTTGTTCTTCGAGTTTGGAAGACGGGTAGCAAATTTATTCTATTTATTACATAATGCCTTTTTAGCGTTCTTTTTTCATATTATTACAATTGTTTCCTGCAATTTAGCGTTAGATAGTAAGATTTATAGAACAACAAAATTTATTTTGATTAAAATCTATAGTATATTAGCACTCCTCTTAAAGAAAAATAAGAAAACAGGTTATGAATAAAAAATTTAGCATACTTAAAACCGTTATGCTTATCATTATAGTAACGGTATTTGCTAGCGCTTGTAAAAAAGGTAAGCATCCTACGGCAGCCAATCCTGGCAATAAAAGTACGGCTACTGGCTTAGTTTACAATGAAGATGATGGCTTCCAGGTTCCGGATTTTGCAGGACAACCTGCCGGACCTAACTTAGTTTTTATTGAAGGAGGCCGCTTTACAATGGGTTCTGCTGAAGAGGATATTTTAAATACAAGAGATAATCTTGAGAGAACCATTAGTATTCAATCCTTTTTTATGGATGAAACAGAAATTGCTAATATTCACTGGCTAGAATACCTCTTTTATATAGAGCGTGATTCGGGTGGAGTTGACGGTGAGTTTTATCAATCCGCTTTACCTGATACTACTGTATGGGCTAGTGAGCTTGCTTTCAACGATTCGTATGTAGATCATTATCTAAGATATCCTGGTTTTAGATATTTTCCGGTAGTGGGTGTTTCCTGGGAACAGGCAGTAGATTACAGTACCTGGAGAACAAATGTTGTTAATTATAAGTTAGCACAGGATGCCGGCGTTGAACCTCCTGCCGATGGTGGACGTATTCCATTAGAAACAGGGGTAGTGTTACCAGAATATCGTTTACCTTCTGAGGCTGAGTGGGAATATGCTGCCAAAGCTTTAATTGGTACACAGTATTTAGATGAAAACCAAACAAATGGACGTTTATACCCATGGGATGGACATGCTTTACGTAATCCTTATGGCAAACAAATGGGTACCTTCCTGGCTAACTTTAAACGTGGACGGGGCGATTATGCAGGTATAGCCGGTAAGTTAAATGATGCTGCTTTAATAACTGAACAAATTTATGCTTATCCACCAAACGATTTTGGTTTATACAACATGGCAGGTAACGTAAGTGAGTGGGTGTATGATGTGTACCGTCCGCTTTCGTTCCAAGATTTTGACGATCTTAATCCAATCAGAAGAAATGGATTCTTAGATAAATCTTCTAGTTATGATAAAGCTAATTTTGGCTCATTAATAGATGACTCTGTACGAGTATACAAAGGCGGTTCTTGGAAAGATGTAGCATATTGGATGGCACCTGGTACTAGAAGATACTTAGAACAAGATTCTGCTACTTCTTTTGTTGGCTTCAGATGTGCAATGATCAATGCCGGAACCAACAGATAATAACATAAAACAAAAATACTATGTAACAAAAAGCCTGCTAATTGCAGGCTTTTTGCTTTTAAGCAGTTGCAATAGCAGCAATACTTACTTCTTTACAGCCTGCATCTAATAATGTTTGTGCACATGCCTCTAGAGTGGATCCAGTGGTTACCACATCATCTACTAATAAAATACGTTTATTAGCTATTGCATCAACATCTTTTACATAATAAACATCTTTTACATTTTGCCATCTTTCTAATCGCCTTTTGTTAGTTTGAGTTTCATTAAAAGTCCCCTTTTGTAAGATATTCTGATACCAGGGCAAAATCATAGAGTCTGATAAACCTTTAGCAAACGTATCACTCTGGTTATATCCACGCTTTTTTAATTTATTCGGATGTAAAGGTACGGGCAGGATTAAGTCAAATTCTTCATGCAAGGCTGCAGATTTCAGTTCATATCCATACCAATTACCGAGTGTAATACCTATTTGCTGGTGCCCATTATATTTTAACCTATGTAATACCTTCTGCACATCGCCCTGTTTTGTAAATTTTAAATATGCCCATGCATACCTAATAGGCACTTTTCCCCAAAATTTATGAAGCACTTCTGTACTATTAGTAAGGTGATAATTAGTAACAGGTAAATTGTATTTACAATGGATGCATATTGATTCTTCGCCTCTTTCTAAAGGTCCTGAACACATTAGACAATACTCAGGAAAAAGCATAGAAACAAAGTCTGTGAACATACTAAGCATAGAATTTCAACTCTAATAAAGTAGATTGATTCAACTTTAATATACTTATTTTCCTGGGTCTCGCTTATATTTTGTAGCTTCGCATTAGGTATATAATGTAATTAATACAATGGATTTAGTAGAAAGTTTCAATGACTATAGAAGCCGCATGAATGACAAAATCATGGGAGCTGACAATATTATTTTAAAACGAATTTTTAATCTAGATACTAATTGTTATGCTCCCGGTTCAGTTGATGTAATTACTAAGGAGATGATTGGACTAGCTTGTTCGATGGTTTTGCGTTGCGATGATTGTGTAAAATACCATTTAGGAAAGTGTAAAGAACTAGGTGTTTCCAATGAACAGATCTTTGAGGTATTTGCCATTGCCAATCTAATTGGAGGAACCATTGTAATTCCTCATCTGCGACGGGCTGTTGAATTTTGGGAAGCATTAAACACCGAATCATAATGCAGGCTGAAGATAACGAACTAGATTTGAAATGGAATGTGCTTCTAGATAAACTTCAAGAAGTAGTAGGTAAGCGTCCAGCTGATTTAAATGCAGTATTGTTTTTAATCGGTGTCCAGGAACTAGGTCAAGGAATCAAACAATTTTCAAAAGAGCAGAAACAAGATTTGATGCATATTGCTATATGTAAGCTTTTGAGTTATTCTGGCATCTACGAATTTGAAGGTACAGATGAACAAGGTTGGCCACACTGGAAACTGGTCAAGAATTTGCCTTTTTTAGATTTATTGGATCAAGAAAAATTATTAAAATCGCTGGCTATTGACTATTTTGAAAAAGAAGTTTAACAGCTGATCCTACTACTTTCTGTTAAATCAATTTATTGTCAATTAAATCTGCCTATATACTCCCTTTTTCAGACAATATTTTGGTTAGCCTCTGCTATTGTTAAATCATTCTTATTTTTTACCTCCGAGCTTGTTACTCTAACGTCTTTACATTTAATGACTTTAGGTATACATTGATAAGAATATCCATTTGTTATTTATTAAGTATTTTTAGGAGCATGTAATACTTAGGGTTGGCAAAAGATTAATATCCTCCTTTTGCTATTTTTTTCTGAATCCTTACATCATTTAGGCTTATTTCAAGCGACAATCTGTTCCATAACACACTCTTATAACTCAACTTCTGCCAAAAGCTTGTAAATTTATAGTAATCAAAGAGCTTTAATTATAGAAGGTGTGAAAAGGATAGAAGATGGTTAACAATTGAATGATTTTGTACACGTTCTTCAGGACTTTTTCTAATCATTTATTTGCAACTAGTATAAAGTTGATATTTGAGACTCTTCTAACAGTATATAATTTTTCATTTTATGCTATTATATTTCTGATGTTAGATTTTTTGAGCATTGTCTAACTTATTTGAACCTATCCTTATAATTTACATCGAATCTTTTGCTATTTCTTAGATCCTAATAATTAATCATTTCAATGAAGGTATCTTATTTATATATCATTCTATTTTCAGTAATGCTGTGGTCGTGCGACAATACACCAAAGCGTTCTATTACAAAAAGCAATTTGCCAGTTGAAGCCAAAGGAAATAGAAGTTATGGAGGCGTGTTCAGACTCAGCGAAGCGGAGTATGTTAAAAGCCTTTACCCACCTAATATTACTGATGCTTTTTCTTACCGGGTAGCGGCACATACATATGAAGGACTTTTTAAATTCAATAAAGAAAATCTAGAAGTAATTAATTGCTTAGCTGAAAATCACCAGATAGATCCGTCTGGCACCGTCTACACAATTAAATTAAAAAAAGGCATATTTTTTCAGGATGATGCTTGTTTTGAAAATGGTATAGGAAGAGAAATGGTTGCTAATGATGTAAAATTTTGTTTTACTCAGTTATGTACGCAAAGCCCAACTAACCAAAATTTTCCTATTTTTAAAAATATTTTAAAAGGAGCAACTAAATATTATGAAGCTAGTGCAGGCGGTAAGAAGCCTTCTTTCGAAGTAGAAGGAATCAAAGTTGTTGATGATTATACCTTGCAGTTAACGCTTGAAAAACCCTCTTCAGTACTTCTCTATAATCTAGCCGGACCTGCAACGTTTATATATCCCCAAGAGGCCTTTGACAAATATGGCATTGACATGCGTATTAAACCTGTAGGCACAGGGCCTTTTAGACTCTCTGATGTAGATGAAAATATCTCTATGGTATTCAAACGCCACGATAAGTATCATGGAGTAGACGAATACGGCAATAAACTGCCTTTCTTGGAAGCTATCAGTATTCAATTTATTAAGGATAAAAAGACTGAGTTATTCGAATTTAAAAAAGGAAATTTAGATATGCTCTACCGGTTACCTACCGAATTTATTATAGAAATATTGGAGGAAACTGGAAGTAATGCTGCCGGCACAGAATACGCACAATATGATTTGCAGCGGGCTCCAGAGATGCTTACACAATTTTTGGCATTCAATACACAAGATAAAGTATTTGCAGATGTTAATGTACGCAAGGCATTCTCTTTTGCCGTAGACCGGGATAAGATTTTAGAACAAGTATTAAATGGAGAAGGCTTTGCTGCCGGTACACATGGTATTACTCCTCCCTCCTTTAAAAATTATGACATCAATCAAATTAAAGGATATGCCTTAGATGTAGATTCGGCTAAATATTATCTCGCAAAAGCAGGTTTTGCCAATGGCAAAGGCTTTCCTGTGGTTACTTTACAATTGAACTCAGAAGGTGACAGAAATACCAATGTAGCTGTTGAAATACAAAAACAATTGAAAGATAATTTAAACGTCACTGTTAATTTGAATCTTGTTCCAATGGCACAGTTAGTTGATAATAGTATTTCGGGCAATTATAATTTCAACCGTATGGCTTGGCAAGCAGATTACCCAAGCGCCGAAAACTTTCTGTGGATTTTTAATGGAAAAGATGTACCAAACTCTCCAAAATCCGGATCATTTCCCAATATAATGCGTTATAGAAACAATATCTTTGACAAGTTCTATACACAGGCATTAAATGCAAAAAGTATTGAAGAAGCCAATCGGTTGTTTTTACAGGCTGAACAGATAATGATGAATGATGCTCCTATTATTGTGTTGTGGTATGATGAAGGATATAGGCTAATTCAGTCTTATATCAAAAATTTTCCCAATAATCCTATGCAATATAGGGACTTCTCAGAAGTTTATTTAGAAAGGGTAAAAGATTCTAAACAAGAAATATAACAAGCTGTTATGTTTTCCTGTATAAGTATTTTACCAATCAAGATAATTTAGTAAATTATAGATTGTAATCCGGATAAATTTATCGGTTCTATCATTATTGTTCAACAACGGGCAAATTGCCTTCCCGTTGTTGAACAATTTATCAATTTTATGGCTTTAGATAGAATAGCGCTTTATCCGACGATTATCAAATCTACAAGATTTCGTAAACTACCTATTCTATTCTTATATGTCCGATTTATCTTACCAAAACTTATTAGATAGGTTAACCGAGTATAAAAAAAAATACTACAGTAACTTATTGGTCCGGGGATGTATTGTTTCCCTTGCATTGCTGCTTTCAGCTTATTTATTTGTTAATACATTGGAGTACTTTGGGCAGTTTAACCCAGTATCCAGAGCTATTTTATTCTTCTCCTTTATTACAGTTTTATTGTTTTGCGTAGTTTATTGGATTATTAATCCATTATTAAAACTATACAACATTAATAAGCCTATAAGTGATGAAGAGGCAGCGGTACAAATTGGAAAATATTTCCCTGAGATAAGTGATAAACTTTTGAATACAGTACAACTGCATTCCTTAAGCAGTTCACAAAATGAATTACTACAAGCTAGTATTGCTCAACGGACTCAGCAGCTTAGCCTCATTAGATTTTCGGATGCAGTAAAATATGATGAGAATAAGCGGTATCTTAAATACGCTGCTATTCCTACCTTACTCATTATTATTATTCTCATATTCGCGCCTCAGTTTCTTACTGAAAGTTCTGCACGTATTGTAAACTTCAACAAAGCGTATGTTCCTGCTGCACCCTTTTCATTTACCCTTCAAAATGCTTCATTAGATGTTTTCAAGAATGAAGATTTTACTATTTATCTTAACTTAGAGGGGAAGGCCATTCCCGAAGCTGTTTATATTACCTATAATGGCAGAAACTACAAAATGAACAGTTTAGGAAATCATAGCTTCTCCTATACATTTTCAAAAATTCAAAAGCCTATAGATTTTTCATTTGATGCTGCGGGTTTTAATTCGACAAACTATTCTTTGAACTTAATCACCCGGCCGAGCTTGACCCAGTTTAATGCACATATTTCTTATCCGGATTATTTAAACAGGGTTGATGACAAGTTAAACAATGTTGGAAATCTGGTTGTGCCGGAAGGATCTCAAATAGACTGGGAATTTTCTTCTTCTGAAGCCGATAGCCTGCTTGTTTATTTTGAATCAGATAGTGCTTATGTGCCTGCTCAAAAGAAAGCCAGGAATAGTTTTGGATTCAACAAACAGGCTGCTATTTCTGAACCTTACCGCATAAAGTTGAAAAACAATTTTGGCTCCAACAAAGAGGATATTAATTATTTTCTAGAAGTTATACCTGATCAGTACCCAAAAATATCTGTTGATTATTTTAAGGACACTACCCTATTTAATTATATCATTCTTGGAGGTAACATTTCTGATGACTATGGCTTAAATAGATTGACTTTGTTTTATAAGATAACAAAAGCAGGTTCTTCTCCGGATAATAAGCCTTATCAATCTTTTCCAATTGGAATTCAGTCTAAACAGGCTATTCAGAATTTTTACCATCAATGGGTATTAGATAGCTTAAAACTATCTCCTGGTGATAAGCTTGATTATTTTGCTCAAGTTTGGGATAATGATGGAGTAAATGGTAGCAAAAGTACACGATCTTCAAACTTTACTTTCCAACTTCCTTCCGCTACTGAACTAGAGAAAAATCTAGAGAAAGAATCTGAGCAAGCCAAGGGTACGATGAACAGCACTTTAAGTCAAGTTGATAAGCTTAAAAAAGATATTAGTAGTTTAGAAAATCGGCTTAAGTCAAAAAAGAATCTTGACTTTCAGGACAAGAAATTGATTGAAGATATACTGAAAAAGAAAGAAGAGCTTACAAAGAAGATTGAAGAAATGCAGAAACAGATGGGTGTAATGAATGAAAAGAGAGACCGCTTTTCTGAAAATAGCAACCAATTGTCTGAAAAAATGCAGCAACTTCAAAAGCTAATGGACGAATTGCTTGATGAAGAAACCAAAAAACTATATGAGGAACTTCAGAAACTTCTCGAGTCTAATCGTAATAACTCTCAGGACATATTAGAGAAAATAAATAAAAAAGAATCTAATCTAGAGAAAGAAATTGCTCGTGCTTTAGAAATGTTCAAGCAGATCCAGTTCGATCAGAAGTTAGAAAAAGAGATTAATGACCTGAATAAACTAGCGGAAGAGCAAGATAAACTGAGTGAAGAAACAAAAGAAGGCGATGAAAACAAAGATAAAAACAACAAGCCTTCTGACGAGCAGAAACAACAAAAGCAGGACGAATTGAAGCAAAAACAAGATGAGTTAAAACAGAAGTTTGACGAATCAAAAGAATCTATTGAAGAGCTTAAGGAGATGAATAAATCTTTAGAGCAACCTAGTGATATGCAGAATACCTCTGAAGAGGAAAAGAATATTTCAGAAGAACAGCAAAAGAGTATGGAGCAACTGCAAAATAACCAAAATAAGAAAGCTTCACAATCTCAGAAAAATGCTGCTCAGCAAATGAAAGATATGGCTTCTAAACTTTCAGAAATGCAAAATGAGATGGAGATGGAACAAGCTCAAGAGAACTTGGATCATTTAAGAGATATTCTTGAAAATCTTATTACACTTTCTTTTGATCAAGAAAAATTAATGAAAGACTTCAGAAATGTTAATCTATCTGATCCCCGTTTTATTAATTTATCGCAAGAACAGCTCAAATTAAAAGATGATGCTAAAATTATAGAGGACAGCCTATATTCATTAGCCAAGCGTGTTTTCCAAATAGAATCTTTTGTAACACGTGAAGTAAGTTCCATGAAGGAGTATATGGACGAAAGCGTTGAAGGCATCCGAAACAGACGGTTGAATGTTGCGACAGGTAATCAGCAACTAGCTATGACCTCCATGAATAATTTAGCTCTTCTTCTAAATGATGTACTTAAGCAAATGCAAAATCAGATGTCTCAAGCCAAATCTGGAAAGCAACAAAAGTCCAAACAGAAAAGTCCCGGGTTAAGCCAATTGCAACAGCAGCTCAATGAAAAAATTCAACAACTTCAAAAGAGTGGTAAATCAGGACGTGAATTATCAGAAGAATTGGCAAAACTGGCCGCTGAACAAGAAATGATCAGGAATGCCTTAAAAGAGCTAGAGAAAGGAAAGATGAAAAACCGTGATGGCAAAGATGCCGATGGCGGATCTATGGGTGAACTAATGAAACAAATGGAGGAAACTGAAAAGGATTTAGTGAACAAAAAAGTTGATCCCAAAACTGTTGACCGTCAGAAAGAAATTTTAACTCGATTGTTGGAATCCGAGAAAGCTATGCGTGAACGGGATGAAGAAGAAAAGCGAAAAGCAGAACAAGCGAAGGACAAACCACGTAATGTACCTAGTCAATTTGCAGATTACATTAAGGTAAAGGAAAAACAGATAGAATTGTTAAAAACGGTTCCTCCTGCTCTTTCTCCTTATTATAGAAAAGAAGTAGATGAATACTTCAAGAAAATAGAGTAAACCCTTATATTTGTCTGCTTTTAAATTATGATTAATTTATAGAATAATTATTGTAACTAATGGAGTCTATTAATATACAAATTCCTTCTCTCATGGAGAATATCCGTATTATCGAAAGTTTTATTGATAATACTAAAGATATTTATAACATTGATGATGATATTTATGGTAACATTATGATTGCTGTAACAGAATCTGTCAACAATGCTATTAAGCATGGAAATAAGGAAGACAAAACAAAAAACGTAAACCTTTCCTTAATTCTTAAGGAGAATGAAGTTCGATTTGTAGTGGAAGATCAGGGTCCAGGTTTTGATTATACTAATTTATCTGATCCTACCTTGCCTGAAAATATTGACAAACCAGGTGGTAGAGGTATTTTCTTAATGAAGCATTTATCTGATGAAGTTCATTTCGCCGATAATGGTAGAAAAGTAGAGTTGGTCTTTTATTTTGATTGATGGGTTCTATTCATTTCTTTTCTGAAGATACTTCTTTTCAGTTAAAAAATAAAAATGCTGTTCGTAAATGGTTAAAGTCTGTAATCATTTATGAACAGCATTCTCTTTTAACTTTAAATTACATTTTCTGTTCTGACCCTTATTTGTTAGAAATGAATTCCAAATATTTAAACCATAATTACTATACTGATGTTATCACTTTCGATAATTCTTCATCTAACCTTTTAGAAGGCGATATTTTCATTAGTATTGATCGTATTTCTGATAATGCTTCTAGTTTTAATTCAACTTTTGAAATTGAACTTTACCGTGTTATGGCTCATGGTTTACTTCATCTTTTAGGTTATAATGATCATTTTGAGAGCGATATTGCTCTTATTCGTTCAAAAGAAAATTATTACTTAACTTTGATTGATTTTAGTATACGTTCCACGTGAAACAAAATTTTTATAATTTATAAAAAGGTTTCACGTGGAACAAAATAAATAAAATTATGATGTTTAAAAATTATGATGTAATTGTAGTTGGAGCAGGACACGCAGGTTGTGAAGCAGCACATGCAGCCGCAAAAATGGGGTCAAGTGTAATGCTAATTACAATGAATATGCAGACAATAGCCCAAATGTCTTGTAACCCAGCTATGGGAGGTGTAGCAAAAGGCCAAATTGTAAGAGAAATAGATGCGCTTGGAGGTATGTCTGGAATTGTGACAGATAAAACAATGATACAATTTAGAATGCTAAATTCATCGAAAGGACCAGCAATGTGGAGCCCAAGGGCACAGAGTGACCGTATGAAATTTGCAGAAGAATGGAGGGCTGTATTAGAACAAAATGCAAATATAGATTTCTGGCAAGATATGGTGAAAGGGCTACTTGTCGAAAATGGTAAAGTAGTTGGAGTAAAAACAGGTTTAGATATAGAAATAAAAGGGAAATCTGTAGTATTAACTAATGGGACATTTTTAAATGGATTGATACATATAGGAGAAAAAAATTTTGGTGGAGGAAGGACTGCAGAAAAAGCAGCAACCGGAATAACTGAGCAATTGAAAGAGTTAGGCTTCGAAACCGGAAGGATGAAGACTGGAACGCCTCCAAGAGTAGACGGACGAAGCTTGGATTATAGTAAAATGGAAGAACAAAAAGGAGACGAAAATCCGGGAAAATTCTCATATACTGCCACACAACCATTATCAAAACAACGGAGTTGCTATATAACCTATACAAATCACGAAGTACACGAAATACTGAAAACTGGGTTTGAAAAATCGCCTATGTTTACGGGGCGGATCAAAGGGTTGGGTCCAAGATACTGCCCTTCAGTGGAAGACAAAATTAACAGATTTGCAGATAAAGACCGTCATCAGATATTTGTAGAACCAGAAGGATGGAACACAGTAGAAATATATGTGAACGGATTTTCTACATCATTACCAGAAGATGTTCAGTATAGGGCATTAACAAAAATTCCAGGATTTGAAAATGTTAGAATGTTTAGGCCGGGTTATGCTATTGAATATGATTACTTCCCTCCTACCCAACTAAATTTAAGTTTAGAAACTAAATTAATACAAAACTTATATTTTGCCGGCCAGATAAATGGCACCACAGGATATGAAGAAGCGGCATGTCAAGGATTAATGGCAGGGATAAACGCCCATAATAAAGTTAAAGGGAAAGAAGAATTTATTTTAAAAAGATCTGAGGCATATATTGGAGTGTTAATTGATGATTTGATTAACAAAGGTACCGATGAACCGTATCGAATGTTCACATCTAGAGCCGAATACAGAATATTGTTGAGACAAGATAACGCAGACGTTCGATTAACAGAAAAAGGATATATATTAGGCTTAGCTGATGAAAGCCGTGTACAAATGCTTCATAAAAAGAAGCAACAAACAGCTGAGTTATTGGACGAAGTAAAAAAATGGAAAGTAACTCCAGAATACATAAATCCATATCTAGAACAATTAAACAGCGCACCAATAAAGGAAAAAACCAGTATATATAATTTATTGAAGAGGCCCGATATAACCATAGAAGATATATACAAGTTTACGGCAGAGACCAAAGAAACTCTATCTGTATATTCCGAAGAAATTCGGAATCAGGTAGAAATTAATATTAAATATGAACATTATGTAGAGAAAGAACAACGAATGGCAGATAAGATTGGTAATCTTGAAGATCTAAGGATAAGTGAAACTTTAAATTATGATATGCTAGTTGCGATGTCAAAAGAAGGTAGGGAAAAATTGAAAAAAGTAAAACCAAAAACAATAGGTCAAGCATCTAGAATCAGTGGCGTATCGCCAGCCGATATTTCGATATTAATGGTGTACATTGGCCGATAACTTTATATAAAACAAACCGATTAAATTGCAAGTGACTTTAGAAAAACTTGAAGCCTGTCCAGTGTGCGGGTATAGAATAAGTGAACCATACCTTAATTGTAAAGATCATTCTGTAAGCGGAGAGGAATTTAGTTTAGTGCAATGTAAAAACTGCAGTTTTGTTTATACAAACCCAAGACCAAATGAAAAGCAGATTGGGAAATATTATCAATCTGTAAATTATATATCCCATACGGATACAAATAAGGGAATAATTAACAAAGTATATCACCTGGTAAGGAAAAAAACAATAGCTGACAAAATAAATTTGGTTAACCGGTTACATGAAAAAGGCAACTTATTAGATATTGGATGTGGAACTGGGTTTTTTTTGGAAAATTGCCAAAAGCAGGGATGGCGGTCAAAAGGTATTGAGCCAGATGAAGGAGCTAGAAGTATAGCCCAAAATCGGTTGAATGTACCTATTGAAAAAGATTTACTAACCTCTTTTCTAGATGAAAAATTTGATATATTAACACTGTGGCATGTATTAGAGCATATACATGAACTTAATAAAACAGTGGAAAAAATAGTAAGTATAATGAGTGGAGATGCAAAAGTAATAATAGCAGTTCCAAATATAAGTTCCTATGACGCAAAGCGTTATAATAAATATTGGGCAGCTTATGATCTACCTAAACATCTGTATCATTTTTCAAAAAAAACGTTAGAATTATTAATGAATAATCATGGCATAAAGCTCGTTGAAATAATTCCTATGAAATTTGATGCATACTATATAAGTTTATTAAGCACAAAAAATAAATACAAACAGATTAATTTTTTGGAAGCAATAAAAGAAGGATATAATTCTAATAAATGGGCAGAAAAAAATGACAATAATTATTCAAGTTTAACGTATATATTTTCCAAATAAAGCTAATTAGAATCTACTGAGTAGATAACCCTCACAATTTAGTATAATTGTGAGGGTTATTCATTTTTCGCTAAATTACTGAATATGAAACAATTAATAATTATCTTAAGTGTTATAACGCTTTCAATAACCTTATTACATAGATGCGCAAGTGTATCTCCTCCAACAGGTGGGGATAAAGATGAGAATACGCCAAAAATTATCTCTACAATACCAACTCAAAAGTCGACCAACTATAATGGCCAAATAGTAGAAATACTCTTTGATGAAGCGATCACACTAGAGAATATAAAACAAGAATTGCTTATAACTCCAAGGATAGAAGGTAATTATGAATTTGAAGTTAAAAAAAACCGATTAAGCTTAAAGTTCGATAAAAGCTTTTCTCCAAATACAACGTATACTTTAAATTTCAGAAAATCGATAAAAGATATTACAGAGAAAAACATTGCAGAAAACGAAAAGATAGTTTTCAGCACAGGAAATACGATTGATTCACTATACATCAATGGTTCAGTAAAAGATCTGCTGACAAACAAACCTATAGAAAATGCACTGGTTATGTTATATCAATATAATGATACATCAGTGATTACAAAACATCCCCCCTATTACTTTACAAAAACAGATAAGCAAGGAAAATACTTAGTAGAAAATCTGAAAGAAGGCACTTATAACATTTATGCTTTGGTAGATTACAACAGCAATTTGAAATATGAAGCAACTAAAGAAAAAATAGCCTTTTTACAGGATTCATTATCCTTAACAACAAATATAGATTCATTAGAATTTAATGTTACAATAATAGATAATGAAAAACCTAAAATACTAAGGGGAAGTGCTGATACGGATGTTTACACGATTGAGTTAAATGAGGGATTGGTTAATGCAGACGTAATAAAGGAGAATCAAGAAATTTATTTTCAAATTGAGAAAAATAAATTTATTCAAATATATAATACGTTTCAAACAACAGATAGTATATCCGTACAAGTTAGTGCACAAGATTCTGCACAGAATATTCTACAGACCGAAACAAAAATAAAATTTCCTGCACCTGGGAAAACTAAACCTAGAGCCCGGCCTTTCAAGGTAGAGACAGATCCAAAAGGTGGAGACAAAATTACGAGTAACCTCTCATATAAAATTTCATTCACAAAACCAATTCGGACATTTGATTTAGGAAAAATTTTGGTTTTGGCTGATACCATCACTTCTATTCCACTGGATCAAAATAAAAATTTTACCTGGAATACTAGCCGAACACAGCTGACTGTAGAGAAGCAAATTCCTACTTCAAAAGTAACCAGAATAGAAATACCAGAGGAAACATTTTTCAGTGTAGAAAATGATACGAATAAACATATTGTGACTGACCATGAATGGAAAGATATAGAAGAATATGGAACAATAAGCGGAGCAATAACTACCAATGAAAAAAACTTTATAATCCAGTTACTTAATTCAAGTAATGACGTAGTAATGGAACAGCGGAACATAAGCACATATAGATTTGATTATCTGGAAGCTGGCACCTATTTAATACGGGTAATTATAGACAGCAATGGGAATGGACGGTGGGATCAAGGAAACTTTGTAGAAAAAACTCTTCCTGAACGTATAATCTATAATAAAAACGAAGTACCACTAAAGCAAAACTGGGAACAAACAGGACAAGATTTTTCCTTCTAAATGTGAAAAGGTCTATTTGATATTAAAAAAATTCAATAAAAATGTGGATAACTCTGTGGATATGTCTAAAAACCCAGTAGACAACATAAAGATTTCTATAGAGAAAAAGGGCATGTGAAAGGAAGGAATGTGTATATAACTAAAAAATCCAAAACTTAACCAGTTACCCTATACAAATACACAATCTATAAACTACTTTATCCACAACATAAAAAGTAGAAAAGTTTTAAAAGTTAACCACAATCTTGAAAATGTGGACAAGTGGACGAGAGAATATAACAAACAGGAAATCAGAAGCAAAAATGTGGATAACTCTGTGGACAAGTGGATAAATATCCACAAAACTCAAAAACAAATAATGGAAAGAAAAAATTTATCCACAGTTTCCACAGGCTAATAATAAAAACTGTTATATAAAAAAAAGAAAATTATTAAAAGAAAGAGTAAGAGAAGTAAAAGAAACCTAAAAAGAGCTATATGAGAAAACCCAGATTAATTAAACTGAAAAAGTGCGCTGTGGGGGTTATGTTAATTATGCCCTTGGGGGTATTTGCACAGCAGCAAGACATTCAACTGGCAAATCAATATTTCGAACAAAAGGAATATGACAAGGCAAAATCGATCTACCAGAAGCTGATCAAGAAAGAAGACAATGAAAAGTATGTCTACAAAAATTACATACAAACACTGCAGAGATTAAAAGAAGGAAGTGAAGCAGAAAAATATGTCAAAAAACTAATAAAAAATAAGCCAGATAATATAGCCTATAAAGCTGAATACATTATACTGCTTGAAAACCAAAATAAAGTAGAAGAAGCAAGTAAAACAGGCGTAAAATTCATAAATGAAACGGTATCAGATTCTGCAAAAACAGAACAGATGGCAAGTTATTTTATAGATAATGAAAAGATAGATTGGGCTGAAAAAACGTATCAGGAAGCAAGAAACAGAAGTGGTAAAGAAACTGCATTTGCAATTCAACTAGCTAACATATACAGATTGAAAAATGAAACTGTAAAAATGGTAGAAGAATATATCAATATAGCAGCGGAGAATAAAAGTAATTTAAGTGGTTTACAAAATATTTTACAAGACAACCTTACAAAACAAGAAGATCTTGAAAAATTTGAACAAATCCTAATAGCAAAAATTCAGAAAGATCCAGGACAGAGTGTATACAGTGACTTATTAATTTGGTACTACATACAGCAAAAAGAATTCACTAAAGCATTTTTTCAAGCAAGATCTCTTGATAAACGGTTAAAATTAGAAGGCGCAAAAGTGATGGAAATTGGATTGATCAGTTTACAAAATAAAGATTTTAAAAGCGCAAGTAATATTTTTGAGTATTTGGTGAAAGAATATCCTAGAAGCAGCACCTACCCTACGGCCAGAAGATACCTGATTTTATCGAAAGAGGAACTAGTAAAGCAAACTTATCCAATAAATAAAGAAAATATAATATCATTAATTGCTGATTATCAGAAACTTATAGCAGAATTAGGCAAAACTCCTCAAACAGCAGAAGCATTAAGAAGTATGGGTTTGCTTCATGCATTTTATCTGGATCAAAAAGAAGAAGGGTTAAATTATTTAAATGAAGCTGTAAAAATTGCTCGGACTGAAGGTGACCTAGTTGCAAAATGCAAATTAGATATGGGGGATATTTATTTATTGAAAAATGAACCTTGGGAAGCCACTTTACTATACTCTCAAGTAGAAAAAAGTAATAAAGAACAGCCCATAGGATACGAGGCAAAGTTAAAAAATGCCAAATTATCATACTACAAAGGGGAGTTTGGACTGGCACAAGGTCATCTGGATATTTTAAAAATGGCTACTTCCAGAGAAATTGCCAACGATGCAATGGATTTGAGTTTGCTAATTCAAGACAATACTGCAATGGATACAACAGGTGAAGCAATGAAAGAATATGCTTCCATAGAATTGATGCTTTTTCAAAATAATAATCAGCAAGCTTTGCAACTATTGGATCAAATGATGGTGAAATATCCAAGTCATAGTTTGACTGATGAAATCCTCTGGCAGAAAGCACAGATTTACATGAAAGAAAATGAGAACCAAAATGCCATAGAAAACCTAGAAAAAATTGTGACAACCTATGGCTTAGACATCTTGGGTGATGATGCCCATTTCCTAATGGCAAAACTTTATGAAGAGAAATTAGGAGAGAAAGAAAAAGCAATGGAACTCTATCAAAATCACCTAACCAAATACCCGGGAAGTATCTACGTAGCAGAATCACGTAAGAGATTCAGGCACTTACGTGGAGATTCTGTAAATTAGACAAGTCTAAATTAGGTGAGTCTAAAAAATTGTGAAAATTTAGACTCACCTAATTTAGTATATTCCACGATGAAAAAAGAGAAGCGGACTAAGTTTAAATGAGTAATACAGGAAGAAGTAAAACAGAAATGCTAAAAGATGAGCATGGAGAAAGAACCAAATAACAAGTAGAAAACTAACAGATGTAATAAAGAAAGAATAAATATAAGAATAGAAAAGTGGCCGAGCGATTTAAAGGCTCTATAACAAGTGCAATCATTATAAATAGGCAATCACACCACCTCTAGCATTAAAATTGATTTAAACGTCTCTCAAATCAAAAATAAGCTACACCAAGATTAATAAAGCATCTTCATAATATGGACTTTCTAAAACGTAGAATATTTAGAAAAGTTACTTGCACAACAATCCATATAATATCTCCTATATAAATTACGAGTAGTTCAAAAATGAATAAAAATTAATTTACATAATTATCTGATAACCAGTAATTTTGTTAAATTAGTCCCCCTGCTTTTCCATAGGTTGATCCTTAAAATGCATAAGATGAAAATGGAATTAGCCTAGTGAATCCATGGTTTCTAATCTTAGAAGTTGAAAGGAATGGGAATACCCCACTACCTAGATTGCTATTCGTAAATCCTCATTTATACTAATAAATCTTATTAGTCTTTTTCACACCAATAGGCACCTGCTTCCAAAAGAAATAAATAAGCGAATTCTCCTTAAAATGTATACAAAATTATCTGTATAAATAATCTAAGATGGCCTTATAATGCTCAAAAACTGAGTTATAGCATAGTAATTTTATAAATAATCTAAAAATATTTATTAATTTATTATGCTTGCATACTAAATATGTTTACATTTGAATAGCAGAGAATAATTTAGAAAGAGATTCAGAAATGAAGGCGCATCAAACAGTCGATTACCATATAAAAGCAGCCTGGCATGCTATCTCAAGGATGTATAATGCGCAGGCAATAAAACATGATATGACCGCATCCATTGGCTATGTATTGCTGAACATAGATGTAGAAAAAGGAACATCTGCCACAAAAATAGCCCCTCTTTTAGGCTTGGAAACGAGAAGCCTTACAAGAATGCTAAAGACAATGGAGGATAATAAAATGATTTACCGGGAGGCAGATTTAAATGATAAAAGAGGAGTAAAAATAAAGCTAACAGAAGAGGGAAAAAGAAAAAGAGAGGTAGCAAGGAAAACGGTGATTGCCTTTAATAAAATGATTCAGGAGAATATCTCATCAGCAAAGCTAGAAGTGTTTTTTGAAGTAATAGAAGAAATAAACAAGCTGGTTGAAAATAAAAAAAATTATCAGGAAATAGAAGTTTAGTCCACATCTACTCTACAACAAATTAAATCGGAAACGTATGGAACCTACATTTGTAGAAAAAAGATTACAGCCAGAAATAAGTAAAACAGGAAATGCAAAAAGGAACATCAGAAAAGTAGCCGTGCTAGGTTCAGGTATCATGGGCTCTCGAATAGCTTGCCATTTTGCCAACATTGGTGTAGAAGTATTGCTGCTAGATATAGTGCCTAAGGAATTAAGTGAGGGTGAAAAAGCAAAAGGGTTAAACTTGGATACTAAACATGTAAGAAACCGCATAGTTAATGATTCGTTTCAAAATGCTTTAAAATCTAACCCTGCCCCTCTATACCATAAGTCTTTTGCGAGCCGCATAAAGCTTGGAAATTTTGAAGACAACATGAAGGATATTGCCGGCTACGATTGGGTAATGGAGGTAGTGGTAGAAAATCTAAAAATTAAAAAAAATATCTACGACCAGGTAGAGCAATTTCGTAAGCCTGGGACACTAATTACTTCCAATACATCAGGTATTCCCATATACTTAATGGCTGAAGGCAGAAGTGACGATTTTCAACGTCATTTCTGTGGTACACACTTTTTCAACCCTCCCCGGTATTTGAAATTGCTTGAAATCATTCCGACACAAAAAACGGATAAGAGTGTAGTCGATTTCTTGATGCATTATGGAGACCTGTATTTAGGTAAATCAACGGTTCTGGCAAAAGATACACCAGCTTTTATAGCTAACCGGGTAGGCGTATATTCTCTGATGCGAACCTTGCAAATTGTAGAGGAGATGGGGCTTACGGTAGAGGAAGTAGATAAACTCACAGGTCTGGTAGTGGGAAGGCCAAAATCAGGAACATTCCGTTTATCAGATGTAGTAGGTTTGGATACCACCATTAATGTTTCAAATAACCTGTATGAAGGACTACCTGATGATGAATCGAGAAATGGATTTAAACTGCCTACAATCGTTCAAAAGATGCAGGAGCGTAAATGGCTAGGAGACAAGACTGGTCAGGGCTTCTACCGCAAGATAAAGACGCCAGAAGGCCAATCTGAAATTCTCTCCCTGGACCTGAATACATTTGAGTACCGTCCGCAGCAGAAAGCCAAGTTTGAAACACTGGAGACAACCAAAAGCATTGAAAATTTAAAAGATCGGTTTGCTGTGTTGTTAGCAGGTAGGGACAAAGCAGGAGAGTTTTACCGCCGTACATTCCTGGATATATTCCAATATGTGAGCAACCGTATTCCAGAAATTGCCGATGAACTCTACCGTATAGATGCAGCAGTATCTGCCGGCTTTGCCTGGGAAATAGGTCCCTTCGAGACATGGGATGCCATTGGTGTAAAAAAAGTAGTACAGCTCATGGAAGAAGCAGGAAAGAAGCCTGCTGCCTGGGTATACGAAATGCTGCAAAGTGGTCACGAAAGTTTTTACAAAATAACAGGGGGACAAAAACAGTATTACGATATTCCATCCAAAAATTACAAAGCCATTACAGGTACGGAGGATTTTATCATTCTGGACAACCTGAGAGGCAGTGGAAAAAAAGTATGGGGCAACAAAGGAGCTAGCCTATTTGACATTGGAGATGGTGTACTGAACCTGGAGTTTCATACTAAAATGAATACGCTGGGAGCGGAAGTAGTAGAAGGTATTACAAAGTCAATATTCCTAGCTGAAAAAGATTTTGCTGGTTTAGTGATAGGCAACGATGGAGCTAACTTTTCTGCTGGAGCTAACCTAGCCATGATCTTTATGTATGCCATAGAGCAAGAGTACGATGAAATAGATTTTATGATCCGTCAGTTTCAGAACACTATTATGCGGGTAAGGTACTCTTCTATACCAGTAGTAGTAGCGCCCCATGGAATGACTTTAGGCGGAGGCTGTGAAATGGTGATGCATGCTGACCGGGTGCAAGCCGCAGCTGAAACCTATATAGGTCTGGTGGAGGTAGGTGTAGGTCTGATCCCTGGGGGAGGCGGCACCAAAGAAATGACACTGCGGGTATCAGATAGAATAGAGGCAGGTGACGTGGAATTGAATGCTCTTCAAAATACATTCATGAATATTGCTCAGGCCAAAGTATCGACGTCCGCACAAGAAGCCTTTGATTTACATATCCTCCGCAGAGGCGATCAGATTACCCTCAACCGAAGCCGCCTGATTGCCGATGCCAAAACCGCTGTACTGGATCTGGTAGAGCAAGGGTATACACAGCCTTTGCCGCGTAAAGATATTAAGGTACAAGGCAAAACAGGTATGGCATTGTTTAAGACAGGTATCTACGGGATGCTTACAGGCCGCTACATTTCTGAGCATGATGCCAAGATAGCCAACAAAATAGCCTATGTTATGTGCGGTGGGGATCTCTCCTACCCTCAACTAGTTTCCGAACAATATTTGCTCGATCTGGAACGGGAAGCCTTTCTTTCTTTAACCGGAGAAAAGAAAACGCTGGAAAGAATTCAAAGCATACTACAAGGAGGTAAACCTTTAAGAAACTAAAGTTTGTTATATATTTAGCAACATCAAGAAAGAAAAATTTTATGGACGCATATATAGTAGCAGGATATAGAACAGCCGTTGGCAAAGCTAACCGAGGTGGATTCCGCTTTACCCGCCCCGATGATCTGGCCGCTGAAGTAATCAAACATCTCACGGCTTCCATTCCAGGATTTGACCCATCCAGAGTGGAAGACTTAATCGTAGGTAATGCCGTTCCGGAAGCGGAGCAAGGTATGCAAATGGGAAGGATTATCTCCCTATTATCCTTACCACAGAATGTACCGGGTATGGTTATTAACCGGTATTGTGGATCAGGTGTAGAAGCCATTGCTATCGCTTCAGCTAAAATACATGCAGGCCTGTCCGATTGTATTATTGCCGGTGGTACAGAATCTATGTCACTAGTGCCAACAATGGGATGGAAAACAGCTTTAAATTATAAGATAGCTTCCGAAACACCCGACTACTATACCAGTATGGGGCATACGGCGGAGAATGTGGGTGAGAAGTACAAAGTATCGCGCCAAGATCAAGATGACTTTTCTTACCGTTCGCATATGCGGGCGTTGGAGGCAATCAACAAAGGGATTTTTAAAGAAGAGATTGTGCCTGTAACTGTCAAAGAGACTTACATTGATGAGAATGGCAAGAAGAAGACAAAAGAGTATGTGGTAGACACAGATGAAGGTCCCAGAGCTGATACATCTATGGAGGTACTTGCCTCGCTGAAACCGGTGTTTTCTAACCGTGGCAATATCACCGCAGGTAACTCATCTCAAACATCAGATGGTGCGGCCTTTGTCATGGTAATGTCTGAACGGATGGTGAAAGAACTTAACCTGGAGCCTATTGCCCGCATGGTAAGTTATGCTGCGATGGGTGTGCAGCCCAAATATATGGGCATTGGTCCAGTAGAAGCTGTTCCGGTAGCCCTTAAAAAAGCAGGCATGACAATGGATCAACTGGATTTAATTGAGCTAAACGAAGCCTTTGCTGCACAAGCATTAGCTGTAATCCGGGAACTGGATATGGATATAGAGAAGGTAAATGTAAATGGCGGAGCTATTGCTTTAGGTCATCCACTGGGATGTACTGGTGCAAAACTTTCTGTACAGCTATTCAACGAATTACGCAGACGAAACAAAAAGTACGGAATGGTAACTGCTTGTGTGGGGGGCGGCCAAGGTGTAGCAGGTATCTACGAATTGTTATCTTAATGAAAAAACCAGTTAAGCCTGATTACTAATTAGACTTAACTGGTTTACTGAATTATACGCTTGAAAGAAGTTCAAGCTCTTGTTTGAAAAATTTATTGAGCACCAGTAGGTGTATTGTCGATAATTTGAGCTCCCAAAGCATTGCTATTGCCAGCAGGTGGATTCAAAAAACCCCGGGCAAATACTGTTAAAATCTTGCCAGCTTGCAGCGTAACCCCGGGCAAATTTAATGCAGTTGTTTGAGTACCAGCCACTCTTACAGCAAGGTCATAAGTACCAGCAGGCAGTGGAACAAAATCGGTTGAACTCTTATAAGCCCGGTTCGGAATAAGCACCGTATTTGTACCATTAGTCACGTTTACAATATCTACAGCTGGTGCATCTGGTGACAAATGGATAAAGCGAACATGTGCTTGTCCAGAGGCTGGTAAAGCCAGGTTGTCCATTACTACTAATGGTTCAAAGGCAGTACCCGAAGCATTAGAGTTAATAGCAAATATAGAATAGTTCATATTGGCTTCTACTGCTTGGTTTGCTTCAATAGCTGTAGTAGAAGTTCCGGCAACATTCACCTTAAAATTTCTGGTACCCGCATTTACATTTAGGTAGCCAGTGTTACTTGGGAAAGTTAAGGGGGCAGTATTTACTTTGGAATTGTCTACCAATAAATCTACGCCCGGAGCACTAGGAGACGCATGAACTACCATAACTCTGGCTTGATCTGGAGTGGCATTGTTATCATCGTCTTTGCAAGATGTAAAAGACAGGATGGTAGTGAGGGTAAGAACGGTTAAAAGAAGTTTGTTGATTAATAGGTTGATTTTCATAAAACTACATATTTAAATTAAACGACTAATTGATTTTAATGTAACAGGCAGGCATATATTTTGTTTAATATTTTTTTAAAAATGCTAAACAAAAATTGTTGATTGTATTAATACTAGATCAAATGATAGTCTCTCAAAGGGGGGTTTTTTAAAGCAGAAACTTTTATTTACAATAGATTATGGAAACAGTAGCCAATAAAAAAATAGTAAAAGGAGGAGAATTTCTCATCAAAGAAACAGAAGCTCAACAAGTGTTTATTCCAGAAGAATTTACTGAAGAGCAGCAAATGGTTGCACAAACCTGCCAGGACTTTCTAGACAAAGAAGTCTTCACCCGGCTGGATGAAATAGACTCCATGAAAAATCCAGAGTTGATGCCATCCTTAATGGACAAAGCAGGAGAGTTAGGCTTACTTGGTACGTCTATTCCTGAGGAATACGGGGGCTTTGGCATGAACTTTAATACATCTATGCTAGTAACCGAAGTTATTGGCGCCGGACATTCCTTTGCCGTAGCGTTATCTGCCCACACTGGTATTGGCACCCTGCCAATCCTGTATTATGGAAATGAGGAGCAGAAAGCTACGTATTTGCCAAAACTCGCTACAGGCGAATGGAAAGCGGCGTATTGCCTCACAGAACCAGATTCTGGGTCGGATGCTAACTCCGGCAAAACTAAAGCTGTCTTAACAGAGGATGGTAAATACTACCTTATCAATGGTCAGAAGATGTGGATCACCAACGGTGGTTTTGCAGACATATATATTGTATTTGCCAAAATAGATAATGATAAAAATCTATCTGCCTTTATCGTAGAACGTTCGTTTGGTGGTATCACCATGAATGAAGAAGAAAAGAAAATGGGTATCAAAGGATCTTCCACCCGGCAGGTTTTCTTCAACGATTGCAAAGTGCCCGTAGAGAATCTATTATCCACCCGGGAGAATGGATTTAAAATCGCTGTCAATATCCTTAACATTGGTCGGATTAAGTTAGGAGCCGCTGCTATTGGAGCTTGTAAACGCATCATTAATACAGCCGTCAATTATGCCAACGAACGCAAACAATTTGGTATTTCCATTTCCAGATTTGGAGCTATTAAACACAAAATAGGCGAAATGGCTACCCGTACCTATGTGAGTGAATCTGCTGCCTACCGGGCTGGACAAAATATAGAAGATACTATTAATGCTCTTATTGCGAATGGAATGCCGGAAGCAGAAGCCAAATTGAAAGGAGTTGAGCAATTTGCCATCGAATGTGCTATTCTGAAAGTGCATGGTTCTGAGGTACTGGATTATGTAGCTGATGAAGGAGTGCAAATATATGGCGGCATGGGCTACTCTGCTGAAGCCCCTATGGACAGAGCTTATAGAGATGCCCGAATTAACCGGATTTTTGAAGGTACTAATGAAATTAACCGGCTACTATCAGTAGATATGATCTTGAAACGGGCTATGAAAGGCGAACTGGATGTAATGGGTCCGGCTATGGCTGTTTCCAAAGAAATAATGTCTATACCAGAAATGGGTGAAGAAGAAGAGGGCTTATTTGTAGCTGAGAAGAAAGTACTGCGAAATCTGAAAAAAGCTGTATTAATGGTAGCCGGGGCAGCCGTTCAAAAGTTTATGATGAAACTATCACACGAGCAGGAAATTATTATGAATATTGCTGATATGGTGATAGAAGTATATGCTAGCGAGTCGGCATTGCTGCGTACCGAAAAGCTAATTAGCCAACGGGGTGAAGAAGCCTGTGCTCACCAAAAAGATATGACCCTACTCTATTTAAATGATGCCATAGATAGAATAAATTCCGCTGGTAAAAATGCGATCAACTCCTTTGCAGAAGGCGATGAGCAACGGGTAATGCTAATGGGACTGAAGCGTTTCACTAAAATTGCTCCGATTAATACCAAAGAAACCCGCCGGAGAATAGCTGACCGGTTGATTGTTGAGAACAAATATATTTTCTAATACAGGTAAATTGTTGGCCTGATTAAAGCAGCCGTATTTTTACGGCTGCTTTTTTATTTAATTAAGTTTAGAAAAGAAAGTTGAAAAGATGAATCATTTACAGACCAGTAAGAGTATATGAATATAAAACTCATAAAATATTAAATCGATTAGCTATGAACACTAAATCATTATTTTCCAATCAGGACGTATATAAACTAGCCCTTGCCGGCTCTACCGTTGTAGTAGGTGCCGCTGTTAAATCTTTGCTAAATACGAGCTGGAAAACAGTAGCCAAGAAAAATCCACCTTTAAACCCAGCAGCGGCCGATACTAGCTGGAAAGAAGCTATTCTCTGGACTATTGTCAGCAGTGCTGCCATAGGATTAGCTCAGTTATTGGCTAGAAGAGGAGCGGATGCTTTGTTCCAAAAGGCAAATGGAAATACTGGTGTAAACCGAAATGCAACTTTGGCAGGCTTATGATTTTAATAGCTTTTCTTGTATAGAATTTTTTTCGCTATATAACTTAGTGGAAAATACTATACATGCTGTTAAATTTTTTAGAAAAAAGTTTGAACAGAATGTAAAATTTACTAGATGAGTACTTATATAAATAAAACGAATTTTATTCATAGGTTTCTTTGACTGCTGTGCAGTATAATTTGTAATATCATTCTATCAAAGTTTAACTTACAATAAATAGCAGCTAAAGTCTTGAGATTCCATAAAGCACTTTTCCAAAAATCTCGCTGCTACTTATTCATAAATCTGTATACTGTCAACCTATTATGGCTGATTTAAAAGTAAAAGCCGCTTCTAGCATAGAAGCGGCTTTTACTTTAGTTAGCATCTGGAAATAATATTTATCACCAGATTTATACAGTTTTATTTTCTCAATTTTATTTCCGGTTAGCTTCTGCTTTTACTGGATATTGCTCAGCTACTAATTCCTGCAAATCTTCATCAGTAATTAGTTTCTTCTCATCAGCTAAGGCAATAAACTTTTTATACATATCATCTAGTTCAGCTTTATCAAAGCTATACCCTAGTAACTCCAGGCGATGCTTCAACGCATGGCGGCCACTACGGGCCGTCAGTACAATAGAGGAAGAAGGAATACCTACGTCCTGTGGGTTAATGATTTCGTAGTTCTCTGCATGCTTTAAGAAACCGTCCTGATGGATACCAGAAGAGTGAGCAAAAGCATTCTTACCTACTATAGCTTTATTTGGCTGAACAGGCATACGCATGAGTTCAGAAACCAGTAAACTTGTTGGATAAATCAATTTCGTATTGATATTGGTATGCAGGTTCAAATCCTGGTGTGTTTTTAGAATCATGGCTACCTCTTCTAATGAAGTATTACCAGCCCTCTCCCCTATTCCATTCATGGTTACTTCTACCTGGCGGGCACCATTTACTAGGCCTTCTACAGCATTAGCTGAAGCAAGGCCAAGGTCATTGTGGCAGTGAACAGAAATAGTAGCTTGATGAACATTCTTTACATGCTCGAATACATATTTAATCCGGTTACCAAACGTATGAGGCAAGCAATACCCGGTAGTATCAGGAATATTCACCACAGTGGCTCCGACACCAATAACAGCCTCTACTAACTGGACCAGAAAGTTAAGGTCGGCACGTCCGGCATCTTCTGCATAGAATTCTACATCTTCTACAAAGCTTTTTGCATATTTTACGGCCCAAACAGCTTGTTCTAAAATTTTCTCCCGGGTGCTGTTAAACTTGTATTTAATATGCATATCGGAAGAACCAATACCGGTATGAATTCTTTTATATTTAGCAAACTTAAGTGCGTCAGCTGTGATTTCAATATCTTCTTTTTTTGCACGGGCTAATCCACAGATTACAGGATTGCGAACAGCTTTAGATATCTCCACTACCGAATTAAAATCACCTGGGCTGGAAATAGGGAATCCGGCTTCGAGAATATCTACGCCGAGGGCTTCCAGTTCAATAGCAATTTCAATTTTTTCTTTAGTTGTTAACTGGCAGCCAGGAACTTGCTCGCCGTCTCGTAAGGTAGTGTCGAAGATATAGACTCTATCGCTCATGATAAAATGGTTTTGTTAGTAATAGTTAGACATTCTATACGCCGATTCAGCGTAAGAAAAGTTTAAAGATTGAAAGTTAAGGATTTATATTAAAAATATACGTTAAATCTTTTCAACAATTTTTTGCCCCATAGCATCCGTGCCAACAATTTTATCGGCTGGCGTAGTTGTATCTGCAATATCTCTAGTGCGAAAGCCCTCTTTCAGTGTGGCTTCCACTGCTTTTATTACTCTTTCTGATTCTGCTTTCAGGTTGAAAGAAATATCTAACATTAAAGCTACAGACAATATAGAAGCCAATGGATTAGCTACTCCCTTACCAGCAATATCATAGGCAGAACCATGAATAGGCTCATATAAGCCGGTAATATCTCCCAAAGAGGCAGAGGCAAGCATTCCCATAGAACCTGCAATCTGCGAAGCTTCGTCTGTTAAAATATCGCCAAATAAATTACCGGTAAGTACTACATCAAAAGACCGAGGATCTTTAATCAATTTCATAGCGGCTGTATCTATGAACATATGTTCTACTTCCACATCCGGATAATCTTTAGCCATTTCCTGCACCACTTCACGCCACAGCCTGGAAGATTCCAGTACGTTGGCCTTATCTACAGACGTTACTTTTTTCCGTCGGGTTCTGGCCGCTTCAAAGGCACGTTTGGCTATACGCCGCACTTCCGGTTTGGAATAAATCATGGTATCTAGGGCCACATTGCCATTGTCGCGGCGTTCACGGGGTTCGCCAAAATAGACATCACCAGTTAACTCTCTAAAAAATAATATATCGGAACCTCTCAAAATCTCTGGCTTTATACTAGAGGCATGAATGAGTTCATCGAATAATTTAATCGGGCGTAAGTTGGCATATAATCCTAGCTCTTTCCGCATTTTTAATAAGCCCTGTTCTGGACGGACTTTTAACGAAGGATCATTATCGTATTTGGGATGACCTACCGCACCAAAAAGCACAGCGTCGGAGGCTTTCAATTTTTCTAAAGTTTCATCTGGCAGGGGATTTCCGGTGGCTTCGATGGCTGTATGGCCAATAAGGGCTTCTTCGAATGAAAAATGTACACCAGAGTTGACGGTAACTTTTTCCAGAACCTTTTTACCCCAGGTGGTAACTTCTTTACCAATGCCATCGCCAGGCATTACTACTATCTTATATTCTTTCACGTTGTTGTTAAGTGGTGTATTAGAATTTAATTGGCAGATTCAAATAGGGTTATTCTATCTTTCAAGCTCAGCAAATAATCTATATCATCGTAGCCATTCAGTAAACAAGCTTTTTTATAAGGATTAATATCAAAGCTTTCTGAAGAACCATCTGCTAAGATTACTTTCTGCGCTTCCAGATTTACTTCTATTGTAGAATGTGGATCAGCTTCTAATTGTGCCCAAATCTTGCTTAAAAACTCATCCGAGACTTGTACTGGCAGCAATCCATTATTGAGGGCATTATTTTTAAAAATATCCGCAAAGAAACTGGAAATTACTACTTTGAAACCATAATCGTGGATGGCCCAGGCAGCATGTTCTCGGCTAGAGCCGCAACCAAAGTTCTTGGCAGCCACCAGGATATCCCCATAATAATTGGGGTTGTTGAGGATAAAATCTTTTTTGTTACCATTGTTATCAAACCGCCAGTCACGGAACAGGTTCTCACCGAAACCTTCACGGGTGGTAGCTTTTAGAAACCTGGCTGGAATAATCTGGTCTGTATCTATATTCTCTATCGGCAGCGGCACTACGGTAGAGGTAAGTGATTTGAATTTCTCTTTTTGCATGAGATAAAAATTAAAGGCTGTAAACTTGAAAAGTTTTTTACCAGATGATGTAAAAAACTTTTCAAGTGTATAAAATTTATTCAATGAAATTAAATCAATTCCCGCACATCAGTCACTTTACCAGTGATGGCAGCAGCTGCAGCTGAAAGTGGACTGGCAAGAAACGTACGGGCACCTGGTCCCTGGCGGCCCTCAAAATTCCGGTTGGAAGTAGAAATGCAATATTTTCCAGCAGGTACTTTATCTTCATTCATTCCCAAACAGGCTGAACAACCTGGGCTTCTTAACTCAAAGCCTGCTTCTTCAAAAACCTTATCTAAACCTTCTTTAATGGCTTGCTGTTCTACCTGTTTAGAGCCCGGAATCACCAATACTTCTACATTGTCTGCTTTCCTTTTACCTTTTACAAAATCAGCTACCAAGCGTAAATCTTCAATACGGGCATTGGTACAGCTGCCGATAAATACATAATCTAAGGACTTACCAAGCAATTGTGAGCCTGGCTCTAGGGCCATGTACTCCAGCGATTTCTTAAACGAAGCTTCTTCCCGGTGGTCTTTCAACTCTGCAATGGTTGGAATACGTTCAGTAATGCCAATACCCATTCCTGGATTGGTTCCATAGGTAATCATTGGCTCTATATCTTCCGCATTGAATTTTAATACTTTGTCGTAGGTAGCTCCTTCATCCGTTTTTAGCGTTCTCCAATAGGCTACCGCTTTTTCAAACTCTTCGCCCTGTGGGGCAAATTTTCTGCCTTTAATGTAATCGAATGTAGTCTGGTCTGGAGCAATTAATCCACCACGGGCACCCATTTCAATGCTCATGTTGCAAATAGTCATGCGGGCTTCCATAGAAAGACTGGTAATTGCCGAACCTGCATATTCTACAAAATAGCCATTACCTCCACTGGAAGAAATCTGGGAAATAATGTAGAGAATGATATCTTTTGACAATACCCCTTTACCTAGCTTTCCGTTTACTTCAATCCGCATTTGCTTAGGCTTGTATTGCAGAATGCATTGTGTTGCTAAAACCTGCTCTACTTCACTGGTACCAATACCAAAAGCAATACTTCCAAATGCACCATGTGTAGAGGTATGGCTATCTCCACAAACCATAGTCATGCCTGGCTGGGTTAAGCCTAGTTCCGGACCAATGATGTGTACAATGCCCTGGAATGGGTGAAGCAAGTCGTACAGTTCAATGCCGAACTCCCGGCAATTTTTCCGGAGGGTTTCTACCTGAAACCTAGATAAGGCTTCTTTAATTGGCAGGTGTTGGTCTTTGGTAGGAACATTATGATCGGCAGTAGCCGTCGTTTTATCCGGACGGGCAACCGGAATGCCCCGTTTGCGTAATCCGTCAAAAGCCTGTGGACTGGTTACTTCATGTATATAATGCCGGTCTATATATAATATATCAGGAAAGCCTTCCTGGCGATTTACAATATGGCTTTCCCATAATTTATCGAATAAGGTTGTTGCACTCATAATGGCCATTATTTGTTAGTAATGAGCAAAAAAATAAAGAAAAGGTATCAGATGTAAAGTTACCTTATTCACCTGATACCTACTTACTAACAGCTATATTTTACTTTTTAGGACGTAATTGTCTTACCTGCAAGCCTGCTTGCCACATTTCTGACTCTCTTAACTCTTTCAGCTCTTGTTCTAATTTTACCCGGTAATCTGGCTGGCTATTTAATTTAATGGTTCTTTCAGCCTCTTTACCGGTAGCTACACTTTCGTATAATTCCTCGAACACCGGAGCTACAGCATCACGGAATTTATGACGCCAGTCTAAGGCACCACGCTGGGCAGTTGTAGAGCAATTAGCATACATCCAGTCCATCCCATTTTCAGCTACCAGCGGCATTAAGCTTTGGGTAAGCTCTTCCACCGTCTCGTTGAAAGCCTCACTGGGTGAGTGGCCTCTTTTGCGGAGTATGTTGTATTGTGCTTCAAAAATACCTTGAATGGCGCCCATTAAAGTACCTCTTTCGCCGGTTAAGTCACTGTATACTTCTTTTTTGAAATCTGTTTCGAACAAATAGCCGGAACCTACGCCAATACCCATTGCTACTACTTTATCTTTAGCTTTTCCAGTATAATCCTGGAAGATGGCATAGCTAGAGTTTAAGCCCTGGCCTTCTAAAAATAGTCTCCGCAAGCTGGTACCAGAACCTTTAGGAGCTACCAGGATAACATCTACGTTTTTAGGTGGAACAATACCGGTTTGCTCTTTGTAAGTAATACCAAAGCCATGAGAGAAATATAAGGTTTTGCCTTCTGTCAGGTATTTACTAACAGTTGGCCACATAGCAATTTGTCCGGCGTCAGACAGTAAGTAACAAATAATCGTACCTCTCTGTAATGCTTCTTCGATTTCAAATAAGTCTTTGCCTTCTACAAAACCATCTTTCACCGCATGATCCCAAGATTTAGAGGGCTTTCTTTGACCAACGATTACATTAAATCCATTGTCACGCATGTTTAACGACTGGCCTGGGCCTTGTACACCATAACCGATTACGGCGATGGTTTCGTTCTTCAACACTTCACGTGCTTTTTCGAGGGGGAACTCTTCTCTGGTCACTACATTTTCTTCAACCGTTCCGAATTTAATTTTTGCCATGTTTAGTTAATAATTGAAAAGGGGTTTAAAAAATAATATAATTCAAATTGTGATTTGCTTTTTATGTTTGTCATTCCAAGGAAAAAGAAATCTCTTCTGCCTGTGTTCTTATTAAAAATAGATTCTACTTAATCAAAATGACAAAAAGTTACTCCTTTACTAAGGAGTTGGCACTCAGTTCCTCCAGTTCTTTGAGGAAAGTTTCTGTACGGCGCTTGGATTTGGATATGGAAATCCGCCCGGAGCGCACAAACTCTGATACGCCAAAGGCTTTCAGTTCTTCAAACAATTTTTGTGTTTCAGACTTACGGCCAGTCTTCTCTATAATAATGTATTCTCTTTCAATCACTAATATCCTTGCAAAATTGTCGCGGATCAGTTTCTCTACCCGGTTATTGCTGTCGTTGAGGAAAGGCTCTAAGGGTACTTTATATAAAGCCAATTCCTGAAAATGTGTTTCTTCTTCTTCATATAAGAAAGCACCCAGCACTTCAATCAGTTTCCGGACCTGTTTTACCAGTTTTTCTGCACGTTCACGGGTAATCTTTACTACGATGGTATAGCGGCTAACACCGGCTACTTCCGATTCAGAAACGTTTATGCTTTCAATATTTATTTTCCGGCGGGTAAAGATAATAGTAATGGCATTTAATAATCCACTTTTATTTTCAGTTAGCACAGAAATCACAAAAAGTTTTACTTCTGTACTATAGCCATTTGGATGTTCCATGGGGTAAATTTATTCTTTTTCAGGGAAGGTTTGTTGAACTTTGAAGTGAATCTCCTTTTTATAGGAGATTCACTTATACAATTTGTAATGAGCTGCCTTTTACTCCAAACGAATATTTCCTACTGAATCTCCGGCAGGAACCATTGGGAATACGTTTTCCTCCTTCTCTACCACTACTTCCAGCAAATAAGGTCCATTATGATCCAGCATCGTTTGGATAGACTGCTTCAATTCTTCTCGTAAAGAAACTTTCGCAGCATTGATATAAAAACCTCTGGCAATGGCTACAAAATCTGGATTGGTCATTTCAGTAGCAGAATACCGTTTATCAAAAAATAGCTGCTGCCACTGTCGAACCATTCCCAGAAAACTATTATTGAGAATCACTATTTTCGCTCCAATATTAAACTGGAAAATAGTACCTAATTCCTGCAGAGTCATTTGGAAGCCACCATCGCCGATAATAGCGACTACCTGTTTTTCTGGACGTCCTATTTTGGCACCCATAGCTGCTGGTAAAGCAAACCCCATGGTTCCTAATCCTCCGGAAGTAACATTACTGTCAGTTGTGTTGTATTTATAATACCTAGAAGTTGCCATCTGATGTTGCCCTACATCGGTTACTACAATAGCTTCTCCTTTGGTCATTTCAGAAATAACATTCACTACTTCGGCCATCAACAAGCCTCCTTCAGTTGGATGTAAAGCTTTGTTTACTACTTTTTCGTATTCAATTTTATCACACTCCCTAAATTCATTCACCCATTTATCGTGCTTATTTTCTTTCAGCTTTGGTAAAAGAGCTTTCAGCGCAGCTTTTGCATCCGCATTAATGGCAACTGTTGTTTTTACATTTTTATCGATCTCCGATGGGTCAATCTCAATATGAATCACCTTTGCTTGTCTGGCATAAGTTTTCAAATCACCAGTTACCCGGTCATCGAAACGCATACCAATGGCAATTAGCAAATCACACTCGTTAGTTTTTACATTAGGCCCATAGTTTCCATGCATACCTAAGTATCCTACATACAAGGGATGGTTACATGGGAAGGCAGACAAACCAAGCAAGGTTGAAGCTACCGGAACGCCTGCTTTTTCTGCTACAGCTAGCAATTCTTTCTGTGCACCAGAAATAAGAATGCCATGACCTGCCAGAATATACGGTTTTTTTGCTGAATTAATTAATTTGGCAGCGGCTTCTATATCATCGTTATTCACCTTTGGATAAGGTGCATAGCTTCTGATTTTTTCGCATTTCTTGTAGGTATACTCAAATTTGGCAAACTGCACGTCTTTGGTAATGTCTATCAAGACCGGACCGGGGCGGCCGGTTCTAGCAATAAAGAAAGCTTTGGCTAATACTTCAGGTAGTTCTGTTACATCGGTAACCTGGTAATTCCATTTGGTAACCGGCATAGAAATACCCAATACATCTGTTTCCTGGAAGGCATCTGTCCCTAAGAGAGGTGTAGCAACTTGGCCAGTGATACACACCATTGGAGTTGAATCTATCTGAGCATCAGCAATACCAGTAATTAAGTTAGTAGCTCCAGGACCAGAAGTTGCAAAAACAACACCTGTTTTGCCGGTTACTCTGGCATAGCCTTGTGCTGCATGAGTAGCTCCCTGTTCATGGCGGACGAGTATATGCCGTAATCTATCTTGATATCCATACAATGCATCATATATTGGCATAATGGCACCTCCCGGATAACCAAAAATCGTATCTACTCCCTCTTCCAGTAAGCCTAGTAGAAGTGCCTCTGCACCAGATACAATTTGACTTACTTGTTTTTCTGATTGATCGCTTAAAATTTGCTTGGTTAATGCTTCCATGTTTCGTTAATTATAAATCTGTCACACATCCTTCAGAAGCTGAAGAAACGGTTTTAATGTATTTTCTTAGTACCCCAGAAGTGGCCTTTAGAGGAGGAGCTACCCAGGTAGTTCTTCTTCGGTTAAGTTCTTCTTCGGATACTGCTAAGTCTATTGTATTATTTACTGCATCAATTACTATTCTATCCCCATTTTGAACGAGGGCAATGGTACCGCCATCCTGTGCTTCAGGAGTGATGTGGCCCACAACAAAACCATGTGTACCTCCAGAGAAGCGGCCATCAGTTATTAAAGCAACACTGTTTCCTAACCCTGCTCCCATAATAGCACCTGTTGGTTTTAACATCTCTGGCATACCTGGTCCGCCTTTAGGCCCAACATAGCGGATGACTACTACATGACCGGCCCTTACTTTACCAGTTAAAATTCCGTTATTTAGTTCATCTTCCGAATCAAAAACAATGGCTTCTCCATCAAATTTTTCTCCTTCTTTGCCAGTTATCTTTGCTACGGCGCCTTGTTCAGCTATATTGCCAAATAAAATTCGGATATGTCCGGTTTCTTTGATAGGGTTGCTGAAAGGACGAATAATATCTTGTTCGGCTGGCATGTCATCTACGGATTCAAGGTTTTCCCGTAAAGTTTTTCCCGTTACAGTTAGGCAGTCTCCGTTGATAATGCCTTCTTTTAAGAGCATTTTCAAAATAGCTGGTACACCTCCCACAGCATCCAGATCTTCCATCATGTATTTACCGCTAGGTTTCAGGTCTGCCAGAAGAGGAATTTCATCGTTTACTTTCTGGAAATCTTTCAGCGTTAATTTCACACCTACGGATTTAGCGATGGCTAGTAAATGAAGCACCACATTGGTAGAGCCCCCCAGAATGGTAGTAAGCTTAATGGCATTCAGGAACGACTCGTAGGTCATTATATCTTTCGGCTTAATATCTTTCTTGAGTAGTTCTAATATTGCTGGACCTGCCATGCGGCACTCTTGTTTTTTACGTTCACTTAAGGCAGGGGAAGAAGAGCTATACGGTAAACTCATACCCATGGCTTCTATGGCAGATGCCATAGTATTGGCGGTATACATACCTCCACAAGCGCCAGCTCCTGGAATAGAGTTTTTTATTACTTGTTTATAATCTTGCTCTGAAATGGTCCCTGCAGATTTTTTACCTAAAGCCTCAAATGCAGAAACAATATTTAATTTTTCACCTTTATACAAGCCTGATTTAATAGTTCCTCCATAGACCATTAGCGACGGACGGTTCAGCCTGCTCATGGCTATCATAGCGCCAGGCATATTTTTATCGCAGCCTACTACCGTTATAAGGCCATCGTAGTAGTGAGCACCGGAAATAGTCTCTATAGAATCGGCAATGATATCGCGGGAAGGTAAGGAATACGACATGCCATGTGTTCCCATGGAAATACCATCGCTTACCCCAATAGTGTTAAAAATAAGGCCAACGAGTTTAGTATCCAATACACTTTTTTTGATCTGAGCAGCCAGCCCATTTAGGTGCATATTGCAAGTGTTGCCTTCATACCCAGTACTGCAAATGCCTACCTGGGCTTTAGACATATCTTCTTCTGTGAAGCCTGCCCCATACAGCATTGCCTGGGAAGCTGGCTGTGTTTCGTCTTGCGTTAGGGTGGCACTGTATTTATTGAGGTGCTGTGTAGTGGTTTTTTGGGAGGTTTCCATTAAAAAATTCTTTATTTGAATTAAGGGGTTAAATAGGTATTATATAATTGTATAAGCCGGATCGTGGTAATTTCTCACAAAATGCTTAAAATCCCTTTCCAGCTCGTAGGTAATAGTATGGTGATATTCTTTCTTATATTGAATTTTGTTTACAGACTTGATGGGAACTATTTCTACGGCTGTTCCAGTCAGGAAGGCAGCATCTGCGGCATATAATTCGTCTGTTGTAAATAATTTTTCAATTACTTCAATTTCCTTCTCCTTAGCCATTTCCATAACTGCTCCACGGGTAACACCGGGTAATATATTTCCACGGGGAGGCGTATATAATGTGCCATTTTTTTCAATAAATAAGTTAGAGGCGGCACCTTCGGCTACAAATCCATTCTGATCCAGTAAAATAGCTTCATCATAGCCAGCATTTCGGGCTTCTGTGGAAGCTAAAATGGAATTTACATAGTTTCCGCATGTTTTGGCTTCTATCGGAAATGCTTTGGGGCTTGGCCGCATAAATGAAGAAATATACACATGAATGCGTTTATCTCCTAAGTACTTGTCCCATTGCCAGGCGGCTATAAATAAATTAGATGTAGAGTCTTTTTTTACCTGTAGACTCATGTTTTCATCCATATAAATTAACGGACGGATATAAGCATCTTCCAGGTTGTTTTTTTCTAACAGTAGATAGGTGGCTTGTATTAATTCTTCTGTTTGCAAGGAATGAGGGATTTGCATAAGCTGTGCCGAGTATAGCAAGCGTTCGTAATGCTCTCTGGCTTTAAATAGTCTGGTGCCATGCTGTGTATGGTAAGAACGGATCCCTTCAAATACACCCATTCCATAATGAACAGTCTGTGAATATAAGCTGCATGTAGCCTCTGAAGCCTTTACAAATTTGCCGTTTAAGTAAACAATCGAATCTTTCGTATGATACATTCCGCTTTTAAAAAATTTTGTTTCGTTCGTTGTTAGCTATACTTACAAAAAAAGCCTTCCCCATTCATGGAAAGGCTTTTCATTATACATAGTTTACCTGTTGTTTACCTGTAAAAGTAGAGCAACAAGTAGAGTTATAATATTTTCTTGACAATGTATTCATATCCCTTATTAGATAAAAAAGCCTTTCTGTTTGAGAAAGGCTTACGTATATAATACACCTTTCTCATGCTACTGAAGTACCACCAGTAGAATGAGAAGAAGGAATAAATTGACTCTATTTAAGTTCATTACAATCTAAAAAGTGGGTTAAGTTTGCTAAAATTCCTCATTTATGCAAAAAATATTACAGAAAATTTTGATTATTATTGAATATATAATATTTACTTTTGGATAAGTCCTATTTTAAATTTTTGTCTTAGGTTTAATGTAAAAATACTTAGTGTATAACTATTCATATATAATTTATATTCATTGAGTTAAATTTGTTCATTGAGTAGAACTACTTATTCAATTGTTAATACTATTTTCCCAAATTGCTCAGCATTATCCATTCTACGTAAAGCCTGTTCGACATCTTTCCAAGAGAATACTTTATCTATTACAGGCTTAAGTTTATACGCAGTTATAAATTTTACCATCTGCCCGAATTCATCTTCCGAGCCCATGGTAGATCCTAGGATAGATAGCTGTTTCCAGAAAATCCGTTGTGGCATCAGTTCGTTAATCACACCTTTGGTACCTCCATACATGGCAATTCTGCCTCCTACGCTAGCAATATCTAGTAATTTGGCAAACCCATCCCCGCCTGCACTGTCTATCAGTACATCGAAGCCTCCAGTTTGTTTTTTCAGCTCTTCTGCCCAATCTAGTGTAGTGTAGTTTGCCCCACCCATAGCTCCCATGTCTTTGGCCCTGGCAATTTTTACTTCTGAGCTGGAAGTAACATATGTTTGTGCACCAATAGCTAAAGCAAATTGCAGAACAAATAAGGCTACTCCTCCTCCGATTCCGGTAATTAATAATTTTTCTCCTTTCTGCAATTTTGCCCGGCTAAATAATGCTCGGTAAGCGGTAAGGCCAGCTAACGGGATGGCAGCTGCTTCTTCAAAACTCAGGTGAGCAGGCTTTTCAGCTACATAGTTACTCGCTACTTTTACAAATTGGGCAAAAGTGCCGTCATCTGGCAAGCCTAATATTTTAAAATTTTTTTCCTGACCTTTTATATTATCGCCCCAGTTATGACTGCAATTAATAATTACTTCCTTCCCTATCCAATGTTTGTCTGGTTCACTGGCAGCCTCCACCACTACTCCTGCCCCATCTGACCCTAAAATAGAAGGATATTTAATGCCTGCATACTGGCCTTTCTGAATCCATATATCCCGGTGATTAAGGGCTGCGGTTTTCATCTGTATCAGCACTTCCCCGGCATGTAAAGCTGGCTTCGGTACTTCTTTGATAGTTAGTGGCTGCTGTAAACCTTCTAACACAAGTGCTTTCATAAGTTAAAATTTTGGTGAGCAAGAGGCTACTCATCACATACTCTAACGCGTACTTAGCCTATTATTGTTTATATTTAATGTGTCAAGTAAAATAGCAAAAGCATAGCTGTATATGCAAGAAACACTAGCCAATATCCCTCAAAAGCTAATTTCACCGAAAGTAATTTTGCGCCTCTATCAAGAAGGCGAAGGAGCCATGGTGTATCAATTGGTAGCCAATAACAGAGATAGATTAATAGATCACTTCCCAAAAACAATTGCTCAACTGACGGATGAATCCAAAGGAGAATTATTTGTGAAAACCAAAATAGCTGAGTGGTATGCACAAAAAGGGTATGTTTTTGGAATCTGGGATGCAAGTGGCCAGAAGTATATAGGACAAATAGCTGCCAAAAACCTAGATTGGGAAATACCACGGGCAGAGCTCTCTTACTATATAGATCAGGCTTATGAAGGAAAAGGAATAGTAAAAGAAGCCTTGCGGCTGATTATTAAATTCTGCTTCGACCATCTGCACACGCAAAAACTATTTATTCGTACTACCCCCTCCAACACCCGCAGTGGCAAACTTGCCGAGAGCTGTGGTTTCCGCAATGAAGGAATTATCCGGAAAGATTTTTTGACATATAATAAAACTTTATCAGATGTTGTGTACTATGGAATGACGGCAGAAGATTATCATTCATCACTATAACTTATAGTTTTAATTATTCTCTTATTATTGATAATCAGCAATTTAATATTTGTAGTAAAATCTATATAAAGAAAATTTGAGAAAATACTTGACTTTACTAAACACTGTTCAGTATATTTGTGTCGTTAAGTTTTAAGAATGGGAATTTCTGAGAGAAAAGAAAGAGAAAAGCAGGAAATGCGGGATTTGATTTTAAATGTCGCCACCGCTATGTTTATTGAAGAAGGCTATGATAAAACGTCTATCCGTAAGATTGCTGATAAAATAGAGTATAGTCCGGCTACTATCTATTTGTACTTTAAAGATAAGGATGAGATTTTTCATGCCATTCATGACAAAGGCTTTGATAAGTTTTTTGCCTTAATGGAAACCACCAGGTCTATTGAAAATCCCTTTGACCGTTTAGTAAGGTTATCGGATCTATACATAGACTTTGCTTATGAAAACCCAGAGTATTATGATCTGATGTTTATTATGATGGCACCCATTGAAGCCTTAACGCATAATAATGAAGACTGGACCTGTGGATTTCAGGCTTATGACTTTCTGAAAGCGTTGATTAAAGAATGCATCGAACAAGGCTATATGAAGGAAATGGATGTAGAGATTGCGGCTCTGTCTATTTGGTCATTTAAACATGGGATGACATCCTTAGCTATTCGAAACCGGTTTAAAATGTATAGTGAAGCAGAAGTAAAAAAACTTATGAAAGAATCATGCGATATGATGCTTGATCTGTTTCGAAAAAAATAAAAAAATTTTGCCTTATACTAAACAGTGTTCATAAAATAATTATCGTTCATATCCGACTACAGTTCAAAGACAGTTTCCTACACTTCAGCTGGTAAAGCCTAGCATTCACCTGAATAAGAGCTGCTAACTGGGTTCCGGAATTGTATACTTGCCATAAAAAGAGAAAAACAATCACTAATACATAAACAATAAGCCCTTATGCAACCCAATCGTATCTTCCTACTCTTTCTGCTGATTGGCACCGCATGCGTTCAAGCGTTTTCGCAAAGTTCCATCCTCGATACTTATGTGGAAGAAGGCTTTCAAACTAACTTGGCGCTGCAGCAGCAAAATAATAGTCTGGAAAAAAGTATAGCAGCTCTGCAAGAAGCAAAAGCGTTGTTTCTGCCAACTCTGGATTTGGATGCCCGCTACTCTAGAGCTGCCGGAGGCCGGTTAATTGAATTTCCCATCGGGGATATCCTTAATCCAGTGTACAGCACACTCAACCAGTTAACAGAAAGCAGTCAGTTCCCTACCCTCAATAACGAAGCTATTCCTTTCTTGCGTCCACAGGAACATGAAACCCGCTTACGGTTTGTGCAGCCTATACTACAGCCAAGTATTTTGTATAACCAGCAAATCCGCCATACACAGGTAGATATCCAGAGCAATGCCGTAGCTGTTTATAAAAGGCAGCTGGAAGCCGATATCCGCAGCAGTTACTATACCTACCTGAAAACCATCCAGGTGATCGACTTATACAAAAAAGTGCAGCAGTTGCAGCAAGAAAACCTCACCTTTAATGAAAAGCTGTTTAGCAATGACAAAATTACCTATGATGTAATCTATGCCTCTAAAGCAGACTTGAGTGAAACAGAGCTAAAATTGGCCGAATCCGAAAAAAACCGCAAAGTAGCGGCAGCTTATTTTAACTTCCTGCTCAATAAATCTTTGGATACAGAAATACAAGCGGACACTGTGTTTGCTTTTAAAGACGTGGTACTTCCAGCAGAAGAAGAATTAGTATCCCTGTCGTTACAAAACCGTGAAGAACTAAAGCAACTAAAAAGTGGTATTGTTGCCTCAGAGCAAAACGTAAAATTAAATAGAAGCCGGGCATTACCTACATTAAACTTGGTGGTAGATTATGGTTTTCAAGGCACTAGATACAGCTTTACTAGTAACGACGATTATGTACAAGGATCATTGCTATTAAACTGGCGCATTTTCGGAGGCCTTCAAAACCGCAGTCGCATTGCCCAAGCTACCTTAGACAAACAACGCTTGCAAACCCAGCAAAGCGAACTGCAAAACCAGATTAAACTTCAGGTAACAACGGCTGCTGAAAATGCTAAAGTAGCCAGGCAAAGCATTCAAACAACTACCGAGCGGCTGGAGAGTGCCCGGAAATACTTCAGTATTGTGAACAAAAAATACCGGGAAGGGGCTGCCTTATATATAGAATACCTCAGTGCCCTTACTACTCTTACCAATGCAGGTATCAGCAAAATAGTAGCCGAATACGATTACCAGATCAAACTTATTGAACTTAACCGCATAGCCGCCAGATAATGAGTAATGCCAAAGGATTAACAAAGCATTGTCAGTAATAAAAGTTGTTGATAGTAGGCAAAATATAAATCTTTCATCAGCACATACACACATCAGCACATCAACTTTATCCCTATGAAAAATACAGCAAATATCTTCTACATGAGCCTATTGCTTCTGGGTATATATGCTTGCAGCCCGAATCAAGCGAAAGAAAACACCACTACAGAAGAAAAGGTACCAGTAAAAACACAGCAGGTACGTGCCCAGACTATCACAGAGCCTATTAGTACAAGTGGCTTACTAGCTTCCAAACAAGAGGTAAAATTGTCTTTTAAAACAGGCGGCATCATTCAGTCCATGGCTGTAGATGAAGGGCAGACTGTAAAAAAAGGCCAAGTGCTGGCAAGCCTGAATTTAACGGAAATCAATGCACAGGTAAGCCAGGCCGAGCAGGCATTTGACAAAGCGCAACGGGATTTGAACCGGGCGCAAAACTTATATGCCGACAGTGCCGCCACCAAAGAGCAGGTACAAAATGCTACTACCGGGCTTGAAGTAGCTTCTGCTACGCTGCAATCAGCCAGATTTAACAGACAATATTCAACCATTTATGCACCAGAAAACGGACAAATTTTAAAACGGTATGCTGAAAGTGGAGAACTGCTTTCTCCAGGTTCGCCGGTATTTGTATTTGCCTCTTCTGGCAAAGAGCAGTGGATTTTGCGTACTGGCGTAGCCGACCGGGATATGGTACGGATAACATTAGGAGATAAAGCCACTGTACAATTCGATGCCTACCCTGGAACAGATTTTTCTGCTACTGTAACAGAAATAGCCCAGATGGCCGATGCCTCCAAAGGCACTTTTGAGGTAGAGCTAATGGTAAATCCGCAAGAGAAGAAATTGGCTACAGGTATGGTAGCTAAAGTACAGATAGTTCCTTCCCAAAAAGTAGCTGCTGTCATAGTGCCTATTGAGGCTTTAATAGAAGCAGATGGGGATAAAGGATTTGTGTATGTACTGAATGATGACAAGCAGACGGTAAAGAAAACAGCCGTAACACTAGCCGGAATTTATGATAATCAGGTAGGAATCAGTAGTGGGTTGCCGGAGAACAGCACTATTATTACCGAAGGAAATAACTATTTGACTGAAAACTCCAAGGTGAAAGTAATAGCCCAGCCTACTACGGTTAGCCAGGTTGAATAATCCTACATTAGCGTAGGCTTAAACCCTACGCTAATGTAGGCCACTCATTTAAACGCTCACATTCTTAAATATAGATATGAAAATTGCTGAATTTTCTGTGAAGAATTACCAGTTCACCATTATTATCTTCATCATGGTAATGGCACTGGGCCTGAATTCCCTGTTCAATATGCCCCGGGGCGAAGATCCTACGTTTAAATCTCCGCAATTTGGTGTGGTTGTCGTATATCCGGGTACTAGTCCTACAGATATGGAGGAGCTGGTGGTAGATCCATTAGAGGAAAAATTAAACGAACTGGATGATATTAAAAATATCCGGGCTGATATTGACGATGGTCTGGCAGTAATCCGCGTAGAATTTACCTATGATGCTGACCCGGATAAAAAATATGACGAGGTGTTACGGGAAATTAACAACTCACGCAGTAGCTTGCCAGAAGGCATTATTGATCTACATGTGCAGAAGTTTACCCCTTCTGATGTAAATATTCTGCAAGTAGCTCTCATTTCAGAAACGGCTCCTTACAAAGATCTGGAAAAAGAGGCCGAAGCATTACAGGAACGGCTGGAGAAAATTAAAAGCCTGAAAAATATAGATACCTGGGCCTATCCACAACAGCAAGTCCGTATTTCAGTAGACTTAGGCAAAATGGCTTCTTACAAGATTGGGCTTAACAAAGTGTTGGGAGCTATTCAAAGTGAAAATGCCAATATTCCAGGAGGTAGCATAGAAGCTGGTTCTAAGAAGTTTAATGTAAAAACCAGTGGCGACTATGCCTCTATTGAAGAAATCCGGAATACAGTTATTCAATCTTCCGGTGGACAGACTATTTACCTAAAAGATATTGCTGATGTAAATTTCAACTACGAAAATGAAAGCTACCTGGCCAGACTCAATGGAAAACGTGCAGTATTTGTAACAGCTAGTCAAAAAGATGGTATGAATATTTACCACGTCCGTGACCAGGTTAATCCAGTTCTGGAAGCTTTCCAGAAAACGCTGCCAGCTACCATCCAATACGAAAAAAGCTTTGATCAGTCCGAAAGTGTAGCTCACCGCTTGTCTGGCTTCACCAGAGATTTTGCCATTGCCATATTTCTCGTCTTACTTACGCTGCTCCCCTTAGGTTTCCGGGCTTCTGTAGTAGTAATGATTTCTATTCCATTATCTCTGGCTATTGGATTGGCTTTACTGGATTTTGCCGGATATAGTATAAATCAATTAAGTATTGTGGGGTTGGTAGTAGCCTTAGGTTTGCTGGTAGACGATTCTATTGTGGTGGTAGAAAATATTGCCCGCTACTTACGGATGGGATATAGCCGTAAAAATGCCGCTATTGCCGCGACCAGGCAAATTGGAGTAGCCGTAATAGGTTGCACCGCTACCTTGATCTTTGCCTTCCTACCGCTGATGTTTTTACCGGAAGCCGCCGGAGATTTTATCCGCAGTTTACCTATGGCGGTTGTGACTACTGTACTGGCTTCCTTATTCGTATCTCTTACTATTGTTCCTTTTTTATCTAGCTTGATTTTGAAAGAGGAAGAACATGAGGAAGGGAATTTCTTCTTAAGAGGACTAAAACGCTTAATCGGAGGTTCGTACCGCCAGCTACTGAATAAAGCTATTGCCTATCCTATTTCCACCTTACTAATAGCACTGGCTATATTTGCCGGCAGTCTGGCCTTGGTTCCGGTAGTTGGGTTTAGCTTGTTTCCAAAATCCGATAAACCACAGTTTTTAATTACTGTTGAAACCCCACTGGGTACCAGCCTTTATGAAACAGACCGTATAGCCAGAGAGGTTGAAAAAGTATTGAACACGAAAAAAGGCATAAAAAACTATGCTACCAATGTGGGCCGGGGAAATCCACGAATTTATTATAATGTAATCCAGAAGAATGAGTCGGCCAACTTTGCTGAGATTTTTGTACAGCTGGAAAATATGCCCCTGAAAGAGATTGAGCATTTTGTAGATGAACTGCGGGTAAACTTTACCGACTACCCAAATGCCAAAATTCAGGTAAAACAGTTTGAGCAAGGCCCTCCGATAGATGCCCCAATTGCTATCCGTATTTTCGGTGAAGACCTGGACTCTCTGCGTTCCCTTGCTTTCAAAGTGGAGCATATGATTAAAAATACACCTGGAACGATCTATGTTGAAAACCCGCTTACCACGCTGAAAACTGATTTGCAGGTACGCATCAACAAAGATAAAGCAGGCATATTGGGAATTTCGGTAAGTGAAATTGACCGCACCATCCGGATGGGGATTGCCGGTTTACCAGTAGGTATGTTCCGGCAGGATAATGGAGATGAATACCAGATTAACGTAAGTCTGCCCCGTGGGAACCGCCAGACCATGGCCGCCTTCGATCAGATGTATGTGCATTCTGGATCAGGCACTCTGGTTCCACTGCGTCATCTGGCTGACGTGCAGCTAAAGGCCTCTCCTACCATCGTCCGCCACTACGACAAAGACCGCTATGTTACAGTGAATTCATTTGTAAAAACAGGCTACCTGACAGATAATGTAACCACAGAAATTCTTCAGAAACTGGATAAGTTTGATTTTCCGGATGGATACCGCTACATGCCTGCCGGAGAACTGGAAAGCCGCCAGGAATCTTTTGGAGGCTTAGGTACCATTGTTATTGTAACCGTATTTGGTATTCTGGCTATTCTGATTCTAGAGTTTAAAACGTTCAAAAGCACCTTAATAGTATTATCCGTTATTCCTTTGGGTATTATTGGTGCGGTGCTTATGCTGTTATTTACCGGTAATTCTTTCTCCTTCACGGCTACAATTGGCTTAATTGCTCTGGTGGGTATAGAAATCAAAAACTCCATTCTGCTGGTAGATTATACGAATCAGCTGCGGCAAAATGGAATGAGCTTGGATGAAGCGATTCAGGAAGCCGGGGAAACCAGATTCATTCCTATTATATTAACTACGCTTACGGCTATTGGTGGTCTGATTCCTCTAGTATTGGAAAACTCTCCACTGTATTCTCCACTGGCATTAGTTATCATCGGTGGTTTAATAAGCTCTACCTTACTTACCAGAGTAGTTACCCCAGTATTATACAAATTATTGCCGCCCAGAGTGGAAGTAGAAAAAGAAATCGCCATATTGGCTTAATTCTTTTATTGTAATAAGCTAATTATAAAGATTTTATAGCTGTTAAATGGTTTGCAACTAGTTTTTCTGTTACTTTACTTATACAGTACAAAAGCTTTTCTAAAAACTAGTTAACAGCTTATAAATTATCTATGGCCACTATTCAGGAAGATTTTCAGCTTTTACGGCATGATGTCAAAACCCGTCTGGAAATAGTCAACCGGAGTGCACGCAGGTATCGTATGTTGCATATAAGTCTGGTTATTCTCACCTTAGTTTGTGGTATTTTGGCTACTACCTTGGCTGCCGATAGTGCAATGGATACAAAATTAGCAGCACCTGTAGTAGCCAAAGCTGCTACCGGAAATGAACCAAGCACCCTGCCGAAAGGCTGGAAAGTGGTTTGCGGCGTCATTGCAGTAGTTTCATTGATTGGTACAGTTTCGCAAGGCATACATAGTTTATTAAAGATTGCCGAACATCAAACCAAAGCATTAAACTGTGCTGGTAAGCTTGATGCCTTAACTATTGAACTATCGGCTCCACGGAGGGAGGTTGTAGAAAAAGTAAGAAGTGAGTATGCTACTATTTTGAAAGACTATCCTGAGTACGTCCGGTAAATTGAATCCAGGTAAAAATCTCAACCATTCTTCTATCCAATTGTTCCTATTTACGTAGTATACTCTTTACATTTTATGTGTATGGAAAAGAAATATGGCCCCTGGACGATTCGGTCAACTGAGACTCAATACAAAGATGAGTTTTTAGAACTATGTGTAGACCAGGTAATTAAACCCAACGGGGAACCCGGACATTATGCAACTGTAAAGTTAAAGTCTGGTGTAGCTATTTTACCTATTGATGAAAAGGGCAATGTGTATCTCACCAGACAATTCCGCTATGCTATTGGAAAAGATAGCCTTGAAGTTATCAGCGGAGGTATGGAGGGAGAAGGGGAACCTTTGGAAGCAGCCAAGCGTGAAACAGGAGAAGAGTTAGGAATAAAAGCAAAACAATGGATAGAAGCAGGCTACTTTCACCTGGAAACGTCTATGGTTAAAGGTCCGGTATACTTATTTATCGCTAGAGACTTGCAATTTACTGAGACTTCCCAGGATGATACCGAAGATGTAAAAAAGGTGCAGATGCCTTTAGAGGAAGCCATTCAACTGGTAATGGACAGCCAGATAACTCATGGACCAAGCTGCGTGTTGCTGCTGAAGGCACAAAAGATGCTGAAATAATCTTTCCGGCTTCTGCTAAATTTTTGCTGGAGTTATTGTATTTAAAAGCATTTTTAAACAAAATATCCATACTTGGTAGTAAAGCCAAGCGTTGTGAGTAGTAGCTTTACTGCGATGAGCAAAAAAAACCGATTACGAAATAGCATCATTATTGGTATTTTAGCCCTTTTAGGATATATCCTTTATGATAGTTTTTCGCAACCAAGTACAGGAGATTTAAGCGGAGAATTTAAAGAAGTAGCTTTCTACCGGAATGAAAATAATACCGGGCCTGTGAACCGAATTTATGCAGTTACGCTAACCGATACACTTTGGCAGCAGATGCAAACCTATGGTGAGTTAATGCCTCATACCAAATATGGCACAACAAAAGTCTATTACTTTTTACAAAATACTCCTGCTCCCAAAACTATAACTGCTGGAAAAGACAACGTGGATGACACCTACAAGCCTTATTGTCTGGCCATCTTTGAGAAAGATGCTCTAAGCCGGGTATCCTTCAAAAAATATCCTTTCAAGTAACTAACCTGTTCGTATAAATTTATTAGTAAATCCTATTGGCGCATTTATGCATTCTAACAAATAAACAATGGGGAATAGGTTTCGTACCTATTCATTATTGAATAAGCAAGCCTACCGTATCAATTGTACGGTACCTTCTTTAGTATAAGGCCTGCCGCTAAAATCTCTGACACGTACAGAATAGACATATTTTCCAGGGGGAGCTTCTTCATTGCGGTAGGTTCCGTCCCATCCATCTCCTAATCTATCAGATTGAAATACTACTTCTCCCCATCGGCTGTAGATAGTAAGGGAATATTCTTTTATAAATAAGCCTTTTGCCGTAAATAAATCATTCAGATTATTTCCATCAGGCGAAAATGCTTCTGGAAAATGTACTTGCACTGGTTGTACAAGTTCTATCGTGTTGGAATAGGCTGAATCTATCTGACCATTCACAGGCAGAGCCAGTATCCGGAAACGCAAAATTTGTGTAGTCGTGTCAATAACTTTTGTTTCAAATTGAGTGGTGAGAGTCGTACTCATCGTTTGAGAAGTATAGACATTCCCCTGTTCATCTACTCTTTCCAGCACATACTCTTCTACACCGACAGGCCACTCCCGGTAAGCGGTCCAGTCAAGCTGAGTGTTAGTAGAACTGGTAGTTTGGGTAAGTAACATCGGGCAGGCAAGTATACTTTCAGCGGAAGTATTGCCACAGGTACTGGTATACTGAATGCGGTAACAATACGTATTAGCTGGAGTTATCGGATTCCCAGTATTATCCAGATAGGTATTGCTGGAGGTACGGTCAAGTTCCCGGAAATCTCCCCCATTATCCGACCGGAAAATGACAAACTCTTCGGCTTGTTGTCCGCCTAGTAATTCCCAGGTGAGAAATGCAAAATTGCCTGTTTGTACTGATGCTGTCAAGTTTTGTATAGCCGGAGGTGTATCGGTAGAGATAGCTCTTACACAGCTTTGAGTAGAAGTAGATTGTGATCCATTGCTATATTTTGCTACCACCTGATAACAGTATTCATTTGGACATCTGACACTAGCATCTACAAAGGTTCGTTGGTTAATGTCTGCTATATCTGTTACTGGTTGTCCATTCCGGTAAATGGTGAATCCCTCTAGTAAAGGCGAAGGATTTGTCTGCCAGGAGACTACATTCTGATTATTGGAAGCAGTAGTTGTAAGAAGGAGGCTACTGATTTCATCGGAACGTAGCTGATTGCCGCAAACATCTACAGCAGTTACCTGAAAAGTATAAAGCTCAGCAGATACATCCGCCGTGTTTACTGCTTGCTGAAGCGGGTTTGCTTGTGGATTGTTAACGGCTGCTATTTCCTGATAAGCTCCGGTGGCACCAGTTTTCTGATAAATTTTATAGTTCAAATAAGTATTGGTCTGAAAATCTATCACTAAATCTGTGAAGCTAGCAGCCGTGAGTGAATTGATTACTGGTTTTATTAAAGCTTGTATGGGAGTAATTGTTTGGCTGCTGGAGCCACCTGCACATGCTAGATTAGCCGGCCTAGTTATATGCTGCCCGGTAACGGTAATGGTGCGGAGAGTTACATCCGGATACGTTCGCCGGGTAGCTGTGTTGGGTGCAACAACTTGTGTAGAACCATCGCCAAAGTTGATCAAATACGAATCGTAATTAGTATCGGTAATTCCAACTTCTACAGTACGGCCAGCACAGGTGCTAAGTATAAAGGTAGGTGGAGGTGTATCTAAAACTTCGATGTAATCAACTCTTGTCAGGGTATCTCCCCCATTAGAAGATTCAAAGTTCCCTATCTGCCGGATGGTATAGATACCTGGTGTAGTATAGGTAAAAGAGGTATTATTTGTAAAATTTCCATCTCCATAATCATAGCCTATCTGAGTGCCGTCTGTAGAGCAATTGGTTACAGTAACGGTTAACGGAACACAGCCACGGGTAATATCAGCTGTAAAGCATGGCCCCGGCTGAGCAGCAGCGAAGGTAACTGATAAGGTGAATAGAGGTATGTAGATCCCCAGGTACCCAGTTGCTTTCCAGTTATGCTGTATAATAGAAGAAACCAGGATACGCAAGAGTATATGCATTAATGGACTAAGAAAGGTTATTTGTTCAAGAAGGATATTGCTGATAGAACGCAGAAAATAGGCTAACCTTTTAAAGGCTTACAGCTTTTATTAACTCTCCCATGGTTACCTGTTGCTGGGTACCTGTCTGCATATTTTTCAGCGTAAGCTTGCCACTCGCCATTTCATCAGAACCTACCAGTACGACAAAGGGTATTTGCTTGCTATTCGCATAATCCAATTGCTTTTTTAGCTTTCCTGCCTCCGGATATACTTCACTGTTAATGCCGTTCTCACGAAGTTGTTTTAGTAAAGGCAAGGTATACAGCAAAGCTGCTTCATCAAAATGGCTGAATAATACTCTGGTCGTAGTAAAATTATTTTGCGGAAACAGGTTTAATTCTTCCATTACATCATATATGCGGTCTACTCCGAAAGAGAAGCCTACGCCAGAAATGCCCGGCATACCAAAACTACCAGTCAGGTTGTCATACCGGCCTCCACCGCTAATGCTGCCTATTTGTACATGATGGGCTTTTACTTCAAATATAGCACCTGTATAGTACGAAAGACCTCTGGCTAACGTGGTATCAAATTCCAGATGGGTGTCGCCAGTATTAAACGCTTCTACCATTTCCATTACTTTGCCAAGTTCCTCCAAGCCCTTTCTTCCGGTTTCGGAGTTGGCAAAAAGATCAGATAAGGCTTTTTTCTGTTCTGTGAAGTTTCCTTTTAAAGAGAATACCGGATTTAACTTTTCTACGGATTCTCTAGTAAATCCTCTTTCCTCTAATTCTTTCTCTACTTTTTCCCGGCCAATTTTATCCAGTTTATCTATGGCTACACACAAGTCGCCTTCTTTACCTGGTGAGCCAACAGCCTCTGCAATTCCTGTGAGTACTTTGCGGTTATTAATTTTAATGGTAAAATCTTTTATACTCAGCTTAGTTAGCACTTCATTAATCATCAGCACAATTTCGGCTTCGCATAGCAGAGAGTCTGTTCCTACCACATCGGCATCGCATTGGTAAAACTCCCGGTAGCGGCCTTTCTGCGGACTATCGCCACGCCATACTGGTTGTATCTGGTATCGTTTAAATGGAAACTTAATTTCATTACGGTTCATTACCACATATCTGGCGAAAGGAACCGTAAGGTCATAGCGGAGGCCTTTTTCTGTTAAAACAGGTGAATTAGTATTCTGAGTAAGCAGCCGGTTAAAATCTTGCCGCATCTTTTCTTTGTCACTGTCACGGGCTTCATGCGGGCGTGAATTCAGAATTTTATATAACAACTGGTCGCCTTCTTCGCCGTATTTACCGGTTAGTACCGACAGGTTTTCCATTGCCGGTGTTTCTAAAGGCATAAATCCAAATTTCTGAAAGGTAGCTTTAATGGAATCAAAGATAAAATTCCGTTTCACCATTTTATCTGGTCCAAAATCACGGGTGCCTTTAGGTAAGGAAGGTTTCTGATTACTCATGGTATACTTAATATGGTCAATCAATAGAAATGGTGTATAAGTTTATTCTATGGATTTAACTAAATGAAGTGCGAAATTACTAAAAAAGTAATTGCAGCAGCTATTCTGCCAGGTGCATTCTTACCGCCTTAAAAGAAACCGGATGCGGTAGGTACTCTTTCAAGTAAAGTTTTATCTGAGGTAAGGTAGGTACATTGTTAGATGAAAAATATATTAGCTAAGTGAGTTGATTTATAGACACAACTTTTAGTTTTGCGAGCAGATAGCTTTTACTAACAAAGCCGTACTCATTGCGTATAATAAATTATCTACTCACTAAATCTTAACATTATTATGGCTGCATGCGACCCAGTAACCTACCAGGGAGTTAATTCCCAGATATTTCAATCCGTAAAACAAGAGTTGGAAAGCAATGGCTTTTCGGTGCCTGGCACCAGCGGAACCATCCGCGGACCCTATGGCATCGTGATTGATTATGCCTGGGACGAACCTACAGAAAGCTTATTTATTCATGTGATAGACAAAAGTTTTTTTGTTCCCTGTAGTCAGATACACAACCAGTTAAACAATGCGTTGACTAAATTTACTGCTTGATTAATACTTACGTATGTTCTTATTATTACCTATGTTACCTGTGCACATATTTTAAAGCTCAGGTAACATAGGTATTTTATTTGGCCGCCTTCTTAACTCCCTTTGCTTCAAACCTACCTGTCTTATCATATTGTTTGAGCCGTTTCAAAATCCATTGTGGAATAAGGTCGGGCCGGATGCTGCTAATATTCTCCAGAATAGATATTCCCTCCCGCACCATTACTGCCGAATAGGCCACTGCTGTAAACCATCCGAAAAAGCTGTTCCGCTCTCCAGCTATGGTATAATTGGCCATAATATGAACCAGCACCAGAAAACAACTATAAATAACTACTTTCTGGAATACAAATCCGAATAACTTAGTAGATACCGACTTGGTGACAAGGGCTTTATAGAATACTAAAAAAGTATCCATTACCTGTAAAGTCAAAAAGAAGGTAAGAAACTGCCAGTCAGCAAAAACATATGTTTCAAAAAAATGCATGACTTGTACAAAGCCTTCTTCGGTATCAAAACTCTTGAAAATACATAATGAGAATTGTACTAGTAGAATGTTCATAGCCTTAAGATTTAAATTTATTGCCGTGCTAAATTTTTATATATAATTATTATTCAAAGTGTTGTACTTATCTGCAAAAAATATTATATATTGCAGTAGTAAAACACGAATATACGTAAAAAAATTTTAGTTACTGCAAATAATTTTAGCTTTTTAAAATAGATAAACTGATGAACATTGAAGACAAGATTAAACAACTAGCCACTGAGAAAGAAATACCACTCAAAACCCTGGCTACTAAAATTGACATGACGGAAACTGGTTTTTATGCCATGCTACGGAACAAAAGCATGAAAGTAGAAACTTTACTAAAGATCAGTAAAGTATTAGGTGTAGAACCGGCCTCTTTTTTCAGCAGCAAGCCAACAATTGAAGTAGTCCCATCCAGTACTGATTTTTATGCAGGCACTAACATCCGGATATTGCCGATAGTAGTAGATAAGGAGGAAAACGAACGAATTACGTTTGTACCCATTAAAGCTGCTGCCGGTTACCTTACCAGGTACCAGGATGTGGAATACATTCAGCAACTGCCCAGCTTCAACCTGCCTAATTTAAAAGATGGCACCTACAGGGCCTTCGAAGTAGAAGGCGATAGTATGAAGCCCACCATCCATGCAGGTGATATTGTGATATGCCGGTACGTGGAAAACTGGTACCATATGATGGATAATAAGATTTACCTGGTAGCTGGTGTAGATGGAATTGGAATTGTGGTAAAACGGGTGTTAAACCGCATCCGGAAAGAAAACAAAATAATCTTGTGTTCGGAAAATGACTTTTATCCAGCATTTGAGCTGGCTGCTAGTGAGATATTTGAGATATGGGAAGTAAAAGTAAAAGTCAGTACCAACCTGGAACCTCCCTTATATCTGGATAACCGCCTACGTAGATTTGAAGAAAGCATTAATTCTGTAGTAGGTATGCTTACCAAAGTAATGGTCTCAGAAAGATAATTTGTACCTCTCACAGGTTTATGAACTTTGTGAGGGGTACTTTACCCCAAACCTGTGTTTTCCCGAACAAATCTAGCTTTTTCACAGTTAGGCAAATGAATAGAACACCTGCATGAGTCGAAAAGAAAGAATTAAACAGATAATACAATCCTTGCAAGCTGGTTTATATGAGAAGGAAGAAGCTATCCGCTTATCGTTACTCTCTGCTATGGCTGGCGAAAGTATTTTTTTGCTGGGCCCTCCCGGAGTAGCTAAGAGCCTGATCGCACGAAAACTCAAATATGCTTACCAAGGAGGGAAATCCTTTGAATACCTGATGAACCGCTTTAGTACGCCTGATGAAATATTCGGTCCGGTATCTATTAAAAAACTCAAAGACGAAGATAAGTATGAACGGCTAACAGATAAATATCTGCCTGGAGCTAACGTGGTGTTTCTGGATGAAATCTGGAAAGCCGGCCCTTCTATTCAAAATGCTTTGCTTACGGTGTTGAATGAGAAAATCTACCGCAATGGCGAGCAGGAAGTGAAAGTGCAGATTAAAGCTATTGTTTCCGCTTCCAATGAACTACCTGGGCAAAGCGAAGGATTAAGTGCTTTATGGGACCGCTTCCTGGTTCGGTATATGATTACAGAGATTAAGACGAGTGGTAATTTTGTGAATATGATTGTAGATACTTCAGATGTATATGAGGATGCAATGGAAGAAGAACTTAAGATTACCGAAAAAGAATTACACGAATGGGATGAAGCTATTAACAGCATCGAAGTACCTGCGGAGGTTATTAATGTTATTCAGGTTATTAAGCATAAACTGGAGCAATATGATGCTGCCCATACCGAAAATTCATTTCATGTATACGACCGCCGCTGGAAAAAAATGATTCGCCTGTTGCGAACCTCTGCCTTTTTGAACGAACGTACAGCTGTAGACCTGATGGATTGCTTTTTGCTCCCCCACTGCCTCTGGAACCGTCCTGAACAACTGGAAATAGCTCAGGAAATAGTTGCCGAAACTATCCGCAAACATGGGTATAGTATTGCCTTAAATTTGACGCCACTGAAAGGAGAATTACGGGACTTTGAAGAGGATGTCCGGAAAGAAACCCAAATTCCCAATGTTGTGCTAGTAGACAAACCTCGCCCGGTAGATAAAGAGTATTATGAAATTCTGAATATAGAACAATATTTTGATGGCAACCGCATCAAGCGTGGCGATTATGACCGTCTGGGCATTGATGAAGAGTCCACTATAAACTTATATGATAAAAACGGTAACCTCACCAACCGCCTGAAAGCCCGCAAACCGGAAGATGCTCCTACTGGCTTACTTATCAATTACAATGCCCGCATCTATACGTTTCAACTGCTCACTGATAAAGCCGAAAAAACAGAATATATCTACAAAAAACCACATCCGCTAGTGCAGCGGTACTGGAATGACCGGGCTAGCCAATTAGGGTCGTTTATTCTGGAACAAAAGGAAAATATTAAAAATAATATGCCCGAAGCTTTGCTTCATCTACGGAACAATCTGTTTGTAGCCCCCGAATTGAGTGAGCTGGTAGAAAGTAACCTGCGCGAATCTGCAGACTCCCTAGATTCTTTAGCCTTACAGATAGAAAAGATTAAACATTTGTACGACAGTATAAGGTAAACACTTTAATTTCCATAATTTTTCTCGTATACGAGGCATCTTTTTTAAAGAATCCTATACAGTCCTTACATCGGCTATTGCTAAACCAGCTTCTCTGAAAGGAAAGATTTATGTATATTTATTGATAGCTTTTCTATCAGGTGACACTCATACTTATTATATGGCTCTTTATTGGTAAGTTGTTTATACCAGCTACTACCGAAACGGCTACGCCCCGCTGGTACCGGCCCACTGTATACAATGATTACCTGGATTTTTTTGATGCAGATGGTAATAAAATAGGCCGCCTTGCTTACAACGCTTCCAGTTCTAAAGCAGTATTTACCTCTCGCCGGGTAGCCCTACAATTCAAAACTAAAGGCTTTTATGATGGAGAGATCAAAATTAAACGCTACAATACGCAGGATAAAATTGGCGTAATCCGAAAAATAAACCGCCGAAGAAATAAGCTAATCATGTCGGATGGTCGGGAGTATACGATAGATTTAAAAACGATGACCGTTAGTGAAGATGAGGTAGTGCTGCTAAAATTTGAGGAGAAGAATAAAAATGAGTTTATCGTGCAAAGCAACCTGCACAACGAGCAGGAAATGATGGAACTCAACGTCATTCTCATGTATGGCCGCATCGCCTGGATGTTCAGCGGCGTATAACTCTTTCCCTTTAAAACTTTTTCCTTTCTTTAGCGCTTTAGTAAGTGTAGTCTTACACTCATGAAAGCATACGAACAGGTAGAAGAAGAATTCAAGCAATTTATAGAGTTTGGAAATATATTCGATAAGTCCACGAGGCGGTATCTGGTGTATTACCTGAGAAACAAATTACAGCCAGGAGCATCCCTTGAAACCCACCGATACAATAGTCCGCAGTACGATTACTTGAAAGAAAGTCTGGATGCTGTGTTTGCCGATGATAAATTAATTAAAATACCTTCTGGCAATCTAAGCCTTTCCAATCAGATTATACACGACACTCTGCAATGGATGCGAAAGTCGCAACAGGAAATTAACCGGGATAATCCTTGCCAGGAAGAATTTAAGCGCCTGCAATCGTGGAAAGACCGGCCATTGCAAATTTATGTCGATACCTGGTATCACCTGACTAATTTCCTGAAAGAAACTTATAGTAGGGAAGAAATAGACATTAGCTTTTATGAGAAGCATTTTGATGACATCTTCCGGGATAAGGCAAAATTTCTGGAGTCTATCAAAAACCAGCAAGAGAAATTGCCGGTAGATATACTGCTCGACGATCTGCTGATGCAATGGGAAAAGTTGCTGATTGCCAAAAGCTTGAAATACGAAATGCAGGAAATGGCCAGGAAGCAAGACGAGTACGCAAAGCTGCTGTATGCGAAGGTAGATGAATACGAAAACATGATGGAACTGATTGCCCCTTTTGCTCAGGAAGTAGGCCGCTTCTGGGATATGTCGCGGGGCTTGTGGAAACAAACTAATTTTGATGTATTACATAGGTATGCAGAATTGCTGAAAAACGAAAAATCCATCCGGGAACTGGCAGATCTGTTAGGCCGGATGCGGGAAGCGCAAACAGAGATAGAAGAACAGCTTTATGAATATACTATTTCCAAAGCTTCCTGGAAAGGCAGTATAGAACAGAAAACAGAAATTGGCGGCATTCACGAAAGCAATGACCTGAATTATGTCTTGCCTGCTGAACTAGCTTTACTGGCAGATTCTGTTACAGAGACGGCTTTTTATAAAAAATATGTAGATAAAGGCTTACTGACTTTCCAATATCAGGGCCGCGAATCTGTTTCCGGGCAAGGCACAGCTACCGATAAGCGGGAGATTACCAAGCGAAAAGAAAAGGGTCCATTTATTATTTGTGTAGATGCCAGTGCCTCCATGGAAGGCTTGCCGGAGCACGTGGCGAAAGTACTTTGCTTTGCTATTCTGAAAATGGCTGCCAGTGAACAGCGAAAATGTTACCTAATTTCCTTTTCTACCGGCTTGCAGGTAATCAATTTGCTGGAGCTGGAAACCTCGCTGGATCAGGTAGTAAAATTCCTGTCTATGACCTTTAATGGTGGTACAGATATTCACCCACCTATGTACGAGGCATTGAATATGCTGCAAACCCGTGATTATAAAGAGGCCGATGTACTCATGATTTCTGACTTTATTATGTATGAAATGCGGGAAGACCTGATGAAGAAGATCAAACAGGAGCAGCGGCGCGGCACAAGGTTCCATAGCCTTACCGTTTCTACCGAGTCTAACTCCAGTATTGTAGAGCTGTTTGATAACTACTGGATTTATAATCCCGAAAATAAAGAGATAGCCCGCCAGCTAGCGGAAGATTTGAGGAAGATAAATTGATGGTGAGATTACTGGCTTCTGCTTAAAAGTAAATATTCAGTGTTTAAGGATTACTTAGTTTGATAAATGCCATTAACGATACATTGTGGCTACCACCTCAAACAAATGAAACTTAGACACATTCTTTTATTTTTTTCTCTGTTCTGCCTTATTGTCAATCAGGCATTTGCCATACAGGTTCCTGTCCTGCAAGGAAGAGTAAACGACTATGCAAATATTTTATCTGCGGAAGCTCGTCAAGAACTGGAAACTCAATTACAAAAGCAGGAGGACACTACCACTAATCAGATAGTACTACTTACAGTTTCTTCCTTGGAAGGGCAGCCAATAGAGATGTTTGCTAATGAAGTATTTAGCACTTGGAAGCTGGGAAAAGCCAGTAAGAATAATGGCATATTGTTACTAGTAGCAGTTAATGACCGTCAACTACGTATTGAAGTAGGCTATGGATTAGAGCATGTATTGACAGATGCCTTGAGTAATTGCATCATCCGGAATGAACTAACCCCCCATTTCAAAGAAGGACAGTATGAAGAAGGAATAAAAGCAGGTATAAAAGCAATTGTCGGAGCAGTTGATGGAACCTATACACTATCTGCAGAAGATACCGAGGAAGAGTTAAGCACAGCAGAAATGCTTTGGATAGGGATACCTATTCTGTTAGTGTTACTTATCTTCACTAGCATTATCATTTTTCTGGATTTTTTTGCTCCAGACTTAAAAATATCCTGGTATCTGTTTCTGTTTATTTTGATCTTCTATTTGGTGTTTCCACCTATCATTTTTGGTGCAACAATTGGATTCACTATTGCAGCTCTGTATGTAGTCTTTTTCCTACTTTCCAGAGTATATTTTGCTAGTAAAAGCGGGAAAGCCATGATTAACCGCTTTCAGACTTCAAAGTTCATGACAGCTAGTATTTCATCAGGTAAATCACGTTCTTCTAGTTCAGGCTCTCATAGTTCGTCGTCTTCCAGTTCTTCTAGCAGTTGGTCATCTGGCAGTAGTAGTAGTAGCTACTCTGGTGGCGGTGGAAGCTCAGGGGGAGGTGGCAGCAGCGGCTCCTGGTAAAAATCTACTGCTGAGTATAGTCTATAGTAAATTTTGAGAGATCTGGCTTGTTTTTTCTTTTTCGTTTCAGCTCATGTTCATAAATTACCCGGCCCAAATTCGCTAAGAAGGGTTTGCCAACAGTATCATATTCATACTGGTTATCATTGAAAATACCATCTTCATTCACAAGTATAGTAGCTGTCAACAAAAACTCTATTTTGTTTTCCAGGTCAATGATGTAGGCATTATCTGTTAGCTGGCCATACGCCCAACCAGCTTTGTTAAATATACGGATGTTGGCAGGAATTTTCTTTTGCATGTCGCCATAGAGAAAGAACTTGCCATAGCTGTTATAATAACTAGTATCATACACTGGACTTTTGCTCTCTTCCGGATACATAGACATGTATTTGTAAACAAACTGATAATCATCATTCGTTAGATTGAATGTTTGCTGTTCAGGCACCGCTTCTGGGAATATCAACGACTTTAATATACCATGTAGGTCCTGTAAGGCAATCTGGTTCAGATTGGAGAAATCCATTGGCTTTTCTACTAATGTTTCCTGCTGCATATACCCCTTGCCTTTTAATGTAGTTTGCAATTTGTTGGGGTACACTTCCTGATTATAGCTTGCTGACTGTTGGTAGATAGCCTTCCCATCTTTGTCATAAAACGTAAATCCATTTGTACAGCGGTCTTCTTCAGTTGTGCTACCTATTTGCAGGCGTTTAATAAGTCGGTTATTACTAAACCCTTTATTGTGCAAGCCGTCGTGCATCCCTTTCTGCCCTACAAATTCATATAGCCGGTTGTAAGCATCATTATCGCTGACGAGTAATATCTTTTTAATGTAATGTGCAATAGAGGGTTTGGCATCTGCCGATGTACTATCTTGTGTTACGGCTGCTTGTTTGGTGCAGGTACTATCTATTTTCAACGGACTTTCTTTTGTTACACCTGGCACATTCAATTGATTCAATTTTTCCAGGGAGAGTAGCACGGCAGGTAGCTTTACGGTACTAGCCGGATAAAAATACTGGCTAGCATCTGTGCGGTAAGTATAGGTAGTAAACGAAGGTTTATTATGCTTATCCCGGTTGATCTGCGTATACAATACCTGCACTTCATACTTTTCCGGATTCTGGAGCACAGGACTGAACAGTTGAGAATGAGATTGCAGTAGGTTTTCTATAAAATCTTTGCCTTCCATAGGTTTCTTTTGTGCAAACAAAACGGTAGTCATCAAAAGTGCAGAAATGGAGATACCAATGATTTTAAGCAATTGAATAGCCATGGGGTGTTAAATAAGAGTACTTAGAACAAGATAGCCTATTTTTTATAGCCTAGCAAAAAGCCTGACTTTAGTAGGTCAGGCTTTAAAATCCTATACAGATGGGAGGAACAAATTTATTCCCACTTCTTACTTAGTGCTATACTTTTCATCGAAGCGTTTAAACAGGCGTTTGTGCTTATTGTCTAATACTATCTGGCGGCCCTGGATAAAAGCATATGTAACGTCATTGGTGCGCATATCCAGTAAGTCGCCGGAAGAAACTATGAGTGTGGCATCTTTCCCTTTTTCCAATGTACCTGCCTGATTGTCTATACCGAGTATCTTGGCATTGTTAGCAGTAACCAGAGTAAGGGCTTCTTCTTTGCTGAGACCATACCCGGCAGCTGTACCGGCCATAAAAGCTAGGTTGGTATAATTTTTTGTTTCACCAGGATAACTTAGTCCTACCAGAATTCCTGCTTTGCTTAGCATAGCCGGAAGTTTGAAAGGTAAATCCACATCGTCTTCCGGGCGGGTTGGCAGCCGGTGAAGTTCATTGACTATCACTGCTACATTATGCTCTTTTAGAAAGTCTACAACCATCCAGGCATCTTCCCCACCCATGACAACGACTTTCTTCACCCCGTGATTTTTAGCAAATTGTACACCTTCTATAATTTCTTTGCCATAATTGGCATGAATATATAAATTTTTGCTTCCATCAAATAAGCCTCTCATGGATTCTAGTTTAAGATTGGCAGGCGAAGGATTCTTAATCTGGCTGTAGGCTAGCGCATCGGCAAAAGTGCTGCTTAATTCATCCAGAATTTTGGAATGCCCCTCGTTCTTCTTAATGGGTTCTGGGTCATACCAGATGCCTCCGGCTACAAACATGGCTGGCCAGTTCAGATGAATACCATCTTCTTTTACAGCAGCATCTTCCCAGTTCCAGGCATCTAATTTAACTAAGGCAGAGGTGCCGGTAATAAGGCCGCCTTGTGGTACTACCTGGGCTATCAATACACCATTTGCCCTGGTGGTAGGAATAAGTTCAGAGTCGGCATTATAGGCAATCAGCGAACGTACATTAGGATTAATGCCTCCTACTTCATTAAAATCCCTGGTTGCCCGAACAGCTGAAACTTCATCCAATCCTAATCTCGTATTTGGCGCAATTAGCCCAGGATATATATGTTTGCCAGAAACATCTATAACATCGTACCCGGACCGATCAAAATTAGCCGTAGCTGTAGGAGCTACGAAAGTCAGTTTCCCATTTTCAAAGGCTATAATAGCATTTTCTATTACTTGTCCATTGCCTAGATGTGCTATTCCACCTACTAGGGCTACGGCTTTAACTTGGGGCTTCCCTGGCGTGGGTGGCTGGGCAATGAGGTGTATAGAAATGAATATACAGTATATAAAAGTGAATAGTGCTCTCATGGGTTTGTTGAATAAAGGATGTTGGTTGTTTGAAGAAATTTTAAGATAGACTTTCAGGCGTAATGAATTTGCCTACTCCTCTATTCCGCCTATATCTTCACAATGCCAGATCTGAGTTTTTTTCAAAGCAGGGCTTTCTGCAGCAGCTCCTCCGTTTTTGGCATCCATCATTTTTCTCACAATCCGGTTGCGTTCGGCTTTCAATTCTTCCCGCAGCTTAAAATCTCTTTCCAGGTCGTAGTATAATATGCCATCTACAAAGGTTTTTTCAGCTCTTGCATAGATAGAAAGAGGATGATCGGACCACAGCACAATGTCGGCATCTTTGCCAGGTTTAATGCTTCCCATGCGATTATCCAGGTGAAGTAGTTTCGCAGGATTTAGGGTTACCATTTTTAAGGCCTCTTCTTCGGATACACCACCATACTTTACTGTTTTGCCAGCCTCCTGGTTAAGACGGCGGCCCATTTCAGCATCATCAGAGTTAATAGCAGTAGTAACACCTACTTTATGCATAAGAGCTGCATTATACGGAATGGCATCCTGCACTTCCATTTTATACGCCCACCAGTCAGAGAATGTAGAGCCACCAACCCCATGTGCCTTCATTTTATCAGCTACTTTGTATCCCTCCAGAATATGGGTAAAGGTGTTTACTTTAAAACCCATGGAATCCGCTACATGCAGCAACATATTAATTTCGGACTGTACATAGGAATGGCACGTGATAAAACGTTTGTTATTCAGAATTTCTACCAGAGCTTCTAACTCTAGATCTCTTCTAGGCGGAATACCGGTTTTGTTTTTAGAAATAGTATATGTCTTCATTGCCTGCTCATACTCTTTTGCCCGGGTAAAGGCATCCATAAACACTTGCTCTACACCCATGCGGGTTTGCGGAAAACGGACGCCGTATGCTTCGCCCCAGTTAGCCTGCTTTACATTCTCACCCAAAGCAAACTTGATGTAGCCATCGGCATTGGGTATTTTCATTTCTTCTGGTGATGCTCCCCATTTTAGTTTTATTAAGGCCGATTGCCCGCCAATGGGATTTGCTGAGCCATGCAATAACTGGGAAGCCACTACTCCACCTGCCAACTGGCGGTATATATTAATGTCCTCTGAATTAATCACATCACCAATCCGCACTTCTGCTGTTACTGCCTGGGCCATTTCGTTCACCCCATTGCTAATACCAATGTGTGAGTGTTCATCTATAATACCTGCTGTTACGTGTTTTCCTGTACCATCTATTGTGCGTGCACCTGCCAGTGAGAGGTTTTTTCCTACCTTAGCTATTTTGCCATTCTGAATCAGTACATCTGTATTTTCTAATTTACCTTCTTTCTCGTTGGTCCATACCGTAGCGTTTTTGATTACGACGTTTTCTGCCGATAATTTAGAATCTACTCCAAAGGCATTGAATGGGTAAGTAACTTTTCCTAGGCTAGCAACATCAGTTTTAGCGGCTGAGTCTTTTTTCGCAGGCATTGTTTGTTTGAAAGCTTCAGAGTAAGTAGCTATCCACTTTACTGGGGTACCTTCAGCAGTAATACCTTCCCCTTTTAATGTTTTATTTTCTATCCAGCCACTAAGCCTGTTTTCTCCTTTTTTGCTTTTTTTGTCGGGTGAGTAAGCCAGGGTTAACAAATTGCTTGCAGAGCGGGTAGCTTTTACTTTTAAGGTGTCTTTGCCTGCTTGCACAGCAAACTCAGGATTGCCGGCTTTTCCGGAAACTAGTAGTTTCATCCCTGTTTGATCTCCTACCTTCAGGTCATATACGCCTCTGATATCTGCTACTGGTAATTGATTTATTACATACTTGTACCCTTGCACCCAGTTTTCATAAATGGTATTTTGTTCACTGAATAAGTTATCAGAAGTAATAATAAAATTGGCTAACATACCTTTCTTTAAACTTCCTAGCTGATTTTCCGCTTTTAGTAGGTGAGCAGGAGTATAAGTAAGGGCTTTTAAGGCTTCATTTTCCGGTAGACCATATTGAATGGCTTTGCGTACATTGTTCCAGAACTCTTTTTTATCTTTTAAGCCACTGCTTGTGAGACTAAAAGTAATTCCTGCTTTGGCTAACGCTGCGGGATTAGAAGGAGCCAGTTCCCAGTGTTTCATATCAGCAATAGGAATCATTACTACATCCTGCGGATCATCTACGGTGAGGGCATTCGGAAAATTGACAGGAATAATTAGAGAAGCTTTGGTTGCTTTAATTTCTGCTATCCGCTGGTATTCATCGCCAGACCCTTTGATAATGTATTGTATACCAAACTCATCTCCCAATTTATCAGCCCGCAAAACATTTAATTTGTCGCTCGCTTCAAAAAATTGCGGTAACGTTTGCAATTGATTAAAAGCTTCCAGGGAAAGGTTCTGCTCTTTGGCATTGCCTCCTTTTTTATACCATTCAGCATCCAGGTACGTCTGACGCAGTAAAGCTATGGCACCCATTAAAGAAGTAGGATAATCTTGTGTAGAGCTTCCTTTATTGAAGGAATACCAGGCGGCCGCTTTCTGTTTCAGCGTAGCTTCATTTTCCAAGCCTTCATGTAATGTTACTAAAGTTGCAGACCCGCGTGCGATTCCATCAGGAATGTGGCTAAGTACAGTACCAAAACCCAGGCTACGCATTTCTTCTGCTTCTTTAGCATTTAATTTATAGTGTTCACTGGCGTTTGTTTCCGGACGTATGGACTGGTTCCAGCTGTAAGGTCCCTTCTTGGCCGATTCCATTTGAGGCCCATTTTTAGGAGCTGGCTTGGGTACATCTGGCATACTGTAGAATGTATGCAAGTCTATCAATCCGGGATATATATGATTGCCTTGCAAATCTACTTTTACATAGCCATTGGGTACTTGAAGATTAGCGCCTGCTGCTTCTACTATACCGTCTTTGATCAGTAAAGTTGCTTTTTCCAGGGTAGTCTGGTAATCAGTGTGCAGGGTAGCATTAGTAAAGGCATACATTCTGCTTCGCTGATCGTACACGCCATTACGGGGGAAGGTGACTTGGGCAAATAGCTGTACCTTTAAGAGCAGTAAAGCTCCTAAGAGTATATACTTTTTATTCATGTTGGCAATGGTTAAGGTTGAAGAGAAAATATAAGTTATTCTATTATAAAATGGAATAACATCTAATTAAATGATTGTTTAGTAGAACTATTACAATAAATAGGAAATAAATATATAAAATTAGATTTAGAAAATTACGGGATGTTGTAAATAATTGCTATAAGCGGTGGATATCGCCATCAATATATATTTACTTTTATAGAAGGTATATACTAGTAAAGTTACTGTAGCCTAACATGCAAAAGAACAACCTATCTGTAGAAGAATTAGCTTGCTATTTTCTTCACAAATAGGTTATTTTTTATTTACTATAAATTTTAAACTTAGCCTTTTTTCTTACTACTACAGTTCTGAGCAGTAAATTGTAAACCTATACGGTTATAGCTTTTCTATAACCAAATTATGGTTGGTATAGATACAAATATCTGCCGCAATATGTAGTCCCTCTTTTACAATTTCTTCAGCACTAAGATTAGGGGCATGTCTTTTTAAGGCTAATGCTGCCGATTGTGCATACATACCTCCTGAGCCAATAGCAGCAATTTGTTCGTCCGGCTCCAATACATCGCCTGTACCGGAAATAACCAATAATTCGGTTTTGCTAGCCACTACCATCATCGCTTCCAGGCGACGTAAGTAACGATCTGTACGCCATTCTTTCGCCAATTCAATAGCTGCTCTTTTCAGATTTCCACTATAGGCTGTCAATTTTTCTTCAAATTTCTCTAGTAGCGCAAAGGCGTCAGCAGTAGAGCCAGCAAATCCGGTAATAATCTTACCATCCATTAGCTTACGTATTTTTTTAACGTTACTCTTCGCTACGGTATTTCCAATAGTTGCCTGCCCATCTGCACCAATGGCTGCTTCACCATTATGCAATACGGCCAGTACGGTGGTTGCATGTATTTTATTCATATAATGTTTCTTTTTGTTTTTTTTATGCAATTCCCTTCCCCGAAAATTACATCTGAAGGGGTAAAGTTACTAAATAATGGGAATTACCTTTTTTGCTTATTTTACTTTATTTCTGTTAATTTATTTACAAGACAAAACTCAAACTATGGAAAACATTGAATACTACTACAACATGATTGAAAACTGTATCACCAATCTAGGCGCAGATCCTAAAATTTGCCGCGGCGAAAAACCAGGGCAATGGGATTTGAAAAAAGGATCGGCCAAAGTATGGATTGATATATGGAAGCAAGAAGGAGAAGAGTATGGCTATTTCCAGGCTATGGCTCCTGTGGTGGAAATTCCTAAAATGAACCGGGAAGCATTTTTTAAGGAAATACTGGAAATTAACCACAAATTATATGGAGTGGGCATGACCGTATTTGAGAACTGGGTGTATATAAAAACGGTGCGGGAGCTGGATAATTTTAGTGAAGGCGAAGCACTAGCTATGCTCAATAGAATAGGCAATTATGCAGATGATTATGATGATGTATTATTGAAAAAATATCACGCTGGCACAGCCCCTTTGTCATAACAATAAAAGACGAATGATTAATGAAAAAAGCTAAAACGGTTCATTAATCATTCGTCTTTTATTATTAGTAAGTATTAAACCAATATTCTTACCGGATCTTCCAGCAAGCCTTTTAGTGTTTGTAGGAAAGCGGCTCCCAAAGCACCATCAACTACGCGGTGGTCACAGGATAAGGTTACTTTCATCACATTTCCAATCTTGATCTCTCCTTCTTCCACAATAGGCGTTTGTTTAATACCTCCTACTGCTAAGATACACGCATCTGGGGGGTTAATAATAGCTGTGAAATCTTCAATACCAAACATACCCAGGTTAGAAACGGTGAAGGTATTGCCTTCCCAGTCAGCAGGTTGTAATTGTTTGTTTTTAGCTTTGCCACCCAGATCTTTAACTTCAGCTGCAATATGAGATAAGGTTTTATTGTCGGCAAAACGTACAACGGGTACCAACAAACCTTCTTCTACTGCTACAGCAACCCCAATGTGTATGTGCTGGTTATATCGGATTTTGTCGCCTCTCCAAGAAGAATTAATTTTCGGATGCTTCCGTAGAGCTACTGCCGCAGCTTTTATTACTAAATCGTTGAAAGAGATTTTGACCGGGGAAAATTCATTCATGCTTTGTCGGGCTTCTACTGCTTTATCCATGTTGATTTCCATGGTGAGGTAGAAGTGAGGTGCACCAAATTTACTTTCTGCCAGGCGGCGGGCAATCGTTTTGCGCATTTGCGAAACTGGTACCTCTTCATATTTTTCTTCGCCTACTATGCTTGGCAATACCATCGGTTTTTCAGCAGGCTTCGCAGCAGGAGCTTTTTCCTGAGCTGGAGCTGAAACAGCAGGTTTGGCAGCTGGTACAAACGATTCTACATCTCTTTTAACAATGCGTCCATTATCTCCTGAGCCTTTAATTTGGCGGATGTCGAAGCCTTTTTCTTGAGCTAGTTTTTTAGCCAAAGGAGATATTTTAAGGCGTTCATCGGAATCAGCAGCTACTGGTTCGGGCGTTTGTGCCGGGCTAGTTGGAGCAGTAGCGGTAGCCACAGGTTTTTCTTCTGGTTTAGAAACTGCGCCATTTGCATCTTTCGCTGGCTGTGCTTTCGGTTCTTGTAATAAAGCTTTATAATCAGCACCTTTTTCTCCTATAATAGCTAATATGCCATCTACTACTACCGAGGCTCCTGGTTCTACACCAATATATAATAGAGTACCATCTTCATAAGATTCTAACTCCATGGTAGCTTTGTCTGTCTCTACTTCCGCTAGCAGGTCGCCTGATTTTACGCCATCTCCTACTTTCTTATGCCAGGCTACAATGGTACCTTCCGTCATGGTATCACTCATTTTAGGCATCCGGATCACCGAAGCATTTACCTCAGCAGGAGCCGTAGCTGGAGCAGCAGGTTTGCTTTCTTCCTTAGCCGGAGCATCAGCAGGCTTACTGGCTGGAGCACTACCATTTCCATTTGCATTACTACCAGGTTGTTTCAGTAAAGCATCAATATTTTCGCCTTTATCGCCGATTATAGCTAGTATGCCATCTACTGGTACAGCATCTTTCTCTTTGGGGCCAATATACAATAGGGTTCCATCCTGGTACGATTCCAGATCCATGGTGGCTTTATCTGTTTCCACTTCAGCCAGTACATCTCCGGATTTAACAGTATCACCCACTTTTTTATGCCATGCAGCTATTACACCTTCCGTCATGGTATCGCTCATTTTGGGCATTCTAATGATTTCAGCCATAGGGTAAAATTACAGTTTCGATTTTAGTGTGTCAAAAATAGTTCTAATTAAGAGTTTATTCAAATAATTCCTAAAAGAGTTATAGGGTTTTCTGTTCTAAGGTATTTTGTGCAAAACCTATACAAGCTTTAAAGCTTCTCTTGTTCCTTCTTTATTTCTTCTTCCAGATGTTTGAATAATTTACGGCAAACCGTGTGAATTTCTTCTGTCATTTTCTCATCTCCTGTGGCTGTACGAAGAGCATCGGCCATACCAGCAATGGTTTCGATGTAAAACCGTTTCATATCCCCTACCGGCATGTCTTTGGTCCATAGATCAATTTTTAAGGTATTAAAATGAAAATGATCCCACAAAGATATGGCAATGGCTTTTGTTTCTTCCAGTCCTTCGTTTGGATTGTCAGTAGCATCCCAGAATATCTTCTCCGGTATATTTTTATCATCTAATTCTACAGTGAATTTTATTTCTGATCGTTTCATGTGAATAATTAGTTTAAAAGGCTATAAAAACTTTTGTTCAACTAAGCCAAATGGCCAACTTATTTGTATTGCTTTGCGTAAGTTGTTGCTTAAAACCCCTTTGTATATATCAGTTTAACGCATATACGTAAAGCTTGGCTATACTACCGTATTTACTACAGGCAGCTAGCTAAGTATAAGACAAAAAACAAATTTTCTGCTAGTTACTAAATAATTCACTAATGTGAGAATCTTCAGTAGTTGTTGAGCCAGTAGATAGAATTATTGAATGCTACGGATAAATACAGAAGATAATTTTTTTTAATCTGTAGGAATAAAGTGAAATTTTTTATTAATTTATTGAAATTTTTTAATCCCTTTTGGAGTAAAGAGTGCAGACATTAATTGTGAAGCTATGTTATATAAAGTGTTTGTTAGGCAGGAATACATATCCAAGGCCAATCTAATGGGACAACTCAAAGAGTTGTCGGATGAAGTTGTACAGCAAGAGGAGTATCTAGTATTTATCTCCAAAAAGGGTTTCCGCAAATTATCTACTACTTTAAAAGAGCAGCGGATAGTGCATAAACTCGAAACAAAATTAACATAACTATAAAAGTTATAGACATAAAAATGCCCTGTAATAAAATACTTATTACAAGGCAATCCTCACTGGTGTTATTAAAGTAGTTCTGTCTTATCCCTTTTTGAGATTGTTAGCTTCAGGAAAAGCCAGCATAATAGCTTCAAGCGTTTGCCGTTCCCGGTTTAACGCTTCTTCTGTTTGTTTTTTATCTGTAATGTCTGTAATGGTAGCTACCAGGTACACTTCACCTGACTCATCAGTAAAGGTGGTCTTACGGGTAAGTACTGTCCGCTCCATACCACTGCTGTCCGTATTAGATTCTATATTAATATTTTCCTGTCCGGAGGTAAACACTACTTCATCTTTTTCATAGAAAATATCGGCCTGCTCTTTAGGGAACAAATCATGGTCAGATTTATTCACTAATTGTTCGCGCCGCATACCAGCAAAATCACAGAAAGCATCATTTACCAGAATTAAGCGGTGCTGGCGGTCTTTCACCAGAATTGGGCTGCTGATTTTATTAATAATGCTGTGCAGATAGTTTCGGGCTTTTGTTAATTCGTTTTCGGCTTGCTGTCGTTCTAGGTTTTTGCGTTGTAAATCTTCCTGGGTTGCATGGAGTTCTTCCATATTCTGACGCATTTCTTCCTCCTGTGCCCGCATCTGCTCGGATTGTTGCTGCGATTCTTCCAAAAGCTTTTTAGTGCGTTCGTTTACTTTTGCATTGGAAATAGTAGAAGCAATACTCTCACCTAATTTCTCAATAAACTCAATTTGATATTTCTGGAATTTTTGAAAAGAAGCCAGTTCTACAACGCCTAATACCTGATCGTTTACTTTTAGCGGCACAATCAGGATACTTTTTGGGTTAGCCAGCCCCAGGCCTGAAGTAATATGTACATAGTCTTCTGGCACTTCGGTTATATAGATCGTATCTTTTTCGAGGTAGGCTTGTCCTATGAGTCCTTGCCCTGGTTGAATAGTCTTCTCTATGTATTTTTTACGGTTGTAGGCATAGCAAGAAACGAGTTCCAGCTGTGGACGCTGTCCGTCTTCTTCATTAACCACAAACAAGCCTCCTTGGTTAGCATTTACATACTTTACCAGACTAGTAATAATTTGATCGCCCAGTGTAGTAATCTCTTCATTATTTGCACGGAGAATATATACAAATTTGGCTAGTCCTTCAGTAGTCCAGTTTCTTTCTTGTTCCTGGTTGGCAATATTTTTTAAATGGTCGCGCAGGTCGGTAAGCGTAGCAGCCAGTACATCTTTACGGCCATTTTTCTCTGCTAGCGAGGTGTTATATACAGCTTCTAAATTACCTTGTTTTATGTTTTTTATAAACTCAGTAGCGTTTTCATTGTTTATGGCGAGGCTATTTATAACGGAACCTATCTGAGCCAGTTGAGGAATAGACACTCCTTCGATTCTTTGTTCTACATTTCCTTCAGCTATTGAAAGGGCTTTTTCTGCTACTTGATTAAGGGGTTTAAGATAGGTATGCTGAATGAAAATATACGCTAGTATAGCCAGCGCTGAATGTAGGAACAGGAATAATTCATCTATATAAGTTGTTGTCTGCCGATTGTATAGATAATTGACAATGGCTAAAAAAGCAATAGAACCTGGAATCAGGTAATTTTTTGCTGTAGTTACTGCATTCTCTTTCGACATAGATTATAAATTTTCTTCAAAAAGCTTAAAAAATCAGAATATGAAAAAGTCTGTTACTTGATTGCACAATTTAAAGTTTATGGAAAGCCCTTTATGTATAAATGAAACACAGGTATAACGAATGTATTATTTAAAGCTATTTTACTTAAGATTATTGGATAAGTTGTATTGGAAAAACTCCGGATTTGTGCATTGATCGCTTTGCCAGGACTTTTATCTGTCTCAAGGGTAGTATTGTATGCTTCATCGGTAATCTGTTGTGCAACCTGCAAGCAACATTTATTTTAGTACAGAGATAGTATTCTAAATAAATCATCATCTGTATTATGGAAAATATTTATATAGCTGTACGTTACATACATATAGCAGCTGGCATTATTGCTTTTTTCGTAGCTCCTATAGCAATGATTGCCAAAAAAGGAAGTTCTACGCACATTTTCTGGGGAAATATATATTTTTGGGGCATGATCGTGGTTGCTTTCACAGCGGTACCCATGTCTATCTATAATCCAAACTTATTTTTGTTTCTAATTTCTATATTCAGCTTGCATCTATCTTTATCAGGATACAGGGCTTCGGTTGTCAGAAAAGCAAAGAATATACATAAAGGTAAGCTGATTGATAAAAGTATTGATGGTGCTTCATTATTTGTTTACCTGTTATTAATCGGTTGGGGAGTACATACAGCACTAAACACCGCTGATGTCGCATTTGGGTATATTGCTATTGTTTTTGGAATAGTAGGTATACGGTTTTCTATAAGCCAGCTCTACAAACTTTACCGGCCTTCCACTAATAAAATGAGTTGGTGGTTTGACCATATGAATGGCATGTTGGGTAGTTATATTGCTACAGTCTCTGCTTTTTCCGCCGTTAATTTTCAATTTTTGCCTCCGGTTATCCGCTGGTTGTGGCCTACAATTATTGGGACTATAGGAGTATCTATCTGGGTGAGTTATTACAAATTGAAGTTTAAAAATCTACATTCAGAAAAGACCGTACATATGTAAAAGTAACAACCTTTTACTTATACAGGTTCTTGTACATTTCTTTTACTTGCAAATCACCGTAGCCGTATATCCCTTCAGAACGAGAAAAGAAGGTAAATAACTGGTCAAAATCCGTTATTCCATTTTCAATTAATTGTTGTAAGATTCGTTCTGGTCGGCGATGCTGTACACTTTGTATGTAAGCAGTGTATACTTTGGGTAGATAAGGAAAACAAGTAGTGGATGTTTCGGAGGGTTCTTTTAAGGAGATCAAATTTTTGTTTTGAAAAGCTTGCCAGAGATTTATTCCTAGTCTAATATCATCTTGAGTAAAGGTGGTATGGCTATCGTAGCATGTACGTAAATCTTCGATACCCATGCTACCAAACCCTTGTTAGCATTCGTGTGCTGTTCTGGTAACTGGATGTACACGATAGATAGATTTAAATGGCTTGTTACGCATAAGTCATAAGGAGAACCTAAGTTAATTGAGGCTATGCAGAAGAATAAAGGCTGCTTTAGTAGGCAGCCTTTATTTATATAAAAAGAAAAACTATTATCGTAGTACGGCTTCCCGCTGTAAAGTAGCCGTCCGGTCTGGACTTACAGAGAGCAAAGTAATAGGAAGGTTTAAAGAGTCTTCAATAAATGCGATATATTCAGTTAATTCTGAAGGCAGTTGATCAAAAGTAGTAGCATGTTGAAGAGAGGTTTTCCAGCCTTTAAATTCTTTATATACTGGTTCTACTTCTTCATCCAGCAAGTCGTATGGAAAATGTTCAGTTAGTTCTCCATTTTTCATCCGGTAATGGGTACAGATTTTAATGGTATCAAAAGAGTTTAATACATCTACCTTCATCATAATCAACTGAGTAACACCATTGATCATAATTGCATATTTAAGTGCAGGCAAATCAAGCCAGCCACATCTGCGTGGACGGCCGGTAGTGGAGCCAAACTCTTTACCTTCCCGGCGGAGTATTTCCCCTTCCTCAGTTAGTAGTTCTGTTGGAAAAGGTCCGCTGCCAACTCGTGTGCAATATGCCTTAAAAATGCCTAATACTTCTCCAATATGACGAGGAGCCACGCCTAACCCAGTACATGCGCCAGCTGTCATGGTATTGGAACTGGTAACAAAGGGATACGAGCCAAAATCTATATCCAGTAAAGATCCTTGCGCTCCTTCTGCCAGTATCGTTTCTTGAGTTTCTATAGCTTCATTAATCAGATATTCACTATCTACCAGGTTAAATTGTTTCATGAATTCTACTGCCTCAAAGAAATCTTTTTCTAAAGGAGCCAGATCGTAGCTAAACTGATGGGCATCTAATATGGATAAATGCCTTTCTAATAAAGCAGTATACCTTTCTGTAAAATTAGTTGCCAGAATATCTCCTACCCGTAACCCATGCCGGGCAACTTTATCCTGATAGGTAGGGCCAATACCTTTTAATGTAGATCCAATCTTCTTTTCGCCTTTTGCCTGTTCATAGGCAGCATCCAGTAGCCGGTGTGTTGGAATAATAATGGAGGCTTTTTTTGAGATGAACAGATTTTTAGATAAATCTACTTTGTACTTAGTTAGTGCTTCTATCTCCTTACGGAAGATAATGGGATCTAACACTACGCCATTGCCAATAATATTTCGGATCTCTTGCCGGAATATGCCGGATGGAATTTGGTGCAGTACATGCTTATTTCCATCAAACTCAAGTGTATGTCCTGCATTGGGGCCACCCTGAAATCGGGCTACCACTTTGTATTTTGGTGCCAGAAAATCTACAATTTTGCCTTTTCCTTCATCACCCCACTGTAAGCCTAATAATACGTCTACGCCCATCTTAATTAATAATGATTATAAGAATAAATAACAAATACTTGTTTGACAAAGCTTGAAAACCCGGAAGAGTCATGCTTGGTTATTAAAGGTTGTATGAAAGAGGCAGCTTATATAAAACCAAATTGAGCATATCAGATGGCAGATGCTACCTAATCTTGTCTTAAGACGAATTATATATATGAACAGTAGATGGTAATTAACTATTTGTTCTTTCATCCATACATTCCGTATTATACACTTCAACTCTCCAATGTTTCTGACTTCAGCTTATTCCTCTGGCTCACTTTTTAGTTTAGTAATCCCCTCTGCCTGATCTTCCACAATGCTGAAAATAGAAGTGAGTTTAGTAACAATCAACAATTTTTTTACTTGTTCCGATGGCCGGGTTAATACTAGTTCCCCACCTCGGGTTCTGAATTTTGCAAGCAAAGTAGTAAGCAGGTTAATACCAGTACTACTAAAATAACGTACCTGGGAAATATCTACTACGCAAAGCAATACACCTTGCCCAATTATTTTATCCGCTTCTGCTAATAACTCTTGCATATCGTATGCCCCAGTTAAATCTCCTGAAAGACTAAGCCGGAGCACATTTTCTGTGATCTCTGTAGTATAGGTCATTGCGTAACAAGTTGTTTTTTATTTTCACAATGATCGTTGGTACAACTTCCGTAAAAAATAAGTGAATGATGTAATACTTTAAAATTAAGCAGATTACCTACCATGTTTTGAATATTTTGAACACGGGGATCGCAAAACTCCACCACTTTATGACATTCCGTACAAATAAGATGGTCGTGCTGTTTATATCCAAATGACTTTTCGTATTGAGCCAGATTTTTTCCGAACTGGTGTTTGCTAACCAGGTCACAATCTACTAGAATATCCAGGGTGTTATAAACGGTAGCCCGGCTTACCCGGTAATTTTTGTTCTTCATACTGATATACAGCGATTCCACATCAAAGTGTCCATCACGTGTATAAATTTCCTCCAGGATAGCAAACCGTTCGGGTGTTTTCCGTAACTCTTTGCTTTCTAGGTAGGCAGTAAATATTTTTTTAACTTCTTCGAAATTTCTTGTATTCAATGGCATAGTGTTTCAACGGCAAATGTATTAAAAACTACTAGGATTGGTAACATATTTTGCCTGCTTTTTCAACAGGCATTCCTAACATAGTGTGTCAGGCAGTGGCTTGAGAGTCAAAGCGGGTTACGTTCACAATTCCAGCTACTTTACTAAGTTTTTTCATTAATATTTCCAGATGCTTGGTATCATGTACAAATAACATAATATAGCCCTCAAATATTCCATCGTTGGTATCAATTGTAATAGAACGCATATTCACCTTCAATTCGTTGGAAATAATTTTAGTCAAATCATTTACCAGCCCTACTCTATCTGTTCCCGTTATACGTAATCCTGCCAGAAAGGCAATTTCTTTTTGGGACGTCCATTTAGCTTTGATAATGCGGTAGCCATAATTAGACATCAGCTCTACAGCATTAGGACAACTGGTTCTATGGATTTTTATGCCTTCATTTACCGTTACAAAACCAAATACATCGTCGCCGGGAATAGGATTACAACACTTAGCCAGAATATAGTCAATCCGGTCCATATCTTCTCCTATCAGCAACATATCTGATTCTACCCCACGGACTTTTTTAATCTGGTTCTCAAATGTTTTGGCATCTGATATCTCCTCCGACTTTCCATTAGATTTCTCCTGACGTAGGTTCTTGAATTTATTTATTTCATTTACGTCTACAAAACCTTTACCTACTTTGTAAAAAAGCTCAATCGGAGTTTTGCAATTAAAGTATGCCCGGAGCTGGTTAGTCGTAATGTTATTTAAGTCGATATGCAGTTGACGTAGCTTCCGTTCGACCATTTCTTTGCCTTGAGCCGTAAGCTTCTTTTTATCTTCCCGCAGGTATTCTTTAATCTTAGAACGGGCTTTGGAACTTACTACAAACCGGAGCCAGTCTTCACTAGGTTTCTGCTTACTGGACGTGAGAATTTCAATCTGATCACCGTTGTTTAAAATATAACTCAGTGGTACCAGTTTCTGATTTACCTTAGCTCCCAAGCAATGGGAGCCTATTTCTGTGTGAATGTCAAAAGCAAAATCCAAGGCCGTAGCCCCATGCGGCAATATTTTTAATTCTCCTTTGGGAGTAAACACAAATACCTCTTCATTAAAAAGATTGGTGCGGAAATCGTCTACAAATTCAATGGCAGAACTGTTATCTTGTTCTAACATTTCGCGTACTCTGCGTATCCATACTTCCACCGCTGATTCTTGTGCGCCATTGTCTTTGTATTTCCAATGGGCGGCATAGCCTTTTTCAGCTATTTCATCCATACGTTCGGTACGAATTTGTACTTCAACCCACTGGCCGGTTTTGCTCATGACAGTAGTATGTAACGATTCATATCCATTAGCTCTAGGTGTACTTATCCAGTCACGCAGGCGGTCCGGATTCGGCTTATAAAAGTCAGTAACAATAGAATATACCTGCCAGCAAGCAGCTTTTTCATGTTCCAGTCTGGTATTGAGTATGATTCGGATGGCAAAAAGGTCATAAACTTCTTCGAAAGGAATTTTCTGCTTCTTCATTTTATTCCAGATGGAATAAATAGACTTTGGCCGGCCTTTAATAACAAAATCAAAGCTATGATCTGTTAACTCTTTCTCTAATGGGGCAATAAAGTCTTTAATAAATTTTTCCCTGGCAGCCTTTGTTTCGCGCAGTTTCTCGGCAATCTGTTTATAAATATCCCCTTCTGTATATTTTAAATACAAATCTTCCAGCTCCGACTTGATAGAATAAAGGCCAAGCCTATGTGCCAGTGGTGCATAAATATAAATGGTTTCAGAAGAAATCTTCAACTGCTGATTGCGCGACATACTCTCCAGCGTACGCATATTATGCAGCCTATCTGCAATCTTGATCAGAATTACCCGTACATCGTCTGAAAGAGTAAGCAGCATTTTGCGGAAATTCTCTGCTTGCTGAGAGGTGCCATACTCAAATACGCCAGATATTTTGGTAAGGCCATCTATAATTTTAGCGACTTTAGGTCCAAAATCCCGTTCAATATCCTCAATCTCTAGCTCGGTGTCTTCTACTACATCGTGTAACAGGGCAGATACAATGGAGGTTGTTCCTAACCCAATTTCTTCTACACAAATTTGTGCTACTGCCAGCGGATGATAAATATAGGGCTCACCCGACTTTCGCCGCATTTCTTTATGTGCTTCCAGAGATGTATTAAAAGCTTTCTTTATCAGCTTAGCATCATTATCTTTTAGAAAAGGTTTGGCTACTTTGAGTAATCTGCGATATCTTCTCAGAATTTCCTTTCTTTCCAATTCGAGGTCTACCGTTTCCATGTAAGATGTCTGTATTGTATTGGAAAAAGATAAAGCCCGGTATGGGCTTATCAATTAATGTTTTATTAAGATAGCTTAAAAGTAAATAAAATCAAAGTTTGCATACAGATTTAAGCTTTTCCACGCGTTATGCTAAAGCAATTATATGCTGACTATCAGAAAACTCTATGCTGTTTATTAATTACTTGCGTTGATGGCTATTTTCCAGAAAAATGATTTGCTAACCATACATATTTTCTTCTATAACAATAAAAAATATATTTTATATCTATTGTGCTTGAAAATTTTATTTGTACATTTGCAACTCATTTTGAAACAGCTGCGCGGATGTGGCGAAATTGGTAGACGCACTAGACTTAGGATCTAGCGCTTCACGGCATGGGGGTTCGAGTCCCTCCATCCGCACAAATCTAACCCCCATTGCCCATACAAACGGGACTGGGGGTTTTTAAATTAAGGGAATTACACTCAAAAATTATACTGCTTTGGATATTACACTCGACAAACAAACCAACACCGATGCTTCCATTAAAATTAAGCTTGCGGAAGCTGATTATCAGCCAAAGGTAGAATCAAAGCTGAAGGAGTACAGCAAGAAGGCACAGATTAAAGGTTTCAGACCCGGTAAAGTACCCCCTTCTTTAATAAAGAAGATGTATGGCAAAAGTGTAATGGTGGATGAAATTAATCAACTACTAACAGATGCTGTAAACAATTATATCAAAGAAAATAAACTTCCTATTGTTGGCGAACCGCTACCAGATACCAATAAAGCTGAGACTATTGACTGGGATACCCAGAAAGAATTTGAGTTCAGTTACAACGTAGGTCTGGTTCCAGATTTTAAAGTGCCTGTAGATAAGTTAGACTTAACAGATTACCAGGTGGAACTAAGTGATGCCGAACTAGATGAAGCAATTAACAATCTGAGGACCAGAAACGGCGAGCACATACATCCGGAAACATCTGCAGAAGGAGATTCTTTATATGGCAAACTAAAACAAGTAGATGGTGAGCTTGCAAAAGAAGATGCCTTTATTTCGTTAGTTACTTTAAAAAAAGATGCTCTGCCCCAGTTTGTAGGTGTGAAGAAAGAAGATACTATCACATTTGATGTACAGAATACATTCGAAAAACCAGAGACAGCGGCACATGTACTAGGTACAACAACGGAAGAAGCTGAAAAATTGACAGGTACCTTTGAATTTACAGTAACGAATATTGAGCGCAGTGAGCCGGCCACTCTTAACCAAGACTTTTTTGATAAAATGTTGGGTAAAGAGAAAGTTACTACCGAAGAAGAGTTCAAAAGCAAAGTAAAAGAAATCCTTCAAGATAACTACAAGCAAGGAGCAGAGAAACGCCTGTCTGATGAGATACGTACTCAGCTAGTAGATAATACAGAAATTACATTGCCAGATGATTTCCTGAAAAGATGGCTGAAAGCTTCTAATAGCAATGTAACAGACGAGATCCTTTCCAAAGAATATACCTTATACGTAAAAGACCTGAAGTGGAGCTTAATTAAAAATAAGCTAGCTGAAGAAAATAGCATCAAGGTTGAACATGAAGAAGTGGTGGATAAAACCAAAAACATGATTACACAGCAATTTGCCAGCATGGGTATGGCCGAATTGCCAGATGAAAGTTTAACTTCTTATGCAGACAACTATCTGAAAGCCGAAAAAGGAAAAAACTACATGAATCTTTTTGAGCAGGTTTTTACAGATAAGGTAATAGCGCAAGTAAGGTCTCAAGCAACTATTAAAACCCAGTCCCTTTCTTCCGAAGAATTCCAGAAATTGGATGCCCATACACATGACCACGACCACGATCACTCTCATGACCATGACCATGACCACAGTCATTAACAGAAGGTAAAATATTTATAAGGTATAAGACCTTAAAATTTTTGCTTCATAAAACTTTACAAGAGTAGATGAAAAAATTAGGCATGAAATACCCAAAGTTGATGAACTTTACCTTTCAAAACCTGATTCACATTTCAAGGAAATAGTTTAAAAAAGTCCTTTTAACAAAGGGCTTTTTTTTTAGTTTTGTATATATTAAACCACACAATGCGTATGCTTAATAAAGATGAATTCAGAAAATTTGCCGTTAAGGGCCAGAATATTAACGGTTCTAATGTAGACAAATATATTCACCATGTAGAAAACATGACCCGTACAGTAATAGAGGAAAGACCTACCAACTTCCGCGAGATTGATGTTTTCTCCAGATTAATGGCCGACCGTATTATTTTTCTGGGAATGGGTATTGACGACAATATTGCCAACATAATTGTAGCGCAGCTGTTGTTCCTGGAATCAGCTGATGCTAAGAAAGATATACTTTTATACATAAATAGCCCAGGTGGCTCGGTTTATGCTGGTTTGGGTATTTACGATACCATGCAGTATATCCGTCCGGATGTGGCTACTATTTGTACCAGCTTAGCGGCTTCTATGGGTGCTGTGTTGTTATGTGGTGGTGCCGCTGGCAAACGTTCTGCTTTGCAACATGCACGCGTAATGATTCACCAGCCTTCCGGCGGAGCACAGGGCCAGTCGGTAGATATTGAAATCACAGCTAAGCAGATAGTTATTTTGCGGAGAGAGTTGTATGAAATTATTGCTAAGCACAGTGGTAAATCATTTGAGCAAGTAGAAAAAGATTCTGACCGCGACTACTGGATGAAGGCTGAAGAAGCAAAAGCTTATGGGCTCATTGATGAAGTGCTAGTGAGACATCAGTAAAAAAAACAGACTATTCTCAATCTGAGAATAGTCTGTTTTAACCTACAGATAACAAGCTTATATTTATACTTAGAAGACGATACTGTTATACAAAATTTGGCATTCGCTACCGTATAGCGAAACTATAAATTTTACTTTTTTGTACTATTTATTTAAAAAAGGTCTGCACTACAAAAGATATATTTTCCGTTTGTTGGAAAGAAGGTGTAGAAAAATAAAAGATTTTTCGGTTGATAGAGCAGACAAAAATAAGTAGCTTACATAGCTGATGGTATATAAATCGGTCTTCTAATTATCAATTTGTACATAAATTAATCTCAATAAAATGGCTCAAACCAATTGTTCGTTTTGCGGAAGAAGTAAAAAAGAAGTCACCTTGATGCTTTCCGGCATAAACGCACATATCTGCGACCGTTGCATTATGCAAGGTCATCAGATATTACTAGAAGAAACTAAGCCCAAAGATAAAAGTGCTCCCGCCAGTTTTCAACTAATGAAGCCTGTAGAAATGAAAAATTTCTTAGAACAATTCGTAGTTGGGCAGGATGAAGCAAAAAAAGTACTGGCTGTAGCTGTATATAATCACTACAAGCGATTAATGCAGCCAAAAGCCGAAGATGATGTAACTATTGAAAAGTCGAACATCATTATGGTAGGCGAAACAGGCACTGGTAAAACATATCTGGCCCGTACCATGGCTAAAACCTTGCAGGTGCCTTTTTGCATTGCTGATGCTACCGTTATAACAGAAGCCGGTTATGTAGGTGAAGATGTAGAAACTATTCTAACCCGCCTTTTGCAAGCAGCTGATTATGATGTAGAAAAGGCAGAAAAAGGCATCGTATATATTGATGAAATAGATAAAATTGCCCGTAAATCTGATAATCCATCTATTACTCGAGATGTAAGCGGTGAAGGAGTGCAGCAAGCTTTGTTGAAGTTATTAGAAGGGACAGTGGTAAATGTGCCTCCTCAAGGTGGCCGAAAACACCCCGATCAGAAAATGATTGCCGTAAACACAGAAAACATCCTGTTCATTTGCGGAGGTGCCTTTGATGGAATTAACCGCCATATTGCCAAGCGGGTAAATACTCGTCCTATTGGGTTTGTAGATAAAACCAAATATGATTTTTCGCACGAACAGGAAAGCCTGCTTAAATATATTAATGCTCAGGATTTGAAATCATTTGGCTTGATTCCTGAATTAATTGGCCGTCTGCCTGTATTGACGTATCTGGAGCCTTTAAGCCGTGATACCTTACGCCAAATCCTAACAGAGCCTAAAAATGCTATTACCCGCCAGTACAAAAAATTATTCCAAATGGAAGGCATCCGCTTAGAATTCGATACCGATGCTTTAGATTATATTGTGGATCAGGCTATGTTGTTTAAGTTGGGGGCTCGTGGACTACGCTCTATTTGCGAGGCAATAATGACAAATGCTATGTTCGAATTACCTTCCAGAACAGATATTAAAGAATTTGTTATAACCAGAGATTATGCGAAAACTGAATTTGAAAAATCTAAGTTCAGTACGCTGAAAGCTGTAGCTTAATTTAAGGTTATTTCTCCAAAATAAAGCCTGTTAGAACTGTCAACTAACAGGCTTTATTTTTTATTTAGTATCCGCTGTTGGATGGTTTTGAGGAACCGGGCTATATATGGTCCAACCGCCATCTACCATTATAGTATCTCCGGTGATATGACGTGCTTCGGCGGAGGCTAAAAAAAGGGCTGTATTGGCTACATCTTCCACATACCCTGTTCGTCCATTGGGAGCTACTGAATTCCAGTTCTTTTCGTAATTTGGGTCGTCTGTTAACGTGCGTTCAGTAATGGTAGCTCCGGCACCAATGGCATTTACAGTGATTCCATAGGGGCCTAATTCCAAAGCAAGTCCACGGGCCATTAAGCGCAAAGCTGCTTTAGTCATTCCATAGGCACTCAGATTAATATGCGCCTGTACCCCGGTCACTGATGACATAAGAATAATTCTACCTGGAATTTTATATTCAATCATGGCCAATGCAGCTGCCTGAGCTGAAAAGTAAGATCCCCGCATGTTTACACTAGTCAATGTATCAAAGGCTTCGGGTGTATAGGTAAGAAAAGCTCCGTAGTTGGTAATGCCAGCATTGGCTACTAATACATGCAAGCCCTTATGAGTAGAAGCAAATTCATTTACCATCTTCCGTACAGCTTCTACGTTAGCAATATCACAAGCACATGGATATACTCGCTGCACCCCTATCTCTTTATTTATCCTAGTAGCCGCCTCGTTGGCCAGTGCTTCATTTTTATCGTTTAATGCAACAATAGCTCCTTCTTGAGCAAAATGGCGGCATACACCAAAGCCTATGCCTGATCCTGCACCAGTTACTAATACATTTTTGTTTTCAAATCGTTTCATACGCATTCCAATGAATTTCTGTAGCAAACAACGATTTACTAAAAAATCAGTAACTATAAAATATTAGGCAATTATAAATATATGATTTAATGTTACGAATACACGTTTAGCGCATCATGGTCAAACCACTTATTTTTGTTAATTTTAGTATGTTCTTTACCGCCGTATGAGCCACATCCATGACATTTTAAAAACATATTGGGGCTACGATTCTTTTAGGCCTTTACAGGAAGATATTATTTCATCTATTTTACAGAAACAGGATACATTGGCCTTGCTTCCCACTGGCGGAGGTAAATCTATATGTTTCCAGGTTCCGGCGTTGACCATGGAAGGTATTTGTATTGTAATCTCTCCATTAATCGCCTTAATGAAAGATCAGGTAGAACAGTTGCAGAAAAGGCATATCCCGGCAGTAGCCTTATATTCTGGCCTTACCCGCCGGGAGATAGATATTACCTTAGATAATTGTGTGTTTGGACAGTACAAGTTTCTCTACATTTCTCCCGAACGTATCCAAACAGAAATATTTGTAGAGCGGGTAAAACGGATGAAAGTTAGCTTGCTGGCAGTAGACGAAGCACATTGTATATCGCAATGGGGATACGACTTCCGTCCCCCTTATCTGGAGATCGTGAAGTTACGGGAAATTCTGCCCGATGTACCTGTAATCGCTTTAACAGCTACAGCCACTAAAGATGTTAGAAAAGATATTATAGATAAACTGGCTTTCCGCAAACCACAGGTTTTTCAAAAAAGTTTTGCCAGGGAAAATCTATCCTATTCGGCTTTCAATGAAGAGAACAAAGAAAAGAAACTATATACTATCTTACAAAGAGTACCTGGTTCAGCAGTGGTGTATGTACGTAGCCGTAAACGGACACAGAAACTGGCAGAATGGCTTACCCAATCAGGCATTAGTGCAGACTTTTATCATGCCGGGCTGAGCAACCAGCAACGTTCCCAGAAACAAGATGCCTGGATAACTAACCATACCCGCGTAATGGTGGCTACAAATGCCTTTGGTATGGGTATAGATAAACCTGATGTACGCACGGTAATACATATGGATTTACCGGATACATTGGAAGCTTATTACCAGGAAGCTGGCCGCGCCGGGCGAGATGAAAAAAAGGCATATGCTGTGGCTTTATATCACCAAAGTGACATTACAGATCTGCAAGAGCGGGTAGAACGGGCATATCCCTCTATTGAATTTATTCGGCGTACATATCAATCACTGGCAAACTACTATCAAATAGCTGTGGGCAGCGGGTATCTTTCCAGTTATGACTTTGAGTTGGATACTTTTGCGGACACGTACAAATTACCTCCTTCTGATACATATTATGCCTTAAAACGATTGGAGGATGAAGGATTTATTCAATTTAACGAGTCCTTTTACAGCCCCTCTAAAGTATATTTCCAGATAGACAAAAAACAGCTCTATGAGTTCCAAGTGGCCAATGCCGGATTTGACCTGTTAATTAAAATGTTGCTGCGAATGTATGGTGGGGAAGTATTTACCAGTTTTATGGTTATTTCAGAGTATGCCGTTGCCCGCCAATTGTATATACAAGTAGCGGATGTGGAAAGGATGTTAACTGCACTGCATGGATATAACATTCTTATCTACGATAAACAAAAAGACAAGCCACAGATTACGTTTACAACTGTCCGGTTTAATGCGGTGGATATGCCTTTGCAGACCCGCCATCTTCAAATTCGTAAACAACAAGAATTGGACAGAGTACAAGCAGTGATTACTTATGTTACTCATCAGAACAGGTGCCGGACTTTATCATTATTGGAGTACTTCGATGAAATTTCAGATAAAGAATGTGGGGTGTGTGATGTTTGTCTTGAAAAAAAGAAACAGAAAGACTATTCGGACTATTTTCATCAAAACCGCCAGAAAATATTGCAGTTATTAACAGGCAAGGAAATAAGTTTACAACAGCTCGTATATGCAATTAATCCTAAAAATGAAAAGATGTTGCTGGATACGATACGCGAAATGGCAGGTACAGGGGAAGTAAAATATGCGGCAAACGGTAATATATATATACCCTCTTAATGGATATAAAACAAAAAAGCTGTCTGTTGAGCAGACAGCCATTAAAAGGTTTAAGGTTAAATGTACGTAACTGAAATTATTTACTTTCAAATAAAAACTGCTCTATTTTCTCTTCAATAAACTGTGCTTGTTCAGGAGTATCCAAGTTTTTTAATAAAAATATGGGGTCACTGTTTTTTACCACTACTTGCAGCTGGTATGCCACATGGTTGAGTACTGCATCTGAATAATCTTTTTCAATAACATTGAACTGCACTATATCATCCCGTTTAATAGTTTTAGCACCAAACCAAGGCAATGGTTTAAAATGAATGGATATGGTAGATTTGTTTATAGTAATAACAGTAGTGTTAAAAAAACCGCATATAGCCTTATATAACATCCACAAACCTACTATCTGCAACGCACAAACCACTATTCCTATAGCAACTAATCCAGCTAGCAATATACCGGTAGCTTTTGTATAAATAAGTTCATGTAAAGCAAATCCGGCAGATATATTAATAATAAATGCGAAGAGTAGTTGTAAAAATCTTCCATATTCAAACCATTTCTTCTCTATAGTTAGACCATTCTGTGAATCAACAAAAGAGATTTCTTCAGGGAGCAGTAATTGTGAGCTAGTGTACATAATAGGATGGTCTTAAATATTTCATAAATTTTACTAATAAAATAATAATTTCCAAATATATATAATGGAAAATTTACAATTAAAGTGTTTTTTGTTATACTACTAGTATAACAGATATGCCGTACTATTAGTTTGCTAAAGTTTACCTTATTTTGTAGCAGCCTTAACTTTCGTATTTAGCGGTTGAAATGTAAAAGAGGTTGCCTTCTCCAAGCCTAGATAAGAGGCATCAAAGGGGTTTTTTAACAGTACATCAAATAAAGGCGGAAGAATTAATATTCCTTTTGCATCCACTAATCCATATTTATTATTTAGCCTTATAATAGCTTTACCGTCCTGCTGTGGGAGTATTTGGTCATATTTTGCATAGAGCACTTCAAAGCCTCTTTTATTAAGCATCCCTTGCTTCCCTTTGTGCTCGAACAAATATACTCCTGTTAAATGCCTGGTAATTTTATCGAATGAAAAGGGTGTTAGTATTTTTCCTGTGACATCAATAATCCCATATTTATTATCTTTTTTCGCTATTACTTTTCCATCTTGTATCAATCCTACTTCGTCATAATAAGGCTGTATCACAAGTTTATCTTGCTTCGTAATAAAGCCCCATTTGCCTGCCAATCTCACAGCCGCCATATTGCCTTCAAACGGACGTACATCCTCATAACGGTTTGCTAATCTAAGGCGCCCAAAGCTATCTATGAATCCATATCTGCCATTAATGGTAGCTGGCAAAAATTCTTGTTCTTGTTGATACATAATTTTCTGAATACCATTGCCCGGCTTAACTAATACTTCTCCTTTGCTGCTATACAAAAATATATTTTTACCAGTATAGGCCCAGAAGGTGTGGTCAAGTGTCATAGGTAAAATACTATCATGAACCGCTGGTACGCAAGGTATACCCATGGGGCTAATTCTGCCGTGTTTGCCTTTTTGTTGAATGGCAATACTGCCATCGGCTACAAACTGTAGAGGTTCAGTGGTAATGTATTTTACTCTTCCTGTATGGTCAAGCACTTCATATTTACCTGCTATTTTCCGGATATAGTGACCAAAACGGTTCATAGCAAAATAATCTGCTTTCGGTTCAAATATCCATTTCCCATTTTGGTGAAGTATACCATATTTTCCTTTGAATACAGCTATACAAATACTATCTGTTACTTCACCTAAAAAATCGTATTGCAGGGGAATTACCTCTTCTCCTTGCTGATTAATGTAGCCATACTTTTCGTCGTTTTTTACTTTAATTAATGGCTTTTGCGTAATAGTTTCAATCTCGGAGTAGGGCTGCTGGGTTATACTAGTTTTTGTTGTTCCTTGTCTCTTTAAAATTTCCCATTGCCAGCTTGTTTCCTTTTTAATACCCGCTCTTATAAACACAGGCGAATCAATGTGGACACTATCATAGATGGCTGGCAGAAATGATTGCAATCCTGTTTTTTCCTGTATAAGAGCACCATATTTAGTGGCTGTTTTATAAATAACAAGTCCATTTTGCTCAGGCTGTATACCATCCATGTTTGCATGCAGTATACCGGTAGATTCTAGCAATCCTGTTTTATTCTGTATATTGAACGCATATTGCTGAGCAGAAACAGCATATAATGTATCTAAAGCATAGGTTGATACAGAATCTGTAGAGCCAATTATCTTCAAGGAATTAAAGGGTGTAATTTGCAATTCCTGGTTTTCTGTATGAATCGCTTTATACTCGATGGGTAAAATAACAGTATTAGCCCAGTTCAATAAACCATACGCTTTTATAGTACTCAGTATTTTTCCTGTGGATGAATAGGTATACAGTTTATTTAACCCTGCCAGTAGAACATCATCTATAGGTGTTGTTTCAAGTATGTGATATTGCAATGGAATAAGCACTTTGCCTTGTATATCAATTACTCCATACAGAGTATCAGTAACAGGAGAGACAGAAATTTGCCCAACTTTAATTTTATCTTTACTAAAAGGAAGCATTATATCGTAGCTAGTAGCGCTTAGTAATTTGTTTCTTGTAGAAATCAATCCCCATTTGCCCGATTGTTTATAGCCTAGTATTTCGCCACTGATAATAGGTGATTTATCTTTTGGCAGCATCCATCCTATATCTTCGTAGGAAGCAGGAATCACTTCCTTTCCTTTCATATTAATTAATCCCCAGGTATTATTTTTTTTTACAAAAGCATAATTGCCTGTAAAAGAATAGGCCTCCTGATATTGTGCTTCAAGTATTATCTGGCCACTTTCATTTTTATAGCCAAACAGTTCATTTTGAGCCTCAAAAAGTAAAAGAGATTGATTGCTTTGCGCAACAGAAGGAATGGAGAAACAAAGAAATAAAAAATAATAAATTCTGTACATACTGTAAGTTACATACTGGCACATTTTTGAGTTCAATTCTCTTGATATTGTTGACCAGTAGTTAGGTTAAATAATTTACAATAAAATGCAAATATGGGTAATAATAGTTTATGGAAAAGTAGCATTATTCTTACATAACTGCCATTATATACTCGGTAGCAGAGAACGTGGTTAAGGTTAGCCAACCATTAAGTAAGGCTGTTTCAGGAGATCGTAGATGAGTATATAACTGCTTACCAAGTTAGTATAGAAAGCAAACTAATGAGAGTTTTTGAATCAAAATAGGAAATAAGTTTACATAATCTGAGCAAATCTATACATGAGTTACAGAAGAGAGTGAACAGGTATTCAGAAAAAACAAATATTTTATGGTCAAAACTTTTAACCCCATGAAACATCTATTTCTGGATGCATTTTCCAGAGTTATCATTTCAGTTTCTCTCTCTTTTCTTACCTTATCGGCTTTTGGCCAGGCAGATCCCATAAAATTTGGTAAAGTAGAATTGCCAGAATTGCAGATGAGCACTTATGCCAAAGATACCAGTGCGCATGCAGTAATTTTATGCGATTTTGGTAAATCTTATTTTAAGTACTCAGAACATGATGGCTTTCAGGTATATTTTGAAAGACAGGTACGTTTAAAAATTTTGAAAAAAGCAGGGTACGACTGGGCAAACGTACAAATTCCATTCTACCGTATAAGCAATAGCCAAGAAGAAGAAGTTTTAAACTTAAAAGGGTATACATACAATCTTAATGGTAAAGAAATTATAAAAGATAAATTAACTAAAGAAGCTATTTTCGACGAGCAGGTAAGTGACAATTGGGTAATCAAAAAGTTTACCATGCCTAATGTAAAAGAAGGTTCTGTAATAGAGTTTAGTTATACGATTAAGTCTGATTTCCCTTTTACATTTAGAGAGTGGCAATTTCAAGAAAGTATACCAGTTGTATGGAGTGAATACCGTGCTACCATACTTGAGTACTTTGACTATAAAAAGTTGTCGCAAGGGTATGAATCATTCTCTACGGAAGCAAAAACAGTTAGCGAACGTATCAACCGGTTCAATGGTGATCCTAATCCCTTAACACCGCAAGCAACTGTTTACCGCTGGGTAGCTGAAGACATGCCTGCTCTTCGTGAAGAGCCTTATATGACAACGATCAGTGATTATGTTACTAAGATCGAATTTGAATTGGCAACTGTCAAGCTGCCTGGGCAAATGATACAACCAATTAATAATACTTGGCAAGCACTAACAAAAGGCTTATTAGAAGATGAAAGTTTTGGCCAGCAATTAAAAAGAACTGGATTTGCAAAAGATGAGCTAGCAGCTATCTCTTTAAAATATACAGACCCAGTACAACGGACAGCTGCTGTGTACAATTTTGTGAGAAAACAAGTAAAATGGAATGAAGTAAAGCAAAAATATACCTCCGGTTTAAAAAAGGCTTACGAAACACGTACCGGTAGTTCAGCTGATATTAATCTTATGCTGGTGGCTTTCTTAAAAGAAGTAGGTATAGACGCTAATCCTGTAATTTTAAGTACACGTGATCATGGAAGAGTGCTCGAGACATATGCTTTAATTACAAAATTTAATTATGTAATAGCTCAAGTAAATATCAATGGAAATGAGTTTCTGTTGGATGCTACAGACCCGATAATAAAGCCCGGAATGCTGCCTGCCAGATGTCTGAATGGGGACGGATGGTTAGTATCAGAAAAAAATCCTCACTGGGTGTCGCTACAACCAATAGAAAAATTAGCTCACGTATTTGTTGCCAAATTGAATGTTTCACCGGATGGAGATCTGAAAGGAAATATAGATGTTTCGGATGGTGGATACAGCGCTCTGACTATGCGTAAAAAGATTTTCTCCGAAGGGAAAGACAAATATATAGAAACTGTAAAAAAAGAACATCCTGAATGGCAAATCACAGCCCATAGTTTTACAGATGTTGAGGAGATTGATAAAACAGTAAATGCAAAATATGAAGTTACCCTATCTGATTTTGCACAAGTTGCCGGAGATATGATATACTTGAAGCCTATGCTTAGCGAAGCCAAAAATGCTAATCCTTTTAAACTGGAAAACAGGTTGTTTCCTGTAGATTTTGCTTTTTCGATGGATGAAACATATGCTTGTACATTTACTATTCCTGAAGGATACAAAGTAGAAGAAATGCCAAAAGGTGCTATCCTGGATTTGCCGGAAAAATCAGGACGGTTTACTTATATGGTAGCTGTAAACGGAAACACCATTCAAATCTCTAGCAGAATTACTTTAAAAAAGCCTGTATATTATTCAGAAGAATATCCTTTTCTGAAAGAGTTCTTCAACCAAGTTGTGGCCAAACATGCAGAGCAGATTGTGATAAAAAAATCTAAAATTTAACAATTCTACTTCCTTATAATTCTTATCATTTTATGTTCAACATTAAATCTGTTTCTTTCTTGCTGTTTGTTTGTAGTTATTTTCGGGTTATGGCGGGAGATGGAAACTATGCTGTGAGTAACATACCAGCTAAATTATTGGAAAATGCATATGCTGTGCAGCGTACAGAAGAAATTACTTTTACGGTAAAATCGCCCAGTGAAGCCATCAAGAAAACCCGTTATGCGATTACTATATTAAATGAGAAGGGTAAGAAGTATGCCAAAGCCTATGTTGGGTATGATAAATTAGTGAAAGTAAACAATTTACAAGGCTCAGTATATGATGCACAGGGTAAGTTGATAACTAAACTTAAAAAAGCAGATATACAAGATGTAAGTGCAGTTTCAGATAATTCTCTTTTTGAAGATAACCGCATGAAGATAGCTGCTTTTTCATATACTGAGTATCCTTACACCGTAGAATTTGAATACGAGACTATTAGTAGAAATACCCTGTTTTATCCGGTATGGACGCCTCAAGGGGCAGAGCACTATGCTGTAGAGCAATCTATGTTTACTGTGATAATGCCGAAAAATTTAAAACTCCGGTATAAAGAAGTAAACATTAGCCAGAAAGTGAATGTTTCTTCAGTAGAAAACAACACCATATATACTTGGCAAATCGCTAATCTTCCGGTATTTGAAGTAGAACCCTTGTCGGCGCCTGCACTGACATTGCTGCCAATTGTATATACAGCACCAACTGAATTTGAAGTTGAAGGATATCAGGGAAATATGAGCAGCTGGCAAGACTTAGGTAAATGGCAACATAAATTAAACGAAGGCCGTGATGTATTACCGGAAAGTGTGAAGCACAAATTACAGCAACTAACAGCTGGAGAAACTGATAAAGCGAAAAAGGTAAAAAAAATATATGAATACCTGCAAGCAAATACTAGATATGTTAGTATACAGCTCGGAATAGGTGGATGGCAATCATTTGAAGCGTCCTTGGTAGCAGATAAAGGATATGGCGATTGTAAAGCTCTTTCTAATTACACTAAAGCTATGCTTAAAAGTGTAGGCGTAGAGTCATACTTTGCTCTTATTAAAGCGGGAGATGATGAGCAGGATATTGCGACAGATTTTCCAACTATGCAATTTAATCATGTAATTCTATGTGTTCCATTGCAGAAAGATACCCTTTGGCTGGAATGTACTGATCAGACGAAACCCTTTGGTTATATGGGAGGATTTACTGGTAACCGGCATGCATTGCTTATCGCTCCAGAAGGTGGAAAGCTTGTAAAAACACCCTCTTATACGGCTAAAGATAATTTACAGCAGAGAAAAGCAGAAGTATTTATTGCAGCTCATGGAGACGCTACCGCTGAAATAACCAGCGTTTATAGCGGGCAACAACAGGATATGTTGAGCCAGATGATTTATGCTTATGGGCCTGAAGAACAAAAGAAAATGCTATACAAGAGTATAAAAATACCGAGTTATGAGATTAATTCTTTCAACTATATACATACCAAAGAACGGGTGCCAGTAGTTTCTGAAAAAGTATCATTAAATATTCGTAAGTGTGCTTCAAAAAGTGGAAACAGAATTTTTCTTACCCCTAATTTATTATCAGGTGTTAGCTATATACCGCCCGCTACAGAAAATAGACGATCAGTGGTTGTACTTCCACTATCTTACATAGATACTGATACTATCCGGTATTATGTACCAGAAGGTTTTCATCCAGAGTTTTTACCTGAAACCATTCACTATAAATCCTCTTTCGGTGAATATACAGCTTCCATCGTGGTAGATAGAGGTGTAATTCTATACATCAGAAAATTTATGATGAACAGAGGTACGTATCCGGCAGCATCCTACAATGAGTTGGTTGAATTCCGCAAAAAGGTAGCAAAAGCCGATAAAACTCAGATTGTGCTTGTAAACAAGAGTTAACAAAAGTTCTATTATAAACTACCCTATCAATTAAGCCTTAGCAGCTGATTGATAGTTTGAAGAGCAGGGATTAAGCATATTACGCTTGATCCCTGCTCTTTTTATATAAATAGACAAAGAGAGTATATAGAGGTTTTAATATATAGCAATCATACATTTTTCGAGTTCAAGAGCCCCTGTAGTTCTTGCGACCAATTGCTTATATCCAATGCAGTTTATCCAGAGCTAATATGTTCTGATTAACTGGTAAATATCAAAATAGCTTGCCAAGTTATATTATAAGTTAAACTTAATTACAGTAATAGCTAGCTAGTGAGCTTATTGTACGGTATTTGTTACTTTCCGAAATGGCATACTTTTATGGGCATTTACAGAAAAAGCACCTTGTAAAAGATGCTTCTTTATTTTATTAAGTACTAAGATTGAAAGATTATTTTACTGCTGCCGATTGATTCTGCACTTGGCTGATAATTTCAAATTCTGTTCTTCTGTTAATTTCTCTCCCTTCTAGTTCATCATCATTAGAGGCTAGAGGTTTTTCTTCCCCATAACCGACTGCAATTAATCTGTTTGATTCAACACCTTTATCAGTTAAATACTTAACTACAGCTTTTGCCCTATTTTTAGAAAGCTTTTTGTTCAATTCAGCAGAGCCGATTTTATCTGTATGACCAGATATTTCAATAGTATAGCTCGTATTTTCTTTTAGCATTTTTTCCAACTTTTCTAATTCCTGAAATGATTCAGGCTTTAAAGTTGCTTTACCGGTATCAAAATAAATGTTGCGCAAGATGGTTTTAAAACCTATCTGCAACTTAGATAGGGAAATTTCTTTAACTATTTCCTTGGGCTCAGAGGCAATAGCAGGGATAGATACTTCTGCATTTGTGTACATATACCCATCTTTCTCTACAGCAATGGCATAATCCACCGAGCCAGTATTATTAAACGAACATGTATACATGCCTTCAGATACTTTTGTCAGAGCAACTTCAGCTTCATTTGTTTTGGACTTCAAAAATATACTAGCACTTATCGGAGTTTGAGCAGAGGCATCAGTAATGCGAATAACTAGTTTTACTGGGCTCAATGCATCAGGTACTTTTACAATTGGGGCTGGTTTACCTGAAATCTTCCGAACTTTCAGCTTATCGTAGTTCTGAAGATTTTCGGGAATAGCTACTTTATAAATATCTTTTTCCCCATTGCCGCCATCTTTTACAGAGGCATAATAGCCAAATCGGCGGTCACCAGATTTTACAAAATAAATATCTTCATCTGGTGTATTTATCGGGTACCCAATATTAACTGGCTCTGACCATTTCTTAGCTACACTATCGAATTCACTAACAAAAATATCATAGCCACCCATACCTTCATGTCCACGTGAACTGAAATAAAGTGTTTTGCCATCATAATCAATAAAAGGTCCATCTTCATCAGAAATGGTATTGATTGGGGCACCCATATTCGTTGGTTTGGCCCACTTACCATTTTTATCCAGCTTACTCATATAAATATCTATACCTCCTTTTCCACCTGGGCGGTCACTAGTGAAGAAAAGGGTTTGACCATCTGGGGATATGGAAACAGAATTCTCGTTATAGGTTGAATTGATATTAGAGCTGAGCGATTCAGGGCTAGACCATGTACCATCTTTACGCTGATTAGAAACATAAATATCTCCACCATTTTCATCTTTATATAAAAACAGTGTTTTACCATCACCTGATAAGCCTATACTTGCATCGTGGTATTCTGTGTTTATATTAGCTCCTAAGTTTTGAGCAGGTTGCCATTCGCCATCTTTAAATTCGGAAATGTAAATGTCTTCAAAAAATTCTAAGTCTTTATCTACGTTTCCGATACCTACTCCCCCTTCACGGCGCGAAGTAAATATCATGACCGATTCTTCTTTATTGATAGCAGGTGCATAATCTGCATGGCCAGAATTAACCCCTTTGCCAAGATTTTTTATTGAATATTCCAGCGGATCGCTTGTGTACTTTTTACCGTTATTACATTTAGCTATTTTTTCATCAATTTCAGCTAGAATAGCTTTTAATGTATTTTTATTCGTTTTTTTAGTTGCCGCATCTGCTTGAATCTTAGTTTTATGCTTCTCATAATAGGCAATGGCATTGTCGAAATCGTTGCCATATTGGAATGATTGCCCAATCAAAAGTAGGATATCTGGGCTAATACTAGGGTCCAATTCGTAAGCTTTAATCAAATACTTACTTGCCCTGCTTTTATCTATGGTTTCTATAATTGCTTTACCAGCCATAAAGTTGGCTCTTACGTTGTTTGGGTTTTCCCGTAAGGCTAACATATAGTTATCGAGGGCAAGGGATTTGGCACCTATATTATAAGCAGCATCCGCTTCTGCTACTAAGTCATTATCTAATTGAGCTGATACCTTTCCTCCTGTTGCAAGTAAAGAGGCAATAACCAGTAGCCAGACAGACAAGTATTTGTTTAACATAATTTTTCTAAAATCTTCCATTATCTTCAAACCTGAAATGAAATAGTATCTTCAATCTGAGTTCTATGGCAATGTAGCCAGCCTACTAAGAGTAATTTTTTCATTTACCGGTTAAATATGTTATATGTATATAAATCGTAAAAAATCTATTTTTTCTACTTGCCTGTAATCTCAAATTCAGTTCTTCTGTTTAATTGTCTGCCAGATTCATCATCATTAGATACTAATGGGCGCCCCATTCCATATCCGGCATACCCTAACCTTTCGGGGCTTACCCCTTTGGCAACTAGATAATCAACTACAGCTTTTGCCCGCCGCTCTGATAATTTTTTATTATAGTCTGCACTGCCTTTGTTATCAGTATGGCCAGAAACCTCAATTTTTAGGGTAGGTACCTCATTCATAATGCTTAGGAGTTTTTCTAACTCAGCTGTGCTTTCTTTTTTAAGAGTGGCCTTATCAAAATCAAAAAAGATGTTACGCAGAATAATTCTGGATCCCACACTTACTTTCTTAAGTTCTACATTAAGCGTAATTTCTTGAAAGCCTTCACTAGCCGGAATATCATAGTTTTCAGAATGGAACAGGTAACCTTCTTTCTGAACTGAGAAGCCATAGTTTTTGCCAGATAGCATAACAGTTTTGTAAAAACCTGCAGAATCTGATACTTGTTCGGAGATAATTTCACTGTTTTCATTATTTACGAGTACAATCTCTGCTTCCAGAGAATCTTTAGTGAAAGCATCAGTAATATATCCACTCAAAATAGTGGTAGCGCCAGCTGTAGGTTTAATTGCTGGCTGATCCAAAGGAAGGCTTTTGATTTCAATCTTTTTCTCAACTTTGATTGTGCTACCGGTGGCTGAAGCAAGGTTTTCTCTTTTTGGCATAGAGATAATGTAAATATCTTTTTCTCCCAAGCCCCCTTCTTTCGCAGATGCATAATATCCATGTCTATTGTCAGCAGAGAGTACAAAGTAAGTGTCATCACCAGAAGTATTTATGGGGTAGCCAATATTTTCGGGTGCCGACCATTTTGCGTTTGTTTCCATGGAACACCGGTAAATATCGTAGCCTCCCATACCAGCATGCCCTCTAGAGCTAAAGTATAGATTTTGCCCATCCGGATGAATGAATGGAGCATCATCGTCATAGGAAGTATTAATGGGGGCACCTAGATTTATTGCTTCTCCCCAATTGCCTTTTTCATCTTTGTGGCTCATATAAATATCTAGCCCTCCCATGCCGCCAGGACGGTTGCTAGAGAAATAAATAGTATTGCCATCAGCCGTCGTCGAGACAGAAGGTTCCTGATACTTAGTATTTACAGTTTCGCCTAGACTTTGCGGTTTAGACCATATATTTTTTAGCGCATCAAACCTGGAGACATAAATATCTCCGCCACGGCTATCTTTATAAATAAACAACTGCTTACCATCCGACGATAAAGCAATACAAGCATCATGTTTATCTGTATTAATTTCTTGTATGTTTTTCGGCTCAGCCCATTTGCCATTCGATTTAATAGAAATATAAATGTCCTCATAGTATTGATTATCATCTATAGCCACAAAGCCACCGGTTGAACCTGACCTACGGGAGGTAAATACCAGTACAGATTCATCAGCTGAAATAACCGGCGCATATTCAGCATACTTTGAATTAATGATAGAACCGATATTATCTATCTGAGCTTTTACTGGTTTATCAAGGTAATTTAATCCATTTTCACATTCATATATGCGCCTATCTAGGATAGCTAGAAGGCTTAGATCTTTTGTAATAGTCTTAACAGCTATAGCTTTATAGGCTTTGAAAGCATCTATGGCTTCTTTGAACTGGTGGTTATACTGATAGGCTTCCCCCAAATATCTATGTATATCGGGATGGATAGCAGGCATTTTAGCATACGCTTTTTGTAAGTAAGCTACTGCCTTGTGCTCATGAATGGTTTGCAAATAACATATACCAGTATTGAAATTTGCTTGTGGATGTTCCGGATCCGCTTTTAGGTATTCTAGATAAATAGGTAGGGCATTAATAAAATCGCCACTTTCAAAATATTCACCGGCTTCTTTCAATATTCTTTTTGAAGACTGAGCAAAAAGTGGCACAGAAACATTCTGGATCAGCAGAAAAAGAATAATATGCCTAAGGAAAGGTATGACAGGTAGAAATATATTTTTCATTATTCATGTAGACTAGTCATTCAAGATAGATTAATCTTGAATAAAGCTGTAGTAACTCGTAGAACGTGAATGTAAGTTCAACCACATTAATAATGGGTAAGCTGAATAATTGGTTAATTTTGAGATTATTTCACATGAAGCGTCCAACAATCTTATGAAAATTATACAAGCCACTTTTATACAAAGCAATACCGACTATAAAGCATGTCCTGCAGCAGAAAAGCCCGAGTATGCTTTTATAGGCCGTTCTAATGTCGGGAAATCTTCATTAATAAACATGCTTACTGGTCATCCAAATCTGGCTAAAACTTCACAAAAACCAGGTAAAACGCAGTTGATCAATCATTTCCTCATAAATAATGAGTGGTATCTGGTAGACTTACCTGGATATGGATGGGCGCAGGCCAGTAAATCAGAGCGGGAAAAATGGGATACAATGATCAGGCAATATTTGCTTCAGCGTACAAATTTGTTGTGTGTATTCGTATTGATAGATTCGCGACATGAGGCACAAAAAGTTGATCTGGAGTTTATGGAGTGGTTAGGAAAATCAGAAATACCCTTTAGCATCATATTTACTAAAGCAGATAAACAAACTAAATCCAAAACTCAGCTTCATGTAGAACAATATATTCAAAAAATGCTTGAACAATGGGAAGAGGTTCCTTCTTATTTTGTAACATCATCTGTTTCAAGAGATGGGCGGGATGAAATACTAAAATTTATCGATTCGTTAAATAAAACTTATAAAAAGATATAACAAAATTCATAAGGGTGAGTAAGGTATAATATAAAGGGCTACTGAGGCGATTGTCAATGATCTTTTGCAAGGTGTAATAAAATTGGGTAATTTTGATATGATATAGATTGTTTTACCCGTAGCTATGTAAAATAATCTAATGTATCATCTTAATAGCTAGTATTATGCGAAACAAGTTAATGTTTTTATTATTCTTTGCTCTCTTGGTAAGTGGCATAACAGTTGCTCAAACGTCGGCGAGTAGCAATGAAAGAGTGCTTCCGGTGGCAGAGCACTATGAAGGTGGTAGAGAAGCTTTATTGGCTGACATACAGAAGAATCTTCAGTATCCACCTATGGCTAAACGTAACCGCGTCCATGGAGAGTGCGTTGTTGCTTTTACCTTGGAAGAGAATGGTAAAATGATAAACCAAAAGTTGATAAAAAATATCGGTGCAGGGTGTGGCGAAGAAGCTATGCGTATAGTACGGAACCTTAAATTCAAAGCTCCGGGTTATAGAGTAGATGCCACCATACCTGTTCGGTTTGATCTACAGAAGTAAGTAATTCTAATTAAACTATTCATGGATTTAAAAGAAATAGCAACTGTCTCTGGAAAAGGAGGCTTATTCAGACTGGTAAAACCTACGCGTTCCGGTGTAATTCTGGAATCAATTGACGAGAACAAAAGCAAACTGGTGGCTGGGCCTCAATACCGGGTTTCCATATTGAAAGAAATTTCAATTTACACAACCGGTAAAGAGTCTTCCGTTCAGTTGGAAGAAGTTTTATCAACCATTTTTGAAAAATATGGTAAAAACCTGCCAGTTCAGCCAAAATCTTCCTCAGAAGAGCTCTTCAGTTTTATAGAAGGGATAGTGCCGCAATATGACCGTGAACGGGTATACTCGTCTGATATTAAAAAATTAGTGACTTGGTATGGAATATTGGTGAACCATGCCCCGGACCTATTTGAGAAGAAGCAGGAAGATGCTGTACAATTGCCGGTTGAAGAAGAGAAGAAACCTTCGTAGATATTTTTTATAGCAACTAAATCTTATGTACAATTAAAAAGCTTCAAAGAATATTTGAAGCTTTTTAATTTCTTTCTATAAATATATAAGTGAGGCTACTCCACTACACTCAGTTTGATAGTATTAGTTTTTTGCTTTTTGCTGATAGGCATACTTGCTGTATTGATAATAATATCCCCTTTATGTAAATGCCCTTCTTTAGCTAATATATCCTGGATATCCTGGAATGTTTCATCCGTAGTGGTAAGCTTGTCGTAGTAGAAAGCTCTTACACCCCACGAAAGACTTAATGTATTGAGTAAGAAAATATTGCTGGTAAAAATAAATATATTTGCTTTAGGCCTATGGCTCGAAATCCGGAAGGCCGTATACCCTGAACTAGTCATTCCTACAATTGCTTTAGCTTCCGTATCTCTGGCAAGACGGCAAGCACTAACCACTACATTATTGCTGTTGAAATTAGGATCTTCTCTAAATTTAAGAACATTTGCATGATTTTTAAAATAGATTTCTGCTGATCCTTCAATATTATGAATAGTATCCGTCATACATTTTACAGCTAAAGTAGGATACATTCCAGAAGCACTTTCTGCACTCAGCATTAACGTATCAGCGCCATCTATTACAGAGTTAGCAATATCGTTAATTTCTGCTCTGGTAGGCCTTGGACTCGTAATCATGCTTTCTAGCATTTGAGTGGCAATAATTACGGGTTTGGCTGCCTGGTTGCACTTCTGGACAATCATTTTTTGGATCATTGGCACTTCTTCCATCGGTATTTCTACCCCCAAATCTCCACGGGCCACCATTAAAGCATCGGAAGCAGCAATAATCGCATCGATATTCCGGATAGCTTCAGGCTTCTCAATTTTAGATACAACCCTAGCTTTTTTACCACTATCTTTTATAATATTTTTAAGCTCTATAACCTCCTCAGCTGTTCTTACGAAAGACAGAGCAATCCACTCTACATTATGCTCTAAGCCAAACAACAAGTCTTCACGATCTTTTTCAGTAAGAGCAGGTATAGATACATTTGTGTTAGGTAGATTAATCCCTTTTTTAGATTTCAGAATACCTCCATATACTACTTCTGTAAGCACATCTGAACCCTCAATTCTTACTACGCGCAACTCAATTTTTCCATCATCCAGCAAAATGGCTTCTCCAGGTTTTACATCACTAGCCATTTCCATATAGGTGGTACTAATCCGTTCCGCATTGCCTACTACCTTTTCTGTTGTTAGCGTTAACTTACTTCCTTTATGCAGCATAACACCATTGTTTTCCACTTCACGCGTACGGATTTTAGGCCCCTGCAAATCCTGTAACAATCCTATATGAAAGTTGTGTTCTTTGTTTAAACTACGTACAGCTTCCACTACTTTCAGATGCTCTTCATGGCTGCCATGCGAAAAGTTAAGCCTGAATACATCTGCCCCAGCCTCAATCAGTTCAAGTAGCTGCTCTTTTTTATTACAGGCAGGCCCAACAGTGGCAATTACTTTGGTTTTATTGAAGTGTATTCTCATTTGTGTAATTGATAGTGATTAATCTTTATTGGTTGGCTAATTAGTACTTTCAAAAATAGATGAATTATATAAATTAATTACTAGCAAAGCAGAGTCTATTGATAAAAGTATATAAGAATTTATATAATGTTAGTTGCAATATTAGCAGTATTTATTTGAACAATTACCGCATTAAGCAATAAATCGTTATCTATTTCATCGTAAAGGTATGATTAAAAAGACTTTTAAATTAAGATTAGTAGAAATTGTTTGACAATATTAGTTTAAATGTATTTCTTTGCAGTGGTTTTTAACTTAAATTTTATAAAAGGAAATGTCAGAAATTGCACAAAAAGTTAAAAGTATTATCATAGACAAGTTAGGCGTTGAAGAGTCAGAAGTAACTAATGAAGCAAGCTTTACCAATGACTTGGGAGCTGATTCATTGGATACTGTCGAACTGATCATGGAGTTTGAAAAAGAATTCAACATTTCTATTCCCGACGACCAAGCTGAAAATATCTCCACAGTAGGTCAAGCAATTGCTTACTTAGAGGAGAATGTAAAATAAGTGGCATACCCATCAATTTCCCATCAAATCTGCATAAGCAGAGAGTTCGTTCTATGAATTTTAGGAGAGTAGTAGTTACTGGATTAGGCGCACTTACCCCTATAGGAAACAATGTAAAAGATTTTTGGCATTCTTTATCTACAGGGGTAAGTGGTGCTGCACCCATCACAAAGTTTAATGCAGAAAAATTTAGAACTAGGTTTGCCTGCGAGGTAAAAAATTTCGATATAAATAATTTTATTGATAGAAAAGAGGCCCGTAAAATGGACTCTTTTACTCAATATGCCATGGTCGTAGCCGAAGAAGCACTAACAGATTCTAAATTAGAGATAGATAAAATTGATTTAGACCGAGCTGGTGTAATTTGGGGATCTGGTATAGGAGGATTGAGAACTTTTCAGGAAGAAGTTATGGGCTTTGCTAAGGGTGATGGTACACCTAGGTTCAATCCTTTTTTTATCCCAAAAATGATTGCTGATTTAAGTTCTGGCTTCATTTCAATTAAGTATGGATTTCGAGGCCCAAATTTTGTCACCGTTTCTGCCTGTGCTTCTGCTACCAACGCGTTAGTAGATGCATTTAATTATATACGTATTGGAAGAATAGATATTGCTATAGCCGGGGGATCAGAGGCTGCTGTTACAGAAGCTGGTATAGGCGGTTTTAACGCTATGAAAGCATTGTCGGAGCGTAATGAAGATCCTCAAACAGCCTCTCGTCCATTCGACAAAGATCGCGATGGGTTTGTACTAGGCGAGGGAGCCGGGGCATTAATTTTAGAGGAATATGAACATGCTAAAGCCCGCGGCGCTCATATTTATGCTGAACTTATTGGTGGAGGTATGTCTTCTGATGCTTACCATATCACAGCTCCCCATCCGGAAGGTTTAGGCGCCCTAAATGTAATGCGCGATGCTTTACGCGATGCAAACATCAAACCAGAAGATATAGATTATATTAACGTACACGGCACTTCTACTCCACTGGGAGATATTAGTGAAACCTCTGCCATACAAAAAGTATTTGGTGAACATGCTTACAGAATAAATATTAGTTCTACTAAATCCATGACTGGGCATTTATTAGGAGCCGCCGGAGCAATAGAAGCTATTGCTTCTATTCTAGCTATTCAACATCAATTAGTTCCACCAACCATTAATCATTTTACCGATGATGAAGCTTTTGATGCCAGGTTGAATTTTACATTTAATGAAGCCCAATCCAGAAAAATAACTACTGTCCTTAGTAATACCTTCGGCTTTGGTGGGCATAATTTTTCAATCTTGTTCAGAAAACTGCAAGCCTGATCCAGTGGTTGACATCCTTCGTTTTGTTAGCGATTTTTTCAAAAGGAGTTCCGATAAAGATAAAAAACTTGCTGCCGATATCTCTCAGATTATTGGCAGCAAGCCTGCTAATATCCATTTATACAAACTAGCTCTCCAACATACATCTGCTTCTAAAGAAACAGGTAAATCTGGTTTCCGCGAATCGAATGAACGGTTAGAATACCTGGGCGATGCAATACTAGGAGCTGTTATAGCTGATTTTTTATTCAAAAAATTTCCTTATAAAGAAGAGGGTTTCCTTACCGATATACGTTCCCGCATTGTAAACCGTGAATCACTGAATAACCTGGCTAAAAAGATTGGTTTAAATAAACTTATAGTATTTGATGGGAACCGCAAAACGGTCCTTACCCATAAATCGATGAATGGCGATGCGCTTGAAGCTTTGGTTGGTGCAATATATTTAGACAAAGGATTCAAATACTGCAAGAAGTTTATTATTAAGCGTTTAATAAGCCCTCATTTTGATCTAGAAAAGATTGTAGAGACTAATTCAAACTTTAAGAGCTTAATAATCGAGTGGGCTCAGCGTGAAAACCGGAATCTTCGTTTTGAAATTATTGAGGAAAAGGGAAATCTGCATAATAAAGAATTTATAGCACAAATTGTTATAGACGATAAGCCCTTTACTACCGGAAGTGGCTATAGTAAGAAAAAAGCTGAACAGGCAGCTGCCGAAAAATCCTGTGAAATACTCCAACTAAAATAAAAAATTGGTTCTTAAGTGGTAGTACTTACGGTATGAAGTATTTTTACCATGTCGGGTATATGTATATCGTATGCACACTTGAAATGCTTTTCTGGACAAGTTTTATACCCATGTAATCCACAGGGTCTGCAATATAGTGGATACGATACTTCTACTATAAATGACTTCTCAGCTAAAGGACCAAACCCAAAAGAGGGTACTGTCGAACAGTAGATAGCACAAGTAGGAGCATTCATTGCACTTGCTAGATGCATAGGAGCAGAATCATTTACAAAATTCATTGCTGCTTTCTGCATAAGTGCAGCAGAAGCTAATAAGGATAGCTTTCCTGCTAAATTTGTTGCATTTCTAGATTCAGAAGCATCCAGAATTTGTTGGCAATTATTTTTATCAGCTGGAGCACCGAGCAAATAAATGTGAAATTTTTCGGGAACAAGTTTTATAAACTCAATCCATTTCTCTTCAGGAAACTGCTTGGTAAACCATACAGATGTAGGCGCAATACAGATGTAAGGAGTGGATACATATCCTGCTATAGCTTCATAATCCTTGTTGGCAGGATATAGTTTAGGCTTTGCTGCAATAGCATCAGTTAAATATTCAATAAGTTGCTGATTCCGTTCAGTTTCATGCTGATGATTATCTATTCGATGTACATAGCTTTTCGTAAACAACCAAGAAAACGGGTTTTTAGAAAATCCTACTGTTTGCTTTGCTCCCGAAAAAGCCGTAAGCAACCCCATAGCAGCGAAGCGTTGTAAATTTATAACCACATCATATCTTGATTTGCGGACTAAGGAAATAAGCTTTAGTAGATTATTATATTTATGATGATGTTTGTCCCAAATAAGAACTTGGTTTATTAATGGATGTTGCTTAAATAGGCTTTCATTCCCTTTTCTGAGCAAAAAATCTATTTGTGCATAAGGAAAGTACTGCTTTAATTTTTCAACTATAGCAGTAGCTAAAATAACATCCCCTATAAATGCTGTTTGTACAACAAGTATCTTTTTACTATTCACCGTAGGCAAATTTGAGAAGTGTAGATATTAAAATCTTTGATAAACCTTACATGAAATTAGTTGAATGGTATGAATATTGATGATAATTATTCTGTTGAACTCAAATGCTATATCCTATTGAGAAGCCTGTTTAAGATAACTTTTTGATTTATTCCATAGGAAATGCAACTTTGATATGTAGAATAAAATGATAAGCAAATTTATAACATATTCTTCTTCTATCGCAAAAATGCATCGCAGTATATTCAACGAAAATTCCTATTCCGGATAAATATCTATTACACTCCCAAAATTAGTTGAATTTTGGCTTTTATCCGGTTGGCCTTTTCTTTCAATTTTAGGCATATTACAGTACACAAATTACCACACTATTTGCTAACCCAAAAAAATATAATCAAATAGAATAGATATATTATTTGAGCAATAATAATTTATTTAAAAAAATACGTATATTTCTGTAAATGAGGCGTTTGGTTTTAGCATGTATCAGGTAATATACTATGTGTTATAAATAGATAACAATATTATATTAGAATTATTATAATAATAATTGATTTAAAAACAAGCTAATGTTATTATATAATATATTTTTCCTTAAAAGTATATGATTTTAATATACAATTCTTCAATTTTACCGTAATGTAATTCATATATACGTCAGATAAAGAAATTTATATTTTAGTTCTATCCAAAAACCCTTATTTATACTTTACGTTAAACTTATTAGCGTTTTTTGTAAACAGAATACATACTCCTGAACTAATCTGAATAACCTCATTTATGAAAGTATTATACGCAACACAAGCAACTGGAAATGGACATTTAAGTAGAGCAGAAGATATTATAACGGCTCTAGGGAAAAGAGTTGAGTTGGATGTGCTGATTAGTGGTACCCAATCGGATATTCCTGTAAATTTTCCAGTTAAATACCGATTAAATGGATTCAGTTTTGTTTTTGGCAAGAATGGGGATATAAGTTTGTTTAATACAATGTTTAAATCTAATCTGCCAAAATTTCTTCAAGAAGTAAAAAGCTTGCCTATAGAGGAATATGACTTAATTATTAATGATTTTGAGCCTATATCTGCCTGGGCAGCCAAAGCTAAAGGTAAAATGTGTATAGGATTAAGCCATCATTGTGCTGTTTTATCTCCTGCTGCGCCAAAATCGGAGCCATATACGATGCCAGGTAAACTAATATGCAAATATTATGCACCTGCCGTTAAGCAATATGGATTTCATTTCATGAAATTCGATAAGAATATTTTCACTCCTATCATTAGAAAGCAAATACGGGAAGCAAAAGTAATGGATAAAGGACATTACACAGTATATTTGCCAGCTTATGGAGATGCTGAATTATATAATTTTCTTTCTGTGTTTAAGAACACAACATGGGAAGTATTCTCTAAACATAATAAATCTCCATTTAAATTAGGTAATGTACATATACGCCCATTACATAACGATGCTTTTGTAGAAAGTATGGCTTCATCATCGGGTGTACTTTGTGGAGCAGGTTTTGAAACGCCAGCCGAAGCTTTATATTTAAACAAAAAATTGATGGTAGTACCTATTTCCAATCAATATGAACAACTATGTAACGCAGAAGTACTAAAAACAATAGGTGTTCCAGTTTTAAAGAAGTTGAATGAGAAATACAACTATGTATTAGCTGAATGGATAGAAAACGGGAGTGCTATTCATGTAGATTATCCTGATATTACAGAAACAGTAGTAGATACCGTGCTTAATAGTAACTTTGCTCCAAGACCTGTTACTGTAGATTATCAGTGGAACGAACCTGCATATAAGATAAGCCCAGTTTAATAAAGCTATAAATTTTGAATATACGTTAGAAAAGAAGCAATGATTATTTAATTATCATTGCTTCTTTTCTTATAAACGGGCAGCAGCAGTAAGTAAGCTCATATCTTTATATTTCATATTAAACTTTTTAGCTATGTGCTCATTGGTAAGACTGCCTTTGTACGCATATACTCCTTTCATAAACCATTTATTAGCAAATATCATCTCATCTATACCGCCAGATTTTCCAATTTGAAGTATGAATGGAGTAAAAATGTGGCTGAAGGCCGTAGTAGCTGTTCGAGCAACCCGGGAAGAAATATTGGGAACACAATAGTGAATTACATCATACTTTTTGAAAATAGGATTACTATGTGTGGTCATTTCTGACGTTTCAAAGCAGCCACCTTGATCTATACTTACATCAATAATAACAGAGTTAGGCTTCATCATGGCTACCATTTCTTCAGTAACTACACAGGGGCTAATACCATCTTCTGCTCGCATAGCCCCAATTACTACATCTGCCCTACTTATTGCTTCACTTAGTATAAAAGTATTATCAATGGTGGAAGTATACGCCTGGTGGCCAATAGCATATTTAAATCTGCGAAGTTTATAGATGTGTTTGTCAAAAATTTTAATTTCAGCCCCCAACCCTAATGCCGTGCGGGCGGCAAATTCGGCTACCGTACCAGAGCCTAAAATAACAACTTTAGTAGGAGGAACACCTGTAATGCCACCTAGGATTATGCCTTTACCATTGTTTACGCTGTTGAGGTATTCAGCAGCTATAAGCATAACTGTACTACCAGCAATTTCACTCATAGCCCTTACTACGGGCATGCCTCCGACTTTGTCTTGTATTAGTTCGAAGCCAACTGCTGAAATTTTTTTTGCATTCAAGGCATGAATATATTCCGGACTTAGCTTTGCCATCTGCAAAGCAGAAATTAATGTTTTACCTGGTTTAAAATATTGAATTTCCTCATGAGTAGGTGGGTCTACTTTAAGTATAATATCAGCTTCAAATACTTCTTTAGCCGAATAAGCTATGTGAGCTCCTGCATCACTATACTCCTTATCTGAAAATTTAGAAAACTCTCCGGCCCCAGTTTCAATATATAACTGGTGGCCATTATTTACCAGAATAGAAACAGCTTCAGGCGTCAGTACAACCCTATTTTCGTTAATATCCAGTTCTTTAGGAATGCCTATTAGAAGTTCCTTACTGCTAGTTTTTACTTTCAGTAGTGCTTCTTGGGGAGATAAGGCTCCTTGTTGTGCTAAGTCTTGCAGGCCTGTTTTGCTAATGCTACTCATGCTTACTTACGTGTATAACACGCTGATTGGAACCAACGAAGTTAATATTTATTTCTAAATATTTTGCCGGAAGCAGGGAAGGAATTTTAGAGGGCCATTCTATGAAGCAATAGTTGCCTGTATACAAGTATTCTTCCAGTCCTATATCTAAGGCTTCTACTTCGTGTTTGAGGCGGTAAAAATCGAAATGATAAAGTTTGCCAGATCCTGGAGAAAGGTATTCGTTCACTAAGCCATACGTGGGACTTTGCACAGTATTAACCACACCTAATTCTTTACAAATGGCTTTTATTAACGTGGTTTTGCCTGCGCCCATTTCACCCTCCAGCAACCATATTTTGCAGTGGTGGTCTTTGGCAAAAGATAATATCTGTTTAGCAACCAGAGGAAGTTGCCTTTCTGAAGAATAAGAGATAGAAAAACCGGTCATAGGGTGGTTATGCTGATAGTGTTATAAGCAAATGTGCCAACTCATTCAACACGAATAAATCAGCACATACACTATCAGCACATTACGTAAAACTTGTTATTTTGGTATCAAAGATACGAAAGGAATAATCATTTCTTCTAATGAAACGCCTCCATGCTGAAAGGTATCTTTGTAATAGTTAACGTAATAGTTATAATTATTAGGATACGCGAAGAAATAATCTTCGAGAGTGAATACATATGCAGTAGATACATTCAATTTCGGCAGAAAGAAACGTTCTGGCTTACGCACCACTAGCACATTATCTTCTTCAAAACCCAAATTTTTACCTTGTTTGTACCTTAGGTTAGTATTCGTGTTTTTATCACCAATAATTTTATACGGCCTTTTTACACGGATCGTACCATGATCGGTTGTAATAATTAGCCGGGCCTTCTTTTCAGCAATTTTCTTTAATGCTTCAAGTAAAGGCGAATGAAGGAACCACGAGCGAGTAAGTGATCGGTATGCTGCTTCATCAGGTGCTAATTCCCGGATCATGGCCATGTCGGTTCGGGCATGGGAAAGCATATCTACGAAATTATATACTACTACGTTCAGCTGGTTGTTCATGAGATTGTTTATCTGATCCACCAGAGACTTACCTTGCGCCGTACTTATGATTTTATGGTAAGAAGCTTTGCCATCTATCCGATTTTTCTGTAACTGGCGCATGAGGAACTCTTCTTCCTGGTTATTTTTTCCTTCGTCTTCATCATCGTTCACCCACAAATCTGGATGATACTTTTCCATTTCGCTAGGCAGCATCCCGGAGAAAATAGAATTGCGGGCAAAGGCTGTTGTGGTGGGCAGTATTGAATAGTAAGCAGACTCTTCTTCTACATTATAAAATTCACTAATAATTCCTTCCAAGATTTTCCATTGATCGTAGCGAAGATTGTCTATCAAAAAGAAAAACAAAGTCTCATTAGGCTTTACCAAAGGAAAAACTTTTTTCTTCATGAGTTGATGAGAGAGTAAAGGCTTTTCTGCTTTAGTATCGTTCAGCCAGGATTCATAATTTTCACTGATAAACTTGGCAAAATTTGAGTTAGCTTCCCCTTTCTGCATTTCTAAGACTTCAGCCATGCTTTTGTTGGCTGAACTATCTATTTCCAATTCCCAGAAAATAAGCTTTTTATAGATGTCTACCCATTCTTCGTGGCCAATACGTTCGTTGTAGGCCATACTAATATTTCGGAAATCTTGTTGGTAACCCAAATTGGTTTTTTCAGATATCAGCCGCTTGTTATCCAGAATTTTTTTAACTGATAATAAAATCTGATTTGGATTTAAAGGTTTTATCAGGTAGTCAGCTATTTTGGAGCCTATAGCCTCCTCCATAATGTGCTCTTCTTCACTTTTGGTAATCATAACAACCGGCAGGCTGGGCTTGCTTGATTTTATTTGTGATAATGTTTCCAGGCCACTCATGCCAGGCATATTTTCATCCAGAAACACAATATCGTAATTTACTTCATTGCATTTTTCCAAAGCATCCGCACCATTGTTTACTGGGGTTACATCATAGCCCTTGTTTTCTAGAAATAATATGTGCGGTTTTAGTAAATCTATTTCATCATCTGCCCATAAAATAGAATATCTTTGTATATCAGGTGCAGGCTTTGTATTATAATTTGTTTTGAAGAAAGGCATAATACTAATATTTAAGAAGTTATCAGATGTTTAAGCAACCACGAAGCCAGTATAAAAGTTTATATAACATAATGCAGGTAGTCTGGTTCTAGATATAGAACGGGCGAGCACCAAAAATATGCCATTGTCAGCCAGTTATATTTATTTTAACATACTTTAACATAGCACAAACAGCTTGAATAAACGGAAAATATTTAATGATCCGGTCTATGGCTTCGTTACTATTACGAGTGAACTGATATTCGATCTTATTGAAGAACCTTTATTTCAACGTCTCAGACGTATTAAGCAGCTGGGCCTTACAGATTATGTATATCCTGGTGCGCTACACACCCGTTTTCATCACGCGTTAGGAGCTATGCATTTGATGGGAGTTACGCTAGATAATCTCCGCAGCAAAGGACACGATATTTCAGAAAAAGAATTTGAATCAGCCTTAATAGCCATATTACTGCATGATGTAGGGCATGGGCCTTTTTCACATGCGTTGGAAGCCAGTATACTAGCCGGGGTACATCATGAGCGGTTATCTTATTTGTTCATGAAAAGCCTTAATAAAAAATATGGAGGCCAGCTGGAGATGGCTTTACAAATGTTTAACAATACTTATCCAAGGCCTTTTTTTCATCAGCTAGTTTCCAGCCAGCTGGATATTGACCGCCTAGATTATCTGCAGAGAGATTGTTACTTTACTGGGGTTTCTGAAGGCACCATAGGTGCAGACCGTATTATAAAGATGCTAGATATCGTAGATGAACGAATAGTTGTAGAGGAAAAAGCTATCTACAGTATAGAAAGTTTCTTGAGTGCCCGGCGGTTTATGTATTGGCAGGTGTATTTACACAAAACTACTATCAGCACGGAAGAAATGCTGATACAAATAATAAAACGGGCTAGAGAAGTAGCTTTGCAGGGAAAAGAACTGTTCGCTACACCTGAACTGTTAAAATTTATTAAACAAAGTGTGCAATTGGAAGATTTCGAATGTGATGAATCTTGCCTGCATGCATTTGCATCTATTGATGATTATGATATCTGGGGAGCTATTAAGATGTGGACTAACCATCCGGACAAAGTCCTTTCTACTATCAGCCGCATGTTATTGGAGAGAAAAATATTTAAAGTAATTTTGTCTACAGACAAGCCTGATCCGGAATTGGTCATAACCCTAAGAAAACAGATAATGCACCAATACCAGTTAACCCAGCAAGAAGCAGAATATTTTATTATTCAAGGGTCTACTAGCAATGCAGCTTATCTGGCAGGTGGGGAGACAATTAATATATTGACAAAAAAAGGGCAGATTATGGATATAGCGGAAGCTTCTGATCTGCCAAATATTAAAACTATGAGTAAAATTGTGAAAAAATATTATACATGCTGGCCTAAAAATATAGTTATGAATGAAAATTGAAATAAGCTGCTTATAAAAAGAAAATTTAAGTAACTTCTTATTTCAAAGTCATATGAAATTCGAAAATTCTCTTTCTAAAATATCGAATGGAATTCACCGTACAGCAAATCGCCAGTATACTTGAAGGAAAAATTGTAGGGAATGCATCTGCTAAGATTCATACTCTTTCTAAAATTGAGGAAGGAATGCCCGGCAGCATATCTTTTCTGTCGAATCCTAAATATGAACCCTACTTATATACCACTCAGGCATCAGCCATTATTATAAGTGATCAGTACACACCAAAAAAAGAAATAGGAGCTACCTTAATCTTGGTAAAAGATCCCTATACAGCCTTTACTGTTTTATTAAATGAATATAACCGATTGCTGAATAACAGTAAAGAAGGTATAGAACAGCCTTCATTTATTGCCAGTAGTTCAACGGTTGGGGAGCACATATATGTTGGGGCATTCGCCTATATTGGGCATAATTGCACCATTGGCAACCATGTGAGGATATACCCACAAGCCTACATTGGAGATAATGTACAAATTGGCGATTACACCGTTGTTCATTCTGGAGTTAAAGTATATTCCGGAAGCATCATTGGCAAGAATTGTATTCTTCATGCCGGGGTAGTTATAGGCAGCGATGGATTTGGATTTGCCCCACAACCAGATGGGTCATATAAACCTATTCCACAAGTAGGAAATGTAATCTTACACGATAACGTAAGTATAGGAGCCAATACCGTTATTGATTGTGCCACTCTGGGAAGCACTATTATTAGAGAAGGAGTAAAATTAGATAATCTCATACAGATAGCACATAATGTGGAGATCGGAAAAAATACAGTAATAGCGGCACAGACAGGTGTTTCCGGTTCAACCAAAATTGGAGAAAACTGTGTTGTGGGTGGCCAAGTAGGTTTTGTTGGGCATATCCGTATTGCAGATAAAACAAGCGTTGGAGCACAATCTGGTATAGGAAAAAGTATCACTAAACCAGGTACAGCTGTGCAAGGTTCTCCGGCATTTGATTACAAAGAAAACTTGAAATCACAGGTGATATTCAGAAAGTTACCCCTTTTACTAAAGAAGCTTGATGATTTGGAAGAAAAAATATTAAATTTGTCAGACAAAACGTAACGTGTATTGAGTAGTACGCAGTGAATTTGGCTAATTACTGGGAATAATACCAACATTAAATGTTACATTTTTAAGTAATAATATAATATTTATAATATATCACTTTTAACTGACATTCAATACTCAATACTAATCATACTCTTTGGATGAATATTAAGCAACATACTATTAAAAAATCAGTAACAGTATCAGGCGTAGGGTTACATACAGGCGTACCTGTTAATATGACTTTCCTACCTGCAAAACCTAATCATGGATATAAATTTCAACGGGTAGATTTAGAAGAGCAACCCATTGTAGATGCCGATGTAGATAATGTAGTAGATCTGTCAAGGGGCACAACCATTGAACAAAGTGGCGCCCGTATAAATACTGTCGAGCATACATTGGCAGCCTTGGTAGGCTTACAAATAGATAATGTGCTTATTCAACTGGATGGGCCGGAACCACCCATCATGGATGGCAGTTCGCAAAAGTTTGTAGAAATACTCGAATCAGCAGGATTAGAAGAGCAGAATGCCTTGCGCAACTATTTTGAAGTAACTGAAAGTATTCATTACCGGGATAAAGAAAGAAATGTAGAGATTGCTGCCCTACCTTTAGATGACTACCGCATTACAGTTATGGTAGACTATAACTCGCCGGTTTTAGGTAGCCAGCATGCATCTTTAAATGATATACGCCTGTTCCCTAAAGAAATTGCTGCCTGCCGTACCTTCTGTTTCTTACATGAACTAGAGATGCTGCATAAGCAAAACCTCGTAAAAGGTGGCGATCTAAATAATGCCATTGTTATTGTAGATAGAGTAATACGCGACGATGAATTAGATTACCTGGCCAGCTTATTTAATAAACCCAAAGTAGAGGTTAAAAAAGAGGGTATTCTAAATAATGTTGAACTGCGGTACAAAAATGAACCTGCCCGCCATAAATTGCTAGACTTAGTAGGCGACCTAGCACTTGCTGGCAGACCATTAAAGGCGCAAATACTGGCTGCGCGCCCCGGGCATGCCGCTAATGTGGCATTTGCCAAAAAGATCAAAAAAGTAATGCGTGAATCGGCAAAAAATAATATTCCACATTATGATCCTAAACTACCTCCGGTGCTAGATATTAACGACATAGCCAGGATATTGCCTCACCGCTTTCCTTTCCGCCTAGTAGATAAAATCATTTATCTAGACGAATCTACGGTGGCAGGTGTTAAGAACGTAACTATCAATGAACCCTTCTTTGAAGGCCATTTTCCAGGTAATCCAGTATTTCCTGGAGTATTTCAGATTGAAGCAATGGCACAGACAGGCGGCATACTGGTATTAAATTCTGTGCCCGATCCTGAAAACTACTGGGCATATTTGCTAGGCATTGAAAGCTGCCGGTTTAGAAGAATGGTGTTACCGGGTGATACTATTATATTTAAGTGCGAGTTACTTGCGCCTGTTAAAAGAGGCATTGCCAAAATGCAGGGCCAGGCGTTTGTAGCCGGTAACCTAGTTTGTGAAGCAGTTATGTCAGCAAGTATTGTAAGAAAAAAATGAATCAACCCTTAGCTTACATCCATCCGGATGCTAAAATTGCTCAGAACGTTACGATAGAGCCTTTTACTACTATATATAAAAATGTACATATAGGAGAGGGAACCTGGATTGGCCCCAATGTAACGATTATGGAAGGTGCCAGGATAGGCAAAAACTGTCAGATATATCCAGGTGCAGTAATTTCAGCACCACCCCAAGATCTCAAGTACAAAGGTGAACCATCTACGGTAGAAATAGGAGACAATACAGTAATTCGTGAGTGTGTAACACTTAACCGTGGTACTGCTTTGGATAAGAATACCACAATGATTGGCAAAAATTGCTTGATTATGGCCTATGTGCATATAGCCCACGACTGTATTATTGGCAACAATGTAATTATTGTCAATTCCGTACAATTGGCAGGGCACATAGAAGTACAGGACTATGCCTTTATTGGTGGTGCTTCTGCAGTACATCAGTTTGTAAAAGTAGGTGCACATGCCATGATTTCTGGAGGTTCTTTAGTACGTAAAGATGTTCCACCTTACACAAAGGCCGGCCGTGAACCGTTGGCTTATTGTGGAATCAATTCAATAGGCCTGCGCAGAAGAGGGTTTACGAATGAGAAAATAAATGAAATTCAGGAAATCTATCGGAATATATACCTTCGGGGAATGAACAATGCAGATGCTGTAGATCTAATAGAAGTAGAAATGGCCCCTTCTAAGGAAAGAGATGAGATACTAAACTTCATTAAAACTTCAGAAAGAGGTATTATGAAAGGCAACGATGCCTAAAACAAAAAATATTTGAAGTATATACACCTTTTAATTTTATAGCAAAAACTGCTCTATTAATTAATCAAATATTTCCTCAGAAGTATTGCCCGATTATCAGGCTATACACTAATTTATTTAATGATTCAATGCAGATTCATGTAGAAAATCTGGGGAAAAAATTTAACCGCGAATGGATATTTAGAAATTTATCTACTACATTTTTTGCTGATCAATCGTATGCGATAACCGGTGCTAACGGAAGTGGAAAATCTACTTTATTACAAACGCTTGCCGGTATTTTGCCACCTACTGAAGGTAAACTTACTTTCCTGCAAAATCAGAAAACCATTACACCAGACGAATTTTTTCGTTACCTAGTAATGGCTACCCCTTACCAGGAGTTAATTGAAGAATTTACATTAATTGAAACAGTTACTTTTCACACCCGGTTTAAGCCATTACGGAAAGGAATTACAGCAAAAGATTTTATAGATTTAATTTATTTACCGAAAGCCCTTCATAAACCCGTTAAGTTTTTTTCATCTGGCATGAAGCAACGCTTAAAGTTGGGCTTGGCCTTCTATTCAGATACGCCTATTCTTCTTTTAGATGAACCTACCTCTAATCTTGATAAAACCGGCATAGCCTGGTATAGCCAACAGATTACACAAAATCTGCATAACCGCATCGTCATTATCTGTTCTAACCAGCCCTACGAATATGAATTTTGTAAAAAGATAGTGCATATAGAAGATGCATACGTGAATGTGCATTGAATTGCGTATATTTAACTTCAAAACTCAATAAACTTCAATCCTAAATTCTTTCTGAAATGAAAAGCTATTCTGTGCTACTATGTGTCTTGTTGTTATCAATACTTATTATCACTGGCTGTAAAAAAGACGATGAACCCAAGCAACCCACCAAGACAGATATACTCACAGGCAGAGAATGGAAGTTTCAAGATTTATTTGCTTTCGGACAGAATTTAACCTCTTTGGGTGTTGCGCAATATTTAGGGGGTGTAACTAATTCTAATTTTAAATTTAATAAAGATGGCAGCTATGTAGCTACTGATCGTACAACTAATGCTACTACTCCCGGCAAATGGGAATTTAGTGCTGATGAAAAACAGTTGATACTTGATAAGGGTACAGCAGATGAAACAACCTTCGAGATCGTTACCTTAACAGATAAAAACTTGGATCTACGATTCTTAATCAATAAGAACGAAATAGATTCATCATTACTACCTGCTAACTTACGGGCACTGTTGATCTTTGCGGATGAACAAATACAAGTCGACGTTAAATTGGTTCCTGCACAATAACAAAGCTCTGTAGATTTTTGTTAACGGGCTAATTGGTTAAAAAATATCCCGTTGCATTTGTTTCTATACGAATGCAGCGGGATATTTTTTGTAAATTGTTTAATAGGCAAGTGAAAGACAGTACATAGCCATTTTTATGATAACAAAAGCTAACCTAAAGAGATAGATACACTTTAAAATTAAGCAGAAAAAAGAGAGTAGCATGCTGTAGAAAAGGTATGAAGGAGCTGAGTAAATTTTTTTGAAACATTAGTGTTGGCACCGGAGTTAAATAATACTCGTAAAATCACTCTTTTACATGAATTCCACAGACAAAGAATACAGTAATGGGTATGTAGAAATACCTCAGGTTTTTTATTCACATATTACTCAAAAGCCTTTTGAAGAGTGCTTGGTATGTAAAAAGAAACTCCTGGACTCGAATACTCCCTATGTAATTGAAAAAGCATTTAAAAGATACCCAAATTATACAGCCAAAGATGTAGTTTCTGAGTACGCTATTTGCCTAGCTTGTAATGCAGAAATGCAAAAAAGTTTATCAGATCATTCAAAGGAATTAATTAATACCTATTTTAATCAACGGGTCGATTTGATGAGCCGCCGGCATAAGTTGCTACAAGATTATGGACCAGATATAGATGCCTGGTTAACTAATTGTTTAATTTACCAGACGCCAATCACTGACATTTCAGAATACCAAATTTACGCTTATTGCGAAGGTAAGTATCTTGTTTTTTCAGCCATGCCATTCATGATTAGTGGCCGGGCTATTGAGGAAATTGCGGACAAATTATCGCCCGAAACTAAGGAAGTGCTGGATGATTTTATTGATGAACATTTCGGATTACCGCCTGAACTTAAGGAGTTATTAAAGAATAGAAAGTTAATACATCTTTAATTATTTACTACACCATAATAGGCTACCTAGCGTATTGTGGCACAAACCTACAGAAGCCATTATACGATAGTGAAATGTTGCTTATATTTTTTCAAAAAGCTATTGGATAGTTAGCCAGCTATAAGATGGGTAACAGACTGCCATAAATTATATATTCATAGCCGAAACGTTATATACCTTGTCCATATCCTTTGTCTTGCAAAATAACATCAGAAGAGCTGAATGCAAATCTTTCTTTAAAGCTAATTAACTCTTGTTTGAGAGAAGTTTCAGGTAAGGCTATATATTCTCTGAGTTTACTGTTAGGGTCTATTTTTATCTCTTTTAGCGTAAGGTGCTGATTGATAAAGAGGAATTCAAGGCTAGGAAAAATTTCTTTAAACACATCAATCAAATCAAGCAGTTGTATGTTCTTATCTGTCAGGTTGTAAACACCAGATGGAATTGCATTCAAAATAACCTGAGTTAACCCAGCTACTAATTTATCTATCTGAATAAACGACCGGTGCTGCTTGCCATTGCCATTGATGGAAATCCGGTTGTTAAAGTTGGCATCAAACATAAACCGGTTAATTACTGCATCAAACCGCATACTGGGGCTATATCCATATACATTGCCGCAACGGATAATAAGAGTATTAATTTTGTTGAAAAGCCGTTTGATGTGTGTTTCTGCCCGCAATTTAGAAACACCATAAAAAGTTTCCGGGTTTGGGCTACTATCATCGGTAAGTACCTCAGAAGAAGAGCCATATACAGATGTGCTACTTACGTATATAAGTTTAGAAACCTGACTTTCTTCTATAGCATATACAAGCTCTGCTGTTCCCCAATGATTTACCTGCTCATAAAAATGCGAATCTGTATTATCAAAAGGAGTCGTTACTTTAGCGGCCAGATGAAATACAATATCTATTCCCTGCAAAGATTTACGCAGTTTTCGTGAGTCCAGCAGGTCTCCAAAGATGAATTTAATTTTGTTTGTTTCCAACCGGTTGCCCAGAAACAAGTTATAATTTCCTTTACTCAGGTTATCGTAGATAATAATATTGTCTATTTGTGGAAAGGAAACAAGGTGCCTTACCAGCTCAGTGCCAATGTAACCGGCTCCGCCTGTAATGAGTATATTCATATGAAATAGGGATGAATGATTATTGACGAATGATGAAAAAATAGGGATGAATGAAATATATATAGATCATAACTAATCTTTTTCATTCATCCATAGCCATTACTGTTTATTTAGAGACTAATTCTGTGTGCAAGCCACACTCTGTTTTCTTCAATCCATACCAGCGGCCTTCACGTTCCAGCATTTCCGGATCAAACTTGCGGGTACAAGGTTCACAACCAATACTAAAATAGCCCTGCGCTTCCAGCGGATGGCGTGGAAGTTTGTGTTCTTTCAAGTATTGTTCAATCATTCGGCTGTTCCAGTCCAGCATTGGGTGAAAGCGGAAAGTACCATGCGGTGCAGGCTGTTCTACCTTCATGCGTTTGCGCACATCACTTTGGTCGGCTCTTACGCCATTAATCCAAACATCATGCTCGGCTAATACGTTATCAAGTGGCTGAACCTTGTTTAAATGACAACAGAAATCAGGATCAGAAGTAAAAAGTAATCTACCTGAAGCATCTTTCTGCATATGCTTTGAGGTACTGGAGTGTAAATCCACTAAATTTAACCCTAACAACTGGGTTATCTGATCCCTGTAAACAACTGTCTCAGGAAAATGAAAGCCAGTATTGATAAAGTAGATTGGGATTGTACGGTCAATCTGGCTCAAAATATGCAGTAATACAACACTGTGTGTTTGAAAAGACGAAGTAGAAAAAAGCCGGAGGCCTCTCTCTTTATAAGCTTCGATTTGTTTGCGAATAAGTGTGGTTTCCAAGGTACTGCTCGTTTAAATAAAGCGACAAATATACATAAAGTACAATTTAATTATTAAATTAATTCCGAGTAATGTGACTAAGCGGTGTTTGTATAGATGGGCGGGCATTATTTTTCTATTGTTTATATACAGTGGTTTATCCGCTCAGATTCGGGGAGATACCATACGTACCCTTCAGGATACTACCCATAACAGATTAATTGTGGGGGATAATGAAATATTGGAATCTATTCAGAAAAGAAAAAATGAGGCAGATTCCTCCAGGCATTTCTATGAAAAACTGAAAAAAACTTTTTCTAAGACCAAAGTTACGCGTGAATTATACCGGATGCTCTTCCGGGAACCGTATCAGAATGCGGCTTCGTTTGCTACCCAAAAAACAGACAACCGGTACGATAAGTACGAGGGGCGCATTATTGGTAGAATTGATATTAATACGTTAGATCCTTTTGGCGCCAGGGTAAATGACACCCTCCGGCAAGCTGATAATTGGCTAGAAAGGGCTGGTAATACCATGCATGTTTCTACCAAGTCTTATGTAATCCGGCAAAGCTTGTTGTTCAGCAAAGGAAAGCCATTGAATCCACGTGTTATTTCAGATAACGAACGTGTACTCAGGCAACAATTACCTTTTATTCAAGATGCTCGCATTTTTGTGCTTCCTAGAATACACGACAGAGATACAGTAGATGTGCTTGTACTTGTACAGGATAACTGGTCTATATCCGGCGATTTTGCCATAGGCGGACTAACGTCTGGAAATGCTAAGCTGGACGATAAAAATATCTTTGGATTAGGTCATGAGTTAATAAACCAGGTATCTTATAATGTTTTCCGTGACCAGAAGTGGGGCTACCGGGGATATTACCGGGTGCCCTTCATAGGCAAAACCTTCATATTTGGTGAGTTAAGCTACATTAATGAATGGAATCAAAATATTTATGGTTTGCGTTTGCGGAGAGATTTCCTGACACCCAATACTAAATTTGCTGGCGGCCTTGAAGTAACACAGCATCGATTATTGCGGGAGTTTATCCCTTTTGGTGAAGATACGGTTGCTCAACGGTTTACCTATTCCTTTAATTTAACTGATGTATGGCTTGGCCGGTCTTTTCCTATTAACATTGGCAGTGAAAATTTCAGGCAGAGAACCCGTATTGTTCTGGCTGGACGTGTTATCAATAATAATTTTAATGAACGCCCTTTAGTTACAGCCGACACAAATCAGTTGTATTGGAACCGTTTTTTAAGCTTAGTGAGTGTGGGTATTTCTAACCGTAGTTATTTCCGGGATGTGTTAATCTATGGGTTTGGGCGTACAGAAGATGTACCATATGGAGGAATGCTTTCGTTTACTGGGGGTCTGGAAAGCAATGAGTTTGGTAGGCGGATATATACAGGAATAAAAGCTTCCAGAGGCAAATACTATTCTAACTTTGGCTATCTGGTTAATACGCTAGAGGCAGGTAGTTTTATAGATAATAAACGATGGGAAGAAGGTGTACTGCGTATAGAAACAAAATACTTTAGCCGGTTATTCATGCTTAGAACATGGCGGGTACGGCAATTTGTAGATTTCCGCTTTACAAAGGGTATTGGCCGGTTTGATACAGAGTTTATTGATATTAGTAATACTAATGGTATACGCGGAATAGGTAACTTAGCTTTGAGGGGTACCAAAAGTATAGTGGTAAACCTGGAAACAGTATTTTTTACACCCATTAATATTTTAGGCTTTCAGATAGCCAGCTTCACTTACGCAGATCTGGGGATGATCACTCCTGCTGATGTAAATCTATTTGCCGGACAATTATTTCAGGGCTATGGATTAGGCTTTAGAATCAGAAACGAGAATCTTACGTTTAATACTTTCCAATTCCGTTTAGGCTATTACCCTAATATTCCTAATAACGCTGCTATATTCCGTACCCAGTTTTCCGGAATACCTAGTCTAAGGTTAAGTGACTTTGATATAAGAGCCCCAGAAGTAATAGACTATGGCCAGAGATATTAATACTGAGCTTCAACACTAGAGAATATTCATAATGGCCAGAAGTAAGGCACAAAAAATATGAGCAGGGCAATAAGGATTAATGTAAGAATAGAGCCAGTCTTCAGAAAGTCGAAAAACTTATATTTTCCGGGGCCATATACTAAAATACAAGAAGGCTCGAAAGGCGTTACTAATGATACAGAGGCTGCCAGCATAATAGCTATGGCAAAAGAACGGGGGTTAGCCCCTAGTTCGTCGGCTGTTTTAAGGGCAATAGGTAATATTACTAAGGCAGCTGCTGCGTTAGACATGGGCTGAGTCAGAAATACAGTTAATATAATAAAGCCTGCCATAATTGAAACAGTGCCCAAAGGCTCTAGCAGATTTACCACATGAAAGGCTAAAAAATTAGAGGCGCCAGATTTTTCCATGGCAGTGCCAAAAGCACTCATGCCACCAATAAGAATGAGCAAACGCCAATCAATAGTTGTGTATGCTTTCTCAATAGGCATGGATTTGGAGACAACAGCTAGCACAGCAGCTGTCAAAAAGCATACAGATAAAGGTGCCAGTCCTAAAGATCCGGCAATTACAGCTAGCATAAATACAATTATGGAAAAGATGCCCCTTTTCTCTTTGTATTTGATTGGGGTGAATTCTTCACCAATAATAGCTAGATCACGGCTTTCTTTTATAGCTTGAATCCGTTCAGAGGTGCCTTGAACCAGTAGCAGATCTCCTAAGCGCAACTCTATACTGCTGATTTTATCTACCAAAGGTTGCCCATGCCTGTAAATAGCTAAAACAACCAGGCCATAACGCTGCCTAAAGCCAGCTTGTTTAATTGTTGTACCTACCAGTTCTCCCTCATTATTTGTAATAAGTACTTCCGCTAGCCGGATACCATCGGTTTGAATGGTAATATCGTCTAATGTATCTGCTTTTATCTGGATACCATTGGTTTCCTTAATTTTTATTAACTGATCAATCTTGGCTTCTACCAGCAACATATCTCCTGCTTCAATTACCAAATGCGGGTGTGGGAAAAATTGAGTTTTATTTCGAATAAGTTTTAGGATGCGGATATCCATCCGGCTTAGGTTGGAACCTATGATTTTCTGTCCAATTAGTGGAGAGCCATTTACCACCACCACCTCACTTAAGTATTCCCGAATAGCATATTCATCAGTTAGGTTATGGTCAATATGATTAGGCAAAAAATGTCGCCCTATCAGTACCATATATAGGGTGCCCGTACCAAACAAAATTAACCCTATAGGTAGTATTTCAAACATACCTATAGCAGGTAAATTCATCTGCTGCATATAACCACTTACTGCTACGTTAGTAGAAGTACCAATTAATGTACAGGTGCCGCCTAGAATAGAAGCGAATGCTAGCGGCATTAATAATTTGGAAGCACTTACATTCAGTCGTCGGCACATGCCTAGGATGGGCCCTACAAATAGAGCTGTAACAGTGGTATTATTCATAAAAGCCGAAATGGTACCTGTTACTGACATTACAGATAACATAAGAATACCAGGGCTAACATTTGACAGATTTGCAAATTTGCCTCCTACCCTATCCAGTACACCAGTTTCGCGTAAAGCACCGCTAATAATAAATATAGAAGCAAGAATAATAATAAAATCGCTACTGAAGCCGGCAAAAGCTTCAGCAGGGGTAAGTATATTACTCAGAATGAGAACAATAAGCAGAATGAGGGTAACTATATCTACCGACAATTTCTCTGTAGCAAACAGCACAATAGCTAAAAGCAGTAATCCTAACACTAAGGCAATCTCCATAGGTAGTTAAGCTATTCTAACAGTTTGCTGATTACTCATTAAATTAAAATTGTTGAATTTCCGGATAGGCTTATTTAACGATGTCTGCATCAGAAAAAATTAAAAATATATACAAAACCACCTGAAGTATACAAAATAATTTGAGATAATACCATAATAACCTATCCTATTTTTATTATACCCTATCTTTACCGGTACAATGTAGATAACTTATCTTCCGCAAATTCCTGTATACGGGCAGAATGTACACGATTCCAGCCGGCTAGTACGCTCAAAAGGTTTATCCGGATCCAATATAGTTGAGATAAGCTTTTGCAAATACACTTCTGATTGAGAAACAAAAATTTCTAAGTTATTGCCTGCTTCTTCACTGAACCTTAACTGGTCAGTAAGTAACCCTTCCCCAATATTCCGGAAAGAATAGATACCTGCAATCAGTTCATGTGCTTCAGCTGATAAATGGCGGTCGGCCAAACGTAACCCTTTTTCATGTAGCATTCGCTTGGCTAGGATATATTTATAAAGCCATAACTGACGTACTTTATCTGCTTCGGGGTTTGTTACCAATACTGTTTCCAGATCGGTGCTACCCGCTTTTAGCTGGTTTTTTTCTACCTTTCCGGTTTTATAATCAATAATCCGTATTGTATTTCCTGTCTTATCTATCCGGTCTAATCGGCCATAAAGTTGTACTTTTATAGGCTTCCCTCCTATTTCAAGCGTTATGCTGGTACTTAATGTTTTTTCCAACCCAAGAATTTCTAGTGGAAAAATATTTTCTTCTAGCTGATGTTCCAGTAAATTTCTAATAACATGAGAAGCTACTTTGTAAAGCAGATAATTTAAGCCATTTTGTAAACTACCGCCTGGGTGAGTTTCAGTATATATTCTTTCTACTCTGGCAGGAATGGTTTTTAGAATTTGCCGGATATCTTCCTTTTGTATTGGTCTACCGAAAGCTGCCAGGTCATGATCTATCTCTTCTAAGGTTTTGTGTACCAGGTTTCCAAAAGTGCCTGCACTCATACTTTCCTGCACTTCTTCCTCTTCTTTCAGATTACTTAAATAGCTGTAATAATACCGCAAAGAGCAGGTAATATAAGTATTAATTTGTGTAGGGGAAATTCCGCGGCTTATTTCCCGGCTTAAATGTTCAAGCAAAGGAGCAGATTTTGCTACCTGCAAAGGGAGTGCAATTGGCGTAGATGAATTTCCTGATAGTTTTACCGTTTGATGATGAATCTGGATAGTAGGATTATACATTACCAGTTCATGCTCTATCTGATGTAAAAACCTGCTTTTCTCGCCTGCATTATATGTTTCAGAAGGCAGCACATATAAAAAATAGACTTTTTTTGCTCGCTGCAACAAGCGGTAGAAGTGATAGCTAATGGTAGCTTCCTGCGAGCGGTAATTGGGCAAGCCAAATTGCAGGCTGATATCCAAGGGTATTAACGAATTTTGCTTTTTTACACCTGGCAGCACTTTTTCATTGGCTGACAGAATAATTACATTTTCAAAATCCAATGTACGGGTTTCCAGCATACCCATAATCTGCAACTTGCTTACCGGCTCTCCGCTAAATGGAATTTTGTCTTGTTTGAATAATTCGTATAGAAATAATTTTAAGCTGCGTAAGGATAAAGTTTCTGATCCAGATTGCTTCTCCCGTTCCTGCAGAATAGCATCCAGCCGTTTAATAATTTTATAAAAGCGGAACAAGTATTCTGTTTCTATGGCATCTTTGTGCACTCTGTATACTTGCCTCAGTACATCAATTAAACTGTAGAAACAATGTAAGGCTTTACGGGCTTCTCCGTTCCAAGGAGTAAACAACACCGTAAATAGCTGCTCATGCTTACCTAAACACTGCAATTCTTCCGGGCTGAGAAATACTTTATTGAATTCTGTAATGTAACTAAGTGTATGACGGATATAATTAGCTGTAGCCTCTTCCTTATTTGCAGCCTCTTCCTGGGACTGTAAAAAAAGTTGTTCGTATTGTTTAATGAATGGGTGTGTAAGAACTTTTACTACATGCCGATGATTGAACTTAGCAGTTTTTTTCTGAGTGTCTGTGCCTGATAAAGTCAAATATTGAAGCTCAAACAGTAAGTTTACTAAGGTGAACAAGGCAGAGCTCCTGAGGGATAAGCCCATTGTAATGTTAAAATCCTCTACTGCTGGATCCAGTGATTGAAGAACAGACATAAGTAAATTCTCATCGGGCAGCACAATGGCCGTCATGCCTGAATCAGTATAAGCGGTTTCTTCCAAAGGTAAGAAAGAAATTTTTTCTTTCTGGAGGGTAAGGTAAATCTGAGAGGCTACTTTGCCTTGCATGCTGGCATTAAGCACCCCAATCATATAAAAGTCTTTTTTATCTGTTGATAGATAGTCAGATTGCCAATTCCACTCTCCTAACTTGCCTTGTGCTTTATAGCGGCGCAACAAATCTCCGGCCTTGGCTTCTGTATTATACTCCATATAATAGCTGTCCGTATCCCAAAGCAGAGTAGCTTTCTGGGCTTTTACTAGTTCTTTCAGTATTTTTTCTTCAGCAAAACTTAAAGCATTTAATCCAATAAATATATACTGGTCTACTTCATTGGCTTCCAGCAGTTTCTCTGGGTGCTCAGCTACCCAGCGGTACATCATACCCCGGTAAGCTTTTTTCTGTTCCTGAAGTTTGATTTTCAGTGCAGCATAAGTCCGGTCTAGGTTTTCCCAGAGTTTAAAATAGTTGTCTACCAGCTGAGAATGAACACTCGAAGAGTTAGGTAATACATCTGGTTGCCAGCGTTCTATGGCTTTAATCTTAGTAAGGTAGCTGAATAGCTCTTTTGTATCTACTAAATATTGGTCTATTTTATCAAAATCTTGTAATAGCGGATGTGCCCACGAAGTAAAACGGTCGAATTGTATATTCGAATCTATTTCTTTGCATACATCATATAGTAACCATAGCAGGCTTATTGGCTCTACCAGTTCTGCCTCTGCGGCCTGAGTAATAAAATCATCAATAGGTAATACATTGGGAGCAAACACTGGTGTATCTGCTTGCATAGCTAGAGCACGTTTAAAGAAAAAACAAGCTCTATTAGTAGGCAATACTACAACTACCCGGTGCAACCGGTCCGGATAGTTTTTGAACACATGCGCCGCAGCCTGCTCCAGAAATGTCTGCATGTTGGAAAAAGTAGTACTATATCAAAGATAAGACAAAAGCCTGAAGGTAAAGGGCGATTTAAGGTGTATATTCTTTGAATAAATTACTGCATAAAACAAAACAGCTTCTGACGTTGGCCAGAAGCTGTTGGTAATAACCAGGTTATATTACCGTGGCAGAAGAATTAAAATTGTTCTGAAGTAATAACTTTATTATTATTTTTTACTTCAAACTTAAAATTATCAGCTTGTAACTGGCTTAAGTTATAAACTTTGCTAAAGCTGCTAGATGTTTGAATATAATCACTATAAACAATCCGGTTGTTGTTGTCTTTAATTTCTACCTGCAAACCACCAGATGACTGTCCAACCATTACCAGCTGAAACTTTTTTGCATCTAAGGCTTGGATTTTAACTTTAACAGGAGCTACAGCAACTGTATGATTCAAAGGTAATACTACGCGTCCGGTGTGATCTTTCACCTCGATCTGATAGTTTCCTTCTGCTAAAGAAGCAAAATTATATGGGCGCATAAAGCCTTCTGAATCGTTGATGATGCGGTCTACCATAATCACTTTGCCATTTGCATCTAAAATGTTTACCGTAACAGCTCCTTTATGCGCAGATTGATAGACAACCTGGTAAACAGATTTTTTGCTGGTAGGTCTCACAATAGGCTGTGCATTTTCTTTTACGTCGCCTCTATCATTAGAAGCAAAAAGAGAAGTACTCATAAGTGTTATAAGTACGGCTAATAAAGTTGTTTTCTTTCTCATTGCGATTTTACATTTATTGTGTTCTATGCAAATCTACTAGCCTTGCTTTATTAGTAAAATACAAAAAATGAGAATAATATCTGCTTGTACAAAAAAATGTATAATTGTAGAACACCTATAGTGTTTTCCTTATAATAAGTATAAAGTTTTCAATAAAAGCCAAAATCAATAAAAATATAAAATTGTATTATGGCAGTATAACATTTGAAAATATAGGTAATTTAATATGAAGATTTTAATAATTCAAAGTAAACCTACGGATGGCTTAAATTTCTTGTTTCACCTAGTAATATTTATATTTCTAAGTAAAAGTAAATACCAAACTAAGAAAAATACACAAAATGGATCGGCGAGTATAATTATTCAAATAATGCTTATGATTTGTTTGGTAAATCAATAGTAAAAAAGTTATATTATATAAACATTGCCTATTTCATGTATAAAATTTTTCTTCGCCCAGATAAATTTATTTTCTAAAGTTGTGATCCGAAGTAATTTCCATGTAAGTTTTTAATCAAAAATTAACGAAAATTACTAAAAAGAATAAGGCAATGATATAAATAGCTTGTTTTCTTACGTAGGAGAATTTTAAAAATATTCTTTTATTTTATTTAAAGAGCAAAAAATAATTCATGGGACTCCTAAGATGGCTCATTTTTTTCTTGACAAGCTGTAGTAAGTTTATTTACAATTTTGGTAATGATTTCAACAAATATTTTTGTAGCTGAAAATAAACAAATTAGGCATGAGGATAAACAGTCAGCAGATCAACAATTAGCAGAAGTATATATAATAACATATAATAAAAGCTAGCAAGCGAATAAAATCCTGGAAAGACTGTTAATTTTTTTGTTTCTGTTGTGGTAAACCTGGAACCGAGGAACCCTCTTTCACAACAGCAATTATCATAATTAGCAATGCTATTGTCACTAACACCCACAATAATCCAAAAATTTGTTGTGTAAACAAGGCTTTGTATACCAAGGCACCCAGCATACCTCCTATAACAGGTCCGACTATGGGAATCCAGGCGTATGCCCAATCAGAACTCCCCTTACCATAAATAGGCAGAATAAAATGAGCTAGTCTAGGGCCTAGGTCTCTGGCTGGATTGATGGCATATCCTGTAGTGGCCCCTAAAGAAAGACCAATAGCTACCACTAATAACCCCACTACCAAAGGATTTAAGCCTTCTGTAAATTTATTTGCTCCAATAGCAGATATACCAAATAATAAGATAAATGTACCAATCATTTCACTGAGCAAGTTAGACCAAGGCTTCCGGATGGCTGGCCCAGTAGCAAATACTGCCAGTTTCGTCATTTGATCCCTAGTCTCTTTCCAATGTGGCAGATAATGGACCCATACAATAGTAGCACCTAAAAAAGCACCTATCAGTTGGGCAGCAATATACATAGGAACATCTGTCCAGGGAAAGTCGCCAACAGCGGCTAATCCCAGTGTGACAGCCGGATTAAGATGGGCACCACTAAACTTGGTGGCTGTGTATACAGCTAATGTCACGGCTAATCCCCAGCCTATGGTAATAACTATCCATCCTGAATTCTCGGCTTTTGTCCCTTTTAAAATAGCGCCGGCCACTACGCCGCCCCCCAGGATAATAAGTACCATGGTGCCCACTAGCTCACCTAAAAATGCAGACATATATGAATATAAAGATTATGTTACGAGTTTGTTTTTTCTTTACTAGAAGATTGGTAATCTATTAAAGGTTTAGCAGATTTTCTAATACTTGAATAAAAAACAGGAAAAATGTTACTATACAAGTATAACCCATTCATCTTAACATGATAAGGGCAGCTTTATCATCATGAAAGCTGCCCTTAAGAATATGTTTAAAAGTAAAGAAGGCTACAATTCGAAAATTATTTCTTTAGCGCATCCCAAAGAATTTCTACCGGATGCAATGCCAGGCGGCCGGTTCCATCCTTTATCTGATGGCGGCAACTGGTACCCGGTGCCGCAATAATTACCTCTGCTGGTTGCTTACGTACAGTTGGGAATAGTACCAATTCGCCTATTTGCATAGATACTTCATAATGCTCTTTCTCATACCCAAATGAACCTGCCATACCACAACACCCAGATGGAATTAAATGCATCGTATAGTTTTCGGGTAAGGAAAGCATCTTTTTGGTATGGGTAAGCGATGACAATGCCTTTTGATGGCAATGGCCATGGAGTTTTATTAGCTTCTTCTCCTGAGTAAAAGCTTCCTTGGTAATGTTGCCATTATCTATTTCACGGGCAATAAATTCGTCTATCAATAATGCATTACCAGCAATTTTCACAGCATCGGGCAGCAATTCCTCTCCTACTAGGTCCAGATACTCATCGCGGAGAGTAAGAATAGCCGAAGGTTCTATACCAATAAGGGGTGTTTCGGGCGTAATTAGCCCTTGCAGCATTTGGATATTTTGTATGGCTATTTTCTTAGCCTCCCGCAGCAATCCTTTAGAGATATAGGTACGGCCGCTTTCCTGATGTGCAGGAATAGTTACCTCATATCCTAGTTTTTCCAAGAGTTGTATAGCTTTAATGCCTATTTCTGTATCGTTAAAGTTGGTAAACTCATCACAGAAAAGATATACTTTACCCTTTGACCTCTGTCCTTGACTCTTAGCCTTATGCTTTTTATACCATTTCTGCAAAGTTGTGCTGTGCAACAATGGCAAAGATCGTTTGGGAGCAAAGCCCATTACTTGTTTAGCAATGGAAGCCGTTAATTCATTTTTGAAGAAAAAGTTATAGGCACCAGGGGCAATAGCGGCCATACTAGTAGCTTTTGTAAAATTACCCACCATTCTGGTACGGAAGTTTATCCCATTGGCATCATAATATTGCTGCAAAAACTCCGCTTTCATTTTAGCCATATCTACATTAGATGGGCACTCAGATTTGCAACCTTTACAGGAAATACACAAGTCCATTACTTCTTTTATTTCCTCATGGTTAAACCGGTTAGGTTGATCAGAATTAGTTAGAAATTCACGCAGAATATTAGCTCTAGCCCTGGTAGTGTCTTTCTCGTTGCGGGTAACCATGTAGCTGGGGCACATCGTTCCACCACTTGCCTGGGTTTTGCGGCAATCGCCAGAACCATTGCATTGCTCGGCTGCACGTAAAATACCTTTGGTAGCACTAAAATCAAATACGGTATTGAACTGAGGAGTATCTTGCCCCGGAGTAAATCGGAGCATGGTATGCATGGGAGGTGTATCCACAATTTTGCCAGGATTGAAGATATTATTCGGATCCCAGGCACGTTTTACTTCCTCCAATAATTTGTAATTCTTTGCGCCAACCATGTACCGGATAAATTCACCTCTCAACCGGCCATCGCCATGTTCGCCACTTAATGAACCTTTGTATTTTTTTACCAGTATGGCTATTTCTTCTGCAATAGTCCGGAAAAGGGCATTTCCTTCTGGAGTTTTTAAATTGATAATCGGACGTAAATGCAATTCGCCTGATCCGGCGTGGGCATAATGTACAGAATGCAAGCCATGCTTTTTCAAAATCACATTAAATTCGCGGATATACTCAGGCAATTCCTGAACATCTATGGCGGTATCTTCAATAACAGGAACTGGTTTAGCATCACCAGGCATATTAGAGAGCAATCCTAACCCTGCTTTACGCAAGGTCCATATCTTTTTAGTATCCTCTCCGAACAGCAACGGATAATGGTATCCCAAACCTTTTTGTTGTAATTCCGCTTTTAGTAAGTCTGCCTCTCTTACTACCTCTTCGCGAGTCTCTCTGGACAATTCCACTACGAGAATGGCACCAGGCTCACCTTGCACAAAAAATCGGTTTTTACTCTGTTCTATATTATTTTTAGTACAATCCAGTATATAATGGTCAATTAATTCACAGGCACTAGGTTTATAGGACAATGCTATCAGATTGGCTCGTAAAGATTCATCAATGGTATGGCAATGAATACACAATAAGCCAGATTCTTTTGGCGGCAGCGGTGATACATTTAACTTGATCTCAGTAATAAAAGTTAAAGTGCCTTCTGAACCTGCAATCAGCTTACAGAAGTTAAAGGATTCTTCTGTTGGGATAAATGGGGCAGTCTCTAGAAGAAGGTCAATTGCATAGCCAGTATTGCGGCGGTGAATAGTTTTCTTCGGAAACTCCCGTCTGATCTCCTCTTGATTTTCCGGATCAGAAAGAATTTGATTAACAATTTGGTATATCTGTGTTTCCAAAGTGCTTACCGTACCCTGCCCTTGGCATTTTTGTATAAACTCTTCTTTGCTGATGGCTTTAAATTCAGTTTCAGAACCATCACTGAGAATAGCTTTTACAGAAATTAAGTGTTCCCTAGTGCTGCCATAAACAATAGAATTAGATCCACAGGAGTTGTTGCCGACCATTCCGCCAATCATCGCCCGGTTAGCCGTAGAGGTTTCTGGCCCGAAAAATAGGCCATGTTCCTTCAGAAACATATTCAACTCGTCGCGTATGACACCCGGCTGCACCCGTACCCAACGTTCCTCTTTATTTAATTCGAGAATTTTAGTGAACTCTTTTGAAACATCTACTATAATACCACTGCCTACCACCTGTCCGGCAAGCGAAGTTCCGGCGGTGCGGGGAATAAGAGAAGTCTTTTGCTGGTTTGCAAAAGCAATTAATTTTTTTATATCGGCTTTGGTTTTGGGCATGGCCACTGCTAGAGGCAGTTCACGGTAAGCGGAGGCATCCGTTGCGTATAGTGTACGCATCGTCGTATCGTAGTAAAGTTTTCCTTCCAGCTGCCCGGCCAGTTGTTGCAATGTATTCATAGTAAGTATTCCACTTTCTGCTGAAGTATAATGGGAGTATATTCTTCTGAAAAACTTTACAATCTTAGAATATTTTGATTGTTATTCAAAGGTACACTGGCAGGAGTTTTAAATGTGTACAAGACTTGAAGGACTCTCTGAGGTAAGACTACTAAGTTAACTTGGCTATTTTTAGCTTTTATTCCGAGTTTCTGCTCCAATCCCATAATACGGTAAGCCAATCGCCTCCAGGGTGCGTATGAATAACGGTAAAGCCTACTCTTTTATGTGCCTGTAAAGAGCGTTGATTTCTGGAGGACACTTCTGTAACAGCAAATGCATACCGCTGACTGAACTGTTTTTTGAAAGCTTCATACAAACTATCAAACACGCCTTGTCCCCGATACTCCTGCGCTACACATACCTGGCCTATGGTAATATAGGGTTTGGAGGGTAGCACATTGGCTGACTGCATAATGGCTATTTGCTGATACATAGGCTGCAGATCAGGGAACTCTTCGGCAAAGTCTTCTGTCGTAGCTAAACAGTAGCCAGCTATCTTGTTTTCATCCAGAGCAATAATACTGGGTTCTGTCCTATTCATTCGCTGAAGTACATCAAACGTGTGAACAAGTGTTACAAAGCCTTGCGAACGTTTTTGTTCGTCTGTTAGATTACCGGCCAGATTTTGTTGCTGCAGTTCTACTATCTGGTGAATATGCTCATGGGTACTTACGGGTATATATCTAATCATGGAAAAGGGTTTGTAAGTCTGGACTAATTACTGGATTTGTTGCCTATGCAAATATAGTTATTTTTCCAGCCTCCATTTGCTCACTATCCGCTTATTTGCATCGCCTGGCTTTTGCAGATACACAAGTTCATATAATTCTCCTTTGCGCCAGGTTTCCAATAAGTTATCGTAATAATAGCTGCCTGGATTTCCCGACTGGCCACCCGGATAAACCCCATACCCCCGCACAGTTGGTCCTAAAGCTACTACCATGCGCCAGGAGGGGCCAGTTTTACCAGTAGTAGCATTTACTATACCACTACCGCCACCAGTACTCACGTCCATACGGCTTAGGGCCGGAATACGGGCCAAGTGCATAATATCAGTGCTTTTATACGTGGCCCATGCCCATTTATCACTTACTTCACCAAAGTCTTCTTCTAGTTTGTTTACTGCTTCCACAAACGATTTATTTACTACATCGGCTAGGGTTTCTTTCTCTGGCGTCTGGGTATTATCTATCCATGGTGCTTGCGGTTCGTTCAGAATCAGGTGTATGGTACGGTCACGGTTCGGGTAGCGCATTTCTATGTTGTCTTTGGTGCCAAACTCATCTTCCCAGATGGCCTGATTCAGGCTACTCCACCAGCGGGCAAAAACAGTAGGACCAATTTCGTCGGCATTATTCCAGTATTTCCATTGAACTATTTTTTCGTAAGCCTTCTTTTGCTCATTTGTAAGCTTATCTTGATAAACATAGGAGAGCATCTGAGGCAATACAGTTTTTGCATACAGGTTATAATTATCGGTTTGCAACATCCGCAGACTATCGGCTGTAGCCCCCTGCATAGCTGCCAGCCGCTGGTTAATGCGGATGCCGCGGTCAGCCATTTCAAATTCCCAACCCAGGTAGTACGGATAGGTAGTGTCGGCAGAAAACTGGTTAGCTGAACTCACAAAACCCCTTGGTGGGTTTTTTACATGCGGATTATGCGCATGAGGAATCCATCCCTTCCAGTCGTGATCGGGATTAGTACCATCTAGTAGGAATTTTCCTTGTGTTTCCCATTTTAGTGGAAAGCGTCCATTGGGCCATATAGCTATATCTTTATACACATCGGCATATATAAAATTCTGAGCTGGAGAACCGTAGTACGAAAGGGCCTCTACGTAATCCTGATAGTTTTTTGCCCGGTTTAATTTATAGAAAGTGAGTGTTTCATTTAGCGATTCATGGGCTACCCAACGCATGGCATGATCCACCGGTGTCTGGTTATTGAATACATTTTCACCCCTGCTGTATACAACTGGTCCGTGGTGAGTATATAGAACGGTATCGTTTACAGTTTCGCCCCCTCTCAGCTTTATCTTTTCTACTACTTTGGTCACTTTCTTCCACTGGTTATCGTGCCAGTATTCATTTTTTGAGGCATCTTTGAATTTTATCTGGTAGTAATCCAGTACATCTGACCCCACATTAGTCACTCCCCAGCTAACCTGATTATTGAAGCCAATAATTACACCCGGTGCTCCAGGCAAAGAGGCTCCATACACATTTACATTCGGACCTACCAGCTGGATTTGGTACCAGATGGATGGAAGGCTCAACGTCAAGTGAGGATCATTAGCCAAAATAGGGTAACCGGTAGCAGATTTGTCAGCACTGATAGCCCAGTTATTGCTGCCAATTTCTGGGCTGGGAGCTGGCGGAAGTACTCCTTCTGTAATGGCCGTAGTTGTATTTTGTGGAGGAGTTGGAACAGGAACAGGTGTAAAATCCAACTGAGTTCCGGAAGGAATAATAGGATCTTCCCGGAAAGGGTAATTTGGGAAAAGGTTTTGTACCACTTCTTTTCCATATTTTTGCAGAATATTTGTCATGCGCAAATCATCGCTTCCACTAGATAAAGTAGAAGCCATTTGCTTTAATAGCAATGCGCATTTTAAGGGTGTCCAGCTTTCCGGTGCATAATCCAGAAGTTTGTATTCCAGGGGGTAATCTTCAGCAGAAAGTGTCTGGATATATGCATTTATTCCTGCTGAATAAGCCTCCAGCATCAGCTTACTGGCCGAATCAGCCATCATAGATTCTAAAGATTTTTCAGCAGCTTGCATCATGCCCATCCGGCGGCTGTAGCGGTCTAGTTCCAGGGCTTTTTCGCCTACAATCTCAGAAATGCGTCCGGCAGCAGCATGCGTTTGAAATTCCATTTGCCACAAACGGTGCATGGCCGTTACATACCCTTGAGCAAAATACAGGTCGTGGTCATTCTGGGCAAAAATATGCGGTACCATCAGGTCATCAAACAAAATTTGTATCTGAGAATGTACACCTGAAATACTAAGTTTTTTTTCAGCAGTTGCTTGTTTCCCTTCAGCATTGGCCCAAAATCCATGAAAAGGATCTAAAAATTTTCCGACAGGAGGAATATCACCCATTTTGCTGTTAAGCAATATTACCAAAGCAAGGGTAAACAAAAGAGAAAAGACCGCTTTAAGCCAATGCATAAAAGAACCGAATTATTGATTAACCTATATTAATTCTTACACCAAGCTACTGCTGATAAATATACTTTTAACTAGGCATAACATAAAAATTTTTAGAAAATAAATTGTGCATAGCCTTTCATATTATATAAGTTAATATATAAAAATACCTTTAATTTGGTGCAATTTATGCCATTTTAGTATAAACTTTTTAATAAAAATTTCGGTTAAAATAATAGATATTTATTACTTATGGTATAGTATTTGAATTCTTAGGTTAATGAATAAATAAAACATCTAAAAATTATGAAAATAAATGCATTAAGAAATATTATTTTATTTTTATCAATCGTCTGGCTAGGTGGCTGTGTAGCCTCATCTGTGGCAGTACGTTCGGATTATGATAGGCAGGCTAATTTCAGGGAATACAATTCGTATGCGATTGCAGAAATGAAACAGGATAAAAATGATCCTATTTTAGGCAGCTCATTAAATCAAAAACGTTTTGCTCAAGCAATGGATGCGGAGATGAAAGCACGTGGATACGTAAAAACAGATGAAACACCAGACTTACTAGTAAGTTTTCAGACCGACTCCCGTAATAAACAAAATACACAGAGTAACAATAACTGGGGGTATTGGTCATGGTATGGTAATAATAATGTATCTACTCGCAACTATGAGGAAGGTCGCATTATTGTAAATCTAATTGATGCAAAAACCAAGGAGCTGGTATGGCAAGGTTGGGCAACTGGCGAACTTAATAACACCCGCAAAGAACGGGATGAAGTATTTAGAGAGGTTATTTACCGCATTATGCAGGAGTATCCTCACCGGGCCAATGGGTACAACCAGGCGGCTGACACTAAGTAAAAAATTTAGATTTAATTACATGATAAAGCAGGTCAATTGGCCTGCTTTTTTTGCTTATAGTAAGTAAAACTAGTATTAATTAGTATATTTGCTAAAGGCAAAGCTGCAGAAAATGAGATTTAGGGGAAACAAAACAAAAGATAGAGTATTTTATAAAGCTATCGGCAAACAGTTTGTCCTGTTCTCCTTGTTGCTTACTTTTATTAATACAGTTGTTTTTCCTTCATTTTTCCTAGTCGTAAAACAATCTAATTTAAGTTGCCAAATAGGTGCAGAGCCTAAATGTACCTCCTCATTAACCGAGTATCTATTGGAAGATTATTTACAAGTATATGACTCCACATCTGATACGAATGAAGAAGATATTACTGATCTAGAGAAACTATTTGACGAAGTAGATCTGCTAAATTACCCCAACTCACACATGGGCTTTGATCAGGGTGTGTGTACTATAAAAAAGTATGCTTCTGATAAATATCCCTTACGGCTCTTCTGTTACAGTTCACCCACTCCTCCACCAGAATGCTGATCGTTTTCTGGAGAAAAGCTGCTTGAGTTACTTCTCATTCATCTGCATTATTTTCTGAAGATATACTATTATACTATTGTGTACATGGATACCTATTCATGCAAGTATATATCATTTCTAAGTTTCTCCATATAAGCCTTTTTTGGATTACATAAACATTTCAGTCAGTTAATACTTTTATATAGTATTGAACAACTTACCAATAATATACTATATGTTATTGGATTAGGTGAAAAACATAAACACACAATGAAAGAACAAACAAATTTGATAAATCTGGCTGCAAAAAATGCTAAATACGACATTAGGTCGGGCGTTGTGGTATTTTTAGTAGCTCTGCCCTTATGCTTGGGAATTGCCTTGGCATCTGGAGCGCCTCTTTTTTCTGGGGTTATTGCTGGTATAATAGGCGGTATTGTGGTTGGCTCACTAAGCGGCTCTCAGCTAAGTGTAAGCGGTCCGGCAGCTGGTCTTACGGTTATAGTTCTAACGGCTATTGAGAAATTTAACGGGCAATTCAGTGCATTTTTGCTGGCCGTTATGATAGGTGGCATTTTGCAAATCATTCTGGGATATGTTAAAGCCGGTTCCATTGGGCATTTCTTCCCTTCGGCAGTCATAAAAGGGATGTTAGCAGCTATTGGTCTTACCCTTATACTGAAGCAAATTCCGCATGCTATGGGGTACGATGAAGATGCTGAAGGAGAATTTTCTTTTGCTCAGCCTGATGGGGAAAATACGTTTTCCGAATTAATAAATGCCTACAATTATATTAATCCGGCTGCTGTCATCATTACCATGGTATCGGTAGCTATTTTGTTGTTATGGGAAAGGCCTGCTTTGAAAAGGAATAGCTTTTTTAGCAGCATTCCGGCACCTTTGGTGGTGGTAGTGGTGGGTATATTAATTAATTATCTGTATACGTATATTCCTTCTCTGACACTTGCCGGCAACCATCTGGTAACTTTACCAAAAGCGAATAACATTAACGAGTTTTTTGGGTTATTTACCTTGCCAGACTTCACACAAGTTTCTAATCCTCAGGTGTACATTACAGCTGTTACGTTAGCGATAGTAGCAAGTCTGGAAACATTACTCAATGTAGAGGCAACCGATAAGCTAGATCCATTAAAAAGAAATACTCCTCCCAACCGCGAACTGAAAGCCCAAGGGGTAGGTAATTTTATCAGTGGCCTAATTGGAGGCTTGCCAGTTACTTCAGTAATTGTACGTAGTTCGGTAAATGTGTATTCTGGTGCACGAAGTAAAATGTCGGCTATTATTCATGGTGTGTTGCTGATGGTATGTGTTATTCTGATTCCTGGTATCCTAAATATGATCCCCCTGTCCTGTTTAGCAGCCATCCTAATTCTGACAGGTTACAAATTAGCAAAAGTGGCTATCTTTAAAGAAATGTACAGCTTAGGTTTAAAGCAATTTATCCCCTTTGTTGTAACCATATTAGCTGTTTTGTTCACCGATTTATTAACAGGTATAGGTATAGGCCTGGCTGTTGGGTTATTCTTTGTTTTGCGGGCAAATTACAATACCTCTCTTCTATTCCGGAAAGAAACCTTGAAAGGAGGCGAAAAAATCAAGATAGATTTAGGAGAACAAGTAACCTTTCTGAATAAGGCCAATATAATGGAGATGCTTGATAAGCTTCCTGAAAATAGCTACGTAGAAATGGATGGAAGCCACTCTACCTACATAGACCACGATGTTCTGGAAGCTATCGAAAACTTTAAAATTACAGCCCAAGACAAAAACATTCAGTTTACCTTCATTCGTAATAACAATGAGCATGATTTGTATTCAAGTATTGATATAGATGCTGATGCTCAGAGCTTACGAAGGAGAAACAATGTAGATAGTGCATCTTATGATCAATTATTTGAGAATAACCGGAAGTGGGTAGCTGAAAAATTGAATGTAGACCAGAATTACTTTAAAAATCTGGCGATGGGCCAGAGTCCAAAGTTTTTATGGATTGGCTGTTCAGATAGCCGGGTGCCTGCTTCTGAAATTACCGGAACCAACCCGGGTGATATGTTTGTTCACCGGAATGTAGCTAACCTGGTAGTCAGCACCGATCTTAATTTACTCTCTGTGTTACAGTATGCCGTAGAAGTATTAAAAGTAGAGCATATTATTGTGTGTGGACATTATGGCTGTGGTGGAGTAAAAGCAGCTATGGAAAACAAAAATCTGGGATTAATTAACAAATGGCTACGGAATATTAAGGATGTTTGCCGTATTCATTACCAAGAGTTACGAAGTATTAAAGACCCTAACGATCGGTTTAAGAGGTTAGTAGAGTTGAATGTGATTGAGCAAGTATACAATCTTCACAAAACATCTATCGTACAAAAAGCCTGGCACCAAGATGCTAAAATACATGTTCATGGTTGGGTGTACGACTTGCGCGAAGGATTTATTAAAGATCTAGAAGTAGATATTAATAAAAATTTTGAAGAGTATGAAGAGATATTTAAGTACGATGAATTTGATAAAATTGAGGAGCCAGTACCAGCCAAGTATAAGGTAAAAATTTAGGTAATAGCTCTAAAAGAAAGGCTTCTGATAAAGGAGCCTTTCTCTTTTTAATTGTTCATTAGCATGTTCAGATAAATTTTCATAGAACAACTATTTTTTTTATAAAAATACCTCCACATATTAGCATTTTATTTCGACCTTATACGTTTGCAAAAGGTGATCGTTTTGAGTTTTACGTTTCTTACTTGTACATAAGATCGGCGATCCATAGTCTTTATCATTAGCCACCCATATATCAGCATTTTTTATGTATTTGCTAGGTTACGACATAGGTAGTTCATTTATCAAAGCTTCATTGCTGGATGCCCAAACGGGAAAATTGTTGGCCGCTGCCAGTGCTCCTGATACAGAAATGAATATGATATCTCATCAGCCTGGCTGGGCAGAGCAAGACCCAGATATATGGTGGCAAAATGCAAAAAAAGCAACAGCTAAGTTGAAATCCCAAGGCTTCGATTTGAAACAAGTAAAAGCTATTGGTATTTCTTACCAGATGCATGGCCTGGTTGTAGTAGACAAAAACAAGCAGGTGCTACGGCCTTCCATTATCTGGTGCGATAGCCGGGCGGTATCTATTGGCGACAAAGCTTTTCAAGAACTAGGTGAAGAAAAATCGCTGGCGCATTTTTTTAACTCACCTGGAAACTTTACAGCATCCAAACTTAAATGGGTAAAAGACAATGAGCCTAAAGTGTATAGCCAGATAGATAAAATAATGCTTCCTGGCGATTATATTGCTATGTGTCTGACAGACGAAGTTTGTTCTACTGCTTCGGGCTTATCTGAAGGTATTCTGTGGGATTACCAATCAGAATCGCCAGCTGAATTGTTGCTAAACTATTACGGTATTTCCAGAGAATTGCTCCCTATAATTGCACCTACGTTTGCTGTGCAAGGTGAAGTAACCTCTGCTATAGCCAATGAATTGGGCCTAACTGCTGGAACACCAGTAGCCTACCGGGCAGGCGATCAACCCAATAATGCGTTTTCACTAAATGTACTTGAGCCAGGGGAACTTGCTGCTACCGCTGGTACTTCGGGAGTGGTATATGGCATTACCGATCAGAAAAATTACGATCTTAAATCCAGGGTAAACACCTTCTTGCATGTAAACCACCAGGCAAACCAACCCCGGTATGGGACATTGCTTTGTGTAAATGGTACGGGTATATTAAACCGCTGGCTAAAAAATATGGTGATGGCCGAGGCTGCCAATGGGTCGGCGTATGTAGAAATGAACAAACTGGCAAGTCAAGCCCCTATTGGCTCGCAAGGCTTGGTAACTATTCCATACGGCAATGGTGCTGAACGCTCTTTAGAAAACAAACTCTTAGGCTCGTCTGTGCATGGCCTGGATTTCAATATGCATACAAAGGCGCACTTGCTCCGTTCGGCGCAAGAGGGAATTGTGTTTGCGCTAAATCTAGGTGTAGATGTAATGCGGGGTCTAGGAGTAGAACCTAAAACCGTAAGGGCAGGAGATGCTAATATGTTTTTAAGCCCTTTATTTAGTGAGGCCTTTGCTGCTATTACCGGGGCTGTTATAGAATTATATAATACAGATGGTGCACAAGGTGCCGCCCGTGGAGCAGGCGTAGGTGCAGGTATTTATAAAAGTACTTCTGAAGCTTTTCATGGATTACATACGGTAAGAACTATTGAGCCAGAAGCACAAATACAAGCTGCATATAAAGAAGCCTACCAGCATTGGTTAAGCTGCCTGAAAAAGGAACTGGCTTAAAATAAATAACAACTTAAACTTCATTTGCTTATAGCTTGAACAAGCGAAGTTTCATTAAAAATTTAACATATCACCTTTTAATTTATAGCATATGCCAATTAAAGTCACTGCAGGAGAAAAAGAATATTTTCCTGGTATTCAGCAAATCAAATATGAAGGAAGAGAGTCTGACAATCCTTTAGCATTTAAGTATTACGATGAAAATAAAGTGGTAGCGGGAAAATCGATGAAAGATCATTTCAGATTTGCCGTAGCTTACTGGCATTCATTTGTCAATACTGGCAACGACCCATTTGGACCAGGTACCAAAACGTTTCCCTGGATGCAGAAAACGGATGCCATCGGGCAGGCAAAAGATAAAATGGATGCTGCTTTTGAATTTATATCAAAGTTGGGAGTACCTTTTTATTGCTTCCATGACTATGATATTGTAGACGAAGGAAAAACATTGGCCGAATCAGAGAAAAACCTACAAACTATAGTAGAGTATGCTAAACAAAAGCAGCAGGCATCGGGAATACAATTGCTTTGGGGTACAGCTAATTTATTCTCTCATCCACGCTATATGAATGGCGCCGCTACTAATCCAGATTTTGCCGTAGTTACCTATGCAGCGAATCAAGTAAAACAAGCCATAGATGCTACCATTGCTTTAGGAGGCGCCGGTTATACTTTCTGGGGAGGCCGCGAAGGCTATATGTCGCTGTTGAACACTAATTTAAAACGTGAACAGGAACATCTTGGGCGCTTCTTGTCTATAGCCCGCGATTATGGCCGCAAAGCTGGGTTCAAAGGTACATTCTATATTGAGCCTAAACCCATGGAGCCTACTAAACATCAGTACGATTACGATAGTGCTACGGTAATTGGATTTTTACGTCAATATGGATTAGACAAAGATTTTAAATTAAATTTAGAAACCAACCATGCTACGCTTGCCGGTCATACCTTTGCCCATGAGCTACAAGTAGCTGCCGATGCAGGCATGTTAGGCAGTATGGATGCAAACCGGGGCGATTACCAGAATGGTTGGGATACTGATCAATTTCCAGTAGATTTATTTGAACTTACAGAAGCTATGCTTATTTTCCTGGAAGCTGGTGGATTTAAGGATGGTGGAGTTAACTTTGATGCTAAAACCAGGCGGAACTCTACTGATTTAGAGGATCTGTTTATTGCCCATGTGGGTGGTATGGATAATTTTGCCAGAGCTTTGCTAATAGCGAATGACATACTCGAGAAATCTCCATACCGTAAATTACGTAAGGAACGATATGCTTCCTACGACAGTGGAAATGGTAAAAAATTTGAGGATGGCCAGCTCACCCTGGAAGATTTGAGTAAATTAGCCTCACAAAATGGCGAGCCGACTCAAATTAGTGGCAAGCAAGAACTATATGAAAACCTTATTAACCAATATATCCGATAATTAATCTGTCAGAAATGATAGAAACTAAAAAAGCGCAAGGTAATCACCTGCGCTTTTTTGATTTAAACAATAAACAATATTAAACCTCTTTTTATATTAAATGATGGATAATTTATGCCATGTTCTGTATACCATATCCTGAACCTCTCTTACAAATTGATTTTCATACCTGGAGGGATTTTTAAGATAGGCAATCTTTTCATTCATTGCAGGATACGCACTTGTGTCAATACCAATTAGCTGAGATCGTAGTTCTACCCAGTCTTCACGCAACTTTACCAACGAATTTGACTTGATATACACACTTAGTCTGTTTAGGCTCATCAGCTCGCTGCCGAAAATAGAGTCTGTAGATTCTTCCACAATTAAATTAGATAAGTGCAATTTACGCTTCCTTATCTGAGTATCTAATGTCCATTCTTGTTTGAAGTATTTGGGGTCGAATGTAAATGAGCTGTAGTAGCGGTTCAAAAACTGCTCTACACTGCTAAGTTGCTCTAATGTATGGCATTCATTGATAGAGCAGTTAATTTTTTCTATAGTTTGAACTCTAAAATTCTCTATCTTTTCCATTTGAGCGTTTGTTTTCATATATATAGTGTTATAACCTATTCAGTGCAAAATTCTTACCAAATTGGTATAATGTAATATTTATCATTAATGCAGCTGATTTATAAAAGGTAACCAGCCACATAATTTTATTTATAAACCGTACCTGTTTACTATATATTTCTAAAAAGTGCCTTAAACAAATAAAATTACAAGGTTTTTAATAAATTTTTGGGAGAGAAAGAGCTAATATTAAAGTAAGTTATCAATGACTGACTAGCTTCAGAAATAAAGGTAATTGTTGTGTATGATACTTATGAATCATTTAGTAGATGTATTAAATAATGAAGGTTCGTAACAGAATATTCTATGCGTAATAATTTGTTGTAAGGCTGTATAAATAAAGAGCTTGTTTTAACTATCGTGAGAAAGTAGCATGAGAAATTATGCTAAGCTTAACAGGTACTTTTACATGGAACACCTATAGAGTAGTTAAATTAACTAGTAGAATACTAAGCAGATTTTTTGCTTTGAATGGTAGAAAAAGCCACCCCGAAATTTTGGGAAAATGCTATAGGAAAATTTATAGATTGGATAGCCATCTTTATGATAGCCATATGATGAATGGTGTGCTCCATCGTATACACTAGCTCTCTTACTAGGGAAGAATTAATCACCATAGACTCATTAGTAGGAGAAAAGTGCACTTGCAAGCTTAGTGGTTTATCAAGGTTTATTGAGCATATAAGGGTTGCTAAATATTTCAATTTTTCGATACAGAAAGCTCTGTCTGTCTCTACCTGTGTATTTCTGCAGCGGGCATCATAATCTATTAAGCCAGTATGTAGGCTGTTATCTAAACATTCATAAAACTCAATAATATGGCGCAGGTGCTTGCCAATAGTGTTACCAGAAAGTAACGGCAGGGATTGAGTGTAGATTGAATCTGGTAATTGTATTAAGAAATCAATTAATTGGGTAAAAATGGTGTTAGAGGCGGTCTTGAGACTATCATTCATCATAAGTGCGTAACTGGAAGAAATTATTTACTATTCATCACAAGAGATTATATACAGGATTATCGTCTTTTAGTTTCCTGTTTATCTAGTTAGTATTAAAACAAGTTTTTTACACTATCTGCTATTTTAGATAGATCTTCTATGGAGAGATTAGAACCAGATGGCAAACAAAGGCCGCGGTCAAAAAGATTTTCAGCTACCTGTCGGCTTCCATAATAAGGATACTTGGCAAATATTGGCTGTAAATGCATTGGTTTCCATAGTGGGCGGGCTTCTATATTCTGCTCTTCCAATGCCAGCCGGATAGTTTCGCGTGTAACTCCACCTGATTGTTTTTCATCTACTAGTATGCAGGTAAGCCAGCGGTTTCCCAATGTATTTTCCAGTTCTGGTGAAAGTGAAATAGCTGGAATACCAGCAAAAGCTGTTTTATAAAATTCAAAATTAGCTCTGCGTTGTTTTACTCTTTCTTTAATCACTTCCATTTGTCCACGACCTATGCCAGCTGCTATATTACTTAAGCGGTAGTTATACCCTATTTGCGAATGTTGGTAGTGTGGAGCATTGTCGCGGGCCTGTGTAGCCAGAAAGCGGGCTTTTTTTATTAAATCTTCATTATTGGACAGCAAAGCACCCCCTCCAGAAGTAGTAATAATTTTATTGCCGTTGAACGATAAGATACCAAACTTCCCGAATGTACCCAGCATTTTGCCTTTATACGTGGCTCCTAACGCCTCTGCTGCATCCTCTATAACTGGAATATCATAATGTGTAGCTAATTGCATCAATTCATCCATTTTGGCTGATTGCCCATACAAATGGACGATCATGAGTGCCTTGGGTTTTTTACCTTTTTGGATTCTATCTTCAATAGCCCGCTGCGTTTCTTTTACACACATATTCCAGGTAGAATACCCGCTATCAACAAAAACAGGGACCGCACCTTGATAAACGATAGGGTTAACGGTAGCTGAAAAAGTAAAAGTCGGGCAAATTACTTCGTCTCCAGCTTTCACACCTAAGAGGATAAGAGCCAAATGAATAGCCGCTGTACCAGAACTCAATGCTGCTGCATGGCTTGCACCAGTGTACTGACAAATATCTTTTTCAAAGTTATCTACATTAGGTCCTAATGGGGCAATCCAGTTTTCTTCAAAGGCCTGATGTATATATTTTAGCTCTCCTCCACCCATATGAGGAGAAGACAAGTATATTTTGTTATTCATTTTTTCAACTAATGATGTAGGAAGGGTAGTATATAAAACCATTAAAGCTACTCTTTCCATTTTTTATCTTATAGAAGTTATCTTAACTCCGGTTTTATTTTAATTACTTTAGCAGGCACCCCTACTACAGTGGCATGGTCTGGTATGTCCCGGATTACTACAGCTCCTGCTCCCACTGTACACCACTTGCCAATAGTAATCCCTTGAATCACTGTTGCTCCTGCTCCAATGTGCGTACCTTCACCTACTTTTACATTTCCACTAAGGGTAGCATGGGGAGAAATGTGTACAAAATCTCCCAGTTCACAATCATGATCTACACTGGCTGCCGTGTTGATAATACAATGTTTGCCTACAAAGGTGCCTGCCTGTATTACACTGTTGTGAAAAATAACTGTGCCTGCTCCTACAGAGGTAAAAGCAGATAGAAGTACCGAGGGATGAATAATTTTTCCGAAAAGATGTTCCACTTGCTGGGCTACTTTTTTACGGATAGTATTATTACCAATAGAGATGATTATTTCTTCAGAAGCCAAGTAATCTTTTTTATACACACCTATAACCGGAATATTCAGCAAAGTAGAAAGCAAAGGGTTATCATCAAAAATACCTTGTACCGGAAGTCCGCTTGCCAACAAGCAATCTATTATTACTTTCGCGTGTCCACTTCCTCCGTATAAAAGCATAGTTGTGTTGGTAAAGTAAAGGTAGAATACTCCCTATTATTTCTCTATAGAAGTAATTTCACTGTTTCCTTTGAATTTTTCCATTGTTACCGTACCCTCGCCGCTGATACCCTCTACCTTAAGAATTTTGATTATGGTAAGAAAGAATATTTTCAGGTCTAATAAGAAAGATACATTGTCTACATAATATAAATCTTCAGCAAACCGTTTTTCCCAAGTAGTACGGTTGCGGCCATTCACTTGTGCCCATCCAGTAATTCCTGGTCGTACCTCATGTCGCCGGGCTTGTAAAGGGCTATACAAAGGCAAATATTCCATCAGCAATGGCCTGGGGCCTATTAGACTTATATCGCCTTTCAGTACATTAATCAACTGTGGCAATTCGTCAACTGATGTTTTCCGGACAAGCTTTCCAACAGTAGTTAACCGGATATCGTCTGGAAGTAGATTTCCTTGGGCATCCCGTTTATCGTTCATCGTTTTAAATTTTACAATATGGAATGGCTTTCCATGCAACCCAGGCCGTTGCTGAATAAAAAATATTTTTCCATTATTAGCAAAAGCCAGTAAAACGCCTGCTAACAGCGTAAATGGCAAAGTTACAACCAACAAGATGAATGATATAGTAATATCTATTATTCGTTTAAAAAACAATTTGTACATACGCTTCCTGTGCAGATGAATATATATTATGCTTTTGCCACCTTTGCCAGTTCTGCTGTATAGGTTTTAGCCAGATACGTCCGGTCAAAATAAGTACGGGCATACGCATATCCATTCATTCCTTCTTTTTGCAACTGCCCGTTGTATGACATATATACCTGTATTTTGGCGGCTATATCTGCAGCATTTTCCGGCTCAGCATATACACCACAATGAGCTTCTTCTACTAATTGCCTGGAAACACCATCAATTACCATTAGAATAGGCCTCTGGCAAGACATATAGTCAAAAGTTTTATTGGAGTAGATGGTTTTGAAAGTGTCTGCCTTTTTCAATACAGATGCTCCCATATCCGAAGCCAATATATATTTAAATACTTCCCGTTTGGGCACAGCATCTACAAACTGTACATTAATTAATTTACGCTTGGCGACCTCGGCTTTCAACATGGGTTTTTGCATGCCTTCCCCAATTAATACTACTAAAGCATTGGTATGACGCAAAAGTTCTGCTGCTTCTATAAGCTGTATCAAGTGATTTGCTACGCCGTGGGCACCTACATAGGTAACTACAAACTTATCTGTCCATCCTTTATCATGGCGGAAAGAAGCAATCTCAAAGGTATGGAGCAATTCTTCAGACATGGAGAAATCAGCGGCATTAGGGATCATCAATACTTTATTGGCTGGCACTTTCTTTACATCAATCAGGTTTTGCCGGAAAGCAGGGGTAAGTGTATTCACTAGTACTGATTTTTTATAGATAAATTTCTCAAACCAATAAGCAAAGCGGATAATACTTTTATTAGTCAGCACACCAGTATCTATAGCAGACTCGGGCCATAGGTCCCGTACCTCAAACACCAAAGGAACAGCTTTTAGCCTAGATAATACATAGCCGGTAATGCCTACGAACAAAGGAGGAGAGGTTACCAATACTACATTATATGTTTTACGTGTATAAAACAACCCACAGATGATTCCAGAAAACACAAAAGAAAAATATGCCCAAAGCCTACCGGCAAAATTAGTGTTATAGGCTTCCGATACGTGGCAGCGATACACCATTATATTTTCATCATAGGTTTCTTTTACTATAAATTTACCTTTGTGCTTCTCCCGTTTTTTTCCGGTGTTGTAATGCACCATACCAGCGATCACAGTTACAGAGTGACCATTTTCTGCCCATACCCGGGCCATTTCGTTAAATCTGGAACCACCAGGATCGTCTTTCTCTAAAAAATACTGATGGATCAGTAGAATATGCATGTGGTAAAGTTACTCCGAAAAATAAAATAACACTAATTATTCCAATGGTTCACATCCACGAAACTGTTTGCTTGGTATAAACAAGAATTCATTTTTTCTTTCCAACTTCGCATTAAGTTGAATAATAACCTTATCAGCAGATTATTATATGTTTTTTGTTCTTTCCAAAACCTTATTTTACTTGCTCATGCCATTTACTTGGATTATGGGCTGCTTACTATATGCATTATTTACCAAGTCTGAAAAACGCCGCAAAATATTTTTGATAGTAACTGTGGCTATGTTATTTGTTTTCGGCAATAGTTTTCTGATTAATGAGCTTTTTCGTTTATGGGAAATTCCGGCTACGCCTATTGCTGCTATCGAAAAGCCCTACGATGTAGGAGTTGTGCTCACTGGCATTACTAGCATAGACCAGACTCCCAAAGACCGCGTATATTTTGAAAAAGGCGCTGACCGTATTATGCATGCATTGCAACTATATAAAATGGGTAAACTAAAACACATATTGATTACAGGCGGCTCTGGTAATCTGGTAGGGAACAAAGAAAGTGAGGCAGAAGAATTACAGCAAGTGCTGCTAATGAGTGGCGTACCGCAGCAAGATATTACCATCGAAAATAAATCCCGCAACACCAGAGAGAATGCGCTGTTTTCTGCAAATGTCTTGAAATCTAAATTTCCTGACCAATCCTACTTACTAATTACGTCAGCTTTTCATATGCGGCGTTCAAAGGGATGTTTTCAACAGGCAGGTGTACCAGTCACTGTATTCAGTACCGACTTTTATGCAAAACCCCGCAGGTATACGCCTAATTACATTATTATTCCTTCAGAAGGAGCTTTAGGCAAATGGTATGTGCTATGCCATGAAATTCTGGGGTATCTTACTTACAAAGTAATGGGCTATGCTTAATAATGGTGCCATCAAAATCTTTCTGTAACTATGTATATAAGCAGAATAATAGTTGTCGATCAGCAAATTAATGTTTCAAATGCAAACTTTTTACTCTTCAAGTATGCATTCATTTACATTTATGCATAAATTAACGGCCCAATAAAGTTTCTTTCTTCAACTATTAGTAACTTACTATTATAAACCAATTTAAACACAACAATGAAAGTAGGTATAGCAGCAGACCACGGCGGATTTGATTTAAAAGGAAAAATGGCCGCTTTTGTAGAGGAGCAAGGGTACACAATAGTTGATTATGGAGCGTACCATTACGACAAGCACGACGATTACCCAGATTTTGTGGTGCCGCTTGCCAAGGCTGTAGCCAGTGGAGAAGTAGACCGGGGCATTGCTATATGTGGTAGTGGCGTAGGGGCATCCATTGTAGCCAATAAAATTCCTGGGGCGCGGGCAGCCTTAATTACCGAAACATATTCTGCTCACCAAGGTGTAGAGCATGATGATATGAATATTATTTGCCTGGGTGGGCGGGTTATTGGATCTGTACTGGTAGAAGAGATTATAAAATCCTATTTAAAAGCCGCTTATACTGGAGAAGACCGCCATCAGCGTAGATTGAATAAAGTAATTGCTTTAGAATCAAAAGAAGAAACTATGAAAACAAATCCACTTGTTAATGTATATTCATTCAGACAAAGTATCTGGATGGATTTTATTCGCCGCGGCATATTGTCATCAGGCGAACTAAAAACGATGATTGCAGAGTATGGCCTGAAGGGAATTACATCGAATCCTTCCATTTTTGAAGAAGCTATTAATGGAAGCACAGATTATTCTACTGCCATTCAAGAACTGGTAAGGCAGAATAAAAACACCGATGAAATTTATGAAACCCTGGCTGTAGAAGACATCCAGAATGCATCGGATATGTTCCGTAACATTTATGAAGAAACTAATGCTATAGATGGGTACGTTAGCCTGGAAGTTTCGCCTTATTTAGCAAAAGACACCAATGGTACTATTACCGAAGGTAAAAAATTGTGGGCTGCTGTTAATCGCCCCAATGTAATGATTAAAGTGCCTGGCACACAAGAAGGCTTACCAGCCATACAGCAACTAATTAGCGAAGGCATTAACGTGAATGTTACCCTGCTTTTTGGTCTGGAACGCTACCGGGCTGTAGCCAATGCTTACATTACTGGTTTGGAACACCGCTTAAAAAATAAACAACCTCTTGATAATATAGCTTCTGTGGCCAGCTTCTTTCTGAGCCGGATAGATGTGATGATAGATCCGCAACTGGAAAAGATTGCAGCGGCAGGTGGGCCAAATGCAGCAGTAGCTAAATCTTTACTAGGCAAAGTAGCTATTGCCAATGCAAAAATGTCTTATCAGATATACAAAGAGCTATTTAACAGCCCACGTTTCCGCACACTGGCTGAGAAAGGAGCCCGTCCGCAACGTTTACTATGGGCAAGTACTGGCACCAAAAATCCAAACTATAGCCCTGTAATGTATATTGAACATCTGATTGGCCCAGATACAGTAAATACCGTTCCTCTGGAAACGTTGAAAGCCTACAACGCACAAGGCCAACCTGCTTCCCGCCTGGAAGAAGGATTGGAAGATGCCAAGAAGGTGCTTACTGACCTGGCTTCGCTAGGCATTGTTCTGGATGACATTACCGAAAAACTGGAAGTTGAAGGCGTAGAGAAATTTAATAAGCCTTTTGCTAAGCTGATGGAAGCTCTGGAAAATAAACGGAAAGAAGCACTTTCATCTGTAAAATAATTGTAGGATGTTTGACTGGTGAAAGAAAATTTCAATCATATATTTTCCTTCACCAGTCATTCTATAAATATTTTAGCTATGGATACAGCTCAACTTTTACAGGAACTTCAATCGTTCGGTAATGAGCATAACCGGGCTGGTATGAGCCGGTTTGGCATCAACACAGAAAACGCCTATGGTGTAAGTATACCTGTCATCCGGAATATAGCTAAGCACTATAAAAAGAATCATCTTTTAGCTATAGCGTTATGGCATTCAGGCGTACATGAAGCCCGCTTATTAGCTGTTTTTGTAGATGATCCAAAACAAGTAACAGAAAAGCAGATGGAAGCATGGGTAAAAAACTTTAATTCTTGGGATTTGTGTGATCAGGCCTGCGGAAATTTGTTTAGTAAAACGCCCTTTGCTTATCAGAAAGCAATAGAGTGGACATATCGGAATGAAGAATTTGTAAAGCGGGCAGGCTTTTCTATGATGGCTTACCTAGCCGTACATGACAAGAAGGCAGCTGATGAAATATTTTTGGAGCTTTTTCCACACATTGAACGCGAAGCGAAAGATAGCCGGAATTATGTAAAAAAATCGGTGAACTGGGCTTTGCGCCAGATTGGCAAACGAAACCCTGACTTATGTGCCGAGGCAATTGAACTGGCTAGCCGCATAAAAGAGCAACCTTTTCCTAGTGCCCGTTGGATAGCTTCTGATGCCTTACGGGAACTCCAGAAGAAAAGCTTAGTGGCTCAGCAATAAAAATAAGGGATCAGGCAGATAAAAATAAGCCAAGTAACCCTTCTCGTTTTTAGCAGATATTAATTAAATAATAGACACTTTTTAAAAGACTTAAACCCCTTAAAACATGCAATTGCAACAATACGAATTCGGGATGATTGGTTTGGGTGTGATGGGTAGAAATCTGCTGCTGAATATGGCAGATCATGGATTTTCGGTAGCTGGCTATAACCGCGACCCAAGTAAAGTAGCCGATCTGAAAACCGAAGCTGCAGGAAAAAATGTATTCGGCGCTTCCGATCTTAAAGAATTTGTACTGAAACTAAAACGGCCACGAGCAATCATGTTACTAGTTACAGCTGGTAAGGCAGTAGATATGGTAATCAATGAATTGCTGCCTATGTTACAGCCAGGCGATCTGGTAATAGATGGTGGCAATTCCTATTATGCAGATACCGACAGGCGTACACAGGAATTAACTGCCAAAGGTATTCACTTCTTAGGTGTGGGTGTTTCTGGTGGCGAGTCGGGTGCCCGTTTTGGTCCAAGTATGATGCCGGGAGGTTCACAGCAAGCGTATGAAGTAGTAAGACCAATTTTCGAATCTATTGCTGCTAAAGTTAATAATGAGCCTTGTGTAACATACCTTGGTCCTAGCTCTGCCGGACATTATGTAAAAATGGTGCACAATGGTATTGAATACGGTATTATGCAATTAATTTCAGAAGCGTACGATATTCTGAAAAGAGGAATTGGTTTAAGCAATGACGAACTGCACACTGTTTTTAAAGAGTGGAATGATGCAGAATTGAAATCTTTCCTCATAGAAATTACAGCCAATATATTCCTCCAGCCAGATGAGCAGAAAGAGGGCCGATTGGTAGACTATATCCTAGATAGTGCCAAACAAAAAGGTACTGGCAAGTGGACTTCCCAGTGCGGCATGGATTTAGGGGTGCCTTTGTCGATTATTGATGTGGCAGTAACTTCCAGGTATTTGTCTGCTTTAAAACAAGAACGGGTAGCTGCTGCTAAAACGTTGTCTGGACCCAAACCTTCGTTTAACCTGAATGGCGATAAACAAGCTGTAGTTAACCAGGTAAAAGATGCCTTGTATTTTGCTACCATTGGTGCCTATGCACAAGGAATGCATTTGCTGAAAGTAGCATCCGATACGTATGGCTATAACCTGAAATTAGATGATGTGGCCCGTATCTGGCGAGGCGGTTGCATTATTCGGGCTACTTTGCTGGAAGATATAACCAACGCATACAAGAAAAATCCTGATTTGGCTAATTTGTTGGTAGATCCATCTTTAGCAGCTGTAATTGCAGGCCGGCAAGATTCTACGCGCCAAATACTTGGGCTTGCCATTTCGGCAGGTATACCAGTTCCAGCGTTATCTACAGCTCTTGCCTATTTTGATGCCTACCGCACCAGCCGTTTACCTTCCAATTTAATACAGGCACAACGTGATAATTTTGGAGCTCATACCTATGAAAGAATAGACACAGAAGGTGTTTTCCATACACATTGGCAATAAATTTTACTATCTTTTACTAACCTAACAAAGTCTTTTAACTCTGTTAGGTTAGTAACACTGGCTATGTACGCTTGAACTAAAATCATACAATTATGCAATCTACAAGAAAACCAGGACCTACGGTCTTAGTCATATTTGGTGCAAAGGGTGACCTTACTATGCGGAAGCTGGCACCGGCTCTATATAATTTATATGTGGATGGATGGCTGCCTAAACAATTTGCTGTTATTGGAGTAAGCCATCACGATATATCGTATGACCAGTTTCTGGGATTAATGCACGATGGGCTTGACCAACATTCTCGTTCAGGTAAACCAGAAGATGGCCGCTGGACAGAATTTGCTAGTTTCTGGGAATACTTCCGGGCTGATTTCACCAACCAAGCTATGTACAGTAGCCTGGCTGAAAAATTAAATGCCTTTGATAAGCAGTGGGGTGTACGGGCCAACCGGATTTATTATCTATCAGTGGCTCCTCAATTCATAGAACCAATTACCATGAATTTGGGAAGTTCCGGTGTAGCCACCGACTCTGGCCGCGACCGTATTGTAGTAGAAAAACCTTTTGGAAGGGATTTGCAAACAGCTAAGGAGTTAAATCAACTGCTTTCTAGAACATTCAGCGAGTGCCAAATCTACCGCATTGATCATTACTTGGGTAAAGAAACAGTTCAGAATATTCTGGCTTTCCGTTTCGCCAACGCATTGTTTGAGCCTATCTGGAACCGTAATTATATAGATTATGTGCAGATTACCGTAGCCGAGCAAGTAGGCGTAGAGCACCGAGGTAATTATTACGATAAATCTGGCGCTTTGCGAGATATGATCCAGAACCACCTGCTGCAATTATTATGTATGATTGCTATGGAACCACCTGTTACCTTTGATGCGGACGAAATACGGAGCAAAAAGGTGGATGTGTTGCATGCCTTACGGAAATTTAGTAAAGAAGATATACATAAGTTTGCGGTACGCGGCCAGTATGGCAACGGCTGGATAGAAGGTAAGAAGGTAAAAGGTTACCGCGAAGAACAAGGAGTACATCCTACTTCTAACACCGAAACATATGCTGCCATTAAGTTCTTTATAGACAATTGGCGGTGGAATGGCGTGCCTTTTTACGTACGTACGGGTAAGCATATGCAAGGAAAATTCTCGGCCATTACCGTACAATTCCGCCCAGTTCCACATCAGACTTTTCCATCATCTGTTACTGAAAATTTACTCCCAAACCGCTTAACCCTACATATTCAGCCGGAAATGAGCATTAGACTAAGGTTCCAGGCAAAAAGGCCAGGTTTGAGTATGGTACTTAATCCAGTAGAAATGGTTTTTGATTATGGCGAATCATACTCTACCCAACATTCTCCGGAAGCCTATGAGACTTTGTTACTGGATGTAATGCTGGGAGACGCTACCTTATTTATGCGTGCCGATCAGGTGGAGGCTGCCTGGGCTGCTATTATGCCAATTTTAGAAGTTTGGGAATCTAGGCCATCGTTGGAGTTTCCGAATTATACAGCTGGTATGTGGGGCCCAGAAAATGCAGAAGCGTTAGTTGCCCGTGATGGACACAACTGGGCTATGGTAGCACCTTTAAATGGTAACAGCTCTAGTCATGGTACAAGTAATAGAAATGGTACAGAAGCCACAACGCCTAAAGAAAAGGAAAAAGCCAAGGTAAAAGCCTAAGCATATGATGCACATATTTTCAGATGCTGATAAACTCAATGAAGCTCTGGCACAATTTATTGTCTCTACAGCTAAAACAGCCGTAGCTGAAAAAGGCCGATTTACCTTTGCGATCACAGGTGGTTCGTCACCTAAAAAATTGTATGAATTGTTAGCCAAAGCCCCTTACAGAGATGAGTTGCCTTGGAAAAACATATATATCTTTTGGGGCGATGAACGCTTTGTACCGCAGGATGATGACCGCTATAATGCAAAAATGGCGTATGAAACAATATTAAATCATGTGCCCATTCCTAAAGATCAGATTTATCCAATGCCCTATTCAGATGTAGTGCCGCCAGAAGAAATTGCCAATCAATACGAGAGTGGGCTAAAAAACCATTTTGGAACTGCTGCACCAGAATTTGACTTTATTTTACTGGGCATGGGTGACGATGGCCACACAGCCTCACTATTTCCTTATACACCAGTATTGCAGGAGAAGAACCGCTGGGTAAGCGAAGTATACCACGAAGGTCAGCAGATGTACCGGATTACGCTAACAGCACCTTTAATAAACAAAGCAAAAAATATAGCTTTTCTTCTATTTGGGGCCAATAAAGCGCAAGTGTTATACAATGTAGTAGAAGGTGAATATCAACCTGAGCATTTGCCTACGCAACTAATCAAACCGGAGAAGGGAAACGTACACTGGTTTATTGATGAAGCAGCAGCAAGTAAGTTAACGCAGAGTCGCCAGGAAAATTAATATATTTGTGCTATGATGAAAGAGAAGATTCAAGCAATACAGCAGCAAATAGAATCATTTACTATAGAAAATGCTGCTCAGTTGGAGCAGTTCAGAATTGCATATGTAGGAAGAAAAGGGATAATAGCCGATTTGTTTGAAGGGTTAAAAGCAGTTCCGGCGGAAGACAAGCGGATGATGGGAGCTGAATTGAATAACCTGAAAAATTTTGCCCAGAATAAATTCAATGAATATTCGGCTTCTTTAGAAAATCAACACCTAAATGGAAAGGTACAAGCACCATTAGACCTGACACTGCCAACTATACCGGATGAACTTGGTGCTATACATCCCCTAACCATTGTCCGTAACCGCATTGTTGAGATATTTGAACGTATTGGCTTTAACTTATCCGAAGGTCCAGAGATTGAAGATGACTGGCATAACTTCACTGCCCTGAATTTTCCGCTTAACCATCCTGCCCGCGACATGCAGGATACGTTTTTCGTGGAAAAAAATCCGGATATAGCGCTACGAACACACACATCGTCTGTGCAGGTACGCTTGATGGAGCGGCAAAAGCCTCCGATCCGGTCTTTGATGCCAGGCCGAGTTTACCGCAATGAAGCTATTTCAGCCAGAGCACATTGTATTTTTCATCAGGTAGAAGGTTTGTATATAGATACCAATGTAGGATTTACTGATTTAAAGCAAACCTTATATCATTTCGTGAAGGAAATGTTTACGAAAGATACTAGGATACGCTTCCGGCCATCTTTCTTTCCGTTTACGGAACCTAGTGCAGAAATTGACATTTCTTGTCAGCTTTGCAAAGGTAAAGGATGCAACATCTGCAAATACAGTGGCTGGGTAGAAATAGGTGGTTCCGGTATGGTAGACCCCAATGTGCTAGAAAACTGCGGAATAGATTCTCAAACCTATACTGGATTCGCCTTTGGCATGGGCATAGAACGTATCACCATGCTTGCCTATCAGATAAAAGATCTACGTCTGTTTACCGAAAATGATATTCGTTTCTTAAAACAATTTAATCCATTGAGCTAAAATTAAAGCTGTTGTGATCGTTCATAACAGCTTTAATTTTAAACTGGCAATTTGCAAAAACAGCCATAGTCTATACAATACTTAATTGTATATAAACAAGTAAGATTTGACTCATTTCAATACGAAAAAAGTTGTTTTTTTTAGGTTAATTGCAGTTTAATCAATTGCTAATACTTAATAGCATCAACCAGCTTCACACGTTAGTTTTCATAGTAGGTTAAGATAATCAAGGTTTTAAATCAGAATTACAGATTTAAGGTATTTTATTTAAAGGTAAACTCAATTGGCAACATTCTTAGTGAACCAAAGATGACAAAATCTGTCAAATTATGTTTAAGCTTTGCTTATCGCCTTTAAGCTATAAACTATTACAGACTGGTCCCTTCCCAATAATTAGCGTGCTCAAACATAAAGTGTATGGAACTGTTACCTAACTATGCATAAATTTAATCCATCCTATTTTAACCGGGGCATGTCATCTATATCAAAAATATTGGCAGGACTGGTCATTTTTGCAGGTATGGCCGGTGCTGCGGGTTGGATTTTTGATATTTATTTTTTGCGCGGCATTATTTTAAATGCTTCCACTATGCGCATAAATACCGCTATCGGTTTTGTGCTATCAGGTGTATATGTATTGCATTTGCCTTCCCGTAAGATACTTTATAGATTGTTGGCATTAGTGGTTTGCCTACTTGGCTTTCTAACGCTTCTGGAACATATATTTGATTTAAGTTTGGGTATAGACGAGCTGCTATTCGTAGAAAGGGATTCAATTTCAGAAGATGGTAAGCCGGGAAGGATGTCTCCGAGCTCTGCGATGGCTTTTTTTCTTAGTGGTTTGATAGGTTTGTTTTATATGTTACCCAATCCGTTGTATAAAACATCTCAGTTTTTCTCTACCATTATATTTTTTATTGGGCTGGCACCCTGTATGGGCTATTTATTTGGCGAAAGCTTATTTGGTGGCGCCAATATCTATTCGCAAATGGCTCTCCCAACAGCGATAGGCTTTGTATGCTTGGGCTTGGGATTATTATTAAGCTTTCCTGAAAAAGGATATGTGGCTGTATTACATGGCAAATATATGGGTAATGCATTTGCTAGAATTATTTTTGTCTTGTCCACTATTGTTCCGGCTATTTTAAGTGGGATCTTTATTTTGCTGAATGAACATGGGTATACTGCCTCCTACCCTACTATTTTTCTGGTATGTATGGCCTACGCCCTTACTACTATTTTATTTACCTATAAGCATTTAACTAAAATAAATCAGTTAGATGCACAAAGGGTCCAGTTGCTAGCAGATGTGGAGGTTTCGAATAGGGAACTTGCGCATACCAATGCTGAACTGGCAGCAACGGTAGAAGAACTCTCATCAACGAATGAAGAGCTTACTGTAAGCAACGAGCAGCTTGAAATATTAAACAGCCGGTTACTGGAAGCTAATTATGAAATTGAGCGTTTATCGCACACAGCTATAGCTGCAAGCGAAAATAAATATAAGCACCTGACAGAAAGTATAAGTGATATATTTTTTGCGTTGGATCATAATTTACGGTTCATTTACTGGAACAAAGCCAGTGAAATTAATAGCGGAGGGCTAACAGCCGAACAAGTACTAGGCAAATCTCTAACTGATTTGTTTCCGGGAATGAAAGGCACCGATCCTGAAAAATGTTATCTGGAAGCACTTCGTACAGGCGAATTTCAACGATGTACTTTCGAATCATCTTACAGTAGTCAAACACTTAGTTATGAAGTAAGCGTGTATCCTTATGAAGATGGATTAACTGTTTTTATAAAAGATATTACGCAGAAAAAGCAGGCAGAAACACAACTCAGAGAATTGCAAAGCAGATTTGAGAGTATTATCAATTCTGCTATGGATGCCATCATCACTACCGATGAGCACAAAAACATTGTACTCTTCAACCAGGCAGCAGAAAATATGTTTGGATACCGTGCTGCTGACATTATCGGGAAGCCTATCCGTCAGCTTATACCACAATCTCTTTACCAACCGCATGCACAAGACAATGGTTTTGGGTATATTGCTTCTAGCAAAGATGATCCCAACAAAAACCTCTATGGTTTAAGGGCAGATGGCAATAATTTCCCAATCGAAGCTTCTGTATCTGATTTAAATCTGGGAGAAAAACAATATTCCACAATTATTATTAGAGATATAACTCTTAGAATAAAAGCAGAAAAACAAGAAAAGCAGCTAAACAACGAACTGATCAACCAGAACCAGCAGTTGCAACAGTTTGGGTATATAACTTCTCATAACCTACGTGCTCCCATTGCAAACATTTTAGGGTTAACGCAAATATTCAACACGCAAGATCTGGTAGACCCTATTAATCAAATAGCTATTGAGAATATTAGGAAAGCTACCATCAAGCTGGATGATATTATTAAAGATCTGAACGAAATTTTGGTTTATCAAAAAGCAATAAATACATCCAGGGAATGGATACGGCTGAAAGATGTGCTGAATGATATAAAAATATCAATTGCCCAACATATTGAGGATTCTAATGCACAGCTTACAACTAATTTCTCAAAGGTGGAGAAGCTTTATTCAGTAAAAAGCTATATCAATAGTATATTTCAGAATATGCTAACCAATGCTATAAAGTACCGGAAACCTGGCGTTGTTCCCAAGATATGTGTAAGTACTACGCTAGTAGAAGAATACATCTGCCTCTCGTTCAGCGACAACGGTTTAGGAATAGATCTGGAAAAAAATAAAGAAAAGATATTTGGTATGTACAAACGTTTTCATGTACATGTAGAAGGAAAAGGATTAGGCCTGCACTTAGTAAAAACGCAAGTAGAAGCGCTGAATGGCAAAATTGAAGTAGAAAGTGTCTTAGGCGAAGGTACTTGTTTCAAAATATTTTTGCCTTACGAACAACTTAATTAACCTAAAAATAACCGTTTAATTTTTGCTTTCCGGCCACTGCCAACTTCTATTACATACAAATCAGTTTTGTATTTGGATAAATCGTACTGTTTGCGGAACCAACCTTTTTTACTTACTACTTCATGGTGTATCAGGTTGCCGATAACATCATAAATTTTGATAAAAAATGTCTCTCCGCGTTTCATGGTAAAACTCAGAAAAAATTTCCTAGGCTGTACTACTTCAACATCAAATTCGATTGAATCAGATTCTATAAGTACTTCCGCCGTTAATATAGAGGTACGTACTGGTTCAGCAGAAGGCTGAGGTAAAAGTTCTGTATAGGCAGCTGAAGCTAAATGAACAGTAGCATTAATGGCAAAAGCCTTCTCAAGGGCTACTGTGCATATAATAGTATAAATAATAAGTGAGTTACATAGTATAGTCTTTCTCATGCCGTCTGCTACTGATTTAATCTGATAATAATATTTTCTTAGACTTAGTATACGTTTACCTACCTTCCTGGTTAAAGGTATATACATATAAAAACAAAAAAATTACAATTTTGTTAGAAAGTTTTAATGAATATGGACGAGCCCTCCCAGAAATGAAAATACAAAGGTTAATTACGATGTAGCTGGTAAATATATAGACTATTGTTGGAGAATAGAACTGCCTGTGTATCAAAAACAAGGACAAAATCAAATTTTAATTCACTTGGAAGTTGAATGAACCTGGATGTTAAGGTATAAAGGTTGAAAAAGTGGATAGCCTTTTTGTCTAAAAAGTATAATTCGTTCTGGTAAAATCCAAATTGAGTTAAACCCGAAAAGGGTAATACCTTTTTATAGTTACCAAAAATATCAAACACCAGAATACCTGATTGTACATCATTAATAAACAATAGATTTTGATATTCCCGCATGTAGTTAATGTTGTAATTACTGGCTAATAGAACTAACCCTAAAGGAACATTCAGAGATACTTTATGTGTAGAGGAATTAAGTTTCTTTAAGCTAAAATCAGATTCATCAAAAACCCATACCTGCCCATCTGAAGCTATGGTGGCTGCTCTGGCAAAGCCTACTTCATTAGCATTAAAATTAGCAGATTGCTTAGTATCTGCCAAGAATCGGTCAAGCAAAGAAAATCTTTGCAGATCCTTCTGAAACAAAAAAATCTGTATAGTGGGCCAGGCTTCTATGAGTGAAGCGCCTGCCACTTTTTGAGGGGAATATACATGGAGTAATTTTCCGGTAGAATCGTATTTCAGGACATTTCCTTGCTGATCACAAGTGAATAGATGGTTATATTGGTCAGCAGAAACACTAACAGGTTGCTTTATTTTAATCTCTTTTAGTAAAGATAACTTTTGTGCATCTACAGTAGTAGATAAGCTAATGATTCCTAATAGCCATACACATAGCTTAAGAGTAAACATCCCGTAATCTAAATAAGTATACAACTAGCTTTGACAAATAATCAGGTGGCTTGCAGAAAAATATGGGAATATATGTTAGTGAAAAGTAGCTAATTCCATTTGATTGCCATCAAAACAGCCATACGTGCAATGGTTAATCCACTCACCTAAATTAATATAATAACTATTCTTACTTACTGATAGATTTAACGGCAAATGTCGGTGCCCAAATATATAATAGTCATGGTGTTCTTTTGCTTCAATCTCTCTGGCATAGGTGTATAACCATTCTTCATCCCCCATAAATTTCTCTTCCCCTTTTGCATCACTTGCAATGCGGCTTCTTCTAGACCAGGCATTGGCTATGGCAATACCAGTGTTAGGATGGATACGGGCAAAAAGCCACTGACAGAGCTTACTGGCAAAAATTTTCTTCAACACTTTATAGGTATGGTCTCCGGGGCCCAGTCCATCTCCGTGACCTATTAAAAACTTACGTTGGCCAAGTATAAACTGCTTTGGTTTACGGAAGATAGGAATATTTAGCTCTTTCGTAAAATAATCAAACATCCACATGTCATGGTTTCCTGAAAAAAAGATGATGGGAATGCCAGAGTCTGTTAATTCAGCCAGCTTGCCTTGTAGCCGTATGTAGCCTTTCGGAATAGATTGCTTATACTCAAACCAGAAATCAAAAATATCCCCTACCAGGAAAATTACTTCAGCGGTAGGGCGAATATGTTCCAGCCATCGAATTATTTTTCTTTCACGTTGCAGGCTAACCTCTCTATTGGGCATACCCAAATGAAAGTCGGAGGCAAAATATGCTTTTTTACCATCCTGCAAAGGAATCGAAATGATGCCTTCGGCAGCAAGTAGTTTAGTAAACGTCAAAAGATTAGGTAAAAATGAATAACAACAGCAAATATAAACCTTCTACCAGAACTATTCCTATCTCTACTAAGATGCTATTTTAATCTAAATAGGAATAGATAATTACATAAAGGTTACAATTGATCTTCTACTAGAAACAGGACCAGTTCTTTAGGGCCATGAGCTCCCAGGACAAGCGTTTTCTCTATATCTGCTGTACGGCTTGGGCCTGCAATCATGGAAATCATAGAGGGCATTCTCTCAGAATATTTTTCCTGTAAAAATTGCAAACTATCTTTTATATCTAAAAGGAGTTGAGAAGTATAGGCTACTACCATATGTACAGGAGGATAAATAGTGAGCCGCCTACCTGCCAGTTGCCTGGAAGATACCATTATTCCACCAGTACGGGCAATTAAGCATTCGCATAAAGTAAGGCCTGCCTCTACGCTAGTAAAATTACGGTCGTCTATTTTGTGGGGAATATTTTCTTGATTTAATATATGTTTTAAAGGGTCTTCCCAGGCATATACCTCTGTAATACTTTTCTTTTGCATTACCTCCCGTAGTTGTTCCAAGAAGTGATTGTTATTTTCGCAGAAATAAAATTCACCTTTATTCTTAATAAAAGTCTGCGCAAAAAGAATCGAAGGTTCTTCTGAGGTTTGAGAATAAATAGAAGCAGAGAAATCAGGTTTAGGTACGTGTTTATCTGTAGGCGTTTGTAGGGCAGCCCTGATTCTATTCAAAATATTTTCTCTGGATTGGGATGATGGCATAGAACGAATAACTACTAAGAATGTACGTGGTTATAATAACCAAAATTACTGAAAATATCTGAGTTACTTCTTAGACAACTATAATGCTTTGTTGAATGTAATCTGGTGATAATTACCTGCAAGATTCATTCAAAAAAAATACCTGCCAAAAAGTTTGCTTTGGCAGGTATTTATATAAGTCACATGGAATACTGCTATTTATTTAAGGCCTTCTGTATCTCCTTTAATGTATTGCTCAGGAGTTGGGTTGGGCGTTGGTGGCGCAGGCATGTTTTCTACATTTTCTTCAGCCAACCTGTCGGTATCTTTTCCTAGATTAGTAGCAGCCCGACCATTGGTATATGCCTCATACGTTGTTTGCGTATTGAAAGGCCTTTTACCAATTAGCCGCTCTAAATCAGATTGAAACAGAATTTCCTTCTTCAATAGTTCTTGCGCAATAATTTCCAGTTCCCGCCGCTTTTCGTTCAACAATTGCTTGGTCCGCTCAAAAGCAGTGCTGATAATATTGCGTACTTCTTCATCTATTGTTTTAGCAGTAGCTTCTGAATAAGGTTTAGTAAAGTTATATTCTGACTGTTTGGAGTCGTAGAATGAAACATTACCAATCTTATCATTCATTCCATACATCGTTACCATTCCATAGGCCATTTTTGTAATTCTTTCCAGATCACTCAATGCGCCAGTAGAAATCTTATTAAAAACAATATCTTCTGCAGCACGTCCACCCAATGTCATACACATTTCATCAAATAATTGCTCAGTTGTGTATAGGAACTGTTCACGTGGTAAGTACTGCGCATAGCCCAACGCAGCCACACCCCGCGGAACAATACTTACTTTTACTAAAGGATCAGCATGCTCTAAAAACCAACCGGCTACTGCGTGCCCTGCTTCATGGTAAGCCACTGTTTTCTTCTCTTCCGGAAGTATAATTTTATTCTTTTTCTCCAAACCACCAATTACTCTATCTACGGCATCCTGGAAATCCTGCATATCCACTGATACCTTATTACGGCGGGCTGCAATCAAGGCAGCTTCGTTACATACGTTAGCAATTTCAGCGCCGGCAAATCCAGGCGTTTGAGCAGCTAGTTTTTTGGCATCTACATCACTAGCCAGTTTAATAGGCTTTAAGTGCACTTTAAAAATGGCTTCCCTACCTACAATATCTGGTTTGTCAATGCTAATCTGACGGTCGAAACGGCCTGGGCGCATTAAAGCAGAGTCCAGTACATCTGGGCGGTTAGTAGCAGCCAGGATAATCACACCTGAATCAGTAGCAAAACCATCCATTTCTACCAGTAAGGAGTTTAAGGTATTTTCACGTTCATCGTTAGAACCCGGCATAGAGCCACGGCCTCTGGAACGTCCAATGGCATCAATCTCATCAATAAATACAATACAAGGCGCTTTTTCTTTTGCTTGTTTGAATAAGTCTCTTACACGGGCAGCTCCTACCCCAACAAACATCTCCACGAAGTCAGAACCAGATAAAGAGAAGAAAGGAACGCCTGCTTCTCCAGCCACTGCTTTAGCTAATAAAGTTTTACCAGTACCTGGCGAACCTACCAGTAAAGCGCCTTTCGGAATTTTACCACCTAGATTAGTGAATTTGGATGGATTCTTTAAAAACTCTACAATCTCTTGAATCTCATATTTTGCTTCATCCAAACCAGCTACATCATTGAATGTGATTTTTACCTTATTTTCAGCATCAAATAATGCAGCTTTGGATTTGCCGATATTGAAAATTTGTCCGCCGGGTCCGCCGGTAGTAACACGGCGCATTAATAACCACAAACCAAAGAACATTAAGATCAGAATACCCCAGTTGAGTAAGAAGCTATAGATATCTGAACGTTGCTCTACTTTATACCCAATTCTTTCCTCTTCAGGTAGATTTTTCTGTATGGCATCAAAATCGTTTTTAAAAGATTCAGCAGAGATGATAGAGAACCGGTAATGTGGCCCCTGATATACAGAAAATGGTCCACGGCTAGCTAATTCTTCTTTGTATTTGGCATTTTCTACTGCTTCCCGCTTTAAGGTAACTTCTACTGCTTTTTCATTAATAATAGCTATTTCTTCTACATCGTTACTCTTGAGCATATTCTCAAACCTCTTCTGTGTAATCTCGATAGTAGAAGTGCTTCTATTAAAGTACGTAACCCCTAAGATCAATATGAGCAATCCGGCAATCAACCAAACCTGATAACCGGGTCTTTGGGGCGGCTTTGGAAGAAGCTTCTTTTTGTTGTTTTTACTACTGTTGTTTTCCGACATCGTTTATTTATAAATCAAATGAAAATTTTAATTATAACTACCTCTGAACAATGATAACAGAAAAATTTCATGCAATGTTTCTGTTATCAAATATTTCTATACCCGCTGAGTGTCATCTACATGCGTAACGATGGCATCTCCCCATAATTCTTCTAAAGCATAAAAAGCCCGGCGATCTTTTTTAAATACATGGGCTACCACGTCTACATAGTCCAGCAAAATCCATTCTTTGTGCTCTTTGCCTTCTTTATGCCAAGGGTCCTGCTGACTAGACTTATATATTTCTTCCTCTATTGAATCAGTAATAGCATCTACTTGTGTATCCGAATTACCAGAACAGATAATAAAATAATCTGCTACTGCATTCTTTATGTGTTTTAAGTTCAGGACTACAATATCTACAGCTTTTTTCTCCTGCATTCCTTTCACTACTAATTCAGTTAGTTTATCAGAGTCTGTACTCTGCATATGTATTAGCTCTTTGGTTATTGCCATTATGTTTTGTTAAGTTGCACTTATTTTACAAAAATAAAAAAATACTTGTACAATATTCCGCCCAATACTTTATTTGTCGGCAGAAATATCGTTTATCTGCCAAGCTGTCATTCCACCAATGACATTGCTACCTCTTTATCCAGAGATACAAACGTGACAGAAGGCACTACGGTTATTACTAGTAACCAAACAGCGGGCCGGGGTCAGCGGGGAAATTCCTGGGAGGCTGAACCTGGGAAAAACCTTACTTTTTCAGTTGTTCTCAAGCCTTCTTTTTTGCAGGCATCTGAGCATTTCCAATTAAATATGGTTGTTTCTACTGCTTGCCATTCCTTTCTTTCTCAACATCTTCCAGGAGATGTTTCTATTAAGTGGCCTAATGATTTATATTTTGGGCATAAAAAATTAGGTGGCATACTGATAGAAAGTGTTATCAAAAACAACCGCCTCCAAGAAGCTGTTATTGGCATTGGTATAAATGTAAACCAGGAACAGTTTTCCGAGCACAAAGCGACTTCTATGAAGCTTATTAGTAGAGTCGAATACAACCTGGAAAAATTGTTACCGCAACTGCTTACTTCTCTTGAACAGTATTACTTAAGATTAAAAGCAAGGGACCTATCTTATATACAAAATAATTACCTGAAAAATTTATATTTCTATCAAAAAAAACGAACATTCAGAACAGATCGTATTTTTGAGGGCACAATTACCGGAATAGACGACATAGGCAGGCTTTTGGTAGATATAGAGGGAAACATCCATAGCTTTTCTTTTAAAGAGATAAAGTTTTTATAATAAATCTTCTAAAACCCGCATTTCGTGTAAACATAGTCTATCGTTTTCTGGTTGTTTGATTCACGTTACTCAACTCACTATTTTTCAGATTTATAGACGCATATTTTTATATTTACCTGCTAATTATTTACCTTTGCTATCAATAAAAAATATAATTCCATGATTGACACGCACGTAAAGTACAAAGTAAAAGATATTTCTTTAGCCGAATGGGGCCGGAAAGAGATCCATCTGGCAGAAGCAGAAATGCCTGGTTTGATGGCCCTACGGAAGGAATTTGGCGCTTCTAAACCATTAAAAGGTGCCCGTATTGCCGGTTGCTTGCACATGACTATCCAGACAGCCGTTCTCATCGAAACCCTTATTGAACTGGGTGCAGAGGTTACCTGGTCTTCATGCAATATATTCTCCACACAAGACCATGCAGCAGCAGCTATCGCAGCAGCAGGTATCTCTGTATATGCCTGGAAAGGAATGAATGAAGAAGAGTTTAACTGGTGTATTGAGCAGACCTTGTTCTTTGGTGAAGACAGACAACCATTGAATATGATCCTGGACGATGGTGGCGACTTAACGAACATGGTATTAGATAAATATCCTGAGTTGATTGCTGGCGTAAAAGGTTTATCTGAAGAAACGACAACTGGGGTACACCGTTTATACGAGCGTATGAAAAAAGGCACATTGCCAATGCCGGCTATTAATGTAAACGATTCTGTAACCAAGTCTAAATTCGATAATTTATATGGTTGTAAAGAATCATGTGTAGATGCTATCCGCCGCGCTACAGATGTAATGATGGCCGGTAAAGTGGCTGTTGTAGCTGGGTTTGGTGATGTAGGAAAAGGTTCTGCCAAATCGTTAAGAGGTGCCGGTGCAAGGGTAATTGTTACAGAAATAGATCCTATCTGTGCTTTACAAGCAGCCATGGAAGGTTTCCAGGTATTGAAGATGGATAATGCCGCTAAAATTGGTGATATATTCGTAACAGCCACCGGTAACAAAGACATTATTACTGAACGTCATTTCCGGATGATGAAAGACAAGGCCATTGTTTGTAACATTGGACACTTCGATACCGAAATTGATATGGCGTGGTTGAACAAAAACTATGGCAAAACCAAAGTAGAAATAAAGCCACAAGTAGATAAATACACCATTGATGGGAAAGAAATACTTGTGTTAGCGGAAGGCCGTTTAGTAAACTTAGGTTGTGCTACTGGTCACCCTTCTTTTGTTATGTCTAACTCATTTACTAACCAGACACTGGCACAAATAGAGCTTTGGACAAATGGAGACAAATACGAAAATAAAGTATATACTTTGCCTAAACATCTGGACGAAAAAGTAGCCCGCTTACACCTGGAAAAAATTGGTGTAGAATTGGATAGCTTAACAACAGATCAGGCAGAATATATTGGCGTTGATCAAGAAGGTCCTTTTAAATCTGACTTATACAGATATTAATTAGCTTATTTTTCCGACTATTTATAAAAAACTTCCCCTATCGGGAAGTTTTTTTAGTTTTGTGTCTATATGAATATTGCCTTTTTATGTACTTCTGCCAGTTGGGGCGGGTTAGAAATGAATATAATTCGTTTGGCCCGCAGAATGCAGGACCGCGGACATACCATATTTCTTTTCACCCATGCAGGCACACCTTATCACCTAAAGGCACAAACGTATCAATTTACATGCGAAATACTGGAGGTAAAACACCCCTATCTTTCTATAGCAGCAGCTAAGCAGTTAGCTAAGCTATTAACTCAATATCAAACACAGTTTATATTTTTCTCTTATGCAAAGGATAATTATGTATGTAGCTATGCGAAATTTTTCTTCAAAAGAGATCTAAAAGTACTGTATCTTCAACAAATGGAGCTGGGGATCAACAAAAAAGGTCCCTTGCAAACATTTATATATCAGCAACTAGATGCCTGGATTACTCCCCTGAATAAGCTGGAGAAACAGGTGTTAGCAAGAACATATATGTCTCCAGGCAAAATTAGGGTAATTCCCTTAGGTATAGATACAGAACGGTTTGCAGAGTACATGGGCACTAAGGAAGAAGCCAGAAAGCAACTAGGCTTACCTACAGGTGCTTTTGTAGCAGGCATTCTGGGAAGAATAGATCCGGATAAAGGACAGGAATACCTACTAAAGGCGTTGCCCTTACTGCTGAAAAGGAACAAAGAAATACATGTATTACTTATGGGGGAAGAAAGCAGAGGTGATACACGAAAATATCCACAATATCTGCAAAATTTGGTGCAAGAATTGAATATAGAAAAATTTGTACATTTCCGGCCATTTACGGAGCAAACTGAAATAGCTTTTGCAGCTCTGAATGTATTTATTATGGCCTCCATAGGCGAAACATATGGAATGGTAACTGTAGAGGCTATGGCATCGGGCGTACCAGTAATTGGAACAAGTAGTGGTGGCACCCCAGAATTATTACATTTCGGCAAGGCAGGTTTATTGGTTCCACCTAAAGATCCCGAGGCATTGGCACTGGCTATCGAAAAATTGATGAGTAACAAGTTGCTTTGGGAAGAGATGCGCACGGCCGCTTCTCAGAGAGCTATTGCAAAATATAATTATCAGCTACAATGCCGCTTAGTAGAGCAACTACTGGAAGAAATAGATAAATAATATTTTTAAAGAGACACGAACGAGTAACGTATAAAAATTTATCGGGCTATACGCTCAGCTTTTAACATATCCGAATGAAAGACCTGTTAGTGATAATACCCACTTTTAATGAAATAGAAAATATTGAAGCTATTATTCGCAAAGTGCTTTCGTTAGCTATTGCCTTCGATATTCTTATTGTAGACGATGGTTCGCCCGACGGAACAGCCATGAAGGTGAAGGAACTACAAGTAGAATTTCCTGATCGGTTATATTTAGAAGAACGGTCAGGCAAACAAGGATTGGGTACGGCTTATATACATGGATTTAAGTATGGATTAAGAAATGGATACACCTATCTTTTTGAAATGGATGCTGACTTCTCACACAATCCGGAAGATCTTATACGTTTGTATGAAGCCTGTTCTATTCAAGGATATGATCTGGCTATAGGTTCCCGCTACGTGCAAGGTGTAAATGTGGTAAACTGGCCCATGAATCGCGTTTTAATGTCATATTTTGCCAGTAAATATGTTCAGTTTATCACGGGTATGCCCATCTACGATACCACAGCCGGGTTTAAATGTTATCACCGAAATATATTAGAGGTGATTGATCTAGATAAGATCAAATTTGTAGGCTATGCTTTTCAAATAGAAATGAAGTTTACCGTCTGGAAATTTAATTTTAAAATAATTGAAGTACCCATCATTTTCACTGACCGTACTAAAGGACAATCTAAAATGTCGAAGGGTATTTTTAAAGAAGCTGTATTAGGAGTAATCCAGATGAAGGTCAGCAGCTTTTTCAGAACATACAATAATCCCCATACCTATTCAGCAACAAACGTTGCGCAACTAATGAAGCATTAATCAGTTTAGTGCAGCGTATAAAGTAAGGGTATTAAGTGTTTTTCTTTAAAGAATCGCGTGCATCTTTTGGGGCAATATCCACATCCGAAAGTAGATATACATTGAAAGTAGTCCCTTGTCCAACTTCACTTTCTACTTCTATTTTTCCTTTATTGTTATCAATGATACGCTTTACTACATACAAACCTATTCCAGTGCCCTGTATATGGGTATGAACCCGGTGGAACATTGCAAAAAGTTTGTCTTTCTGATCGGCGCGTATACCTAATCCATTGTCTTGTACAGACAAAATTGTATACGGCCCCTCTTTGCGCGTTTTCAAATGAATATGAAGCTGCCTTTCTGGTGAACGGTATTTAATAGCATTTACGAGCAAATTATAGACAATACTTCGTAGGTTTTTGCGGGCAAAATGGATATTGCGTACCTGCGCATCAAGTGTAATGGTAGCGTTCGATTCTGAAATCAATTGCCCAATATCTGTTTGTACGTGTTCTACTAGGTCACTGAAATCGAGTGTTTCGCTGCCTTCTGCAAAGTCTTTGTCAATGCTAATAATCTGTGTAAGGTCGTTAATAGTGCTTTTAAAGCGGTTTACTGCTTTTTGCATCATATTAAACATAGTTTGCTCCTCAGCATCCAGTTTATTTTCAAGAGACTTGGATAGCAACGTGACTAAACCTTCTAAATTAGCAATAGGGGAACGCAGGTCATGTGAAGCTGTATAAATAAAATTGTCCAGGTCGGTATTTACTTTTTTTAGCTGTTCATTAGCATGTGTCAGTTCTTTCAGTTGGTCAGCAATAGTAGATGCTGGTGTGCTGTAAGAAGTGTTTGTTAGCTGAGGCGTTGTAGATGATTTGCAAATAATACCGTCTATTTCTCCCGAAAAAAGAAAGAAAGGATAGATTGTATAATGTAGCGTAACCGCATCATTCCCCAGTAGTGCCTGAACAGATTTATTCTCAGCTGCTTTACCGGATTTGAGTACTTCCATGACATCAGCCACAAAAGCAGGTATTTTACCAAAAATACCCATTACAGTACTTTCACCAGTTGTTTTGTATAATTCCTCAATAGCTTTATTGTAGCCCAGCAGCGTTAAATTTTTGTCTTTCCAAAAAATAAACTCTGAAGTTTGATTGGCTAATGTATAAAGAGCTTGAAAAGTAGATTGCTGATGCAAACTTGACTCCAATTCTTTTATTCTCTGGCGTAAATAAATGATTTCTTCTTCATTACTTGAAAAGGATAAAGAATTGAGTTTGTCAATCATTGAGAATTAGCTTTTAAATTGAAATTAATCCCATCCACCGGATTTTGACAAATTATTTATTTTTTGTGAATGTATTATATTCCGGTGAGAAACTCCAATACGGCAACAAATCCTGGTTCAGTCTAATCAAATATTCCTGTGTATTCTCTGCTACTATGGGAAGGTATTTTATACTTTTTTTTCAACTGCTTAGGAACTGTAGGAGTATATCACCCTATGCTAGAGTTTATACGGAATTAAAACAATTTTGGATAATATTCCAAGGACTCATTATATGCAGGCGTTTGGCCGCTGGCTATAGTATATATCCGTTCATGCGTTTCACGGGCAGCCCTTACCAAAGGTTCATAGGGCCTGTTGCATACATCCAGAAAACCAATATTGTAATTCTCCCCATCGCCTCGTCCCAAAGCCGATTGATCGTACTGCGTAAAATAATGAGTCCCTACACAAAACGGATTAGCAGCAGCATCTTCTACATAAATCCTATATGCTTGCCCTCGGGCATACTGGTCTTTTACATGGCCAATTCCGGTAGCCGGTAACCCTACATCTAATGCGCCGAAATGAAATTCTCCAATCATAACAGGTAGCGCCAATACGTCATTAATTGCTTTAATTTCGTTGGCAGGAATTTTTTCGCGGTAGCAGTTCATACTAAATACATCGAAGTTCTTCATCCCTTTTTGTGCCCATGCTGGTGGCACTGTATGGTAACGTGCGCCTAAGTTCATATGGTTAGCATCTACTTTTTTACAAGCACTTGTTAATACATTGAAAAACCGGTCTACCATCAGTTCGCTAAAGGCTTCCATATCTTTCAATGCAGCATCCGGTAATCTGGTTTTCCAAGTACCAACAGCAATATTTTCGAAAGTTGTTGTAATGCTCCATGCCTGCGAAAGGGCTTCGTTAGTTTGATATTTTTGTTGTAAGAACTGAGCAAGTGATTTGCGTGTTTCACATTCTGGCGTATTGTAGAGCATCCCTACCGCAGGTAGTTCTGAAGAAAAGCCCCATGTAGGCTCATTCATCAAAAAATACCCAATTAAGGCTGGGTCATCTACAGTATCTTTCAACTGCTCTGCATAGGTATCAGCATCTTTTTCGTAATCTGGATGAAACACATCCGGAAAATCGCGATATATTTTTTTGGTATTGGCTAAATTAAAGCTCAATGGGCGTACATACGGCACACCTGCTTTGCTGGCAATTTTCCATTCCGACCAATTACCAACAGTGTTAAATCCACACCGTCGCATCTCCGATAAAGCGATTTCTGCCCAGCTCTCGTGCCACTCATCTGGTCCAAATGCCCGGATAAAGTTAGCAGCCAGGTAATTAACACTTTTGCTATCCGTAGAAAATATGGGTTTGTATAAACTTTCAGGATCTGGCAGCCATTTCAACGCCTGCAATAAACCCTCAATAGTTGCTTCCGTATCTACCCGCACGCAATCTAGTCCTGCCGACCAGAAGGCATAGCCATCTGGATCTACCAGCCACCATCGTTGTCCATCGTGTTTTTTTGTAAAAAAGCCTGTCTTGTCAAATTGCTTTTCTGTCCAGCCACCCCATTTTGAAAAATTTTGCGGCCATAGATACCTATCTGCATAATCTAGTTGTTTATCTAATCGGGCAGACACTTCAGCTAGGTTACGGCTTTTTTCAGGCCAGTCGTGCAGGGTACTTTGCCCGATTTCATCTAATAAAGGTCCTTTAGGTAGAATTAGTTTAGTAAGCTTGGATACAGTATCGTTGGTTGCTGTAAAATCGGTTAAGCACCATCTGGCCGGGCGGCCACCATTCCGGTGAATCGTAAGCAGCATACGGTTTACATTTTGTAAATCTACCCGGTCACCCAAGCATAATGGATTTAACCATGCTCCTTCTCTATCCATTTTCCACCTGTTTTGGTCTACCCAGCTAGTTTGCAGCCGTATGCGGGCCGAACATTGGTTAAGTAATTTAAACTGCAACTGAAAGGCAGGCCCATTCTCACCTTCCTGCAGAGACAAAATAAAGTTAGTCGTATGTTTGCCATCCAGCAACATATCAGCAGTAAGCATCTTAAAATTAGCTAGCGCTCCTTTTTCAAAAGTATATACCAGCCCATCGCCAATTTCTCTGCCTTCATACCAAGTAGCCGTTTTTATAGGTGTTTTTCCTTTCTGCATATTGATTTTACCCAGAAACTGACTTGGCTTAAGCATCAGACCTTTGAAATCAGCAGCAGTGGCAGACGTATAAAGGAGGAAACCTGCACCTGTGAGCGCAGTATTTTGCAGAAATTTGCGTCGCTTCATAAGAAAGTATAGCTAAGCGTGTAAATAGAAACTAAGCGTTGCTATAAAAATATGAAATTTTAAAGAAACAATGTAATACGGATTGTAAAAGCTCAGAAAGTTGAAAATATCCCTCAAAAGTTTATGGAAGGTAGGAAGACAAATGCTAAATCTACACTGAAAGATATTTGAGTTTATAAGTAAAATTTTTTCTGGGATATATAGTGTTCCACTCTTTCGGGCACCAGGTATTTAACTGATTTATATTCTCGGATCCGGTTGCGGATGTAAGTAGCTGAAATGTCCAGCAGCGGAGCTTCTACTACCGTAACTTTCGGATGATGCAGTAAATCGGTTTTTACAGACCCTGGCCTGGGATACACATACAAACCAAAATACTCCAAGATTTTATCTGCATTTTTCCAGCGCATGAACTGATCCAGGTTGTCTTCCCCAATAATTAGCCTGAATGTATGCTGCGGATGCTTCTCCTGTAATACAGTTAATGTATCTATAGTATAACTTGGCTTGGGCATATGGAATTCTATGTCAATAGCTTTCAGTTTCGGATTGTCGCTAATAGCCATCTCTACCATGTCTAGCCGGTCAAACTCATGGAGCAGAGTTTTGCTTTTTTTAAAAGGATTTTGCGGAGAAACAACAAACCAGACTGCGTTTAAGTCCACATTCTCAGCCATTATATTGGCAATAATCAAGTGCCCGATATGAATCGGATTAAAAGAGCCGAAGAATAAACCGATCTTCATGTTTGGAGAGGCTATTATATAAATAAACCCTAAAGAGTATACTAGCGATATACTCTTTAGGGTTTGAGGGAATTATTGTCTATTTTCTAAGGAATCCATCCACTAGTTGCTGGGCTTTTAACAGGGTTGTTTCCAGATCTTCGTTTACTAAGGTTACATCAAACTGGTTTTCGAAAGACATTTCAAACTTCACTTTAAAAAGCCTTTTGGATATGCTATCATCAGAATCGGTGCCGCGGGCTCTTAAGCGTTGCTCAAGCATTTCAAGCGAAGGTACTTTCACAAAAATAGCGAGTGCGCGGTCTCCATAATATTTTTTTAGGCTTAGTCCACCTTTTACATCTACATCAAACAGCACATGTTTTCTCTGACTCCATACGCGTTCAATCTCCGATTTAAGTGTTCCATAAAAAGCACCTACATATACCTGCTCCCACTCGACAAATTCATTATTGTCTATTTTTTGCTTGAATTCTTCAGGCGTGAGAAAATAATAATCTTTTCCATTTACTTCATTTCTACCCCGTTTGTCGCGGGTGCAGGCTGAAATAGAAAAACCCAGGTTTGGATTAGTGGCCAATAAGTGTTTAACAATCGTTGTTTTTCCGGAACCGGAAGGAGCTGAGAAAATAATAAGCTTTCCTACAAAAGACATGTAAAAATTATTTTGAATGACAAATCAGGAATATAGGTTGAACAAAAAACGATAGTACAACTCATAATCGGGTATTCAAAATATATTATGCTACCGGCGAATTAATTTTGACCTTGATAGCATCAATTACTTCAGTAGGTACACTTTTTCTTTCGATCTTATCACACAAAATCTGACGGATGGTTACTTCTAGGTTGTAGTTTTCAATGCATGGCAGACACTTATCAATATTCTGGTTAAAATGTTCTAATTGTTCATAACTTGCTTCGTTATCCAGAATCATCTGAATAGCTCTCATACATTCATGACGGTTTTTACAATCTTGATGGGGGTACTGGGATTTCTCTTTGACCGGTAGAGTCTGAAACACCTTTTTATCGGTTGACATAGTAGTGAATGTTATATTGGTTGAATCGGTTAAATATTATATATCTATATATCTTCTTCGTTTGAATGAGTAGTTCCGTCTTCATTATAGCCCATGCTTTTGGCATAGACTTTGAGTTTTTCTTTCAGCAAGTTCCGGGCTCTGTGTAACCTGGATCTAACTGTACCAATAGGTATATCCAGAATTTTTGCCATTTCCTCGTAGGTAAATCCTTCTATATCGCAGAGAATAATTACTGTCCGGAAGTCTACCGCCAGCGAGTTTAGTGCATTGGCTACTTCATCGCCTATCATTTCCTGCACTGCATCTACACGTAGATCGGTGGTGATATTGTCGGCTTCAGCTTCTTCAGAATTATAAAAAGTTTCTACCTCTTGATAATCTACTTTTGCCGGTTCTTTGCTTTTTTTCCGGTAATCGTTTATGAAGCTGTTTTTTAATATCCGGAACAACCATGCTTTTGCGTTAGTTCCTTTTTGGAAGGAAGTTATAAAGCGAAAAGCTTTCAGATATGTATCTTGTACCAAATCTTTTGCTTCATCTTCGTCCATTGTCAACCTGAAAGCAAAGTTGTACATGGAGTTAATATGCGGCATAAACTCCTGATCGAAGATCTTATATTTCTCTCTTTCTGTATAGTTTTGAGCTGGAAGGTCTGACATAGGCGGTAATGATATGTAAGTAATATTACAATATTATACTAAATTTTTTTCCGATATACGTATATACGGCAAATTATTTAACTCAATCGTTAAATACTAGCTTTAATATAAGCTAGTATACACCAAATTGTTTTTTGACTCGCCATTTCGTTTATTAGTCCTATAAAACATGCAAATTATACGCTTGTTTATTAATTTTAAGTTGTTGATCCCTTCTGATGGAAATTTCTGCTATTGTTATTACTAAAAATGAATCGGCTAATATTGTAGCTTGCTTGCAATCCTTAATCTGGGTAGACGAAGTAATACTAGTGGATAGTGGGAGCACAGATAATACCTTAGAACTTGCTGCTCAGTTTGTGAATGTAACCATACTTACCTCTACATGGCTGGGCTACTCTGGAACTAAACGGGTGGCCGTTAAACACACAAATTATGACTGGGTGCTTTGGATAGATGCAGACGAAATTTTGTCGTCAGAGTTACAGCAGGAATTAGAGAGCCTTGCTTTAAAACATACTCAGGCTGTAGCCTATCATATGCCACGGAAAACTTTTTTCATGGGGGAATGGGTAAAATATACAGGCTGGTATCCTGGGCGAGTAATCAGGCTTTTTAATAAACACCATTGCGATTTCAATAATAATATACTACATGAGGGCATTGTTGTGAAGGAAGGAGCACGGGTAGATGGTTTGAAGCATGACATATTGCACTATAGCTATACCTCCTTGTATCAATACTTTCATAAAATGAATGCCTATGGTAAGTACGGGGCAGAAGAATTGCAAAGGAGAGGGAAGAAATTTCATGCTTTTCAGCTGGTCCTTAATCCATTTACTAGTTTTATTAAATTTTATTTTTTCAAAAAAGGATTTAAAGACGGAAAGAAAGGGTTGATTATTTCGATTGGTAGTGCCTTTTCTAACTTTATCAAGTATACCAATTTTTATTACCTGCAAAAAAAGCCCTGATTGACTTTAACATGAGTGATGTACAAATTGTCATTAGCCGGACCGATAATATAGGCGATGTAGTGCTTAGCCTTCCTCTTGCAGGTTTTCTGAAAAGGCAGATGCCACAGGCTAAAATTTTTTTTATTGGAAAGAGCTATACCCGCCCTGTAATAGAAAGCTGCCAATATGTAGATGAATTTCTGGATAGGGATAAAATTTTACAAGAGCCTGCCTTGCTATCTCAGCTAAAAGCCGATACCATAATTTATGTATTTCCGGATAAAGACATGGCTAAAGCAGGGAAAAATGCGGGTATTTCGGTACGGGTAGGCACAAGCCACCGGGCATTCCATTGGCTGTATTGTAACAAGTTGATAAACCTGGGACGGAAAAATTCCGACCTACATGAAGCCCAACTGAATTTTAAATTGCTGCATCCATTAGGTATTGACTATGTTCCAGAACTTACAGATATTCCTTTGTTATATGGAATGAATCCCAAACAGGTTGCTTTGCCCAATGAGATCGAAAACAAGTTAACAACAGGAAAGTTTAATTTGATTTTGCATCCAAAGTCTAAGGGTAGTGCCAGAGAATGGCCTGTGGAAAATTATCTGGCACTGGCTAAGCAACTTTCACCAGATAAATACCAAGTATTTATCACAGGTACCGAAGCCGAGGGAGCTTTAGTAAAACAACAACAGCCTGAAATAGTAACTTTACCGAATGTATATGATGCCACAGGCAAATTATCCTTAAACCAACTGCTTACTTTTATCAGCCGGGTAGATGGCTTACTTGCCTGTAGTACCGGACCTTTACATATAGCTGCATCCTTAGGAAAACATGTTTTGGGGATTTATCCACCCATTCGTCCAATGCACCCTGGTCGCTGGGCACCCGTAGGACCAAAAGCTGAAGTACTTGTATTGGATAAAGTATGTGAGAGTTGCCGTAAATCACAGAACTGCCATTGTATCCGGTCCTTTTCAGCAGAAACTGTACTTGCCAGAATAAGCCATTGGACAAAGTAAGTCATTTTCGTAGTTTTGCGGCTTTGTTAATAAATAATATCCCGAAGCTCTTAAATGAAACGTTAGTTTTCAGGCGCTAGGATTAGTAGTATAAAAATACATAGATGAAAACATACCTGCGGCTGATAAACTATGCACGTCCTTTAAGTAGATTTGTGGTTCCGTTTTTCATCTTTTCGCTGATTGGCGTCGTTTTTGGTATTTTCCAGTTTGCCTTAGTTATTCCTCTGCTGGATGTACTATTTGGAACAGCAGCTTCCAACACAAGCATTACCATATCAACTGAGCCTGTTTTTTCCTTCTCTTTCGATTATCTTAGAGATTCTTTTTATTATTATTTTAATCAAATTATTATCAGGAATGGGAAGTTTGCTGCTTTACAATTTGTAGCAGTATTTATTGTAGTAGCTACCATTATATCTAATATATTCCGCTATTTAGGTCAACGCATCGTACAAGATGCCCGTACATACTCTGTGCTAAAACTTCGCGAAGCCGTATTTACAAAAATTACTTCGCTTCATTTGGGCTATCTGAGCAATGAACGGAAAGGAGATATCTTATCCCGGATCACTACAGATGTGCAGGAAGTTGAGAATACCGTAGCTAACTCTCTGGATGCCTTCTTTAAAGAGCCTTTCATTCTGATAGGATATTTCATCACCCTTTTTATCATTTCTGTAAAACTCACGCTCTTTACATTGCTAGTAATACCAATATCGGGCTTAATTATAGCTGCCATTGTAAAATCGTTGAAGAAAGATGCTAAAGCAGGACAAGAATCTTTGAGTCGGTTAATTACTACCATTGACGAAACAGTAAGTGGCATGCGCATTATTAAATCGTTCAATGCAGTAGATTACATACGAAACGTTTTTCACAAAGAGAATCTGTTCTACCGCCGTAGTATTCTTCGGATGGCTAATAAGCGGGAGTTTGCACCCCCGTTTTCTGAGATTACTGGTATCCTGGTGGTTAGTGGAATACTACTCTATGGGGGCAATCTCATTCTGCGTCAGGATTCTGAATTAACAGCTAGCGAATTCATTTTATATATAGGCGTGTTTTCCCAGGTGCTGCGCCCAGCAAAAGCAATTTCAACCCTGCTTTCAGGTATACAACGGGGACTTACCTCTGGCGAACGGGTATTGGAACTGATAGACGCAAAAGAAGAGGTGACAGAGAAGCCAGGGGCACTTCCAATGAAAGAGTTTTCGCAAGGCATTACCTTTCAACAGGTATCTTTTGCTTATAAAGATACAGCCGTATTGCAGAATATTAGCTTTACGATTCCGAAAGGTAAGTCTGTGGCTTTGGTTGGCCCTTCTGGCGGTGGAAAATCTACCATTGCTGATCTTATTCCCAGATTCTATGATGTTACTGGAGGCAGAATTCTACTCGATGGTATCGATATTCGTGACTTGCAATTAGATAGCCTAAGAGAGCATATGGGCATTGTTACTCAAGAATCTATTTTATTTAATGATACCATCTTTAACAATATTGCTTTCGGCAAGCATAATGCAAAGGAAGAAGATGTAATCCAAGCAGCCAAAATTGCCAATGCACATGATTTTATTATGCAGACTGAAAATGGATATCAAACCTTAATTGGCGATAGAGGTGGAAAGCTCTCTGGAGGGCAGCGTCAGCGATTAAGCATTGCCCGTGCTGTATTTAAAAATCCCCCAATACTTATTCTGGATGAAGCCACCTCAGCTTTGGATACTGAATCTGAAAAACTTGTACAGGAAGCATTGGCTAACTTGATGAGAAACCGTACTTCTTTAATTATTGCTCACCGGTTAAGTACCATCCAACATGCCGATGAAATACTGGTTATTCAACAGGGAAAAATTGTGGAGCGGGGTACACATGCTGAGTTGCTGCTTAATACAGAAGGCTTGTACAAAAGATTGAATTTATTGCAGGCTACTTAGTAAACTAATTTATACACATTTCCATAGCTAAATACGTGCTTCTTTCCCGGCTAACATATGAAAAGATAATGAATTTAAACATTCTAGATGTTACTTTTGATTATTTGTTTTAACGCAACTTTTATATAAATAAAGAATGAAATTCAGAAAAGTGGGTATTAAATAATTTTAAAATTTTAACAAAATAATAATATACATCTAATAATTATCTTTTTATATTTAGGCGTATTTTACTATTTAAACATTTCAAACTTTATGAAAAAAATCTAATGTGTTCAAAATCAGTGTTTCAGTTAATTTATTTTTTTATTCTTATTTTCTATTGTTTCATGCAAAAATGATTTAAATGAAATTGAAAAATCTAGTGATACCTCCTCTACAGACAATGCTACTGTAAAAGTGGTGAATGAAAGGCTTTTCTTTCCTAATAAAGCAAGCTTTATAAAAACCATGGAAGAGGTAGCAAATAAGAATCCAGAAGAGTCTAAATTATGGGAATCACAACTAGGATTTGCATCTTTGCGGAACAACATTACTCCAGCTAATGAAGAGAATTATATTAATACTCGTTCTGTTAGTTTAGCTAATATCTTGAATAAAAAGGGGGAGTACCAGATTAGCGACACTATATTTTGGATTGCAAATGATAGAGAAGAATATATTATACTCAACAGAGATGAAAAATCATTAAAAAAATTGCAAACTTCGTCTAATGCTCAATTTGATAATAAAAATATTATAAAGCATGATATAATTAAAATAGCATTACCTGTCAATACTAAGAACGCCAGATTGATTGGAGGCGGAAATGGTGCAAAGCAAAGAGTAAGTCCTACTTTTACTTCAAATAGAGGCATAAATTATAGATTTGTATTTGAAGCTAACCAGTACAGTTATTATCAATATGAAGTAGTTTCTGTAATGCTCAAAATGGATTATTATAAAAAACTACATTTGGAGGATATTGGGAGATGGCTGGAGAAGTTGCAGAGAAAACTATTTCAAATTTACGCTATTCACTATGTCAACCAAATACCGCAGGTTCTTGTAATGAAATTAACTATACTACACAAGGACTATATAAATACGTGAATTCTAATAATCAAAATATTATTGAACTTATTAGAGATTATAATTATACTCGACCAGTAGAGGTTAATTGGATAGAGGGAGATTGTTTTGCAAATACAGACATTTACGGTCAAATATTCACTTGGGAGCGTATCCGTGAAAGGTGGTAGTATAGTTTAATTATAAGTTATTTTATCTTGTAAAGAGGAATGATGAGAGTTTTCTCATCATTCCTCTTATTATTTAGTATCAAATTTTTGTGGCTATAAATATCCAAAAAGACACTAGTTTAATTATAAAAGGAACATTCCAGATAGCGATTTTAATCGTTGTCTCTTTGTTTATTTACAGCTTGTATCATCGCTGGATATATCTAGACGATGCTTGGTTTGCAGAGCAGGCTTACCAATTGTCGCATACAGGGTTCATACGCTCAGAAATATTTCAAGGACTGCTTAGCTATGAGGAACGATTGCTGCCTGCACATAAATTGCATGTGATACATGGGGCTATATTCATTAAATTATTTGGTTTCTCACCTTATGTGATAAAAGCTGTTCCTATTCCATATGTGTTATTGCTAATCTTCATTCTTTATAAGTATACAACTAGCAATTGCACATTTAAGCAATCTTACAGCTTTTTACTGCTGGTGCTACTTTTTATCTCTCATGCCTTTGTTTTTGACTACGCTTACATCTTTCGGCCAGAATTAATGCAAGCATGTGTAGGCTTTGCTTCTTTTTACTTTTTAGAGAAGTCTATTCGATTGCAGCAATTAAAATTTGCAGCTATTGGCGGTTTGTTGACAGGAATTTGTGCATTGTTTCACCTAAATGGCTTAGTATTTATTATGTCCGGTGGTCTAGTTCTATTAGTTAATAATCAAATAAAATCACTTTTTTTATTTGGCACTATAGCTAGCCTTACCTCTTTGCTTTATTTTTATGACATATGCTGCCTACAGGAAAATATTGATTTATTTGTATACCAATTTCAAAATGATCCTGCTCTGGAAAAAAGTAATTTTAATGTATGGGCCTATGCAAGTAAATTATTTGATGAACATATGCGACTCTTTCGTACAATACGTGAAGGGACCTTAAGTGTACTGTTTTTCCTGTCCGTGTTTTTATTATTCCGCTTTCTCAAAAGTCAACATTCCTTACTTCTTTCATATACTTTTTTTCTTATCTTCTCTGTTGCTTTAATTACCCGCGATACAAATGGACAATATTACCTACTTTATTTACCTTTCATGGTTCTTATTGTAGCTATTTCAGCTGATTATACGTTTAGTACAACGACATATCTACCTAAACTTACCGTATGGCTACTGCTTTTTACTTATTTAGGTTTAAATCTATATCTGATCAATAAGATTATCACTAAACGCACAGATATTTTAGCTGTAAATCAGGCTGTTACCAGCCACATTCCTCAGGGTGCCAGACTTATGTCTTCAATGTACCTTGTTTTTAATGGACTGCCGCAATATGATATACAAACTGTAGAATCTTATACTTTAAACAGGAAGAAAAATCTGATTCCTGCATCCATCTCTTTTCTTGACTTTTGCAGGCTGCATGAGCGGGAGTATATAGCCATAGCTGCAAAAGATCTGGAAAATATCCATATGTCTGCTGAAGAATTGAAAGATGGAAATGAAGCTTACACTTATTTAACCACCACTAAAGGATACATTCTTCTTAGAAGAAGAGAATAAAGCTTTTTGATGCATAATAAATTCATACAAAAGATTAGCTCTGGACTTTGGGACGTACAAAAAAACGCAGATTGCTTCCATGATATAATTTTCTATGGAATATTTTTGACCAAGGTGATTTTTGTGCAATCATATCTTTGCGGCTGTAGGTATAATAATGAAGTACCTCATAATTATTATTTTCAAATAGTGTAAGCATAGCAGGAATAGTAGGCTCATACAAATGGTCAGGAGTTCGCCAGGGTTCCCACTTTCCTTTTCTAATTCCAACATTTTTCAATAGTACCTTAAATTTTCTGGTTAAAGAAAACATATTTGGCACCATGATCACTACAATACCATCTTTATCCAGAAGGGTCCTGGCTTTTTGAAGCCATAAATTTGGGTGGGGAATATGCTCTATAACATGACTCATGTAAATGCAGGAAAATTTCTCTGTAGTATCCAGGTCTTCAAAACGTTGTGTAAATACATCTACCTCTAATTTTTTTTTCACATATTCAGCCATCCGTTGAGATACTTCCAGCCCATATACATTTTGGTAATGATTGCGGGCAACATTTAAAAATCCGCCTATAGCACAGCCAACATCCAGCAGAGATTTATACTTTTTATCAAATTGCTTTATTTCGCTTATCTCTTGCTCATAATCTTTTTCAGTAGATTTATAATAACTATCTGTATGCTCATATCTGGGGTCTTCATCGGCATAATATTCATAAGCATCGCTAATAAATTCGTCATCATATTTAGGTCTTGGAGACAAATATACCAGCTGGCACGTCTGACAAAGTACATAAGAATACTGCCACTCATTGCCAAACCGCTCATACACTTGTTTATCAGTTGAATCACATATAGGGCAGGCTACTTCTTCCCAGGCTTTGGGTATATACGCTTTATTCTCCAGTTTCTGTTTTGTGGACATAGCTATTTCACTTTTAGACAAACTATACGTGTATACAGTTAAATAGTAAAGGTAGGTAATAAAATATAAACCCTGATATATATGCTTTTGTAGTTGTTTTTATATAAGAAGCTTTTTAATATATAAAAAGGTAACATTATTTTATAAAGAATTCGGTTTTAGGTTATTTAATTAGCTTATAGTTTTTATACTCCCCAATACGCCAGCCAGTTTGTTGCTCAATAAATTGTAGCAACCGGTTTTTAAAAGAAAGATTCTTTCTGGCAATGTCACGTTCAAACTTCCAGTTTATCCGGCTGATCCGGAACTGCATTACAGCTGGATGCGTACCATTGAATTTGGATAGTGAATCTATATTGGAATAGTCAAATTCAATAGTTTTAGGAATATACTGTTCCATCCAGGCATCGTCGTGCCAGTGTTTATTAAAAGTCTGCTGCTTTTTTTGTTGATGCACTGGATGTTTTACCCACCCATAGTGATAGATATACGCATCTATAAGTTTTACTTTTAGTTTCGTATTATCCGATTTTCTAAAGCCTTGCGCATCTTTATACGATCTGATAGCCCGGTTATTGCGGATAATCCTTATCTCACGGCGGTACCATTTTCTGGAATCAGCTACATGATCGTAGGAACCATAAAAATGCATATACTTAAATAACAACCCTTCTACATTTGTATCATCTTTATAATCAAACATGGCCTGTGAGATCGTAGGTAAGTATTGCTCATGTACTATCTCATCACCCTGTATATAAAATGCCCAATCTGAATCCGGAGATAAGGCAGCAAATGCTTTGTCTGTCTCTTGTGCTAATACTTTTCCACCTTGCCTAAGCTGATCATCCCATACGGTTTCTATAATTTTTATCTTATTAGAGTTAATAGATTTTATCAGCTGTAAGGTATCATCTTCTGATCTTCCGACAGCTACTATAAACTCGTCACAAATTGGTAATATAGAGGTGATGGATTCTACTACAGGATAATCGTATTGAATAGCATTGCGGATAAATGTAAATCCTGAAACTTTCATAATTAAAGATATAAATTTAAAAAGTAAATGCTGTAGTTTGAACTATTTACGCAAAAAAAGAGCCTATAGTATTATAGGCTCTTTTCGTTGATATAATTTTTTATTATTAATAGAATCTGTATCGTTTGTCTTCAATGTCAGCCTTCTCTTTAATGGCTTCATTTATATAGTAAGGCGATCTAGAACTGATTGTTTGTGTTACCTGATTCTTGTACTGAGAATAATCGGCAACCTCTGGAGCAGGAGTAAGATCAGTCAGTTCGATAATCAGTACACCATTAGCCCCAGCAAAAGGCTGTGTCCGCTGACCTTTTTTCAGGCCAAATATACGGCCAACTGCGTCCGGATCAAAACCTACATTCTGCAGTGTATTGCTACTCATCGTTACATCCTGGGCTGTGTTTACTTGAGCTTGTCCGCCATAACTGCTGGCTAAGGCTTGAAGGTCTCCGGTAGGAGTGCCTAACTTCTGCATAATTTGCTGTGCTTTCAGCTCATTTCTCACAGCAGTGGTTAATTCAGGACGGTAGTTATCTACATTTACCTGACCTTCATCTGTTTTACCAGTCAATGTAGCAATTACATATTGATTGTCTAATTCAAATACCTGTGAAACTTCTCCTACTTCTGTTTCTTCGCTAAAAGCCCATCTGACTACCTCGCGAGCATTTGGCAAGGCATTTACGTTATTGTCGCCAGGACGAAGTTTTTCTGCAGTGAATGAAGCCAGCGTAGCATCTTTGCTTACTTTGTTTATAAAATCTTGGCTGGTCGATGTAGTACCGGCAAATTCATCTGCTTTTCTGAAAGCTTCTTCACGCGTAGCTTCACCTGGGGCAATTTGTTTTTTAATAGTAGCTAACTTATACTTTCTTTTGGTCTTTGGCTGAGTAACTTTAATTAAGTGATACCCAAATTCTGTTTTTACTGGATTAGGCAATAGGCCAGTTCCATTGAAGTTGAATAAAGCATCTTCAAATGGTTTTACAAAGCCTCCACCTTGTGTATACCAACCCAAATCACCACCTTGCTGAGCTGTACCATCTGCTCCATGAGTACGAGCCATTTCTTCAAAACTGGCACCTGCTTTAATTTGAGCAAGTACTTCCTGCGCTTTTTTCAAAGCTTCTGCTTGACTAGTTTCTGTGCTATCGGAACGGAAAAGAATGTGGCTGGCACGTACAGAAGCTAAAGAGTCGTCTTTAATATCAGTTAGCTTATAGATAGAATACGTATCACCCTCACGGTAGGGGCCATACATGCCTCCTTTGATAAAAGTAGCAATTTCGCCTTGTAACTCCTGTGGTACCTGGTCCATGGTGATATAACCGGCATTGGCAGGTACATCTGTATTTGCTCTGGCGAAGGTAGAGTCATCTTGTGCTGCTGCTAAGCCTTTAGCCAAGTCTTTAATTTCCTGATATAATTCAGCGCTATCTTGAGAAGAAGGCAGAATAGGGAACGTTACATACTGAATAGTGCGGGTGTTCTCGCCTTTGTATTTAGACTTGTTTTTATCCAGATACTGCTGTAATTGCTCATCGGTAATCTTTATGCTAGAATCTGGAATGCTAAAGAAGGGAACATACAAAAACCGAACATCTGCTTGTGTGGTCTGATCTTCATAATTTCTTCTAGCTTCTGCTTTAGTTACATAAGTAGAAAGACGAAGCATATTCTCGTACTTCGATTTTAGTCTTTCTGGGCCTAATTGGCTCTCAAAATTTATCCAGGCAGCTTGTGCATTAACAGGTAATGTATCAAAGCTCTTTAAGTAGCGGATTACTAAGTTTTTGTCAAACTGGTTAGTCGACGGATTAACAAAAGACTGTTGAATAGCTGGATGAATATTATCTCCCTGTACCATATCCGTTAATTCATCAGCAGTTACAGCCAGACCCAATTTCTCATATTGTTTCTGATACGCTATTTTCTCAATAAACCGGTTCCAGGCCTGCTCACGTAAGCCGGGCAATTCCTCTTCAGAAGGCTGTCTGCCAAGCTGCGCTGCATAATTATTTTTCAATGCTTCGAGCTCTTGTCCGTATTCCTGAGCTGAGATTTTTTCCCCGGCAATAACGCCTACGTTCTGGCTATCATTTCCCAAAATAACGGAGTTTGGCCCCAGGATATCTCCGCCTACTACAAATAAGCCTAATGAGATAGCAATAAAGCCTATGGCCCAGCCTGACTTTTCTTTGATTTTACCAATTAATGCCATTGAATATTTATTAATAGAGGTGCGAAATTACTGAGAATACTCCTTAAAACCAAAATTTTATGCTTCCGAAAGATGTAGTAAACGAGCGGCTTTTCTGCCAGAAACTTACACTTGTTTTCTTTTACTATTAACAAAGAAAGTCTTGTTTTTATTCATAAGTAACTTTATAAAATGATATTAGGGAAACATATTTCTACGTGTTCGATAGTGATCAATTTCCTATCTAAAGCCTGCTAATTAACAGGCAATTGTTTTCTATATTTTGTTATTTCATGCTAACTGAAGGAGTTACTCCAAACCTACGAGATTTGCCTTGACTATCATAAATGATTACTTGTGCATCCGTGGGTACCTGCCACATACGCGAAGATTGAGACAAATAGGAAGAGCCGAAGTAGAACTCCTCTTTTCTTTTAGGGCCGCCTTTAGAGGTAATTTCTCCATACAATTCTGACGACGACAATTTTATAGATAACTGCTGTGACTTTGGTACAGCGGTAGTAAAGGCTTTTAATGAATCGTTGTTGCAGCTTATTAAAACCAATGAAGAACCATCGCTAGCCGGCAGGTGTACCATGCTTTTGGCATCTTTACTTATATAAAATCCAGTCTCTGTAACAGGCTGTGAAGTAAAGTTACCTTTACCGTCACCTTTAAGATATACTCCGATAGATGCATCGTACCAGCCGGTTTGTACCTCCGTTGCATACGAATTGCCAGCCATCAGTACATCCAGATTGCTATCTTTGTCTATATCAGTGACAATCATCCCAAAAATAGGGGCAAATTGAGCCTGAATAGGCAAGGATTTGATATTGAACTTCCCATTGCCTGCATTCTCCAGATAACTGCTTTCAAAGTTTTCGCTTCTAACTACATACGCATCAGCTAATTCATCTTTGGTAAATACTTGATCAAAGGTAGCTTTTCCATAGGCTTCATATCTGGTAAAACGACCACGCATGCCGTTCATCTGTTCAATCATGGCATCCCGTGAGTGGGTAGGATAGTTTTTACCCATTATATAATAACAAAGCACCGGATCGAAGCTGCCGTTTTTGTCATAATCTTTTGCATATACACATACTGGTTCTGTTGGCGAAGTTTTATATTTTGAGTTCAAACCAAGGTTTCCGGCTATATAATCTATATCACCATCGTTATCAAAATCACCAGCAGCGAGGCTGTTCCACCATCCATATGAATGAGTGATGGGAGTTTTACTTTCTCCTGTGTAGTCTTTGGATGGTGAATCAATTTTCCCTTCATCGGCATTCCAGGCAATAAATTTTCCGTTAACATTTTTAAAAAATCTTACAGGCATCCACTCTCCGGCTACGAGTAAGTCTATTTGAGAGTCATTGTCAAAGTCAGTCCATAAGGCTGTTGTCACGAGCCCAACTCTCTGAATTTCTTTGCCTACCTCTGCTGTTACATCGTTAAATTTGCCATTCGTATTTTGCAAAATATAGCTTTGGGCAGGCAAGGGATATCGGGCAGGTACAATGCGGCCGCCTACAAACAAATCTAGGTCTCCATCTTTATCGTAATCGGCCGCTGTTACACAGGAGCCACTGGCTGTTATACTGGGTAAAGCTGTGCTATCTATCGAATAATTTCCTTTGCCATCATTTTTGTATAGCCTGTCCTGATAATATGGTGAAGTAGTTCCGAATTCGCTGCCCCCACTCACTACATATAAATCCAGATCGCTATCGTTGTCTGCATCAAAGAATAAACTGCCCATATCTTCTTCCTCTTTGGTGCCTATAGGTTTGCCTTCGAACTTTCCTTGGCTTTTCTGATAAAAAAGCATTCCTGACTGCCGGGCTGCGCCACCTACATAAAAATCATCTAGCCCATTGCCATCTGCATCGCCTACCGCTATTCCCGGACCATTCTGTGAAAACTTATGAGGCAGCAGAGGTTGTACTTTAAAATCTACAAAACCTGACTCCTGATGTTTAAAATCTATCCCTATGTTTTGTGAAACATCTGTGAATAAAGGTGCCAATAATTGTTTTTTCTCAGATGGAACCTGTGGTTGTTTAGCATTTATATGAGCTACCAGCAATTGCTGATTAGATTTTATATTTTTCAATAATTGATATTTTCCATCAGGCCATTGTATTTCTATGGAATCGACATTGGTTTGGTTACCCAAACCAAAATGGATAGGTGTATATACAGTAGATTTATAGCCCCGGTAAGGGTAACATTCCTGATATTGCTGTTGCCCATTATAAAATAGACGAATTTTTGTACCCAGGCCTGCTTTGTTCGGTGTATCTCCCTGTAACAGAATTTGCAAGTAATTATTTTTTAGGTATATGTTAGTATTATTCCGGTAAATAGAGGCTTCACTATCAATATTATTAATGACTAGATCCAGATCACCGTCCTTATCTAAATCTGCATAGGCAGCACCATTTGAATATGAAGGCTCTGCCATACCCCATTGAGTAGATTGATCGCTGAAGGTAAGATCCCCTTTGTTTTTATAAATATAATTATGTACATGCGCACCTTTTAGCTTCTCCAGTTCTTTTACATTCTTCTGCCTGATTATCTCATCGGTGCCAAACATTGCGTTTTCGCGGCTATAAGTAACAAAGTCTAGGTCCGTTACATCTTTGCGATAGCCATTGGTAATAAATAGATCTTTGTAGCCATCATTATCATAATCAGCAAAAAGGGCGCTCCAGCTCCAATCAGTATTATGTATGCCCGCCAATTGCCCTATTTCGCTAAATGTGCCGTTACCATTGTTCAGCTGCAGTGTATTTCGCACATATTGCGGAATGTAGCCATATTGTAGGTTCATAGCAAAACGGTCATATTTAACACTAGGAAACATGCTTTTCTGCCGCAAATTATCTTCCGGTAGCATATCCAGTACGACAATATCCACGAGGCCATCATTATTAAAGTCAGCTACATCGGTACCCATTCCATTATGGCTCTGGTGCTTTAAGGATTGTGCTGCTTTATCGGTAAACGTGCCATCTCCATTATTTATCCAGAGAATATCATTCGTAATAAAATCATTGGCAACATAAATATCGGGCCATCCATCCTGGTTAATATCACTAACAGCCACTCCCAATCCATAGCCTTCTACTAAAATACCTGCTTCTTTCGACACATTAGTAAATGTATTATTGCCATTGTTGCGATACAGTCGGTCAGTAGTTATAGATTCACCTTTAAGCAGCTTTGGCCTGGCATTGTTGCGGGCATACGATTCGTATCCGTTGGTAAGCAGGTACATATCCAGGTCAGTATCTTTGTCGTAATCCAGAAAGGCAGCATGTGTACTGTAGCCCGTATCAGCTAAACCATATTCTCTAGCCTTTTCTGAGAAAGTTTGATTGCCATTATTAATAAACAATAAGTTGCTACTACGGGAAGTATCTTTTCCAGCTACGCAGATGTATAAATCTAGAAACCCATCGGCATTAATGTCCACCATAGAAACACCTGTAGCCCAACGATTGGTACCAACACCTGCCTGAACTGTAATATCTTCAAACTCAAAGTTACCTTTGTTGAGATACAACTTACCAGATACCTGGTTTCCGGTGAAATAGATATCGGGCAAACTATCGTTATTAATGTCTCCAATAGCTACACCACCTCCATTATAGATATAATCAAAACTTAAGGCATTTAGGCTGTCGTTAGTAGTGATGGTGTTGGCAAAATGTATGTTGGTTTTGGAAGAAGAAACAGCCTCAAAGAGTGGCCTCTCCTGCGTTTTGTTCTTGCAAGCATTCAAGAATATGGCTACTAGGATGGAAACAATTACATACTTCATAGGTCAGGTAGTAATAAACACAAATTCATCTAAAATGTAATAGCACGTAAATGGTAAGGTATGTCATTGAGCAGGTAAATGTACACAGATAGATAAGTACTTTTGTATTAGATAAATTATAGGCATAATCAATAAATTTATAAAATAGTTAGCTTAAATAGAACTAAGCTGCCTAATAATTTATCATCTTTCTTGAGTAAACAACTAGTAAAAGGAATAAGTGACTGACTATATTTGCTTTTTGAAAACCAGTAGGTTAAGAATAGCCTACAAAAAAGTGCCTTATGAAAGAAAATATAGCCCATTGGACTTACCAGAATTTTCAGGCGTTTCTGTTGCTATATGCAGCTTCTTCGGATCTGGCTGTTAAACCAGAAGAAGTGGATCAATTGCTTGAGAAAACTGGCTACACAGCCTATAAAGAAGTGTTGCCAGTGTTTCAGCAACAATCAGATTATGAAAGATTACAAACCATTTTGTATTTCAAGCCAAAATATTTTGCAGATGAAGCGGAGGTAGATAAGCTTATAAAGGAAATACAGCAAATGTATCAATTGGATCATCATTTTAGCCAGGCGGAGCAAGGCATATTATTGCTGTTGAAAAAGATATTGCATTAACGGTATAAGTATGTGCGAAATCGCACCTGGGTTTTTATATCCGCACGGAAAAGGGTGCAAAATAGCGATAATATACGCCAAAAATAGCTGATATACAGACAGTTATATTATTGGCATAACCTTTGGATAAGAGATAGTACTTCTATACTATTTATCCATGAATACTGACAGGCCTTTACAACAAGAATATATCCGCAAAACCCGGCACAAATCCCTTTTAAAGATCTCACTGGCAGGTATATTTATTTTTGGTGCTATCTTTTGGCTTGTTTCCTGGATTTCTCCTTCTATTAACCGGAGCCAAATCCGCACAGCTAAAGTAGAGAGGGGTAACCTAGAAGCTACTATTACCGCTTCAGGAATCATAGTTCCTCAATATGAACAGGTTATTTCCAGTCCTATTGATACCCGTATTTTACGCATCCTCAAAAAAGCAGGCGATACTCTACATCCCAATGATCCCATATTAGTTCTGGACCTGGAAACAGCCAAACTAGCCTATGAAAAGATGAAAGATCAGCTGGCATTAAAAATTAATGCACAGTACCAAGCAAAAGCCTCTCTGGAAAATCAGCTTATTAAACTCAACAGCCAGATTAAAATTAAGCAGCTGGAAATGAATGCTAAAAAGGAAGAAGTAGTTACCAACAAACCTTTTTATGAACAGCGGTACGTAACCAAAGACGAGTACGACAAAATGGTATTAGAGTATGAAACTGCACAAACCCAACTTCAGGAACTGATAGAAACCAAAAAGAATGTAATTGAATCTACCCGGTTGCAGCAAGAAGGCATAGATCTGGAAATAAAAACCTATAAAACAGAAGAAGCCTTATTGAAACAAGAACTAGAGATGGCTACTACTAAAGCTATCCGTGGGGGTGTGCTTACCTGGGTAACCCTTTCAGAGGGAGCTACGATTCGCAAAGGCGATGTTATTGCTAAAGTGGCAGACCTAAACTCTTACCGGGTAGATGCTACCATTTCAGATGTGCATGCCTCCAGGTTAACAATTGGCATGCCTGTGCAGGTAAAGCTGGATGAAACACTGTTTAAAGGGGTTATTTCTAATATTATGCCAACCGTAGAAAATGGGGTAGTCCGGGCACACATCAATTTGGAGGATAAGTCAAACCGCTTGCTGCGGCCTAGCATGCGGGTAGATGTATATGCCATTACTGATTCCAAAAGCAATGTTCTAAAGCTGAAAAAAGGCTTAGTAATCAATACAGATGGTAAATCGGAAGTATTCGTAATCCGGGATGGCCAGGCAGTACGCACGCCGGTAACACTAGGTATTTCCAGTTTTGATTACCAAGAGATAGTAAGTGGGTTGGCCGAAGGCGATGAAATCATTGTCTCTGATATGGATAACTATGCACATTTGAAGGAAATCAAAATAAAATAGTCTAAAGCAAAAAATCATTCGTCCATACTCACTATTTATTATAATCCATGATCCAGTTAGAAAACATTGAAAAAGTATACCGGACAGACACTCTGGAAACGGTAGCCTTATCGGGCATTAATTTATCTATCCGAAAAGGAGAATTTGTATCCATAATGGGCCCTTCTGGTTCCGGTAAATCTACTTTGCTCAATATTATGGGGCTTCTGGATGTAGCTACCGGAGGCAAAGTAAGCCTAAATGAAAAAGTAGTATCTTCTCATAAAGACCGGGACCTGGCAAACCTCCGGAACCGGGAACTAGGCTTTATTTTTCAGAAGTTCCACCTGATTAACGATTTGCGGGCCATAGATAATGTAGAAATTCCGCTGTTGTACCGCAATATGTCTTATAAAGAACGCCGCAAGATGGCAGAAGAAGCCCTGGAGAAGGTAGGTCTTATATCCCGTACTACTCACTTTCCTTCGCAGCTATCAGGTGGGCAACAGCAACGGGTAGCTATTGCCAGGGCTATTGTGGGCAAACCAAAAATTCTGCTAGCTGATGAGCCAACTGGGAATCTGGATAGCCAGATGAGTGACGAGATTATGAATATCTTGAAAGAGCTAAACCAGCAGGAACAGACAACAGTAATTATGGTGACACACGACAAACGTATGGCCGACATGACTGACCGTATCATCCGGATTTTCGATGGCCGCCAGGTAGCTTAATTAGTGGCGCATAATGAGTTATGAATATCAGGATAGGTTCATCATTCATTCTTCTGCCATAAGTTTTCATTATTTATCAATCATTTGTTTAATACTCATTACTTATGATACGAAATTATTTGCTTATAGCCATAAAAGTACTCTGGCGGCGCAAGTTCTTTACCTTTATCAGCTTATTCGGCATTAGTTTTACTTTGCTTGTACTAACTGTGGCTACTTCTTTTCTAGACCATACGTTCGGCCCACATGCCCCAGAGATTAAACAGAACCGCATGCTGGGTGTATATACTGTCCGGTTGACTTCTGAGGATGGTAGCTTTCAAATGACCGATAAACCCGGCTATAAATTTCTGAATGAATATGTCCGAACCATTCCCAGTGCGGAAAAAGTATCTATTTTTTCTGATTTTACACCTACCGCAACGTACCGTAAAGGAGAAGAGGTAAAACTTTATATCAAGCGGACAGATGGAGAATATTGGGAAATACTGGATTTTGATTTTTTGGAAGGCCGCCCTATTACCAGTGAAGATGAACAAAAAGCCAATTATGTAGCTGTCATTAATGAAGCAACCAGGGAAAAATTGTTTAACGGAGAGCCTGCCATAGGTAAAAGCATTACAATGGAAGGACAGAACTTTACTATAATAGGCGTTGTAAAAAATGCACCTATTATCCGGATGACGTCATTTTCGGACGTGTGGGTGCCGTTAAGCACATTTAAAACTTCCGGATACAAAGAAACGTTTACTGGTGGTTTTATGGCGGCTATTCTAGCAAAGAGTGAACAAGATCTGGATCTTATCCGATCAGATTTTAAGGCTAATTTAACGAAAGTACAGCTGCCTGATCCAAAAAAATTTCCGCGTATACTTACTGGTGCCGATACCTATTTTGAATCTTTCGCCAGAAATCTAGAGGGGGGAGCTGATGATCCACGTACTGGTACACTCATCAGCATTCTGGTGTTGTTAGCGGTAATGTTTATAATTCTGCCAACTATCAATTTAGTAAATATTAATATTAGCCGCATCATGGAACGGGCTTCTGAAATAGGTGTACGTAAAGCATTTGGTGCCTCCTCGCTAACATTAGTGGGGCAGTTTATTGTGGAAAACATTTTGTTAACCATTATTGGTGGTTTGTTAGGTTTCATTCTTTCCAGCCTAGTACTTTCCTACATCAATAATACAGGCTGGATTCCCTACGCACAATTTGGGTTAAATTACCGGGTATTTATATATGCATTTCTGATGATGATTATTTTTGGAATTATTTCCGGAGTATATCCAGCTTGGCGAATGTCGCGGCTGCATCCGGTAGAAGCTTTGAAAGGAGGTATGAAATGATACGCCACTTGCTAAAACTGACCTGGAACCGGAAGCGGAGTAACTTTCTGATTATGCTCGAAATATTCTTTGCTTTTCTAGTGCTTTATGTGGTTGCTACTTTGGGTGTTTTTTATGTAGATAATTACAACAAACCTTTGGGTTTTTCCTATGAAAATGTGTGGAGCATAGTAATGGATACCCAGCAGCAAAGTATTGCCCCACAACAAAAAATTGAAAAAACACAGCAATTACTAATGGCACTAAAGTCTTTCGACGAAGTAGAGGAAGTTGGAGGTATATTTATTCTTCCTTTTAGTGCATCAGACTACAATAATAATTACGGAATTAATGGCAGAAAAGTGAGTGTGCATATCAATACAGCTACCGATGAATTAAAAGATGTTCTGGACTTAAAAGTAACCAAAGGTCGCTGGTTTGAAAAAAGTGATGAATCAGCCAAAGCCAATCTGGTAGTAATTAATGAAAGTCTAAGCAAAGAGCTGTTTGGAGATCAAGATCCTATTGGTAAGCCGCTGTTTGAAGTGGGGCCGGGTGAAAAAGAAAAAATTGTAGTAGGGGTGATATCTGAATTCCGTAAGAATGGAGAATTAGCTCCTTTAACCAATTATTTCTTTGAAAGAGCTAGTATGTATGATACAGTTAATTTTACCCTTCCGAGCCAGCTGGTAATAAAATTACGCCCCGGCACCACTGCCCAATTTGAAGAAAAATTAGTTACCCGCCTGCAAAATACGGTTGGAGAATGGTCGTATGAAGTAGAGTCTCTGGCAGAAGCTCGCCGCAGCCACTTACTATTTTATCTGACTCCCCTTATTGTAATGGGCATTGTAGCAGGTTTTCTGATTCTGGGTGTAAGCCTGGGACTAATTGGGGTGATCTGGCAGAATGTAACGGCCCGTGCCAATGAAATAGGGTTGCGGCGGGCTGCTGGGGCCACGGTTACCCATATTTTTACGCAGATTTTAGTAGAGCTTTTGCTGATTGCTTCTTTAGGAATGTTCCTAGGCGTACTACTCGTGATGCAATTCCCCCTATTAGGTATCATTGACTTTATCAGTGCCAAAGTTTATCTGACTGCTTTACTTATATCTGTTGTGTTTATCTACTTGGTAGCCATCATTTGTGGATTATACCCCAGCTGGCTTGCAACCAAAGTTCAACCGACAGAAGCACTCCATGCAGAGTAGACAAGCAGTATAAATAGTATTTCTACAATAGCTGAAATATGGTTAAATTTATTAGTAGGAAGACTTTACAAATTGTCCTGTCGAATTCATAAAAAAATTATAGACTCCCTTTATTTATCCTTCTTTCGATGCAAACCATATTAATTGTAGACGACGATAATTCTGTATTGCTTTCATTAGGATTATTGTTAAAGCAGGCAGGATACGCTACCCGTACAGCTAAATCGCCTATAGAAGCATTAAACTGGCTGAAAAAGGAAAAGATAGATCTGGTTTTGCAGGACATGAATTTTTCCAGGCAAACCACCGGTAACGAAGGTTTGGCATTGTTGCAAGAAATAAAAGACATTTCTCCACATATTCCGGTAATTCTTATCACTTCCTGGGGCTCTATTTCACTGGCCGTAGCGGGTATGCAAGCTGGGGCAGCTGATTTTATTACCAAACCCTGGACGAATGAGCAAATTATTCATTCTGTGAAAACTGCGTTAGGCCTGGCAGCCTTAGGTACTAGTACTGCCGCCTTAACCCGCGAGGAGTTAGATAAACAATATGATTTTACAGGAGTGGTAGGCAAAGACCCTAAGTTACTTCAGCTGCTGCAAATTCTTGGACGGGTAAGTGCTACCGATGCTTCTGTATTAATTACTGGTGAAAGCGGTACCGGCAAAGAAGTAGTTGCGGATGCAATTCATAAAAATAGTGTCCGAAAAAACAGACCCCTGGTAAAAGTAAATCTGGGAAGTATTCCTTCCACTTTGTTCGAAAGTGAATTGTTTGGCCATGTGAAAGGGGCTTTCACCGATGCTCGCAACGACCGCAAAGGCAGATTTGAAGAAGCCCACTCTGGTACTATCTTTTTAGATGAAATAGGCGACCTGGATTTCAGTTGCCAAGTGAAATTGCTTCGTGTATTGCAGGAACGTACCTTTGAAGTAGTAGGCTCCAACAAAAGCCGCCATGTAGATGTACGGGTGGTATCTGCCACTAACAAAAATCTGCTGGAGATGATTAGCAGAGAAGAATTCCGGGAAGATTTGTATTACCGGCTCAATCTGATTTCTGTTCATTTACCGGCTCTTCGAGAACGACGGGAGGATATACCTTTATTAGCTCAGCATTTTTTGCAACAAGCAGCTAAAACTTACCGCCGCGATAAGTTAACTATCAGTGAACAAGCCTTGCGGTGGTTGCAAACCAAAAATTTTCCCGGGAATATCCGCGAACTAAAACATACCATAGAGCGGGCAGTGATTATGGCGAGCAGCCAATCATTACAAGTAGAAGATTTTTCTCTGGCAAATGCAATGCAACCCACAACTTTAGCACCGAAAGATAGCCTGCCTGAAGTAGGAAGTATGTCCTTAGAAGATATGGAAAAGGCTATGATTTTAAAAACTATTACACACCATGGAGGCAATATTACCAAAGTAGCTGAATCATTAGGAATGAGCCGTTTTGCTTTGTACCGCCGCCTGGAGAAATATGGCATTAGAGTTTAAACACTAGCTTATTTAAAAAAACAGCCATCCTTTCGTAGAAGCTAGAAGTATGTCATTTAGTAGCAGCCCTATAAATAAACTTATCAGCTTATTCATATGTCTCTCCGTTTAAAGTTTATTCTTTATTGGGTAAGCATCCACATCATTTTTGCAGGCGTGATGGTATACTTGCTGCGCAACAACCGGATATGGTTGCTGGCAATAGAGTTACTGCTAATAGGTTCTTTCGGCGTAGCATTGTATCTATTAAAAAGCTTTTTCAAACCATTGGATATGGTGATGAAAGGAATTGATTTAATTAAAGACAGCAATTTCAGCACCGCTTTTCATCATACCGGACAGGCAGAGGTTGATGCAATTGTAAATATTTATAATCGGATGCTAACTAATCTGCAATATGAACGGCAACGAATGCAGGAAAAACATTATTTTCTGGAAAAAATAATAAGTGCAGCTCCTTTTGGCATTGTTACATTGGATTTTGATGAGAACATTGCCCTCGTTAATCCGTATGCCGAACGTTTGTTGGAAAAGCCCTCAGAACAGTTAACCGGAAAGCCAATTCAGGCTGCTAGCAACCTGTTTAGCCAAGCTCTGGCTACCCTGGAAGCTGGCCGTTCGGAAGTAATTACATTGCCATCCAGAAGAAAGATCCGTTGCACTAAGTCCGACTTTTATGATCAAGGTTTTCAACGGTACTTTTATTTGATGGAAGAACTGACTGAAGAGTTACGTTTGTCAGAAAAGCAAGCCTATGAAAAGCTTATCCGCATTTTGTCACATGAAGTCAACAATTCTATTGGGGCAGCTAATTCTTTGTTGCAAAGTTGCTTAACGTACAAAACACAGCTACAGCCATCAGATCGGGAAGATTTTGAGATGGCCATTGGTGTAGTTACCTCCAGAACTGCGCACTTGAATGATTTTATGCGCAGCTATGTAAACGTCATCCGCCTGGCAGATCCTAAACGGCAACTATGCAATATCCGGGAAATGCTGGAAAATATAGCCTTATTATTTAAAGCAGATCTTACCCTCCGTCAGATCCGGTTGGTATGGCATATAGAGGAGGATGTACTTCCCGTTGTATACATGGATAGAGATCAGATGGAGCAGGTTTTTACCAATATTATAAAAAATGCCATGGAGGCTATTGGCCGGGATGGTGTAATTACTATTCGTTTGGTGATGCAGGGCAAAAAACTGATTCTATCTATAGAAGACACTGGGGAGGGAATACCAGCAGAAGTAAAAGCTAATTTATTTACCCCTTTTTTTAGTACAAAAGAGAATGGTCAGGGAATTGGCTTAACTCTTATTCAGGAAATTTTGACACGCCATGGTTTTGTCTTTTCCCTTGACAGTGGTGTAGCAGGAGAAAATACAACATTCAATATTGTATTCTAGTAAGACAATTATATTTCTTTAAACTTACTGTTTTACAAAAGTTTTTGAGTACTGTTGCTGGCCATTGGTCACTTGAATTATATATCGGCCTGGCGTTAATTGACTAATGGTTAGTTCGGATTGCCAACCGCCAGATTGTGGATTCATTGCTTTTTCAGCCACTTTTTCTCCCATAATATTGTACACCGTGGCAATACATTCCACACTTCCAATCATATGAGTAATATCAATAGCTATTTTGTCAGAGGCCGGATTAGGGTATACTTGAATGGAAACCGTTGGAAGATGACTGGTGGGTATGGTAATAGTCACTTCATCAGAGATATTTATGCAGCCATCTATGATAGTTCTTACTGCATAGTTACCCGATTTAGTTACACGGAGAGTTTGATTGGTTGCTCCGGCAATAGGCTCGCCATTTAATAACCATTCGTTACCTTCTTGGCTGGAAGAGGTTAATGTATACCCATTATCTGTGTTTGCCTGTGAAGCAGTAATAATTGGCTTTACCGGTTTTACACAAATGGTTCTTTCAATGCTTGCAGCCATATAATTTTCATTGCCTGCCTGAGAAATACTGATAGTTACTTGTCCGGCTCCGGTTAAGTTTATCACATTATTGGCAATGATAGCAGCTCCTCTTACAATAGAATAATCAACTGGCAAATGGGAGCTGGCTTTGGCAAGTAGGGTAAATCCGATATCTCCAAAATGTTTATCTCCTATTTGCTCAAGCTCAATTGTTTGTGAAGCTTTGTTGATACTTAGTGTACTCGTGGCTGATCCTTCATAATTAGGATTAGAAATGGAAGCCACAACCGGATAGATTCCGGCATTAGTAGGTGCAATAGGAGTATTGTTATACGCTATATCAAATGGTAAACCGGCTGGAGAAGTTATTGCTGTCACCGATTTAGGCGTACCTGTATAGGTGTGTTGCGTATCTGTCAAAAGTATAGTGGCCGGAGCCTTATTTATAGTAAATACTCCTTCTGCTTTTCCTCTATAATTAGGATTAATGATGTAAGCATTTACTTTATAGATTCCTGCATTGACCGGAGAGGTAGCCAATTCGTTGTATGATAAAAAAACCTGCAAGCTGGCAGGAATGGTTTTAGTAACTGGAATTAACGCAATACCGCTATAGGTCTGTGTAAGCTCTTCCAGAATAATAGAAGCCTCAGCCTGATTAATTGTAAGCGTGCTGGTAACACTGCCTTGATAAGCCGTGTGCTCAATGGTAGCCGTTACTTCATATGATCCCGCGTTTACTGGCAAAGCCGATGATTGGTTATACAAAACAGTTACCGGTAAATTAATAGGGTTAGTATGTACTTTTACAGACTTTGGCAGACCATCATATGTATAAGTAAGTTCACTTAGCGTAATAATGGGTATTACCGTAAAGAACGAACTACTCTCTCCTTTACCACTCCCAGTAGTAATCCGGATAGTGCCTTTGCTAGCATTTGCTGGAACAATGGCAGTAATCTGTATGTTGGAGTTTATTGTAAATTCAGCGGGGGCATCATTAAAATAGACGGCTGTGGCTCCCTGAAAATGCAATCCTTTAATAACAATAGCTGAGCCTGCTATACCACTTTCAGGGCTGAAATTAGTAATGACTGGGGCAGGTATTGATCCGCCAATACAGCTTAATGTGGCTACCCAACCTGCTTTATTAATAATGTCATCAGAGATAAAATAGAACGTTAGCTGTCCTGCAGGATTTGTAGCTGTAATAACAGGTGGTAAAGAAGAGCCGGTATATTTTCCGATAAAAGGGGCGCTGGTGGTGGCTCCATCGTATACCATCAGGAAGTCGTAATTTTTCTCTAAATCAAAGAAAGAGAAAGAAACACTTAATTTGCTGCCGGGTGTAGAGGGACTAAAAGTCATGGTGGTTTTACGTCCATTTCCATAATTGGCAGCTCCACCTGGATCTAAAAATACAGCTTGGCAAGTAGATATAGTATTGGTTTCCATGGTAATGGTAGGTTGGCCTATTGCTGCATTTGACACATTACTGAAACCAGAAAGAACTTGTCCGTTTTGCGCTCTTACCCGGTAATAGTATAGGGCGTTTGTTAATATGCCTTTGTCCGTATATTTAGTAGTATTTGCTCCAACAGTGGCAATTTTCACAAAGTCTTGGGTCAGCTTGAGAGACCGTTCTATAACAAACCCTGTTTCATTGGTAGCATTATCCGTCCAGGAAAGATCAACTTTTGTAGCGCTTGCTATAGCTGTAAGAAGGGACGGAGCAGCATCCGTATCGTATATGCCTACAGCATACCAGGCATTCATCGTCTGTAAAGTTTCATTGGAATTTTCACCAAATAAATCTATAGCTGCTTGTATGGAGAATTTACGCATGTCTGCGTATTTAGAATTTGATGTCAGGTAGATACTTTCTGTGCGGTAAGCTATCTGGGCCGCTTTCTGCATAGTAATGCCACTTACTGCGAAGGCATCTCCATGATCATTTACACCGCTTTTGCCTAAGCTCAATATATAAAACCAATGGTTTAGCACCCCACTATTAATATGTACTCCACCATTGTCAGCTGTACCAGTATACCAGTATTGGCCTTGGTATGTATCAGGTTGCAAATATTCTTTCGGGTTGCTCATTGAACGAAAAGCTACGTTCGTTTCTTCGCCAAGTAACCAGGTTTTTTTGGAAGGATCGGCGTAATACTCGATGGTAGCAGCCCATATATCACTAAATCCTTCATTGAGTGCTCCCGACTCGTAAGAATACACTAGGCGAGCTGTGTTTTCACAAATAGCATGGCTTATTTCATGGGCTACTATATCTAAGGTAACAAATGGTTGCACAACTACACCATTGTTCGTGCCTCCATCTCCATAGGTCATTACTGAGCCATTCCAAAAGGCATTTGAGTAATTTTTGCTGTAGTGCACATAGTTTTTAATTTTTTTCCCGTTGCCATCAAAACTATTTCTCCCATGTACTTTTTTAAAGTAATCATAGGTCATCATGGCTCCCCAATGTGCATCTAAAGCAGCGTTATCTTTTAAATCTGTATTGAATTCTTCTGCTGTCCAGTTATTGTCTTTATCAAAAAAATCAACAGCTGATACATAAGAAGTGCTGTTGCGAAGGTTATAAGTTTCTATGCCGGTGCCCCTGGTGTAATCGCGAAGCCGATGGATAGTGTCCCGCTTTTCGGTCTCTATACTTTTGCTTCCACTATATCTGGTTGTGGCTAATCCCGTAGCATGTTTAATAATAGCATCTTGGTGAATAACCCTGCCGTCCTGCGCATCTATGTAGATATAAGCTCTGCTTAATGGTTCATGGGCATATATATCAAACTTATAGGCTAAAGCCATTTCATTTTCTACGCCCCTCTTACCATTCATAAAAACTTTGCATATAACTAATTCACCCTTCGGAATATAGGTAGCTTTTGGGTTTTTCTCCTGTATTTTCAAGCCAGCTTCTTCCTCCGGCATTTGCCACTTATATATACTAGCTCCTATATATTGTAAGGCATATTGTAAGGCTGTTTCTTCTGAAAGCGTAGGTTGTGTGTTGAGTTCTTCGGATATAGTATACTTTTCTCCACTTACTGAGGATAGCAATCCATTCTTCTTAAGAATATTGTAAACGCCATACTCTACTTTAATTCCCTGATGATATTGTTGAACACGCTCATGGATGAAACCTGAATAGTCTTTCGTAGCGTGCTGGAGTACAAGTTTACTTTTTTTACTTAGCCCTAGTTGTTGTTCAATAGTATACTTAGAGGGAGCAAGTTTGGCAGGATTTGGTGTAGAGTAACGCAGGAGGATAGCTTCATTCTTTCCGGCAGAAATATTTTGTGCGTTTAAGGATCCGCAAAAGAGATTGACCACCAGAAATACTAAACCGTAGATATTTTTCATTAATTCTTTACTGATACACCTTTTCCGATTTTATTTTTCTGAGTTGCCAACGCTTTTCAGATTTTATGAGAGTTAATTATTGTCTGGTTTTAAGCTAAATGTATATTCCTATATTCTTTTTGATTGAAAAAAGTAAGTAATCTTACATGAAGCTTACAGCTTTGAGGTACCGGATGATCATTTAGCTTATGAATAGTCAGAAGTAATGTAGCTGCTAGAAGCGCTGAGAAAAGAAGAATATTTTAATCTAAAATGCAGCAATTATGAATATAAACATGGTTTTTGCTTCTTCTGAAAAAGGTTTATAACACGTGGTATTCTGTTATAAAAATCATTCTTATTATTCCAGAAATTATATAAATAAGTAACTTGGTAAGAAATGCACAAAAATTGCTTGCTAGTAGAGAGACTATTCGGGGGTGTTTGAACAGTACAGCCTCTTTTATTTGTTCAAAATATAGGATTACCCTTTCATTTTTTGCGAAAGGCTTGAAGTCGGCAGCTAGTTAATTGCAGTATGTCTAAAAAATATGTGTTTTTGCTAATTGGGATTCTGGTAATAGGATGCATTGCCACCGCCAGGTATTTTATATATTATGGGAGTGCAGGTGCTGAAGAATTCCAATTAGAAGTTATATACAACCGGGTTACTGAAGAATTAAAGATTGTAGAAAAAGAAACCCAATTAGTAAAAAAACAGCTGGAAAGTTTACCACAATTTTCTTACACCAGTGCCTATGTTACTACCAAATACCCATATTATGTATTTACTGACGGTAAACTTGCTTTTTGGTCAGATTACCGCTTTGTACCTGCCTATGGCTCTATTAGTGGTAATTACACACTAAAGACTTTTAACCTGACTAATGGAACATACCTGGTAAATCGTAAAGGCTTTGTAAAGGATAATATAATTATTGAGATATTTTCGCTGCTGCCCCTAAGTAAAAAGTACAAAATAGAGAACAACTACCTGCAGTCTACCCTAAATAAGGATATAATTCCTTACAGAACATTTGAGATTGCTACTGAATCAATAGAGGATCAGCATCAACACCCGATTTACTCACCCTCCGGGCAATTGTTATTTATGGTACAAATGCCCGACCAGGGAATTAATACTCAACAGTTGGGCTATTTACTGGCTGTCATTAGTATTATTATAGGGCTTACCTTTATTAGCTGGAGGGTAGTAATATGGCTTAGCCTGCTTGAGCAGACCCGCAGTTATGAATGGGGATTTTTAATATTGGCTGTTTATCTGTTTTCTCTCCGGGCAGCCATGCTGTATTTTAATTTTCCGAATGTTTGGGTAGAGCTTGATTTATTTAATGCTAAATATTATGCATCGTCTCCTATTAATCCTTCGCTTGGCGACTTGCTGCTGAATGTAATAGCTGTTGCGGTGCTAATGGTTTATGCCATTACTTACTTTTATAGAAGCAGGCTGTATCATTACCTGATTAAGCTACCTGTTTACATTTGTATAGGGCTTTCAATAATTCTGGTCATTCTTAGCAATTGGGTATTGTATCTGCATTTTGATGTATTACATAATATTTATCTGCACTCCCAGTTAACACTCGACATTACAGCCAGCATTGAATTTTCATTTTTTAAGATTATATGCATCGTTATATTTGTACTTACCTCAGGTATTTACTTTATAGCTATTCATCAGATAGCAAGCTTATTTATCCGGATAAACCGGGGGAGTGAAGTAAAGCCTATTATCTGGATACTTACTGGGGCAGCTTTATATTTAGTAATTAGCTATCTGGTAAATATATATTACCCTTTTGTAGTAGCCTGCAATACTTTATACCTCATTACTATATTTTACTTCCGGTTGCCTAAATCGCTTTATCGCTTTAAATATGCTACTTCCATTTATTTATTTACTACAGGTTTGATATGTGCTGCCATAGGGGCATATGCGGTTTATAATTTGGAGCTGAGAAAACATGTTATTAATCAGCAGCGGTTTGGTACGCAATTGCTTACAGAAAAAGATATTTTAGGTGAATATTATCTGACACAAGCTGCCAACCTTATAAAAGATGATCCGCTGGTAAAAGCCAGAATTATAGGAGGTTCTTTTATTGCACCTGATGTGGTAGAACAAAAAATTAAACGCTTGTACCTGAAAGGGCATGTCTACGACAATTATGAGATAAATATACTACTATTTAATGTGGCCGGCGAGCCTATGCAATCTGCTAACCAGGACATGAATTATTGGGACTATCTGCTCCGCTATAGGAGAGAGAGATACAAAACGGATTATCCCAATCTTTTTTTTGTAAATGAACTGGGAGGCGATGTAACCAAGGAATATATTAATATTATTCCTGTAGAAATGGATCAGAATCCAGTAGGCTATGTAATTATCAACTTGAAACTGAAGCGCATTGTACCCGAAAATGTATATCCGGAGTTGCTGGTAGATAAGCGGTTTTCTCAGTCTGCTGAAAGTCAGCGGTACAGTTATGCAGTGTATACATACAACAATATTCTGCATAGTGAAGGTAACTTTAACTACAAAAGATACCTAGATGAAACAGCTCTGGAAGATCCTGCCGCCAGGGACCCCGGCATAATTGTGGGCGACTATCTGCATGTAATTGTAGATGGAGACGATGGCAAACGGGTAGTGGTATCTACCTTACGGTATCCTATAAAAAGCATTTTCTCTAATTTTTCGTTTTTATTCCTCACCCTTGTACTGATTATTGTCCTGTTTATTGTAGGGTATACCGTCTATTACAGATCATCTAAAATAGAAACAAGTTTTGCTACCAAAATTCAGATATACCTCAATTTAGCCTTTTTCCTGCCACTATTTGTAGTAAGTATAGCTACTATCAGCATTGTAAGCTCAGCTTATTCAAAAAATCTCAGCAGCCTTTTCCTAGGCAATGCTGAAAATGTAAGTAACAATCTGCGGGCTTACATAGATGGATTTGAGAAAAATAATATATCTCATGATGAGTTAATCTTGAAACTAAACCAGATAGCTCGGTATTCCGGCTCGGATGTAAATGTTTTTGATAATCTAGGCCGATTGATTGCCTCCAGCCAGCCACTAATTTATGAAGAAGGCATACTGGCTCAGTATATCAACCCAGAAGCTTATATAAAGCTAGTAGACTTGTATGAAAAACAAGTAATGCTGGCGGAATCAGTAGGAACATTGAATTATAATTCTGTCTATGTAGGGTTACGTACCTACGATAAAGATAGGCTGATAGGCATAGTCAGCATTCCTTTTTTTGAATCGAAGGCAGCTTTAAACCGGCAGATTATAGAAGTGCTTTCAACCATTATGAACATATTCACAGCTATTTTTATATGTTTTCTTATATTTTCTTACTTTGCTTCTCAAATGCTTACTGTACCCTTGCGCCTCATTACCCAGAAAATCCAGAAGACATCCCTGCATAATTACAATGAACCCCTGGAGTGGGAATCCGATGATGAGATTGGCCTATTGGTAAACGAATACAACCGGATGCTGGTAAAACTTGAAGAAAGTAAACAAGCCTTGTCGCGGAGTGAAAAAGAATCGGCCTGGCGTGAAATGGCTCAGCAGGTGGCACATGAGATCAAAAATCCGCTCACTCCAATGAAGCTGACCTTACAGCATTTACAACGTAAACTGTTGAATGGGGGAGAAGTGGTAAAAGAACAAGCTGAAAAGTCGTTCAATACCTTACTGGATCAGGTAGATACTTTAAATGATATAGCTACTTCTTTTTCGGCTTTTGCAAAAATGCCTATTCCTAAAGAAGAATTATTTGATATAGCTGGTATTTTGAAGAAGACTGTGGAACTGTATAGTAATGATGCAGATGTAGAAATAGTAACAGACATACCTCCGGGAGACTTTTTTGTAAAAGGCGATCAACAAATGATGAGCCGGATATTTACTAACCTCATTCTGAACGGCATCCAATCTGTGCCTGCCGGGCGGAAACCAGAGATATCGGTAAACATGCAAAAAAGCAATAATTTCATACGTATAGAAATACATGACAATGGGAAGGGTATTTCTGAAAGTATCCGCAATAAAATATTTATCCCTAACTTTAGTACTAAATATGCTGGTTCTGGTATAGGACTGGCCTTAGCTAAACGTGGAGTGGAACATGCCGGAGGTAAAATCTGGTTTGAAACGGAAGAAGAACAGGGAACTTCGTTTTTTATTGAGTTACCACTCTTGCCGTATCTGGAAATAGCAAATGCATAATCCTCCTTACAGAAAACACTTGCCAGTGCTGGATGAGCACATCCTGTCTGTTGTTTTCTTTGCCTCCATATAAGCCTATATGCATATTGATATCTTTGTTCATGCTGTTGCGGATTATTCTATGTGCCATTTTATCTATCTGTCTTGTCTACCGAACGCAAGCTCAGGCATCTAACTACCGGCTGAAGTGGGTAAAACGGAGCGAGCAATGGAAACAAGCAGATTCTCTATCTATATTTCCGGCTAGCATACAAGTAGTACATCCGGCAGGGGCAGCTTTGCCGTTTTCTTATAATCCGCAAAAAAATTCGTTTGTCTGGAGTGCATCTTCTACAGCAGATTCTGTGTTAGTTGGCTACCGGGTATTGCCCTTTCATCTAGGGAATCTCCAATACCACCGCAACCCAGCCAGTTACGACAGCAATGCTTTTTATCAAGATGAAAAGATGCTCCGTCATACATTGCCTGAAACCCGTGAAGAGTTTTTTGCTACTAAAGGCATTAACAAAACAGGCAGTATCAGCCGGGGTATTTCTATGGGCAATACGCAGAATGTGTTTGTTAACTCTGCTTTGAATCTGCAGTTGGAAGGCCAGCTTTCAGATAATGTGCATCTACTGGCTGTTATTTCCGACCAGAATGTCCCTTTTCAACCCGAGGGGAATACCCAGCAATTGCAGGAATTTGATAAAGTATTTGTGCAACTTTCAGGTAAGAAGAGCCGCTTAATTGCTGGCGACCTTGTGTTGCAACAACCTCTCTGGCGGCAACATAGTACACAACCATCTCATTTTCTTAGATATTATAAAAATGTACAAGGTGGCCAGGCTGAAGCCAGTTATACATTAAGCAAGGAAGTACATGCCCAAACTTCGGCAGGTATAGCTATTTCTAAAGGAAAGTTTGCTTCTATGTTGGTAGAAGTAACTGAAGGAGTGCAAGGTCCTTACAAACTGCGGGGCCCGGCAAACGAAAAGTTTATTATTATACTAGCTAATTCAGAGAAGGTGTATCTGGATGGGCGTTTGCTGCAAAGAGGTTTTGATTATGATTATATTATTGATTATAACCTGGCAGAAATTACATTCAATACCAACACGGTAATTACCCAGTTTTCACGGGTACGTGTAGATTTTGAATATTCTGACAGAGTGTATAGCCGCTCTATTATTAATACTTTCCATCGGCAGCAAATGGGTAAACTGCAATTGTTTGCCAATTATTATAGTGAAAAAGATAACCCTCGTAACCCTATTACTATAACTTTAACCGATGCTGATAAACACTTATTAAGCGAAATAGGAGACAGTTTGCAAAGGGCAGTAGTATCGGGTGTTACGTTGCTAGATGGCTATACAGCCAACCAGATTTTATATGAAAAAATAGATACTATACTTGATAACAGCCAATTTAGCATATATAAGCAATCTACTAATGCACAAACTGCTTTATACCAGCTTCAATTTTCCGATGTAGGCATTGGTAGAGGAAATTATTTACAGAAAAATACCACAGCTAATGGAAAAGTTTTTGAGTGGATAGCCCCGCAAAATGGGATTCCTCAGGGGCAGTACGAACCAGTAAAGTTAATTTCTACACCTACTAAAAAACAGATGGTTACTATGGGGGCGGAATATCAGGTGAGTCGTACAGAAAGTATATACACGGAAATGGCTTTCTCTGACAGGGATATAAACTTATATTCTCCTTTAGACGGTGCAGATAATAAGGGGGCTGCTTTTAAAGGAGGCTACAGTAACCGAGGCAAAACAATCAACTTTCTACCTAAATACCAGTGGATAAGCAGTATAGATTATGAGTTTAATGGAAGGAATTTTCAGCCTATTGATCGGTTCCGCGACATAGAGTTCGACCGTGACTGGAGTATTCGCATTGATACTACCCAGGCAGATGACCAGATCTTCCAAGCTATGTTGGGTATCCGGAAAGGGGAGCTGTTGGCTACAGATTCCATTCAACCTACTACGCCTACTTCATCCTTTGCAGAAGATAAGCTCATTTACCGTTTTAGCTTCCGCGATAGAGGCTCATTTATTAATGGTACACAACAGCGGGTAGAGGCAGCGAAAAAAATAGGAAATTTACAGGTAAATGCCGATATGTTTCTGCTCCATACTACTCGCCTGCACGATAATTCTACATGGCAGCGTTTACAGATAAATGCGGCTTACCATACTAGGTATCTTATTCCAGGCTATAGCTATAGCTTAGATAAAAATAAACTCAGCAGCCTTGCCAGAAAAGATTCCGTCATAGGTACGGCTATGAACTTTGAGGCACATCAATTCTACCTGAAAACTCCAGATACACTGAAAACCAGGTTTACTACAGATTATTCTTTTAGACAAGATTACTTTCCGTCAGATGGGAAACTGATAAAAAACACGTTTGCTCATACAGCAAATATAGGCTTACAAACTACTATACGGCAACATAATGCGATACATCTGTTATTTACTTATCGCACAGTAGAATACCAAAGAAATATAGAAGATAATCGGCCAGAAGAAAATCTAATGGGCAGGATAGACTGGAATGGTAACTGGTTTTCTAATCACATACGTTCTGAACTGACTCTGGCCGCTGGTACTGGCCGGGAATTAAAAAGAGAATATGTTTTTTTACCTGTACCTGCTGGAGAAGGTACCCATACATGGCGCGACGATAATAGTGATGGCCTGCAAGAACTCAATGAATTTTACGAAGCTATTAACCCAGATGAAAAGAACTTTGCCAAATTTTTTGTGCCTACAGACCAATATATACGGGCCTATACTAACAACCTTACGTACCGCCTGAATATTACTGCACCCAGGCATTGGCAAGAGCAAGGGGCCTTAAAAGATGCCTTATCCCGGGTATCTGCTGTTTCTTCCTGGGTAGTGAATAAAAAAATTACGGATAATAGTCTGATAAGCCGCATTACGCCTTTTACTGCTCACTTGCCAGAGGAAAATATACTTTCTACACAAGATGCCCTACGGACAACAGTATTTTATAACCGGGCTAGTCCACGCTACGGCTTTGATATAAATGTATTTCGCACAGTAAACAAGCAACTACTTACAAATGGCTTTGAGTCCAGAGGCGCTACAGAGATAAAATTAAATACCAGACTAACTGTACATAAAGATATAAGCATCCGGACATCGCTGGGAAGAGGGCTAAAGAATAATGCATCCGATTTTTTACCTGACAGAAACTATCAGATTTTTTCACAGCAGCTAAGTCCGGAGATTGCTTACCAGCCAAGTGCTAGCTTCCGGTTATCTGGTATGTATTTGTATGGAATTAAGAAAAACAATACGGTAGATGATTCGCCTGAAAGAGCTATTGCTAACCAATTCGGCCTAGAGACCAGGTGGGCAAAAGTATCTAAACGGACTTTATCTGCTGGTATAAAATATATTCAGATAGCCTACAATGGACAAATAAATACCCCACTAGGCTATGAAATGCTAGAAGCACTACGTCCTGGCAACAACTGGAATTGGTCTTTCAATCTGCAGCAAAAATTAACCAACGGTTTGCAGGTAAGTCTTCAGTATGAAGGACGTAAGTCAGAAGCACAGCGGCTTATTCATGTAGGACGGATGCAAGTAGCAGCCCTGTTCTAGGTTTTCCTCTATACACTAGTACTCACATTTTATTTAAATGGGTTACAAAAATGCGTTTTTACCCATATTCACTTTTGTTATTTCATGAGGGCGGTATACTAAAAAAAATTATTCTTTGCAAGAAAAAAATAACCTTTTTTTGAAGTGTCCCGTAAAAGGTAGAGTCATAGAAATACAGTTGAAAGGCTAAAATCAAAAAAGTCTTTTAAATGGAATATATAAACACTTAAACCTTAAACAGAACGAAAATTTATGAAAAAGATATTTTTAGTATTAGCTGTAGCCGGATATATGTCGGCTTGTGCACCAACTTCACAAACCACCTCTAGTACTGGAACAACAACTGATGGAACCACTACAGATGGTAGTACGTCGGATAGCAATACCTCTGATAGCTCTGCCACTGGAACTTCAGGAACTGATAGCAACAGTTCAAGTACCAGTGATAGCAATGCAAGTACTACTGACACTACTTCTACAAGCAGCAGTGATATGAATAGTTCTAGTACAACAGATTCAGATATGGAATCAGCTGACAGCACTAGCACTCAAAGCTCTAGCTCAACTGACATGGCTACTTCTAGTAGCACATCTGAAACAGATGTAATGGGTTCTAGTACTACAATTACTATGGATCAGTTACCAAAGGCAGTACGTGATGCGTATATGAAGATGCCCGGTCATGAGAATGCTAGCGGAGAAAAAGTATATCAGGTAAAAACTTCTGAACATCCAGTACTTTATAAAATAGAAGGTACTTCCGGAAGCACTGATTATGTACATTACTTTACCCCAGAAGGTAACGAAGTACAAATGAATAATAAGAAGTAACAAACAGGAAATAACTAATCACTAAAAAAGCTGCTCATAAGTGAGCAGCTTTTTTAGTGATTAACATTTTATATTGCATATAGAAGTGTACGCCCACAGCTAAACATTTGTTAATAGTCTGTGTCTGTGAACGTATACTAAAACACAGAATTTCTTAAAGTAGAGTGTACAATTTAACATGTTCGTGTGTGACGGAAATAGCTTATCACTAGAGTGAGAACCCCAGATTTTCAAAAAATAGCAAATTTCCGCATAGAAAAAATTAGAGTCTATTAAAACAGCTGTCAATAATTGAGATAATGCACATACCAAGTTTTGAACTCTACGTCTTCTTCATATTCATCATCATACTCTTCTTCATAAATGTTACCATAGGGTAAAGCATTAAACAATGTGTCGTACACTAATTTATACGCTTCATTAGTAGATAACTCATCTTTTAGTATACGTTGTTGCCCTACAAGTTGAATCATTTGGGGCTTAAATTTTTCCAGCCACATTCTGGTTATCAGGCCATATTCTTCTATGTCCTTGTTTGTTAAGTTAATGATTTGCAGATACAAATCCTGCAACTTTGGCTCTTTAGCAGTAAACTCTCTGAATTTTTCGAGTCGCTGGCGCTTGATTAGATGCATATAGATTGGCTTTAAGGTGGTATGATAGTTTTATACTCCTACACTGCTACTAAATGTTGCATAATTTCAATTTTTATTAGAAATAATTGCGTAAAATACTTACTAAAATGAATATTATTTCGAAAATGCAAGGAAAATAGCTTTTATACATGTTGCAACAAAATACTTAAAAGACAGTAATCCTATTATGTTTTTAAGTTTTAGTATGAATCCAGCAGGAATTGAATAAACAGATAAGCGTAACCAGTGCGGCAATTGAATAGAACAGCCTTGCAAGAACAAAACTTAATATCCTATAATTTTTCATATATAATATATAACTAAAATTTTTATTTTTGAAATAAGTAGAAAAAAATTTTACATGTGAATTTTTTTTACTGTATAAAGAGTTATTCTAAGTAAAGTAGAACCGATTCTTGGCTATAGATTTACAGATATATTTTTCTTTAAAACCTATTTTGCTGCTCGACTATCGGCTACTTTTGTGTGTTATTATAATTTTTATAAGTTATTTCTTATTTATCAGCCCTATGTTTGTAGATATTGAACAATTACCTTCAGCAGCTAAAGTGTGGATTTACCAAGCAAATAAGCCGCTAGACCGTTCTACTCAGCAATATATTTTAGAAAAAACTAAAGCTTTTGTTGAGAGCTGGGATAGCCATGGACGGGCTTTGAAAGGTTCAGCAGCCATTTATTATAATTACTTCTTAATAATTGCTGTAGACGAGGCTTATGCGGGTGTCAGCGGGTGCTCCATTGATAAATCGGTGCATTTTATAAAGGATTTGGGCCAGGAACTGAATATAGACTTCTTTGACCGATCCAAGCAAGCTTTTATTCAGAATGGAGATATTATTGTGGAAAATTTTAAGAATTTGAAAACCCACATTAATGTTGGAATGATAAAAAAAGATACTCTTACTTTCGACAATACAGTAACCAACCTGGAAGAATTTTATTCTTCATGGCAGGTTCCAGCCAACCAATCATGGTTAGCAAAATATTTTGCATAGTATTCCTATAAAGTAGCAGGCACAAAATAGGGCAAAAAGTTATATAGTTGCGTTAAATGTAACCTGCATTTAACTTTAATGCCAGTGAACCCGGTAATGTCTTTTTATAAGATTTGCCGGGTTTTCTGTATACCAATTGCTACGCAGCAGGCGTTTAAATAATACAAAAAAATGCGTAAATTGTAGAAAAATACAGCCACTTTCTTCAAGGTTAGTTAATCAAGTATGAATAAAAATATTTTATATGTTCTCTGCCTCTCATTATTCTTAGCTGCAGGCTGCAACTCTGCTCTGCAAAGCTTTAAGAAAGGAGAAAAGAAATTTAAGCAGGGCGAATATCAGGTAGCTATCGAATATTATGAAAAAGCAAAAGCTAAAAATTTTGCACCTGCCCTTGTTAATTCCTCCATTGCTTCGGCTTACAGGCTAACCAACCGTATTGAAAAAGCTGCGCCTTATTACAGCGAAGCCCTCTCATCTGGGAGTAAAGAAGATTCAACTTTATTTTATTATGCGTATGCTTTAAAAGCACAAGGCAAGTATAAAGAATCTGCGAATCAGTTTGAGCAATATATTAAAACTGGTAAAAACCTAAAGAACAAGGCAATGGCGCGGAAAGAGCTAGAAAATTTGCCTAAGATAGAGGAGATTTTAAAGGATAAAACGTTTTATGAAATTGAAAATCTGAGTTTACTTAATACTTCTGCTTCCGAATACTCTCCGGCATTGCAAAGCGATACATTAGTGTTTTCCTCATCACGTAAAAGTAATGTGTACAAAGCTACCGGTACCGGCTTCGATGGATTATATACCTATAATCTGAATTCAAAACCTGATTCAACAACTCAAGATAATATAAAGCTGTTTAGCAATAATATTCATATGGAGAACGTGAATGAGGCATCACCTACATTCTCCCGGGATGGTAAGACTATGGTTTTTGCCAGAGGCAATACAGGTAAGCGAAAAGATTCCAGAGATGTAGATTTATATATATCCAGATATAAAGACGGAAAATGGGCAGAGCCTGAAATGCTGCCTATTAGTAAGCCTGATACTTGGGATGCAAGTCCGGCTCTTTCTACTGATGGAAAAACATTATATTTTGCATCTAACCGCGAAGGAGGTTTGGGAGGTATTGATTTGTATCGGGCAACATCCGACGGTAGTGGCAGATTTGGCCGTGTTGTGAATATGGGCCCAGAAGTGAATACGGCAGGCAATGAGATGTTTCCTTATGTATCGGATGATGGCAAACTTTATTTCTCTTCGGATGGACATCCCGGTTTGGGTCGATTAGATATTTTTGTGGCTACGCGCAAAGATGGCGTAATCACTGTTAAGAATATGGGCGTACCTCTGAATTCTCCATCTGATGACTTTGGCATTGTGTTTAAAGACCCACAGTCAGGCTATTTTTCTTCTGATAGAGAAGGAGGGAAAGGAAATGATGATATTTACTCCTTTATTGATAAAACACCAGATTATAAAATAGTAAATTACTTTTTGGCTGGCATAACTGTCACCCGCAATCCGCAGACGAACCAAGAAGAGATATTAGGTAGCACAAAGATCCGCTTTATGGAAGGTGGAAAAGTAATAGGTGAAACCACTACTGCTGCTGATGGTGCCTTTAAATTTAAAGTACAGGAAAGTAAAAACTATACAATTGTTGCAGAAAAACCAACATATTTTACCAGGCGTGAATTTTTCTCCATGTCTGGCAAGTCCATTCCGCAAGAGCAATTAGTAAAACCTGTTACAGACACTACCTTTCATATAAAAGTACCTTTAGATAAGGTAGAGGTAAACAAAGTGTTTGTAGTTGACAATATTTACTATGATTTAGATAAATCAGATATTCGTTCTGATGCTGCTGAAGAATTAGACAAGCTGGTAGATTTTCTGCAGGATAATCCTAATATTAAGATTGAGCTAAGTTCCCATACCGATATACGGGCCCCTGATGATTACAATATGAAACTCTCTCAAAGAAGAGCTGAATCGGCGGTAAATTACCTTATTCAAAACGGTGTTGAAAGTAGCCGTATTACTGCCAAAGGATATGGTGAAACCCAGGTAATTGTACCAAATGCAGAAACAGAAGAGGACCATCAACGTAACCGTAGAACAGAGATAAAGATTCTGGAAGTAAACTAATTAACCAAGTATTTATTGAAATAGGTGGGCTAAGCAAATGGTCTACCCATTTTGTTTTTTACTATGGTCTCTCAAATTAAGAGTATAATCCGTAAAAGCTATCTTTTTGCATATTAGAATAATGCAATTTTATTATAATAATATTTTAATATAAATATCCCAAGTTTGAATTTGTTATTTAGATATAAATACTTATTAATCAAATATTTATTACTTATAAAATTGTATTTTATTAAGTCAATATATTTGAGGTTAAACAAGTCTGTATTATATAAAAAATTATAAATATATGAACTGGGTTCTTCCTTTTTGTGTTAATTATATATGCAAGAAAAGGTTGAAAACAAACAAATTTCGCTGTTTCCATCAGATGTGGAAAAGCAAGAGCAGCCGGGAGATGAAAGCTGGAAAAAATCTATTCCGGCACAGGTTTTCCTGAATCATTTCTTTGGCATAAGCTATCATATAGAACAACTGAAAGAGGTACATGGTCTGCATCAGAAGATATATTTTGTTAACCATAAACCCTCTTTGAGCTCTAAGGATACTGAACAGATAAAAAAACATCTGATTAATTCCTGGAGTACAGAATACGCATTACGGTCTACAGCCCAGCTGGGAGACTCCAACTACTTACGCAATGCCTTACACTGGACTTTTCCGCAGGCTTATTATAGTGTATGTGAGGGTTTACAGGCCTTTCTATACACCTTAGGTATCACCAGTGCGAATGAGGAGGTAATCAGGCGTGAAGTAGGACGGCTAGTAGTTAAAGGCTATTACCCTCATCCAGTAGCTTTTTACGCAGCTGGACATTATGGCGATTTTAAAGTGCATCGCTTACCATTATCTGATTACAAACCAAGCTTGAATTTAGCAAGTAAAGAGTTGGAAGCACAAGCGCAAATCGGACAGTTTTTGCGTACTACCCGGAAACTGCGTGCTAAGAGTGTGAGGCAACAAGTACAGGCAAATCCTACCCTTGCTCTTCGCAGTAAGCGTAATGGGCAGATTGTAGAGAAATTCAGCCAGAGCCATTGGAATCAATTAACATGGCGGTTTGGCTATACTACATTCTTTGATTTGCTTGGGCGTTTACGTATCTCAGCCAATCATCGGGAAATAGAACGGTTTGTAGAGGCAGAAATAGATTTTAAATTATTTCATCAATCATTGTTAACGATTGTAGATTACCTGAATCAAATTCATGAAAGTTATATAGCTCAAGCCATGGGTTTAGAAGCTTACAAGAAGTGGGTACAATCATTGCCGCCTCATCTATCTAAAGGCTTTGTAGAGAAAAGGTTAGCACATACAATTGAACCTTTGCTTATTCTAGCCAATGAAGTTGCTCCTAGCGAAGAAAATAACCTAGGATTGTCTGCATAAACGAGTTGTTAAGTTTTTAAAGAGGTCATATAAATGGCCTCTTTTTGCTTTGTTGGTAGTAGATGCTATTTTTATAGTTGTATAACTTGTAGTTTTCTAGAAAGCTTTTCTAACTCCTGTTTAAATACTTTTAAAATGGAGCATGGTTTTTTTGAAAAACATTTTTCTAACAATAGGTAAGTCAACTATGAAAATTTTTACTGTAGATGCCTTTACAGCTAAACCTTTCGCCGGAAACCCTGCTGCGGTATGTTTAGTATCAGGACCTGTAAGTGAGACTTGGATGCAACAGGTAGCTCAAGAGATGAATTTGTCGGAAACTGCCTTTGTGTATGCAGTAAAAGATGGATTCAACTTGCAGTGGTTTACGCCAACCACAGAAGTTGATCTATGCGGGCATGCTACGTTGGCAACAGCATTTGTACTTTGGGAAGCGAATATTCTCGGCCGCAATGAAACAGCTCATTTTCATACAAAAAGTGGCCTCCTAACGGCACGTATTCAGGACAGCTGGATTGAACTTGACTTCCCTGCAGAACCTGCGCTTGAAGTTGAAACCCCTACTATATTGATAGAAGCCCTTGGTGTACACCCTTTATATATTGGTAAGAACCGCTTTGATTATATTGTTGAAGTTGCTTCAGAGCAGACTCTTATGCGTATACAACCAGACTTTGCTATGTTAGCTAAACTATCTGTTCGAGGTATAATTGTAACTAGCAAAAGTAATCAGCCATCTACTGACTTTGTTTCCAGGTTTTTTGGACCAGCCGCTAGTGTCAATGAAGATCCGGTGACTGGTTCAGCTCATTGTTGCCTAGGGCCGTATTGGCAGAAAAAAATAAATAAAGATAATTTTACAGCTTATCAGGCATCTAGCAGGGGAGGAATAGTAAAATTGCAGGTTTATAATGATCGGGTAAAGTTAATGGGACAAGCTGTAATGATAATGCGTGGCGAACTGACTATATAAAATGGCCTACAAAAACATGAGCCTGTATGTATACACACAGGCTCATGTTTAAAGCTAAAATATACCATTCAGGGTTTGGGGAAATATCTGGAGCTCAGCTTATTTACGATCTCTTGCACTTGTACAGAGATTGCCATAATTGTTTGGATATTGCGTTTATCAATAGCATTTTGCAGGTCCTGTTTTAAGCCGTCTGGAATATCTTTTATCTTAGAAATGGTCTGATGCAGCTGAATGGCTGATTTTATCATTTTATTATTAGCCAGATGGCTAACCTGTGTATGATATAGCATCTTTTGCTCAGCCATATAATAATTTACAAGAGCAAGGTTAAAGTTTTTAAATTCGTTTAAGTTTTCCATGTGGTGCGTATATTAAGTGATCACTTGTGTTATATATAGCGGGCTAAAGTAATACTAGTTTTTCTACCTCACCCCTTAATACTTTTAATCCAATGGTATTAAATTTTACTCTAAGCAACCCATCGGGTATAATATCTATTAAAATCCCTAACCCATATTTAGGATGAGTTACTACATCGCCAATCCTAAATTTGTTTCCTTCATTATCTGTCCAGTCAAGTTCACTTTTATTCTTTGGCTCCTCCTTTGTCTCTACTGCCTCTTTTACCTCTACAGAAGCTTGAGGAGTAGTTTCGCTTTTAAGCAAGTGATCTTTTACACCACTGATGGCCTCTAATAAAATATTTGCCTCTGCAGAAAGCTCAGCCCGGCTCTTAGGAGCATTTTTATGAATACCCAATAAGGAACTAACTGAATTCAACGATTTATCATCAGAGTTGATTAAAGTGGTAAGCGCCAAAGAAATCTCATCTATTGTTTTGTTTACCCGGTCAATTCTTAAATTTTCATCATATTCAATATCCTGGAAACTGCGGATATCAAAAATCCGGTTAGTTAATGTATCTTTCAGTAACAAAGTCGGTAAATCAAACCCCTGCCTAATACCTAGCTGATACAGCACTTCTGAATTATTAGAGCTTAAATCACATATGGCAACTTCAGATGTAACAACGGCTTTTAAATCATTTATGCTTATATGCTTTAAACGATAAGTTGTTTGTAAGCGTTGAGCAATGAATCCAGCTTTTATACAGGCGGGTTTTATCATATATTCATATACTAAATTAAAATGCCCACTTTCATATGGCAGGTTATCATAAGCAGGCATTATAACTAAGCAAATTCTATCTTTATTCTCTCGTTCCTTACCCTCTGACTCGTACGCTGGATTCATAAAAAGTGAAGTAATTTTTTAAAGCAAAATTAAGATTTATGGTTATAAGCCTATGCAATATTTGCATGATATTAATACAATATAACTAGTTTTATGTAACTATTAGCCTGACAAGATAGGCCTACAATGCTACACATCGTTTGTTATGAAACTGCTTACATTACTTGATAAACCGAATAGGTAAATTCATATCAAACTTCCTAAAATACAAAAGATAGTTAAGTAAATTCAAGAAAAGCAACAAAAAATTATATTCTATAGAAATACTAAAATTGTTTATTGAGTAGAATACTATATTAAGTTGCACTAAAATTACTAATCCTCTACTAAAAGTAAATACTAACCTTAACAAGTTAATAAAAAGACTATTCAGTAAAAATCAAACAAAAAATGGGGAGTTGAGTGTGTAAAAGTTGTGTAATATTTACACGATTTTTAAATAATATTTGGACTAAATTAGAAGCACGTATTGAGATGAATGTTATAAATTCAAAGTACAACTAAGTTAATCGAAAAATATTAATATTTAATCGATAAAATAATAGATTTTATCGAAAAGATGCAAGTTCGAGTAGATGTAGTAAAAAAAATAGGGAGTTGGATTATTTTATGACTGGCACAAAAAAAGTACTTACTCAGTAAGTACTTTAATAACGATTCCATCTATATTTTCCCGTATAGGAATTTGACAAGCTAGCCGACTATTATCTGTTAATTCTGGAAGAGTATCTAGCATATCTAGTTCTTGATCTTGGGGTGGGTTAAGCTGCTCACTACCAGATAGTACCTCCACGTGGCAAGTAGCACATAAAGCCATACCCCCACAAGTGCCTTGCACAGGATATTCACTTGCTTTCAACACCTCCATTAGATTTAAATTGATTTCAGTAGGAATCTCTAGATGTTGTCTGTTTCCTGAAAAATCTTCCACATAAATGTTGATGATATCCATATTTATTTAAAAACTTTGTATACCATTTACGGTAGTGTACTTTAATGAATATTTCTGATTTGGATATACTACCTTATAGGCACTTTGAGCCATCAAAGCAGCTTCGTGAAAACCACAGAGGATTAATTTCAATTTACCGGGATATGAATTAATATCACCAATAGCATATACACCTGGAACGGAAGTAGAATAATCAAAAGTATCGACAGTAATGGCACTTTTGTCCAAATTCAAGCCCCAATTTTCCAGTGGACCTAATTTAGGGCTTAAACCAAATAATGGAATAAAATAGTCAGTAGGTATTGTTTGAACTGATTTATACTGGTCAGTAATAGATACGCCAGTAAGTTTACCATTGCCTTCTATGGCATTAATATTAGACTTCAGCATCAAACGTATTTTTTTCTCTTTTGCCAGCTCCATTACTTTCTCAACGGAGTCAGGGGCACCTCTAAAGGATTCGCTTCTGTGAACCAGCGTAAGTTCAGCGGCTACATCAGCTAAAAATACGGTCCAGTCTAATGCTGAATCGCCACCGCCAGCCAGTACCACTCGCTTGTTGCGGTATGTTTCCGGATTAATGACCATATACGTTACCCCTTTGCCTTCGTACTGTTCTAATTGTGGTATTTCTGGTTTTCTTGGCTCAAAACATCCTAAGCCGCCGGCAATTACCACTACTTTGCAACTAACTTCTGTGCCTGCAGAAGTAGTAAGGTTAAACGAACCATCTTCATTTTTTACAAATTTTTCTACTCTTTCTCCTAGTGTAAAACTTGGTTTAAATGGTTCAATTTGTTCCATCAGGTTTTTTATCAGGTCTTCGGCCAATATAGTTGGATAGCCGGGTATATCATAGATTGGCTTACGGGGATATATTTCTGTTAGCTGTCCGCCAATTTTAGGCAATGCATCTATTAAATGACAACGCATTTTTAATAAGCCTGCCTCAAAAACTGCAAATAGGCCTACCGGGCCTGCACCAATAATGCAAATATCGGTTTGTATCATAAGGAATTAAGTGAAACGTAAAAAGTAGCCTAAGTGGCCACTACCTTTTTGATAACAAAATTAATAAGAAATTGTCTCAAAAAAATTCAATTTATCCAATCTTTAAATGCTGTTGCTTTTTCGCGGCTGATGTCAAGCTCATTGAATAGGGGAGATCTAAGTTTAACTATAATTTTTCCGTTAAACCCATGGCGAATATAGTCTACTGAGTTAAGGTGAATAATGTATTGGCGGTTTGCCCTGAAAAATTGTGTAGGATTTAATAGATGTTCTACTTCCTCCATTGTATGAAAATCGGCAATCATCTTCTGATTATCGTACGTTACCAGGTAGATTAACTCATTTTTGATAAAATAGGCAATCCGTTCGGTAGGTACAGGAACTAAGGTGTTCTTATAGTGAGCCATAAACCGTTCTTTGTATTTTTTAACTGGTTGGGCAGTAGTTAGGTCATGCAAAAGGGCTTGTATATGGCTCTGTAAATTGAAAGGTTGATTTACCTGTTTTATTTTCTTAAATTTTTCTAAAGCTACTTTTAGTTCAGTCCGGTCAATAGGCTTGAGCAAATAATCTATGCTATTTACTTTAAATGCTTGAATGGCATACTCATTATAGGCGGTTGTAAAAATTACCGGACACTCTAGTTTTACGTGGTGGAACAATTCGAAACTAACGCCATCCGAAAGCTGAATATCCATAAAAAGTAAATCTGGTTCTGGCTGTTTGCTGAACCAATCACGGGCGGCTGCCAAACCCGGCAATATGGCCACTACCTCTATTGTGGAATCAAGCTGTTGAATAAGTTTTTGTAAATCTTTGGCAGCTAAAAGTTCATCTTCTATAATGACGGTTCTCATAGGGTGATTACTGTTTTCAAAGGCGATATTTTGGAATAGAAGGCAAAAGTGCATCTATATCCTTTATTGTGTTTGCCATTATAATAATGGGATTTTTACTTCAAAAAATAGGTCGTTCTCTACGATTTCTACCTGATTTTTGGATAAAAAGCTATAGAGTGTTTTCATGTTTTCTAACCCCATTTTGTTAGATGTTTCAATAATACTTTTCCTCTGCAAATTATTTTTAATATGTAGGTACGAATCCGCAGTAAACATATGAATAGTTAAGGGGTTCTGTTCATTGACGATATTGTGCTTCATAGCATTTTCAATCAATATCTGCAAAGTAACTGGTACTATTTTCAGGCTTCTATCGTGTGGAGGTATGTTAATTAATATCCGCAGGCTTTCGTGGAATCTAGTCTGAAGCAGGGATACATAGTTTTCAATGAAAGTAAGCTCTGTTTCAAGGCTTACCAACTCTTTGTCTTTGTTTTGCAGTACGTAGCGGAATACTTTAGAAAGCTGCTGTAAAAAATCAGACGCCAGTTGCTGATTTTCAAAAATGAGACTATTCAGGGAGGTAAGGCTATTGAACAAAAAATGTGGATTAAGTTGGTTTTTTAAATTTTCAAATTGGACGAGAGCTCTTTCTTTTTGTAGCCGTTCATTTTTGATAATGGCTTTTTTCCATTCCTGGAAAAAATACGCGCCAACCGATCCTCCATTCACAGCTAAAATTAGCAGCGTTACTATAACATAGGCTAATGTCCGCAGTATCTTGTCAATCGAAAGTGGAAAAAAATCTATCAGGAAGAAGATTAACAAAGAAATATAAATATACATGCATACTAGGCCAATACATACCTGTAAAATTATCCGGCGAATCACCCCTTGCTTATATGGCAAATGTCTATTCAATAACGAATCTATAAACTCTAGCATAGTCCAGATAATAGTAATGGAGATTACAGAGATGATAAATATAGTTAGCTGCAACTGCCAGCCGAACTCTGGAAAAAGGATAAGCCGGGCAGTTAGTGATATGGTGGCTAACAACAGTATGCCCACATATTTAATATTCAGCTTATTGATCAACCGTAAAAGTGGGTAGTTCATTTCCATAATAGATTATCCATAAAATCAGGGGGTAATTTTATGCTACCCTATACTTGAATATAGTTAATTACGCTGATACAATTCGGCCATCATTCATTTCAATTATGCGGTCGGTGTTCTGAGCAAATTCTGTATCATGCGTTACAGCAATTATTGTCTGGTTGAATGTTTGAGCAAGTTCCCGGAAAATATCAAAAACATTGTGTGTATTTACCGAGTCCAGGTTACCAGTAGGTTCGTCTCCCATAATAATTGTAGGATCGTTAATTAAGGCTCTGGCAATGGCTACCCGTTGCTGCTGCCCACCAGACAGTTTATTAGTAGGCTTTAAGGCCTGATCGTTCATACCTAGTAACTGTAATTTTTGGTAGGCTCTTTCTTCAATTTCTTTCTTTGGATACTTACCCAATTTTAATGCTGGAATCATCACATTCTGCAAAGCAGTAAATTCAGCAAGTAAGTAGTGAAATTGAAAAACAAAGCCTATATGTTCGTTGCGGAAGCGAGCAAGTTCATTCTGGTTTTTACCGGTGATCATTTCTCCATTCATTTCTAAGGTGCCTTCATAATCCGTGTCCATAGTGGAAAGCACATATAAAAGTGTAGATTTGCCACAGCCAGACTTTCCTACTAAAGAAAGAAATTCGCCTTTATTTACCGTAAAAGTAATGTCTTTCAGCACCTGAAATTTTTGTGGTTCATAAAAATATTTAGTGATGTGCTGGGCTCTCAGTACTACACTTTTCTCGGCTGGAGTGCCTATTTTATATTGCTCTTCTAGGGTATGCATAGTTTTGAGTTATTTGATTTCTATTTGCCTCTGATTATTTCCACTGGATCTATCTTAGAAGCTTTTCTGGAAGGTAAATAACCTGATAAGGCAGTAGTAAGCATACCAAATAGTAAAGCCACTATATAATAATACGGATCAAAGTTGACAGGCAAATGATCCATGTTAATAAATGCATCAGCTTTGAAGGGCACTTTTGATACAGCATACGATAGTATAAAACCTAATAGCAAGCCAACCATTCCACCTGCTATACCTATTGAAACAGCCTGCACCATAAATATTCCGGTAATGTCTTTGCCGGAGAAACCAGTAGCTTTCAAAATAGCTATGTCTTTCATTTTCTCATAAATAGTCATATTCATGATATTGTATATTCCAAAGCCAGCTACGGTTAAAATGGTGAAAACCACCGCATAGGTAATAAAATTACGCAAGGTAAAACTAAGTAGAATAGTAGCATTGGCTGTTTCCCAGTCTTCGGCTTTGTAACCAAATATAGATTGATAAGAAGCTGCCACACCTTTTGCCTGGTTCAAATCTTTCAACTTTATATTAATATCCGTTATGTAGCGGTTGTCTTCCTGCAAAATTTTCTGTACAGTGGCAAGGGTTGCGTAGCTTTTAGTATCATCTATTTGTACGATGCCTGTGCGCATAATTCCTACAATATTTAGTAGGAGCCGCACACCTTCTGGCGTTGTTATACTCACTTTGTCGCCTTCTTGGGCATTGAGTTTTCTTGCCAGGCCGGCTCCCATAATAATTCCATTATTTGCTGAAAGTAGATTTTCTATTCTTCCTTGAGTCATTTTATCACTGATATCAAATAGTTTGTCTTCAGCCATAATGTCTACGCCGGTGATTAGTCCGCTGATTTGCTGTGACCCATAGTTATAGAAAACCTGTGAGTTAGCTAACGGCGAAATACCCAGTACCCGGGCATCTGCCTGTATGGTCCGTACAATCTGGAATCCATCTTTCAGATTTTGTTTTTCCTTTTTTGGTTTCTGGTGATGTACTAAAGTCAGTATGGCAGTATCACTATAATATTCATCCAGGATAGAGGGCCGGTCTGTTTCTATGTCATTGAATATGCGGATATGAGGGGTATTGGTTAAAGTAGTTTCTTCTAGTAATTTATTCACGCCAGTCATAAAACTGACCATAAATATGAACATAGAAATACCAAAGGTAACACCTAATGCTGCTACTACGGTCTGTTTAGGCCTGGAGAGCAGATGTGTTTTGGCGATTTGAAATAATAAAGAAGAATTCATAAAGCTTGTATGAGGAATAAAAGCTGATATCTATTGACTATGAATCTTTTGTAAAGATAAGTAGGTTAATAATTCATCACTAACACTGAATTTGTATCAAGCCCGGCTAGGATTTCTACATACTCAAAATTTTCGATGCTTTTTGTAATTTTCACCAGTTGAGCATCGCCTTCTTTTTCTATCATCACACTATCTTGTCCTATTAAATAGGTTTTAGGAATAGTTAAGGCCTTTTCTTTTTGCTGAATAATAATGTTGGCCTCTACAGTTAATCCTGCATAGAGCCGTGGCACTTCTTCTTCAAATTGCGCATCTACTCTAAAACTTTGGTCACGTTCGTTAAGCATGGGATAAATTTTAGTGACTCTAGCTTTGAATACCCGATTTTTATAAGTGTCAATTTTCACTAACACTCGCTGTCCTTTTTTTATGCGGTTAATGTCTAGTTCATCTACCGTTAATTTCAGGTAGACTTGTGAAGGGTCACCAAGTAGGGCAATGGGCTCTGTGGGTTTTACTACCTCCCCGGTTTCTTTGTACACTTCATACACAATTCCATTAATATGGCTTTTAATGGCATAATCGGCATTCTGCTCTACACTAAGTTTATATTGAGTTTCTGCATTCTGTGCTTCCAACTGTAACTGTGTGCGGATTTTCTCATAACGGTTCCTCAAAGAAAGGTACTCATTTTTAGAAGTCTGATAAGCTAATGTAGCTCTATCATAATCTATCCGGGAAGTGGCTTTACCTTCCAGTAAATTCTTGTACCGTACATGGTTAATGGAGTCGTTTTGCCAACGGGCCTTTGCACTAGCCATCGTTGCCTCCATTTCCTGAAGCACTGGTGAAGTTCGTACGGCATTGCTCTGAGCAATGCGGTATTGTGCTAATGCATTTTTAGAACGGATGTTTTGTTTATCATTTTGTAATTCAAATACTGTCTGACCAACCATTACTGTATCGCCTACATCGGCTACTTTTCTAAGCAGGACCCCATCCGTTTGTGCAAATACCTTATATTCATTGTTTGGCAACAAATTACCTGAAGCATATACGGCTTCTGTCAGAAGTTTATATGTTGGTTTAGCTGTTTGCTTTTTATCTGTACAACTCTGCAAAAGCAATAAACCTACTATGCTTAAATGAAGAAATAGAGTTTTCATAGGAATATATAAGCTGATAAAGCTATACGTTGTATAAAATAGCTTTCATACAAAGAAAAAATGTCTTGTTTAGGTAACCAATTTAAAGTAAGCGAAGTGTAAAAAATGAAGAAGGAAGTGGCAGTTGCACGTAATTAGATGAATTATAGTATACTATCTACTAGCTTAGTAGAGGTATCTTTCTGCCAAACGTACCCTTGTGCAAGAATCCTAGGGCTGAGCACATGAAAATAGCAGTTTATAAACAGATATAGCGTAAATTGCACTAGAAAAGAAAAGTAGCATGCGGTTAAACCTCCGGCAATATATTTGTGTTCAGCAAGGGGCCTACAAAAAAACAATCAAATGGATGTGGTTGAGCTTTACGGCTTTATGGCTGATGCTAGCTATTTACATCTTTTCAGTAAGTATAGATTTATTTGGTTTATTCGGCCCTTTGCCGAGTTTTAAGTTACTAGACAATCCGCGCAACGATTTGGCTTCTGAAGTATATTCTTCAGATGGTGTACTGATGGGCAAATATTTCCGAGAAAACCGCACGCCTATTGCCTATGAAGAAATATCGCCAAATGTAATTAATGCCTTAATTGCAACAGAGGATGCCCGCTTTGAGAAGCACTCTGGTGTGGACTTTCGCAGTTTAGGGCGTGTATTGTTTAAATCTATTCTATTACTTCAAGAGGATGAAGGTGGAGGGAGTACAATTACCCAGCAGCTGGCTAAAAACTTGTATAAGATTCGCGAAGATGAAAATGCCGGATTACTTGATAGAGTTCCATTGGTAAGCACACTTATTATTAAAACAAAAGAATGGATAACAGCCATTAATCTGGAGGAGAATTATACTAAGAAAGAAATTATAACACTTTACCTCAACACAGTAGATTTTGGTAGCAATGCCTATGGAATAAAGTCCGCGGCCAAAACATTCTTCAAAAAACAGCCCAGTGAACTTGGTATTCCCGAATCTGCTCTTTTGGTAGGCATGCTTAATAATCCGGTAATTTTTAACCCAGTAAATTATCCAGACAATGCACGTAACCGGAGAAATATAGTGCTAAGTAAAATGGAAAAATATGGGTATCTAACTCATACTCAATATACATCCTTTCTTCAGACACCTATTATGTTAAATTATGAGGTAGAAAATCAAACTCAGGGTATAGCTACTTATTTCAGAGGGTACATCATGAATGAACTACTAAAATGGGCTAAGAAACATGATAAAGATTTGTTTGCTGATGGATTAAAAATACATACCACTATTGATTACCGGATGCAGCAATATGCAGAAGAAGTTCTTCAGGAGCACATGCAACTATTACAGAAAAATTTTTTCGAGCATTGGAAAGGCCGTAATCCGTGGGTGAACAAAAATATGCAGGAAATAGAAGGCTATATAGAGAGAACCGCTGCACGTTCAGCCAAGTATAAAGCCTTACAGGAAAAATATACTGAGCACCCAGACTCTGTAGATATTGTGATGCATACGCCTGTGCCTATGCGTGTTTTTTCATGGGAAGGGGAGAAGGATACGTTGATGAGTCCAATGGACTCTATTAGATATTATAAGCATTTTTTACATACAGGGCTTATGGCTATGGACCCTAATACTGGCCATGTAAAAGTCTGGGTAGGTGGTATTAATTATAAGCATTTTCAATATGATCATGTAAAGCAAGGGCGACGGCAACCAGGTTCAGTATTCAAACCTTTTATATATGCAGCAGCTATGGACCATGCCGGCTATGCACCCTGTGATCAGTTTCTGGACATTTCTCCGGTTTTTCCAGAGTTTGGTAACTGGATGGCCAGAAATTATAGCCGCACGTATAGCGATAGTTTATTAACGTTACGGGAAGCAATGGCCCAATCCAAAAATACTATTCCGGCATACTTAATCAAGCAAATGGGCGTAACTACTGTAATAGATTACATACGGCAGCTGGGTATTACTAGTCCAATACGGCCATGGCCTTCTATAGGCTTAGGTACAGAGGCTGTATCTGTGTACGAGATGGTGGGTGCCTATAGTACCTTTGTTAACCAGGGAGTATGGACTAAGCCTATCTACATTACCCGCATAGAAGACCGCAATGGAAATGTACTAGAGGAGTTTTCAGCAGAAACCAAAGAGGTATTAAGCGAAGAAAAAGCGTATCTCATGCTTCATATGTTGAAAGGTTCGTTGCAGGAAAGAGGCGGCACTTCGATGGGCTTGTATCAATATGAAGCCACCCGCAATAATGAAGTAGGCGCCAAAACTGGCACAAGTCAACGGTATGCCGATGGTTGGTTCATAGGTGTTACCAGAGATCTGGCCGCCGGTGTATGGGTAGGAGGAGATGATATGAGCATTCATTTCAGGGATGCGGAAGGGCTAGGCTCCCGCACAGCTTTACCTTTCTGGGGCAAATTTATGGACAAGGTATATGCAGATACTACCTTATCCGTGAAAAAAGGCACCTTCAAAAAACCAGCTAAATTTTCTGTGACCTTAGATTGCAACCGATATCAGAAAGCTATATTAATAAAAGATTCAGCAAGCCAATATATCCGGCCAAGGGTAGATAGTTTAGCAGAAGATGAGGATATTCTTTAAAGTTACGGATAGGGTAGTGGAAAACGATTGTAATGATTTAAATTTTTACCATTAATCTATCCATACGTGAAATATATTTTACCTCGTAACTATAACATGTTTCTCAAATTTGAATGAAAGCATATTTACAATTAATGCGGCCTGCCAATATTATTACTGCCATTGCTGATATTATGGCAGGCTTTGCAATAGCCGTAAAATCTGGTATAACCCTGGATGTAGAAAGAGAAGGCTTAGATCTTACTAAAATTGCGTACACTTATGGTATACAAGCTTCTGCTGATTATACAGATTTACTTTTGCTGGCTTTTTCTACTATAGGTTTATATGGAGGAGGCGTAGTTTTTAACGATGTATTTGATGCACAATTAGATGCTATAGAACGTCCAGAAAGGCCTATTCCCAGCGGGCGTGCCACCCTGACTGGAGCCATTAGTTTAGGAAGCGTATTACTGCTTGTAGGAATTATTGCAGCCTTTTTTGTATCCGTAACGAGTGGTAGTATAGCCATTATTATAGCTATATTAGCTTTGTTGTATAATAAATTTGGTAAACATCATGCTATTCTTGGGCCTATCAACATGGGATCGTGTAGAGGAGGTAATCTGTTGCTAGGTGTAAGTGCCACGTATGGAGCAGTAGAGCAATATTGGTTTATTGCCTTTATTCCGATTATTTACATTGCCGCTATTACTACCATCAGCCGGGGGGAAGTCCATGGAGGCAATAGCGGTGCCTTGTACCTGGCTTTTGCTTTGTATACTGTAGTAATTGGAAGTATTATTGCCCTTACCACACAAACTAAAACTAGTTTTTGGCAGGTAGTACCTTTCTTAATTTTATTTGCTTTTCTTATATTTCCGCCTCTATATAAAGCCTCACAGGACCGGAGACCTCAGAATATTGGTAAGGCTGTGAAGGCAGGTATTATTGCGCTTATCGTGATGGATGCCGCACTAGCTGCAGGGTTTGCCGGATGGATATATGCCTTATTTATTTTAGCTTTACTTCCTGTTTCACGTTTTCTGGCCCGCACGTTTGCTGTAACTTAAAAAATACAACTAAGTCTTGATATACAGCCCTTAAGTTTAAATAATTACTTATACAAATATATTAAACTCTAATATATTTGTATATTGATGAATAGCCCCTAGCTAAGTGTTATGAAGTTGTATAGTGTTTTACTTTTAACACTATCCTATTTAAAGAAAAGCATAATCCATCTTATTATTCCGAATGGTATAGCTAGTTATCATGTGTATTATAGTGCATACAAATCTTTAGAATAATATGCAGGGTTGCTCTTGCCTAACAAAGCAAAAAGCCAGAATCAATTTTTATAATAGCTATAAGGCCTTCTTGTTTTTATGCTATAAATACATCTGCAATATTTAATAACCTGGGCTAAATTTGTCCGTTTTAATTGAAACTATTTTTTGTTTGGCAGGTTATCTCTAGAGCCCCAGGATATTTGCTAATGAGACACTTAACGCATATAATTATTTGAAGATAATTTCAAATCATGATTTATCTTATTATATTATGTGATTAAAATGGAACAAACTGACACAATAGTAATATGAAAACCACTTTGACATTTTTGATTATCTTATTGACTTTTACGGTATTTTCCGCATGTATGCGACGTGACCGTTACTTAGTGGAATCTGATTATAGTTTCCGTGCGGATTTTAAGAAATATAAATCCTTTTGCATGGCTTCTAACATGCAGGTAGACGGCGATTCCAGTATGAGTAATCCTATAATAGAAAAGGAAATAAGAAATAGGCTAGAGTTACATGGATACAAAATGACTCAGAAAAAACCTAGTCTATTGGTATTCCATAAAATTTATTATAAAGATTTTAAATTTCAAGGATATAATCAGCCGGAAGTAAATAAGGATAACTGGATACCCAAAGAAGAATTAACTGAAGAAGAAGGATACGATCCTGTAAAATACCAATTGAGAGAAGGTACTTTACTAATTCAGCTGGTAGATACAAGACGTGATATTACTGTATGGCAAGGGTATGCTTCCGGCGTTTTTGATGAAAGGGCACTAAATAATGAGAGATATTTACGTAGAGCAGTTCGATCTATTTTTGACAAATATGGTTTTTTTGCTGATGGATTTTTAGTAAACGAACGTAATACTAATAATTAACTTCAGTAAGTGTAAACACCATCAAAGCCAGGAAGTATCTTCCTGGCTTTGATGGTGTTTATGATGAGTTAGGCTATAAAAATTACAAATTCCTGCCACTATATAGTCATATCAAAGCCTGCTAATAAATTTTACTCGTATTTAATTGTTTTTTATGATAAGCTTATTACAATAAGCTAAATATCTATTCTAATTACAGAAATTTAGGTTGACTATTACCCTTTTTTTATCATATTTACACCCTCAAGTGTATGTTCAGACTTGAACTTTAAAATTAATGGCTAATTCTGTTAAAATTGTATTAGCTGATGACCACCCTTTGTTTGCTGAAGGTATAGCTATGCTATTAAATTCTATACCCGGAATAGAAGTGGTAGGCATAGCGAATAATGGAAGAGAAGTATTACAACTTTTACAAAAAGAGCCTTGCGACCTTGCTTTGTTAGACGTCCATATGCCAGGTATGGATGGAATAGAAGCTTCCCGTCAGATAAGGAAGTTATATCCCCATATACAGATTGTCGCACTAACAATGGAGGATGATGCAGCTATTGTTGAGAAAATGACGAGTGCTGGTGCAAAAGGCTATGTCTTAAAAACAGCCGATAAGTATACATTACATCAGGCTATTCTTAAAGCTATACAGCAGCCACCTACCAATAGCACTAAATATACAGCAGACAAATTTCACTCTGCTGAAAATAACCATACCCCGGCTAACTTGGATGCACAACTTCATAGCCTTACTAGTCGTGAAATAGAAATACTGCATTTGATTGCTCAGGGGTACTCTACACCACAGATAGCCGACAAACTGATTATTAGTCCCAAGACGGTAGAGACGCATAGAAAAAATATGCTAAAAAAGGTAAATGTGAAAAACATTATGGGTCTGGTGAATTACGGCATTCAGCGTGGAATAATTAAGTTGAAGCCTCAATAAGAATGTGTGTTACCCTCAGAGTATTTATTATAAGTGATAAATCGTTAACAATCTGTTCTACTTTTAATCTATTGCATTTCCAATGAAATTACTAACTTCCTACAAAGAGCATATATTTTATGCAATATTGCTGCTACTATCTCTTTCCTTACTAAGTTTTATAACTACCTAAATTTAGGTAAAGACAAAAGCCCTTCTTTGCAGAAAGGCTTTTATTTAAAAATTAGATATATTATTAATGAATAAGCCTAAACAATCTGTTCCAGCGAATCTTCTCTAACATACCTGCATTTGGATCTACGGAGAGCCAGATAATAAAGGCTTTCCCTACAATATGATCTTCAGGTACAAAACCCCAAAAACGCGAATCGAGTGAGTTATGACGGTTATCACCCATCATAAAATAGTAGTTTTGCTTGAATGTATAACTGGTAACAAGCTTATTATTAATGTACAATTGGTCTTCTTGTACTCTTACATTTTCATTGCCTTCATATTGCCGGATAAGTTCTTCATATAAAAGAATATTGTTAGAATCCATTCTAACGCTCATGCCTTCTTTGGGAACAATTAAGGGCCCAAAAAAATCTTCGTTCCAGTCAAATTTAGAAGAATTAGGGAATACCCTGGGATCGCCTTCATTCGGGTTACGTTTCGTCAAAATCATTTCTTTAACGAAGCTTAGCTCCTTTATTACTTTTGCTGTTTCTGGAGTAGTTAGAACAATATACCCACCTTGTACTGCTTGATATTCTGTAATATCATATTTGTTAAAAATCCGGTCGTTTACTGAATTGTCAGTAACTAAAAAATACCGGAACTGCATTTTCTCGGGATTTGCTGCGGGTTTATCATTCACATATACCTGCAGGTCGCGCACCTCAATTTTATCTCCAGGAATTCCTACGGCACGTTTAATATAATTAGTTTTAAGATCGGTAGGATAAGCTTCCGCCTGGCCAGGTTCTTTGGGTGGAAAGTTGAACACTACCACATCGTTATTTTTAACTTTAGATAACCCTGGAAGCCGGTACTGTGGTAGTTGTATCCAGTCGAGATAAGAGGGAATTTCTGTTCCCCAGATTTTCTGGTGAGTAAGGGGTACCTGAAGAGGAGTTTTAGGCGTACGTGCACCATAATGAATCTTACTCACAAACAGGAAATCGCCTACCAGCAACGACTTTTCCATAGATGGTGTAGGAATAGTAAAAGCTTCCATAATTAACCATCTGATAAGGGTAGCAGCCACCACAGCGAATACAACTGCATCTATCCACTCACGGGTCTTTGACTTAGGCTTTCTAGCCTGTTTAGCGCTTTTTGGTTCTTTCGACAAAACATTCATTAGAATAGGAGATATTTATTTTTTATAGTCAACAGACCAGATATATAGAGTTTGAAAATTAGAATTCCATCATGTCTTCCATGCCGAACACCCCCATTTTGCCTGGCAACCATTCAGCTGCTACTACTGCACCTAAGGCAAATCCTTCGCGGCTGTGGGCCGTGTGTTTTATTTCTATGCTATCTACTTGGGAATCATATTTAACTAAATGGGTACCAGGTACATGCGGTTCTCTTTTTGAAACAATAGACAGCTGAGATAGTTCATGTGCAGATGTATTTACCCAATTTGATTTGGTTTTAATATGATCCATTACATCTTTCGCCAACGTAAGAGCTGTGCCACTTGGCGCATCTCTCTTCTCAGTATGATGTGTTTCTTCAATAGACACATTGTATGTAGAATAACGGCTCATTACTTTAGCAAGTACACGATTTACATGAAAAAATACATTTACCCCTAAGCTATAGTTAGACGCATAGAAGAAAGCTCCTTTTTTTTGTAAACAGATGCTATCTATTTCTGATTTTCTGTCGAGCCAGCCGGTAGAGCCACTTACCACTGGTATATTGTTATTCAAGCAAAAAAGTAGGTTAGCAACAGCAGCTTCCGGGCCACTAAACTCTACAGCTACATCTATTTCACTTGAGTTAATCGTATGCAAGTCTCCTACATTATTAAGATCTATTTTATGAGCGATCTGGTGTCCACGGCTTATAGCCACTTTTTCTATTTCCTTGCCCATTTTTCCATAGCCTAATAATAATATGTTCATGTGTTGCTAGTGTTTTTAGTTCTCCGGATACTATACAAGTATTCTAAAGATAACTCTTTTAATTATTTATTTTATAGTAAATCTGATAGATACTGCAGCAATAGGCTGCTGTAGATAAGGACTCGGCAATAAGTCTGGCTGTATACGCATAGTGAGATCTTTACCTAGGTCGAACGTTTTTAAATGAGCTGTTACATTAGCATCCGCAATATTTAATACATAGAGTAAGCCAGCCAGAATAACATTCAGGTCCCGGTAGCGCCGATATGTATCTTTTGCGCGCTTCAAAACTTCAAGGCTAATGGGTTCCCCATTCTGGTACTTTACTGGCTCATCAAACCCGTTCTCAATAGCTGTTCTTTGATTAATATAGCGGTCACGCCATAGTATATATTTCTGATTATTATCTATTAGCAAATACCCAATAATACCAGCACCAGTGTATAAGATAGGAATTTTCCAGTATGATTTTGTATATGCCTGGCCTAATCCAGGTAAAGCAGCCGACATTAGTGTAGCTTTTCTGGGAGAAAGCTTGTTAGGTTGTACAGTTATTTCACTGGTAGTACTTAGTGGAGCTAACGTATCAGTTTGGGCATATACTTTTGGTATATAGAAGTTCGCTAAAAATAAAAAAAATAGAACAGTACGTACAGCCATGCAACTACATATTCAGCAATTCGAGGATTCTGTTTAGATCTTCTTCAGAAGTAAAGGGAATCTTAATTTCACCCTTATTATTCTCACTTGTTTTTATATTAACTTTCGTGCCAAAATGGGTAGAGAGTTTAGATTGAATTTGATTGAACTCATAATTTAATGCGTAAGCAGATTTTTTCTCTCTGTTTGCAGACGTTTTGTTAGACAACTCACGTACCATTTCTTCCACCTTCCTAACAGAGAGGTCTTCATCTATAATTTTATTAAAAATAGCCAGTTTGGTTTCTACATTTTCAATATTAATTATAGCCCTGGCATGTCCCATACTGATCCTGTTATCCCGTAGAGCTACTTGTATTTCTGGTGGAAGTTTTAACAGACGGATATAATTGTTGACAGTTGTCCGGTTTTTGCCTACTCTTTCTCCTAGCTCATCTTGCTTAAGATCACATTCTGATATAAGTCGCTGATAACTCAAAGCAATTTCTATAGCATTTAAATTTTCCCGCTGAATGTTTTCAATCAACGCCATTTCCAACATCTGCTGGTCGTTGGCAGTTCGTACATAGGCAGGAATTGCTTTTAGTCCGGCTATTTTTGAGGCTTGCAACCGGCGTTCGCCAGATATAAGCTGGTAATGGTTATGATCTAGCTGACGTACAGTGATGGGTTGTATAATACCTTGTACTCTTATAGACTCCGCTAACTCTTGGAGGGCCGCAGCATCAAAATATGTACGGGGTTGAAAAGGGTTTACTTCAATTGTTTCTACATCGATTTCACTCATTGTATTTAACGCCTCTAATCCTCCCAGCTTTTCATTGTTTACCACATCTGAATCCTGAAGAAGTGCGCCAAGCCCTCTGCCTAATGCATTTCTTTTCTTGGGTAACTTATTATTGGTATTGTTATTCATGTGTATTATGAGACTAAGTTAAGTGGACAGAAATAACTCCGGTGGCTCCGCAAAATTCTGCCAGATATTAAAGATACAATAATAAAGCGTATAGTATAATGTATAATAAGCAAAAGCTTTAGATTCCGTTCGGTTCCATCATACCGTTTTTAGTCAAAATCTCCCGGGCCAAATTTAAATAACTAATAGCACCTTTGCTATCGGCATCATGTGCAATGGCTGGTACACCAAAGCTGGGAGATTCACTTAAGCGTACATTTCTAGGGATAATTGTATTAAATACCATTTGCTGGAAGTGGGCATTTACTTCATCTACTACCTGATTAGAGAGTCTAACCCTTAAGTCATACATAGTGAGCAAAATGCCTTCTATTTCTAATTTTGTATTCAGCCTAGATTGGATAATCTTAATGGTATTCAGCAATTTGCCTAGGCCTTCTAGGGCAAAGTATTCGCATTGGACAGGAATAATAACAGAATCGGCAGCGGTAAGACTGTTAATTGTAATCAAACCTAGGGAAGGTGAACAATCAATAATAATAAAATCGTAGTCAGATTTTATTTCCTTTAAAGCTTCTCTCATTTTTTCTTCCCGGCTTCTAAGGTTGATCATTTCAACTTCCGCACCTACCAGATCTATATGGGAAGGTAACAAGTCCAGATAATCAATGTCCGATTTTATAATAATATCCCTGGCCAGAACTCCATCTACCATGCACTCATAGATACTGTTTTCAATCTCTTTCGGATTGAACCCTAGACCTGAGGTAGAGTTAGCCTGAGGGTCTGCATCTACTATAAGTGTTTTATATTCTAAAGCTGCCAGACTGGCGGCCAGATTTATTGTGGTGGTAGTTTTACCAACGCCTCCTTTCTGGTTGGCAATCGCTATAATTTTACCCATATTTTCCGGAAATAAACCATCACTTTATCTACTATAACAAACTGCCAGCATAAGAGTATACTTTAAGTATTGCTATAACTTTACAAGTGAATCACTATTTATTTGTTGTTTATAAGCTGAATCCTATGTAAGGATATGATTAAACTGTTTGAAAATTAAATGTTTCAAGAGAATCTGCGTCAATCAATTTATAGAGTATAGCAGGTTTGTTCAAAATTACAGTTTTTAACTGGGTTTCTCTTACTCATTCTGTAAATATCCTCTGCTATTGGCTTACAACCCTGCCCAATGCAGATTTTTATTTGCCCTCTGTTGCTATTCTTCTATAAACTGCTATTTTGCATAGCAACTCTAGCCATTCACAAAATAATTTAAAATTTTTCGAAAACTACAATTACAACCAGCATTATTAGTCTCAAATGCCTGAGTTCAATATGTTACTCTTATGTAAGATAGTATTTGCAGAAGGCAGACGTTTTAAATTAATCGTATGTATTTCTTCTAATAGGTGATAGAAAAACAGATTATAAGATGTATGTAATTGCTAATCAATTGTTTTTTTTGTTCTGAAAATTCGTCAATATTTAAACTCAAATTTTGATTGCAAAGATAAATGTTTAATTGAAAAAATTGTAGAAAATTATGTTAAGACAATTTACTGTATTATTTGCTCTTGTAGCTTTGCTCTCATCCTGTGGAGGGGATGGCGATAAAAGAGAGAATAATGAAGCCAAAAAAGTATTCAGATACAATCAGGCTGAAGGCCTTACCTCTCTGGATCCTGCTTTTGCACGCAACCAGGCAAATATCTGGGCGGCGAATCAGATCTACAATGGACTTTTTGAGTTAGACCATCACCTGAACGTAGTACCATGCTTAGTAGATACATGGAACGCCTCAGAAGATAATAAAACCTATACATTTCATATCAGAAAAGGTATCCATTTTCATGATAGTGAAGTATTTCCTCAAGGCAAAGGCAGAGAGCTAAAAGCAGAAGATTTTGTTTATAGCTTCAAAAGAATTCTAGACCCAGCTACTTCTAGCACTGGCGCCTGGATTTTTAATGACAAAATCCTCAAAAATGCGGATGGCAGTGTTTCTGATACATCTTTCAAAGCGGTGGATGATTATACGCTTAAAATATATTTGAATAAGCCTTTCCCTCCAATATTGCAGATATTAAGTATGCCTTACACCTACGTGGTTCCTAAAGAAGCAGTAGAAAAATATGGTAAAGATTTCAGAACAAAACCTGTAGGAACAGGTCCTTTTACTTTTAAACAATGGACTGAAAATGAAAGCTTAACATTGCTGAGAAACAACAACTATTGGCGAAAAGATGCTTCCGGAAATAATTTGCCTTATTTAGATGCTGTACAAGTATCATTTATCTCAGACAAAAACCAGGCATTCAGAACATTTGAGCAAGGAAAATTAGATTTTGTTTCTGGTATTGAAGAAGCTTCCAGAGATCTGGTGTTGAACCGCGATGGTTCGGTGAAAAAAGAATTTGCAGCTAAATACCAAGTTAGCAAAGTCCCTTACCTGAACACCGAATACCTCGGCTTCCAGATGGACCCTTCTTTATATAAAGATCAGAAACATCCTTTTTTAGACAGACGTGTAAGACAGGCCATGAATTATGCAATTAATAAAGTTGAGTTAGTGGGATTTTTGAGAAATAAATTAGGTATACCAGGGGTATCGGGTATGGTGCCGGTAGTACTCCCGTCTTTTGATAGCACAAAAGTAAAAGGATATACCTACAATCTTGAAAAGGCTCAGCAGCTATTGAAAGAAGCAGGTTATCCACAAGGAAAAGGTTTCCCAGAAGTTACCCTGAACTCCAATAACCTTCATAACGAGCTTTGTGAATATTTGCAGAAACAGTGGTCTAGTTTAGGTATTAATGTAAAAATTGATATCAACAACAACTCTACACACCAAGAACTAGTAGATAATGGAAGAGTACATTTATTTAGAGCTTCCTGGTTAGGCGATTATCCTGATGCAGAAAACTATTTGTCAATGTTCTACAGCAAAAATATGTCTCCGGCAGGTCCAAACAAAACTCGTTTCAAAAATGAGAAGTTTGATGAGTTGTTTGAAAAAGCCCAGGTGGTTGACAACGATCCTTTTGATAGATATGAAATGTACAATTTAATGGATCAAATTGTAATGACTGAAGCTCCTGTAATAGTATTATACTATGATGAAGTACTTCGGATGGCTCAGCCAAATGTAATGGGCTTAGAAGCCAATCCAATGAATAACTTGAGTTTAGAAAGAGTAGATTTTAAATCGACTGTAACTACAGCAGCCGTACAGTAATATAAATTTACTTTTACAAATAAAAAAAGGTAAGACTCTTTGAGAGTCTTACCTTTTTTTATTTGTAAGTACGTATACATGTGTTCAAACATCCATAAAAATCTGGTAAGTAAAACGATTTCTGAATTTGCTACAGAAATGATAAGTAAGTTTAGCAATAAACAAGTAAATAAATCAATATCAATCTCTTTATAAAATATAGTAGGAAAATTTGTTTGTCTTTACATGTATTTTTTATATTTGATTCATGATAAAATTTAAGTTCCTCACACCCAAGGATAATGTAGGCGTTGTTAAAGCTACTGTACACAAAACAGGAAAAATGGGGTTCTCAACAGGTGCTATAAAAGTGCTGGGCTTAGAGAAGAACAAGTATTTTAAGCTGGCAGTTAATGAAGAAGATGAAAAGGATAATAACTTATACTTGATTGTAGCAAAAGAAGCAGATGCCGATACATTTGTAACAAACAAAGCTGGTGCTTACTACTATTTAAAGGTAAAGCACATTTTAGATGAACTCGGCATAGATTATAAAACCGAAACAATAATTTTTGATATACGTGAAGTAAAGGAAGCTGATATAAAGTGCTATAAGCTAAGTAGAAGAAAAGCTACCAGCAAAAAATAGCAGCAAGTACTAATAACATAGGTTGTTAATTACCTTGGACTTATTCAGACTATATATAAAAACAAAAAACCCGCAGCATGCTGCGGGTTTTTTGTTCTGGTTGCGTATAATTATTTTCTGTTTTCTACTTCTTCGTAGTCTACATCTGTAACATCATCTTTTCCTCCGGTATTGTTAGCTGTTGCGCCATCGGTAGGGCCAGCATTAGTCGGGCCACCTGCAGCTCCGGCAGCATTATACATCTCTTGAGAAGCATTTTGCCATGCAGTATTCAATGTATTCATTGCTGAATCAATTCCTGCAAAGTCTTTTGCACCATGAGCTTTTCTTAAGTCGGCTAGTGCACTCTCTATCGCAGTTGTGTTTCCGGCAGAAAGCTTATCTCCATATTCTTTCAATTGTTTTTCTGTCTGGAAGATTAAAGAGTCAGCTGTATTGAACTTATCAATACGTTCTTTTTCTTCTCTATCTGCTTGCTCATTAGCTTTGGCTTCATTACGCATTTTCTCAATTTCAGCATCTGTCAAACCAGAAGAAGCCTCAATTCTAATCTTTTGTTCTTTACCGGTACCTTTATCTTTTGCAGATACATGTAATATACCATTGGCATCGATGTCAAAAGTTACTTCAATCTGAGGTACACCTCTTGGGGCCGGTGGAATACCATCTAGGTGAAAACGTCCGATAGTACGGTTGTCTCTCGCCATTGCCCGTTCGCCCTGAAGTACGTGTATTTCTACAGATGGCTGGTTATCAGAAGCGGTAGAGAAAGTTTCAGATTTCTTAGTCGGAATAGTTGTATTCGATTCTATCAGTTTTGTAAATACACCACCCATGGTCTCAATACCCAAAGAAAGCGGAGTTACATCTAGCAACAATACATCTTTTACTTCACCTGTTAGCACACCACCTTGAATCGCAGCGCCAACAGCCACCACTTCATCTGGGTTAACACCTTTAGATGGCTTTTTACCAAAGAATTTCTCTACTTCTTCCTGTATTCTAGGAATACGGGTAGAGCCACCAACCAATATTACTTCATCAATGTCGGAATTACTCATCCCAGCGTTTTTCATAGCCCGGCGGCATGGCTCCAGTGTACGCTTAATTAAATCATCGCACAATTGCTCAAATTTAGCGCGGCTCAGTGATTTCACTAAGTGTTGAGGAATACCATCCACTGGCATTATATATGGCAGGTTAATCTCAGTCTGAGTAGAACTTGAAAGTTCAATTTTAGCTTTTTCAGCGGCTTCTTTTAATCGTTGCAAAGCCATTGGATCTTTGCGCAAATCTATGCGATGATCATTCAAGAATTCCTGTGCCAGCCAGTCGATGATTTTTTGGTCAAAGTCGTCACCGCCCAAGTGAGTATCGCCATCAGTGGATTTCACTTCAAATACACCGTCGCCTAACTCCAAAATAGAAATATCAAATGTACCGCCACCAAGGTCAAATACGGCAATTTTCATTTCTTTGCCTTTTTTGTCCATACCATAAGCTAAGGCAGCAGCTGTAGGCTCGTTGATGATACGTTTTACATCTAAACCCGCGATCTGACCAGCTTCTTTCGTAGCCTGACGTTCAGCATCATTAAAATAAGCAGGTACAGTAATTACCGCTTCTGTAACAGTGGTGCCTAAATAATCTTCAGCAGTAGACTTCATCTTTTGAAGAATCATTGCTGAAATCTCTTGAGGAGTATATAAACGATCACCGATTTTTACACGAGGCGTATCATTTGTGCCCTTTTCAACAGTGTAAGATATATTTCTTAGTTCATTAGACACTTCAGAGTATTTTCTACCCATAAAGCGTTTGATAGATTGTATAGTATTTCTAGGATTAGTCACTGCCTGACGCTTGGCAGGATCGCCCACCTTTCGCTCTCCATTATCTAAAAATGCAACAATGGATGGGGTCACCCTTCTACCCTCGCTGTTAGGAATTACAACAGGCTCGTTTCCTTCCATTACAGCCACGCAAGAGTTGGTAGTACCCAAGTCAATTCCAATAATTTTTCCCATGATTTATTGAGTTTTAAGTTCTAAATGCTTTATTTAATCATACGTGATAAGTACTATTGGTGTTTATCAAGGGTTGTGCCAAGGGTAAATATTTGCTGTTTAGGTGACATTCTGTCAGGGCGAGTAGATTCAGTTTAATAGTAAAACCAGAAACTTGCTGTTCATTCTAAGAACAGGTAAAAGATAAATTATAAAATATCCTGTATATATTACTCACAAAAGTAACTTTCCAAAGAGCGAAGCATCTGCAGGAAGCTAATCAAATTTTGCCATAGCCATAATAAAGGGCTATCCTACAATAGCCTAATAAATAGATGTGAAAGATTGAATTTTTGAACACAGCTAGGCTGTAGATATGCTGTATAGCTACCCTTTGAGCAATATCCTCCCTAATTTTATCTGCGCAAATCTGTCGAGGAAATTCAGCTACAAGCATTATTTGCAAGAAGCATATCTTTCATTCATGGAAGTACTATTGTTTGTTGTAAATAGATATAGGCTTTCTGCCAGGTATATAAATAAAAGTTCTGACAAGTTTTTAATAGTAAAATGACAAAATGCTACTATAAATTACAATAGCATATCTCCACAACACCATTACACAATTTGAGTGTATCCATTTTGAATTAAATTGCATAGCTATATAAGTAGACTATAACACAGCAGGAAGTAGGCAGCGGAATACTTGATGAGAAACAGCTGTGAATTTTTTAAGAATAGAGCTATTCCAGAGGAAAATATCATATCCACAGACTATGCAGGAAATTGAAATAGCAGAGTTAAGAAAGTTGACAGAAGTAATTAAGGAAAAATATAATTATGATTTTTCCAATTATGCTATGTCTTCCTTTAAGAGACGAATACAGAGAATATTAGAAATGTATAAAATGGCTTCCGTAGAAGTACTGATTAAAAAGCTTACAGAGGAGCCAAGGTTTTTTAAAGAGTTTGTTTCAGAAGTTACTGTCAATGTAACGGAGATGTTCAGAGATCCTTCTTTCTGGCGGGAGCTAAGAGACCATATTTTGCCAAATATAATGTTGAACCACAACAATATCAGTATCTGGCATGCCGGCTGTTCTTCGGGAGAGGAGGTTTTTTCAATGGCTATTGTACTTAAGGAGATGGGCATACTGGATAAAACCAAAATAGTGGCCACTGACATTGATACAGATATTCTTCAAAAAGCGAAGTCAGGGGTATATTCTATGAAGAATATGGAACTTAACCAAAAGAACTACCTACGTTTTCAAGGAACTACTACTCTGGAAAAATATTATAAAGAAGAAAACGGGAAAGCTATTATGGATAAATCTCTAGTAGAGCATGTATCCTTCCGGGAACATAACTTGGTAGCTAGTATGGCCTTCTCCAAATTTGACCTTATTCTGTGTAGAAATGTAATGATTTATTTTAATCAGGCTCTACAAAACAATGTGCTTAAAATGTTTCACGAAAGCTTGTTCAAATATGGATATCTGATCGTAGGTTCAAAAGAGTCATTGATATGGTGTGAAATTGCTAATAAGTTCATCGTCGCTAACAACGAAGAAAAAATTTATAAGAAGATCAAAGATTAAGCGGTTGAAGAATATTCACTTCTATGTAAGCAATACACATGAGTCAGTTTAAATTAAATAATCAGTATAAAGCTATCGTAATAGGAGGCTCAGCTGGAAGTTTTCAGGTGATTAGTAAAATATTATCTAATCTGCCTAAAGACTTTGAACTGCCGATTATTATGTGCTTGCATAGACTGAAACATGTAAGACATGGCTTTGTGGAAGCTTTAAATATTAAAAGTAATATTTCACTCTATGAGCCTGAAGATAAAGATTCTATTAAAAAAGGTAAAATATATCTAGCTCCGGCCAACTATCACCTATGTATTGAGCTTGGAAATCATTTCTCCTTATCTACTGAAGAAATGGTAAATAACTCAAGGCCATCAATAGATATTACTCTGGAAACAGCCGCCTATGTATACAAGAATAAACTAATTGGCATTTTGCTGACTGGTGCTAATAAAGATGGTGCTATGGGAATGAAAAAGATTAAAGACCGGGGAGGATTAACCATCGTACAGGAACCTAGTGAATGTATGATTGATACCATGCCTGTAGCGGCAATAAAACTTACCCAAATTGACCATGTACTCACCGTTTCGCAGATTATTACTTTTTTACAGGAACTCGATAAAGTGTACAAACAGAGTATATAACTAACATAGCATAAATACTGTAACAGCAAGAATTTATTCATTGCTTACATAATTGAACAATATGAACTCATTCTACAAAAAGCTAGGTAATACAGCAGTAGTTCTTTTTTTACTAGGTATTGTTGGCGTAATCTATTATTTATATCAAGCTTCTTCACAAATAGCAGATGCCTTACAAATCCGTGAAAGCCAACAGATTGAATTAGTTGAGCAAACAGTAAAGCCTATCTTTATGGTAGTAGGCGTAGAAATTTTTCTAGGCGTGTCTGCAATTCTGTTTTTGTTACTGAATAGGCAAAGTACAGCCATGCGTATGCATCATCAGGAAAATACAAAAACTAACTTTTCTTCACAGGATAGCCATACCGAGCTAGTTACAGTTGATAAAAGAGTAAAAGCGATTCAAAACAAGCTTGATTTGGCGATACCAGATACCACTGTTAAGCTAGAAAAAGTACTTAGTAACATTTGTAATGAGTTGGAAGCTTGCCAGGGGGCTATTTTTCAAGCTAAATATAAGGATGCAAAGCGTGTGGTAGAGATGTGTGCCAGCTATGCTTATTTTATGGCCGAAAGCAAAACTATTGGCTATGAGTTTGGCGAAGGGCTAACTGGACAAGTAGCTAAAGAGGGAAAACTTATCAATATTAGCACAGTTCCTGATGGGTATGTAACTATTATTTCAGGCTTAGGCAATTCTTCTCCTAAACATTTAATCATAGCACCTATTAAATCAGAAAATACAGTGATAGGTGTAATAGAAATAGCCTCCTTTAAACCCTTTACAAAATCTGATGAGGATTTCTTTGACCAGATTTCTCCTTTGCTAGTAGAATTATTTGCCGCTCAGCCTCAAGAAGCAATAATAGCCTAATTATAAATCATAGAGAATACCGGAAGTTTGATACTCAATTAATAGCATGCCCTAGGAATTATGTTAAAGAAAATAAGAATTGGCAGTAAGATAACCGCCTTAGTGCTTACCCTAGTACTTATCGCTATACTGATCGTAAGTTTCATTTCGTATGATTTAAATAGAAAATCAGTAGAGAAAAGATATTTTGAATCTGTACAAGTAATAGCTAATCTAAAAGCCCAGAAAGTAGAGACATTTTTCAATCAAATTGCCTCTGCTATTTACATTACCCAAGAACTTCCTGTGGTAAAGAACATGTATCAGATACTAGGCCAGGAACAGGCAAGTTCTAGTACAGAAAGTATAGATGCTACGCTAGCACCAATCCGGCAGATGTACGGTTTGGCTAACATCTATTTAACTGATGCAGATGGCAAAGTGCTCTATATTCATGATAATAATGCTACTAGACAGACAATAGGTGCCACGTTGCAGGATACACATAAAAATAGTATTGAGAAAGGTTTGACAGGTTTGCATTATGGAAATATTTTCCAGCAAGGTAAAAATTACTATCAGTGGATAGCTGCCCCCATTAGTGCTGAAGGAAGTCAGCAAGGGGTTATTGTTTTCGAAGTTAATATGATGCCAGTATTCAGCTTGGCTAACGATACGATAGGATTAGGAAATAGTGGTGAAATTATATTGGCAAAGGTAAGTGGATCTAAAGTTATTTATATAAATCCTCTACGTTTAAATCCCGAGTCAGCATTAAAAGAAGTCAGTTATAAAGATGAATATGCTCTGCATCAGGCTGTAAAAGGTAAGTCAAATAATGGGTTTGATACTGATTATAGAGGAAAGTCTGTATTAGCCGCTTGGCAACATATACCGGGTATAAACTGGGGAATGGTTGTAAAAGTTGACAGTGAAGAGGTGTATTCTTCTGTTAATCAACTGCGTAATTATTTTATTATTGCCGGCTTAGTAGTTTTAGGTGGTGCATTGGCAGTCGGATTCATTTTTTCAAGATTCTTAATTAATCCCTTGCTATCCCTTAAGCAGACCATGTCTTTACTAGGAGAGGGTATACTGCCTGAAAAATTAGAGAAAAACAGCAACGACGAGATCGGTGAAATGGCAGATACAGTCAATAATCTGGTGGAAGGGTTGAAAAAGACTGCCAGTTTTGCACACAAAATTGGCGAAGGTGATTTTGCTGCAGAGTTTAAACCGATGAGTAACAATGATATTCTGGGTTTATCATTGATCAATATGCGGGATAGCATTCAGGAATCTGCCAAACGGGATGAAGAACAAAACTGGATTGTTACTGGGGTTGCTGAGATAGGGGATATATTACGCTCCACTAATAATTTAGCAGAACTTAGCGAACGTGTGGTGGCGTATCTTACCAAAAAAGTAGATGCTATCCAGGGAGCTTTTTATGTAGTGAATGATGAGGAAGAAGAGAACAGATTTATAGAGATGACGGCCAGTTATGCCTACCATAAAAAGAAATACCTTTCTGCCAAGTTTAAATTTGCAGAAGGATTAATTGGACAGGCAGCCATAGAGCAAGATACTATTCTTCGTACAGAAGTACCTGATAATTATGTTACGATAACCTCTGGTTTGTTGGGCGATAGAAAGCCAAAATGTATTCTCATTGTACCGTTAATTACTGTAATTGGTAGTGATAAAGAGGTATTTGGGGTATTAGAATTAGCAGGTTTCGAAAAGTTTAGTTCCAGAAACGTCCGCTTTGTAAATGAAATAAGTGAGATTCTGGCTCGTACAATATTTAACATTAAAGTAAACGAAACTACCAGAGTTCTTCTGGAAAAGTCTCAGAAACAAAGCGAGGAGTTACAGGAACAGCAAGAAATATTGCGACAGAATGCGGAAGAAATGCAAAGTACGCAGGAAGAACTGAAGCGCACCAACCATGCACTGGAAGATCAGATAGAGCAGGTAAATCGTGCACAGAAGAAAATGCAGGTTTTGCTGGAGAATGCATCTGAAGTAATTACCATTTATGAGCAAGACAGGCGCGTGCGTTATGTCAGCCCATCAGTAGAAAAAATATTGGGATATAAGCAAGAGGAATTAATAGGTATAAATGATATCATTTATGTCGATGAACAAGGCGTAGAGTCCGTAGACAGAATGTTCCAAGAATTGATTGAAAATCCAGAGCAAAAATTAACCATACAGTTCAGCTACTCCCGGAAAAATGGTGAGCGCGTATGGCTGGAGGCAACAGGCACTAACTTGCTATCTGATTCTGCTATTGAAGGGATAGTTTTAAACTCTCGTGATATTACTGAGCGCAGAAGAGCTGAACAGGAAGCCAGAATGCGTGGCCAGATGCAAGCTTTATCTGAAAACTCTCCTGATTTAATTACCCGTTTCAATAAAGAAGGAAAAGTGTTTTATATAAATCCTATTATTGAATCTTATACTGGGTATAGTAAAGATGAATTTATCAGCAAATCGTTGGAAGAAGTAAGTCTGAACGAGTCAGTAGTAACTGCGTGGAGTGCTATCCTTAAGGAAGTAATGACCAATAAGGAAAAACTTAGTACAGAGATGGATTTTCCATCTCTGATTGGCGACCGGGTAATGCAAATTAATGCTATTCCTGAGTACAATGAGCAGAATCTGATAGAATCAGTGCTTCTAGTTTCGCATGATATTACCGACCGGAAACAAATTGAGCTAGAAGTTCAGAGCAAGAATAAGAAGATTACAGAAAGTATTAATTATGCTAAGCGTATTCAAGGAGCTATTCTTCCTAATAATGAAATTATCAAAGAGATTTTTCCCGAATCGTTTATCCTATACAAACCTAGAGATGTAGTTAGCGGCGATTTCCCTTGGTTCTTGCAGAGAGGCGATGATATGTATATAGCAGCCGTAGACTGTACCGGACATGGAGTACCAGGCGCTCTTATCTCTTTAATAGGCTACTTCTTGTTGAACAATATTGTAAACAACAAAGATGTAACAGAACCGGGTGAAGTATTAGATATGCTGGACAAAGGTGTAACTCAAACCCTACGCCAAGACAGCGAAGATTCATCTACACGGGATGGAATGGATATAGCCCTCTGTAAAATCAACTTAAAAACAAATACTTTACAATATGCAGGGGCACATCGTCCGCTTTACTTCTTGCACGATGGTGAGCTTACAGAGGTGAAAGGAGATAAGTTCCCAATTGGAGGTGGGCAATATAAATCACGTACTAATTTCACTACCACTACCCTGTCAATTTCAGAAGGTGATGCAGTGTACTTCTGCTCTGATGGATTCCCTGATCAGTTTGGTGGACCAGACAATCGTAAGTTTTCGCCTAAACGAATCAGAGAGATTATTCTTGGACATTCACATACTAATATAGAAACTGTTCATAAAGTGTTTGATCAGGAATTTGAAGCCTGGAAAGGCGAAGAAAAACAAACCGATGATGTTTTAATGATCGGTATTAAGTTCTAATCCAATAAGCAGCGGATTGCTAGCTATTCTAATGTTAAAATCAATCAAATAAGCACATGAAATACATTTATGAGTTGCATAAAACAATGTTGCAACAAAATCTGATCCTCGTTTATGAAGGAGAATTTACTCAAGAAATAACCAAGTCTGTTTTAGCAATGGCAGAACGCAACATGGAATCTGTGGGTGAAGAGTCCAACATCAAGCGAAAAGTGTTCAACGTAATGGTAGAGTGCCTTCAGAACATTTGTAAGCATGCAGATGAGATAAGTCTTGAAGAGAATATGAAAAACTCGGCTATTTTCATGATAGGTAAACATGCAAATGAATACATTATTACAACAGGCAATCCTATTAGCAACGACAAAGTTGGAGGCCTTAATAGTAAGTTAGAGCAAATAAATAGCTTGGACAAAGAAGGATTGAAAGCCTTGTATAAAGATATCATTAGAAACGGCGATCTGTCAGATAAAGGTGGCGCCGGTCTAGGATTTGTAGACATGGCAAGAAAATCTGGCCAAAAGCTTGAATTTGATTTTCAGCCTATCAATGATAAGATATCATTCTTCTCTTTGAAGACTACTATCCCTAGAGTTAACACAAACGAATAATTATTCCATCATTATCTATTGTCAAACATTAAATTTTTACCCCCAATGCAGATCATTAACTTAGAAGGAACGGAAGATACTCCTAAAATAATACTAGATCAATCAAACGGAATTTTTGAAATTTCTGGCCGCTCATTACCTGAGGATACAGCTGAATTCTATAAGCCTGTCCTGCAGTGGCTGGACGCTTATGGAAGTGCTGCTAAGCCAAAAACTAATTTTACTTTTAAATTGGAGTATTTCAATACAGCTTCTTCTAAACTCATTTTAGATATTCTTTCTAAACTAGAATCTATTCCTGGCACTACTGTTTCTTGGTATTTTCATGAAGATGATGAAGATATGGAAGAAGCAGGCACTGAGTTTTCAGAATTGGTAGAAGTTCCCTTTGAATTCAAAACTTACTGATTTTTGCAATTCAATACATACGTGGCATAAGCAAACGATTTCAATTTATTTCGCCGCTAATAAGTATTTTCTTTGAATAAGAACGGGTTTTGTCTGCCTTCTGATTTTGTAATTGAGTTTTAGTAAAAGAAGCTTATATAAAAATAAGCACATTGTAAAAATATACTATGAGTGAGGAGATACTTAAAGCGCTAACTCAACTTTTTGCGATAATAACTAAACAGGACGGTGGCGTTACTGAGGTGGAAAGGAAGTATGTTATTCAATTTTTTAGGCAGGAGTTAGACCAAGATTCGGTTAAGGAATATGTTGAACTCTACGATCAGTTTGCAGGGTATGGCAATGAAGATAAAGGAGAAGCCAAGCTTACTTCCGTAAAGGATTCAGTTAAGACACTGTCAATTTGTAAGAAAATTAATAAAACTCTTACTCAAAAACAGAAAGTAGTTGTACTTATTCGCTTACTAGAATTAGTAAGCTCTGATAAGAATTTTACTCCCCAGCGGATGAGCATTATAGATACAGTTTCTACTGTATTTAACATAGCCAAAGAGGATTTTCAAATTATAGAAAAGTTTGTGCTTCATGAAAACACAGGCACACTTACTGACTTTGAAGATATATTACTTGCTGACAGTAATGCTGCAGTGCATGTTGGGCAAGCTAAACACTTATTGCTGGAGCATTTACATGGGCAAATTGTATTTTTGCGAGCTAAAAATGTAGACTTATACTTTGTCAGGTATAATGGAGATGAAGAATTACAATTGAATGGATTGTTGTTGAAGCCATATCAAGTATATCTGTTCTCTAATGGAAGTACTATTAAAACCCCAAAGAGTTCTCCCATTTACTACAGTGACGTAGTAAGTTTCTTTTTAAGTAATCTGAAGACGAAAAACCTTTCGTTTACTGTCAAAAGCCTCGAATTTAAGTTTCCTAATGGTGCTGTAGGATTAAGAGATGTACATATTTCGGAAGGTCCCGGGAAACTTATTGGAATCATGGGTGGAAGTGGGGCTGGTAAAACAACATTACTAAATGTTCTGGCAGGTATCGAAAATCCTTCTAAGGGTGAGATTTTAATTAATGGTATAAATGTACATACACAGAAAGATGAAGTACAAGGCGTATTTGGGTATGTAGCGCAAGACGACTTACTAATTGAAGAATTAAGTGTGTATGAGAATTTATACTACAATGCCAAACTATGTTTTGCTCATTTAACTGAAGAAGAGTTACACAAATCGGTAATTAATGTATTAGCTAGCCTTGGACTCGAGCATATTAAAGATTTAAAAGTTGGCAATGTCCTGAATAAAAAAATAAGCGGTGGTCAGCGGAAACGATTGAATATAGCACTGGAATTAATCCGGGAACCTGCAGTAATGTTTGTTGACGAACCTACTTCGGGCTTATCTTCCAGAGATTCTGAAAATGTAATAGACCTTTTAAAAGAGCTTTCGCTAAAAGGGAAACTTATTTTTGTGGTCATTCATCAGCCATCGTCGGATATATTCAAAATGTTCGATAAACTATTCTTGTTGGACACAGGTGGATATCCAATTTATTATGGCAACCCGGTAGAATCAGTAATTTATTTTAAGAAAGCCACTAACCAAGTGGATAGTGACAAAGGCCAATGTCATACCTGTGGGAATGTAAATCCTGAGCAAATATTCAATATTATTGAAGCTAAAGTAGTAGATGAGTATGGTCAGTTTACAAATAAAAGAAAGGTAACGCCTCCCCAATGGAATGAGAGATATTTGCAAAACTTTAAGATTGAAGAGGTTACGGTGGTTAAAGAAAACCCTCCTAAAGCATTAAATCTGCCTTCACGGGTTAAACAAGCAGTCATTTTTACAGTAAGAGACTTTTTGTCCAAAATCAGTAATGTGCAGTATATGCTGATAAACTTATTGCAGGCTCCTGTACTGGCAGCTATCCTGGCATTAGTAATCCGCTATAAAAATGACCCTGATTCTTCAGGCTATATCTACCGATATAACGATAACATACCTGCATATATATTAGTAGCAATTCTGGTAGCTCTGTTTATGGGACTAACTGTAAGTGCAGAAGAAATTATCAGAGACAAGAAAATACAAAAAAGAGAATCGTTTCTGAATTTAAGCAGAACCAGCTATTTGTCATCTAAGTTGATTATTCTCTTTGTGCTGTCTGCAATTCAAACCTTAAGTTTTGTATTGATCGGCAACTGGATTCTGGAGATTGAAGGAATGACCTTGAGTTACTGGATGGTTCTGTTTACCATGTCTTGTTTTGCCAACATATTAGGCTTAAATATATCTGCTTCATTCAATTCTGTAGTTACTGTATACATTACTATTCCGTTGATTTTAATTCCTCAGATAGTGTTGAGTGGAGTAATGTTTAGTTTTGATAAGCTGAATGATATGATTAGCACTAAAGGTAAAGTGCCAGTAATAGCTGATTTTATAGCATCCAGATGGGGTTTTGAGGCACTTGCCATTGAGCAGTATAAAAACAATCCTTACCAGGCTTCCTATTATGACCTGGAAAAAATTCAAAGTAAAGCGTATTTTAAATATACATATCTGATTCCTGAATTATCAGAAAGGCTGGAAAGATCTAAATTTCATGCAAAAGATAAAAATGACTCTATACAAACTAGTTTAGCAAAAGATCTGAAAGTAATTCGTGAAGAAATAAATGCTGAAGTAAATAAACAAGGGTTAAATGTAGATGTAAATTCAGCCTTAACAACCCATGGATTTGATGATCGGGCAGCAGATAAAGTTAGATTTTATCTTGAAACATTAAAGCAGCACTATGTTAAGCAATTTAATGATGCTGATTATAAAAAGGAAAAATTGATAGAACATAAATCTACTGATCCAGAATATAACTTAACAGCGTATAAAAACTTGTATTACAATGAATCTCTTGCGGATTTTATGAAAAATACAAGCACTAAAAACCGGATTATCGAATATGAAGGAAAGCTTATTCAACAAATAGATCCAGTATATACAGATCCTACAAACATAGCCGGAAAGTTAGATTATAGAGCACATTTTCTGGCACCTACTAAGCATATGGGCGGGATGTATATGAACACTTTTGCTTTCAATTTGATGGTAGTCTGGCTACTAACAGGACTTTTGTATGTTACCCTTTACTTTGAAGCATTTAAAGGTGCCTTATCCTTACTTAGCCGGATCAAATTTGACTTTGCAACTGCATATTTAACTCAGATAAAGAATAAAATAATGAGTACATGGCAAGAGGTAAAAATCAAAAAAAGCCGGATAGCAACCAATTAATTACATTAACTAATTCAGAATAAAGCAGCTAAATTAATATCTAATATCATGAATAAAGTATACTTAGGTTTTATTGCATTGCTCTTAGTAGCCTGTGATACTAATAAACAACCAAGTGAACAAGCTTTTCTCGACAGCTTAGACAACGCAAAGGTACAGACGCCTCCTGTTTCTAAAGAGGTATTGGGAGATATTATTCAATCTATACCGTCTCCTTTAGAGATCTCTTCTTTAATAAAAAATTCAGGGGTAAAATATGATAAAAATGTACTGAATTCAACTACTAATCTAAGTAACTATAACACTAATTACAAGAGAGCATTGAATTTAGGCATTTATGGTACAGATTTAGGATATGCCAATATTTATAGCCAGAATCAGGATGCGTTGCATTATCTGGATGCTGTACGTACCACAGCAGATGGTTTAAGTATTGGGCAGTTCTTCGATTTTAATACAATCAGAAGTTTAGCTACTAACAGTAATAACTTAGATTCTCTATTGCTGATTACGACAACAAATTTTGAAAAGATCAACAAGCATTTACAAGAGCAGGAAAGATCAAACTTAAGTATTTTAATTCTGACTGGTGGATGGCTAGAGGCTTTGCACTTAACCTGTGAAGTAGAAAATAAATACCCAAGCCAGACTTTTAAAGAACGGATTGGAGAGCAAAAAGTAATTCTTGATCAACTGTTGTTACTTTTATCTTTTTATAACCAGGATGCAAATATCCAATCATTGATTGCAGATTTAACTGATCTACAGAAGCAATTCGAAAAAGTAGAAGTTACTTATACGTATCAAGAATCCACCATGAAAGAAGTAGATGGCGTATTGATGGTAGTAGATAATAGCACCAAGACAATAAACATGACACCTGAAGATCTGAAAAGCATTCAGGCAGCCGCTAGTGCTATACGTAATAAAATAATCAGCTAAAATTAGTTATCAATACAGATATGAAAAAAATATTATTCACTTTGATTGTGTTTGCAGCCATACTTACAAACGTTTCCGTGGCTTCAGCTCAGTGCGATGCAGATACTTATACAAATAAACTAATAGAGAAACTTCCACAAGGATATGCTTTCTTGAAAAGTTATAAAATTGATGGTGAAAATGGTGCTAAAGATAAATTAGAGTTCCCATATATCTTCAGCAAAGACTCTAATTATATGATTACATTGGGAAACAAAGAATTAGAATTAAAAGGTGTAGTGCTGAATTTGTACGATTCTAATAGAAAATTGGTAGCTACTAACCAAGACCCAGCAAGTAAAAAGTTTTACTCAGGCGTAAGCTATAAATGTGCCTCTACAGGGGTATATTATTTAACCTTCTCCTTTGAGAACCAGAAAGAAAGCTGTGCTGCTGCTGTACTTGGCTTTAAACGCTAACTCAACCTTATCTATATTTGTAAGCAGGATCATTTTTTTGTTCCTGCTTTTTTATTGTATCAAACCATTGAGTGTGTTATATGGAAGGTAATTATATTCATGTACGCAAAACAGCCCGATACTTTACGTTAGGCCACCTTTCACCAGAAACTCAAGCCATATGGTTTGTATGCCATGGATATGGGCAATTAGCAAATTACTTTTTAAAAAGTTTGATGTACTAGAGAATGAACAAACTTTTATTGTAGCTCCAGAAGCGTTAAACCGATTTTATTTGCAAGGGTTCACCGGAAGAATAGGGGCAACCTGGATGACCAAGGAAGAGCGATTAACAGAAATAGAAGATTATGTAAATTATTTAAACCTGTTATACGATAAAATCTTAGCAGGCAGAGACATTTCTAAGATGCAAATAAATATACTTGGCTTCTCTCAGGGTGTTGCCACCGTATGCCGATGGATAACCAGCCGGGTAATGAAAGTAGATAATCTAATTTTATGGGCGGGACAATTACCTACTGATATGAACCTGGATCTAAGCAAACAAGTATTAGCTCAAACAAGTATGTATGTAATCTACGGTCTACAAGATGAGTTCTTAACAAATATCAGCCATGATGAATACGTAAAGAATTTTTCTGTAGCCGGATTTACGCCGCAAGTGCTATCCTTTAACGGCAAGCATGAAATCCACCGCGAGACTTTAGTTAGCCTGAGAGATCAGATGACAGATAAGAAGCCAAGCCTATAAGTTTTTATTAACAATCGTTGCAGATGCTTGAGCAGTAGGTAAAATAGTTAAGTCGCTGATCATAACATGAGGCGGACAGTTTACTGTATACCAGATGACATCTGCAATATCTTCTGCCACTAAGGGTTTAAAGCCTTTATAAACGGAACCAGCTTTTTGCTCATCTCCTTTAAATCGAACTATCGAAAATTCGGTTTCAACTAAGCCCGGATGAATGCCTGTTACGCGGATACCATATGGGTTCAAATCCAAGCGCATACCAGAGGTGATTGCATCTACAGCAAATTTAGAGGCACAATAAACATTACCATTTGGGTATACTTCTTTTCCTGCGATAGAGCCAATATTTACAATATGACCACTTTTCCTAGCGACCATACCAGGAATAATAGCTTTAGATACAAACAATAAGCCCTTTACATTAATATCTAGCATAGCATTCCAGTCCTCTGTACTTCCTTCATGAATGGGGGCTAAGCCATGGGCATTGCCAGCATTATTTACAAGTATGTCTATTATTTTCCATTCTTCAGGAAGTGAATTAATGGCATTTATTACAACTTGCTCATTCCGCACATCGAACACCAATGTATGCACCTTTACCATAGATTGTACCTGAGATTCTAGTTCTTTCAGGCGGTCGGCCCGGCGGCCACAAATAATCAAACTAATTCCTTGGCGTGCGAATAATAGGGCTGTGGCTTTGCCTATGCCAGAAGTAGCACCTGTAATAAAAGCTATTTTGCTCATAAGTAAGTAGGTAGGGTTTGATTATCGATTGGTTCTACTAATTGCCTAATGGACAGTAAAAGATTACTCAAAAAATAAACTCAATGAAATAGTATGTGAATTTAATCTGTCAAGCCCTCGGCTATAAGGGGAGTTATCGGAAATTAGCATATTTTTTATCCCATGAGAAAAACGTAGTTCCGGTGATACTTTTACGAAAGAATAAAATAGGTCAAATCCGAAGCCATATTCCACTGTCAGGTCCACATTGTCTGTACGAAGCCTGTCCTGCGATCTTTCCCGCCGGTTTGAGCCTATCTCTAGCGAAGGTTTAAAACCGCCTACCATATACATCCGCACATTCCCTCTCCGGTTCGACCGGTATTTTACAAGCAGAGGCAATTCGAGAAAGGTGGATTCTATTCTTTGTTCTGTTTCTGTTCCCTGATTAAACCGGTAGTTGATAGAACGCTCATAAAAAGCTCCGGAAGGTAGAACTCGCACTTCAAAATGCCTGCTTAAAATGTAACTCGCAATAAATCCTAACCCAAACCCTGGCGCTCCGGCAGGATTAATGGCAAAAGCAGTATCTGATGCGTTAACAAAGGCCTGAGAATATTTTCTGTTAAATTTTGTATAATTCCCTGCCAGAAAAAATCCGTAATGCAGGGATCTTTCATCGTAATCGGGCTGATGCACTGTATACAAACTTGCCCGTTGCGCATGGCTTTGGAAACAAGAAATAAAAAGAAGAAAGCAAATACTGGTTGCTACTATTTCCTTCCTATATAAATAGAGCTGATGCCAAACGTGAGAGGTATACATTTTGTTGAATGAAAGCCTGCCTTTTCAAAGATGTTTAAAAAATCTTTACCATCCGGGAAAGCTTGCACAGACTCAGGCAGATAACTATAGGCTGACTGATCTTTAGATATTACTTTCCCAATAAGTGGCAATATACGGCTTGAATAGAAATTATATACTTGTTTAAATGGAAAACCTGTGGGCTTTGAAAATTCTACAATAATGCAGGTACCCCCTTTCTTCAATACCCGGAACATATCTACTAATCCCTTATCCAAATCCTCGAAGTTCCTTACACCAAAAGAAACGATTACCGCATCAAAATAATTATCTGTAAACAACAGTTTCTCTGAATCGCCTTTCCTGAGTTCAATTTTATCTTCCAGCTTCATCCTCCGAAGCTTCTCCCGGCCTTTTGCCAGCATCCCTTCAGAAATATCCACACCAATAATCTTTTCTGGCTTAACAGCCAATGCTTCAATAGCAAAATCTCCTGTTCCGGTAGCTATATCCAGTATTAGTCGTGGTTTTAGTGGTTTCAATAAACTAACAGCTTTTTTGCGCCAATAGATATCTATGCCAAAACTCAGAACCCGATTTAATAAGTCGTACTTGCCAGCAATGTTATCAAACATAGTAGCCACTTGTTCTTTTTTACTGGCTGTCTGCTCTTTATATGGCACTACGCTCATAAGATGATGATTTAGGTAAGTTTAAAGAATTGTAAAGTTAGCGGATCAATAGCTAACTTTACAATATAACAAGTAATTGACATATTGGTTTAAATGATATATAGAGACCAATATATGTTCTTTTAGTAGCTTAGGGTTTATATATATGTTACAAAATGTATTGGCTTAAATCTTTGTTTTTTACAAGGTTAGACAGACGTTGATCTACCATTTCCCGGGTAATCACAATTTTAGCGTTAGCACCTATCACATCTGGAATATCAAACAAAAAGTCGTTTAATAAATGGCTCATAACCGTATGCAGGCGGCGGGCACCTATATTTTCTACTTCTGAATTGATATTGAAAGCTATTTCAGCAAGGCGCTCCAATGCTTCGTCTTGAAAAGAAAGTGCTACGCCTTCGGCCATTAATAAACTTTCATATTGTTTAGTCAATGCATTTTTGGGCGCTTTTAAAATCTGGTAGAAATCTTCTTTAGTTAAGCTTTGTAGTTCTACCCGGATTGGGAAACGGCCTTGCAATTCAGGAATAAGATCTGATGGTTTGGCTACATGAAATGCCCCGGCAGCAATAAATAGAATATGGTCTGTGTTAATTACCCCATATTTTGTATTTACCGTACTTCCTTCTACTATTGGCAGCAAATCGCGCTGCACGCCTTCCCGGCTTACATCAGGGCCGCCTCCTTTGCTAGAGCTGGCAATTTTATCTATCTCATCGATAAAAATAATGCCTGTGTCTTCTGCCTTACGGATGGCTTCTTCTTTTACTTCATCCATATCTATTAATTTAGCTGATTCTTCTTCCAGTAGAATTTTACGGGCTTCTGCAATAGACACTTTCCGTTTTTTTGTTTTCTTCGGCATCATGCCGCTGATCATCTCCTGCAAATTCATCATAGTCATTTCATCTACGCCGGGGCCTAGCATACCCACATTGCTTGTAGAGGATTGTTGAATGTTTATTTCAATCTTTCTGTCTTCCAGTTCTCCATTTTTGATTTTTTCCCGGAAGCGTTCTCGGGTACGTTCATTTAGTTCCTGGTCGCTGTCAGGTGTAGTAGTTGTCTCTATATTATAACCTGCTGCGCTGCCTGTTTTGCTGCGCATAGGAGGTATAAGGGCATCCAGAATAATATCTTCAACTACTTGTGTAGCTCTTGCTTTAACAGCTTCTTTTTTATTTGCTTTCACCAGATGTACCGCCTGTTCTACCAAATCGCGCACCATACTTTCTACGTCCCGGCCTACATAACCAACTTCTGTAAATTTAGAGGCCTCAACTTTTGTAAAAGGTGCATCAGCTATTTTTGCCAGCCGCCGGGCAATTTCTGTTTTTCCAATACCGGTAGCACCAATCATTAGTATATTATTAGGAACAATCTCTTGCCGCATATCTGCTGCGGCACTCATCCGGCGCCAGCGGTTACGAAGTGCTATCGCTACATTGCGTTTAGCATCTTTCTGGCCTACTATATATTTGTCAAGTTCTTCTACAATCTGACGGGGAGTTAAATATTCTAAACGGGTTGTTGTCATTATGTATGGAATAAATTAAGTTAAATTCGATATGTGATTGACCTCAGCAAAATTCTACCCAAGGATGCTGTTGTCATAGGTAATGCCATCATTTGGGGTAGATATATAGGCCTGCGTTTTATACATGCCATATAAACTGACGCTCTGTCAGTAAAATTTGCGGCAGGTATTTGCAAGTTATCCTCACTTACAATATTATAACTTATCAGCCAACAAGTTTACCCCACTCTATAAATGAATCAAAAAATACAACGTCTTAGTTCATACAAAGTTGTGCAAAGTATATAGAAGGATTGACATCTGAAGCGAAAACAAATTCTGGCCCACAGCAGCGTTTTCTCCAAATTAACTGCTTATTTTTAATATTGTGCACGTATACCAACCTTACTAAACTAGCTTGCTGTATGAAACTCTACTACCTATTATTTGTATTTTCTCTTTTTATACTATCCTGTAGCACAACTACTACAAAAACAGAAGATAATACATTAGCCTCTGAGGTGCAGCAATATCTGGATACCTACACCAATCAATATGTAAAATTATACTACGATCTTTCATTGGCACAATGGGAAACCAATACGCATATAGTTGAAGGGGATACTACCAATGCTTACCGTACACAAATAGCTAGTGAAGCGTTTGCCAATTTCACGGGAAGTAAAGAGAATATTGAAAAAACAAGAAAATATCTGGAGCAAAAAGAAAAGCTGACACCCATTCAAGTAAAACAACTAGAAACTATTTTATACCAGGCAGCCAATAACCCTCAAACAGTAGCAGATGTCGTAAGCAAACGAATAAAAGCAGAAACCCAGCAAACAGAAAAACTTTTTGGATTTAATTATAAGCTAGAGGGAAAACCCATTACCACGAATGAAATTGATGAAATTTTACGAGAAGAGAAAAACATCTCCAGACGTCTTGCTGCATGGCAAGCCAGTAAAGAAGTAGGCAAAAACCTAAAGACAGGCTTGGTAGATTTACGCAGATTGCGGAATGAAACAGTGCAGGCGTTAGGATACAAGGATTATTTTACTTACCAGGTTTCCGAATATACTATAACAGTTCCGGAAATGATGGAGATGAACAAAAAGCTAATTAGTGATATATGGCCATTGTACCGCGAATTACACACCTATGCCCGGTACGAATTAGCGAATAAATATGGTGTTAAAGAGGTTCCAGAGATGTTGCCTGCCCATTGGCTGCCTAACCGTTGGGGCCAGGATTGGTCAGCTATGATAGACGTAGAAGGAATTAATTTAGATGAGGCGCTAGCTAAAAAAGATGCTGAATGGTTAGTAAAACAGGCCGAACAATTTTACATCAGCTTAGGGTTTGATTCATTACCTGCCAGTTTCTATGAAAAATCTAGTTTGTATCCGGCACCTGTAGAAGCCGGTTATAAGAAAAATAATCATGCGTCTGCTTGGCATATGGATTTGCAGCAAGATGTGCGCAGCCTAATGAGCGTAATTCCGAATGCCGATTGGTACGAAACTACACACCATGAACTAGGCCATGTATATTACTATATGAGTTATACTAATTCGGAGGTGCCGCCTCTATTGAGAGGAGGAGCCAATAGAGCATTTCATGAGGCGGTAGGTAGTATGATGGGCTTGGCTGCTATGCAGAAACCATTTTTAGCAAACCTTGGCCTAATTGAGCCGAATACTAAAACTGATGAAACGAGAGAATTGTTGAAAGAAGCTTTAAACTATATTGTTTTTATTCCTTTTTCAGCGGGTGTTATGACAGAGTTTGAGCATGACTTATATGTTAATAATCTGCCTCCAGACCAATTTAACAAACGTTGGTGGGAATTGAGCCAGAAATATCAGGGTATGGTGCCACCTGCCGCACGTGGAGAAGAATATACAGATGCCGCCTCTAAAACCCATATTAACGACGATGCTGCCCAGTATTATGACTATGCCCTTTCTTTTGCATTACTTTTTCAATTGCATGATCATGTGGCTACAACTATTTTAAAGCAAAATCCAAAAGCTACCAATTATTATGGCAACAAAGAGGTAGGCAATTTTCTAAAAAAGATTTTGACACCAGGCGCCAGCCGCAATTGGCGTGAATTACTGAAAGAATCTACTGGGAAAGAGCTTAACGCAGAAGCTATGCTAAATTACTTTGAACCTCTTATGCCATATCTGAAAGAAGCTAATAAAGGCAGAAAATATACGCTTCCCGAAAAGATATAAGTTGTATAAAAGAAAGCAAGTAGTGGAGTTACTTGCTTTCTTTCTTTTTAATTAAAGCTCCAAAGTTACTTATGAGTGTCAAATAACTAACACCTCCTGCAGCATGATGATACGCCCGGCTATATGCCACTTGAAATGCTTTGATCTGTAAAGAAGCTCCAAAAGATAAACCTGCCCCAGCCATCCGGTTTTCCAGCTTCATCTCCTGCCTGATTAAGTGGTTATATCCGGCTTGCACCTGAAAGGCTTTACTCAATAATATTTCTGCCCCGAAAATAAAATGCCTGAATACCTTATCAGTGAAGCTTACTTTCTCTATTACTTGGTTGCCATTCTGGTCAATAACGGTGTTATAAGCCGGGTCATCATAGGTAATATCAAAGGTGTGCAAATGATGTGCTGTTAAGGAAAACCGCAGAGGCATAAACTCTGGTTTGAAAGATGTACCCACCTGTACATCAAATGGCATAATTAAATTATTATCTGGTGTATAAGAGTTAAAGGCAAATCCTGCATTCTTTATAAGTAATCCAATGGCGAAGTCATGTTCCGGATGTTTGAATACACCGCCCATATCAAATAATAATCCGTACGCATTATATTCAGCAATGGTAGATCCGGCTAGTTTTACATTCATTCCTACTGTATAAGGACCTATAGAGCGGGAGTGGGAGGTGGTTACTACAAAATCATTTGCCTGAAAACTACCTAGTACTGCTCCTGTAGCATCAGTTTCTTCAAAACTTCCATAGTCCAAATACTGCAAAGCTACTCCCCATCTGCCTGCTTTCTTAAACTCATGTGCGTAAGTTAGTGTAGAATAATTTACCCCTGCATAATAGGGCACAAAGTTGAAAGAGGCATGTTTATGCATGGCTGTATTTAACAGAGCCGGATTAGTTGTAACCAGATTTACGTTTGAGTTAATTAATGATATGTTACTGCCACCTAAAGCAGCTTGTGGGGCGTTTGTAGGTAATCGTAGAAAAGCAAATCCATTACGCCCACCCAGGTTTTGTGAATAAGCAGGCTCAAGTGTTACTAAGATACCTACACTTGTTAGGAAGACATAAAATAAAATGAAAAACCGGATATAGTTAATAGTTTAATAAAAAACAGAAGTCATCTCCAATTTAGCAAGAGATGACTTCTGTTTTAATGTATTTGCTTAAAAAACTTATGCCATATCAGGAAGCCGGTGTATTTACTTGATTTATATACGAAGATGTGCCATTCATATTCTCAATAATAGATAAATTAAAAGGATTTTTTACCTTCTCTTTCAACAAAGCAATATCTAAAACATCGTCTACATGATCCACATAATGAATTTTTAAGTCTTGAATATAGGTGGCATTTATCTCCTCTATATCTTTTCTGTTTTTAGCGCATAAGATTATTTCTTTAATGCCTGCTCTTTTGGCTGCTAATATCTTTTCCTTTATTCCACCTACAGGCAGTACCCTTCCACGCAATGTAATTTCACCAGTCATAGCCAGACGGTCTTTTACTTTACGCTGCGTGTACAAAGAAGCCAGAGAGGTAAACATTGTAATACCAGCAGAAGGCCCATCTTTTGGTACCGCACCAGCAGGTACGTGTATGTGTAAATCAAACTGGTCAAATACCCGGTAATCTATCTGTAAAGCTTCAGCATTGGCTCTTAAATACGACAAGGCAGCTATGGCAGATTCCTTCATTACATCGCCTAACTGACCGGAAAGGGTAAGTTTCCCACGTCCCCGGCTCAAACTAGATTCTATAAACAAAATTTCTCCGCCTACTTGCGTCCAGGCTAGGCCAGTTACTACGCCAGGTACTTCATTATTCTGGTAGAGTTCTTTGTCGAATATTTCGGCCCCCAACATTTTAGCTACATCCTGCTCCCGGATAACTTTGCTGTAAGACTCTTCCATGGCAATGGCTTTGGCTACCTTACGGATAACCGTTCCAATCTTCCGTTCCAAGGTACGCACGCCTGATTCCCGGGTATAATCGTCAATAATCTTGATAATAGCTTTGGTATCCAAACTTACATCTTTGGTACCTAACCCATGTTCTTTCTTCTGTTTGGGTACTAAGTGCTGTTTAGCGATCTGAACTTTTTCCTCAAGCGTATAACCATTAATCTCTATAATTTCCATTCTATCGCGTAAAGCAGGCTGAATAGTTTCCAGAGAATTAGCTGTAGCAATAAATAGAACTTTAGATAAATCATACTCTACTTCCAAGTAGTTATCCATGAAAGCAAAATTTTGTTCTGGGTCTAATACTTCCAATAAAGCCGATGAAGGATCACCTCTAAAATCAGAAGAGACTTTATCTATCTCATCCAGAATAAATACTGGGTTAGAAGATTTTACCTTTTTTATATTCTGAACTATTTTTCCAGGTAAAGCGCCCACATATGTTTTTCTATGCCCACGAATCTCTGCCTCATCGTGCACGCCGCCCAATGACATTCTGACATACTTGCGGTTTAAGGCTTTAGCTATAGACCTGCCTAAAGATGTTTTACCAACACCGGGAGGGCCATATAAACACAAAATAGGCCCTTTCATATTGTTTTTCAACTTTAATACCGCCAGATATTCAATAATACGTTCCTTTACCTTTTCTAGCCCAAAATGATCTGCATCCAGAATCTTTCTAGCTTTTTTTAGGTCAAAGTTGTCTTTAGTGTATTCGCCCCAGGGTAAATCTATCAGCATTTCTATGTAATTCATAGATACTGGATATTCTGCGGCAGCCGGGTTCATCCGGGCTATCTTATCGAGTTCCTTATTGAAATGCTTCGCTACCACTTCTGGCCATTTCTTTTTAGCGCCTTTTATTCGCAAGTTATCTATCTCCTGATCCTGACTTTCATAGCCTAATTCATCCTGTAATACCTTTATTTGCTGGCGCAGATAATAGTCACGTTGTTGCTGATCAATATCCGAATGTACTTTACTCTGAATCTCATTTTTCAACTCTAGCAACTGAATATCTTTCAGCATATATTGTAGCAAAGTAGTAGCCCGCTGAATTCCATCATTGGTTTCCAGAATCTTCTGCTTATCTAGTACATCTGCATTTATATTAGAAGCAAGAAAATGTGTAAGGAAGCTAGGACTTTCAATATTGTCTAAAGCAATTTGCGCTTCCTGCGGAATCTCTGGATTAAGCTTCAGGATTTTGGATGCCGCATCTTTCAAAGACCGGATCAAGGCCTTCGTTTCACGCTTGCTAATATCTGGAAAGTTTTCTGTCAGCAGGTTTACCTTGGCTGTAATAAATGGATCTTCATGAAGAAAATTTACTACCTCAAATCTTCTTTTTCCCTGAATAATAATGGTTGTATTGCCATCTGGGAGCACCAGCATCTTTAAAATATGTGCGACAGTACCTACTTTATACAAATCTTCGGAGTTAGGCTCCTCTTTAGAAGCATTTGCTTGTGCAGTTACACCAATTATACGGCTGCCTTTATACGCCTTTTTCACCAGCCGTATAGATTTCTGGCGGCTAACAGTAATTGGAATAACAACACCCGGAAATAAAACTGTATTTTTAACTGGCAATATGGGTAACTCATCAGGAATTTTATACTTACCCATCTCCTCTTCTTCTTCAGGCGATAACAACGGAATCATCTCGACAGCATCATCATCCATCACATCGGGAAGTAATATAGTTCTATATGTTTTATTCGTTTTTTTATAGCTCATCTTTATCTTATCGCGTAAGAATATATGCCATTGTGGCACTTCTCTTTTTAAAAGTGTGTGTAGTAATATATAATATAAATTTTGCAAGTCCTATGCCAAAACTCTATCTTAATGGTGTAGTACTTTCATACCTTTAACGTACATTCCTTTCGCTTTGTGAGTATTGACTAAGTTTTTATTTAACTTTTGCTATGATTAACCTCATTACTGATAAAGTAATAAATATATGAAAATCAGCAGGTATGCTATATTGCTTGTTACCATCCTTCTTTTATGTAAATATCAGGATGGATTCTGTCAATATACAAAGGCTAAGTATAGAACCAAAGTTATTAAAAGTGCTCAGAGAGATAGTTTGTCGCAGATAGCTCAGTATCAATTTGAATTTACGAATATAAACAAAATTCCTTACTACCAGGATGCGAAAATATTGGAGCAGATTGACCGGCTTGAGAAAAAGAAGGAATGGGAAAAAGCGTATGCTCTCCTAACAAGTTATGTCAAAAACTTTGGGGTCCAGAATTTTTACCGAGATACGCATCTACTATGGCGGTTGGCAAAACTAGTAGAATTGTTAGATGATATTGAAAAAGCGAAATATCTCTATAGATTAGTCTTGAAACATCATAGGGGCGATGTAAAAAAGGTAGAGCTGTATTATGATTCTCTTTCCAAATATGATACAGATTACTTTGTGCCCATTGAATATTATTATGAACTGGTAGAATACCGCAAATCTATTGATACCCTACGCCCGCCTGTAGGGGTGCTATTAAACATGGGGTATGATGTAAACGCACCACAAGCCGATTATGGCCCCACCTTAACAGGAGATAACAATCAGCTGTTCTTTACTTCCAAAAGAAATGTAAAGAGGGTAGGAGCGAATACTATTGTAAATGAGGATATTTATTACACCCGTAAGGTAGAAGATTACTGGGAAGAAGCCCAATCGTTGCAAACAATCAATACCCGGTATAATGAAGGATCTGCTAGAATAACTAAAAACGGCAAGACGATGTATTTCTCCAGATGTGAGAGCCCGGAAAGTTATGGCAATTGCGATATTTTTATGGCAGAACTACAGGCTGATAGTTCATGGGGCAATATTCGTAATCTTGGTCCGCAAGTAAATAGCACAGCTTGGGATTCTCATCCAGCATTGTCTCATAATGAAGATACCTTATACTTTGCATCTGACCGGATAGGTGGTTTTGGGCTATCTGATTTATATTTTAGTTATAAACGGGCGGACGGAAGCTGGACTCAGGCCCAAAATATGGGACCTGTAGTAAATACCCGTCAAAGCGAAGTTAGTCCTTTCTATCATCCTATATATGATGTTCTATATTTCAGTTCTAATGGCCATTTATTAAACTTTGGCAACTTTGATATCTATAAGTGTTATAAAATTGGCAGTAAATGGCAGGAACCTAGGAGCATTGGCCCATTAGTGAATGGAAAAGGAAGTGAGTATTATTTTACAATAGATTCTAATTCAAAGGACTTATATTATGCACGTTCTGAAGAGAACGATATAAAAAATCTTGATTTGTTTTCTTTTCCGCTTCCCATGGAAGCTCAGCCAGGAGCTATTACAAAATTTGAAGGGTCAGTGATTGATTCTTTAACAGGAAATCCTTTTACGGGTATTGTTTCCATTATTGATTTAACAAATGGAATTGAAGTGGCTCCCAAGTACCTACGGTCAGATGGAACATATGATTTCGATCTGATCCGTGACAACAACTACTTAGTGATTATCACAGGAGATGACTTTTTTAGAATTGAAAGAACTTTCCGCTTAGTAAGTGATACCGCTATTCATATAGAAACCCCACATATTGACCTAAAAAAATGGGGCTTTGCTTCCGTAGAATTTGCTGAAAACAGCGCCGAAATTAAGCAAAGTATGATGCCAGACTTAAATAAGGTTGTGGATTTTTTATTAGATCACCCGGATTTTAAACTGAAAATTTCAGGTCACACCGATTCGCATGGCGATGCCTCTTCGAATTTAAAGCTTTCACAACGCCGGGCAGAGGCCATCAAAAAGTATATTGTAACAACGGGTAGTCTTGAAGAAAGCCGGGTAGAAGCCTATGGGTATGGCAGCACCATGCCCATTGTAGATGAAAAAACAGATGCAGACCGTAAAATAAACCGACGGGTAGAGTTTGAAATATTCAGGCCTAAGTAAGTTCAGTTTGTTGGAACAACAGGTTTGCAGCAATAACTTTTCCATATACTCAAATACCCAGGCTTTGCACCTTCTCATTGGATTTGAACATAAATGTGCGGATAGTGGTAAGGTATTTAAAATTCACAATATTTACCTGATCATCAAATAACTCGGTTAACACAGTGTTTTGTAGGCGCATGCCTGAAGGTGAATCGGCAACAGGTACTTCTGCATAAATCCAGGTTACATCTACTTCTACTTCCTTGCCAATAAAAGATAAAGCTTTCTGTTGATTCTGCTTGTCTAAAAAAACCAGATTTTTAACAAGATACTGTTCAATCAGTTTATCAGCTTGGGATGCATCTATCGTTACCTGAGCATTGTTGTTCAGTAGCGTAAGAGCCGCCTCCATATCATCTGTAAATACCCGTAACGTAACTTCAAACGACTGGCTAGATTGATTGTAGTGCACTTGTGCCAAACTTGTATGGAACTCATGTGTAATAGGAGCAGGAAAGATAAATGAAGACAAAAAACTGAGAAGTAAAGCTAGCATAGTTGATGGGTAGAGCCTTTCAGAGCTTTAAATAGAAAAAGGCAGGAATATTCCTGCCTTTTTCTGTATAAGTGAACCACTATTGAAACAACTTGAAGGTATCATTGGCTATAGCAAAGACCATCAAACTTAGCAAAATAACCATACCTACTTTCTGAGCCACTTCCAGGAACTTATCAGAAGGACTACGGCCAGATACAATCTCATACATTAAAAACATCACATGGCCTCCATCCAAAGCTGGAATGGGTAAAAAGTTCATAAATGCCAGAATCATAGAAAGTAGGCCAGTAATGTACCAGAATCTCTCCCAAACCCAGGTGCCACCAAATATTTGCGCAATACCAATAGGACCGCTAAGAGATTTAGTAGCAGATACTTCACCCCGGAAGATCTTGCCAAAAGCTTTAATATTGTCGAAAACTACACCAAATGCTCTATCTGTACCAATAGTGATAGACTCACCTAAAGAGTATTTAATAACAGCATCGTTCAATAAGAACTTAGTATAAAAACCAAGCGTACCATCATCGGAAATTGTGGTAGCCGTATTTATTTCCTTACCATCTCTTAATACGGTTAAATTAACTTGCTTTCCCTTGTTGTTATTTAGCTCGCGCTGCAAGTCAGAAAAATATTGGATAGGCGCTTGATTTACTGCTACGATTTTGTCACCTTCTTTTATGCCAGCTTTATCAGCAGGCGACTCTTCCTTTATTCTAGCTACTTCGAATGGGCCGTTAGCTGTTAAAAACTGACCAGCATTGTTCTTATCAGATAATTTTTCGATAAAATCATTAGGAATTGGAATATCAATTAATTGTCCGTTTCTCTCTACTGTATAGTAACTATTTGAGCCAAGAAATACTTTAGAACTAGTAACTTCGTCAAAGTCTGTAAAGGTCTTACCATTGATTTTTACGATCTTATCGCCAGTCTGTAAACCAATTTCTTTCGCAAGATCATAAGCAATAATTCCATATTTAGCTTCACTAGCAGGCAAATACCGGTCGCCATTGGTATAAACAATAGCAATAAAAATAATTACTCCTGTTATCACATTCACAACAATACCCCCCATCATCACAATCAGGCGTTGCCAGGCTGGTTTAGAGCGGAACTCCCAGGGCTTTGGTTCTTCAGATAGCTTATCTGTATCCAGCGATTCGTCTACCATGCCTGAAATTTTTACAAAACCCCCCAGCGGAACTGCACCTAACGAGTATTCCGTTTCGCCATATTTAAATCCGAAAATTTTTGGTGGAAAACCTATAGAGTATTGTTCTACACGCATTCCGAATACTTTAGCGGCTACCAAGTGTCCTAACTCATGTAATCCAACTAAGATGGACAAGCCTAGGATCAACTGGCCTGCCATTATTAATGCTTCCATTGATTATTGCTGATAAAAATGAATAAATAAACCTTGCGGCAGAATACTATGGGAATAATCGTTTTTTCAAACTTTTAGTTCTGTCATCTCACCGGCCAGTATTCTAGTTTCCAAATCTGTGTGTACATAATCTTCGTACAGCGGATTAGCAATATACGGGATTTTTGCCATACAATTGGCAATCACCTCTGAAATTTCCAGGAATCCGATTTGATCTTGCAAAAATGCAGCCACGGCTATTTCATTGGCAGCATTGATAATACAAGGCATATTGCCTCCTTTCTGTAAAGCTGTATAGGCTAAGGAAAGATTAGTAAAAGTATCGGTATCTGGTTTCTCAAAGGTTAAACTTGGGTACTTCAAAAAGTCAAATCTGGGGAAATCTGCTTTCAACCGATGCGGATAACTTAAAGCAAATTGGATAGGAAGCCGCATATCGGGTAGGCCCATCTGTGCTTTAATAGACCCATCTTCAAATTGCACCATTGAGTGAATAATGGATTGTGGGTGTACCACTACCTCAATCTGCGAAGCCTCTATACTAAACAGCCATTTTGCTTCAATTACTTCTAGGCCTTTGTTCATCAAAGTAGCTGAATCTATGGTGATTTTAGCACCCATATCCCAGTTAGGATGTTTTAATGCCTGTGCTTTTGTAACTGTTTTTAGGAATTCCCGATTTCTCCCCCGGAAAGGTCCGCCAGAAGCTGTGAGTATAATTTTTTCTATCGGATTATGAAACTCACCTACCAAGCACTGGAATATGGCCGAATGCTCGGAGTCTACCGGATATATATTAACCCCATTCTTCTTTGCTAGATCAGTCACCAGTTCGCCGGCTACTACCAGGGTTTCTTTATTAGCTAAAGCAATATGTTTTCCGGCTTGAATGGCTTTGAGTGTTGGCTGCAAACCTGCATAGCCTACTAAAGCTGTTAAAACAATATCAATCTGCTCCATTTGCACGATAGAAGCCAGTGCCTGTAAGCCTGCATATACTTTTATGCCATGTGGATCTAAGGCAGCAAAAACTTTATCGTACAGCTTCTCATTGCAGATTACAACCGTATTAGGGTTAAATTGTATGCTTTGTTGTATCAATAGATCTGCATTATTCTGGGCAGTAAGTACTTCCACTTCAAACGTATCCTGGTTAGCCGCAATTACTTCCAATGCCTGCCTGCCAATAGAGCCAGTAGAACCTAAGATAGCTATATGCCTTTTTTGTGATGTCATTCAAGTATATGGTTGATAGATAAAGTTTACCCCATCTATCTTCTTAATTTAGTTTATACTGCTGCAATTCATCCGCAATTGTTCGATCGTTGGATAAGCGGGGAACTTTGTTCTGGCCACCTAGTTTTCCTTTAGATTTCATATAATTACGGAAAGCATCTTTTTGTAATGGGGTAATTACCAGATTTTTTAAAATATTTCCAACAATCAGGTCATCATAGTATACATTTAGTTGTTGGAGATGCGCATTTAAGTCTCTTTCAAATACCTGCATATTCTCAGGCATCCGGGCGAATTCTACCAACCATTCGTGATGAGGCAAGCCTTCGGCTGGCGTAACTTGTGGAGCTACCGTAAACTCTACAAGTTCTACTCCCGGATGCCGTTTCATAGCTTGATGCATAGCTTTTTCTACTTCCTCGCCTATTACGTGTTCGCCAAATGCAGAAATAAAATGCTTAATCCGCCCGGTAACCAAGAGTTTATAGGGATTTTTTGAAACGAATTTTACTGTATCGCCAATGGAGTAACTCCAGAAGCCGGCATTGCTGCTGATCACTAAAGCATAATTTTTTCCCAGTTCTACCTCTCCAATTGTTAGCCGGGTAGACTTCTCGTTAAAATATTCTTCTACAGGAATAAATTCATAAAAAATACCATCGTTCAATAGTAACAATAACCCTTCTTCCTGCTGTTTGTTTTGGTAGGCAAAAAATCCCTCAGATGCCGGAAACAATTCAATAGAATCTATCTTTTTGCCGATAGACTCATAAATTTTTGCCCGGTAGGGTTCAAAATTTACCCCCCCATACACGAACAAATTAAAGTTTGGAAAAATATCTTTCACAAGTTTCCCAGTACGGGCCTGCAACCTGTCGAAGTACATTTGCACCCAAGGCGGAATCCCAGAGATTAGGGACATATCGGCAGTAATGGTTTCATCAATAATTTTGTCCAGTTTTTCTTCCCAATCTTCAATACAATTGGTTTTGTAACTCGGCTTCTGATTCGACCGCAAATACGCCGGTACATGATGATTTGCTATACCTGATAACCGGCCAGTAGGTATATTACCTTTCGTATCCAGAACCGGACTGCCGGATAAAAATATAAGGCTTTTATCCAGAAAGGCAGATTGCCCGGTTTCATGCACATAATTGAGCAAGGCATTACGGGCAGAGTTAATATGGTTAGGAATAGAATCTTTTGTGATAGGAATGTACTTTACCCCAGAAGTAGTGCCTGAAGTTTTAGCAAAATAAATAGGCTTTCCTTTCCATAAGACGTTTTCTTGCCCATCAATAATTTTTTTTATATAGGGCGAAATTTGTTCATAATCGCGTACCGGAACCTGATTTACAAAATCCTGATGCGAACGTATATTTTCAAAATGGTGATCTTTGCCAAAAAGTGTATGCCTGCCCTCGGCAATTAAATGTTGAAATGTTTTTTGCTGGGTTTCTACTGGGGACGCCGCCCATTTATTCTGTGCTTGTACTACATAGGCGGCCAAAGGTTTACTTAATAATGCTCTTATTCCCATAGTTATTCGAATAAGCAAAAGTAACTAAAATAATAAGGACTAAAAGCAAGCATTATTATCTGATACACGTTTGTTTTGTAAGATATGGCCTATATATGTTTTTGAACTATGTCATAATTACCATATATCGGCATACTTTTGAAAGATGTACATTTTTTGTTTATTTCTTTATTCATATAAATTTATTCCAAGCACCTATGTATACTGATCCATCAACTGATAATCCGGAACAAAGGAATACCTCTCCTGTGCGGCCTTTAACGGGCAGCACAGGCAATTATTCGCCAGAAGTAGTACCATTTGAATCAATTATACAGTCACCTATGAAATTCATATTTAAGATTGTGCTTATTAGTTTTATAGCCGGCCTGGCGGGTGCTTATGCTTTTCAACTGCTTTTGCCCAAAGATAATCCGCCAGCTGCTCAAACGTCTGCTCCTATACAACAAGCCAGTGACAAAAGAAACCTGACAGTAGCCGCCAATCCTGATCTAGTGGCTGCTTCTGCTGTAAGTACACCGAGTGTGGTATATATTAAAACGGCAGCCACCGGATATGCCCAACAAGATATTTTTGATTTACTATTTGGTGGAGGCGGCCTTCGCGAGCAAAAGGTCGTTAGCTCCGGTTCTGGGGTTATCTTTAGCAACGATGGGTACATTGTCACCAATAATCACGTAATAGAGAATGCCACCTCCATTGAAGTAATTCATAATAAACGGTCGTATGTAGCCAAACTGATAGGTACCGACCCGTCTACGGATTTAGCAATTTTAAAAATTGAGGCTAAAAATTTGCCCAATGCTAAAATAGGCCGCACTAAAGATGTACAAGTAGGTGAGTGGGTACTGGCTGTAGGAAATCCATTCAACCTGGAATCTACGGTTACAGCCGGAATTGTAAGTGCCAAAGGTCGAAATATTAACATTCTTAGTAGCCAGTTTCCAATAGAATCATTTATTCAGACAGATGCTGCCATTAATCCAGGCAATAGTGGAGGCGCTTTGGTAAATAGCCGGGGCGAGCTCATTGGCATAAACACTGCCATATTGTCCCGCACAGGTTCATATACTGGTTATGGCTTTGCCGTACCGATAGATATCGTCGTAAAAACAGTAAATGATATTATTAAATATGGGGAAGTGCAGAAAGCATTTATGGGAGCGGAGGTAGCTGAAATTACATCTGAAATAGCCAAGGAATATGAATTGCAGGATTATAATGGAGCCGTAGTAACTTATGTAGAAAAAGAAGGAGTAGCTGAAAAGCTGGGCGTACGCAAAGGCGACGTAATTCTAAAAATCAACAACGAAGTAATTAATAGTAAGAGTGCTTTTGATGAGCAATTGAGTTATTACCGTCCGGGTGATAAAATAACTATTACGTATCGGCAGGGTGCCAAAGTGAAAGATGGACAGATTACCTTAACCAACCGGGAGGGAACCACAGAAATACTGAAGCGTGAAACGGTTACAGTGGAAGGCCTGGGTGCTGATCTGGAAACCATCTCTAAAGTGGAACGGGATAAACTAGGAATTCAGAGCGGGGCGCGTGTGCTGAATGTACGGAGCGGATTGGTTGGCCGGCTTGGTATAGAAGAAGGATTTGTGATTACAGCTATTAATAAACGCCCGATTACAGCAGCCAAAGAGGTAGTAGATATCTTGTCGCGGCTGAAAGGAAGAGTAATTATAGAAGGTGTAGACAAAGGGGGCAGACCAAGTTACTATCAGGCGTATTTCTAATTGACCCACAAAATGCTATACTATTTTAAAAGGCATGAATTAATAGTTCATGCCTTTTAGTTTCCATCTTTACGCATATGGTTAAGCAAGTAATTTTAAAAATAGAAACCGACCTCATAGAAACCTTTGCAGCCATAGATAAGTGGTTTGACGTGCCCAGTATGTTAGGAAATTTTACGCCTAGCAATAGTGGCTGGACAATTTACCAAATTCTGGAACATGTTTCTCTTACCAATCATTTTCTGCTCATCCTGATTGAGAAAGGTAAGCATAAAGCCTTGCAAATGGTAGATGAAGCAAAACTGCAAGAAGCTTTAGCTACCTATACTTTCGAGTCTGATCAATTAACCCAGATTGGTATGCATCAGTCATTTATCTGGATACGGCCGGAGCACATGGAGCCCCGAGGTGAAAAACCAATGGAAGAAATAAGGCAATTACTAAAAGCACAACTTGCTCAATGCTTGGCTGTAGTGGAAGCTTTACCAAATGGAGAAGGCGTACTTTATAAAACCACCATGAGTGTAAACAATCTGGGCAAGATTGATGTGTACCAGTATATATATTTTCTAGCCCAGCATGCGAGAAGGCATATCGAACAAATGCAAAAAGTAGCAACAGCATATACGCAAGTAACTAATAAGCAGTAAATTGTAAGATAATTATTTTACGCCCGTTAGTAAAACTATATATATGGCTGCTAGTAGCAAAAAAATGCATCAAAACTATAGAAACATAGAATGGTTGCGGGAAGCCTTTTTTGAGTTTACTCCAAAGGCTTTATACGGAGCTGACTTCCGTCCATGGTATACTATGGGTGGCTGGAATGATCGGTATATTCCTTATTCTTTTGTGGATCAAACCACCATGCTTGCCAATGTTTCCATTTCTACAATGGAACTGCTAATAAATGGAAAGAAAAAAAGAGGAATTCAGTTTGCTACGGTAGGTACTTTGCCTGAATACCGTAACCAGGGTTTAGCTAGAGAGTTAATGGAGCAAGTGCTGGCAGCATATGAAGCTTCAACCGATCTTTTTTTCCTGTTTGCCAATGATACGGTTCTGGATTTTTATCCAAAATTTGGCTTTACCAGAGTAGAAGAAACTATCTTTTCAGCGGCTGTCTCTAGCATTACTCCTCAGGTCAAAGCCCGGAAGTTAAATGTAGCTACCATTGCCGACCGTAAGTTGATAGAAAATCTAGTGGAAGAGAGAATGCCTGTTACAGAAGTGTTTGGTGCATTGGATTACTGGCATATTCTGCTTTTCTACCTGCCGCATTATTCCCTCTGGTATCTGGAACAGGAACACGTACTTGTAATAGCCACTATAGAAGAGGGCAGTTTACATGTATATGATATTATCAGTAAACAGGCTTTCTCCTTCCGGCAAATTTTACCTTTCATAGTAGAAAAGCCTGTATCTACTGTTTATTTCTATTTTACACCAGACAAAATTGATTTGCCTGCTCTACCAAGCCATCCCTATTCAGAATCACCCTTGTTTGTACGGGGAGAGTTTCCATTAAAGGGGCAGCCATTCAAATTTCCACTGCTGGCACAAACATAAAGATCTTAGTCTGTCGTGTTTGCCAGTTCTAATAATACTTCGTAATAGCTTCGTTTGGTCATTTTAGACTTTAGCCAGGCATAAAAACCCATCGATTGCAGATCTTCTTGCTTGGATGGCAGAAAAACAAAAGAACTATCTACCTGTTGTAAGAACGCTGCTTTAGTAGCAGAAGAAGGGTTTTGGAGCAACTGCTTTATAAACTGCACATATACGTGTACATTTTTGTAGGCCGGATTTTTAAATAAACTACCAAAACTCCGTTCAATAGCACGGATTTTATTCATTGCCAGGTCCTCGTTTCCTACTTCATATTGAATAATTAATTCGTTTAAGTTTTTCTTCAATACCCACTCTTTTCCCATCTTCTTCTCACACCATTGATCGGAGTGTGTAATCGTTCGGAGTTGTTTATTGGCTTTGCTATACTCTTCTTGCTGAAAATAATAAAAAGCTAAATTCAGCTGTGCATTTAATATATCTTTGGTAGCATAGGAAGTGTTGCTTGTACTCAGAAATTGCTCTAGCAATGCCACTGCCTTCGCATTCTGATGCGTAAACACATAGTTAGCTGCCAGTAGTAAAACGTATTTGGGATATAGCTGCTGTTCGTATATTTTCTTATCAGAAGTCATCTGTTGCCGGAGCATTGCTAGGTACTGCATAGAATCAGTAAACTTCCGGTTGCGGTACAATACATGGGCAATCATGTATAATAAATTTAGCTTGTAGAGTAGTTGTGATGAAGCAAACCCATGTGAGCTTTCTATTTTCTGATACTGGCTAATAAGATAAGGTTCAAAGGAATAAAAGTCTTTCTTCACCAAAATGGCACTCCGGGCTATGGTAATTAGTTTATACAACAAAGCAGGCCTGCGGCTTACTGCTTGCGTGAGCTGATAGCTTTGCAGAGTTTGTTCAATTATTTCATCAAAATTTAGTTCCCTGCCTTGCAACCTAACTTGGTTTAACTTTTTAGCTACTAGGCTAGTGGCAATTGTGGCCCGTTCATCTTCATTGGCGAGTAATTTATTGCGATTCCGTTTGTCAATTACTATATCCAGGTCTGGCGCATATTCACTGGCGGTATAGGTAATTTGAAGATTGTAAATGCTATTCAACAAATCGTACTGCTCGGCATCGGCAGCCAGTTTTTCCGCTTTAGTTATGTACTGCCAGCCCATTTTATACAGTTGCCTTTCCAGTAAATATCTGGCAAGCGATATAAGGCTCATAATCGCTGCAGAGGAGGAAGTATCATATGTGGTCTGCTTCAGCAGAATAAAATCTGACAGATGGCGCATCAGCCGTTTACGCAGAGCATGATACGCCATAGTATTGTTGCCTGCTTCCGGGTATAACTTTTGAATAATTTCCTTAGGGCTGTATGTATATTTTTGTTGCAGTAATTTTAACAGCTCAACATCTTTCCGAGATTGTTTCTGTTTTTGCCTGCTGATAAACTGGCTAAGTTCTTTTAACTCATCAGTAGAAAGGGTATGGATAATCAGTCGTAAATCGTCCGTCATAAGTTTTGTTAGGCTATAAATTTAATAGGTTGTTAGGATTTTTAAAAGTCTATATTCTAATATTATTAACTACTGTAATTCAATAGTTTATGTATAATAACAGTATGTTTTAAAAGTCTTGTCAGAATATATCTTTGTTTTTGCCGCGTATATTTTCAATCTACTTTTGATGCATTAACAAACACAGATAAGTTTTATGGAAAACAATGTAATTACTAAAAATACCAGTGCCTTCCGGATGCAAGTGTGGGCTTCGTTCATATTATCGTTTGGGCTAATGTTACTAGGCATTTATCATGTGCCGGTAGACCTGTGGATAAAAGGTTATTTAATGATGGGTACCATTTTTCTGGTAGCCTCCTGCTTCACGTTAGCCAAAACCATTCGCGACGATCATGAAACGCAGAAGTTAATTAACCGCATTACTGGAGCGAAGACAGAAAAGATTTTAAAAGAGTACGAATCTGTTTAATAAACCTCCCAATTTCAGTATATTACCCACATGACTCATCCCATTCAGCCGGTAGCTGCACAACCGGACGTATACAAAAACAATAAAAAAGTAGTAAATGCCTGGTGTTCCTATGATTGGGCTAACTCGGTATACAATCTGACCATTACGGCTACCATATTTCCGGTGTATTACAGTGCCGTTACTCGTGCAGCCTACAATGGAGAAGTAGTCAACTTCTTTGGTTTACCGATACAAAATACAGTGCTGTATAGTTATGCCATCTCCTTTTCATTTCTGGTAATAGTTGTGTTATCACCTGTTTTATCGGGTATTGCCGATTATAGCGGAAGAAAAAAACGGTTTATGCAGTTCTTTACTTACTTGGGTTCCCTGGCTTGTTTAAGTCTGTACTTCTTTACTGGAGAAAACGTAGCGTATGGGATCATTTGTTCAGTACTAGCAAGCATTGGGTATGCGGGAGCCTTGGTATTCTACAATGCCTTTCTACCGGAAATAGCCACACCCGACCGCATGGATAAAATTAGTGCCAAGGGATTTTCTATGGGATATATAGGCAGTGTGGTACTTTTATTAGTGAATGTGGTTATTATATCTAATCCAGAATTGGTAGGTATGGCCAATACGGATACAGGAAAATTGCAGGCAACACGGCTGGCATTTCTGATGGTGGGTATCTGGTGGCTCTCTTTCTCACAGATTGCTTTTTACTACCTGAAAGATATACCTACCCATCATAAAACTAGCTCAGGGCTATTAACCAAAGGCTTTCATGAACTGTCAAAAGTGGTGAAGAGCTTAACCAATCAAGTGCCTACCTTACGGTTTTTAAGTGCCTTCTTTTTCTATAGTATGGGCGTACAAACAGTAATGCTGCTGGCACCTTTGTATGGCGAGGCTGAAATTCACCTGGCTGGCGATAAACTCATTCTTACCGTACTTATTCTGCAGATCGTGGCTATTTTAGGCGCACAAGTATTTGCCAGAGTTGCAACAATAAAGGGAAATAAACTATCTATAGCCATTGCTATTGTAATATGGTCTGGGGTATGTATAAGTGCCTATTTTCTACAGACTGAAACACAATTTTATATTTTGGCTGCTTTCCTGGGTTTAGTAATGGGCGGCATTCAGTCGGTGTCCCGTTCTACCTATGCTAAGCTTATTCCTACAACTACCCAGGATACCGCCTCTTACTTTAGTTTGTATGATGTAAGCGAAAAGCTGGCTATTGTGTTAGGTACCTTTTCGTATGGCCTTATCCTGCAACTGACCGGTAGCATGCGCAACAGTGCCGCTTTTATGATTGTCTTTTTCGCTATAGGTTTCTTTTTCCTTATGCGGGCCAGATTACCAAAACCTGTAAGGAATTGACAATGATTGATCAATAAATATATTAATGATCACCTGACTTTAATTCCTGACTAGTTCAAGATTTTCTATTTATTTATCACAGTCATTATTCATTCCTATGTACGCTTTGTTGAAACTAATTGTGCAACTAGCTTTACGGGTATTTTACAAGGACATTCATGTGCAGATAAAAGGAGCAATTCCTAAAAATGGGCCCCTGATAGTGGTATCTAACCATCCTAATACCTTTATGGACCCTATTGTGATTGCCTCTATTCTTCCACAGCAAGTATATTTTCTTACCAATGGGTCTGTATTTAAAAATCCATTGATTGGCTGGCTGCTGAGTAAAATGCATATGATTCCTATTTACCGGAAAGAAGATGTAAATGGCCAGGCACCTGATAACCGGGCTTCTTTTGCCAAATGTTTTGATTTTCTGGCAAATAATGGCACCCTACTTATTTTTCCGGAAGGCAGCAGTGTACATGAGAGAAGACTTCGGAAACTAAAAACCGGAACAGCCCGCATTGCTTTGGGTGCTGAAGCAGAGCATGAGTTTAAGTTGGGTGTACAAATCCTTACTATTGGTTTAAACTACTCCGACCCTATCCGGTTCCGTAGCGAATTGTTTGTGAATATAGATGCTCCTATCGCTTTAGCCGAGTACGCTTCCGCTTATTTGAAAGATCCGGTAGAAGCGGTAAACCAATTAACCGAAGAGATGCGACTCCGGCTGGAAAAACATATTATTGTTACCAGAACTCAGGAAGAAGATGCATTAGCTGCAAATATTGAAGCTGTATACAAAAGCCGCCTGGTAAAAGAACTGAACATAAATGAAGAAGAGCCGGAGCAGGAGTTTCTGTTAACAAAAAATATACTGGAGAGTATCCGGTTTTTTGAAGAAAAGGCACCAGCCAGGGTACAGGAGATCCAAGCAAAACTGGTAGATTATCAAACTAACTTAAGGCAGTTACAATTGGAGGAAGAAGTCTTTCATAAAAAAAAGAATCGTGCCGGGTTTCATAATTCCTTTTTATCAATCCTATACATCTTACTGTGCTTTCCTCTCTACCTGTATGGCTTAATTAATAATTATATTCCTTATATCATTCCATCTAAAGTCGCTAGCCTTATTTCCCGAGATGAAGTATACAGAGCTCCCATTATGATGACTACTGGCATATTCAGTTTTTGTCTGTGCTATAGTTTACAAATACTAGGTTTTCATCACGTTACAAGCAGTGCGGGCTGGCTTACAGTAGCCTATGCAGGTAGTTTGCCAATTAGTGGGTTCTTCGTATTACATTATTGGAACTACCTTGTTGCCTTTTATCAAAACTGGACTTTTGCTTCGATAGTTCGTAGCAGAAAAAGCCAAGTAGCGTCTCTTATCCGTAAAAGGCTTATCATACTAAGGGAATTAGAAAATGCCCGCAAAGAATATAGCATCCATCTGCAAACGCATAAAAAAGCCGTGAAAAAGATGTAAAGTAGAAGGAATATTTTCAATTTTACTCCAAAGTTTGTAAACTACACTCTTCTTTTTCAATATAATATAGAAGTTTAGATAGTAATCTTATATGAAAAACATATTATTACCTACCGATTTTTCTGATAGTGCAGAAAATGCACTGAAATATGCGCTTTTTTTAGCCAAAAAGACTGGTGCTACCCTCACACTGCTAAATGTTACCTACCCATCGCCAGGTAATAGTACCATGCACCGGAATATCCGCGACATATTAAAAAGTGATTCTAAAAAGGCACTAATTGAGCTGGAAAGTAAAATAAAAATTGATTCTGCCAATGAGGGAGTAAAAGTAAAGACTGTTTCCAAATATGGCACACTCAATGTGCAGATACAGGCCGTCGTGCAGGACTTAGACATAGATTTGATTGTGATGGGTACACACGGAGCTACAGGATTGAAGGAGTTAATCTTTGGTAGCAATACTGCCACCGTTATTGAAGAAGTGACCAGTTGTCCAGTATTGGCAGTGCCTTTTAAAGCTCCTTTGCAAGAACTCAATAAAATTGTGTTCGCTACTACCTATTCGTATAATAATATTGAGATATTAAAAGAATTGTCAGCCTTAGCAGACGTCCTTGGAGCATCTATCCAGATTTTACACGTACGTACTCCCAAAGACAGCACAAAAGAGGCTATTGTAGAAGAGTTTAAGCAGAAATTGAAAACAGAAGTTCCTCAAGGCAACTTTGCTTTCCAAGAAATAGAACACGAAGATGTTGTAGAAGGGCTGCAACAGTATGTAGTGGCTGAGAAAATAGGTTTACTGGCCATGGGCACCCGTAAAAGAGGTTTTTTTGGCTCGTTCATCAATAAGAGTCTTACCAAAACAGCTGCCTTCCATACCAGCATACCTTTGCTAGCATTTCATGACAAGCAGAAAATATAATTTGAAACTAAGCTGTTGGTATTACAGTTAATAGAGAGCATATTTGTAGAAAGCAAGCCGTCTTATCGCTGCTCTGCTCCGGCAGAGGAGAGGAAAGTCCGGGCAACAAAGAGCATCGTACTTCCTAACGGGAAGGCATTCTGGCAACAGAATGACAGATAGTGCCACAGAAAATTACCGCCTTAGTAATGAGTATTGATTAATGAAAATGACTACCTAAAAATATTCATCCATCATTCTTTATTATTCATTATAAAGGTAAGGGTGAAAAGGTGCGGTAAGAGCGCACCGCCTGGCTGGCGACAGACAGGGCATAGGTAAACCTTACGAGTTGAAAGACCAAATAGGCTGGCAGGGTAATTTACCAAAGGGCTGCTCGTCCTTTGCCAGCGGGTAGGTTGATGGAGTGCAGTTGTGAAGCTGTGCCTAGATAAATGATAAGACCTTTGAAAGAAGGACAGAACCCGGCTTACAGGCTTGCTTTTTATTATTCATTGCCGTTAAAAGATTAGAAGTTGGAAGATTATCCATTCTCTAATCTTTTAATTTTTTGGAACCTACTAATTTTATACAGTGTATGGCAAAAATTCTCATTATTGACGACGAAAAAAGTATTCGCTACACCTTACGCGAAATATTAGAATATGAAAAATACCAGGTAGATGAGGCAAAAGACGGAGAAGAAGGCCTGGAAATGTTTACTAAAAATGAGTACGACGTAGTGCTGTGCGATATAAAAATGCCTAAAATGGATGGCATGGAAGTATTAGCTAAAGCTACCGAGTTAGGCAAAGAAGCTCAGTTTATTATGATATCAGCACATGGTACCATTGAAACAGCAGTAGATGCCACCAAAAAAGGAGCCTATGATTTTATTCAAAAACCACCTGATCTGAACCGTTTGCTACTAACGGTAAGAAATGCAATGGATAAATCTTCGCTGGTTACAGAAACCAAAGTGCTTCGTAAAAAAGTAAGCAAAACATTTGATATTGTCGGGGAGTCTGCGCCAATTCGCAAGGTAAAGGAAGCCATTGACAAAGTAGCACCTACCGATGCCCGTGTACTAATCACTGGTGCTAATGGTGCCGGAAAAGAGCTGGTAGCCAGATGGCTGCATGAAAAAAGCAACCGGGCACAGGCCCCTTTAGTAGAAGTAAACTGTGCTGCTATTCCTAGTGAGTTGATTGAAAGTGAATTGTTTGGGCATGAAAAAGGTTCTTTCACCTCTGCTGTTAAACAACGGATTGGTAAATTTGAACTAGCCAATAATGGTACCCTGTTTCTGGATGAGATTGGAGATATGAGTTTATCTGCTCAGGCTAAAGTGCTACGGGCTCTGCAGGAACACAAAATTACCCGTGTTGGTGGCGATAAAGAAATAAAAGTAAACGTACGGGTACTGGCAGCTACTAATAAAGACCTGAAGAAAGAAATAGCAGAGAACCGTTTCCGGGAAGATTTATATCACCGCCTAAGTGTTATACTAATCCACGTACCTTCCCTTGACGAACGCAAGGATGATATTCCATTATTGGTTGAGAAGTTTCTGAAAGACATTGCCGAAGATTATGGAAATAATCCCAAGAAAATCACCCCGGGAGCTTTGGCTTATCTGCAAAGCTTGCATTGGTCTGGTAACATCCGGGAGTTAAGAAATGTAGTGGAACGGCTAGTAATCATGAGTGGTACTGAAATAACCGAAGAAGATGCTTCATTGTATGCCGGTTTGAACAGGTAAGTCATCAATCAAAATAAGGTTATGTTACCGGACAAACCCGTAAGGCTATGCAGCCTTACGGGTTTGCTGTTTTAGGGATGCAATTGTAGATACTAAACGCAGGGTATGCAGCCCCTATAACCCTACTTACTTTTATTCGTATATACACTCCGGAATGCACGTAGAGTGCTAAACAAACTAACCTTAAACTTAACAAGTAAAAAATATGAAAAAGATAGTAATGAATGGTATGCTTGCAGCCGCCCTGTGTTTCGGCTTTGCTGCATGTGATTCAGGCCAACGTGCCGCTAATGATGCAGAAACTGCTACCGCTTCGGATGCCAATACTACAGATACAGAACGTGATCCGATGGAAGCAGCTGAGGATGCTAATGAAGATAAAATAGAAAATAATGATGCTATGGCAAACAGCGCCTCTGATGATAAGGAAGATGATGCAGAATTTATGATGAAAGCAGCTGCCAGCGGTATGTTTGAGTTACAAGCTTCTGAATTGGCTTTACAGAAAGCGTCTAGCCAATCGGTAAAAGATTTTGCTAAAAAGATGAAAGACGACCATACTAAAGCTAACAATGAGTTGAAAGCACTGGCCGCTAAAAAGAATATTACGTTACCTACCTCTTTAGATAAAGAACATCTGGATAAAATAGAAGATTTGCAGGAGGAAGCTGGTACCGATTTCGATTCTGAATATATGGAGGCTATGCACAAAGCGCATGAGAAAGATGTAAAGTTATTCGAAGATATTTCTGAAGAAGATGATGTAGATGCTGAAGTTAAAGCGTTTGCTTCTAAAACTTTGCCTACTTTGCGTTCACACAACGATATGGCTGAAACCAAAAAAGAAGCTGCTCAGAAAATGGATATGGATACCATTGGTGTTCCTAAATCTAAAAGAAACAATTAAGCTGTAGCAGTTAAAAAGAATAGTAAAAGAGGCCCCGCAAGGGGCCTCTTTTACTATTATAAAGGATATCATCCTATACAAGCTTTTAACCAAAAAATCTATAAATACTTTAATGGATACGTAAAATTTTTTAATCAATTAGCCAAGTAAAACCAAATATTATTTATGAATTTAGAATTTAATTTTGTATAATAAATATTTTCGAAATAATATTTTGCTTATTAGTAATTTTTTTGCTTAATTAACTATACAATATAAGTGCTGTTATTATATATATGAGTGAAGTTTTTGTCTATGTAAGATTTTAGTTGATAAGCAATAGAAAGTTGATGAGTCATTGCTAGGTTACCCAATGAAAATCAGGTGTATACATATATATGAAACATCTTCTTACCTATCTGCTATTTATGGTTGTATTTTTTGTAAATGCAAAAAATACACTAGGGAATATAACAATAGCCAATAAACCTACATCAACCCTTCCAGTCATCTATTCTTATATAGATATGGTATTGCTGTTAAAACAGCCCATGGATGTAGTAGACGGAAAAGGCAATCTCAAACATACAGGCTTTACCTACGATACCATTAACCACTCGTCATCGGACAATGTTTATAAGGCAAAGCAAGGGCAGATTTTTAAAGTGATTGGAGTATTGAAAGAACAAAGCGATGTGTATTTTCTGCGATTGGAGGTTGTAAATACTGACCAGATTGTGTATTACCGGGTAATGGAAGGAACCGATAAACTAAAAAAGCAATTTTTGATAGCCACCTTTGCAGAAAATAAAGGACAGTTGTAAATGATTAGGCTGTTGCAAATAAGGTAGATAGTATGGCAAAGGATACTCTACCTATTCGTGAGCTGAGAGTTTATTAATTGATAGTAGTAGCACCTACAGCTCTTCTTAGGAGAAGAAAATATAAACCATAGACCACCTTAACTGAAAAAGCCATGAAAGGTATACTATCCCTTTTGCTGTTATTGTTTATGTACACTTTTTCCTTTGCACAGCTTCTCTACAAGCCCGTTATACTGCATAATGGGTATGCAAATGGAGTCTTAGTGAGAAACCATGTAGAAATACATTATACGCATTATACCTCCCAAGTAATTAGTGGATGTATAGTAGTAAGCCGCGTGCTGGAAGTTGCCGATGTTAGTAATTTATCTCTGTATTCAACGTATATTCAGAAAGATACATTAGCTTCATTTTATGGTACCATTAGCAAAGGAAAAAAACAAGGAACTTTTATTTCTGAACCAGATGGAAATATTGTAACAATTCATACCTATACAAATAATGCTATTGAAGGACCTTTCCAGGGTTTTTATGTTTCCGGCCAATTGTATAACAAAGGATATATGCATAATAACCAGCAAAGCGGCGAATATGTACAATATTATGCGAATGGGAAGATGGCCAAAATAATTAACAGAAGCACAGTTGAAGATTTATCAACCGAGGAGCATTTTTTCGTAAATGGGCAACTAGAATCTAAAGGAACCATATACCGGAATAAAAAGGTAAATGAATGGGTGTATTACGACTACTATGGAAACCTGAAGAAAAAAGAATACTACAATCACCGGGGTAGACTGTTAAAAACTACCCGGTAAGGTACTGCTTCTCTGTACGTTGTAGAATTAGCGGTCTAGCCAGGTCCAATCAATAAAGAAAATATAGACAAAGATCCAGGCATTAAAATACCATCCTACCTCTAGCAAAATATAGGTGCCAGCATGAAATCCAATACCTGCTAGCAATACAAAAAGGGTAAGCTTGCGAAAAAATAAAATAACACTAAATCCTAGCTGAAAAAGCATAGCGCCTACGGGTAAGATGGTACATAATAAATCACTTTGAGCCACCCATAATCCTGCAGGAGCCTGATGTAAATACAGATAGCTGCGAAAACTATCTGGATTAAACCACTCTGTTCCGGCAATTAATAACTTTTCTAAGCCTGCCATTACATAAACCATAGCAATGCATACCCGGATCAACTGCAGTGGCCAGGCAGCTTGCTGAATACTTCTTGCCCGAGAAGCTTTTTGTTGCTCATAAATTAGGAAAGGCATAATCAGAGCTACATACGTCAGAGTAGAAAAAGTATGATCTATTTTTTCGAAACTGTATAACCAGCCTTGCATCAGGACGAATAACAATGTAGCTACAATAGAACTGATAACTGGTTTAAACCAGAAAAGCACTCCTGCATAGGATAGCATTAGTAAACCGAATACTATTCCACTCACTGTAACCGATGGAAAATCTATATTCAGAATCCGCAGTAACAGCAAAGGTTTGTAAAAAATTTCGGCAGGCCTTACTAGATCAAGGTAGTAAAACCAGTCATACGTAAAAAAGAGCATGCCCAGATAAAATAATACGCGTAGCCAGTGCGCTTGACGGATTAAAACCGGAGTATGCCAAAAAGCATTAACCTGGGTACGGAAAGTTGGTTTAAAAGCATAAGTAGTCGTAAAAACCAGAAAAGCCATTTGCACCAGACAAAACCGGATAATTATCTGGTCGGCCTTAGATAAAAAGAAGTGCGTATCAAAACGATGTTTTTCTACAGCAAACCTTGGATAAAAGGTCTCTAGTATCTGGTCAAACCAAGCAGGGGCCTTACCTTCCATAGAGTTTAGTATTAATTCGCGGCCAGCAAACAGGTATAGAATCGGTATTCCTACTATACAAAGTAGCCAGCATAAAAGTACTTTTTTCATCATGGCTTAGCCGGAATAGTATACCTGGCAACAATCGTCGTATCTGGCTGATACACTTGCGTAGGGCTTATTATCCGGAGAAATTGCCATTCGCTTACTGCATGTTTATTTGGGTAAATGGTGTGTATATTCTTTAAAAAATCCGTTGCCTGATTCCGGTAATAATAATTGCGCATTAGGTAATCAAGGCTACTAATACCAAGTTGCTTAGGTGTAAGCACGTATTGCCCCTGATTAAAGGATGTATATCGGATGGCGAATTGCTCCATTTGTATAGCTTCCCTCACAGGTTCAGCAAACATGCCAAAGCGGAAAAAAGGATATAAGTCTGTCAACAAAACAAAAGGTATCCATAACATACTAATCATTCCTAGGATAGTTATTTTCTTTACAGACATAGGTTAACAAAGTAAACAGCTCTTATACATCTACTAGCATCATGCGGCTTTTACAGCTAAGTAAATGTAAGAGCATATGTATCAAAATTAGTATAATTTTTAGCCACTGTATAGCTTTGTATGTATGAAAAGGCTTCAGGTGCTTTTAGTTAGACTAATTTTGTTACTAATGGTGGCAAGCTTTATAGGGAGCACATTAGTTATCTTTCTCCATTCCTATGAGGAGTTTACGGACAGTGTTGCCTCAAGTATTGGACAAACGGATAAACTGGCGAAATTCCGCAGATTGCTACTTACCAAAGAGCGGTTCTTACTTTTAAGAAGCATTTCATCTATCAGCAGTATTGTATTAGTGGCTATTCTGCCATTTTTATGGAAGCAAGCAGTGAGTATTCCTTCTATTACAGATCAGATAAGTGTCTATAGTCAAAAGCAAATAGCAAAGTATGTGTCTTTTTGGCAGGCTATGCCTATAGCAATAAAGTATAGTGCTGGTATCCTGTTTTTGCTAATTATTCTTTCCAGAAGCTACTTTATTTTCCGTTTCCCCTTTCACGTAGACGAACGTTTTACCTATCTATATTTTGTAGATAAAGGGTTTCTTGTTTCTATGACCTATTACCCTGGTCCAAACAACCACATTTTATATACGCTTATCTGCAATCTTTTTGATCTTTTTATAGCCGACCCTGTATTGGCTATGAAGCTACCTGCTCTGCTAATAAGTATAGCCCTGTCTGTCGTCTTCTGGATAATAATAAACCGTTATTTTACTTATTCTATATCGCTGCTGGCAACGGCTTTGTTCTCTTTTGCCGAACCTGTTTTTTATTATAGCATGCAAGGCAGAGGATATATATTATTGATGTTACTAGCTTTACTAGCTACCCAGAGTGCCATAAAAATAACTCAATGTAACAAGCTTTCTTCCGCAGACTTTTTCTGGCTTTGGGTAAGCACAACGCTTGGTTTTTACACGATACCTATATTTTTATACCCCTTTGTCAGCTTACTCCTGTTTATTACACTCCAACTAATTATTCAACAAAAATATACCTTCTTTAAACCCTTGCTAGTCACTTGTATAGCAATAGTGAGTAGTGTATTTGTTTTATACCTGCCAGTGATTGTTTTTAATGGATGGAGAGCATTAGTGGACAATAGTTGGGTAGCACCTACTCCTTGGCAAGAATTCGTATATCTTTTTCCACAACATCTGCTGAAACTGGCTTCTGAGCTTTGGGGTGCATTACCCGGAGGGGCATGGCTCACAGGTGTATGTATACTCTTCTGCTTAGGAGGAATACTTAATAAAAGTTGGGTTTCTGTTGTCAGGCCTTGGCAGGCGATATATCTACTAAATTTGGTTGTAGTAACAGGTATTTCCTTTTTACAGCGGCTCCTGGTTCCTCTGCGGGTCTTATTTTATTTGAGTATCTATCAGTATATAATCCTGGTATATGCATCCTATAAGGTAGGGCAACTTTTATACAATTATTTCCCAATACATATAGGTAACTATCAATTACAGGAGCCAGAAAAGGGAATAAATACATATTCAGCAAAGCCGTTGTGTATGCTTATATCACTTGGCTTACTATATATTTTATTAAATGTTTATACATTTTATACTCTTACTACTCCAGGTCAATTTCCGGCCTATAAAAGTTTTGATGCAACCGCTCAATGGCTTTTTAGACACAGAGCTAACAATATATTTGTAAATGATTATGACTATAGCTTGTGTATCCGTTTTCTTTACGAAACAAGCGGAAAAGAAATTCAATTAGATACCAATCAACCTGAACCCGGAAAACAATACACCTATTTAGTTATACAAAAAAAATCACCTTACCCTGCCCAAGTGCCTCTCAATCAGTATACTCAGGTGTATAACGATAGCCAGATAAAGATCTATGAAAAAGTGCTGCTTTAAACTAAGCGGGTACGTAACCTGCCCTTGTAACCTTATAGGACTATATCCAGAAATTTTTTTGTTAAAATTGGAGGAGTTTTAGAATAAACTTATACCTTTGGCTTTAATACATAAAATTTGCCTCATCACAAGCAGCACAAATCATGAAGATCTATCAGATACTTAAGAATGTAGTTGTAAAAAAAATGAATTTTACGATTATTTCATGATTCTATAATATTCTGATAGTACTTGCACAGTATCTTGACGACCAAATTTTATATAAAACTATATAAAATTGCTATTTACGGCTACTTTCAAAAGGTTTAGCTTTATGCAGTAAACTTGTTTCAGACCTCTGCTTGCAGTTATCCTTTTCAACTCTCATACTACTATGATAATCTTTATTAATTCAACAGTTTATTAATTAACCTTAAATCTATGAGTCAACGAATTACTATTCCCTCACAGAAGCAACTGCTCTTACAAGTGCAGAGGTTAACTGGCATTGGCCTGTTTTCATCTGTGCTTTTTGTCAGTTCTAGCTTCTTTCCAGCTGAAGCAAAAGCGTACATCTCAACAGACCATGGTGCGTTGGTTTCAGGTGTACACACAACTTCATTGTTAACGAATCGCAGGCAAGCAGCCGATATCTCGGTCAGAGGTACAGTAAAAGATGAAACCGGAGAGGCTATTCCTGGCGTAAACGTTCTACTGAAAGGTACATCTACAGGAACCACTACAGATGCAAATGGAGGCTATACGCTTAATGTTCCTGATAATGCGGCTAATGGCACCTTGGTATTTTCATACATTGGTTTTACTACACAAGAAGTAGCAATCAATGGACGTAACACAGTAGATATAACGTTGTTGCCAGATGTTAAATCCTTGAATGAAGTAGTGGTAATTGGGTATGGAACAGCGCAGAAATCTGACTTAACAGGTGCTGTCTCCTCAATAAAGGCAGAGGTACTGCAGGAGCGGCCGTCCCCTTCCCTTAATCAGGCCTTAGCTGGTAGAATGGCTGGTGTGCAAGTAAACACGAACTCAGGCCGCCCAGGTGGGAGAACCACTGTACGCGTGCGTGGATTCAGCTCCATTAACTCCTCTAATAATCCCTTGTATGTAGTAGATGGGGTAATGTTGCCTCAAGGAAATCAGAACCAGTTCAGCAATGCCATAGATTATATAAATCCAAATGATATTGTATCGGTTGAGGTACTAAAAGATGCATCTTCTACAGCCATTTATGGAGCAAGAGGTGCTAATGGCGTTATTCTAGTTACTACTAGACGAGGAAAATCCGGTGAAGGCAGAATAACCTATGATGCAGACTTCAGTGTACCTACTATAGGACCCAACAGGCCGGAAGTATTAAATGCAAGAGAATATTTAGCAGTGGAAGATCTGGCTTACCGGAACATGGAAAAATATGATCCAGCAGGTTGGGCAGCTGGCAGATGGGCTTTTAGGGACCCTGCCTTGGCCAGAAAAGATCCACGGATTTTTGATGCTAATGGGCAGCCCTTGTATGATACAAACTGGATGGACGAAATTACCCAGAATAAGCTTTCCCAGAATCATCAGTTAGGGTTTTCAGGTGGAAATGAACGCAATTCGTATTCCCTATCTTTAGGTTATCGGGACGATCAGGGGCTTGTGAAAGAATCGTATCTGCGCCGGTACTCAGGCAGGTTCTCTATGGATGACCAGATTAAAAAATGGGTAAAAATTGGTGGTTCTTTAAGTTATAATTATCAGGAAGAAAATCTGGTAGATGTCAATGATGCAGTTGCCCGCCAGATGGTGGAAGATTTTCCTTTTATGCCTGTAAAATACGCCGATGGAACATTTGCCAACAATAGGGATTATCCTAACGCAGAAGGCTCCTTTAGTTCTATGCACCGCTTAATGGGCCGGAGGTATATTCTGAATACACAGACCACGCTGGGAAGTGTTTACTCCAATATCACTTTCTTTGAAGGATTACAGATGCGTACGGTATTGGGAGCTACCCTGCTGACGCAGGAAAACAACCAGTCAACAACACGTACGTTGGCTATAGGCGATCAGGGAAATGCTTCTACTGCTAACAAACGTGAAATGTTCTGGTCTATAGAGAATTATTTGACCTATACCAAACGTTTTGCCAACATTCATTCTATTGAAGCTCTGGCTGGTATTTCCTGGCAGCAAACCAATTTGTTTGCTATGGGTTCTGGCGTACGTGGCTTTGCAACCGATTATTTTACATTTAATAATTTAGGTGCTGGCGCCACTAACCAGTCTGTTGCATCAGATGCTTGGAAGAGTGCATTTAATTCTTACTTTGGAAGGATTAACTATGGCTTGATGGATAAATATTTAGTAACGTTTACCGGCCGTGCTGATGGTTCATCTAAATTCGGACCTAATAACAAATTTGCTTTCTTCCCATCTGCCGCCCTTGCCTGGAGGGTTTCTGAAGAAGCATTCTTAAAAGGAAGTAATGTTATTTCCAATTTAAAACTGCGTACCAGCTATGGACTAACTGGAAACTCTGAAATACCGCCTTATACATCTGTTGAGTTGTTAAGCTCAAATTATGCCGCTATGTATGGTGATGTACGGGTAGGTGGTACAGGTATAAACCGTCTGGCTAATCCAGATCTGAGATGGGAAAAAACTGCTCAGACAGATGTTGGTTTGGAGTTAGGTTTATTTGAAGGAAGAATAAACTTAGAAGCGGATTTTTACTACAGAAAAACAACGGATATGCTGCTGGATGCCCCGGTACCCCGTACCAGTGGTTATGCTACAATTAGAAAGAACGTGGGTTCTATGGAAAATAAAGGATTGGAATTTGCATTAAATACCATAAACGTGCAGAGTGCAGACTTTACATGGAATACGACTTTCAATATTTCTATGAATAAGAATAAAGTGCTGTCTTTAGCTACACCTGCTGACATCTTTGGCGTTGGTGGACCTAACTTCACTAACCAAACCAGTGTTATTCGTATCGGAGAACCAGTAGGTTCTTTCTGGGGACTTACTCGTTTGGGTGTATGGAGTACAGATGAAGCAGATGAAGCTGCTAAATACACTAGTTACCGGAATAATCTAAAGATTTTACCAGGTGATATTAAATACCTGGATGTAAATGGCGATTATATCATTTCTGATGCAGACCGTAAGATTATCGGTAATGGTAGCCCGAAAGCCTGGGGATCTTTTATTAATACGTTCCGCTACAAAAGTCTGGATTTAACAGTTGAAATTCAGTATTCTTATGGAAATGATATATTAGACTTAACTAGACATGCCAGTGAAGACCGCCAGGCCCTTGCCAACAGTTACAAAACTGTATTGAATGCCTGGACACCTGAAAATCAGAACACCATGATTGCTGAGGTACGTGACACACGTGCCGGTTATGTAACTAACGTAGATAGCTGGTGGGTAAAAGATGGCTCGTTTATCCGGGGTAGAAATATTTTGTTGGGTTATAATTTCCCTGAAGCCATTTATAGCAAGTTAAAATTAAGTAAGCTCAGAGTTTATGGCTCAGTTCAGAATGCCTTTTTGATTGTAGACGATGAAGTGATCGGAGACCCAGAAGCAACGCCAACCAATCAGAATGATGGAAATAGCGCGTTTTCACAAGGTATTATCTGGCACGGATATCCTAGGCCAAGAACATTTATGGTAGGGATCAATATCGGTATTTAATATCAATCATATTATTAAAAACATTTCTTATGAAGTTGAATATATATAAAAAAATAAGTAGCGTACTTTTATGCGGAGTCCTATTGGTTGGCTCCAGCTGTAAAGATTTTCTGGTTGAAGAGCCACCCTCTAACCTAACACCAAACAACTTCTATACTATACCAGATCATGCGGAAGCGGCCATAGCTGCTGTATATGCAGATACGCGATTTATAGGCAATGGTGCGGGTATCTTTTCAGTTACCTGGCAAATGTTAGAAGCTCCTACCGGTACGTCTACTACGGAAACTGCTCAGAATTCAGACTTGAACAACCTCTATTCCCTTACCTATGATGGCAATACCCAGCATATCATTAACTGGTGGAATGGATTGTACAGAGTAGTTGCACAAGCAAACACGGTAATAGAAAAAGTGCCGCCTATTACTCCAATGGACGAAGCACAGAAAACTCGTATTCTGGGTGAAGCAAAGTTTCTCAGAGCATGGGCATATTTCTATATAGTAAGGCTTTGGGGTGACGCACCATTAATTACAAAACCTCAAACGATCAACTCTGAAGATTTCTTACCTTCACGTAATTCTCAGGAAGAAATTTACCAGTTGATTGTTGAGGACCTGACCGCTGCTGAAAATGCAGGCCTTGCCTGGATGAATTCCAATGGACGTGTATCACAAGCGGCTGTTAAATCACTTTTATCTAAGGTGTACCTCACTATGGCAGGATTTCCGATGCAAAAAGGAGCTTCCCATTATAAGTTAGCCGCCGATAAAGCCTATGAAGTAATTACCTATGCCAATGCCAATCCCGGACAACTTAATCTATTTCCAACGTATGGCGATGTGCATTTAGAATCTAAGAAAAATACAATAGAGCATATTTTTATGCTTCAGTATAATGCATTGATAGCAGGAAATCCTATGCAGGATATGCATCCTAACTTCAAGCCGGTAACCTTTGCTGGCAATGCAGGTACTGGAAGCACTATTCCTACTTTAGCATTCTATAACTCTTACGAACCTGGCGATCTCCGGGCAAAAGATAGAGAAGGCTATTTTTATAGAACCTATTTCCGGAATGGAAATGGCGAACAGTTCGATTTAGGAGCTCCGTATATTTTTAAGCATTTTAATACAATTGCCAATGGTACAGTAAATATGACACCAAATGGCCCTGTTTCGGTGGCTGGTACAAGAAATAACAACTTAAACGTGCCTCTTATCCGATATGCCGAAGTGTTATTACTTTATGCAGAAGCACAAAATGAACTAGGCGGACCTACTCAGGAAGCTTACGATGCATTGAAGAGAATCAGAGATAGAGCACAGCTGGTTACACCGGAACTAGGAGCTTATGATCAGACTTCGTTCCGGGAAGCTGTTTTGAAAGAACGTTGGTATGAGTTCTGTTACGAGTTTATTACTTGGTTTGATATGGTACGTCTCCGGAAAGCATTCAATGAAACCACTAAAACCTTTGATAATTTCGTAGGACACATCAATGCAAGCTCAAATCAGCCTTTGCAAGAGAAACATTATTTGTTCCCTATTCCTAGACCAGAAATGCAGAATAATGCGAATCTGCGTCCGCAAAATCCTGGATACCCTGAATAAATTCCTTATTTGCTATCCGTATCTACTTCTATAGATGAGGTTTTGCACCAATGGAATTACATTCATATATCGTAGACTAACATCAACTAAATTGGCTCGCCTACAAATAAAAAGCTGCTTCCTAGGAAGCAGCTTTTTTGTTAATGTAAGATCACATTCTTCTAATTATACCCTGGATTTTGTACAAACACATCTTTGCCATCAACATTAGTATTAATTATTTCTGACCAAGGAATCGGGTAGTAATCATGTGTTCCTTTAATGAACTGTGCATTGTTTAGGTAGGTACGCATATTTTTCTCTTTGGCTAGATAAGCATTGGTTATAAGAGCAGCTATTCCCCAGCGCACTAGGTTAAAATAACGTTCTCCTTCCATGGCAAATTCAAGTCTTCCTGTAAAGCAAACTGCTTTACAGGCAGTTTCTGCGTCCGTCCACGCTTGAATATATTCGCTAATTTGATAATTAGCGGCAGGTGTTCTATCAGCTTTTAACACAAGACCTACAGGATTGGCAGCCCTTCGGCGGACTATATTCACGGGCTTTTTCCAAATTGCCTAATTCGACCTCACATTCCGCTGCCTACAATAATATATGTGCATACCGTACCATTCGGTAATTGTTAGCATTACGTCTCTAATTACCGACTATACCTGAATTTCTTCTCTCGGGATATATTTTTTGGTAGATAAGGCTTACCATATACCTGGTCACGCACCCAGTCTCTGCTAGGGTGAACAGCCCAGTCCATATAGAAAGTGCCTCTACGGTCTACACTCCAAACTACTCTGGTATCTAAAGTGTCGGTACAAGGTTCAAAAGGCTGATTCGATGCAATACTCCCAGTCAGTGCAGATAGAATTTATGATTAGAGATTTTAATAAATCAAAAGCGGCGCAAGTATCTTGCGCCGCTTTTGATTTACACTTCTATTCTGTATTTAGGTGCTTAAGCTTTTATAGCATTAATAGTTCTGATTTTGTTGTAGTGTAGGTTGGCCATTTACAGTGCTATTAAGTATTTCTTGCAGAGGGATAGGAAAATACTCATGCTTACCAGAGATAAATTGAACACCACTTAAATAGGATCTTTTGGCTGCTTCTGTAGCATAATAAGCATTTAATGTTTCAGCAGCAATTCCCCAGCGTACCAAGTCAAATCTGCGGTGGCCTTCCATACCAAATTCCAAACGCTGCTCAAATTGAACGGCTTTACGGGCAATGGCTGCATCTGTCCAGGGTTGCGTGTATTCGTTGATTACATAGGTAGCGGCCGGAGTACCATCCGCCTTTTTTACAAACCCATCTGGGTTGGCAGCTCTTCTGCGGATTTGGTTTACATACCCTCTGGCATTTTCCAGGTTACCTAATTCAACTTCTATCTCGGCTAGCCACAGTAGCACATGCGAATAGCGGATCATCCGGTAATTATTGGCATTAAGGCGAGGGTTGCCGGCAAATGTATTTGTACCCACATCGGAGCGGTACATCACATGCTTTTTAGGCGAATAAGGTCCACCATACGCCTGGTCACGAACATAAGTTTTGCCTGGATGAACACCCCAATCTAAAAAAGGAATTCCCCGTCTGCCTACCGTCCAGTCGAGGCGGGGGTCCAGGTTACCTTGGTAAGGTGTAAAATTAGGATTGGTTGATTCCAGACCCTGATCGTTGGTAACATCACTTGCATTAAACGTATCTAACAAAGGCAAACCTTCTTCACTGGTCTTAAAGGCATTTACTAAATTTTGAGAGGGCTGGAAAAATCCGCAGCAGGTAGTGACTCCACCTCCCCCATACGGATAGTTTAAGGTAGCCCCAATGTTGCCGTTTTCTCCACCTGGTGCACCATCGTTTACAGAGTATTCAATTTCAAAAATAGACTCGGCATTATTATTCGTAACAGCCCGGAAGTTATCATGAAATTTGTCTACTAATTTGTACTGGCCGCTAGCCACTATTGCTTCCAGAATGGTTTTTGCCTCCGTATATTTCTTCTGAAACAAATATGCTTTCGCTAAAGTAGCGCCTGCAGCCCATTTGGTTGCCCGGCCGGGAGAGGTCTGTTTAGTAGGAAGCACATCATAGGCTGCCTGTAAATCTGCTTCAATTTGTGGCCAGATATCAGCGGTGTTGGGTATTTTTGTGCTTTCCAGATTATTGGGGTCGTAGATAGTTTCATCAATGTAAGGCACATTATTGAACATCTTTTTTAGTTCAAAGTGGTAATGTCCACGTAAAAATCTGGCTTCTGCTGTTATCTGCTGACGTTCTGTATCGGTAATATCTGTTGTTTTGGCTAATACCTGCAGTACATCATTTGTGCGGGCCACCCCATCATACATAGCACGCCACTTTCCCCGGAAGTAAATGTTATCTGATGCTATATTCCCTTGCTCTATCAGGGAGATAGGCGGTTGATCACCAGCAATGGTTCCTTTATAAGCATCGTCTGAAGCTACGCTGCCATATACCCAGTTATCTGCCGATGATTGATAGGAACGGTAAGCACCTTCTGCGGTTGCCCAGCCATCTAACAGAGAATAAGCACCTACTAATAAGGCTGTAACACCTTTGCTGTTTTGTAAAGTAGTACTACTCAAGGCCGCTTTTGGGGTTACTTCCAGAAACTTATCTGAGCAGGAGCTGAATACGCTTAGTAAAAAAGCATTTGTTATAATTAAAATCTTTTTCATCGTGTTAAATTTTACGTTGACTTATGTAGAAACAGATGGTAGTTAGAAACTTAGGTTGATTCCAGCAATGTACTGCCTGGATACTGGATAGGAACCGCCATCTACGCCGATCTGACGGTCGTTACCAGAGGTATAATTCCGCAGGTTAATTTCAGGGTCCATGCCGGAGTACTTAGTGAAGGTGAGGAGATTTTGTCCTTGTATATATACCCTGGTAGTTCCCAAACCAAATCTGGATAACAGATTAGTAGGCAATGTATAGGTCAGCTGAATGTTGCGCATCCGGAAATACGATCCATTTTCCAGGTAATAAGTGGAAGGCAAAATACTTACCTGGTCGCTGGAGGTAAGCTGTGGCAGAATAGCATCTGTTTTACCTGGCCGCCAGGAATCGTAGAGCATCCGTTTGCTTCTGTTTCCGGCAAAGGTGGGGAAGTCTGTCCAGTATTTTACATAATTAAAAATCTCATTGCCTTGCACACCCTGTCCGAAAATGGTTAATCCAAGGTTTTTATAATTGACACTAAGATTTATACCATATGTGAAATCTGGATGCGGATTGCCAATTATTGATAAATCTTTAGTATCAATTACATTATCGCCATTCATATCTTTAAAAATGAAGCGGCCGGCTCTGTTTTGGTTGGTACCCAGGTTGTTTTTGGGTGCAGCCGCTGCCTCATCATCCGACTGGAAAATGCCATCGATGGTGTAGCCAAAGAAAGAGGATATAGGATAACCTTGCTGAGTAACCACAAAGTTTTGAATACGTTCGTCGTTAATGCCAAAATATTGTGTTCTCGGGTCGCCAGTTGTTTTTATAACTTCATTCCGGTAGGTACTAAAATTCAGGCCAACATTAAAAGTTAACCGGTTATTGAGTGCTTGTCCATTATAATTAACCGCTGCATCTATGCCCCTGTTCCGCATAGAACCAATATTCTGGAAAGGTGCTGTGGCTACACCAGCTGTACCGGGAGCTTGCACCGGAAAAAGCATATCGGTAGTCAGACGGGTATACCAGTCGAAAGCGACATCAATGCGGTTATTAAATAAACTGGCATCTAAACCAAGATTAGTTGAAGTGGTAGTTTCCCACTTAGCTTTTGCATTGCCAAACTGGATAAGTTCATACCCGGGAATAGCAGAGGTGCGGGTGCCATTCCAATCGTAAAAAGAGGTAGCCGGGTTGGTAGCAAAAATAGTGAATGGGTTGTAGTTACCAATTTCCTGATTACCGGTCTGCCCCCAGCCGGCTCTTAGTTTTACCGAGCTAAGCCAGGAATTCCAGCCTTTGGCAAAGCCCTCTTCAGACAGTACCCAGCCTGCACTCACAGCCGGGAAATAAGCTACCTGGTATTGAGGTGAAAAACGGGAAGATCGGTCGCGGCGTACAGTAGCTTCCAACAGATATTTATCTGCCATTACATAATTTACTTTGGCAAATTCTGAAGCTAAAGACCAGTTATAGCCGCCTCCATTATTAGTCTGCACGCCCGTTCCTCCGCTTAGGTACCTGTTATCCAGGTCATCCACAGCAAAGTTAGTACGGGAAGCATCAAAGAACTCATAATAATCTTTAATAGACTCTGTACCAATCAGCATATTCAGGCGGTGAATCTCGGCAATAGTCAACTTATAGGTTAGAGTATTGTACCAGGTCCAGTTCCACTCATAATTATTGGTGGTTTGCAGACTGTTTGAACCTCTTGCCTCAGCCGATTCAATATCCCGGATGGTATAGTTGCGGTAGTTAAATATGTTATAATCAATACCAAAACTGGTTTTAGCTGTTAAATTATCTAATATATCTACTTCTGCATAGGCATTTCCAAACAAACGCAATTCTTTCTGTTGGTTTTCTTTATTGCGCCACAAGTCTCCCACTGGCTGGCGTGAGTTATCCAAGTCTGTGCCACGTGTTCCGGCAAACGTTACGCCCGATACATCATATACTGGCACAATGGGCTGAATGCGGTAAGCAAATGAAACAGGGTTGCTTTCACTGTTGTTACCACTCGGTTGGCCAACCCGTATGCTGTGGGCAGCCTGAAAGTTTTCCCCTACCCGTATACGTTTATTTATGTTAAATTCTGTATTAGCACGCAAGGAATACCGCTTAAAATCGGTGTAAATCATAATACCTTTCTGATCGAAATAATTCAACGACATAGCATAACGTCCGCTTTCATTTCCTCCAGAAACCCCTAACTGATGGTTCTGAATCGGAGCCGGATTGAATATTTCGTCGAACCAGTCGGTACCCTCTTTGTTGGCTTTCGTGATCAGCCATTTAGTCCGGTTAAATTCTGGCGCATCAATGTTATTGCCATAATTAATATAATTTCCATTAGCATCCTGTGCCACCCGTGGATCGTCAGCCATGGCACCCGCAGGAAAAATATAATCGGGTATTCTGGGTTGTTCTCCGTTTCCAAACTGGGCATGAACCGGATTGCCATTTGCACCGACTGCACCTGAATTTCTTCGTGATTCCCATACCAGATTGGAATATTCCTGGGTATTTAATAGATCCAGGTATTTGCCGGGCCGCTGGGTACCGTAATACATATCGTAGGTAAACATAGGTTTGCCAACTTTCCCCTTTTTAGTAGTAATAATAACTACCCCATTGCCTGCCCTAGAACCGTAAATAGACGCTGCAGAAGCATCTTTTAATATCTGCATAGATTCTATGTCGTTCAGGTTCAGTGTATTTAAATTTCCTTTGGTGGGTACACCATCAATTACATAGAGTGGAGAGTTATCGTTGATAGTACCGAAACCCCGGATACGTACCATCACCCCGCCTCCAGGACTGTTCTCATTGCCAATAGTTACGCCGGCTACTTTTCCTTGCAATGCCTGGCCTAAGTTGGTAGAAGGAGTGGTTAAGAGTTGCTTGGCATCAATGGTTGCTACTGCACCAGTAATTTCCCTCTTTGACTGTGAGCCGTATCCAGTAACTACTACTTCTTGCAGGGCCTTTACATCGCCAGCTAATTGTACATCCACAGAGGTACGGCTACCTACGGCTACTTCCTGAGTGGTGTAGCCGATATAGCTGAACACGAGGGTAGGACTGGCTTCTGTTACACCAATACTAAAGGCGCCATTAGCATCGGTAATAGTGCCGGAAGAGGAGCCTTTAACCAATACGTTCACCCCAGGTAAGACTGAACCATCGTCTTGGGCAGTTACTTTTCCCGTAATAGTTCTGTTTTGGGCAAATGTTTGCATACTCCACAGGAGAAGCATCCCCAGCAAAAAGAATTTGCTAAAATGGTAGATTTTAGGTTTCATAAAGAATGTGAAAGATTAAGTAAATACAAAGAGATTTGAATAGCAGATGCTAGTAAAACTGAAGGTATATATCAAATGCTTACTATAGTACCTTAGTAAAAAGAAAACGGTACTCCAAACTTCAACTCCTTAGCGGATAGAGGGAAGCCTTTAAGAAACTATTTTATTGGAAAGTGCTCTGAGATTTAGTTGAAGTTACTGCCTGCTCATCTGTACAACTACTATCAGCATACATCAATGAAAGATTAGGAAAGGAAGACATCATAAAAGATGCCTGGTTATTTCTGTTTAACATACAAATTCGGGTTGCTTAGTAGTTTTAGTATGATTAGTATAGTAGATTATCACTTTTCAAAAACTTCAAACAATTCAAGAGGGCTTAATAGAACTTTATTTATGATTAAAATATACTAAAAATAAACATTCAATTGCTGTAAAAACTAAAAAAATAATTATAAAAGTGCAATTTTATTCTCAATTAAGCATATATGTTGGAATGATTTATTAACAATAACAGAAAGTTGCATTTTAACTAGAGGGATTTTAGTTTAAAGTGCTTAATGCTGAAATAAAATACTGGTTTCCTATGTGCTAATTGCCCTAAAAATGGCATAGGAAATTTGTATATTATTGTAACAGAGATTGTATCTGCTGTTTGTTTATCCGGTTTGTGCAGAATTCTGACTAGATGCTGAAATACATTTATATAGGCTATTTCAGCTTTTTTGCTCGCCTTTCTCCATTCTGATACAGAATCAGTTCGGTAGCTTTTCCTTTATTATCGGTAACAAAGCTAAATTGAATGTCGGCTTCTTTAATAAAATAGTCTTTTTCGGATTCTGGTAGCAATTCTACTTTAGGTTGCCCGGTGGCCTGCCCATACAAATGGTCCCTTTCTTTAGTTACTGTGAATATAAACTGAGGAGAAAATTCATACTTGCCCACATATTTGTCGAATATTTTAGGGTCTACTTCAACGGCTAAACGTTCCTTCTTTTTATGAGATAGCAGCCATTGGTAGAGTTCTGGATTGTTATAGGTCACTGTCCAGGAGTCGTGGCCCGCATCTGGATATACCGTAAACTTGGCATTATTTCCTACAGTTTTCAGGGCATTTACCATATCTTTCGACTGCTTAATAGGAACCGCCTGGTCTTTAGCTCCGTGAAACACCCATATAGGTAAGTTCCGAATAGACCAGACATTGGCCGGATCTCCTCCTCCACAAATAGGTGCAATGGCTGCAAAACGGTTGGGATACATAGTAGCATATTCCCATGTTCCGTAGCCGCCCATACTTAACCCGGTTAAATACATACGTTCCGTATCTACATTATGCTCCTGAATTACTTCTTCCAGCAAAGCATCTAATAGTGGGGGATGCCACCTTTGATTAGGTGGGCACTGAGGGGATATTAAAATGAAGGGAAAATCTTTCTGCGTCTCTACAATTCTTGGAGGCCCATGTTTTTTTACAGAATCTAGTACAGTTCCTCTTTCACCAGATCCATGCAGAAATAGCATAAGAGGCCACTTTTTTCCATCATCTTTTTTATACTCTTCCGGCAGAAATAGCAAATACCCAGTTTCCGTTACAAACTTTTTTGCTTCCTGTTGTGCCTGCACAGGTAATTGAAGGCTATAAAGGCAAGCAACAACTAACAGTAGACGCAAGACATTGGTAGGCCGCATGCATAGTAAGTTTAGTGAAAACACAATGTAATACAAAAAGCACAGTTTTCCTGTGCTTTCCTATTTTTTATGCGTCAAAGGACATTAAGCATACGCTTGTTCCACGCGTCCATCAAGCAGACTTACAATGCGGGTTCCGTATTCTGCATTTTTCTCTGAGTGGGTTACCTGCACAATGGTTACGCCTTCTTCATTCAGTTTTTTGAACAACTCCATAATTTCTATCCCTTGTGCAGAGTTCAAATTTCCGGTGGGTTCGTCCGCTAGAATTAGTTTAGGAGTAGTGATAACTGCCCTGGCAATACCCACCAATTGCTGCTGTCCGCCAGATAGTTGATTAGGAAACAAATCTTTTTTACCCACTATATTAAATTTATCCAGCGTATCGGCTACAATAGCTTTACGCTCGGCAGACTTAATATTTTTATACAGCAAGGGAGTTTCCAGGTTTTCATACACTGTAAGTTCATCAATTAGGTGGTAGCTCTGAAACACAAAACCGATGTGATTTTTGTGCAGCTCTGATCGGTGCTTCTCTTTCATCTTATGCACCGGCTGATCCAGAAAGTAATATTCCCCCTCGGAAGGATCGTCGAGCATGCCAATTATATTAAGTAAACTAGATTTGCCGGAGCCGGAGGGACCCATAATAGATACAAATTCTCCCTGGGCAATGTCCAGGCTTACGTCGCGCAGGACGAAGGTCTTTACAAAACCAGAAGAATACCACTTAAAAATATTTTTGAGCTTGATCATGGATATAATGGATAATGATTGATTACGAGTGAATAATGAATATATAGGTTAATATGGAGGAAACAAAGGAATAAATAATGAATAATGTAATCATTTGTCACTATTCTTTATCCACTGTTACTCGCTTCGCAGCGCATCTACCGGATTGGCAAGTGCAGCCTTTACTACCTGATAACTTACGGTAATCAAAGCAATTATTAGCGACAGTGCCCCAGCCAATAGGAATATCCAAGGGCTGATAGCTGCCCGATACTCAAAATCCTGTAGCCATTTTTGCATAACATAATAGGCGATTGGTGTGGCCACCAAAAAAGCAAACAGCACCAATAAGGCAAATTCTTTAGAGAACATCAGTACAATGTTCTGTAGCGAAGCGCCCATGATTTTGCGTACACCTATTTCGCGGCGGCGCTTTTGTACAGCCAAGGTAGCCAAACTGAATAAGCCCATGCAAGATATAAATATAGCAAAGCCAGTGGCATAGTTCATCATTTGCCCTAAGCGTAATTCACGCCGATATTGATTGTTGATGGTTTCGTCTACAAATGAATAATTAAATGGCAGGTTTGGCGCATCCTTTTTCCAGCTTTGCTCCAGCAACGAGACGGTAGTTTGTAAGTTTCCGGGCTTTACCCTCACCATTATTTTACGGCGCGATGAGGCCTGAATCATTACATTATCGGCGCCATTTATTAAAGAATCGCTTAACGCCAGCACCAGCGGTTTTACAGGTGTATGTAACGATTCATAATTAAAATCTGCCACAACCCCAATAATCTGGTGTGCCGGAAAGTTTGGTCCCGGAAGTCTCTGCCCCAATGGGTCTTTCCAACCGTATTCCTTAACTAATGCTTCGTTTACAATAATACCCTGGCTAATATCCGACGTTATTTCCCTAGAGAAGTCCCGTCCGGTAATCAGGTTGGCTTTCATGGTTTTTAGGAAATCGACATCTACTATATTCATCATAAATGGCCGCACCGTTTTAGTATTGTCGCGGTAGTCGGCTTCCATCCAGCCTTCCCCAATGGCAAATACCGAATGGCTGATCTCTGCAATAGCAGGGTGGTTTTGCAGATTATTTTTCATTCGGTCGAATATGCGCAGAGCCTCATTATCACCTACACCGGTAGGGATAATTATAACCTGTTCTTTATCAAACCCAAGATTTTTGTTTTGCAGGAAACGTAATTGCTGCGACATAACCAAGGTACAGATGATTAAGCCAATGGAAAGCATAAACTGAAATCCAATGAGGAAACGCCTGTACAAATTGGCATCGCCCACCTGCAAGCGGCCTTTCAGTACAGCTACCGGATTAAAGTTAGACAAGAAAACGGCCGGATAAATACCTGCCAGCAAACCCACCACAAACGCCAGTAGGAGGGAAGTCAGGGTAATAGTGCTGAAAAGGGAATACGATAATCTTTTGTCGGCCAGTTCATTAAATACAGGTAAAGCCAGGGCAGTCAGGGCAAGGCCCAGAACTAACGCTAGTAAGCTTACCAGCACAGCTTCTCCCCAAAATTGCACGAGTAGTTGCTGACGTACGGCTCCCACAACTTTACGTACACCTACCTCACGTGCTCTGTCTATGGATCGGCCCAGAGATAGGGTAATAAAGTTGATACTGGCAATAAGTAAGACAAAAAAGGCTACTGTACTTAATATATACGAATAAGCCGGGTCACTAATGGGTTCCAGGCCTTCCGGAAAGTCCGTGTTCAGGTGTATATCTGTTATAGGCTGGAAAAGTACCAGGTACTGTCCAGTATGATCTTCACCCAGCTGTTGTTTCAAAATGGCAGGAAGCTTTTGTTGTATTTGCGTGATATTGCCTGAAGGCGTAAGCTTTACATAGTTTTCGCCATATACCTGAAAGAAAGAAGTAAAAGCCCGTTCTCCCCAGATGTTTTTGGCATTTTCGAACGAGATCAGGTAATCAAAACGGATGCTGGAATTTGAGGGTGTATTTTTGGCTATCGCACTTACCGTAAAAGCATAAGGTGTTTCCCGCAGTTGAACAGTAATGGGTTTTCCTAGGGGATCTTCTTCGCCAAAAAGCCGCTTAGCTGTTTCTTCGGTTAAGACAATGGTACCTGGGTTTTTTAATGCCGTAGCAGTATTTCCTTTCACCAATGGGAAATTAAATACTTGAAAAAAAGTAGTATCTACTACATGAATGTTTTCAGAGAACACTGTTTCTCCCTTCCGGATCAGGTTTCGGTGAGTGGCTACCCGGACAGCACTTTCTATTTCAGGCAAATTTTGCTTTAATACTGGAGCCAGCACAAAAGCAGTACTGGTGCCAAAGTATTCCTGCTTATCTGACGTGATTTCTTTTACCGCTAGCCGGTGAATGCGGTCGGCTTGTGGATGGAACGTATCATAGCTCCATTCGTCTTTTACAAACAGTAGAATCAGCAGACAAAAAGCAATGCCAACGGATAAGCCGGTTATATTAATAAAGGTATACACCTTATGCCGGAGCAGGTTGCGTAGCGCTACTTTCAGATAATTTTTAAACATACCAGGAGGTTAAGGATAGAAGGGTCTCTGCAACAAATTAGCCTTTTTGACAAAATTTTGATTATCAATAAATTAAAGTGCCTGTGTAAAAATGTTGCCGCAAAATAACGTCCGGAAACGGACACCCGCGTACGCTTCCGGACAGGACACTAACTAGGAAGAATTACTTCGTAATAGAATAAATTAGCCGTTATTAATCCTTATTCACTTCGTAAAGAGGTTACCGGATTAGTCAAAGCTGCTTTAATAGACTGATAGCTAACTGTCAGGAGTGCAATAAGCAAAGCTAGTATGGCCGCTATAACAAATGTTAGTGGATTTATGCTGATTTTATATGCAAAATCGTCTAGCCATAAGCTCATGGCATACCAGGCCACCGGCCAGGCAATAAGGTTGGCAACAAGCACCAGTTTTAAGAATTCTTTAGAAAGCAATCCTACAATTCCCGTAACTGAAGCTCCCAGTACTTTGCGCACCCCTATTTCTTTGGTACGCTGCAGGGCAGTAAATGAAGCTAAGCCAAACAACCCCAGGCAGCCAATAAGAATGGCTAACACTGAAAAGGTTGTAAAAAGTTGACTTTGTTTCTGCTCGCGTTCGTAGAGTAAACCAAACCGTTCATCCAGAAAACTATACTCATAGGGGCGTTGAGGTAAAAACCGGTTCCATACTTTTTCTATGTGCGCCAATCCTTCTTTTAAATTAGCTCCATTTACTTTAATGGATAGATCATTATAACGCTCTTCCAGACTAGGCATAGTGAAGATCATAGGTAATATACTTTGGTGCACAGATTCGAAGTTGAAATCCTGTACTACGCCTACAATTAACCCCTTCCGGTTGCCATATTGTATTTGTTTACCAATAGCTTCTTTCAGGTCGGTAAAACCCATAGACTTGGCAGCCGAAACATTTATAATAAAAGCTGTAGTATCGGTGCTGTAGTCTTTGGAAAAATTACGCCCGGCTACCATATCTATTTTATAGGTAGGAATAAAATCCTGATCAATGGCTACATCTTTCAGGGTGGCAGAAGCAGGAACAGTAGAATCGCCGTTCAAAATAGTAGCCCCTCCCTGCGAATCCAGTAAACGGTCGGAGGGTATCCTACTCGATCTACCCACATCATTAACTGCGGCACTGGACCTTAACTCATTTTTAAAAGCTTCATATTGTGGACCTAGTTCATCGTAGAATGGAAGGGTTACCATATGTTCTTTCTCAAAGCCCAGAGACTTATTCTGAATATATTGCAGTTGGTTGAACATAACTCCAGTACATATCATAAGTATAATAGAAATGGCAAACTGCCCCACCACCAGTACCTGCCGGAGTGTAATGCCACCCCGGTAGTTTTTCGCTCCGGATAATAACTTACCCTTTAGAATAGAAACTGGCTGAAAAGAAGATAAATACACAGCGGGATAACTGCCAGCCAGTAAGCCTACTAGTAAAGCTAATAGTAACAAGGCCGGAATAGTATACCAGTATTGTATATAGCCCATAGTCAAGGACCGGCCGGTAAATGTATTCAGCGCAGGCAATGCCAGATGTACAATACCTATAGCCAGAACTAACGATACTAAGGCAAATACCACGGATTCACTAAGAAATTGAGTTACTAAACTAGATTTAGTTACCCCCATCACCTTCCGGATACCTACTTCCTTTGCCCGTTTGACAGCCAAAGCCGTAGACAAATTCATGAAGTTGATACAGGCAATAATCAGAATGAAAATGGCAATAGCTATCAGAATATATACGGTGGTAATATTTCCATTGGGTTCTATTTCAGAATCCAGGTGAGAATGCAGGTGAATATCGGTAAGCTTTTGTAAATACAAATGTGTATACGTAGAAGGTTTTGTTGCATTTTGATCGTTGCTGCCCATGTGCTTATCGATAAATGCTGGGAATTGCGAAGTAAGCCTTTCGGTTGGGTAGTTCTCGGGAAGCAATAAGTACGTAGCAAAAGAATTGTTGCTGAAATTTGTGCGTAGTCCCTCCTGGCCATATATGTTTTCATCGTTCAATGTGGTAAATGACAAGAAAATTTCCGGATGAAAATGAGAGTTGGGTGGAAAAGATTCAAATACGCCAGTAACTTTTACCGTATATTGGTTATCCATCCGCAACACTTTACCTACCGGATTTTCATCCCCGAAATATTTTGCTGCTATTTTGTCACTCAGCATAACTGAGAAAGGCTCATTTAAGGCATTGTCCGGACTGCCACTGAGTACTGGAATAGTAAATATTTTAAAAATAGAAGGTTCTGCAATAAACACATTGTCTTCATTGAAAGCCTTCTCGTCATATCGGAACAAGGTCCCGGATTGCAACAAACGGGCTGCAGCCTCAATATCCGGAAAGTCGTTTTGGAGTAGAGGGCCGAAAGGAGGAGCCACATGGCCTAAATGCAAATCCACTTTTCCTTCGCTAGACACCCAGTCACGCGTAACCCGGTAAATCCTAGTTGAATTCTCGTGGTATTTATCATAGCTTAATTCATCGCGTATGTACATCGAAATAAGCAGACAACAAGCCAGCCCCAGCGCCAGACCAAAAATATTGATGAAAGAGAAACCTTTGTACTTAGCTATATTGCGCAATACAATCTTTAAATAGTTACTAAACATGCGTTTTAGGTTAGTATATGGCTACATAATTGATTTTAAATAACAACCCCTGTTTGTCTATTATACTTTTGTTTGTAAATACCCTATGTTACTCGACTTGTCTGAAACTAGTTTCTGCCAAGTCGAGTAATAGACCTTGCGAAATCTAAAAGACGGAGAACAACAAACTTGCCATATTTATAGTATTCTGATTATCAGTATTTTATTATTATATCCGTGGCTTTACATTTGTTCAGAATCGGACACCCTTTGTACAAAGCCGGACGATAGGAACTACATTTTTCTATTAGGTAGGCTTCTAATAGTTAATAAGTGTGGTAAGTGGGGTTTATTGCATTGCTATCCGTAAATCTATAATAGATACATATACAATCTAAAAATCATCAAGGTAAATATTAAAATAATTAAATATTATTTTAAAAAATAGTTTTTAATTGAAATTTAATTTTACTAACTGTGATATTAGAAATATATAATTTTGAAATAATAAAATAAACTTATATTATTACTCCTGAAATTAAAAAAAGCAGTGGTGATAGGGCATCATCTACAATGCATTAAGGATTGTATAGGATTTTTTACATATCTATGCGTTACCTAGTGCTAATAAACAAAACGATAGTAAACAAGTAAATCCAGAAAATGCTGCTCACATATATAAGATACAAATAAGATAGTACATAGGTTTTAGTAAATTGATTTCCCAATACATCCCCTACACCTATGATAAAAATACTAATGAGTATGTTTATGGCAGGGCTACTAACTATAGCAAATGCCCAGAGCAACAAAAAAACGGGTACTGCTGCTAGTTCACCAAAAGAATCCGCTGGCATTCGTGCTTTTACGGCAGGTATGAAGCCATATCCGGGCTATTTTACCTTTTACTGGGATGACAAAAAAGGGAAAATATGGCTGGAGATAGATAAGTTCGATACGGAATTTTTGTATTATGCCTCTCTACCAGCAGGCATTGGATCTAATGATATAGGTTTAGACAGAGGCCGGATGGGGCCAAGCCATGTAGTAAAATTTCAGCGGATTGGCCCTAAAGTTTTACTTGTTGAACCCAATTATGACTACAGAGCCCTGAGTTCTGATGCAGCGGAAAGGGAAGCAGTTGAACAATCATTTGCTCAATCGGTACACTGGGGATTTGAGGTGGCTGCGGAAGAAGAGGGAAAGGTATTGGTAGATGCCAGTCCGTTTCTTTTGCAAGATGCTGTGCAAGCGGCATTTGCCATTAGCCAGACTAAACAGGGAAATTATAAGGTAGATCCTGCCAGATCAGCCTTTTATCTGCCCCGTACTAAAAATTTTCCACAGAATACAGAGTTCGAAGTCACCCTTACGCTAACCGGCGACACACCGGGAAATTATCTGCGGGCCGTTGTACCTTCAGCTAATGCAGTAACTATGCGGCAGCACCATTCTTTTGTACAGCTTCCGGATAATAATTATACTCCCCGGGAGTTTGATCCACGGTCAGGTTTGGGGTATATCCAATACATGGATTTTGCTACACCGGTCAGTGAACCCATTATGAAACGGTTTATCCGCCGGCATCGCCTGCAAAAGAAAGATCCCCAGGCAGCTATTAGTGAAGCCATAAAGCCCATTATTTATTATATGGACCCAGGTGCGCCCGAGCCTATACGCTCTGCCCTGATGGAAGGTGCCAGTTGGTGGAACCAGGCATTTGAAGCCGCCGGTTACAAAAATGCATTTCAGGTTAAATTGCTTCCCTCTGATGCCGATCCAATGGATATCCGCTACCATTATATTCAATGGGTACACCGCTCTACCCGTGGGTGGTCGTACGGTGGGGGAATAACCGACCCAAGAACGGGAGAGATTATTAAAGGCAAAGTCACGCTGGGTTCTTTACGTATCCGGCAAGATTTTATGATTGCCCAAGGGTTAGTAGCTTCTTATGAAGAAGGCAAAGAAGTCTCCAAAGAGATGATGGAAATGGCGCTAGCCCGTATCCGGCAACTGGCAGCACATGAAGTAGGGCATACCTTAGGCTTGCCGCATAATTATGCTTCAAACTACAATAACCGGGCGTCGGTTATGGATTATCCGCATCCGGTGGTAAACATTAAGAATGGCCAGCTGGATTTAGCCGATGCTTATACCAAAGAAATAGGGGATTGGGATAAACTTGCCATTACGTATGCCTACCGTAATTTCCCGGACGCTAGCAGCGAAAAGCAAGGCTTGCAGGCAATTATTAAGGAGGGAATTTCCAAAGATATGCTTTTTCTCACCGACCAGGATGGAAGGCCGGAAGGGAGTGCACACCCCATTACACACTTATGGGACAATGGAAAAAATGCCGTGGAAGAGCTAAAACATGTAATGGACGTACGAAGTATTGCCTTGAAGAATTTTTCAGAAAAGAAGATTCCTGTTGGAGCTCCTATGGCGACCTTGGAAGAGGTTTTGGTTCCTATGTATATGTTTCACCGCTACCAGGTAGAGGCGGCTTCCAAAACGTTAGGAGGTATATTTTACACCTATGCCGCCCGCGGCGATGGACAACGGATATGCGATCCTTTGCCAGCGAAAGAACAACTAGCCGCTTTAGCTGCCTTATTAGCCACACTGAAACCGGAAGCCCTGGCACTTCCGCCCAGTATTATTAAACTCATTCCACCCAGGCCATTTGGGTATGATGAAAATCCCCGGGAAACGTTTAAAGACCGTACTGGCCTTACCTTTGATCCGCTGGGTCCCCCAGAAGCAGCCGCCAACATGACATTGAATTTTATGTTGCAGCACGAACGGGCTGCCCGCCTAACTACTAATCAAGCATTAGATGCTGATATGCCCGGCTTTACAACTGTTGTAGACCGCCTGATGGAAGAGACCTGGAAAGCAGCACCCGAGAAAGGATACAAAGGTGAAATTAAGCGGTTAACCGAAAAACTTACGCTACAACACCTGACCAAATTGGCAAGTAATAAACAGGCAGCTTCTCAGGTAAGAGCCATTGCCTCTTTAAAGGTAAATGAACTGAAAGCCTGGTTGGAGTCCAGAATAACTGGTGTAAAAGATACAGCTCAGAAAGCACATTACTTTTTTGCCTTAGCTCAGATACGCGAGTTTGAAAATAACCCAACAGATTTAAATCAGACCATGCCTTTACCTGTACCAGATGGTGCACCTATTGGTATGCCTGCTTACAATTATTTTGAAATGGGCTGTGAGGATAACCTATAGACGATACAGAAGGAATATATCAATAGGAGTGTATGAGAGTGGATAAATTTGCTACCTGTTAAAAATACTGGTGTTACAGGGTATAAACCTACTTTGCACCAGAAAGAAATGAGCTACCTAAAAGCTCTACCTCAGTGTATTGGGTAATTTTTATCAAAAAAGCTGTACTATTATTAGTACAGCTTTTTTCTTAGGTAATAGCATTAAACAAACTTAGAGCTAATGTAAATTCAACCGGTGAAAGATAACCTTATAGAGTTTTAGTTGAAATGAAGAAATCTTACCCACGCATATTTTGCATTAACTCTTGGAGTACTGTTACTACTTTCTCGGTTTGTTCGCGGCTTGGTGTAGTATCCCAATTGCCTACAATTCCGTTTCCACCCAGATAAATGCCATCTTTGCGGGCAATTACAGAGGCACCCGGCGTATTAAGCTTATACGTCACTTCCGGTTGAGGAATCAGGCAAGACAACTGACCGGAAACAGGGGTCAACTCTTCATCATTAAAAAGAGACTTAGCTCCAAGCCCGGTGCAATTCACCACGCATTTTTCTTCCAGGGCATCAATGTCTTCTAAAGTTTTGAATTCACGTATTTTTACCTTTCCGCCAAATAGCATGAAATCATTTAATTGTCTGTGTAAATAGGAGGGGATGTTAAACATCATCCCGGACATACGGGCAACATAGCTGGCTTTAAAGGGATGTTCCTTGCGTGAGAGGAGTACCCGTTCCGGGAGTAAGCCTTTGATCTCCAGTTGCCCATGCATTTCATTTGCTGCAGGCATATCATTACGGACTACATATTCATCTACCCAACTAACTATGTCATTGAAACCTAACAGATCCTGAAAAGTACGGAAAGAAAACAAGCAAGCTCTTTCCCAATCCGCTTTTAGCTGAGGTGTAATTTTTTCCGAATTGCACAGTCGGTAAGCCGGGGACCAGGTACCAGTTGCCAGAAATGAAGTAACATGCGGTGGGAGTTCTTTGGCATAAATAGTTACTTCGTAACCTTTTTCCTGAAGTAACCGGGCCGTGGCAATACCTACCGTTCCACAGCCTAAAACAGCAAATCTTTTCTCCCCAGTCGCTTCAGCTTTTTCTCTGGCTATGTTACCTGTACCCCACGATAATGACCAACCGCTGCCCCCATGGCCATAGTTGTGTACAATTGTTTTACTTCCTAGCATTTGGCAATCTAGCCTGGGGCCGGAAGCTCGGAAAGGGCGTAAGCCTACAGTTTCTTTAACAATGCGATCCATAGAAATGCGCAGCTTTGGAATTTTATGGATGCCGCTGGAAATATGAAAATGCCGGTCCATATAGGCTCCGTTGGATGAGGAAATACAAGATGTAATGCCAGTGGTAATAGCTGCTGTGCTTAGACCTGCTGTTTGTAAAAAAGTACGCCTGTTCATAAGTTAGTCTGTTGGTGTAAAAGAGTAGGTTGTATGTACAGATATATAAGTATGTATAAAAAGAACTTACCAGTTAAGCCTTTTCTCCATCCCACCTTGGACTGTTGCTCAAGCTAGTATTTCAAACTTTGTTTACTTCACTTCTATTTTTAATGGCTCTGTTAGTCAAAGGCTCATAAATGGTAATAACTAAATAATTTATAGTATAAATTCTGTACTAAATAAATAAGTCAAATTATAGTATCAATAGTAATATAATTATAAAAATATACTATGGAATTACTATATAAAATAAAAATAAAATACGGATTATAAGACTCGAAAGGTCATTAATTTAATTGAGGTAGACTAACCTAAATGGGAAATAAATCGTAGAAGTTTTTGCAATAATGTTGCAAGTATAGTAGATTTGTATCAGTGATTAGTAAGCATACCACTATGAAAAAAGTACAGGCGCATACCGGAAAGAGCAGATGGGATAAAGCGGGATTTATTCTTTCCTTAATTTGTGCAATTCATTGTGCTTCCATGCCTTTGTTAATAGCAGTTATTCCATTAATAGGAGCAGACTTCTTACATAACCCTGTTTTAGAAATAACGCTTATCGGAACAGCAGTAGTAATTGCTGGAAGTATTCTGATAAAAGATTACAGACAAGTCCACAAGAATTTTACACCCGTATTCCTTTTATTAGTAGGTGTGGTGGCCAAGCTGTCTGGTATTTTTATTTTCGGACACCAGTATGAACCTGTAATTATTACCTCCGGAGCCGCTTTTATTTTATTAGCATACATTGCCAACTGGCGCCTGAGAGCCACTCACCGCCCCTCTTGTAAGTGCTGATTTTTTGAACTTGTTACCTGCCAGATACTATCAGCTGCAAACAGATTTTTAACCTTTATACCTAACAAGTAAGAAATTTGCGCAGCCTGGTAGGTCTCAACACTATAAGCAGCTTTATGTAGTATTTTCTCTGTGTATACATTCGTATCAATATCAATCACTAATTATAGTCGCAGCGAAATCATCAATGCTCTACAGGTAGATTAACTGTCTTATAAACTGATAAAATAGCTAGTTATAATACTATACAAATAGTGAAATATATCATTTCCAGGTTATAAATGTGGTATCATAAATGAGCTGAGTTGCTAACTAAGTTTTTCAGCTAAAAAATCATAAGAACCTATCTAGTAAATTACTTTACGTTCTATACATTTCTATTTAGCAACTGTGTAGGTAGCTTCATGAGCTATCTCTTACTATTTACTAGTATTCAACAGATCAGCAAGGTCCTCTGATTTTCTAGTCAAAAAAATATTAAGAAGAACGGTAAGCCATTTCGTACTGCGATCTCACATGTGGACCCAGGAAAATCCTTGCATACATCCGGATAATGGCTAAGCCATCCAGAATGAAACTTAGTGCCACAAAAAATGCCAGCAAAAACTGGTCTTCATGGATATGGCTAAAAAGTAAGTCTTCTCCGATAAAGGTGGGTGTAATAGGAAATCCTGATAAGCCTAAGCATGCAAGCAGAAAAACCACAGCTAATGCTCGATGTTTATGTGCATGCCCATGAAAATGGTTAAGCGTTATACTCTTTTCACGCAGTTTCAGTCGCAACAAGCAAATATATCCTACAACCCAGGCTACCAATACGCCAGTTAGGTACAACAGTGTTTGGTTAAATTTAAAATGTTCGTTGAAAGAGACCGCCAGTGCAATCCATAAATGGTTCATCAAAACTAGTAGCCAGGCCATTTGTACATTTTTCCGTTCAGTAAATGATTTTAGTACCATTACTAGACCAATTAGCGCCAAGGCAACCGGAACATACTGATATACATTGGTAGATAGCGTTCCCCGGCTATAGATATACAAAAAGAATAGTCCAATCAGGTAAGCTGGCGTGAAGAAAATTAGAATTTTGTTTACACTAACTACTTTCATTTGTTTGCCCAACCATTTCAACGGATTCCATAAGTACTGATACATAAGTGAATCCAGATTCCATTCTTTCAGGCATAACATGTACAGGGAATACTCAAGTCTTTTAGGCAAGGAATCTTCCAGGCTCTGCTGGCGGGGTACATAGGTATATGCCTGTTCACGGATTAAATAACTTACTACAGAAGGAGATACCAATAATTGATACGTCCGCAGGAAAGCATTTCCGGCAAAATGGAACAACGCTAAATTCTTGAACCCGGCAGCTACCTCAATAAAAATTAACCCGATTTGGGCAATAGAAGCATAGGCAATCTGGCTTTTTACGGAAGACTGTACCCGGGCAATGCCAGTAGCGACAATACTTGTATACAGGCCCAATAAGCCAATTAATATACGGACTGATACCTGATGCTCCCAGAATGGAAAGGTTCGTAGTAAGATAAATACGCCTAAATGCACAGAAAGAGAGCCATAAAAAATGGCACTGGAGGGTGTCGGCCCTTCCATAGCTCTGGGCAACCAGGAAGAAAAGGGTAACTGAGCAGACTTAGCGGCGGCTGAAAGCAGAATCATCAGGGAAATAACTACCCCGATTAACGTATGGTTTTGCAACTGGTGATGTACAAGTTCATAATTATTCAGCTTAATAAAAGTAATATTCTCGTGCCACAAATGATGGCTCAGCCACATGGCCAGAATAATTCCTACATCGCCGATACGGTAAATAGAGAACACTTTTACTGCATTTTTCACAGGTAAATACCTATCTCGGTAAAAGGCAATCAGTAGAAACGAAGAAATACCCAAGATTTCCCAGCCAATAAACAAAGTTTCTAGGTTGCCTGAGAAGATGGCTATATTATAACCCAGGTAGAAAAACAAAATGGTGTTAAAAAACCGTTTATACCCTTTTTCGCGGTGAAGATACGCCCGGCTGTATACGGTTACCATAAAGGTAAGGAAAGCCCCAACAAACAGGTAAACAGCCGTAATTTTATCAAAAGCAAAATCAATAAAAAATTCGTATCCCGGGGTTTTAAACAACACAAATCCTTTCAGATTCAACACCGGATGACCATTAACCAGCCAGAGTGCCAGAAACAAAATGGCTCCGGCAAAATGCAAGCCTATGGTACTGAAAGAAATGAAAGAAATTAAGCCTTCTTTTTTGGGTGGAAGAAATAAACTGATAAAAAAACCAAGCAGAGGAACGGCTATAAAAAATTGAATAAGGGGGGGCATGAAAGCAATGTTAAGAGAGTAAGTATATTGGAAGATTTTCTGCCTGGGATTCCAGCAGCGAGTTTAGGTCCGAAATAGTTTCCAGATGTTGGTTACTAGGCTGATATATATAAAAATTGCCGTTACTGAAGCGGTATAGCTCTTTAGTTACCGGATGAACGGCTACTAAGTGTACCCATTCATTAATAAACCATTCATACGTTTGCGCAGACTGCTTAATGGTAGTAAGCACTACCTCTGGAAAATGCTCTACTATAAAAAGTATACGTACTGGGTCATGTACCTCTATCATCTGGCTGGGTAGGCCAGGACGCAAATCTCCATCTATTCCATTGGCTACTCCAAAAAGGCCCATTACATTATGTGGGAGTTTGGTGCCGGCACCCAATTTCTGATTATCTACCCTAGAGAAAAAATATTCCAGGTTAATGCCTCCACAAACTGGAGCTGCTGCTTTCAATATATTAAATAGGTATTTTCCTTCCGGATCTATCTGGTAATCATACGAATTGAGGAAAGAACGGCGGTCCAGAAACAAGCCTTGCGAAATATCTCTTCTACCTACAATACAAAGTGCATTCGTAGCATGGTTGAGTTCTGGCCTAGGTTCAAATAAAGACACCGATCTTTTCCGGATTTTATTATGGATTGCCTGCAGGCTCAACTTTGTATCAATAGAGTCAAACCGGCGGGATCTTTCTTTAGCATTAAAATCCAATGCCTGGGTAAAAATCTGTTCATGCTGCTTATGCTTTTCCAAATTTACGGCTGTGAGTGAATCTTCATCATAAAAAACCACTTCATCACTTGTAGTGTCATGCAAGCCGCCCACAAATTGAGTAGTAGCCGGAATATCCAGACACCTGGAACGCAGCAACTCCCGTACCTTTGGATGATTAGCCATGAAGCAGATTACTCTGGCGTTTACAGACCCTGGCCTGCCCGAGCAAGCGCCGCAATCATATGCTGAGTAATGCGGATTATTTACACTGCTGGAACCATGACCAACTACGTATACAATAGGGGCAAAATCTTTTACAAGTCCTATGCTTTTTAAAAGCCCTTCTACCCGGGTAGCCATTTCTTCCAACGTAAAGCCTACTTGTAATTCATTTTCCTGCTGTTCTGGATTTGTGTTTTCAATAGTCAGCTTGGAAAATTTATCCATATGCTTAAAGGAAGAAGCCGCCGCCGGACTTGTAGATGGCCGGAAAACAGTTAGAAACAATTTAAAGGCCGACCAAAAACCCAAGGTTTGTGTAATTAGCCATCCTCTGAATAAAGAGTGAGTATGCTTGGTAAAATGCACATCTTGCTGCCTCTTTTTCTTATTCCCTACTTCTTTAATCAGGTATTTGGGAGTAACTGGTGCAGGACATAATTTCGTATACGCTTTGCCATGCTCGGGTTTATAGAAAAATTCTACGCCAAAGAAACCTGGCGTACCAAATGTTTCACAACTTGCGTCTAATTTTTCCAGATAGCGGCGCAGCGAACATTCCCGGTCGTCTATACAAAACATGGCCTGGAATGTTTTCTGTGTGGTGTTTTTTACAGCTGGTTGCTGTTGAACAATACCCGCCAATACACTGTCATAGTAGCTCCACTCAAAAGCCTCTTGCCAGATGCTTAGCACTTCATCTTTTTCGGTTGGCTTTACTGGCCCAAAAAGGTCCGGTATTTTGCCGGGTAAGCGGCTGGCTAACGGTTGCCAGTTGTCGCCCAGTTGAAAATCCAGTGCATCTATTTCTAACAGGAGTTCAAACACAATCAGATCATGCAGTGAAATTTTTCGCTGGTCTAACAAAGTATGCGGCTGATCTTCTACCGTGGAAACCATACCAGACCATCCCTGATGTGCAAATTGTTGATCGAAGATATAATGTTTGTAGAGAGTTTCTTCGCCTACTAACAGATGCAACAGATGGCTAACCTGGCATTTCCCATGGAGTAGTAGCTCTTTCGCCCGTTTTGTCCGGAAGAAACTGGTAAAGCTTATGCGTTCCATTTCCCGGATGGAGGCTAAAAATCCTTTATGCCATACAGGAAAGTTCCACATAGCAATTCCTTGATCCAGGTAGCTACACAGAATTCTAAATAATACTGGATGAACCAAAGAATCCAGATCTGTTTTATATAACCTTTTCCAGTTGGAACGCAGCCTTCCAATTCGGGGCGATTGCGAAGGTTTGTACATACCAGAAAGCAGTTTATGCTTCCATTCTTTAGCCAAGGTGGTACCTTTTCTACGGATAAGCACTGTATCTAAAACTGTGGAATTAATGCGGCCAGCTGCGAAAAGTGACCGGTATTCTTCCAGGGATAAAGATACATTGTACCCAAGTATCTCCGATGCCTGGCGTATAGCCATCTCAAATGGCAGATGTTGAAAGGCATGGAGTGTATTGTGGTGAATAAAATCTTTTAATGGGGCCTGCGCAGGCAGGTAATGTTTTAACTCGTGAATTACTTCATTTTCACTAAAAAAAGCAGGCGTGTGGTGAGGATGATTCACCGCTTGCTCATCTAAAAAATAGAGTTGCGTTTTCATACGTCAGTAAGTAGACAGTTAATGGAGAGGTGCGTGTGTACAACATTCCTAAACTGCTCATCAAAAATGCCGCCATACAATTAAACTTAGATTAAACCCAGATTAAAAAGCCATTAAAAAGAATAGAGTAGGTTTTAATTGGTTTTTAATACTGGTTTAATACCCTTTTAATTCTCTTCACTCAAATTTGGCTATCCAAATTATTGACTCAGTAATTGAACAATATGAAAAACAATACAATGCATATTCCTGCTGACGGGCTAGATGGGCTTAAACAAAACTGGAAAGATGATATGCTTTCCGGGTTCCTCGTGTTTCTGATAGCGTTACCTCTTTGTCTAGGCATAGCTCTGGCAAGTGGTTTTCCTCCCATAGGAGGTATTTTTACAGCCATCATCGGGGGGCTTATTGTAGGACCTATTTGCGGCTCCAGGTTAACTATTAAAGGTCCGGCTGCTGGGTTAATAGCAATAGCAGTGGGTTCAGTAGAAGCCTTAGGCAAAGGCGATGCCATGGCAGGCTATAAACTTACACTAGGGGTAATTGTGGTAGCCAGCCTTATTCAGATTGTGTTTGGTTTAATTAAAGCCGGTAAGCTCAACGACTTTTTCCCAGCGTCTGCAGTACATGGGATGTTAGCGGCCATTGGTATTATTATTATTTCTAAACAGATACATACGCTGTTTGGTGTGAAGCCTGAAGCCAAAGAGCCTCTAGAATTGCTTGCAGAGATACCGCATACTATTGCCTCTATGAATCCGGAAATAGCTATTATTGGGCTGGTAAGTTTAGCTATACTCATTACTTTGCCTCTGGTTAAGAACAAGTATATTAAGATGATTCCTGCGCCTATGCTGGTTATCTTAGTTGCGATACCCTTAGGGCACCTTTTCGACTTAGAACATGAACATAAATACCTGTTTTTAGATGGTCACGAATATACACTGGGTCCAAAATTCCTGGTAACGTTGCCAGCTAATATTGCAGATGGTATTACTTTTCCGGACTTCTCCCAAATTTTTACTTTCGATTCGTTTAAATACATTCTTATGTTTGCTTTGGTTGGTAGTATCGAATCGTTGCTTACCGTTAAAGCTATCGATGGGCTAGATCCATTCAAGAGAAAATCTGACTACAATAAAGACCTGGTAGCCGTGGGAATAGGCAATACTATAGCCGGCCTGATTGGTGGCCTTCCGATGATCTCTGAGGTGGTTCGTTCGTCAGCAAATGTAAATAATAAGGCCAAAACCCGTTGGGCTAACTTCTTTCATGGGGGTTTCCTGCTTGTATTTGTTGCTTTTGCTCCATTCTTAATCCACCAGATTCCATTGGCTGCTTTAGCGGCTATGCTTGTATTTACAGGGTATAGACTTGCTTCTCCTAAGCATTTTACATCTACTTTTAAAATCGGAAGAGAGCAGCTAATTATATTTGTGGTAACTATCATTGTTACCTTAGCCACCGACTTATTAGTGGGTATTGCTGCAGGTATTATCACTAAATTTATTATCCATATTATTTCCGGTGCTCCGCTTAAGTATTTATTCAAAGCCACTGTACAAATAAAAGATCTTGGAAAAGACTCCATAGAGCTAATTGTAGAGAATGCAGCTATATTTTCTAATTACTTAGGATTTAAAAAACACTTAGACAGCCTTCCCCAGGGAAAACACATTGTGCTTAATTTTGCAGGCACCCGCATGATTGACCATACCTTTATGGAGAATCTGCATCACTTCGAGCATGATTACCAGCTGACTGGAGGCAAAGTAGAGATCCGGGGTATGGAGAAACACAAACCGGTATCGGCTCATCCGATGGCTGCCAGAAGAGTGTCCAGGGAGCAGTCGACCGGTGTGGTATTAACTGAGAGGCAAAAACAAATTGAGAACACGGCCTTACATGCACAAGCGGCTTTTGAATCTACGTTAAATTCATCGGTAGCCATTTTTCGCCAGTTCCCACTTTTTGCAGGGGCAAAACTCCGGTATCGCGAGAACACACTAACCAAGGTAGTAGAAGGGGTAAAAATTGAAATTACGGATGTAAGAGGTTCCAGAATTGTACAACTAAGCGAAACGGATGTTCACACTACCGTAATTTTAATTTCAAAACTACCGGTGCCACTGCCAGATTTTGTTCTTGAAAAAGAAGACATGATTGATTCTCTGAAAGGGTTAACCGGATATAATGATATTGATTTTATGGACTACCCAAGATTCTCTGCTCATTACTTGCTAAAAGGGAAAGATACTGCCCGGGTACGGTCATTATTTACCAGCCAATTAATTGGCCTGCTAGAGTCTAATCTGCAGTATTATGTAGAAAGCAAAGATAACACCCTGCTCGTGCACCGAAACCAGAAGCTGGCAGATGGTAAAATATACAAAGAAATGCTTGCTTTCAGTGAACAACTGGTAGAAAGCTTATTAAAATTATCCCCTCAAAATTAACCCCATCAAAGGCAGTTGTGACAAAGCAATTGCCTTCTTTTTACCCATTTACCCACAAGCTATAAACTGGCCCAGGAATTCTCAGAAAATTTTATTGGCATACATGAAGTCTGTATTCTGATTTTTAGAACCCAGGCAGCTTATGCCATTAGTAATGCTAAAGCTAGTAATACATACAATCCCATGAAAAATATTCTTTTTGCCATCTGGCTATTACAAATTATATGGATACTACCCACTAAAGCCCAAGTAAAACCCGACACTAATTCCATACAAACAATCCAACCACCGCCGGACAAAACTGAGCTGAAGTATAATTTAAATGAAAGCGGCTCTCATTATTTTAAAGTCACGTTTTTAAACCAGACCTGGCTGCGGTTCGATCAGAGTAATCCGGGTACTACCGTTTTGGGAGAATCTGCTGCTAATACTTTTGATGTTGGTTTGCGCCGGACCAGAATTCAACTGTTCGGTCAACTTACCGATAGGGCTTTTATTTATTTTCAGTTTGGGCAGAATAACTTTAATTTCTTATCTCAGAACGCAGGCAACCGCAAGATGCAGGTTTTCTTCCACGATGCACTAACAGAGTATACAGTAGTGAAAGGAAAAAACTTTTTGAAGCTAGGTGGTGGATTAACTATAGCCAATGGACTTTCCAGGTTCAGCCAGCCAAGCATTGGGACCATTCTTACGATGGATGTGCCAGTTTTTGCCCAGGCGACTGTAGACCAGACCGATGAGTTCTCCAGAAAACTTAGTGTGTATGCCCGCGGGCAAGTAGGAAAAATTGATTACCGCCTAGTCGTAAGCGATCCATTCCCCATTACTACCAATGGGCAAACGGCTCCGGCTCTTTCTACCAATTCTGCTTTCTCTCAAAAAAATCATCATAAACAATACCAGGGCTTTTTTACCTACCAACTATGGGACAAAGAGCCGCATACAACACCTTACATGACTGGTACTTACCTAGGTAGCAAACGGGTATTAAATCTGGAAGGAGGTTTTATAACCCAGGCAAAAGCCATGTGGCATAGCTCCGAAACGCGAGATACCATATACACAAACCTGAATTTATGGTCGGTAGCCGCTTTTATGGATATGCCTGTGAATAAAAATAAGGGTACTGCGATTTCCGCCTATGCAGGTTATTTTAAGTACGATTTTGGACAAGGGTATCTGCGGTATAATGGTATTATGAATCCAGCCAATGGAACCACTTCTCCCATACAAGGACTAAGCAATACATATGGCAATGCTTTCCCAATGTTTGGAACAGGAAATGTTTTGTATAGCCAGCTAGGATATTTACTGCCTAAAAATTTACTGGGTGAAGATAATGGCGCCTTACTACCGTATGCCTCCCTAATGTATGCTGATTACAAACGGTTAGCCGACCCAATGGCTGTATATAACCTGGGGATTAACTGGCTTCTGAAAGGCCATACAAGCAAACTAACCTTGGATTACCAGAACCGTCCGGTTTATGAAGCGACTCCAACAGGCGATATTATACAAACTATCCGTAGAGGATGCATTGTGCTGCAATACCAACTCTTTATTTAATTATAAGAACCTCAAATCAAGCGGGTTATACATACCTGGTTTTAAGGTTCTGATGGGCGAGCCTAATTCCTTTTTAATCTGTTTTTAATTTTAATTTAATGTCCTTTTAACTAATGCTAAACATTTTTGTATATCAGCTTAGCCTGTCTTTGGGGTATTTATTATTTATCTGAATTTTTTTATGATTACTTATTTCCGTTTTTTGCTGCTTCCGTTGAGTGAAAAAAATCAATATCTCCAGAAGAACGGTACATTTTTATTAGACTATTCCGGTGAAAAAGGTGTGGTAAAACTTTACGCAGTAGGCGATTTTTTTGTAGAGATGTATGCCAATCATCAATCTGATTGCATTAACGAAGTAGTAGCTTTTAAAAATATACAGCGCTTGCAACAGCATGCCGATCATATTGATTTGGCCTTACTCTCTGCCTGATGCCTGATAATAAAACAGACCAAATCTGCGGTAACCGGCTACATACGGTTAGCAAGAAGAAAAGTTACTGTATCACCTTACATAAGGTTATTCCCGGCAATCTGGCAGCGTTCTCCCACTAACTTATATAGTTCTTCTTCTATCTGTAAATTGGTTTTGGCATTGTTCAACTCTTGTTTATAGGTGTTTTTTAGTTCCTTACGCTTAATAGATTCCAAAAACCGGCGGACATCTTCCCGGCTTTCCAGAAGCAAATAAGGAACTTCTGCCAGGCTTCCATCCTCGTGCTTGGCTACCATGGTGAAGTAGGAGGTATTGGTATGTTTTATCTCTCCTGTGGTTACATTTTCTGCCGTAACCCGGATGCCTACTACTAAAGAAGTTCTTCCTACATAATTCACAGAAGCCTGCAACGATACCAGGTCGCCTACTTCTACCGGTAACCGGAAGTCTACTGTATCCACAGAAACCGTTACACAATACCGGCCTGCATGCTTGGATGCACAGGCATAGGCCACTTTATCCATCAGTGAAAGCAAAATGCCTCCATGAATTTTGCCACCAAAATTGGCATACGAAGGAATCATCAGTTCTGTAAGAGTGGTTAAGGAAGCACTTACAGGTTTACATGGTTTTTGCTGCATAGCTTTTTAAATGAATACACTTAATTTGAAGAGTCATTCGCCTCAGGTGTTTTTAATGAATGTTCCTTTATTGGTTGCCCGCACGTTGGACATACAGCTGATTTAGTTTTTTTCTTACTGATTTCCTCTGAAAATCCCGAAGCCAGAATACCGGTTGGAATAGCAAATAAACCAACTCCCAACACAGCTATTATAGAACCCAGAAAACGGCCCAAGGGAGTTATAGGATATACGTCACCATAGCCAACTGTAGTTAAGGTGGCAATACTCCACCACATAGTGGCTGGAATACTGGAAAAGGCATCTGGCTGTGCATCATGCTCTACGTAGTAAATAATGCATGAAGAGATAATTAGCAGGAAACATACAAACACCAGGCTAACCAACAACTCTTCTTTTTTCTGACGAATTACAAGCCGGATAGCGTCAATAGCTTTAATATATTTAGCTACGCGGAAAATCCTAAACAGCCTGAAAATACGCAATATCCGGACAAATCGTAGATCAAACCCTACGAATGGTAAATAAAAAGGCAGAAAAGCTAACAGGTCGATAATGGCTAGTGGACTTGCTATAAATTTCAGTCGGCCGAACACCGGATGCCGGTACCTAGGCACCTCTACAATGGTCCAGACACGCAGCACATACTCAATGGTAAAAAATATAACCGAGAACCAATTAAACAGATCAATAAAAAGTTTGTATTGTTTGTAAATATCTTCTACGGTTTCTATAATAGTTACCAGCACATTCAGCAGAATAACAGTTATCAGAAATACATCAAACTTCCAGCTAAGGCTACCCTTCTTGTCGGATATTTTTAGTATCTCATATAGTTGCCTTCTTATACGCATAGTAACCTAGTTCTCCCGCAAGTCGAATATATAAGATTCTAAGGGATTTAGCGTCAGCCGTATCCCAGAATCTGCTAGTTCGCCGGCGTTAATAGATATTGGTTGCTTACCTTGCAGTAGGTCTATGAGTTGGTAGGTCTTTTCCGAAGATACGTTCATAGCAGCCAATGCATTGGTTGGTATACGCAGATTAATCTGTTTGGAATTTTCTGCATCAAAGTTTACTACTACCAATACCCGTTGATTTTCAGTAAAGCGTAAATACGCATAAACTTTAGCTGCATCATACTGGCTATTTTGCAAATTTGCTCCTTGTAAATCATATAATCTCCCCTTGCGTATGGCTTCATTGCTTATACAGAGATTGAGCAAATGGCTGTAAAATGCCCGCAATTCTTTTTGTTCATTGCTCAGTAAGGCCCCATCAAACTTGCCGCCATTCAGCCATTTCTGATGTTCCGGTACCCCCCAGTAATCGAAGATAGTGGTTCTGCCATCTTCCCCTCCGAAACCTTCGGTGCCCTTGCCGGGTTCGCCTACCTCCTGTCCGAAATATAGCATTACGGGGCCAGAATTAAGTGTAGCACTCACTACCATTGCCGGCATACCTTTGCGAGCATCGCCGGCAAAGCCTTCCGAAGCAATGCGTTGTTCATCGTGGTTTTCAAGGAAACGGAGCATATAGTTGTTAATGCCTTGGAGTTGTTTCCAGTTTATCGGCAGGTCATTGGCCCCAGCCCGGTTTTGCATTACAGCTTTTAGCGAGTCGTATAACCCTACTTTATCGTACAGGTACGAGAATTTGCCTTGTTCCAAGTAAGTCCGGTATTGAGCAGGATTATATATTTCGGCTATAAAAATGATGTCTTTGTTTACGTCTTTTACTTTTGGAATTACCCAGTTCCAAAATTCTACAGGAACCATTTCAGCCATATCGCAGCGGAAACCATCTACCCCTTTGCCTGCCCAGAATTGTAATATTTCCCGTATTTTCTCCCAGGTATCGGGTATAGGTTCAAAGTGAGGCGTACGATTATTTTGTATATCTACGCCATAATTGAGTTTTATGGTCTCAAACCATTCATTAATGCCCGGTGCATGCGTGAACTGGTCGTTGCCGGTAACCTTGGCAGGTGTTTCATTGAACTTGCCATCTTTGGTTGGATGCGGCAGATCACCTAAGGGCTTATAATCGTGTGGTACAATAAACGAAGTACCAGGCAGGTAATAAAAATTATTGCTGGCAACAAACGACTTAGACGTATCATCATTCTCACCTAGGTCTTTCACTCCTGATGGTTTGGCATCTGAGTGGTACGAGCGGGCTACATGGTTAGGTACAAAATCTATAATTACTTTCAGGCCTGCAGTGTGCGTACGTTGCACAAGTTCTTCAAACTCTTTCATCCGGTTAGATACATTGTTTGCCAAGTCGGGATTTATATCGTAGTAATCCTTGATAGCATACGGAGATCCTGCCCGTCCCTTAATCACATCTGCATCATCCAAAGGTATATTGTATTCAGTATAATCTGTCATGGTGGCATGCTCTATTACGCCGGTATACCACACATGCGTAACACCCATTTTCTTCAACTCCTCTAATGCTTTGGAAGAAATATCCTGGAACTTTCCTACGCCATTCTCCGCTAAGGTTCCATATACTTTATTGGTGGTATTGGTATTGCCAAAAAGACGGGTGAATAGTTGATAAATAATCAGCTTATGATCTTCTACATTTTCTTGCAGTAAATTTTCATCTGCAGTATCGATTTGCATGGTACGTTCAGTTTGAGTGGTTGTCTGGCAGGAGCTTAGCCATAGATAGGAAACTATACTTATGAATAGAAAAACTTTGTTCATTCTATAGGTAGGATCATTTACTAACAAATATACCTTATTGGCAGCTTGTGTGATACATGTAAAAATATATTTTTGCTTATGGCCGGAATGCTGCTCAGGCAACCTATAAATTTTGTACTTTATTTAAGTAGATCTGGCAACTTAGTAAACATTTGGCGGGTCTTCTGACAGAGAGGGTACCTAATGCCTATACTTTAGTTACATTGTTTTACTTTTGTAGCGGGCATTTCATTATCAACCATAGAAGTACTCATTGTTCTATACTTGCTGGTTGTATATTTTCGTTTAGAATATGAAACCAGCAGACAGGCTAATCAGTTATAAATTTAAAATGCGCATATTGCTATATGTTTAAAAGTCCGGTTACTATACATTTTATTCTTCTCCTGCTTGGTATGGTCGTCAGTGCGGTCGGCTGTGAACTCATAACAGGTCCCGATTTTGACGTTATTCCCAAAATTGAACCTAGGCCAAGTAAAGTATTTTACAATATAATAGATTCCAGGTTAGGTAACCGGGTAGATTCAGTAATAGTGGTATTACATTTTGAAGATGGCGACGGAGACCTGGGATTAACCTCAGAAGACAGGCAGAGCAATCCTAAATTTCAGCAGAATAATGCAGATGGCACACCTAACCGGTATTATTATAATTACTTTGCAAGAGTATTCCGGAAGGTAAATGGCGAGTTTGTAGATGCCAATGCAGGTGTTCCCTTTTCTGGTGCTTTTCCCCCTTTAAAACCCGATGGCAAACCTGGCCCCATTGAAGGTGAACTCGAATATAGTCTATTGTTTCCATTATCTAGTTCCCAACCCAACGATACATTAAGGTTTGAGATACAAATTGTGGACAAAGAGCTTCATGAGAGTAACATCATATTAACTGATCCCATTGTGGTTAATCCGAGGTAATTGAAGTTATTTAGTACTGATTTGCGCTTTTATGATTGATAAGTAATAATTTATATGTCAGTTGTATTTTCCTACGAATAATGGTTAGCCTATCATCTAATGCATTGATAACTATTTGCCTCTGCCATAATATGTAGGCATTAAAGCTGTCATATCTATACTATACTCCTTGTTTCCATTCAAAAATTAATGCAAGTTAATTATTAGCTTCTCAATACCTGAATATGAAACATAAATTGTAATTTTGCATAAAAACTTAATGCGGTTTAACAACAGGTTCTTTTTTTCAGCTTCTCTTACATTATTTATTATATTGTTTTGTAATATTTTAGATAATAAAAAACAGCAGTCTCCTATATATTTAGTACCTTATTTTTCTGGAGCAGCCAATTATCAATTACCTAATAATTGGCTATTTCTGGAACAGGAAGTGTACACATATAAATTACTGAATACCTCTCTGAAAGAAAGTTACCGTTTTAAGGCAAATTCCTCTGAAGCAGTTTTATATAATTATAATCATGTAGGCCTAGTATATATTATCACGCTTGCAACCACTATTTTTTTTTGGTTAGGAGACGTTTCTGCTCTTGAATGGTTCCAAATAGCTGTGCATTGTTTGATCAGTATCTGGCTACTGCGGTTTCTTACAAATCCATTGAGCCAGCTGCTTTTTTTGCTATTATATGTTTTTAATCCTTTAGTTATATACTTTGTTACGTTCCCCTATTATTATTTTTGGCAAGTAGTCGCTACGGCTACTATAGTACCCTATCTTTGGAACAAAAATTTTAAATACAAGAATTACATCTGGTTAGTTGCCCCTTTGTTAGCTCTTATACAGTTGACTAGGCCAACTATCATTTTAATACCTATTTTGTTTTTTATATTGTATTTTCTCTATGAGAGCCAATGGAAAAGTATTGCTGGATTAATACTATTTTTAATCCTTATAAACATCTTCTCTGCTCGTAAACTTGATAATGCACCCACCTACTGGCATACTATCTACATAGGTATTGGAGCCTATCCTAATAGCTATGTTAATTCATTATCAGATAATGAAGCTTATAATTTTTTTAGTCATAAAACGGGTAAACCTATTAGCTACTCCATTCCGGGAGGGAATGTATATACTGATTTGTCGATACGAAATGAATATTTTACATTCTTAAAAAGTGAGTATTTTCAAGTTTTGAAGAGTCATCCCTTTTTACTTATCAAAAATGCTGTATTAAACTTTTTTCAATCATTCTCCTTAGGATATTTTGTAGACTATCCGCTTTGGGTTAATTATCTGAGTTCATTGGCAGGGTTTGTCTTTTTTTTGCTTTTGCTGATAAAGCGTCATTTTTTCTGGATTTTGGCAATTGGGTTAAGCTCTCTCACGTTTTCACCATATTTCCCTCCCATTCAGGCGTATATGTTTGGCGGTTATATATTGATAGTAGGTGCATTTATTCAGTTACTGAATGATTTTAGCATTATCAAAAAAATAAACAACCGAATTCAAAATTCTAAAATATATCCCATGCTTCCTTCTGCATAACTCTATCTTTGCAGATACTATCAATCATCTCAGGAATGAAACAAATTATCCAGTCGTTTAAAACTGGCGAAACTATATTGGAAGAAGTGCCTCGGCCACAAATAAGGAGAGGGTATGTACTTATTAAAACACACCGCTCCCTGGTATCGCTAGGTACAGAAAAAATGCTGGTAGAATTTGGTAAATCTAATCTATTAGAAAAAGCACGCCAGCAGCCAGATAAAGTAAAAATGGTATTGGACAAAATAAAAGCCGATGGACTTGTCCCTACATTAGAGGCCGTATTTACCAAACTTGGTGAACCATTACCCTTGGGTTATTGCAATGCCGGCGAAGTACTGGAAGTAGGCGAAGGCGTATATGACTTTAAACCGGGCGACCGGGTTGCTTCTAATGGCCCACATGCAGAGATTGTATGTGTTCCTAGAAATCTGGTGGCCCGCATACCAGATCCCGTTTCCTATGAAGAAGCTAGTTTTACGGTAATAGGGGCCATTGGGCTGCAAGGAATTCGTTTGGCGAACCCAACCCTAGGAGAGACAGTAGTAATATCTGGGCTGGGGCTTATCGGATTGATTACGGCTGAGTTATTACTAGCAAATGGCTGTACAGTTATCGGATTTGACTTTGATACACAAAAAGTAACAATAGCCAAAGAAAAAGGCATACAAGCATATAATTTATCTCAAGGAACTGATCCGGTTAAAACAGTAATAGAACTCACTGCGGGTATAGGTGCCGACGCCGTCATTATTACGGCTTCTACCCAAAGCAATGACCTAATTTCGCAGGCAGCACAAATGAGCCGCAAACGGGGAAGAATTGTATTAGTAGGGGTAATTGGCTTAGATATTAAACGCGCTGATTTTTATGAGAAAGAACTCACTTTCCAGGTTTCCTGCTCGTATGGTCCGGGCCGGTATGACGACGAGTATGAAAAGCGGGGCATAGATTATCCACTATCTTTTGTGCGGTGGACAGAAAACCGCAATTTCCAGACAGTACTTCAGGCAATCGCTACTGGCAAACTGGATGTGAAACGGTTGATTACCGAAGAAGTACCCCTGGAAGACTATCAGAAGATTTACAGTAATATGGGAGGCAATAACTCCATCGCGTCCATACTGACATACAAAGAAATAGTAGATTTGCGTACATCAGTTGCTGTAAACGGAAAGGCAAGTAATTTCTCCCGACCCGAAAACGCAGTACTAGCTATTGTTGGAGCAGGCAACTTCACAAAGATGACGATGCTTCCTGTGCTAAGTAAAATAGGAGCCGATATAAAATATATTGTAAGCGCAGCTGGAGTAAGCGGAACCCATTTGGCCAAGAAGCACCACATCCCGGTAAGCAGCACTAATTATGAAGATGTATTGCAAGACAAAGCGGTGAGTAGTGTTATCATTACCACTCAACATAATCTGCATGCCTCTATGACTGTGCAGGCTTTAAAAGCCGGAAAACATGTATTTGTAGAAAAACCTCTGGTACTTACTCCAGAAGAGTTGCAACAGGTGATAGATGTGTATGTGCAGCAGCCAGATACATCCATTACTGTAGGATTCAACCGCAGATTCTCCCCATTTATTCAGAAAGCAAAATCGTTGCTGGGTACATCACCGGAACCCTTGAATCTGGTAATTACCGTAAATGCAGGTTTTATTGTACCTACGCACTGGACGCAGAATATGGCAGTAGGCGGAGGCCGGATTATTGGGGAAGCGTGTCATTTTATAGACTTGGCTGCTTACCTGGCAGGCAGTGAAATAACACAGGTAGTAGCATCTGCATTAGGTAACCACCCTACACAAAACTCCGATAATGTTTCAGTAATTGTAAGATGTAAGAATGGATCTCAATGTGTTATAAATTACTTCTCCAACGGACATAAATCTTATTCCAAAGAGAGAATTGAAATCTATTCCATGGGACGTGTGCTGGTATTGGATAACTTCCGGAAGCTGGAAGGCTATGGGTTTAAAGGCTTCTCTTCTATGAGCGGCAAACAGAATAAAGGCCATGCACAGCAGTTTGAAGCTTACTATAGGTTTATTCAAAAAGGTGGAGAACCTATTATACCCTTCTCTCAGATCATAAATGCTACTAAAGCTACTTTTGCAGCCATACAGGCATTTACTTCCGGTCAACGTGTTGAAGTAGAGTAAGGTGTGCTTTAATGAGTATGTAACATTTTAGTTATCTATTGTTCTCTATTTCTTTGATGTAAAAGAAATTTTATCCTAAATTTGCGGTTCTAAATTAAGTAAAATGGCTAAAAAGAATACAGCGGCATCAGGTTCTAAGTTGATGGAGAAGCCCGACACTATGACTGCCGATATCTCAAATGACAGTGAAATTGTTCAAAGACTCCAGAGAAATAGGAATATTTTATTAGGTGTGGTAATTGCTTTGGTGGTATTAGTAGCTGGCTGGTTTGGGTACAACTATTATAAGCAAACCAAAAACCAAGAAGCACAGGCATATATGTTTCCTGCTGTATATCATTTTGAAGCCGATTCATTGAATAAAGCTCTAAAAGGCGATGGGATTAACGATGGCCTAGAGACAATTGCCGATGAATATGGCATGACTGATGCTGGCAATTTGGCCCAATTTTATGCTGGTGTAGCCTATTTAAAACAAGGCAAATTCGACAATGCCATTAATTACCTGAAAGATTTTAAATCTTCTGATCTGCTCGTACAGGCCCGCGCTTATGCCTTAGTAGGAGATGCCTATATGGAAAAAAATCAGCTGGGCGAAGCCGTAAGCTATTATGAAAAAGCAGCTAACTATAAGCCTAATTCTTTCTTCACCCCTCAATACCTGATGCAATTAGCACTTGCACAAGAGTTAAATAAAAACACAAGCGCAGCTATAGATACGTATAATAAAATCATTAATGAGTATCCAAACTCTGCTGAAATTACTAACGCAAAAAAATATAAGTCAAAACTTGAGGGTTTAGCAAGTACAGGTAAATAAAATATGCCTACTTGCTAAACCATAAAAAAGGATAGAGCCCTAGCTTTATCCTTTTTTATTTGTCTGAAAACGAAATTTATTTATCAATAGCACACTTTTTACACATGGCCACCTCCTTAAAGAATCTCAGCGACTATTCTCAAACCAACCTTGTAGATGTATCCACCAAGAAATTTGCTATTGTAGTAGCAGAGTGGAATGCTGAAGTTACAGAAGCTCTATTTAATGGTGCATACCAAACTTTGCTGAAAGAGGGAGCCAAAACAGAAAATATTATCCGGAAAAATGTACCTGGCAGCTTTGAGCTTACGTTAGGTGCCCAATGGATGGCCCAGAATAATACAATAGACGCTGTTATCTGCTTGGGTTGTGTAATTCAAGGGGAAACCCGGCATTTCGATTTTATATGTAATGCTGTAGCGCATGGCTTAACAGACGTTGGAATGAAATACAATAAACCAGTCATTTTTGGTGTGCTTACGCCCAACAATCAAGAGCAGGCACTGGATAGGGCTGGGGGCAAACATGGTAACAAAGGCGACGAAGCAGCCATTACAGCTATTAAAATGTTAGGATTTTAAACATTACACAATACAGTATACACCTATTTTTTCACGCTTAAAGAAGATAAATCAATGAAAGTTTTGAAGTTTGGAGGAACCTCTGTCGGAAAACCCGAACGTATGCACGAAGTAGCCCGCCTGATCACAAAAGACGGAGAAAGAAAACTGGTAGTGTTGTCTGCTGTATCGGGCACCACCAATAGCTTGATTGAGATCGGAGACCTGATAGGACGCAGCGCTCACGAAGCAGCATTCGAAGCCATCAACAAACTACACGAAAGCTATAAAGTATTTATTAAAGGACTTTATTCTACGCCTCAAGGCCTTGCAGAGGGCGAATCGGTTATTTCCAAACACTTTGATTTTATCCGTTCTTTGGCAGAAAAACCCTATACCGTAAAAGAAAGTAAAGAGTTAGTAGCTGAAGGAGAGCTAATTTCTACACAATTATTTTTTGCCTATCTGCAGGAAAAGAATATAAGTTCTGCTTTGCTTCCTGCATTGGACTTTATGCGGATAGATGCCGATGAAGAACCGGTTATTCCATACGCCGAAGAACATTTGAGAAAAGCTATTGAGCAACATCCGGATGCAAAGCTGTTTATTACACAAGGCTATATTTGCCGTAACCCACAGAACGAAATAGATAACCTGAAACGGGGAGGAAGTGATTATACCGCTTCTTTAGTTGGAGCAGCTATTCGTGCCGAAGAAGTACAGATCTGGACAGATATAGACGGTATGCATAACAACGATCCCAGAATTGTAAAGAAAACATTTCCGATTGCTGAACTCACGTTTGATGAAGCCGCGGAACTGGCTTATTTCGGCGCAAAAATTCTGCATCCGTTCACCATCCGTCCGGCTAAATTGTATAACATTCCGGTACGTTTGTTAAATACTATGCAGCCAGAAGCGCAAGGTACCTTAATCGCCCACCATACTATTGAGAAAGATATAAAAGCCGTAGCTGCAAAAGATGGAATTATTGCCATTAAGATCCGCTCCAGCCGCATGTTATTGGCTTATGGGTTTTTAAGGAAATTATTCGAGGTGTTTGAGAAATATAAAACGCCTGTAGACATGATTACTACGTCTGAGGTAGCTGTTTCATTAACTATTGATAATCCCACTCACCTGGATAGCATTATAGACGAAATTAGTGTGTTTGGAAATGTGGAGGTAGATAAAAACCAGACGATTATCTGCATTGTGGGCAGCTTTGGCTCTCAAAAGCAAGGGATAGTGGCCAAAGTTTTTGATTCTATCGAACACATACCAGTGCGGATGATTTCGTACGGAGGCAGCAATTACAATGTGTCTATTCTCATTGATACCCGCCATAAAAATGAAGCACTCAATGCCTTAAATGAAGGGCTGTTTTAATCCTAAAATGTAGTATCTGGAAATTTGAAAATGACTGGTTTGAACTTTAAGGTAATTCCTCATTTTCATATTTCCAGATATGTAAATTAACTTCCTATGTTGCAACTCACCTACATTAGAGAAAATAAAGAAGCGGTAATTGCCGGCTTACAGAAAAAGCGTTTTAGTAAAGCTGGAGAATCTGTAGAACAACTTATTGTACTGGACCGCAAGCGTCGCGAAACACAGTCACAACTTGATGCTACCCTTGCCCAATCTAATGCACTGGCCAAAGAAATTGGTGCGTTGATGAAAGCCGGAAAGAAAGAAGAAGCTGAACAGAATAAAGCGGAAACTTCCCGTTTAAAAGCTTCTTCTAAAGAGTTGGCAGAGACACTGGAACGTGTAGAAAAAGAATTAAATGAATTATTAGTTACCCTACCCAATCTGCCACATAGTAGTGTACCGGAAGGCAAAAGCGCCGAAGACAACGAAATAATTCACCAACATGGCTCTGTTCCCAAGTTACCCGAAACGGCTCTGCCACATTGGGAGCTTATTAAAAAATATGATATTATAGACTTTGAACTGGGTGTAAAAATTACTGGGGCCGGTTTTCCGGTGTATAAAGGTAAAGGTGCCCGCATACAACGGGCCTTAATTAATTTTTTCCTGGATGAAGCTACCAAAGCTGGATATATAGAAATACAGCCACCCATAGTAATCAACCGGGATTCTGGCTTTGGTACAGGTCAGTTGCCAGATAAAGACGGGCAAATGTATCATATTCCTGAAGAAGATTTCTTCCTGATTCCAACGGCAGAAGTACCTATTACAAATATTTACCGGGATGTAATCTTGAACGAAGCAGAGTTGCCTATAAAAAATGTTGGCTATACCCCTTGTTTCCGCAGGGAAGCTGGTTCCTGGGGAGCACATGTGCGTGGCCTTAACCGCCTGCACCAGTTTGATAAAGTAGAAATTGTGCAGATTCAACGTCCTGATAAATCCTATGAAACCTTAGAGGACATGAGCCGGCATATACAAGGATTATTACAGAAGCTGGAGTTACCTTACCGGGTGCTGCGCTTATGTGGCGGCGACCTGGGCTTTACTTCAGCTCTTACCTATGATATGGAAGTTTACTCCGCTGCTCAGAAGCGTTGGCTGGAAGTTAGTTCTGTAAGTAATTTTGAAACATATCAGGCAAACCGTTTGAAGCTACGTTACCGCGATGAAAACAAACGTATGCAACTGCTTCATACATTAAATGGCAGTGCCTTGGCCTTGCCGCGTATTCTAGCAGCTATTTTGGAGAATAACCAGTTGGAAAACGGAATAGCCATTCCTCAGGTATTGCAACCCTACACCGGATTTGATAGAATTGGATAGTAGGTGGAAAGATAGTAACGTATACGGTAAATGCTGGTGTTCCAGGCATGCCGTACACGTTACTTATAAACAATAGATTATTTTCTTTACAACTCAGCAAATAAACCAGTAGAATTTTCCTGTTAATGAAGGCAGGGCTGTGCGCCATCTTTATTCACTCTTCTGAAGCGCAACAATTTCTCCAGAACAATATTCTTAGTTAATAAAGCATGATGGGGAGAAGCTTCTTTCAATGAGAAAGTATGGCGTTGTCCATTTCTAATGTATTCTATTTTTTCTGGTTTAACATGCGCCACATAATTTTTAAAATCAAAATAGACCATAAGCTTACCATTATCGGCATTGGCCTGTAAATAGCGGTCTGATGAAGAAATTATTTCTACCATATCTTTCTGAAAGTCAAAAATCTGAACGCTTGCCGGGATAATATAATGGTTTGAAATATTGCCTTCTGTCCGCAAGTTGGAAAACATAGCAAACGAATTTTCTGTTTTTAGGCCAATATAGGGGCTTAATCCATTCAAAAATACCATTACCGGCAAAACATAAAACAAGGGATGAGGCATAGCAAAAGAAAGTGGAGCTATTGCTGCTTTTTCTTTTCTACGTTGAGAGACCATAAAAACTACAACGAGGCTAATACATAGCAAACCATAGCCAGTCCAGAATATATGTAAGTAAAATAACTCGGCTTTGGCTAATACTTTAGTTATAATAAAAATGATAGCCATACCTACTAGCCAGAAACTAATCAGCTGAGCCAGGTTTCCAAATACATTACCCGGAGAAAGCACCCTGAATGCTCTACTTCTGATTCTATGGTATACATTAGTTACATAAGAACTCAACGGATGGCTAGCAAACAGAAAATAAGAGGCAAAAATCATGGATGAGAAATCATAAAAAGCATTATGAGAACTATATCCAAGAAGGAAATGAAAAATTAAGCCTATCAGAATACCCCAGTTCCTGGTTTTTTGAAAGCTTAAAAAGATAGGGATTGCTGCTTCAATCACTAAAGTGAAATAGGCGTTGGCCGCAAAAATTTCAGGCGTAAGCGGAAAAATTATATCCAGGTGCTGTGCTTTCAACAGATCAGTGGCGCAACTGGATTCTGGAGTAAAAAAGCCAGAATTTAATTTATGAAATACAGCATAAAAATATAGAATAATTACTTCTATGCGTATAACCGGAGCAAAGGTCTCAAAAAACTGATCTTCTCTTATTTGGAAACGTCTGTTTTTAATAATCAAATAGAGAAGTGCTTGGATAATAGTAAGGTTTACAAAAGCTGTAAAGAGCCAATGGTTACTAGTAGCAGGCATGGTATACACAATATCCACTAGTTGCATGGTAATTAGCAGCACCAATTTACCTATGGATGGCTTAAAGATAACATAGACTGCCGCTAGCGATAACAAAACATAGTGGAAACGTGTAGTGAACAAGTCCGAATGCGCCATATGGAAAAGGGTGGCAATAGCCCACAGGCAACAAAAAAATTTAAATGCTATTGACTGTCCCTGTCCATCCAATTCCTCCGTATTTAGCTCTCGCTTAGTAGTTGATGATGTTTGTGTTAGCATGGATGTACAGACGAAAAAATGTTTGTAAAGACAACCTCAAAATTATGTAAAATTTTTTGTATCAGTACTTAAATTACTTAATGAATTCTGTAACTAAGATACATAATAATAAAGAAATTTGTATTTTTATGGAATTAAGTTTTAACCATCGTTGTAGTAATTTGGCTATATAGGATAAAAGCAGTAAATTAGTCAATAAAAATATATGTACAATTTAGTAGTAGTAGGTACCGGATTTGCTTCCACCTTTTTTCTGAAAGCTTATTTAAGTAAAGCACCTGCTTCTGCTAAAGTGCTTGTACTCGAAAGAGGACATCTGTATCCACATACTGAACGGGTAAAAAAAGGGAGAGGAGAGGATACACCTTTCGCAAAGTTGAACGTAGATTATACAAATACGTTTGTTAACAACAACCCAGAGAAGCGCTGGGTATTCCAGCCAGCCTTTGGCGGAAGTTCAAACTGCTGGTCGGGTTGTACCCCTAGATTTTTACCTGCCGATTTTCAGATGAAAACGTTGTATGGGGTAGCTAATGACTGGCCTGTAACCTATCAGGAGTTGGATCCTTATTATACAGAAGCTGAAGAGCTTATGGCTATCTCAGGTCCAGATGATACGCCCTTTCCTAAGAAACAACCATATCCATTACCCCCTCACGCCTTTACAGCCGTCGACCGTATTTTGCAAAAGGAATACGGCAACTTATATATTAGCCAGCCAACTGCTAGGGCAAGCAGAGCTGTGAATGGTAGAGGACAGTGTTGTGGCAGTGTTATCTGCAGAGTATGTCCAGTAAATGCCAAATTTACTATTGAAAACTCCAATATGCCTGTTTATGAGGACCCACGGGTAGAGGTACTATATGGGGCACAGGTACTTCATTTAACATTTAAGCAAGATGTAGCAGAAAGCTTGACATTTGTTAGAGAGGGAAAAGAAAAACAAGTTACCGGTGAAGTAATAGCTTTAGGGGCAAACGCTTTATTTAATGCCCATATTTTACTCAATTCCGGAGATGATAACCCTTTCACTGGCAGGGGCTTAGGAGAGCAGATAGGAATGGAGACAACAGTTTATCTCAAAGATCTAGCTACACTAGGAGGAAGTACGCTGGTAAATGCCAATGGATATATGCTATATGATGGCCCTCACCGTACAGAAGCAGCCGCTTGTTTAATAGAAACCAGTAATAATCCTTTTATACGGTTGGAAAAAGGTAAGTGGAGAAATATGGCAAAGTTCCGGATGATATTTGAAGATCTGCCAGATGAACAGAATTATGTGGCCACTACAGATGACCCTGCAAAGCCCCAAGTGTACCATAAAGGACATTCGGCTTACACCATGAAAGGGATCGAGCGAATGAAGAAAATGATCCCTCAAGTTTTTTCTTGTTTGCCAGTAGAAAAAATAGAATTTAAGGAGCCTTTTGAAACAGAATCACATATAATTGGTACCACCCGTATGAGCAAAAATGCTTCAGAAGGAGTAGTAGATAAACACATGATTCATCATCAGTATAGAAATTTATTTGTTTTGGGTAGCAGCAGCTTTACTACATATACTCCTTCTAACCCTACCTTAACGTTGAGTGCATTATCACTGTACGCTGCCTACAAGTCATTTTAAAGAACACAAAAAAATGCAACGGAGAAAATTTCTTAGTTTAACAGCTTTAGGTGCTACAGCAATTGCCATTCCGGTTATTGGGTTTGGGGCTGTGTCCACCAAGTCGGCCATTGTTGGTATTATACAAAAGGAATTAAGTTATCTGAATTTAGATAAACAAGGCATAGAACAATACGTAGGGGATTATCTACAGTACGAAGGTAATGTACCACATATAGAATTAAAGCTCAAAATGTATCACCTGTTAAGCGTTGGCTCAGAAAAGTCTAGTATTGTAAGCGCATTAATAGAAAAATACTTACTATCCACAGACTTTTTTTTGAAGAATATGGACGAAAGCCGGAAGATCAATTATATAGGCTATTACAATCCTTATAAATCTCCTTGTTCTAACCCTTTTTCTGCGCAATACTATCCTGAAGAGCACACCTAATTAGCAGCCATAAGCAAGAGTAGGCAAGCCTAAGCTATGCAACTACTGCCATACAATCACTATTGCTTAGCCCGGTAATAAATGGTAGACGAATTTTCTTTGCGTAATATTTCTCTGGCCATTGCTTGCAAGCTTTCCGGGCTTACTGCCTGAATATATTCAGACTCCTGATTCACTTGTTCTGGTTTACCTAGATTTGCATAGAAAGCTAGATTCATGGCCCGGTTTAGTAATTCTACTTCAGAAAATACAATGGTAGATTCGGCCTGGTTTTTTACCTTTTCCAGTTCAAGCTCGGGCACTTGTTGTTCCATTATTTGGGCAAGAATTGCATTTATTTCCTCTTCCCCTCTCTCAATACTTACTCCCTGGTTCAAATGCCCTTGTATAACCAATAAACCTGGATCTACAGAGCCTGACACATACCCATTGATAGAATTAAAAAGCTTTGTCTCTTTTACCAATTTATCATACAAGCGGGACGATTTACCCCGGCCCAGAATATCACTCAGTAAGTCGCCCGTGTAGTATTTTTCAGAACTTTTGCCCGGAATATGGAATACTTTGTAAATGGCATCCAGAGGTACGCTGGCTTCTAACTCCAAGTACCGGGCATGTTCTTGTACGGGCTCTGCAGGCAATCGCCGGATATAGGGTTTACCTGCAGGGATAGGTCCGAACCATTTTTCTGCCAGTCTTTTTACTTCTTCCAGTTTTACCGGACCAGCTACCACCATAATGGCATTATTGGGAATATAATACTTGAAGAAAAATTCTTTTACATCGTCAAGTGTAGCACTTTCAATATGGCTAATATCTTTGCCAATAGTGGCCCAGCGGTAAGGGTGTTGCTGAAAAGCCAGCGGACGCAATTTTAGCCACACATCACCATAGGGCTGATTCAAGTACCGTTGCTTAAACTCTTCAATCACCACTTTCCGCTGCACTTCCAGCACCTGTGGATCGAAAGACAGGCTGAGCATACGGTCGGATTCCAGCCAGAAAGCGGTTTCCAGGTTTACAGCTGGTAGAGTTATATAATAATTAGTAATATCTGGCGAAGTAAAGGCATTATTTTCTCCACCTACACGCTGTAAGGGTTCATCGTATACTGGAATATTCCTGGAACCACCAAACATCAGATGCTCGAACAGGTGGGCAAAGCCTGTCTTGTTTTCATCTTCATCCCGTGATCCGACGTTATACAAAATATTAACCGCTGCAATAGGTGTAGTATGGTCTTCATGTACATAGACCTGTAAACCGTTATCTAAAGTAAAGTGCTGGTAGTGTATCATAGGTTATAAATGCATACTAATAAAATTAGGATAGTGTCCCACTAACTCTTTCTGTGTGGTCTGTATACACATAGGTACTAGGAGAACTATAAAAGGCTGTACTGAGTAAACAGCGTTATACACAAAAAGTTACCATTATTTGTATGAATGTTTGTACTTTTTCTTGGTACAATTTAATTAAATAATTGCACTTATTATACGTTAGTCATAACCGAATGGCTATATTTACAGCGCAAGGCAGCTTATCCGTTGGTACAAAATGCAAAACAGATTGTATGCAATTTTGTTATATATTGGATTTGCATAAACTCCTAAATACTAAAAAGTAAAAAGCCCTCAATACATATATTAAGGGCTTTTACAAAAAGTTAAGTGGTGATGAGTGGAATCGAACCACCGACACAAGGATTTTCAGTCCTTTGCTCTACCAACTGAGCTACATCACCCCCTGAATTAGAGTGGTGCAAAACTATATATTTTTACAACTAACACAAAATTTTTTAAAAATTTATCAGAAATAAATCATCTTACAGAAAACGACAACCGATATGAATGTTAAATACGTGTACTATATAGTAAACTTCAATCAGCACTATAAACTTATTAATTAGCATAGTAAACATGACGTATATAAGCCAAATTCTATTTTTTATTAGCTTACTAGCGGTAATTTATTTCTTCACCAAACGTATAACCCGGATCAGGAAGAACATTCAGCTAGGTAAGCCGGAAGACCGTAGCGATAATCCATTTGAACGGTTTAAAATAATGGCTATGATCGCTCTAGGCCAGAAAAAAATGTTCGACAAACCTCTAGTAGCCTTTATGCACCTAGTAATTTATCTGGGTTTTATCATCATCAATATTGAAATTCTGGAAATTGTGTTTGACGGTTTATTAGGCACGCACCGCCTGTTTGCGCCTTTTTTAGGAACAGTTTATCCTATCCTGATAGGCGTATTTGAATTTCTAGCCGTTGGTGTACTTGTTACGTGCGTTATTTTTCTAATCCGCAGAAATGTATTGAAACTTAAAAGATTTCAAGCGTATGAGCTTACCAAATGGCCCCGAACTGATGCTAACATTATTTTGATCACAGAAATATTGCTGATGCTGGCTTTCCTTACTTGGAATGCTTCCGATTCAGTGTTGCAACAAAGAGCAGTAGGCCATTATGCCAATGTAAATGCCGGACCTTTTCTGTTCAGCCAGTTTCTAATGCCACTATTTGAAGGCTGGAGCGATACAGCCTTGATTGTGTATGAGCGTTTTGCCTGGTGGTTTCATATTTTGGGTGTGTTTGCTTTTAGTGTATATGTTACCTATTCTAAACACCTGCACATTTTCCTGGCCTTTCCTAATACTTATTTTTCTAAGCTTGCCCCCAAAGGCAAGTTTCAAAATATGCCTGTAGTAACCAATGAGGTTAAAATGATGCTTGGTTTGCCTGCTGAACCGGCCATTGAAACCGCTCCTGAAACACCGCAGCCAGAAACGCCTGCCGAAATAGGCCGGTTTGGAGCCAAAGATGTAAATGACCTTACCTGGAAACATCTGATGGATGCCTACAGTTGCACCGAATGTGGCCGTTGTACGGAAGCGTGTCCGGCAAATATGACTGGTAAAAAATTGTCGCCACGTAAAATAATGATGGACACCCGCGACCGGGTTGAAGAAGTAGGCCGTAGCCTGGAAAAAGGTGGCCCCGGAATGGAAGATGGAAAATCGTTAATTGATACTTACATTAGCCGTGAGGAATTACTAGCGTGTACTACCTGCAATGCTTGTGTACAAGCGTGCCCGGTAAATATTAATCCTTTGGATATTATTATTGAGCTTCGCCGCTATATGGCCATGGAAGATGCCAAAGTGCCTGGTTCCTGGGGGGCTATGTTCTCTAACATTGAAAACAATATGGCTCCCTGGAAATTCTCGCCATCCGACCGTTTTAACTGGGCCGATAAGCTGAAGGAAACTCCGGTAAGCGGAAACAAAGAGTAACTAATTTAAAGCTGCAAATAGGACTTGTAGCTAGTTTAACTAGTTTTAAATAACCCTTACTTAAGAATCAGATACTAATGAGTGATACATATAAAGTGCCTACTATGGCAGAAATGATGGCCGAAGGCAAAGAGCCGGAGATACTTTTCTGGGTAGGCTGCGCAGGTTCTTTCGACGACCGGTATAAAGCCGTAACCATTGCTTTCGTAAAAATTTTAAATACTGTTGGGATTAATTTCGCTGTACTAGGGCCTGAAGAAAGCTGCACTGGTGACCCTGCCCGCCGGGCCGGAAATGATTTTTTGTTCCAGATGCAGGCCATATCTAATATACAAGTGTTGAATGGGTATAACATTAAAAAAATTGTTACCGCTTGTCCACATTGTTTCAATACTATTAAGAACGAGTACCCCGAACTGGGCGGCAATTATGAAGTTATTCATCATTCTACTTTTTTGCAGCAACTAATTAATGAAGGCCGGGTGAAAGTAAAAGGTGGCGGTGAATTTAAAGGAAAACGCATTACATTTCATGACTCCTGCTACCTGGGCCGCGCCAATAAAATTTATGAAGCTCCACGCGAAATATTAGCTGCATTAGATGCCGACCTGGTGGAGATGAAGCGGTCACGGGCGCATGGCTTATGCTGCGGTGCGGGTGGCTCACAAATGTTTAAAGAAGCCGAACCAGGTAAAAAAGAAGTAAACATAGAACGTACTGAAGAGGCATTAGCTACAGGTGCTTCCGTTATTGCCTCAGCTTGCCCCTTCTGCATGACTATGCTTTCCGATGGTGTAAAGAACAAAGAAAAAGAAGCACAAGTAAAAGTGTACGATATAGCTGAACTCATTGCCAAATCGGAAGGATTGTAGATTCTTTACTAGATGCATCAGCAAAACAAAAATACAGAAGGGCCCTTCTGTATTTTTGTTTTGCTGCTAGCCTAAGGTAACTTTTACAGCTAACTACAGTACTAGTATGGGTAACGAGCATTTACTTTTGAATCAAACATATGCACATAGCTATTGCAGGAAATATAGGAGCAGGAAAAACGACACTGACTAAAAAGCTAGCTAGCCACTATGGCTGGGAAGCTTTTATAGAGACCGTTGAAACGAATCCCTACCTAAAAGATTTTTATGAAGATATGCCCCGCTGGTCGTTTCATTTGCAGGTGTTTTTCCTCAGCAGTAGGTTTAAACAGGTGGTGCAGATCTATGATAATCCCCGTAATCTGATACAAGACCGGTCTATTTATGAAGATGCTTATATATTTGCCAACAATTTGTATGTGTCTGGATTAATGGCTCCACGTGAATACAAAAACTATTTACAATTATTTGAGTCAATGATTCAACTAGTGCAGCCTCCTCATTTGCTAGTATACCTGCGGGCCGATCTGCCAAAGCTTCTGCAACAAATTGGTAAACGTGGCCGGGATTATGAAGCTAATATTAGTGTAGACTATCTACGCAGTCTAAATCAACATTACGAAAACTGGATCAGTGAATACACAGCCGGCGAACTATTAATTATTGACGTAAACGACCTGGATTTTGTAAATAATCCGGCTGACATGGATTTTATTATCGGCCAGGTCGATCAGGCTATTCGCACTATACCTGCTTAAAGGGTATACTGAATTAATACGCTTCCCCGCCTATTCCATACGGTTCAGCCCTAGCTATTTTCCTTTTGCTTTTCTTTGTCAACACCTCAGCTGATAAACGTCGTATCTTTATGTAAACAAATGATGATCGTATGTCTGCTGAAGTACTGTTTTATATCTGTAGCACCCTGGTACTTCCACAATGGCTGCTGCTTATTTTTGCGCCACACTGGAAATGGACACATTGGCTAAGAGATACGTATAGTATCCCCCTTTTGCTAGCAGTCGTGTACGGGTATCTAATTGCTGCACATATGGGCGAAGCACCTGATGGTGGATTTTCCAGCCTTACACAGGTGAAAAACTTATTTGCCAACGATTTTCTGCTTCTGGCCGGATGGATACACTACCTAGCTTTCGATTTATTTGTAGGAAGTTGGATAAGTAAAAATGCCCAGCAGAAGGGTGTTACCCATGTTGTAGTTATTCCTTGTCTCTTCCTTGATTTTATGCTTGGACCAATTGGTTTTCTGTTGTATCAATTGATTAAACGGGTAGTTGTAAAAAAATCGAAATCTTATGAAAGTGCTTAATAATTTCAGCGAACTATATAACCGGAACAAGTTACTAACTATAACTGGCTGGATACATGTGGCTTTATTAATCCTTTTTGTTATACTTATGCCTCTTGACAACCGGCTGGTCACAGGTGTTAATCCTTGGATAAAGCCAGCCAAATTTGCAGCCAGTATCACTATTTTTGCCTGGACCATGGCTTTGATTCTTTATTACTTCCTGGAAAAACCACGTCGGGTAAAAGTGTATAGCACCGTGTTTGCCACAGCTATGCTGGTTGAAATGACTATTATTAGTATACAAGCAGCCAGAGGCACAACTTCTCATTTCAACGTATTTAGTTCGCCACTCAATGCCATTTTGTTTTCTGTCATGGGAGTGTTTATTACTATTATTTTAATTACCCTAATTGTGCTACTTATTGATTTTTTTATTCAGAAAACTAACCTTAGCCGGCCTATGCTTTGGGCAATCCGGCTTGGCTTATTGTTGATGATACTAGGCAGCCTGGAAGGTTTTTTAATGACAAGTATGCTTTCTCATACAGTAGGTGCGGCGGATGGTGGCCCGGGGCTACCTGGTGTAAATTGGAGCACGGTTGCCGGAGATTTGCGGGTAGCACATTTTCTGGGGATGCACGCCTTACAAATATTTCCCTTACTGGCCTATTTCATTTCTAGGTTCAACCAAACGCTTTCTTTAAAAACTAAAACATCTTTAGTTGTTTCTTTTGCTTTGGTATATCTGCTATTGATGAATTTTACTTTATGGCAAGCGATGAACAAAATACCACTCATCCGGATGGAAAATGCAAAAGCAGTTGTACTTAAAAGGTAATTCAAGCGGACATCCCTTAAAAAAGAAGGGCAAATTTAATTATCACACCCGATAAAATTATATATTTGGCAGGAATACCTATATTTTAAATTACTAAGTACATGAAGAAAATACTATTGACCCTGCTAATTGTCGCTTTATCCATTCCATTTGCCATGACCCTAAGTAGCTTAACGTCACAAAAGAAAGAACCTATCCGCCATGTAGTGGTTTTTAAGTACAAGCCATCAGCAACAGAAGCTCAGATCAAACAAATAACGGATGCTTTTCGTGATTTGAAAGGTAAAATTCCCGGCATTACTTCCTTTGAATATGGAGTTAATAACAGCCCGGAGAACAAAAACCAAGGCTTTACCCACGTTTATCAATTAACATTTGAGGATACGAAGTCCCGCGACAATTATCTGCCTCATCCAGAGCACAAAAAATTTGGAGAGTTGCTAGGTAAATTAGCTATTCTGGAAGATGCCTTTGTGGTAGATTATGAAGCTAAAAAATAGGTTTTCTTAGAAAGGAAACAAGAAGTTACCAGATCAGTAGTTGTAAAAAACAATACTTGTTATTTATAACTACTGATTAATTAAAAAATGAGCAATAGCCTTTCTAAAAGCCATTTTATATACCCGTTGGCATTAACAGTCAAATAGTATACAGCAATGGGTTGCCAATGCCCAGCCATGAGAATAAGTTTGTTGCTTGGTGTGTAGACAATGAATATAGTAACTGGCTATTTTTCTGCTGATACCGACGTTTACAGCTCATCTTTCTGCATTTTTCTCCGTAGAAATGCGTATGACGTCTTCTAATGTATTTGCACAAGCCCGAAAAAAATATCTTCCTTCAAACGTAAAACTTCTTTTCATTACTGAGGCTCCACCTACGCCAGACCGCAACCGTTATTTCTTTTTCGAGCAGGTAAAGCAAGGCGATAGTTTGTTTCTAGAGTTGATGAAAGTGCTGTTTACAGAGGAGGTAGCTTCCTTTGATACAGTAAAAGCGTTGCGTGCAGAAAAAGTGCATTTTCTGGAGCGTTTCCAGTCAGTTGGTTTTCATCTGATTCATGCTTCGGATATGCCCTTACCCAATACAACGGCTACTGAGCGACGCAATACTTACAAGGCTAATCTACCATTTCTAATAAAGCAAATAGATGCACTAGGTGGAGAATCTATCCCTATTGTGCTGGTATCGGCTGTGGTATATGAAGCTTGTTTTGAAGGGTTGTTAGCATCTGGCTACCAGGTAATCAATGAAACTATGATAGAGTTTCCTAACTCTGGCCAGCAAATCAATTTCCGGCGTAAATTAACTGCGTTGCTTACCACACACAACTTAATTCCGGAGGGCTTGTAATAGATAGAAAAGGGAGATTTATCTACCGGAAACTAATATGGATTCCATTCCGGGCAATTTTTACACACTACTTAAATCTCAGCTTTTTATTTTTGTTTTCGTCCTGTTGCGTATAAGAGCCATTAAGGCAATACCTAACCAAATGATATTTACAGAGGCTGAAGGATATGCTCTATAATAGGCAGTATTAACAATCAGGCATAAACTTCCGGCAGCGTTCAATAGCTGGTAGAGAAAAGGGCTCATCCTGAATCTGTCGTAGCTCACAGAGAAGTAGGCAGCCACCACAAAAATAGAGCCCAGCCATCCAATACTATCTATCCATACTTTCTGATCCATAATTTAACAGTGTTTTAACCTGCGGTACATACCTATATCATTTTGGAGCGGTAATATAGCATATTACACCTGATGAGTAGAAAATTATACAATTATTTAGTAATTTTCTGACAGGCTATTACCAAATTTTATCCCCCTTTCTACTAATTAATCATGCAAAAACAGCTAAACAATCCCTCTCGGAGAAATTTTCTAAAGCATTCTGCTGTCATCAGCCTTGGATTTATGGGCTTATATAATTTTACTTCTTGCACACCTGCGCCAGCTTCTGGGATGAAAGCTGTTAAAGGAGGAGGATATGGGCCTTTATTACCTGATCCGAACCGGGTACTCAATCTGCCAAAAGGATTTACATATAAGATTATTTCCCGGAAGGGTAATAAAATGAGTGATGGCTTTTTTACCCCTGGTGCTCCTGATGGAATGGCTACGTTTGCTGGCCCTGGTGGTAGAACAATTATTGTCCGCAATCATGAAGTGAGCCCCGCTACGCTAGAAAGTAGCCCTTTTGGTAGTAAAAATGAATTGCTAAAATTAATAGACCGCAATAAAGTGTATGATTATGGCCGGGGAGAATATCCTGCTTTGGGAGGAACCTCTACCCTGGTATATAACCATCAGACACAACAGGTAGAAAGAGAGTTTTTAAGTCTGGCTGGTACTACTAGAAATTGTGCTGGTGGCCCTACTCCATGGAATAGCTGGATCACTTGTGAAGAAACCATAGAGAAAGCTGGTGAAAAAACGGAAAAAGACCACGGCTATACTTTTGAAGTACCTGCTACTGATAGCATTAGCCTGGCAGAACCGACTCCATTGAAAGATATGGGCCGCTTTAATCATGAAGCTGTAGCCGTTGATCCCAACACTAGTATTGTCTACCTCACAGAGGACCGGCCAGATGGGTTAATCTACCGCTTTCTACCCAATGAGCCAAAAGCGTTTGCTAAAGGAGGCCGCTTACAGGTACTATCCATCCGTGATCAGAAAAGCTTTGATACCCGTAACTGGAAAGACCTGAAAACAACTAAGATGGAAGTAAACAAACCCATGGAGGTAGAGTGGCTGGATATAGATAATGTGGAATCACCGGATGATGATTTGCGATACCGGGGTTTTGAGAAAGGGGCTGCGCGTTTTGCCCGAGGGGAAGGCATGTGGTTTGGCAAGAACGAATGCTATTTTGCCTGCACCAATGGCGGCCATTTGTCGCACGGCCAGGTATTCCGCTATATACCTAGTGCACTTGAAGGTCAGCCAGGTGAAAAAGACAAACCAGGAAAAGTAGAGTTATTTGCCGAACCCAATGATTCCCAAATACTAAAAAGTTGCGACAACCTGACCATTGCTCCATGGGGTGACCTTATTTTGTGTGAAGATGATCCTCATCCATTTATTGTTGGAATTACTCCAAAAGGTGAATACTATAAGTTGGGAGAAAACGTAGGGTACAGGTCTGAATTTGCTGGAGGCGTATTTTCACCAGATGGTAGCACTTATTTTGTCAATATCCAGGGAGCTGGACTTACCATTGCCGTTACTGGCCCGTGGAATAATACAAGTAAAGCATAAGCACTTATCTAAGTTGCTTTCTACCTATGTAGACTGGTATGCTAAGCGTAAGTCTTTCTAAAACAAACATATGATAGTCAGTAGTCGCATAGATTACTGACTATTTATTTTTCAACTAAGTATGGATGACAGGTAAAATTGTACTGATGCTTTTATTTCCTCAATCCTTTATCTAAAAATTGTATAAAAAGCTCGTTACTTTGCGTATATATTCTTTTTATAAAAGCCAACTAATTAGGCAATTTTTAAAAGTTCATGTATAATACTTTTCCGATTTGCTGATGCCTTTGATCAATCGTTTAGCCTGCTATAATTTTTTACTGCTTTTATTTATTTATGCCTGCGCAGAAAATGCCGAAACTACACAGAAAGCTGCAAAAGCTGCTCCGAGACCTCCGGTTGCTATCCGGGATATTGAGAATGCACTTACAGAACTAAGCACCGACCCGCTTATAAAACATGGACAACTAGCGCTTTCTATTAAATCTACTTCCACTGGAAAATCTCTGCTAGAATATAATTCAGACAAGAGTTTGGTGATTGCTTCCAATATGAAACTCGTAACAACAGCCACTGGCTTGGCTATGTTGGGCGAAGATTTTACCTTTAAAACAGAACTAGAGCATGATGGAACATTAGAAGCCAATGGCACATTACGCGGAAATATTTACATCACCGGTGGAGGTGATCCAACATTGGGCTCTAATAAAGTTACAGGTAGCCTTCCCATAAATGATCTATTAGATTTGTGGGTAACCAAATTGTGGGAATATGGAATCCGGCAGGTTAGTGGGGCCATTATTGCAGACAGCGAACTGTACAATGCTAATGCCATTCCCAGTGGATGGACCTGGGCCGATGCAGGCAATTATTATGGTGCTCCAGCCTTCGGGTTAAACTTTCATGATAACTTATATTATTTATATTTCAAACCCGGAGCAAAAGTGGGTGAGGCGGCTACCATTCTGCGTACCATTCCTGCCGTAAAAGAAATACAATTTGTAAATGAAGTAACCACGGGTGCACCTGGCTCTGGAGATAATGCCTATATCTATGGAGCACCTTACACCAACTTGCGCTATGTGCAAGGAACTATTCCAGCAGGGGTGAAAGAATTTTCGATAAAAGGTTCGCTGCCTGAACCAGGGATGACGTGTGCCGGATTGTTTCATCAAAAACTTGTGCAGAGAGGAATAAAGATAGGTTTACCCGCCACTTCTGTCCGCTTGATGCAAGTGCAAAAGAAAAAAGTAAGTGCAGACCGAAAACCCATTTACACTCATCCTTCGCCAGCATTACCTGCTATTGTTACTGAAACTAATATGGAAAGTGTAAACCTGTATGCAGAAGCCATTCTTAAACAGCTGGGTATAACAAAATATGAAGATGGTACTACTTACAGTGGCACAGAAACGGTAATGGAATTTTGGAAGCAGAATGGCATAGATATAAATGGATTATTTATGCGGGATGGGAGCGGATTGTCCAGAAACAATTCGATACGGGCTACCACCTTAACAGATATACTTACCTACTGTGCAAAATTACCCACGTTCGCTTCTTTCTATGCTTCCCTGCCAGTTGCTGGCGTATCTGGCACAATGAAAAATATTGGTAAAGGAACAGGAGCTGCCAGAAATTTGCATGCTAAAACCGGAAGCCTGGAACGGGTCATGAGTTTTTCAGGCTACTTTACTACCCGGTCAGGGGAGATGATGTGTTTTGCCTTTATTGCTAATGACTACGCCGGGAATAATTCACCCATGCGAAAAAAAATGGAAAGGCTTATGGCATTAATGGCTGACTTACCTTAAAAAAGTGCTGATACTTGCAGGTATCAGCACATAATAAAAGTACTTTATTACTCTACTCTTAGTTAGTTCTCTCCATTAAAATCTTTGAAGGTTTTGCTTATCTGAGCATCAGTTGCTTTTTGTTTATTCTCCCAACCAGCATCCAATTCCAGAGCTATTAAGCCTTTCAAATTCATAGCAGCCACGAAATCATCCAGATCTTTTATAAACTCTGGGCGGCGGCGCGACGATTTCAAGGCATATTTCCGAGCAAAAATATCACCCTTTGTCTGTATTTCATGGCGTTTTTCCATTACATAGTTTACTCTGTCCAACAGGTCTTTGGTAGAGCGGCCTATTACTTCTGTAGCCTCTAATGTACCCATCGTCATTACGGTAGTACCCCCAACTGTAGAAACAATTTTTTGTGTGGTAGGTGCCTGAATAACCACTGGTGACAAACCCGAGGCCGCTCCTAGAGAAGCATTTATAACTGACCGACCTTTTTTGCCTTTTCTTGCCTGGTTGAACTTCTTTTTCAGGTCTTTTTCGGTGTCTTTTAACTGCTCAAGCAAGTCCCAGGCTCTTACTAGGCTTGTCCGGTATTCGGTATAAAACTTGCGGTCTTTTTCTTCTTCATTTACCGTATTCACAATAGTTATCTGCACGGTTTTCTCATCCCGTTTCTGCGATTTATCTATCACAAAAAAGCTAATATTGAAACTAAGAGAGTCCAGAGGATCTTTTACAAAGTCGTAGCCTGGAGTCCAGATAAACTCATACTGGTTAGGTGTATTTTGCACAAGGGCACTTTTCGGTACTGCCGGATTTTCAGAAACAAAACTAAACGTAGCAATGTCATTATCTCCATTCGGATCTGACAGGTAAAAACGTAGATTAACAGCTGCATTTTCATTATAGCGGATGGCTGTAGTTTTAGGCACTACAGAAATTTCGGGTGCAAGGTCCATCTGGGTGGCTTCAATCTTGAAACGTCCTTTGGTACGCGTTTTAGCTGGTTGATCTTCCACATAAAATTCAATGGTCAGCGGTTTTGTCTTTAGCTGATTATATTGTGTAACGGATGGCCTCCAGGTAAATTCACCCTGAGCGGTCAGCTTAGCTCCTTCAGGCATTTGGTCAGGAATAGAAACAAATACCAATGGATCATTGTCCGCATCTTTTGCCATAGTAGCATCTATTGTATAGGTATTTACTACATTATACCGTACATAGAATGGTTTAAGTTCTTCAATTACTGGCGACCGGTTTACATGCCATACCCGGAGTTCTACTTCTTTGCTGGCAAATTCATTGTTTTCATTTCTGGCTTCAAACAGCACTTGTATGGTGCGGTTAGGAGTCAGGCGGTCTACAAAATCAAACCCAGGTATCCAGGTAAAGCGGCCTGTAGAATCCAGTTGCATACTATCCGTTTGGCCATGTACTAATGCATAGGTTAATGTATCGCCTGTACCACCAGAAGCTGTTAGGGTAAACTCTATTTTTTGGCCTTCTTGAATATGGCTCCAACCGGGCTGTACAGCGAGTTGAATTTGCAAGGCACTGGAATCATTCCCTTGTATCTGGCTCTCGGTTTGAGCTTGAGCTTCTGACTGGGCATATAGCTGAAAAGTTGAAAAAATACTGGCAAATACAGGAAGTAAAAAAAACAAAGCAGCTGATTTCATCTAGGTAATTCCTTGATAGATAGATAAACTAACCCGCTATTTTAAATAAAAAATATAAGAATGAGACAGGTATTATTTGTTAAATCTCACATGGTACAATTTTCATGCAAATTACATAATGTAGAAGTAGTAACATACAAAGGTAGCCATATTTACATAGACTGATAGCATAGCTGATAATTTGCCATCTGTATATAAATGTTATCTGCTACATATATAATAGTTCCTTTACAAAGCACATATATATTCAGCCTTTGTTTTACTTTTTATTATACAGCGAGTTATCTACGGATCGTTCAATTTCATGTAAAAATTGATCAATCTAATTATATCTTTTTGTAAAGGCTTTCGTATAAGTATTATTTAAACCAGATAACACAAACCACTATGAAATTAGAAACCCTCAAAAAGCTGTATGTCACTCAATTGAGAGACATCTACGATTCAGAAAGCCGGATTTTAAAAGCTTTGCCACAAATGGCTGAAGCGGCACAACATCCACAATTGAAAAGAGCTTTTGAAAGACATGAATCTGAAACTCAGGAACAAATAAGAAGGCTAGAACAGATTTTTGATGCACTGGGCCAGAGCCCCAAGGGCGAAACTTGCGAAGCTACGCTGGGACTAATTAAAGAGGGTCAGGAAATGATTAATGCAGGAGGAGATGCAGATGTTAGAGATGCGGGATTAATTGGGGCTGCCCAGAAAATTGAACATTATGAAATAGCTAATTATGGTACGGTGGCTACATATGCCAAAATGTTAGGCGAGCGTCAGGCACTACAACTCTTGACAACTTCGCTAGAAGAAGAAAAAAGAACAGATAAACTGCTGACTACATTGGCTAAGAGCTTTGTTAACAGCGATGCTTATCGGTCATATCAGTATGATCAAAACAATGGAGATGATAGTTATGATTATGAATCAGCTAGTAGTATAGGTTTCTCTATTGTTTCGTTACTAATAGGAGCTGCTGCTGGTATTGCTGCTGGCATGTTACTAGCACCGTCTAGTGGAGCAGATTCCCGCCGGTTTATTACCAACAAAGCCAATAAATTTGGTGGACAGATAGGAGATCAATTCAATAATACATTCAAAAAGGATAAATCTTCTTCTTCTGATTATTCTTCTCAACAAAATGACACAGAAACCTATGTAACGCCAAATTACAACCGGCCATCTACCACAGGTTATAATGACTTTAATTCGCCAGCTAATTTATAAGATTACTTTTAATAAGGGGTTAAAAAAGTAGAGGTTTATACCGACATAAACTTCGTACTCAACTTAAAAAACCTGTATTGTTTTCAATACAGGTTTTTTTATTAGTAAAGCTATCTAGAGCTTTGTAAAAAAATCTACTCTTGGGTTATTAAAGAAATAAAATTAGCAGGCACATGCTCTGTAAGCCATATCCCATTAGCTGACTGAAAAAAAGTGTGCCCTTGATTAGCCATTTGTTTTGCATCAATAGATAAAACAGCAGGTTTGCCATGCCGTCGCCCAACTTTTATAGCGGTATCTTGATCAGCACTCAGGTGTACATGGTGGCGCTGCATTTTTAGCAGTCCATTCTTTAAGATAGTGTCTACAGATTGTATGCCAGTACCATGATACAGTAGGGCAGGCGGTATTTGTGGCGCATATTGTAAGTCTACTTCTACTGAGTGTCCTTGATTAGCTCTAATCAAAGTAAGATCATTATTGAAGGCAAAGCGTTTTTTTGCATTGGTATCTACCACATATTTCAGAATGTCGGGTGTTAAATTCACTCCTTTTTTCTGCGCTTTGGCTATCAATGTGTTTACATCTGTCCATCCCTGCTCGTCTAGTTCAATACCTGCATGTTGTGGCTGATGCCGCAAGACTAGGCTTAAAAACTTGCTGATTTGTGTATTTTCCTGTTCGCTAATCATTTCTTAAAGAGAAATTTCCTATTAATTATTGGTTTACTAAGGCATTGATAACTCCATTTTTATCTGCCTGTACGTCATAAACAAAACCATTGATAACTGCATACCGGATTTCACCATTTTGCTCCAGGACAAAATTTGGAGCCCGATTAAGGATTAAATCATTGTTAGGCACTTTCTTACCAGATAAAATATTAATTGGTAAGTTAGTAAACTGCTCGGGCGGCGAGTAAGTATTCAGCCTTACGTGTGTATAACCTTGCTGCAATAGTTTTTTTACATCCAGGGTTTTTAATGCCGTTATATTCTTAACCTCTTTGGGGTATACCTTTCCTGGAACCAGGCGCATATCGGTGGCATCCAGTTCCTGGTAGCCAAAATTTACCGACATATCTCCAATCTCTTCAACCAAGCTGCGGTAATAGAAGTTAGTATACGGTTCAACAGTCGTTTCATAGCGGTTTATGCCTATGTCTGCCTTATAAGAACTCGAATTTCTGGGTATTTCTACATTCCGGATTACCAGGTCATATAAATATCTTTCATTTTGAGGTATTTTATAATACGGCTCAATAGGTTCTTGGGCATACGATTTAGTAGCAATGGATTGCATGGCCGTGAGCAATGCTACAAAATTCAATTTCCGGATATATTGTTTTTCGGGGTCGTTTTGGTAACCACCGGACTCTATTAGCACCACACTGGTGCCCCATTTCTGAATGTTGTCGCCGAAAGCCCGTGGTTCATGTTCATCGGAATACTTTGCTACCTGATTAGGAATATATATCTGCAACGTTTTATTCAGCTTCACTATCAACTTCATTGCATTACCCCTTACTTCATTCACTGATTTTGCATAATTATAGGGAGGAGCCAAAAAAGAAATAGTAGCCGGATTTCCGTTTTTACCAGCTGTATACCTGGTATTCTGGTCATGCAAGTTAAAGCCAAACTCAGGTTTCAGGCTGTCTCGTACACTTTTTAATAGCCGCGATTCAGGTGATTGCAGGCTTATCGCATCGCGGTTTAGGTCTACATCCAGAGCATTGCGGCGCTTGTATACTTCAGCTCCATCTGGGTTCAACATTGGTATTACATAAAGGGTAATCTGTTTCAGTATTTCATCGCGGTCTTTGTCTTCTTTGTTTGTCTGGCGCAGGTAGTTAAATACATCCATCAAAGCCATGGTGGCGGTGGGCTCATCGCCGTGCATCTGCGACCACATCAATACTTTGGTTTTACCAATGCCTATTTTCACCATATATACGTCTCTATTTTCATAGGATTGGCCTACTTTTTTTATACCGAAGCGGTTGTCTGTTTTTAGTTCTTCCAGCAGACGCACAATATCGGCGTGTTTAAACCGGCGGTTCGTAATACTTGCTTCTTTGTACTGCTCATGCAACTCATGAAACCTATCGGATACTGGGCTTGATATGAGCGTGGCTGGTACAGCATTGGATTTTGTATCCATTGTGCGGTTAGGCTCACAAGAAATAAAACTCATGTAAAATATACTGTAGAGGTATGTATAAATAAGGGAACATTTTTTAAAGGGAGTATACATACGCATTAAGGAATTATTTAATAATTTGACGAACGGAAACTATTATCTGACCTGAGCAGGAGGGTAAACCTATTAAGTTTACATTAACTAACGTTGTATGGCTGTAAAATTACTGTATTTATCTAGTAAAACTGTACTATACCTGCTAGTGTTTAGCCATATGGCTTGTATTTCATCTGCTTATAAGCTTACCAAAAGAAGGCTTCATAAAGTGATAGATACATCTAGCGTATTTTCTTCCCATTTTACAGGATTTGCCTTATACGACCTTTCTAAACAGCAGATGGTGTATACGCGGCAGGCTGATAAATACTTCATACCAGCTTCCAATACAAAGTTATTCACTTTATACACTTCTCTACAACTTCTTGGCGACTCAATTCCTGCATTGCAATATACAATCAAAAATGATTCTTTAATTTTTTGGGGCACTGGCGATCCATCTTTTCTGCATCCTGATTTGAAAAGTACAAAAGCCTATCAGTTTCTTTGCCAAAGGGACGATACAACCTTGTACTATGTATCTACTTACCAAGGAAGGCACTTTGGGCCTGGCTGGGCCTGGGACGATTACAATGATTATTACCAGCCAGAGAAATCAGCCTTTCCCATGTATGGCAATATTGTTCGTTTTGCTGTAGATAGTGTCAAGCAAATAGTACCTTATCCTTCCTTTTTTTCCCGCTTTCTGGTACAGGACTCTATCCGGCCTGATAAAGCTGATATTATTCAAAGAGACCTATCAGAAAACCTATTTACCTATTATCCGAATGCTTCGCAGCTCAGTTTTACTAAAGATGTTCCTTACAAATATTCTCCCAGTTTACTGCTTCAATTGCTTAGTGATACCCTACACAAAAATATTACTTTGCTGAATAAACTACCCGTAACAGAAGAAGTGCATACTTTATATAGCTTGCCTGCAGATACGTTGTATAAAAGAATGATGCAGGAGAGTGACAATTTTCTGGCTGAGCAACTCTTATTGCTGTGTGCTTCCACTAAATGGGATACATTACAACTTGAAAAAACGATAGAATTTGCCCGGGAAACACTCCTCCAGGATTTGCCTCATAAACCTATCTGGCGGGATGGATCTGGATTATCACGGTACAACTTGTTTACACCGGCAAGTATTGTTAAACTGCTGGAAAAAATGTACAGGCAGATACCTCAGCAAAGATTGTTCTCTCTTTTTCCAGCTGGTGGACAATCAGGTACCCTTAAAAATTGGTATTCTACCGCTACCGGGCAACCTTATGTATATGCCAAAACAGGCTCTTTATCTAATGTACATTGTTTGAGTGGTTACCTGATAACTAAAAAAGGAATAGTGCTTATTTTTAGTTTTATGCACAACAACATGGTACGCCCGCTTAATGAGGTACGCAAAGAAATGGCAAAAATTTTACAGGCTTTACATGAGCGGTATTAGCTAATCAGCTATAAAGATATGCCTACTGGAAATAATCGCCTATAAAATTAGTTTATGAGACATTAAGCTTGGAACAATGCTAAACAATAAAAGCGGCCCTAAGCCGCTTTTATTGTTTAGCATTTTAAATCTAGATAATTATTAATATACTTTGGCACTTTGCAGTTTCAGAATATCTCCCTGAGTTGAATTCAGAATGCGTTTAGCCCGGAGGAAAGAATCAAAAATCGATCTGTTAAAGTTTTTTGCCTGTTTGTCAAAGCTATTGACCGTTACTTTGCCTGAAGACCCAGAAGCGTGGATGTACTCATAATTGCCGATCCACATACCAACGTGGGTAACCTTTTCTGTACCGCCATTGGCCGCAGGTTTGCCAAAAAACACTAAATCGCCAGGCCTCAAATCTTCAAAACCATTAGACGTATCTATTAAATTGCCGGTATGCACTTGCTGAGAAGCATCTCTGGGTAATACCAGACCATTCAGAAAGTATACATTTTTGGTGAATCCGCTACAGTCCATGCCTTTTAAAGATGTACCGCCCCATAAATAAGGAATACCCATCAGCTTCTTGGCTGTACTAATTAACGACTCTTCTGTAGGATTCAAAGATGCCACCCAGCTTTCGTAAACTTGTGCCGATGACTTAGGAATGTATGCTTCACGTCCGTCTGGGTAGGCCACCTGATAAAAATCAGCTCTTTCTCCTCTTAGCCACAACACATCACCGCTTACCAGATCGGAGACGGTTTGTGTATCCGTATTGGGCTCACTATACGAAAGGCCATACATATTTAGATAGATGATTTTTTTAGCATCTTGCCAGGTATCAAATTCCTGTTTGTTCATGAGCTTGATACCGCCTTCATCAACCCAGGAAATATAATTGTCTGGTGTCTGAACCTGATACCAGCTTCCATTTTTATTTAACACCTTTACCGGTGTACCTAAGGTTGCTTGTGTAGCCAGTTCGGCAGAATGCGCTGGTTGTGAACGGATATTAGCTACTGATACCGAAACCACTCCATACGTCTGAGTACCCAAAGCCTGGGCAGGCAACACCTGAATGCTATCAATATAAGGAACATTATCTGTCCGCAGTTGGGCCAATAGTTTGTCTTTGGCTTCCGGCAGATTAGTCTCTCCTTTTAGTAATACAGTGCCTTGTTTGCGGGTAGACTCTACTTTGAAAACTGCTACACGTTTATCAGGGGCATATGCTTGTTTAATAGTAGTAATAGTAGTATTTACCTTACTGGCAGTAGCCAGGTCCTTACCTGACCTACAAGCAGTAGCTAGGGCAAATACACCAAAGAGTAAAGCAATTCTATTCATTTAATGATGGATTGTATACGTAAAAATTTTATATAACTTTTATACGGATGCGACTTCTGAAAGGTACCTTTTCCAAACGCCTACAACTGCATTTTATTTCAATTTCATTGCAAGCCAATACCTATAGCTTCTTAGCTTATTACAATAATAAGATAAATTAGGTTTACTTTCTAGAAGTATTATATCGCTTATATGAAAGCAACGCAGTATTTTAAAACATTTGTTAATAAATAAACAGAAAAAAAGTAAACCACCCAATAAAATACTTCTCATAAGTTTTCACTATGAACAAGTACTCAATAATTTACTATTTCTTCTAGATTATACATGGTTTGTAATGCACAATAATGACCAATTACACATAAATCCTGTAGATGCATCAAAGTTAAAATCTCACTTTTTCAAAATTTGCCTCTTTTCCTTACATGTAATTAATTGATCCTCAATTGGCTGGTTTTATTAGTGATTTTTATCAAAATTTTTCTTTTTTCAGCGGGTTACTAGCCCTTGGTGCTCTTCATCAAGCAGTGGATTTAAACAATACACTCCTGATACCGCTGGGTCTTTACCTATGCGTGTACTACTAATAAAATCCAGAAAATTTATTAACCAACAATCACTTTTCACACTACAATTAATTTTCAAATGAAAAAAGTAAACTTTCTACTGAGTCTGCTAGCCCTATTAGCAGCATTTATTACAAGTTGTAAAAAAGATGATAATCCACCCAAGCCAGAAGTGAAGGTTACAGCGAATGCAGGAACCGACCAATCGGCGACTGTTGGACAAACTGTAACTTTAGACGGAAGTGCCTCTAAAGACGATAGCGGCAAAACGCTTACCTATGCTTGGGCAGTCACAAAGAAACCAAATGCAAGCACGGCTACATTGAGCAGCACTACAGTGGCTAAACCAACATTTTCGCCGGATATGGCAGGTGAGTTTGAATTTGAATTAACGGTTACTAGTGAGAATGGAACAGCAAAAGACAAGGTTATGATAACAGCTTCTGGCAGTGTAGTAGCCCAGATACTTGAAGATGATATTACCGCTGATTTAGTTTTAACCAACATCATTACTGACCCTACTAAGCCAGATTATATTGTAAAATCTGATATATCCGTAGAAGCTAAATTAACTATTAACCCAGGAGTAGTAATTGAGTTTGAAACAAACACTGGATTATATATTGATAGTAATCCGGTAGGTACTATCATAGCTAAAGGTACAGCTGCTGATCAAATTGTTTTTACAGGTAAACAAAAAATAAACGGTTTCTGGAAAGGTATCATGATAACATCTCCCAGTCCTTTGAATGAAATGGATTTTGTACAAGTATCGTATGGCGGTAGTGCTCCTTTAACAGGGGTAGGCATTAAATCTAACCTGGTGGTCTATGGCAATGCTACACCCGGTGGCTCTCTGAAAATTACTAACTCCAGCTTTACACATAGTGGTGGGTATGGCTTATATATCGAAGACGGTAACGCTTTGTTAACAGGCTTTGCTAACAATACTGTAAGCAATAATACAGGTAATGCTATGTACGTAGAAGCTGATCAAGTGCATATGTTGGATGCAGCTTCTAAATTTAACAATGCCAATGCAGGCTTTAACGGTGTAGAAATTGATGGTTTCACTAGAGATGATGCTCCTGAAGTTACCTGGCCTGCTTTCACAGATGGTTCTAAATATCTGGTATCAAATGATATAGAAATTAAATCAGTCGTTAAGATTGCTCCAGGTGCTACTTTCGAATTTGCTGCCGACAAAGCTTTATATGTAGATAGCAACCCAATGGGTACTATTATAGCTAAAGGTACAGCTGCTCAAAAAATCACCTTCACAGGTAAGCAAAAAACAAACGGATTCTGGAGAGGTATCATGATCTATTCTGCCAGTTCTTTAAATGAGATGGATTTTGTAGAAATATCTTATGGTGGCAGCAATTCTTTAGTAGGTGTAGGCATTAAATCTAACCTGGTAGTGTATGGAAATGCTACCCCCGGTGGCTCTCTGAAAATTACTAACTCCAGCTTTACACATAGTGGTGGATATGGTTTATATATCGAAGATGGTTCAGCTACACTAACTGGTTTTGCCAACAACACAGTAAGCAACAATACAGGTATTGCTATGTATATAGAGGCAGATCAGGTACATAAATTGGATGCAACCTCTAAATTCAATGACGCAAATGTAGGCTTTAACGGTATAGAAATTGATGGTGCCACTGAGCCAAATTCTGATGAAGTTACCTGGCCTGCTTTTGCTGATGGCTCTAAATATCTGGTATCAAATGATATAGAACTGAACTCAGGTGTTAAGATTGCTCCAGGTGCTACTTTCGAATTTGCTGCTGATAAAGCGCTATATATCGATGATCAAGGCGGTTACTTGGTTGCCAAAGGTACGGCTGCTCAAAAAATCACCTTCACGGGTAAGCAAAAGAATAGCGGATTCTGGAGAGGTATCATGATCTATTCTGCCAGTTCTTTAAATGAGATGGATTTTGTAGAAATATCTTATGGTGGCAGCAATTCTTTAGTAGGTGTGAGCGCTAAAGCTAACTTAGTAGTGTATCACAATGGTTCTACACCAGCTGCCTTAAAAATAACAAATAGCAATATCACAAATAGCGCTGGCTATGGTATCTATGCCATGACTGACATTGTGACTATCAACCCTGATTTCGAAACAGTTAACGTATATAATGCTAACACTGCTGGTAACATCATGAAGAAATAAATTTAATCTTCAATGCAAACAAAAGCCCGGAAGGAGATCTTCTGGGCTTTTTTCTTTTCACAAAATTGAATATGTCTTTTTCATACTTTTCCATGTAATCAGAAAATCACTATGAGATTTCTACAAATAAAAGTAGTATTTTAGTGGGTGCTTTAAAGGACAAAGTTCTATTAGCTTGTTTTTGTACTTTACTTATACTTGTTTGACCTCTCTACAGCAAATTTTGCCATACGGATGAAAAAAACTGTTACTATTATTTCTATTGTTGCCTTACTAGCTGTTGTTGCATACATAGTTATTTCCCCTGACAAACAAAATACTACGCAAATACAAGCTCCTGCTGCCAGTAATAAAGGAATTGCGGCCGAAGTATATATAGTAAGAGACACCACCATTCAGGAGTATCTAGATGTACTAGGAAGCCTAGTAGCCAATGAGCAGGTACAAATTGTTAGCGAAAGTGCAAAAAGGCTTGTTAAAGTAAATTTCCGGGAGGGCGCAAATGTAACAAAAGGCCAATTACTTTTTAAACTGGACGACGCTGACTTGAAGGCCCAACTGAAAAAGCTACATGCTCAACGGAAACTGATTGCCAGTGATGAGGCACGTACAGCGGCCCTTCTGAAACTGGAAGGAGTAAGCAAACAAGAGTATGAAAGAGTGGCTGGGTCTATTGAAAGTCTGGATGCAGATATAGAACTAATAGAAGTAGAAATAAATAAAACGGAAATCAGGGCGCCCTTTAACGGCAAAACAGGAATACGTAAAGTAAGTGAAGGAGCTTTTGTTACGCAGAACATGCCTCTGGTAACTTTAGAAGATATCAATCTTGTAAAAATAGAATTTGCCGTTCCGGAAAAATATGCAAACAGCTTACGCCTGGACCAACGCATTCAGTTCCGAGTGGAAAACAGTGATACGACTTATACTGGTCTAGTTCAAGTAATAGAACCCTTTATTGATCTGAATACCAGAAGTTTATATGTACGGGCTATTGCTAGTAATACCGATAAAAGGCTAATTCCTGGTTCTTCTGCTACTATCTCTCTCCCACTAAATGAAATTGAAAATACAAAAATGGTACCGGCACAGGCATTAATTCCAGGGCTGCAAGGCAACAATGTGTTAGTGGTAAGAAACGGGAAAGCACAAAATGTACCAGTTACTATTGGTCTGCGTACCAGTTCGCACGTACAGATTACCAACGGCTTGCAACTAGGCGATACGGTTATGACAACTAATATATTACGCGCCAAACCTGGTATACCAGTACAGGCCATATTTGCCAGAAAGTAAAATCATTTATTTTTCAAAAAATCTATCTCTCATCAAGAGTATAAGGAATTGGTAGATTTCTAACTAATTGTAAGTTTTATAGTATAAAAAGAATGAAAAATATTTTACTTTTTATCATCTGTATAACTGGATTAGCATGTCAAAAGAATAAGGATGAGGCTAAACCTTCAAATTGTGTTCCTCAAAGGTATTATTTCAAATTCACTACATTCTCTGATGAATTTCTCTATGAGTATACTTCTGATAATACGCTTACGAAAATTTTTCAGGTAGAAAGAAACACAAAGATCCTTAACAAGATTATTATATTTAACTATAACAATAATAGGCAACTTACCAGAGTGTCTGATAGTCTGCCTTCTCTACAAAGAATAGAAAGATACTACATTCTTGAATATGCAGGCACGGATAAGAATCCCAGTTCAATTACAGAGTATAATCCTAATGGCGAAAAGTTCGATGCTTGGGCTATAGAGTATAATGATGGTAGAATTATAAAAACTGTTCCTGAGGGCTTTTTTCAGCATAGATACCGCAGATACGAATATGATTCAGATGGTAATGTTATAAGAATTTTCTACAGGGATCCGATAGAAAAGAAGGAAACTTTAGCGATGGAAAATGCAGCCTTTGATGACAAAAAACTGTTTTACAGTGGCTCTACAGTGTTATCTTTATATAATCATCTTATAGCATTCAGGGTACCAGGTGAGCATAATCCGGGTAAAACAATTTATCATTATATCTCATATGGCGAAAAACCTGCTATACCTATTATTCGCAATTTTGAATATCAGTACAATAAAGAAAACTTCCCTGAAAAGATCATATACAGTGATACAGATGAAAACGGAAATCCTATTGGGGGTTTTACTCAGCAGGAGGAGCTTTTTAATTATATATGCAACTAATGTTATTATATAAACTTATTACCTACTAGGTATACGCACTTAATCTTAAACTATTTAACATCCTACCAATGAGTATATCAGAACTAAGCATCAGGAGACCAGTACTAGCCATTGTGTTATCCATCCTGCTGGTCATATTTGGCGTGGTGGGATTTAGCTTCTTAGGTACCAGAGAGTATCCGGCCGTAGATCCACCGATTATCACGGTTAGTACTACGTATGCAGGTGCCAATCCGGATGTAATAGAGTCGCAAATTACAGAACCGCTGGAACAAGCCATTAACGGGATTTCTGGTGTACGCATTATTTCTTCTACCTCGCGTGAGCAGGTAAGCCAGATAACGGTAGAGTTTGATATCAATGTAGATTTGGAAGCGGCTGCCAACGATGTGCGCAGCAAGGTTTCTGCTGCCTCCGGAAACCTTCCCAAGGATGCCGACCCGCCAGTTATAGATAAAGCCGATGCTAATTCCCAGTCTGTCATATTTCTCACAATTCAGAGCGATACCAAAAACCTGATGGAGATTACGGATTTTGCAGAGAATGTACTTAAAGAAAGGCTGCAAACCATTCCTGGAGTAAGCTCTGCACAGGTACGCGGTGCCCGCCGCTATTCCATGCGTTTATGGATGGACCCCTTAAAACTCTCCGCCTATAAAATTGTTCCCTCAGACGTATTTGCTGCGTTGAGCCGCGAAAACATAGATTTGCCTACCGGCCGGATTGAAGGCAATACCACCGAATTAGGTCTACGTACCGACAGCCGCCTAACCGAACCCGATGAGTTTAACCGCATGATTATTAAATCTGAGAATGGCCGGATTATCCGGTTCTCCGATATAGGATATGCAGAGTTAGGCATCGAAAACGAACGTACATCTGTTAGAAGGGAAACCGTGCCTGCGCTAAACCTAAGCATACAACCACAACCGAATGCGAATGAAATTGCTATTGCTGACGAAGTGTACCGCCGCTTAGAAGCTATTAAAGATGAAATTCCACCAGAATTCAAAGTGGCTATTGCCAATGATTATACCAAACCGGTAAGGCGCTCTATTGCAGAAGTGGAAGAAACACTCATCATTGCTTTTATGCTGGTGGCAATAGTTATATTTATGTTTTTGCGTGACTGGCGCTCCACACTGATCCCGGTAATTGCCATCCCCATCTCTATTATCTCTACATTCTTTATTATGTACCTGGCTGGGTTTTCTATCAATGTACTTACGCTGGTAGCCATTGTACTAGCTATTGGGCTAGTTTGCGATGATGCCATTGTGGTGCTGGAAAATATTTATGCCAAGGTAGAAAAAGGGATGAATCCGGTTCAGGCTGCTCTGGTCGGCTCTAAAGAAATCTACTTTGCCGTAATTTCCACTACTATTACGCTGGCAGCTATCTTTATTCCCATTATCTTTTTGCGGGGACTGACTGGAAGGCTATTTCTGGAATTTGGGGTAGTACTAGCAGGTTCCGTATTAATTTCTGCTTTGGTAGCCCTTACATTGTCTCCGATGATGTGTGCGTATATGTTGAAGCACCAAGACAAGCCAAGTAAATTTTATGCAAGTACAGAGAAATTTTTTGTAGCCATAACAGATGGCTACTTGAAGTCTCTCCAGCTATTTATGAAAGCCCGTTGGTCTGCCTTTCTGATATTACTAGTCATGTTTGGCATCATCTGGTTTGTGGGTAAATCTATACCATCTGAACTTTCCCCCTTGGAAGACCGGTCTATTATCCGGGTAAATGTGAAAGCCCCCGAAGGCGTTTCGTTTGAATACATGGACCAGTATATGCAAGCCATAGACAGCTATATTATAGACTCAGTTCCTGAAGTGTACACCACTATTTCACTGACAGCTGTTACTCCCGGAAGCAGTACTTTCAGCCCAGTAAACGCTGGCTTAGAAAATATCTTTCTAGTAGATCCTGATAAACGGCAACGAACCCAGGAGCAGATTTTTCAACAAATTTCTAAAGGATTAGAAGAGTTTACCGGGGTGCGGTCTTTTCCATCACAGCCGCCCACCATCGGTTCCAGGTTTGGTGGACAGCCGGTACAATACGTGCTACAAACAGGTGATGTAAATAGCTTGATAGAAATATTGCCGAAGTTTTTGGAAGAGGCGCAGCAACATCCCACGCTCCGCTTTGTAGACTCCGATTTTAAAGTAAACAAGCCAGAACTGATATTAAAAGTAAACCGGGAGAAGGCTTCTGAACTAAATGTATCTGTGGAAGAAATTGCCCGTACGCTTCAGCTATCTTATAGTGGCCAGCGCTATGGATATTTTGTGATGAATGGTAAACAATACCAAGTAATAGGGCAGTTGGCACGCAATAACCGGAATGAACCAATAGATATAAAAAATTTGTATGTCCGCAGCCGAAACGGCAGCATGGTCTCTCTGGATAATTTGATTTCCTATGATGAAACGGTAAGTGCTGCAGCTATTTACCGTTATAACCGGTATGTAGCTGCTACCGTCTCCGCAGGATTGGCCCCGGGAAAAACCTTGGGAGAAGGCATCCAAGCCATGGATGAAGTAGCCCGTAAAGTCTTGCCTCCCTCCGTAAAAACAGACCTTGCTGGACAATCAAAAGAGTTTGCTGATAGCTCCTCCAGCCTGATATTTGCTTTTATACTGGCTTTGGTATTGATATATCTTATCTTAGCTGCCCAATTTGAAAGTTTTATTGATCCCTTTATTATCTTACTAACGGTGCCTACTTCTATGGCGGGCGCATTAATAACGCTGTATTTTACTGGGCAAACGCTGAACATTTTTAGCCAGATAGGGATTATTATGCTTATTGGTCTGGTTACCAAGAACGGTATTCTGATTGTAGAATTTGCCAATCAACGTAAGGTGGAAGGTGCCAGCCGGATGGATGCGGTCCTGGAAGCAGCCACTACCCGTTTCCGTCCTATTCTAATGACTAGTATGGCAACCATTTTAGGTATTTTACCTATTGCTCTATCTTTAGGCACCGCAGCAGGTAGCCGTCAGTCGTTGGGTATTGCGGTAGTAGGGGGAATGATCATTTCCGGATTTCTTACCTTATACATTGTTCCGGCCATGTATTCCTACCTGTCCAGAAGCAGAAAATCTCTAGGTATTCCTACAGAAAATAAAGAATTGGCCATTGGCTAATCCTGAGAAGTTATTATCTCTCTGCAACCATATAGGCAATTGGTTTGTTGTACATACATAATTTCAGTAATTTTCGAGTTATTCATGTCTAACAAACCAATTGCCGAAATCAATGTATTTAAAAAAGCTATCCGTAATTTTACCTGTTTTGATACTTACACATCTCACCCACGCACAGACACAGCCTATTCAGTATCCAACGACAGATAAAGTAGATCAGACAGATGATTACTTTGGCGTAAAAATTTCAGACCCTTACCGCTGGCTAGAGCATGATACGGCAGCCAATGTAGGACAGTGGGTAAACGCCCAGAATCAGGTTACACAAAATTTTTTAGCCAATATTCCTTTCCGGGATGCCGTAAAAAAACGGCTGGAGCAAATCTGGAATTATCCTAAATATTCTGCGCCTTTTAAAGAAGGAGAGTATTATTTTTTCTATAAAAATGATGGCTTGCAAAACCAGAGCGTACTGTATTATCAGAAAGGTTTGAATGCTGAACCAGAGGTTTTCTTAGACCCTAACACCTTATCAGCAGATGGCACCGTAGCTTTATCCGGTATTACATTTTCCAAAGATCATAAATACGCTGCATACACGGTTTCTGAAAGTGGCTCTGACTGGCAACAGATTTTTGTAATGGAGGTGGCTACCAAAAAACTTTTAAGCGATGAGGTAAAATGGGTGAAGTTTTCGAATGCTTCCTGGCGCAGCAATGGATATTACTACAGCCGCTACGATGCACCTGCTAAAGGAAAAGAATTTTCCACCCAAAACCAGTATCAGAAAGTATATTACCATACACTTGGCACTGCTCAAGAAAAAGATGAGCTAGTGTTTGAAGATAAAGAACATCCGCTCCGCTATTTCTTCGCACAGGTTACTGACGATGAACGGTATGTAATTGTCTACGCATCTGAAGGTACCCACGGCACAGAATTATATGCCAAAGACATGGATACCAACTCACAAGGCTTCCAGCTGATTTGTAAAGGGTTTGAAAATAACTATAGTGTAATAGATAATGTAGGCAACAAACTGCTGGTACATACCGATTACGGAGCCCCTAACTACCGCCTGGTTTCCATAGATCCCAGGCAAACGCATAGCAGCAGCTGGAAAACCATTATCCCAGAGAAGCCAGAGTTATTGGAAGGGGTTAATTCGGCCGGTGGAAAATTATTTGCTTCCTACCTGAAAGATGCCAGCAGCAAAGTATATCAGCTGAGTATAGATGGAAAAACAGAAAATGAAATAAAACTACCGGCTATTGGCTCGGCAGGGGGATTTTCCGGAGAAAAAACAGACAAAGAATTGTTTTATACCTTCACTTCATTTACTTATCCTACAACTATATACCGGTATACGATCGCTACGGGCAAGTCTGAAGTATTCCGGAAGTCAGAAGTGAAATTCAGTATTGACGACTATGTAACCAAGCAAATTTTTTATACAAGTAAAGATGGTACCAAGGTGCCTATGTTTATTGTACATAAAAAGGGTCTGGTAATGGATGGTAACAATCCTACGTATTTATATGCCTATGGTGGGTTCAATATTAGCTTAACTCCTTCTTTCAGTGCCAAAATGATGGTATTTCTGGAAAATGGCGGAATCTATGCTATGCCTAATTTGAGAGGTGGTGGCGAATACGGAGAGAACTGGCACAAAGGAGGTATGTTAGAGAAAAAGCAAAATGTTTTTGACGACTTTATTGGCGCAGCTGAATACTTAATTAAAGAAAAATATACCTCTTCACAAAAATTAGCTATAGCTGGGGGCTCTAATGGGGGTTTACTGGTAGGTGCTGTAATGACGCAACGTCCAGAATTGTTCAAAGTAGCATTGCCGGCAGTAGGAGTAATGGATATGCTGCGTTACCACAAATTTACTATCGGCTGGGGATGGGCTGTGGAATATGGCTCTAGCGATAAACAAGATCAATTTAACTACCTAATTAAATACTCTCCGTTACATAACCTGAAAGAAGGAGTGAACTACCCTGCTACCTTAGTTACCACAGCTGACCACGACGATAGGGTGGTGCCTGCTCATTCATTCAAGTTTGCGGCCACTTTGCAGGAAAAACACAAAGGCAACAATCCAGTGCTGATCCGGATAGAAAGCAAAGCCGGACATGGGGCAGGCAAACCTACGTCTAAGCAAATAGAAGAAGCGGCTGATATATGGTCATTTGTATGGTATACAATGGGAGTAACACCTAATCTGCAAAAAAATCAATAAGGATGTTTTTTAGCAAAAGCCTGTTTGGAAATTTATACGATTTTCAAGCAGGCTTTTGCTAGTAAGATACCGCCCTAGTTAGACTGCCTCCTGACTAATAGAAAATGCAACTTACCATTGATTAGCAGAGCCAATAAAAAAGCAGTGGCTATATTGCTATAGCCACTGCTCAGTATATTTCGTTCATACAAAACGGCTTATAGCCAGTTTTCCAAGAGCTTATCTATAAATTTTCTCGCCCCGGTAAGTTTTCCACTCATTCTCCAGGTGAGTAGCATCATCATCTGAACGTGGACTTACGCCCATTACAATGCCACCTTCTTTTATACCAGACTCATATTCTTTGGCACGGTCTTCTGGAATACCTGCCCCTACTAATGCACCTAGTACACCACCAGTTAATCCGCCTGCACCAGCACCTGCTAAGCCGGCAGCGATAGGACCTGCTACTACAAGGCCAAGACCAGGTAAGGCAATAGAAGTACCTGCAGCAGCAATAGCTCCTACAATAGCACCAAGTGTACCACCAATAGCAGAACCTACGCCTGCACCTTCCATCGCTTTATTACCTATAGCAGAATCATCGTGTTTGAAATGTTTTTTACGGGTATCATCAGACATTAACAAGTTAATATCATCATCTGAATAGCCACGGCTTCTCAATGAAGTATAAGCTTGTTCTGCACTGTCACGGTCTCTAAACATACCTGTGAGCATTCGTCTCTGGCCAGCTGACCCTGTAGAATAATTGCTTGTTGTGTTGTCCATAATTTTTTAAGGTTTTAGTAATGTGTGGTTGTCGAACAATTTGCCTTCGTAATCGCAAAAAAATTGTATATGTTACTACGGCAAACACGCAGCATGGTTACAGTAAGCCAGTTGATTTTCTTACTGGTTACTTAATTACCCCCATGTTAGTAGCTACTCTACTTTCGAATAGTGAAATAAAAAACCGAACCTTTACCAGGCTTAGAATCTACCCATATTAACCCCCCATGCCTTTCTACAATACGTTTGCAAGTGGCTAGCCCAATGCCAGCTCCTTCATATTCATCGCGGCTGTGTAACCGTTGAAACACCTGAAATATTTTGTTTGTATATTTCATATCCATGCCAATCCCATTGTCCTCTACCAGAAATAAATAATGATTTTCGCCTTCTTTCATCCGGATATCTATAACCGGAGGCAGTGGCCCTTTAAATTTAATAGCATTACCAAGCAGGTTCTGAAATAGCTGCACCATCTGCAACGGAACTGCCTGTACAACTGGCATAGGTTCCACAGTAATTTGAGTTCCACTCTCCACAATAGTTGCTTTCAGGTTCTCTTGTACCTGTGCAAGCACAAGAGTGAGGTCAGTCGGCTCCAACAGCTTTCCGGATGAATTTATTTTAGAGTAATCCAACAAAGAGCGGATCAAGACTTTCATCCGGTCAGTAGCGTTTACAATAAAATCAATAAACTCATTTCCCTCCGTATCCAGCTGGGTTTGGTATTTACGGGCCAGCAACTTGGCAAAACTGGCAGCCGTATTGAGTGGCTCTTGCAGGTCGTGGGAGGAAATATAGGCAAACTGCTCCAGATCGGCATTGGATTGTTTCAGTTCCAATGCTTGGTGCTCCAGGGCTTCCTGCGCTTCTTTTATATAGGTAATATCTACCATAGAGCCAATCATCCGGATAGACTTTCCTTGCTTGTCATGTAAAATGTAGCCTCTGTCCAGAACAAATGCGTAGGAGCCATCAGCTTTTTTGAATCGGTATTCATCCGACCATTGTTCTCCGCCAGTATCTATAACATAATGAATACCTGACAAAACCCTTTCCATATCTGCGGGATGAACGCGGCTATACCATGATTCAGAACTTGGCTCAATTTCCTCTGGCTTGTATCCAAACAGTACCCGTAAACCCTCGTTCCACCAAATACTATTATTCACAAGATCCCAGTCCCATATTACATCATTGGTTGCTTTAGAAACCAGCCGGAAACGTTCTTCACTGAGTGCCAACTTTTGTTGCACTTTTTTCTGTTCAGTTATATCTAACACAAAAGCTACTCCTCTCCCTGGATATTCTTCCAAAGCTGATCCACCTATTAACAAGGGTACATAGCTACCATCTTTCCGGATATATTCTTTTTCAAATGGCGGCACAAGGCCAGTTTTCTTCAGTTGATTAACAGCATCTGCATCTACCTGTTCATAGCCTGGCGGTGTCATCTGGTACCAGTTCATGCTTCCGTTGTGTAAATCTTCGCGCGAATAGCCTACCAGTTGCAAAAATTTATCGTTGGACTCCACAATAAGGCCATCTTCCTGACAAATCATAATACCAAGCATATCTGATTCAAATATGCTTCTAAATTTAGACTCACTGGCAATAAGCGCTTGCTCAGCTTGTTTGCGTTCAGTTATATCCAGCACCATTACGTAAAATCCTTTCACTAAGCCTTCTTCCCTGAGAGGAATATAGGTGGCATTTACCGTACGTAATCCGGCACCTTTATAGGTAACAAGCATTTCGAACGTAAGTAGATTACCTTCCAAAGCAGAATTTATATAGGGCTTTATTGCACGATAGGCTTGTTCGCCAACAAACTCCCGTACATACATGCCTTTTGCTTGTTCCCGCTTTATAGAAAACCATTCTTCATATGTTTTATTAATAAACTGGTATTGTTCATTGGCATTTATATACGCAATAAGTATCGGCAGCGAATCGGTAATTAAGCGAAGTTGTTCTTCATTCCCGCGTAAGGCATCTTCTGCACGCTTACGTTCGGTAATATCAGCCATGGCACCTACCATCCGGATGGGTTTGCCAAAAGCATCATGCTGAACATAGCCCCGGTCATACACATAGGCAAAGGAGCCATCTTTCCGTAAGTGCCGATATTCATTAGTCCACAGTGTTTTACCGCTGCTAATCACCGCCTGGATGCTCTCTATCACCTGTTTTACATCCTCTGGGTGAATATGTGTGTACCACTCATCTACTGTCCCTTGCACTTCTGCCTCTGTAAATCCAAAAATGGCATAATATCCACTGGTATAGGTTAATTCATTGGTGAGTAAATCCCAGTCCCAAATGGCATCGTGTGTTACGGAAGCCGCTATCTCGTACCGTTCTTCACTTTTTCGAAGTGCCTCTTCTGCCATTTTACGGTCGTGTATATCGGTACAAGTGCCTATCCATTCTTTTACTTCTCCGTGCGAACCAATAATGGGTACGGCCCGAACGGCTACATAGCGGTATTGTCCGCTACGATGTTGTAGGCGGCATTCCGTGTCTACCGGTACTTTTTCCAGGAAAGCATTAGCCCAGAGTTGTTTGTTTTTTACCCGGTCGATGGGCAGTATAGCCTGCAGCCAGCCCATTTGCTGGTATTGCTCAAAAGTCTGGCCAGTGAATTGTTCCCATTGGCTGTTTTGTTCCATCATTTCGCCTGCACTGTTGGCCGTCCAGACAATGGAGGAAGAGGCAGTAATTAATGACCTGTACCGCTCTTCACTATCCGATAATTCTCTTTCCTGGATTTTACTCTGCAACGGTAGATCAACTTCAATGGTATTTTTTTGAGTCTCTCTACCCTGGGTACCTTTTGCATAAGCTAATTTTTTAACCACAGCGGCACACCCATTGTGCGTTTGCGATTCTGTGAAGGAAGGCACCAAGTTGATCTGCAATGCCTGTTGCTGATAGATAAGATCTTTGGTAGAATTTTCATGGTAAAGCCATCCGGCAGAGGTTTGGCCGTCAAAAATGTGTTGCAATATATATCCTTGCACCTGCTGAGCAGATTTTTGAGCTATAGACAGAAAAGCGGAATTGCAGTATAGGATACGGCCAGAATTGTCCAAGGCGGCTATCCCTTCATCCACATAGGGTAAAATACCGGAAAGGAAGTCGCGCCAATCTAGAGTAGGTAGTATGGGTATATTTGTATTTTCCATAAATGGTTGAAGCAATGCTGAAAAGACCTGATTTACAAATATCCAATTGCATAAACAACGTATCGTATGCGTTTTCTCGGGTACTTTGCACTCAATATGGTTATGGCTTATAAACAGTAGCTGTATAACCAGGCCTGCAATATTACTCTTAGTCTAATACTTTTACGCGAATATAAGGTTGCAGCATAACTTGCTCGCCTGTGAAGCAACGGATGAATATACGCTTCAACTATGTGATACAGTCTGGCTTATTTTACAATAAAAGGCTTGTGATTTTCGGGTATTTTCTTCCATATGCCTGGTAAGGGTTTGCACTGATTAGGCGTATACTAACTGTAAACCTACTATGCTTTTTTTCGTGTATACAAAAATATTCCTTTAACTTCGGAACTGTTTTAACCTCGTATACTGCCATGATCCTTTATAGCATAACCGTAAATATAGACCATGATGTACATGAAGAATGGCTGCATTGGATGCGGACGAAGCATGTACCCGAAATTATGGCAACCGGCTTGTTTGTAGAAAACAAAATGCTCCGGCTACTGAATGAATTTGATAATGGTGGAATTACGTATTCTTTTCAGTATTATTTAAAAAGTATGGAAGATTATATCCGCTATGAAAATGATTATGCACCTCAGTTACAACTAATTCATTCAAAAAGATACAACGGGAAGTTTGTTACTTTCCAGACATTGCTGGAAGTAATAGACTAATAGTTGCTAGTCGATGAAAAACAGGATTCATTAGACAATCATCAGGTAATCATTTCTAACTGTTTCCGGCTGAGGCTGCAGTTGATCCATTCACCATCCAGAGCGGCATCGTATTTTTTGTAGAAGTCAATGGCAGGCGTATTCCAGTCGAGTACTTGCCATGACATGCCATAACAATCCAGTTCCAGGGCTTTTTTCATGGTAGCTTCAAACAGCAATTTGCCTAGCCCTTTGCCCCGGTAGGCTTCCGTCACTATTAAATCTTCCAAGTACAAGCGCCGGCCCTTCCAAGTAGAGTACCGAAAAAAATATAACGACATGCCGACAATATGTCTGTCTACTTCAGCTATGAGAAAACCAAATATTGGATTTTCTCCAAACCCATCTTGTAACATCCGTTCTGGCGTATTATCCACTTCGTGAGGTGCTTTCTCAAACAAAGCCAGTTCCTGCACCAGGGCAAAAGCGGCAGGTATATCGTCTCTAGTTCCGGTACGGATTTGTATGTGTTCGGTGCTCATAGCGTATGCTCAATACCTAGTTCTTTTTTTACATGCTCTATCATAATCTCCTCTTTCTCATGTATACCATTCGATACATTGGCAAATAAATACATGGTCTGGAGTATTTCTTCTTTCTTCTCCGGATTCTCAGCTAGGTATTGCCGCAGTGTTTTGATAAATTTTCTTTCCCAGGTATCAAAATTCATTAGCAGGAATTTGAACTCATTCAAATACAAAGCTTTTAAATCACTGAGCAACTCTGCATCAGTAATGTCTTTCAGGTAAAGGTCGCCCAGGCTATCAGATAGATGTTGTACATATTTCCATTCTTTTTCATCCACTTTCCCATCTGTACTGATAATCAACAAAACCGGATAGAAGTGTACAATATGGGTAAACTGATTTAAACTAATTCTGAGTTTTCTAAAATCGGTATATTCCTCGTATAAATTTTCAATAGTATGCAGTGCGCTCATAAGCAAAAGATTGTTATTCCATAACGGCTACCGCAAAGGTATATGATATTTCAGGAAAAATAGTTACTGCCTGGAGAAATCGCATCTTTTTTACAAGAGTTCTGTTAATAAGGTAGGATCAATCTTATGTCTGCTGAACCATCAGATTTTGCTACCTTTGCAACCCAGATGAATCAGCCATTTTATAAATGTTTAGTCTGATATATATCCAGCTGTATAATTAACCTAGCCACCTATGTCAAAAGGATTCTTTCATACACCCAAACCAGTTAATGAGCCTGTGTTGAGCTATGCCCCAGGCTCTGCGGAGAAAAAAAATCTAAAGGAAGCCATAGCAACGGCACGTTCGCAACAAGTAGATATACCCATGTACATCGGAGGCGAGGAAGTCTGGACTGAGACCAAACTTTCTCTTTCGCCTCCTCACGACCATCAGCATATCCTGGGGTATTTTCATGAAGGAGACGCCTTGCATGTAGAACAAGCCATACAAGCTGCCCTGAATGCCAAAGAAGCCTGGGAAAACCTGGCTTGGGAACACCGGGCGAGCATATTTTTAAAAGCTGCCGATCTGATAGCCGGACCTTACCGCGCCAAAATAAATGCGGCTACGATGCTCGGCCAGTCCAAAAATGCTTACCAAGCAGAAATAGATTCTGCTTGTGAAATTATTGACTTTCTGCGGTTTAATGTGTATTTCATGAGCCAGATTTACAGTCAACAGCCAGAGTCAAGCCCGGGTATTTGGAACCGGATTGAGCAGCGTGCATTGGAAGGATTTGTATTTGCCTTAACTCCCTTTAATTTTACGGCTATTGCCGGCAACCTGCCTACTGCTCCAGCTATGATGGGCAATACAGTAATATGGAAACCTGCGTATACGCAAATATACTCTGCGCATGTGCTCATGCAAGTGTTCCGGGAAGCTGGTGTACCAGATGGAGTAATTAATTTAATTTACGTAGATGGCCCAGCTGCTGGAGAAATTATATTTAAACATCCTGACTTTGCCGGCATTCACTTTACTGGAAGTACCCATGTGTTCCAGCATATCTGGCGTACCATCGGGCAGAATATTTCACGTTACAAAGGATATCCGCGTATTGTAGGCGAAACTGGTGGGAAAGATTTTGTTATTGCGCATAAATCAGCTAATGCCAGGGCTTTTGCGACAGCATTGGTTCGCGGTGCATTTGAATACCAGGGCCAGAAATGTTCGGCCGCTTCTAGGGCATATGTCCCCTCCAACTTGTGGGAAGAAGTAAAAGGCTATATTGTTGAAGACCTGAAAAGTATAAAAATGGGAGGGGTGGAAGATTTTACCAATTTCTTTAATGCTGTGATCGATGAGAAGTCGTTTGACAAAATTGCCAATTATATAGAAGCAGCCCGGAAAGACCCTAAAATTAAATTCATTGCCGGTGGCAGGTATGATAAATCCAAGGGATATTTTGTAGAGCCTACCGTACTGGAAACAGCGGATGCCTCTTCTGTAACCATGTGTGAAGAGATATTTGGACCTGTGCTGACGATCTATGTATATCATGCCGAAAACTTTGAACAGACTTTAGAGTTAGCCGATAAAACCTCTCCTTATGCGCTTACTGGCGCCCTCTTTGCCCAGGACCGCTATGCTATTGAATTGGGTGAGAAAAAATTACTTCACTCGGCAGGTAATTTCTATATCAACGATAAGCCTACTGGTGCGGTGGTAGGACAACAACCATTTGGTGGTAGCCGGGCATCTGGTACGAATGATAAAGCAGGTTCTATGATTAATCTGCTTCGCTGGGTATCACCCAGGGTAATTAAAGAAACTTTTGTACCAGCTACAGATTACAGATATCCTTTCTTGCAAGAGAAGTAGAGGAATTTTATACATAGTAAGTTATATGGGAAATAAAATAATGGATGTTACTCTGTGCTCATAGCCAATTTGAAGTACACATACGGTTGTTGTCCTTATAAGTACACATTATCCTTTTTGGGCTCATAGCCGTTAAAGTTTCATTTAATCAGCTGAATTTATATGGCAACAACCGTAAGTATACTTGGCTGCGGATGGTTAGGATTACCATTGGCGGAATTTCTGGTAACTAAAGGATTTACTGTAAAAGGTTCTACTACGCATACCGATAAACTAGCTAGACTTCAACAGGCGGGCATTCAACCATTTTTACTTAATTTCACTCCTCATCCACAAAAAGAACAACTAGATGCTATTCCTGATTTTCTCAGAGCAGACATACTGATTATTGCCATTCCACCCGGTATAACAAAGCATGGAGAGGAGTTTCATCCTATGCAGATTCTGCATTTAAGTGAACATCTCAAACTGTCTCAGCTTAACAAAATCATTTATATAAGTTCCACTTCCATATATCCGGATAAGGGAGAAGTAACAGAACAGACTGATATATCCGGTGAAGATAACAGTGCAGCCTTGCGCCGTGCCGAAGAAATTTTATGTGGCCTGCACCGCAAACCCACCATTTTGCGTTGTGGTGGCCTAATGGGGTACGATCGTGTGCCAGGAAGGTATTTTATTGGAAAGAGTGATCTGCTTACTGGAAACGTACCGGTAAACTTTGTGCACCGCGACGATGTAATTGGTATTATTTACGAAGTGATCCGGCAAGAAAAATGGGGTGAACTATATAATGTAGTAGCTCCGGAACATCCTGTCCGTAAAGATATTTACCTGAGCAATGCCCGGGATTTTGGCTGGCAAGCCCCTACTTTTTTGGAGGGCCATACGCCTGACTACAAGCTGGTGAATGGCGATAAAGTATTAACAGAATTAGGCTATACGTTCATTTACCCCAACCCCCTAAACTTCAGATATGATCTGCCTCAAACAGGAAATTCCTAACTGGAAGATAAACATGTTAAGAGAATTGATCACAAGGCATTTCTACGTTATGTGGAGCATGCCTTGTTTAAACAATCCGTTGAGTAGCTACTATTGGTAATGTTACGGTAGCTATTGTACCCTGGTCTTCATCTGATTCTATCTGAAGGCTGCCTTTGTGCATCTGGATTATTTTGAGTGCAAGGGGGAGCCCGATACCGTGGCCAGCTATGTGCCTGGTGCGGTGGGAGCGGAAAAAAGGCTCAAAAATATGGGGAAGGTCTTCCGAAGATATACCTTCTCCTTGGTCTTTAAAGCGGATAATTATATTTTCTGGTTTAAATAATAGCCTGATATGTACAGGTTTTCTAGCGGAATATTTGCAGCCGTTTTCCATTAAATTCATCAAAGCCCTTTTCAGCAGGGCTTCATTTCCATGTACAATAAGATCATCTTCTTCATTCGGCTGCTCCTCAAAATCAATAATAATCTGGCAATCGGGATTTTTCTTGAGCAGTTCGTTACGCGCCTGCCAGAGAATTTCATCAATACGTACTTTGGTGAAGCTAATGGAATTAGCATCTGCACTGGCTCTGGCAAGTTCCAGTAACCCGTTAGAAAGCGTATTCATCATATGGATTTCATCCAGGATAGATTCAAATTTTGCCCGGTATATATCCGGAAGGTTTTGCTGCATAAGTTCGACCTCCAGTTGGCTGGTTAGAATAGCCAGAGGGGTACGCAGTTCGTGTGATGCATGAGAAACAAATATTTTTTGCGCTGCAAATGATTCTTCTAGCCGGGCCAACATCTCGTTAAAGGTGCGGGCCAGCTGGTTCAATTCATCTTGATTATTGCTGGTCTCCAGCCTTGCCGATAGATTGGAGGCCGTAATGTCTTTTACCTGCCGTACAATAGTAGTTACTGGTTTCATAACATTGCCGGAAAAAAACCAACCAGCTACCGCCACCAATACCACACTAGCCAGACCACCTATCGTTAATAAGTTGGTAAGGATGTCTACTTTGTCGAACCCATATTTATCAACTGCCGAAATAACAATAACCAAATTATCTTTATCATGTAAATACCTAACTGCCAGCACTTCTTTTTGGCCACTGTGAAGTTGTATAGTTTTGCCATCTCTTACCTGTTGCAGAAATTTTGCAGTTACCGGAAAGGGTGTATTGCCACTGTCGTAGATAGCCTGGTTTTTTTCATTATAAATTGTAACCTCTTCCTCGAACAGAGAAGTTATTTCATTTTGGTCAATAGTATGCAAGACGCCGGCATTAATGCCATTTTCTTTTAATAAACGTACGGTGGTATAAGCTTTTTCTTCTAGCCGGTTATAAAACTCGATGCGCCGGTAAAGTGTATAAAAATAGTGGATGGATAAGGAAAAAATCAGAAGAATAGTGGCTACCAGTAAGGTAAACAGAAGAGTAAGCTTATTCCTTATTTTCATTGAGTAATAGTTAAAATTGCAATTTGCGGACAGCAATTTAAAAACATCAGCCTGGCTTTATGGGTAATTATATTTGTTAAACGTTTCTATGCGTATTATTCTTCTTTCATAATATAGCCCATGCCAACCACAGTGTGAATAAGCTTGGTCGGAAAGCTTTTGTCTACTTTTTTGCGCAGAAAGTTTACATACACATCGATCACATTAGTGCCCGTGTCAAAGTGCAGATCCCATACTTTCTCGGCGATGTCTACTCTGGAAACTACCCGGCCTTTGTTGCGGATCAGGTATTCTAACAAGGAAAACTCTTTGGCTGTCAGCTCTAGTTTGCGCCCTGCCCGCTGCACGGTTTTGTCATCCAGGTTCACTTCCAGGTCAGCTATCTTGAGTATGCCATTCTTGATGGGGCCTTCCGAACTGCGTTTGTGCAAGGCCCGGATGCGGGCTAGCAGTTCTCTGAACTCAAAAGGTTTGACCAAATAGTCATCGGCTCCAGAATCAAAGCCGGCCAGCTTATCTTCGGTAGTGCCCAGAGCTGTAAGCATCAGGATGGGGGTTTTTACTTTTTCGCTGCGCAAGCTGCTAGCCAGATCAAAGCCATTCAGTTTGGGCAGGTTCACATCCATGATGATGATATCAAAATAGGTGCCTGAGGCCATGTGCTTGCCCATGAGTCCGTCGTAGGCGAGTTGCACCTCATAGGCTTGTTCTTCCAGCCCTTTTTGTATATAGGAGGCTAATTTGGGTTCGTCTTCTACAATCAGTATTTTCATATAGCAGGTTAATAAGTTAACTGACTGTTATCTATTTAAAAACAGCCATATGTTAACATAAAATGCTTTCCAGTAGGGTTAACCATATACTCTGTATGCGTGGAATTAACATTTATTCTAGAAAATTAATTAGTAAAACGCAGAAATAATGTTTAAAACCAAAATAAAAACACCTTACAAGTTTTTAAGCATGTAAGGTGTTTGGCTGAATATGGCTTTAAATACGAATTATTAATCTTTGGGCTTTACTACACTCATCGGGAATTTGTTGTTGTACACTCCTTTTAACTCTGGGTATTGTTTCTTTTTAGTTTCAGTAGATACTTTCATCCGTACATACTCATAAGCTTCCCGGATATCTACCAGGCCATTTTTATTTTCATCCGCAGCGCCAGTTAAGCCTTCTACCAGATAGTGCGTAAATACACCATGGCCACCTCCCCATTCTTTGGCTTCCTGCGATGTTTCTCCGGCTGAAGAAGCAGTCAACATAATCAGGTTTTTATCGTGAGAGGCAACATTGCTTAGTAGGCGGTTTACCATGTTAGAAGCAGCTTTTTCTTCTTCACCCCGCATCATCACGCCAGTACCCCCTACACTACCTGAATGGCAAGCATCAGATACCCATATTTTTTTCTGAGAGCGGCAATTATTTAAGGCTTTTTGAATGTCGTATTGCGATACACCAGTTCCTTCCAGATTATCTCTATCTGTATCGGAGCCCAAGAAGTATAATTCGTCACCTAAGGAAGAAGGCATCCCATGGCTTGCTACATAGATAATAACTACGTCCTCTTCAAATGCATTTTTGAACTGATTGTTTACGGCTTTAATAATATTGGCACGGGTAGCATTCTCGTTCAGCAACAAAGTAATATTCTGCTCAGGTACGGCTCCACCAAAGGGGCTTCTTAAGAAGTTGTAAAATAAATTAGCATCGTCATCAGCATATTGCAAATTCATCTTAGGGTCTTTGTAGTTAGAAACCCCTACAATAACTGCATAAACATTAGCCAGTTTAAAGTTGTCCTTTGACAGTACAGTGGAATCTTTGTTTATTACGATTACCTCCCGTTCCTTCTTAACCATCGTTACATTGATGTTCTTCTGGTAATTATTTAAAGCACCAGTCATCATGTCTACAGGAAAACCTAGTAAGAAGGGTACCCCAACTATATAACCGGTTGCCACATTATTGTAATCTTCTGTAGTGGATCCAGGATTTTTGTTTTCCTCCGCCTCATTGTAATATCCGCCCCCTATCATCATACCGCCAAACAAAGCCGCCACAGAATTTCCTATAGTAGCACCGGTAGAAATATGTCTTCTGTCTTTAAACTCATAGTCATGATAACCATCCTTTTTCAGCACATAATGTTGAACATTCTTCTCAGTATCTGGTCCAGCTTTTACTTTTCGCTTCACCTTAATTTCGCAGGGAGTGACAAGGCCGGTGTTTTTTCCGTTGAGGTATACTTCGGCGCCAGCCGGGTTGGAAGTAATGGTTACTTTTTGCCGCGAACCATTAAATACAGTAGCACACGAACTGGTCATTAGCATAACTAGCACGTAGCATAAGGGTAATAATGCAGGTATAAACCTTTTCATAAGTCAATTAATCAATTGTTTTTAATTCGAAAGCTAATTAGGTATTGCGATTATAGCACGTATCAAGCCTATAAATCTTAGCATGTGCTAACGTACTTTTGATGATAAAATTCCTTGTAGGTAACCCAGCTTATAAAGCAGGTAGAAATTCTTTTATATTCCGTAGCTGGCCGGCGAAAAATTATTTATTTACTCAAATTACGGGTATTTTTACATTTTTTCAACTATAAATTTTCTTTGATTTTTTGTATGGCTACTCAAACCCAATATACACCTATAGACCTGCGCAGTGACACGGTAACCCGTCCGACACCTGCTATGCTGGAAGCTATGTTTCATGCCCAAGTAGGCGACGATGTATATGAGGAAGACCCGTCTGTGAATACACTGCAAGAAAAAGCAGCCCGCATGTTTGGTATGGAAGCAGGTTTATTCTGCCCTTCTGGTACGATGACTAACCAGATTGCCATAAAACTCCTGACCCAGCCAGGCGACGAAGTTATCTGCGACCGTCTTTCCCATATTTATAATTACGAAGGCGGTGGTATTGCCTTTAACTCCTTGGCTTCTGTTAGGCTGCTGAATGGCGAAAGAGGCCGGTTTACTCCAGAAGATGTACTGGAAAACATTAATGCCAATAATATTCATTACCCAAAAACTTCCCTGGTCGCTTTAGAAAATACAGTAAACAAAGGAGGAGGCTGCTATTATACACTAAATCAAATTGCTGCCATACGTGACGCCTGTAAAGCGAATCGTTTGTCGCTTCACTTGGATGGGGCACGGGTGTTTAATGCATTGGTAGCTACCGGAGAAAATCCTGTAGAATATGGTAGCTATTTCGATACTATCTCTCTTTGTTTATCTAAGGGATTAGGTACTCCGGTGGGCTCCGTATTGTTAGGTAGTAAGCAACTGATAGAAAAAGCTAAGCGCATACGCAAAGTAATGGGGGGTGGATGGCGGCAGGCCGGTTTTCTGGCCGCAGCTGGTATCTATGCCTTGGATCATCACATTCAACGATTGGCACAAGATCATCAACGGGCAAAAGTTATTGCCGGATATTTACAGAAAATTCCCTTTATACAAGATATTTTACCCGTAGAAACCAATATTGTTATTTTTCAAACGCCTTCCGAGAGAGTAAATAATGAACTGCTAGAGTATCTGAAAGAAAATAATATTCTAGCTTCTTCTTTTGGTAAGGACAAAATCCGTTTTGTTACTCATCTGGACTTCACCGATGCTATGCTGGAAAGGTTGATAGATGTATTAACTAAAGCAAATGTAGCATTGGAGCAGAAGGAGGCATAATAACTAAATAGAATACCTTACTGATTAGACATCTGTGAGGTATTCTATTTATACCACTTCCTTATACTGCATGCGATAAAGCTGGGTGTATAATCCTTCCTGCTGTAATAATTCTTCGTGAGTACCCTGCTCTTTAATCTCTCCTTTGTCCATTACTATAATTTTGTTGGCTTTCTGGATGGTAGATAAGCGGTGAGCTATTACAATAGATGTACGCCCTTTCATCATCTTCTCTATGGCCTGCTGAATCAGTTCTTCAGTTTCGGTATCTACTGAAGAAGTGGCCTCATCCAGGACAATAATTCTGGGGTCGTATACCATAGCCCGTACAAAGGAAATCAGTTGCCGCTGTCCGACAGAAAGCGTAGCTCCCCGTTCCATGACATTATACTCAAAACCGCCAGGCAGGCGTTCGATAAATTTACGGGCTCCTACTAATTCTGCAGCTTCCAGCACTTTTTCTCTAGTAATGGTTGGATTACCCAGCGTAATATTCTGCATAATGGTATCTGAAAATAAGAATACATCTTGCAGCACTACCCCGATCTTGCTGCGCAGAGAATTTAGCTCATATTCTTGTATATCATGCCCATCAATATAAATGTGGCCTTTGTTTATGTCATAAAAGCGGCTTAGCAGGTTGATAATGGAAGATTTTCCAGCACCAGTGGCACCCACCAGGGCAATGGTTTCTCCGGCTTTTACATCAAAAGAGATATTTTTCAGTACATATTCTTCTCCATTATAGGCAAACCACACATTTTTAAAATTCACTTCTCCCTTCATATCCTGGGCCTGATAGGTGCCCTCGTTAGGAATATAATCTTTACTATCCAGCAGTTTCAGAATCCGGTCAGTGCTGACAATGCCTAACTGCAAGGTATTAAAGCGGTCGGCAATCATACGGATAGGCCGGAAAAACATGGATACAAACATGATAAAAGCCGTAAGTGTACCCAACGTAATATCTTCACTTAGCACCCCACGGGCACCATACCACACCAGCATCCCGGTACAGGCGGCAGAAATTACCTCTGCCACCGGAAAATAGACTGAGTAATATAATACTGATTTGAGGTTGGCCCGTTTGTGCTCCCGGTTTATTTCATTGAATTTCTTAAACTCTGCTTCTTCACTGTTAAAAATTTGCACAATGCTCATTCCGGTAATATGTTCTTGCACAAAAGAGTTAAGGTTAGATACAGCCGTCCGTACTTCATTAAACGACTCTTTAATCTTCTCTTTGAAAATATAGGTACTGATTAGCAGCAGTGGCAACATAGCCAAACTAACCAGCGTAAGCCGCCAGTCTATATAAAACATCACACCCAGAATAACCAGTATTTGCAAAATATCGCCGGCAATTGCCGCCAAACCTTCACTAAACACATCGGACAAGGTTTCTATATCAGAAATGGTGCGGGTAACCAGGCGGCCAATAGGCGTATTATCATAAAATTTAAGCCGGAGATTCAGCAAGTGCCTGAACAAATCTATGCGTATGTCGCGGATAATGTTTTGTCCCAGCCAGCCTGAAAGATACGTATTGTAATATTGTACAATTGACTGGACTAGTAATAACCCTACCATAATGCAGACCATTACCGTAAGGCCACGGTAATTAGCTTCCATAATATGATGATCTATGGTATGCTGAATGAGCAACGGCGTAGCAGGTACTAAGACTGCTAAGAAAATAATTAAAAAGATGAGTAAGAAAAACTGCATGCGGTAGGGCCGCATAAAGAGCAGCAGTCTTTTAATAACGGCTATATCGAAAATACGGCCGCTTTTTTCTTCTTTATTCATGCAAGTGGTTCTATTCTACTGGTAGATGGATAACAATATAATAAGCTGTAATTATACTCAATGGTTCACACATTTGTCAGGTTATTTTCTGTAGTAAACAGGATTAGCAGCTTTAAAAATGAGAAGATAGACCCTAGTATAGGTACCTACATTAATTCTTTTGAATGCGTTTTATAGAAAGTGGCACAAACAATAAAAATTGTAAAGCAGGTTGTACGTCAACTGGAAGAGAATTTAGATAAATATTAATTAGCTGATTTACAGATTTATAACTGCTGCAATCCCTGATTAGGAATCTTTGTAAGTTGAGTTAGACAAATTTTTTTTGTTAACGTACTGGTAGATTATCTTTTTTTATCTAGCTTAGTGTAAAATTTACATTAACTAATCTTTCTCTCATGAATAGCAGTAAATCGCTCTATCATAACTCGCTTACTTTACTTACCGATTTATATCAGCTTACGATGGCTTATGGCTATTGGAAATCAGGCATGGCTGGCAAAGAAGCCGTATTCAACATGTTTTTTCGTAGAAATCCTTTTCAGGGGGGGTATACCATTGCTTGTGGACTAGCTCAGGTAATAGAGTATCTTCAGGATCTGCGGTTCACTGAAGATGACATTGCCTATTTGGCAACTTTACGGGGCAACGATGGGCAATTATTATTTGAGCCTGCTTTTCTAGAATACTTGCAAGAGTTACGATTTACTTGTGATATTGATGCCATACCAGAAGGAACGGTGGTATTTCCACAAGAACCGATGCTCCGCATTAAAGGTCCTATTTTGCAATGCCAATTGCTAGAAACCCCTATCCTGAATATGATTAATTTTCAGTCGTTGATTGCCACTAAAGCAGCACGTATCGGGCAGGTAGTAAAAGATGAACCCATTTTAGAATTTGGCTTGCGGCGGGCACAGGGGATAGATGGGGGTGTTACGGCAAGCCGGGCTGCTTATATCGGCGGCTGTGCAGCCACTTCTAATGTGCTGGCGGGTAAACTCTACGGTATTCCGGTAAAAGGAACTCATGCCCATAGCTGGATTATGTCTTTCGATACAGAAGAAGATGCCTTTGAAACCTATGCAGAAGTAATGCCCAATAATTGTGTATTCCTGGTAGATACTTATGATACCCTGGAGGGCGTTAAAAAAGCCATTGAAGTAGGTAAAAAATTACAGGCTAAAGGTTATAAAATGGCTGGAATCCGCCTGGACTCTGGTGATTTGGCTTACTTGAGTATTGAATCACGTAAACTGCTAGATGCTGCCGGATTTACAGATGCCAGCATTCTGGCAAGTAACGATTTGGACGAGCACATTATAGTTAGTTTGAAAAATCAGGGGGCCACTATTAATGTATGGGGAGTAGGCACCAAGCTGGTAACCGCCTATGACCAGCCAGCCTTGGGTGGTGTATACAAACTGGCAGCTATCCGAAATAACAGTGGGGGATGGGATTATAAATTAAAATTATCTGAGCAAGCCATTAAAATATCAACACCAGGTATTCAACAAGTAAGGCGGTATTTTAATGACAAAGAATTTCTGGCCGACATGATCTATGATACAGAAAGTTTTCTACCTCAACAGAACAGTACCATCATAGACCCGATGGATTATACCAAACGCCGGAAACTAAACAATACGGAAACCTTTGAAGATTTACTTGTACCTATTTTCAGGCAAGGCCAACAAATATATATGGTGCCTCCAATAGAAGATAGCAGGTTACGTGTAAAGCAACAGTTAGGCATGTTTCATGAAGGGATCAAGCGTTTTTCTAACCCGCATATCTATCCAGTTGGTCTGGAAAAAGGATTGTATGACTTTAAAACTGATTTGATTCTGCAGTTGAGAAACCTCAAATCAGAAACGGAAGAGGTATAGATATGTAACGATATAGCCTTTGTCTGTGGTAAGCAGCAAATTTCAATTTTAAATTTCTTTATGAGATTCGACAAAAAGATAATATTCAGTACCAGGGAATACAGTTATTTGAAAGAGGCTATTCTGGCAAAAGGCAATTATGACCGGGGAGAAGTAGAGGTTAAACAATTTCCGGATGGCGAACGTTACCAGCGGATCCTTTCAGATATTGATGAACGGGATGTAGTATTAATTGGCGGCACTATTTCCGATGCGGATACGCTGGAGTTATACGACCTGGCCTATACGCTAGTGAGTTTAGGTGCTCAATCTCTGTTGCTTATTATTCCTTATTTTGGCTATTCTACCATGGAGCGGGCCGTAAAGCGGGGAGAAATAGTTACTGCCAAAACCAGAGCTTTTCTGCTTTCCAGCATTCCGGATACCACACTCGACAACCGGGTTGTTCTCCTAGATTTGCACACGGAAGGCTTACCCTATTATTTTGAAGGTAAAACAAAAGCTGTACACCTCTATGGGAAACCCATTATTATTGAGGCCTGCCGCCAACTAGCCGGAGATGATTTTATTCTCGCTTCAACGGATGCCGGGCGGGCAAAATGGGTAGAATCGCTGGCTAACGATATGGGTATACAAGGGGCTTTTGTATTTAAAAGGAGGATAGATGCCGAAAATACAGAAATTATATCTATCAGTTGCGATGTGCAGGACAGGTACGTAATTATTTATGATGATATGATTCGCACTGGGGGGTCCTTAGTAAATGCCGCCAAAGCCTATAAAGCGGCGGGTGCTGCTAAAATTGCTGCCGTTACCACACATGGCCTGTTTTCTAAAGGTGGACTGCAAACTATAAAAAACAGTGGCTTATTTGAATGTATCATAAGCACAGATAGCCATCCCAATGCCATTTCCTTGAAAGATGATTTTCTTCAAATCAAATCCATTGCAGATTTGTTAATACAAGAGATAGATCACCACTAACAGATAGGCATTATAGAATTACAATAGAGCGTTAAAGAGAAGCAACTAAAATTTGATCTGTTATATGAAAGTAAGTCTACCTATTATTTGTGAGCAGAGATTGATAATGGGAATAATTATAAAATTTTAGCAGGTAAATGGTTGCATACTCTTAGCCAGATACGCTAAGTCACTATTTTAAATAATAGAATTATATTATATGAAACTTATAAAAGTAGCTGCCGGTGTTCTTAATCAGACACCTTTAGATTGGGACCGAAACAAGCAACACATTATAGAGGCTATTACGGAAGCCAAAGCACAGCAAATAAGCTTGCTCTGCCTGCCCGAACTGTGTATTCCTGGATATGGCTGTGAAGATGCCTTTTATTCACATGGCACATTTGAGAAATCTTTTGAGGTGTTGCAGGATATTGTCCCCTACACCGAAGATATTATAGTTTCGGTAGGCTTACCTGTAAAATACATCAACCGCATATACAACACGGCCTGCCTTATTGCAGATAAAAAAATTCTAGGGTTTTCAGCGAAACGATACTTGGCCGGAGATGGCATCCATTACGAACCTCGCTGGTTCAATCCATGGCCGCAAGGCGAGCAAGGCGAAATTGAAGTAGGTGACAAGGCATACCCCTTAGGCGATGTCTATTATGAATGTGGCGGTGTAAAAATAGGCTTTGAGATCTGTGAAGATGCATGGGTTGCTAGCCGGCCGGGAAGAGATTTGTACCGGCATGGGGTAGACATTATTTTAAATCCTAGCGCCAGCCACTTTGCCTTTGGCAAAATGGATATCCGCGAACGTTTTGTATTGGAGGGCTCCAGGGCTTTTGGTGTTAGTTACATTTATGCCAACCTACTGGGGAATGAAGCTGGTCGGGCTATTTACGACGGCAGTACGCTTATTGCCTCAGGAGGTAAATTGCTAGCCACTGGCAAGCGTTTTTCCTATGCGGACTATGAATTGATTTCCTGTGTTATAGATATTGACCTTACCCGGCTGATGCAGGCACAAACTAAAGCCCAGTTTACTTCAGCCTCAGGAATACACGTTTCTGGGGAAGCTAAAGGCGTATTCTCCTATGATTTTAATTTTCCTTTCATCAGGCCAGAGCCCGTACACGCCAGGTTTGAATCTTGGGAAAACAGCCCCTACATAAAGGAAGAAGAGTTTGCCAGAGCCGTAGCATTGGCTCTGTTTGATTACATGCGGAAAAGCCGCTCCAGAGGTTTTGTGGTTTCCTTAAGTGGCGGCGCCGATTCTTCAGCTGTGTCTGCTTTATGCTACCTGATGATTCATTTTGCTATAGAAAGTATTGGTATAGAAGAATTCAAGAAAAAACTATTCTATATGCCTAGCCTGGCAGAATGCGATACACCTAAAGAATTGGCAAGCAAACTAATTACCTGCATCTACCAGTCTACTGTTAATAGCTCGGATGATACACGGAGCTCAGCTGAAAGTCTGGCTAAAGATTTAGGCGTAACCTATTTTGAAATAGGTATAGATACCTTGGTACGGGAATATCTGGGACTAATAGAAGGAGGCATTCACAGAGAATTGAGCTGGAAAACGGATGATATTGCTTTGCAAAATATACAAGCCAGGGTACGCGCCCCAAGTGTATGGCTGCTGGCTAATATTAACAATGCCTTATTACTCTCTACCAGCAACCGTTCAGAAGCGGCCGTGGGCTATGCCACTATGGATGGCGACACAGCAGGGAGTATTAGCCCTATTGCCGGGATAGATAAAGCATTTTTGCGCAGATGGCTTTTATGGCTGGAAAGAGAAGGGATAGATGGGAAAATTCAGATTAAAGGCTTGAGCAAAGTTAATTCCCTACAACCAAGTGCAGAACTCCGCCCACTGGAGATGACTCAAACCGACGAAGCTGACTTAATGCCGTATGAAGTATTAGATGCTATTGAAAAATGTGCTATCCGTGACAAGCAAACTCCTAAAGATGTGCTGCAATTGATGGTTGTAAAGTTTGGCCATGTTTATACGGAAACACAAATACGCTTGTACATTGAACGGTTCTTCCGTCTGTGGAGCCGCAACCAGTGGAAACGCGAACGTTATGCACCTTCCTTCCATCTGGATGATGAGAACCTGGATCCTAAAACCTGGTGCCGGTTCCCGATATTATCCGGAGGCTTTGAAAAAGAGCTGGAAGAAATGCGGCAGATAAAATTAAACGACAGCAAATAATAAATTCACTATTTGATAGTTAATATCTGTATCAAAACAGCTGCTACATGTCTCATTTGTAGTGGCTGTTTTCCATTTTCTATTATCTACTATGTCTGTTATTAAATACGCAGTCCTCTTTCTTTTAACGATTTCTACAGTAACTCTGTATGCACAGAACAACCCTAATGCCGTAGTGGGTACCTGGTATAATAGTAGCAAAGAATCCAGAATTGAAATTTATAAATGTGGCGAAAAGTATTGCGGAAAAATAGCCTGGCTCAAAGAACCACTGAATGAAGAAGGTAAACCTAAATTAGATAAAAATAACCCTGATGCCAGCCTGAGGAACCGGCCCATTATGGGGATGGCTTTGATGAAAAATTTTGAATACGACTCTGGGAATGTGTGGGAAGATGGTGAAATTTACGACCCTAAAAGTGGCAAAACCTATTCCTGCAAAATGACCCTTACGAAAGCGGACCAGCTGGAAGTAAGAGGCTATGTAGGCGTCTCTCTTATTGGCCGCACCGATGTCTGGACCAGAGCTAAGTAATACTGAATGAGTATTGTATTATTTAGTCACTATTCGACTTTTGCCATGCCTCTTCAAAAGAGATACCCTCATGCAAGTTTTGCGTAAGATCTAGTAATCCTTGTTTTCCTGCCCCTTCTAACCACTTAGCTACCTCCAACCCAGACCGTAAATAAGCCAGGTTTACCCAGAAATTATCGTTTCTGTAAAAAGACTCTACGGTTTCCAGATCTTTCAGCGATACTTGTATTTGCCCTTGCATAGATGTTTGCTGCCATTTTTGTTGGTAGTGTTTATAGGTGTTTACTACTCCCTTATCCGGATAGCGGTAATCTACCATCAGGGCAATCCCTTCATTAAACCATTGAGGAACTTCCCGGCTCATCGTAAACCAGCCAACGCGGTGGGTAAGTTCAGCATGGCACATTTCATGGCTAAGCACATCTACATTCAATCCTTGCGGACTAATAACAACAAAAGTGCCTAGTGGGGTGCCAAAGTAATTGGCCGGACTTCCACTGATACTGCCATATTTTCTATATAGTTCATCGGAATGGCAGAATATAAGGGTGGGTTCGCTTTGCCTTCTTCCCCAAAAGCTGGCAAGCCGTTGCCGCGATTGGGCAAGCAAAAGCAGTAACGATCCAGCTTGTTGAGCACCTGTACCTTTACTGATATACACGTTACCCTCATAAGCATCAAAAGCACCAGAAAGTTGAATGGTATAGCAGCGGACTACCTGTGGATAGCTAACTAAAAAGCCACCTGCTACTATCAGCAAAAAGGCAGTTAATAAGAAGGCACTGTAGCGAATAAACTTGTTTTTGAACAAAATAATGGTAGATGAGCGGACTAGTAAACAGATAAATTTATTTCAGCTGAATTAGCTGCTGGTAGGCTTTCAAATATTTATTGAACCGGTCTACATCTTTGGGTTCCATATGTGGCAACCGCCTAACATCCATATTATCTTCCAGGTCGTTTAGTTTTACGGCAATGGCTAGCTTATTGGTTTTTACCCGGCTAATATAGTCATCATAAGGTTCCTCTTCTCCTTTTGTTAGGCAGCGGAGGACATCTATTATCGGATCAGAAAATCCTTCTCGTTTCAGGTCTTCAAAAGTCCACTCTGTGTCCTCAACTACATCGTGTAATATGCCACATATCTTTTCATCTTCAGTCTTTCCACGCATCATTACCCGCATTACGTGCATAATATAGGGAGCCTGGTAGCGGTCTGTCTGATTTTTATGAGCTTCTACAGCAATGGTAATGGCTTTCTGCAACATAGGTTAGGTTTATAGCTAGAATGAATAAAAATAACTTATTGGTATAAAGTCCGTTAGTTATTCCTGTATACGCAAGAAATATATTTTTTACTTTATTTTTTATCAACTTATATACTTATGGGAAAACTGCTTAAAATCGTGCTTGCTATTGTAGTCATTTTTATAGTGCTGGTTATCCTGGGAGTTGCTGGAATTATTGATTTTATTTTCTAGCCATCACCCATCAGATCAACAATTGATTATTGGCTTATTTGCATATTCCTATGTGTAGATAAGCCATTTTTATTGGACAGTAAAGTCTGAGGTATACATTTATTTTCATTGTTGGCGTTTACTTTCTAATTTAGCTGTTCATTTAATCAATCTTTCAAAAATTGAAGTCCCTACTTTGGCTGATGCTTTTCGTAGCTGCCCTGCTAATTACCGCTTGCGTAAACCAGGAATGTGAAGCGTTACGGCCTGATCCTGAGTTGAATGTTGCTTTTAAGAAGTATACAGATGCTACCCGCACCCGTCAAAAGTCTGCCGATACACTAATTAATATAACACGGACCTATGCTGTTGGATTAGAAGATAAGCCTTTTCTAACTGCTCCAGCCGAAAATCCTGACATCTTATCCAAAACAGTCATTTTACGCCTTAATCCATCGGCTGATTCTACCATCTTTCATTTGGAAGGAAAAGCTGCTGATAAAACTCCGTTTGATTTTTCATTTACCGTTACCTATACCCGCCAATACGAGTTTATTTCGCAAGCGTGTGGCTTTGAAGTTAAATACACCAATTTAGCTGTTGAAGCGCCCTCTACCACTTTTGATGATATAGTCGTAATCGTTCCAGAAATAGACCCTATCCGAAATGAAATTCATATACAGCTGTATCTGCTGCCTTAGCCTATGGGGGTTGTGTAGCCAGGTAGGCTATGCACAAAATGGCGCAGATACTATACGTACACAAGGTATACGTATTGGGGTAGATGCAGGTAAAATTGCTTATTATTTTCTGACTAATAATACCAACAAAACCCTGGAATTCTCAGCTGATATGAGTTACAAAAAGTTATTGCTAGTAGGCGAAGCTGGGTATAGTCTGCTGGATATTAAAGAAGAGACCTATACATATTCAAGTAACGGCTTGTTTGCTAGAGTGGGTATAGAACATAATATATTAAAAGCCGGTGGAGATAACTATATATTTGTAGGCGCACGGTACGGTATTGGTCAGTTCAGTTATCAGGCATCAAATATTCTATTAGTAGATAGCTTATGGGGAAACCAACAAACGAGTTCAGCTAAACAAGCAGTAACTGCACACTGGGGAGAAGCCGTAGGCGGCGTAAAAGTAAATGTGTTTGATAATGTATTTTTAGGTTTCACTGCCAGATTTAAGTTACGGATTGCCGAAAGTGATTATGGTGAAGTGGACCCTCTGCTAATTCCAGGATTTGGCAAGTCCATCCGCAGAAATGCTATGGGTTTCAATTATTATGTATACTATCTGATTCCTCTAAGGAAAAAGTAAGAATTAGGTATTGTCCAACAGTAATTTAATTTTCTGTTGATGCCTCAGTGGCATAGTTCTAAATTTTTTTAAGCTGCAGTCAACTCTCTTCTGATTCTATACCTGGCATTCAGCGTAGTGGAACCAATACTATTGTAGTGGCTATTTAAACTAGCGGCTGCAGCTAGTTATCTGGTAATATCTTTTTATATTTTCGGCAGTATCCGCCTAACAGAGTATCCTATATGAGAATAGTATTTACTTGCACACGTGTTTATTTTATTGCGTTAGCTGTTTTTTCAAGTTGCACAGATGGTAAAAGAGCAGAAGAAAATACTGGCGGTACACCTCAACCTAATGTAGTCATCATTCTCACAGACGATCAACGATGGGATGCCTTGGGTGTGGCTGGCAATCCTCACCTGAAAACTCCTAACATTGATAAGCTAGCTGCTGAAGGTGTATATTTTAAAAACTATTTTTGCACTACTTCCCTTTGCTCTCCTAGCCGGGCATCTATTCTGAGTGGAAAATATGCGCATGCACATGGTGTAGTAGATAATTTTACGGAATTTCCGGCTAATATGCCGAGTTTGCCCAGTGTTTTACAATCGGTGGGGTATGAAACGGCTTATATTGGCAAATGGCACATGGGTGAAGGAAACGACAATCCCCGCCCTGGCTTCGATTACTTTATCACTCATAAAGGACAGGGAAAGTATTTCAATACAGAGTTTAATGAGAATGGAGCAGGCAGTAAAGTGGTGAAAGGCTATTATACCACCGTTGTCTCCAAGATGGCCACTGACTGGTTAAAGAAAGAGCATAAAAAACTTTTCTGCTGATGCTCGGCCATAAAGCTCCTCATAGTTTCTATACATCCGAACCTAAATATGCCAAAAGCTTTGATAGTGTTCAACTTATGTATCCCCAGAGTGCATTTGATTTGAAAGATAAGCCGAAATGGATAGCTCAGCGGCTTTCCACCTGGCATGGCATTTATGGACCTCTTTTCGATTGGCGCAAAAACTTCCCGGATTCATCTACTGCAGCCGTTAAGGATTTTGAAAACATGATTCATGCCTACTGGGCTACCATTCTTTCTGTAGACGACAGTGTAGGAGAAATTTATCGCACCTTGCAAGAAATGGGAGAGCTCGATAATACCATCTTTGTGTTTACTTCCGATAACGGGTTACTCAACGGGGAGCATGGAATGGTAGATAAGCGAACCATGCATGAGCCTAGCATTCGTATTCCTCTCATTGTCCGTTATCCTGGTTTAACACCTGTAAATAAGCCAGTGGTAATCAATAAACAGGTACTTACCTTAGACATAGCACCCAGTATTCTGGATTTGTGTGAGGCACCCGCCTTGCAAAATATACACGGGCAGTCTTTTAAACGGTTGGCACAGGGCGATACCACCAACTGGAGACAAGCCTGGTTTTATGAATACAACTATGAAAAGCAATTTCCTTATACCCCCAATGTACGAGGTATCCGCACTGATGAGTGGAAATATATCCATTATCCCACAGGAGATGGTAAACCAGACCAGCACCTGGCAGAGCTTTACCATATAGCTGTAGATCCTGGGGAAAATCAGAATTTGATTAATGATCCTGCCTATGCTGGTAAGCTGGAAGAATTAGAGGCACAGTTAGCTCAGTTGCTTCAACATACTGGCGCAAATCCAGATAAGATGCCACTCGATGAAGGAATTAAAACTGAGCTACCAGAACAGTCAATCCGCTAGTGAAAGAACTAACAACCGGCTACCTATTTCAGGGATAGCATTCTTAGCCTTTATTGTTTTCCATTTTCCCCTTTCAGCTGAGTTATCAGCCAGTGGTCAGTTTTTTCGTGTTGTTCTGGGAAGGTCCAATGCCCGGTTTCAGGAACAACCAATAACTCTTTAGGGGCTGTAATAACATTGTATACGGCGTACAAGGAGGTTGGTGGGCAGGTTTCATCGTTAAAGCCCCAGGAATAATAGCCGGGCACTTTCACCTGACGCGCAAAGTTTACCACATCGTAATAGCCAATGGTTTCAATCTTATCTTTTTTGTTGTGCAAGGCGGCATTAGGTCCGGCAAACATATGCGGCCATCCGCCTGCCCGGCCATGCAAATAGCCAGTCATGTCGCTAAGGGCTGGGTAATAGGCTACCAAGTATTTTATCCGGTTATCTAAAGCAGCTGTTACAATAGAAAGTGCACCGCCCTGGCTACCTCCCATTACTCCTAGATTTGAGCCATCAAATTGCGGCAAACTTTGCAGGAAATCTACTGCCCGTACGCAACCCAGATATACCCGCTTGTAGTAATACAGCTCCCGGTTATCCAGATTAAAGGTTGGGTAGCCAGCCAATGAACCTGCGGAAAGGTTATCGTATACTTCTTTTTCCATCGTTACCGGAACGCCATGTATGCCGATTTGCAAGGTAATTACCCCTTTTTCAGCTTTGGCTATATCTCCAGAATAAGGCCTGATACCCGCACCAGGCACTTGCAAGATAGCTGGATATTTTCCTGCCTTTTTTGGTACACATAAAATTCCATACAACCGGGAATTTTTAAAATTTTGAATATTGACATGATATACATCCACACTATCTGTGCAGCGCTCTGGCAATAAGGTCATGCGGGCATCTAATGGAACTTTAGCTAAGTCAGCTTTGGCATTGTTCCAGAAAGTGGTAAAATCTGCTGGGTTTTCTACGGTAGGTTTAATAGCCCCAGGATCGAAAGCCGCCGTACCAATGCCTTTGTATTCTTTGCCATCTAGTTCGGCATACACTTCGCACCGGAGGAAACCGGCTGTTTTCATAGTACCACCATCAATTACTGTCTTACCCTCTTTTAGTGTTAAAGGCCCGCTAGACACAGCAGCCATTTTCTCTGGCATTACCGCATACCGCACTTTTGCCCCTTGTACTGGCAAACCCGATTGGGTTACAGATACAATAAACCGGGCTTTTTCGCCGGGTTTATAGGTCCAATTAGTATGCTCGGGCGTAACCCGGATGTTAATATATTTCTCTGTAGGCTGGGCCATACCAGGTACGTACAAGCAAACCAGCCACAAGTGAATCAGCAAGAACAAAGCATTTTTCCGTTGAGTGTTCTTTACAAGCATAAAAAGTAAAAGAGTTAGATAGGTTGACAGAAAAATAAATAATAGACTTTATACTAGCAATATAGATATTTTCAAGAAAAACTTATCCGATTCCTTTGTGGCAGGGTAATTTATAGAAAATTTGGAGGTAATTATGAACTATTAGGATAGTACAATTTGCTGATAGTGAGTATTCAATGAAATGAATTTATTTCTATTAGCCATCATATTTTTGTATATTTAATACCATGGCTTACAGAGGGTAGGTTACCTTGAAGGGTATCTGCCATTAATTGGCTGGACATGTATGCTGGTCGTATGTCTTGTGCAATTTTCCTGCACAGCATGTATAAAACTTGTTTAACCTTGAGAATATGAATACCCCTTATAGCTACGCTTCATTACTTAAGCCTGCATTGCTAGTTGCGTTAATTACCTGTTCCTTCTCATCCATTGCTCAAATTCCCTTTGGTGGACTTATTTCAGACAAAGTGAAGAATAAAGTAAAAGAGAAGTTGGTAGATAAACTCTCAGATGCCCGCAAAAACTACGACGAAACAAATTTTAATTATGCCATTTCTCTAAGCGACAATGCTGGGCTGTACGAGACTAATGAACTGGGCAAGCGTACCCAGACAGTGGCTATTGCTTATCTGCAGGGAGAAGACAACCGGGAAGAAACTGCCCGTGAAAAGGCAGCCAATATGAACGGGGCAGGCGAGCTTTTTTATGCCAGCAATAAATATAAACTGGCAGAGTTTGAATTCCTGGCTACTATTCTCTCCCTGGAAACCGAGCAACTAACAGATGATATGCTCTATCCTTTGGCGTTAAGTAACCTGGGACTATTATATCATACCACTGGCCGCTACTCTTTAGCTGAAGCCTATACTACACGGGCATTGGAAATCCGCAAAGAAAAAGCGGCTGAAAATGCAGCAGGCTATAGTGCTTCTCTCAACAATCTGGCAGTTTTATACAAAGACATGGGCCGGTACGAAGAAGCCGAAAAATTGTTTGAAGAATCACTATCGATTACAGAGCAGGCAAAAGGTAGTACGTCTATGCCTTATGCGATTTCTTTAAATAACCAGGCTGTATTATTCCAAACTATTGGCCGCTACCAAGATGCAGAGCCCCTAATGAAAAATGCCATTGCCATTGCCGGACAGAATCTGGGCGATAAATCTCCCAACTATATCCGCTTAATCACCAATCTTGCACTGTTGTATAAAGATATGGGCAGAAATGAAGAGGCAGAAAAAGAATATATAAAAGCCATCGAAATTAAGAAGAAACGCCTGGGTACAGCTCACCCCGACTATGCTGCTTTACTAAATCAACAGGCTGCTTTGTATATGCAAATGGGCAAGTACGATAAGGTAGAGGATCTGCTGAAAAAGTCTTCGGAGATTTATCTGAAAAAATTTGGTGAAAACCATCCTTCCTATGCTGGTGCGATAAGTAATTTAGGAAATTTCTACCGCATTAGCGGCAAATTGAATGAAGCTACCCCATTGCTTGAGAAAGTGATTACTGTCCGCAAAAATACCCTAGGTGAAAATCATGCGGACTATATAGCTGCCCTGGAAAATCAGGCCTTGTTGCAATGGCAGAAGAAAGAAATAGATGGAGCATATACCCTATTTAAACAAGTTCTGGATAAAGACCTGGAGCTGATACGTACTTTTTTTCCATCTATGAGCGAAAAGGAGAAAGCTAAATTCTGGAATAAGCTCCGGCCTAAGTTCCAACGGTTCAATTCATTTGCCTTAACGGCTAAGCAAACCCATCCGCAGGTAATTGGTGATATGTATAATTATCAACTAGCTACCAAGGCTATGTTGTTGACTTCCACTAATAAAATTAAACAGCAGATTTTAAGCAGCAAAGATGAAGAACTAAAAAAGCAATACCTGAACTGGCTGGATCAGAAAGAGACACTGGCGAAATGGTATACCTATAGCAAGGAAGAGCTGGCTGAACAACGCATCAACCTGGATTCCTTGGAACGGGTAGCTAATGCTACAGAAAAAGAATTATCTAAAAAATCTACGTTATTCTCAGAAGGGTACGAGCAAAAAGCAATCAACTTTACAGATGTAGCAAGTAAACTGAAGGCGGATGAGGCAGCCATTGAAATTATGCATTTTAAGCGGTTTGATGTGGTGTTCCGCGATACAACCTTTTATGCAGCTCTGGTTCTAACGAAGGAGAAAAATCTGCCACAGCTGGTATTACTTGAAAATGGCAAAGAGTTAGATACGAAGTTTTTCAATTACTACAAAAATTGCATTAAACAGAAAGTAGCAGATACCTATTCATATACCCAGTATTGGAGCAAAATTGATGAAACGCTAGCTGGTAAGAAAACTATTTATTTATCATTAGATGGGGTATATAACCAGATAAATCTTAATACATTGCAAGTTCCCTCCGGAGCTTACTTGATTGATAACAAAAATCTGGTGCTGCTAACCAATACGAAAGACCTGCTGACAATGAAACCTGGTACTCCAGTGGCAGCCACCAAATCGCAGGCTATGCTGGTGGGTTTTCCAACGTATGGAACTAGAGGTAAAATTGCTCCGTTGCCAGGCACAAAAGTAGAAATTGATAATATAAAGAAAGTACTGGCTACCAAAGGGTATCCTACTAAAACACTCGTACAGAATGAAGCCACTGAAAATAAGGTAAAAGCGGTAAATAATCCGCGTATCCTGCACATTGCCACCCACGGCTTTTTTATGCAAGATGTAGCAGAAGATGAAGAAAAAGTGTTTGGTGTAGAGCCAGATAAAGCCAAAGAAAATCCATTATTGCGTTCTGGATTGATGCTGGCAGGAGCCGAACAGACTACTGAAAATTTGGATACCCGCCAGGTAAAAAGCAGCGATAATGGTATACTTACAGCTTATGAAGCCATGAACCTGCCATTAGATAAAACTGATGTAGTAGTACTTTCAGCTTGTGAAACTGGCCTTGGCGAAGTGCAAAGTGGAGAAGGCGTATATGGCCTGCAACGTGCTTTCCAGGTAGCTGGAGCCAAATCAATCATCATGAGTTTGTGGAAGGTAGACGACACGGCCACCCAGCAACTAATGAGCAGTTTCTACCGCAACTGGCTACAAACATCTAATAAGGCACAGGCTTTTAAAATTGCCCAACAGGAACTGAAAGCCAAGTATAAAAATCCTTATTACTGGGGCGCGTTTGTATTAGTAGGAAATTAATTAAAAGGGAGAGGTAGAAACAACTAAATGTAGTGCGCAATAACTTACTAAACTCGAAGGCATAATTAGCTAACAGCAGCAAAATAGCCATAGGACAGGCCCAAACACCTATTCTATGGCTATTTTATTTTTTGTGCTTTTAGTTAGGTTTTACTAAGTCGGCCTGAAAGAAAATTTACTGTCTTTTTTCTGTTGGATAAACATTATTACTCATGTCAGCATCCGGTATTTGTTGGTTACCTAGTTGAACCTGTTTTACCGTTTTATCAGGAGCAAGTATGATTACATATTCCCTGGCTCCGTCTTTCCAGATGCTGGCCGTTTCCTGTATGGTACTTTCGGAGTTATCGGAATAAGTAATTTTTAAATGGATGGGTACTGGAATATCTCCTTTTCTTTCAATTACCAGGTTCCCTTTCTGTGCGGCTGAAGCATTTGGTTTTATTCCCAGGTCCGGGTAGCCTTGCTCAAAGAACCAAGGTTTCCAGAACCACGCTAAATCTTCATTGGCTACTTCGTTAAAGGTATAAAAAAAGTCATAAGGCATGGGGTGTTTGCCGTTCCATCGGCGCATATATTCATGTAGTGCTTTTTTAAAAAGCTCCTCGCCTAGTAAATTCTCTAGCATGGCATACGCTACGCCAGGCCGGAAATAGGAAGCAAATCCATACGAACTGCCTTCCAAGAGTACGGAGGGCACCATCATAGGCATATCCATCTGATTCCCTGCAAATTTGGAATAAACCGATGCATTGTAGCTTTGTGGACTATAGGTTCCCTTGGCATCTGCCTTCAATTTGAATTGCATATCATTTGGCAGGAATTGAGCCCAGCCTTCATCCATCCAGGCGTACTTGCGTTCGTTAATCCCCATGTAAAAGGGAAAATAGGTATGGGCTATTTCGTGGGCGGTTACTTCGGCTGCTTCTGCCAAACCATACGAACCATCATTGACCATCATCGGAAACTCCATTCCACCAGAACCATTGAACACCGTAATATTCGGATAAGGAAAAGGAATACCGGGCATTTGTCTGGATAAAAAATCAACGGTTTCTCTGCCATACCGGGCCACTTCATAAAAATCTTTTGAATCGGGATTATAGGCCGCACCTACTCCTGTACGCCTCCCAGTTTGGGCATCTACGATTATACTGGTGGCATCCCATAGGTATTTGTTGCTGGTAGCAAAGGCAAAATCCGGTACAGATTCCGCTTTAAATTTCCAGGTATGCTGCTGTTTATTCTGGGTAATCTTTCCTTTTCTAAGATCTTCCTGTTTAATAATATTTATTATTTCGTCGGATGTTTGGGAGTTTTTGTAGCGGCTGGCATATTCTTTTTCCAGAACATCGTCTGGATTTTGGAGCACTCCAGTAGCCCAAACAATAAAGTTATTAGGTACTGTAATATCTACTATGTAATTATTAAAATCGTTATAAAATTCCTGCGTGCCAGTGTAGTTAATTTTATCCCACCCATTTATATCATCGTACACAGCGATTTGCGGGTACCAGTAGGCTACAAAAAAAGATGACTCTCCATAAAGCCCTTCTCGGATATGGGTTTTCTTTGGGATGGCATAACTCCAGCTTATTTTAATGGTAGCTTTACTTGACGGAAAAATAGCAGACGCAAGGTTAACAAACATATTGGTACCAGACCTACGCACCATCGGCCTCCTTGAATCCAGTTCTATTGATTTTCCATCCAGTACTACTTCTTGTATGGTTACACCTTCGGTTATATCTTCCGGAGCTACAATTTCATTGCGGTTATTTCCTTTTTTAAAAATATCCGGATACAAACGGATTACCAACTGCTTTAATGTGTCGGGGCTATTATTTGAATAAACAACTGTTTCTTCCCCTTTTACAATTCGGGTTGCCGGATCTAAAGCTACTTTAATGGTATAGTCGGAGGAGTTTTGCCAATAATTGGCTCCCGGAGCACCATTGCTGCTCCTAGTACCTTTTTCATAGGCTTGCTTTATATCTAGTGGAAGGTATAGATTAGTATTTTGCGCAAAGAGAGAATTACTTACTAAAAAGAGGAAATAAGACACAAAGCATAGACACTTGTAAGCCATTGGTATTTTTGCTGTTAAAGAGAGTAATAATATTAAAGTACAATTTTATCTAAAATTTCTCTCACTTGTTCTACTTCTACAGAACATATTTATACAACTTATGGCCAAACAAGTTAACAGTCCCCATCTATATAGGCTATCGTGTTTGTTGTATTGCAATTAATAGTTTACCCTTTTGCAAACCATTTATTTTAATAGAAGCAATAGATAAATATAAATTTTTTAAAGCCTCTCACCTAGGAAATTATCATAAAACGATACAACCTATCTTGTTTCACCTGTCTATTAAATTATGTGTTGTGTTTTAAATAAAATAACACATTGATTTTGAGGGTAATATGCTGCTATTTTTGGTATAAATACATATAAATTGAAAGTTTTTGGAAGGATTGTATACAGTATTTGCCTAAATCGCAGTTGTAGTTCTATGATAAAAAATAAATATTCAAAAAGTTTCAGCTTCAATAGAACTATAAATATTTTTAATTCTATAAAAAGACTGCATCCCTTTAATTGGATATGTCTTCCTATTTATCATGTTCCATACTATAGCAAAATCCTTCCTTTAATATATACTATTTTTCTAACTCCCTATACAGCTCTTGACCATAGGTAGAAATGAGCTGCCTTACCTAAACCACTTACTTAAACCTTACTAAAACCTATGAAAAGCATGCTGGAAATGCATACACCTACCTCTGTGCATTCAAAAAAACAAGTTACAAGCCAGTTAATAGGTATACAATATCTAAGAGGCATAGCCGCTGCATTAGTTGTATTAAATCATATAACGGTAATGGCCCGGTTGCCCAAGTATCTTACTATGGATATCCTTTCGGGATGGTTTGTTGCAGGGGCCGTTGGCGTTGAACTATTTTTTGTTATCAGCGGATTTATTATATGTTATGTCTCTTTAGACAAGAGGCATTTAACTCCTAAAATTAGCTCTTCTGAATTTTTTCTGCGGCGTTTTGTCCGTATAGTTCCCTTTATGTGGATCTGTATCATTGGGTATGCAGTTTTGAAGCTGGTTATTCGGGGATCATTTTCTATAGATCCTTTCGTTAATGCCTTGGTTCTTTTTCCGGTTGGTTCATTGCAGCCAAATGTGATCTGGACGCTGCGTCATGAGTTTCTATTTTACTCAGTTTTTTGCTTATTTGTCATACATTATCATAAGCAATGGAGAGGGTTGTGGCTTTGGTTTCTGTCTCCCTTTGTATGGTATGCTGTAAATATTGATAGTTTTATGGACCCCTCTTTCCTGAAAAGTTTATGCCGTTTTTTGTTTAGCAGGGTTAATTTACTATTTGGTATAGGTTTGGTTGTTGCTCTTTTAGTAATGAAAGGCCATTTCAAATGTACCTGGAAAACTCAGCATAGCTTTGCAATCAGTTTACTTTCAGTAGTGCCTTTGTTTTTTGTAGCCCAGTATACGGGTATTGGAGAGTCTTTAAAATTCCCTCAGGTTATATCCAGTGGTATTGTTTCCGCAGGAGTGGTACTTATAGGCATATCGTTACAGGCTACAAAGCCCTTAACTAAAATACAACAACTCGGTTTGCTACTTGGAGATGCTTCGTACTCAATATATCTTACTCATACGGCCATTATTTCGGCTATGTTTATTCTATGGTCTAAGATTCAGGCTTCTCCCAACCCCATAGTAGTATTGGTTGTTGGATTTGTTATAGCTTGCTTTGGTGGCATAGCCATCCATTACTTGGTGGAAAAACCGGTTATTAAATTTGTTCAAGCTAGGGTTGATGTATTACAGCATAAAAAACGAAAATTCGTCTAGATATTTGTAGGCAAACAGTTGAATTAGCTGCCTGTTATGCTGATGACAATTACTAAAGAGGCTAATTTTAACTGTTGAGGCGGAAGTTGAATAGAAAAAACTTGTTAAAACCCTTTGTGGCTATATTTTACTTACTGTCATAATTTAATGTTCAATTGTAGAGATGCTGTTTAAATAACACGATACCAAGGTAAGTCAGCTAATACCTGGTAGATACTATTTTACTCATCAGAAAAACTTCACTAGTATTACTGAAAAATATACGCATCCGTGAATACAGTATTCACATTGTATTATTTTATAGGTAGCATGCCTTTACTAAGTTCAGTAAATACTACTAGATTCAATTTGTTAGGTAATGCCTTTCTTAAAAATTAATTAACCAGTACTGTTTGTATGCTTTCTTTTCAACAACTACTAATCTGTACAAAAGGGCAGGTGCTTCAGCAGCGGGAAAGTTTACCGGTAAGTTATCTGCTCACCGATAGCCGTAAAGTAGTTAGCCCGCTTTATTCACTATTTTTTGCTATTAAAGGCGAAAGGCACGACGGACATCAATTCATCCGGGAGCTATATAACATGGGAGTAAGGCAGTTTGTCGTAGAGCATACACACAGCTTAGCCCTTTCCGCTTTGCCGGAAGCAACTATTCTGCAAGTTGAAAACAGTATAAGGGCATTACAACAAGTGGCAGCCCATCACCGGGGACAATTTGCTATACCTGTTATAGGGATTACTGGCAGCAATGGCAAAACAATCGTTAAAGAATGGCTGGCTACCCTTTTAGGAAAACAGTATAATATAGTCCGGAGCCCCAAAAGTTACAATTCGCAAATTGGTGTACCGCTATCTGTATGGCAAATCAATACGACACATACACTGGGCATCTTTGAGGCAGGCATCTCCAGGCCAGCTGAGATGGCTAATTTGGAAAAAGTAATCAAACCTACTATAGGCTTATTTACTAATATTGGTACCGCTCACGACGAAGGATTTGAAAGTGCTATACACAAAGTCCAGGAAAAGCTGCAATTGTTCACCCATTGTCAGACGATAATCTATTGCCGGGACCATCAGTTAATTCATGAGCAAATAGCCATGTTTAAACAGCCAGAGCAGCAAAGCATTGCCTGGTCAAAAATAGACTCAGAAGCAGCGGTATTTTTGCATGAAGTAGGCCAGGAGCATGGACAATCGGTGTTATCTATCAGGTATACAAATCGTGATTGGCAGTTGCAGGTGCCTTTTGTAGATGATGCCTCGCTGGAGAATGTTATGCATTGTGTTACAGCTATGCTTTATTTCGGACTGGAGGTTACCGAAATCCAGTCACGCTTGCGTATGCTGCAGCCAGTATCCATGCGTCTGGAAATGAAAGAAGGAATTAATGGTTGTTATTTAATTGATGATACCTATAACAATGATTTAGCCGGCCTTACCATGGGCCTGGATTTTTTGAATCTTCAAAAGCAACGGGATACAAAAACACTGATTGTATCGGACGTGTTGGAAACGGGGCTTCCAGAAAAGGAGCTTTATCGACATATCGGCCACTTATTGCAGACAAAAGGCGTAAATCGCTTGCTTGGTATCGGTGAAGTAATTTCCCGCAATAAGGAGTTTTTTGCTTCCGGGAGTGAGTTTTACCCAACGACAGTTTCTTTTTTAAAACAGCCTTTGTTGAATAAATTCAATAATGAGCTTATTCTGATTAAAGGCGCCCGCAGTTTTGCTTTTGAACAGATTGTACATAAACTCCTGCAGAAAACACATGGTACTGTACTGGAAATCAATCTGGAAGCCATTTCTCACAACCTAAATTATTATAAAAGCAAACTACATACACAGACTAAAATAATGGTGATGGTAAAAGCTTTTGCTTATGGCAGTGGAAGTGCAGAAATTGCCAGTATGTTACAGTTCCACCGGGTAGATTACCTGGCCGTAGCCTATGCTGATGAAGGTGTATTGCTTCGAGAAAACGGGATTCATTTGCCGATAATGGTGATGAATCCATCACCGCAGACCTTTGATAAACTCCTCAATTACCGGCTGGAACCTGAATTATACAGCTTTGCTATTTTAAACAGTTTTATTCAGTATTTGCAAGATACAGGTCAGCAGTCGCCGGTTCATATTAAGCTGGATACAGGTATGCATCGCCTAGGCTTTGAAGAACAAGATTTGCCTCAGTTAATCCAACAGTTGAAAACACATCCTGAACTTACGGTAGCTACTATTTTTAGCCATCTGGCAGCGGCTGATGAAGAGGAGTATAATTACTTTTCTACAGCACAAATGGAGCGGTTCAGAAAGATGGCTGCCATCATAGAAGAAGCATTACTATATTCACCCATTAAACATATTCTAAACTCAGCAGGCATCGTCCGCTTTCCTGCCTACCAGCTGGATATGGTTCGTTTAGGCATTGGGTTGTATGGCGTAGAAGCTACCAATCAGGAGCAGGCACAGCTGGAAACCGTTGGCACATTAAAGACTACTATTTCTCAGATTAAAAAGGTGAAGGCTGGCGACACTATTGGGTACAGCCGCAAAGGCAAAGTTACCAGAGATTCCCGTATTGCCACCATTGCTATTGGCTATGCCGACGGTTTCGACCGGCGATTGAGTAATGGAGTTGGCAAGGTTTGGATCAATGGCAAGTTAGCCCCTTTAATAGGCAATGTTTGTATGGATATGTCGATGGTAGATATAACAGATGCAGAGGCTGAGGAAGGCGATGAAGTTATTATTTTTGGCAAGCAATATCCTATTAGTGAAATGGCCCGGCAGATAGGGACTATTCCATATGAAATTCTCACTGGCGTAAGCGAACGGGTAAAGCGGGTATTTTATACATCGTAAGACAAAGACAAGACCTAACAGCCAATAGAAACCTGTTAGATGTCTAGTTAGTGCTATAAAATAAAAACATATTTTTTTGCAACAGAACTGCTTTGCACGTAAATTGCGTTGTTTATAATGAATCTAAATAAGAGTAGTACAATGGCCAATCCGCAAAAGAGCATAGCAGACATGAATATTGGTGAGAAAGGGATAATTTGTTGTTTTCAGGATGAAGATATGTCATTGAAGCTGCTGGAAATGGGATGTTTGCCGGGCACGGAAGTTAAAATGAGTAACAAAACTCCATTTGGCGGGCCTGTTTGCATTAAAGTTTCCGGCTATGCACTTTCGTTGCGCAAGGATGAAGCAGCTACTATCATGATTAGATAAGGCATGTTGCCTGACAACTTTTGTTGATTTTACCCAATCTTTCTGAATTGATTTTTGCTTCTTGAAAACATATGCCAAAATTGCACTTGTAGGGAATCCTAACTCCGGAAAATCTTCTTTATTTAACCAGCTTACTGGCTTAAATCAAAAAGTAGGTAATTTCCCAGGTGTTACGGTGGATAAGAAAACAGGGATATGTCATATTAACCCCGCTACTACTGTACAAATCATAGATCTTCCTGGTACCTATAGTTTATATCCAAAATCTCTGGACGAACGGGTGGTCATGGATATTATGGCCAATCCAAAGGATAAATCTTATCCGGATATGGTAGTGGTAGTAATAGATGCTGCCAGTTTAAAAAGAAACCTGCTGTTATTTACTGAAATACGAGACTTGGGCTTACCAGTGATATTAGCGCTGAATATGCTAGATGTAGCGAAAGATTCAGGTATTAATATAGATAAAAGCCTGTTGCAAAAGAAATTACAGGTTCCGGTAGTAGCCATTAATGCCCGTACTGGAGATGGAATAGCTGATCTAAAAAATACGATTGCTCAACACATTCCCACGATAAAAGAGTTAACAAATGGCAAAGTGCATAGCTTTATTGATGCTAGCATATTTGCTCCGGAAGTGGTAGGGCAGATTAAAGATGTGTTTGGTGTACACAATGATTATTTAGCTATTCAATATGCCCACCAGGGAGAAAGTCTGCCATTTTTAAGTTTAAGTGAGAAAGAGCAAATAGAACAGCTCCGCCAGAAATATAACTTCAAACACTCCCTGCTACAGGCCAAAGAAACCATAGCCCGATACGAACGCATAGACGAACTTATTGGGCAGGCCATACGAGAAGAACAAAAGGAAGAGAAAGAAGACCTGAGCACCAAGATAGACAAAGTACTCCTCCACCCATTTTGGGGATACATTGTGTTTTTTACGGTTCTTCTCTTAATGTTCCAGGCTATTTTTGCCTGGGCTAGTTATCCACAAGATCTGATAGATGGCGGTATTGCGGCACTCAATGAATACTTGCAATCAGTTTTACCCGAAAGTATGCTGGTAAGTTTACTGACAGACGGCCTTATTGCCGGTATTGGCGGTATCCTTATTTTTGTTCCGCAGATTGCCATTCTGTTTGCCTTTATAGCCATCCTGGAAGAGTCAGGGTATATGGCCCGTGTGGTGGTGCTAATGGATAAATGGATGCGTAAGTTTGGCTTAAATGGCAAAAGTGTAGTTCCGCTTATGTCAGGTATGGCGTGTGCAGTACCAGCTATTATGGCTACCCGTAACATTGATAACTGGAAAGACCGGCTTATTACTATTATGGTAACTCCCCTGATGAGTTGCTCGGCCCGAATTCCTATCTATACTATTCTTATTGCTCTCGTTGTACCAGATACTACCGTTGCAGGATTTTTGAATTTACAGGGTATTGCCTTAATGGCCATGTATTTATTGGGTTTTCTCGCAGCTATTTTTTCAGCTTTGCTTATGAAAGTGATTTTAAAAGCAAAAGGTAGAAGCTTCTTAATCATGGAAGTACCAGTATATAAAATGCCGCGTTGGGGCAACGTAGGGATAACTATTATTGAAAAAGTAAAAGCTTTCGTACTAGAAGCCGGGAAAATAATTATAGCTATTTCTATTGTGCTCTGGGTAATGGCTTCGTATGGACCGTCTGATAAAATGGAGAGGGCAGAGGCAGAAATACAAACTGAGAAACCATACTTAACCGGAGAGGCATTAACGAATGAAGTAGCCTCCCGTAAGCTGGAATATTCCTATGCCGGGCATTTTGGTAAGTGGATGGAGCCTGTTATTAAGCCGCTGGGCTACGATTGGAAAATAGGTATCGCCTTACTTACTTCATTTGCAGCAAGAGAAGTGTTTGTAGGTACCTTGTCTACGATATACAGTGTAGGCAGTGATACAGAAGATACAGAGACTATTAAAGAGCGGATGCTGAAGGAAACCCACGCTGACACTGGATTACCTGTGTACACGCCTGCTTTGGCGTTTTCGCTGCTGATTTTTTATGCCTTTGCCATGCAATGTATGAGCACCTTGGCTATTGTGCACCGCGAAACCAAAGGCTGGAAGTGGCCTATGATTCAGCTATTCTATATGACTGCTCTAGCCTATGTCTCTGCTTTTTTGGTGTATAATCTGCTCAAGTAAAGCTTATATTAAAAAGCCTGTGAGTTTATTTATATCTCACAGGCTTTGGTTAAAAATATGATAGCGCAAGGCTATTTCAAATTCATTTCATTAACAATAGACTTTACCTTCTCATCCAGCTGCACCATTACCTTATCAAAATCTTCTTTATTGGCCAGCGGTGCATTGACGCTGAAGTAGAATTTAATCTTAGGTTCTGTCCCAGACGGACGGGCTGAAATTTTGCTTCCATCGGCTGTAATAAACTGCAGCACATTGGATTTCTCAAACTCCATAGGGGACGTTTTGCCAGTCTGGATATCAGTTTTTACCCGGTTATCATAATCTAGTAAAGCTACTAGCGGAGAGCCGTTGATAGTTTTAGGTGGGTTATTCCGCAAATCGGTCATCATCTGCTTGATTTCCTGGGCACCAGTCATTCCTTTTTTGGTAAGGGAAACCAGAGTTTCGTAGTAGCAGCCATATTGCCCGTACATTTCCATCAGCATATCAAACAAGCTTACCCCTTTATCTTTGGCATAAGCTACTAATTCTGCGAGCATGGCACAAGAAACAATGGCATCTTTATCCCGCACAAAATCACCCACCAGGTATCCGTAGCTTTCTTCACCACCAGCAATAAACTGCTTTTTACCCTCCAATTCGCGGATAATGCCAGCAATGTATTTGAAGCCGGTTAAGGTATTGAAACATTCTACACCGAACGATTCAGCCATTTTATCAATCAGGTCAGTAGTTACGATAGTTTTTACTACATACTCCTTCCCAGTAATTTTTCCGGCTTCTTTCCAGGCACGCAGCATATAGTAAATTAATAAACTACCAGTCTGGTTGCCATTCATAAGTTGGAACTTGCCGTGATGGTTTTTTACGGCAATACCTACCCGGTCAGCATCCGGGTCGGTGGCCATTACCAAGTCAGCATCGAGTTCCTCGGCTTTTTTTAGGGCAAGGTTCATGGCATCTTTTTCTTCCGGATTCGGGTATACCACAGTTGGGAAGTTACCATCTGGTGTTGCTTGTTCTTGTACTACAGTCACATTAGTAAAGCCCATTTTCTCCAGTACGTTGGGTACCAGGGTAATGCCAGTTCCGTGAATAGGTGTGAAAACAATCTTTAGGTCTTTCTGCCGCTTGATAGCCTCTTTAGAGATAGACAGGGACAAAATTCTATCTATGTAAACCTTATCTATTTCTTCACCTATCAGTTCTATATTTGATTCTACGCGGTTGAATTTTACTTCGTCTACCGATTGGATCTTCTCTACTTCTTTTATTACATTTTTATCGTGTGGAGAAATCATCTGGGCACCATCATTCCAATACGCTTTGTAGCCGTTGTATTCTTTCGGATTATGAGAAGCCGTAATAACTACCCCACTATGGCAACCTAGATGCCGTACAGCAAAAGAAAGCTCTGGTGTTGGGCGAAGTTCTTTAAAAAAGTATACTTTAAATCCATTAGCAGAAAATACATCGGCTGTAATGCGGGCAAAATAATCGCTTTTATTACGGCTGTCGTGAGCAATGGCTACTTTTATTTGTTCGCCAGGGAAGCTTTGTTTCAGGTAGTTAGCCAATCCCTGAGTAGCCATGCCTACGGTGTATTTGTTCATCCGGTTAGAGCCTACGCCAATGGTGCCTCGCAAACCACCAGTACCAAATTCTAAGGCTTTATAAAAGGCATCGGCTAATTCGGTTTCATTGCCGGCATCCAGCAATTGCTGAATTTCTTTCTTAGTATCATCGTCGTACTTACCTGTGAGCCAGGTATCAATTTTGGATCGGATTGCTGTTTCCATGAAAGCTGTATAGTTTATGAGGCCACAAAATGCTGTTTAGCTTGTGGCAATAAAATTAGAATATGTTTTCTAAAATAAAATGATTTTGCAGAGAATATCCAGTATAATGTATAGCAAAGATACTATCAGCTTTGCACGGAAAATAGAAATCAGGGTTGTTGTTATCTGAGGAGAGACAGATCGGTAAATCCATTACGTTTCAAAAACCTGAAAGATTATAGCTTCTTATAGATTCTGCCGCTGAGATTTTGGCAGAGAGGCTACTACCAGATCATACGAATGGTCGATCCATTCCTGCAACAATTGCCTGTTTACAGAGCCATCAGCAAGCACCGTATTCCAATGCTTTTTATTCATATGATAGCCAGGTTTTACGCAGTCGTATTGTTCACGCAGGGTTACAGCTTTGTCAGGATCGCATTTTACATTAAAGCTGAGGGGTTTGCTTTCTATATCGGTGAGGGTAAAAATTTTGCCTCCTACTTTAAAGCACAATGTATACTCACCAAAAGGCATTTCTTCGGTAACGCCTTTTTTCTGTAAACAATAATCTCTGAATTCTTCTATGTTCAAGGGTATGATTGTTTGTAGTTAAAATCTATATTCCCGTTCACGTCCGCCTGTTACTTGCAAAGATCTAGTGCTTCCTCCAATGGACAATATATAATTCCCTTCATTCAGACACCTTATATAGAAAGGAGTACTAGACCTTACTGTTACCTCTCCCTCTCTTAAGAGAGAAACCACCATTCTGGTAGCTAAAGAGCCTTCCGTATACAGTTCATAATATAATGTCCAGGTGGCATCCAAAACATTACTGTATATTTTGAGGTCTCCTGTCTGCGGACCTACATCTTCTTTGCTGCATGACAGCAGTATTAACAAAGAGGAAACAAGGAGTAAACTTCGGTAAGTTTTTCTGCTATTGGTTTCTACTTATTAAAAGTTGAACATAAAAAAACCTATCAAGCAAAAGGCTCAATAGGTTCTGTAAATTTAGTGTGAAAACAAGTATAATCAAGCAAAAAGCTTTTTTATAATGATAAAAACGATACCTAGTAAAAACATGACGATAGAAATCTTATTGATTCCGTGCATCATCCGCAGATTAAAATTAGTCGGACGGCTAGGATCTTTTTTTCTAAAGAAGTAGCCGAACACCTCACCCACACGAAAATACTCTTTTACTTTGCTCATGAATGTAGTTGGTTTTGGTTGATTAACAACTGATATACTGCCGATTAAATAACAATAAGATGTAGGTAAAAGTTATGTAAACTTAAAATAAATCAGGCTATGGTTATTGTTCTAATGCTTCAGGTTCCAGCCAATTGCCATCTTCGCGGATAAGCTCTATTAACTCATCTACTGCTTTTTCAGCAGGCACCGCTTTTTTTATTACATTTTGACCCCGGTACAGTGCAATTTTTCCTTTGCCAACCCCTACGTAGCCATAATCTGCATCGGCCATTTCACCAGGGCCATTCACAATACATCCCATAATACCAATTTTTACGCCTTTCAAATGGTCGGTTCGCTTACGGATCATGGCAGTAGTTTCCTGTAAATCGAATAAGGTACGGCCACAAGAAGGGCAGGAAATATATTCGGTCTTCGACATCCGGGTGCGGGCGGCTTGTAGAATGCCAAAAGCAGTCTGATTATACCTGGTTAGCAATTTTACCAACTCCTGCTTCTCTGATAAAGCTAGCTGGGCAGTGCCGAGCATTACGCCATCTCCCAAGCCATCAATTAATAAGCCTCCTACATCGGTAGCCGCATACAGTTGAAGCATATCGTTTGTTAGCAACGGAAATTGACGCATTATAATCACAGGCGACTGTATCTCTTCTTCAATCAGTTTAAAGAACAAGCGGCGAAGTTCAGGCATGGCATGTTCATTATATGTATCTATAAGCAATACTAGTGTAGCATCCTGCTTTATCTGGTTCAGCAAAGTATCCGTCAACTCCCCAATTGTTAATTTGAGAAAGTTAAGGCTTCCGTGTTTAGAGGATTGCTGCACGTATTGTCCGGGGGTGAACAGTGGAAACGTATGAACTTTATCAGCAATATCCTTCCATATATTGTAATCAGAAATTTCTTTTAGCCCATTGGGCAGCATGAATGCTATTTTATTGGTACCAGTGTAAACAAAATCGGCTCCCAGGTCATTCATTCGCCATTTATCTGGCAGCGGCAAATAAAAGTGCCCAATTCCTTTTAAGTCTTCTATCGCAATAGTTTCTAGGTTGGAGTAATCAGCAACTACTCTAGGCACATTATGTCCGCCAATATTTAACACTTCCAGCGTGTTTCTCCGGAAGTATTGAAACGGGTTAATCGGTGAAGACCCGACAGGTTCTATAGGTTTTTGCAAAGAAGCCCGGTTGGTGTAACGGTCTATTAAAGCTTTGGCTACCGGGGCTTCTAGTTCTGGTTCTTCTGTAAGGGAAACACGTACAGTGTCACCCAGGCCATCTTCGAGCAATGTGCCGATGCCCACGGCCGATTTAATCCGGCCATCTTCTGCTTCGCCAGCTTCGGTTACACCTAAGTGCAATGGGTAGGGTTTGAAGCCTTCTTCATCCAGTTTCTGCACAAGTAAGCGGTAAGCTTGTACCATTACCTGGGTGTTGCTGGCTTTCATGGAAAGCACGATGTTGTAATAATTCAAATCTTCGCAAATTCGTAGAAACTCCAGAGCCGATTCTACCATTCCAAGGGGCGTATCACCATAGCGGCTCAGAATACGGTCGGATAATGAGCCATGGTTGGTGCCAATGCGCATAGCGGTGCCGTATTCTTTGCAGATTTTTACCAAGGGAATAAACCGCTCACGGATTCTTTCTAATTCGGCCTGATAACCTGCTTCAGTATAATCAATGACCTCAAACCGTTTTTTGTCCGCATAATTTCCAGGATTAATCCGTACTTTTTCTACTAGCCTTGCTGCTAGTTCAGCGGCATTAGGCGTAAAATGTATATCGGCTATCAGTGGAGTTGTATAGCCTCTTTTTCGCAGTTCTTTGCGGATGTTTTCCAGATTCTGCGCTTCTTTCACACTAGGGGCCGTAATCCGCACATATTCGCAACCTGCCTCAATCATCCGGATACTTTGCTCAACAGAACCCATGGTATCCATGGTATCTATAGTGGTCATGGATTGTACCCGGATTGGATAATTGCTTCCCAGAGGAATATCGCCTATGTGTACATCTATAGTCTGCCGGCGGGAGTATTGCGTAAGGGAATTACAATACCTGGTGTTCAGTTGGGAAATATCAGAAGTAGTAAGTGTCATTTTAAGAGAGAATGCTTGCTAAGTTAACCTAAATCCAGATAAAAATGTTCTTACAGATCTCCCAATTGCGGACGGATAATAATTTCTTCTATCACTGATTGCTTAGACATAGTATACGCCCCGTATACTGCCTGGGCTACATCTTCCGGTTTTATAAACCGTTCGGCTGGTAAATCTACGCCTTCCCAGCTGGCGGTAAGTGTAGCTCCGGGAAGAATAGCGGTAACCCGGATACCGTGTGGCTTCATTTCTTCGCGAAGAACTTTCGTCATGCCGTAGAGAGCAAATTTGGCTACCGAATACGAGCCACCATTGGGGTAAGCCATAATACTGGCAATGGAACACATATTAACAATATAGCCATCTTTGGCCTCCAGCATACTTCCAATCAGCTGGCGGGTTAAGTAATAGGCACTGTATACATGTATATTAATCATGTTTTCCAGGGTGCCTTCTGGTTCGTTGTGAATCTGGCCTGGAATAAAGTAGCCTGCATTATTTACTAATACATCTATTTTTCTATTTAACCTTTTTACAAAAGCGGAAAATTTTTCTACCTCGGGCTTGTTAGATAAATCTGCTTTCTGTGTAAAAATAGTTACCTGGAAGGAAGCCTCTATTTCCTTTTTCAATTGTTCCAGGTCTTTTTCGTTTCTGGCACAGGTAGCAATATCAAATCCATTTTGTGCAAATAATTCAATAATGGACCGCCCAATTCCTTTCGTGCCGCCGGTTATAACTAATAGTTTATTCATAGGTGAAAATAAGAGTATGTATTGTATGATTCAACATATAGAACGGACATTGACTGAACTTGATATAGGCCTATCTGCTAAGAAATATCTTGTAGATTTGCTGTGAACAATTACCACTTAAAACTTATACCTTACCTTTGCGTAAGTAATTTCTCCGAAAGATACTTATTCAATAGGCAAAATCTCTTTTGATTTGGATATTTCACCTGATACCTGCATTTTTATCCTGATAAACCTGTTACTTGTGTAGCAGACTCTTTATAGATACATCATTCTATGTTAACACTCATTGGCCATTTAGGCAGATACCTTGAATTTATAGGCAGTTTATTCAGAAACCGGGAAAAATTTAATGTGTACATAGCCCGTATTGTGGACGAATGTATACTGATCGGGATAGATTCCATATTTATTGTAGTAATTGTTTCGTCATTTATCGGAGCAGTAACGGCTGTGCAGACGGCTTATAATCTGGTAAGCCCTCTGATTCCTACCTATGTTATTGGCTTGATTGTGCGGGATATGACTGTACTGGAACTTGCACCAACCATTACCTGTGTAGTGCTTTCCGGAAAAGTAGGCTCTAATATTGCCGGCGGCCTTGGCACCATGCGAATTACAGAACAGATTGATGCCCTGGAAGTGATGGGTATTAATGCGGCTTCTTACCTAGTATTGCCTAAAATTGTGGCCTCTGTGATTGTGTTTCCCATGCTGGTTATTCTGGCAGGTTTCCTGAGTATATTTGGCGGGTATTTGTCAGGCACCCTTACTGGAGTTATTACACCTAATGAATATATTTATGGTATCCGGGCAGATTTTAACCAGTACAACGTAACGTTTGCCCTAATCAAATCCGTGGTGTTTGCTTTTTTAATCTCTACTATTTCTTCTTTCCAAGGATTTTATACTAGGGGAGGAGCCTTAGAGGTAGGTAAGTCTAGTACCAATGCTGTAACTAACAGTTGTATTGCAGTATTATTGTTTGATTTTATCCTAGCCCAATTGCTTCTATAATTTGCAGCGACAAGCATTCAAAAATTGAACAAATACACTGAATTTTCTGTCTTCTATAAGATATAAGCTACCTAAATAACAGCAGATATAACTTCTTTAATCTTCAGATTTCTCATATACCTACATGATTGAGATAAAAAACATTAAAAAGACTTTTAACGGGAAAGAGGTATTGGCTGGCATTAGTGGACGTTTTGAAGACAGCAACACCAGTTTAATTATTGGCGGAAGTGGTACTGGTAAAAGCGTGTTGCTGAAATGTATTGTAGGCTTAATAAAACCAGACAGTGGTGGTGTGTATTACGACGGACGCGATTTTATTAATGGTGACCGTACAATACGAACCCAGATCAGGCGGGAAATTGGTATGTTATTCCAGGGAAGTGCCTTGTTTGACTCAAAAACTGTGGAAGAAAACGTAATGTTTCCCTTGGATATGCTGACCGATATGCCTAAAAACGAAAAGCTAGACCGGGTAAATTTCTGTCTGAAACGAGTGGGCCTGGAGAATGTGAACAAACGTATGCCTTCAGAAATTAGTGGTGGGATGATGAAGCGGGTAGGTATAGCCCGGGCTATTGTCATGAATCCGAAATATTTGTTTGTGGATGAACCTAACTCTGGTCTGGATCCGCTAACAGCTGTTACCATAGATGAACTGATTGCTGAAATTACCGATGAATATAAGATTACCACGATTGTAGTAACCCATGATATGAATTCGGTAATGGGGATAGGCGAATATGTGATGTTTTTGTACAAAGGCCGCAAGTTATGGGAGGGAGATAGCCAGAATATTGTAGATACAAATGTGCCTGAGTTAAAAGAATTCTTGTTTGCCAATAAGTTTATCAAGCATATGAAAGAGAATGAAGCCAATGGGTAATGTATAAATTTTTTTTCCTGTTTAGCAGCTATTTTATATGGATTCTCCCGGCCATTTCCCAGGTTGTGAATGATGATATAGATAAACGACTCACCTTAAAGCTTAATTCCCCGCATCAATCCAACACAACAAATTGTACCGTTCAGTGGACATGTGTAAATACAAGAGCCGTACAAGGCTGCATCAAATTTCATAACGACCAGTGGTTTGAATTTACCACGCAAGCAGCCGGACAGTATTACCTAAGTGTTACCGGGCAGCAGTGCCGGGATGTAAGAGGCGTGCAGGTGATGGTGGTAGATGGAATGCCCTGCGCCCCTGATGCCTATCAACATCTTATTTGCCATTCAACCGGAGCCCAAGACGATATATCACTTATTCTAGATAGCTTGCAAGCCAACCATACGTATCTAATTAATGTAGATGGTTATTTAAATGACTTTTGCCAGTTTACTATTGCTGTAAGTACGCAGGCGCCAACCTTTACTCTTTTTTCTACACCAGTAGAAGTTCCAGTTGCCAGTCAGATTGCCGATAGCTTAGTACACCTCCAATGGACGTTGCCAGATTCATTGCAGGAAGATTTTACGGCTTTTTCCATTATCAGAAGGCAAGCAGCGGAAAAAAAGTCACAGGAGATTACCAGGTTTGTGGCTGAAACGAATGCCTATGGTACCCGGCAAACGAGTTATACCTACACAGATACAGTAGCAGTTAAAGGGATGTATACATATAAAATTATTGGAATCAACTCTCAGCAACAAAGCTATTTGCTAAAAGAACTGGATCTGTATTACGATGGCCGAAAGCGTATTCCGAACACCGCTGAGAACTTGCTTATGTTAGAAATACCTGTACGCCGGAAGTTGAATCTACGTATTTTGGTATTTGATGCGCAAACAAATGAACTGCTGAAAGAAGGGTATATGATGACGTCGGTTAAAAAGAAAAATCAGCTCACTGTCGATGTAAGCAAGTTTATAGCCGCAGGTATCCGCAGGTACAGAATTCAGGTACAAGAAGTAGATAATCCAAAAGGGTATGCAAAATCCTTCTTACTAATCAAGTAATTGTATAAATAAGAATTAATCCTATAAACACTGCCTTATTCTTTACGTTGACAGCTCTTAGCACTATTTCAGCCAACGTATTCAATGAAACATACTTACCTGCTTTTATTTCTTTTCATGATACTAGCCATTTTTTCCTGCCAGAGTAACTTGGATGACAACAAGTTAATATACCAGGGAAAGTGGGAATCTGTTGAGCACACACTTATAATTTACAGCAATGGCAAAGGGGCATGTATCCAGAAGAAGCTGAGTTTACGCTGTAATGGCTATGTTACTATTACTAATGATAAGATAGTGTTTACTAGTAGCTCTTTGGATTCGCATGTTTTCCGTGTAAAATTCACTATTCAGGAGAAACCCTCCATAGATGGAAACGGTATTACGTATATGATGCTGGATGGGGAACGGTTTGAACAATAAATGAGGAATTTAGTAATGTAATCCCCCTTAGTAAAAAAGGAGGCCGAAAATCATAGGTTTCCAACCTCCTTTTTATTTAACAATTATCTGCTTATTGTAATTTTATTATTACGGCTTCGTCGCCATATAAATTCACGCGTTTGCTGATAGTAATTCCTTCCCGTTCTGGAATAGTACTCAATACAATTTTACCGTGAAGCTCCATAGTATGCGGAGAAAAATGACAAACCCCATGTCCTAAGTTGAGTACAACCATAAATCGCTTCCCTTCCCATTCCCGAATAAATGCCATGGTGTTTCCTTCCGCCACCACAGGTATATAATTTCCTATACGTAAAGCCGGTTCCATTTTCCGCAATTGAATAAGGCGGTGATATAAGGTTAGCATAGATTCCAGGTTATCTCGTTGTACCTGTACATTCACCCGCCTATAATTATCAGGCAAGCGGAGCCAGGGTTTTTCAAGGGAAAACCCTCCATTCGGACCATCATTCCATTGCATAGGTGTACGGAACGGATCGCGGCTTAAGTTTAAATCAGGCATATTAAGGCCTTGTGGATCTTGCCATTCTTCCGGTGGTATAGGTACATCGCGCATTCCTATTTCATCCCCATAATAAATAGTAGGGGTACCCCGTAGAGTCAGCAACATAACTGCAGCAACGCGTGCTTGCGCCTTTCCAATACGGCTTGCAATACGCGACTGGTCATGGTTTCCTAGTACCCAGTTAGGCCATCCACCTTTGGGTAGAGCTGCCTCATACAGATCTACAGCCGTAGAGATCGTGCGGGCATTCCAGGGCAAACCAATTAACTGGAAGTTGAATGGTAAATGTGCTCCTGAATTATCTGCACCGTAATAAGTTACTAGCTTGTGGATAGGCAGATAGATTTCCCCAATTATCAACCGCTCGTCATATTCATCGGTAAGGCGGCGCATCATGGAAACAATGTTGTGAATTTCTGGCTGGTCGGTAGAGTAGGCCGGAACCAGCTTTTCGTAGGTAGCCATATGTGGCTGGTAATCTGGATTAGCCGGGTTATTTCGCCATTGGTCATCTTTAATCATATGCCACATTACATCTACCCGGAAGCCATCTACCCCTTTATCTAGCCAAAACCGCATTATATCTAACATGGCTTGTTGCACCTCCGGATTCCGCCAGTTTAAGTCTGGTTGTTCTTTCAGGAAAGCATGGTAATAATACTGGCCGGTTCTCTCGTCCCATTCCCAGCCACTGCCTCCAAATACACTTAACCAGTTGTTTGGAGGGCTACCATCTGCGGCTGCATCGTGCCACAAATACCAGTCGCGCTTGGGATTATCTCTGGAAGAACGTGACTCTAGAAACCAGGGATGCTGGTCGGAGGTATGGTTGGGTACCAGGTCGAGAATTATTTTCATTTTGCGGGAGTGGACTTCAGTTAGAAGTGCATCAAAGTCGTCCATGCTCCCAAATAGGGGATGAATGCCAGTATAATCTGAAATATCATATCCGAAATCGGCCATAGGCGAAGGATAGACAGGGGATACCCATACGGCGTCGATACCCAGCCACTGCAAATAATCCAGTTTACTGATAATACCCTGAAGATCACCAACTCCATCCCCGTTACTGTCCATAAATGAACGTGGATAAATCTGGTAAACAACGCCTTGTTGCCACCAAAGATGATTATCTGTGTGATTGCTCATGTGCCTAATGTACGAGTATGCTGCCGTAAGGATACAGGGATACCCGGTTTGAGTAACCAGAAAAGAAAACTAGTGGGTTATTGCACAGAATAGTAGCAAACAATAGTGATACTATATGAAGAAAGCTTTACAGCCTGAACGCCATAAAGCTTCCTATTTGAGCAGAATCTATACTTACTGTAAACTTACCTACGGAAAGAAGCCAGAATGCGGTTTAAAACGAAATTGACATCATTGCGGGCACGGCTGAATTCGGCAATCTTTTCGGTTTTGGTATTGGCTCCCCAGTATCCTTTTATGTGCTTATGCAGGTCTTCGTTCAGATCAATTAAGGCAGATTGTCTTCGGGTTTCAAAAAAATCGTCGGCTGGATTCTTAATTTTTTCAATGATTTCTATGGATTTACTAATCAGGTTTTCCAGCTCTTTTGCCTTGGCATCATCAATTGGCATATCGTTTACCTTATCGCGGATGCCTTTCAATTGTACAACTAGTTCATTGGCCATAGTATAAAGAAGTTATAAAGTAATAATGTTTGTCGCTTATTTGGTATCTTAAACAAATTTAGCGGGAAACTGACGAATTGAAAATGTATTCCCTCACATTTTATTACAAAACAAACTTCTTCTTCTGGAGGCACTCTTTTGAAATACTTATGTAGGAATATAACTAAAAATACCGATAGGTAAAGAGATAGTTCAAAAAAGCTGTAAGCTACCATGGTATTAGCAGCATACGCAGAAATGTTTCAAGTGTATTTGGGCTTGTGTTGCCTACTTCTGCCTTCGGGATTTCTTTTTGTTATTCGGCTTCTCAGCAGGTTCTGCCTCATTGCGAATTTCTTTTAAGCCTTTTTTGAATGGATCATAGGTGATTTTTACTTTCTCCTGGCCAGTAGCGGCTCTGGCCCGCAGGTAAATGCTAGCACCTGCATCCTGATTAACGCCTATTTTCTCAGGAACGATCTCTTTTTCTTCTTTCAGATTAAGGTTGCTTAGTGGCAATTGTATCACCATATCTGTTTCTTTATTGAAGCTAAAAATTCCTTCTACAAACAAATTGAGTACACTGGAAGCTATTTCCATACGGGATATATGCAGATCCTGACCTTGTAATTCGAAATTGTTGCGAATGTCGGCGAATTCTATATTAGTAAAATCCCGTTGTTTAAACACTACTTTACCTATCTTACTTAAGGGCTCAAAATCGATGAGCCGGCCATTAGTAAGCTGTACTTCAAAATTGCCCTGCATGCTCTGCGGGAGAATATTGTATGAATCGTCAAAAGTAGAGGAAAAAGCTATATTGGCATGCAATTCTCCCATTAGGTTATGTTCTCCAATAGTAGTTTGCTTGAAGTTTTCGAAGGAGTGTAAGAGTTTGCGTACATCAGCATCTTGTATAACAGCTTGTATTTCAAAATTTCCCTGAGGCTGACTTATGTTGCGGATGGCACCATTTAAATGCAAGGTGCCGCCAGAATTCTGAAGAGCAATATTTTCAAGCCCTATACTATTATCTTCCAAAGTAAGGTTGCCCCCGATCTGATTTGCTGAAAATTGCTTGTATTTTACTTCGTCTATTGCAAACGCCAGGCGGCAATCTATGTTTTCAATAAGAGCTTCTAATTTCTGGCCGATGGCTTTCTTTAAATTTGTGCCTGCCTGCTGGCTTTTATTTTCTTTCAATAAGCCTAGTTTACGGAGTGTTCCCGGAGATTTAAAGTTTCCAAAATCGAAAGAGGGGGAATGCATTTGTAAATTGGCATTTATTCTGTCGTATTTGTATAAAGCAAAAGGAACCAGGTCGTTTATTTTACCAGTAATTTTTACTGGATTTTTATTAACCTGAAAATGCAGCGAATCTATACTAGCATGCGACTGGTTAAATATTACTGATCCGTTAATGCCAGCAAACTGGAATTGCCTGGGCAGGTAAGCAAAACCGGCGTTTTTCAACGTAGCTTTTCCCTGTAGAACACCGGGCAACTTTTTATTGTCTTCATCAAGTACTTTGTATATTTTTCCTTTGTACTGAAAATCAATACTGATTGTTCCTTTGGTAAAATTCATTTTAGACTCATCTAGCAAATGATTAGCTTCTTGCAAAGCAAACTGAATAGTAGATTTTAAGTCTATATCAGGATATTTGAGGTTATCGACAATAAAGTTAGCTTGTATGGGAAGCTTTTCGTACCGGCCAAAAAAATCTGTTACTTCAATATATTCTGTTTTGCCCTCCTTACTGGTAGAATCTACTTTGCTATAGAATTTTCCGTTCAGGCTTACATCAGTGCAGGTTTTGCCTTTATACGTAACATCTGATTTGTTAACAGAAAATAGTATTTCTACTTCCGGCTGATTCCCTTTCTTAAGCAATGTCTTAATCTGGGCAGTAGCTTTTACTGGCTGGCTAATTTTAAATCGTTCTATCTTCTCGGCAATATTGGCAGTGAGCAAAGGCAAAACATTGGTGATATAAGCTCCATCTGTATGAAAGGTAAGTGATAATACAGGTACTTTACCCGCCTGTAAATTTCCTGTTAGGCTGTATTCCTGTTTGTTAACCTTTACTTTGGATTCATTGATCTGAAGGCTTTTTTGGTTTTTGTTATAAAATAAATCGAATGCAACTTCCGCTTTGGCATCCTTCATGAAACTGCCCTTATTGGGGTTAAATGTTAATTGATCAAAAATGACTGGGCCATTAATATCTAGAGCCATTCCATCAGGTTTTGTATCAATATCAGCTTGCAATCTAGTTAGGTGGAAGCGAAGAGTCTTATATACAGCAGAGTCGGCATGCAAGGTAGAGTCTACATAACTGACAGCAACATTATTTAGCCGGACCCTGTTCAGCATGAATTCCAGAGAGGATTTTTTTTCGGAAGCCGATTCTTGGTAAAGCGAATCTGTTTTGAATATTCGCCAGCTGTCGTACCCATCTTTTGTTTTATACAAAGAAATAGAGCCGTTGCTCACCAGAATAGCCTGTATATCCAGCTCATTGCGCAAAAGCTTTGTTAACGAAAACTGCATAAATACCTTTTCTGCGCTAAACATAGGCTGTTTATGTACAGGATATAAGGTGTCTGTAATAATGGGTTCTACCAGCGTAAAAGAAAAGTTAGGAAATGTTTCCAGAATGGAATAATCTAGATCTTTTATACGTAATTCGCCATTCATTCTATCGCTGAACTCTTTGTTAACTGCTGCCAGTATTTCTTCTTTGTAGGTAATAGTAATAAAATAGGCCACACCCAGCAAGAAAGCAAGGAAGGCTATTACATATATACCTATTTTAATCAGCAGTTTCATAAATTTTACATCCCAAGCTATTCCTTCAGATATACGTAGAGAAGCATATTCGTGTATATTCAGGCAGGTTTTAGTAAGGTACTAAAAGTATCTCCTTTAACTTAATATGTTAGAAGATGGTTGTGTTTTGCCGGTGGTTGCTTTTTATAGTACACAGTACGCCTTATGTAGATCCCAGTTATTGATAGATAACATGAACTTACCGTTTTTGGTTTAAACAAGATGTATCCCGTTTGCTTTGTTAAGCAGCCGAGTAGGGACAAAATATTGGTACTTGCTAAATGGCTTAGTCAACTAAAGGCTTATCACTTATCTGCACTTACTAGTAAGACCCCGACCAGAACTAAGCCGGTACCAAAGATTTCATTCCATGTAATGGGTTCCTGTAAAAACAGGTAGCCAAGAATAATAGTCGCTACCGGTCCTACACTGCCAATAATGGCTGCCTTTCCAGCGCCTATCATTTTAATCCCCTCAGAGATCATAAATGTTGGGAATACAGTAGAAACTAAAGCAATGGAAATACTTAGTACATACACAGGCGTAGGATAGTGCAGAATAGAGCCTGTTTGCAGGAATAGAAAATGCACAATTACAGATGCGCAGGAAACAATCATGACATAGCCGGTATAACGGACAGAGCCAAATTTTGGAATAAGCCGGCTACTACCAACCAGATAGAGTGCATAGGTACAGGCACTAGCGAATATCAGCAAGGCACCTTTATAAACATGAGGCTGTTGGGGGCTGTGTCCATTCAAGAATACCAGCAAAATGCCTGCATAGGTTAAGACAAGGGCAATTATTCCTTTTCTGCCAATAGATTTTTTAAAAAATACAAATAAAAGGATGGCTACAATAGTGGGATATACAAAAAGAATAAGTCTCTCCAAACCGGCAGTTACATACTGTAGGCCTAAAAAATCAAGCATACTGGATGTATAGTACCCCAAAATACCCAATATCACCAGTTTTACATAATCAGCTGTGGTAGGTGCCGTTTGCGGTTGTTGTTTTTGAAGTAATAGGGGAATAACTATAAAAAATGGCAATGAAAATACCATCCGCAAAAATAACAATGAAAGCGGATCTATCTGGTAATTAAATGCCAGCTTTATCATAATGGCTTTAGCAGAAAAACAGATTGCCGCCACAAAAACCAGTATGGAGCCTATAACTGAAGTGGAACGCATAGAAAAAGGCAGCTAGGCAGCATTTGCCAGCTAAAGACAAAGTTAGTTTGCTGTTAGATTAGAAATTAGCTTCTACCTGATTTTTCAGCAAATCGTCGAGTACTTCTCTGCGGCGGATAAGTTTCGCCTGTCCTTGATACACCAGCACTTCCGCTGGACGCAGACGCGAGTTATAGTTGGAACTCATACTAAATCCATAGGCACCAGCATTTTTTATAGCCAGAATATCGCCTTCCCGCACTTCATCCAGCGTACGGTTAGCTCCTATGGTATCCGTTTCGCAAATATATCCTACTACGTTGTACTCGTTGGGCGCTCCATCTGGATTAGATACATTTACAATATCGTGGTAGGCATCGTACATCATAGGGCGTATCAGATGATTCATGCCTGAGTTTACGCCAACAAAAACAGTAGTAGGCGTTTTTTTTACAACATTCGTCTCGACCAGTAGATAGCCTGCCTCACTTACTAGAAATTTGCCCGGTTCAAACCACATTTCCAGCGTTTTGCCATACCGTTTGCAGAATCCTAGAAAAGCATCACTCAACTTTGAGCCCAGTTCTTTCATATTTGTGGTATGGTCGCCGGCTTTGTAGGGTACTTTAAAACCTCCGCCAAAGTTGATAAATTTTAATTGTGGAAACTGCATAGCCAGATCAAATAGAATACTGGCCGTTTGCAGGAATACATCAGCATCTTTAATATCTGAACCTGTGTGAATATGCAGACCATTGATAGTGAGCTTATATTTCTCTACCACCTGCATCACTTGCGGCATTTGTTCTACAGAAATACCAAATTTAGAGTATTTGTGGCCTACTTGAATTTTGGTGTTGCCCCCAGCTACAATATGCGGATTCAGGCGGATAGCACAAGGCACTGTGCTTCCATATTTTTTTCCCAGATGTTCTATCATCGGAATATTGTCCAGATTTATCCCTAACCCTAGTTCAACCGCTTCTTCTATTTCTTCGAAAGAAACACAATTAGGTGTATACATAATATCTTCCGGAGCAAAACCTGCCAATAATCCGATACGCGATTCCTGTATGGAAACGGTATCTAGGCCGGCACCCTCTTTTTTTAACAGTTTTAACACAGAGATATTGGTGAGTGCTTTAGCCGCGTACTTTATTTTTACTGGAACACCCGAGAAAGCTTCTTGGAGTATATGCAGTTTTTCAACAATGGTATTTCCATTATATACATACACTGGCGTTCCAAATTCCCGGCAAATATCTAGCACGGGTACATTCCCAATATAATACTGATTCTCTTTTAACTGCATAGGGATAGATATGAGCCTACAAATATACAGGAATGTATAATCATATAAAGCGTATAAACTTCAAAAAAGTATTTATCTAATAAACTGTACTTTTTCTGTTTTTGGTAAGGCAAATGAAATTTTGCAAATGGCTATATTTTACAAGAAAAATTTATTACATTCAACCTTTTAAATTTCTTTAAGCACTGTTTACTCATTTAGCATATAACTTATATGGCAATGACAATACTATAATATCTATCTTTTATAGTATTATTTGAATAAATTTTATAATATATATCATAACATCTGTATTAATCTATTTATTCTATGATAGAAGTTATTCCCTCCATAGCCATTTACAATGGTAAATGTGTAAAAATGGCACCGGGTGATTTTGAACATCCAGTGGTATACTCTGTGGACCCCATAGAACTTGCCCAAACGTTTGAAGGACACGGAATTAAACGGATACAATTGATTGACTTAGATGGTGCACAAAGAGGGAGAGTAGTAAACTATACTATACTTCACATGATTGCTAATTATACGAGCTTAGCCATTGACTTTAGCGGAGGTATTTATACAGACTCTGATGTGCGAATTGTTTTCGAAAATGGCGCAAAGTATATCACGGCTGCTAGCGTAGCAGCTAAAGAAAGAAACTTTTTTTCTTCCTGGATTGTAAGCTATGGCCGTGAAAAAATAGCATTGGCTGCCGATACGCAGGATGGTAAAATTATGACGCGGGGTTGGCAAAAAAATACTCAAATTGATGTAATGGAGCATATTGAATTTTATGCTAACCGGGGTATTAAATACGTAAAATGTACCGATGTTAGCCGCCATGGTCGGTTACAAGGGCCTTCCTTTGATTTGTATAAAGAGATATTACAACGCTTTCCAGATGTTTATCTGATTGCCAGTGGGGGTGTTAGCTCCATAGAAGATATTATAAAGCTGGAAGAAATGGGTGTACACGCTGTTATGTTCAGTACAGCTTACTATGATGGCAAAATTAAACTAGAAGAGCTGGAAAAAATGACAATTGCCTAAAGTATACTCGAGTATAAAATATTTCTTCCCATAAACCAAAAGAGCCGTCACTGACGGCTCTTTTGGTTTATAACTATACACTACATCAATTTTCATGTATGCCTTTGTCTTTTTTGCAGCAGTCATCCAGCCGGTCATAGGCCCGGGCATTGGCAGGTAACTGGTCGGCATCGTAACCAGTTTCGTTAATGGCTTTTTTTATGCGAGCTGCATCTGTCTTATTTGGATTATACGTTACTGTCACAATCTGAGAGGGTACATCCAGCGTAGCTTCTTTTATCCCTTTTTCATACGCTAAACTTTTCTCTATCGTGGCTTTACACATTTTACATACAGCCGATGTCTTAATCTTTACTTCTTCCTGCTTAGTTTGAGCAGATACCCCTAAGGTAGCAAACAGTAGTAGGGTACATGCCATCAGTACGTTTCTTATCTTTTTCATTGCAATCAAATTGTTTATTAGTTATTATTTTTAATTACTTTATTCTAAAACGCATACCTGCGTAAATCATCCGGCCATATATGGGCCCCCATATCAGGGAAGCATCGAAATTCGGGCCAAAAGGTTGATCAGATGCAATAATAGGGTTAGCCTGTTTAAAGTTACCCAAGTTCTCCCCACCTACGTATATATCCCACTTCTTAAAAGCCCTTGTCACCTGAGCATTAAATAAGAGGTACGCTGGCGAATAATTATCTCTTCTATATACTTCCTGAGTAGCAGTAGTACTTGGAATTCGTTTAGCTCCATGCCATTGAGTAGTGAAATCAAACTTCCATTTATCGAATTTGGTAGCATAACCTAGGTTCAGGAAAAAACGGTTGCGGCTTACAAACTGTCGCGCAAGTAACTCCCCATTGATGGTATTTTTTACATCATAATATTTGTAGGCCATCTTCACATTCAGCGATCTTACCGGCTCATACTGCAATTCTACCTGTGCACTGTTGGCATATGACTTTCCATCCAGGTTATAAAAAGCAATCTGTTTTGGATCAGTATCCATATCAGTAATAATCTGGTTTATAAAATCTGTCCGGTAGAGATCTACACCCAGTAAACCATTTTTGCCAAGTATGGTAAACTCATGCGTTAGATTTACTCCATAGTTCCAGGCTTTTTCAGGTTTTAACTGACCTTTTACCAGCAACTGCCTAGAACTGATCAGGACGGATGTATTTTCTGCAATAGGGTTGGCTACCCGGAATCCACTACCTGCAGAGGCTCGCAAAGTCGTTTGTGGCGTTAAATCATATTTTAGATGTACCCGAGGCGTAACAACGGGGCCATACATATTATGGAAGTCTGTACGCAAACCTAATACAGCCGTAAATTTTTCCGGAATAGTGTAGGTATATTCTCCAAATACACCAGGCACTGATTCGGTACGGGTAAAAGTAGAATCCCGATATTGCTCCTTATAGGCATCCAGTAAGTAGCTAGCGCCAAATTTTAATCCATGGTTGGTATTATTAATAATAGTCTGGTAAATGAGGTTAGCATATAATGTTTGCTGCTTTCCATTATATGTATTAGGCCCGAAAAATGAGTTTTGTTCATGATTAATACCAGATAGAATCAAGCCCAACCCTTTATAAGGTGTTTCGGGAAACAACAAAGCTGTTTTGGCAAAACCCTCTATTCTGCGTGTTTCGGTACTAGTACCATAATAAGGTTTTTTCTGCAGATAGTAATTTGGCATATCTTCATGCCCGGGGCCATGTCCCATATCTACCGGAATAGTATCCATTTCCTGGTGTTCTGGCTGATAATAGTTCATTTGCCCACCTTTACGACTGTCATACAAGGCTTTTATGCCAAACTGACTCTGAAGCCGGTCTCCGTTATATTTCCAGCGGTTCACTACGTTATATTGCTTTGACATAGGTAGGTCTAGGAAACCATCCTTATTTCTATCCATTTTACTCTCTAACTCGTCGCCCATGCGGCTTCCATGCAATAGCAAACCGGTGCTCCATTTTTTATTAAATTGATGAGCTAAATTGAGATTCAATTCTGTACGGCCCATATCATTAATATAGGTATTAAGCAAAAGTCTATCGCTAGTTTCAGGTTTTTGCAGCTCTACATTAATCTGTCCGGCAATGGATTCGTAGCCATTTACCACAGAGCCAGCGCCTTTGCCTACATCAATAGCTGAGATCCAGGTGCCTGGAACAAAGCTAAGCCCATACGTAGTCGACAAACCCCGGATGGAAGGAATATTCTCAGAATTTATTTGTACATACGTTCCATCCAGACCAAGCATTTGTACCTGTTTAGCACCTGTAACAGCATCACTATACGATACATCTACGGAAGCATTCGTTTCAAAGCTTTCAGACAAGTTACAGCAAGCAGCCTTTTGCAACTCTTTAGTGGTAATTGTTTCTATCTTGGCTGTTTCGGTTCGGGAAATATAGGTTGGCGAAGATTTTACTACTACTTCATTTAACGAGCCTTGTGGAGATAAACTAACGCGGTAAAATCGTGTGGCATTATTCACTTGAATAGTATCGCCTGTAAATCCTACATAACTTATTACCAGGTTAGAAGTAGCATCGCGTTGTTCTAGGGAAAAGTTGCCCAGAGAGTCAGTAATGGTGCCTTGTGTAGTTCCTAGCCAATACACATTAGCGCCTGGTAGTGGAATTTGGGTACTTGGTTCAGAACCATCCAATACAGTTCCTTTAATTGTTTGCGCATTGGCAAGCCAGGGTAATAATAAAAATACAGAGGCAATGAGAATAAGCTTATGATAGCTTTTATTAATAGGATTCATAGTAAAATTGAATAGTAGCCTTTGGGAAATTGGAAAGGAAAACAAAGAGGTATAGCTACACAGGTTGTGTATAGCTATACCTCTCAGGTCTATTCAATTTTATATCAATAAAGAACGGTGGCGGATAGAAATATCTTTTCCAGCCAGCGGGGGAGATGAATCAGAAGAATTAAGTACTGCTTCGGCAGTTTGCATAACCGATACAAACATCCGGATAGTTGTCTCTACTACGGTAAAGAAAGCTTTTTCAAGGAAATTAGCTACTTTTTCTACGACTGGTGCTAAATCTATGTTGGCTACATGGGCCTGAGATTCACAACATACGGCTGGTTTGATAATGGTACCTGCTGTATCAGTAGAAGTGTTTTTCTTTTTAGGGCAGCAAGCCTGTTTCTCAAATACAGAAGCAGATTTTTTGCTGTTCATCAGGCAAGAGTGTTCAAGCAAGCCAAATCCCGTGGTTGTGATAAATACCACCCCCATAAGGAACACAGCCATAAATTGCCTGAATCTTGCTTTCATATATTGCAAATTTACATAATCATTTAACACCATGCAAGCATGTTAAAATTCCCGGTATAATGTTTTTTTGCTCAAATATTACTTGGTTGAGGATACATCCGCCCACGCCACTGCAACGGCAAACGCAAAGTCTGAGAAATAGTAGCCCAGATGCCTAATAAAAGGAATAGCCCTAATCCAATCGGAAAAAATAGTAATCCCCATAAGCTATAGTTGCCAGTAGTCTGCTGTATTTGCCCTATACACATAAGCGTAAGTAGGGTAGGCACCCAATAGATGATACTGCCACTTTCATGGAATATAGAAAGCAAAGCAAATACAGCAAACATAGAAATAAGTATTGAGGTGATTTCCATGTACTGCATACCTACCCGTAGTATACGACTCCAGCCAGATACAAATTCAGGAAAGCTATTATACATTTGTACTTCATATAATTTAGTATTTGTATATAGTTGATATTGTCCGCCATTAGCCAGTGTCATGCGAGCCAGATCTACATCTTCAGCCAAACTGCTGCAAATAGCTGTATGTCCACCGATAGACAAATAAAATTCTTTTTCAAAGAGTAAATATTGCCCTATTGCATACGGATTTTTTAGGTTTGGTTTATTGAAAGGGGTTGCTGCTACGGTGATCAGAAAGTGAAAGGGGCCTAATAATTTCTCCCACCAAAAATTATTCTGATGAAAAGAAGGTGCAGAAAGCATGACAGCATGGGTATTTTTCAGCGTGGCTACCGCCTCTAGTAATCCATTTGGCGTATGTATGGTGTCTGCATCTGTAAACAAAAATAGATCGCCTTTGGCAAAGCAGCTTCCAATATAACATGCCCAGCTTTTACCAATCCAGCCGCTTGGCTTCGGTGGGGCTTTAATTACTGTAACCGGATACCTAGTTGCTACTTCGTAAGTCTGATCTTCTGAATGGTCATCTATTACCAGTATTTCATAGTTAGTATATGCTGATTGTAAAAGAGATTCTAGAAGCTTTGGCAATGATCTGGCTTCATTTCTGGCTGGAATTATAATAGACACTAATGGTTGTTCTGATGCCAGTAAGGTATTGGGTACTGAAGATTTAGGAGAAAAATACGGCCAGCTTTGAGTAATAACCACAAGCAAACCTGTATACACTAATACTGTAAAAAAAACCTCCATATTTTATGAATATAGAGGTTTTTACGTGATTATGCCAATCAGGTTAACTGATCTATAGGTTAGTTTTGTAAAACTATAGCATCATCTACACGCCATTGGTTAATGGGCTTATGTATAATAACCATAGTTTTGAAGGCATTTTGCTCCAGTATGGTGAAATATTCCATCCAGGTAGCCCAGGTATCGGTTTGACGAAATTGAGTAGCTGCCTTATCCATTTCAGCCTGAAGTTTACCGGTTAAGGTATGAGCCTCTTCATACTTTCCTTCTTCGGTTAATTTTTCTATGCTGACTACCATTGCCTCTAATTGAGCTGCCATATCAACGGGCATTACTTTTTCAGTGTATCTATTATAGAGCTGTTCTTGTACTGTAAGTAAACCACCCTCTTTTTTATCTTCTTCAGATGTAGAATTGAAAAAAGCATGGTTCAAATACTTGTATCGTTCATACACCTTATCAAATTCTTCTTGCGAATGATACCCCAACTTCACTAATTCTCTTAATTCATCAAATCCGCTGATATCTTCATAATCTGTTTTCTTATAAGGATTACTACTGATAACTACACCTGCCGATAATGATCCATGATCATCGTTTTGCTGGGCTTGTACTTCTAGATACTGATCGCCATTTTCGCAGGGAAGTATCTTTTCTGATCTTTTGAGTTTTTTATGATAAAAAGCCATCACTTTAGCTTTCTCATCTTTTACTAAGTAAATTTCTGCATTGGCTGTGCTATATCCTGAGTTTCTAGTCAATACTAATTCTTCTGACTCATGCATCTGTACAGCGCCAGGGTACACCTCTGCAACCAGTCTTTTCTGGGCAGTTACAACAAGGCTAGTTAAAGCAAATGCAAAAGTGGCAATAATCGTTTTCATGGTTGGGTGGTATTGTTTGTTTACTTTATCTGGCTCAAAAGCCTTAGACAAACGTTAATGAGTATGTCTGGTGGAGGTAACCTTCCATAAACAAAACTTTTGCTGCTAGCTAAATAAGGAATCTCACACAGTCTATTAACTTGGATAAAGCTAATTTTAATAACACAGGATGACTCTTAACAAAGGATGCTTTTGCTGGCAATTGCTACCTTAAATAGCTGAAAAATAACCTTAGTTATTAACCATTGATTAGTATACTTGCGGAACATACTTATCAAATGCTATGCATATTTTTAAAAGATGCATCTTAGTAGCCGGCACACTAATTTTTATTTCATGTAGCTGCTCAAACAGTACTGAGCCTGCTGATACCTCTCTTGCCGAGGAAAATGCCAGACTTCAGCTAAAGCTGGATAGCTTACGTCTACGGTTGGATTCCTTAACTAATCAACAAGATTACACGCAGGATGCCAGGGGTGGAAAAGATTTATTGAGCGAAAGTGATATAGCTTTCTTTAAAAGAAAAGGGGTAGCCAATCCAGTAGAAATCATTAAAACAGATCTTATAAAAAATAACCAGCTGATTCCAGTGGAAGGTAATTTAGGCGGAACCATGCAGTTCTACAAGGAGGGGATTCAGATTCTGAATCGCCAATGGGTTCTGGCTTATTTCGAAGATGGCCACAGTGCAGGAGAACTACTGCTGGAATATACATTTACTGACACAGGTGACATCTCCTGGAAAGTACTTTCGAGCAGGGTATTGTGATAGAATTTGTTGAAAAATGCTTTCTATGAAACAAGAAAGTAAGTTTACCTGGCTCCAAAAATAGAGCTACCTACCCTTATAAGGGTGCTGCCTTCTTCAATGGCAATGTGGTAATCTCCGCTCATACCCATCGAAAGCTCTTTTAATTCTACATTTTCTGAAAGGGGCCAGGTGGCAATTTTATCAAAAAAAGTTTTCAATCCCCTAAATTCCTTACGTATCTGTACAGCATCTGCTGTAAATGTAGCCATACCCATAAGGCCGGAAATTTTTATATGTTGTAAAGCAGGAAGTTCAGGGAGGTACAGCAATTCTTCTGCTTCGTCAACAGACAAACCAAACTTGGTATCTTCTTCTGCAATATGTATTTGCAATAAGCAAGGAATAATCCGGTTTACTTTCTGTGCTTGCTTATTTACTTCCTGTAGCAACTTAAAGCTATCTATGGAATGAATTAGGCTTACAAAAGGAGCAATATACTTGACTTTGTTAGTTTGCAAATGCCCGATTAAATGCCATTCAATATCTTTAGGCAATACTTCATATTTACTTACCATTTCTTGCACTTTATTTTCACCAAACACTTTACAACCAGCGTTATAAGCTTCCATAAGCATTTCTACTGGTTTGGTTTTTGTTACAGCAATTAATCTGCAAGGCGTGTTTTGTAAGATACTGGTAATTGCTTCTATATGGGTTTGTATGCTCATAGCTAGTTTGTTAGCAGGGTATTTTAGATTTTTTCTTATTCTTAGCAATTAAAAGGTTTGCTGCAAAATTACATGCCTTATCCGGTGAAAAAGCAACTTAGCTTTTTATTTATTTCATATAAATATTAATAACAGTATTTTTGCCATATTTCATCAACAAAACCCAGTAAGTAATGCCCATATTAGGTACACTTTTAAAGAATGGAATAAAAATTAGAAAAATTATTGAGCAGGAGCGCATAAATTCTTATGAATTACAGCGGGAAGAGCTTAAAAAGTTATTATCTAAAGCCAAAAGTACAGAGTTTGGCAAAGCCTACAGATTTGAAGACGTAATAAAAGACATTAACCATCATCAGGATTTCTACAAACGATACCGGGAACAGGTACCAGTCTATACCTATAATGATATATTTAACCAGTGGTGGAAACGTTCATTGGCAGGAGAAAAAAACATTTGCTGGCCTGGCCGGGTAAAGTATTTTGCCTTAAGTTCTGGTACGTCTGAAGCTTCTACCAAACACATTCCGATTACCAAATCTATGATAAAGGCGATACAGAAGACCAGTATCCGCCAGATACTTTCTTTATCTAACTATAAAGAACTTCCTAGCAAGCTATTTGAAACTGGTATTCTAATGCTGGGAGGCAGTACCCATTTAAATTTTAACGGTTCTTATTTTGAAGGAGATTTAAGCGGAATAAGTGCTAGCCAGATCCCTTTCTGGTTCCAGCATTTTTACAAACCAGGTAAAGATATAGCCAAAATTTCTGACTGGAACAGTAAGTTAGATGAGATTACTGAAAAAGCTGCCAGCTGGGATATCGGCTTTATTGTAGGCGTGCCTGCCTGGATTCAGATATTGATGGAAAAAATTATTGCACACTACAAGGTTAAAACTATACATGATATATGGCCAAACTTAATGGTGTATACACATGGTGGTGTATCGTTTGACCCTTACCGTAAAGGCTTCGAAAAGTTGCTGGCACACTCGATAATATATATTGAAACATACCTTGCTTCAGAAGGCTTTATTGCTTTTCAGGCATTACCCGGACGCCGGTCTATGCGGATGGTAGTAAATAATGGCATCTTTTACGAGTTTATTCCTTTCAATGATAAAAATTTTGATGCTGATGGCGAGATGGTTCAACATCCGGAAACATTGATGATAGACCAGATAGAAGAAGGAAAAGAATACGCTTTATTGCTTTCTACCTGTGCGGGTACCTGGCGCTACTTAATTGGCGATGTAATTAAGTTTGTTTCGAAAAGGGAATCAGAAATAGTAATTACTGGCCGTACCAAACATTTTCTGAGCTTATGCGGTGAACATCTTTCTGTTGATAATATGAATAAAGCCATTGAACTAGTATCGGATGAGTTAAATATCAATATAAAAGAGTTTACTGTAGCAGGCATACCGCACGACACACTTTTTGCACATAAATGGTATATTGGGACAGATAATATAGTAGACTCAGAAGTGCTCCGTAATAAAATTGATGAAAAATTGTGTGTACTTAATGACGATTACCGGGTAGAACGCAGTGCAGCTTTGAAGGAAGTATATGTAAAATTGCTTCCAACAGGAGCTTTTTATAAATGGATGAAGGTAAAAGGAAAAGAAGGCGGCCAAAATAAGTTTCCAAGAGTGATGAAGAAAGCTCTTTTTACTGAATGGGAAGAATTTATTAAGCAATATGAACAATCTTAGTATATGATTTATTTTTAAGCGTTATCCATCGTATATTCTCCTAAGCAGTTTAGTTGTATATCCTAAAACTGTATAGGAAGTTTTCGTACAAGTGATTCATGCACGCACTATTCAAAGGGATACTTTTTGGTTTACTGCTGGCCATTTTAATAGGGCCAGTTTTTTTTGCACTTATTCAAACAAGCATCCGGAAAGGATTCCGGTCAGGTGTGTTGTTGTCGCTGGGAATCTCACTAAGCGATACTCTATATATACTTATCTGTTATATTGGCTTTACTCAGCTATTCGAGCATGAACAGTTTAAGGAGAGCCTAGCAATGATCGGGGGGGGTATTATGTTTATGTTTGGAATCTCTGCCATTTTAAAGCCGATAAATAGCAAAACAGATGTATTAATTGAGCCCAAGAAACCTGGTACTTTCAGGTATGTATTTAAAGGTTTTGCGTTGAATGCTATTAATCCTTTTGTAATCTTATTCTGGGTAGGGGTTATGAGTATGGTTACTGTACAGGAAAAACTGGAAGGAATTCATACCTTTTTATTTTTTTTAGGTACCATACTAACTGTATTTTGTACAGATATCAGTAAAGCCTATGTAGCTCATAAGTTAAGTAAATACTTAACGCAAACTTTTCTTGTATGGATGAACCGGGCTGTAGGCATTGCTTTAGTTGGTTTTGGTTGCCGGTTGATTTATTATGCTTTTGAAGGATTATAACAAACGCCCTACTTGTTATTGTCTAAAGCTAATAATACATTTTTACTTCATAGAACTTAGACGTACTTAACAATTTGGCGTTAGTATGGTTATTTCTAAAATCATCTGCTGTTATGCCAGTCAAATATGTCTTCCTATTTATTTTGCTTTGTTTTTCAGTGAGTGTGTTTTCCCAGCAAAGCACAGAACTTCTCAATTTTAATCAACAACGGCTGCAAACCAATAAAATTGGAATGATCACCCTAGGCAGCTGGGCTCTATTAAATATAAGCTCAGGGGCCATTGCAGCCCGGCAAGCCGTGGGCAGCAATAAATATTTTCATCAAATGAATGCTTACTGGAATGTAGTAAACCTTGCACTAGCAGGATTTGGTTACTATGGTTCTGCTACGGCTGATCCAGCTTCCTTCACTGTGTTTTCTTCTATAAAAGAACAATATGGTATGGAAAAAATCTTATTATTCAATGCCGGGTTGGATGCAGCTTATATGGCTACAGGTTTGTATTTAAGAGAACGTGCAAAGAATTCCACCGCACAGGCAGACAGACTTAAAGGTTTTGGGCAATCAATCTTATTACAAGGAGGATTCTTATTATTATTCGATGCTGCCCTCTACTTTATTCATCATATTCATGTAAAAGATTTAAAAAACATAGTAGATAAAGTGGCTGTCAGCAATAATTCAATAGGCCTTGTTTTCTACTTTTAAGTAATAAGAATGTAAATTTTAAGGTGTGTTAGTTTATTAAATTATGTATAAAGCAAAAGCACGTAACTTGTCATTGTTACGTGCTTTCGTTTCCTTAACAAAATCAGTTATTTAACAAGTATTTTCTGCTTGTAGACTCCTTTTTCTGTTATTATTTGCATTACATACATTCCTTGTGTCAGCGGTGAATCCATATTAATAGATATCGGTGACTTAGTATAATGCTGAATAGCAGTAGTGTATACTTGTTTACCCATCATATCATAGATAGCTACATGGATGTTACCTTCATTATTGTCCAGCGAAAGATTGATGTTTCGGCCATTGAATGGGTTAGGATAAACAAGCAATGCATTATTAGTAGATACAGCTGATTCGTAACTAGCATTTACCACCACCGTTTTGGAGTATTGGGCTACGCCGAGCATATCCACTGAATAAACCCGGTAATAAGCTGTACCAGAAAGAGGTGAAGCATCTGTAAGAGTATAAGTTGTTGCCAAAGATTCACTTCCTTTAGCATACACATCCCCTATTTTTACGAAATCTTTTCCGTTACTGCTTCTCTCTACTACATATTGTATAATGTTGCGCTCGCTGGCTATTATCCATTTTACTGGCACTATACCCTCTTTCTTACTTGCTTCTAAACTTAAGAATTCAACTGGTAAAGGTATATAGTTCCATGCAAAAGCAAAGTCTCCATTTCCCAATTTGTAAAAAGGATTAGATGTATAAGTTGCCTTGATAGCACCACCTGATTCTTTAACATTTAACTCGCCGCCTAAATCCCCCCATTTTTCTCCCTGTTCAGCCCATCCTCTATTTACTTGTGTAGTAAGTGAGGCAGGTGCATAGTCAGGATTAGAATCCATATTTAGAGAGTCCTGGACAATGCTTAATTCTTGCAATTCGCTTAATACATCGGCTAATGTCTGATCTGGGGTAGTTACCCAACCATTGGAGGTAGTAACCGTTGCATCTTCATCTTGTACAGCTAAGGGTAATTCAATTTTGCCTCTCTGTAACTCAGCATTTAATCCTGCAGTAGGCTTGGTAATTGGGAACATAATATTTTTTACATTCCAATAGCGGCTTCGGCTTAAGAAATTTAATGGCCTTGGTAATACTCTGTCTTCTCCATAAGGTGCTGGGTCGTTAGGATACAGCGGATTAAAGCTTGGATCAGGATCACTATCTTTCTGCTCCATGATGAATACTGTACCTTTATCTGTGCTGGTAGAAGTTAACTTAACGGTTAAGTAAGCAAAGTCGCCGGGCCATAATTGGTCGCCTACAGCAAATTTATGTTTTATCTCACCAATACCTTTATACAATTGACCAAGAGGACCTTTTACATAAGCTGTTGTATTAGCAGCTGCCGAGTTGCGGATGATATTATCAGTTAATAAAATCAACTCTCTTCCCTGTCTAGTAATAAAGCGGCCTCTTTGTAAATTCAATTCATTAGATACAGTCGCTTTGCTCCATAGCGTAACATTGCGGTGATCAGATAAATTACTTGCATTAAATAGTTTCTCTATTTTAAGTGTATAAAAGTTTTCAGTTACAGTATCCTGTTGTACCAGAATTTGCTCATTAAGGCCAACAAAATTTACTGTACCATCTGTAGGATAGAAGCGACCATTGTTAACCCAATTACCTTCAATTAATATCGTATTCGGATGGATTCCATTCGGACCTTTTAATATGGATTGAGGGTCTGAACTGGAAGAGTTATCAAGCCTTGCTCCTGTATTAACAATCAGGCTATCTTTTACCATTAAATCACTATTTAATTCCGTTCTTCCCGATTTCATAATGATTTTATGAAATACATTATCGGTGTATTTTGAAGGCTCCAAATTAGCAGTTGCATTGTAAGCAGCAGGAGAAGTAGGTTTGGCATTAAAAATTACGCGACTTCCTTTATACCCTGCACCAAAAGCAACAGGTGCTGTATTTACCACAAAACTTCCTTTGTTACTCCAGTTTTCACCCACTTCCATCGAAGTGCCATTATCCAGTACCAGTTTCCCGAATGCTGTTCCAATTGGCACATCAATAGTAAAACCCTTATTTATTTTTAAGTTTTTTGCATCAGATAATTGCAGTGTTATCTGATTAGAATTTGTGTTATTAATAATACTTAAGTTGTTAGCAACAACATCCCCAGTAGAATTTGTAATATTCACTGTGTAGACTCCGGGAACATAGGTATGATCTAGCACAACATCTTCATCAGGTAAGGGTACTCCATCGGGTATCCAGTTATTGGCTGCATGCCAGAATGAATTACCTGCACCGCCATCCCACTTTCTAATCTGAGGCTGTCTCCATTGTATCTGGTCTAATCCACAAGCAGAGCCATCGTCATCAAAAGCTTCCCCTGCAAAAGAGCCAGTTGCATTTCTGAACCATACAACACCAGTAGCCATTGCAGCACAGACAAGACTTGTTCGTCTAATGTTTGCTCCGCTACCAAGGCCATCTAGCAAAGGCACTGGAAAGTTAACGTTATATATAGTATCAGGCGCTGCACCGAAAATGGAGGCATTATCTGTATATTTAATGTATACACCACCTATGGTGCCATTAGTTAAGATACCGTCGCTAAAGCTAGCTACGTTTACTGTTTGAGTTCCAGGAACACCATTGGCCGGAATTATTGCAGTACCCGGGCTAATAGTAGTAGAAGTAGCTGCTGTCAAATCCACTCCATTCGTATCCATAAATTCAAACAGATAATACCGGTTGCTTAAGGTGCCATTTACTTTGAAATTATACACACCAGCTATACCATTCCGGCTGATTTTTACATAGTTTTCTGCTGTTCCTATAGCCGTTAATTTACCGTTTGGAAAAGATAAAGCAGCTCCTTCAATACGTAATCCTAATGGATTCAATGCAGCAGGGAAAGGATTATAATTATCTACTGTAAAGTCTTTAGTATTATTGCTTATTAGCAGGGTAGCTCCTTCTTTTAGTATCAATTCTCCATTTTCACGTACCCGCATCCCATTCACCCGTACAGTTACATTCGCCTCTACTACTACAATTCTAGGTTGTGCAGGATTTGTGGTTGTATTTACGGCAGGTGCATCATTATAAGTGGTTCCACTAATTTGCCCTCTTGCCGCAATGGTGACAAGATTAGTAGCAGTAAAGTGGTCAACAATTCTGTAAGTAGTTAAACCTGGGGAAGCAGGTGCAAGAGGTGTCGATAAGGCTCCTGTGGTATTATTAATCATACCAAAATTTACCTGGTTGAAACTTTGCCCATTACTCCGGACTATCTTAGTGATATTATCTGAAGGATAGAAATAAACTATACCCCCGCCGGTGTTAATTGTTCCGCCGGTATTATTCCAGTTACCTCTTACGATGGCAATACTACTATTGAAGGTAAAAAATCCACCAGAAATATTGAAGTTGCCATCTACCAATAACGGAGTATTAGTAAGCATTTCCATCCCACCAGACAAAATAGTCAGATTTCTGCGGACATCTAAACGGTCACTTCCAAAACCTTGCACCACTACACGTCCTTCTGGCTTATTTATAGTAAATTCTTGTAAGTCGTTCGCAGCAATCTTTATCTCCTGTAACGGATTGTTATCAAAAGCTTCTACAACAAATCCTGATCCGGCATCAATGGTAGCGTTGCCATGAAAGCTGGCTAAATTAGCTCTGAATCGTACGGTGCCACCAGGATTCGCTTTAATAATAGCATTACTACCGGCAAGGTTGTTTCCGTTTGCATCCCGGTTGTTGTTTACAAAATCGCCCCAGACAGTTAATGTATGGCCATTCAGATCTAACGTTTTGCCACTTCTTATTAAAACCGGATTCAGATCAAAACTATCATAGCGTCCGACAGCATTATTTATTACAGTGCCTTGGATAACATAGTTTCCATCAACAATAGGAGACGTTCTGGCAGAAGCACTAATGAACACTTCAAACTGCTGCAGATAGTCTGGAGCAACTGCTTTTCCGCCTAATGGTGATGGAGCCGGATATTGACCTGGATAAATGTTGTTCGGATTATCAAAAACGTTGGGAGACAAAGACCAGTTGCGAGGATCGCTCCATTTGGTTGTAGTAGCATCTGTATTTGGACGGCCGTCGTAGGTATTACCTATCCAATACATACGAGTAAAAGTCTCCCAAACAACGCCTTCTTCATATCCTACAACTGGGTCAGCATAGTATCCTCCATCATAGAATTCGCCATTCACTCCACCTAACTCACCAGAACTGCGGACAAAAGTAATGATGCCATCTGCATTATTTTTAACTACATTTATCCCTCCAGTACCAGATGTATTAAAAATAGTACCCATTATATTTAGATCCTGCCCTGTATTGATGGTAAGAGATGTTGTTCCGGAAGCGGCATTTGCTCCTAATACACAATAGCTAAAATTATAGCCCAAGTTATTAGGGTCAATAACAGCAGAACTATAAATTTTAAAACCACCAGCACTCTGGTATGTAATAGCATCAGGTGCTAACCCATATCCACCATCGGGATAAAATCCAGCATTAGAACTTCCCTGATAACTGATGGTAGTATAAATAGCCTCTACTGTACCACTAAAAGCAGCCATACGGAAATACTGATTTACCGTTCCTTCCCGGGTGATAACTACCGGATTGCTTGCTTTGCCTAGTAATTTGAGGGCTCCTCCATTTACCTTCAAGAAAGTACCATTGGCCGTAGTACCAGTATTCATAAATATCTGTGAACCTTCAGGAGCAGTAAAAGTACCCAGAGTTTGAATGTTTATTTCATCGTTTTCATTATCGCCAAAATACAATATTTGTGAACTTAAATTAAAGCCACCTTCTATGATATTTAAATTTCCGTGAATACGAACGTTTACATCAGAGTTCAAACGGACTGTGTCTGTTTTGTAAATTTCTATATTGGGTAAAGCTATTCCGTTCTTTGGATAGAAACCTCCACAGTATGTACGTAAGGGTACATATCCTGTAATTCTTTGCTCTGTACTTCCATTAAAGCGAATGGTTGGGAGATCTTGTTCTGGCTCAATGGAATATACACCTGGCGTACAAGACCGTACACCCATCGGATTAGCAGGGTCCATTCCTATAAATAAACCTCTTCTGGGAGTTAAATTAGTAGGTTCAGCTATATTCTGATCTTCTAGGTTGCCACCAATTTCTATAACCAAGGAAGGGATAGCTATGTCAACCGATGCATCTTTAATAATAGTTAAGTCACCTTTTAAAGCCATATCTACTGGTAGTGGTACATCAGTTAAAATAAGGGTTCCACTTTGAATCAGTAGATTTTGATCAATTGTTAAACTGCTTACATTCGTTACTAAGGCTCCACCACTTTTTTCTACTGCCAGATTAGCAAATCTACATTGCCCTTGGATAGTTGTATTGGTATTTCCTATAAGTTTAACAGTTGACGTACCAGCGACAAAAAAAGTAGAAAGAGTACTTATCCAGTTTCCTGTTACTTCTATCTTACTATTGTACGCATCAAATCTAGAGGTGGCTATAAGTTCTACATTACCATTAAAATTTGTTGTTGAGGTTGTATTAATAACTAATCTGCCAGTACCGGAAATCCTTGTAAGACCATTCACCGTCAATTTAGATAGTGCAGGAGGTCCTGAGACAGGAGCCACTTCCAAGCTACCTGCTGTCATATTTAAACCTCCATTCAAAGTTAATGCAGAGGTTGTGGCCAGACGGTAAATATATATCCTACCTCCACTTACAGTTGTAGCACCATTTACATTCAAGTAAGTATCGTCGCTGGCAGATAAATCTATTGTTCCGGTAACCACACGTAAAGTACCTTGTACATTCATCGTTACTCCAGGCGTGGAAAAAACTACACTGGCAGCAACGGCTGGGGCTACTACTGCAGGTAATGTTGATTGTATTTCTAGATTATTGACGGTCAGATTGCTTGTGATAGCTATGCTACCGTTTGTTTTTCTGACTTCCACATTATTTAATGGCTGGTCAGCAGATACAGGAGCTGCTAAGGAAGAACCTACAAAACGTATTGTGGAGGTATTTGAGTTGAAGATGGCTAATGGCCCATCAGTAAAAGCACGCCCGACATCTATACGGGAAAAATTTGCATTTACAGTGCCATTAGTTAGCATTAAATTATTGGTAACATTCAACCAAAATGCAGTTGTAGACAGGCTACCACCAGGTCTATTCACTTCGATATTATAAAAATTGGCTTGAGTTGACGTTGTAGAATTTATAATAGCATCAGCAACATCTGAGTTATTAGCAAATATTACAGTTCCTGTGCCTGTTACATTACCACCTACTGACTGGTCTACTTCCCAGTCACCATTTACTGTTAGCGTAGCTCCAGCGTCTATATTTAATATACCGCTCAGAGAGATATTTCTGCATACTGATGCGGTACCCGTTATATTAGGTGTAAAGCCGGAAGGTATAATTACATTTGTATTGGCAGTAGGTGCCCCAATAGGTACCCAATAAGCAGCTGTGTTCCAGTCGCCTCCGGCTGGACCTACCCAATAAGATTGTCCCCAGCCCGTAAGGCTAATAAAAAGTAAAGCAATAGTAAGTAAGGTTTGGTAACCTGTAAATCTCAGGTTTTTGCGAGCTGGATCGTAGGCATCAGAACTTCGATATGTACTCATTCTGATAGGTGTCTCTTGTGGTAAAATTTCTCCCATAGCAATACTCTGTTTATTGAGCGTTCATTCAATTATTGCTGCTACTTTAGCAGAGTTGCTTCTGAATACTGGTATAGAGAAAAAGATAAAGTCTATAAAAGAAAGGAAAATGTATGTTTGAGCAGGCTAAATGGCAGAAACTTCTCAAGCATAGCAATTTTCGATTTAATTAAGTGTAGGCATTTGGGTAAGATATACCTTTTGTAAATGAGTTGTGATCAATACAATTTTTTGTAAAGCATTGATATACAAGAGTTTGCATCGATGGTGGTAAGCTTTATAGGACCAATTGAAAATCCTCTTGGTAAAGTATTGTCCTAATAAAATGTACGTTGTAAGTAATTTTAGAATGGAGGTATCTCTCGATTTTTTCTAAGCTCTATGTATAATCCGTCTATGTAGGGAAATACTGCTTCAGTAAACAGATAATAAGTTTAGAAGTATACCTTTTGGATAAATATCTTTTAAGATAAAAGGTAAGTGGCGGCAGTGTTCATACTTAAAAATTCTTAGAAAAAAATATTAACTACATATGTAGGATTACCTGCTTTTTAAGCACCTTTTTTTAACGATTGGCTGTATATTACAAAGCCCTTTAGCCGTCTAAAGGAATCGGAATTATATTTGTATATTCGCATATAAAGCAACTACTTATTGGTTTGCTTTTTAGCCGTTTAAATAGTCGCTACACATATTTACGTATCATTTTTGAGGTTGAAATTGAACTTTATGAAACATATAAATGCCCTTTATCTGCTAGTTTTTTGCCTGATGGTACCACTGTTATATGCATGTCCAGGGAAAGAACCCAATCCTGCTAGCAAAACCGAATTAATACAGAAGAACTGGAAAGTAAGGCAGGTAACAGCTAATGATAGCCCTGTTTATACAGATCCACCTGTGTCTACTCCTAATTCTCAGAACTACGCTAATTATCGATTGAACTTTACAAGTGCTACTGGCTTTTCCCGTACGGATATAAGTGGCACAGTAACAACTGGTACTTGGCAATTTGATAACTCTGAGAATCCACAAAAGATAATTTTCAGTACAGGTAATCCTTCAGAGGTAGAACTAGAATCACTTGCTGAAAACACTCTAGAAATTAGCTATATCGTACAGAGCACAAAAACAGGGGATACAGAGTACAGAATTATTCTAATTCCAGCTGAGTAATAAAAGCAATTCTATTAAAGAAGCCATAGAAGACATATATTCTATGGCTTTTTTATTCATTCCATCGCCATTCATTTCTCAGAACCAATTCATTTTTCAACCCCTGTTTTATCAAAAACTCTTTAGTTTGCTCATCACCAAATTTATTAGCTGGTAGTTGGTCTGCATTGGCTAACGCATAGAGCATCATAGCTGTGAAGCGTACAGAATTGTCGAGGTGCTTTTTGTTAATTAACTTAAAATTATCGCAACTGGAATGATAGCATTGGTAAACCCGGCGGTCCAGGTTACTTACCGGAGCAGTAACAGGGATACCCTGTAAAAGAAACGGCTGATGGTCGCTATGTAAACCTGCGGTATTAGTAACAATATTCCGGAAAGTAGTATCTATGGCTCTTATTTTACTGCCAATTTCTGTTAAATAGGATACCATCTCTTCACGGCCAAAGGCATTGAAGCCAATAGGATTTCCGGCCATATCCAGATTAATCATATACCTGAGCTGCTTAATAGATTTATCTTTCAGCATTGTATGAATATAGGCTTTGGAGCCAAATAAACCTTGTTCTTCGCCCATAAACATGGCGAATTCAATAGTACGTTTAGGTTTAAGTTTTAATGTTTTAAATACTCTAGCAATTTCAAGCACTGTAAATGAACCTATACCATTATCAATCGCTCCGGTAGCCAGGTCCCAGGAATCCAGGTGAGCCCCAATTATAATTTTTTCTCTTGGGAATTTAGATCCTCTCAACGTAGCAATTACATTTCGGGCGGTTACTCTATTACTGGTATTATGCATTGAAATATGAGCTTCCAGGTTGAGTTCCTCCTGCATCCATTCCCGGATTATCTCCCCCCCTTCCAAAGACACGCATACAGCAGGAATAGGTATAAGTTGTCCTGTAACAGAAGCAGTGCCTGTAAGTAATACGCCCCCTTTTACCCCATTCACCATAATCACACCTGTTGCACCATATTTTATAGCCAGAGCTGTCTTTTCGGATCGGTGCAAATTTTTGAGGTTTTTATCGGGAGGTAGTATGCTTATGTTCATCAACACAACTTTGCCTTTTACTTTATCTTTTGAATTTTCAAAGTCATTTTCTAACCCATTGCCTACATCTACAATTAGCCCTTTCATCTGCGACTGAACAGGTGAATGAGCCAATGCTACAGCTTTAATATCCCGGAAGTTGTCACTATTTTTAGGTACAATCTCCAGAGAAACGGTATCCCTGATCCATGCTTCTAACTCGAAAGGCTGATATTTTACTCCTTTGTATCCGTATTGTTGCAGCAATTGATAAGCATATTCTTCCGCTTTTTTACCATTGGTGCTACCTGTCAGCCGATGGCCAATAGTCGAGGTGGCTTCTTGCAGAGAGGAGTATGCTTTAGAGTGATTGAGAACTTCTTCATTAATTCTTCGAAAAACAGCATCAGGCTGCTCTTCAGCTGTATAATAAGCTGTGAGAACGACTAAAAAAAATGAAAAAATAAGTGAGTAATGTTTTCTCATCTACTTATTATGGGCTTCTTTTAAAACTGTTGTAATATACGTAAAGGCAAAATATTTTGGCAAGCCCAATATAGAGCCTTGCCTGTAAATCTATTGTCCTTAATTAAATTCTGTTAGAGATGGCGCATAAATTAGCTGGAAGGATATTAAAAACACCAAAAATTAGTTTTTAGTAAATTTGTTCCAGGTTTAATAGTATTATGTTACCTTTGCCCCCCAATGGCAAGCAGCCCAGATATGTTTCTGGATACTTTGCTTTTTAATTGTTGACTAAGTGATGGTATTTATCTTTTTTGCAGAAAGTTTAAAAATACCCATTCGTTAGCATATTCTTATACTTGCACATATATATGAAGCTGTCAGAATTTAAATTCGATCTACCCGCCAATCTACTAGCCTTATATCCTTCCGAAAACCGTGATGAAGCCAGAATGATGGTAGTAAACCGGAAGGCTAAAACTATTGAACATAAAATTTTTAAAGATATTATTGATTACTTTGATGATGGAGATGTAATGGTAATCAATAATACAAAAGTATTTCCTGCACGCCTGTATGGGAATAAGGAAAAAACTGGTGCCAAGATCGAAGTATTTCTGCTACGGGAGCTAAACAAAGAAGCGCATTTATGGGATGTGTTGGTAGACCCAGCCAGAAAAATACGGGTAGGAAATAAATTATATTTTGGCGACGGCGACTTAGTAGCTGAAGTGATAGATAATACAACGTCGCGCGGCCGCACTATTCGTTTTTTGTATGATGGCTCAGATGAAGAGTTTTACAAAACAATAGATGAATTAGGGGAAACTCCGCTACCTAAATATATAAAAAGAAAAGCAGAGCCAGCGGACCGGGAACGGTATCAAACTATTTATGCTGAACATACAGGTGCCGTGGCAGCTCCTACAGCAGGTTTGCACTTTACCAAACAGGTAATGAAACGTCTGGAAATTAAGGGTGTACAAATTTCACCTATTACCCTTCATATTGGCTTGGGTACCTTCCGCCCGGTAGACGTGGAGGATTTAACCAAACATAAAATGGATTCTGAGAACTTTATTGTACCTCAGCTAACAGTTGATAAGGTAAATGATGCGCTGGATGCCCGTAAACGTGTGTGTGCCATTGGTACCACTACCATGCGTGCCTTAGAGTCTTCTGTATCTGCCAACGGACGTTTAAAAGCTAACCAAGGTTGGACAGATAAATTTATTTTCCCACCTTACGACTTTAAAATATCCAATGCACTGGTTACAAATTTCCATATGCCGGAGTCTACCTTACTCATGATGACTTGTGCTTTTGGTGGATATGATTTAATCATGCAAGCTTATAATACTGCTGTAAAGGAAAAATACCGTTTCTTCAGTTATGGAGATGTAATGCTTATTATCTGATATAATACCAGAGCCGGACTTAAGTTTTACTTCATTCCGGCTCCTATACTATTCCAACTATTCCCTTGTCTTTATATGCTGTTATAGTAGCGGGCGGTACCGGTAGCCGAATGCAATCTGAGGTGCCTAAGCAATTTATGCCTGTAGGTGGTTTGCCTGTACTAATGCATACACTACAGCAGTTTTATCAGGCTTCTCCAAGCATAAAAATCATTCTTGTTTTACCAGAAAAAGACATTTCCAAATGGAATAATCTGTGCAAGCAGTATACCTTTACATTGCCTCATGTACAAGTGCCTGGAGGCGAAACCAGGTTTCATTCTGTACAAAATGGTTTACAAGCTATTTCAGAAACAGATGGATTAGTAGCAATCCACGATGGTGTAAGGCCATTTGTTCCACTAAAAACTATAAAGCATAGCTTTGATATAGCCAAGGAAAAGGGATGTGCTATTACAGTAGTTCCATTAAAAGATTCTATTAGAAGTATTAGCCCAGATGGAGCTAGCCAGACAGTAGACCGCACACAGTTTCGGCTTGTACAAACTCCTCAAACTTTTCAATTAGCTGTTATCAGGAAAAGTTTTTTACAAGCTGTTCATACCAATTTTACAGACGATGCCAGTGTAGCGGAAGCAGCTGGTTTTCAGGTAAGCCTGATAGATGGATCTTATGAAAATATTAAAATCACTACACCTGACGATTTGTTGTGGGCAGAAGCTTTTCTGAATAAAAAAGAATAAATCATCCAACTATCTACTGGACTCTAATAAATGGATATGCCGTTGTATTACATCTGGGCGTAAGGGTTCTAGTAAGGGATGGTCAACGGAAAGATTAAGTATATATCCTTCCATAGTAAATAAGTTGTGCAAATCGTGTGTAATACACAGGATGGTTTTTTTATACTGATTTACCCATTTCATCATCAGGGTAAAAACTTGTTTCTTATTGTATAAATCTAGTTGTTGAGTGGGTTCATCCAGTAAATACACAGGTGTGTCTTGTACCATTAATTGTGCTAGCCACACCAGTTGTTGCTCACCTCCAGATAAGTCGACAAAATTATGTTGAGCAAGGGGTAATAACTTGAGAAGGGCTAACGCCTGATGAGTGGCTGTATAATCTGCTTCGTTGTAGGATTGAAAGAACTTTTTCATACGAAATCGTCCCATTACTACCAATTCTTCCACGGGTATTGAAAATCCTACATTGTTTTTTTGGGCTAGTAGAGCTATTGCTCCGGAAGTAAAAGGACTGCTGCTATGCTTCAGTAATTGATTATTAATTATGACATCTCCTTGGTAGGGTAATTGGCCTGAAAGGGCCTTGAACAATGTAGTTTTTCCGGAGCCATTATGGCCCACAACAGCTATAAAAGCAGGATGGGTTATTTTAAAAGATAAATTGCGGATTATAGTGTTCGTACCATAATCCGCAATTAAGTTTTTTACTTCAAATACTATTGACACTTTATTGTTTGTACCTCAACAAGCGAAACGTGGGGCAAGAAATATTTTTAGCAATTCTGCCTACCCCTTTGCTAGCTTAGTATTCGTCTTCATTAAAAAAGAAATCATCTTTTGTTGGGTAATCAGGCCATATTTCTTCTATGCTCTCATAGGGTTGACCATCGTCTTCTAATTCCTGCAGATTTTCCACTACCTCCAATGGTGCACCGGAGCGGATAGAATAATCAATTAATTCATCTTTTGTGGCAGGCCATGGGGCGTCTTCTAAGTAAGAGGCTAACTCTAAGGTCCAATACATAGTCTTTTCCTTTTAAAATTAAATAGTGTGCGAAAATAAAAAGTAAATCGGATTAATCAACTACTTGTGTTTGGGTTTGTTCAGATGTTATAAACGAAAACCGACAAATTTGTTTAAATTATCTTTGTTTTTTTATTTATCAAGTGGCGTGCATACAATGCACGCCACTTGATAAATATTATCTCATTTTAATAGCAGCAAGTTCTGCTTTAAATTGGTTCAGTAGCAATTCTTTTACACTGATCTTTCTTTTCTGTACATTCAACTTGGATACTACCATTTTGTCCATTGTCTGGCTTTTATTTAACATATTCATGCCGTCCACATTGCCCTCATAGGTGTCCAGTTCCATTTTATCTTTTCTGATCAGATCTGACATCACGGAAATTTTTATTTGAAGCTGGTCTACCAAGGGTTTTTTATCAAAAAAGAAGTTTTTCCTTTTTACCACCCGCATGAGATAATTCATTTCAAAAATCTTATCGCAAGCAGCTCTAAACCGGTCGGATAATTGCCTGTCCTGGAATTTGGGGTTTACTCCTACATTTTTCCATTCCATCAACAATTGCTTGGCTCTTTCTGAAGCATGTGTAATGTCGCTGCTTTGCAATAATTCTTCCGCTTCTTTCGTGAGCTTTTCTTGGGCAAGTTTTTTTGGATCTACCCGTTTTACATATGTACCTGATTGTCCTTTTGCTTTTTTATACCGCTCAAAAAATACATCGTTGGCTTTCTTAAAATCTTCCCAAGTGGTACCTGCCATAGCTTTTGGTACTTTCCCTACCTTTTTCCACTGTTCCTGCAGCCGCTTAAATTTAGATGCTGTTACATCCAGATCAGTAGAATCTTTTAGGTACATAGCCTGTCTTACCAGATCTTCATACCGCGATACTCTTCTGCGGGATATTTCATTCTTTTGTTCAAAATAGGCTTTACGTCTGTCGAAAAACCCATTGACTATTGCATCAAACTGGCCTTCAATTTCTTCATGTTCTTTATCTACCGCACCGGTTTTTATCCACTTCGCTTTTAGTTCTTTAAACTTTTCCGAGGTTTCTTTCCAGTCTGTGCTATCGGCAAGTCCTTCAGCTTCTTGCAACAATGCCCGCTTAATTTCTAAATTTCGTCCTCGGTTATGTACAATTGTTGTCCGGAGTTCGGCTTCCAATGTGTCTAATCTTTCAAGTAGTGCCGGGTAATCTCCTAATCCATCAAATTCTATCAGATACTGACGCAGGTGCAGCAATTTCATCAGATAAGAACCTTTGTTTTGAGCCTCTTTTACAAGTTCGTGCAGTTCTTCTACTTTTTGTGTCGCAGTTTCAAACCGGTCTCTGAAATATTTTACACTTGCTTCTACACTTTGTTTTACCTCTCCTATTTGCCGGTCAGGATAGCCCAAAAAGCCCCGTAGGTAGACTTTATTATCACGGACATATCCATATTCATCCGACCACTGAATTTCTTCCATCATTTTGCAGGTTGTTTGTTTTACTTAAATATACTGATATCTCTATTTTAATTACCAGGTTATTTTTATTTGTGCTTATATGCTAAATTTAAAATATAAAAAGCAATGGTAAAATAAAATTTTTAATAATTATTATAAAATCAGGATGTATCCTGTTTTATTTTTTTTCTAAACCTGTACCTTGTACAATCTCTTTGGCGAATTTAAAGTTGATCAATCTAAATGGATCAGCCATTGCCTGGCTTCTTGAGAAAAGCGGACTAAACTTTTTTATAAATAATCCTATATCTTTATTGTATAAAACGATATGTGTTTCAGTTACAATTTTAATTAATTACTTTTTAAAAAAAACGCCCTAAGCATATTTTTTCCCATATTTGTAGCAATATATCAACAACTTAAGCCGATGAGTAACGAAACCATCATATTTTCGATGGCGGGGGTAAGTAAAATATACCCGCCTCAGAAACAAGTTTTAAAAAATATTTACCTGTCTTTTTTTTATGGTGCCAAAATAGGTGTGCTCGGTCTGAATGGTTCCGGTAAATCTTCCCTATTAAGAATAATTGCCGGAGTAGATAAAAACTTTCAAGGAGAAGTCGTTTTTTCACCTGGATATACTGTAGGCATACTAGAGCAAGAGCCTCAACTGGACCCAAACAAAACAGTAAAAGAAGTAGTCGAAGAAGGAGTGCAGGAAATTGTAGACCTTCTGAAAGAGTTTGACCAGATCAACGAAAAATTTGCAGACCCTGATGCAGACTTTGATAAATTAATAGCCAGGCAAGCAGAAGTACAAGAGAAACTGGATCACTACAATGCCTGGGAGCTGGATACCAGGCTGGAAAAAGCCATGGATGCGCTTCGTACGCCACCACCGGATGCCTTAATTGCGAATCTCTCTGGTGGTGAAAAACGCCGGGTCGCCCTTTGCCGGTTATTATTGAAAGAGCCGGATGTACTATTGCTAGATGAGCCAACCAACCACCTGGATGCGGAATCGGTGCAATGGCTGGAGCAGCATTTACAACAATACAAAGGTACTGTTATTGCCGTAACCCACGACCGTTATTTCCTGGACAATGTAGCCGGATGGATCCTGGAGCTGGATAGGGGAGAGGGTATTCCTTGGAAAGGTAATTATACTTCATGGTTAGAGCAGAAACAAAAACGGTTATCCCAGGAAGAGAAAACAGAATCTAAACGCCAGAGAACGTTGCAGCGTGAATTAGAATGGGTTCGTATGGCTCCAAAGGCCCGCCATGCTAAGTCTAAAGCCCGCTTAGGTGCTTACGATAAGCTGTTGAGTGAAGAAACTAAACAGAAAGAAGATAAACTAGAGCTATTTATTCCGGCAGGTCCACGTTTGGGTAGTAAAGTAATAGAAGCAAAAGGTGTATCAAAAGCATTTGGCGATAAACTTTTATTCGAGAATCTCAGTTTCTCCTTGCCACAAGGCGGAATTGTTGGTATTATAGGGCCTAACGGTGCTGGTAAAACGACTTTGTTTAAGCTCATTACCGGACGTGATAAACCCGATGCAGGCACTTTTGATGTAGGAGATACTGTACAAGTAGCTTATGTAGATCAGGAACACGATAATCTGATACCGAATAAATCAGTATTTGAAACCATTTCTGGAGGAACAGAGCAAATGCTACTGGCCGGCCGACAGGTAAATTCCAGAGCCTATGTAAGTAAATTTAACTTCAGTGGTGCCGATCAGGAGAAAAAGGTTGGTAACTTATCTGGTGGAGAACGCAACCGGGTGCACCTGGCCATGACCTTAAAACAAGGGGCTAATTTATTGCTGCTTGATGAACCTACCAACGATCTAGATGTAAACACCATGCGTGCTCTGGAAGATGCCCTGGAGAATTTTGCAGGCTGTGCAGTGGTTATTTCCCACGACCGATGGTTCTTGGACAGAATAGCTACGCATATCTTGGCATTTGAAGGCGATTCACAGGTAGTTTTCTTCGAAGGTAATTATTCGGAATATGAAGACAACAAAAAGAAACGTTTGGGAGATGCCGAACCTAAACGAATCCGGTATAAAAAATTAGCGTAAGTACTAAGCGGCACCTCATAGGTTCTACTAATCTATGAGGTGTTTTGTTTATTACTTTTTTATTCGAATTTACTACCATCTTTATGCCACCTAGACCTTATATATTAGCAGAAACCAACTGGAAAGCTGTAAAAGATCAGACCTATGATGTAGCTGTACTTCCCTGGGGAGCTACTGAGGCTCATAATTATCATCTGCCTTATGCTACCGACACCATGCAATGCGATTATGTAGCAGCTGAGTCTGCCCGTATGGCCTGGGAAAATGGCACCAAAGTAATTGTTCTACCCACCATTCCTTTTGGTGTAAATACTGGCCAGTTAGACATTAAACTGGACATCAATATGAATCCCAGTACCCAGATGGCTGTATTACGCGATATTGTAGACGTACTTGCCAGGCAAAAAATCAATAAGATTGTGGTAATGAATGGCCATGGCGGCAATGATTTCCGGCAGATGATCCGGGAAATTCAGGCACAATACCCTACTACCTTCATCTGCACGATGAACTGGTACAAAGCTGTAAACTGGAATAACTATTTTGTAGAACCCGGAGACCATGCTGGCGCCATGGAAACTAGTGCTATGATGCATATTGCTCCCAATCTAGTTCTGGATCTATCGGAAGCTGGCGATGGGAAAGATAAAAAATTTAAGTTAAATGGATTTAAAGAAGGTTGGGTATGGGCACAACGCGAATGGAGCAAGGTAACCAAAGATACTGGTGTAGGTAATCCGGCAGAGTCTACAGCAGAGAAAGGGAAGATTTACTTGGATGCTATTACTGCCAACATTGCTAAATTTTACACAGAATTAGCCAATTGCCCTATAGAAGACCTATATGAATAAATTGAGTAAGCATAGGTAGATGCGCAGATAATAGGTAACACGTCTACCTATACTTATATTAGCTTACTGGTTTATTCTTCTTCATCATCTGCTTTATCTTCTGCATCTTGCTCATCCGTTGATTTTTTACTCTTTTCCTTCTTAATAAACTTTCCACGGGGCTTTCCTTCCTCAGGTTCCTCTAATAAATCATCCCGGTCGCGTAATTTTTTATCATCCACATTCTTGTTCAGAAACTCATTAATCTTATTGATATCGTAATTGGTAATGATTTCCCCGAATGTATTTACTTTAATTTCAAATCCCTCCAACTCAGGATTTACTCTGGGTTTTTCATTTTTGGATATTTTCTTTTTAGCCATGTTCGTAGGAGTTTATACAGCTAAGTGAATTTAATGAATAATTGAATTGTAAATCCACCTATTTATTTCCTTTATTTTGCTCTGTCTTGCAATTTGTCTAACGCATTAGTTAATCGGGTAGTTGTTTCTTCTTTGCCCAAAATCTCCATTATTTGCATTAGGTCGGGACCAGCACCGACACCAGTAATGGCCAGACGCAAGGCCTGCATTACTTTGCCTATTTTAACACCTTGCTTTTCTAATACTGTATGCAATGTATCCTTTGCTGTATCTGCTGTTAATCCACTACTCAACTCTTGCAAAGTCTGGTTAAAATCAGCTATTACACGAACGGCCTCTGAAGTCCATTTTGCTTGTACAACGGTTTCATCATACGACACTGGCCTGTCAAACAAATACGTTACTTCCGACCACAGTTCACTTGGGAAAGTAATCCGTTCTTTCATAATGCTACTGATCTTCATGGCTTTTTCTGAAGAGCAATCTATGTTTTTCTCTTTTAGTATCGGCAATAGGTAATGCTGTGCCAGTTCTTCATCCGATTTTACCCGGATATATTGCTGGTTATACCATTTTGCTTTATTAATATCAAACTTCACCCCAGCTTTACCAACTTTCTCAATGGTGAAAGCCTCAACCAGTTCATTTATGGTAAATAACTCTTGCTGTGTTCCAGGATTCCAACCCAGAAAAGCCAGAAAATTAATTAATGCTTCCGGCAAATAGCCTGCCTCCCGGTATCCCTGTGAAAACACCTGCTCACCTGTTTTATGGTCAATTCCATTCCAGTTCAGCGGAAAAATAGGAAAGCCTAACGTATCCGCTTCCCGCTTGCTCAACTTGCCATTGCCATCTGGTTTGAGCAATAAAGGTAAATGAGCAAATTGTGGCATAGTATCTTCCCATCCTAAAAACCGGTATAATAGTACATGTAAAGGGGCTGAGGGTAACCATTCTTCTCCACGGATTACATGCGTAATTTCCATCAGGTGGTCATCTACTACGTTGGCTAGGTGGTAGGTAGGCATTCCATCAGATTTCATTAATACTTTATCGTCAATAGTAGAAGAGTGTACCATAACCCAGCCCCGGATTAGGTCATTCAGCCGGACCTCCTCTTTGCGTGGAACTTTCAGGCGAATTACATACGGCTCACCAGAGTTTATCCGTTCTTTTACCTCCGCTTCCGGCATGGTAAGGGAGTTCTTCATCTGAAGACGTGTTATAGAATTATATTGAGGGTTATCTACTTTTGCAGCCTTCAACCGCTCACGCATAGCCTCCAGCTCTTCAGGCGTATCAAATGCATAGTAGGCTTTACCTTCTTCCAGTAACCTTAAGGCATGTTCGCGGTAAATGGCTTTGCGTTCAGACTGGCGGTAGGGTGCATGTGGTCCACCTTGTTCTATGCCTTCATCTATGCCAATTCCTACCCACTTCAATGATTCGATAATATATTCTTCGGCTCCGGGTACAAAGCGGTTCTGGTCAGTATCTTCTATGCGTAGCAGCATTTTTCCACCTAGTTTTTTCGCTAGCAAGTAATTATATAATGCTGTTCTCACACCGCCAATATGCAGAGCGCCAGTTGGGCTGGGAGCAAAACGTACACGTACTTCTCTATCCATTATCTCTTATATTAAATACAATTAAATTTTACTAGTGTAAAACTACAAAATAACCCCATTACAGACCCAAGGGTTTTAAAAGCTTACAGTTTATTATTCACTTAACGTTTTTTCCAACAGACGTCTGCTGATTCTTACTTTCTGATTAAAATCAAGGATGGAGATTATGTAAATTCCCACTAACAATAGCAGCAAGCTTCCTGAGGTTAGCCAGTTTTTTTCTACTAGCAGGAAAAACAGAAAAGAAAGGAACAGCATTAGGGAGAAAAAGCTTAAATAAAACAACGTAGATGGAAACATGCGATAAGTGATAAACAGAATACTTCCTTTAGAGGTAGCTTCTATTTTGCCTACAATTAAGGGAAGAAAATTATCGGCATGCTGTATCCGTTTAGAAATGCGGAACTTGTAATTCTTAATCCATCCATTAAACAAATAATTGGTAGTGTAAGTAGCAGACTCAGGCAGGTCGTCTTGCAAGGGTCCTATCCGCTTCCTCAACTTGTACTCTACTTCATTTGCTCTAAATGGCAAAATTAAAATAGAGTTTTTATAGGGAAGCAGGTTCATGGATCAGCTCAATTACAAAAAATACTAAACTTATGTAAAGATATCCGGAGGAAAAATGTATTCCTTACGTAAGTCTCATTTATTTATGATAACACAGCTATGCAGGAAATTTCCACATTTACATCTTTTGGCAAGCGGCTTACTTCTACTGTTTCGCGGGCGGGCGGCTGGTGGTCAAAGTAGCTGCCATACGTTTCATTGATTTTGCCGAAGTTATTCAGGTCTTTTACAAAAATAGTGCACTTAACAATATTTGAAAAGCCGGCGCCAGCTTCCGCCAGAATATGTTTTAGATTTTGCATCACCTGGTTAGTTTCCCTCACAATATCATCTGTAATAAGCGCACCACTGGAAGCATCTAAGGCAATTTGCCCAGAGACATATAGGGTATTTCCAGCTAATATTGCCTGGCTATACGGACCAATAGGGGCCGGAGCTTTCGGGCTGTTAATTATTTTTTTAGACATAAGTTTTATAGGCTGATGGGTTGATGAGTTATTGTACTGATGAAGAGCAATATATTTATCATTTTAGTAAAGAAAAGCTCTTGCTGACAGAGGTCTACAGAAACGCTTCCTTCACCAAAATGACAAGATATACTTACAAATGAATTACTTCATTATACGCAGCGGCTGCCGCCTCCATAATAGCCTCAGACATAGTTGGGTGTGGGTGAACAGATTTGATAATTTCATGTCCGGTGGTTTCCAGTTTGCGTGCTACCACTACTTCCGCAATCATTTCCGTTACATTAGAGCCAATCATATGAGCACCTAACCACTCACCATATTTAGCATCAAAAATCACCTTTACGAATCCATCGGAAGCACCGGCAGCTTTTGCTTTGCCAGAAGCCGTGAAAGGAAATTTACCTACTTTTATTTCATACCCTGCATCTTTTGCCTGTTTTTCGGTATACCCCACAGAAGCAATTTCTGGCTGGCAATAGGTACATCCAGGGATGTTGTTATAGTTTAATGGTTCTGGATGATGCCCAGCTATTTTTTCCACGCAGATAATGCCTTCGGCAGAAGCAACGTGGGCCAAAGCAGGACCACTTACAATGTCGCCAATGGCATATACACCTTCTACATTAGTGCGGTAAAATTCATCTACCATCACGCGGTTCTTATCTACTTTTACGCCTACTTCTTCCAGGCCAATGTTTTCCAGATTAGGTGAATAGCCTACCGCTGAGAGCACAATGTCACACTCCAGAGTTTCCATACCAGCAGCCGTTTTTACCTTAACCTTACAGCCATTGCCGGAGGTATCTACCGATTCTACTGAAGAGTTAACCATAATGTTGATGCCTGCTTTTTTGTAGTTCCGCTCCAGTTGCTTGGAAATTTCTTCGTCTTCATTGGGAACAATACGGGGCAGAAACTCCACAATGGTTACTTTGGTGCCAATAGAACTGTAGAAATACGCAAACTCTACCCCAATAGCTCCAGAACCCACAACTACCATAGAAGCTGGCTGCTTTTCCAGCACCATGGCTTTGCGGTAGCCAATTATTTTTTTATCGTCAATTTTCAAGTTAGGCAGTTCACGGGCACGTCCACCTGTGGCTATAATAATATGTTTAGCCTCATAGGTAGTCTTCTCTTTCTTGCTGTTGGTTACTTCTACCTTTTTGCCTTTCAACAACTTACCAAATCCTTCAATAATATCTATTTTATTTTTTCTGAAAAGAAACTGAACCCCTTTGCTCATACCGGCAGCTACTTCACGGCTGCGCTTAATCATAGAGCTAAAATTGGCAGTAGCATCTTTTACATCGATACCATAATCTTTTGCATGTTCTATATATTCAAAAACCTGGGCACTTTTCAGCAATGCTTTGGTAGGAATACAGCCCCAATTTAAACAGATACCACCCAGTTCCGCTACTTCTACTACACCTACTTTTAGCCCTAACTGTGATGCTCTGATGGCAGCCACATAGCCACCCGGACCGCTTCCTATTACTATCAAATCATATTGTGCAGACATATTTTTTCTATGGGTTTAGTGATTTCGACGCAAATTTATAATAAAAAATTATAGTTTCTTATATTTAATATACACCTGTCTGTTGCTAATGAAACAGCTGTTCTAATGTGTTAAGTTTACTATTCTGGTAATCTTTTCAACAGATAAACCTTATAAGTTGCTGGTAAGTTTTTATAAAAATTGAGTTATTTGAACTGGTAAACACCTATTAAATGAATCATACACGATTACTTATAGTCTCCTTCCTCATTTTCTGTAGTTCTTGTAAAACTACTCGCCCCACGTCCACCAAAGCGGATGATGGACAAATAGAGGTAGTCTTTTTGCAAATGAATGATGTGTACGAAATTGCTCCCTTGGATGGAGGAAGAGTAGGTGGGCTGGCCAGAGTAGCAACGATTAAAAAAAGATTAGTCCAGGAAAACCCCAATACGTTTGCCGTAATAGCTGGAGATTTTCTCAATCCTTCTTTGATAAATACATTGAAATACGATGGTAGCCGCATTAGCGGTAAACAAATGATAGATGTATTGAATGAAACAGGCCTGGATATAGCTACGTTTGGCAACCACGAGTTTGATATTAAAGAAGCAGAATTGCTAAGCCGCTTACAGGAATCGAAGTTCAAATGGGTGTCAGCGAATGTATTGCATAAAACTTCAGACGGAATGCAGCCTTTTGTAGCTGGTTCAGGAGATCAGGCAAAACCTATTCCTAAAACGCTAATACTAGATGTACAAGATACCGATGGCACTTCAATAAAATTAGGTATACTTGGTGTAACCTTGCCTTCTAACCAGGTAGACTGGGTAGCGTATTCTGACTTCAACGAATCCGCTGCTGTAGCCTATAAAAATCTAGAAAGCCAGACAGATGTGGTAGTAGCCGTTACGCATATTGACCTGGAAGATGATATAAAGTTAAGTAAACAGAATCCAGGCATCCGGCTGATTATGGGAGGCCACGATCACACCAATAGCTATGATAAAGTAGGTGACTCCTATGTGGCCAAAGCCGATGCCAATGCCAAAACAGTATATGTTCATAAACTTCTATATAATAAAACTACTAAGCAACTATCCATTAATTCTTCCCTGATCAATGTTGATACCTCTATTCCTGCTGATTCTTCCACAGCCCTTGTGGTATCTAAATGGACAAATATTGCCCAGAGTAGTTTTACAGAACAGGGTTTTAACCCAGATGAAATAGTATATGTAGCTCAAGAGCCTCTGGAAGCACGTGAAAGCCACATCCGGCATCAGCAGACCAATATGGGAGACATCATTACCAAAGCCATGTCTGCTGCTGCGCCGCAAGCAGAAGTAGCTATGATGAATAGTGGCTCTCTTCGCCTGGACGATCAGCTTACTGGGAACATTTCTCAATATGATATTCTGCGTACTATGCCCTTTGGTGGAAAAATTCTGGAAGCTGACATGACTGGAGAACTACTAGAAAAAGTATTAACCACTGGCTGGAGCAACAAAGGGAAAGGCGGATTTCTGCAACTGGACAAGGCTATGTATAAGGCAGAGAGCCAAGCCTGGCTGGTAAATGGCCAACCATTAAATAAAACTAAAACCTACCGGGTAGCCCTGTCTGATTATCTATTGACTGGATTAGAAACTAATTTTGGGTATTTAAAGCCAGGAGCACAGGGGCTGCTCAAAATTTATGAACCAGATGCAGCTAATAAGGAGGATGCACGGAATGATATACGGATGGCAGTTACACGATATCTAAAGAGTTTAAACAAGTAAGGGAAGCCGTTAGACTTCCCTTAGTTTATAGAGTAGTAATATATTTATTTGAAGGGTACCACTGATTTTTGCTCTTTCAGCATATTCTGCGAAGAAAGACTTTCCACCACATTCGCTTGTAAGGTAATTTTAGTGCCAGGATTTTTTAGATCATTAGAGTATAGAGTCACTACTTCATTTTGCTGTTGTAAAGCTCTAGGGCTGTATTTAAGTTCCAATGAAGTTTTTTCACCTGGTACCAGAGTAGACTTAGTAACTGAGTAGCTTACACAACCACAGGCACTCTGAATCTGCTGAATCTGTAATTCGCTTTTACCAGTATTGGTCACTGTAAATAGTTGGCTTACTAGCTGTCCCTTTTCTAACTTACCAAAATTGTGCAAGGTTTTATCCAGTTGTAAAGTAGGTGAAGTAGCTATCTCCTCTGGTGTTACAGCTTTATCCGTTTTGGGTACTACAGCTCCTTTAATTGTAAGCATTTTCGTAGTAGGTTCAGCATTACTGGTAACGGTAATGGTTTTGTGAAAAGCTCCCGGACGGCCAGCACTATTATACGAAGCTGTAATCTTGCCTTTTTTACCTGGTAATACTGGATCTTTTGTCCAGAAAGGGGTAGTACAACCGCACGAAGCACTTACATTAGAAATAACAACCGACGATTTGCCTGTATTCGTGAACTCAAATTCGTAAGTAGCTAACTTGCCTTCTTCTACATTGCCAAACTCATGGGTGTCTTTAGTGAACGTAATAATGCCTTGAGCTAAACTGACCTGCGCTATCAAAGCCATAAGTACGAAAAAAAATGAAAATTTCAGTTTCATAAGAATATAAAATAGAAAATAGTTTGTTCTCAATGAGGTATACACAAATATATGGAAATAAGAAGGATTATGCCAGAATCGTTTTGTGCTGAAAATGTACGAGGTGGGTTAGTATGTAATAAATTGGTTTGAAAGCTACAACTTTTTATATATTTTTGTTACAATCCCTTTAGGTTTTCCGTAAAATATCATATTTAACCTAAGATAAATTATAGTGATAACACACGATATACAAACTCAACTCAGCTTTACCAAAGAAGAGGTTCTCCGGGACTACCGCATCGCCTGTGAAAGTAGGCAGGCAAGTTTGATGGGGCGCAAAGAGGTGTTTATGGGGAAAGCGAAGTTTGGCATATTTGGAGACGGAAAAGAAGTAGCGCAGCTAGCCATGGCAAAAGTGTTCAGAAAGGGAGATTTCCGGTCTGGGTACTACCGCGACCAGACCTTTATGCTGGCTGTCGGAGAACTTACCTTGCAGCAATACTTTGCTCAGTTATACGCACATACAGATATAGAAGCAGATCCGGCTACAGCAGGCCGTTTGATGAATGGGCACTTTTCAACCCGTAGCCTGGATGAAAACGGCAACTGGAAAGACCTCATGCAGATTAAAAATTCTTCTGCTGATATTTCTCCCACAGCTGCACAAATGCCCCGGTTATTGGGCCTGGCGTATGCTTCTAAATTATATAGAAACAACCCTGGCTTACAGCACCTGACTACCTTTTCAAGGGAGGGCAACGAAGTGGCATTTGGTACTATTGGCAATGCCTCAACTTCTGAAGGATTGTTTTTTGAAACCATTAACGCTGGCGGAGTGCTTCAAGTACCTATGCTAGTAGCTATATGGGACGATGAATACGGTATCTCTGTACCTGCTTCCTACCAAACGACTAAAGGTGACATTTCCAAAATCCTCTCTGGCTTTCAGCGGACAGACGATGAACAAGGATACGAAATTTACCGGGTAAAGGGTTGGGATTTTCCGGCTTTATGCGAAGTGTTTGCCCAAGCAGAGCAGGTTTGCCGCAAAGAGCACGTGCCAGCACTGGTGCATGTAGTAGAGATGACACAACCCCAGGGCCATTCTACGTCTGGTTCGCATGAACGGTACAAGTCTAAAGAACGCTTGGCATGGGAAGCAGACCACGACTGTATTAAGAAAATGCGTGAATGGCTGACTAATAATGAGTTTGCTACAGCTGACGAATTGAATGAAATAGAAGCAAAAGCAAAAGAAACAGCTAGAATTGCCAAAAATACCGCTTGGAAAGAGTTTATGGATTCTATGCAGCCAGACTATGAAGAAGCATTAAAACTGCTAGAGAAAGCTGTAAAAGAAAGCAAAGCCGCAGAAAAAATAAAGCTCATTCGCGAAAGTCTTGTCCGTACCATCAATCCCATACGGGCTGATGCTATAAGTGCGGTCAAGAAAACATTGCGGCAACTTCGTTCAGAAGATATCCCAGCTAAAGAAAACTTGCTAGCCTGGATAAAGCGGATAAAAGTTGAAAACTTTGACAGATTTAACTCCCACTTATACAGCCAGTCGGCAGAAGCTGCCGTGCATGTAAAAGGTGTAAAGCCAGTCTATACCGAATCTAGTCCAGTAATGGATGGCCGGGAAGTGCTCCGCGCCTGCTTTGATGCCATGTTAGCCAGAGATCCCAGAGTGTTAGCTTTTGGTGAAGATGTAGGTAAAATAGGAGATGTAAACCAGGCTTTTGCCGGCTTGCAGGATAAATATGGTGAGCTACGCGTAACAGACACTGGCATACGGGAATGTACCATTGCCGGCCAGGGAATTGGTTTAGCCATGCGTGGCTTACGGCCTATTGCCGAAATTCAGTACCTGGATTATCTGCTCTATGCTATTCAAATACTTTCCGACGATCTGGCTAATTTGCAATACCGCACGAAAGGCGGGCAAAAAGCGCCGGTTATTATCCGTACAAGAGGGCACCGTCTGGAGGGTGTATGGCATGCTGGTTCGCCGCTAGGAATGATTTTGCACAGTTTACGTGGGATATTAGTATTGGTGCCCCGTAACATGACCCAAGCAGCAGGGTTTTATAATACGATGCTTCAGTCGGATGAGCCTGCCTTGATAATTGAAACGTTAAATGGCTATCGGTTAAAAGAAAAACTACCTGCTAACATTGCTGAATTTTGTGTGCCTGTGGGTGTTCCAGAAATATTGCGGGAAGGCTCGGACATAACCGTGGTTACCTATGGCTCTATGTGCCGCATTGTAATGGACGCTGCCCAGCAACTGGCAGAAATTGGAATTTCCTGCGAAGTGATTGATGTACAAACGCTGCTCCCTTTTGATATACAGCATGTTATTGCCGATTCGATAAAGCGTACCAACCGGGTGTTGTTTACAGATGAAGATGTACCAGGCGGAGCTACAGCCTTTATGATGCAGCAGGTATTGGAAGAGCAGAATGCTTACGTATGGCTGGATTCAAAGCCCCGTACGCTTCCGGCTAAAGAACACCGCCCCGCTTATGCTTCCGATGGCGATTACTTCTCTAAGCCTAATATCGAAGATGTATTTGACACGGTTTATGAAATGATGCACGAAGCCGACCCAGATAAATTTCCGTCTATTTATTAACGCAAGTCACAGAAAACTAAAGAAACTGGCAAGTAAACAGGCCAGTTTTTTTATTGCTTTTCCAGAAAGGCGAATTCTGGATATTTTATGTATGAAAATCTTTTTACTTTACATATCAGTACACGCATAGAACTAATTACTGCAAATTCAATAACCTCATGTCCTATACCTACGAATATCCCCGGCCGTCTGTAACAGTAGATTGTATCTTATTTGGATTCGACGATGGGGAGCTGAAAGTATTGCTCATTCAACGGGCTTCAGATCCATTTAAAGGGTTGTGGGCATTCCCAGGTGGCTTTCTTGATATGGAAGATCCTACTATTGAGTTTGCTGCCAAACGTGAACTGGAAGAAGAAACTGGATTGAAAAATGTATTTATGGAACAGTTGTACACGTTTGGCGACGTAGGCCGCGATCCTAGAGGACGTACTGTTTCAGTAGCCTATTATGCTTTAATTAAACTATCTGATTATCTGCTGCAGGCAGGCTCGGATGCCGATAATGCCCAATGGTTTAATATTTCGGAAGTGCCACCTCTAGCTTTCGATCATGCAAAAATTCTGCAAACAGCCCTGGAAAGACTAAAAGGGAAGGTACGTTACCAGCCTATCGGATTTGAATTACTTTCCAAAAAATTTACGCTTTCACAACTCCAGCACTTGTATGAAACCGTACTGGAAACCCCTTTAGATAAACGTAACTTCCGCAAAAAAATACTTAAAATGGATCTGCTGATTCCGTTGAATGAACGGCAAGCAGGTGTAGCTCACCGGGCTGCACAACTGTACCAGTTCGATAAGCAAAAATACGAAGCTTTAAAGTCTAAAGGTTTTAATTTTGAGCTGTAGTAGAAACAGTAAAATTCGTTTATGAAGAAATATAGCCATGTTTAGCCAAATCTTCTTTACCTGTAATCGCCTGCAATGTGCCATTGATCATTAGTAGGTTCTTATCAGTTATTTGCAGCACATCTGCATAATAGTGATCAGTTAGAGTAATTCCTTTTTTTACTTTTAGGCTACTAAGTAATTCTTTGATAATATCCTTATACAAAGGTTCAATCATGGAAAAAGGCTCATCGAGAAGCAGAAAAGGGTGTTCCAGATGAGCAATCAACAATATTTCTACATATCGTAACTCACCATGAGAAAGAGTACTTACTCTTTTGGTATCTAACCTGGCAATCTTAGGTGCATAGAATAATTGATTCTGCTTTTCACCATCTGGAAAATACAGCGGAATTATGTCTCTCACCTTCATATCTTTTAACAGAAAACCTTCCTGAGGTAAATAGGCTATATATTGGTTGGGAATAACCTGAGTTAGGTCTAGTTTGGTTGCATCTAACATTACCTCAACAGAATCGGCTGGTAACGTACCAAATAAAATTTTCAATAAAGTAGATTTTCCGCTTCCATTTCTGCACAAATATGCCAACCATTTCCCCTGTCTGGCAGCTAAACTTTACATTAGTTAACACAGGCCTGTTTCTGAAAATTTTTGTTATATAGTTGACAGCTAAGGTATGCATTCAGGTAAGTATCGAGAAAATCAAAGCTGCTACGATTGAAAGGGCTATATTAATTAGCCAGGTGAAAATGATCAATTTCTTTTTGGTAATGCCTACATTGTAATAAAAGTAATACTGCGAATGTTGAAATTGCTTATAGCAATACAAGCCAATAACCATTCCTCCAGTTGCCAGACAAACAATGCCATTCAACGGTTTTAAAGTAATAAGAGTAAGGATACCTGAAAAGGCTAGATTATACCTGGTTACATCCATACAATACTTCCAAAAAGCATGGCTCATTTCATGGCTATTTATTGCTTTACCAACTTTTTTAATGCGGCTTCCCGGTAAGCTTTATCCATATACTGTGCACCTATCATAACGCCTTCAATATTAGCTGATTGCTTAATATCAGTTAGCGGATTCCCATTCAGTAAAACCAGATCCGATACGGCTCCTGCTTTGATTATGCCAGTCTGCTCGGCTTTGTTAAGGTATTTTGCCACATTTACTGTACCAGAAAGCAGCGCTTCATACGGAGAAAGGCCAGAGGCTACCATATAGGCTAGCTCATGATGCGTAGAGAAACCAGGAACATTAAATATTTGTGGTGCATCACAGCCTAATAGTAAACCCACTCCACTTTTCTGGCATTCTAGTATCAACCGCCTGCGGAGTTGAATATACTTCTCCATTTTTACCTTATCGTACTGCGGATTGGATTGGAGATTTTTCTTGCTGTTCATCCAATTAATACTGGTTTCTACCGGCATATACTTCATTTCAGGGGCATCTTGTAGTTGCTGCGGATCTATTGGCGCAAACCACCTCTCTGCTAGGGCTTGTGTAGGTACTACCCATATGTTCTTATCCTTCAATCCTTTCATTAGTTTAGGTAGCTGTCTTAGGTCTGCTTTGTCGGCTATAAACATACCGAATAAGCCTACTTGTTGCTCTGTCATATTCTCTATGCCAGGTACCATTCCTTCAATAAATCCGTCCAGGTGATCTATAGAAGAATAACCCGCATCTATGGCCTGCCAGATCCCTACAGCAAAAGGCACATGGCCTACAAAAGGGATACCTACTTCTTTTGCTGTTTTTTCCATAGCAGCAAAAGTCTCTTTGCTAAGTCCAGGATGTATTTTCAGGTAATCATAGCCGGCTTGTTTTTGCTGGCGTACCATCTGTGAAGTTTGTTCAGGAGTTTTTGCACTCTGCCCGCTAAAGGAAGGGCCGGTGGTATAGAAGCGAGGCCCAAGAATTTCACCATTTTGTACTTTACTTCGTAGTTCCAAGTGGCGCGGATGACCCAGCATACCTCGGATAGTGGTTATACCATTGGTGGCAAACAACATAAGCACTTCTTTCATGGGCTCTATATCGTCTATAGGCGGAACATGGGCATGCATCTCAGCTAAGCCAGGAATCAAGTATTTACCTTTGGCTTCAATTACTGTAGCATTACTAGCATATTTAGCTTTACCAGCATCTGCCACCGACACAATTTTGCCATCTTTTACTACCACTGCCTGATTTTCCAGCACTCGTTCCCGGTCCATGGGAATAACGTTTACATGGTTGAAGACCACTTCTTTTTGAGCCGCATTGATCAGTTCCTGGGCTTGAGAGAAATGAACGCTAAGGAGACATAGAAAAACTAGAAAGGGCTTCATAAGATTATTGGATTTGTGTGATGTATCAACAAGGTTTATAGTAATATAGGTGGTTTCCCTTCAAACTACGTTTGTTTACTAAGTAATATAATTTATTGGATTATTTTGTTGATTTCCTGCAAAAAAATTAAGTAATTACTATACAATCCACTCAAATAAAACCGGTTATGAAAAATAGTTTACTTTCCTTGCTGTTGCTCCTTTGTGTTAGTACAGCTACTATGGCACAGTATGATCTATCCACCGGATATGTATATTCCCGTCCGCAACAACAAATGGGAGATTATATCAAAAATGCGCATGGTTTACAGTTTCAAGCTTTGTACCGGCTTCCAAATAGCCGTCTGGCCTTTGGTGCAGGCATAGGGTTTAATGGATATGGCAGCGAAACATCCAGGCAGACGTACCGTTTCAGTGATGGCTCTACCACCGAAACCGATGTTAGTGTAGATAATGCCTTTTCCACCTTTGCTCTCATTGGACGATTGGATTTGTTGCCTGCTTCAATAGTTACTCCTTACCTTACCGGACAAGTAGGCTATAGTTTGTACCGAACTTCACTCTACATAGAAAACCCGGATGATCCGGATGGGTGCAAACCTCTGGAAAATAAAGCTTTACAAACAGATGGAGCTTTTTCAGTAAGTGGCGGCGGCGGGCTCCGATGGGATTTGAGCAGTATAATTAAGAAAGCCGATAAACAACGTTTCTTTGCTGATATTTCCGCTTTGTATACACAAGGAGGCAAAGTCAGTTACATGAATGTAAATATTCCGGCCACCACAGCTACGCATCATAATCCAATGCCTGCTTCCGGAGATATAATTTCATACAGTACCAAATTCATTAACCCAGTAAATCAGGTAGTGCATGAACACCACGTAGGCGATGTGTATAGCTCATATATCCAAATGATGGAGTTCAAAGTAGGATTCGTATATAGAATATCCAGGTAAATTATTTGGTATAAAATTTTCCGGCTGTGCCTTCCTAGCTACACATGAGGCTTACTAACTCCAAATTATATACGCCTTATTTAAGTGAATGGCTGTCCCCTAGGAATGTAAAAGCTATCCATAGAATAGCTTAATGGTGAAATAATTATTAGAATCTTCAACCAAGCAATTCATAATTATAGTATATTCATTCTCTTGATAACCAGCAGAGACCCGTGCCCTTCGGGTGAATTTTCGATTACCCTTAAATATTATCAGTAAGTAATTGCTTTTATTGCAATTTCAGCATTACCTGTTAAAGCACCCATTAATTTTTCATTTTCAATTACAACACGTGTTTATCCCATAGTTGGGAAGCAATAAAGTAATTTGAAGTATAATCATATGCTATTAAAACAGGCAAAAGCGAATGAAGCAGACTTTCGGGTTCTATTAGGTAAGAACTAATATATGCACGGATATTCCTTTGTTAAATAAAAAGAGTTCATCAATCGATCACACTTGTTATTACAAGTATGACAGAAAATTTATCGGCTAATTAATACATACAACAGCACTTATATGTACCGGTTCTTTACTACTCTATTTTTATGCTTTAGTATACTTGCTGCTGCTGCTCAAGATAGTATTGTGCGAACCGATGGAGTAAAGCTGGACGCTAAAGTAGTAGAAGTAAAAGGCTCAGAAATTCACTTTACAAAAAGTGCAGAAAATAGCGGAAAACTATATATCATCAGTAAAGAAGATGTAGTGTCTATTACTTATCAGGATGGCTCTGTTCAGCATTTTTCTCCTGCCTCTGCTCCCATCGTGCCTAAACCACCACTGATTTATAACAAAGGTAGAAACATTGTAGGTTTTAAGCCCATAGATTTTGCCTTTACAAATTTAAGTCTGTTTTATGAACATCTCTCTGCTAATCAGAAGGTAGGTATACGGCTACCCATATCCATAGGGATTAGCCATAAAGAGATTAAAGGAGATGTATATAACAATTTCTCAATGCTCCGCAACCGGACGTTCAGCACTGGTCTGGATCTGAATTTTTATGTGGGCAAACCTGATAGATTCCGGTATTACGTTGGCCCTTCTTTTCAACTAGGGTTTTTTAGATATATAACAGACTACTATTATCCCTCACCCGGACCTACTTTACCAACTAGCATAGGAACACAGTATGCGATTTTACTAAACAATGGCATCTGGTATCAGCTAGATAAAACAATTTTGCTGGGAATGGACTTTGGGTTGGGTTTTCAGCGAAGAACAATGAGTAGAAGATACTATTATGATCCGCCCACTTCCGCAAAATTATCTGGTAATATAAGTATTGGCTTCCAGTTTTAAGAGTTGACTATATGAGAAAAAAGGGTAATGCTTCAGAGGCTAGTACACATAGCCAGTATCGTTTTTTCAAACGTCTGGCAAAGAGTTGGCTTAACCGTTACTTAGCCCGTATTACCCTCTTCTGTTTTCTTTTTCAACTCATTGCTTGTAATTATTACCGCACCCGCAGCGAAACTCCTGCAGCTTTGAATACTGTCTATTCACTAAGCAAAGGAAAAATATTTATACTGCACCAGGGTCCCAAAACATGGGCGTTAACAAATGTGGTGCTGAATGGAGAAGAGCTGGAAGGAACCTTGAATGAAGTGCCTGCCTCCCAAACTAACTATGCGAATGCCGATCCCAATAAATCTCACCGGTACCGGTCTACTGACAAATACAATGCCCTCAACCGGGTGCATCTTCATATCAATGAGTACAGGCAGGAGGATGGAAATCAGATTGCTATACCAGTTTCTTCTATTAAACGAATAGATATTATTGAAAAGGATACTGGCCGTACCCTGGCCTCTCATGTGTTAACTGCCGTAGGAGTAACTATTGGTGTACTGGTACTGATTAGTATTATTATTGTACTGACTAAAAGTTCATGTCCTTTTGTATATACAAATACTGGGGAAGGGTATGAATTTACTGGAGAAACGTATGGAGGCGCTATATTTGCCCCGCTGGAACGTCACGATTTTATGCCCTTACCCGCTACTGTTCCGGTAGAAGACCAATATCACATTCGTATTACTAATGAGTTAAAAGAGCGGCAGTATACGAATCTCGCTGAACTTTGGGTTGTGCAACATCCAACAGAAACAGATGTATTACTTGATAACAAAGGTAACATACATACCTTCTCTCAGGTGGAGGCACCTGTACTAGCCCAAACGAGTGCTGGTGAATCTTGCCTGCATCAATTAATCCGGAAAGACTCAACTAATTATTTGTTCAATGAAACAGTATCCGCCAGTTCACTCAATGAAGTTATATTAACGTTTAACAAACCTGCACAAACCTCTAGTGGAAAGCTAGTGCTCCGGGCGCAAAACTCCCTTTGGTTAGATTATCTCTTTGGAGAGTTTACCCAGCAGTTTGGCAGTTTGTATCCAACGTGGGCCGCCAGTCAGAAAAAAGAATCGTATCAAAAGCTTTCCCAATGGCAGATAGACCAGGGTATCCCCTTAAGTGTATATCTGGAAACGTCCACCGGCTGGCAACTGGTAGACAGGATAGAATCAGTTGGCCCGTTAGCTTCCCGTAATTTAGTGGTGCCGCTAAACCTGGCAGCGGTGAAAACAAAAGATACATTCCGTGTTAAACTGGCTGCGGGTTTTATGTTTTGGGAAATAGACTATGCGGGTATAGATTATACCAATAATTTACCTGTGAAGCTGGAGAAATGTAAACCTTATTCCGCTATAAATGAGAAGAATCAGGATATGCGTGCTATGCTTTCAGAAGACGATACGTTATACCTACAACAATTACAACCCGGAACAGCCGTTACGCTTACGTATAAGAACCCAATGCAACCCATAAATGGTACAAAGGTTAGTACCTTCCTGCATACAAAAGGGTATTATGAACATGTACGTGAGTATAAAGGCACACCTGATATACCTGAATTACTTTCGTTCCGTAATGAAGGTCGTTTTGTTGAATTTTCTAAAGAAAAATACCTCGAAATAAATAAACAAATGAGTTTAACAGCTACCACTAAATAATCTATGGACAGCACGTTGACTACGCATACGCCAGCAAATGAGGGCTATTCAGCCACTACCCAGATTCCATATCTTCCTTCTACTATAGTAGTTTCTTCCATTAAGCGGAAGTTAGCAGCCACCCGGTTTCGTATGCAGGATATTTCTTTGCTTATGAAGCATGTTTCCAAAGCCGATTCTCTTCCTAAACTTATAAAAAAAGCCAGGGCTTTACGGCTACTGTTTTATGGAACAAAATCTATCAGAAAAGTAGCCCAGGTAGATGGCCGGTATTACTGGACCCATCATTGTCCTGGATGGCCTTCTATGGCGTATAAAGATTTTATGCACAATGAGATAAATCGCTTAGTCACTCACCCGCAAGTAGCCATCCGTCCATATATTGCTTTCTTTGCTATTACTAAGAAGTGTCCCCTAGGCTGTGAGCATTGTTTTGAATGGGATAATCTCAATAAACGTGAAAAACTTTCTCTGTCTGCTATTATGCAGATTGTACATACCTTGCAAGATAAAGGCATTACACAGGTTCTTTTCAGTGGTGGCGAACCCATGCTTCGGGTGCACGATATAGTAGAAGTGCTTAAAATGGCACGGCCAATTACAGATTTTTGGGTATTTACCTCCGGCTATAATTTTACGGCACAAAATGCCCGTCTGCTTAAAGAAGCCGGACTTACCGGCGTGTCTGTTAGCCTGGATCATTACCTGGAACAAGACCATAATACGTTCCGCAACTTAGCTAATGCCTACCAGCTAGCTATCAGTGCTGTTGTAGAAGCACATAAAGTTGGATTGGTGGTAAGTCTGGCACTTTGTGCCACAAAAGCCTTTGTAAGCGAAGAAAACCTGATGCAGTATGCCAGACTTGCCAAGAGACTGGGTGTAGCTTTTATTCAGATCTTAGAGCCACGCGCAGTAGGACATTATATAGGAAAAGAGGTTAAACTAAATGCAGACCAGATCCAACTACTGACCAACTTTTATGAAAAATTAAATTTGCAAGCAGCCTATGCCGACTGGCCTATTGTGGTATTTCATGGCTACCATCAGCGAAGAGCTGGCTGCACGGGAGCTGGCGACCGGTTCTTATACATAGACACTGATGGCGACTTACATGCTTGCCCCTTCTGCCAGAAAAAAAGTGGCAGCTTGCTCACCAATTCTTATGAGGAAGGAGTAAGCTGCATAAAAGCTATAGGTTGTCATGTGTTTGATTCGGCCGCTCCAAAATAGCTACTCACAAACTCTCCAGATCAGTAAGCCTAGCAACTAACTTGAATAAGAGCACTAATAAATATTTACGCAACCGATTGCATTACTTAGAATTTACTTATACCTTTATTATATTGAACAAAATAAAGGAAATATGTTATTAAATCCTTTTTCATTAAAAGGTAAACTAGCGCTAATCACTGGAGGAGGAACAGGATTGGGCTTTGCTATTGCTAAAGCGATGACAGATGCTGGAGCTGAAGTAATTATTACCGGCAGGAGGGAAGAGCCTTTGAAGGAAGCTAGTAAAATAATAGGCGACAAATGTAATTATGCCATTCATGATGTGACTCAAATCGCAGGTGCCTCTGCTTTTGTTAGTGAGCTGGAAGACCGATATGGACCTCTGGATATTCTCGTGAATAATGCAGGCATCAATATGAAGAAATTCGCTCTCGAGGTAAGTGACGAAGAGTTTGCTACCATTATTCAAACTAATTTACAAGCAGTATTTACGCTGACCAGAGAAGTAAGTAAGAAAATGATTACCCGCAAACAAGGCAGCATCATCATGATTACGTCTATGGCAGCTGTGTATGGGATACCCGGTGTACCAGCGTATACAGCTTCAAAATCGGCTGTTCTAGGCCTTACCCGTACACTGGCCTGTGATCTTTCTCCGCATGGAATCCGCATCAATGCTATAGCTCCAGGGTTTATAGAAACACCCATGTTAACGAAAGCTATGCAAAATGATGAAAACCGGAAAAACAAAGTATTAAGCCGTACGCCTATGGGCACATTCGGAAAGCCAGAAGATATTGGGTATGCCGCGGTTTACCTGGCTTCGGACGCTGCAAAATTTGTTAATGGCACGCAATTGTGTGTAGATGGTGGAAATTCTATAGGATTTTAAGAAATACTTATAGTACAAAATGCTGTCTTACCCCTTATATGTATGAGAACAAACCCTTCCTGAAACTATGGAAAATATAGATAACCAATCTCTAAACGGAAGACGTGATTTTCTAAAGAAAACCATGGCAGCAGCCAGTGCCGTATTTTTTGCCCCTACCATTGTACCTGCTTCTGTCTTAGGACCTTATTCTCCTAGCAACCGTATCAATATAGGATGTATTGGTACTGGCCGTATATCCAGAGGGCATGATATGCCAGAAGTTCTAAAATACAACCAAGCCCGCATTATGGCTGTATGTGATGTGGATAGTAAACGGGTGCTGGATGCCAAAAAAATGGTAGAAGACTATTACACCAAACAAGCTAATAAACGATACAAAGGCGTACGAACCTATGAAGATTACCACGATTTGTTGAGCAATAAAGATGTAGATGCGGTAGTGATTAGTACGCCAGATCACTGGCATGCCTTGCCAGCCATAGATGCAGCCATAGCCGGAAAAGATATCTATTTACAAAAACCTACTTCTCTCACTATAGCCGAAGGCCGTTTATTAAGTGATGTTGTTACCAAACATAACCGCATTTTTCAGATCGGCAGCCAGCAGCGGTCCATTGATCCATGGCCTCAGTTTAAGAAAGCCTGTGAACTCGTACGGAATGGCCGCATAGGTGACTTGAAAACCGTATATGTCGGTCTACCTGGAGATCCTTCCGGACAAGAAGAACCAGAAATGCCAGTTCCAAAAAATTTGAATTACGATATGTGGCTGGGCTCTACGCCAGAAGTATATTACACCGAAAAAAGGGTACATCCGCAGGCAGATTATGACAGGCCAGGCTGGCTGCGTTGCGAGCAATTTGGAGCAGGGATGATCACCGGATGGGGGGCACATCATATAGACACGGCTCACTGGGCAATGGATACCGAACTTACCGGTCCCATAGAAGTATCTGGATGGGCAGAATTTCCTACCAGTGGTTTATGGAATGTACATGGTATTTTTAAAACGGAAGCTATATATGCCAACGATGTAAAAATGATTGTATCAAATGAATTGCCGAATGGAGTAAAGTTTGAAGGGACGGAGGGTTGGATATTTGTTACGCGGGGAGATTATGCCGTTACTGCCAGTGACCCCGGAGTCCGGGAAAAAAACAGCAAAGTATTGGATGCCAATGACCCCAAAATCTTAACTTCTGAAATTGGCCCCAATGAAATACATCTGTACGAAAGTCCGGAGCAGCATGGCAACTGGCTGGATAGTATTAGATCTAGAAGAACTCCGGCGGCTCCTGTAGAAATTGCTCATCGTTCATGTTCTGCTTGCTTAGTGCATCATATAGCCATGAAATTGAAGCGAAAAGTATACTGGGACCCAGAGAAGGAACGCTTTAAAGACGATGATGAAGCTAATGCCATGCTCTCCAGACCTATGCGTGCTCCTTACCAGATAAAGGTATAATTATCTATTTTCACAGAATGAACTATACATCTTTTTACTACGCAGCCTGTTTTCTGCTATTTTCTGCTTTTGTTGGTATCTCCTGTAATAAACCAAAAAGTACTTCCTCAGCCAAAGTGCGGCAAGAAAAACGGGTACTCATTTTTACAAAAACCGCTGCGGATAGTTACCGGCATGCCTCCATAGGCCCTGCAAAAATAGCTGTGAAAAAGCTGTGTGAAGAAAATGGATTTCAGGCAGATACTACCGAAAGTTCGGAATATTTTACGGATGAAAAGTTAAAGCAGTACAGTACGCTAATTTTTATAAGCTCCAATAAGGATGTATTTACGCCTGAACAAAAAGAAGCCTTTCAGCGATATATACGGGCAGGAGGAGGTTTTGTAGGTGTACATGCGGCTACTGGAACCGAACGTGAATGGCCATGGTATGGCAAATTGGTTGGGGCGGTATTTGTATGGCATCCGCCTATTCAATCGGGCACTATTGATGTTATTGACCAGACGCATCCTTCTACGAAAGACCTGCCTAAACGCTGGCAACGGTACGATGAATGGTATTTTTTCCGGGACATCAATCCGGATATTAAAGTGCTGGCTACACTAGATACTACTACCTTCAAAAGCGAGCGGCATACAGCTAATTACCCATTTGCCTGGTATCATGAATTTGAAGGTGGCCGGTCATTTTACACCGCTGGCGGCCATAGTCCCGAAGATTATACAGATACCACTTTTATGAAACACATCTTAGGAGGCATTCAATACGCCATTGGCAATAATTATGAATTGAATTACACCAAAGCTTCCGCATATAAATAATTGGGTGTACAAAGTAGGTAAAGGCCAGAGCAGATAGCCTCTTCTATTTTCCAACTTTTAGTGTCCACGTATTAAACTCCTGTTTGACTTTCACTCTATGAAAATAACTGATGCCAAAGTATTTGTCTGCTCCCCCGGCAGAAACTTTGTAACGCTTAAAATTTATACCGACGAAGGAATTTATGGAATTGGCGATGGGACCTTGAATGGACGGGAAAAAGCTGTTGTATCCTATCTGGAAGATTATTGTATTCCCTGCTTGCTTGGCCGCGACCCATTTCAGATTGAAGATATCTGGCATTATTTCTACAAAGGAGCCTACTGGCGCAGAGGCCCAGTTACTATGTCGGCAGTAGCAGCGATAGATATGGCACTGTGGGACATTAAAGGAAAAGCCCTGAAAACGCCAGTGTACAATTTGCTGGGTGGCAAAAGCCGGCAAGGAGTAATGGTGTATCCACATGCGTATGGAGAAAGTATAGAGGCTACTATAGAAAATGTGCAGAAGTATGTAGCAGAAGGCTATGTAGCTGTGCGTGCGCAGAGTGGAATTCCAGGGTTAAAAAGTACCTATGGGGTGGCAAAAGGCAAAACATATGAACCTGCCCAGCGTGGTATGCCTACCGAGTATGAATGGTCTACGGAGAAATACCTGAATTTTACACCAAAACTTTTCCAGAAAGTACGCGATGCCATAGGAGAGGATATCCACTTGCTGCACGATTGCCATCACCGGCTTACGCCTATTGAAGCGGGCCGATTAGGCAAAGAACTGGAACCTTATCATTTGTTCTGGCTAGAAGATACTACACCAGCAGAGTTACAGGAAAGTTTTCGGCTAATCCGTAAGCACACCACTACACCACTGGCTGTGGGGGAAGTATTCAATACCGTGTATGATTATACAACGCTTATTACCGAGCAACTCATAGATTATATCCGCATGTCTATTCTGCGTGGTGGGGGCATTACCTCTATGCAAAAAGTGGCAGCCTTAGCTTCAATTTATCAAGTGCGAACCGGATTTCATGGGGCTTCGGATTTGTCTCCTATTACTATGGCAGCTGCCCTGCATTTTAACCTGGCTGTAAATAATTTCGGCATTCAGGAATATATGAAACATCCGGCAGAAGCCAATGATGTTTTTCCGCATGCCTATACGTTCGAAAAAGGCTATATGTATCCTGGAGATGAACCAGGTCTTGGGGTAGATTTCAATGAGGAACTAGCCGCTACCTATCCTTACCAGCGGGCGTATCTGCCTGTGAACCGCAAGGAAGATGGAACCTTATTTGATTGGTAGCAAAAAAGCTAAGACAACGGAAATAAACTAACCCCCCTGTTTTACTTCCTAAATTTTAGGATATTAGCGATTAAATGTATTTCACTTACCTAAAACAACCTGTATGAGATATTTTCAACCTATAGCTGGTGTAGTGCTGATGGGAAGTTTACTGATGACTTGTTCTCCGGAAGAAAAAAAGACTGAAGAAACGACAGATAAGGCAACCCCAACTAATTCCAACATGGTCAGACTTATTACATTAGACCCTGGGCATTTTCATGCTGCACTCGTGCAGAAAACTATGTTTGACAATGTAGATTCTACAGTGTATGTGTATGCGCCAGAAGGAAGTGATGTGCAGGATCATCTGAAGCGGATAGAAGGCTACAACAACAGACAGGAAAGTCCAACCAGCTGGAAAGAAGAAGTATATACCGGCCCGGATTTTCTACAAAAAATGGCCGCACAGAAAAAAGGTAATGTAGTAGTGATTTCAGGAAATAACCTGAAAAAGACAGAATACATTAAAGAATCGATAGATGCCGGCTTGCATGTACTAGCCGATAAACCTATGTGTATTGATACGGAAGGTTTTGAACTATTAAAAGCCTCATTCGAAGCAGCAGAAAAAAACAAGGTACTGCTCTATGATATTATGACGGAACGGTCAGAGATTACCACTGTCTTACAGAAAGAACTGGCCCAACTACCTGAGATTTTTGGCGAATTACAAAAAGGCTCGGTAAAAGATCCGGCGGTAACTAAAGAAAGTATACATCATTTTTATAAGTATGTTTCCGGTAGTCCCTTAAAGCGTCCGGCCTGGTTTATGGATGTGGCTCAGCAAGGAGAAGGCATTGTAGATGTAACTACCCACCTGGTAGACTTAGTACAATGGGAGTGCTTTCCAGAGCAGGTTATAGATTACCAAAAAGATATTGAAATTTTACAGGTAAAACGTTGGCCCACCGCCATGACCCGCAGCCAGTTTGCCTTAATCACCGGACAGCCGGATTTTCCAGAATACCTGCGTAAAGATGTAGTAAAGGATACTACCCTGAATGTATACTCGAATGGAGAAATCAACTATACGCTGAAAGGAATACACGCCAAAGTTTCCGTTATCTGGAACTATAAAGCACCAGAAGGAGCAGGCGATACCCATTATTCTATCATGAAAGGCTCCAAAGCTAACTTGGTAATCCGGCAGGGAGCTGAGCAAAAATATGTCCCAGAACTATACTTGGATCCTGCTCCTAAAACAAAAATAGATGAAAATGCCCTAGTACAGGCTTTTGAAAAAATTAAAAGCAAGTATGCCGGCGTAGAATTAAAAAAACTATCAGCTGATAAATGGCAGGTAGTAATCCCGGAAAAGTACCGCACCGGCCATGAGGCACATTTTGGAGAAGTAGCGCAGCGTTTTTTGCAATATCTGGAAACCGGAAAACTACCTGATTGGGAAGTGCCCAATATGCTGGCGAAATATTATACGACTACCCAGGCATTAAGTAAAGCCAAAGCTTCTTCCAATTTGTCGGCGCGATAGTGTTAGCAATCATAAAAATAAGGAGCAAATCAAAAAAGTGAATGAGTAATTTGGTGCAAGAAAAATCATTGCAAGAATATATTTTCAGAATCAATAAAGCTATTGATTATATGAGACTTCACTTAGATAGAGAAGTTTCTCTAGAGGAGTTAGCGGAGATTGCCAATTTTTCAAAATTTCATTTCCATAGACTATTTAAAGCAGTTACCGGCATACCTCCCAATGAATATAGAATGCAATTACGAATAGGTAGAGCACAATTTAGACTACTCAACCATTCAGCAATTCCAATTACAGAACTGGCTTATTATGTAGGCTATTCAGATGTAGCATCTTTTTCCAAAAGCTTTAGAAGACTTAACAAGCAAAGCCCTACGCAATGGAGAGAACATCACTTAAATAAAAATAGCAAGATCGGACAACACAATAGCAAGATTGGACAGCTGTTAAAAGTAAAGAACGCCTACTTTGCACCCATAGAATATAACCAAATACAAAAATCTATGGAACAAAATAAAGTAGCCAACATTGAGGTCAAAGAATTGGCTCCCCTTCCTGTAGTTTATGTGAGAAATCTTTCCATACATGTGCACGATTCAGAGGGCTTTGGGAGTATGTTCTCCACCTTAATGAAATGGGCAGCGGCACGAGGACTAGTAAATTTTCCTACTACACAAGCATTAACGGTCTATCGAAGCATGCCAGATGCTAATGGTAAGGTTCAAGCGGATGTTTGCTTATCAGTTCCGAAAGAAATTGACGGAGAAGGCGTTATTGGTAAAACCATCATACCTGGCGGAAAGTACGTTGTTCTTCACAAAGAGGGCACGCTGGAGGAGTGTTTTACCGCCTGGGACTATTTGTATAATGAATGGTTTCCAAGTAGTGGATACCAACCAGATAGTAGAGGCGTATATTTGAATCATTTGAACGACGCAAAAACTCATCCGGAAGGATTACATATTTTTGACATGTGTATATCAGTTAAATCCTTATAAATAAATTGGATTAAACACGATTCCTAACACACTATTCACTGTCAAACGGCCTTGTCTTGCCAAAAGGTTTTACCACAATGATACCCATTTACGGGAATAGTCGGTTCAGTAACTACTGACGTCTTGTAAACATACAAATCTTATTAAACCTGTTAGTTTTCCAACACCTAACAGGTTTAATAAGATTTGTACTATCAACTAAGCAGCACGTCTTTTGTTTATAAAGACCTATTGCTTATACGCTACGCGGTATACTACTCCGTTGTTATCATCTGTAATTAACAATGAACCATCTGTGTGTTGAGTAAGGCCTACTACCCGGCCAAACTGGTTTTTGTTATTCTCGATTAAAAAGCCGGATAATAAATCTTCAAAGCCCACTGGTTTGCCATTTTCAAATTTCAGCCGTACTACTTTGTAACCCGACGGTTCAGCCCGGTTCCAGGAGCCACGTAGGGTTATAAACGCACTGTTTTTATATTTTATATTCCGCAGGAAATTGCGTACCTGTGTAAAACTGCATAGCTAAAGGCGCACTGTGAGCGGTATAAGTAAGTTCTGGAAATTTAGTTTTTTTAGCATATTCTTCAAATGTTTGACCTTGTGGTGGAGTATCTGCTAAATTGGGTTTCCCATCTTCATACACATAAGGCCATCCATAATTTCCATCTTTCACTAGTTTATTTAATTCTTCTTTCTGGGAATCATCACCTAACCAGTCAATGCCATGGTCCATGCCATAAAGTTCCTTGGTTTGTGGATGCCAGTCGAAACCGATGGTGTTCCGTAAACCTTTGGCAAATATCTTTTTATCCGATCCGTCTAATTTTGCTTGGATCATAGTAGCACTTTCTGCACTGGTTTCTTCACAAGCATTGCACGTACTGCCTATACTAATATAGAGCATATTATCTGGCCCAACGGCAATTGTACGGTTGGCATGTTGTCCGCCGTCTGGCAAGCCTTCCATAATCATTTTCAGCTCGCCTAAGGTGCCATCCTCTTTTATATCAGTGGTAAATACATCTTCTACTGTAATTAGATACATTTTATTCTGGTGTATAGTAATGCCGTGCATCTTCTCCCGTTTGGCTACTACCTTGTTTTCATCCGCCTTTCCATCGTTGTTGGTATCCCGAAGCAAGGTAACTGTACCTTCATCGCGGTTGGTTACATATACATGTCCCTTGTCACTGACAGCAAGCATGCGGGGTTTTCCCAGGTTTCCGGCAAACTTCGTTACAGTGAATCCTGCCGGAACTTTTAGTTGTTTTATCCGCTCATCGGTAGCATCTAACAACGCAGGTTTAAATATATTGCCTTCTATCTTAGAAGTAATCAGGTCGCCTTCTGCTTTGGAAGCATCGTCCATAGTGTTAGCATCCTGGGCAGATAGGTGTAGGTTTGGAAAAAAAAGGCAAGCACTGAACAGGCTTGCGGCAACAAACTGTTTACATATTCTCATAGCTGGTGACAATTGATTGGTAAGTGATTCTGTTTTTTCAATACGATGCTATAGATGAATAAGTTGTAGGACTTATTCTAAATAAACCTTTAATAAGGCATGAAGTTGCTGTATACTATCAGCTTCAGCAGCAGGCTTGTCGTGCCGCCAGCGGAGTATACGGGGGAAACGTACTGCTACTCCGGATTTATGACGATTAGATGCTTGTATGCCTTCAAAAGCTATTTCAAAAACCAATTCAGGTTTTACTGTACGGACTGGGCCGAATTTTTCAAAGGTGTTTTTTCTTACAAATGTGTCTACCTGTTTAATTTCTTTGTCAGTAAGGCCTGAATAGGCTTTGGCAAAAGGCACTAAAGTATCGCCTTGCCATACACCGAAGGTATAATCGGTAAATAAGTCTGCCCGGCGGCCATGGCCTTTTTGCGCATAAATAAGTACACCATCAACAGTCAAGGGTTCTATTTTCCACTTCCACCAATCGCCACGTTTACGGCCAGTCTGATAGGAAGAGGCCAGGCGTTTCAGCATCAATCCTTCAGCAAAATTTTCCCTAGACTTGGTGCGGATCTTTGTTAGTTCTTCCCAGCTGCTGAAGCGGATCGGATCAGAGTAGGTAATAACTTCGGTAGTAAGTGTATCAATTACTTGCTCTAGCAGTTTTCTACGATAGGCCAGAGGTTCCAAACGAATATCTTTGCCTTCCCATTCCAGCAGATCATAGGCTACAATAATAATGGGTGCTTCTTTTAAATATTTTGGAGTAATGTTTTTTCGCCCAATACGGGTTTGCAACACACTAAAAGGCATAATTTTTCCTTCCAGAAAAGGAAGTATCTCCCCATCTATGACGGTGCCATCTGGCAATTCATTCTTAAGTACCTGCAACTCTGGAAACTTGTCTGTTACCAGATCTTCTCCTCTGGACCAGACGAATAATTCTCCTTGCCGTTTTATGGTTTGCGACCGGATACCGTCCCACTTCCATTCGGCTTGCCAGTCTTCAGGAGTGCCCAGAAAATCGGGAGTGTCCTCAATAGCATAGGCCAGAAAAAAAGGATAGGGGCGAGAAACACTGCTGGCATCTTCTTCGTCCGACATCAGGGTTTCAAAACTGGTTTCCACCGGATTCCACTTACCCATTAGCTGGTGAGCTATGACAGATGTTTCTTTGCCAGTTAAAACTGACAAGGCTTTGACGACAAGGTTCTGCGATACACCTATCCGGAATTCACCGGTCATGAGTTTAATAAATACCAGGCGTTCCTGAGTAGTTAATTCTTCCCAAGCGGCAATTACACTTTCCTTACGATCTACTTCATCCATCGCTGGTAAAGTCTGCAAAAAAGCTACCCATTGGGTTAAGCTTTTATCCGAGGTTTTTTGAGGGGGAGGCAGCAACAAAGAAATAGTTTCTGCCAGGTCGCCTACTACATGATACGATTCTTCGAAAAGCCAGGGAGGAATGCCGCTTACTTCCATGGCCCAGGTGCGGAGCAGGGTGGTGTTTACCTGACGTTTTGGCCGTTTACCAGAAAGCAACGCCAATGCCCATACCTTATCTGCATCATCTACCTGACTGAAATATCTGGTGAGAATAGCAATTTTGTCGTTGGTTTTGTTAGTCTGGTCAAGTTCGGTAAACAGGCTGGCAAAGTTTTTCATATAAGCTGAACCACGATTAACGGGATTTAGAGAGTTACAGGATTTCTTTCTATACGGAAGCCAGATAATTAGGATGTTTACTAAACATACGGCTGCTTTTAGAGTTGTAGATTCTATAGATCACTCAACCTATAACTACTCTCAAAAACTCATGTTCGGATTATTCAAGAAAAAAGATGAAACTGCTATGTTGCAAAAGAAATATGAACAGCTAATGCAGGAAGCCAGAGATATTCAGCGGGCTGGCGATATGCGGGCGTTTGCCCTGAAAACAGCAGAAGCGGAAAAAGTAATGGATGAAATAGTGGCTAAAAAGAAAAAATTGGAATAAAAGCAAGCTGTTTTATTTCCAGTGCTACCTGATAGAATAAGCTTTGTTGCATATCTATCGGTGACATTTATGCCCTCCTGATTAAGTAGATTCCGAAGTTAACTTCGTTATATCCCCGATTTGGTAGGAACATGGGATTAACCCGTATTGATCCTTTCTATACCAAAGAGTATAATAAGTGCTTTTTAAAATCGGCTATCCTTAAGTAGGTATATAATACTATACTAAATGACAGGCTATCTGATTTAAGTTAATAATCAGCTTCAATTATTTAGACGTATCTAGGGCATAATCCTGAGGTAGCATGTCGCCTATCTTTTCCCAGCTCCAATACCCTTCAAACAAGACATCCAAAGGCTCTACAATATTGCCTGTTTCTTCGAGCAGCACAGTATCTACATTTAGAGAAATAACTGATGTCTGATACGTGGGGCCTCTGCGTTGAAACTGGTTGCTAGCTTGTACATAGCCTAGTTCCTCTTTTTCGCCCGTAAATACCACCTGGAAATATCCTTTAAAGGCCATAGTGATTCCTTTTTCTGTCGGGCAGAGGTATGTCTGGTAAGGCACTTTGGCTGTATCCAACTGTTCTAGAATTTTGGGTAAACTGGCTTTGGATAAGGTGATAGAAATAGGGTCATTTTTAGATAAGTTGCTATCGCCTCCCCGTTGCCGGAGTTGTTCGCGGGCAGTTTCCAGGTCTTCTTCACTTGGCCGGTTGGGGTTGGGCGTACGGATAAGCCGCCGTAAATTAAACCCCTCCTCCTGAAGTTGCTGTTTACGTAACACCCGTACAAAATGCATCACAGAACCATTATAGGCCTTCTGGCGGTTTTTGCTCCAGCGTTTTTCCTTGGCTTTCTTTCCCAACATAGGTTCATAACTCGGATAGCCCAGATACGTTACATAGTTTTCTTGAGTGAAGTACTTGAATTCTACTAACACATATTTTATCCGGTACCCTAATTCCGGGTTTTCTATCTGAAGCATATCTCTGGCTTTTACATCCAGTATACCTGTTTGCGGGTCGAAAAAAATGATCAACACTTCCGGATTCAACAACTTGCATTGTCGGGCTATGTGGCTTTTACCCAAAAAATTCTCCTTAAATACTTCCAGATTTACATACCAGGAACTATCCCGTTGGGCGGTTACTTCCACTTCCGAAAGGGCAAATTCTTTAAGAGCAAGCTTAAATAAAATAGATGGTGGCGGCTGGTTCATATCCACCTGGTAAATAATAGGTTCGTACCCAATGTAGGATACCACTATTTCATAGGTGCCTGGTTTTAAGCTAAGGGTAAATTCTCCTTTTTCGTTGGTAGTGGTACCAATGGTAGTGGTATTCACAAAAATAGATACAAAAGGCAAAGCCTCATTGGTTTCTCCATCTATCACCCTGCCTTTCAATTGCCCTTGTGCCTGCGCAGAAAAGCTCAGCCATATCAATACTACTAAGAAGCTGTATTTTACTAGGGACATTTATGCCATATAAGGTTATATAGAGAAAACTGATTTCATTTTTTTGTATACACATCTACTACACCCGGGCCAGCTCCTTTGCCAAATCGTTGCTCAGCTTCGTACCGCTTATAAATCATCACTTTTTCTATCTCTTCTGGATTGAGTGCTTGGATAGCCGTTTTATCCACCTTTTTTCCGTCAATAATATAGAGTATGGAATCTGGTAAAGGAGCAGGCGAAGCCATAATAGCTACTGGTTTATACAGCGTGATAATTTCGTTAAAGCTAGAACGAAAAACTGAGCTCCCGCCAACAAAAATTCCGTTGGGGCCATATCTATTTCCCTCATACTTGGCTCTATCGCTTAATCTTAGGAGAATCGTCATCTCATTCAAGGGTGTAAGCACCATTTCTATTCCTTGATAAGGAAATGTTTCAACAACTAATACCTTATCTTCTTGATTCACATCAATAGAAAATCTGCCCAGCGCATCTGTTGAGACATCCGTTGACTGACCTTTTATTTTAATGTGTGCTCTATGTATAGGCCGGTCTGTATCTGCATCTTTCACAATTCCATTAATTATTCTTGTATTTCCTTGCTTCGTTGCATTCCATGTAGATTTCTGTACAACAGATGATAAGTTGCTGGAGAACGTACGAAGGTTACTCTCTACTTCTGTAGCTTTCGTTAAGTTAAATAGCATACATAGTCCACATAAGAGTGGAATACATAGTAAATATTTTAATCTGGCTGTTCGAGAAGAATAGGGGCTATTCATCATCAAAATACGTTTCCGGACAAAAGACCGGTTAAAGTTGTTGGCAAGGGATAGGTTGGGTTGTGCCAGTGTTATTTTCAACAAATTCAGCTGGTATTGTTGGCTGTGTATGCCAGCAGCCAGTACGCCTTTGTCTGCCAGGTATTCCAAATTAAGCCGGATCATTTTCTTATGCCACCAGGCAAACGGGTTAAACCAGAAGAAAACAGCATAGATTTCTGTTAGTAAGATATCTAAGGTATGCCACTGTTGTACGTGCACTTGCTCATGCCGGAGAACCTGCTCAAAAGAGGGGTCATGAATAGATTTTATAGGCACAATAATGTACCGGAAGAAAGAAAAAGGGTTGCCAACCGCTTCGGAAGATGCTAGAATATAATCTTGACGGGTCTGAATAACAGAGCGGCGGATAATACGATATAAGGCCAGTACTTGCACGAAAAAATAAATACTACCTAGGCTGACCATAATCCAATAGATAAGTGTACTTACGTTCATAGATTCTGCTGTTTCTGCTGGTGTGCTGGCTATTGTGGGAACAGGCTGCGAAAGCAACGTATAATAGGCAGCTTGTACAGAAGAAGTAACAGATGTACCGAAATGAACTGTCTTAGTGGGTGCAAAATCAGGGAAGGGAAGCAGAGGCAATACTAGAGAGATAGCTAGTATGCCAAGCAGAAAAAAGCGGTTGGCTTGGTGAAACGTTTCCTTCCGGAGAAACAGCCAGTACAACCCAAATAACGTGAGCTGAGCAAGGCTGCCTTTTAGCAGGTACACAAATAATACATCCATCTTATGTATTCTTTTTTTTGTTAATAATATCCATAATCTCCTTTAACTCCTCGGCACTAATTTTCTCCTCCTGGGCAAAAAAGGCCACCAAATTCTTGTAAGAATTATCAAAGTACCGCGAAAGGATTTTAGCTATAGAGTTCTCTTTGTATTGTTCCTGGCTTATCAGCGGATAATATTCATAGGTAGTTCCATACGCAGTATAGCCTACATAGCCCTTCTCTTCGAGATTACGGATAATAGTAGAAAGGGTGTTGTAATGCGGTTTCGGTTCGGGCATCCGAGCGAGCAGATCTTTTACGAAGCTCTTTTTTACTTGCCACAAGAGTTGCAATACTTCTTCTTCTTTTGGTGTTAGCTTTTCCATAAATAAATATAAACTATAAAAATTAGTTATGCAACTATGATGTATAGTTAATCAACGAAAACTTTTAGTTGCTATTTTTTGGAAAATACTATGGAGGTCAAGTTGAATGGTAGATAAGGTAAACTTGCTGCGTATTTTCCCATTTTTCCCTACGCTTCCTCAACTTTTCTTCGTTAATTCGCAGACAAAAAAATTGAAAGTGTTATGGACTACCGTATAGAAAAAGATACCATGGGCGAGGTAAAAGTACCTGCCGACAAGTATTGGGGTGCACAAACCCAGCGTTCTAAAGAAAACTTTACCATTGGCGGCCACCAGATGCCCCTTGAAATTATACAAGCGTTTGCTATTCTTAAAAAAGCGGCTGCCAGAGCCAACCAGGAACTTGGTGTACTGGCTGCTGACAAAGCGGATATTATAGCCCAGGTATGCGACGAAATTCTGGCCGGTAAATTAGATGACCAGTTTCCACTGGTCGTATGGCAAACCGGCTCCGGTACCCAATCGAACATGAACGTGAATGAAGTAGTAGCCAACCGGGCGCACGTGCTACTTGGTGGAAATTTGATGGATGATAAAAAGAAAATCCACCCCAACGATGATGTAAACAAGTCGCAATCATCTAACGATACATTTCCAACAGCTATGAGTATTGCTGCTTACAAAATTGTAGTGGAGCATACTATTCCTATGGTAGAGAAGTTGAAAAATTCCTTAAAACAGAAATCACAAGCTTTTAAAGATATAGTAAAAATAGGCCGTACCCACTTCATGGATGCTACGCCACTTACCTTAGGTCAGGAGTTTTCCGGGTATGTAGCCCAACTGGAAAATGGTATTCAGGCGTTGAAAAACACATTAACACATTTATCTGAACTGGCTTTAGGTGGTACAGCGGTAGGAACAGGGTTAAACACACCCAAAGGATATTCTGAACTGGTAGCCCAGAAAATTTCTGAATTTGCAGGCCATCCTTTCAAAACAGCTCCCAATAAATTTGAGGCGCTGGCCGCGCACGATGCTGCCGTAGCGACTTCTGGCGCGTTGAAAGGGTTAGCCGTTAGCCTGATGAAAATAGCTAATGATATCCGAATGCTATCTTCAGGTCCACGTTCTGGAATTGCCGAAATTCTGATTCCGGAAAATGAACCTGGTTCCTCTATTATGCCAGGTAAAGTAAATCCTACGCAGGTGGAAGCCTTAACAATGGTGTGTGCCCAGGTGATTGGCAATGATGCTGCAATTACTGTGGGTGCGATGAACGGCCATTTTGAATTAAATGTGTTTAAACCAGTTATTATCTTCAATCTCTTGATGGCAGCCCGCCTGATTGGGGATGCCAGCGATTCATTTAATAAAAACTGTGTGGTAGGTATTGAACCCAACTATCCAGTAATTGAAAAGAATCTGGAAAACTCATTAATGCTGGTTACGGCACTTAATCCACACATAGGCTACGAGAATGCTGCTAAAATAGCTAAGAAAGCTCATAAAGAAGGAACGTCTCTTCGTCAGGCAGCCATTGCCCTGAATTTGCTTACCTCAGAGCAGTTTGACCAGTGGGTAGTAGCCAAAGACATGATTGGCGGATTGAAGTAAAATATACTGGTTAACCAACAGCCGATAACCTTTGTGTGCATACCTTATTAAATACAAATCCCCGTAGAAATTTCCTACGGGGATTTTTTATGGGATTATCGTGTATTTGGTTATTTTATTAGTGAGAAGCTAAGTAGCTGGCCACTCCTTCGTTTGTAGCTTTCATGGCATCTTTGCCTTCTTCCCAGTTGGCTGGGCAAACTTCCCCATGTTTTTCCACATATTGCAGGGCATCTACCATCCGGATGGCTTCGTCAATATTACGGCCTAGTGGCAAATCATTAATTACGCAGTGTCTTACTACGCCAGCTTTATCGATCAGGAATGTACCTCTATAGGCAACAGGAGTGCCATGGAAAACCATATCACCTTCTTCGTTGTAGTCATAGTGTCCGGCCAATACACCAAAATTAGAAGAGATAGTTTTTGCTACGTCCGCTACCAGAGGATAAGTAACTCCCTGAATACCACCTCTGTCCTTAGGTGTTTGCAACCAAGCCCAGTGTGAGTTTTCTGTGTCGGTAGAACAACCTACAACGGCTACATTTCTTTTTTCAAACTCAGCTAATTTTTCCTGGAAGGCTAGAATTTCCGTAGGGCATACAAATGTAAAATCTTTTGGATAGAAGAAGAAAATAACTTCTTTTTTGCCCAAATACTGATCTAATGAGAAATCTTCTACAAGTTCTTCTCCATTGATTACGGCAGGGGCATTAAACGCCGGTGCTTTTTTTCCTACTAATGACATAATATATAGTAATTATTATAGACGAAATTAACTGGATGCTTTACCAGATTTGCTTTATGCAAAACTATGTGTTATGCTACAATTAAGCAATCAGAAATAGTGTTTTTTCTGGGTAGATGTTTATTTACTTAAAAAATTACAAGTACTTATTGTAATTTTTACATATATTTAATGTGCTAGGTGGCTTCCATATTTGGTAAATTTTTCTTGAACCAGAAGAAAATATAACTTTCTTAATTCAATACTTTCTTTATATTTGTCGCCACTCATTTTTTACTAATTTTATTAAATTCAACAAACCTTATTCGCCCAAACCTTTTTAATCTATGTACGGACTGATCATAGGAATTTTTGTAGTCGGATACTTGGCTATTGCCTTCGAGCATCCTATTAAAATCAACAAGACAGCATCGGCCTTAATCACGGGCGTGCTTTGCTGGACAGTATATGTACTGTTTACCCACGAAAACCCTGAAAGTGTCGTAGAGGAGTTGTCTCACCACTTAGGTGCAGTTGCAGAAATATTATTCTTCTTATTGGGTGCCATGACCATTGTGGAATTGGTAGATGCACACCATGGGTTTAAAGTAGTAACTGACCGTATTACCTCTAAGAACAGCCGTACATTATTATGGGTATTGTCTTTTATCACCTTCTTTCTCTCTTCTGTATTAGATAACTTAACGACCGCTATCGTAATGGTTTCTTTATTACGAAAATTGATAAGCGACCAGGAACAACGGAAATTTTATGCTGGGATGGTTATTATAGCTGCAAATGCCGGTGGAGCTTGGTCACCAATTGGCGATGTAACTACTACCATGCTCTGGATCGGTGGGCAAATAAGTGCAGTAGTGATTATGAAAGAACTATTTATACCAAGTATAATATGTATTCTGGTGCCCCTGGTTGTGCTTTCTTTCCGGATGAAGGGCGACATAAAAGGAGAAGTCTTGGATGTAGAGGATACTTCCCATGAAAAAAGCAAACTGATGTTTTTTATTGGTGTTGGAGGGCTAATATTTGTTCCTATATTTAAAACCGTAACTCACCTGCCACCTTATATGGGCATGTTGTTGTCTTTAGGCATTGTTTGGGTTGTATCGGAGTTAATCAATAGTGATAAGGACGAAGAAGAGCGCCGACCCTATACACCTGCCCATGCGCTTTCCCGGATTGATACATCAAGTGTTTTGTTCTTCCTAGGAATATTAATTGCTATTGGCTCTCTGGAAGCTACCCACTTACTTAGCGATCTGGCTAAATGGATGAGCGATACAATTGGTAACCTGGATATTATAGTGATAGCCATTGGTTTAGCTTCGGCTATAATTGATAACGTACCATTGGTAGCGGCCACCATGGGCATGTATGATTTAAACACCTTCCCCACAGATTCTAAGTTATGGGAGTTTTTAGCCTATTGTGCTGGTACTGGCGGAAGTATATTAATTATTGGTTCTGCGGCAGGTGTAGCTGTAATGGGAATGGAAAAGATAGATTTTATGTGGTATGTTAAAAGAATTAGTTTATTAGCCTTATTAGGGTACATAGGAGGAGCATTAGCTTATCTAGGAATTTACAGTATTACACATTGATGCCAGGCTAACCTTTTTATAGGTAAATGGTAAAAGCTAAAAAAGGCTGTATCTTTTTAGATACAGCCTTTTTTATATGTGTAGCTACCAATCAACCAGTTTAACAATTCCCATAAATTTTTTGTAAATTGATACTTACTAAGTAGTTAGCAACCAGACTTTACATTCAGCAGGTACTATACATATACATTTTTTTATGGATAAGATTACCTATCACTTGTTTCTTCATTAATAACTGTTGATAATACCCATTTTTAAGGACTGATTCAAATAGAATAAAGGAATGCTACCAAAAAAGTTAAGGCAAGATCTATGGAGCAAGCATAATTTCTTATGCACGCTGTTCATATTTGCCATTCTAGGTATATTATCCTCTATTCCGATACAATCCGATGTACTCAATCCGGTAGAATCTACGTTCGACGATTTTGAATTAACAGATATAGTATTTTCTAAGTTACGACCTGATACCTTATACAAGGCAGATACGAACATTGTACTGGTAAATATTGGCCGGTTAAATAGAGCAGGTATTGCCGAACAGATCAAAATTATTAATCGATACAAACCCAAAGTAATTGGCATAGATGCTGCCTTCCGGACACCCAAAAGTTTGGAGGGAGATACGGCTCTGGCTCATGCCATGGCTAGTGTAGAAAATCTGGTGCTGGTAAGTGGTGTCCATCAGTTTAATAAAGAAACCAACCAATATGATACGCTGGAGACTTCACATCCGATGTTTAACGTGCATGGAGATACCGGCTTTGCCAACCTGATTGTAGAAAGTGACGATTACTACAAGTCGTGCCGGAGTTTTAGTCCAAAAGAAAAAGTACGCGGGCATACCGAACTAGCTTTTCCGGTAAAAGTAGCGCAAGTCTATCAGCCATCCATAATTAAACGCTTTCTGCAAAGAGATAATGCTTATGAATACATTAATTACCGGGGCAATTTTACGTCTGGGTCTTTTTATGCGGTAGACGTTACAGAAGTTTTTGATCCGGAATGGGATGGCTCTTTTTTGAGAGATAAGATTGTATTAATGGGATATATGGGGGAAGATTTTCAGTCGCGTACTTTGGAAGATAAACTGTATACCCCACTAAATGAAAATTATGTAGGGAAAGCTCACCCAGATATGTACGGAGTAGTGGTACATGCCAATAGTATATCCATGATATTACGGGAAGAATACATTAACGATGCACCGGCTGTTATAGAAATTCTTATTGCAGTGGTCTTATGTTTCCTGAATGTGGTTTTATTTACCCTCATCATGAACCACTTTGGCGACTGGTACGACAGCTTAACTATTATCTGGCAGTTGATGCAAACGTGTATTATTATGTATGTAGTAGTAGCCTTGTTTTATATGTTCAATTTAAAAATAAATCTTACATTAGCTTTGGCAGCAGTTTTGCTGTCAAGCAATGCACTGGAGTTGTATTATCACATTGTGTTGCGGATGTATAGCCGTACACATTTTATTAAATTTGTTTCTAATAAATTAAAAAAGCAGGTCACTTAGAAGATTTGAGATCCTTATAATTGCAAAAAGCATTAAGAAGATATAGAGAATGTACGTGACCATTACAAACAACTTTTTACAAACATGAAAATTATTACATTGTTATTAGTAATTTATACTTCCTTATGTCAGGCAGTATTTGCACAAAGTGCCACAGGTTCACAGGAGTATGTATTTAAAGTACTGGCTAGCAGTGGAAGTAATTCCGTGGCTAGAGGAAGTGCAGCCACCGATTGGAAGTCTTTGAAAACAGGACAAAAGATTAGCAAAGAAGATAAAATCAAGTTGGCACCCGATAGTTTTTTGGGCTTGGTACATAAAAATGGCCGCACCTTAGAGCTTAAAACACCTGGTACCTTTGCAGCCAGCGAATTAGCTACCAAGCTTGCTACCTCACAAGCTACATTCAACCAGAAGTATGTAGATTTTATGATTAACGAAATTACGAAAGCGGAAAAAGAAGACGTAAATAAAAACCGCCATAGCAACATGGGTATTGAGGGTAAAGTAGAAAGAGGGGAGTATGAAATAGTAGTCCGTATGCCTGCTGCCAAACCAACTAATACCTTCAGCGACCAGGTGCTTCTAAAATGGAATAAACTAGCGGGCACGAGAACCTACAAAATTAATGTGTTGGATATGTTCGATGAAGTTTTGTACTCAGCTACTACTGCCGATACCATGTTTACACTAGACTTGAGCCAAGCTTCACTAAGAAAAGAAAATAGCTATCTGGTGACTATAAGTTCTGTAGACAGGCCAAGTGCAACCTTCGAAAAGTATAGCATTGCTAAAATAAGTCCAGATGATGCGCTAACGATTAATAAGAAGTTGACCCAGCTTAAAGAAGGAAAAGAAGAAACCTCGGTAAGCAAACTATTGCAGGCATCATTTTTTGAAGAAAACAATCTGTTACTGGATGCAATGAAGGCATATGAGGAGGCTATTATTTTACAGCCTGGTGTAGAAGATTATAAAATTGCCTATCAGCAGTTTATGGATCGGAATAATTTTCCGAAATAAGCTGGTTGACACTAAATCAAAAAAGCCCTACAGAATAATCTGCAGGGCTTTTTTGGTTGTATAGTATTTTATTTTTTAGCTTTTTTAGCAGCAGGTTTAGCTTCTTTAGGTGCCTCTGTAGCAACTTCAGCTACCTTAACAGCTGAAAGGCGTTTGCGGCTGTTGCCGAATGTACCCATAAAAAGCTTTCCTTTTTTTGATTTTTTATCTCCCTTTCCCATAAATAATAAATGTAAGTTGGTTTAACAGTGCTAAAGTACTTGCTGCGGAAGCAATTGTCAAGCAAAGCAGGAATTATTTATTCAAACAGAGCCCTTTACAAGTTCCTGTAACCAAGCTGTCTGTATTTTTCCTAGGAAAAGTTACTTCGCTTCATTGGTGGTAATGGGTTAGTTAGTAAACTTTCTAAGGGCTAGAACTACTTGTAATAGTTATAATTTATGATAAATAAGCACAACTATGCTATCCTTACAAGGTAATTTATCGTATGAGTAACAAAACTAATATATGTATCTACAATAACCCGTATGTTATGCAATTTTATAGTCAATTCATTCCCGAAAGTTTAAGCTGAGAATACGGCTGATTACGTAAGTTCAGTCTCCTCAGATCACATGTAGGTCTATTTACATGTTACCAGATAGTTTACATACGTACGCGTATCGGCTAGCTCAACTAATTAGTAAAAGTAATACCAACAACAATTCAACCAGTTAAAACCTATGAAAATAAAGCTTACATTATGCATGCTTCTGGCAGCTGTGTGTTCAGCATGGGCACAGCAAACAGTAACCGGCAAGGTTACCGACCAGGGAGATGGCTCAGGAATGGTAGGGGTAAACGTAGTAGTAAAAGGCTCTACTACCGGAACTCAAACAGATATTGATGGGAATTATAGCATTGCTGTTCCCGGAGATGCTGTACTAACCTATAGTTATGTGGGATATACCACGGAAGAAGTACCTGTCAATAATCAATCTGTTATAAATGTAGCGCTGGTAACCGATGTACAGACTTTGACTGAAGTAGTCGTCGTAGGTTATGGAGTCCAGAGAAAAGCAGACGTAACCGGAGCCATTTCCTCCATTAAACAAGAAGATATAGCCAACCGACCCGTATCAAACGCTGAGCAAGCTTTACAAGGCAAGGCAGCTGGCGTATTGATTACCACGAATCAAGGTACACCTGGGGCAGCACCGTCTGTACGCATACGTGGGGTAGGTACAACCGGCAATAGCAATCCTCTATATGTGGTGGATGGTATGTTTGTAGATGATATACGATACCTTAATCCCGGAGATATTCAATCTATGGATGTACTGAAAGATGCTTCTTCCCTGGCTATTTATGGCGTAAGAGGCGCAAACGGCGTAATTATCGTTACCACCAAATCCGGACGGGGCGCTAAAGCCTCTTTCTCCTATGACGGATACGCCGGCTTGACTAGTATTACCAACCCCATTGAAATGGCTAATGCATCTGAATATGCCACGCTCACCAATGAAGCAATTTTAAGTAATAGCCCGGGCTCACCGCCTCAGTTTGATAATCCAACCTCTTTAGGCGAAGGCACCAATTGGTTTGATGAAATTTTGCAACGGGGCTTTATCCAGAATCACCAGGTTTCAGCCTCAGGAGCAGGAGAAAAGACAACCTATAGCATAAGTGGTAGTTATTTTTCGCAGGAAGGCATTGTAAAAACATCGGATTATAAGCGGTACACCTTGCGTTTCAACAATAGCTACCAAGCGACTGATTTTCTGAAATTAGGTAATAACGTATCCTTATCTTATGACCAGACGGCTAACCTGCCTGGTGGCATTATCCAGAGTGCCTACATGATGGACCCTACAGTACCCGTATATAATCCCGATGGTACGTTTGCTTTTTCTCAGCCGATAAGAAATGTAAATGGAGGTGCAAATGTTGCTAATCCGGTAGCACAATTATTTTATAATACGAATAACAACTATAACAGAGGCGGCCGAATTGTAGGAAATATTTTCGGTGAGCTCACGTTTCTTAAAAATTTTACTTTCCGTTCAAGTTACGGTGTAGATTTAAATTATATCAAAAATCATACTTACACACCAGTATATGATGTGTCTCCTAGCCAGAGAAATTTAAATTCCAATCTGGTTAAATCGAATGAATTTATAAATACTTGGCTTTGGGAAAATACACTTACCTATAGCAAGAATTTTAATGATATGCACAACGTAACGGCTTTAATTGGCTATACGGCTCAGCAGACGAGCGGAGAATATTTATTTGGAAGACGGGTGGATGTCCCAGGATATAACCGGGATGTGCAATATTTAAGTTTGGGAAACCCCACTGGTCAAACTAATAGTGATACAGGACCAGACGAAAATACAACAGATAGAGCCTTTGTATTTACATATCTTTCTTATCTATTCCGGGTTAATTACACTTTGCTAGATAGATATCTTTTAACCGTTAGTTTCCGCAGAGATGGTTCTTCCCGATTTCCTCTGAATAACCGTTTCGGAAATTTTCCGGCTGTTGGTATTGGGTGGCGCATTAGCGAAGAGCCTTTTATGGAAAATGTAACGCTCTTTGATAACCTGAAACTGCGGGCAAGCTATGGCCAATTAGGGAATACCAATATTCCAAATTATGCCTATTATGCGAGAATTACTCCCAACTTGAATGCCGTATTTGGCCCAAGTCAATCTGCTCAAATTGGTGCCACAGAGGTAAATCCAACCACTTCTAATTTATTATGGGAAGTAGTAACGCAAACCGATATAGGGTTAGAAGCAGCTTTCTTAAATAACCGATTAACGTTTGAAGTAGATTATTATAACCGGAAAACTACGGATCTGATATTAAATGTTCGGGCAAATAATTCTCCTGCAGATATCCTAAGAAATGCAGCTAGTGTAGTAAACAGTGGATTTGAATTTTCTGCCGGTTGGAATAACGAATCAGGAGCCCTTAAGTATGGTGTGGGAGCTAATCTGACTACTGTTCACAATGAGGTACTCAGCTTAGGCAATGGAGGTGTTCCCATTATAGGCGGTGGTTTAGGTAATGGACGCAATGTTACCCTTACGAATGTCGGGTTACCTATTGGTGGATTTTATGGCTATGAAGTGCAGGGAATTTTTCAAAATGAATCAGATATAACCAATAGTGCACAACCTGATGCGAAACCGGGTGATTTAATCTATAGAGATGTGGACGGCAATAATGTTATAGGTGCTGAGGACAGGGTTTATTTGGGCTCAGCCATTCCTAAAGTGTTCTGGGGTTTCAACAGTAATTTTGCCTTCAGAGGCTTCGACCTTGCTTTTGATTTACAGGGAACTCATGGCAATAAAATTTATAATGGTAAACGGGCTGTACGCTTCGGTAACGAGAATTATGAAAAAGAGATACTGAACCGCTGGACAGCTGCAAACCCATCTGCCGATCATCCACGCGTTGGAGGATTGAACTATGAAGTATCTGATTATTTCATTGAAAACGGATCTTTTGTGCGGATTAGGAATATTCAGTTAGGATATACTTTGCCAAAAGCATTGGTAGAACGCGTTAAACTATCTAATGTACGAGTATATATTAATACATTGAATCCATTCACTTTCACTGGTTACTCAGGCTTCACTCCTGAAATAGGAGGCGATAATTCTTTGAGCCGGGGAGTGGATCTGAATCTGGTACCAGTATATGCTACCTATACAGCAGGCTTAAATTTTGGTTTTTAACAGCTACAATAGAAAAAAAGCTATGAATACATCTTTTAAAAATATAGTGGTTTGCACATTAACTGGCGTGATGTTATTGGGCACCCAAGCATGCAATGACGATTTTTTAGACAAACGTCCTCAAGGGGCAGAAATTACACGTGATTTTTATACTACCCCGGAAAATGCCTTAAAAGCCACGAATGCTATTTATTGGCAACTCCGGCAATGGCCTACCCACGTGTTTGCTTATATCGGTATTACTAGTATTACCTCCGATAATGCAGATAAAGGGAGTGACCCTGGAGATGCCCCTTTTATGGGTGAATTGGATAATTTTACTTTTACTGCTGGTAATTTCTTTTTTAGTGATTTCTGGAATGGCCAGTATGCTGGAATTGCCAAAGCGAATGAAGTTATTCAGCGGGTTCCTGCTATTGAAATGGATGAGGAATTAAAAAGCCGTTATATCGCAGAAGCAAAGTTCTTGAGAGCTTACTTTTATTTTAATCTGGTGAGAACTTTTGGCGGCGTGCCTAAAATTGTAGAGGTAATATCAGGTGAATCTGCTGCTATTCCCAGGGCTTCCAGCCAGGAGATCTATGACTTGATTAAACAAGATTTAACCGAGGCTATTGCCGTATTGCCTGAAAAAAGTGGATACCCGCAAGAAGAGTTAGGACGTGCCACTAAAGGTGCTGCCAAAGGGTATCTGGCCAAAGTGCATATGTATTTGAAAGAATGGTCAGAAGTATTCCGGTTAACCGATGAAATTATGAAATCGGGTGAGTATGATCTATCTACACCTTATCAAGTAATATTCACAGAAGCTGGAGAAAACGGAAAAGAATCGGTGTTTGAAGTTCAGGCAGTAGCCACACCTCAATGTGGGTTTGGATCGCAATACGCCGAAGTTCAATCGGTACGTGGACAATTGGGCTGGGGATTTAATACACCTTCCGAAAATTTATTGAATGCCTATGAACCTGGAGACCCCCGAAGAGATGCCACCATCTTGACGCGTGGCGAAACCTTGCCTGATGGGTTTACTGTAGCGCAAACAGCCCCGAATCCACAGTACAATCAAAAAGCCTATGTAGGACAAAACGAACCTAGGTCAGGCTGTGGCTTGGGCGATGCAGGTAAAAATATTCGCCTGTTGCGCTATGCAGATATTGTACTGATGCATGCAGAAGCCGCCAACGAACTGGGTAACAGTTCGGCAGCTGCCTCATCTCTGAATATGGTGAGGGCTAGAGCCAGAGGCAATAATCCTGCAGTTTTACCAGATGTAGTGTTTGTAAGCCAGGAACAGTTGCGAAATGCGATTTGGCAGGAGCGGAGAGTAGAACTAGCGATGGAACACGACCGTTTTTGGGATCTGGTGCGTCAAGGCAGGGCAGCACAGGTATTGCAAGCAGCCGGTAAAAACTTTGTAGCAGGCAAACATGAATTAATGCCTATTCCTCAAACCCAGATAGATGTCAGTGGCGGAGTGCTTACTCAAAATCCAGGGTATTAACATAATTTAAGAAATTAAACCTGTTAGGTTGTTGAAACCTAACAGGTTTTTTCTATACTACCTGTTGGTTCTATGTTGCAATTTACCCAGCTTACTATTCCGGTAACTATAGCTGAAATAAATAACTAGTCCGAGTAATAGCCAGGCAAGAAAACGGCTCCAGTTAGTAATACCCAGCTCTGTCATCAGGTATAAATTAGTTAGCAGGCCCAATACTGGAATCAAGGATAAATTTTTGCTGAAGGTAAGCCAGCTTATCCAGATACTAACCGCAATGAAAAGAATGGCCAGTATTTTGTGTTCTAATACATCCCAGAAATCACCCTCTACCTGATTGATAGTAAAAAAATGCGTGATCATTTCCCGGTTATTTAGAAATATATAAACAGCAATACCTACTAATATAGCTGGCACAATATATTTTCCATTAATATATGGTACTTTGAAGCGGCCCGGTACTTTTTCTGTTTTATCCAGCAACAGCACACCTCCGCATACGAGCACAAAAGCAAACAAAGTTCCAATACTTGTCAGGTCTGTAACCTCAGTTAGGTTCATAAATAATGCCGGTATGGCTACTACTAGGCCGGTTACAATCGTAGAAAAAGAAGGAGTATTGAAGCGGGGGTGAATCCTTGAAAAAGCCTTAGGGAGTAATCCATCGCGGCTCATGCTCATCCAGATACGGGGCTGACCCAACTGGAATACTAATAACACACTGGTTAATGCTACAATGGCACTGATGGAAATAATACCAGCCATAAAGTTTAAGTTTAACCGGTCAAAAACGAAAGCTAGCGGGTCGCCTACAGCTAATTCTGTGTAATTCACCATGCCGGTTAATACTAACGTAATCAACACATAGAGCACTGTACAGATTAACAGAGTATATAGCATAGCTTTGGGTAAGTCTCTTTGCGGGTTTTTACATTCTTCGGCTGTCGTAGAAATGGCATCAAACCCAATGTAGGAGAAAAATACCGCCGAAACGCCTTTCAAAACACCGCTTATCCCATTGGGTGCAAAGGGACTCCAGTTCGCCGGTTGAATATAGAATGAGCCTACCGCAATTACTAAAAGCACCACCACCAGCTTAATTAAAACCAATATGTTGCCTGTCGTTTTGGATTCTTTAATGCCGATATAGACTAGTACTGTTACAAAAAAGGTGATCAATAAAGCAGGTAAATCGGCTACCAATTTGAGGCTACCCAAACTCGGAGCTGTATTCCAGGCTTCATAGCCGGCAATTTGCAACGCAGAAGCTTCACTTATGGGCTTACCCTGATTGAGCAGTTCTGTTACCACATCGTGCCCGCGGGAAGCTGATAAAAAATCCATCGTCAGGTACAAAGGTACGTCCACCCCCATTCCTACCAGCAGGCCAGTAAAATAGTCTGACCAGGAAATAGCTACAGCAATATTTCCGATGGCATATTCCATTAACAGATCCCAGCCAATAATCCAGGCAACAAGTTCACCAAAAGAGGCATATGCATACGTGTAGGCACTGCCACTAATAGGGATAGTGGAGGCAAACTGTGCATAACACATGGCAGAAAATACGCAGGCAATGGCGGTAAAAATAAAAAGAAGGGAAACAGCAGGGCCACCAGCCGCACTTGCATTGCCAATAGTACTGAATATACCAGCACCAATGATGGCGGCAATTCCCATGGATACTAAATCTCTTAAGGTAAGGTTGCGGACTAGTTCTCCAGAAGCGTGATCTTCCTGTAGTTTAACTTCGGCAAGTATTTGGTCAATAGTTTTTCTTCTGAATAGGTTAGTATTTTTCAAGGGTAAGGTTTTTTAAGTAAAAATAAAGATTCTTCTGTAACTTTACCTATTCAGCCAACTTTTGAGCCGTAAAATTACAAAGCGTTGCCTGTACTGGCTTTTTTGGCTATCTTACATTTTTATATAAATCTACTTACCTTATGGTATTCAAAAGAATAGTCCTTTTTTTAGGAATCAGCCTGTGGATGTTAGGCACTCCGTTGTTTGCACAAACTGGCGGACAAGCTTCTACCAGTAGCCGGTCTGCAGGTAGTACATCTATTTTTTCTTCTACTGACGGAAAAGCTGCAAAGAAGCGTGCAAAAGTAAAACGCAGCAAAAAAGGATACAGCAATAAATCAGGCTTATTTAGCAAAAAAAAGAAATCCGACTGCGACTGCCCTGGAAGCCCTAAAGCTCAGCGGAAGAAGAAAAGAAGATAAGAATTTATACCTAAATGTGTTTAAAAATACACATAGGTTGATACATAGTAAACTATTCGTGTACTACGCACAAAATAGTAACTGAAAGATAAGCATAAAAGCTTGCCTTTTTACATATGGTAAGCTTTATAGCCGATGGGTTAAAACATATACCGCACTTGCATTTTCACCTCTGACCGATGAGACGCCTCGATTTCTTCCAAACCGGAACTGATACTGTTTTTGTTTCGGTAGGCTGAGCGGGAATATCTGGCCCACAGTTCCAGTTTGCTGTTTATCTGGTATTGCACCAGCACATACTTCCGGGTACCCCTTCCATCATAGGCTGGAATGGAAAAAGCATACAGAACATCTTTTTCGTACGCATATTGCCTGTTATCGTAATTATCGGTATCAAACAGCGCAAAACGGGTGCTTACCTTCCATTTACCTAATTCAACCATTACGTCCTGAATAATAGCATAGCCAAAAGTAGGGATATTATTTTGCCTGAAACTACTACCCTGTACTCTCGATTTTAGCGAAACATACTTTGCCGCCGGATAATCTATATTGAATAGAAAGCTTTTTCGGTGAGCTGGCACTAGAAAATCAATGGCTGTTGTATCATTCAACTGGTTCATGGCTTTAGATTCTTGCCGGAACTGGGCATAGAGCATAATAGTTTTAGTGGGTTTGTAGGTTATACGTCCTAAATATTCATATCCCTGTGAGGGAGCGTCTACCCGGTACTTGAGCCATGGAAAACTAAAACGGTCATAGTAAGCAGCCAGGGTGATTTTCCGGATAGGTTGTAACTTTATTCCCCAATAAAAGCCTTTTTCATTCATATTCCTGGTGTTTTCCCCAAAGGCATTGCCATACAAACTATGAAAACTTTTACTGTAGTTACGGTAAACCATAGCCAGTTCCAGTTTAGGTGTTAAGCTGCTCACAAAGCCAGTAATCAGGCCAGTACCTCCTGCCTGGGAACGAGCCGTTTCGCCAAAAAAGTTAAAATTCTGCCAGACATAACTATAATTTATTGCCGTAATATAATTCTGCCTGCCACTAAACTCAAATTGATTGTATGAAGATGGCCTTTTAGCTAAAGGGGAGCTAAACAAGGTGTGTAAAAAGGTGCCACCAATTTGCAGATTCTTGCTGGCATGTTGGTAAAGTACATTGGCACCAGTTGACTGTTCAGCTACATTGCCTTTGGCTTTTATTTCCGCAGATGTCCGGTGAAACCCGGTTGTTTGCAGAGAAGTATAGTAGTCTTCTGCTTCTGAAAGCGTATCGGGAGTAACAGGCAAGTGAGAGTCGCGGCGGATATTTGAATAAAAGGCAGTAACATCTACCTGTTTGAAACTATACGTAGCGGATATGCCTCTGAAGAATCCATATTCCAGTACGGATGTGTAGGGCCGGGTACCGAGGTTATTGCGCCGGATGGTAGTAATAGTTTCTGCGCCTTTGCCTACAGCAAATCCGGAAGATACTGCCAAGCCTTGTCCTGCCTGAATCTGGTAGTCGCCAATGGTAATATTTTTCCAGCGGCCTTTATTCTGAAGCATCGCATGGAAAGAGAAAAAGTCTGTTCCGTAACGGCGAGTAGAAGGCTGCCAGATCAGTTGTTCTCCGGCATCTTTCTCTGCAGTAAATCCAAAACTAAAATCTTTGCTGTGGCTAATTCGGTAACGGGCATACAACCTACCTGGCGAACCCAGATACCGCTGGTTGGGCTCACCTTTTGAATTGGTATCCGCCGGGGTATATCCTTTTTTTGTCTCCAGTACCTGGTCATAGCGCAGCAATAAGTAATGATTAGGCTCTGCTTTTATACGTTCCCACAACGGGCGGTTGTCTTCCTGTAAGCCTCCGTCACGAATTTCTACAAAAGGTAACAGTTTGTAAATGATAGGTAGATCAAAGCCAGGGATAGCCTGTAACTCATAGATAGAAAGTAAGTTACCATTCACTTTGCGGTAGTTGAAGAAATGATTCAACTGTTCTTCTGACAAGATATAGGTTGAGGCTAGTTCGTCTCTACTAGCTGTATTTAAGTTCAATGGATGTGCATATAACTGAAATAAAGATTCATACAAATCTTCATACGCTATATCTTCCTCCTGCTGGCTAAACAGCTCTTGCACAAAAGCATCTATATTAATTTCTTTTTTAGGATACTCTTGGCCAAAGGCAACTATAGCCATATAAAACAGGAAAAAAGTTAGAAAACCTGTTTTAAGTATAGAACTATACAACCCAAAATACCCTATAAGAGCAAAGTAACGCATGAGTGATTAAAGAGAGGTTGCTTTAGCTGCTTGCGTTTTCCTGTCAAAGGTTAAAGCAATTGACAAGTGATGAGAGAATCCTAAGGTGGGATGTGTACGTAGGGCATAATCGAAGTGAAACTTCTTTTTATGTACACCTAGGCCAAAGTGCTGTATCCCAGGCTTTGTGTTAATGCCTGTACGCAAGTAGAATTGTTTAATAATCTGGTATTCGATACCTGCGTTAATAGTAGCCGGAAAGTCAGTATCTTTTTGTGCTTCCAAGTTCAGCATTAATTGGGTGATAGGCCGGTAAGATAAGCCTGTTTTCATGACTGTTGGAATACGCTCATCCTGATAGCTGGCTAATTTTGCCTGAGTGAAATTATAGACATGGGCTCCGAAGAATAGGTGTGGGGTAACAGTAGCTATTCCGCCAAACTCCATTACTAGAGCACCTTTAGTTCCTAAGTCTCCTACATGAACCTGCACGTAATTAGCTTTGATGCCTAATTGCACATGGCTTATTTTGTGACTAAATGCTATACCAGCCATTTGTTCGCTATACAAGGCATCGCCTAGCTTCTGTACACTTAACCCAACAGTAGCTTGTTTCAACGGCATAGACACACCGGCCGCTATACTTTGCAGCCCAGCAATACCGAACCGATTATCACAAGCAAAGAATAGCTGAAGCTGTTTACTACCTGCCAGCCCAGCAGGATTATTAAACAGTGACCAGCCATCTGCGAGGGTAACAGCTGTGTTGGCTATACCCGATGCCCGGCCACCAACCGGCCATGGATCACCGCTAGCAAATGTTTGGATATCAAGTGTAAAACAAAGGATTATGCCGAGTAAAAATTTTCGCATTGATAAATTTACTCGACGCAAACGACTGCCATTTGGGAGTAAGTTTATGCACCCTACGTATGTAAGTAAAGTCTCTGGACTGCTAAAAATATTGCTTGCCTTCTAGTAAAATTAAAACAAGGAGGGCATATATATATACAGCTATAAATGAAAATAGGCTATTTCTCTATTTGATTCAAATAGTTTAGATCAATAAACTAAGCCGATTGTAATAGGGGTAGGTATAAGAAAAAATAGGATGCTTACCTGCTGGGATTTTCTAGCAAAGAACCTCAGCAGGTAAACCTGTTAATCAATTACCAGCCAATCTTTCAGGAACTCTCGTTTGGACGTGTATTGCATCTGGGCCTGCTGATTGGCTTGGGTAACTTCAACTGTTATTTTGTCGCCAACCACTTGCGTGTTAATATCATAGATGGTGTTGGTGCGAAGACCTCTACTTTCATCTTTAGATAGGTATTTTGCTTTGCGTGTTGCCATACTAAGTTAAATTAACCTGTTGAACATAACTTTCATTTTTACGAATATACAGATTCCCAGCTCAATCTACAACGGATATTTATGGCTTGAATTATTCAACTATCCTGTGTAACACTACTGCCTGTATGTGTTTTTAGCTGCATATATGTAAAGCAGCAACCATTCTGGCATTTTATAAAAACAGTTAAACTATTTTTACCATACGGAGTACAAGCTAGTATAAATCATTCTGTTATGAAAAGGGTAAAGCAACTTATGATAATAGATGATGATAAGCTCAGCCTACACCTGACAGAAATGGCAGTAAGTAAGCTGAGTATTGCCGAAAAAATCATCAGCTGTTGTAGCGCCTTCAAAGCCTTGCGGTACCTGACAGAAAACTGTATGCCCACCATTGAAAATGAACAAATTTTTTGTCCGGAGTTAATTTTACTAGACATTAATATGCCTGTAATTGATGGGTATGAGTTTTTGGCGGAACTTCACCGCATGGAAGGCTTGCGGCACGAAAATACCGGTATACTGATTATTAGCAGTTCAGCTTATAAAGACGAAAAAGAGAAGGTAAAATATTTTCCGGTAGTGGGATATGTAGAAAAACCAGTAACCGGCGCTAAAGTGCTGGCTGCTTTACAAGGCAGACCGTAAGGCCAGGCTATAGCTACCTATCATTTAAATTGAGCTTGTGCAAGGAATCATTTCCGGATTTATCAGGCAATGCCATACCAGAGATTATTGCTAATTTGAGCTTTCAATTTTGTAAAGCCTTGTACAACTCTGGAATGATAATGTGCATTAGTATGTATACTCCTTTGATCTGGAAACGCCTTCTGTCGCCTATGTTCCTTTTACTATTCGTTACCATAGGTATGTCTGGTTGTACTCCGGCAACTGAGCAGGAAAATAAACAAGTCCCTGAAACAGCCATACCTAGCCAGCCACGTCCGCAAGTAGCTGATACTTCTGCTAACAGGCCGGTGTTTCCAGGAGGCGATACTATTCAATTAACCTGTGAATTTATTCAGGATCAAGCAGAAGTCCTTTTAGAAGAATACTACCAGCCAGATGTAACACGTGTGAGAGCACGGCAAGTCATAAAAGAGCTTCAAAAGTTGAATAAGCAATGGATGGATAGTGATTGTCAACAGGTTTTCGGTTTTATGGTCCCTAACTTACCTAGTCTACCTGCTTCACCTGAATAATTAGGAATATCTGTCTCAGTGAAACTGCCTATTGGTACAGCTTACCATTCATCTTTTTTACTAACTATAGCCCTAAAGCTGCTGTAATTTTCCATATAGCAAAAAAAATTATCGTTTAAAAGTTTATGTTGGTAAAGCTTAATCTAGCTTAAATTCTTTTAAGCATATATCCGCTTTTTTTAAATTTTGGCAAACCGCCTAATAATCTTACAAATTTATAAATGCCTTAAAATGAGTTTTTAAAATGTTTTTAGTGAGATCTTACAAATTTTTATAAAAAAAATTAAAATGTGGCACTTTTTTTTAGTAAATTTCGTTTAAAAGTTACACTATATTTTATCACTTGTTTACCAAAAAGCCTATGGAACTATTTACAGGATTAGCCATTATGGCAGCAACCCTACTAGCACTTGGAGCAGGCTCTCTAGTATTTATTAATTCCAAAAAAAATGAGATTAATTAATTCTACATCCTTAGAGCGTTAGTAATAGGGAACATTCTTAGTTAGACTGGTGTAACAAAATTTTTTATTTTTTACACTGGTTTAAGGGACAACAAGTCCTGGCAGTTAACTGCCAGGACTTGTTGTTTTTAGCGAAAAACATAATCAACTACCTTACTACGAAATAACTTGCCGCCAAACAGAAATTACCAAATTTTCAGTATTGGAGAAACAGGGAAGTTAAGGTAAGTTTGCTTAGCTACAAGATTAAACATAATTAGTTACTATAAAGAGCTCTTCATATAGAAGGACTTTTTTTTACTATGTGTTCTCCATCTGACATTGACTGTTGCCAGAATTTTTTAGTCGAGTGTAAACTTCTTCCGATTAGGCTTTCAGCCACTTCCTTATTAGCTGTATTGTGATGGAGCAATAGCGCATATTGTTGCCGGTTAAGAATATGTGGTAGAATAGCCGCAACAAGCCGGATGCCTGGGTCTGAGACTATACGAGGCACAGGAAGCAAAGAAATAGGCTTACCGGACAAACGGATAAGTTCTTGTAATGAAATTTCATCAGGCCCTACAGCAGAAATACTAGCCGGATGCTGATCTGTAAAACAAAGCTTGGCTACTAAACTTGCCAGATCTTCGGGCATAATGGGTTGAATACAAGTTTGCAGCAGATGCTCTGGAAAAGGTAGATAATTCCACAGATACCGGCTAATACGGCTTAGTAAGGTTAATTTTTGTGCGAACACCGTATTAGCTGTACAAACAATAGATGGTCTAATCACTACACTTCGGGGTTGCGTCAGAAGTAACTCATCGGCTCTTCCTTTACTGGATAGGAAAGCTGCCTGGCTATCTGATTTTGCTCCCAGAGCAGAGATCTGAATAATTTTCGGATCACCCAGGATTTGCCTATTCTGTAAAATAAGCCGCGTTAATCCAAGATGTGCCTGTTCAAAAGTAAAGTCTCTCGTCTCCTGAATAATGCCAATACAATTAATTAGTATATCAGCTTTGCCTATTTGTTGCCAGTTGTGTGCAAAGGGATCAAATAGGGTATAATCCGGTGAATGTGTATTCGCAGATGATCTCCGTACACAAGCCGTAATCTGGAGGGCCGGAAAGTGCAGCTTCAGGTAAGAATAAATACTATTACCCACCTGGCCATTGGCACCCAGAATAATAATGCGGCTTACCGGATGTTTTTCGGCGGTTCCCATTGGTAATAAATCGTTTCGTTTACACGGAATGCACCTTCGAATTGGGCAGTTTCAAAGAAATTGGTCTGGAAATGATAGCAGTTCGCCCACTCAATCGGCCATTTCTCCCGTTGAATTTGTGTCATCCGGATTTGACCATCCAGGTGCGAATAAGCCCGGTCTATGGAAGCAATGGTATGATATAGCTCTTTATTGCGAATATCGGGTTGTTGCTCATCCAGGGCATAGGTCAGAAATTGTGTGCCTTTTTTCAGGGCAAGTAATTCACTGGTGCAAATAATCTCCGCCTTTTCCAGATTGTAATCCGTCATAAGTTGTCCCCCTTGCGCAATCAGAGCCTTATCTGTAAAAGACCGGATAAAATAAATACCCTTACTCTGGCCTTCGTTCCACTGGCTGTCATCTACCAGCAACCGGAATCCGATATGGCGGTACTCAAAATTTAAGCTCTGCGGAACAAAAGTTGGATGCATATTTTTTAGGTATACGTTTACCATAGAAATTAGGGCTCTTCCGTTAAAGTCACGGATCTTAATTTTCCAGGGCACATAGGGTTCTACTTCTTCTCGTTCCACAGAAAAATTAACCAGTTGTACACCATGAAGTTGTCCTTGGTAAGCAATGGGAATTTTCTTTAAAATATTCATAGGAAATTAATTGAAATAAAGTTGATAAATCCAGAAGAGTGCGATTGTCTGCAGCACTATAAACCAAAGAACAGTCCAGCGTTGAGACAGACGTAAGCTGCGTACCCGGATATAATGTTGTCGGCACATAAGGCTACTGCTCAGTAAAACACTTAGAAAAGCTATAGGCAGATAAATACTTGAGGTGAGCCAGTTCAAGCATATAGCTGGTACAAGTAGTAAAACACCAATCAGCATGATTGCCGCCAAATGGCTTATGTACTCTATTCGTTCGCCGCGGAGCAAAATGGCCGCTAAGAATAGTTGTATAACCCAACCTGTTCCAGCTATTAGCAGCATAGCAAAGCCGCCGGTAGTACTTGCCAGTAATGGATTCAGCGTTTGTCCGAAAGCATAGGTGATTGTTATGGAACTGAGAATAGCGAATAAAATAAAAGCTATTCTATAAATTAAATGAAAATCTGGGGTACAATCGAAGCCTGTACTGCTCGTCCTGGTTGTAGGAATAATAATCCGCCTGTTATACGAAATAAAATTGTATAAGCCTTTGCACAAACTATAGAATGGTTTGTGCTGAAGTATTGTATGTAACCAGGGTATTTTTTGGCTTAGTATATGGGTAAGGGCCTGCAGGCCATATAAAGTTTGCCCACCCAGCAGATCTACTAATGGAATTTCATGCTTAGCCCGGTGCCAATCTACTTGTTCTATAAACGCTTGCTGATCCAGTTGTGAAAAAGCTATACGGTTCTGGGATTCCATTAAGCCCCATTTAACAAAACCTTCTGTGTATAAGGCACACATCGGGCAATTGTTGTCATAAATAATGGCTTTATCTTTCATAGGTATGTATTTGTTCAGTACTTTCAATAATAATTGAAAAAAATTGGCAAAAAAATTTACTTCATGAAACGAAGCAACGTATTGAAAAACCAATGCTCATCTGCTTTTATTACTTTACCCAGAAAATCATCAGCCTGGCCAGCAAACTTTTGTATACCCCCAATCGATTGAACAAATGCCTGATAATTTGGGTCTTTGGGATCTCCTTCCACCTGAGATATATCATCCAGAACTTTGAAAATGGGTTCTAACTCTCTCTTGCGCCGTTCTTTAGCAATTTGTTTGAATACTTTCCACATATCTTTTTCTGCTGAAAAGAACTCACGGCGTTCACCAGATTTCAGTTCTTTATATACAAGGCCCCAGTCAATTAACGCCCGTATATTCATATTGGCATTTCCACGTGAAATAGTCAGTTGTTCCATAATATCCTCCGCACTTAAAGGTTCAGGTGAGACTAACAACAAAGCATGTACCTGAGCCATTGTACGGTTAATGCCCCAATTAGAGCCCAATGTACCCCATGTCTGAATAAACTTCTCCTTAGCTTGATCCAATTGCATGATACAAATATAATAAAGTTTTTAAACTTTCAAAAATTATTGAAAATAAAATATTTTACATTGCTCTATTAACTAATTAATCTAAACGTCTTCTTATTCGTATAGAAAAAGTCAAAAAGGTAGTAACACAACCATACTTCCAGCTATATTTGCAGCTATTTTCTAAAGCACCCAGGTGCACAAACCACTATATCTTATGCAATTAAGTAACTTAAAAGACAAAATAAGCTATATCATTGGACGTGATATGGCTGCTAATCTACAAAAACAAGGCATCGATGTAGAAGCAGAGGCTTTTGTACAAGGCATGAAAGAAGCTATGGCTGGCAAGCCCTCTGTGCTTTCGCAAACTGAAGTACAACAAGCGATGATGGCTTTACAACAGGAAGTAACCAAGAAACAGCAGGCTAAATCATCAGGCAATAAAAAGGCAGGGGAAGATTTTCTGGCAGAAAACAAAAATAAAGAAGGAGTAAAAACACTTCCAAGTGGTCTGCAGTACCAGGTGCTTCAGCCAGGCAAAGGAAAAACTCCTGCAAAAACTGATAACGTAACCACCCATTATCATGGAACCCTCATTGATGGTACCGTCTTCGATTCCAGTTATGAGCGTGGGGAGCCGGCTACTTTTCCGGTAAATGGTGTCATTGCTGGATGGACAGAAGCCTTGCAACTGATGCAGGAGGGAGCCAAATGGCGATTATTTATCCCATCCAATCTGGCTTATGGTTCCAGAGGGGCTGGTAGCGATATTGGCCCGGATTCTACCCTAATTTTCGATGTGGAATTGATTTCAGTAAATAAGTAGTAATCGAGAAAACAGCCTGTATAGCAGGCTGTTCTTCTTTATAGGTTGGGAGAGTTTGCCATTATTTCGTGTACATCCAATCGGCATCTCTCTATATTTGATTAATACAAGCCTACCTGCCTCTATAAGAGGTATAGAACCAGAAATATTTTTTCTCCGACATCAAAAAAAATAAACAAGTATTATTGAAAAAAATGGTTTTCAGGATAATCTAACCAAATGTTTTCTATTCCCAGAGATACGGGTACTGCTTAGAAGAGAAAACATCCCTTACAAGACATACATTTTAAGGTAGATAAAATCAAACAGAGGTTTTGCAGATAACTTAGTCAATGTATCGCATGATGTTGGGCTATACCTTATATGTACTAACCTAAATCACCTAAATATTGTGCAGAACCTACACGATGTCACTATAACACTTGCTTCATTTATTTGCTCTTTTCTCATGTAGAGAGTAGATTTAATAATAATCATTTAAGTATATACCATATAATTGCTTATGATAAGAGCTGCTATATTGTTTCTCGCGTTGCTTTATACTTGTGTTGCCTATGCGCAATATGGTACTGGAAATCTGGAGAAAATGAAACAGCTGCAAAACAGGAAGCTTATTGTAGTAGTAGAAGAGGAATCTGCTCAGATTATAAAAATTCTGCAAACCAAAAAAAGGCTTGACCAGATAGAAAAATATAGAAAATCCCTAGCAGACTATAATACTTCTATGAAAGAAGTAGCCGAGCGGCTTTGGCCATTCGACACTAAAATTCTGTATATGAAATTTACTGATGCCAAACGGTTATATAAAACAGATCAATATGCTGTACTGTATTGTGCGACAGTAGAAAACTTTAAACACGTAGGGCAGACTGGAGGTAAAATGCATGAAGGGCTAATGTGGTCTTACCAGAACCTGAACGTGGGCCGGGATTATTGGGATAAGTACACCGTCATGCAGATTAAATTGGTAGAAGAACTGAGCAAAACCCCTGCTGTTTACAGCCAGAATCTGGCTAATATTTTTCCCGAAAAATCAGACATGGTATTTGGCTTGCAGACTTTCAATTTGTACTTGCGGGAGGCTGACAAACGAAGCAAATCTTGTGATTTAAAGCAAGTGATGCAAGTAAATGGACAAGTTCTCGCTACTAAAACTCTCTTGCTCCGGAAAGACTGGGCTTACCATTCTCTTACCGACAATGAAATAAAAGAAGCCTATCCCCATGCTTTCCTGCTAACTGATGCAACTACGTTCAACAAATTAGTGATGCAGGGAGATTCCAGTTATGCATATTTGCAGATTGTGCCCGAAATTACTTCCTCAAAGAGTAAAATACGGATTAATTACCTGCACCTAATCATAGATGCAGCAGAAGGCAAAGTTTTAGGTATCTCCTCGCCTGGTTTATCAGAAGGTAGTAAAATTATTACCAAATCTAACCTGAAAGACTACTCCAGCTACGCCCGTAAATAAAGGTTCAGGTAACAGAAAAGAATTTTTGCAAAAAGAGCATCTTTCTATCCCCTTACTTTGATGGGACGGATAACATGCTGAAATAGCTCATATGCTGCTTTTTTAATAAAATTTATACTTTTTAGTAAATATATCTACTGTATTCAAGTGCAGATAAAATAAATATTTCATTACGAATAACCCTTTCCTCAATTTTTCGGTATATCAGTGAACATATTTTTTTCTTATTCTTACTGATTCACATCACCTTATGAAGATTGGCGCAAATTATCAGGGCAACGGACGGTGTACCTTTACTTTCTGGGCACCGCTGGTAGAGAAAGCTTCTGTACATATTATCACTCCTGAAGAAAAATTGGTGACTATGCAAAAGCAGGGAGATGGCTATTTCGTCGCAGAAGCCACGAATATTATGCCTGGGACCCAATATTTTTACCAAATAGACGGCGGCAAAGACCGACCCGATCCGGCTACGTACTTTCAACCTAATGGGCTTCATAAAGCCTCGCAGGTCATCGATCATCAAACGTATGCATGGAAAGACAAAGGCTGGAAAGGGATTCCACTTAAAGATATGATTATCTATGAGCTACACGTAGGTACCTTTACATCGGAAGGCACATTCAGAGGCGTAATAGAAAAACTGGATTACCTAACCGACGTGGGTATTAATGCGATAGAAATATTGCCTATTTCTCAGTTTCCGGGCAATCGTAATTGGGGCTACGATGGTGTACATCCTTACTCCGTTCAAAATAGTTACGGCACACCCGACGATTTTAAAGCGCTGGTAGATGCCTGCCATGCGAAGGGCATTGCGGTAATATTGGATATGGTGTATAATCATTTGGGTCCGGAAGGCAACTATGTAACAGAATTCGGGCCTTATTTTATAGAGAAATATCATACGCCCTGGGGAGCAGCCCTTAATTTTGACGAAAAATATGCCGATCCTATCCGCGATTTTTTCGCTGACAGTGCCGTATACTTTTTAGATTATTTTCATGTAGATGCCCTCCGGCTAGATGCTATACATGCTGTGTTTGATATGGGAGCCTTGCACTTCTGGCAATATGTAAACCAGAAAATAGCTGAACTTTCTGCCAGAGTTGGCAGGCCATTTTATACTATTGCCGAGAGTGATTTGAATGACGTGAAAGTGATTAAGCCACTGGAGCAAGGAGGCTGGGGTTTTACTAGCCAGTGGATGGACGATTTTCACCATTCCCTACATGCGTTACTTACTGGCGAAAAAACAGGCTATTATGCAGATTTTGGCAGCATAGAGCACCTGGCTAAATCTTTTCAGGAAGGCTTTGTTTACAACGGTACCTATTCAGACTACCGCAAACGGAAATACGGTAACTCTTCAGCAGGATTTACAGGCGAGCACTTTGTAATCTATACACAAAACCATGACCAAGTAGGTAACCGGATGCTGGGCGACCGGCTTACTAAAACACTTTCTTTTGATGCATTGAAGCTGACAGCTGCGGCTATGCTGCTTTCGCCCTACGTGCCTATGCTGTTTATGGGAGAAGAATATGCCGAGGATGCCCCCTTTTTGTATTTTGTCAGTCATTCCGATCCTGGTTTGGTAGAAGCGGTAAGAAAAGGACGCAAAGCAGAATTTTCAGCTTTTTCCTGGCTAGGAGAAGCGCCAGACCCTCAAGCTGAACAAACATTTTTAGAATCTAAATTACATTGGCATAAAAAAGACGAAGGTCACGGGAAGTTAATGCTGGAATGGTACAAAAAGCTGATTGCTCTCCGCAAAGCACATGCAGCCTTACATAACTCAGATAAGAATAGTATCCGTGCACAAGTCGTTTCCGGTAAGGTTATTGCCTTGGAAAGGTGGTTTGAAACTAGCGAGAATTTAGTATGTTTGTTAAATTGTAGTAATGAAGAAGTAACTGTCTCTTTCTCAGCATATGAAGGTACATGGCATAAGATCCTGGATGCTTCTGATAAATTCTGGGGTGGAAACGGAAATCTGCTGCCGCCTATTGTAAGGGTAACCGATCAAATAAAGCTTCAACCTTACAATGTTGCCCTATTTCAAAAACAGTCTTAGTTTGAGAAAATAGCCCAGATAAACTAATTTAAAGGGTATTTTCTCAAGTACCCTTTAAATTAATGTTTTCCTCATGAATAACCGTTACGTCTGTATACACGGACATTTTTACCAGCCACCCAGAGAAAACCCTTGGCTAGAAGCGATAGAGGCGCAGGATTCCGCTCAACCTTTTCATGACTGGAACGAACGGATTACCTACGAATGCTACACGCCTAACACTGCTTCCAGAATTCTGGATGAGAAGGGCGACATTATTGATATTACGAATAATTATTCTAAAATAAGTTTCAACTTTGGCCCAACGCTGCTCTCTTGGATGGAGAAATACGAGCCAGAGACCTATAAAGCAATTCTAAAAGCCGATGAAGAAAGCCGCAGGCGTTTTTCAGGCCACGGTTCGGCCATGGCTCAGGCTTTTGGCCATATTATTATGCCCCTAGCTAATCCGCGCGACAAACAAACGCAGGTAATATGGGGTATACGTGATTTTGAATACCGCTTTAAAAGAAAGCCCGAAGGCATGTGGCTTCCGGAGGCAGCTGTAGATACAGATACCTTAGAAGTACTGGCAGAGCATAATATTAAATTTACGGTACTGGCGCCAAGGCAAGCGAGGCGGGTACGCCGTATCGGCGATAGTCATTGGATAGATGTTTCCGGAGAACGGATTGATCCCAGGATACCGTATTTGTGTAACTTGCCATCTGGAAGAAAAATAGTATTGTTCTATTATGATGGCGGTATTTCACAGGATGTGGCATTTAAAGGCTTATTAAAGAACGGACGTGATTTCGCTAACCGCTTTGCTTACTCTTTCAGCCATGAAAGTGAGCATACACCCCAACTCGTGCATATTGCTACCGATGGCGAAAGCTACGGGCACCACCACCGCCATGGAGATATGGCTTTGGCCTATTGCCTACACTATCTGGAGGAGCAAGGGCTGGCAACGATTACTAATTATGGAGAATTTCTAGAGAAGTTTCCTCCTTTGTATGAAACCGAAATATTTGAGAACAGTTCTTGGAGTTGTGTACATGGGGTAGAACGCTGGCGTAATAACTGTGGGTGCAATACTGGCGGAACGCATTTTCACCAGAACTGGCGTAATCCCTTACGAAATGCTTTAGATTGGCTACGCGACAACTTGGTAGAGCTATTTGAGAAGGAAGGAAGCAAATATCTCCGCAACCCTTGGCAGGCCAGGAATGCCTATATGGATGTATTGCTTCATAGGTCTAGAAATAAGGTAGAAGCATTTGTGCATTCATTTGCCAAGAAAGAGCTAACTAAAGATGAACGCATAAAAATAATAAAGTTACTGGAGATGCAGCGGCATGCCATGCTGATGTATACCAGCTGCGGATGGTTCTTCGATGAATTATCAGGTATTGAAACTATACAGGTAATTCAATATGCTAGCCGTGCCATTCAACTGGCAGAAGAAGTATCGGAACTGAAGCTGGAGAAAGCATTTACTGAACTTCTGGCAAAAGCACCCAGCAACCTGGATGAATATGTAAATGGAGCTCATATTTACGAAGCGTATGCCAAACCTGCCCGCCTGGATTTGCTGAAAGTTGGATTACATTATGCCATTGTTTCGTTGTTTGAAGAATACCCAGAGAATTTGCCTATTTACAGTTATGTGTTTAAAAGCGAAGTGTACGACCGCATGGAGGCTGGAGTGCAGAGACTGGTGATAGGCATTGCAAAAGTATATTCTACCATTACTCTGGAAGAAAGTGAAGTAAGCTTTGTAGTGCTCTACCTGGGGCAACATTCTATCATAGCCAATGCAATGGAAAATATGCCCGACGATGTATTCAACACCATGCATGGAAAGATACGAAGGGCTTTTCTAAGGAGCGAAGTGGGAGAGATTATGAACCTGATGGGCCAGTATTTTGGTCCTACCTGGTATTCATTATTTCACTTATCAAAGGATGAGCAGCGCCGTGTATTCAACCAGATTATGCAGAAAACCTTGCAGAAAATGGAGAACTCTTTCCGGCAAATTTATGAGCATAATTACCACATGATGAACCTGACTAATCATGCCAATGCACCGCTGCCGGCAGTCTTCAAAACTACCGTAGAGTTTATTCTAAATGCTGACCTGAGAAAACTGTTTGAGGAAGAACATATTAACCTGGATGAGCTAGAACGCTTAACGGAAGAAGTAGAACGCTGGGCCGTAAAGCTGGATGTAGATACCCTGGACTTTGTCATTACCAAACGCATGAATGCCATTATGAAGCTCTTCTCTACAAATCCAAAAAATACGGAGCGGCTTAAATATATTCTGGAAATTTTTAAACACCTCAAGAAATTACCCATGGTTATCGACAGATGGATGATTCAGAATATGTATTTTACTATTGGCCAAACACACTTCCGGGAAATGCAGACGCTTGCTAGCCGTGGTGAGGCATCTGCTCAAAAGTGGGTAAAATATTTTGAAGAGCTAGGGGACGAACTAGAAGTTCATATTGGGTAGTTTATTGCCAGACGTAGGATATAGATATAAGTAAGTAAAAGGTAGGCGTATACGTCTACCTTTTTTATTTTTGCTTGCCTTTATTCTTTTTTGGAAAAAACAGACAGATAATTAGCAAACGGTAGTTGATAAATTTTTTTCTTCATTATAGTTTCACGAGTACCAACTTGCTTGTTCCTTTAACGTATTGTAAATGATTTTAAACCATTTTACAATGCAAACACCTATTGCGACCTACCGCATACAATTTCATAAAGAATTTAATTTTCAGTCTGTTTCCCAGATCATAGATTATTTGCAAAAATTAGGGATTAGTACCATCTATGCTTCGCCTGTTTTTAAGGCTGCTTCTGGAAGTACTCATGGCTACGATGTGGCTGACCCAAATCAGGTAAACCCTGAAGTAGGCACGCCAGAAGAATTTACTAATTTATTAACTACATTACAGAGTAAAAAACTTAGCTGGCTGCAAGATATAGTACCCAACCATATGGTATTCAGCAGTGAAAACCAGTTGCTCATGGATGTGTTGGAAAAAGGTTATGCCTCCCCTTACAGTAGTCATTTTGATATAGAATGGAATCATCCGAATGAAGCTTTACGGAAAAAACTGATGGTGCCCTTCCTGGGCTCGCCCTATCATGAAATACTGAAAAAAGGCGAATTGCAATTCAAGTACACCGATGGGCTTTTCTGTATAGCGTATTATGACCTGCACTTACCCTTACGTATTGAGTCGTATCCGTTGCTGATAGGTAAAAATAGAGTGGCGCAGGGTGGCCAGGAAAATGACCTAAGTAAATTATCAAATGAGCTAGTAGAAGCATTTGCCGCTATTGCTAGTGTAAAAGGAGAGGAGCGGGTTGCTCAGATGGAAAAAGCTAAGCAAGTATTGTGGCAGGCCTACACAGGAAATAAAGCTTTTAAATCACATGTAGACAAAATACTCAAAGCCTTTAATTCTAATATAGAGAAGAAACATCAACTATTGGCTTTTCAGTATTTTCGCCTGGCTTACTGGCGCGTAGCTAACCGGGAAATTAATTACCGCCGCTTTTTTAATATCAATCAACTGATCAGTATACGGGTAGAAGATCCGGCTGTATTTGCCCAAACACATCAGTTTATTTTCAAGCTGCTAGAAAACCCTGCTGTAAGTGGTGTCCGCATAGACCATATAGATGGCTTAAATGATCCGTTATCGTATTTGCACCACTTACGTGAGAAAGCCCCGGAGGCATACATTGTGGTAGAAAAAATACTAGAACAAGGTGAAAAATTACCGGAAAAATGGCCGGTACAAGGTACGAGCGGGTACGATTTTCTTACTTATTTAAATAATTTATTTTGCTACCATCCTAACAGAGAACAGTTTCATCAGGTATACTCCGATTTTATCGGTAAGAAATTTATATATGAAGAATTGCTCTACGAGAAAAAGAAATTCGTGCTGGAACGCCTCTTTGTAGGTGATCTGGAAAAGTTATTTCTGCAATTCAAGCGGCTTTCATTTTATATTCCGGAAGGCGTAGATATTCTGCAATCCGATTTACGGCAAACATTGGGTGTATTACTGGCTTGCTTTCCGGTATACCGGACCTATATTAATTCGCCTGCCGTATCTGAGCAGGACAAAATCTATATAGAAGAAGCTTTCCATAAAGCTGAATCTTTATTACCTGATCAAAAAAATACTTTACTATTCCTCAGGAAAATTCTGTTGCTGGAGTTCCCTAAGAACTTAAATAAACTGAAAATGAGTAGCTGGCTAAAAACAGTGATGCAGTTTCAGCAGATTTCTGGGCCACTAATGGCGAAAGGGTTAGAAGATACAACCTTCTATATATTTAACCGGCTTATTTCACTTAATGAAGTAGGAGGCGATCCGGAGGTGTTTGGTATTTCTACTGAGGAATTTCACCAGTTTAACCAAGATCAATTGCAACACTGGCCTTTGAAGATAAATGCTTCGGCAACTCATGACACCAAACGCGGAGAAGATGTACGGGCGCGTATTAATGTATTGTCGGAAATTCCGCAGGAGTGGGAAAAGCAAATAAAAAAATGGCAACAACTAAATAAACCATTACAAGGAAAGAGTAAAAAAGAAGAATGGTCTATCAGCAATGAAGAATATTTTCTGTATCAGAGCTTGGTAGGCGGATGGCCAGTGGAAGAACCTCTGCCAGAAAACTTTGCAGACCGTCTATCAGAGTATCTACTGAAAGCAATGAAAGAAGCTAAAGTAAATACTAGCTGGTCGACGCCGAACCAAGAGCATGAAGAGCAAGCAGTTGCTTTTGCTAAGAAGATACTCGATCCCTCACATGGATTTATTGCCGCCTTCCGTCCATTTCAGAAAAAAGTGGCACATTATGGTATATTTAACTCATTGGCTCAATCGGTAGTAAAACTAACATCGCCGGGAGTGCCAGATGTATACCAGGGCTGTGAGTTATGGGATTTGAGCTTTGTTGACCCAGACAACCGCCGTCCGGTAGATTATCAGATCAGGCAAAGCTACCTGGAGCAGATACTAGCAAAAGTAAAAACAGACAGACAAGGTTTGCTAGCTGATTTACTACAGTCAAAAGAAGACGGACGTATTAAGTTATTTACAGTGTATACCTGTTTGCATCTACGCAACCAATATGTTGCTTTATTTAACGAAGGTATGTATATCCCTCTAGAGGTAAGCGGCAAATACAAAGAACATATCATTGCTTTTGCCCGGCAAAAAGAAGGACAATCTGTTATTATAGCCGTACCCCGCTTCCTGACAAAAGTGATCAGTGAGGAACAATTACCTTTAGGTGAACCTGTGTGGGCAGATACCACACTTGAATTGCCAAAATCACTAGATGCTGGTAATTGGAGAGATGCATTTTCAGAGAAAAGTATAAAAAGTACTGGCAAACTATTGGCAAAAGATCTTTTCAAAGATTTTCCAGTAAGCGTATTAGTAAAAGCATAAATACTTATTGAAGGAATACTAATGTATCTTCATAGGGTAGCCATTAATGGCTACCCTATATTTTTATACACCGCCTATAAAACCAGTATAGTTCATTTATTATGTTGTATCTCTCAGCGGACATTTTTTACTAACCTGCCTATACATGTCTATTAACAGAAAAAGATTGTATAGTAAAAGCTGTTTACCTTTTGTATACTTTCTTTTTTAGCGTTGTTCACCTGTTGTATACCTATAAAATTAAATTCTTCTGCTTAGATACATTTCCTTTGTATCATGTTCAAGGCAGCTGAATGGACAAAATTATATTTTCATTACCTATTAGGCTTCCTGTACTTGCTCAAGTACCCATTACTTTTCACACGTATATTTTATAAAAACGGAGTAGGCTAACAGCCACATTAATAAATATGGCTAGGCGGCAAAGCTCTAAAAACTAGTAAATAAACACGTAACAACTATAACTTTCAACACTACAACAATGAATCAAAAACCATCCAATGCTTTTATTGCTGCTTCATGGGTAGCTTTGCTTGCTGGAGTAATTACCTTTAATGTAGGCCTTTGGAATGCCGAAATGCTTTTAAATGAAAAGGGGTATTACTTTGTGGTACTCATGTATGGATTATTTTCAGCCATTTCACTCCAGAAATCGGTAAGAGACCAGCTGGAAGGAATACCAGTAACTACTATTTATTATGGGTTAAGCTGGTTTTCTACGGCATTAGCTATTTTATTATTAGTGGTAGGCCTATGGAATGCTACCTTAACGGCTAGCGAGAAAGGCTTTTATGGCATGGCGTTTACCTTAAGTTTGTTTGCAGCCATAGCTGTTCAGAAAAACACCCGCGACAATAAGAAGGAAGAAGTTACTGCGTAAGGGTATTTGTAAACAAACGTATAATCGCACGACACTGGTTTCAAAGAGCTATATACTTTTTGAAGCCAGTGTTCTTTTTCAATAGGCAACGTATCTCCTTTTTTTATTCAGAATAGCTAGCTTTTAAATTGTAAACTAGCCATAGCACTATGTTTAAAAGCCCTGCCAAAAGGGAGCCATTTATTCCGGATTTCTACACCCTCCTGACTAATACAAGTTACTGCCTTTGCTGATACCAGAAACGACCGATGTATCCGGATAAAGGCCTCTGATGCAAGTTTCTGCTCTAGCTGGCTGATGTTCTCCCTAGTAATAAGTACCTGGTTGTGTAAGTGTATTTTTACATAATCGTCCAGGCTTTCGATGTAAAGAATATCTTCTACATATAGTTTGTGCATCTTCCGGTCTGCTTTTATGTAAATAAAGTGTTTTTGACCTTCTGTACTTACGGCAATGGAGTTTACTGATGTTTTACGGTCAAAAAATTTATTTACTGCTTTTACCATTCGCTCGAAGGCAATGGGCTTCAGTAAGTAATCTATTACATCCAGGTCAAAGGCTTCGGGAGCAAAATCGCGGTATGCAGTAGTAATAATAACAGAAGGTGGATTCTTCAAGGTGCCTATTAATTTTAGTCCATCTATCTCTGGTAGCTGAATATCCAGAAAAAGTAGGTCGACTGACTTGCTTCTGAGAAAATTGCTTGCTTCAATGGCATCTCTACATTCGGCTGCTAGCTCTAAACCTTCTATTTTAGAAGTATGAGAAAATACAAGTTTCCGGGCAAGAGGTTCATCGTCTATAATTAGGTATCTGTATTTCATGGCTTGGAGGTTAGCAGGGTAGTAGCTTCGACTTTATCAGGCAGTATCAGATGAACCCAGAACTGATTAGGTAAGCTGCTATCGATAGAAAATGAATAGGTATCAGGATATAGATGCTGAAGCTGGCTGCGTAGATTTTCCAGGCCTATTCCCTTACCTGCGTTAGTATCTTTACAACTATTGCCAATATGGATATAAATATGATTATCCTTTCCTTCCACAAGCAGACGTATCCATGACTTACCGGCTACCTGCATTACTCCATGTTTAAAGCTGTTTTCTAATAAGGTAATGATAAGCATGGGACCAATGTTTTTGCCGGTTTTGCAACCCTCTATTGTTGTTTCTACGTTCACCCGGTCGCCGTAGCGGAGTAATTCTAAAGCTATATAATTTTCCACCTGTTTTAGCTCTTTTTCCAAAGGAACAGATATGGCTTTACCTTCCTGCAAAACATAATCGAGTATTTCGCTTAAAGCCAAAATTGCCTGGGGAGCCTTATCTGACTTTTCACTGGCCAGGTAATACAGATTATTTAGGGTATTAAATAGAAAGTGAGGATTCAGCTGGGTCTTCAAAAACTTAAGTTCTGCTTCTAGCTTCTCATGCATTAACCTCTGATAATCCTCTTTCGATTGGCGCCATTGGAGCAGTACCTTAATAGCTAATGCAAAAAAAACTACCATCAATAACGAAGCAAGCAGAAAGAAAATGTCCACAGAAGCGGGGTTCATGTTGCTCAGCTGCAATTGATCAATAGCTATGAAGGTAATACTGGCCACCACCATTTCCAGAAAAAGAGAACCTATAATCGTATAGATAAAATATAGAGCAAACAACCAGTATTTTTCCTGCATAAAATACCGGGGAACCAAAAAGTAGGTAAGAAAATAAGTAGTACTAACTGTAATAGGCATCAGCAAGGTTACAAACACAAAGGTTTGCAGGTAGTTGTTACTGGCACGCCCGAAAAAAACAACATATAGAATGAGTACACCTACCCAGAAGACAGTATGCAGCAGCCACCGTCGGCGGAAAAAAGGTGAATGATATAAGACCCGTTCAATAGGCTCCATAGATATATGCTACCCTTACATATTTATGAAAAAAAGAAGTATCTTACCAGAAACCAGAAGAAAGAAATAGGCTATCGTTCCTTTTCTACCAGAAATACTACCCTTTCACCATATCCCCCATATAGCAATATATATAGCTCATATCTGTATGTGTTAATCGTAAAAAATGGTTTAGTGTATATTTTCCTCGTATGCTTGCTCAGATAAACGCCAAACCTTATGCTTGAACTACATCTGCAAGGGGGAATTGAATATATGCTTCCCTTATCCTTATTATTGCTTGTTTTAATTGGCTTGATTGCCTATGTGAGTTATCACCTGGCTTCAGGCAAGTATGTAGCCTTTAAATGGCTAGAGGCCATTAAGCATACTGGCATGCTTGCTCTAGCTTGGGGTGTGTTGAGTACAATAATTGGATTATCAGCAATGTTTAAAAGTTTGCAAGCTCGTAAAGAAGTGCCTCCTCTTGAAGTAATGATGGGTGGCTTGCAAGCACTGCTGATCGCATTGCTTTACGCATTAATTATCTTTATTATTTCCTTGCTTGCTTATCTTCTTTTGCGATTCAAAGCGAAGAATTCAATACAGGAGCAAAACCAAAATTTTTGATCTTTATGGGTATAAAAAAGAGGCTGCTTCAATGAGCAGCCTTTTTTAGTTTAATTGAAATTGTAAAACTATGCACTTATTTTTTCAGCTGACATTTGCCGGAGATTAAACACTATCCGGTCGCAAATCTGATTGATGCGGTTAACGGATTGTGTCAGATAAATTGGACTACTAGACATATCTGTTATTAATTTTTTGCCATTTTGTACTTCCAGAATAAGCTCTTCTTCTTTTAACATATGAAACAAGGTTTTCATATAATGAGCAGCGGAATCTAGTAAGGAGCTATCTTTAGTTAGCAGAGCCTTCTGATAATTTGTTTTAAATTGCGAAAACGATTGGATAGCCAAGGTAATAATCTGGTGCTGAGCTGCCGGATCGCCGGCGCAAACTTCTATCAGGCTGCTGTACAATGTACGGTAAGAGGTAAGCGGCTCGGCTTTAGGAGCCATAGAAAGCGGAGTATCTGGTTGCAAGTGTATATTGGTTTGGTTTTGTGAAACGTATTGTAAAATCTTTTGAAATAATTCATTCGGGTTTATAGGTTTGGCTGCAAAGTCAGTAATACCTGCCGCTAAAGCCCGATTGCGTGTATCTAATATTACAGCAGCCGTAACAGCAATAATGGGGATATGCTTGTATCTGCCGCCCAAGTCGCGGATAGCTTTGGTTGCTTCATACCCTCCCATCTCCGGCATTTGTAAATCCATTAAAATCAGGTCATACTCTTTTTCTTGTACTTTGTTAATGGCTATGAGGCCGTTATTAGCATAATCTGGCTTAACATTAAGTTGCTTCAAAAACTTAGTGGCAACTAGCTGATTAATTTCATTGTCTTCTACTAGTAGTAAGCGTATATGGCTCAAATCAATGTCTGAATAATCTATTACCTGACTGGCTGGCGTAATTCTTTCTTTTAAGCTTCTCTTAAAGGCTAATGTAAAATAAAATACAGAACCTTTGCCGTGGCTGCTTTCTACATAAATCTGGCTGTTCTGCAATTCCAGCAAACGTTTGGTAATAGCTAATCCAAGGCCGGTGCCTCCAAACCGGCGGGTAATGTCGGTAGTTTCCTGGGTGAAGCTCTCAAAAATATATTCCAGTTTATCCTTTGCAATACCTATTCCTGTGTCTATGACAGCAAAGTTGATTTTCAGGGTTTGCCCTTCGTCACTTTCCAGCATCACATCTATGGTGACAGAGCCTTTTTCTGTGAACTTTACAGCATTGCTTATCAGGTTGTTCAACACCTGCGCCAACCGTACTGGGTCGCCTACCAGCAACTCTGGCAGTGTTTTATCCAATCGTATATTTATTTTTATATTTTTCTCTTCTGCTTTATGATAAAGGGAGTTTTTTAAGTTGTATATCAGTTCCTTCAAATCAAAGTCTGTCTCTTCAAAAATCATTTTTCCAGCTTCTATTTTACTTAAATCGAGTATATCATTAATCAGCACTAACAAGTTTTCGGAAGAAAATTTGAGGGTTTGCAAGTTTTCAATCTGTTCTGGCCGGGGATTTTCCTGTAATAGCAGATGCGTCATACCCAGTACTGCATTCATGGGTGTGCGTATCTCATGGCTCATAGCCGACAGGAAAGATTGTTTGGCCGCAGCAGTTTCTTCAGCCTCTATTTTTGCTTGTATTAGGGCTTCTTCTTGTTTGGTACGGGCGGTAATATCTTCAAATACATACACTACCTGGTGGGCAGTATTCTCCAGGTGTGAGGTAAGTACCCGTATTACTTTATGGTTAGTTAACCGTATTTCTGTCTCATTGTGGCCGGGGATCGATGGCATATCAAAGCCATCAAGGTTGAGCTTACTTTCTTTATCTGCCAACATCCGGAGCAGGTAGGGTTTCACCTCACTATGGTGCTTTAATTCACCAGTCCGGAGGCTAAATTCGAGATGTTCCAGGTTCCATAACTTGCAAAAAGCATGATTAGCATATAAAATAGTATCTGTATGCATGTCTGCAATGTACCATGCCCAGGGAAATGCATCAACTACCTTTCCGGTAATATTGGTTCTATCAACAATGTGTTCATTAACTGGTAACACTACCGACAAACTAGACGATACCTGGATCATTGCTGCACAGGCATCTGCCAGTGGGCTTAAAAAAGTAACCGTATTATCTGGGTATCCAATGCGGCAACCAGCCAGCCCAAGTACAGCTATCACTTGGGTTTTATAAAAAACAGGAATACCTACAAAAGCAAAGGGCTGGTGTTCATTCATAGAAATGTCTTCCAATACAAGAGGTTGCCCGCTTTTGGCTACTTTTTCCAGCAAAGTAGTTAGTTTAACCTGTTGAGACTGTTGAACTTTTGTAGCATGTATACCTATGTTTCCCGTAGTAACTACAGCTAAAGGCTTCACTATATTTCCCTCAACTCCCGGTATATGGGAGTCAATAAGCTTTCCTATATAGGCGTATTCACTTTCCGTAATCTCCATTACTCTCTTTAAGAGTATTTGCAGAATAGTACTCAACGATTCACTCCTGTCAATAAAGGCAGACTGTGCTTTGTGTATTACTTGCAATAAGTCATAATTCTTATGAAGTATGCGTTCTACCATGGGAAATCAGGTTTGTATTGTTAAAGTTGTTTCTTGTGTTTGCTTGCAGTACACTTTAGCCGACTGCTGTAGCATTTTTTACTCTTTCATTACATGCGTAGGAAAACATTTCTTTAACATATTCCCTTGCCGTCTTTGTCTTTACCGGTTCCATGTCCCCATCGTTCATAAGCTACATGTACAGCGGTGCCTATCACCTGGTTCCCTTGGTATATTTTATGGCTATTGGCCGTTTACCTTCGGTAGTGCATGCGTGGCTTCCTAATTTTGTTGTTTCGTCTTACTTAAGACAGATTCTGGAAGTTGCCCGCATGCACAATGGCCTATATTCCCATGTATCAGGCTTGTTATATTAAATTTATATAAAATAGATGAGAGTATATGGATGTCTGGGGGATAGGTATACCCCCTGCTATATAGCCAATTGTGTATGATAAGACCTAAAATAACAGGAAACTAGTATTGGCAACTTAGATTGCTAGCAAAACGGTTATAGCCGCTACAGGGAATATTTTGTACAAAATGAAAAGTAACCTAAGGGTTTATAGAAGCTTGCAAAAGACTGCTGCCTAGAAGGAAAGTTAGCCAGATAAGAAAACAGTTATAGGCATTTTCCGTAGAAACCTTGCAAGGCATGTATTGATAAATGCCGGGAATTTAACATTTAAAAGCTATGGAAATGATTATAAGAAAAATAAAAACAGGATTACTAGCAACTGTAATAGTATTGTCAGCATTTTATTCATGTGATTCTACAGAAAAGAAACGGGAAAAAACCACCGAAGCTATCCCCTCTGAGCGGTTTGAGGAAGCAGACAGACCTGATTCATTAAGTAATAATGAGGCAAATTCAGATAATGATGGAAATGATGGCACCATGAATGGTAGTATGCCTGAGAATGTAACAGAAAAGGGCACCAGTGCTAAAAAAGACAACTAATACCAATATAGTTTAATAAAACCAATTAGCCCAGCTGCTAAACTGGCTAATTGGTTTTATCATTTTATTGAGGTAATACACTAGCGGTGATGGCTACTTTGTCAAGCGGCCACTCTTCTTTATCTGTTTTTAAAGCCGCTATTTTACTTACCACGGATAATCCTTCCACTACTTCCCCAAAAACTGTATACTTCCCGTCTAATTGAGGTACACCTCCCACATTTTTATAGGCAGCACGCTGGGCAGGACTAAGCTTTATTTTGAATTCTTTTTCTATAGCATCCAGCTGTGGGTCCGTTAGTTTTACACCTTGCACAATATAAAAATAATGAGAAGAAGAGCCAGGCTCATTGTCGTTTTTAGCCATGGCGACGGCTCCTCGTTTATGAAAATAGTCAGGATGAAGTTCCATTGGTATTAAATACCTGGAGATGCGCATTTTTCGTTTATCCGAATCTCCACCCTGAATCATAAAATCTTTTACAACCCGGCTAAATTCTGTTTCATTATAAAATTTTTTTTTGGTAAGCATAATAAAATTTGCCCGGTGTAACGGAGTTTCGTCGTATAACCGTATTTTGATATTGCCTAACCGGGTGCTGATTTGTACCAACTTCTCTGGATTTTCCTGACCATAATTAGTTAAAACATCTTTCGCATTCTGCGTGGTAATATTTACGCCAATGCTGGGAGTTTTTTCCTTTTTGTCTTGCCCGTCATCATTGTTTTTTTTATCAAGGGTTTGCTTATATGCTTTCTGAAAACGTTCGTTAGAGGAATTTCCACAGCCCAACACCCAAAAGATGGTAAATAATAACAGGCCATTAATAAGTTTATTTCGCTTAATCATATAGGCAAATATACAAAACAGTCGAAAGAATACAGGTTAGATTGCGTGCTACTCTAGCAATAGTACTTGCTTTATTTTATCATAAAAAAGCCAGCCAGAGCCACCTAGTATATGAACGATTATGAAATCAATTACGGTGTATTCAGCTAAATAAACTGCAAAACAGCCATATTTGCAAGTAAAGAATTTTGGCAAGCACCGTATTATTGGTATATTTTGGTGAAACCAGGTAATGCTGCTGAGGTATAGCAAGGCAAGAAACCGATCAGAAATAAAAAATGCAATTATAAAACAGGGTAAGTTTGAATAGTTTTTACGCTGTCACAGTAAGTTTCATTATTTTTTCTGACATTAGCTGTTAATGAAGCTAACAAATTTTGCTCTACCTCATTTTACTTTATTTGATACCGGTTACCATGTAGAGCCGGTTTCTGTATTTTCCTAGATTATTACTATTCGCTTAATTAACCAATTAACGTTCAAATACCTCTTCATCAATTTAGCTTTATGGAAAAGAAATATAAAATCCTGGTTGTAGACGATGATTTTATTAACAATATTATTACAGAAGAAATAATTCGAAACACTGGCCTGGCAGATGAAATTTATTTGGCTACTAATGGGCAAGAAGCAGTAGATTTTATTAAACAGCATTGCCTGGCAGGCACTTCCGGTAAAGGAATAGATCTAATACTGCTAGACTTAAATATGCCGATTATGGATGGCTTTGAGTTTCTGGAAAAAATAGATAGTTTTTCTTTACAGCATCCGTTGAAGATTGTCGTACTCACCACCTCTACCGACAACCGCGATATTGACAGGGCCTATAAATACCCAATAGCCGGTTTTCTTAGCAAACCGCTCACCATAGAAAAGTTTACCAGCCTGTATGAAAAGTTGCTGCCCGAGTAAAACCTAGCGGGCCAGTGGCGTCAGATTAGGAAGCACAACTTTGGTAGACATTCCTTTGCTGCTAGGGCTTTCAATACTAATGGTGCCCTTTAATTTCTCTATTGCCTGTTTTACAATATACATCCCCAGTCCTGAGCCATCAGACTTAGAAGAGGCCCGGTAAAATATTTGGAATATATTTTTCAAATGCTCTTTACTCATGCCTATGCCATTATCTGTGAAGTTGATCTGGGCTTGCTTTTCATCTATCCGGATGATAATGTACAGATAACTGCTGGGTTCGTAAAGATTCTGGTACTTGATGGCATTGGATATAATATTCTGGAAGATTACACGGATGCGTAGTGGATCACTGTAAAAATCGCATTCTTCATGCAGTACCCATTGTTTCTTTACCCGCTTAAAATCTGTCATAAACTCTAGATCAGTCAACACCTCTTGTATGATTTCTTCAAAATTGATCTTTTCAAAAGAGATTTCGGTGCGGTTTATTTTTAGATAGTTTAACATAGACTTTAGAAAAGCATCCAGCTTGGATACCCGGTTTTCAATCAGGTCTATGTAGTTTTTAATGATTGGCAAATCTTCTTCCAATTTGGCCAGGTTTACCAACCCAAGAATAGTTACCAGTGGCGACCGCAGGTCATGCGATACTTTGTATACAAACTGGTCCAGTTCGAAATTCCGTTCACTAAGCTCACTACTGGTTTTCTCCAGGCGGGCGTTGGTTTCTAATAAATCTTCCTGGTTCGCTGTTAGTTCTTCATTGGTAGCCCGGAGTTCTTCTTCCTGAACTACCAAATCCCGGTTGTTATCTTCTAGTTGCCGGATTAGCAAATTGTATCGCTCTTCAATGGTTTTATGATGAGTAAGATCGGTAATTACAGCCAGAATAAAGCTTTCATGTAGTTCAGGATCCGTTACAATACTCGCATGGAGTTGTACTGAAAGTGGGTTGCCATCTTTCTTGAGATACCGTTTTTCAGTGATATACTGAAAAGCTGATTGAGGCGTAAGTTCTTTCATGAGCTCGAGCTCGCGGCCCACATCTTCCGGATGCGTAATATCATTATCACTCAGCTGTAAAAGTTCAGCCTTGGTATAATTCAGCATTCGGCATAAAGCCGTGTTGACCTCTTTAAATTTCCCATCCAGACTTATAAAAGCTACTCCTGCCGGAGAGTTTTCAAACAATTTAATTGTATGCTTCAATGTACCTACTAGGTTGAAAAATGTGGTTTGTACTAATTATTCTCAATAGTTGTACCGGCTGTTATAGGGTACCTCTACTATCACATTTACTCTTGCTGTTACCAGACAAAAGGAGTGATAAAAAATTTACATCATTGAAGTTACAGTTATCTGAATGCTTATCATGTCTTGTATTGCTTATGCCCAGCAAAAATATTGTATTAAAGGGAATAACAAAACAAATCACGAATTTGCTGCTATTCTGGTTTTTGCCAAGGTACTTTCCCCGATTGTATAATATGCCTGCGCAAAGCTATTGACAGTTCTTCGTACACTTTTCGTTCCCTGTTAGCCAAGTCTTGTTTCTCTAATGGATCTTCAGCCAAATTGTATAGCTCCAGCGGACGAAACGGATGGTTCTGCACTAACTTCCAGTTGCCTCTACGTACAGCATAATAGTCTTGCCCGTTGTAATGCAGGGTTCCTTCCCGCCGCATCCAAAATAAATCCCGGGCTACGGCTGATTGGTTCCGGCCAGTTAACAATGGCAATAGCGATAGACCATCTACAGTCTCTGTTATATGTACGCCTGCTGCCTCGCAAACCGTCGGAAACAAATCCATAGTCAATGCTACATAATCCGTCTGCGAGCCAGCAGCGATTTTACCAGGCCATACCGCACACATGGGCACCCGGATGCCACCCTCATATAAGTCTTGTTTGTTACCCCGCCATGGGCCACAATTGGCACCTGCAGATAGTTCGCCTCCATTATCACTGGTAAATACGATCAAGGTATGCTCGTATTGTCCGTTTGCCTTCAGGGCCTCAATAATCTGGCCAATTCCTGCGTCCATGTGTTCAATTAAGGCTACTAATTTTGCACGTTTTTCTGTAATACCCTTTTCCCGTTCCTGTACTTTTGCCAGCCAAACTGCTGGCGGTTGCACAGGTACATGTGGTGCATTATACGCCAGATATAAGAAAAATGGTTGTGTGTGGCCTTTCCGGCTAGCCAGATAACTAACCGCCCACTGGCTAAATAAATCAGTAGCATGGCCTTCAGGTTCTATGGGCTTAGTATTTAGCCGCATGAAATTTTTTCCATCTCGCAAATGGGTAGTGTAGTCATCCATCATATCGCCTAAAAATCCATGAAAATAATCGAACCCACGGTTGTTAGGCGTATTGGGTAACTCCAGACCTAAATGCCATTTACCAATAATAGATGTATGGTAACCATTTTCTTTAAGTAATAGCGGGAGCAAGCGTGTTTTAGAAGACAAATAGCCCCAGCTATCTTCTGGATTGATTCGAATTACGCCAGGTATGCCTACCAAATCCGGATACCGGCCAGTAAGAATAGAAGCCCGGGTAGGAGAACATACTGGAGAGTTGGCATAGAAATTTTGGAACTTCATCCCTGCTTGTAGTAATGCATCGATGTGAGGCGTATGTAGATCCTTAGCTCCATAGCCAGATATATCCGCCCAGCCCAGATCATCTGCTAGAATAAAAATAATATTAGGCTTTTGTACAGCTGAATTTTTTGCTTGTCCATGCAGTGGCAAAGCAACAAAATGCAGGCACAGAAACCAGATAAAGGACAGGATAACTCTCACGGAGAAAATATAGTAATTAAGAGCAAAATACTATATTTCCTATATTAAAAAGCCAAGAAAGGAATTAATTATAAAAAAGAGTGAAAGTAGTATAAAGTAAAACTTTCAAAAGATTCTGTCAAATAAGTGTAGATAAGCTTACCGGTCAACCTCACCCATTACTAAATCTAACGACCCAATAATGGCAACTAAATCAGCAATCATAGAACCGCGGCTTATCTCGGGCAGTACAGATAAATTATGAAAGCAGCAGGAACGGGCTTTACAGCGGAAAGGTATGTCACTTCTCCCATCAGCCCGGAAATAATACCCCAGTTCACCTTTGGGGTTCTCAGCCCGTATGTAAAAGTCCATGGCCTTCGGACGGATTTTCTTCGGCACCATGGCTTGTGGGTCAAAGTCACGGGTACGTTTCAAGTCCGTCTGCAAACGTTGCAGGCACTGTTCAATGATTTTTACAGATTCATAGCATTCCATTACCCGTACATAATTCCGGTCCCAGCAATCCCCTAAAGTACCCATTTCTCCGGTGCCCATAGGTATTTCAAACTCCAATTCGGGATATACTGAATACCCGTCTACCCTGCGCAAATCCAGACGCAGACCAGAGCCTCTTAATACAGGGCCAGAGCAGCCATAATTTATCGCCAATGGCAAAGGCAGCACGCCTACATTAGCTGTCCGCTGAATAAAAATTTTATTCTCCATCACTAACTTCTGCAACTCCCGGAGTTTAGGCTTCAGGTAACGGATAAAATCCTGGCACCGTTCTTCAAACCCTACTGGCAAGTCGTAGAATAAGCCACCCACCCAGATGTAGTTATACAACATACGGGCTCCACAGGTCCATTCCAATAGGCGTTGAATATGCTCCCGGTCGCGCATCATCCATAAGAAAGGCGTGTATGCACCAATATCCATAGCATAGGTACCAATGGCAACAAAATGTGAGGCCAGCCGGTTAAGCTCAGCTACCAGCACCCGGATATATTCTACGCGTTTCGGAATGTCTTTATCGATACCCAACATCCGCTCTACCCCCATTACATAGGCATGTTCGTTATTCATAGAGGCCAGATAATCCATGCGGTCTACATAAGGAATCACCTGATTGTAGGGCATAGATTCGGCATGTTTTTCAAAGCAGCGGTGCAAATATCCCAAATGCGGTACTACGTCTACTACTAGTTCACCATCCGTAATTACTTCAATCCGGAGTACGCCGTGTGTAGAGGGGTGCTGTGGACCCAAGCTCAGAATCATTTCTTCCCGCTTCAAGTCCTCCGGCTGGTATTTATTAGGCTCGGATAAGCGGAAATTTTCCGGCTTGTACTCGTATTGGATGGGTTTTACAGACATGCTAGCTAATAAAAGTAAAGTGGCCTTGTACTGATAAACTAATATAAAGAAAAACAAATCTGTTTCTTTATATCCTTGACCGCAAAGTTAGAAATTCCTGGCTTTATGCGGGTATTCCAGTAACTGTTTCCATTGGGCTGTATTATCCGGATCATCGTATGTCTGGTTATACAACTCCACAAATTCCGGGTTGTACTGATATACTTTTTCTATAACAGCTTTGTTAGGCATTAGCAGATAAGGATAGGCCAATACATAATATCCAAGCAAAAACACCGCTAAAGCTCTGAACAACGTATGCTTGTAGAAAAATAGCAGCACGCTTATTAGTAAAAATAGCACCGGAATATTGTAAATAATGCCTGCTATTGCCAGATGCTGCGATAAACCAAGAAACAAAAGCATTGCGTAGCCACTAAGCAAACATGTACCCATAAAAAGCAAAAAGTACCGGACGGTTTTATGGCTCATGAGCTGGCGGCCATACCAGGCAAATGCGAGTAGCCCCAGCAGCAAAAAGGAAACATCACTCCAGCGGCCCAAGGGCAAAGGCCAGTGCATAATTTTGAATAAAGCTACTACCAGTAAAGAAACATAACAGACAATACTTATGCAGAGCAGTAGAGTTTGTAAGCCTTTGGTATTTTCTACTTTATAGTACGACCAGGTATACGAAGTAAATAAGATGCTCAGGCAGAACAAAGAAACAATAATTAACATATTTCCCAGACTGTTGATCAGCAGGAATCTGGCTACAAAGCCTAGTACCAACATCAGAATAAGCATGAGTTCTAGGCTGGTTTTATATCGCTGAATAATAGGCAGGATGAATTTGAGTTGTGTATTTCCCTGCTTGATGAAAAAATAGATGCTAAACATGACTGGTAAAAAAATTAGTATAGCCAGTGAACTCACCATCATTATACTAGCTCCTTTAAAATGATTGAGTTTAAAAATGAAGCCGAGCAGCAGCAGGAACACCACAAACAATCCGGCTGAAAATACTAGTTTTTGCTGGCGGCTTTTAGTATCAAAAGTAAAATACCAGCGGATGTTAGAGTAGAAGTAAAGAATGACAAGTAATGAGGTAGCCCCTAACATAAGGGGTGTGGCAAAAGGCATAGCAAACATGGTTAGGACAAAGCCAAATGCTAGTAAGGTAAGGGCTAGGTAAGCAATAATCTGGAGGGAGCTTAACTTGTTGTTTAGCAATTCCTCGGTTCGTTCCTGTGTCATCTTGAGTTCGTTGGGAGTTAAGGTGTTCAGTACATTTTGTAGGGCCTTTTCAAAATCCGGCTCATGTAGTAGTTCATTTTCCACAGCTGTACACAGAAAATCTACTAGATCTTCTTCCAGTCCGGGGAGTTTTATCCCCTGCCGCCGAATTTCACTACGGATAATCTGCGTTTGTTCCTTAGTCAGATAGATCATAAGGATAAGAAGGATTGTAAGCCATGTTTAAAATCCATTAGCTTGCCTATAGTTCCTAAGAAATCGGTAAGTTCTTCCATCTTTTCTCTGGCTGCCGAACGGCCATCCGGAGTCAAGGAATAATAGATGCGTACCCTTTCGCCCATAGATACTTTCTCTATAGTAAGGGCTCCTTCATCTTTCAACTTGTGCAATACTGGATAAATAGCCGCCACAGCCATATCTATTTTTCCATCCGATATTTCTTTAATGGCTTGAATGATTTCATAGCCATACATCCGCTTATGCTCCGACAATAACTTCAGAATAATGGTTTTCAGCATGCCTTTTAGTAGTTCCGGTGAGTGCATTAGGAATAGTGTTAATATGTATGACAAATATATATATGATTAATATATATATCAATGATATATAAAAGAAAATTTATGCGAGCAAAAACATATATATTGTCACTTTGACAATAGTCTGGATACTTCCTGCTTTTTACATAAGAGAGCATACTAATCTTTATAACATTGGGATAGTTTTAAAGAAGAGGTATAGGAAAAAATAGATTATTTGGCTTATTTTGAGGTAACCTTACGAAATATGTCATTGCTGCCCTGCTAGCAAGTGATTATTTTATTAACTAACTAAACCTAACTTAGTGAAACGAAGAGATTTTATACAACTCACCGGACTCGGGCTGGGGGCACTTTCCATGCCTGTTCTACTATTTGGCCAGTCCGTAGACCCACAACAGCTTATATCTCCTGGAATGGAGGTAGCCCAAAAAAAGCAACTGGCGGATGTAGCCCTACAAGCTGCCAAAAGCAATGGAGCCACTTATGCCGACATCCGCATAGGCCGTTACCTGAACCAGTATATTTACACGAGGGAAAGCCAGGTGCAGAACATTGTAAACGCTGAGTCATTTGGTGCCGGTATCCGGGTAATTGCTAACGGAACCTGGGGCTTTGCTTCTACGAATGATGTAACGCCGGAGGGCATTGCCAAAGCCACTAACCAAGCCCTGGCTATTGCTAAAGCCAATTCCCGTTTGCAGAAAGAACCAGTACAACTGGTACCTGCCAAAGGATATGGCGAAGTGAGCTGGAAAACACCCATTACGCGTAATGCCTTTGAAGTGCCGGTATCGGAAAAAGTAGAACTGTTGCTTTCAGCCAATGCAGCCGCCATGCAAAATGGGGCTCAATTCGTAAATTCAGCTTTATTCTTTGTGAATGAGCAAAAATACTTTGCCTCTACAGATGGGTCCTATATAGACCAGGACATTCACCGGGTTTGGCCTACTTTTACAGTAACTGCTACAGACCCTGCTACTGGCAAGTTTAAAACCCGTGATGCTTTAAGTTCGCCTATGGGGATGGGCTATGAATACCTGACCGGCAATGGGGCCGGAAAAATTGCCGGTCCGCAAGGCACAGAACTGGCGCTGTACAAAAACTCATATGATATAAAAGAAGATACCATAGCAGCTGCCAAACAGGCAAAAGCTAAGTTAAAAGCTAAATCCGTTGACCCTGGCAAATATACGCTGGTGCTGGAACCTAATCACCTGGGTCTTACCATTCATGAGTCGGTAGGTCACCCAACTGAGCTGGACAGAGTTCTGGGCTACGAAGCCAATTATGCTGGTACTTCCTTTGCTACTTTAGATAAATGGCAAACCAAAAAGTTCAACTATGGCAGCAAGCAGGTAACCATCTTTGCCGACAAAACACAACCGGGTTCTTTGGGCGCTGTGGGCTGGGATGATGAGGGCGTAAAAACTAAACGTTGGGACATCATAAAAGATGGCGTACTAGTCAATTACCAGGCCATCCGCGATCAGGCGAAAATTATTGGAGAAACTGAATCGCATGGCTGCTGCTATGCCGATAGCTGGAGTTCAGTACAGTTCCAGCGTATGCCCAACGTATCGCTGGCTCCAGGTAAAGCTAAACTCAATGTAAATGATATGATTAAGGAGGTAGACCGGGGAATTTATATTGCAGGCCGTGGTTCGTATTCCATAGATCAGCAACGGTACAACTTCCAGTTTGGCGGGCAATTGTTCTACGAAATTAAAGGCGGTAAAATAGTAGGTATACTCGATGATGTAGCGTACCAGGCGAACACCCAGGAATTCTGGAATTCCTGCTCCAAGGTATGCGACGAAAGTGACTACCGCATGTTCGGTTCTTTCTTTGATGGCAAAGGGCAGCCTTCTCAAATCAGTGCTGTATCGCATGGGTCGTCTACCGCCCGCTTCGATGGCGTAAACGTAATCAACACCGCCCGTAAAATTTAACAGAAAGTAGAACCTTCACATTTGCAAATTCACACCATGGCTATATTAACCAAAGAAGAAGCCCGCCAGATAATGGAAAAAGTACTGAGCTACTCCAAGGCAGACGAGTGCACAGTAAGCTTAACCGGTACGCAAGGCGGCAACATCCGGTATGCCCGAAATGCTGTTTCTACCAGTGGCGAAGAGACCAACCGTAACCTAACAGTACTTTCCAGCTTTGGCAAACGCAGCGGCACTGCTTCCATCAACGAATTCGATGATGCTTCCCTGGAAAAGGTAGTACGTAGAGCAGAAGAACTGGCTAAACTAGCACCTGAAAATTCGGAGTTTGTCAGCATTCTGGGTCCACAGCAATACGCGGAGTCTGCTGCTTTTTTTGACAGCACAGCTAATATCAACCCAGAGTTCCGGGCGAAAGTAGCCGAAAACAGCATTGTACCGGCTACCCAGAAAGACGTAACAGCGGCGGGTTTCTTACAGCATTCCTCCGGTTTTGAGGCTATAATGAATTCCAAAAAACTGTTTGCTTACCAGAAGAGCAGCAATGTGGATTTTACAGTTACTATGCGAACCAGTGATGGACAAGGCTCCGGCTGGGCCTCCCGCGATTTCAACGATGCCTCCAAACTCAATGCAGCGGAAGCTTCAGAGATAGCTATTCAAAAAGCAGTAAACTCCAAAGCAGCTAAAGCCATTGAACCTGGGAAATATACTGTTATTCTAGAGCCTGCTGCTGCCGTTACCCTCATCGACAATATGATGTCGAACTTTAATGCCCGGACGGCCGATGAAGGACGAAGCTTTTTATCTAAACCTGGCGGCAAGAATAAATTGAATGAGAAAATCGTAGACGAACGGGTAACTATTTACACCGATCCCATGGACCCAAATCTCCCTGGCTCTACTTGGACGAATGAAGGCCTGCCCCGTACCCGGACTGAATGGATAAAAAATGGCGTCGTTCAAAAACTATATTATGACCGTTTCTGGGCTAGTCAGAAGGGTGCCGAGGCACTGGCTGCTCCAACTAACATAATCATGCAGGGAGGCACAGAAAGCCTGGAAGATTTGATTAAAGGAACTGAAAGAGGTGTATTAGTCACAAGGCTATGGTATATCCGTGCAGTAGATCCACAAACACTGCTTTATACTGGCCTTACCCGCGATGGAACCTTCTATATTGAAAATGGGCAGATTAAATATCCGGTGAAAAACTTCCGCTTCAATGAAAGTCCGGTAATTATGCTCAACAATCTGGATGCCTTAGGCAAACCGCAAAGAGTAGATGGCAACCTGATTCCACCGATGCGAATTAGGAATTTCACTTTCACCAGCCTTTCGGATGCAGTGTAGTAATCATTTTAAAGTATTGAAACTCTACCAGAAGTTGCAAAAATTGAATAGAGGATATAGAAATAATTCATTTCGTATTTAAAATTCTATGTTCTCTATTCATTATTCCAGTTGAATTGATATACCTGCTCACCTGTATAAGCTATGGAATTAAATAAGGCATTTTTCTTTACACGGCTGCAATACACGTCTGGCGACTGGAACACAGACCAGCGGATGCCTTCCAATTTGCTTAACTCGTTGATCGAATACACCACCATACCAGTAGATACCAAAGAAAAAATCATTCCTTTATCAGATAAGGCCCTGTTCTCTTCTCCATTCTGTTATTTGAGTGGACATAAGCTGGTAGAGTTTACAAAAGCAGAAAAAGAGAACTTTAAAGCATACGTAGAAAGAGGCGGATTTGTGTTTGTAGACGACTGTAACCACGATATTGACGGGTTGTTTGCCAAATCGTTTGAAAGCCAGATAGAGGAGTTATTCGGAACAAGTGCCCTCAAAAAGATACCGAACAATCATGCCTTATATTCTTCCTTTTTCGAGTTTGAAGACGGTCCGCCTACAACTAGTGTAGAACTCAACGGCTGGGGTGACGACCTGGTACATGATTACCTGAAGGCTATTCAAATTAACGGAAAAATTGGCGTGTTGTATAGCAATAAAGATTATGGCTGTGAATGGGATTATGACTACCGCAATAAACGCTGGCTAGCCAAAGACAATACCCGTTTTGGTGTAAATATAGTTCTGCATGCATTAATGAGGTAATTAACATGCGTAAGGGTAATTACGAGATAGTTCGAAAAGGTTGGTAACAAGGTAAAGTTTAGGGAAAGCAAGGCTTCCCCGCGCATGGCCTATATACGCCCCGCTGGTTTTTCATGGCTTGCTTCAAGAGTGTTAAATTATTTATGTGCGGTGGGAGGTGCAGCAACATTGTGGTCTATTTTGGCATGTGCATTTGCCGGAGATGTGTGAGAAAGGCCTATTCAAGCCTGTTCTTAATAAAAATATGTATTTGTTTGTAAACCAAACCACTTTTGAATCCGACACATTCCATACAAGACCTGCAGCAGAAACTGATACTGCTGAAAAAAGAAATTGCCAAAGCCGTTATTGGGCAGGAGGATACCGTAGAACAACTAGTAATTGCCTTATTAGCCGGAGGCCATGCTTTACTAGAAGGTGTGCCAGGCTTAGGAAAAACATTACTTATCCGTTCTATAGCTGATGCCCTGGACCTGAAATTCCGCCGCATTCAGTTCACTCCTGACCTCATGCCATCCGACATAATCGGTACAGCCATTCTGCAAGACAATCCATCCGGACAGAGGCAATTTAAGTTTATTCAGGGGCCCTTGTTTGCCAACATTATCTTGGCTGACGAAATTAACCGGACTCCACCTAAAACACAATCAGCTTTGCTGGAGGCGATGCAGGAAAAATCAGTAACGTATACTGGAGAAACCTATAAAATGGAGGCGCCTTACTTTATTTTGGCTACCCAGAATCCATTAGAACAAGCCGGCACTTTTCCTCTACCCGAAGCGCAACTCGACCGTTTTCTGCTGTATATCCGCATGCAATATCCGCAAGCAGCCGATGAACTAGAGGTGCTCCGACAGACCACGGGCAGTCACCAGCCAAAGTTACAAGCTATACTTAGTCAGCGGGAAGTACTGGATTTGCAGTATTGGACACGGGAGGTAACTATCCACGACGACATTTTAACCTGGATAAACCGGCTGGTACGAGCTACCCGTCCAGGGCCGGAAAGTCCAGAGCAGATTAAAGAGTTTGTACAGTGGGGAGCCGGAACACGTGCCGGACAGTCATTAGTTGTTTGTGCCAAGGCACGTGCGTTCATTCAAGGGCGGTATGCTGTAAAACCGGAAGATATAGAAGTTCTGGCAAGGCCTGTGCTGCGTCACCGGATATTGCTCAATTTTAAAGCTGAGGCCGACGGTATACAAACAGATGAAATTATTGGCAACTTACTTACCCAGGTAAAGGTTATGATAAGCAAGTCTAGCCGGTAAGGTTATGTGTAGCAAATAGATATGAAAAAGTATACAACACCTGCCCAATGGTTCAACCCTGAAGAATTGCAAAGTTTGAAAGGGCTGGAGTGGCTAGCACGTAAACTGGCACATGAAGCGTTGTCGGGCTTACACTCTGGGAAACAGCTGGGTCAGGGAACAGACTTCAGCCAGTATCGGTCTTATATGCCAGGGGATGATCTTCGGCGGGTTGACTGGAAGGTGTATGGCCGCACCGACCGCCTGTATTTAAAGGAGTCGGACTTGGAGAGCCGTACCCGCTGGTATGGAATCTTAGATGCTAGCGCCAGTATGCAGTATGAGGAAAGCAACATCAGTAAATGGCAATACGCCAAAATTTTGTGGGCGGCTATCACCTATATTGCCCGTCACCAAGGCGATACTGATGGCCTTCTAGTAGTAAACGATAAGCAGATTAAACATTTGCCGCCAAAGCCTGGAGCCGAACAGGCACGGATGCAGTTGCTCTATGAGGCAGAAGCAGCCGGTTCGTGGCCAGCAACTAATATATTGCCTTCTATTCAAGCTGGCTTCCGCGATAAGTTTATTGTTATTACAGATATGTATGAGCAAAGTAGTGAAATGGGCAGTTTTATCCGCAGGTTGTTGCCCGTAAAAAATCAGGTGGTAGTTTTTCATCTGATGGGCAGGAAGGAAATGGAATTGGATTTTACGGACACAACTATTTTTGAAGATGCGGAAACCGGCAGAAAAATAGAAACAGACCCAGGAAAAATTAGGCAAGCATATCAGGCAAAAGTAACTAACTTCCTTCAGCAATGCCGTAATCAGGTACTGGCATGGAATGCAGCATATCATCTATGTCAGGTGCCTCAATCACCAGTACATGAATTGCGGTTGTTTCTGAGAAGCCAGGTGAAGTAATACAATAACTAGAGGATGAGCATATGTATGGATATATTCATAGGTGTTTATTCTATAAGGAAATTATAACGCTTCTGATGAGAAATGATGACAATTTAAATCTGAGAGGTTTTCAAAACCTAATAGGTTTGAAGTTGATTGGTTTTGCAAATAGTTGTGAATGGCTTAAATTTAGAGTTTTCTAATGTGGCAAATTAATCATCCAGCATACTGGTGGGCTATGTTGGCAGTGGCTGTACCTATTGTTATTCATTTATACAACCGGAGGCGTACTCAGGTAAAGCTAATGGGCACCCTTCGTTGGTTAGATGAAGTGCAAGCAGCCCAGTGGAATTTCCGGCGTATTCACCAGTGGCCTTTACTGATAATTCGCTTATTGTTGCTAACAGTAATTGTACTGCTGCTGATAGATCTTTTTAAAAAGGATATATCTGGCAAACTAGAGAGACTACATGCGCTAATTTTGATTCATCCTGCCTCGGGAGATACCAGCCAGTACCGCCAGCTAGCTGCTGGTTGGCAGAATGATTCAGTAAACGTACACTGGCTAGCACCTGGTTTTCCTTTGGCTACAGACCAAGTGACGGCAAAAAATAAGGATATATGGTCATTGGTGGCAGAAGCAAGTTTGCGTTTTCAAACAGATAGTATACACGTTATTGCACCTAACCAGCAGCAGTATTTCAGCGGCACACTACCCCGCATTGGTGCTGCTTTGTCATGGGAACTAACCGATATTCCAGAGGACTCTGTACAATTACTTTGGGCAAGCGAAAGAAATAATGAACCTGAGCTGCTCTGGTTCCGGACCCAAGCAGAGGAGTCAGCATATTACAGACAAAATGGATTACAAAATCAAGCTCCAGTAACGTATTCAGCAGACAAAAAATATATTGAGGTAAAAAACGGCTCTGCTAGCTATCAGGTACCTGTAACAACTATAGATACACTGATCATTGCAGCAGTAGTGAATGAGGATATAAAGGAAGAATGGTATTTATTTCAAAAGACCGTACAAGCCATAGCTACCTATCAGCAGGTGCCAGTAACGTTTGTAGAAGAAATTACACCTGCAACTGATTGGCTACTGTTATCAGGTAAAGAAACAGCGCAGCCATCCAAAGCTAACCAGAAAATGCTTGTATGGACGTATGAACCTGACAAGAGTATTGATTGGCTGGAAACAGCTGGCAAAAATAAGCTAGTAATCCGAAAAGAATTAACTACCGCAAACATACTGGAAGGCGGATTGCTGGAAATTCTGCGCCCGTATATTTCGGAATTTAAATATAAACAAGCGGGGCCCACGCAAGCCGATTCCCGCAAAATAGATATGGTAAACAAGCGGGAGAAAGAGAAAACACACTTAGCTTCCTTCCCAGAACTTATCCAAAACAAGGCCTGGAGCACACGGTTCTGGCTAGGTATCGTATCATTACTTATAGTAACCCTGGAAAGACTATGGCCGAAAAAAGTGGGATAGAACAACAGGCACTCAGCATCTGGCAAAACTTAAACTGGCAATACCAGGCAGGCTATATCATTAAGATTGGGCTGATCGCTGCTATACTTTTGCTGATCTGCACTATAATTAGCCATGTGTTTTCAGTGTCTTATCTCTATTTGTTGCTGCTATTTAGTATAGTAGCGGGTATAGTATGGTGGCAGGGTAGAAAATTTTTCCGCATTTCTGCGAGTGGCTTAACAGATTATTTGAATCACCGCTACCAATGGTTAGAGTTCAGTACTGCTTTAATACCTATTTTGCCGGAACATCCCTTGCAACAATTACAGCGGCAACGTATTTTGCAAAAACTAGTAGCGCATAGGCAAGAGGTAAAAGCATGGCCCGATTTGAAAGTCGCGTTGAGTACCTTTGCTGTCGTATTGGTACTCTATGCAACTATTGAGTTAATAAATTTCAACCTTACTCACTCGCAATCAACCCACTCCATAGCCAAAACAGCCTTACCTGTGCTACCAGAGACACTAGGCGTGACTCTTCCAAAAATTACTAACATCCAGCTAGAAGTTAAGCCTCCGGCCTATACTAAACAAGCTTCTTTTTTTGCGAAAGAGCTTTCAGTAGAAGCTCCGGAAGGTTCGGGTATGTTCTGGAAATGTCAATTATCTGCTTCTGCCACTGAGTTACAAGTAATATGGAATGGAAAAGATACGGTAACTGTTAAAAAATCGTCTGATGGAGCATACCAGTGGCAAGCACTGATTAAAAATTCTTTGTTTTACCAGATCCGCTATGGAGTTAATGACCAGTGGTATACGAGTCCGGTATATACAATAGTAGCTAAAGATGACCAGCCACCACTGATTACCGTGAAAGCTCCGGAACCGTACACCTTTGTGTTATATGGGCAACCACCACAAGTGAAGGTTTCTGTAGAATTGAATGATGAGTATGGCCTGCAAGGGGCTCATCTGGTGGCTACCGTAAGCCGGGGAAGTGGAGAGTCTGTAAAATTCCGGGAGGAGAAACTGGGCTTCGATCAAAATGTAAGCGGAAACAGAGAAGTACACCTGCAACAATTGCTTGACTTTGCTACACTGAAAATGGAACCAGGCGATGAATTGTATTTCTATACGGAAGCCTGGGATGGTGCAAGTCCATTGCAGAAAACGCGTTCCGATACCTACTTTGTGCAATGGGAAGATACTACCGCTCAAAAGCTATCTGTCATGGCTGGAATATCATTAGACAACATGCCGGCCTATTTCCGCAGCCAGCGCCAGATTATTATTGATACAGAAAAATTACTTAAAGAGCAGAAAGGTCTTAGTAAGGAAGCATTTAAAGAACGGTCTAATAACCTGGGGGTGGATCAGAAAGTATTGCGGCTACGGTACGGACAATTTCTCGGCGAAGAGTTTGAGACAGGGGGTGGGCTATCACGGGAAGAAACACATGCACATGAAGAGGCTGAAGAGCATGAACATGAAGAAGCAGAGCAACCTTTGGAAGGCTTGCATACACATGAGGAACAACCGGCACCTACCGTTTTTGGGGATGCGGGAGATATGCTGCAAGAGTATTCGCACCGGCACGACGCCGAAGAAGCCGCTACTTTGTTTGACGATGCCCTGAAAGCACAACTAAAAGCCGCTTTAGCACAGATGTGGGAAGCTGAACTTCGCCTGCGGACGTTGCGGCCCAAAGAAGCCTTGCCGTATGAGTATAAGGCATTAGAGCTGATAAAAGCTATTCAGCAGAAGAGCCGGGTATATGTGGAACGGGTAGGCTTTGAGCCTCCACCTTTAAAACCTGCTGAAAAACGCCTGACTGGAGAGTTGAATGAGATAACGAATCCAAAGAGAGTTTGGGAAGCTAAAGAACAACCCATAGCTTATCCGGCCATGCGGGAAGCAGTACGTATTCTTGAACAGGTAAAACATCAAGGAAGTATGCAGCTGACGTCCAAGGAAGTCCGCACATTGGAAGCAGCAGGAGTAGAGCTGGGAAGCATTATGTTAGAGCAGCCAGGTATATCAGTTCGTGTACTCAATACTCTAAGAGAGATAGCTGGCGGACAAAAATTACCTTCCGTTCAGGTAGCAGAATTGCAGCAAATATTGGTGAAATTACTTCCAAAGGAGCCAATAAAGCCAGGGAAAGGGCAGCGCTATACCGAACCGGAGTTAGACATTTTTGTACAGGAGTTGAGCAAGAAATGATGCAGTGGAGCCAGTTAGGAGTAACCGAAACCCTTAGTATCACCGGAGTGGCCGGGATTATCTGGGCAATTTATGTATTCGTACTATTCCGCCGACGTTCGTTGCCGGAAGCAGGTATCCGGAGTGGGTTACTGGCTATAGCGTTGTGCTGCTTGTGTTTGATTATCTGTCAACCTCGGTATACGATATCCAAACCGGGAAGGAAGGCATTATTGCTAACTCAGTCTATCTCTAACATTCCGGATTCTTTGCCAGTATTTGCCTTACCTGATGTAAAAACTACCGCCAATGTAGTGAAAGTACCAGACCTGGGATTTATTGAACGGAATTATCCGGAGATTCAGGAAGTCTATGTTGCCGGATATAACTTGGAACCAGCACAGGCAAAAAAATTACAACGGTTAACTCTTCATTTTCTGGAAAAAGAAGCTCCAGCAGGGTTCACCTGGCTTAGCTATAGCCAGCAGGTTAAGCAGGGAGAAGAGTTCAGGATAAGCGGCACATACCACCATACCTCGGCTGATACAGTAAAATTGCGTTTATCTACCATAGAAGGCCTGCAAGACTCTGTACTTCTGGGCTTTGGTGAAAGCCGGTTTTCATTGCAGGCACAAACACAGATGGCAGGAAACTATATGGCTGCCCTACACATTCTTACCAAAGACAGCATTCGTACAGAATTACTGCCCTATACTGTAGAAGAGAAGAGGCCGCTGCAAGTATTGATGCTGCAGGGATTCCCTTCCTTTGAGCTAAACTATCTGAAGGACTGGTTAGGTCAGGCAAAACATCGTATTCAGATGCGGGCACGTATCAGCCGGGATAAATATGCTATCCAGACCATCAATATAAATCCAGATTCTAGATCGAAGCCTCCGTTATCTGCAGATAACCTGGCTGATATGGATTTGTTGATTTGTGATGCAGAAAGTTTGCGTCAGTTTACTGCAGCAGAAAAAAGTCGTTTACAACACGCAGTCGGAAATGGCCTTGGCTTACTAGTTCTAGCAGATGAAGCATGGCTGAAAAATCCTCAAATTATTAACCAACTATTTACTATTTCGGCATCCAAGTTACGCTCCTTTGCACCCTGGCAAAGGCCGCAGGCGGCACAAGGAAAAGTGATGGCAGACAAACTTCCGGCAACTTTTGCAGTGAGCCCACTACTTATTCCGGTAGCCTACAGCGGCGAAGGTGAAATTATTGCAGCCTATAGGCCAGAAGGAAAAGGAAGGATAGGAGCTATGGTAGTAACTGCTACATTTCCCTGGTTATTGCAAGGAGAAACAGCGGTGTACAACGGCTTATGGACGGATATACTTGAGTCTTTTAGCCGCCGTCAGTCTAGCAAAACAATACGGATGACAGCGTTTCCTTTCATCCTGAAAAATCAGCCGGCTACTTTCACAGCTACAGATACATTGCTTACGCCGGTAACTATCAAATATACTTCTGGTATGCAACAACAGGCAATGCCCAAAGGAGGCTTACCGCTTACCGGTGAAACGTCTTACCAGTTTTTGCCTGTGGAAGAAGGATGGCTGCAGATTAGGTATGGAGAAGATACAACTTCTTTTCATCAAGCATATGTGCTACCAGCTAATGCATGGACAGATTTAAGGCAAGCTAGCTGGTGGCGGCAGAATCAGCCAAACAATCCCGTGCTTAATTCCGATGAAACATACAGCTATTCTTCCTGGGAAGACATTCCGCTTTTCTGGTTCTTTCTACCGCTTATGGCATCTCTGGGCGTGTTGTGGTGGCGGGAGAAGCTATAAATTATTTGAAATGGTTGTTTCTAAAAAATAACTAAGCCTAAGCAAATAAACTTGAAAAAATCTAATAGGTTTTTTAAATTGTATGAAACAAGCTTAATTCTTCAGATATACCAGAAATTCTGAGCCTTTCCCATAGTCACTTTTTACCTCAATCTTGCCTCCGCTATTTTCCAGTATCCGCTTCACAATGTACATTCCAATGCCTGTGCCTTCCGTATGCGTGTGCAGGCGTTTAAACATTTTGAAAACCTTGGGAATATCTGCCTCACGTATACCATAGCCATTGTCCTTTACTGACAGTACCGTATACTGCCCCTCCGCATACGTGCGAATATGGATTTGGGGCTCTATTTCCGGTGCACAGTACTTTATAGCATTGGATAGCAGGTTATACAAAATACTCCGCATATTTTTGGCTGAGTACTGAATAGCAGGTACCTGGTACTGTTCGGTTATATGCGCGTTGCGCTTGGCTATGTCATCGGCCATGGTCATCTTCAATTCATGAACCACTTCCTGAAATTCAATATCCTTAATATCCTCGGCTTCTTCATGTTGCAGCCTGGCAACCTGGGTTAAATCTTTAATAGTTATTTTGAATCTCGCTACTGACTCTTCAATCAGAGATAGTAGCTGATGGGCTTTATTGTCTTCTTCCGGTAACCTGGATTTGAGCAGCATTACCAAGCCTTCAATGTTGCTGATAGGAGCTTTCAGGTCATGCGAGGCTGTATAAATAAAATTATCCAGGTCTGTATTAATGCTTTTTAAGTTTTCGTTGGTTTTTAGCAATTCTTCCTGGGCATTCTTCAGTTCAACTGTCCGCTGGCTTACCCTGTTCTCCAGTTCATTGTTTAATTCTACCAAGGCTTCTTTGGTAGCATGCAGCTCTACATTGGCCGAATTAATGGTTTCCTCAGTTATTTTCCTTTGGGTAATGTCTTCAAAAGCCACCACTAAGCCGTCTTCCCACTTAGTTGCCATTATCCGGAACCAGTTTTTGAAAGACTCGCGTGCGTAGTAATGCTCAATGTTAATAGGTTTCCCAGACTCAGCTACAATAGTAAATCTGTCGAATAGGCCTTCTACCTTGTAGCCAGGCATCACCTCTATCAGCTTTTTACCAAATAAATCGGTACGCTTCATAATCTGCTGGGTAGCTTTGTTTACCAGCATAAACTCAAAATCCACAATACGGCCTTCTTCCCGGATGGCCCGTAAAGCCATAATGCCAATAAATGCAGAATCCAGTACGCCTTTTAATAGAAACTGTGTTTCATGCAGAATCTGATTGCTATTCTGCATCATGCGGTTTTTTAGCTCCAGTTCTTTTTCACGTTTATACAAGGCAACAAACACATCTACTTTAGCTTTCAGCAGAGTTGCGTTAAGTGGTTTAAACAGAAAATCTACAGCGCCTACCTTAAAACCTTGCAACATATTGCTGCTATTCTGGTCGATAGCCGTAATAAAAATGATAGGAATGTGAGCTGTTTTCTTATTACCCTTCAGAATACGGGCCATCTCATAGCCATCCATTTCAGGCATCTGTACATCCAGCAGAATTAGGGCTAGATCTTCTTTAATCGCTACTTTTAATCCCTCTTCGGCAGAGGGACATAAAATATAGTTAAAGTCTCCAGCTTCTGATTCATTTTCTTTTTCAAGCAATGCTTTTAAAGAATACAGATTAGCTACTTTGTCATCCACCAACAAGATATTGAGGGCACCCTCTATTCGCTCTGGTGATACAAAATGGCCTTTATGCTGTTCTTCCTTCATGATACCTATGTTAATTTATAAAAGCCTTCAGAATAACCTTTTTATTCATACTATTGGGTATATACGTATTAAAACCATACTATACGTCCAATAAATAAGCTGCAATTTCATCAAGTGTCATTACTTTAGCCCGTTTTACTGCCTCTATAGCCGCTTGGGGCATTGTAGTAACTTCTGCCTGTCTGGGATCTTGTACAATTGCCTGCCCACCTGCTTTACAAATGGCATACAACCCTTGGCTGCCATCTTTACTGGCACCAGATAACACAATGCCAATCAGCTTTTTGCCAAATACTTCCGCTGCACTCTCGAAGGTAACATCTATGGATGGCCTGGAGAAAAGTATGGCCTCCGACACATCCAGCGAAAATGTCTGATCCTGCTCTATTAGCAAGTGATAATCGGCTGGGGCTATATACACAGTACCCGGTTGCATTTTTTCTTTTTCATCTGCTTCTTTTATTTGTACATACGTTTTTTTCCTGATTAAGGCAGGAAGTTCGCTGATTACTCCTTTTAACCGATGTAAAACAAGTACAATAGGTAATGGATAATCGGCAGGCAGATACTTTAAAATTTCTACGGCTGCATTCATTCCACCCCATGACCCACCCATAACTACTGCTTTATATTTACCCGACATATGCGACTTAATTTATGTGCGGCTATGCTGATAAGCTGATGAATGCAATATTACAATCAAGCAGGTAAACAGGGTAGCATATCTACAGGGTTTACTATTATGCTGTCTTTATCCGTACAACAAAAGGAAAGCAAACCGGATTTTTGTATCAGCACATCAGCAAATATTCATATTAGCACATTAATATGTTCTTCTATATATTTTTTCTTCTTTATCAATACTTTCAAAAAGCTCTGGTTTTGCTGCAAACAAAACAGATTCCTTTTTTCCCAGGCCTAAATAACCTAATGGAGCCAAACTTTTTAGAAAAAGGCCAAATACCCGTTCCTGCAATTGTTTGTTAAAATAGATTAATACGTTTCTGCAAATAATTAGATGAAATTCGTTGAAAGATTCGTCAGTTGCCAGGTTATGCGGATAAAAAATGATATTCTCTAGCAAGGTACTATCAAAGATAGCACCACCATGATGGGCATGGTAATACTCAGACAAAGAATATTTGCCGCCAGCTTTCTGGTAGTTTTTGGTATAATGTACCATATGAGCCATCGGGAAGATGCCCTCTTTAGCCTGCCGGAGTACTTTCTGATTAATATCGGTTGCATAAATTCTGGTACGTTTCAACAGGTTCTCTTCTTTTAACAAAATAGCCAGAGAAAATATCTCTTCACCAGTAGAGCAACCAGCATCCCAGATTTTGATATAGGGATACGTGGATAGAATAGGCACTATCTTCTGCCGCAAAGCTAGAAAAAAACTTGGATCCCGGAACATCTCGGTAACATTTACTGTAATCTCCTGCAGAAAATACTCAAAAAACTGCGTATCTTTTAAGGTAGCTAGCTTTAAGCTATGCAGATCGGGCAATTTAGTATGCGTCATAAATCTGCTTAACCTGCGCAAGACAGAAGCCCTGGAATAATCTCTGAAATCATAGCCATAGTGTTTTAGCAACTCCTCAAACAGATCATCTACCTGTATATTATCAAGCATACTTTCTTATCTTTTATCCTGGTCATACACCCAAACGCGCATCAGAGAAAGAAGTTTATCAACATCTAAAGGTTTAGAAATATAATCGGATGCACCGGCCTCTAAACATTTTTCCCGGTCGCCTTTCATGGCCTTAGCCGTGAGGGCAATAATGGGGAGTGTTTTGAACTGGCTTTGCTGGCGAATTTTGCGGGTACACTCAATTCCATCCATTTCAGGCATCATTGTATCCATCAGCACAATGTTTACATCTTTTTCTTCCTGTAGTTTTTGCAGGGCTTCTTTTCCATCATTGGCTATGGTTATTTGCATTCCTTGCCGCTCAAGCACAGTATACAGCGAATAAATGTTGCGTACATCGTCGTCTACAATGAGTACTTTCTTATCCTGAAGCACCTCACCGGGTACATGCAGGTCCATGGGGGTATCTACTATGGCTGTACTCTTGTCTTGTTTGCTCTGGAGTTTATCTTGTACCTTCTGCAGAAATAGTTTTACCTCATCCATTAGCCGCAGGTAAGAAAACTCATTTTTGATGATAACCGTGTTGGTATATTTTTTTAACTTATTTTCTTCTTCCATGGAGAGGTCTTTTCCACTATAGATGACAATAGGTAAATCTTCTCCACCAATAGTAGCGCGTATCTTCTCCATTACTGTGTATCCTTCCATATCAGGCAATTTCAGGTCTAGAATAATTCCGTCTACGCGTGCATGCTGAAGCGTTTCCAAGGCTTCGGTACCAGAGTAAGCTGGTATAGCATGGATATTATTTGCTGCCAGAAGTTCAATAATGGCTTTGTTCTCTATCAGGTTATCTTCTACAACCAGAATATTCTGGAGTTTGCTGTTAAGGCTACCAGCAATCTGGGCAAAGGCTTTGTCTATCTTTTCCAGAGTGAGCGGCTTAGGTATAAATTCTTCATTTTGTAAGGCACTTTCCACGTCTTGCTTGTCGTAGGCCGACATAACATGTACCTGCACTTGCTTTAACCTAGCGTCTGCCCGCATCATTTTTAGTATGTCCCATCCGTTTATTTCGGGCAACTGAATATCTAGTAGCACCGCATCCGGAATATGTTTTTTTATCAGTTCCCAGCCTTGCGTACCAGTAAAAGCTTGTACAACCGTAAAATCTTTGGACCGGGCAAAATCTGCCAGAGCATTGTTGAAGTTTGGATCGTCTTCTACAATAATGATTTTTTTTGATTTACCATTGGCGTTGATCTCTGCATAGGGAAGTGAGGGAACAGTTGTTTCTCTAGCAAGCATTCTGGTATCTGTATTGCCTGTGTTGGATGAGGTAGTAGCATGAATACTAACAGGAGATATTGCACTTTGGCCTGCTTGTACATGTGTTGGCAGATATAGTGTAAAGGTGCTTCCTTTCCCTTCTTCACTGTACAAATGTATTTCGCCGCCCAACAAAGCGGCCAGTTCCCGGCAGATAGATAAGCCCAGGCCAGTACCTCCATATTTGCGTGTGGTAGATGTATCGGCCTGTTGGAAGGCCTCAAATACCAATGCTTGTTTACTCTTCGGTATACCAATGCCGGTATCTGTTACGGCAAAAGCAATAGTTTCTGGTGCTTCAATCAGTGAATTAGATCTATATAGCACATTTTTTGGTTTGAAAATTTGCAAGGTTACTTTGCCGCCTGCCTGCGTAAATTTAAGAGCATTAGATAGTAAGTTTTTTAAGATTTGCTCTAGGCGGAAAGCATCGGTAGTAATTGTTGCAGGAGCATCTGGTCTGATCTGTACATCAAATTCAATACCTCTGTCTTCGGCCAGTTGCCTGAATTCTCTGCCTGCATTAAGCCTGTCTACCTGGACTTCTGCTATTTCCAGGCCAATCTGTCCGGATTCAATTTTGGCCAGGTCTAGTATCTCATTGATTAGTTTTAGCAAGTCGCCACCCGAATTATGAATAATGCGTGAGTGTTCAGCTAGTTTTTCCAGGCCTCTTTTCTGCATATCTTCTGCCAGCAGGCTGGATAATATCATAATACTGTTAAGCGGTGTACGCAGCTCATGCGACATATTTGCCAGAAATTCTGATTTGTAGCGGCTTACGGTTTCTACTTGCTGGATCTTCAGTTCTATGGCTTGCCGGGCCTCTTCAATTTCCCGGTTTTTTATGCGAATAGATTCGTATTGCTCTTCCAGTTCCTGGTTTTTTTCCTGCAATTCTTCCTGGCTCACCCGCAACTCTTCTTCGGAAGCTACCAGTTGTTCTTTCTGCTCTCGCAACTCTGTATTTACCTGGCGAAGTTCCTCTTGTTGAGCAGCCAGTTCTTCCGACTGATTCTGTGTTTCATGCAATAGTTCCTGTGTTTTGAAATTTGCCTGGAGTGTATGCACAACCAGGGCTATACGTGCAGAAACTTCCTCCAGAAATTGCTGCTGCCGGGGACTAAATCCTTGCCTGGAAGCCAACTCTATGAGCCCTATTATTTCCTCACTGAAGTGCAGAGGAATTAACATAAGCTGTGAAGGAGGTATTTCTGCCATACCGGTCCGTATGCTAAGGTATTGATCGGGTACGTTTTCCAGCAATAATATTTTCCTTTGGGCTACTGCCTGTCCACTAACCCCTTCTCCAATCTTAAAAACCGGCATCTGCAAGCTTTCTTCATTGGTAGCATAGCCAGCTGTAAATATAAAAGAACCTCGTTCATTATTCAGGTAAAACACACCTGCCTGTGCCTGTAAATATTCGCATAAATACGTGGTTATAAGCCTGGCTGTCTGCTTAATGTCGGAAGCGCCACTCATTAGGTCGTTAAGGTTGGCAATTCCATTTAACATCCAGTTGCGATTTTCCTGTTCCTGCGATAGAGCTCTTAGCCGTTGCCTCATGGTATTAAGAGAATAACCCAGTACATCTTGCGGCCCGGTTAGGGCTACTTCTATGTCGTACTTGCCTTGCCCGATGGCTTCGGCTACAGCCGCCAGCTGGATATTGTTTCCAGCCAGTTTGCCAAAAGACTTGGCCAGGTCGCCAAGCTCATCTTCAGCATCCACGGAGATGGCTACATCCGTTTCGCCCCGGCTCAGTTTCTCCGAAACATCTCTCAGGCTCAGGATGGCATCTGAAACATAACGGATAATAAAAACAGCGACAATAATGGCAAGTACTAGCGAAAGCACTACAAAAAATATATAAAACAACAATAGCCGGTTGTTCGCTTCAATTTTCCCTTCCATCAATTTTTTTATTGCCTGGATAGAAAGCACTTCTACTTCTCTCATATTTGTAATGGCCACCGTAAATTTCTGATACCAAGTGCCAGCGTCCAGATTGGAGAGGTTAATCTGCGGATTTTGCTCAATAGAATTAATCAGCGTATTTACTTCACTAAAAGTACTGGAGGAGGTATGTGTGTTGTATGCTTTCAATACTCCCGGAGAGGCGCCTCTGACAAAATTTTGTAGAGATTGTTCAAATAAAGTTTTTAGCGTACCAAAGTTCTTATATTCCTGCATGGTTAACACCGGGCTTGCAAACAAACTGCTGGTTAACGACCGGATCCGGCCCAGTTCGTGTTTGGCATTTAACAGGGAATTATGAGCCAGCAGTAAATTCCGGGCTTCTTCGTCGTCCATTTTATGTGCCATGTTGCCTACGCGCACCATTAATCCTTCCCGTATTTCTCCGTAGAAAGACTCTTCTCTAACAGAATCCTGCTTTAGTTGATCAATTTCGCTGCGGAGTACGGGTTGATTATCGAAAGTAGCCATCTGTGGAAGTTCTCTTTCGCTTTCTTCCAGGTAAGCTTCCAGCCTGAACCTGGCCTGGTTAGTCAACTGTCTTTGCGCCAGAAGTTCCTTCCGGAATTCTTTCCCTTGGCTCGACAAATAGCCATTAGATAGTGCCCGTTCATTCTGTAATTCATGAATAAGGGTGGAAATAAGTTCTGCTTCCTCTAAATTTTTGTGAAAAGCGTTTAATTCCTCCTGTTTGGTAATAACGGCCATTGTACCCGTTATTACAAAGTACAGCAAGGGAATAAGCAGAATAAAGAAAAGCAGCAGTAGTTTGTCCCGGATTTTAAGGTTCTTAAGTAATTTCATAGGGGCTGGTTTATGTGAAAGAACATATGGTATGTAAAAATTTAATGTGCTTTTTTGCCTTTGCCGGGCAATAGTTAGCTATACCCAATACTAGTTGTTTGTTAAATCTACTGCCTGAGGAATAGGATGCTGCATGATAAGTATTATACGTAATCCTGTTTACGGTTTCACCCTTGCTTAGTTATTAGCAATACTACAACATCAGCTTGCCTCACTTTTAAGAAAAAATGTTTTTACCGCAAATATAGACCAGTTTTTATATAAAGGTGCTAACATACTCAACGCCATGTATTGTAGCTTTTGGGTATTTTTACCTGTTTTTCAAGTATAGAGGCATCCTATCTTTTAAGAAATTTATACAGTAGACGAAGTGAATACTTACCTGATTTTGCCTGTAACATTGAATATGCAGCCTTAATATTCTGAATTTGCCATTGCTTAATTGCTATATATTCAAGTGATTAATTGTCAATGGCCACAGTTACCGCATGCACTTATTCTACGGTTAGCTTAATCTCTTTCCCAATAGCTTCTACCATTTGTAGATTACCGGTTAGGCGAGGAGAAGCTTGTTTGCCATTTATCTGCCATTGACTATATTTTCCTGCTGGAAGGGCAATAATAATTTTCCAGTCTTGCTGTTGCTGAGTAAGGTCGAGTTGCAGAGTGTTGCCTTTACGGGTGTAAGCCATCGATAGTGTATTTTCTCCAACTACTACATTTTCTATACTGGCTGTATTCCAGGCAGAGGGCATTTGTGGCTGAATGTAAATAGTTTTCCTATAAGCTCTGGGTTTTATACCAAAAAACTGCGTAATGATAGGTACCGCATAACTATAGATGTTCCAGGCCTGGGTGGTCATTCCGTAGTCCGGAGAAACTTCGTAAATAGAGCCGGGCAAGGCATAGCTAAAGGTACGGGTCATGCGTTGCAGGTAATCCAGGGCTTTATCGGGGCGTCCATAGTTATTTTCGGCTATGGCTTGTACACCAGTAGGTAAGGTCATAACGGCACCAGTATAGGAGAATATTTTTTTACCAGCCGCAAAAGAACTTTCATCTTTACCGGCGGTTTCGTCACGGTCTATGCCAGTAACAAACATGCCGAATGGATTTACAAACTGGCTGCCTGTTTCTAACGCAGCCAAGGCTTTGGCTGTATCGGCTATGCCGGTTTCCATTGGTGTGTTCACAACCCAGTTGTGGTGCAGCACAAAGCCTTGTTTTTTATTGGGTGGGTAAGTGGCTACTTTGGTTTTGGTAGTTTGTAGTTCCTTTACTGCCCATGGTTTCTTCAAGGTATCAGCCCGGATGATGGCATCGTCAATTAACTGTGCGGCTTGCCTGGCTGTGCCTACAAAATCTGCATAGGAGTTGGATTCTGGCACCCAGAAGTCTGTATTGATCTTTGCTTTTAACTGATCTGCGGTAGTTTGGTATTGCTTGGCTAGGGATTCTTCGCCCATGAGTCTAGCCATTTGGGAGGCATCGGCAAAAGCTTTTTGCGTATATACGGCAACATCTATCATCTCACTGTTAAGGCCATGGATTTCCATCATGCCAAAACCATCTGGTAGTAAGTTTTTGTCTTTATCATTTTCTGTGAGCAGCCAGTCCAGGCCTTTTTTCACAATCGGATAGTACTTTTGTAAAAAATCTTTTTCGCCAGTCCATTGGTAGACATACCAGATGAGGGAGGCAAATTGAGGGGTTTCGTTGATATTACCAGGATTAAATACAGCTCCGTTGGTAGATACTTCATGGATGATACGCCCGTTACCATTCGCTTTTTCAGAAAGTTGCTGTAATAAGTCTATCGTTTGGTAAACAATATCTTTCCGGCCGCTTGCAAGTGCACCTTGCAAGGCGTAGTCACTGTCGGCGCCAAACCACCAGGGATAATCCGGTAAGCCGGCTGACAAGCCCCGTCCTACTTCCGGCACATCCCGGACCAGCCAGTCAGTATTATATTTTACCCAGCGGAAAGCTTGCTGAAGTTTTTCGTCGGGGATGGTGAGCTTAGCGGTTTGGGCTAATTTGGTATACCGTTCTTTCTTTTGCTGCAGCAATTGCTGGGCGTTTTTACTTGTATAGTCAAATACATTTGCGGCTTCCTGCAAAGATTGATGCGAACCGGCAATAGTAACAGGCAAATGAATGCTGCCATTCGCTGGAATAGTTAAGGCATATGTTAACGAAGCATTGGTGCCTTTGCCTAGTCGTTCGAACTGACATACCTGGCTATTGAGCTGATGACTTTGCGGCGACTGGCCAGAGCCATATAGAACATACCAGTCATTCAGGCTATCTTTTACCATTATACTTTGGGTAGCTTCGTTCCACCGGGCTATATCCTGGCCATCGGTCATGTTTGTACGCTCGCCAAGCCACACCGGGCGTAAGTCCACCATGCCATTAAATTCAAAAATAACTTCTTTCGCATCTGCTTCTTTGTTATAAAAAGTAAACTCCACTACTACTGCTTGCAGGCTATCGGGCACAAACTGAAACCGCTCTACCCAGATGCCCGGAAGTGTGGTATTATAAATATGTTTACTGGCAAAGGGATAGTTAATAAATGTATCGGCTTCTACCAAACAATTAGTTTGCTTAGTATCTTTTATGGCTGCTGCAAAGCCATCCATCAGTTTTATGGGATGATTCCAGATGCCACCCATCTCTCCAGTGACATGCCAGCCCAGATCCGGAAACTGCCCATCCTGATGGCCGACCAAATAAATTCTGTCTCCTGCCGTTACAAAAGGAGATGGCAGGTATTCTTTGCGTCCGGTAATGCTTTCAGTATCTGCTGCCAGTTGTTGTAAACTGCTTGGCGGTTGTTTTTCGGAGGCAGGTTGGCATTGCCCCAGGAACAGAGCAAAGGTACTAAACAATAGCCGGCGAAAGAGGTGATGCATTAGCTGTAACTTGATCATGGATGGTGGCTTTCTGAAGGCAGATAGTTATAAAAGCAATATAAAAAGTAAGATAGGAAATGCATACTAAAGTTTATGTTGCATGTGATAAATTCGGATGAATCGGATTTGTATTTCACTCAAATAAGTCTATTTTGCCCCCGTTAAGGGTATAGCCTTACGGTTGCTAACCAAGGAATATATCAGTAATTTATACCTAGTTTTTCCGGAACTAATCACAGGCAACAAGAGTTAAATGAGTTCTTTAGGAAGAATTTACCTCTTGTCATAGTATTCATCCTTTGAATCAGTTTGGAGTTAATTTTGTTAGTAAAATAGTTACCTTTAATATTCAACATCCGTATAGCATATTGTACGGAAATTTTACCAGATACCTCATACTAAGATCATTCCCTGCCTTATTATGAGTGACAAAATCAAACAGATATTTATGAAAAAAGTACTTATTATTTTGTATTGTGTATTATTGGCAGGGGTGCTACCTGCTCAGCAGATTGCTAAAAATACACCAGGTAAGCCTGCTGCCGGGGGCGATTTACGGCCTAGTCAGCAGCAAGCCAAAGTACAACAACTCATCACCCAGATTCTTACTCAGGGGCATTACCGCAAGCTTGCCCTCGACGATTCCTTATCTTCTGCTATATTTGACCGCTATCTGCAATCATTGGATAACAATAAGGTCATATTTTTAGCATCAGATATTGCCGAATTTGAAAAGCACCGTACTGCCATTGACGATGACCTGAAACAAGGCGAACTGACTCCGGCCTATACAATTTTCAATACCTTCAAAAATCGGTTTGACGAACGTATGAACTACGTATCTTCGTTGCTGGATAAGCCTTTCGATTTTACCGTAGACGAAACTTATAATACAGATCGTGAAAAAGCTCCATGGCCAAAGACAACTGCCGAATCGGATGAATTGTGGCGGAAGATGATCAAAAGCCAGGCGTTAAGTTTAAAGTTGTCTGGTAAAAAGCCTGAGGAAATATCTAAGACATTGAAGGAAAGATACCAGAACCAGCAAAAAGCATTAACTAGATTTACTAGTGAAGATGTTTTTTCTGAATACATAAATGCCTTTTCCGGAGCTGTTGATCCGCATACGAATTATTTTTCACCAGCTGCTTCCGATAACTTTAAAATTGATATGAGCCTTTCTCTGGAAGGTATTGGCGCTTCATTGCGTACAGAGAATGATTATACTAAAGTTGCGGAGATTATTGCCGGTGGCCCTGCCTTTAAAAGCAAACTTCTGCGGAAAGATGACAGAATTGTAGCTGTAGCTCAAGGAACGGATGGAAAAATGGTAGATGTAGTGGGCTGGCGGATAGATGAAGTGGTAAAACTGATACGCGGGCCAAAAGGAACAACCGTCCGTTTACAGATACTCCCTGCTGGATCAGATGAAGCAGCTTTGCCTAAAGAAATAACCTTGGTGCGTGATAAAATAAAACTCGAAGAAGCAGCTGCTAAGAAAGAAATTGTGCCGATTACACAAAATGGCAAAACCATGCGTATGGGCGTAATTACTATACCTACCTTCTACATGGACTATGAAGAAGCGCAGAAAGGGAACAAAAACTTTAACAGCACTAGCCGTGATGTACGCCGCATGATTAAAGAATTGAATGCCGAAAAAGTAGATGGCATGATAATAGATCTGCGAAACAATGGCGGAGGTTCGCTATCAGAAGCTATTGAATTGTCCGGTTTATTTATTCAAGATGGACCTGTAGTACAGGTGCGGGATGCATCAGGCAAAATAGATGTCATGAAGGATCCAGATCCTTCACAAGTTTACACTGGTCCACTAGCTGTATTAATTAACCGCTTCAGTGCTTCTGCCTCAGAAATATTTGCCGGTGCTATACAGGATTACAAGCGGGGCGTAGTGATTGGAGAACAAACCTATGGCAAAGGAACCGTGCAAAACATGGTAGGCCTGGATAGATTTATGCGCAATGAAGGCGAAAAACTTGGTGATTTGAAACTGACTATAGCTAAATTCTATCGAGTAACTGGTAGCAGCACCCAGCATAAAGGAGTTAGCCCGGACATTGCCTTACCATCCAGATTCAGTGCTGAAGAGTTTGGTGAAAGTTCTCAACCAAGTGCCCTGCCCTGGGACCAGATAAAATCAACTAGTTATAAGCCGACCAACAATGTTTCTCCTTCACTGATTACCAAACTGGAAACTAACGTAGAAAAACGTATGAAAGCAGATCCGGAATGGAAACAATACCAGTCAGCTATTGAAGAGTTGAAAAAAGCACAGAAAAAGACTGAAATTTCCTTACAGGAAGCTAAGCGTAAAAAAGAACGGGACGAACTGGAACAGAAAAGAAGTGTAGCCAACAAAATAGAGTCATCTGATCCGGAAGTGCCGGAAGAGGAAGGCAGTGAGCAGAAGCCTGTTGACGGTAAAGATAGCAAAGCCAAAGACCTTTACTTAAATGAAGGAGCGAAGATTCTGGCAGATATGCTGGTAGTTAATTAGATAATAGATTTATAAATAATAAACGAATGCCTTCCGCGTACATGGGCGGAGGGCATTTTGTTTTTCACAGGTAGCTTTGCTATGTTTAGCTGCTCAAAAAATAAATTACCTAACAAATACAGAAATTATAGGTTATGCCAGTAGGCGGTATGCATTTTTATTGTTACGTATGATGATAAAAAAGATAGTAATACTCTCGTTTATTATTCTACTGGTAATCTCGCCAGGTTTTGCCCAGCAATCCCGCCGCGAGGTATTTCTAGGTTCTCAATTTCCTTTACAATTTACAGCTGGTTACCAATATCAGGTTCATCCATTGGTATCAGTACGGGTACAGGCCGGTGCTATGATCCATCCACTGGATAAAATCTTTCTGTATAGCATGGAGCAATCGGGCTTAAATAAGAACCTGAGCCGTATCATCAAAGAATCCTTTGATGTTGGGTATCTGGGTACAGCTGGGATAAATGTACATTACCGGAAATATTACCTAGGCATCTATGCCCAATATGGCCATCTGCGTGGACAAGGCAGGTTAACAGATGCTTTATATACATATTATAGAAAAGATTTGCCTCCTATTCCGCCAGAATTCGAGCCTTTGCTACAAGGTCTGCAATTGAAATGGCAGTCTACCATATGGAATGCCGGCGCACTCGTTGGCAGAAAGTTTGTGCTGCCCAAGTCCAAGTTTGCCATTCATACAGAAGCAGGATTTACCAGAACTTTCTCAGCTATTAATTCTTTCGCCTCTACTAATACATTCCTGGATCAGACTCCGCTAGCCGATCAAATTTACACACGTCTAGACCAGGAGTTTAAAGAAGCTTTTCAGAAATACGGCTATTATCCGAGCATAAATATTTATTTGTTTTATAGTTTCTAAAACTTACTGAGCGGCTTCCAGATAATAGGCTAGGTTCTCCCTGGTGATAATGTCAAGAGGAAGATTTTTACGAAAAGCTACTCTTTTCTTAAACACTAGATGGTCGGCTAAAAACTGAATGCCCCAGTATCCCTGTCCCTGCGGATTTTGGTTAATAATAAAATCGATTAATCCTTCTTCCATAAAAGCTAAATTCTTTTCTAGTAGATCATACCCTACCAGACGTATATTCCGCTCTGGGGTATGTTGCAGATAAGTAGCTATTTCATATGCTTTGGAAGTAGTTACAAAAATGCCTTTCAGATCCGGGTAATGATCCAGTAACCTATCCAACTGATGGAAAAAGGAAATATCCCCAGGCTCTTTCAGGTCAGCACTGATTATTTTATAAGAGCTTGCTAGCGCCGGATGTTGAGAAAAATATGTCCGAAATCCTTTTTCTTTACCCAGCAAATGAGCAGAATTGGCTATATCCTCGGCAATATGAGCCACCAGAAAAGTACAGGCTTCTGGCTGTCCATAATGTAGTAGTTTCCCGGCTAGCGAACCACTCTGAAATGCATCCTGTCCGATATAACTTAGTGAATTACTTTCTTCAATCTGAGTGTTAAATAACACAAAAGGAATAGATAAGGCATGCCATTGTTCAAAAAAAGGCAGCGACTCCCGGTAAAATACTGGAGCCACTAAAATACCATCTGGGGTAGTATGTGTAATGGCGGTTGCTTGATCAATAAATGCCTGTGCATCGTGCTGATTAAACCGGTATTGCGTTATTTGCATCCCATATATTTGCAACTCTTTGCCGGCTCTTTCAATCCCATTTTGGGATTCCTGCCAGTAAGGATCTATGGTGCCATCGGGTACGAGGGCGGCTATCTGGTATGTCCGGTTTGTACCCAGGGTTCGGGCAATCATATTCGGCTGGTAATCTAACTCCTCTATTATTTGAAGTATCTTTACCCGTACCTCCTCTGAAACTCTGCCCCGGTTGTGCAACACACGGTCTACTGTACCAATAGAGACATTTGCTTTCTCTGCAATGTCTTTTATACGAATGGTTGGTTTGTTCACAGAAATAAAGATATTATCTTACAAGTAAATGTATAAGAATATAAGACTAGTTGATAAATATAAGAATTATTCAATTCGCGAGCTAAAAAGTTAAAATAAAAATAATATTGGCTTTATTTGCCGCGTGTCCGTACACACTTAATATGAGAAAATATGTGTGCGGACACATTTTTTTTAAATTTTGCTTGTAAATTATATAAAATATAAATATGTTTGGTTGACTAAATGTAGTATACTTAGAAAAATACAATTGAATTATAAATTTTATAATAAAGCTTGCTGTTTTTATAGAAAGTGTAAATCCGTAACTCATCTCAAACATCATGGAAATCGTCAATTATCCTGAAACAACCTACGAAAAGCTGCCAGTCACTATCTTTGAGAATGCGCAAGAAGGGGCCATTAGAGCCGCACACGAGATTGCATCAGTTATCCGGAACAAACAAAAGGAAGGTCGGAATGCTGTATTAGGTCTGGCTACCGGTACATCTCCCATTAATGTATACCGGGAATTAGTACGTCTGCATAAAGAGGATAACTTGAGTTTCAAGAATGTAATTACATTCAATTTGGATGAGTACTATCCGATGAAACCAGATGAATTACAGAGTTATGTCTACTTTATGCATGAACATCTGTTTAATCACATAGACATACTTCCTGAAAATATTAATATTCCGGATGGTACACTGCCTATTGAAAAAGTAAAGGAATACTGTCTCAACTATGAGAAAAAAATAGAAGCAGCAGGTGGTATAGATGTGCAGTTGCTAGGTATCGGACGTACTGGCCACATTGGGTTTAACGAACCGGGTTCATCCAGCCAAACGATTACCCGGCTGGTAAAGTTAGATCCATTAACTATCACCGACGCAGCTAAAGATTTTATCAAAGAAGAATTTGTGCCGTTGCGGGCTATCACAATGGGGGTAGGTACCATTATGAAAGCCCGTAAAATAATATTGTTAGCCTGGGGTGAAGGAAAGGCGAAAATCCTGCAGAAAACGATCGAAGGAAATATATCAGATGAGGTACCAGCTTCTTTCCTGCAACAGCATCCAAATGTGCAAGTAATTGTAGATCAATGGGCTGCCCTGGAACTTACCCGAATCAAAACTCCTTGGCTCGTTGGGGTAGTTACCTGGAACAAAGAACTGATCCGCCGGGCAGTTATCTGGTTGAGCTTAACTACCGAAAAACCCATTTTGAAACTAACTGACGAAGATTACAAAGATGGTAGCTTAAGTGATTTGCTGGTAGAAGCCGGAAATGCGTACCAGTTGAATATTCAGGTGTTTAACACCATCCAGAATACCATTACCGGATGGCCGGGCGGTAAACCCAATTCTGATGACACCAATCGTCCGGAGCGGGCACAACCCTTCCCAAAACGTTCAATCATATTCAGTCCGCACCCTGACGATGACGTTATCTCTATGGGTGGCACGCTGCTACGCCTGGTAGACCAGAAACACGATGTACACGTAGCTTACCAGACTTCCGGAAATATTGCTGTATTCGATGATGATGCACGCCGCTTTGCAGATTTTGCCCTGGATTTTTACAAAAGGATGAACCTGGGCAATGGTCAGATGGAGCATCTGCATACAGAAGTAGTAGATTTTCTGAAAAGTAAGAAGCTAGGTGAAGAAGATACCTCCGTAGTACAAGATGTAAAAGCGCTGATCCGGAAAGGTGAAGCGGCGGCTGCCTGCCGATTCTGTGGAGTAAAAGAGGAAAATGTCCATTTCATGAACATGCCTTTCTATGAAACTGGAAAAGTTCAGAAAAAGCCATTGGGCGAAGAGGATATACAGGTTGTAGCAGACTTGCTCCAGAAGATAAAACCCCACCAGATATTTGCTGCTGGCGATTTGCGTGACCCTCACGGAACACATAGGGTTTGTCTGGATGCTATTTTTGCGGCCCTGGAAAGGCTGAAAGGAGAAGAGTGGATTAAAGACTGCTATGTGTGGTTGTACCGGGGCGCCTGGCAAGAGTGGGATATTGAAGATATTGAAATGGCTGTTCCGATTAGTCCGGAAGAATTGTTGCGGAAACGGAAGGCAATCTTTAAACACCAGTCACAGAAAGATAGCCCTGTATTCCCAGGTAACGATAAACGTGAGTTCTGGCAACGGGCGGAAGACCGCAACCGGGCTACAGCACAACTCTATGATAAGTTAGGTCTTACAGAATACGAAGCCATAGAAGCTTTTGTGCGTCATAAATTTTAAATAAGCCAAAATAGCTGATCTGCCGGTTTAAGCTTATCTCATACCCAACCCTGTTAGATATCCATATCCAACAGGGTTGTTTTTTTGTACTACAAGGGATCCTTTACTTTAACGAAATTGTGTTTGTTGGAAAAAGGGTAAGACAGTAGCCGAAAAGGTTTATTTGTATATTGCTTCTATGTTTCCATTTGCAGTCAGAAAATCATTTGTCATCAGTAACCATATTGATAAAGCCCAGTTTGCAGAATCTTTGGTGAACAAACTGCTATGTAAACTGCATAAACCAAATGTGGCCATTATTCAAGATGGATACGAAGTGGTATTTAACAGAGGATTTACAGAAGTACTGATCCGGCTTAACTGGATTTCTGGTGGCCTCATCCGGGTAACTTTTAAAGGTGATCAACTATGGGTAACCTACGAGCTAAGCTTTGTGCTTATATTCTGGTTGACTTGCTTTCTTAGCTTCATTTTCCTTATCTCTGTCATTTCTGATCAATTTTCCTTACGGCCAGGCAGCAGTGCCCCACAACTCTGGGGAATAAGCATTTTATGGGGTTCATATACAGTGCTGGTATATGTAACAACTGTAATCTTTGATTTACGTATGGGTAAAACAATAAATGAAGTAGAACTTAGTAGCGAAAACATTTCGGAAGAACAGCTTGGTTGGATGAACCGCCCGGATGTTTGCCCGGCTTGTGGCGCTAAAGTAGAAAAAGACATGCAGGTTTGCCCGGATTGTGGATTAACCTTATAGGAGTTTCCTATATATTTGCCGGCTGAAATCTAGCAAAAGTTTCAAATGTTAACTCCCAAAATTTATACTTAAGAATCACCTATATGATGCAACCAAGCTTATTAATTATGGCAGCCGGCATGGCCAGCCGCTATGGAAGTTTAAAACAAATGGACCAATTTGGCCCATCTGGCGAAACAATTCTGGAATATGCCGTCTATGATGCCATACAGGCAGGTTTTGGAAAAATCGTGTTTGTTATCCGCAAGTCCATAGAAGATACGTTTAAAGAGCATTTCAATAAAAAATTTGCTCATAAAATACAGGTAGAATATGTATGCCAGGAACTAGATATGTTACCGGAGTCAATACCTGTAACAGCCGAACGGGTAAAACCCTGGGGCACTGGGCAAGCCGTATGGGTAGCTGGAGCTAAAATTCAAGAACCTTTTGCTGTAATCAATGGCGATGATTTTTATGGTCGCCAAGCTTTCCAGGTAGTGGCAGATTATTTACGCACAGTAAATAGCAGTTCTAATAACTATTGTCTGGTGGGGTATAAGCTGGCCAATACGCTTTCGGAGCATGGCTATGTTTCTAGGGGTGTTTGCGAAATAGATAACCAGGGCAATATGGTAGGCTTGGCAGAACGCACCAAAATTGGTAAATCTACCAGTGGAAGTGGCGTAGTATATGTAGAGGACGCTGGGAAAGAATTTCCGCTAACAGGCAATGAAACTGTTTCGATGAATTTAATGGGATTTACGCCTACCATTTTTGAGCATTGCCGCCGCTTGTTCGTTCAGTTTTTAAAAGAACAAGGCCAGGAACTGAAGTCAGAATTTTACATTCCTAAAGTAGTAAATACCCTTATTCAAGAAGGCACAGCCCGGATGAAAGTGCTGTCCACTTCTGAAAAGTGGTTTGGTGTAACTTATCCGGAAGACAAACCAATAGTAATAGAACAATTGGCTAGACTCGAAAAGGGAGGGGTATATCCTAAAAATTTGTGGGCATAAGAACTATTATACTTTACTAATAAAGCAAAGGAACCTGGTAGGTTGTTAAAACTCACCAGGTTCCTTTGCTTATATATCCTGCGCAGAAACTTTAATCGTCTGGTCAGATACGCCATAGATTAGGGCTACGGCATAGGCTGAAATTCCCTCTTTGCGGCCTACAAAACCTAGTTGTTCCGTAGTAGTAGCTTTTATCGAAATATCTTCTTCCCGTACAGACATTACTTCGGCAATGGTTTTCTTCATGGCAGGTACATAGGGATTGATTTTGGGAACTTGCAAACAAATAGTAGCATCGATATTGCTTACTTCATACCCTTGCTCCCGGATCAGTTGCATTACTCTTTTCAGCAGTATTTTACTGTCAATGCCTTTGTATTGAGGATCTTTGTCAGAGAAATGATACCCTATGTCGCGCAGATTGGCGGCACCCAATAAAGCGTCACAAATGGCATGAAGCAGCACATCAGCATCAGAGTGTCCCAATGCACCATGTGTATGCTCTACCTGAATGCCTCCTAGCCAGAAAGGTAAACCTTCCTTCAACTGATGTACATCGTATCCTTGCCCAACTCGTATTTTCATAATGGCTTATTATATATAAGTGACTAGTAAATATAGCTGCAAAGATGCAGAAAACTTTGCTGACCTAAATGGTATTCTAGGTTTTGCCCGTTAAAACACCGTTTGTTGAACAAACGATTGCACAATCGGTGCTACATGCGGCAACAGCGTTTCAATAAAAGCTTTATCCTGAGTAGTCCATAGTTGTGGCCTGCCGAAAATGGCTGGCTGCAAAATGCCCCATAATTTTCCATCTAGCACTAGATGAGCATGAATTAATGCCCGGTGACCAAATGTTTTATTTTCAAACTCCTGGTTCAATACACTTGGGTCTGCCGTAGTCACATCTTCTATGTATATAGATGGATCGGTACGCAAAGCGGCGGCAAAAAGCGGATCTTCTTGAGGTAGCGTGGCAGTGTCAGGAGCCCACTCGTGCTGTATTACGTTAGGGATAGAAGCATCTTTACACCAGCAGAAGGCAATACGCCCAATACCCAATGCCGGGTTGTGTACGTGAATAAAACAGCGGTCTGCTTGCAAGGTTTGTGCTACCAGCGGCATCAGGCTGTGCAAGAGTACTTCCGGTGGCTGTTGGCTATCTAGCAGATTTTTTATTTGTTCTGGTAACGCGGCAATATTAGACATAAAACTAGGTTTACTGGCTTTAACTAAAGAAGAGAAACATAAGTTTACAGGTCATACCCTCCTGCACAACTGATGGAATTAACCTAAAGGGACTTTTTTGGCTATAAGAACGTTATTACTTATTTGAGCCTATAGTAAAACAGACCATTTTTAACCAAAAACTAAACGAACTTATAATTATATCGAAAAAGAAAACCCCGGTTTACTAGAAAATAGTATTCTCTTTTACAGAATATTTAGAGAAAAAAGATACGAAAATATAAAGGCGCAAGAGATTGATGAATACCAAGACCCAGCACATATTACCAGAAATGGTGCCAATGATAAAAGCTTACGCCAGACTTAATAGCCCGTAGAGATTGTGCGAAGCATTACTTTGAAGTTATAGATCATCCTAAAAAAGATAAAAACTTAGATGATCTCTAAGTGGATGATTCTTTCTACATTGGTTAAACAGCTAACGGGACACCGCATTTAACGGTGCCACATGGGCAAATGAGTTTTATCAACCGCCTTATTCAATCGAATAACATTGATGCACACGTACTCTCTTTATCTTGTCTCCTGAAGATTTATAGTAAGTAGTCCTGCAACAAAATTCTGCCTGAATAGCCTCTTTTTAACCAAATACAGCGCAACTTTGCAGAAGACTATTTCTAGTATCTATGCATCCATATATGGCCAAGCGTTTTGTAAAGGCAAGCCCTCCGGCAGAGAAGATTATTCTAGCTTACTGGTTTATTTTTAAGGATAACCAGTTGCTGGTAGAAGACAAAGGGGAGCTGGCGAGTATACCTTTATTTGCAGACATACGCCAGCTGGGAAATGTTATCCGGCAGCAATACCTCGGCCTATGGGAAGACGTACATTGCTACTCTGTTGAACTAGAACCAGTAGCAGAACTGCCTTCGCATCTGCGTTGGACAGGCTTACGGCAAGTATATGGACTATTGCCAGACGTGTTTTTCTCTCTGGCTGGGGAAGCTATACAGATTATGGATTGGGACCGTACGCATCAGTTTTGTGGCCGCTGTGGTACAGCAACAGAATATGTAGGCTATGAATTTTCCAAAAAATGTCCCAACTGTGGATTGACAGCTTATCCACGTATTTCCCCAGCTGTAATTGTGCTGATAGAGCATAATAACAAAGTACTATTAAGCCGTTCTCCTCACTTTCCAAAGGGGATGTATAGCATTCAGGCAGGTTTTGTAGAGCCTGGTGAAAACCTGGAACAAGCCGTAGAAAGGGAGATATTAGAAGAGGTAGGTATCCGGGTGAAAGATTTAGCATACTTTGGTAGCCAGCCCTGGCCCTTTCCTAATTCACTGATGATTGGTTTTACGGCAAAATATGCTGGGGGAGAACTTAGTGTAGATAAAACAGAAATAGAAGAGGCAGCCTGGTATAGCATTGATGAATTGCCTACTATTCCACCACCTTTAAGTATTGCCCGCAAATTGATTGATCATTACGTAGAAAAGCAACGCAAGGGCTGAAACAGATAGAATTTTAGAATCATCTGCTTCAGACTTTAGTATATTTTACAGACGGAAAAGCTGGTATTCTATTGGCTAACAATCATACCAAAACGTTGTTCCTCCTGCTGCAATTTTTTCAGCAAAGCCAAAGTGTTATTCAAATCTTCACTGCAAATAGTGATAAAAGCCCCTTTTGTTGCATGCCTAACCGCATGTACTACCGATTCAGTTTCTGTGGCTATTACCTTTATAGGTTTATTAGAGGCTATTTTTTCTATGCCCTGCATCATCAGGTGAACAATCTCCATATCGGCACGGCCTCGTAAATCTTTATCTTGGCGAATAATGATCTCATCAAACATTTGTGCAGAAAGTTCGCCAAGCCTGATGATATCTTCATTTCTCCGGTCGCCTACGCCAGTAACAATACCAATTTTTGGGCTATCCTCTATGGTAGCTAGAAACTGTGCCAATGCCCGGAAACCTGCCGGATTATGTGCATAATCTACCATCACTTTAAACTCACTGAACTCAAATATATTTAACCTTCCAGGTGTTTGTTCGGCCGAAGGAATAAATGTCTGCAAAGCCTGGCGGATATCTTTTATGGCAAAGCCCCGGATATACCCAGTCAGTACAGCGGGCAAAATATTCTGTATCATAAAACTAGCCTTTCCCCCGAATGTCAGCGGAATAGTGTCTACTTGTTCTATGCGGGTTTTCCATTTGCCTTCATACACCGTAATGTATTTTTCTTCTACTACCACTGCCAGTCCCTCTTGCTCGCAATGTCTTTTGATGCGTGGGTTATGGGCATCCAGGCTGAACAGAGCTATTTTACAATCCAGGTCCCGGGCCATATCGTAAACTAGGTCATCATCTGCATTTAAAATAGCATAACCATGGCCACTTACACTTTCAGGTATCACACTTTTTACTCTGGCCATTTTCTCTAACGTATTGATATTATTCATTCCCAGATGGTCATCACTGACATTAGTAACAATGCCTATATCACAATGATCAAATCCTAATCCGGACCGCAAAATGCCTCCTCTGGCACACTCTAATACAGCAAAGTCTACCATAGGGTCTTTTAGTATAAATTCTGTACTCGCAGGTCCAGTGCAATCGCCTTGTACCATTAGTTTATCGCCCATATAAATACCATCTGTTGTGGTGTACCCTACCTGGTACCCTGCTTTTTTGGCCATATGTGCAATAAGCCGGGTAGTTGTAGTTTTGCCATTAGTCCCGGTAACTGCAACAACAGGAATACGAGCATTGCTTCCGGCCGGAAATAGCATATCAATTACTGGTTTGGCTACATTTCTGGCTAAGCCGATTGTAGGGCATAAGTGCATCCGGAAACCGGGTGCGGCGTTTACTTCTAGTATTGCCCCGCCATTCTGGCTAATGGGTGAGGTTATGGAAGGGGCCATAACATCTATCCCACAGATATCCAGGCCAACGATACGGGCAATCCGTTCGGCCATAGCAACATTGTCAGGATGTACCTGGTCAGTCACATCGGTAGCCGTGCCACCGGTGCTTAGATTAGCCGTTTTCTTTAAGTGCACTACTTCTCCTTTTGTGAGTACCGTATCCAGAGTGAATCCTTTTTCTGCTAGTAAGGCATAGGAGACTTCATCTAGCTGGATGGCCGTTAACACATTTTCGTGGCCTGATCCCCTGGCCGGATCGCTATTTACCTGATCTATAAGTTGACGGATTGTGGAACGGCCATCACCAGTTACGCAAGCAGGTGTCCGTAAAGCTGCAGCTACTAGTTTATAATTGATAACTAATAAGCGGAAGTCATGGCCTTCTATATATTTTTCAACTATCACACTTTTAGAATAGGCATTGGCTAGCTGGAAGGCATCTTCCAATTCTTCTCGGTTTTTAATGCCAATAGTAGCCCCTTTTCCTTGATTACCATCCACAGGTTTTATAACTAGAGGATAGCCAATATGGTCTGCTACCGCATTTAGTTCGCCAGCTGTATGGACAATCATGCCTTTGGGAACTGGAATAGCAGCTGCGCCTAATACCTGTTTAGTTTCTTCCTTATTACAGGCAATGTCTACCCCAATACTGCTGGTTTGAGAGGAAATAGTAGCCCGTATCCGCTTCTGGTATTTCCCATAGCCAAATTGAATAATAGGCGTGCCTTCTAATTTAAAATAGGGTATGTTTCTATTTTTAGCTTCTGCCAAAATAGAACCTGTACTCGGACCAGGGTGTTCTTGTAAAGCTATTTTCCGTAAGACAGCTATATCGGCCTGCACATTGTATGAAGCGCCCTTTACTAGTGATTCAGCTATTCTGACTGCTGATTGTGCTGCATATAGGCCGGCTTTTTCTTCTTGGTAAGCAAATACAACAAAATATACACCTTCTTGACCAGCGTTTCGGGTGCGGCCAAATCCACAGTCCATACCTGCTAGTGTTTGGAGTTCCAAAGCTATATGTTCAATTACATGGCCCATCCAAGTGCCTTCTTTTACACGTTTCAAAAAACCACCCGCTTGACCTTCAGAACAGTAGTGTGTGTATAAACTAGGTATATGGTTCTCTAAATTTTCTGCAAAGCCAAGTATTTTGTTGGTAGGTAGATGTTCCAGTTCTTCCAAGTCCAGCTTCATTACAATCAGTTTGTGGTACTTGGTAGACCAATAGTTGGGACCACGCATAGCCTTTAGCTCATGGACTTTCATATAAATAATGGGATTATAAATCTACGGTTAGATTTGTAGATTGGTTTATAGAAATATAATTTTTTAATGAAAAATTTTAAATATTGTTTTATACGGATAATTGGAGAAGATGTGACATTTTGAGATAAAAAAATTAGTAGTAAACTTTTAATGGTATTAGTTTTGTATAAATAATATGCAGGTAATTGTTTAATAACATTTAAATAGAATGCTTTAGATGAGTATACGTATTCCCAAAGGAAAACTGATTGCAATTGGAGGAAATGAAGATAAGGGGACATGTCCGGAGCCTAACCACCCTCCTAAATATTATTTGAACTTTTTTGAGTTTGGTATTTTACGCCGGATTCTCCAAGAAATGAAAGGAACAGACTCCCGGGTAGAAGTTATTACATCTGCTTCGGAAATTCCGGAGGAGGTAGGTGAAAATTATGTGCAGGCATTTGCAAAACTGGGATGTAAGAATATTGGCGTTATGCACATAAAAAGCCGGAAAGAGGTGGCAGATTCTCATCTGCTAGATAGAATTAGACAAGCCGATGGAGTATTGTTTACAGGAGGAGATCAGAGCCGCTTAAGCCGTTTTTTTAAAGGAACAGAATTTTTAGCTATCCTGCAGGAGCGCTACCTGAACGAGCCATTTGTTATTGCTGGTACCAGTGCTGGAGCAATGGCTATGTCTAAAACCATGATTTTTGGCGGTAGCAGTTCAAATTCCTTAGTAAAAGGAGCAGTAAAACTAACTGAAGGCCTGGCGTTTATTAATAATGTCGTAATAGATACTCATTTTGTAACCCGTGGCCGGTTTGGCCGCCTGGCCGAAGCCGTAGCAGAGCATCCCAGATGTATAGGAATAGGTTTGGGAGAAGATACTGGTGTATTGATTACCGAAGGAGATCAAATGGAGACAATTGGTTCGGGCTTGGTACTGATTTTTGACGGGCACCATATTAAGCATTCTACCATTACCAGTATTGAAGATGGAGAGCCGCTTTCTATTGAGAATATGGTAATTCATGTACTGGCAAAAGGGAATTGCTATCATCTGAAATCCAGAAGCTTTCATGCAAAAACGCCTGCACAACTAACTAGCAAGATTTAATTAAACTAACTATATAATTTGATTTAGGCTCTGTAAGCTATGCTTGCAGAACCTAAATCAAAGTTACTGAATTGTGCAGGTTGCTAGTTGCCTGGCGTATAGCCGCAGATGCCAGTTTGCCGGAGCAGAATCCTGCGTATGAAAACAGTGATCCCTGAAATACATACATGGAGACAGAGTAGTATTCGGGGATCTGATTTCATAGCTAATTATTCTTCAGAGTCCTCGGCGATAATAGGTTCTACCGTAGGGGTAGTATTAATAATTTTTAAGTATTCTTTTTCCTTCCGGCGCATTTCCTCTTGAGTAGCAGTGAGTTCTTCCATGTTTTGCCGCATTTCTTCTTCTTGTGCCCTCAGTTCCTCAGCTTGTTGCTGAGCTATTTCCAGTAATTTTTTTGTTCGAGCAGTAGTATCTACACTAGCTATAGCAGCTCCGATACTTTCGGCTATTCTCTCAATAAAATCTATCTGGTAACTTTCCAGCTTTGTGAAGGAAGCAAGCTCCAGCACCCCAAATATTTGTTCGTTTACTTTTAAAGGCATTATTAGCAAACAAGCCGGATTCGCACCTCCTAAACCCGAAGTAATAGTAATATACTCATTGGGTAGCTGCGTAACATATATAGATTCTTTTTCTTGTACACACCGGCCTACCATACCTTCGCCTATTTCTATCCGTTTACTGAGGTATTTTTTCCGGTCAAAGGCCACGCAAGACTTTAGTTCAATAAAGACATCCTGTACATTAGATGAATTCACCACAAACAATCCGCCTTGGTTGGCATCCAGGTATTTGACAACAAACGTCACTATGTTGGTATAAATATCTTCTGTTTCGTGGTTTTTCCGGAGGATCTCACTCATCTTGGCTAAACCTTCATTTACCCAGTTTCTTTTCTTGTCTTCTTCAGCTACCGTTTTTAGTTTGTCCTTCATATTGCCAAGAGCCAAAGCCAGGCTGTCGGATTCAGCCGAATCGATTACTAGGGAGGTTTCGTAATAGCCTTGTCCAATGGCATCTGCAAAAGCAGTCATTTTCTCCAGACGGATTTTTTCCTTTTCTAGCTTGGTCTGCTGCTCCAGTGCTATGCGCTCGCTACGCGACTGCAATTTGTATAAGATGAAGGCCATAGCAGCAAACAAGCTTCCTAGTAAGAATAAGACCATTACAGCTACTCTTTCTGTAGTCTGAATATCATTACGGACTTTAGCCAGTATTTGCTTTTTTAATTCATCAAGAGAAACCTGTGTTTTCTCATAAGCAGCATCAAACTTAGTATCTAGTTCTCCTCCGGCTTCCTCCCCCAGAAATGCCTGGCTTGGACTTTTGCTAAGTGTATCTGTTACCAGGTGTGCCTTTCTACTTTGTTTGTTCAGCCACCTTTCTCTAGTAAATCCTTCTAAGGCAGCAATATCTTCAATTGTTTGCCGGACAGTGAGTTTTATATCTGGGTCTGCTAGTTTTTCGAAGGTGCCCAGTTCTGTTTTTGTACCATCCAGAATACCAGTTAATATTTGCCTAGACCCTGTAAACTTAGTTATTACATCTTTTTCAGGATTAATAGCTGTATCACCAGCCATAAATTCTTCAAACCAGAGGTGAGCAACCGTCGTTTTAAACTTAAGGTTATCGCTTACCTGAATGAAAGGCTGATTTTGTGCATAACTGTCTTTAATCTGCTGATTGGTTAGACGTACTAGAAAGATAATGAAGATGCCGGTTAGAAGAACCGCACCTGTTAAAATAAAAGATAATTTATACTTCATGGGTAGTATGCTAGTTGCCCTCCAGGTTAAAATCGGGTTCAATAGATAGATAGAAAAACAGACCAGTAGTTGACTGACCTTCTTGCCGGGCAATTGGCAGACTAATACCTGGGACAATCTGACTTTTACCTGCCTGAAATGCATACCGTATTCCAGGATTCACTAACATTTCATGGTGTTTGCTCACCTTTCCCACAGCATCAAACTGGTCGTTGAAAGACGACATGTATTCCAACATTCCATTTAGCCGGTTACTTACCATCCAAATAATACTAGCACCGGTATGGAAGTGCGTAAGATCTTGCTGAATAAAATCATCTTGGGTGGGTGTGTCCGCAAGTGAGTGATGAGCATCTTTCAGGTAAGTAAACCCTGCATTATAATGTGTAACAAGCTTGTTAGAAATCATTTTTGATACAGGTAAATTCACTTGCGTGCCCCATGCACCAGACCCCAATCCCTTATTAACATCACCCGTTGGCATGATTAGACTTAGGCGGGGAGTTATTAATGCCCAGTTATTCTTACCCGCTAGTTCATAGCGGTAATTTACCATTACATCGCCAAGGCCATGGCCATTAGGTAGGAGGGAGGGAAATACAGAATAGTTTAATGTATAACTGAACTGATGTTTTACCCCTTTTAACGGTATTTCGTGGGTGAAACTATAGGCCATATCTCCCTGCCGGATTTTAGTAAAATAGCACGTAGAAATAAACTGGACAACCCCTTTTTGCTGGTTAAAAGCTTCTTCTACAAAAAAAGAATTGTCTTCAATGAGGGGCGCCTTAAATGAATTGTACGTTTTTTTGTGTGTATACAAGCTATCCTGTGCCTGTAAATTTTCAGTAAATAGCAGAGTTAGCCATATCAGCATTGGTCTGCCAACATACCAGAGGTACGCGTTTTTCATAGTAAAAGTAGTAAACAAGTGTTGTGAAAATGCAAAGGTGATCAACCTGGTATATGCCAGGCCTGACAATCGGAAAAGAGAATCTGACCGAGGGCTGCTGTCTACTAGGAAAATGTAGGATTATCAGTCTCTAGTTTTTTATGATGGGTTTAGATTATGACACGACCAACTGTATAAGGATAGTCTGAGGTATAAATACTGCCTCTAAAATAGAGCCATCTTGCCTAACACATCTATAGAAATGAATATAATAATTACATAGGTGGGATGTGAAGTAAATTACTAATACATAACAAGTTATACTGTAGTCTTCCGCTAGATGTATGTTGCCAAGGTATATTAATTTAAAAAGAAAGTTTATCTGATAGGTTAATATTAATTCAGAAAAAGCCTATTATTCTCTATCTTCGGCTTTTATTATGTATGCATCATTCTGCAAGGCTAGCGGGCATATATGCATAACTTGTCTCAAACCTTTCATGCATTAATTTGTTACTAATTACTTTATTTAATTTATAACCTACTTATGTACACCGGATTACTTCATACCCATTCATTGCTCCGATTCATTATTTTGCTTTTGTTAGTCATTGTTATAGGTGTATCCTTAATGGGCTGGCTGAACAAAAAACCGTTTGCCCAGCGGGATTATAAGTTAGCTACCTGGCTTATGATAGCTACCCATGTTCAACTGATTCCGGGATTAGTACTCTACGTTATTAGCCCCTGGGTGCGTTTTATGAGTGGAGCAATGCAAGACCCGAACATTCGCTACTGGACAGCCGAACATATTACCGGAATGCTCTTGGCTGTTGCATTGATAACTATGGCCCGTGTCTCGGCCAGAAAAGCAGTAGGTGATGTGAGAAAATACCAGCGTTTGTTCTGGTTCAATGGAATAGCTTTGTTGATTATTATAACTACTATTGTTTTGAGTGGACGGGGTTTGTTTGGTGCCAGTTTCCTGGGCAATTACTAACAGGTACGCTTGAAGTTGTGGAAGTAAGCTAGGGTCTACTATACATGATCTGTGAGGTAAAAACTCACAGATTTTTAATTTTCAAAAGTATAACGTATTTAGGAAAGGAGTTGAAATAGGTTATAGACGACAATTTCTCCCCTTGAAATTACTCAATATTCTCCTGCACTACTAGCTCAAAAGTATCCAGATTCAGACAGCACAAGTTGCCTACTTCCTTCTGGCGTCCAAAATTAAAAAGGCCTTTTCTGAATTTAGATAACCCATAATAGCAACCATTATCTAGAGGGATAATCAGGCTTCTTTCTTCCACCCGTTTCATAATCTCTGGGAGCGGAGTTATTTTATGGCCATGCACAACTATCTTAGGCCCAGGGTTAAAGGAAAACTGTTTTTCCCAGACCATAGTACTATAATCTGTAAACGGACGAGGATTTTTAAAATCAATAGCCGCGTGTACCAGGTAGAACTTATCTAGTTCATAGAAATAAGGTAAGGACTTAAAAAAAGCTACATATAAATCGGGAAGTTCACCACTAGCATCCAACAGATCAGGCGCATCCCATATTCTGTCAGCAAATTTTATGTGCGGGGGCATTTGGTTTTTATGCAACTGCCAGGCATCCAGAATCATCTCTTCATGATTGCCACGTAGGGGATATACCTGGTAATTCTCCGTTTTGAGCTGTAAAATATAGTCCAGTACGCCCGCGTTGCTTTCGCCCCGGTCTATATAATCGCCTAGTAAAAATAGCTGGTCTGTAAAAGTTAGTTGAAGCCGGTTTTGCAGAAGATGCTTGAAGGTTTTCAGGCAACCATGTATGTCAGACACAACAAATCGGCGGCCACTGCCTGTATAGGGAATAAATGTCATCTCTTTAGAAAGGGTTAGCTGGCTGAATCAACTGCTGCTGTTTTCTCTAACAGTTGCAGCAAAGCATTTGGTGCCACTAAGCTTTCATTACGGATTTTCTCCTGCAATTTCAAGATGCCACCAATTAAAGCCTCAGGACGCGGCGGACAACCTGGAACATATACATCTACCGGAATAATGCGGTCTACGCCTTTTACTACGTGGTAGCCATGTTCCCAGTAAGGGCCTCCACAGTTAGAGCAACTACCCATCGAGATCACATAGCGGGGCTCAGCCATTTGTTCGTATAAGCGGCGGATACGGTCGGCCATTTTAAACGTTACTGTGCCTGCTACAATCATCACATCTGACTGGCGGGGCGAAGGGCGGGGAAATACACCAAACCTATCCAAATCGTAACCAGAGGCGAAGGTAGACATCATTTCTATGGCACAGCAGGCCAGACCGAAACCCATTGGCCATAAAGACGAAAGCCTGGCCCAGTTCAGTAAATCTTCTGTTCTAGTAATTACTACGCCACCTGTTCCAAACTTTTGATCTAACAATCCCATAGAGGTAATTTTATAGATAGAATAAAAAATAGATTTACAGTATACTTAATGTATTAGCTGAATGCTTTTTTAGCACCGAATAGTTCGCTTGTTGCTACAATTATTAGGAAACAAACTTATAATTATCAATCATACGGAATTGATTTCTTCCAAATAATTATGCTAAATCCTTTCCCTCGCTACCGGCGAAAATTATAGTAATATTTTCACCGACTTTTTTCCGCTATTTACCGGATTTCTGGTACACATTACCCGGTAGCTATAGACTTCTATTAGCTGTCAGTATATCTTTGATCAAAATTAAAAATTAATGGACAATAAGCAGACATCTTTACGGCCCAGATCAGGAAAAGTACTGGCGGGCTTTATATTAATAGGCGCAGGCACCATCTTACTGTTACATCAGCTAGGTTATTTCTTTCCATCCTGGCTCATGAGCTGGCCCATGATTTTAATTGTGGTTAGCCTGGTAGTAGGTGCTAAAACTCAGTTTGCCAATTCATCCTGGTTGCTGCCTTTTGCAATAGGTATAGCTTTTTTGATAGACCGGGCTCTACCGACGGTTAATCTTTCCAAGTACATTGTTCCGGCTGTTATTATTTGCCTGGGTTTATGGATAATGTTTGGAAAAACCCATCGATGGAAATTTAAACAACTTAAAGAAGCTCAATCACAATGGGAACCTGTATCCGAACGCCCGTATGTGCATACCCATACACATGCACATGTACACGCTGATCCATCTGGTGAGTATCTGGAAGCGGTTTCTGTTTTTGGAGGAAGTAAAAAAACAGTGTTTTCGAAGAATTTTATAGGAGGTGAGGTAGTAACAATTGTAGGTGGTGTAGAAATAAACCTGAGCCAGGCAGATATACAAGGCCGGGTAATACTGGAGGTTGTACAAGTGTTTGGAGGTACTAAAATTGTTATTCCTTCTCACTGGGATGTGGTATCAGATGAAATGACAGCCATATTCGGAGGTATAGAAGACAAACGAGTACAACATATTTCACGGGCATACCCCGACAAAGTATTAGTGCTAAAAGGAACTGCCTTATTTGGCGGTATTGAGATACAAAACTTTGGTTAACGCGAGTACAAGCTTATACGAAAAATTTTATGGCACATTCCTTTTTTATTATCGGACTTGGCTTTCTGCTGAACCTTAAACCGGAGATAGCCGGGCAAAAAGATGCCGTATCTGCTTCACTGATTCCGGCTTTGGGGCAGGTGTTGCAAAATTACATGGTTACTAGCCTGCAACTGTTTGTGTGCTTTCTGGTGCTGTATGTAATATTCCGGAGATGGCATACTCGCTACGCAGGTAAACTCTATTAACCGCTGAACACATATACGCCTTTTATTTGGCCTTCAACTTTTAACTTATATATATTCTTTCATTTAACACAGTATCTATCATATGACTTGGTATTTAGCAAAACTTATATTCCGCATCATTAGTGGGCAAGGTGAGCACCGCCCGCAGTTTGATGAGCAACTGCGTTTGCTGTCTGCCGAAAACTGGCAGCAGGCCCTGGAGAAAGCAGAAGCATTAGGTGCACAAGGGCAGGATACCTTTTTGAACAATAAACAGCAAAAAGTACAATGGCAATTTATTAATGTAGCTGAACTATCGGTGTTAGGTAATCTCAAAGACGGGTTAGAGCTACACTACCGCATAGCTGAGCCACACGATCCGGACCAATATATTGAGTCTGTGCATCAGCGGGCAGCACAAATTGCCGGCAGATCTTTTGCCCATTTTTCATAAAGGTTGCCACACCACAACGACCATGGCAGCAAGTGAACTACTAACTATTTTTAATACTTATTGAATTGGCTGAGTCTCCAGTTTCAGATGCTAATGTAAAAACTGTGTTTGTTGCCTGCTGGCTTTTGCTAGCTCTGTTGCAGGCATATGCCCTGTACAGTTTCGCTATAGACTGGCCAACTGCCCTGGTAGATAGTTTGCTTACTAATCTCTTACTGGCGAGTACTTGCTTACTTATCAGCAACAACTTACGATACTACCGTCCCGAAAAGGACCGGTATGTTTACTTATTAATCTGGTGTTTATTCCTGGCTGGTTTGTGGTTGTTTATCAGTTATCAGGTACTTACACTGATTTTCTCCAGCAAAAAAGAGTATTTGTTGTTTCTGGAAAAATCATTGATCGTACGCTTCGATATTGCTTTTCTTACGCTGGGATGGATTGCCATGATCAGTGCATTATGGTACAACCGGCAAGATCAGAAGTTGCAGGAGCAGCGCAAACTGGATGCAGAGAAACTGGCCAAGGAAGCCGAATTATACAAGCTCCGGCAGCAGTTACAGCCACATTTTCTGTTTAACAGCCTCAATTCAATAAGTGCCCTGGCTGGGAGCAGGCCCGAAGAAGCCCGCAAAATGATTCATCAGTTGTCCGATTTTCTGAGAGGTACTTTACGCAAGGAAGAAGAGCAATGGGTAAGTCTAGGAGAAGAGATACAGCATTTACAGTTGTATTTAAATATTGAGAAAGTACGCTTTGGGCACCGGCTTTCCACAAAAATTGATTATACCGAAGAATGTACAAGCCTGCTGTTGCCACCTATGCTGTTGCAGCCGGTAGTAGAAAATGCTATTAAATTTGGCTTATATGATACCATTGATACGGTAACTATTACGGTGCAGGCTACTTGTATGGATAAGCATCTGGTGATTATTATCCAAAATCCATTTGATCCGGATACAGCCAGCCCCAGGCAAGGTACAGGTTTTGGCTTAAGTGGCGTACAGCGGAGATTATTTCTGCTGTTTGGCCGGAACGATCTGCTGGAAACAAAAGTACAACATCATACATTTACAACCCAACTAACTATACCACAGAAATGACCCGCGTAATCCTGATAGATGACGAACCGCTGGCCCGGATGATTGTTACTGAATATTTGCAAGCGTATCCACAATTAACCGTAGTAGAGGAGTGTAACAATGGATTTGAAGGTGTAAAAGCCATTGGGCAACATAAACCAGATTTAATCTTCCTGGATATTCAAATGCCCAAAATTAATGGCTTTGAAATGCTGGAATTAGTAGATAAGCCGCCTGCCGTCATCTTTACTACGGCTTTCGATGAATATGCCTTGCGTGCTTTTGAAGCGCATGCAGTCGATTATCTGCTGAAACCCTTCACCAAAGAACGGTTTGATAAAGCCTTACAACGATGGATGGAACAGCGGACAAATGCCGATGCCAGCTTAGCTAAAACAACTGCTCTGTTGGAAACAGTGGCTCAATCACCAGCCCAGCAAGACCGGATTGTGGTAAAAACAGGTAGTAAAATATCTATTATTCCGGTGCAGGAAGTACAATACCTGGAAGCCTACGATGACTTTGTGAAAATTCATACGGCACAGGGGATGTTCGTGAAAAATAAAACCATGCACTATTTTGAGCAGCAACTGGATAGCCGCTTGTTTGTACGGGTTCACCGTTCATACATTCTGCAAGTTCAGCACATTACCAGGATAGATCCTTACCAGAAAGATTCCTATATCGCTGTGTTGCGTACGGGAGCACAGATTCCAGTAAGCCGCAACGGCTATGCTAAACTGAAAGAAGTGCTTGGGTTGTGAGAGATAAAGAAAAGGATTACTCGTTTTACAAACTATATAAAATTGTCTAGTTAAGCGTTAAAAAGTTAGTTTTCTATCTGTACCTGCTCCCTAGGTTGAGCTACAGCCGACTTCCCGGCGTACTTCCGGTTTATTTGTTCGTATAGTTGCGCAGGTACGTTGGTTTTAAATGAAGGAGTTTTCACTTGCGGTTTTACCCAATCTAGGTAACCCTTTACCCAGGCATAGGCCAGGCCAAGTACCAGTAAACCCACAAACAGGAACATTTCAGTCAGGGCAAACCATCCCCAAAGCCCATTGGTTGCTTGTATCAACTGCCGGTTGCCAAATACAGTAGCCCATGGAAAAAGAAATACCAATTCTACATCAAATAAAATAAAGATGAGGGCTACAATATAAAACCGCACATTAAACTGCCCCCAGGCACTACCTACAGGTTCTTCGCCACACTCATACGATGAAAGTTTTTCTATATTGGGGCGGTTAGGCCGGATTAGGCGGGCTACTGTTAGTGCTACAATGACAAATACTATTGCTCCCACAATAAAAAGCAGAATGTACCCAAACTCAGAAATCTGTGAATGCTGCATAAGCGCCTGAATAAATGGCTAAGTTAGCAAAAAGCCTGATAGAATCTATCAGGCTTTTTGCTGTTGGATGTTTTTGTAAGAGGTATTAATTGGTCAATAAGCTAATAATTAAAAGGACAACCCCTACTCCTAAAGCAACTATACCTATGGTTGATGCTGTGCCAGAGGTAGCCAGAACCAATACCAAACCAACAATTGCTAGCAGGGCACCCAATGCAACTAAGGTAGTATTCGCCTGAGCCGCATTGGCTTTTTTTGCTTTCATGATGTCGAATTTTTTTTCTGCTTTAGCCAGCAGTTGTTTGGCAGCATGTTGATCTTTTACATTGGCCTGCTGTACTCCATTTTTGGAAACGGCGGCCTGCTTTTCTACTTTATTAGCTAGTTTAGCCACTTTACGGGCCAATTTCGGATTTTCAATAGCTATTTCATTTACAGAAGCAGCTAAATTTTCAGACACTGCTGGCAGTATAGTTGGGTCACTGCTGGCAACCAGTTCTGCATCCTCGGCAATGGTAGCTTCAGTCCGGCCTTGTGCTGCTTGTGGCGCTTCAGTTGTTTCTGCGGAGTACGCGTGGCTGTGAATGGTTGAATTTTGAGCAAGTTTAGGAGAGCTACAAGACGTCCATACGCATAGCAAACCAAACAATCCCATCCAGCGGATGGAGATCGCAGAAGAGGAGATAATTTTTCTCATGATAGAAAGGTTTAGGTATTGTTGATTAGTAGTGTATGATAAGCTGTACAAACGAAAAAGGGCTGTAAAAGATATACTTTTACAGCCCTCCAGCTAAATATTTATATAACTTGTTGCTTACCTAATTAAATCACTTCCAAGGCAGCCAGTAAGATTACTACTAAACCTACTACCAATGCCAAGCTACCTAATCCGGCCAATACACCACTATAGGCAGCTGCACCAACGATGATTAATAAAAGACCTACAACAGCAATGATAATACCTACTTTTACTTGCTGATCCATAGCTTTGCCTTCTTTGGCAGCTTTTTCAGCTTTAATATCCATTTTCTTTTGTGCTTTTTCCAGCTTCTTTACAGCTGTTTTCATCAGAATTTTAGCAGGCAGAGATTTTACTTTGTTTTCTTTGCCAGCTTTTACTTCTTGTTTCGCAGGAACTGCATGTTGAGTTGAGGCTGTGGTTTCTTCAGCAGCAGCAGATTGCATAGTAGCATTGGTACCAGCAGCAGCAGGCGCATCATCCTCTTCAGCACTGGCTGTAAAAATAGGGGCTTCAACAGTTAAAGATTCCTGTGCTTCAGTAGTTTGGGCGAAACTAACAGAGTTTCCGGCTGTGCAGAAAAGTACAGCAGACATCGCTCCCAGAGCGAAAAGACGTTTGGTGAAGGTACTTTGTTTTTTCATAAAAAGGTTTGATTTAATGAGTAGTTAAGTAATTTGCTCTAAAAACTTCCAATTATATACTATTTTTTATAATTATTTAATGGTTACACTTATTTTGTAGAAAAAATATTGCAAAAATTTTCTGGGAGCTAGTATTCCTGTTCTTTGCAAAATAGCCGTCCAGATTCAGGGCTTAATGGCTGTCTACGGCATAAGTAACCATTTTGTAGCTTAATTCTTTAAAAAAAATTGCTTGTTTTTGCAACTCATTCACACTGAAGGTGTAACCGATTTTCCGGTTTGCGTGCTTACCAGAATACCCTTTTTTCAGACAACTGCATCAGTTTTCTGGTTTCTTTCGTTACATTTGTCAAACCATCTTGAGTAGATCTGCTCAGTTTTAAGTATATTAATTCATAATTTGTTGTACGTGTATCACCAACCAGTACTATTACAAGCATGTATAGACGGGCTTCAGATAAAGCCGGAAGGTACATACGTAGATATAACGTTCGGCGGCGGTGGCCACTCCAAAGCTATTCTGGAAAAACTCGATGGCGGTAAGCTGTATTCCTTTGACCAGGATGCTGACGCAGCCCAGAATGCCAAAGAAATAACACATCCGGATTTTACATTTATAGAAGCCAATTTCAGGCATATACGCAGGTATCTGAAACTATATGGTGCCGGGCAGGTAGATGGCATATTAGCTGATCTGGGGGTTTCTTCTCATCAGATAGATTCGCCAGAAAGAGGCTTTTCTACGCGTTTTCAGGCCGACCTGGATATGCGGATGGACCGTAGTGCATCTCTTACCGCTAAGTCTATATTAAACCTGTATACCGAAGATCAATTGCACAAAATATTCGGGATGTATGGGGAGGTTAAAAATGCGAAAACCCTGGCGGCTACTATCGTAAAAGAACGCTTTGCCAGACCTATAGGTACAGTAAATGAGTTAAAAGCTATACTTAATAAGTTTGCTCCCAGAGGGCGGGAAAATAAATACTATGCCCAGGTATTTCAGGCATTACGAATAGAAGTAAATGAAGAGTTGCGGGTACTGGAAGAATTTCTTGAGCAAACCATATTATTACTCAAACCTGGAGGCCGCCTGGTGGTGATGTCGTACCATTCGCTGGAAGACCGACTGGTAAAAAACTTTATAAATAAAGGAAAATTTTCAGGCGAAGCAGAAAAGGATATGTTTGGCAATTTGCAGGTGCCACTTAGGCCAGTCACCAAGAAACCTGTAGAAGCTAGTGAAGAAGAAGTAGCCAGAAATAACCGGGCCCGAAGTGCTAAACTCAGGATAGCAGAGCGGATATAAGGCAGTAAATAGTGGCATGATCAACTAGTAAAAATTCTAATTTTGTATACACTTCTTCATACTATTTGCCGTGTAGGGTACGAAACCAAGGAGCAAATGTATTCTTTGACCGTACTACCCGACTTTAGGCTATAAAAATATATGGCAGTAAACACATTTAAACAAGAGAAAAAACTGATAGCACCCCCCAAGAAAACTAAAAAGGGGGGAAGTTTTTTCAAGTTTATCGAAAGCTATGTAAAGCTTGGCATTATCTTCGAAAATGGCTTGCCTGTAAAATATATCCCCTATATTCTGTTTACGGCAGCTATGGGGATTTTTTATATAGGCAATATCCACTATGCCGACAAAACGGTGCGTGCCCTGGATAAACTAAAGCTGGAAGTAGATGATCTGCGGGCTGAGTTTATCACGCTGCGGGCCAGTTTTGAATATGAAGGTAAGCAATCGGAAGTAGCTAGAAAAGTAGCTCCTATGGGCTTGTATGAAAGCTCTGTACCACCCTATAAGATTATTGTCAGAAAAAAAGAGGAAGAGGAAAATGAGTAAATAGGATAATTTGGAAATATATAAGCGAATAAATAAGAATAATGTATAGTTTTTTGCACAGAACTGATGTATTTCAATTATTTTTAGAGTAATCATATATGGATTAAACTATCGTTTTCGAGTTTTAAGATTCTTTACTTTTCAACATATACTACCGTGAACATTAAGAACTCCATATTAGTCAGGGTGCGGATTGCCTTCTTAATGGTATTTCTTTTTTCCCTGGCAGTTGTAGCAAAAATTTTTCATCTGCAATTAGTTCAGGGCGATAAATGGCGGCAGATGGCCCAGGAGAAAACAATTAATTTTCAGAAAGTAAAAGCCACTCGAGGAAATATTATTTCTGATAATGGAAATCTGCTGGCTACCTCGCTGCCTTTTTACCGCTTAGCGTTAGATCCTAGTGTAGCCGATAATAAACTCTATAAACAAGACCTGGATTCGCTGGCTTACCTGCTGGCTGTTCATTTTAAAGACCGTACCCCGGAAGAATACAAGCGGAGAATTAATAATGCCCGGCAGGAGAAGCGGAAATACTTGATGTTGAACTCCAGAATGATCAACTATCAGACTAAGAAACAGATGGAAACCTGGCCTATCCTGCGGGCTGGCCGCTATAAAGGAGGCGTAATTTTTGAACGTACCGACCGCCGCTTTAATCCATTTGCTGCCCTAGGTACCCGTACCATAGGGTATGTAAACCAGCAGAGCAAAGGGGTGGTAGGTTTGGAAGCAAGTTTTAATAAACAGCTAGCCGGTAAAGATGGGCAAGCTCTATTTCAACGCATGGCTGGCGGCGGCTGGAAACCTCTGAACGATGGCTCAGAAGTACCCCCCGAACAAGGCTGGGATATTCAGACAACTATTGATATTAACCTGCAAGATGTGGCTCAGGATGCTCTTTACCGGGCAGTAACTGATCACCAGGCTAATTATGGGTGTGTGGTGGTAATGGAAGTAGCTACTGGCGAAATAAAAGCCATGGCTAATCTAGGCAAGCTAAAAAATGGAGGCTATGCCGAAACCTATAATTTTGTGGTAGGGCAACAAGGCCGTACTGACCCTGGTTCTACGTTTAAGCTTCCTTCTATGATTGCTTTACTGGAAGAAACCCAGATAGAGCCAACTGATAGTATTGATACTGGCAAGGGCACTTTCCGCTACAATGGTGCCGTTATGAATGATTCTAAACCAGGAGGCTATGGGAAAATTACGGTGCAACAAGCCTTTGAACATTCCTCCAATGTGGCCTTTGTCATGATGATGCGGGATCATTTCCGGGGAAAAGCCCAGCGGTATATTGAATATTTAGATGCTTTTGGACTTACCAGGCCATTAGGTTTTCAGATGTTGGGTGAAGCAGTGCCCTATATCAAGCGACCAGAAGATAAGACCTGGAGCGGCATTACCTTGCCCTGGATGGCCGTAGGCTATGAGTCTAAAATGTCGCCTTTGCATATATTGGCTTTTTACAATGCTATAGCCAACAATGGCAAAATGATTCAGCCGATTATTGTGAAAGAAGCCCGCGTTACTGACAATGCCGAAGAGCAATACCAGGCACGGGTAATCAACGAAAAAGTATGCTCTGACCGCACACTGCGGATTGTCCGCAAAATGCTGGAAGGTGTTGTAGAGAGGGGCACTGCTAAAAGTATCCGCAACAACGACTATAAAATTGCCGGCAAAACAGGTACTTCTCAGAAGTTGAAAGATGGCAGGTATACCAGAGAATATTATACTTCCTTTGCAGGTTATTTCCCGGCAGATAAACCTAAGTATAGCTGTATTGTGGTGATAGATGGCCCGCAAGGCTACCGGCAATATGGTGCCGAGGTGGCTGCGCCAGTTTTCAAAGAGATTGCCGATAAAGTATATGCCCGTGATTTAGAGATGCATAAATTATTAACAGCGGAAACTGCTCCAGAAAGTACAGCTTTTCCGTTGGTAAAAGCCGGGCATTTCGAAGATCTGCGATACTTGTGCAACCAGATGGGGATTTCCAACCATGGCCGCGAACTGGAAGAGTGGGTAGTAGCTAATGTAAGCGACAATTCTATTAGTTGGAAAAACAAACTTGCCCGCAAAGATGAAGTTCCCGATGTAACAGGGATGACTTTAAAAGATGCCCTATATATTTTAGAAAACCAGGGGTTAAAAGTAAATTACCGGGGCAGAGGCAGAGTAATTTCCCAATCTCAGCAAGCAGGTACCCACATCCTGCCAGGCAGCAGTATTGAGGTAGTGTTGAATTGATTGAAAAGGTTTTTCAGTGGGTATTGATACTTGAGTAAAGATATTTCTCTCTCAAAAAGATATAGAAAATCCTTGGCCGCCTTTTGCTGAGAAGATAACATCTTAGCCAGGAAGAGGCTGTTAGCTTTATAGAAAACAACTAGTATATCATAGACGTGGTAAATTTCCAGACAACCAGAATAAGTTCCAGACTAGAAGCAGATGAATTGATTTCCAGGCTTGCCTGGCAGACACTTGTTGTTGAAAACTTGCTTTTCGCAGAAATAAATACAAGGAGTAGTTGACACATAAACCGTTTATTGGAAAAGTAGATAAGCAGAATCGACAGTTTAACTTAACCTGCATCCATTCTCCCTTACAAAAATTCTTACCTCAACTATGGGTAAAAAGACAATTCATTTCAAAAACAAATAAAACTGAGATTAAACTGAATTACAGATTAGGTTTCTTAACATCCGTTTTCTGTTTGTTTATACTCTACGTAGCAGGACAAGTTGTATGGAAAATTCTTCAGGAATCTACTCAAGCAGCAGATATCTGGGATGGGGTTGTTATCTGGTTATTACTTTTTCTCATAGGAGGCACAATACTTGTTTTTTTAGAGATTAATAGAGTGGCAAATAAGGTATTTGATGTTTTATTTATGGATGAATTAAATAAATAATACCACTAATATCTAATCATCTTGCAAAGCTAAAGTATACAACCGCAACCTTTGCAGCCCTCAAATATAAACCGCATTCCATGACTGTATTTCCGGTGATAGATTCTACCTTATCAGCCAGGCATCTGGCTACATGGGCTATAGAAAAATATAACATCCCTACGCAAACTACCTGCAGGCTTCTTCGCACCAATATGAACCATACTTATGTAGTAGCCGAGCCGGCAACAACGTATATTTTGCGGGTATATAGCTACAATAGACGCACCCTAACCGACATTGCCGAAGAAGTCAGCCTATTGAATATGCTGAAAGAATCTGGTGTAGGCATTTCTTACCCCATTCCTGATACATACAATACATATATCCATGAAATCCAGGCACCGGAAGGAATACGCTATGCTGTGTTATTTTCTTTTGCGAAAGGAGGCAAAATCCGTAACCTCACAGGAGAGTTGTGTTACCAGATAGGCCAGACACTGGCTCGGATGCATCAAGCAACACTTGGCCGGCAAATTAACCGGACAACCTATACCACTCATGTACTTACCCATCTAGCCTATCAGCAGGCAAAGGTATACTTTCCAGAGTCTTTACCAGAAATGCAATTTATTCAAGCTTCCGCCAAAAAATTAGATGCTGTGTTTGAGGAGGTTGCTACTATGGATACTAGAACTGGTATAGTGCACCTGGATATATGGTATGATAACATGAGCATTACCGATGATGGCCAGATTACCTTATTTGATTTTGATAATTGTGGAAACGGATGGCTGATACTGGATATCGGATATTTCTGTATGCAACTCTTCCATACCCAACCAGATAAAATGGAGTATGAGAAAAAAAAGGCTTTATTTCTGAAAGGCTACCAGGAAATTACAACTATTCCCGAAGCAGAGATATCTTTAATACCTTATGCTGGGTTGGCCATCTGGATTTACTACCTGGGTTTGCAGGCCGAAAGGTTTGATAACTTTGCCAACATCTTTCTTTCTGAAAACTACCTAAAAATGTATATGGGGAAAGTAAAGGAATGGCTGCTGTATCATCAAATTACTATACACTTGCCTTCTACAAATTGAGGTTTGCTAATGCTAGATAATCAATAGCAGCTTGTAAAGGCCATCAACAATAATTTCTCATAGTAGCTCAGAATAACAGCGGCTCATGTAATAATTCCTGACAATTACCTGTCTCTTTTGGTACAAGTTATCAATCATCTAAAACCTTGCAAAGTCAAACATGTACAGCAGGTTACCTTCTAAGAAGAATAATGGCTTTTTCCGTTGGAAGAAATTTGTAACAGGCGTATTCTGGTGCTTTTGTCTGGAATTAGAGGAAAATAAGCCCCTATAAGCCTTTTGTAAATGCACTAGTTTTCCTTCAAGGAACTCCAGGTGTAATTTTATATGGTTTTTCATTTTAGTTTCTCTGGGTTTTGTTATTATTTCACAGAAATTTAGGTGTAACCTTTGCACATATTTATTTTTGCATTTAGTAATACAAAACGCATCGTACTTAATAATCTTTTTCAAAAATAATTTCTCCTGTCTTGAAAGCATTACTCAAAGATATTCTATATAAAGCCTCCTTAGTATCTGTAAAAGGGGACACATCCACCGAGATCAGCCATATTTGTTTTGATTCCAGGGCTGTGCAGCCGGGTAGTTTATTTATAGCTGTAAGAGGCACACAAACTGATGGACATACCTACATTGAAAAAGCCATAACTTTTGGTGCCAGTGCCATTGTATGTGAAGAATTACCTGCAGAACTAAAAGAAAATGTGGTGTATGTGCAGGTAGCCGATAGTGCAGAAGCTCTTGGCTATATAGCTTCCAACTATTATGGAAACCCGTCCGCAAAGTTAAAATTAGTGGGGGTAACCGGTACTAATGGCAAAACTACTACTGTTACGTTGCTGCATAAGCTTTTCCGTAAATTGGGCTATAACGCTGGCTTGCTGTCTACGGTGCAAAACCAGATCAACGAAACTATTATTCCTTCTACACATACAACTCCAGATGCCATTCAGCTGAATAAACTACTAGCTCAGATGCTGCAGGCTGGTTGTACGCATGTATTTATGGAAGTAAGCTCACATGCGGTAGTGCAGCACCGGGTCACTGGAATTACCTTTGCCGGAGCTTTATTTACCAATATTACCCACGACCACCTGGATTTCCATAAGACGTTCGACAATTACATAAAAGCCAAGAAAAAGTTTTTCGACGATCTGTCCTCCGCTGCTTTTGCTCTGGTAAATACAGATGATAAGCGTGGGATGGTGATGCTGCAAAACACCTTAGCCAAGAAGCAGACGTTTGCCTTACAAAGCATGAGTGACTTTAAAGGAAAATTAATTGCCAATACCCTGCAGGGTTTACAAATGGAGATTGGTGGCAAAGAAGTATGGTTTAAACTAATTGGTAATTTCAATGCATACAATTTACTGGGTGTGTACGGAGCAGCTATTTTACTTGGCGAAGACAGTGAAGAAGTACTTACACAACTATCTGATTTGTATGCGGCTGCCGGACGGTTCGAGCAGGTTGTAGCCCCCAATGGCGTAACTGCTATTGTAGATTACGCTCACACACCAGATGCGCTGGAGAATGTGTTATCTACCATAGATTCTCTGCGGGAAGGAAACGAGCAGGTAATTACAATTGTGGGTTGCGGCGGAAACCGCGATGCTACCAAGCGTCCGGTAATGGCCGAAATTGCTTGCAAACTCAGCGACAAAATAATTCTTACTTCTGATAATCCACGCGACGAAGATCCGTTGGCTATTTTAGACCAAATGATGGCTGGAGTAAAAATTACCGACCGGAAAAAGGTACAGGTTATTGCTGATAGAAAAGAGGCTATTGCTAAAGCCGTGGCAATGGCAAACCCTAAAGATATAATTCTGGTAGCTGGCAAGGGGCACGAAACATATCAGGAAATAAAAGGTGTAAAACACCCCTTCGACGATAAACAAACTTTAAAAAACACCTTTGCAAAGATGAATGACTGATGACGAATGATGAATTCATTCTCATTTGATCAGGCTTACTATTCACAATTCACTACTCATTATCCATTACAATGTTATACTACTTATTTGATTACCTGGACAGGCAGTTTGATTTTTTCGGAGCAGGTGTATTCCAGTACATATCTTTCCGGGCAGGTATGGCGGTTATTATCTCCTTAATCGTAGCTATCGCCTTTGGTAATAAACTAATTAATTTATTACGCCGCCTGCAAATCGGAGAAAGTATCCGGGATCTTGGCTTGGAGGGGCAGATGAATAAGAAGGGCACTCCTACGATGGGAGGCCTTATTATGATTGCTGCCATCTTAATTCCTACACTGCTTTTCGCCAAAATCAACAATATTTACATTATCCTGCTGGTTATTTCCACCGTATGGCTGGGCCTAATTGGTTTTCTGGATGATTATATTAAAGTATTTAAGAAAAATAAAGAAGGCCTGCATGGCCGGTTTAAAGTAGTAGGACAAGTCGGTCTGGGATTGATTGTGGGACTTACGCTGCATTTTAATGGAGATGTAGTTGTCCGTGAATACCCGGTGGCACCTATTGCCAGCGTAGCTGCCCCACTGCAGGAAGGAAAGAACTATGTAGACACCAAATCTACCTATACAACAGTGCCTTTCTTTAAAAACAATGAATTTGATTATAATAACCTCATTCCTTTTCTGCCTGATGAATATACCTGGATTGTATACGTACTGGTGGTAATCTTTATTATTACAGCCGTTTCTAATGGAGCCAATATTACCGATGGCATTGATGGATTGGCGGCCGGTATATCGGCTATTATTGGCTTAGCATTAGGTTTATTTGCCTACCTATCAGGTAATGCCATTTTTGCCGATTACCTCAACATTATGTTCATTCCCAATACTGGTGAGCTTATGATTTTTTGTGCGGCCTTTGTAGGAGCCTGTATTGGCTTTTTATGGTACAATTCTTTTCCGGCCCAAGTATTCATGGGCGATACCGGCAGTTTAACTTTAGGAGGCTTAATAGCCGTATTGGCTTTGGCAGTTCGTAAAGAATTCCTGATTCCAGTACTTTGTGGAGTATTCCTGGTAGAAAATCTTTCCGTAATTATGCAGGTATATTATTTCAAATACACCAAAAAGAAGTATGGGGAAGGCCAGCGTATCTTTAAAATGGCTCCTTTGCATCATCATTACCAGAAAATGGGCTTTCATGAAGCTAAAATTGTAACCCGCTTCTGGATTGTAGGAATCTTGCTGGCTGTATTCTGCCTGGCTACCTTAAAACTGAGATAGTGTATATTAATAAGTCAAAAAATCAATCTTAGTAAAAGAAGGCTGCTATAATTATTTATAACAGCCTTCTTTGTATAAATGAAAACAATAAACGCTACATCTATGAAAAATCTGTTTACCCTGTTAGCATTTTTTATCTGTTTAAACGTGTATGGCCAAGCTGCTTTATCTGAGAAAAAAGCTGGGCATGTGTATTACCTGGGCATTCCGGACTATATGCTGAAAACCTATGACCTAAACGATGTTGCTTCCCTGCAATATAAAAATGCTGCCAAAGAAGCCTATACCATTGTTATTGACGATTCGAAAGAGCAACTGGAAGTACTGGGCATAAAGTATGTAGATTCAGAGGATTTCTTAAACAGCTTTCTGGAAGATTACAACAAAGACGCCAAAAACCGGAAAGTTACCTCTGTAAAGAAGTTTGATGCCAATGGCAATAAGTGTGCGCAAGTAGAACATACCTGGCAAGATGAAGAGAACAATGATTTGTATATGCTCATTACAGTGGTAGAATCCAAAACTCATTATTACAAGATTATGAGCTGGACATTGGGTAAGTTCAAGAATAATTTTAAAAATGATTATGTGGCTATTGCCAAGAGTTTGAGAGATTAATAGGTAATTATCATAACATTATATGTATTTTGGGAGCCCGCCTAGTTGATAAGCATTTATTGTCAACAGTGCGGGTTTATTGATAGCAGCTACTTAATTATGTCTTTAAAAAGATAAATGAGAGAATATATTTTCTATCTATAGAAAAAAATACTTTATTAAGGTGTTATCTTCAAAGCTGAAAAAATCGAAAGGCATACTTTTATTGAAAAACAGGAGCCACAACTTATCACAATAATAATTTTATGAAACTAGTCATTTTGGGAGGGGGAGAAAGTGGTGTGGGAGCTGCTTTATTAGCAAAAGCAAAAGGGATGGATGTATTCCTGTCAGATAAAAGTCAGCTGTCCGAAAAATATAAGCAAACGCTAATATCCAATAACATTGCTTTTGAAGAAGGCCAACATAGTGAAGCCCAAATTCTGGATGCGGATGAAGTCGTAAAAAGCCCTGGAATACCAGATAAAGCTCCCCTAATTCAGGCGTTAAAACAAAAAGGGACATCTATTATTTCAGAAATAGAGTTTGCGGCCAGGTATACAAAAGCTACCCTGATAGGTATTACTGGGAGTAATGGCAAAACCACCACTACATTACTTACTTATCATTTACTGAAATCTGCCGGGTTGAAAGTAGGCTTGGCAGGTAATATTGGGGAAAGTTTTGCTAAACAGGTAATAGAAGATGCCTTTGACTATTATGTGTTAGAAATTAGCAGTTTTCAGCTGGATAATTCGTATACGTTTCATCCACATATTGCCATGCTGCTCAACATTACCCCAGACCACTTGGACCGCTACGAATATAAGTTTCAAAACTATATAGATTCCAAGTTCCGCATTACCCAGAGCCAGACAAAAGCAGACTATCTCATTTATTACAATGAGAATCCGCCTATTCAAGAGGAATTAGTTAAACGAAATCTGCCAGTAACCTTGTTGCCTATTTCCCTTGAGAAAAAGATGGCAAGAGGGGCTTATGCAGCAGGCGATAATCTGGTCATACAGGCAACTGACAAACTTATATTAGCTCAGGAGGAATTACCTATCCAGGGCAAACACAATGCTATCAACAGCATGGCAGCTATCTTAACCTGCCAATTACTGAACATTCCGGAAGCTGCTATAAAAGCCGGATTAAAAACTTTCAAAAATGCCCCCCACCGCCTAGAAAAAGCAGGTGAAATCAAGGGCGTAACTTTTATTAATGATTCCAAAGCTACCAATGTGGATTCTGTTTTTTATGCATTGGAAAGTATGAAAAGGCCAGTAGTGCTCATTGCCGGAGGGATTGATAAAGGGAACGATTATACACAGATTGAGGAACTGGTGATGCAGAAAGTAAAGGCTTTGATCTGTTTGGGAAAGGATAATAGCAAATTGATCGCTTTTTTCAAAGATAAAGTGCCAATGATCCAGGAAACCGAGTATATTCGGGATGCTGTTTCGTTAGGACTTGAATTTGCCGATACAGGAGATGTGGTACTGCTTTCGCCAGCTTGTGCCAGTTTCGATTTATTTAAAAATTATGAAGACCGAGGCAGCCAGTTCAAACAAGTAGTGCAGGAGCTAATAAATAGGAATGTTTGAAAGTGGGAATTTGAATATAAATACAGTTAGTTTGCGTGCTGTTACTAACTATAGTTCCTGAAATTAATTATTGAAGCCTTTCTGCGAACTGTAGCTATTGACCATCGAATAAAAATGCTAAACCTACTATGAATGAATTTAAAGCCTGGCTGGCAAAAAATCTGAAAGGTGATCCGGTAATTTGGTGTATTGTACTGGCCCTTTCAATAATGAGTGTACTGGTAGTGTATAGTGCTACCGGAACCTTAGCCTATAAGAAAATGCAGGGCAACACGGAACATTACCTGATCAAACATTCGTCGCTAGTAGTCTTAGGTTTGGTGTTCATGTGGCTGGCGCATAAGATAGATTACCGCTATTATTCCAGATTATCCAGGGTAGCTTTGTGGTTTTCAGTGCCTTTGCTCATTTTTTCATTCTTTTTTGGGTCTAACATCAATGAAGCTTCCCGCTGGATTACGATTCCATTTATCGGGCAATCTTTTCAGCCGTCCGACTTAGCTAAACTGGCATTAATTTCTAACCTGGCCAGTATGCTGGCCAAGCGGCAGCAGAAAATTGAAGATTTCAAAATGTCTTTTGTGCCCATCATGATCTGGTGTGGCGTTATCTGTTGCCTCATTGCCTTATCTAACTTTTCTACGGCATTTTTGCTGTTTTCTACCTGTATGCTGCTGATGTTTATTGGCCGGGTACCAGTAAAGTACCTGTTCAATCTGGTATTAGTAGGTCTGGTAGCAGGTACGCTGGCATTGGCTTTCGGGCAGCGTTTAGGTACTTTTATGTTTCGGATAGAGAGATTTGCCAGTACCTTAGTATATGCAGAAGAAGCTCCTTTTCAGGCGCAGCAATCATATATTGCCATTGCTACTGGAGGTGTAGTAGGCAAAGGCATTGGCAAAAGTGACCAGCGGAATTTCTTGCCACATCCTTATTCAGATTTTATTTATGCTATTATCATTGAAGAATATGGGTTGATTGGAGGCATTTTTACATTATTTCTCTACCTGGCTCTTTTGTACCGGGGTATGCTGGCCGTTTCCCGAAGTGATCGGGCATTTGGAGGCTTGTTGTCGGCAGGGCTGAGTTTTAGCCTGGTTATACAGGCAATGGTAAATATGGGTGTAGCTGTGGGCTTGTTACCAATTACAGGTTTGCCGTTGCCTCTGCTTAGTATGGGAGGTACCTCTTTACTGTTTACAGGCCTTTCTATTGGCATTATTCTCAGTGTAAGCCGGGGTGAAATTAAAGAAGAAGTCATCAAATAAAAGTGGGTAATTACTCAAAAAACCAGCTAATCTTTTAATCCAGTAAATCGTGGTTCAGACAACAAAATTATATAAAATCATAATCAGTGGCGGCGGTACTGGTGGGCACATTTATCCGGCTATTGCTATTGCCAACGCCTTAAAAGAGCTAGATAACCGCACCGAAATTCTGTTTGTAGGAGCAGAAGGAAAGATGGAAATGCAAAAAGTACCGCAAGCCGGCTATAAAATTATAGGATTGCCTATTGCTGGTATTCAGCGAAAACTGACACCCTCTAATCTACTTTTTCCTTTCAAGCTGATGAATAGCCTGCTGAAAGCCCGCAAAGTAATCAGCGATTTTAAGCCGGATGCCGCTGTAGGGGTGGGGGGCTATGCTAGTGGGCCTTTATTGTATGCAGCTGCCGGACGGAACATACCTACGCTTATTCAAGAGCAGAATTCTTATGCAGGTCTAACCAATAAATGGCTAGCAAAAAAAGCACATAAAATATGTGTGGCATATGGGGGGATGGAAAAGTTTTTTCCGGCTGAAAAAATTATATTCACCGGAAATCCGGTAAGAAAAGATATATTACAAGCCAACCAAAAAAGAAAAGACGCGTTAGAATACTTTAATTTATCCGAAAACAAGCCGACTCTTCTGGTAATTGGTGGCAGCCTCGGAGCCAGAACCATTAACGAAACATTGAAAGCATCATTGCCGGCTCTTTCTCAGGCCAACTGTCAGGTAATCTGGCAGACTGGAAAGTTTTATTACGAAAGCTGCAAGCAAGCCGCGGCAGGTATATCGAATGTGCATGTGTATGATTTTATTGCACCAATGGATCTAGCCTATGGCGTTGCGGATGCTGTAATTTCACGAGCAGGAGCATTGTCAATATCCGAACTTTGCCTGGCTGCAAAGCCCGCCATTTTAGTGCCTTCACCCAATGTTTCAGAAGATCATCAGACGAAGAATGCCATGAACCTGGTAAACAACGGCGCTGCGTTAATGGTAAAAGATGTAGAGGCAATGGAAAAACTGATTCCCGCTGCTTTAACTTTGCTGGGAGATACCAGCCAGAAAGAACAATTATCGGCTAATATCCGCAAAATGGGCAAGCCAGAAGCAGCCCGGCAGATTGCGGAAGAAATTTTAAAGCTTATTCGTTAAAATATTTTTCAGCTTTATCCGTCTTACAATATGGATAGCTGTGTAGATAGATATAAACAAGAGAACAGAACATTTGCCCTGATTCCCTAAAGGAAGAGGTCGGCAACTTAATGAATCAACATATGGTCATTCTGTCCTTCGCATCCTGCTTAGCAGACGAAGGGCTCAGAACAAGTTACAATGCTTTTTTTAGGCTACCAGTTAGTTTAAAAGAAAGGCCTTGTTACCCCTTGTTGCTGGGCATACTTGTAATCTACTACGTTAGCAGTATCTGCTCATTTGTAACTTACTCGCCCAGGATAGCAGAACTTCCCAAGTTGATTCAGCAAATTAAGTAGCCTACCTGATAACATCCTTTTCAGGAGTAAAGGAGCGTATATATAAAAATGATGTAAAATATGGAAAAGTAAGAGAGTTTATCATGCAGGTAAGCCAAAAATTTTGAAATTTGCATAGTCAACGTACCTACTGAATTTTTTGAATTTGAAAGATATTGCAAACGTATATTTTTTGGGCATTGGCGGTATAGGGATGAGTGCCCTGGCCCGCTGGTTTCATAGTAACGGCCGCCTGGTGGCAGGGTACGACCGCACCCCCACGTCTCTCACAACCGAGCTGCAAAAGGAAGGAATTGCCGTTCATTTTGAAGATGGCATTGAGCACATTCCACAATCCTTCAGGCATGCTTCTCCAGATACATTGATAGTGTATACGCCGGCTGTTCCAAAAGATCATAAGGAGTATACTTACTTCTTGAATAATGGCTTTGCCATCAAAAAACGTTCGCAAGTATTAGGCTTACTTACCCAGAATTTATTTACCATTGCTGTAGCAGGTACACACGGTAAAACCACTACCTCTTCCATGATTGCCCATGTACTGAAGAATGCAGGCAAAAATGTAGCGGCTTTTCTGGGAGGCATTACACAGAATTACAATACCAATCTACTGTTGAACGATCCGAAAAGTCCTGATCCGGCTTTAGTGGTAGTCGAGGCCGATGAATATGACCGTTCCTTTCTGACGTTATTCCCAGATGTAGCTGTAATTAACTCTGTAGATGCTGACCATCTGGATATTTATGGCGATCATGCTTCTGTACAAGCTTCGTATAATGAGTTTGTAAAGCAGATAAAGCCAGGCGGAACACTATTCATGAAACATGCCTTGCCGCTGCAAAAACCTACGGATAATTCAGTATATGTATTTGACTTTTCTGCTTCAGGTAAGGCTGCTTTCCGGGCAGAAAACATACATATTGCCAATGCTTCTTTTACCTTTGATTTTGTAAGTGCCGATACAAAAATTACAGGTGTTTCATTGCAAATTCCAGGCTATCACAACGTTGAGAATGCAACTGTGGCTATGGCTGCAGCACTTAGCGTAGGGGTTACGCCTGAGCAGGCAAAAAACGGCATTTCTTCTTACAAGGGGGTAAAACGGCGCTTTGAATATATCATCAAAAATCCTTACCTTGTTTATATAGACGATTATGCACATCATCCAGCTGAAATTGAGGCCGTTCTTACATCTGTACGTGCTTTGTACCCATCAAAGAAAATTACAGCCGTTTTTCAGCCTCATCTTTTTACCAGAACAAGAGATTTTGCACAAGGTTTTTCAGACAGCTTAAGTCTGGCCGACCATGTAATCCTGCTGGATATTTATCCGGCCCGGGAGTTACCTATACCAGGGGTTAGCTCTCAACTATTGCTGGAGGGTATTACTTCAGCTGAGAAAATGGTATGTTCGAAAAATGAACTTTTAAAAGAATTGAATAAATCCGGTGTAGAGGTATTGATAACCCTAGGTGCCGGAGATATAGATACCCTGGTTCAACCAATCCAGGAAAATTTCAAAAAAAAGTTGGCTATAAATGATTGATTTGATCGTATGTTGACAAAAATTAGCAACTTTTTTAAGTACAGATTAAAAAGAAAAGTTAAGGTTTTTCTTACATTTGTGATATTCTTTGGGCTGATCGGATTTGTGGAGAAAAAGCAGTCATCTAAGGTTTGTACAAAAGTGAATGTTTCGATTGAAAATACCTTAAACAATTATTTTATCAATGAAATCGATGTGCTGGCCTTAATTACCAATAATGGCAGCGATCAGCTAGTGGGGGAGGAATATAAAAATATTGATTTGAAATCTCTTGAAAAACGAATTAAAACCAATAAATTTATACGGAACTGTCAGGTTTCGAGAGACCTAAAAGGAGAGTTATCAGTAGAAGTAAAACAGCGCCGGCCGATTGCAAGAATTGTACAACGCTATGGGCCAGACGCTTATATCAGCGATCAGGGGGAAGTATTACCACTTTCCGACAGGTTTACTGCCAGAGTTATAATTATTGAGGCCGATAACGCTGAAAATTTGGTAGAGAAAGATCTCCTGCAAACTGATTCAGGTAAAAATATTTTCCAGTTGTTGCAGTTTATAGACGGGAACAAGTTCTGGAAGGCGCAAATAGCGCAGCTATATATGAACGCAGATGGCACCATACTCTTGTATCCACAGGTAGGAAAGCAAGTGATAGAGTTTGGTACAGCTACGGATATTGAACGGAAGTTTAATAAACTGAAAATCTTTTACAAGCAAATAATACCTGTAAAAGGTTGGAACAGATACAGCAGGGTGAGTCTTGCTTATCAGAATCAAATCATTTGTGAATAATTTGGTATGCAAAAAGACAAAATAGTAGTAGGTCTCGATATTGGAAGCACGAAGATATGTGCGATTGTTGGCCGTAAAAACGATTACGGTAAGCTGGAAATTTTAGGTATGGGCAAGGCCAACTCGGAAGGGGTGACCCGTGGCCTTGTAACAAATATAGATAAAACGGTAGATGCCATTATACAAGCCGTTGCTGAAGCAGAAGCACAATCCGGAATTAACATACGGGTAGTGAATGTAGGTATTTCCGGGCAGCATATAAAAAGTATGCGGCAACGGGGAAGTATTACCCGTAACTCTTCAGACGAAGAAATTGGTGTGGCCGATATTAACCGGCTCACTAATGATATGTACCGCACGGTAATTCCTCCAGGTAGTGAAATTATTCATGTGCTGCCTCAAAACTACACTGTAGACTATGAAGGGGGCATCAAAGATCCGGTGGGTATGTCTGGTATAAAGCTGGAAGCAGACTTTCATATTATTACCGCGCAGACTACGGCTGTTCACAATATTAATAAGTGTGTACGGCGGGCTAACCTGGAGATTGAAAACCTCATCCTGGAACCTATTGCTTCCAGCATGGCCGTTTTAACGCAAGATGAAAAAGAAGCTGGTGTAGCTCTGGTAGATATTGGGGGTGGCACTACGGATATTACCATATATTACGATAATATCATCCGTCATACGGCAGTCATTCCGTTCGGCGGGAGCATTATTACTTCCGACATTAAAGAAGGGTGCATGGTGATGCAAAACCAGGCTGAATCGCTGAAAGTGAAGTTTGGTAAAGCCATTGCCGAAGTTGCCAGTTGGAATGAAGTCGTTTCGATTCCTGGTTTACGTAACCGTTTGCCCAAAGAAATTTCTGTAAAAAATCTAGCTCATATTATTGAAGCCCGGATGGAAGAAATTATTGAGATGGTGCATGCAGAAATTATCCGTTCCGGTTACGAAAACAGGCTGCCTGGTGGCGTAGTCATTACTGGTGGTGGTGCACAACTCACAGATGCAAAAGAACTATTTGAACTGGTAACCGGCATGGATGCCAGAATAGGCTATCCGAATGAATACCTGGGCAAAAGCAAAATAGAAACTATCAAAAATCCGATGTACGCGACGTCCGTTGGATTAGTGCTGGCAGGTTTTCAAGCCATAGATGACCGGGAAAACCGGTATGTTCAGGTACAGACAGCGAAAGCTGCCCCTGCCGTTGCTCCGCCTAAAGAAGCACGTAAGCCTCAGGGCAACGACTTCTTCAGACGTATTCTGGATAGAACCAGAAGCTTTATGATTGATGATTTTGAAGATAAAGATAAAAACGATTATTGATCAGGAAAGTGGAAGATTGTTACCTAGGAATATTGAGTAAATACACAGGCAAATAAACTATTTTTTGTTTCAATATTCTACCTTACAATCTTTAGCTATTCTCATACTATTGAAAAGAATTTAACCTTACTAACCTACTACAACACATAACCCTTTTGTTATGGCTGAAAACACATTTAAGTTTGACTTACCCGATCATCATAAATCTATCATCAAGGTAATTGGTGTAGGTGGCGGTGGTAGCAACGCGGTAAACCACATGTTCAATAAAGGGATTAAAGATGTGGAATTTGTGGTATGTAACACAGATGCACAAGCCCTAAAAAATAGCCCAGTTCCTAACCGCTTACAAATTGGCGTAAGCTTAACAGAAGGTTTAGGGGCAGGCGCCAATCCTGAAAAAGGCCGTAATGCCGCCATTGAAAGTAAACAGGATATACGGGAGCTGTTGAGCCAAAATACAAAAATGGTGTTTATCACAGCTGGGATGGGTGGTGGTACTGGTACTGGGGCCGCACCCGTTATTGCTGGTATTGCAAAGGAATTAGGTATACTGACGGTAGGTATTGTAACAGCTCCCTTTGGCTTTGAAGGCAAAAAGAAAATAGAGCAAGCCATGAAAGGTATCGAAGAAATGCGCCAGAACTGCGATACGGTGCTTGTAATTGTAAACGATAAATTGCGCGAAATTTATGGCAACCTGACCATTAGCCAGGCTTTTGCCCAGGCAGATAATGTGTTAACAACGGCTGCCAAAGGTATAGCTGAGATCATAACGGTACCAGGCTATGTGAACGTGGACTTTGAAGATGTGAAAACAGTAATGAAAGATTCCGGAGCTGCGGTAATGGGTTCTTCTAAAACAGAAGGCGAAAACCGCGCAAGACGTGCTGCTGAAGAAGCATTACTTTCTCCACTGTTGAACCACCGTAATATTCATGGGGCACAAAAGATACTACTATCTATCGTATCCGGCGAGCAGGCTGAACTACAAATGGATGAACTCTCTGAAATCACAGAGTTTATTCAGGAGAAAGCTGGCAAAGAAGCAGATGATGTTATATTTGGCCATGGAGTGGATGCTTCCCTGGGAGCCAGCATCCGTGTAACGGTTATTGCTACTGGCTTTGATGAGAGTGACATTATGGGGCATTCTTCCTCTAATAATAAGGATAAAAAAAAGATTACCGATCTCGATTCAGGACGTGAGTTATATCCGGCAAACAAACCGGTGGTAGAGCGGAAACAAGAGCCTGCGCCGGTTAACTTTCAGGCAAATCCGCCAAAACAAGATAAAATAACGTATGAACTGGATAATGACTTTAAGGTGGTAGATGTGCCTTCTGATAGGGATCAGCAAATGCAGGATGAGGAACACAATGCCGAACAAGATGCCTACCGCAGACTATTGGAGAGGAAAGAACGCCTAAAAAGAATAAGCGCCGATATGTCGCAGGAAGATTACCGGGAAAAAATGGAAGTGCCTGCTTACAAACGCCGCAATATTCGCCTGCAGGATGTGCCCCATTCTTCTGAAAAAAATATATCCAGGTTCAACCTCAGTGACGACGATCAGATACTAGGCAACAACCGGTTTCTGCACGATAATGTAGATTAACTATAAAAAGAGGCTGAAAGATGAATTCAGCCTCTTTTCCTTTAAAAGGCAATCAATCTCTCTACTTGCGTAGTTAAAAGCTGGTTGTATATAGGGCTAATTATTTTATTCCCCTCCATATTGGCTTCAATTCGGGAAAGCTTTAGCTGAAGGCCCACCAAGTTTACTCCCATATACATCAGAATATCGGTCAGGTGGCTTAAAGCAACAGACCCACCTTGCATTCCGGAAGACAGCCCTACCAACGCAGCTTTTTTATTGGTTAAGCTATCAGGATATTTTAGTCCATCAATAAAGGCTTTTAATACGCCAGGAAAAGAGTAGTTGTATTCTGGCACCACAAATACGAATTTCTGACTGCTCTCTACTAGTTGGCGGAATTCATTGAAATCAGCATTTTTTCCAGAATTATGGTAAAGAGCTGTTTTCGTAAAGTCGGCAGGAAGATCGTATAAATCCAGGATACGGCTCTCAACTCCGTGTTGGGTGAGTAAATCCTGGTAAATTGTACAAATTTTTCGGGTAGTAGAGTTAGGCCGGTTTGTCCCGCAAATAATCACAATCATGTATAGGGTCCTTTCAATAAGCTAAGATAGATAGAAAGTACAGGTAATTATTTGCACAACAGCTTTTTTACCCATTAAGTTTTAAACTATATTTATTGGCAAAGAAGGAAGGCTAGCTTTAGTTGTTTTCAAAACTTTGTACTCATTCATCTATCATAATTACACTTTAGTTTATGGCTTTAATAAAACCGGTAAGGGGCATCCATCCTCAATTTGGCACTAACTGTTTTCTGGCAGACAATGCCACGGTAGTAGGTGAGGTAAAAATGGGAGATAACTGTAGTGTGTGGTTTAATGCCGTAGTGCGGGGGGATGTACATTCTATTACCATTGGCAATAATTGTAATATACAGGATGGAGCTGTTATTCACTGCACCTATCAACGGGCCGCTACACTCATTGGGAATGAAGTATCTATTGCGCATAATGCTATTGTACATGGCTGCACCATCGAAGACCGTGTTTTGATTGGTATGGGAGCCATTGTTATGGACCACGCAGTAGTAAAATCAGGCTCTATTGTAGCTGCCGGAGCTATTGTGCTACAAAATACAGTAATCGAACCTGGATGCATTTATGCAGGCAACCCAGCTAAATTCATTAAAAAAGTAAGCCCGGAACAAATAGAACTTATCAGCCGCACAGCCAACAATTATATTAAGTATATGGAGTGGTTTAAAGAGTGATTAATGTGCTGATATGCTTATGTGCAAATGTGTAAATTAAACTTAAAAGAAGCTCCCAGGCATCAGTTCATCAAGTAGCACAGTACTAACTATCCCTTCTGTTCAAATAATCTAACACCTGTTCTACGGTAGCCAAGTCTCCCTGTTTCTGGTATTTTTCTATGCGCTCCATTTCCCCGGTAATCAGCTGTTTTCTGGTTCCAGTGGTTTTGCCTTGGGAATGAACAGCTTCTTCCAGCCATGGAAGGGGAATACCAGTTTGGCTGAAGATCTTCAGTTCAGGATAAATCCGTAAAGCAGCCGTAACAGCGGTCATAAAAGCACGGGGTTGATGAAAGGGAGCTGCCGTTACATACATAGCCTGGAAATTTTGTTGCTTAGCATAGCTCATCACCGATTCGGCTTCTACTAAGGTATGTAAAACGGGAGCTGGCAACATAGGCACTCCTGCAATTTGCTGTTCAGCTACCCCTGCTTGTATCAACTTCTTTTTCCATGCTTCATACCCAGGGTAGCCATTTGTAGGAGGCGTATGCATAAACAGGATTCGGTCTGTCTTCTTTACTTCTACTAATTGTTGGGCTTTCGTTAGTACAGATGTATCATTATCTTCTGTCTGGCCAAAGAGAAATATGGCATGGGTACGGGTCGTGGGTTGGATATCACACAGAATACGGATTAGCAATTCGAACATACAGTGAGTGGAAATTTGAATGTATATAAACCTGAAAATAGGTAAGCCTACTATCTTTATTTTAGGCAGAAACTTATTTTAACTGTACTTGATGCAGAATCTTCCGGCAAGTACAGTAATTACCCAGATGGCATATAGCCAGCGTAGAAGCTGTAAAAGGAATGGGTAAATGGTGTGCTTGATACGGCCCACTGCCCACAGTAATGTGGGGAGAATAGTTTTCAACACTTGCGTTACTACGAAAGTGGTTAATATATTCCAATGAAGTAAGCCCTACTTCCGGTGGGTTATAGAGCATTTCTGCTACGGCATCGTAAGAAAGATAAGGAGTGAGTTCCCTCATAATGGTTTCATGCAACTCCTGCAAACGAGGATGGTGCTGCACATTTAGTACAGTGCTACTGCCTTCCTGCTCTACTTCGGCTATCTGCAAATGAAACGCGGCATATTTGGAAGCTATATCATTCAATAGCTGACTTACTTGAGCAAAGTCATCTTCCGCTACGCAACCCATTAAAAGAGAAATATGTGGAAGACAATTAGTTTTGTTCAATCCCATTTTTTTTGGCTCGCCCCGTTGCAGCAGTTCCTGGTTGATGGCAATGGCTTTGTCCATCATTTCATTGGAAGGCAACAACACCACATCAATGGCTTTTTTATTCATCGGTTTTAAAACTATAACCCTGTTAGATTCTCAAAACCTAACAGGGTTGTTTTAATATTTTACTAGCATTACTTACTGAACAGCAGAACGCATAGCCTGTATGCGGCTAGAATCCACTACATTCATATCATATTCAGGCAGACTCAGCGTGCCACCCATAAAGATGGTGGGATTGCGATATTCCATCTGGCTGTGCACGGTTTTATAGCCGGTTACGTGAAATTCGCTGGCTCCGGTAATCGTCTTCATCTTTGCGATATTGCGTTCATAGATACCTGCCCCAGGCATAATAATAATACGGCCATTGGCTTGCTTTATCAGCTCGGCAATCAGTTCAGCACCTTCAGGGGCAGATTTCTCTTGCCCAGAGGTAAGCAGGCGGGTAATTCCTTTGATAGAAATAATATCTTCTAAAGCTTGTACAGGGTCTACGGTCATGTCGAAAGCCCGGTGAAAAGTTACTTGCAAGGGTAAAGCCAGATCAGTCAGTTCCTTGCTGCGTGCTACATCTATACGGCCATCTTTGGTCAATAAACCGAAAACTACTCCATCCGCTCCTAACTCCTTAGCTATTTGTATGTCTTTTTTCATACAATCAAACTCGATATCGGAGTAATAAAAATCTCCACCCCGTGGACGAATCATGACATGTAGCCCAATCGTAATATTTTTTCTGGCGATGGCGATGGCTCCAGCGCTAGGTGTAGTACCTCCTTCAAAGAGGTTATCGCAAAGTTCTACGCGGTTGGCGCCACCTTGCTGAGCTTCAATGGCAGATTGTACAGAATCTATACAAACTTCAATGGTGATATCTTTTGTCATAAGTCAGAAATAGAAAAATAATTGAGCAGGCAAATTAAAAGGCAGTAGGCACATCTACAAGCAATTTCCCATATACCCACAAACCTGCCGGGTTTTAGAACCCGGCAGGTTTGGAATAAAGCCACCCAAGTATAGTTGTATGGCTGCTTGCTGCTATAAATTACACAAATTGTGTGGTTCCGTGAGCAGGAACAGGTTTATTTTTATCTTTGGAATTGACTTTCAGGCCAAATACTACCCGCAATAGAGGTACCCGGCGGATAATACCTTCGTACAGAAACCATGTGATCAGGAACATGCCAGTGCTGATGATCAGGAACTTTAAAGCAATACTTAGTTGCCAGTCTATCATATAATAGGCAATGCAGATGATAATGGTCTGATGTAGAATATAAAAAGGATATACAGCTTCATTGGCATACCTGATAAATGGATTGGTAAAATTCAGGTACTTTCGGGCAAATCCGAATATGGTCATCAGCCAGCACCACCCATTGGTCACAGTTATCGCCCAGTACAACAGCATGCCTGCCGACGAAGGATCAGGCCAGTCTGCCCAGTAATAACTGAATAAAATAGTGACGGCTACAATAGCTATACTTAACGAAACAAATCGGTTGTCTTCTATCCGCTGGCGTATATTCTCCTGAGAACAGATAATAAATCCATAGATGAATAAAAGTAAACTTAGCGTGAAATTAGCCCAGTCGGCAATCAGGTTCTGGTTCGTGGGCCAGAAGGGGCGCAGGGAAGCTTCGCTAATAATAAGAGGGATCATTAGCAGGTAAATGCCGGCTTTCGTTGAAATAAAGGGACTCAAGTTGTGCAGTAATTGTTTTCCCTTTTCGCCTCGTAGATACAAAAATAAGGGAAGGCAGATAAGAGAATACGTGAAAATATACGCCAGATACCATAAGTGATGCCAGCTGAAGCTACCTTGCGGGTAGGGTTGGAACTGCAAAACACTTGGGTAAAACTCTAAATAAGTGAAGGTGGCCCCCTGCGTTAGCCGTTCGTAATAGATTTGAGGAGGTACGACGACAAACATTCCAAAAATGAGTGGTACTAAAATACGTTTAGCCCGTTCGGCCATAAATGTGCCGCCCGACCGCCTGCCTAAGGCAAAATATACTCCAGCACCTGATATCATAAATAGCAAGGGCATTCGCCACTGAGAGAGGAAACGCATAGGCCATTCCATGGCTTCACTTAATTCATTGTTTTTAATGTGCCAGCCCCAGCTGACGAAAAACATGCCTGTATGATAAAAAATTAACAGGGTAAAAGCTAGGACCCGAAGCCAGTCTAAGTCGTATTTTCTGAGAGCTGTTGTAGTATTTTGTATTGGTAACATACGCCGATTTTTGTTTGAGTATGACTACAAAATTATAGGTAATTATGCCTGATAAAGACATTTCTGATCGATCAGACGTTCTATCCTACCGGAACGAACGTGTTAGTAAGGCAAAACCTGCGTTTTAGGACACACTAATGTCTTTCCGGTATTGAGAAGGCGTAGTCTGGGTAAATTTTTTGAAAGCTGTATTAAAGGCTGATTTTGAATTGAACCCATTTTGAAAAGCAATTTCTTCTATCTTAATATGGCTTAACTTCGGGTCGTGCAGTTGCTTTTTTATTTCCTCAATCCGATAGTTGTTTATGAAATCAAAAAAATTTTGCCCAAGCCCTTCATTAATTAGCTGAGACAAATGATGGGTAGACATAGAAAGAGCTGCCGCGAGCTCTGGTAAACCCAGTTCACTGTTCAAGAAAGGTTTTTGCTGTTCCATATACTGTTTAAGCCGGGGCAACATATCATCAGCCATTTCGGTGGGCAAAGCCGATTTCTCGTACTTCCGTTTAATTTCTGGCTGAAGCACTTCCGTAGGCTCTGAAACTTGCTTATGGTCCAGCACCTGTGATTTTACTACTACATAGAAACTCATGCAATAGAGTACCAGCGACATAGCCGTAGCAATGTATATATCTCCTAGGTCTCTGGTGTCAGTAAAGGATATAAGGCCGAATACTAGAAAAGTAAGTGTTAAATAACAAGTAGTAAGCACCAGCCATTTTAAAGATGTATTGTGGGTAGTGAGCAAGGAAATACGCTGACTTTTGGTAAAGGTATATACCAGATAAATGCTGTAGATATTAAATGGAATAGACCATATGAACAGCACTACATCAAACCATTCGCCGGAAATATTAATGCCATCCGGAAACCAGGCGATATGCCTTAATTCATAGTCTATAACGTAAGGCTTTTGGTATGATTCAATTACATCGTGCAGCTTGAAGGCATTGCTCTGCAGATAAAAAGGAATCCGGTAGATGAAGTAGAGGAGAGCGGGAACAAAGTAAGGGATGTGCTTGCGCTCAAAACGAAAATCCGGATTAATTAGCGACCGGGCGTAAAAATAGGTAAAGGGTCCATACAAAAAGGAAAACGGCTCGGCTATATTCACCATCCAGGGCACATAAAAAATATAATCTGTATAGCAGAGGAAAATTTCAAAAATATCCAGGGAAAGAAAAAATAATAAACAAGCCAGTAAAAAATTGGAGTACCGGTTATTTTTACGAGCTGCAAAAAAAATGGCTGCCAGGAAAATGCCTTGCACTGTCCCTAACAAGTTGATGAGGGAAAGCAGATCAATAGACGGCGTAATTGATGGCATACGTAAACTTTTATAAGGCTACTATACAAATATACCTAAAAGGTCTTTGGTCGCCAGTATCCGGTAGGTAGTATTTTAAAGCCTGCCTTTGCAGAGAAGAGATATAGAAGCCTATAGCCCACAAACTAAAAGATTTTGCATAATATTGTAGAATAATTTCACTAATCATATTCAAGTTTTTATGAACAAATCAGTAATCTACAGCTTTTTTGCGCTGATCTGCTGTATTGCATTATCTCTTACCAGCCAGGCCCAAATCGCCACTCCTGCGGCTAGCCCGGCAGCTACCCTTACCCAGAAAGTTGGTTTAACCGATGTAACTGTTTCTTACTCCAGACCCAGCATGCGAGGCCGTAAAGTATTTGGCGGCATACGTCCGTATGGGGAATTATGGCGGACTGGTGCCAATGGAGCTACTACATTTACTTTCAGCGATGAAGTAACTATTGAAGGAAAGAAAGTGCCTGCCGGTACCTATTCTGTATTTTCTCTTCCCGGACAAACTGAGTGGAAAGTGATGCTGAACAAAAATGCCAAGGCTTCTACCAATGATTACAAGAAAGAAGAAGATGTAGCTACTTTTACAGTTAAACCTCAAAAAACAGCCTCTGCTTACGAAACACTGACCATTGATCTGTCTGACTTAACAAGCAATACAGCCATGATCAATATTAAATGGGAGAATACCAAAATAGCACTGAAGCTGGAAGCAGAAGTAGACAGCAAGGTAATGGCACAGATTAAAGAAACTCTGGCAGCTAAACCCGATGATGCAGTGGCTAACTATCAGGCAGCTGTGTATTATATGGAGAATGGTAAAGACTTGAAGCAGGCTTTGGAAATGATGAATAAAGGCACTGCCAAAGATCCACAATTCTGGCAAATGCACCAGAAAGCCAAACTACAGGCCATGCTGAAAGATAAAAAAGGAGCTATGGAATCAGCGAATAAATCTATAGAGCTTGCGAAAAAAGCTAATAACAACGATTATGTACGCTTAAATGAAGAATTACTGGCTGAGCTGAAAAAATAAGCTCCTGGCGTAATCTAAATGAAAAAACCTCTGTAAGCGTAGCAAAGCACTTAGCTGATCTACCTATACAGAGGTTCTTTATTTTAGATAGTTGGAATGTTACTCTTTATAGTAGGTATTATTCCTGCTTTGTATCCCCTGTTTTATCCTATATCAATATGTGCCCTTATTCCGGTGATCGTTGTGGGGGTGTTCTGTACGTTTGAGCGGAATCTGCAAACCGTTTGTTCTCTCCAGCCAGTCATAAATCTCTGTATTTAGCTGCTTTATTAATGGCTGGTGTTCTTCGCTGGCAATCAGATTATGCATCTCATGCGGGTCTTCTTGTAAGTCATATAACTCATTTGTATCCCAAACACCATGGTACCGGATGTATTTGTAGCGGTCGGTGCGTACGCCGTGCATAGTAGGGGTTTGCGGGAAGTCAAACTCCCAATAGTATTCATAAAAAATCCGGTCACGCCAGGAAATATTTTCGCCTTTGAGTATAGGAACAAAAGATTGGCCTGGCATATTGGCTGGTTTTTTAATGCCTGCTACTTCCAGGATAGTTGGTGCAATATCAATGTTCTGGAGCATCTGGGTTATTGTCTGACCACCTTTTACCAGTTCGGGACATCTTACTAACAGCGGCACCTTCACTGATTCTTCGTAAAAATGCCGTTTATCGATCAGCCCATGTTCCCCAAAAGAAAAACCATTATCTCCCATATAAATCACCAGGGTAGATTCTGACAAATTGTTTTCATCCAGGTATTGCAACACTTTCCCAACACTTTCATCTACCCCTAACAAAGTTTCGCAATATTGTTTGTAAAACTGCTCAAAATCCAGAGCTCCATGATACATATAATCTACCCCATGCCAGCTTTCCCGCTGCGATTTTACCCAGTCGGGCATCCGGTTTTGTCCATAGTAATCCTGCTGTGTTAAAGGAGGCCGTTCTTTGGTTTGTGTAGGTTTTTGGGAAATGCCATACAGGGGAGTATTGAACGACTCCGGATAGGCGATTTTCTCCTGCTGATACGTACTGCGGTGCCGTTTAGCTGGTTGAAATTCTGCATGCACAGCTTTGTGCGATAAATACAGGAAGAATGGTTTATCTTTATCTCGTTTAGTTAGCCAGTCTACGGCATGCTCAGTAAGTAGGTCAGTAATGTAGGTGCTGTCGGTATAAGCTACTTCTTTGCCGTTGATATTTAACACCGGGTTGTAATACACTCCCTGCCCTTTAAAACTTTCCCAATGATTGAAGCCGGGCCGGGGTTGATTGGTTTCTTCACCCATATGCCATTTGCCTAGAAAAGCTGTTTGGTATCCTCTTTTCTGAAGATATTGTGGAAAAAAGACCAGGTTGTCCGGAACAGGCGCCTGGTTATCTACGACTGTATGCGTGTGAGAATAAAGACCCGTAAGAATAGATGCCCGGCTGGGAGAACACAAGGCGGTAGTAACAAATGTATTAATGCCATACGCTCCTTCTTTAGCCATTCTGTCGAAGTGAGGTGTTTTTAGCCAGGGTACTTTTCCGGTAAATCCCAGAAAATCGAAGCGGTGATCGTCAGCTAGAATGAATATGACATTTCTGGGTTTAGTGTTTGAAATAGTTTCAATAGATATATTGCTCTCCTGGTTGTTTCCTTGCTTGCTAGGTACTTCTTTGCATGCTGAAGCTAAAATATATACAAACCCAAATAGCAGGGATAACATATTTTTCATAATGGTAGATTAATAGGCGAAATGGTTCTTCTAAAGAAAAAATCAGGATTTTATTTGATACTTTAAGACAAACACCTATTGCTTATCCATGACACAGCGGAATCCGGTATGCGATAAGCCAGTGTCCCGGCTCGACTTCATTCTGGCGGCTACCCGGTACCCGGAACAATATGAATCGTTACATAGGTAGGAACCTCCCCTTACTACTTTTTTGGGTACGGTAGGTTCATCCGGGTCGAAGCTTGCAGAAGGTCCCTGCGGATTGTTTACGCCATTACTTACTGTCTGGTAATACTTAGCATGATACCAGTCGCTGCACCATTCCCACACATTGCCGGCCATATCGTACAAGCCATACGCATTTGGTGCAAAAGAAGCCACTGGAGACAGTCCATAAAAGGCATCCCGCTGGGTATTGTTATTGGGAAACTGGCCTTGCCAGGAATTTGCTTTTACGTTGCCCTGATCTATATTTTCATTGCCCCAGGGATAAATATTGTCTTTTTGGCCTCCTCTGGCAGCCCATTCCCATTCTGCTTCAGTGGGCAACCGCTTACCGGCCCATTGAGCATAGGCCACAGCATCGTCCCAGGAGATATGTACAACTGGGTGTTGTTCTTTTCCTTGTAAGTTACTGCTTGGCCCTTCCGGATGTTGCCAGTCGGCTCCGGCTACCCAGCTCCACCACTGGCTAACATTCGTTAGCTGAATAGGCTCGCTTGGCGGCGTAAATACCAGAGAACTGGCTACCAATACATCGTCTGAAGGTTTGGGTGTGCCGGGTGGTAGTTGCTTTTTTAGCTCTTCCCAGTCAGGTTTTTTTTCGGCTGTGGTAATGTAGCCAGTGGCTTCTACAAACTGGCGAAACTGGGCATTTGTTACTTCATGGGTATCCATGTAAAAGCCCTTTACGGTTACCTGGTGTTTGGGGTATTCATCCTGGCGGGCCTGTTTATTATCGGCTCCCATTAAAAAAGTACCGCCTTCTATCCATACCATGCCTTTTGCAGAACCTGTGCCTTGTTGTTTGATTTCGGTATTAGTATGGGTAGTTGCTGCAAACCGTTGTGGAATTCCGCTGTGGCAGGAGAGAGTATCAGTAGTAGCTACCAAAGATGAATCAGCTGCAGAAGTTGTTTGTAGAGAAGTTGTAGTTGTTTGTTCGGAAGAGGGTGAATTGCTGCAACTGCAGAACAGATACGCCGATATACTCAAAATGAGGTAACTATACAGTGCTGTCGATAGATTTAGCATTGGTTTATGGCACACTTAGTAGAAAAAGAATTAACTCGTGATTATATCAGTCAAGTTACGTATTTTTTTTCAACACCCTACCCTTTTAAGGCTAGTGCATGGATGCTTCTCCCTAGGTAATTAGCGAATAGGTGTTGTCTTAATGAGACTTACAACAGAAGAATCTTACGAAGGTCTATTGATAAGTTACTAGTACTCTTCTTATTATTTACAAAGTTGAACATTCTCCTACTTCCGTAGTTTTTGCCGTAGATTCATTAAAAATGATTGAACGAACTTGTATTTTTTTGTAGATACCTGTTTTGTATTTTTTATCAGGCTATCTTCTTCTACTTGTTTTCATTTACTGCTCATGAAACAGTTTGTACAAAAGCATTTTATCTCTATTGCTATTTCTTACGTAATTTTTTTAATAGTACTCAATACCAGTTGGTCTTATTACAATGAGTATATCATGAATAAGAGTAATGAGCTAGAATTACAAGTGGAAGCCATAAAATGGGAGACGCAGAACCTGGCTCAGATCACCCGCAGTATTGATGTAAGTATTAGAGGATATGCTATAATGCGTGAAGACCGCTTTCTGTTTCTGTCCATGGAGGAAGCACGCCAGACCAATCAGCGGAACATAGCTACCGTAGACAGTTTGCTTAGCTTGCAAGGCTATGGCGATATGGAACTATATGCCTCCGTAAAACAAGGATTACACGAATACACCGATTTGTATGAACAAATGATCGGCCTTATCCGGCTAGATAGTATAGCGGATTTCCGGCAGTTGCTGAGTCAAGACCGGGGTAAAGAATTCTGGAAAAATTACGAAAGTTTTACTGCTAAGCTCTATGCTTATGAAGATAACCTCTTCCAGAAAACCAAGGCTGACTATGAAACTGCTATGCGCAGAAATAAGGTTGTGCAAATACTGCTTGTAATTATTGGACTTCCAACCTTAGTATTTGTGTTAAGAAAGTTGCGACAAGAAAAAAGCAACCGGAAGATGCTGTTAGATAAATTGAAAGAGAACAATCAAAAATATTTATTTAATCCTGGAACGGCTACCAAGCAGCAAGAAAAGGAAATTCTGGAGTATTCCATCGATAATTTAAAAAAAGCAGCAGACTTTATTACCCATATTTCGGAAGGTAACTATCAGGTAGAATGGCAGGAACTTACAGACGAAAATCAGCCACTCAACAAAGATAATCTGGTAGGTAGACTGGTTGGCATGCGGGAACAAATGAGAAAAGTAAAACAGGAAGATGAAAAACGATTGTGGGCTACCGAAGGCATTAATCAGTTTTCTGAAAATATCCGCAAGCATCAGCATTCTTTACAAGAGCTTTGTTACCAATCGCTGGTTTTTTTACTAAAGTACCTGCATGCCCAGCAAGGTGGCTTGTTTATTCATCGTGAAGAGGAAGGTGGAGACGCTTATCTGGAACTGGCCGCTTGTTATGCCTTTGACAGGAAAAAATTTATAGAAAAACGGATTGAAATTGGACAAGGGATAGTAGGGCAAACATACCTGGAAGCGGAAACCGTTCTACTGACCCAACTACCTCAGCAATATACAACGATTACCTCAGGATTAGGCGATGCAACGCCCACTTGCCTGCTAGTTGTGCCCATGAAGTATAACGACAAGGTACAAGCTATTATTGAAATTGCCGGATTCCACAAATATGAACCGCATGAAATTGCTTTCGTAGAGAAAGCCGGAGAGTTTGTTGCATCGGCTATTGCCGCCGCGCAAAGCAACGAAATGACTCAATCCTTGCTTAATCAATTCCAGCAGCAGGCAGAGCAGATGCGGGCACAAGAGGAGGAAATGCGCCAGAATATGGAAGAACTGGTTGCCACGCAGGAAGAGATGCAGCGGAAAGAAAAAGAATATCTGGCACTTCTTAAAGGTGAAGCAGCGGAAGAAAGATAAAAATCAATATAGTATAGTTCATACCATTTACCATGCAAAAGCCGTAACTGCCTGCTATCAACCAGGGTGTTTGCTGCTTTTGCATAGTATTTATTTGTAAGCTTACTTTGCAAACCTGTACCTGGCGGGCAAACCAACTTCCGGAAGGTATGCAGTTTTATGCCGCATCACCATTTTATTATGTATAAACCTTTTGGCTACTTGAGCCAGTTTATTGGGGAAGGTAAAAAGAAAAAACGCTTGGGCGAGTTATACGCCTTCCCGCCTGGCACCATGAGTGTAGGCCGCTTAGACGAAAAAAGTGAAGGCTTGCTTCTATTAACTACCGATGGAAAACTGAGCAACTATATTTCCAGTGCCGGTATAGAAAAAGAATATTATGTACAAGTAGATGGATTAGTCAGTAAGCAGGCAATTGAGCAGCTGGAGCAAGGAATGGAAATTGCCATAGAAGGCATAAAATACCAGACGAAGCCCTGTAAAGCCTACATACTTGAGCTAGTTCCAGATTTGCCGCAGCGCAGCAGAAAAGTTCGCGACGACCGCCACGGCCCTACCAGCTGGATTACTATTACACTCACTGAAGGTAAGTTCCGGCAGATCCGCAAAATGACGGCGGCTGTGGGCTTTCCTACCTTACGGCTCATTAGAATACGTATCGGCAATATTCATCTCAGTGCTTTACAGAACGGCCAGGTACTGGAAGTAAAAAGTTTGCTAGATAGGATGTAGATTTTTTTGCTGCGCAGTTTTGCTCACAAACTTTATTAAAATAGTTTTTGCTGTTCAAATTGATACAAAGACTGTCCGTTTTCGAACAGTCTTTATTATTCCTCTATATACAATAAGGTCTATTTCTGCTGTAAGAGCGCAATTTTTAGCTGGCAAATTATTTGCTGAACACAAACGCAAGCCTGTGATGCATAGTACCTGCCTATATTATATCATTGTGAAATATCTTATACAAAGTATTACTTTATTGCTATTGTAAAGAAATTTACTCCTCATATATGGATATAGTTCACCTTTTAACCGCTGCTAATTCACTTTAGCATCAAACACATTTCAATGAATAAGTTATTTGCCTTTTTCCTATTTACTTTCTGGGCCTCCGTTGTGTTTGCCCAAACATCCAATCCTGGGAAGCTTTCCGGTTCACTTACCGACTCCACCACGGCAAAGCCAGTTCCTTATGTAACTGTAGCGTTAATGGATGGGACTAAATTACTTACTGGTACTACCTCTGAGGACGATGGTACGTTTGTGCTGGCTAATCTGCCATTGGGTACTTACTCCCTGGTGTTATCTTATGTAGGCTACCGCAGTAAAACGGTTCCAGTAAGCCTAAGTGCCCAGCAGCCTGTTCTTACCTTAGGTCCAATTCGTATGGCAACTGAAAGCAAGACATTATCCGAAGTAACAGTAAGCGGGCAGAAAGATCTAGTGGAAGATAAAGGCGACCGACTAGTATACAATGCTGAAAAAGATATTTCTAATGCTGGCGGTACCGCTGCTGATGTGTTGCGCAAAGTGCCTATGCTCTCTGTGGATTTGAATGGCAATGTGCAGATGCGGGGTAATGGCAACATCAAAGTGCTTATTAATGGAAAACCTTCGGCCATGATGGCCCGTAACCTAGCCGATGCTTTACGGCAAATGCCTGCTAATACTATAAAATCCGTTGAAGTTATTACCAATCCAGGTGCCAGGTATGATGCTGAAGGGTCAGCTGGTGTAATTAATATTATTACTAAAAAAGCCTTGCAAGGTTTTAGCGGAACAGTAAATGCCACGGCAGGTAATTTCAATCAAGGTGTAGGCACAAGTCTCAATGCCAAGAAAGGCAAATTTGGACTCTCGCTTTCAGCCAATGGGTACCAGTACCGCAATATTCGGGAAGGAGAATCGGTACGTACAACTCTTTTGAATGGACAGCCCATAAATGTACTTACCCAAAACAATACTATGGACAACACTGGCCGGGGCGGCTATGGAGAAATGAGTTTTGATTATGACCCCGATTCTACCAGCCGCTTTAATCTGGCGCTAAACATCTGGGGTGGAAATTTCCCAAACGATAGCCGCGTAATCAACCGGCTATCTGATCCGGCAGGAGCTGAACTCCAGTCTTTTGCTAACGAAATCCAATTCTATAATCCATATGGCAACGGACAAATGGATGTTGGCTACACTAAAACATTTAAAAAAGCCGGACAAGAGTTTTCGTTGCTTGGCCAGTATAGCCGGATGCCGGATAATTATTTTTATGATACCGACCGCTTCGCACTCTCGGATGGAGAAGCTATTCTTTCGCGCCAGCGTAGCAACAATTATAGCCGCAATAAAGAATATACCGTGCAAACAGATTACACCCATCCTTTTAAACGAAATGGCCGAAAAGATACTACAGAAATAAAGATTGAAGTAGGAGTAAAAAGTATTCTCCGGGATATTGGCAGCGAATTCCGTGTAGAAGAATCAGCTAATGGGGTAGAACCCTTAGTACCTGTACCTGCGCAATCTAATGATTTTGATTACGTACAGCGTGTATACTCTGGGTATACTTCTTTACGTATAGATACCAAACGGAAGTGGGGCCTAAGTATAGGAGCCAGGCTGGAGCATACCGATATAGATGGTGACTTTGTAACTACTCGAACCACGCTGTCTAACAACTATACCAACCTGATTCCCAGTTTTACCTTATCTAAAGGAATAAAATCTCACACATTTAAAATAAGCTATACCCAGCGTATCCAACGGCCCCTGATCTGGTATTTAAATCCCTGGGTAAATGAATCTGATTCCCTGAATAAATTTACCGGCAACCCTTATCTGGACCCTGAGCTAAATCATTCTCCGGAAATATCCTATAGTACAATCACTAAAAAAGGATTGTCCATTAATAGTTCTTTGTATTACCGGCTTACAGATAATGCCATAGAATATATATCTACTGTAACGGAAGAAGGCTCATCACTTACCAAACCACAAAATATAGCCGAGCGGGAGTCATACGGATTGAACCTGAACCTTTCCGGCCAACCAAACAAAGATTGGAGCATGAATGGAGGAGCTGATATGCAATATATTTATGTTAACAGTCCAGGCCTTAATCAACAAAATAGTGGCATTATCTGGAGTATAAATCTGAATACTACTTATAAATTGCCGAAAGATTTTACCTTGCAAGCCAATGGTAACTTCAACTCCGGCTGGATCAACCTGCAAGGAAAATACTCAGGTTTTTACTGGTATGGCATCTCGGCCAAGCGTGAGTTTTGGGATAAAAAAGCCAGCCTTACTTTGGGTATAAACAATCCGTTTAACAGAGGAGTATGGCAAGAAGGTCGCCAGCAGATGCCTACTTTCCGGTCTACCTTTACATCTTTATATGTAACTCGTTCTGTCCGGCTCACTTTCGAGTGGCGTTTTGGCCAGATGGAAGCTAGTGGTGGAGGTAAACGTAGTAAGAAGATAAGCAATGATGATAAAGGCGGAAGGTAAAAATTATGCAAAATAAACATTTAGCACACTTACTTTCAGTTTAGGTGTGCTTTTTTAATGGAACTTTATGAACTAAAATAACTCTGTACTCATTGTAAAAGGTAAACCTGCTAGTAATTATACTTTTTAATGAAATAGTTGAATAATATATGGATAGAATGAAGTAACTTTGAATTGTTAAGTTAGCTAAGTAATTTACCAGCTTGTTGCGTGTACCTACACGCAGCAACAAACTATATTATATTTATTTTTTCTATACCTGTCGTGTTTACCATTCTATGAAAAAATTTTTTATTGCCCTCTGCCTTATTTTTCTAACGGTAGCATCCTTTGGCCAGAATACCCAGACAAGTATTGCTATCATTCCTGAACCAGTATCTGTAACACAGACGAATGGCAAGTTTACCCTGCCTCAAAACGTAGTAATCGAAGCAGGATCGCAGCCGGAAATGAAACAAGTTATTGCTTTTCTGAAAGACCGCCTGTCCATACCTACTGGCAGGCAAGTAACCGTGAATGCAACGGCTCCTTCGGCTACTATCCGCCTATTGCTGAACCAAAAAGCAGATGCAGCGATCGGGAAAGAAGGATATCAGTTATCGGTGAAGCCCAATACCATTGAAATAAAGGCCAATCAACCGGCTGGCTTATATTATGGCGTACAATCTCTGGTACAGCTGTTTCCTGCAGAAATAGAGAGCAAGACAAAAGTAGAGAATGTAACCTGGGAGGCTCCTTGTGTAGAAATTACCGATTACCCCCGGTTTGGCTGGCGAGGACTGATGTTTGATGTATCGCGCCACTTCTTTACCAAAGATGAGGTAAAATCCTATATTGATAATATGGTGCGCTACAAATATAACTTGCTGCACTTACACTTAACGGATGATGAAGGCTGGCGTATTGAGATTAAGAGCTATCCGAACCTAACAAAAGTTGGTGCCTGGAGCGTAAAGAAAGTAGGTTACTTTGGTACATTTGAGAAACCTGCTGCCGACGAGCCACGCGAATATGGCGGCTTTTATACTCAGGAAGACATCAAAGAGCTGGTGCAATATGCTAAAGAACGGTTTGTAAATATTCTGCCTGAAATAGATGTTCCCGGCCACAGTTTAGCGGCTGTAGTTTCGTATCCGGAACTTTCCTGCACACCAGGCGTGGAAAACTACCAGGTGCGTTCAGGAGAAGAAATTATGGACTGGTCGCAGGGACACCCCCCAATTGCCCTGGTAGACAACACCCTTTGTCCGGCTAACGAAAAAGTATACGAGTTTTTAAATAAGGTAGTAACCGAAGTAGCCCAGTTGTTTCCTTTTGAATATATACACATGGGTGGCGATGAATGCCCAAAAAACTTCTGGGAGAAAAGCGATGCCGTAAAAGCGTTGATGAAAAAAGAAAAGCTGAAAGACATGAACGAAGTTCAGAGCTATTTTACAAAACGGCTGGAAAAGATAGTGATGGCAAAGGGTAAAAAATTTATTGGATGGGATGAAATTCTGCAAGGTGGTCTGGCCCCAAATGCGGCTGTAATGAGCTGGCGGGGTATAGAAGGAGGTATAGAAGCAGCTAAACAAAAACACGAAGTCGTAATGAGCCCTACTACCTTTGCCTATATAGATTACATGCAGGGCGACCCTAGTATTGAACCCAGGGTATATGCTACCTTAAGGCTCAATAAGGCTTATCAGTTCGAGCCAGTACCCAATGGAATAGATCCTAAGTATATTAAAGGCGGACAAGCCAACTTATGGACAGAGCAGGTATACAATATGCGCCATGCAGAATACATGACCTGGCCACGCGGCTTTGCTATTGCTGAATCAGTATGGTCGCCAAAGGAGAAGAAAAACTGGAATCAGTTTGTTAACCGCGTAGAACAGCATTTTGATAGAATGGATGTAGCCGAGGTAAAATATGCCCCAAGTGTATACGAACCCATTATTACTGCCACCCGTACAGATGATAAGCAATTGAAGGTTGAATTAACTACCGAAGCCGAAGGCCTAGATATTTACTACACCTTTGACAACTCGTTTCCTGACAGGTTTTATCCCAAGTATAAGGAACCGCTGATTTTTCCAAAAGAGGCAGTTATGCTCCGGGTTGTCACTTACAAAGGCAACGAACCCAAAGGCCGCCTGATATCTATACCAGTGGAAGAATTACAAAAGCGGGCTGACCAGAAGAACGCAGCACATTAAGTAAAATCTTTAGATTTTAGGTAGAAAACCATTCCATCTTAGATGGAGTGGTTTTCTGCTTTTAACACAATACTGAATATGTAACATAGAGGTAGAAAATTATACCTGAGAAGTAAATCGTAGGTATATATTCTTTATATTTGATTTACACACCTGTGGCCGTTGACACATAAAGCCACAACTTTGCATTGCCTTGCTACATTATTTGTTCTAAAATAGAAAAGAGCTTTAGATGTTACGAATTTGAGTGAGTACAAATCTTGAGCAAGCCATCTTCCTCATAAATTCCAACTTTTAACTATACTTATCATGCGCAAAACCCCCTTTCTATTTTTGTTCTTTTTACTTATTTTCTCCTTTTCTACATGGGCACAAACTGAAAAGGGATCAAAACTCCTAGGAGGTAGTGCTAATTTCAGTTTTGAGAAAAACTACTCATTCGGAATCTCTCCGCAGATAGGTTATTTTATTACTAATAATTTTGCTCTAGGAACAGGAGTAAGCATAAGCTACTCTAAATTCGACAACGATGATACGATGGGGAATGGCTACCGATCACACACGACAGCTGCAGGTATTTCTCCGTTTATTCGATATTATTTTGGAAAGGCATCTTCTACCCGTCTATTTACGCAAGGTGCTGTTGTTTTTCAGCGTTTTTGGCAGAACAGTAGTATAAATGGAGGTGAGCCTCAGGTGAATGCTGAAAATTTTTCTACGTTTCGTGTTGGAGTAGGAGTAGTGCATTTTATTACTCAACAGGTAGGGCTGGAAGCTTTAGTAGATTATTCTGCTTCAAAGTATGGCGTTGGGGATAGAACTAGCAGAGTTGCGTTGAATATAGGGTTGCAAATCTATTTACCTTCTGCTAAGCAGTAACTTGTTACGGCATGGCTTAATCTACCACTGAGCAACTTAGGTGATTAATCAGTTTTTACAGATAAAAAGATTCTTGTATAGCCATATAAAGCAAACGCAATAGATTAAAATAAATTTTGGCCGCACACCATGTGCTAGCATGGCATGCTCTCAGCAGAGCACAAGAAATGTGGAAATTAGTATACGTGTAGCTACTTTACTATCTACCTAAAAAACTTCACTAGTATGAGAAAGATCATCGCTGGCTTTGCAGCAAGTCTGGATGGATATATCGAGGGGCCAAATGGAGAATACGATTGGATTCTGATCGATAAGGAAATTGACTTTGCCGGACATATGAAACGGTTTGATACATATTTCTTTGGGCGCATTACCTACGAAAAGATAGGGACAATGACAAGTAAGCCAACGCCTGGCATTACCAATTATGTATTCTCTCACACCTTAAAAACGGTTAATAAAAATTACAGGCTCATCGATGCCCCTATCAAAGAACAAGTGGAAGCCATTAAACAGCAGGAAGGAAAAGACATTGCTGTGTTTGGTGGGGCCAATTTGTTAGCTTCTTTGTTGGATCTTGCGCTGGTGGATGAGATTTCAGTAGCCATTATTCCTGTATTGCTAGGGAAGGGTAAGCCGATGGTTGATCTCTTGAGAGACAAAGTATGGCTATCCTTACTGAGCAGTAAGACATACTCCAATGGTACCTTGCAAGTAACCTACCAGGTAACTAACAACCATAGCTGACACCCAATCCTGCGTTGTGTTCCACCCTCCTTGCTAAAGGTTATTGTGTAACATCGAAATAAACAAGTTATTGGATTATCTTATGAAAAGTTATCTTTTATTGATGTGTATAGTTGTCACGTCATGTAGTTTTCAAAAATATCCTGCTACTCAAGGGGTGAGCAGAACTGATACCATTCGTTTTGGACAATACTACATAGATAAAGGCCAAGCTACTTTACCCTTAGTATCCGTCTATGACAGAGAGACTGGTCAACAGCTTGATGAGGTAGTGAATGGAAAAAAGTATGTTATTGAATTAAAGGCGGGCAAGTTTGATTACTATACAATCAAGGCAGAAGTGATAACCAATGGAAAGGTAGTACAAACAAAAAAACATAACCAGTTCCGTTTGCAGGGTAAGCAATCAAATGAGCAACCATTCATGAAACTAAAGTGCACGTATTTGTTCAAACAAGATCAGATTTATCTGCAAATCCGGGAGTGGAAAGATTCTACCCGGACTGCTTATCAGGAATCAATTACCCTGTTTGATCCGGTAAGTATCTTATGGATAGCTATAAAATAAAGAACATGCGCCAAAAGACTAATAGTTAAAACTATTGAATTTTTATCCGTAAAAATATGTGCTCCGGCTGTTACAGAAAATGAAAAACAAGGCTTGACCCCTTAATTCAACAATATATGCTGATAGATATTCATCCGAAATTGCCCATGCGTAATAAAGCCATTACCTTGGACTTTTATCTAAATACGTTAGGTTTTCAAGAATATGGTGGGGCGGATTACGATGGTTACCTTATGATTCAAAAAGACGGTATTCAACTGCATTTCTTTGAGTTTAAAGAACTTGACCCAAAAGAAAATTATGGCCAGGTTTATATACGCACAGATGACATAGATGTATTATACCAATTTGTTCAGCGCAAAATCAGCAACTGTACAGCCCTCGCGAACCAACCTTGGAAGCAAAGAGAATTTTCAGTACTCGACCCGGATAACAATTTGCTAACGTTCGGTCAGCCTATACATTAATTTGTAATACTGCTTGGCTCATTATTATAAAACCTGATTCATTTAGTTGGTATACCACAGAAGAACGATTGCTTGCTACCATTGAACCGGAAAGGGCCTCGTCCAGCGCATAGCTTTACATAAATAAGCAAAGTTCGTATCACCAGTTGCGCTAATACGTTACAGGAAATTACAGTACAAACAATACCTGGTTACAACACTTCATACCTGAAATAAAAAGTTAAACATGCTCCAGCTCATTGATGCCTATAACTCCTATAAGGAATTTGACAGGTCCGCTTATTATACAGTCTGTTACAACGTGCTTCCCTCTAGTCTTAGATTTGAAACGCCACTCCACGAAAGCAAGCAAAATATGGAAGCGGTGGTCGATTTTATTGATTTTACAGAGTTAACCATTAGGGAAGTTTATAAAAACTGGTCTACAGAGGATGTAAAAAACGCTGATTCTTCTAATGATTACCCGTATGAATATTTACTGAAAAGTGAGACAAAAAAACTTGTCTTGTTTATCCGGCTATTGAATAATGAATTGATGGTGGACTTTCAATACGATGTCTCAGACGTGGCCCTTGAACAATGGGTTATCTCTACCAACAGTAAACTTCGCATTAGATTTGGGGCCAATAAATCGCCGGTTTTTAAAGTGTTATCCCGTAACTCAGGAGGTTTTTTTACGGAAGATGTACCTACCGATGAACTCGAATTGAATATTGAAGAGTTGTATAATGATGATTTTAAAGAAATACACTCACTCATCCTGGAGTCGATGGCTAAAGATAAAGCGGGATTAATTTTACTTCATGGCGCACCGGGAACAGGCAAAACATCTTATATCAAACATCTCATTTCCAGACACCCGAAGAATGCCTTTATTTTCATTCAGAATGAGTTTATTAAGGATTTGCTTAATCCAGAGTTTATTTCCTTTTTATTGAAAAATAAAAGCTGCATCCTGATTATTGAAGATGCAGAAAAAGTGATTACTACCAGGGAGTACCAAAGCGAAAGCTCTGTAGTTTCTACCATTCTACAACTAACTGATGGACTTTTCAGCGATTATCTGAATATTAAGATTGTTTGTACATTCAATACGAATATAGAAAGAGTAGACAAGGCCCTTCTTCGTAAAGGTAGAATGATAGCTAATTATGAATTTAAACCGCTATCCAAAGAAAAAACAAACAAGTTGTTAAAATCGTGGGGCTATAGCGCAGTTGACAAAGAAATGGCACTTGCCGATATTTTTAATTTCGACAAACGGGGTTTCGAGCAGTCATCCGATTCCAAAAAAATTGGTTTTTAACTTAACTAAATAAATTTGCCGCAGAAAGCCACTTAGAATGACGGTTTTACACCCGGTAAAAGTCAAATTTTACTAAGAAATTTGTATCATAAACAAACCAAACGAATATGAGAAAAGTAAAGCTTCAAGTACAAATGACTGTGGATGGATATATTGCCGGACCAAATGGCGAAATGGACTTTATGGTCTTCGACTGGGACACTAAGCTTAAAAAATATGTTGAAGAGCTAACAGAACCCGTGGATTGCATTATTCTGGGGCGCAAACTTGCAGAAGGATTTATTCCTTATTGGGCGGAGGTGGCAGCCAATCCGGATAATCCTGAAGTGGCAGCCGGTAAAAAATTTACCGATACACCCAAAGTGGTGTTTACCAAAACCCTAGACAAATCACTATGGGATAACACCGTTTTAGCAAAAGGCGACATTAGCCAAGAGATCAATTCCCTAAAAAAACAACCCGGTAATGATATTATTGCTTATGGCGGTGCCACTTTCGTATCCTCTCTAATTAAGCACCAACTGCTTGATGACCTTCATCTGTTTATAAACCCCACAGCCATTGGAAAAGGAATGGCCATTTTCAAAGAAGTAGACAGCCTACAAAAGCTGACTCTTGTAAAATCTACCTCTTTCGATTGTGGGATTGTTGTGCTTCATTACCAACCCAAGCGTAACGGTTAATCATCAGCTGCAAGCATAGGAGAATTATTTACCACACGTTGTAATTACCTAGAAACTCAAAGAAGCTACTCAGGAAAATCATTAAAAGTGGAAGCCGAATAAATACTATTCACGATGATTATCAAAAAATACCAGCCTGCCGATAAAGAGGGTGTACTAACGTTGCTTAGGCTTAACACGCCGCAGTATTTCTCACCCAATGAAGAAAAAGACCTGATCTATTATTTAGATAATCATGCAGCAAATTATTTTGTGGTAGAGGTCGACTCAACAATTAAGGGTTGTGGAGGATTTAACTTAACGGAGGATGGAGAAACCGCTAAAATATCATGGGATATTATTCATCCCGAAAGCCAGGGAAAAGGTCTGGGAACTTCACTGACTAGCTACAGAATCGGGCAGATTAAAGAAATTAGCTCAGTAAAAATACTTTCTGTCAGAACCTCGCAGCTGGTATACCCTTTCTATGAAAAATTTGGCTTGCAAGTTAGAGAAGTAATAAAGGACTATTGGGATACTGGGTTTGACCTTTATAGAATGGATTGTGACCTACAAGCAGTTTATCAGCTATGAAGTTGAAATACTATATAGGGTCAGATACATACAAATAATCTCAGCTAGTTAGCTAAAGCCCATACAGCAGATACAGAAGCAAAGTACGCCTAAATATTGCCGCAAAGTACCCTCTAAAATGTCGGAAATGCACATCAGTTAGAAATGAGATAAGTGGTATTTTTGTATAGACCAACCAATTACTTATCATGAAAACCGAGCAGCATTACACCCAAAAGATTACACCCTTTCTGTGGTTTAACAATAATGCAGAAGAAGCAATAGATTTTTATATGTCCATTTTCAAAGATTCAAAGGTATTGCATGTGTTACGCTATGGCGATGCAGGTCCTGGGCCAAAAGGGAGCATTATGTCTGCTTCGTTTCAGCTTCATGGGCAAGAATTTATGGTGTTGAATGGCGGACCACAATTTACCTTTTCTCCGGCCATTTCCTTCTTTGTCAAATGCGAAACGCAGGCCGAAGTAGATAATCTATGGGCTAAACTCTCCAAAGGGGGAACTACTAATCGGTGTGGCTGGCTACAAGATAAATATGGCCTATCATGGCAAATAATTCCCACCCTGTTAGGCGAACTTTTGCAGGATAAAGATGCTGCTAAAGCCGGCCGGGTAATGCAAGCTATGATGCAAATGGATAAAATTGACCTCGCCACACTCAAACAAGCATATAATGGTACTGCACAACCAATACCGGAGCAACCTATAATGAATTAGAGTTACGTGTATGGCATTGTTGCAGAGAAACACTATTCTTTGCAACAGTTTTTATTTTTTATAAACGGCTACTTTTCTTCTCATCAATGTTATTTTGTAGCTGGTTCTTTTTCTAAAGCCATAGAAAGCAGATATTTGTGAAAAAACGAATGGCTCCTCCATGGCTTGACACATCTGCTTATCCCTTCCAATCCCGCTACTTTTCTGTAAACGGACATAAGTTGCATTACATAGACGAAGGGCAAGGTGAGTGCCTATTGTTTGTGCATGGAACCCCTTCCTGGAGTTTCGATTTCCGCAATGTAATAAAGGCCTTAATGCCATCCTACCGTTGCATTGCCATAGACCATCTAGGTTTCGGTCTGTCGGACAAGCCCGCCCATTACGATTACTCCACCCTCAATCACAGCCAAACGCTGGAAAAATTCATCCTCGAAAAGCAATTGAGCAATATCACCCTCGTAGTGCATGATTTTGGTGGTCCAATTGGCTTGTATGCGGCTATAAAGAATTCCGAAAGAGTAGATAACCTGATTATATTAAATTCCTGGTTGTGGAGCAGCCAAACAGATCCTGATTATTTGAAGATGAGCAAGATTATGAAAAGCCCGTTGCTGCCTTTTCTGTACCTATATCTGAATTTTTCACCAAAATTTATTCTTCCTCAATCTTTTGGTGATCATAAACTAGCCAAAGCAACTCTAAAACAATTTACCAAACCTTTTGCTACTAAGTCGCAACGATATGGTGCTTTGGCATTTGCCCGGTCTCTTCTACATGATCAGCATTGGTTTGAAGAACTTTGGCATAAGCGGCATATTCTTTCCGGGAAACCTATGCTTTTAATATGGGGTATGAAAGATCCGGTAATTAAACCGCATAACTTAGATAAATTTGCGGCTGGCTTCCCACAAGCCCGGGTAGTTAAACTGGAAACAAGCGGACACTTTCCACAAGAAGAGCAGCCACAAAAAGTTGCAGAAGCCATCCGGCTATTTATGGAAGAGAACTTATCCAGAAAATAAGCCCTGGTATTGGATAAGCCATGTTTCAATAACTAACTAGTAATTCAACTGAGCAGATAAAAAATAGCCGTATACTGCTGAAGATAACCTAAAGGAAACTATGCAAATACATGTACTGGAAGTAAAATTTGGCTTCAATGGAAAAGACGATGCCCTATATCCGGTGATTTTACGAAAAGGGAAAGAGATGATTTTGGTGGACTGTGGCTACGCAGGATTTATGCCCTTGCTAGAGCAAGCTGCTAGTTTGCAAGGTTTATCATTACAACACCTAACAGGTATACTTGTTACCCATCACGATATAGACCACATGGGCGCATTAGCAGAGTTTAAAGAGAAATACCCTCAGGTAGTCATTTACTCGTCTGCAATAGAAGAGAAATACATTAGTGGAAAAGCAAAATCCTTGCGGTTACAGCAAGCAGAAGATATGTTTCATACCCTTCCGGAAGAACAAAAAGCAGGCGCACAGTATTTTCAGGAGATGCTCAGAAAGATGCAACCCGTACCAGTGGATTATATCTTGCCGGAAAATGAAAGCGCACTGTTTCTAGAAGAAGTTAAGATTATTCCTACACCAGGCCATATGCCTGGGCATATTTCTCTTTACGTGGAAGAAAGCCAGACAGTAATTGCCGCGGATGCCGTAGTATATGAGAACGGTGAACTGGAAATAGCCAATCCGCACTTTACGCTTGATTTGCCGGCAGCGGTTAGGTCGGTTGAGAAACTTCAGCAGTTAGCCATCCACAAACTTATTTGTTACCATGGTGGCGTAGTAGAGGATGGCATTCAACAAAAATTACAAACCCTTATTGGTAAATATGCCTCGTTTTCTTCAATACAGTAATTGTCAATCATCCACCTAATGAAGTAGTAGGCATGACGCCAAGCCGCCACAACAAGCACCGAGCAGGTTATTCATTTTTAAAGCATATTCGGATGATGTACAAATTAAATTTTGTATATTGATTGAATGTCTCAAGAGCATGCAATACTGTGGCTGAATTAACCCATGGTAGAAATATATACCTATACCTGTTCAGCTAGAGCAATTATAGAGTAATGCATGTCTCTTGCTACCAGCATGTTCCCCGACTTGTAAACGTCTTTACTTATGACCAGATGTCTCCTTCTTAGCCTACTGGTAGTTTGCTTACAACTACCTAAAATTCAGGCTGCCCAGGTGCTTATTCCGATGGATAACACACAAAAAAATCACTTAAAATCTTATGGGGCCGCTTATTATATCTTACAGAATAGTGTAGAAATAGACTGGCTGCTGAATTACCGGGGAGGTAGTTTTGCTTTCAAACATTCAGCGCCGCTAGAAAAAGAGCTATTAGTCCGGGGTATATCTTACCAGGTATTGTCAGATGCAGAGTACAATACTATTCTCACAGAAATCGCTAGCCCAGATGCGAATATGGATGTAATGAAGCTGGAAAAGGTACCCAAAATTGTGGTGTATTCCCCAAAAATCAACCAGCCCTGGGACGATGCCGTTACTTTGGTGCTAACGTATGCAGAAATTCCCTACGACCGGGTGTATGACCAGGAAGTACTGGAAGGCAAATTACCTACTTACGACTGGTTGCATTTGCATCACGAAGATTTTACCGGGCAGTACGGAAAATCGTACCGTCACAGGCACGAAGCATGGTTCCGGGCACAGCAACAGGAGTCGGAAAGTTTAGCTGCTAAATATAGCTTCACAAAAGTATCTCGTATGAAACTGGAGGTAGCCCGGAAAATCAAAGACTTTGTGTTAGGCGGAGGTTATATGTTTGCCATGTGTTCGGCTACGGAAACCTTCGATGTAGCCTTGGCAGCGGATGGAGTAGATATTGTAGATGAGGCTTGGGATGGAGACGACATAGATACACAAGCGCAGGAGAAAATTGATTTTAACAAATCGTTTGCTTTTGAAAACTTTACCCTAAGTCTAGGTTCATACAACCGCGGATTCTCAAATATAGATAACAAAAGACATGAGCGGAGCCTGTATGAAGGCAACGACTTTTTTTCGCTTTTTACATTTTCTGCCAAATGGGACCCGGTTCCTAGTATGCTTACCCAGAACCACGAACATATGATCAAAGGGTTTATGGGACAAACAACGGCTTTTAAAAAGGCATATGTTAAAGCATCGGCCGTTGTTATGGGAGAAACGAAGGCGGAGAACGAAGCCAGATATATGCATGGCACGGTGGGCAAGGGTACCTGGACGTTTTATGGCGGCCACGATCCGGAAGATTACTGGCATATGCCAGAAGAAGAATCTACAGACTTATCCCTGCATCCTAACTCGGCAGGTTACCGCTTAATTCTAAATAATATACTGTTTCCAGCCGCTAAAAAGAAGAAGCAAAAAACCTAATCGGCAATAGTTGCTATTACAAAAATTTCGGCCAGACACTGAATCTTTTTCGCTGATGAATAACCTACATATACCTCTTGCATCAAGATAAAATATAAGGCAGAAAAAATAATTAAATACCCATATAATAATCTAACTTTCAGTTAATTATATATAAAATATTTTTATAAAAATGGCACTTTTGCTGAACATTTTCTGTTGATATTATATGCAAAAACAAGTAGAGATGAATACAGAAAACAATCAGAAATTGGTAAAGAAAAGGGTCGAGAGTTACGACATTTCTAAGTCTGATGAGACAATGAATCTGGCAGTAGACCTGGCAAAATTCATTAAGGAGAACAAACTGTTTCATAACATTCAAGGAAAAGAGTTTGTGAATGTGGAAGGTTGGCAATACGCTGGTTCCCGCCTGGGAATTCTACCTATTGTGGAAGAGCTTACCAATATCAGCGACGAGCATGAAATGAAGTACCAGGCCAAAGTAAAACTGCTGAACCTGCGTACCGAACAAATTGTGGGTTCAGGCTTTGCCATCTGTAGCAATAAAGAATCAGGTAAAAAATATTATCAGGAATTTGCCATTGCATCTATGGCTCAAACCAGGGCTATTGGTAAAGCTTACCGGAATATTCTTGCCTGGATTATCCGTGCTGCTGGTTACGAACCAACGCCTGCGGAGGAAATGGATTATTTGTCTACACCTGCTGATGCATCTAAAGCTTCTACGCAACGTTCGCAGGCTGCCCCGGTGGCTACAGAACCTATATCTGCTGAAGTACAACAGCCTAAGGTAGTAGCTCAAGAAGATGCTAACCAAAAGCCTGCAACTACCAAGCAGAAAGCAGAAATATTATTGTTACTTAACAATGAAGTAATTACTGCCGAAGAAAAAGAAAAGATGGTAAGCAGCATTAATAAGCTTGATTTTGAAAGAGCGGAAAAATCCATTGCTAAACTCAAGCGAGTAATTGCCGAGCGCCGCAGTCAGGACATAGACGATGTAGCCGCTTAATAAACAAAAAATCCGCAGCCTAAACTGCGGATTTTTTGTTGAATGTGTTTCCAAGACAATTATTGTACTATAACAAATTAAGCTCTGCCGAACAATTCGGTGATAGAAGCCAGATTATGAGCCATCGGTTGATCTAGTAGACCAGGAGCTAACCGCCAGCCCCAGTTGCTGCTAGCTGTACCAGGCGTGTTCATACGTGCAGTATTATCCAAATTTAAAATATCCTGCACTGGCATAATAGCTGTTTTTGCTACCGACATCATGGCCAGCCGAATAAAATGGTTGGCAATATTCCGCTCTGTTACCTCGCAACCAATATAGGTTTCAAGCCGTTGGCGGGTAGCTTTGTCAGCATCTTTGCTGAACCAACCTCGTACCGTATCATTGTCGTGCGTTCCAGTGTATACCAGGCAGTTCTCCACATGGTTGTGCGGTGCATAGGGATTATGGCTAATGCCTTCGCCAAAGGCAAATAACAATACTTTCATTCCAGGAAAGTTATTCCGTTGCATAAAGCCACTTACTTCTGCTGTAACAATCCCTAAATCTTCAGCGATAATAGGCAGATAAGGGTAATGCTTAAATAAGGTCTGGAAGAAATCGTCAGCCGGGGCTTTAATCCAACTACCATTAATGGCTGTTTTCTCACCAGCATCTACTTCCCAATAAGCCACAAAACCCAGGAAATGATCCAGGCGCACCATATCGAACAGGCGGATATTATGGCCTACTCGTTTTACCCACCAGTCATACTGAGTATGTTGTAGCTTTTCCCAATCATATACTGGGTTACCCCATAGTTGCCCGGTTTCACTGAAATAATCGGGTGGTACACCAGCCACAGCAAAGGGCTTTTTATCTAAGTCAAGTTTGAAAATATTAGGATTTGCCCATACATCTGAACTCTGATATTGTACATAAATTGGAAGGTCACCTATAAAATGAATTCCCCGGTCGTTACAATATTTCTTTAACGCAAACCATTGTCTGGCAAATAAGTATTGTAAAAATTTCTCTTTGCGAATTTTATCTGCTAGCAGATGTGTATATTCTGCAATACCCTGTGGTGTGCGGTTCTTAATAGAATCTGGCCACTCCCGCCAGGGAAGGTAATTGAAATGTAGCGTAAGGGGATAAAACAAAGCAAAATCGTCCAACCAGCTTTGGTTTTCCGCACAAAAAGATTCGTAGGCTTGCAGCTCAACATGCGAGGCATGCGTAAAAAACCGTTCATACGCTTTGTGTAGCAAAGGTTCTTTATACTGGCGTACCGCAGCAAAATCTACTTGTGAATTTGGAAAACGGGGCACATCTGTCAGATCACTTCCAGAGAGTAAACCTTCCTGCACTAGAAATTCCAGGCTGATAAGCAGCGTATTGCCAGCAAAGGCCGAAGCACTACTGTACGGCGAATTACCCAAACCTTCTTCAATGGGCGTAAGTGGCAAGATTTGCCAATACGTTTGCTTGGCAGCCGCTAGAAAGTCTGCAAAACGGTAGGCTTCCGGCCCCAGATCCCCAATACCATGGGCAGCAGGCAGGGAAGTAATATGCAACAATAGGCCACTAGCTCTTTTATTCAGCATAAGCAATACGAATTAATTAGATGAGCAAACATACTGATTTTAATTACTGACTGTATACGAGATTGGGAAGTGAAGTTTAGAATTCTCCGAGCTTTTTATAAACTTCATACCAAAAAATAAGTAATTTTTCTAATTCCTTATATAGAGTAACGTTGGTTCGTTTTTCTTTTGCCCAGAAGAAAATAAGAAACCTTTAGCACTAGATAATAATTACAAATGGATATTTGATGTGAAACTTTTTGAAAAAATTTTAAAAAAGTATAACCTTTTAAAAAAGCTACCCGTACAATCTAACATACTACGGCAAATAATTAGCTCAAGTTTGATTATTTATCGTACTAAGCATTACAGAAGTTGGAAAGGAGTAAGTATTGGAAAATTTCTGTAATGCTTTTCCATTTGCAGAACAGAACCGCACAGATCACATGATTTGTGCGGTTTTTATTTTGTTAGTTGCTTGGCCTTTTCATTTGAGTTATTCCACTATTAGCTAGTAGGTCTTTATAAGTAAGTACAGTTACTTTATCAGTAATAACTTTTTTGAATTGAGGTGAACGCAGAATCTTTAGCTCTGTTTCCCGTTGTTTGCTCATTTGTTTTACGCCTCCCACATTAGCATCGTGCAGCGCATCCATTTCCGGAACCTGCAAACCGAGGTGCATTACCATCAGATATGTTTTTCCGGATTCTAATTTATTGATTGCCGCAATTAGGCTGTCTGGCTGCTGCTCAAATGGGATAGCAGAGAAGCCTTTTATAGTTTCTTCAGCGAAATACCGTGATATACCCAATTTATATTCTTTCGCCAATCTCTCTACCAATTCCCTTTGCTCATTGTTGTATAGTCCAGCTCCCATGTGGTTATCCAGGTAATCTATTTTCAGCCCGGAAGTTAAGGCCCGTTCGATCTGTGCCCGGAATTCGGTTTCTATTTCTCGGATGTTTGGATTTTGGCGCATAAGATCTCCAGGAGTAGGGTAAAAATATCCCAGGCTGTCTACTAAGCTAGGCACCACTGTTTTGCCGGAGATAGGCCCCCAACGGTAATTTTTCCATTCTGAGCCTAATGTCAAATGTATACCTACAGAAACTTGTGGTTTATTCTTTAAAATTTCTACGGCCTCTTGATACCAGGGACAGGCAAACATGACAGAAGCAGAGAAAGGAATACCTGTTTCAATCATTTGTTTAGTTGCCATATTTACTGCATGGCACATCCCGATGTCGTCGCAACGAATAAGTAGTCTGGGTTTATCAACTATTACGGAAGGTTGAAATGAGGAGAATAGGAATACTGTGCCTATCAGGGAAAGCCATAGGGAGACAGGTATAGGCCGTATAAATTTAGCTGTGTAAGTAGGGTTTTTCATGCATGGAAGTTTATGTCCAATAAAGCAATTATCTGGTTAAGGATCAATAGGGTATACCATACATAGAGGGTAAAAACTGTATATAAAACAAAAGGCGAGAAAGTATACTTCCTCGCCTTTTTGAGATAAATATTACCAGATGTTAGGCATTTACTTTCTGGTTTTGTACATGGGCAACCATATATAGGTATTGCGCCAGGAAGAAAGCACCAAAAGCGCAGCTCACATGCCATAGCCAGTGCGTACCCATGGGCAACCATACAAAAGGAGTATCTATCTGCCTGAATATCAATGAAAATATAAAAAAGGCGGAAGCTACAATAATAATCAGTACACCTTTATAATTAGTTTTAAGCAATAGTAAGAAGGCCGGTACAAACATCATTACACCAGTAACAAAATATGAAAGATTCAGGATGGTTTGCTGGCCAAAGGCTATCTGGTAGATAAATATACGAAGCGTAATGTAGGCAATTGCTACCAAAGCCACATACACCCATTGCTCTAACACCTTCCACCAGAAATATAAAATGACAGAAAATGTAAGCAGGGCAATAGGAAGTACATCCATCAGCAAAAAGAATTCTGAGTTACGAAATGCATGATAAATGGTGCTGCCAATACCCCCAAGCGTAAGTAACGGCATACAAGCCATAAGAAATGGATACTCTTTATAATGATTGCGTAGCTTAAAAAACCAATAAATAACTGGCAGAAGGAAGGTGAGTGAAGAATACGCATTCCAGGGTTCTGCAACTAAATTTGTTAAATCTGTTTCCGCATAAATAGGCCCACCATCTACAGGCATTCCCTGGGCCAGGTGCAGTAAAATCTGTAAAAACATAGATAAAGAATACTTGTAAAGCAGGTAAAGCTCCAGCAGGAGCTAAGATTCTACCAATAAAGTTCAACTGTAAGAAAAACGAATATCTGCCGGTAAGGTTCCTGCTTTTTGAGAGTTAGCTAGTAAGTTGTTAGAAATGAGCTATATAAATATGTAATTTATCTTCTTTTTAAATTTGTTAAGAAAGAAAATAAGCCACCTTTATCGCCAATCATGGCATAGTTGGCTGGCTGACTGGCATACCGCACAGATTCTACCGTGTAAAATGCATTGGGGTTAAAGGTAGTAATGATGCTAAGTAGTTCTGGCAAGTCCTGACGTTGCACGACTGAGAAGATTAGTTTTACATTCTCTCGTTTGCCTTCTCCTTCTACATAGGTAAAACCAAACTTTGTGGACCGTAAATAATCAATCAGGTCGGTGGCTTCCCGGCGGGTAATTACCTGCACTACTACTTTACCCAAGGCGAGTTTTTCTTCGATAGTCATACCCAGGAAAATGCCGGAAGCAAAACCAGCCGCATAGGCAATATAGCAATATACGTTCGTTAAGTTCTGCATAATGGTGCTAATAGCCACTAGCCATATTAGCGATTCAAAAATGCCTACTACTGGAGCTAAATTTCTTCTTCCGCTCATTACAAAAATTTGCCTCAACGTAGAAAGGCTTACATCGCACATACGTGAGAAATAGATTGTAAGCGGTAAAAACACCAATTGATATGTTTCTTTACTAATACCCAGCGATTCGGTAAAAAAAGTTTCCATGAACTACTACAGGAGTTTGCGGCGTCCAAGTAACTAAAAATAGCTGACAAGTTTATGTTTTCTTGACAAATAAACAGACGAACAAACCATAGGTTCAATTAATCTGAAAATGTATTTATCCAATGTTTATTACTTATTCAACTTATACCATTCAATATTAGTAAGAGGCGTTCTGCGAGCAGGTACCTTGTTGCTGGCACTGGCAGGCGAATAATGTTTTTCCAGGTAATCTAATATCAGTTTTTCTGACTCGCCCAGATTCCATAAGTTGTGGTATTGCTGCATCCATCGGATTTTACCTACCCAACCTTCCCTAGTAAAGCGGTGTTGTCCAATTAATTTGGTAGAATGGCATCCGGTACAATTGGCTTTTACCAACGGCAAGTGTTCATCAATAATTAACCCGGTACTGGTATCTATCTTCAGCGAATCAGCTGGCTGTAAAGCAACCTCTTTTTGTAGGCTAACTATAGCCGGTTTGGAAGCATCTTGAAAACTGGCAAGTCCGGTAAGGAGTATAACCAATGAAATAAACAATTTCCACATATGAAGAATTGCAATGTTTAATATAAGACGAATGCTAAAACCTATTTAGTTTTCAAAGCTTAACAAGTATAACCTATTAGTTTACCCTATAGCTATTTGTCATAAAGAAGGCACTTATGGGTTGTTTAACTAATGATATACTAGCTGTTTGCTGATTACACTACTTTTACCGCTATGCGGTGGCAAGCGTTATTTAAGTAGCCGCCAGGATTCCAGCTGGGAATAAGCATGGGCTGCATAATGCCTTTACTATCGGTTGCCCTTGCCCAGACTTCATAATAGCCTTTTATAGGCAATTCAATTTCAGTAGCCCAGTGTTGCCAGGCCAACCGGTTTTTGGGTGCTTCTAGTTTACAAGTTTGCCAAGTAGCTCCGTAGTCGATAGAAGTATACATTTCTTTTATTGCCAGATCACCTGCCCAGGCATGTCCTCTCAAGGAAAGTTTTTTCCCAAAGTCTATCATCGCTCCAGTCTTAGGATAGGTAATTAGTGAACGTACCGGCATGGACTCAATGATGCGGAAATTTTCAGGTGTTTCTGCCAGTTTTTCGCCTGGCTCCAGCTTTACAACTGGTACCCTGTAGCTGCTCCCTTCCATTTTCGCTCCATCATGTTCTTTGTTGCGTACAGCAATGGAATGCAGCCATTTCCCAGAAACAGAAGCAGGCCATCCACCTATTACCAAACGCAGAGGGAACCCATGTATGAGTGGAATATCTTTTCCGTTTACTGCCCAGGCAACTAATGTTTCATCTTCCAAAGCTTTCCCAATAGGCACACCTCTGGAGATTGCTACCTTAGAAGGATCACGGCTCAGATGGCTGTCTTTGCCGTAATAGCCAATATATATGGCATCGTCTTTCAGCCCCACATCAGCCAGAATATCCTTGAGCCGTACACCAGTCCATTCGGCACAACTGATGGCTCCCTGGTCCCACTGGTTACCAGATGTTTGCGGCTGAAAACCAGACCGGCCGTTCCCCCCACATTCCAATACCAACTGGTAGGTATAGGTCTTAAACTTCTTTTTCAGGTCCGCAATTTTATAGGTTTTGGGTTTATTTACAGATTCTCCATTAATAGTCAATGTCCAGGTAGCCGGATTAGTGGGTGCTTCAGGCGCTAAACCATTATTGCGGATAAACATCTTCTCTACTGGCGTAATAGCATCATCCAGTAAATGAGGAGGCGTTTCTACATTCCAAGGCTTATCACTTAATATAATCATTTCAGCACTTTTTCCAGCCAATGGATCGTCTAACAAGAGGGGCGTATAGTTGCGGGGTATATTTCCAGCAAAAGCAACCTCTGCACCTGCTATACTAGCTAAAGCGGCTAGTGCACTTTTTTTCAGGAAGCCTCGTCTGTCGTGTATCTGTTTCATTGAATATAATGATCTTACTTGGGCAAAATACAGATAAAGTTATTACGCAAAAAATGTATTTTTTTGATCAATCAGCATAGTAGTATATTCCTTAACTGCTCAGAATTCTGGCAAAAATCTCTTCCAGTTTGGCTACAGCATGAATGCGGATATTGAACTGTTTGAAATCCAGACCTTTGGTGTTGTATTTAGATATATATATTTCCTTGAAGCCCAGTTTTTCTGCTTCTGATATGCGGTTTTCTATGCGGTTAACAGCCCGTACCTCTCCACCCAAGCCTACTTCTGCGGCAAAACAGGTGGTATGTGGAATGCTGATGTCTTCATAAGAAGAAACAATGGATGCACAAACTGCCAAATCAATAGCCGGATCTTCTACTTTCAGACCGCCAGCAATGTTCAGAAATACGTCCTGTACGCCTAACCGGATGCCGCCTCGTTTTTCCAGTACTGCCAGCAGCATATTTAATCTCTTAGCATCAAAACCAGTGCTGCTCCGTTGAGGAGTTCCATAAGTGGCCGGACTTACCAGCGACTGAATTTCTATTAACAATGGCCGGTTGCCTTCCAGCATGGCACCAATAGTAGAGCCACTCAATTCTTCTTCCCGCTGCGAAATAAGTATTTCAGAAGGGTTGCTGACTTCCCGTAAACCAGAGCCCTGCATTTCATAAATACCTAGTTCAGAGGTAGAGCCAAAGCGATTCTTTGTAGTACGTAGAATCCGGTAAGCCATGTGGCGGTCTCCTTCAAATTGCAATACGGTGTCTACCATGTGTTCCAAAACTTTTGGACCTGCCAGGGTTCCTTCTTTAGTAATATGGCCGATCATAAACACAGGCGTACCGCTTTCTTTGGCATATTTCATCAATTCTGCTGTACACTCCCGCACCTGCGATACACTCCCTGCTGCCGATTCAATGAGGTTAGATTGCAGTGTCTGAATTGAGTCTATTACTAGAATATCCGGCTCAAATTGCTCAATTTGCTTGAAAATGTTATGGGTAGAGGTTTCTGAAAGAATAAAGCAGTTGTCGCCTTTGGTAGTAATCCGTTCCGCCCGCATTTTAATCTGCTGCTCACTTTCTTCCCCGGATACATACAGCACCCGGCTAGGCAGGCTTAACGCAATTTGCAGCATTAGCGTAGATTTACCAATACCTGGTTCACCGCCAATCAATACCATAGAACCAGGTACAATACCACCACCCAGCACCCGGTTTAGTTCTTTGTCTTTGGTAATCGTGCGGGGCTGCTCACTGTAGGTAATTTCGGTAATGGCTTTCGGCTTGTTTAGTACTTTTTGTGTAGCACTCACCCGCCATGATCCTTTTTCATTCTTATCATCTTTTTCTATCAACTCCTCTACAAAGGTATTCCAGTCGCCACAGGATGGGCAACGGCCCAGCCATTTGGGCGACTGATGCCCGCAATTCTGACAGAAATACGTTGTTTTAATTTTAGCCATGTATGTGTATGTAATGGGAAAAGTCTTGTAAAAGTAGAAATCCCTATAGATAAAATGCTTAATTTACCCAGATAGTTCTATAAAGGTATACATGCAAAAAATATATTTATTCTCCGGTTTGGGGGCAGATAGGCGGGTTTTTGAACGGTTAACTCTATCTGGCAAATTAGTATATATTGATTGGCTTACGCCACATCCGGGTGAAAGTTTACAGCAATATTGCCGCCGGTTAGTGGAAGCAACTCCTATAGAAAGGAACCAGATATTGCTGGGTGTATCGTTTGGTGGAATTGTAGCTGGTGCAATTGCCGGATTAATTGAAGCAAAGCAAGTACTTATTCTCTCCAGTGTGCAACATCGAAAGCAGATACCAATACTTTTTAAAATAGCTGGCTACTTGCATCTGTATAAATTCTTGCCTTACTCGTTACTCAAGCAGCCTACTTTTCTATTACGTTTGGCTTTTAGTCCTATTTCCAATACAGACTATGAGTTATTAAAGAAAATTGTAGTAGATACAGATAGTACCTTTCTACAATGGGCAATTCAACAAGTACTATTGTGGCGTAATGAAACTCCCGTAGCTAACCTGGTGCATATACATGGAACATCTGATAAGTTATTTCCTTTTAGGAAAAATGCCAATACCATAGCTATACCGGATGGAGGCCACTTTATGATATATAACCGGGCAGACAAAATAAGTAAGATCATCTGGAAAAAGCTTGAAGATAAATCCGTCTAAAAGCAGCAAATACTCTTTTTGTATATGTACTGTCGTGCATCTATACACTTCCACTTTCTCAAATTACCATTCTCTACCTCACTACATTTCCCAGGTAGCTGGCAATCTGCTTTTCTATTTCTTTAAGTTGCATATGAATACGCATAACCCTTTCCTGTTCGGCTTCCGAATGGGCTGAGGCAAAGCTTTTCATATTAGCGGCTATTTTATCCTGTACAATACGCTGCTTTAACCGCAGAATATTTGTGAACGCCGCATGGGAAAGCATGTCTCTCTCTTTAGGAATAAAGATTTGATACTTATTCTCCCAATTTTCGCTAATCTCATATTTGTTTGCCAATAAGGTTATTGCCTCTGCCTGAATAGCAGCATCCCAGTGGCGTACAAAATAGTCGGCTCCTACAATGTTACCCATCCGCAATTGATTCTTAATAGTTTCCAGGATGCGGCTATAAATAGGTGTCTGAAATTCAATGCCATCAATTTCTGCCAGAATATAATCGCAAAGCTTATTGTGCTCATCAATCGGAGCATCTGCATAACTGATCAGCATCCGGATAATTTCTTCTTCCCGGTAAGCCATCGGATTTTTTTGTGGTACGACAGCTACTTCATCTCCTAGCTCCGGCATATCAAAATCCGGCGGTGGCAGTACGCCTTCCGGAAAGAAAACATCCGCATCTGGATACACTTCTCTGGTAGGCGATTTTTTCTGCTCCCGGTCTTTTTGGTGCTTTTTTTCTTTATCCAGAACCTGTTTTTTCAGAATCTGGTTGCTTTCCACAATCAGGGTGCCTTCATCCATCTGCAGCAATCCGGCTGTTTGCTTAAAAAATACCGCCCGCTTAATGGGATCAGGAATTTTGGTAATGCTTTCAACTACTTCTTTAATGATGCCTGCTTTCTTAAAAGGATCATTGGCCGCTTCATCCAGGTAAAGCTTGGTTTTGAAGGTAATAAAGTCAGTGCTGTTTTTCTTAATAAAATCCTTAAATGCCTGGGCACCAATTTTCCGCACATAGCTATCTGGGTCGTCATTATCTGGAAATACCGCTACTTTTACATTTAGGCCTTCTTCCAGAATCATATCTGTTCCCCGCAGAGAGGCTTTGATGCCTGCTGCATCCCCATCATACAAAACCGTAATATTCTGCGTATACCGGCCAATCAGGCGTATTTGCTCAATGGTAAGAGAAGTACCGGAAGAAGCTACTACATTGTTTACACCTGCCTGGTGCAGCGAAATAACATCCGTATAGCCTTCTACCAAATAGCACGTGTCTTCCTGGCGGATGGCATTTTTGGCCTGGAATAAGCCGTATAGAATATGGCTTTTGTGGTAAACGTCTGTTTCCGGAGAGTTGAGGTACTTTGGCTGGTTCTTATCTGGCTTCAGAATACGGGCACCAAAAGCTACTACTTTCCCAGATACATTATGAATCGGAAAAATTACCCGGCCGCGGAAGCGGTCAAATTGCTTGCCTTCTTTGCGGATGAGTAAACCGGCTTTGTCCAGAATATCCGGATTGTAGCCTTTGACAATGGCTTCTTTGGAAAAATGATCCCAGTTATCCAAGCTATAGCCCAGTTCAAAATCTTTAATGGTATTCTCCTTGAAACCGCGTTCTTTAAAATAACTTAAGCCAACTGCTTGCCCTTCGTCCTGGTTCCAGAGCAGGTTTTGATAATAGTTTTTGGCATAGTTCAGTACAATATATAAGCTCTCTTTTTCCTGCTGTTGCTGAATCTGTGTATCGGTAACGGCTTCTGGCTCTGGTATATCTATGTTGTACTTCTTTGCCAGATACCGCAGAGCTTCAACATAGCCTAGGCTTTCAATATCCATAATAAAGCGGATAGAATCGCCAGCCTTGCCGCAGCCAAAACATTTGTAGATGCCTTTTGCTGGAGAAACAGAAAAAGAAGGGGTTTTTTCGTTATGAAAAGGACAGCAAGCCATCATGTTCTGTCCCTTCTTTTTTAAGGTAACAAAATCACCTACTACCTCTACAATGTCGGCAGTCTGCTGGATCTGTGCTATAATATCATCGCTTATTCTCATCCTTTGCCGTATTTATTTCACGTTAAAACTACTTTCTATACCTCATTTAAAGCCCAACTCACTGATTTGCTGTAAGTCAGCACTACTACTGGTTGCACAGTAATTTTTTTGGTAAATTTGAGCCAAAGGTTCATTTATTTTGTTTACCTAAAAGACCATTCCTCCGGTCGAACAATTTTTTTGATGTACTGGAGTGGAAAGACATATGGCTGGTATGCATTTTATAGGGTAAAGCCTATTTCAAAAATAAGAAAATTTACCCAACAACAATCTAAAAAACGGGGATGACTATTAACAAAGAACATATACTACAGGCACTCAGTACGGTACAGGAACCAGACTTAAAAAAAGATCTGGTAACGCTGAACATGATCCAGGATATTGAGATTGGGGTGAACCAGGTTAGCTTTACTGTGGTGCTAACTACACCTGCCTGCCCGCTAAAAGAGCTGATAAAAAAATCCTGTATAGATGCCATACACAAGTACATTGGCAAGCAGATGAATGTAGTGGTAAACCTGACAGCGGATGTTACCTCTACCCGTGTGGGCAAAACGGCTGTGTTACCTGGCGTAAAAAATATTATTGCAATTGCTTCTGGTAAAGGAGGCGTAGGGAAATCTACGGTTACGGCTAACCTGGCCATGGCTTTGCATAGGAGTGGGGCCAAAGTAGGCATTATCGATGCCGACATTTCCGGGCCTTCTATTCCAACCATGTTCGATGCAGAGAATCTGCAACCGCTGGTTACTCAGAAAGATGGCAAAAATTATATTATTCCGGTACGGCAATATGGCATAAAAATGATTTCTATCGGCTTTCTGGCTCCGGCAGAAAGCGCTGTAGTATGGCGAGGCCCAATGGCTAGCTCTGCCTTGCGCCAGTTTATAGCTGATGCCGACTGGGGTGAATTAGATTATTTGCTTATTGATCTGCCTCCAGGGACCAGTGACATTCACTTGACGTTGGTGCAGACTGTGCCCGTTACCGGAGCTGTTATTGTAACTACCCCTCAGAAAGTAGCCCTGGCCGATGCCCGCAAAGGATTGGCTATGTTCCGTCAGCCACAAATTAATGTGCCGGTGCTGGGAGTTGTGGAAAACATGGCGTATTTTACACCTGAGGAACTTCCGGAAAATAAGTATTACTTATTTGGCAAAGATGGAGGGAAAGAACTGGCTGCTCAATACAATGTGCCGCTACTGGGACAGATACCTTTGGTGCAGAGCATTCGGGAAGCCGGCGACTTTGGGAAGCCTGCAGTAATGACTGATGAAGTGACAGCCGCTGCATTTAAAGAAGTAGCCCAAGCTTTAGCCCAGGAAGTGTCTATCAGAAATGCAACGCTGGAAAGAACCAGACCTGTTGAAATAAAAGTGTAAGGCTGAATAACGAATGTTAGAATTTGCCGCGATTGGAAATGAATGATTAGATAAATTAATCTTGTTTGGTCGAATAAATCCAGCTTTAACATACATATAAAACATCCTGCAAAACCAGGTTTAGAAAGAAAAAATATATACCTATGAATACCCTTATAAATACAGAGTTGACAGATAGAGTAGAGAAGGCCTTAGATACGATCCGCCCGTATCTGGAAGCAGATGGAGGTAACGTAAAAATTCTGGAAATCACAGAAGAAAGAGTAGTAAAGTTGGAATTATTAGGTGCCTGCGGTTCTTGCCGTATGTCTACCATGACACTCAAAGCTGGCGTAGAAGAAGCCATTATCAAGGCTGTGCCAGAGATCAGGGGAGTGGAGGCGATTAATATTACCCCTTTCAACTAAGGGCAGGCCCCCATTAGGTTCTTAAGCAACAAGCCTTCTGTCTATCCGTATATACAGACGAATACTAAATTTTATGCGTATGAACCCAGAAAATGAAAATATGCCCATTGGAGACAACGAAGACCAGTTTACGGAAGGTAGTTATCAGGCTATAAAAAAAGCAGATAATAACCCTGACGAAAAAGGAACAGTGTCCGCTGAAAAAGACAGCACCAAAACCATAACCGACTTGCAGGAAGAACGCAAAGAAGGGAACAGTGCAGAAGACCAGGCCAGGCAAGAAGGCCCATATGGGGTGCAGGAAGACGAGGAACTATAAGCTTTATAGCTAAATAGTATATAAAGGTTGAAATCTATACGAAAGCGTCTATAGATTTCAACCTTTTTTGTTGCGAGTAGTTACTAGAGTTATTCCCTTATAACACTAGGTATTTGCTTTGATAAAAGAAAAATAATTTTCAAATTTCTACATTCTACCATTTTAAAATCTTTCTATATGGATTTCGGGAAACTATCTGATATCACTTCTGTAGACTTTGCCATACCTGCAGATGCGCCCCAGACAAAAACAGTTCTGCAGAAAAATGCCCGTAAATCCGCTGAACCTGCCATTTATGTGGGATGCCCCATATGGACAAACAAAGACTGGCTAGGCAAAGTATATCCGTCGCATGCCAAAGAAAAAGATTTTCTATATCATTATTCCAGGCAGTTTAACACCATTGAGCTAAATACAACTCATTACCGCATTCCGGACCCTGAAACCATTGAGCGATGGAAGGCAGCTGTAACGTCAGGATTTACTTTTAGTCCGAAATTTCCGCAAATTATTAGCCATGAGAAGCAACTTGACGAAGCAGAAGAGTTGACATTGGAATTTTGCGAGGCTATCCGAGGCTTAGGCGAAAATCTGGGTACTTCGTTCTTACAACTGGCTCCTAATTTTTCGCCAAAGTATTTTCCGCTGCTAGAGAAATATGTAAAGTTTTTTCCCAAAGATATTTCCTTGGCCATTGAGTTCCGCCACCAGGACTGGTTTAAGTCTTCACCTGTTGCCGATAAAGCGTTTGATCTATTGGAGCAATACAACATTAGTACAGTTATTACAGATGTAGCCGGAAGGCGGGACGTATTGCATCAACGGTTAACTACCTCTATTGCCATGATCCGATTTGTAGGCAACGGATTGCATCCTACAGATTATACACGAGTAAGCGAATGGGTTAGCCGCTGCTTGCAATGGATAGGAGCAGGTTTACAAACGTTTTATTTTTTTGTACACGAACCAGATAATAAATTCTCTCCTGAATTAGTAGCTTATTTTATTCAACAACTGAATGAAAAAGGCAACTTTACCCTGACGCCTCCCCGCATTACACCTCAACCTGTACAAGGAAGCTTGTTTTAATTTCCTCTACAACTCTATATTCTAAACTCCGTAAGCTAAACAATATAACCTCTATTAAGGTTACTGAAAAACATCTTACAGGTACTTCTGGGTTATAACTGATAACCATTTATACTGCTGTGCCCTGCACACAAAGATCTTATAGGATGTAGAGAAAATATGTACTAATAAAAAGAAAACCACTATGCAAAACCACTTAAAATCTATCTGGCTGGATTCTTCCCAGGCCCCTTCTTTTTCTGCGCTTACCTCCAACCTTCAAACCGATGTGGTAGTAGTAGGAGCAGGTATTACTGGTATTACTACTGCCTATTTGCTAGCAAAGAAAGGTGTAAAAGTAATAGTGTTAGAATCGGATAAATTGGGTTCGGGCTGTACCGCTTTCAGTACTGGCCACCTAACCTCATCCCTGGATGCTGATTATTCCTTTATCTCCTCAGCTATTGATAAAGAAACAGCCAGGAAAGTAGCTTTTTCCATGCAAAATGCCATCAATTTTATTGAGCAGATATGTAAAGATGAAAACATAAATTGTGACTTTGCCCGCTTATCCGCCTATCAATATACCGAAGATGAAAGTTCGGTGCAGGATATAAATGATGAAGGAAAAGCCACTATTGAAGCTGGGTTAAATGCTTTTTTTACAAACACCATTCCCTTACCGTTTTCTGTGAAGCGGGCGTTCGAACTGAAAGATCAGGGAGAGTTTAATGCTCTAAAATACATTTATGGATTGGCGCAGTGTATAATACGGGATGGTGGGCAAATTTTTGAAGGAACGCACGTAACAGATGTAGATGATAGTGAACCTTGTGTAGTAACTACCAAAAATGGGCAGAAGATCACAGCTAAACACGTAGTGCTAGCAACCCATACACCCATCCAGTTTAATATCACCCAGGCCGAAATGATTCCATACCGTTCATATGTGGTAGCTGCCAAAGTAGAGAAAGATAAGGTGGCCAAAGGATTATACTGGGATGTTCTGAAGCATTACCACTATATCCGTACCTATGAAATGAATGGAGAAAACTACCTGATTATTGGAGGGGAAGACCACAAAGTAGGTGAAAGTGGCTATGATGAAAATGAATCGTTCAATCGGCTAGAGTTTTATGCAAAAGCAAAGTTTGGTATCACAGAATTCTCGCACCGCTGGTCTTCTCAGCACTTTGAGGCTGCCGACGGATTGCCCTATATTGGCCGGAGTCCTTTTGGTAAAAACAAATACATTGCTACTGGCTTTACAGGTGATGGCCTTACCTTTGGGGTAGTCTCCGCACTATTGCTAACTGACCTGCTGACAGGAAAAGACAATCCACTAGCTGAGGTATATGCGCCTAACCGGGCCAATATTGTGGCTTCAGCTAAGGATTGGGTGGAGGAAAACTTAACAACCATGTATCATTTTGTAAAAGACCGTCTTACAACAGATGCTAGTGAAGCTGCCGATGTACCGAGAGGAGAAGGCCGTATTGTTCGTGTAGAAGGTAAGCAATTGGCTGTGTACCGGGACGATAATGATGTGGTACATGCACTCTCTCCAATTTGTACGCATATGCATTGCATTGTGCAATGGAATGATTCCGATAAGAGCTGGGATTGCCCTTGTCATGGAGCCAGATTTGAGGCAAGTACTGGAGAAGTATTAAACGGTCCTGCTGTACGGGCACTGTCCAAAGAGAATATTTCTGCTGAAGCAAAGAAAATGTAATAACTACTAAATATATTTTTATAACGGATACTTGCGTTGAAAACAAAAAGCCTGCTTAGTAAAGCAGGCTTTTTGTTTTGCAATAAACCCATCAGATAGCTTCAACACTTTGCAAGCATATCCGTAAAAAACAATACAGTACTAATTAATAGTTTACCTCTATGACACTGAACTTATAGAATCAATCAGAGGCTAGGCTAGTGGCGGTGAAAGGTGTCTTAAGTACCATTTTCGGCTTAGCCTGCATTGTTGCACTTTTTTTTGACGACAAAAATTTTCTTATACTAGCCTATACTTCAGGCGCTACGGCTGCACTTAGTGGTTTACTTACACTAGTATCTATCATTAATACTAAAATACATATCAAGCACTTTGGCTTATTTCATTACGAAGGAATAGCAAGTCTGCTTTTAGGAATATGGATACTGGTGTTTCCTTCTACAGCTATTACCTTACTAATGAGTATGCTGGGGGGTATCTGTGCAGGCTTAGGATTAATTCAAATTGCATTAGCTTTTGATCTGCAAACCTACAGAATTAAAGAAGGCATCCTAATTTTTAGTGGCATACTTACCGTATTGCTAGGTATCATTCTCCTGAATAATCCAGCTGCTATCTCAGGCTTTATCAACTTACTGCTTGGTGTTTTCTTTTGTGCAACCGGCGGACATATTATACGAACAACGTATAAAAAATTAACCTCTGTGCATCGCCAGCCAGAGGAAGTTAAAACACCTTCCATGCAGCCATCCTTTTCCTATGCTACAGCACTAGTGGAACAACAACAGAATACAATGGAGTGATAAATAGTATGAAGCAAATAAGCTTTGTTACTCTGCCTGTATGCTTTTTATTAACTCTTTTCGCTGAAACAGAATACTCCAGATAGCTATGGGTTGATTAATTTCGTAATTTACTAATCCCTCCATCACATAGTTTGATTGTAGTTGTTGAAAATCTTGTTCGGTGATTTGTTCGCCTACTTTCCCATGGCACTTTAGACATACGGTATTATTAACCAGAATGGGTGCCGTAAAAAGCATTTCTTCTGTTCCAGATTTCTGTACGTTATTCTCTAAAGGTAATTTGTTCTCCTGGTTATACTGGTAAGCATCCAATAATTGTTTCTCCATCTCATTTAATTGCAGATCATGTTTTGGGACCTTTAAGCGTACCCGTTTTATACTAGCTGAATGTTTTTCCAGCATTTGCTTATAGGCTTCCAGTTGCTCTAACTTGCAATAAGCAGCCGCCTCTGTCAAACTTTTTGCCGCTACAGCTTTTTGCATGTGCTGAATGAGCGCTTTCTGTAAAGTATCTGCAATTTGGCCTCCTCTTTTAAAAGCAGCATCGATAACCTGAGGCTGCGTAATGTATTTGATTTCCCGGTTTCTAATCTCCTGTTTTACTTCCTGGCTATCTATTCCCCGTTGACTGGTGTCATCACAGGCAGTAATACCTAGCAGGACACAAAGTATACCAACAAAACTTTTATATACATGGGTTATCTGCTTCATTTTTAAATCATATTTAGTGATAAAGACCCACCTGCCCGGTAAATGTTTGTTATAGGGATAAGTAAGTAGCAAAAGTATGCTAATTTCATCAGTTCAAATCAGTTGTTGTAAGATAACATATGTTACTAACTTCTTCTTACAAAGATTTGTTGATCAGTTTCTTTAACTTTCTCATTTCTTCTTCTGTTAGTTTTTCTTCTTTTATCATAAACGATAGTAAACTTACTGCCGAATTATCAAAATAGTTAGCCAACACTTTCTCTACAGAAAAAGATTTATACGCTGATTTACTAATGAGTGGAAAATATTCATACGTTTTACCATAGGCCGTATAGCCTACGAAGCTTTTTTTCTCCAGGATACGTACGACCGATGAAATAGTATTGTATGGAGGTTTAGGCTCATCTGGTATATGTTCAATAATATCTTTAACAAAAGCTTTCTTGAGCTTCCAAAGAACTTGCATAATGCGTTCTTCTGTTTTAGTTAATTCTTCCATGTATCTAATATATAACGTATTGACCAAGTATACAACTGATAGTTCAGGTATATTGTTGAATCATTTTTTTGAAACAATGGAGCATCAATCAAATATACTCATTCGGCAGTTCCATATTATTTAATACATTTGAGCTTTCCAGATTTCATGCATTTAAATTGATTGAAGAAATAATATAAACTAAACAGCCGTGATCAGCAGTCAACCTCAATTACGAGCCGTCCAGGTAGTCCGTTATGTTACACCATTGCGGGAGGGTGGTTCTCTGCCTGCCATCATAGAGGCAGATGATGAATTTTTATATGTATTGAAATTTCGTGGTGCCGGACAGGGCGTAAAAGCCCTGATTGCTGAGTTACTGGCTGGGGAAATAGCTCGTATGCTAGGTTTGCGGATACCCGAGATTGTATTTGCTACGTTAGATCCGGTAATGTCCCGGACAGAGCCGGATGAAGAGATACAGGATTTGCTGAAAGCTAGCGGTGGAGTGAACCTAGGGTTGCATTATTTATCTGGGGCTATCACGTTTGATGCTGTTGTTAATACAATAGATGCTACACTTGCCTCCCAGATTGTGTGGCTAGATTGCCTGATAACTAATGTAGACCGCACAGCCCGTAATACGAATATGCTGATGTGGCACAAAGAACTATGGCTAATAGATCATGGGGCATCTTTATATTTTCATCATTCCGGACAAAACTGGCAAGAGCAGAGCCAGCGGCCATTTACACAAGTTAAAGATCATGTATTATTGCCACAGGCTTCTGAACTAGAAAAAGCAGATGCCATTTTCCGTACTATACTTACCCCTCAGCGGATACAATCCATTGTAGCGCTTATACCAAATGAATGGCTGGAAGAAGCTTTTCCAACGGAAGCAGCCTTAGAATCGCGGACCATGTATAGCCAGTTTTTAAACACCAGGATCGCCTCCTCAGAAATTTTTGTCAACGAAGCCAATTATGCAAGAAAAGCACTTATTTGAGTATGCCGTTATCCGCATTGTACCACGTGTGGAACGTGAAGAATTTCTCAATGCAGGTGTTATTTTGTATTGTCCTGCCCAGGGTTTTCTGCAAATAATGTATGAACTGCCTCAGCAACGGCTACAAATTTTTTCTATGGAAGTAGATATGCTAGAATTAGAGGAAAGGTTACTAGCTTTTAAAAAGGTATGTGTAGGCCGGGCAGAAGGAGGCGTAATAGGAAAACTGCCGATAGCTGCCCGTTTCCGCTGGCTAACTGCTTCCCGCAGCACCATTGTACAAACTTCGCCAGTTCATACTGGTTTGTGTTCCGATGCGCAGCAAACCCTCATGCATTTATATAACCAACTCGTGGGATAGAAGCAAAGGGAATGGCGGTTTGTGCGAATAATGCAGATAAAAGAGAAGTCAATTATTATTGTGTAGCAGCCATTTCCGGTGAAGATGGCTCCTGTACTGATACGGGCTTTAAGTGTACTATTTCCTGAAGAAATCTGGCTGTTTCATCTTTTACTCCCTCATAGTCTTTAGAACGGATATACGAAGCAATGACATGGTGGCCTGCCTCTTGAAAAGCTTTTTTCTGCTTCAGATGGATTGGTGTAGCCAGTTCATCGTACATCTCTAGCATAGCCGGAACAGAGACAACCTTATCCTGTGCTTCTTCATTTTTATAATAATATCCCAGAAATACGGGGCATTTAACCTGGTTAAATGTCTCTTCCCTCATAGTAGCAGCAATGAACGATTTAAGTGCAATCAGGCCTTCCAAGCGATATTTAGAGAGCCAATACTGATCTTCTAGTGTGTCTTGCCGGTTAAATTCCATGTAATCCGAACCGATAATAGTCCGCATAAGCTGAAGACCCCAGGGTTTGTCTATGAGGGCCGTAGCTCCAGAATAAAAGTCAATCAACGGCGAGTAAAGCACCAAAGCTTTAATAGATGGATCATGGGCTGCTGCATATAAAGCAAAGGCACCGCCAGTAGAAGTTCCAATTACCAATACACTATCACCTAATTCTTTTCCTACAGCAATAGCTTGCTGAGCAGTTTCCAAAAAGTTTTCCGGTGTAAGATCTGCAAATACATTGTCCTGTTGCAGGCCATGGTCACGCAGTCGGGAAAGGTACAAGTTGCAACCAAATTGTTTAGCCAGTTGGGTATGTACGGGTGCTCCTTCAGCCTGGCTGGCACCAAAACCATGCAGGTAAACGATACTATACGGTGTCTTTTCTTTCCGTAGGCTATCAAACCAAATAATGCGGGCTTGGTTATCTTGTTTTACGGTTTTTAGAGCTTTTTCTGAATTTTGAATTTCTTTTTCCAGTTGGGCTAGGTTATGCGGCAAGGTAGGATAACTAGCTACTAGACTAGGAGAAGCAGGTTTGGGGCCTGCTAAATAAGTTATCGCTAGCAGCAACAGTACTACGCCCAATCCAAGTAAATATTTCTTCATAAAAAGAATCTCATTCCTCTTATCAAGTTACGAATATCATTAAGTATTCCCAAAAGAATAGGCCAACTGGCTACCCTAGTAGCCCAAGATTACGTGCTAATTCGTACCACTTTGTATTTCTTAGAATTAGCGAGCAAATTTTGCTGAAAATCTGTTATTATTGTTCTCTCGCTTCGAAAATTAAAGATACTAGTCACTAACTTCTGAAAAACTTGGTTGTATTTCCTTCCTGCAAAATTAACTTGGGGCTGAACATTATTTCCAAACGGCCCGATGGATTCCATAACATTGAGTCCTGCTTCTATCCAGTTGGCTGGACAGATGTTCTGGAAATGGTCCCGGCAGAAACCTTTGCTTTTGCAAGTACCGGCATACCTATTCCGGGCGATGTAACCGGTAATTTATGTGTGAAAGCGTATCAATTCTTGCAGAAAGATTTTAAGTTGCCCCCAGTAGCTATTCATTTACATAAAGTTATTCCTATAGGTGCGGGTCTGGGAGGTGGTTCCGCAGATGGCGCTTTTTCTATTAAATTATTGAATCGGATATTTAACTTAAACCTCACTGTTACCGAGATGCAGGAATATGCACGGCGGTTAGGAAGTGATTGTGCATTTTTTATCGAAAATACCCCTGTGTTCTGTTACGGAAAAGGCGATCAGTTTAAAGATATTCAGGTAGACTTACGTAAATACTCTATTGCCTTGGTAAATCCACAAATTCACATAGGAACAGCAGAAGCCTACGCTGGGGTTACACCTGTAGAGCCGGAACACAAAATTGAGGAAATACTGGTTTTACCTATAGAACGCTGGAAAGAATACCTAATAAACGATTTTGAAAAAAGCATTTTTGCTATCTATCCCGAAATACAGAAAATCAAAGAATCTTTATACACACGCGGGGCAGTATATGCCAGTATGTCTGGATCAGGCTCCACTGTATATGGAATCTTTGAAAAAGAAGTAGACATAAGAAATATGTTCCCGGACCACTATCAGCTTTGGCAAGGAAAATTATAGATCATATGCAAACAGTAACTCCTATTCATTTGGTAGAACTCTTTCTGGAACTGGACAAAGAACTTATTCAACTATTGCGTAGCCTGAGTTCTGATGACTGGAACAGACCCACTGTAGCCAGATTATGGACAGTAAAAGACATTGCCTCTCATTTATTGGACGGGAATATCCGGAGAATCAGCATGGGTAGGGATACTTACTTCGGAGAAAAACCTGAGAATATCCAATCGTATGCCGATCTGGTAAATTTCTTGAATAGGTTGAATGCTGACTGGGTAAAAGCTACTAAGCGGATAAGTCCGCAACTCTTAATAGAACTGCTGGAACAAACAGGAAAGGAAGTATATGAGGTGTTTAAAGGGCTTGACCCCTATGCAAAAGCTTTGTTTTCAGTAGCCTGGGCAGGTGAAGCAGAGTCCCAGAACTGGTTTGATATAGCCCGCGAATATACCGAACGGTGGCATCATCAACAGCAGATACGGTTAGCGGTAAATAAGCCTGGAATCATGAATATGCACTTTTATCATCCGCTGCTAGATACATTCATGCGGGCATACAGAAGCTGCAGAGGGTACACTAATAAAATTTACTATAACTGGCGAAGCCAGCGGCAACTGGTTCTTACAAATGCAGAACAATCGATGGCAATTAGTACAAGAGACTACAGCAAACCCGCTGACTGATGTAACTATACCCGGAGAGATTGCCTGGCAATTATTTACAAAAGCGATTAGTCCGGCCGCTGCGCGGGAAAAAATACTAATGAATGGCCCTACTTCCTTAGGTGAGCCCATAATAAGCATGGTAGCTGTAATGGCATAAGTACACTTACTCGGCCAACTCACTTTTGCCACCCCGGCTAAACCACATTTTTACATCCATTGAGCCTTCCAGAGTTTTTTCCATATCATCGGGTAACTGTGGAAAGAAGTCCAGGCCAGTTTCCTTTTCTATTTCATCTATGGTTACGGCGAATGATTGCAGTGATTTATTGGAACCTTCATTTTTCATGAGGAAGCCAATAGCTTTTATCTCCGGCTCTTGCAAATCCAGAACTACTTTATAATACATAGTTGGCACGGCCACTTTATTTTTTTTACCGATATAAGCCATTTTTCCTTTTAGTACTGGGCCAGTTACGATGTATAAGGCTTCATCACGCTTTACCCAAGTACGCACCCTAGATTCCAGCTTTTCCCAGATACCCCGGTTAAAGTCAGGCTCTTGCGGACTCATATTGCTCATAAAAAAGGATTCCGACATAAGAACAGCGGAAGATTTAAAATCTGCTGCCGGGGCCAGGTGCCCACGGTCGTAGCCAGTGCCGCGATAGTCGTCGGGTACAGCTGAGCCAGAGTTCACTTCCGGATCGGGGCGGAAGTCGTTTTCCCGTTCATTTTTACCTTTTATCTGGGCAGCTGTAAGCCTGTACGAAACCCAAGAAGCTTGTTCATATTCTTCTACATAGCACAATGTATAGCCTTCATGCCAGACAACATGGTCTTTTTTAGTATAGGTGGGGAGGGAAAATTCTTTGTTATTTTCAAACGTATAATCGGGTGTATAGGCATTTTTAGCTGCCGTTTTGCCGGATGAAGACTTTGTAGAGCCAGTGCTTTTTTTATTACTAGCAGATGATTGGGATTCGGTTTTGTTTACAGTGGAAGGCTTTTTCTCAGCTGATGTTTTTCTTTCATTCTTCTCTACCGGTACAACGGTACCATCTTTCAAAGAAGGTAAATTTAATTTATCGGCATTGTTATAAACGAGAAATAGAGCAATTAACAGGACGAGTAAAATAATTAACCGCTTGTTTCCAGTATTGCGTTTAGTTTTTCTTGGGACGTTGCCGGATTTCTTTGCCATGTTGCCAGGGTAATAGTGCAGGTAAAATTCGTAGGATAAATATAACGATTAAAATTAGTATAAATCGGCAACAAGTGAGCAGCCAGAACTAAAATTTGATACAGGCGCAGCAATAAGCTGAAAAATACCCTCAGAAGAGAATACTACAAGTGATAAAGTATTACTAAAAGCCAGATAACTCATTTTCCTTAAGACAAGCCTTTGGCGGGATCTTTTAAGGTATATTCGGCTACCATCGGATATGCCCATTTTGCTGTCTTCTAACCTTATATTAATAGGTAGCTTCCCTAAGAGGGCTTTGAACTTTTGGGGGAGTATTGTAACTTAGAGTATAAGAACAGTCCATTTTAACCACAGCAGTTTTGTACGCGATAGTAGATATTGAAACTACCGGGAGCCGGCCAACCGAAGATAAGATTACCGAAATAGCTATAGTCCTGCACGATGGCCAGAAGGTAGTAGATTCATTCACTTCCCTGATAAACCCAGGCCGGTCTATTCCCTATGAAATTACGCAGCTTACCGGCATCACCAATGAAATGGTACGGGAAGCCCCCAGATTTCATGAAGTAGCCCGCCGCATTGTAGAGTTTACCGAAGGAAAAGTGTTTGTTGCCCATAATGTACGCTTTGATTATTCATTTTTGAAGTCGGAGTTTCATAGCTTGGGATACAACTATCAGCGGAAAACATTATGTACCGTGCGGCTAAGCCGGAAATTGTTGCCTGGCTTTCCATCTTATAGTTTGGGTAAACTCTGCAGCAGCTTAAAAATTCCCTTAACCAACCGCCACCGGGCCTATGGCGATGCAGAAGCTACCAGCAAACTATTCGACAAAATACTAAAACTCGACAAACCACATGAGCTGATAGACTTCATCGATGATGAAATAAAAGCACAGACCTTGCCTCCGCAAATTAGAGCTGAGCAAGTAATGGCCCTCCCGGAAGAAACAGGCGTATATTATTTTCATGATGCCCATGGCCAGGTAATCTATGTAGGCAAAAGTAAGAATATTAAAAAACGCATTGTCAGCCACTTTGCTATGGATTACAAGAGCCGAAAATCCATTGAATTTAAAAACAGCATTACTGACATTACTTATGAAGTGACGGGTAGCGAACTGGTAGCCTTGCTGCTGGAGTCAGATGAAATAAAGCGGATAAAACCTAAATATAACTCTGCTCAAAAACGGACCGGCGGCTTGTATGGCGTTTACCAGGAGTTAGATAAAAATGGCTACATCCACCTGTATTTCGACCGGATACGCGTTGGCGATGAACCACTGGTGGTTTTGCAGAATTACCACCGGGCACAGGGATTCTTATACCGGCAGGTAGAGAAATTTAATCTTTGCCTGAAAATGTGTGAATTACATAAAATAAAAGGCCCTTGTTTCGATTTTCAGTTACGCCGCTGCAGAGGGGCCTGTATCGGGCAGGAATCAACCGAAGAGTATAACGCACGGGTACAGGAAGCCGTTAATAGTTTCAGTTTTAGTAAAGAGAATTTTGTTATCGTGGGTAGAGGCAGGAACCGTGGAGAAAAGTCGGTGGTCTGTATAGAAGGAGGTAAATACAAAGGTTTCGGCTATTTTGAAGAAATAGATGAACAGCCTAGCTTGGCACAGATAAGAGGGTATATAAAGCCGTATGCACACAACCGGGATATCCAGAAAATTATATGTGGTTATTTGAAAGCCAATGTCTCCGATAACTTAATCAAATATATGCTGAATGAGAAGGATACAGAGGTAAGTCAATAAATAGATTGTAGCAGCTATATCTGCCTGAGATATGACTATCGTATAGCCTTTTTTAAATAAGTCATTTAGCTACGGCAAGTGCAGCTAGTTTGCTTCTTTGCCTACTAACTAGCTGTGGCCCTTATCGGCAAACGGCTAATAATTATTTATAAATGAGGTATTTCGTAAAATTATTTTCGGCAAATGTTTACTTTTACTTTCTGATAGTTCAATAAAATTGTGCACCCTACTCATCTATTATAAAATAAACTCAACACCAGATTAATGGATAAATTAGAATTTTTAGAAAAATACCTCAATAATGCTTCTCCTACCGGATTTGAAGCTTCCGGACAAAAGTTATGGCTGGAATACGTAAAGCCATATATTAATGAATACATGGTAGATACCTACGGCACAGTAGTAGGCATTATTAACCCAAATGCCCGTTACAAAGTAGTAATTGAAGCACACGCCGATGAAATTTCCTGGTTTGTTAATTTTATTACAGATGAGGGCTATATATATGTACGCCGCAACGGCGGGTCAGATGCGCTGATTGCCCCTTCTATGCGGGTAAACATTCATACCAAAAAAGGGATAGTAAAAGGTGTATTTGGATGGCCGGCTATTCACACCCGCAATGTAGATAAAGATGAAGTACCTACCCTGAAAAATATTTTCATCGATTGCGGCTGCAAGAATAAAGAAGAAGTACATAACCTGGGCATACATGTAGGCTCTGTTATTACCTTTGCCGAAGGCTTTATGACCATGAACGACCGATACTATGTAGGCCGTGCCCTGGATAACCGCATAGGCGGCTATATGATTGCCCAGGTAGCCAGACAGATTCATGAAAATGCTAACAAACTGGATTATGGGTTATACATTGTGAATGCTGTACAAGAAGAAATTGGGTTGAGAGGCGCTGAAATGATTGCCCACCGCTTGCAGCCGGATGTAGCCATTATTACGGACGTATGTCACGATACTCATTCGCCTATGTACAAAAAAATGGAGCAGGGCGATCAGGCATGCGGCAAAGGTCCGGTACTTACCTACGGCCCAGCTGTGCAAAATAACCTGCTCAATATGATTATTGATGTAGCAGAAAAGAAGCAAATTCCATTTCAGCGGGCCTCTGCTTCCAGAGCAACCGGTACCGATACAGATGCCTTTGCCTATTCCAATATTGGGGTAGCCTCAGCTCTTATTTCTTTGCCGCTAAAATACATGCATACTACTGTGGAAACGGTGCACCAGGAAGATGTAGAGAATGTAATCCGGCTTATGTATGAATTTCTAGTTCAGCTTAAAGGAGGCCACGATTTTAGGTATTTTAGTTAGAATTTTGCGTATATTTGCTTACCGGAAAAGCTGCTGCAGAATGTAGTGGCTTTTTTGGTTTATAGTAACACTCAATGCATAATCAACGTTTGTTCTACAAAACCGTTGCGAAATTAGTAATACCGGATTTCTGGCAGAGCAGAGGAATAAGATGAAACTCACCCGCATACGCTATTTTTTTAACTATTACTACCTCGCCATTGCTTCCTTCGTAATAGTATTATTGCTCACGCTACTGGTATATCAGGAAACTTACAAACGGGTCCAGGAACGGAATGAAACATTATTTACGCTCAAAACCTCACAGGTCAAAGTAGATATTGAAAACCGGATGCGGGATTATATTCAGATACTGAAAGGTGGCAAGGCTCTCTATAAAGCATCCGAGTCTGTAACCAGAAACGATTGGGAAATATATGTAAAGTGGCTGCAGATAGAAGAAAATTATCCAGGGATACAAGGAATAGGTTTTGCTCCCTACGTAAGGTCTGATGAATTACTGCAGCATATAGCTGATGTCCGGGCAGAAATAGTAGAAAGTGTGCCAAATTATGCCATATTCCCAGAAGGTAAAAGAGAGGTATATGCACCTGTTTCGTTTATTGAACCGTTCACTGGCCGTAACTTGCGGGCATTTGGCTTTGATATGTTTAGTGACCCTCGCAGGAGAGAAGCTATGGAACGTGCCCGCGATTCAGGTAATCCGGTTTTGTCTGGCAAAGTACAACTGATACAAGAAGATGAAAAAGACAGACAGCCTGGGTTTTTGATTTATTTACCAGTTTTTGCCGGAAAGACTCATTTAGAAAATATAGCAGACAGGCGCAGATTGCTAAAAGGCTTTGTATACTGCCCTTTCCGGGCTAATGATCTGTTTAAAGCTATTTTGGGGAATGAGTATACGGATATTGATATTGAAGTATACGACGGAACCAAGCCCACAACCGCTTCCTTGTTGTTCGACACAGATACTATTGCCCATTATTTACAAAAGGAGAAACAAGGCCGCTACCAACATACAGCTACCTCCCAAATTGCTGGAAATACCTGGACGCTGTATTTTACTTCACTGCCTGCTTTTGAAAACGCTACGCACACCGACCTGCCAGCCTTTATTCTGCAGGGCGGGGCTTTACTGGCAGTATTGGTTTTGTTTATTGGAATCTCGCAAGCTAACGTTAGAAAATCCAATCACCTAAAGCAAACCATTACCGATAATGCTACAGCCGCTTTGTTTATGATGGATGCTAACGGCTATTGTACATTTATGAATCCGGCTGCTGAACATATGACGGGGTATACGTTTGAAGAAATCCGTCAGCAGCCTTTGCATAATATGATTCACCATACACACCCTGATGGTACGCCTTATCCTTTGTCAGAGTGTCCGATAGATAGGGCTTTGCCTACAAATAACGCTATGCGTGCCCACGAAGACGTATTTATCCGCAAAGGAGGTGAATTTTTTAACGTAACCTGCGCTGCACGTCCTATTTTTGAAGCTGGCATTCCGGTAGCTACTGTGATAGAAGTTCGTGACATTACCAAAGAGAAAAGAGCCAGAATAGCCTTGTCGGAAAGTGAAGCCCGCTTCCGGAGTATGGCCGATAGTGCCCCGGTAATGATCTGGATTATTGATGCTGATAGGCAATGCACCTATTTAAATAAACAATGGCTGGTTTTTACAGGACAAACTCTGGAACAGGGGTTAGGCAGAGGATGGCAGGCAGCTATGCATCCCGACGACCGTGAAAAAGCAGCCAGAATTTACCTAGAGGCCAACCGTAGACAAGCTCCCTTCCGGCTCGAATACAGGCTGAAACATGTTGCAGATGGGTATAAATGGGTAGTATCTACCGGAAGTCCCAGGTTCCATACCAACCAGGAGTTTATTGGCTATATTGGGTCAGTCATTGATATTTCTGAAATCAAGGAGGCTGAAAACAAAATAAAGAAGAATGCCCTATTGCTTCAAAAGGTATTTGAACAAGTACCAGCCATTGTAGGGCTAATAGAAGCAGCCGAACAGAAATATATCCTGGTCAATCCGATCTTACAAGATATGTATGAAAACCGGGAACTGCTGGGTAAAACAGTGAAAGAAGCTCACCCAGGCCGCCAAGGTAAAATTCTGGTAGATATAACCGAAGAAGTTTTCCGGACAGGTAAACCTTTTTCCAGCAAAGAAATGCCTATTGTAATAGACCGGAATCTGGATGGCAACCTGGTTACTCAGTATTTTAATATCGTATTCCAGCCCTTGTTAAATGAAATGGATACGATAGAAGCGATTATGCTTTTTGCTGTAGATGTTACCGAACTGGTTACTGCCCGGCAGAAACTATCGTACATTAACCAGGAGTTGAGCCGGAAGAATCAGGAACTTACCCAGATTAATAATGACTTGGATAGCTTCGTCTATACGGCTTCTCATGACCTAAAAGCGCCCATTGCCAACCTGGAGGGCCTAAGTACTATGCTCCGGCGCAAGCTTCAAAAACAGCTAGGGCCAGTAGAAGATCAATTACTAACCCTGGTGCAGCAATCGATTAATAAATTGCAAGGTACTATCCGCGATCTGGCGGAAATTACCAAAGTGCAAAAGGAAAAAAACACGCATATAGAACCCGTGCTATTCGCAGATGTGCTTCGGGATGTAACAGAAGATATCCGGAGCCTAATCGAGGGAGCCAAGGCAAGCATAACCATAGATTTACAAGTGAAGGAAGTACTATATGCGCGCAAAAATCTCCGCAGTATTATGTATAATTTGCTTTCTAATGCTGTTAAATACCGTTCTCCGGATAGGCTCTCCCAAATAACGATTAGTACCAGAAAAGAAGATGATCATGTAGTGCTGTATATACAAGATAATGGACTTGGCCTAAAACCTAATCAGCAAGAAAAGCTTTTCTCTATGTTTAAGCGGTTTCATACCCATGTGGAAGGAACCGGTATAGGATTATATATTATTAAGCGGATTATCGAAAACAATGGGGGAAGTATAGAAGTAGAAAGTGAATATGGTGTAGGAACCGTTTTTAAAGTTTATTTTCACTCTGACCGGTAAGCTTCGCTTTATATTGTTTTAACCCTCTTCAGCTTTACTATTATTTTCTCTGGCACTCATCCCTGTATAAAGTCCGCTCATGTAAAAATTCATGTAAATAGTACCAAACATATTGAAAATATGGCTGTTTTGTAGTAACATTACTAGTTTACGCACTTACTATTCAACTTACTAATGAAAAAACTAAACCTTACTGTATGGCTCTGTGTCTGTTTGTTTACCTGGGCACAGGCGCAGACCAAGCTAGTAGAAAAAGTAACCCGTAAAGGCAATGAACTCCTCATACCTTACGAAAAATATGTACTGCCTAATGGATTAACTGTAATTGTGCACGAAGACCATTCTGACCCGGTGGTACATGTAGATGTAACGTATCATGTAGGTTCAGCCCGGGAAGAAGTAGGCAAATCCGGCTTTGCACACTTTTTTGAGCATATGATGTTTCAGGGCTCCGACCATGTGGCCGACGAAGAACATTTTAAGATTGTAAGCGAGGCTGGTGGCACGTTAAATGGAACAACCAACCGTGACCGGACCAATTATTTTGAAACACTTCCCAGCAACCAGCTGGAAACAGCTCTGTGGCTGGAAGCTGACCGTATGGGATTTCTGCTAGATGCCGTTACACAGAAAAAATTTGAGATTCAGCGGTCTACCGTAAAAAACGAACGCGGACAGAATTACGATAACCGCCCATACGGATTGGTTTCTGAATTTACTTCTAAACATTTATATCCTTACGGACATCCGTATTCCTGGCTTACTATCGGCTATCTGGAAGACCTGGATAGATCAAATTTAGATGATCTAAAGAACTTCTTTCTCCGCTGGTATGGCCCTAATAATGCTGTATTAACCATCGGCGGCGATGTAAACACCAAAGATGTAGTAAAACTAGTAGAGAAGTACTTCGGTCCGATTGCCAAAGGTCCGGAAGTGAAACCCACTAGACTTCCTGCACCAGTTCTGGCGCAAGACCGCTATATTTCCTACGAAGACAATATCCGTTTCCCGATGCTGCGAATGGTTTACCCCGCTGTACCTAATTACCATCCTGATGAAGCACCTTTGGATCTGCTAGCTGAAATTCTAGGCCAAGGTAATAACTCTATTCTGTACAAAAACTTAACTCTGACCCAGAAAGCTGTTCAGGCAAATGCTTCTAATCCGGCATCTGAGCTAGCTGGTGAATTTACTTTTACTATACTGCCTTACCCCGGTCAAACGCTAGATAGTATGGAAGCTATTGTTCGCCAGTCGTTAGTTGAATTTGAGAAACGTGGTGTTACAGATGATGACCTAAACCGTTTCAAGGCAAGTTATGAAGCAGGTACTATAAATTCTTTATCTGCTGTTTCTGGAAAGGTTTCGCAGCTAGCCCAGTACCAGACCTTTACCGGCGATCCTAATTATATGGTGAAGGATATGAAGCGCCACATGGCAATCACTAAAGAAGATGTGATGCGGGTGTATACCAAATACCTTAAAGGTAAAAAAGCAGTTATTTTGAGTGTATTACCTAAAGGGCAGAATCTAAAAGCTGCCGCTCCTGATAATCATAAGGTTTCTACGGACAACTATAAAGCGCCAGAGTATGGATATGAAGGCTTAAAGTATGCAAAAGCGAAAGACAATTTTGACCGTAGCAAGCGGCCTGCCCCTGGAAAAAACCCAGTAGTAGAGGTGCCTCCTTTCTGGACAGATACTTTTGAGAATGGAATAAAAGTAATAGGTGCCAAAAATAATGAGATTCCCACTGTTACCATGTTATTTACCATAGAAGGTGGCCATAACTTATCGGCATTTGATCCTTCCAAGGCAGGTATTGCTTCCCTTACTGCTTCACTGATGAATGAAGATACGGAAACCTATACAGCCGAAGAGATGAGTAATCAGCTCGAAAAATTAGGCAGCAGTATATCTATTTCTTCCGGGCCGGAAAATACGGTTGTCGTGGTACAATCGCTGGTAAAGAACCTAGATGCTACCCTAAAATTGCTCGAAGAAAGATTATACCTCCCTAAGTTTGCACAAGATGATTTCGAAAGGCTGAAAAAACAGCAATTGGAAGGGATAGCTAGCCAAAATACGCAGCCAACGGTTATTGCCAGCAAAGTATACAACAAGCTGTTATTTGGCGAAGGCAACATCCGGGCTGTACCTATGAGCGGAACCGAAACTACTGTAAAGAGTATTACGCTGGACGATGTAAAGAATTTTTACAAGAGTTATTTCTCTCCAACCGTAACCAACCTGGTAATAGTAGGAGATATGGAGCAGAACCAGGTAATGCCTAAGCTGGCTTTTCTAAATAAATGGGAGAAAAAAGACGTGAAACTTCCAGAAATAAATCCTAACAAATCAATAGATAAAACCAAAATTTACCTAGTTGACAAAGAAAAAGCACCCCAGTCAGAAATACGCATTGGTTATGTTGCGATGCCATATGATGCAACAGAAGAATATTACAAATCCGGCATTATGAACTATATTCTTGGCGGTGCATTCAATAGCCGTATTAACTTGAACCTGCGCGAGGATAAAGGGTATACCTATGGAGCCAGATCATTTTTCTCTGGTACTAAGTTAGCAGGGCCTTACACCGCATCTGCTGGGGTAAGAGGCAACGCTACAGATAGTGCCGTAGTAGAATTTGTGAAAGAAATAACTAATTTCCGCAACAGTGGCATTACTCAAGAAGAACTTGCCTTTACAAAAAATTCTATTGGCCAGAGAGATGCCTTAAATTATGAAACAGGCTATGATAAGGCAAGCTTCCTTAGCCGCATTATCCAATATAACCTGGATAAAGATTTTGTGAAAAAGCAGAATGAGATCCTAAAAAATATTACGAAAGAGGAAATTGATGCATTAGCAAAAAAGCACTTGCCTATAGAAAAAATGAATATTCTGGTAGTGGGAGATAAAGCATCCGTGAAACCAGGTTTGGAAAAACTTGGCTATGAAGTAGTAGAATTGGACTTTGAAGGCAATATAGTTACCCCGCAAGTAGCTCCTGCACCTGCTGAGCCGGCTACGGAAGCACCAGCCGGCGCTGCCTCTCCAGCCACTGAAAAGAAGAAAAAGAAAAAATCCTAAGCAGTAAGCTATTCATCCATAAAAAAAGCCGCTCATCCAGCGGCTTTTTTCTTTTTTATCAGAATTATTCATGGTACGCATTAGAATATTTTTTATAAACCACTTGAAATGAACGGGTTAGTATACTTAACCTGTTAAATGCTCCTAAACTAGAATCATAAGCTAGAAAGATTTAAACGCTTCATCATATTTCCTGTGTATCAGATGATTAAATTATTTATATTCAGAAAGTATTCAAACTTCCATCCCTAAATCTAAATGCTTATGAAAAAGAACCTTCAGCTAGTATGCGTACTAAGTTTGATGACTATCACGATGGCTTTCGGCCAAACTAAAATGGTAGAAAAAGTAACGAAGAAAGGCAATGAACTAGTGATCCCTTACGAGAAATATGTATTGCCCAATGGATTGAAATTAGTTATTCATGAAGACCACTCCGACCCCGTGGTACATGTAGATGTAACGTATCATGTAGGTTCAGCCCGGGAAGAAGTAGGCAAATCCGGTTTTGCTCACTTTTTTGAGCATATGATGTTTCAGGGCTCCGACCATGTGGCCGACGAAGAGCATTTTAAGATTGTTACAGAATCTGGTGGTTCACTGAATGGATCCACTAATAATGACCGGACAAACTATTATGAAACCGTACCCAACAACCAGCTGGAACTGATGTTATGGCTGGAAGCCGACCGTATGGGTTTCTTCCTGGATGCCGTTACGCAGAAAAAATTTGAGATTCAGCGGGCTACTGTCAAAAACGAACGCGGACAAGCAGTAGATAATGCACCCTATGGCCCTATATGGGAGAATCTTTCCAAAACGTTGTATCCTTATAACCACCCCTACGCCTGGCCAGTAATTGGCTACCTGGAAGACCTGGACCGGGCAGATGTCAATGATTTGAAACGGTTCTTTCTGCGTTGGTATGGTCCTAACAATGCTACACTAACTGTAGGTGGCGATGTAAAGCCACAAGAAGTTGTACGCATGGTAGAGAAATATTTTGGCAGTATACCCAAAGGTCCTGCTGTAGCAAAAGATAAGCAAGCACCTATTGTTCTTAATGAAGACAGATACATATCGTATGTAGATAATAATGCACCTTTTCCGGCACTGGTATTTGATTTTCCAACCGTACCTTCTGGCCACCCAGACGAACCTGCTTTGAGTTGTCTGGCCGATATTATTGGCGAAGGTAAAAGTTCTTTCCTGTATCAGAAATTCGTCAAAACTCAAAAAGCTATCCAGTCAAGCATTTTTAATAACAACAATGAGCTGGCTGGAGAAATTATCATGTTTGTATTGCCTTTTCCTGGAAAATCTCTGGCAGAGTTTGAAACTGAAATGAGAGAAGCCTTAGTAGAGTTTGAAAAAGCAGGTGTAACAGACGAAAACATACAGAAATTTAAAGCCAAGTACGAAGCCAATAAAATTAAACAGCTGGAAAGCGTTGGTGGAAAGGTATCTACCCTGGCCTATTATGAGACTTTCAGAGACAATCCGAATTATCTGATGCAGGAGTTGAAAGCGTACAGGGCTGTTACTAAAGCCGATGTACTGCGGGTATATAATCAGTATATGAAAGGTAAAAAAGCCGTTGTGCTGAGTGTGCTTACCAAGGACCAGTCTGGTAATGTAATTGCGGCCGCAAAGCCAGATAATTATAAGGTGCCCAAACAAGAATACAAATCAGTAAATGATCCTAACGAAAATTTAGCCTATGTAAAAGGCAAAGATACCTTCGACCGTAGCAAAAGGCCAGGCTCTGGAGCTAATCCTGTTGTAAACGTGCCAGAGTTCTGGACCGATAAGTTCAGCAATGGCATGAAAGTAATAGGCTCCCGCAACGACGAACTACCCATGGTGTATCTGCAGTTAACAATCAATGGAGGCCATATGCTTTCTGCCAGTGAACCCCAAAAAGCTGGTATAGCCTCTTTAACAGCTAAGCTGCTAGGAGAATCAACTAAGAAATATACTGCTGAACAGATGAACGATGAACTGGATAAACTGGGCAGCACAATATACACCTATGCCAGTAAAACCGGTACAACCATTGGTGTACAATCACTGGTAAAAAATCTGGATGCAACACTTGCACTCATGCAGGAAAAGTTATTCAATCCTAAATTCTCTCAGGAGGATTTTGAACGGATAAAGAAGCAACAGTTGGAAAGCATCAAAGGAGAAGAAAATGTTCCTTCTAGTATAGCAGACAATGTATATTATAAAACTGTTTACGGCAAAAACCACATCTTTGGCGTACCTACAGAAGGCACCATGGAAACAGTAGGTGCCATTACGCTGGAGGATGTACAGAAATTCTACACCAACTATTATTCTCCGTCTGTTTCCGAACTGGTTATTGTAGGCGACATTCCCAAAGAGGCGGTGCTAGCCAAACTGGATTTTCTAAAAAACTGGTCTGCTAAAGAAGTTAAAATGCCTGCGTTAGCTGCTTCTGCACCGGTAGAAAAAGCGAAAATTTATCTGGTAGATAAAAAACAAGCCCCACAGTCTGAAATTCGGGTAGGCTACTTAACCAATATTCCCTTTGATGCTACTGGTGAATACTACCGGATGGGCCTAATGAATTTTTCATTAGGTGGCTCATTTAACAGCCGTATCAATCTGAATCTACGGGAAGATAAAGGGTACACCTATGGTTCCTGGTCTTACTTTGATAGTTCAAAAATTCCTGGGCCTTATACAGTCTCTGCAGGTGTAAAAGCCAACACTACTGATAGTTCTGTAGTAGAGATAGTAAAAGAGCTAACTAATTTTAACAAGAGTGGTATTACAGACGACGAGCTTACCTTTACTAAAAACTCTATAGGCCAGGTGCAAGCGTTGAAATATGAAACGCTAGGCCAGAAAGCAGGCTTTTTATCTAATATTATTAAATATGATCTAGACAAAGACTTTGTGCAGAAGCAGAATGAGATTCTGAAAAATATAACTAGGGACGAGATTAATAGTTTAGCCAGAAAACATCTGCCGCTGGAAAAAATGGCTATTGCTGTTGTAGGAGATAAAGAGCTGGTAAAACCAGGCTTGGAGAGATTAGGCTATGAAATAATAGAACTGGATACGAATGGCGAACCAGTACCAGTAGTTACTGCTCCAGCACCTGCTACCCAGCCTGTACCTGAAGCACCTGCTGGAGCCGCCTCCCCGGCTACCGAAAAGAAGAAAAAGAAATAGTGAGTGATCAGGTAATTATTTTATATGAATATATTTAGCAGGTACTCTGCTTTATACAAAAGCCGCTTTAGTAAAGCGGCTTTTGTATGTATAGCTTCCTTACTCAGTTCTCTCCAAGTTTTCCCTCAAAAAGTGCTACCTTTACAGGACCAAAACTTCAATCAACCAATGCAAACTACGCAACTACAAGCCTACAAACCCACTCACCATATACGTATTGTTACCGCTGCTTCACTTTTCGATGGCCATGACGCGGCCATCAATATTATGCGGCGTATCTTGCAAGCTTCGGGTGCGGAGGTAATTCACCTGGGACATAATCGTTCAGTAGCCGAGATTGTAGACTGTGCGATACAGGAAGATGTACAAGGCATTGCCATTACTTCCTACCAAGGTGGACACGTAGAGTTCTTCAAATACATGTATGACCTGCTGCGCGAGAAAGGTGCCAGCCATATAAAAATTTTTGGAGGCGGCGGAGGAACCATTCTCCCATCAGAAATAGAAGAATTACATACTTACGGCATTAACCGGATATATTCTCCGGATGATGGCCGGGAGATGGGTTTGCAGGGAATGATTAATGACTTATTGCAGCAATGTGATTTTCCTACCAAAACCCCTCCACTCAATGGAGAAATACACCACCTACCTGAGAAAGATCCGAAAGTGATTGGCTCGCTTATTTCCATGGTAGAGAATTATCCGGAAGAAACCCGCCAGTTACATACAGCATTAGCCAGCTTTATTCAGGAAAAGAAGATTCCTGTATTAGGGATTACCGGCACTGGTGGGTCCGGTAAATCTTCTCTGGTAGATGAACTTGTACGGCGGTATTTGCTAGACTTTCCGGAAAGAACTATAGCTATTATTTCTGTAGACCCTTCTAAACGCAAAACCGGAGGAGCTTTACTTGGCGACCGAATCCGCATGAATAGCATTCATAATCCACGGGTGTATATGCGGTCGCTGGCTACAAGGCAATCCAACTTGGCGTTAAGCAGGTATGTGCAGGAATCCATAGATATTTGCAAGGCAGCTGGCTATGATTTTATTATTGTAGAAACATCAGGTATTGGGCAGTCAGATACAGAAATTACGGAACATTCTGATGTGTCTTTATATGTGATGACCAGTGAATATGGTGCGGCTACCCAGCTGGAAAAGATTGACATGCTTGATTTTGCCGATGTAATTGCCATTAATAAGTTCGATAAGCGAGGCTCCCTAGATGCCCTACGGGATGTACGCAAACAATACAAACGCAACCATAATTTATGGGAAGTAACTGATGAAAATCTGCCAGTATTCGGCACTATTGCCTCCCAGTTTAATGATGCAGGCACCAATACCTTATACCGGAACTTGATGCAGAAGATAGGCGAAAAAATAGGAGAAGTAAGCTGGAGTACGGGTAAATTAGCTGAAGCTACGGCACAATCTGCAATGTCTACCTATATTATTCCGCCAGACAGAGTCCGCTATCTGGCAGAAATTGCTGAAAATAGTGTAGCCTATCATCAGTTTGTGCAAGAACAATGCACGATAGCCAGGCAACTTTTTGGGCTGAAAGATACCCTTACTTTGCTAAAGAACCGTGCAGGAGAAACAGGAATAGCAAATGAGAGTATAACTAATGAATTAGAAGCTATTTACGAAAATATTGAAGCAAAACTGCACTTTGAATGCCGTGATTTACTGAGGAGCTGGGAAGAAACTAAAAAACGCTACACCTCCGACAAATACCAATACCAAGTTCGGGACAAGGTAATTGAACAAGATTTATATACTGACTCCTTATCGCATCTGCGTATTCCAAAGGTGAGCTTGCCCAAATATGAAAACTGGGGGGATATACTAAAATGGTTACTTACAGAGAATTTGCCAGGGGAGTTTCCCTATGCAGCCGGTGTGTTTCCGCTGAAACGTGAAGGAGAAGACCCTACCCGCATGTTTGCCGGTGAAGGCGGGCCCGAACGTACCAACCGCCGTTTTCATTATGTATCCAATGGATTGCCAGCTAAGCGTCTTTCAACGGCTTTCGATTCTGTTACCTTATATGGCGAAAATCCCGACCATAGGCCAGATATTTATGGCAAAATAGGTAATTCTGGCGTAAGCATTGCCACTCTGGATGATGCCAAAAAACTTTACTCTGGCTTTGACTTATCGCATCCAGCCACCTCTGTTTCCATGACTATTAATGGGCCTGCACCTATGCTCCTAGGGTTTTTTATGAACGCAGCCATAGATCAGCAATGTGAAAAATACATCCGTCAACATGGCTTAGAGAAAGAAACAGAAGAAAAGATAAATGCTATTTATGAAGAAAAACACTTGCCACGTCCGTCTTATCAAGGTGCCCTACCTGCAGGGAACGATGGGTTAGGCTTGCTTCTGCTAGGTGTTACTGGAGGCCAGGTGCTGCCTGCAGAAGTGTACGAAAAAATAAAAGCCAACACGTTAAAAGCCGTGCGTGGCACCGTACAAGCAGATATTCTTAAAGAAGACCAGGCACAGAATACCTGTATTTTCTCCACTGAGTTTGCCCTCCGCATGATGGGCGATATTCAACAATATTTTATAGATAAAGCTGTTCGCAACTTTTATTCGGTATCTATCTCTGGTTACCATATTGCCGAAGCAGGTGCTAATCCGGTAACACAATTAGCATTTACGCTGGCAAACGGCTTTACTTTTGTGGAATATTACCTCTCGCGGGGGATGCACATCGACGACTTTGCTCCTAATTTGTCATTCTTTTTCTCTAACGGAACCGATCCGGAATACTCTGTTATAGGCCGCGTTGCCAGGCGGATATGGGCTAAAGCTATGAAATACAAATATAAAGGCAACGACCGGTCGCAAAAGTTAAAGTATCATATCCAGACTTCGGGCCGATCGCTGCATGCCCAGGAAATTGCTTTTAATGATATACGCACCACCTTACAAGCTTTGTATGCCATTTACGACAATTGCAATTCGCTGCATACTAATGCCTATGATGAAGCCATTACAACTCCTACTGAAGAATCTGTCCGGCGGGCTATGGCTATCCAGTTAATTATTAATAAAGAGTTGGGACTGGCTAAAAATGAAAACCCGCTGCAAGGTTCTTTTATCATCGAGGAACTAACTGATTTAGTAGAAGAAGCTGTTTTAAATGAATTTAAGAGCATTTCTGAGAGGGGAGGCGTACTGGGTGCCATGGAGCGGATGTATCAGCGGTCTAAAATTCAGGAAGAGTCATTATATTATGAAACGTTAAAACACAATGCCCTGCTACCCATTGTTGGTGTCAATACATTCTTGGACCCTCAAGGATCACCTACCATCATTCCAGCGGAGGTTATCCGCTCTACCAATGAGGAGAAAGAATATGCTATCCATTCGCTTCAGGCTTTTCACCAGAGGAATATACGGGTATCCGGGCAAGCGCTACAAGCCTTGCAAAATACAGCGATCCACAACGGAAATATTTTTGAACAATTGATGGAAACCAGTAAAGTATGTTCACTTGGGCAGATATCACAAGCTTTATACGAAGTGGGTGGCCAGTACCGTAGAAATATGTAACCGGCATTTTGCTGTATATTTAGACTCATAACAGTCGCATGTAATAATGCAGGGGGTTTTATTCTTTTATTATATATTAAATAATGTGTAGTTTAGCACTTTCAAAAATTAACATTTATTTAATATTTCCAAGAAGTGGCTTTGTACTTTGTGCAAACAGGAAATACAAGAAACCGGCTATTTCGATTAACCAATAAAGCAAATTAAACACCCATGAAAACAGAAGTACTTTTTGAAGAAGCGAACTTTGAAATTGGTTATAATTCAGAAACGAAAGTATTACACGTTAGCTGGAAAGGCGAACAAAACGTGCACTCCATGAAGAGAGGCTGCGAAAAAATATTAGAATTTATGAAAGCCAGAGATTGTATAAAAGTAGTAAATGATAATACACATACGAACCGTCCTTGGGAATCAGTAGATGAATATATGGCAGTACATATCTAAAAAAATCAAAGTTTTAAAATGTGTCCGGAATTGTAAAAAATACAGTTTCGGACATATTGTTTTTAGCCTGCCTGTAGCACTTACCTACCTGTTTATACAAACATATCTTTTCCAGAAAGCGACCTGTGGCATTCATCTGAAAATTCCAGTTGCTTTTCTTCCAAAAGCCATGCCCTTCTTTCCCTAACAAATACCAGACAATGCTTTTAGTAGTGCGAACTGTCTCTGCCATTTGTTTAATTCACTGTCAGGCGTCTACCTAAGAATTTATAAATAGTTAAATGCAAGCATACTTGATGCATCAGTGTCTAAAAATCTTGTCCCAAATGAATCTGGGTAACATGGTTAATAGTGTTAAGCTCCTTATATAATTGCTTCAGATCGGTCTTGTCAGGAAACTGGATGACCAATTTCATCTTGCTGCGTTTTTTGTCTCTCGACTGTAATATATTAAGGGATACTGTCTTTATGCGGAACCTGCTGAGGGTTGCAAAAACAGCATCCGTCTCAATACGGGCAGTGTTAAAATGTATTTGCAGTTCTTTGTAGTGGAAATCGGTAAAGTATTTCTTCTCTACTTTAGTAAGGAATGTAAGTACAAACAAGATGAAACCAGTGCCAATAAGGGCTGCCGAATAAATACCTGCACCTACACTTAGGCCAATTGCGGCCACTACCCATATGGTGGCAGCTGTTGTAAGCCCTTTTATATTTACTCCCAATCTGAATATAGCCCCAGCCCCCAGAAAACCAATACCTGATACTACCTGTGCAGCTATACGTCCAGGGTCGCCATTTTGAAAATTCTGAAAAGTCTGAGGTATGTAAATAGAAGTAATCATTAATAAAGTAGATCCCATACAAATAAGTATGTGAGTACGTAACCCGGCAGGTTGCCGGCGGCTTTCGCGCTCCCAACCGATAAATCCACCCAGCAGCATACTCAAGAATAAGCGGATAGTGATTTGCAATGAATTAATATATGTCTGGCTGAACAGATTTTCTAACCACTCCATTGAATAGTTTCTAGTTAAAAATGAAAATGTGCGGAAGATAGTATACGCACTAGCAGAGGGGAGTGTTTTGATCAAAAAGTGAAGAAGCATAGCGTCTAGCTATGCTTCTATAAATCTTTAGCAATCACAGATTGACTGAAAACATCAGCTTGGTTGTTTTACCTTCTTCCGAGATTCTAGAAAAAAAGCAGTAGCTACTCCACCGAATAACAAAATAGAACTAATTAAGGCAATAGTTTCTCCCTGATGATAGGTTTTTGGTTCAAAGCGGAACTCTATTTTATGCTTTCCGGCAGGTACTACCATTGCCCGCAGAATATAGTTTGCCCGGAAGTGTTGTACTGGTTGCCCATCTATGTATGCTTGCCAGTCGGTATTGCCGCGGTAAAATATTTCAGAGAACACAGCTACTTGAGGGCTGGCGGTGTTGGATTCATAGGTTAGGTAGTCGGGTTCATAGTTGGTTAGGCGTATGGAGGCGCTGCTGTCTGGCGAAATAGCCAGGCCATTCAATAAATTCAGGTACCGTTGATCAATAATAGCGGTATTTGCCGGATTAAAATTCCTGATGGCCTGTATTTCCGCATTTGCATTAGGCACTAGTTTATAGTCATCTACAAACCAGGCATTGCCCAAGGCTGAAGTATTGGTAATTACACCTTGTGTAGAAGGAGCCAGAATGAAGTATTTCGTATTAAGCATATTCAACACAGATAATCCCTGAAGCATCTGGGGAGTATAGCTTTGCTGCTGCTGAAGTTGTACAGCAAAATTCTGGATTTCCTGGAGCATTACACTATCCAGTACTTCCTGATAACGCTTCATTTTAGCGCCATGATAACCGCCTACCGATAGATGGAACCTGGAAGCATTAGCACTGTTAATAGCTCCACTAATCCCTCCAGTCAGGTCAATAACCCGGTAGATACTTTTATCCTGGTTAATCAATAGATCGGCTTCTGTAGCCTGTACCTGCTCCTGTGCACGGCGTTTCACTACAAAATCGTCGTTATTTAAATACCGTTTGCTTACGGTGAACATATCTATAAACACCAGTACTAGCAAGCCTGCGTACAAAATGGTAATCTTTATTTTGTTTTGCACATACGCCCAGATTAGGGCTATAGTAGCCAGAATAAAGAACACTGCCCGGAAGGCATCTCGCTGAAATAACGACTTGCGGTCATCGCGGAGGGCTTCGGTTAGCCATGCTGGGTACTGTGCCAGTGCATCGGAAGCTCCAGCGAAATCAAAAAAAGCACTGGCAAACAAGCCAAGCAATAAAGCGAATCCGGCAGTAAGCCCGGCACTGATAGCAATAGGCTTTTTTAAATATTGCCAAGTGAGTTTTTCTTGAATAATCTCACGTACAGCCATTACAGCCAGTACACATAGAAATATTTGCGCCACTGCAATAACCATTGTTACGGCCCTGAATTTGTTATACCCAGGCAACAAATCGAAAATCAGGTAGTTGAAAGCAGCGAAGTTTTTGCCCCAGGTGAACATGATGAAAAGTACTGTTACCGCCAATACCCACCATTTGACCGGACTTTTCACAATAAACAAGCCTAGAACAAACAAGAAGATAACAATAGCTCCAGCGTAAGCAGGTCCACCAGTAAATGGCTGATCGCCCCAGTATAAAGGCACCTGAGAAGAATACTGCACTGCCTGGTTAGGTGCTATACCGTTAGATACTAAAGCTTTATAAAACCCGGAAGAAGTACTAACCTCGCCTTGAGTAGCTCCGCCATAGAAGTTAGGAATCAGCAAGGTGAATGTTTCGGCAATGCTATAGCTCCATCTGAACGCATATTCTTTATCTAAGCCTTTTTCTCCATCTTTTGAAGGCTGTGTTAATTCAGAATTACCCCGTATGCTTTCCTGGGAGTATTCATAGGTAGTAAGTATTCTGGAAGCATGCGAACCTACACTCAATAATACAGCTACCGCCAGCACTGCCGAAGCTATACCAAACTGGGCAAGTTTTTTCTCCCGGATGGCAAAAATGAGTCTATATATGCCATATAAGCCTAAAGCAAGGAATAAATAATAGGTAATTTGTACGTGGTTGCCATATAGTTGTAGAGCAAGAAACAAGGCCGTAAGGGCACCACCCAGTAAATATTTGCCCCGGTAAGCTAATATAACTCCGGCTATAATTGGCGGCGAATAGGCAATGGCAATTACTTTAGAACTATGCCCAGCTTCTATGTTAATGAGGTTGGCAGAACAAAAAGCAAAGGCAATGGCACCTATTGTTGCCAGCCATACGTTAAAATTTAAACTTATCAGCAGAATATAGAAGCCAATTAGCGAGATTAACAGTAAATTTGCGGGCTCAGGGAGAATATTGGTTACTAAACGGCCAATGGCAGTACTCCAGCTATTGGGATAGTCGGTGCCAATCAGGTAAGCAGGCATACCGCCAAACATGGTATTGGTCCACAAAGGCCAGCGTCCGGTTTTGTCATGGAAATCAGCAACTTCTCTGGCAGCCGACTTGGCCTGCACAATATCATTCTGCATGAGTATTTTGCCTTGAAGTACCGGAGGGAAATAAATGAAGGTAACGGCAATAAATATAAGTAAAATGATAATATGAGGCAGAAATGTTTGCAGGCGGCTTTTGTTTTCCATAAAATTGTAATAAGCAAAATAGTATCAGGCAAATATACGCATAACGGTAACACTTATTTAAAAAATACATACACATGAAAAAAGTTGCAATCTTTACTTCTGGTGGCGATGCCCCGGGAATGAATGCCTGTATACGTGCGGCAGTACGGGGAGCTATTTATTATGGGATGGAAATTTTCGGCATTAAACATGGCTATGATGGGATGATCAGAGGAGAGATTTCACCAATGAAATCATATTCAGTAAGTAATATCATTCAAAAGGGAGGTACCATCTTAAAGTCTGCCCGTAGCACTGAATTCAGAACCAAAGAGGGAAGAGCAAAGGCTTATGAGCAACTGAAACAATATGAAATAGAAGGACTGGTAGCTATTGGTGGAAATGGAACATTTACTGGTGCACAGATCTTCTTTGAAGAATATGGGATTCCGACAGTGGGTGCACCCGGTACTATAGATAACGACTTATATGGCACCGATTATACCATAGGCTATGATACAGCTGTAAACACGGCACTGGATGCCATAGATAAAATACGGGATACTGCCGATTCGCACGACCGGATCTTTTTTATTGAAGTGATGGGGCGTGACTCCGGCTATATTGCCATACAATCAGGTATCGCCGGTGGTGCAGAACTGGTAATGGTGCCGGAAACATTTACACCGTTGGAAGAAGTAATAGAAACCTTGAAACAAGGCTGGACCCGCTCTAAAACTTCCTCCATTATTATTGTGGCAGAAGGGGAAGAGGGGGGAGCAACTGAAATAGGAAGTAAGATTAAAAATATTTTCTCAACAGCCGACATTCGTATTACCAATCTGGGTCATATTCAGCGGGGTGGCGCACCTACCGCCTTCGACCGTATATTGGCTAGCCGCCTGGGTTTAGGTGCTTTGGAGGGATTAATCAACGGGCAAAAATGTGTTATGGCTGGCGTGGTCAATAATCAATTAGTATATACGCCATTCAGGGATACTATTACCAAACTCAAACCTATTAGCGACGACCTAATCCGGATGGTGCGGATTTTAAGTGTATAATAAGTAAGCTACTGGTGAAAATAGGAAGTAGAATATGGCAAATACTGTTAGTGTAGCCGCTTGGGTAGACCCAAGATAGATGAGTACCTTATCAATTTTATATGTGCTCCATGCCCTTTGCCTTGAATGTTAAATTTTGATTGCTTATGGGAATGATACCAGTGGTGCTGGCGATAGCTGGATTTGTACTTTTATGGATCATTGTAAACTACAACAGCCTTTCTGCTAGACGTACCAACATAGCTTCACTACAGGTTGCTAGAGATCAGCTATTGGCTTCTTATGTGCGTATGTCCAAAGAATTATCTGCCCTGTTACTGATATATAAGAAGGAAATGCCTATTTACCTGGTAGAACTAGCCAATAATCCAAACCAGAAGATAAATGCAACAAAACTTAGTAGTTCAATTAAAGAGCTTGCTTTGCAAGCAAACGGGCATACGCCAGAGTTGCAGAATAATCCAGATTATCTGGACTTACTAACCTCTACCGAGCTAACGGCTACTAAACTAATAAAGAACCAGCAGCGATTAGAGGCTGAAATAAAGGCATATAATCAGCAGGCTACTAGAATGCCTTACCGGATTGTGGCTCAATTATTTGGCTTTAAAACAATAAACTCATTTGTAAGGTAGGGCACCAAGGCAGGGTTATATCAATTGTCAACAAAGCTGCTTATCTTTTATCTTTCGTCTCAATGAATACTATGCCGTTCGCTGCTTTCTGTCCATAATCTTCCATTCCTTGCTCAGCAGGTATATATTTTATACTTTCTATAGTGGTTTCTTTAAGCTTGCGTAGGATGCGGGCTTTTCGCTTGCCATCTATCATTTGGCCATTTAGAAAGTGAAGGTATGTTGTGTCTCTAAAGTTAACCGAGTAAGCGGAGCCATCAACTCTGTAAGGCCTCCCTTTAACATATGTTGGGAAATCTCCTATTTCATTTAACCGGATTGGAATGGATATACTATCTGCAGTAAGCATGTATACTACAGAATCAGTCGGGTTTTGAGTTGGATATGTAGCTTTTTGATGGCTTGATGAGGCAACTTTAGTACAACAAACAAAGCTTGTCACACATATGGCAGCCATCCATACCATGCTAACAACACTTTTCGTCTTCATAAGCTTTTGTAATCAGCTTAACTTATATTCTATTTACCAGAAGTTACTACCTCCTGTGTATCAGTCATGGCAGTTTGTAGCTGAATTTTTCCGGATTTCGCATGTTGTTGTGCTTTTCTTTCAGCTATCATAGCTCGCTGCATCTGCCTTACAGTCAGCGTAGAGCCATCCGGACTCCACCCGGGAGGGCCAAATACATACATAAATGCCTGATACACATTTTTAGATTTCTTTACATCAAGCCAAATATCTTTAAATTCATGTGTTAAAACAACCACTGGATTGTAAGAGTTAGGTGCATGCACTACACCAAATTTGATATCAATCTTCTCATCCAATTCTACCCACGTGCCAAATAGTTTGTCGAACATATTAAGGAATCCACCATGGTTTTTATCCAGGTACTCCAGGTTTTGTGCATGATGTACCTGATGCATCGTATGGGTGTTCATAAATTTTTCTATGAATCCCATTTTAGGTACATATTTAGTATGTAATTGAAACTGCCACAAAGATTCTATTGCCAGGCAGATAATCACCATGGAGGGATGAAAGCCAATAGCAGGCAACCACATATAAAACAGCGGTTTGTACATTAATGTAAACCAGCCATTCCTTAACCCAGTACCTAAATTAAAATTATTGGAAGAATGATGAACAATATGTGCAGCCCACAAAATGCGGACTGTGTGGTTTAATCTATGAAACCAGTAATAGGTGAAATCATCCAGAAACTGGCAGATAAGCCAGGTATACCAACCCCATCCAAACGATTCGTACCCCATTATGTTGGTACGTATACCATTTACTTCGTGGTTGAATGTTTCGTAAACGATGTTGAAAATAAAAGCAGAAGAAATTACTTTAATGAGAGGTGTTATAATTACAGCACCCAAACCCATTGCACTGCTTACAGCTAAATCCTTCCATTCATATAACCTGTCGTCGTCGTGGGTTTTGCTGTAAACTAACTCTAATAAAATGAAAGCTACAAAACAAGGTACTCCGTACACTAATGGGTTGGTAATGTCCATTGTTTAAATCGGGTTAGTAAAGGCAAAAAATTATTCTTGCAAATTAATATAATTAACCCTGATTTTCCAGCTATTTTCTCTGCTTATTACGAAAAACTTACAAATCTTCTGACTCAATATTCGTTAAGCCTCTATAACCTGACTACCAAATACCTTCAAAAGGTGTATAGGTAGACTACCGACGTAGATTGAAAATGGTTTTATAAATATTGACAGGGAGTTTGCCTGACCCACTTAGGTTGTTATTGAACCACTACTTTTCTTCTATTAATACCTGCTTGGTTTTGCACCGTTATAATATATATACCTTTCTTTAATGCGGGCGCATGCTCTAGTAGGTTGATGCGGCTAGAGGTATGTAAAGCCACCGGTTTTTCGAAAATGGTATGGCCTACCATATCTGTCAGGCTAATAGTTCCTTCTGCTTGTATATCTAAAGAATTTACCTCTATAATTAGTTGTGAGCCATCAGTAGGATTGGGAAAAACCACAAAATCTGGTGAATGTTGTTGGATAATTTGTATGCTAATTGTTTTTGAATAACTCACTTTACCATCGTAATCGGTTTGTTTTAACCGGTAGTAGGCTACACCATTTAGTGCATCTGTATCAGTTGAAGTGTAATTCCGTACCTCTTTGCTATTTCCTGCGCCTGGTACTTGCAAAATAGGTGTAAAAGTTTGTCCATTCGTAGACCGCTCTACTGTGAAAGAAGCATTATTTGATTCAGAAGCCGTACTCCAAGAAAGAGATACGGTTCTATCCGAAATAACATGGGCGTTGAAGAATAACAAATCTACCGGCAAAGCAACAATCCCATTGACCTTCACCATCCAAAAATCATCAGCCCCTTTGTTGGAAGAAGTTTTGGTACCGCTAACAGGGGAAGCCGAGAAGCCAGCCATGAGCAACCCATTATCAGTTGTTTCCAGAATATCTGTTAGATAATCGCTGGAAGAGCCACCAAAAGTAGCATCAAAATCTTTGCTTCCATCTGAAAATAATTTTACAAGCCACAAATCTGCTGAGCCAAAACCTGGTTCGCTTTTGTCACCTTCCTTTACAGATAATGACCAGCCACCTAGCCAGTACCCACCATCTGTACTTTGTTTCAGAGACATTAACTCATCAGCAGCTGAGCCACCGTAGGTTTTTTGCCAGATGACTGATCCGGATGTATTCAACTTGGTTATAAAATATTGTTTATTTTTTGCATAGCCACGTACCGGGTCGTCGGTTACAGTAGTACCTCCCACTACATATCCATCAGAGGTTTCAATAACCGAGGCCAGTATATCCTGGTCAGAGCCTCCTAACGTAACATCCCATTGTTTGGTTCTGGCAGCATTTAATTTAACAATCCATATATCCGATGTAGTGCCAGTGCCAATATTGCCAGCTGCTTTATCGCCGCCGGTGGTGGAGAAACTCCTACCCGCTATTAAGTAGCCTCCATCTGATGTCTGAATTCCTGTTACTGCTCCTCCACTCTGACCCGTTCCTTCAAAGCTTGGTCCACCAATTCGTCTGTCCCATGCCACCATACCAGAAGAATTTAAATGAATAAGTCTATAATCGTAATTGCCACGGGAAGGGGTACTACCTAGATCTCCGGAACTATGTGTAGAGTTAGTATATCCGGCAATCAAAAAATTTCCGCTGGAAAGCTGAACAATAGAGGAAGCATAGTCTTCTTTGTCTCCTCCTACTCTTTTTTCCCAAATAATAGATTTTCCGTCGCCAGATAGTTTAATTACCCATATATCTGTAACCCCGCCTTTAGTAGATGAAGAAATATGTCCACTAGCTGTAAGGGCATCTGTATACCCAACAATAACAAAACCTCCATTAACTATATCTTCAGTTACATCTGCTACAAACTCATTAGAAGTACTACCTAACAAGCGGTTCCATTGCATCTGACCATTCATATTTGTTTTTACTACCCAATAGTCATAGTTCCCCTGTATAGGTCCACTGACGTCTGTGTTGGCTGTATTCACCATTCCGATAAGCAGGTATCCGCCGTCACTTGTTTTAATGGTCCGTATAAGATAATCTCCCTCACTACTTCCTAAAGTAATGTCACCTTTAGGTACCATAATTTGACCATATACGTTTGGCAGGCCTGGCAGCAAAATAAAAAGTAACGAAAAGTACAAGCAAAGCTGGTTGGGTTTCATACTATTATCACGTTTATTAAGATTCTATCAGGAATTACTTTCTTTATTAATTGAGAGAATCTTACACGAGATATATACAGACAGCCTTTAAAAGGTTACCTATCTGTTAAATCACCCTTGGCTTTGGACACAGATACTTGACAGGAATAAAGCCTAGTCATTGCTATTGGCAATACAAGTTGAATAGTAAGTTATATCCAATACAATTGATTTTACTGTCTTTACAAAAGATAAGGCAATACTTTTCTGGTGGATGAGCATCTATTCTCTACTACTTAAACTCTTAGCAGAGTAAATGGATTTACGTTGGTATTTCTGCCAATACTTTACTAATTTGCTCAGCAGGCATTTATCAATTTGCCTCAGTAAAATCAATAGTAATTTCTATTTCTGACGTTATTTTTTCATTTAATTAGCCTAGCACAACTTATTCATTCACACATTTTATGGCCACCAGAAAACTAAAAACCATCTCTATCAAAGGCAAAGAGTATGTAGAAGTAAAAGAACGCATTTTGTACTTAGCCAACCAGGACGATTTTGATTATTCTATTGAAACCGATTACCAGTACTTTGAATCACGTAAAATGTGGGTAGTGAAAGCCAAGCTTACCATGTATAAAGATGATAAACAATATGTCTATACTGGGTTAGCACAAGAGCTGGAATCCGATAATTACCGGGAGGTAAATTACTCATCGGCTCTGGAAAATGCTGAGACTTCCGCTGTAGGTAGGGCTTGTGCCATGGCAGGTATCGGTGTTATAGATAGCATTGCCAGCGCAGACGAAATAAGTAAATCGCAGAATAGGCAACCCGCCCAGGCTGCAACCGAACAGCCCGCTGCCCCTGCTGTGGAAGATACCCGTCCTTGGTTATCAGACAAGCAGCTAGAAGCCGTAGTAAACCGCATAAAAGGCGGAGATAAAGAAGTATATCAAAAAACCTTAGATGCATTTAAAGTAAATAAAAAACACCGGGAAGAACTTTCACAGGCTATGAAGGCAGAAGCTTAGGTAAGGTCTTTATAAAGTAGAAAAATTGTAAAACCCTGTTAGGTAGAGTAATCTAGCAGGGTTTTACTATATGCTTTAATGAAACGTTCTTGTCTGTGCTTGATGTGTATTCTACAAGGGCTTTATCTTGATATTCCGGTACCATGCTTGGCTACCCCAATCTTGTATTCCAATTCGTCCGGTAAACTTGCCTTGGCTAATGGGAGCTTCTTTCAGGCCACTTTTGGCTAAGGCTTCTTTCCATGCCGGGCTGTCCAATCGTATCTCGTGGATCTGAAACCCATTCAAAAATATATTTAAGCGGCCTTTCTGAAATACTACATGAGTCTGGTTCCATTCACCCACTGGCTTTACCTCCCGTAGCCGCGAACTAGCAATTCCAAATAAGTCGCCTGCACGGCGGTTGTTATCTGGGCCTTCGCCAAAAATGGTATTGTCTGTCACTTGTATTTCTAAACCGGTGTTATGCGCATTCTCATACTTAGGACTTTCTGTAACAAATAAAAATACTCCACTATTCGCCAAACGGGTAATTTTCCAATCAAACTTTAGTTCAAAGTCTCCGGTAAATACTTCATCAGTTACAATATCTCCGCCTCCCTGCGTTTTATTTCCCGCTCTCTCCGGTACATGTAACAACAACGCATCTCCGTCTATTTTCCAAGCGGGACCAATACCTTTTTTTCCATATGAATGCCAACCATTTAGACTTTTTCCATCAAATAATACTTTCCAGCCCTCCTTTTTTTCCTGCCCAGACAATGTATTGGCAACCTGGGCCTGTGCGCCCAGCATTCCTATAAAGCAAATGATACCTAGATAAAGTTTTTTCATAAAGCAGGCAGAGCTAGTTTATTTGCTATATAATCATTTTTTCGATAGGTACCACCAGGATTCCCTGCGCACCTGCCTCCCGGAGATTTTCAATAATTTGCCAGAATTCATTTTCGTTGATTACAGAATGAATGGAACTCCAACCTTCCATAGCCAGCGGCACCACAGTAGGGCTTTTCATACCTGGCAATACATCTATTATTTTAGGAATGGCATGGTTGGGTGCATTCAATAATATATATTTATTATTTTTAGCTGCCTGCACGGCTTTAATTCTGAACAGAAGCTGATCTAGTATTTTCTGTTTGGCAACTGATAAAGTATTGCTACTAATTAAAACAGCTTCCGAACGGAAAATAACTTCAACTTCCTTCAGCCCATTACTCATTAATGTGCTGCCGGAACTTACAATATCACATATGGCATCGGCCAGGCCAATGCTGGGTGCTATTTCTACTGATCCACTGATTTCATGAATAGCTGCTTCAATTCCCTCCTGCCGCAAATAGGTAGATAAGATACGCGGATAGGAGGTAGCTATATTTTTGTTCTGAAACATTTGCAATCCCGTATACTCTACCGTTCGGGGTACAGCTAGCGATAAACGGCATTTAGAAAACCCCAACTTATGTACCGTATGTACAGTTTTGTTTGTCTCAACAGATACATTTTCGCCTACAATCCCTATATCTGCGACACCGTCAGCTACATAACCGGGTATGTCGTCATCTCTAAGGAAAAGGAATTCTGCCGGAAAATTGTCTGAATCGGATTTTAACTTGCCAGTACCATTATTAAATTGAATGCCACACTCTTTAATCAGTTTTAATGAATCTTCACTTAATCTGCCAGATTTTTGTATGGCAATCCGGATTTTCTCTTCCATGAACATTTGTAATTCGTAATAAAGCTTATTCTGCTGCAAAGGTAGAGGATTTATTTGATATAAACTGTTTCTCTAAGCCTTGCGTAGAAGCCACGTCTTGTCCTTGATGGTAGATTTTTTTAGGGTAGCTAATAATTCCTGGTCATTTTTAAAGCTCAATTGATTAAGGTAAATAGCTTCTATAGATATTTCAAACTCATCTTCATCAAATGGCCAGGGTTTCACTACTACTGTATTATCGCCTTGCTGCATTACTTCGTACTTTGTGCCATCGGGTCCAGTGCTTACTTCCAGTAGTCTTTCTCCGGCAGGTAGTTCGTTTCTGCACAAGATGAGGGAAAAACGGTCGCACCACTGCATCAGCGCATAGGCACTTTTTGCTTCTTGCTGGCTAACTTTTAACGATTTTCTCCATTGTTCCTGGTGCTGCTTCTGTTCGTCTAGAAAAGTATCCAATTCTTTTCCTTTGCCCCGCATACTCTCATATAAAAAGGACATGTGCATAGAAATAAGCATGGCTATCCACTGTCCTTTATGCTGCGAAAGTTCAGTTATACGTTTCAATTGCACCATGTTGAAGCGTTTATGAATAAAATCTAGTGGAGCACCTGCTTCATTGATATGGTTAGTTGCAGTCCAGTCTTCTTGGCCGTCGTCGTGTTCGGCAGTTGCTAGCAAAGTTTCCATCCATCGGTGAGGGCGCTGATCTTTGCGCCATTTGCTGGCTATTTTCATAGCTAATAATCCATGTGCCCGCTGGTGAATTACTTCCCACCCTTTTGGGTCTGTATTGACAATCATAAAAAATAATATGTGATAATAGGTTAATGAATAATTTTAGTACAGAACTGTGTAGTATGGCCATTTGTTAGGCGTTTACCATAGATAAAGGGTACATTAACAAAAAAGACGCATATGCTGCGTCTTTTAGTGAAGGTTTGTTTAGTGCTTTTGTTTACTGTTCATCTGGGTTGCCTTCTATACCTAAGCGCTTTTTCTCTTTAGTCCGGCTCTTAAACAGATATTTCCATTTGTTAAACCGCTTGCGGTGGATAAGAGAAAAACCAATTCTTTCCCGGAACTCTAACTGACCAAGCTGATCCAGCTGGTTTGTACGGAAGAAACGTAGATTTAAATTTCCCGATGGCAGCAGCCTATATTCTGCCAGAAAATCGCCAATTACGTTCCGGGCACTATTGCTAGTAGAGGCTGTACCGCCCACCCCAATATTGCCTCCAACGGATACACTTAGTCGATCGTCAAACAGAGACTTAGATACATTTAAGCCAACATTCTTGTCTGTATAGCTGGAAGTGCCTTCCCGGGATTCTACATTGACACTTACTTCCACACCTAGGTAATCCTGTGCCAGATTGTTAAGCTGAGAGGAGAGAAGACCACTAATACCTTTATCCACCTGCTCATTCACCGTTTGTACAGTACCGCCTCCGCCTGAGCCGCCTGCCAATGGGTTGCTGTTAATCAAAAACCGGTTTAAAGCAATTAACGCCAGGGCTTGTTTATTTAACTCACTTTCGTCTTGCCGGAACTGCTCCAACTGCTGCGATACGGCATCTGCTCCGGTAGTATTCCGGTTTTCAGGCACCCGGATATCAAAACTTACTTCCAGCCCCTCTAAGCCTCCTTCAATATTTGTTAGCACGTGTACCAGCGCCATGCCTTCTTCATTCAGTTCTGCCAGAGAAGTTTCTACTTCGTAAACAGCCGTAATATCTAAACGCACCTGATCAACTGGGCCATTCATCGTAATGGTACTTCCCTCTTCTATATCGAATTTTTTTGTTACAGCACCAAGCAAGTTTAACAAATAACTTCCTTCTTTTATCACATATTCGCCAAAAATGAGCATATCACCCTGTGGTGTCATGCGTATATCGAAAGCACCATCTCCCAACGCCCGGATATTATCTTTACTTGCATCGCTGAGCAAAATATTTACCTCAGCTTCAGAAGTAACTTCGGCCCGCACATCCATGGAAAAACTAGACGTGGATGGAGTTTCCTCTGTAGGTTCTTCTCCCTCCTCACTATTTTCAGCATCATTGGTAGAGTGCAAATCATTTACACCAACAAAGGTTACGTAGGTAGCTCTTTCAGCTTCGGCTGCTCCTTTGTTATAGCCTATAAGAAAGAGTTTGGTATCTTCCAGCGTACGTACCTGACCAGTCATCACCATATTTGATAAGGGACCTTGTATACGAAGATTCGTAGAAGCAAACGCTTGCCCATAGAAGGTATCTCCAGTGCGGGTATTAACGAATTGAAAACGGTCTGTTTTGAACGTAAGATCCATTCGTACGTTTTCTAGGTTGCTGTAGTCAATCCAGCCATTCAATACAGCGGGGCGCTTTTGCTCGTCTGTAAAGGTAAAGTTGTTTAATCGTACACCTTTCTCCTCAAAAGCAATCCGCTGATCGATAATAGAAAACGGTACCCCCAGCATGGTAGGGCGGATCATGGTAGAGTCAAATACCAGTTCACCATTTACCGAAGGATCGGATACACTGCCGCGCACTTTAATATCGGCAGTTAAGTTGCCCTTCATTTCAGTAATAAAATCTTTAACAAAGGTGTTGAATTGTTCTAAGGTAATCTGGTTAATATTTACATCCAGGCTCAGGTTATTGGTTTCTTGTGCCGGAAGGTATGAGCCTGCCATATTAATGTCATTTGACTGCCCCTTAATCGAAGCTTCCATGCCAATTCCACCTTCCGCATTCCGGTCGGCTTCCAGGGCTACATGGCCTATGGCACTTTCTTCTACTTTCAGTGTATCTATTTGTACCAGTGTTTCCAGAATAGGTGTGCCAAATAGATCGCTAACCTCGGCTTCGCCATAGATAATTCCCCTCAAACCTAACTCTTGCTGACCGGCTAGTTCCAGCGCCTCTTCTATACTAATGTTTGCCAATGACAAATGCAGGGCTGAGCGGCCTCCACCTACTTCGCGGCTGTTGGCAGCAATCACCTGGTTATTCTGGCGCAGCATAAATTCATTAACCTGCAGATATTCTGGTGCATAAATTATTTGTCCGTTTTCAGAAAGTATCCAGCGTTTGTTTTTTAAATAAATATCTGACGGATCAAAATCCAGCAGGAACGTATCTTTCTTAATCCGGAAGCGGCCATTTAGATTTATTCTTGACTCCGCATCTTCCGCAGCCAGACGGAGGTTAAACCGCAGATCATCTTCTTCTACGGTACTATTGATGCGGGGAGTAGGAATTATTAAACTATCACTTACTTTTATACTTTCAGCCCGTGCATCAAAATGCAGTTTATCTTCATCGGTACGTACATCCAGCAGAAATGCATTAACCACCTGGTCGTTGAAATAGACTTGCGGTATGCTGCCAAATAAGAGTAACTGACTGGTGCCACTATTAAAATTGCCATTGATTGTAATAGGCTGCGGAATGCTTAAGCCTGCTACCATTCCTTCAATTAAATTTGGATTGGCAGGTATAGCCATTTCAAAATGCACCGACTGATCGTTTTTTAACTGTTCAGGACCCACCTCATAGGTAGTGATATATTTCTGAACAAATAGATTTAAAGCCAGGGGTAATTCTTCGAAACTAAAACGGCCACTAACTTTGGCGCTAAGTATATCTGACCGCACCTGAATATCCTTAAACTCTGGTGAATTATTTACAGCCACAATTAAGGAGTCCATGGTAAGAGCCCGGGTAGGTTGCTGTAATATCAAGTTGCTGATAATAGCATCTCCCACCATTTGATTTGGGTCAGTTCCCTGAATGTCTGCTATAAGACCTGTACGGATAGTTAAGGTATCTTCAGTAAAGTTTAACGCATTGAGATCTACTTCCAGGATGTCTGCCCGAACATTAAATCCTGGCTGTTTTTCACCAAGGTTGGCGATGGCTATAATACTGGCCTGTAGATTACGGTCCTCAGAAGTTAGTTTGCCTCTTACTATTTCGTTTAAATAACTGGCATCGAGCCGAATGTTCTGATAAGTATATTTATTGTAGCGAAGATTTTTGACATTTACTTTGGCATCATTTACATCGATTACCTCACCAGAACGTCTCCCGTCTACCTGAGCTGTTAGGGATACTTTACCCAAGTTGCTTGCTTTTCCTAATAGTTTTTCCAGATCTAACTGATCCAAAGTTAGGTTGGCATCCAGCCAGTTATTATTAAAAGATGTATCGGTCCCAGCTCTAAAATCCATTTCAGCCCGGCCTGCAGCTGTTTCCAGATTTATATCGCCCCGCATATTACGCAACATACCGTTCAAGTTAGACCGAAGTTCAATATTGCCTAATTGGGTAAATTCTGGAGGTAATGTTCCGGCTGGCACAAAGCCCTTAACAAAGTCAGGACTAATTTGCAGTGGCTGTATGCCCAGATCTATTTGCATCTCTGGCAGATTGTCGAAGTTATCGGCTTTGCCATTCAGCGTTACAAAATTGGCATTGTTAATCGCTGCCCGCAAGTTAGTAATCTGGGCAGAAGTGCCATTTAACTGTAAGCCACCATCCAGAAATAAATGCTGTCCGGTCAAGGCAGGTATAGTATCCAGGGCATTCGAAAAATAAGCTAGATCCTGCACGGCCAGAGAATCCTGATCAAATTTGGCATTTATCTGAAGGTTTTGCAGTAGATTATCTATGTCATTAATAGATTTAATACTTACCACCAATCCGTCGTCCAATACAGAGTTAGCTGTGCGGAATTTTTGTAAATCAGCCTCAATCATGGGCATATCAGCCTGGAAGTTAAGCGCAAACTCCCTCAGATCAAACCCACTTTTTTCCTGAAAAGTAAACGTATTCACATCCAGGGTAAAGTCATTGGCACCTGCTTTTATGTCGGCTATCTCCAATAGCAGGTTGCGGATATCCATGTGGCTGAAGTCCATTCCTTTTTCCGCCACTGGTGCCCCTTTTACATCATATTTAATATTGGTATTGCGGATAGTGAAGTTATTCACTGCCAGACGGTAACCGCTATCATTAAAAGGGGTATTTATGGAATCTTTCTGAGCAAGCTCATTTTGTAAGGTGTCTCCTTCCACAGCTTTTGCTACTGAGCCAGCCAGAGTGTCCAGTTTAGCTGTTTCGGCAGCAATTTCGGCTAACGTATCGGCTTCTGGTTGCGGCTGTGAAAAAGCGACATTCAGGCCATCTATGGTGATGTCGTTGATCTGCGGAAATTTGTCTTGTAAGCCTAGCGTTTCTACATCAATGTTGAATTGATTGAGAGCTACATTCATTTCGTTGCCTTCATATTGATCGTTCATTATAAACCGGACTTTCTCCAGATTAACGTCACTTAAATCAAAATCCCATGCTGAGGCTGTTGTATCCTGGGTAGTGGTGTCTGTAGAGGCAAAGGCTTCCGGAATAAAGGCAAAATTATAAGTAGAATCGTTGGCCGGCCGGTTAATATGTATATAAGCATTCTCCAGGCCAATATCATTTACATGGATGGTTTTCTTAAATAAAGAAAGTACTCCCAGGTTTACCCGCAGTTCATTGGCATACAAGAGGGTATCTTGCTTTTGATCTTCTAAATAAATGCCTTCCAGAACAATGGTCTTAAAAAAATCAATATCTACCCGCTGAATACGAAAAGTCGTATTGAGTTTCGACGACAGGCTCTGCGTAACCTTTTTTACGGCAAATGTCTGAACCTGCGGTATTTGCAGGGCTCCCCATATCAAGAGAAAGAGAAGAATAATACCTAAGACAGTGAATCCTACTATCTTCCCTGCTTTACGTAATATGTTAGTTGCTTTGCTGATAATTATAACTTTTTGTAGTGGTAATAATAATTCTGTCGTGTATACGCAAGTTTTGATGAATTAGATACCTTTTGTAAAGACAAAATTATTGCACATTTCATAGGAGCAACTACCTGGAAGAATAGGCTAGAAGGGATTTATGTTTCTACTACTTTGGTAGAAAGGCCTGCGCACTTACCATCTTTGGTTTTTCCTACTACATAAGCATCTATTTCTATTTTGCCCACTTTATACACCCGCACATTAGTTAAATTGTTTTCGAGTACTTGCTGCAGTTTCCGGAAACGTTCGGAAGTTGCTTTTTCCTCTTCTCCATACCAGTCTTTTTCTTCTGTCACCTGTTTAAAAAAATCTTCCAGACTTCCTGATTTTACCGGGTCAGTTCCTGCTTTACCGGTTAATTGCCTGATACGTTTTTTTGTAAGCTTTTCATTGCCGGTTTCCCATTCTACATAGTCAAACGGGTAGTCAGATTCACTGGGGTATAACAAATCTTTGGAGGCATCCGTCAACAATTGCTTAATCTGGTTATCCATAGGGGGTTATAATTTTGAGGTAAAATACGTAAATAAATATTCTTTTGGTTAGCCCTCCCTTTTAATATTTTCTTTTAGCTTTGTATTCTGGCTGCTGAAAATTCTGGCTCAGTTAGCCCGTTTTCAAAGGTGAATTCTACCTACGAAAACAATAGAGTATACGAAATAAAAAAGAACATTTTATACATACAAAACTATACGAAACTAGTTAAAGCGGTGTAACCTAAGTAGTTGCCCATATAACCAGTACACTATAGCCATTACAAAAATACTTACCTATGAAGACAGCTGAGATGCACACCGCAAAAGGCGTAATGAAGATTGTATTTTACGAAAAAGATGCGCCGAACACTGTACAAAACTTTGTAGACCTGGCCCAGAAAGGATTCTATGATGGCACCATTTTCCACCGGGTTATTCCTGACTTTGTCATCCAGGGAGGAGATCCGACCGGTACCGGACGCGGAGGCCCAGGATATAAAATTAAGTGCGAATTAACGGGCGGCAATCAGTACCACGACAGAGGTGTATTATCTATGGCCCACGCCGGCCGGGATACCGGTGGGTCTCAATTCTTTATCTGCCATAGCCGTAGAAATACAGCCCACCTGGACCGCAACCATACCTGCTTTGGCAAAGTGGTGGAGGGCCTCGAGGTAATAGATCAGATCCGCCAAGGCGATAAGATTGAGAAAGTTGTTATCAAAGACGAAGAACCTGCCACTACCGCCTAATACTACATGCCCATGAAGTAGTTTTCCTTTACGCTTACATAATCAGAACCCTGTAAAACTATGCGGGGTTTTTCTGTCTACAGCCAACGGTAGGTGCTTGGCAGGGCTTTGCCCTATGTTACCTATCATACTCTAGGCAGTTTTTACGCAAAACTTCTATCAAAAATTTTTACTGCCCAGGAGACGTACTTTACCCTCCTATTTATTAGATTTATATACACGATGGATATAGGTAACTCACAATTCAAAAAAGCATTTTCCTCTACCGGAGGCCGTTTGGGAACCAACCGTTTACTGGATACCGGGATGGGTAAGCTGCCACCGCAGGCACTGGAAATAGAAGAAGCGGTATTGGGTGCACTGATGATTGAAAAAGATGCCCTGACGAATGTAATTGATATTCTGAAACCTGAAAGTTTTTATAAAGACTCCCATAAAGAAATTTACCGGGCCATTCTGGATTTGTTTTCCATGTCGGAGCCAGTAGATATTCTTACTGTTACGCAACGTTTGCGGAATACTGGTAAACTGGAAATGGCTGGCGGTCCGTTTTACATCACCGAATTAACCTCAAGGGTAAACTCTGCCGCCAATATTGAAGCCCACGCCCGTATTATCACCCAGCAGTCTATTAAGCGGGAGTTGATCTCTATTGCTTCTGAAATTCAGCGGGATGCCTATGAAGATACTACGGATGTATTTCAATTGCTGGACAAAACAGAGCAAAACCTGTTTACCATTTCTGAGTCCAACATCCGGAAGAATTTTGCCGATATGCGTTCTTTGATGCAGCAGGCTATAAAAGAACTGGAGTCTAAGAAGGATCACAAAGATGGCCTAACTGGTGTGCCTACCGGCTTCAGTGCACTAGACCGTGTTACTTCTGGCTGGCAACGTTCCGATTTAGTTATTCTGGCTGCCCGGCCTGGTATGGGTAAAACTGCGTTCGTTGTTTCTGCGATGCGGAATGCAGCAGTAGAGTTTGGGCATGCGGTGGCTATATTTTCTCTGGAGATGTCGTCTATACAGCTGGTTAATCGTCTTATTTCGGCTGAGGCAGAACTGGAAAGTGAGAAGATTAAGAAAGGCAACCTGGCTCAATACGAATGGGAACAGTTACACTACAAGATACGCAACCTGGAAGCGGCTCCTATTTTTATCGATGATACTCCGGCATTATCTATTCTGGAATTACGGGCTAAATGCCGCCGGTTAAAAGCACAGCACGATATTCAACTGATTATTATAGATTATTTGCAGCTAATGTCTGGCGACTCTTCTGGCCGGGGCGGTGGCGGTAACCGTGAACAGGAAATTGCTTCTATCTCCCGGGCATTAAAGAATCTTGCTAAAGAACTGGATGTACCAGTAATTGCTCTTTCTCAGCTAAGCCGGGCCGTAGAAACCAGAGGCGGGGAGAAAAAACCACAACTATCCGACTTGCGGGAATCTGGGTCTATTGAGCAGGATGCGGATATGGTAATATTCTTGTACCGTCCAGAGTATTATGGCATCACCCAGGATGAAAGTGGCAACCCGACTACAAATATGGGAGAAGTAATTATAGCCAAGCACCGGAATGGTTCCCTAGATACTGTACAATTGAAATTCATTGGCAAGTTTACCAAGTTCGGTGATTTAGATACTGGAAATATGTCGCCATTTGGCAGTGCGGCTTTCCCGGATATGAATGCCATGCCTTCTGAATTCGAGACACCTCCTGGCACTATTACCTTAGGCAGCCGGGCAAACCCGGGTTATACACCTAAACTCAACAATCCACCAGACGATACACCGCCCTTTTAAGAAAGTATTTTTAAGAAAAACACCTCACAAGATTCCAACATCTGTGAGGTGTTTTCGTGTTCACCCCATTTTTTTACTCATTCACCCCATTTTCCTACTCTGCATTTGTTCTCCACATAGTTTTGCTGGAGTAAATATCTACAAATTATGCAGGAGATAAAAACAATCAGGCGTATTGAACTGGCTTCAGTTATACTAACAGTTATCATTCTAGTAACTATTCAACTTAGTATAGCTTTTATACATTACGACAGCCTGCTATCTATGGATCTGAACAATATATTCTCCTCTCTGAACGACTACTCCCACCTGCCAAATATGGTTTTTCCTATAGTGGTCAAAGCAGTTTTAGTGTTAATAGGATGGTATATATTTCATTACATAGCATTTCCACAAGTAAAAGCTGGTATGTTTAAACAAGAGACTTTGGGTTATGTCATACTAACACTCATTTTTATTGCTATAGGAGTATTTATTTATTATCTCTTTAGAATTTATCTTCAAATTACCATCAATAACAATGTTATTACACATATCCGGACCTATACCTTATACCGGAAAATGGTGGTGTTTTCTGACGTTATAGGTATTCTGATTATAATAGGTATGTATGAACTATTGACACAAGGATATTATTATATCCATCAACGACTAAGCAGCGAAAAAGAAAAAATTTATAGAGGCATAAGTTTGTTTCTAATGGCGTGTACAATTGCCTTTTTGATCTTACTTGCCATGAGTTTTCCCTTACCCACTACTTTATGGCAGGGTGCTGCTTCCGTATTTTTATTTATAAGTGGTCTTTCTCTATTGGTACTTATCCTACAGGAATTTGTTATGAGGTATCTGTTGCCGCTGGTGCAAACTCCTCTGACACCCCTGTTCATTAGGAATTTTAGTGTATACCTGCTGCTTGATTTTATAGGTGTCTACATTCTTTGGGGCTGCCACACGCAATTCCGTGGATTCTCTTATCAGGCTATGGGATTGTTTTTTATTATGATCCTAGCATCCTGGTTTCATGCATATATACGAAGCCTATTCTCCAGAGAAAAAAAGATATTATATACACAAATCTCCAACACTTCTGCTGAGCTGGCTAGCCTCCGCTCGCAAATTAATCCGCATTTTTTATTCAATGCCCTGAATAGTTTATATGCAACAGCTTTAAAAGAAAACAGTGATAAAACAGCCGATGGTATTCAAAAGTTAGGCGATATGATGCATTTTATGTTTCAGGAAAACAACCAGGACCGAATTCCGCTAAGTAAAGAAGTAGAATACTTGCACAACTATATTGCTATTCAGCGAATGCGTATTGACGAATCGCAGGGAGTAGAAATTCGCATAAACATTCAGGAGCCCGCGAAAGAGATTTATATTGCTCCCATGATGCTCAATCCATTTGTGGAAAATGCATTTAAACATGGTATTAGCTTACAGAATCCTTCCTGGATATTCATTACCTTAACACTGGATGCTACTAAGCTATACTTTAAGGTGCATAATTCTTTGCATATAAAACGGGAGAATGACCCTGAACAGGATAAGTCTGGAGTAGGCTTAGCCAATGTAAAAAAACGCCTGGAACTAATTTATCCAAACCGTCATACCTTGGAGATTCAACAGTCGGACAACGATTTTTTTGTTGGGTTGACTTTAGTATACTGGTAATCCAAAAACCTACGCCTTCTTCCAAAAAAGCTGCTAAATTTAGTTGATAAAAAAACAAAGAATTTGATGCTTACAGCTATTGCCATAGATGATGAGCCACAAGCCTTAGACGTGGTGCGGTTACATGCAGCTAAGGTGCCATTTTTAGAACTGAAAGCAAGTTTTACAAATGCTTTTGAAGCAATAACCTATTTGCAGTCAAACAAGGTAGATTTGATTTTCCTGGATATTAAAATGCCTGATATCTCAGGAATTGAATTTATTACTTGCCTGTCACAAGTTCCTATGGTAATCTTTACAACAGCTTATTCGCAATATGCTATCAAAGGATTTGAACTGAATGCCATAGATTATCTATTAAAGCCTTTTTCTCTGGTGCGGTTTACCAAAGCCTGCAATAAAGCCCTTGAGCATAAGCAACTCCGTAGCAAAGAACCCGAGAATCATATATTTATTAAAACAGGTTACGAGGAAGAGAAAGTTTGGCTGGCAGATATATATTATGTGGAGGCAGAAGGTAATTACCTCACGTTTGTGCTGAAAGATAAGCGACTTTTGAGCCGCCAGACTATGACGGATGTATTGAAACTGTTACCTGCAGAAAGGTTTATCCGGATACACCGTTCATTTATTATTGCTATAGATAAAATTGATAAAATTACTCGCCAGGAAGTTACGGTTGCTGGTAAATCTATCCCTGTAGGCGTATCTTATGAAGAAAAATTCGAAGAACTCAGAAGCACAGTGTTAAAAAGGTAATAGGTATAATGGGATTTATCTCTTCCACTCATTTACTTAACAGGCATCACTATTTTTCTTTTAGCTTTTTTCTTCACCTGTTCATTCCCTAAACTTTCATTGTGTAGGCGGTCCAACGCTGATACTATATAAATATATTTCTTCCGGGGCTCTACAGTTGTATCTGTAAATGTAGGGGCCTTGTCCCGGTGAATGGCTAAAATATTTCTGGGATCATCTATAGTAGTAGCCTGTTTTCGTTTAAATCGGTAGATTACATAATAGTAGGCTGTATCGCCATCCGTTGCTGGTGGAGGAGCCTGCCAAGTAAGGGTAATGCCATGCAAATGCCTTTTGGCTTGTAATTTTTCTGGTGCCAGGGGTGTAATGCTATCCCGCCAGGGCATCGTGGGAGGTAGAGCCGGATACCGGTAAAAATCTGTTTGCAGCGAATCAGCAATATGGTTGGGGTTGCCCATAATAGATTTAGAACTAAAATATATACTTCCCTGTATCTGTGGATATTGCCGGTTCAAGCGGATTTGCCGCGGCATTTCAGATGGATGGAACCAGGTACTGTCGGCATTCTTATTAATTTTATACGGCCCTTGCCCCATGTACAAATGCCGCCCATGGGTATTTTGCACCCACCATTTTGTTAGCTTTTCATAGTTTACTATTGTATACCCGGTGCTGAAATAATTTTGCGGCACAATATAATCCAGTATTTCTTGTTGCAGCCAGGCACGCGAATCCGCATAAAGGTGGGTGTAAGAAGTATTGCCCGCTCTGGTATCTGATCCAAGCGGATTTTCGGATGCATTACGCCAAACTCCGAACGGACTAATGCCAAATTTTATATGCGGTTTGGCCTGACGGATGCTGTCGTAGATCATCTTAATAAGCAGGTTTACGTTGTGCCGCCGCCAGTCGTCAATATTTGTAAAACCATTGGCGTATTTTACAAATGTACTATCATCACGTAGGGTGTCGCCAGCTACCGGATAGGGATAGAAATAATCGTCAAAGTGTACGGCATCAATATCATAATTCCGTACTACGTCCAGAATAACTTGTACAATGTATTCCCGCACCTGAGGCAAGCCAGGGTCAAATATCTTTTTCCCTCCATACGTAAGCAGCCATTCTGGATGTTGCAGAGAAACATGAGTAGGAGAAAGTTTACTGGCAATGGTATCAAAAGTAGCCCGGTATGGATTAAACCAGGCATGAAACTCCATACCCCGTTTATGACTTTCATCTACCATAAATGCCAGCGGATCGTAGGGTGGGTTGGGTTCCTGGCCTTGTTTGCCGGTAAGCCATTCCGACCAGGGTTCATATGTACTCCGGTAAAAAGCATCGGCTACCGGACGTATCTGCACGACTACGGCATTCATCCCATTTTTCTGATGCGCATCTAGGATAGTTGTAAATTCCTGCTGCTGCACTACCGGCGATAACCCTTTACGGCTTGGCCAGTCAATGTTGGCTACGGTGGCTATCCATACTCCCCTGAATTCCCGTTTGGGCGGCAAGGACTGCGCTTGTAAAAGTACTGGTAAATAACTTACGAGAAGAAAAAACAGGCAAATGCGAATAATCATTAAACTTTAAGTAAACAAAGGAATAGGCAAATATATCAGAATGGCGCAGAATTACAGAAAGGCTTTTGAAAATAAGCTATCACGCAAAGAAGTGTATAACCGTTCATTGAAAAGGTATTGCTCAAGGTTGCCGTATAGGTATTTTTGCAAATTGGCCACCGAAATAATACTACAACCACTTATTGCTCATGTCGAAAGCATCTATAATCTAATAACCCTTCCCGCAGATTGGGTGATTTTCGATAATAAACCTACTATTATTTGGCAGACACATAAAAAATTTTACATTTAGCAGAACCTTAATCAAAACAAACTTCTATGAAAACAACCCAAATTGCCCTTACCTTGTGGAAAATACCAAAACTCGTAGGTGGCATACTAATTTTATTGCTGTCTGGCTGCGTAAAAAATACCCCAACTACTTCTCAGGCCACACCTCAAGCACATCCTCAGGTAAAAGAAGATGTCGGATTCCGGGTGCCGGTAGACTATTATAAGCTGGATAATGGCTTAAAAGTAGTACTCTCCCGCGATACGACTAGCCCAACGGTAGTGGTTGCTGTATACTACAATATAGGTTTTAGAATAGAGCCTAAAGACCGTACAGGTTTTGCCCATTTGTTCGAGCATATGATGTTTCAAGGGTCTAACAATTTAGGTAAAATGGAATTTATCCGCCTGGTACAACGGAATGGGGGTACCTTGAATGGCTCTACCCGGTTTGACTTTACTAATTACTTTGAAATTCTACCTGCACACAAACTGGAAACAGCCCTTTGGGCAGAAGCTGACCGGATGAAAGGATTAGCTATTACGCAGGAAAACTTAACTAACCAGCAAGGAGTAGTGAAAAGTGAAGTAAGGGTGAACGTGCTCAATCAACCATATGGTGGATTCCCCTGGCTGGATATGCCGCAATATGCCAATGAGAACTGGTTTAATGCCCATAATTTTTATGGAGACCTGAAAGACCTGGATGCAGCCACACTCGAAGACGTAAAGAAGTTTTTTGATACCTATTATGCCCCTAATAATGCTGCTCTAGCAATTGTAGGCGATTTTAAGCCGGAAGAGGCAAAAGCAATGGTGCAGAAATATTTTTCAGGTATTAGAACGGCTACCCTACCTGCTCAGCCAGATATTTCCGAACCCAAACAAGTAAAGGAAAAACGTTTTGTGAAAAAAGACTCACTGGCTAATAAACCTGCCCTGGCTTTTGCCTACCATATGCCTCCACGTAATACACCCGAATATTATGCCATGGGCTTAATAGACCAGATTTTGCTGCAGGGAGACGACAGCAAATTATACCAGACACTGGTTCAGAAAAAGGGCTACACTGGCTCTGTTTCCGGAGGTATTAATTACTTGGGTAATATGTTTAATTACAACGGACCAATGCTATGGATGGGCAATTTAATTCATGACAGCACCGTACCTACAGATTCTATTATTATTGTTGTAGATAATGCCATTGCTGACTTGAAAAACCAGGGAGTAGACCAGGCTACGATTGACCGGGCACTGGTAAAAATACGGTCGAGTTTGTATGATAACTTAGTGGGATTTTATGGCTTTGGCCGGGCCGATTTGCTTGCCAGCTTTGCTTTATTCGATGACAATCCTGCCCGGATTAATGACCTGGAAGCAGAGTTTAAAAAAGTAACGCCAGCTTTGATCAAAAAAACAGCTGAAGAGTACTTGCAACCAACTAACCGTACAATCTTAACTGTAGATCCTTTAGCTCCTCAAACAAAATAACCACATAATGGCCTAATCTTTTATAAGCTATAAGCTGTTAAAATTAACAGGGCATTCAAAACTAACGCATATATCTATGAAACGAATCATATATTTTCTGCTACTTATTTGCTGTCTATTGCTTGGCGCAAATGTACAGGCACAAAAAGAGACACCTCCCGAAGGTGGCAAACCTAAGGACTTTAAGCTCCCTGCTAAAAAGGAAGTTACGTTAGATAATGGATTAAAAACAACCATGGTTCCTTACGGTGCTGTGCCGAAGGTAACCATAAGCCTGCATGTACAGACTGGCAACGTACACGAAAAAGCCAATGAAGTATGGCTAGCTGATTTAACAGGTAATTTGATGAAAGAAGGCACCAGTACAAAAACTTCACAAGCTATTTCTGAAGAAGTAGCCAGAATGGGTGGTGAGCTTAGCATTTCTGTTAGCCCTAATGCTACAATTATTGGTGGCTCTGTACTGGCAGAATATGCACCCAACCTGATAAAATTATTTGCCGATATTGTACAGCATCCGGCGTTTCCAGCTTCTGAAGTAGACCGTCTGAAAAATGACCTGCTGCGTCAGTTAAAAATTCAGCAGTCTCAGCCGCAGGCACAGGCACAAGCTAAGTTTGCTGCTGCTATGTATCCCGACCATCCTTACGGCCGGTTTTTTCCAACTGAGGAGATGATTAATTCGTATGACGCTGCTAAAACAAAAGACTTTTATGAGCAGAACTTCGGGGCGCAACGGTCTAATTTATACGTGGTAGGAAAGTTTGATGAAGAAGCTGTAGCTAAAGCTGTAAGAGAAGCTTTTAATGGATGGAAAAAAGGTCCAGGACGGAATATACCACTTGCCAAGCCAGTTACTAAGCCAGATGTATTAACTATCGACAGGCCGAATGCTCCTCAATCTACCATTATTGTAGGTCTACCAGTTATTGATCCATCTAACAAAGACTATCTGGCACTTTCCTTAATGAATGACTTACTGGGCGGTTCTTTTGGCTCCCGCATTACTAGCAACATCCGGGAAAATAAGGGATATACCTATTCTCCGTATAGCACTGTTAATGACCGGTTCCGCACGTCTACCTGGGCAGAGCAAGCCGATGTAACCACTGAGCATACTGAAGCCTCATTAAAAGAGATATTCTATGAGATTAACAAGCTGCAAGCTGAGCCGCCATCTAAAGAAGAATTGGAAGGTATTCAGAATTACAAAGCCGGCATTTTTGTCTTGCGAAATTCTTCTCACGGAGGTATTATTAACCAGCTGGCTTTTTTAGAATTACATGGGCTGGATGAAAGCTACCTGACCAATTATGTAAAAAACATTTATGCTATTACGCCGGAGAAAGTACAGGAAATGGCACAGAAATACATCCGCGAAGAAGACATGACGCTGGTAGTGGTAGGCGACAAAAAGAAAGTAGACGACCAGGTAAAGAAGTTTTCAGCTGAGGTAAACAAAGCACAAAGTACCAAGAATTAACACTCAATTAGATTCTTGCTGTCTCAATCATACAAAAAAGCCGCTAGCTTTCACTAGCGGCTTTTTGAATATAGAACTTTCACTGTTAGAACTCAAAATTGAGTCCGGCCAGTACGTTAGTGCCTATATTGTCTGTTTTATAAAACTCTCTGGTGTTCTGACCTGCTATATTCTTTCCACTCACGAAAATATCCAGATGTTTAATTGGGCTATACGATATCTTAGCATTGGCAATAAACTTTCCAGCAATCTGATCTACACCTCTTTGGCCATCTCTGTAGGTAGTGTTAAACCGGTGATAATAGGTCTGGGAAGAGAAATAATAACCATTCAGATTGATGTTTACTTTGGGATGTATATGGTAGTTGATGTATGCTCCGCCATACACACCAGGAGTTCCTTTATGGGTGACAGAGGTGCCTATACCAGAATTTATATTATTTACTGGATTAGCTTTCTCTGTAGTGTAGTACGAAGAATAATCTCTCAATTTAGTTTCCTGTAGTGTAACAAAAGGCTTTACCTGTATTTTGTTAATCACATAATTTGCAGAAATAGTAAGTCCATTCTGCCGCACGGATAAAGGCAAATTCTGTATAGAAATAGTGGTCTTTACCCCGCTTCCTGGAGTAATCACACTTTTATCCTGAATAAGATCTGCATAATTTCTGGTAATTGTTCTAAATAATTCTACATCCAGCTGCAAGTTATTAGCTACTTTTACTTTATAACCCATTTCCGTCATATCGGATGTTACCAGTTTCAACTCTTTATTACCAAATACATAGGTCTCAGTGGGTACATATTGATTGGGACCTACCTGAACAGCACCTTTAAAGGTTTTATCCAGATAGGTATCATAAATGAATGGAGACCGGTTGGCACGAGCCTGTACTACTCTGAATAAATTCTTCTCATTCAACTTATAATTAGCCACTAATTGGTAAGAGACATAATAGTCCTGCGGATAGTTGAATTTATCTGCCCGTAAACTACCAATTATCCGCAGTTTTTCATTAAAAAGCGAATAATCTGCTCGTACAGAAGCAGCGTAGGTAATTACTTCTTCCCTGCCGCTAATTACCCCTTCCTTTGTTTCGGTATTCCAGTAATTGGAGTCGTCATACACTGCTTTGCGATAGGTTAAGGCAGGTTTTACAGTCAGTTTCTTAATAACAAAGCCGTATTCTATATTCGCATCTAAGGTATTGAAATCATATTTTGCTCCTGTGCCACCTACCACAGGGTTCTGCGTACCATCTACATAAGAAGCCTGTCCAGATAAGCCGTAAGCGCCTACTTTTACATCGACATAGTGAGTATTGGATGCTACGGTAGATAAAGGAGTAGTTAGATTTTCAGCGTAACTACTTTGCACCTGTGAGTTTTGCAGGCCAGTAGTGAAATCTAGTTTTACTTTTTCTGTAGGTTGATATCCGATAAAAGCATTTATGCCATGTTTATTCATGGAAACAGCTGGAAATGGATAACGCTCCTGTGGATCTGCTATATATTTCCGTTCTTGGCCGGTGGTAGAAGATACATATAATGAATCGGGCAACGGTACAAAGTCGTTGTTAGCTACGCGGTAGTAAGATATTTCGTCCCGTTCTCTTCGCTGAAAGTTACCACTAATGATAGCACTTAATTTATTGCTTCGTTGGTAACCAATAGAGGCGTTGGCTATGGCTGTGCGATTTGTTCCATAGTGCGTATTAGCAAGGGCATATACCCCGTTCGTGGCTACTTTTCTGGTAATAATATTTATTACGCCAGAAACCGCATTTGGCCCATACATGGCAGCAGCAGCACCTCGTACAACTTCTATCCGCTCTACATCATTCAGATCAATAGGAAGTGTTTCCCAAAGTGTACCTCCCTGTAAATAATTGTACACTGGGCGGTTATCTATCATGATTAGCGTAGTTGTATTAGCAGAATTTACCATTATGCTATTAGGCGGTACGTTGTCTAAGCCTCTAACATGTATATCAAAATTTCCATTTGTTTGTTCCCGAACAATAAGCCCGGGAATAAGCCGAAATGCTTCTGGAATAGATGTGGCTCCTGCTTTTTTAATTTCGTCACGGGTTAGTACAGAGGCAGATAATGGGGCATCAAATAGGCTTTCTGTTTTTTTGGATGCAGATACAATCTCCACATTCATCAATTCTTCAAGAGAAAGATCAATAAGATCTTCTACCTCTTTTTCTTTGGGCTTTTCCTGCGCCCGTACTTGGAAACTGCTGTAGGCAAACGAAACCACCAGTAGTGCTGTTAATAATTGTTTCATAGTAAAAAAATCAACTTAAATCGACTTCAATACTACTAGGAAATACAGGCTTGCTGTGCCGAGAATCAGCAAATACTTAGCTTATGTAAGGTTAAGAACTGTTATTTTATTGCAGGCTACTCTAGTTATAGGAGATAGATAAACTAATCCTATAGAAGCAAATAGGTCATTAAGCACATAGTAGCTTGCTTTTGATCAACATAGCCATTTTTATCTCTTAGCTTATTCAACTAATAGTGAGTAACTAAGGGCAGCTTAGGAGGAATAAAAAAAGCAGGTAAAAAAATGGTAGTTTTAAAAATATATAGCTTTTTGCTTAACTTTAGCTTATACACTCACCTTTCTTATTATATAATTACATCTGCACTTTCACTTAAAATGAATGTAGCATGCAAGAAAATAGACTAATCGGATTGGAAAAGGATTAAAAAAGTACAATTATTGAGCAGTAAATTTATGCTTGTTTATTTCTTGTCTTGCAACCACACTGGCTTAGTTATGGGAGTATGATCCTGACCTAAAATGTCTTTATATAACTCCGGGCGGCGGGCATTCCGGTAGCGGTAACCTCCTGCTAGCGTCAATTTATCGGAAGTACACAGGCCTATAGCTATATCGTCTTCAAAACTTTTCAATTCAGCAATTACTTCTCCAAAAGGATCTATAATCAAGGGGTTTCCATTCTTCAGTTGCTCGGCATCCATGCCAATAGGATTGCTAAATACAATATAAATGCCATTATCGTAGGCACGGGCAGGCAACCAGCGGTTGAGCCAGCGCATGCCTTTAGGTCCATCAAACTCTAAGCGTAAAGAAACCGGGTCTTTCTCTCTGTTTTCCCATAATTTAGGATCAACAAAGCCCCGACCAGGCATAGGCGAAGGGGTACACATGGTAACATGCGGAGCAAACAGAATTTCCGCGCCTAGTAGGGTAGTGGCCCGTACATTTTCTATTACATTGTTATCGTAGCAGATGAGCATACCGCATTTCCAGCCCAGCAGGTCAAAGACTACGTATTCATTACCGGGGGAAATGTGTTTATTAATAAAAGGATGGAGCTTGCGGAATTTAGCGATAAAGCCGTTTTTGTCTACACAAACATAAGCTTTATAAATCTTTTCGCCTTCTTTTTCCAGAATACCAGCCAGCACAGTAATGTCATATTTTCTAGCGATGTTTATCAGTTTCTCTGTGCTTTCTCCGTCAGGTACATTTTCGGCTAACGCATACAACTGCTCATAATCCAGGTCTTTCAGAAAAGTGTAACCTGTAACAGATTGTTCATGAAAACTTATCACTTGGGCACCCTTTTCTTTGGCCCGTTTGGCTAGCTTCTCTATTACTGATAAATTATATGCTTTGTCGCCGCTTGCATTCTCAAATTGTGCTGCCGCTATTCTGATTTCTCTCATACTATTTTAATTAATTAGCTGTCCGTATACTCGATTCTGGAGAACCAATCTCTAAATTTGAAAAATATTTGATGACATACAAGCTTGGCTCTACTATTTATTGTTTGCAAAAAAGCTGAATTGAATTATGGTATCTACATAATTCAACTTTTTTTAAGATTGAGCTACAGAAGTGGTACTAACAGTGTTTGTTGCTTTAACATCGGTTTCCTGATCCATCAAGTTCATCATAGAGCTGAGTTCATGGGCAATTTTATCTAATAAAGAATAGATCAGTTCATAGTTAAGCACCATTTCTTCTAATTGATTAGACTTTTGGTTGCTATTGTGGAGTATTTGCTCAATTTCTTTTATTTCCACCTGCATGCGTCCTAAAATAGCTTCCAAATCAGGCTTATGTAAAACAGGTTTATTTTGGGCTATATCGATGCTTAGTTCATCCATTATCTTGGTTAACTCTTGAATGATGCTAACCGCTTCGGTATAGTCAAAATCTGCTTTTAAGCTAGGTAAAAATGCAGCAAAGGAGGTTAATTCTTTGGTTAAGCGATTGTTGTAATAAGCTAGTTTCTGGGCATTCTTTACTCTGTCGCGTATACTGTCGGGTTCCTGAGCCAGGCGTTTTACTGTATCCAGCAAGTTAATATTTTCTGCTTCGGCTTTCCGCTGGTCTGAGACTACTCTGGCATGGAAGCCTGTTTTATCCTGCAATTCATGGCCAATCTGCCAAAGATAATCTCTGTTTGCTTTTAAGGCTTTTGCCATCCGGGCAGGAAATTGCATACTTTCCCAGCTAGGCCATAATACATACGCTGCCAGAATAGACAACATTCCACCAATAAGAGTTGCCAGCAAGCGGTAAGCGGCAATTTGCCAGCCTACAAACTCAGATACTTCCAGTATACCTACCAGCATGATAGTAACAAACACCACGGCTAACCTATAGTTTTTTGCTTGCAGGTATACAAAGAAAAAGGCACACACCGAAATGGCTACTATCAGCAGGGAGAAATGCAAATGGTAAATCAGTAATAACGTACCTAGTATTACGCCTGCCATTGTACCGAGCAGCCGGTCCTGGGTTCTTTCTTTGGTAGTACTGAAGTCGGGCTGTAGCAGTACCATAATCGTTAATACTATCCACTGGCCTCTTGGCAGATCCAGGGTATAATATAAAGTAAGGCCTACTACTGTTACAATAGCTACTCGCTGGCTATGTTTTAGCAACATGGCATTGGGTTGAAGCTTGAACTGCATCTTCTGCCACCATTTCCGGAAATTGAACTTAAGAATTAAAGCCTGTGTACGCTGCCTGGTTACTTGTTTGGTTTGTATGCGGTTTAGCAATGTATACACTATATCTAAGTAACCCACAGCAGATTCCATAAGGGAAATAATATGCTGTATTGCTAACCGGGCAGGAGTATTTAATACAGCAGCATCTGCCTGATCATGTAATATAACCACCTGGACTTTGGCCTCAGCAATACTATCTTGCAACGGCTGAAGCTTTTTCTTTTTCTGGGTTATAACTGCGTCTGCGATCAGTTTTGCTGCCTTACTCAAGCTACCAGCAATTTTTTCAACAGAGGTCATTAAGTTTAGACTGCGTATATCGGCAGGCATATTTGCCAGTTCTTCGCGTAGGGCAGCGGTAGTAGCTCCGAAGCGGTAAGCTTCTCTAGTAATTTTAAGTAGATCTCTGCGAATAGCGGTTAATCCGTTCATGTGTCTTTTTGATAAGGAAAGCACCGTATTCACAGCTACACGCAGCATATTTACTCTTTTAGTAAAATCATCATCTTCCTCAGCTTCAATGAACGTATGGGTAGCAATTGCTTGCATTAAACTGCTGCAAATTTCCCAGGGATGGGCTATTTTGAGCAGCAGCGGCAGGTTAGGGCTGAATGGCCAGTAAAAAAGTAAAAGAAATGCAGCCCAGGTGCCTCCCATATATACCAGGCTCATCCGTTCAAAAGCGGCAACCAGATCGTTAGGAGCACGCAAAGAGAACAAAAATAAGATAACAGCACAAATACCCAGTGTTTGCCCATAATCTCCCAAGCCTCTGGCCAAGGAAGCCAGAAAAGCGACCAGTGCCATAAAGAGCGCGGCTGTTACCAAATAGCTTCCGGCAAGTGTACCAATAAAAGCGGCAATGCCAATACAGAGTGTACCCGTAAAGATAATAAGCGCCCGTTGCGGATATGTACCTTGCCATCTGGCCGAAGTTAATAGTTGAGCCGTTAATCCGACAAACACACCTAACAGAGGTTTCCCTACCAAATGGCTAATGGTAATGGGCATAATTAAGGCTATCGTTACCAACAAAGCCCGGCTGGTGTCGGGTTCAAAAGATTCCTGCCTGATAAATACTTTAATTCTGGAAATGAGCTTGCTAAAGTTCATAGGGATTAGTACGGGAAGCCTACCATTTTCGCCAGGCATATGATTAAAATAATGAGGAACTAAATTTATCCCGCAGAGTTAACTAGGGTATAAAAATAAACATCTCCTACGTATAGTTCTGCGCTAGCAGCTATATTTTTATTACCAGAACTTTCACCAGAATGATTAAAATCGCCTATTCTGACCGCTACCTTCTGGACTTACCCAAAGACCACAAATTTCCTATACAAAAATATGCCTTAATCAAAGACCAGTTGTTGTATGAAGGCACTATCGAGGAGGCTAATCTCTATGATGCCGGGTTGTGTACTGAGGAGCAGATATTAGCTGTGCATACGCAAGAATACTGGCATAAAATTAAAAGCCTGACACTTGATGTACATGAAGTACGGCGTATAGGTTTGCCATTGAATCAACGCCTGGTAGACCGTTCGCTAAGCAGCAGTTGCGGTACGTTGAAGGCAGCAGTGCATGCCCTGGAAGATGGAATTAGTTTGAATATTGCTGGAGGTACACATCATGCATTTACTTATAAAGGGGAAGGTTTTTGTGTGTTAAATGATCTGGCCATTGCGGCCTGCCACTTACTGCAAAACCAATTAGCCAGTAAAATTCTAGTGGTAGACCTGGATGTGCATCAGGGGAATGGCACAGCCGAAATATTCCAGAATAATTCGCAGGTTTTTACTTTCAGCATGCACGGAGCGGATAATTATCCGTTGAAAAAAGAAGTGTCTGACCTGGATATACCTCTGAAAGCATATACAACCGACAGTACCTATTTGCAAATTCTGAGAGAAACGTTACCAAAGCTGATAGAAGAGCAAAAACCTAATTTCATATTCTATCAATCCGGGGTAGATGTATTGGAAACTGATAAGCTGGGCAAACTGGCATTAACCAGACAAGGATGCCGTACCCGTGACCAGACAGTATTGGAACTATGTGCCAAGAAGCAAATTCCAGTGGCCGTAGCTATGGGTGGCGGATATTCTGAACGCATGGCCGATATTGTAGAAGCCCATTGCAACACCTTCCGCGTTGCATTTGATATATTTGGCTAGTATAAGTATTATATGTTTACCGGTTGCCTGCTTTCAATAGACTGAAAGATGGCTTCTAATATGCGTATATCTTTCAACGCTTCATCCCCGGATGCAATGGATGGACGCTTGTTGATAATACAATCAGCAAAATCATCCATCTGAGCCGTTTGCTGGTAGTCATTAGTTTTGAAAGTCAATTCTCCTTTGCTGGTTAACCCTTTGGTGCCAATGGCATTAAAAGAAGGACTCAAGCCGAACCATCCTTGTTCTGCTGTTGCATAGAGACGATCTACATAGGAGGTGTAGGAAGTGCTGGAATTAGATAAAGTGCCACCCGGAAACTCCATTTGCCAGAATACAGTTTCAGGAATCCCTTTGAATATAGTTTTATCCATCGTAAATGCCTGTGCTTGTACTCGTATGGGTTCTTCGCCTGTCACCCGGCGGGCTCCTTGTATGGCATACAAGCCTAAGTCTACGATAGCTCCTCCACCACCTAGTTTTTTATCTAGCCGCCAGGAGTTCGGATTGGCCATGGAAAATCCCAAACTAGCTTCTATCATCCTTACCTTTCCATACACCTTTTCTACACCCAGCCTCCTAACTTCCAGGTGATGTGGTTCAAAGTAAAGCCTGTACCCAACTGATAGCATTCGATTAGCTTTTTTGCAGGCATCTATCATGGTTTGCCCTTCTTTTTCGGAGAGTGCCATGGGCTTTTCACAAATTACATGTTTGCCTGCCTGTGCAGCCCGTATTGTATACTCAGCATGCATGGCATTGGGCAGCACCACATATACAATATCTATATCTGGATTATCTTTAATTTTATCAAAATTCTCGTAGTTGTAAATATTTTTCTGCGGAATGGCATACTTCTGCGACCAGGTTTTGGCTTTGTCTGGCGAACCCGTAACTATACCCGCCAGTTTGCATAGGTTGGTTTCCTGTAAGGCAGGAGCCAGTTGCATAGTACTATAATTACCTAAGCCAACTAAAGCAATTCCTAGCTTTCTGGGTAAGCCATCAGCCATTACTTGCGTTGGTAAAGCGCCAAAAGCTAAGGCTCCTGTGCTTAATGAAAGTTTTACCAATGCTTCTCTGCGAGAGCTAGAAAAAATGTGTTTTCCGGTCATATTGTATTGGGAATGTTAGAAAGTGGTGTGGGAGTTGATAAAATCAACTAAGGTATCCCGGTATTTACTTTTGTCTGCAAAAGATAAGTTTTTCCAGAGTTCACCGTGTTTTAACTCAGTACTATGCAGCACTTGTAGTTTTGTAAAACCAGTTGCCTTGATTTTGTCTTCAAAAAATTTGGCATATGGATAGGTGTTTGTATCTGAGATCAATAGCATTGGCAGTGACAGATTTTGCAGATACGTGGTAGGAGAAGCATCCAGAAAATCTTTCTCAGAATTGCCAAATACCCCTTTTACATGTGAATCGGCTAATTGCTGGCCACTACTTGCAGATAATATCTGGTAATAATGTGGTATATCATAGGTGCCAGACATTGGAATTATTCCTTTGATTTGCTGAATAGAACTTCCTTCTGCTTTCAAATACCGGTGGTCCAGGCCAAGTAGTGCTGCCAGGTGTCCGCCAGAGGAGAAGCCACCCACAAACAGATCGTTCTGCGAATAGCCATATTGGGAAGCATGGTCGTACAACCACTTAAACGCTTTGGCAATATCTTTTATGTGTTCGGGATGTTGTATGCCTGTGTTTAAAGCAGGGTCTTTCCAGGTAGCCGGACTTAGCCGGTGGCCGACAGAGGCTACTGCAATACCTTGCCCGGCTATTTTCCGAGCCAATTCCATCTCCTGATGCCTGTCAACATACGACCAGGCACCGCCCCCAATCCATAAGAGTAGAGGCATATTCGTTTTGCCCTTGGGTAATACCAGATTCAATTTATGGTAGCTGCTGGCTGCTCCTGTACCTGTGTAATAGGATATGTTTAAAATCTCTGTATATGCCAATGAATCTTTTGTTTGTGCATACAGAGCAGGGACATACAACAGATACAAGCTGGTTATAATCAGCGTGATTTTTGCGAGGCTATTCATAGAAGTAGGTTAATCAATGGTTGTGTTCCAGCAAGGTTATTCAGCAGGAGACATCTATCAATATACCATCAAAACTTTCTTCCTACTTTTAAAAATACACTAGTGGCAATATCCTTATTTAAATACGTTTGCATCATGGCTTTTACCCCGATCAAATACCTTCTGGATAAAGCTACTTCATTTTCAATAATCAGGTTATAGCCTAAAGAAACCCTATGGGGAGGTGGCAGGTAGATATTTTGGATGGGATACTTTTCCGATACATACATTACTGAAACGCCGGTGCCTAGCTTAAAATTATCGTACCGGTTATTACTGAAAGGCGACAGAAAAATATTGGCATCTATATGGGTTGTAAAAGCTGACTGGCTGGCAGAAGCATATTTATCGTAAAATTGTACATCTCCATAGCCGCCACTTACCGACACAGCCTGACTAATGTATGTATTCCATTTCTTTGTTAATTCTACTTCTGCTTTACCTATAAGAATGGTGCCGGTTTTGAGATAAGATGGTCCAAGTCCAACTTTGATGTCAACGGTAGAGGAATCTATATACTGTGCAAAGGCAGTGTCTGCTAGGAGGCTGAGAAGGAGCATTCCAACAAATTTTAATAGAAGCCGGCATGTTGATAAGGATATTACAGCATTGGTATAAAACTTCTCATGCATACCGCGAAGTATACCAAACTCTATATCTTTATCTAAGCCATTATTCACGCCAGCCATGGGGATTGGAACCAGATTCAATACTGTGAATGGTATTTCTTTCGAATTCCTCTCCGAACCGGGATTTATACACTTCATAGCCTACAAAGCACACCGACTCGGCTTCTGCATCCATGGTAGCTGTAGATGGATTCTGGTCTATGAGGGTATAGTATTTTTCTCCCATGCCTACAATAAAACTTCGGCAATACAAAAAACCATCATCCGACCCATCGGTATGGGCATGAATTTCTTCCCGGTCAATGTTATGCAGTTTTTCTTCCATAATCCGGATAAACTTGGTGAGATCTTCCTTACTCAGCTGGGCAAGTTGCTGTTCCAGCTCTTCTACTACTTCATCCTCTAATCCAAAGCTTAGGCCTTCAAATAAATCAGACTCATTGGTTTGTAATGCCTCCTGCCGCATACCGTTCAGCATAGGTAAACTTTCCCATGAAGCCTCTATGAGCTCCCAAAATTTCTGTTCATTCATTGATTACATGATTTGTACTGAATCCTTCTACGGTCTTTAGGAAATATTTATAAGTCCAAGTAGAATAATTTTATCTGTGCCTCTTTTGCAAAGAATTTTACTGCCATTAAACCTAGCTAGTATCAGAAGATATAGCCTATGTATAGATCTAAGCTGCCACTGAATACGGAATATATACGACTGCTCCTTCCTCTAGATTCGGGCGAGTTTGTATACTCAAAACCGTATTGCAGAGCAGGAGTAAAACCAACAGAAAACCTCTTTTTAATAACTTGCTGATAGCCTATTAAACCTCCTACACCCATAAAATGCCATTTCTCTGTAGAATACACTCTTTTAATAATTTGTCTTCCATATACAGAGGATGCACCCACATAAAAACCATTAAAATAATTCTCCTTGTTTTTTCTAAAATAGTGCCTCCACTGAGGCATAATCTGTAGTGATCTAGAATTTTGAATATTGTCCCAATCTGGAAAGCGATGGCTAAAATTGAAATTATAATAATAAATTACCCCAAGGCTTAAGGAGTTTTTGGCATTAATTAGCCGCTCATATTGCCCTCCTGCCATGTACCAGTTAAAAAATAGCCCATTATACCTTAGTGGCAGCCTCAATTTGATATTGTGCTTCACTGGTAACAGATCACTCTGTGCAAAACTTTTTGTGAAAAGGAGAAGGATAATACTAGTTAAAAGTTTAGTTCTCATAATGGATATAGTGCTAAATAAGTCAATAGCCTATATACCTGTTAAGTTGCCAGAGTAATTTATCCTGATGTGTAGTGTTTTATCTTACAAAGCTATTTACTATTGATTTTTAACCAATGGACTACGAAACAGCAGCCACTTTTCAACTCTTCTTGCCTAAAATCTGCCTGACTTTCATTTAGGTATTTACAAATGGCTTTCTTTATACAGTTTCCGCAAAATACTGATTTGGCCTCTGTGATAAATTTCGTCTTCTATCATGTGGTGTAGAACCCAGGCTAGGTTACACCCTGTAACCGGATCATAATCTTCTATTCTTCTTACCAGATCTTCAAAGGTAATGGCAGAAAAGGCTTGTAAGAGCAGTTGCCTTGATTCAGTAAGATGAGCAATATATGTTTCTATGGATTGGCCATTTATTAGTTGGGGCAGATATTTGCCCATGTCTAGTGCCGGAAGCCACCGTTCATTTTCTTCCTCAGTTAGTTTACGGCCTTCTATAAATTCAATGCGGAAATAATGTTCCAAAGCAGTAATATGCGATAATAAAGCTCCTATAGTATTCCATCCTTCTTTATACTGCCAATCCACTTCCTGGAAGGTTAACTTTTCTATGGTTTGTAAAGTAGTAACTCTAGTGTCTTCCAGCGTTCCCAGCAGATAGTCTAATGCATGATCTGGCGTCCTACCAAACTCTATAAGAAATTTTCTCTTAAGCATATTATTCTTTTTTCAAAGCTTACTATCCTCTATACGCCATCCATTCTCTCTAGCAAACCGATCAGTGAAAGTCAATGGAGCCGTAGAATCATCCAACTCAAAGGCTTTTATTTTGTTCCACAATGGTTTATCAGCTTCTTTCATTATTAGCAATATTTGTATACAAATCAATCTAGCAGGTATATTCTATGTTAACAGATACATTCGCTTTACTCGTATTTTTTGGTTATACTGCTACTGGTTGAAATGTAGGAGCCACTCTGTTTTTCGAGGCTTGTTCATAGGCATATGCAATAGCGATTAATTCACCCTCGCGGTAAGCCGTGCTGAAAAATGACAGTCCGATAGGTAGGCCTTTTACCATGCCCATAGGCACAGTGATATGCGAATACCCGGATACGGCTGATGGTGAGGTAAGCCCATAGCCACTAAAATGGTCACCATTAATGAGGTCGGTACACCAGGAAGGCCCGTAGGTTGGTCCGCAAATGGCATCCAAGGAGTTTTCTTTCAGAACGGTATCAATGGTATTTCGGGAAACACGTCTGTTTTTTTCTAGGGCATCTTTGTATTCTTTGCTGTTCAGGTCGCCTTTGGCTTCAGAACTTTCCAAGATTTCTTGTTTGAAATAGGGCATGGCTTTGTCTTCATGCTGTTTATTGAAGGCAATAAGGTCTTTTAAAGATTTTACTGGACCATTGGTTTTGGCAAGATAGCGGTTTAGGCCATCTTTAAATTCATATTGCAGCACCGTGTATTCACTGTCACTTATCTCACTCATATGTTTCATCACTTCTACTTCTATAATGGTAGCCCCTTTACTTTTCAAAAGTTCTAAGGTTTTTTGTAACACAGTATCAACCTCTTCGTGGCCCTTGAGGAAAGACTTTTCTACACCTATGCGTTTCCCTTGTAAGGCATTGGCATCCAGAAAACGGGTATAGTCCGTTTGACTTTTCCCCTCACTCTCTTTCGTAACAGCATCTTCTCCATCAACACCGGTAAGAGCTCCTAATAGGATGGCAGCATCTGTTACGGTTCTGGCCATGGGGCCTGCTGTGTCTTGCGTATGAGAAATGGGAATAATGCCCGAACGGCTCCACAATCCAACGGTCGGTTTAATACCCACAATGCCATTAATCGAGGCCGGGCATGTAATAGAGCCATCAGTTTCCGTTCCGATAGCAATAGCACATAAGTTTGCTGAAGGAGCAACGCCTGAACCAGAGCTGGAACCGCAAGGATTGCGTTGCAAAATGTAGGGATTATTAGTCTGGCCTCCGCGGCTGCTCCACCCACTCGACGAACGGGTAGACCGGAAATTTGCCCACTCGCTTAAATTGGTTTTGCCTAGCAATACAGCCCCGGCTTCGCGCAGCTTAGCTACAATAAATGCATCTTTGGCGGCTTTGTTATCGGCTAAGGCAATGGAACCAGCAGAGGTAGCCATTTTATCGGCCGTATCTATGTTGTCTTTAATCAGTACCGGAATTCCGTGTAAGGCCCCGCGTACTTTACCTGATTTTCGTTCTTGGTCCATGGCATCGGCTATAGCTAACGCATCTGGATTAGTTTCAATAACCGAGTTAAGTTTTGGCCCGCTTTTATCAATGGCTTGTATGCGGTCCAGATAGAGTTGTGTAATGGCCCGGGAAGTGTATTTGCCATCTTTCATGTATTGCTGTAACTGGCTTATGGTTACTTCATCTAGTTCAAAGGTAGCTGGAGCAGCATTTGATTCGGCAGCTGGTGATGTGCCAGTATTTTTTGTTGTAGGAGTATTATTGCATGAACCAAATACGATGGTAGATAAAGTTAAACTGGCCATTGAGCTATTTTTTATAAAATTTCTTCTTTTCATTGGTAAGGTTTGGGAAATAAGTAAGGTAGTTTTTTACATTATAAGTATACTATTTTTTAACTTAAACAGGTAATTATCCCTAAAAATAAAGTTATCAGACTTCGCTGAGGAAAGTAACTTTTGCATTACCTACATATGCGTTGCTAAAACTCTATCTAGTATCTGCGAACTTGAGCAAGTCTGCTAATGTTACACTTTTGTAACTTGTAACGCCTGAAACTCATGATTTTAGCTATGTGAACGAAGGGCTTTGGTTCTTTTATACTCTTACTAATGATCTATATTTTTTCTCATCCATCTTTTATACATAGTCGACAGCATTGGCGTAAGCGGGCACGTACATTGGCTTCTTGCCTGTTGGTAAGTATAGGTGTGTTACTGCTAGTTGGCCTACCGGCTATTGGCCAAGTAGTAAATAGTACAGCAACAAGTTTCCGGCTTCAAGTAGAACCAATGCCATTTACCCCTAAGGAGTACCACATTGCCACGATAGTAGATGAACGTAAAGACCGCAAGGCTGTAGCTTATTTATTAACTCTTCCCGGTAAAACACAACTGCTCACTGCTCCACAGCCCATTGATTTAGAAGGAGGCGGTTTTACAGCTATCCGACAGTTTATACATAAAAGTTTGCCTCAGAATAAAAAGCTACGACCCATCACCGTTCGCCTGAAAGAATGCCTGGTTACAGAATCTCCAGCTGATCAGGGACGTATTGCAGGGAAGGTAGATATCAATATGTCTTTCGAATGGGAACAAGATGGCGAATTGGTAGAGTTGATAGCCTACAAAGGAGGTGCGCAATACAATCGTTCGGTTAGGCAACAAGCCGCTGTCGAGCGGGTTCTCCGGCAGTCGTTGGTGAGTGCCGTCCGGTACTTCGATACATGGATAAATAGAGAAGCAGATGGCAACGAGAAACTGGCAAAAGCAATTAAAGTAACCTTTACAGACTTTACAAAAAATGTAGCGGATGATACCGTTTTTTACTCACCTGACCGGCCATTGATCTGGGACGATTTCCGCGATAAACCAAGAGTTGGCAAATATGCTGCCTCCGTATTTCCTAGTTTCTCTTATGAAGGCCAAAGCAAAGTAATTGATGGCATAATTCATGTAAACCTGACTATGAAGGTATATATGCTTAAGAACGCTTCCTGGGTACGGGATAATGCCAGAGATGCCTATGGCCTGAATCATGAGCAGCGGCATTTTGATATTGTAAAACTTGTAGCTGAACGGTTCAAACAAAAAATTAAGCCCGATAGCCTTACACTGGAAGATTACAATAGTATTATTCAATATCAGTACCTGGAATCGTTCCGGGAAATGAACCATTTGCAGGAGCAATACGATGGAGAAACAAGCCATGGACTCAATAAGGCTATGCAGGAAAAATGGAACCAACGGATTGATGCAGAGCTACGTTCCTTTATGGCAAAAGAGTAAAGCAGCTGTAATTACTTGTATTTTGAATGGTGATTAATGAACAGCTGAATAAGAAACTATATCTTTGGAAGATAGTATGTATAGATTTTCCCATATATAGGAGAATGCATCTACTATCTGAATCCTACCTACATGCAATTCTTGTCAGGTTTCTAAAATAGTAATACGTGTTTTTTAAGCAACGAATTCCCGAAATAATTAAGTGCTTTATTTGTGTGCAAATATTGAGTTTTAGTAGAAAAATTGCTTTTATTGCAGCGTTCCTACGCAAAGTTTTGCCCGGAGAATTTTCTTTACCGATGTATAAACTTGACTTTTAAAAGCTTTATCAGCTGCCATTTCTTTAAGTACAGCATTGATGAGAGCTGTTTCGTTAGCAGGCATTAATATCATATCGCAACCGGCTTGTACGGCTTTCAAAGTGGCTTGGGGGATTTTGTTTAGGGCTCCCATGTTCATGGCATCCGTTACTACTAGCCCTTTAAAACCTAATTCATTTTTCAGTAGATCTGTTACTATTTTTCGAGAACAGCTAGCTGGCAAGCCATCCGTGTTGTAGGTTTCATTGTTGGCTACGGCAATATGGCCAACCATTACACTTAATACTCCATTCTGAATAAGCGGCTTGTAGGTATCCACTTCTTGCATTTCACCATCAATATATACTAGTTGCACATGGGTATCGCCTTTTACATACCCATGTCCTGGAAAGTGTTTGGCTGTGGCAATAAGGCCCATTTCTTGCGTAGTTTGTATAAAAGCATCATTCATCCAAACGACAGTATCGCGGCTGTTGCCAAAACTCCGGTTAGTAATCGCCTTGTTACTTGTCGTAAGATCTGTTACCGGCGCGAAATTTTGTTTGATTCCCATATCCAGAAGTTCCTGGCTAATGGTGCGGGCTATTTCTCTGCATTCCTCCAGGCTACCGATTTCGCTGGTGTTTTTTACTTTTTGCACGCCATTTATCTTCCGGTTGATCAGGCTGGGTTCGGCATCGGCACTGTATAGCAGCGGAATCCCTTTGTTCTGTTCTACAAGTGTATTGAGTGTTTTACCTAACTTTTTTAACTCTTCCTTGTTTCCCCCCAACATTAGCACCCCACCCAGTTTTTGTTCCCGCACGAGTTTGGTAATGGTTTCCGTAGGTTTGCCTAACCGGCCCGCAGCCTGTATAATCATTTGTCCTACCCGCTGCGAGTCATCCATTTTATTAAAATAGTCATCAATCTTTTGCTCCAGCTGGGGGTTATATATATAGAAATCGGCCAAAGTAAAAGGGGTAGAGCTAGAATCTGTTTGTGCCTGAGTATAATAAAAACAGCAAAGTGAAATAAGAAGAATAGGTATTTTTTTTACGAGAGCTAACATGGATTTAATAAATTCAATACATATAAATGATAATGAAAATCTGCCTTACAGACCTCCGGTAATTTCTTTCAGTTTATTAAAAAAACTTTTTTTACGTGCAGAACTAATTTTCCAGTTCACTGGTACACTCTGGTACCCTTCATCAAAGCCTTCATCTTTCATGCGAAAATCAAAATATCCCCAAGATGCATAGGCTTTGGTGGCTGCTACAAAATTATTTTCTGGCAGGTCAAAATTGAAGTGGTCATCTTCATTAAATACGAGGGGTTTAGGTGTATACCCTTCTACCAAGCGTGTTTTTTCAACCATTGCCTTTATCTGTTGTGGATCGCTGACGCCATTGCCATGCAGAAGCAGGAAATCTGCTGATTTTACTACATTTGGCTTTGGAATGGTTCCTCCGCCATAGCTGGTGCTTACCAGAATATGCCGCTCATTGCGTGTAGTATTTTTTACCCGTTCAATCAGTTCATGTACCCGGTCAGGCTGCAAAATAGTGTGATTGTAGTTAATATTACACTCATTATTTATCTCTACTAATACATGCCGGTAGTTATGGTCAAAAAGCCAGTTTACAGTGTTATCTACGGCTTTTATTACGGCTGCTTCATCTTTCACCCGTTCATCCTGCCCGAAATAAAAAACACCCAGAATGACAACCATCCCTAGTTTATCTGCCCGGTCCAAAATTTTTTGTAAACGTTCCATATAGGCTGCCCGCAACTCTCCATTTTCATCAATAGCCGAATTGTACCAGGGTTGATTTTTAGAATAGCCTTCCGGGCTGCCACCTTGCAGGTTAACAGTAAATGCCAATAATCCGTGTTTTTTCCAGTCCGGCATGGCTTTCATAAATTCTTTAGTATTGCGGTTCGCATTCCACTTTTTACCATCCGGATAGGTCCACCGGGATTGTGTTTCCGGATTTAGATCGTCGAATATGGCTTGTACCATCCGGGAGTTGGGTAATAAACCTTCAACCTGATAATTATTCCATGTGCGGCCCTCAAAGGTAGGTTTTCCGTTAATGTAGAATTTTTCTCCTTGTATAGAAACTTCTGTTTTTCGTTTTGGCTGGCAGACGGCTGGAAGTATGTTTAGAACAAAACAACAAGTTATAAGGAGCCAATAGATAGCATACTGCGAAAATGCCGAATAATTTAAGAAACAACGAATTTTTGGTAGATAGTCGGCCATATATATACAAAGATGGCTAAAGTTTGCTTAACAATTTAAGAATAAACTCCGTAATGAAAACTATCACTAAAACCTAATACAGTTATGATTAAGAAAGTTGCAATACTGAGTTTGTTAGTCACTGCTTCATTTTATGGATGTAACCAAGGCAGTGAAAACAGCACAAAAAATGAGGATCTTGCCGTGTCAGATAGCGTAGTAGTTAACGATCCGGAAGAAAAAATGGCTAACAATGATGCGGAAACAACCGATATGGATGCCCAGTGGAACCAGCTGGATCGTAATGCTCCCTCCGTAAAATTACCGGAAGTATCCGTAATTGGATTAGAAACCCGGGGAAACAAAGAATATACGGTTTATTCTATGGAGGAATCAATCCTTTTTGATAAAGGACAAGCCAAACTCCGGGAAAATTCTAAGGAAACGTTAAACCAGATTGTCCTGTCTATGGCTGAAAGAGCGAAAGGTGATATTCGTATATATGGATATGCCGACCCCTCAGAAGGAACAAGCAAAGAGAATATTGCCTTATCCTCTGAGCGTGCTATGGCTGTTAGGAACTGGTTAGTAGAAAATGGTAAAATTGATGGATCCCGCATTTCTGTGCAACCCATGGGAGAAAATCAGCCGAATACTACAGCGCCTGCTGCCAGTGCAGATAAATCCAAGCGCCGGGTAGATATTGTAGCCATGACTAGTCCTCGTAGGGCACAGTAAGTCGTACATATTTATTAAACTAAAAAGCCTGCTTAAAGCAGGCTTTTTAGTTTATGTAGAATTGAATAAATAAATAAAAGATAAGTCTGACTCCTACTTTTTTAGTAAAATTTCTGGTAATTGTTCTAAAATTATGGTAGAATTCGGATAGCAATTCAGTAGATCTAAACTTATACCTTGCTTTAATCCATGCTGTTATGAAAAACGATGAACCCATTAAAACAGAAAGCCCAATTACCCGCCGCAAGTTTATTAAAGGTGCTGCCTTCACAGCAGCCGCTTTTACAATTGTTCCCCGCCATGTGATTGGTGGCCCAGGGTTTATTCCACCTAGTGACAAAGTAAATATTGCTGGGGTGGGAGTTGGGGGTATGGGCAGAGCTAATTTGCTTAATTTGAGTACCCAGAATATAGTTGCCTTATGCGATGTTGACTGGGATTATACCAAAAAAGCTTACGAAAAGCTGGATGCAGATATGGAGAAGGCGCAAGCCAGGCTAAAAGATGCGAAAACTGATCAGGAGCGTAAGTCTATCAATGATCAAACAGAGAATTTTAAAAGGCTAAAAGAACATTACGGAAAAGCTAAGCAATACAAAGATTACCGGCAAATGCTAGATAAGCAGAAAGATATAGATGCAGTAGTAGTTGCCACCCCAGATCATACACACGCGGTTATTGCTTTGGCCGCTATGAAAATGGGTAAACATGTATATGTGCAAAAGCCATTAACGTATACTGTACACGAAGCCCGTACACTAGCAGAAGAAGCCCGGAAGGCCAAAGTTATTACCCAAATGGGAAACCAAGGACACTCCAGTGACGATGCCCGGAAAATAAATGAATGGATAGCGGATGGTGCCATAGGAAAAGTAACGGAGGTACATGTTTGGACCAACCGCCCCATCTGGCCGCAAGGCATATCCCGGCCTGAAGATAAACCTGCCATACCCGATACCTTAGATTGGGAATTATTCCTTGGCCCGGCGCCTTACCGTCCGTATAATCCGGCGTATACACCTTTTAAATGGCGAGGCTGGGTGGATTATGGGGTAAGTGCCCTTGGCGATATGGGTGCTCACCTGATAGATCATCCGAACTGGGCCTTAAAACTAGGTGCGCCAGTAAGTATAGAAGCCACTTCTACGCCTTTTGGCAAAAGTAAAGATGCCGGTGGAAAAGATGTACTGGAAAGCTATCCGCTGGCTTCTATTGTGCATTACGATTTTGCGGCTCGTGGAGATATGCCAGCTGTGCGGATGACCTGGTACGATGGTGGCCTGATGCCTCCACGCCCGGAAGAGATGGAACCTAGCGAAAATATAGACAAAGGAGGCGGCGTATTATTCGTAGGGGATAAGGGCAAGCTGATGCATGAAACTTATGGCCGGAATCCGCGATTACTGCCAAAATCTAAAATGGAATCGTATAAGCAGCCAAAACCTACAATAGAACGGGTAAGCACTAGCCACGAAATGGATTGGGTAAATGGGATAAAAAATAATAAACAACCGAGTTCTAACTTCGATTATGCCGGACCCTTAACAGAAACGATGCTACTAGGTGTTGTTGCTACGATGGTACCAGGAAAAAAATTGCTTTGGGATGGACCTAATATGCGGGTAACGAATGTGCCTGAGGCAAATGAGTATATCCGCAGGCAGTACCGCCAGGGATGGGCATTACTTTAATACATTTGCTGTAGATAAAAAAAGGTTGTCGTTATTGGCAACCTTTTTGTTTAAGCCTTGCTGTTAACTGTAATAAGTTTAGTTAGTTCTGCCAATACTTTTGTAGATATATTTTTTACCGTACCTATATGGTGTTGTAATATCTGAATATCTACTTGGTTTCTGGGAATAGTACCTGCTTTCTCGAGTAACTCAATTATTTCAAACAGCGATTCTATGCCAAAGAACCGGACGTTTGCCTTGATTTTATGTGCATAGGCAGCCATTTGCTTAAAATTTTTTTCAGCCATGGCTTGCTCCATCAGAGTTATTTCAATCGGAAGTTTTTCAATGAACTTCAGAATGATCTCTTCTAACTCGTATAAATCTTCGCCGGCAATACTTTTTAGGAAGGAAAGATCAAAAAGCTTTTCATGGGCTTCCTGAGATATTTCTTTCACTTGTAGCTGAGGTACAGAATCTGGGTTGCGCCGCACAACAGACAAGATCTTGTTAAATAAATCTGCCTGCTCAAAAGGTTTTGGAATAAAATCGTCCATGCCGGCTGCAAATACTTTTTCTTTATCCTGCTGCAAAGCAGAGGCTGTTACGGCTATAATAGGTACTTCTCTGGTTGGAGACGATAACTCATTTCTGATAATACGGGTGGTAGTATAGCCATCCATTTCAGGCATCTGGCAATCCATCAAAATCAGATCATAGGTTTGTTTGCTTAAGAGCTCCAGCACTTCTTTTCCATTTGTAGCAATATCCACCTGCGATTTTATCAACTTCCACCGTTTCAGCATATTAATTAGAATCAACCGGTTTATCTCGTTATCTTCGGCAAGCAGTATGCGTATGTTTTCGGGTAAACATTCTTTGTCAAGGATAGCCGGCTCACGGGTTACGGAAGTTAATTGTGTTTTATCTTTTTTGTAGGGAAGGGTAATAATAAATTCACTTCCTTGGCTTAACGTACTTTTAATATCGATCTTTCCTTTTTGAAGTTCCACCAATTTTTTACAGATAGCCAGACCCAGTCCTGTTCCACCAAATTTGCGGGTAGTGTCGTGCGTAGCTTGTGTAAAGCTTTCAAAAATATATTGCAATTTATCTTCGGCAATACCTATACCAGTATCCTTTACTGAAAACCGGAGTGTTGCCTCACTGTCTGTTTCTTTTATCATCCGTACGCCAACAGTTATTGACCCAGTATGAGTAAATTTTACAGCATTGCCAACCAGATTTAATAAAATTTGATTCAGCCGCACGGAGTCTCCAAGCATATATTCGGGAACATTCTCTGCAACGTCTACTACCAAAGCCAGGTTTTTCTCATTAGTTTTGATAGAAAACATGTTCGCTACATTTTTTACTACTTGCCTGATCTGTAGAGGGGCTTCTTCAATATGCATTTTTCCAGCTTCGATTTTAGCTAGATCCAGAATATCATTAATGATCACCATCAGGTTATCTGCAGAGAATTTAATAGCTTCCATAAATTGCTTCTGCTCCTTATTTAAAGGAGTTTTAGATAATAAATGGGCGACACCTACAATACCATTCAACGGTGTACGGATTTCATGGCTCATATTTGCCAGAAACTGTTCTTTCATCCGTACCGATTCTTCAGCTAATTCTTTTGCCTTTATCAGTTGTGCTTCAGCCAGCTTTTGCTGCGATACTTCATGGCATATCCCTTTTATGGACATAACCCTGCCATCGGCGGCCAATACCGGGCGGCCAATAGTGTGAATGTATTTTACGGATTGATTTGCAAGAATTATCCGGTAGTTAACATCGTACATTAGCCCTTGTTGAATACACTTGTTGAGTTCCTCAAAAACCAGTTGCGTATCGTCTGGAGCAATATATTTTACAAATTCTTCAAACGAAGGAGCTACCCTTGCCTGATCTAACCCATAAATGTTAAATAACTCCTCCGACCACCATATCTCCTTTGTTACAGGATTATATTCCCAATTCCCTACATGAGCTATTTTCTGCGCTTCAGCCAGGCTTTCATTCATTACTTTTAGCTGCTGCTCGGCATACATCTGCTCGGTAATATTTCTGGAAACAGATTGATAAGAAATGCCTTCTCCAGCTTGATGGATGCGCCAGATAAATGTTTCGAACCATATGTAGGTGTTGTCTTTTTTACGGATACGGTAGGTGAAATTGGTATTGAACATTCCTTCCAGTAGGGGCTTCAAGTGTTCACTTTCTATCTTTTGCTGGTCCTCTGCGAATACAAGGTTATACGCCGAAGAACTAAGTAATTCTGCAGGAGTGTAACCAAGTTGCCTTTCCACAGAAGGAGATATATAAATGAACTTACCCTCTTTATCGTGCAGGCATATAACGTCATGCATATTCGATAAGATCAACTTATCCAGGTTCTTTTCCTGTGCAGAAGTTGTATGCAATGTCCTAGTTTTCATGTAGCAAGGCTGATGAGCTTCTAAATAGTGGATATAATTTAATTGATTTAATCCTAAACCTATGCTGCCGGTAAGTTAACGAGGACCAGGGAAATGTAATATTCAATGTAGGAATGAAAACTTCGGCTTGAGCAGCCTGCAATTCAACAGGTAAATTAGTAGAGAGTAATATACAAATCGGCAACAAACATAATACACAGGGAAGAAAAATGGGTAATACAAAATAATGTGTTTTTATGCAAGATGCTGATTTGTAAAGATTTAAATAAGTATAATTTGCCTTATAATAGGTGTTTTTAACAGTAGTTCTGCCAACTAATGAAAAAATAAAAAAGTGATAAACAGGGTTTATCACTCTTACTACAAAAACATAAGATTTCTAATTACTTAGCTTTTCTCAACGATATTATCCAGAACCTGCATTACTTCTGTAACCTTCTGTCTGGAAACTTCGAGCAGCGCTTTTTCTTCATCATTTAACTTAAGCTCAATAATTTTTTCGATACCATTTTTACCTAACACAACCGGCGCACCCAGATAGCAATTATTAATGCCATACTCGCCTTCCAGCTTCAAGCAAACTGGGAATATTCTGCGTTGGTCTTTTACAATGGCTTCTACCATTTGGGCGGCAGCTGAACCAGGTGCATACCAGGCAGATGTACCCATTAGTTTTACCAGTTCGCCTCCTCCATTAATGGTACGGTTTACAATTGCATCCAATTTGTCTTTGGCTACCAGTTCAGTTACTGGAATGCCACCAACAGTGGTGTAACGTGGCAACGGTACCATAGTATCGCCATGGCCACCCATCAACATGGCTTGTATGTCTTTTGGTGAACAGTTAATTTCATCCGCCAGGAACGCTCTGTAACGGGCTGTATCCAGAATACCTGCCATACCCATTACTCTGGTACGAGGCATTTTAGAAGTAATATGCGCACAATACGTCATTACATCTAATGGATTGGAAACCACAATAATAATGGCGTTAGGAGAGTGTTTTACTACATTTTCTGTAACCGAACGTACAATGTTGGCATTCGTAGAAATAAGATCATCGCGGCTCATCCCAGGTTTGCGGGGTAAGCCAGAAGTAATGACTACTACATCAGAATCGGCAGTCCGGCTATAATCATTCGTTACGCCTATGGTGCGGGTGTCATACAAATCAATTGGAGCTTTCTGCCAGATATCCAGGGCTTTTCCTTCAGCAATCCCTTCTTTGATATCTAATAATACTACCTGGTTACCTATTTCTTTATAAGCGAGGACGTCGGCACATGTAGCACCCACATTACCTGCTCCTACTACTGTAATTTTCATATAAGTATACGAGTTTAGTGAACAAAATACATTTTACACGCGCGAATTTATAAGTTATCGTGCGGAATTGCTAATACTGATTAGGTAATCGTACTATTTTTTTACCGCATTGATTTAGCATCTTTACAAAGTTTTTACCCGTAATTAGCCTATTATGAAGGAAAGTAGGAAGTATTTGCTCAACAGCAAAGGAGCAAAGAATATACGTGCCCTATGATTTTTATGCTTCAACTAAAAGCCTACATATTCATTTCGTCCATGTATGCCTGACTAAGATCAAAAAAACCAAAGGTAGATTGATAGGCTTTAAACAAGTTAAGAGTACGTTGGTTATACAGCTCACAGAGGGCTGTAATCATTTTGGCTCGTATCACCACATTGGCTTCAAATATTTCCACAATATTCACCTGCGGAAGTACATACAGATCGCAATAATCTGAATCAACTATGGCATTGTATACCCGGCGGCTATTTTCCAGTACCGCATTATTGCCAAACGAGTCAGAAGGGCGGGCAAACTTCAAAAATTCAAATTTGTCAGCTACATCAATATTAATCATCACCCGGCCGGTTTTAACTATATACAGAGCTCTGCTTGGGTCATTCCTGAAAAAAACAGCTTCCCCACGGGTATAATTACGCAGGTGCAAATGAGGGAAAAAAACGGCCATTTCCTCCTGTGTCAGCTTTTCAAACAGATAGTTTTTAGAGAAGAACCTGAACAAATTCATCTCTTTAATTGAGTACGTTTTCTTAAATGGATTGATCATACAGCAGTAAGCGTATATAGATTTAATTATCTACCAATAAAATTATTCAGCAAACGGGTTAGGCTTTAGTTGATTTTAGCAGTTATCTGGAAGATATGTTCGGTTTTCTCCGTAATCTTAAAACGGTTGTCTATCCGTTGTCCAATAATCCATACAATAGAGCCATTGGATGTCAGCACCCAAATCTTGCTTTTCAAGTTAAGCGGAATTTTTACATCTATCAGAAAATCGCTTAATTTCTTCTTTTTATTCATCCCCAATGGACAGAACCAGTCGCCTTGCTTCCACCTGCGTAACTTTAAAGGGAACTGGATGAGTTGTTTATCCAAACAGGCAACATGTGCATCTGTAGGAATGGTAAAATTTTTTGCAGCTACCTCTTGAAAATGTAATTCCAGGCTATCGTTAGAGAAAAAATCTTGATTTTCTGCAATAGTTGCACTAATAAATTGGTGTACTTGCTTAGGGGTAATAATAAGTTCTGTGCGGTCTTTTACCAGTGTATGGGTTGGTGATTCAAACCTCCGGCCCGGCTCTGCCTCCAGTACCTGCCATATATCCTGTACCTGGGTGTAGGAAAAATGAGTATCTTTAATTAATTCATAAAGCTTAATTAATGGTTCGGCTTCCTGTTGCAGTAAGGTAAAATCTAGGTATTCCACATCTCCCTGCTTCCGCACTACTTGCTTCCGTACCCGCTCTACTTCCGCCTGAAATATCTGTTCAACCGCTGTAAGTCGTTCAATGGTTTGCTCCATAGTGCTTTCCAGTGAAGGGTTAATTTTCTTAAGCAGTGGGATTACCTCATGGCGAATCAGGTTCCGCTGGTATTTTATAGATTGATTAGAGGAATCTTCCCGCCAGGCTAATTGATTTTCAACTATATAGGCATATATTTCTTCTTTATCAGCAAATAACAAGGGACGGATAAGCCGTTTTACTTTTGGTTGTATACCATGCAATCCGGCAATGCCAGTACCCCGGGTTATATTTAATAATAAAGTTTCTACACTATCGCTCAAGTGGTGTGCAGTGGCTATATACGGATAGCCTTCTGATTCGGCTAAGTGGTAAAACCACTCATACCGCAAAGTCCGGGCCGCCATCTGGATAGATATTTTTTCTTTTTCTGCAAAAGCTGCCGCCTCAAAATGATCAATATAAAAAGGGACTTTATACTTTTTTGCCAGCTTCTTTACAAACAATTCATCTTCATCAGATTCTTCGCCGCGTAAGCCAAAGTTACAATGGGCAATGGCAAACGGAAAATTTGCCTGATAAAACAAGTTGCACATAACTACTGAGTCGATACCTCCGCTTACAGCCAATATAACTTTCTCGTCGGGAGTAAACAACTTTTTGTCTTGTACATACGCTTTAAACTTTTCCAGCATACATGTATTTTGTTAGCATACTTCTTCTATAACTGCTTATATTAAAAAGCAGATACCAAACCGTAAAGGTAGCATAACTACTACGAATTTAGCTATAGTATAATAGCAGATACAGCATTAGCTAACTGTAGAAAATGGAAAATTGTATAGGTAAATACTAGGAGTACAGATACTGTTAAATCTTTATATGCTTTTTTCAATAATCAAGTAGATCAAACAATCTGTCTTTCTATTTGGCTGTACGTTAGCTGTTTTTCCTTTATGGGCCTAAATTATTTCTATCCAAGTAAATGATAGAAGGAAGGGCTTCATATATAAGCCCTTCCATAGAATACCTGGCTAAACAGGTTATTTATCTTTAGTTAATAATTGCAAAATGGCTGCTGTTGCCAATCCACCGACTAAGTACCAGGCAATAGTCATAGCTTTTGTTTGCGGAGTACGGGAGCTGGGTGCATCTCCAATACCCATAGGCTTTGGTAATACAATAGCACCTATCCCGGCTGCTAATCCTAAACCGGCAGCCCGCAGCCAGAGAGTATCTTTGTTTCCGATACCAGCCAGGCTGTAATAGAGTGTATTAGAAATTACATCGCCTACCAAAGCAGCAGTGTGCAATTGCTTTCCCTGAGGGGGTTGTATATCCGCTTTACGAAGATATTTATCAATGGTGCGCATTCCCAGTAAATCCATTCTGGGAGCATCCGGATTAAATTGTCTTACCGTTTCATGGAGTAGTGTAAGCGCAGAAGCACCGGCTAATCCGGCACCGGCTGATTGTAAATAATTCATAGGTTATGTGGCTATAGTTTTAATAAGTAAATTTTCTATGCACTCTTTTGTTATATGCTTATTGGGATGCTGCAACTAGACCTTTCTTCTACAACATATTATCCATTTCTGCTGGCCCCAGGTGCCAGGGTATATTTAGTAAATGTGTTCCATCGTCACCTTTGTGAGGAGGTGCAGAGGTATAGTGCCGCTTTAGCCATTGACTTAAGCCTGCTAAGCCCGGAAACAATACCCTTTCTGTAATATTGGCCTGGTCTAATTTATCTCTGATCTCCCACTTTAAGCTTGCCGGAATAATAATACGGAAATATAGTTCGGAATGATTTTGCAACCACTGGCTAAGTATGGCATGTGGCGTAGACATCATAGAGAACAAGGCGAACTGGTGTACAATACGTGCATCTAGCGAAGGAGGCTCCAGAAATAAAACAAAGGGATCTTCCTGAAAGGAGGCTAATTCTTTTAATGAAGCACAGACGGGTTCCATTACGTCTGGCGTAAATACATTAGACCCTTCATTATAAATGGCTTCCTGTAATTTTTTTGGTAAATATTGGGTTGATTTTACATAGTTTACGCACCAGATCGCAGCATCCTTATCATAATGACCTAGATGAGCCGTAGCAAAGTGCAAGGCCACATACGGCGAATACGTCCAGTCCAGAAGGCGGGTGGGTAACCCATGATGCTGTGCTACAGCCAGCCAGTTCCAGACTGAATTGCCGGGAGAAGGATTGTTATGTGCGTACTTTCTGAAGTTGCGCAGCAAATGTGGCTCCAACTGGTCATAATTGCCTCCTAGGCGAATCAGGCTAGTTTTTAAATCAAAGTTCTTATTCCACAATCCACGGTAAACGTAGGAAGACCGGTAGCGATTAATATTTTTGTCCCAGGAGTCCTGAAAAAGTGCTACCTGGAGTTCTTGCCAATTTTGAACGATAATATCTTTAGAGGTTTCCATAAACATGAGACTAGTCGGGCAATACTAAAGCTTTATTCAGCCAATTAGTTAATACTAGTATTCTCTTACGTGCTTTTTATGGGAAGGATAAGTTAGAAGACAATTTTCAGTATAATAAGCATGCAGATCAACGCATTTTTAGCCTCAAAAATACCTTCTGTTATTTGGTTGTATAGCTAGTTGCTTACTAAGCATACTTACGAATATTTGCTGTTTATGTATCATTCCAATAGGCACCTAAGAACTCAAATGTATTCGCCTATCTGTCGAACAAAAGCAATTTACATTCTGCAGATTTTCTTAATTAATGACTATGGAAATAGTACAACTATCTGGAACTCTCGCTGTTCCGGAACATTCTACCTTACGCGTTTGTGACAACTGTGAAACACCGGCTACCGGGAAGTTTTGTGTGAATTGCGGGCAGGAACATGAACCCGGAAAGCTTCATTTTAAAGATTTTGTTGTAGACTATATTCGTTCGCTTATTGACATAGACTCCAAATCGCTTAAAAGTATGCGTTGGCTGGTGTTTAAGCCAGGGTTGCTGGATGCACAGTATATACAGGGCAAACGGGCCAGCTATGTAAGTCCTTCCCAGATTTATTTATGTATGAGTATTATTTTCTTTTTCGTAGCTTCTCAGTTTGATCCCTTAACCCTTGAAAATTCTGCAGACTTGATTAATCCGGCAGATTTGACAGCGATTTATGCTACGCAGAAGATGACACCCACGGAAGTAAATACCTTATTTCAGGAGAAAGTGCATGATCATTTACCTGCTTTTCTAATGGTAGTGGTGCCCATATTGGCCCTTTTTCTGGGAGTCTTGTATCAAAGTGGTAAAAAATATTATTTTGTTCACCACCTTACGTTTTCTTATCATTTTTTTGCTTTCCTATTTCTAATCCTGATTCCAGGAAATTTTAATGAAGATTTGGCTAGCATAGGGCTGCTAAGCCTATTCATATATTTGTGGATTGCCCTGAAAAAAACCTATGAAGAAGGTTTGCTGACTAGTGGCCTCAAGGCAGGGATTACCTGGCTAATCGTAATTTTGTTATTATATGCATATCTAGACTTTTCTGTTAACTACACTATTGGGGAAATTAAAGCAGAAGTAGGGTTGTAAAGGAGTTTTGTATACATAAAAAGCAGCCATTGATTAGTGTAAAGTAATCAATGGCTGACTTTTTATATGAGAAGTTGTTAAGTAAGCATTTGTTCCAGTTTCTGATAAATTTCCTCAGCCGGCGCTCCTTTAGCCACTTGTTGCCTGATAAAACCTGCCAGGTCGGTGATTGTTTCAGGAGCGAAGCCCATTTGCATGGCCAAGCTCTGACAAACCCGCATCTCGTTGCCAATTACATTTCCATCTATCATCATCATCCATACCAGGTCAAACAGCAGGCGGAAGGTATCTTTTGTACCTTTTGGGGGAGTAAAAGGTACCTTATCCATATTGTTTCGTATGTCCTGCACCTCTTCCTCAGTAATATCCATCCGCTTGGCTATTTGCATCAGGTTATTTATTTCGTGTGCATCCAGATGGCCATCAGCCATTGCTACTTGTAATAGCTGTTTAATATAACTTTTGCCTTTTCTGCTGATATGCTGTAGTGAATCCATGATAATGTAAAGATGAAATGTTAAAAGCACTAACCTTATACTGTGTAAAGCAAGCGGAGGTTGGTAATCGATAGTTACTAAATTTTAGTAGGATTCACAAAATTTGCAAATAGGCTATATAAAAACCTATGTATGGCTACAGTTTATTTTGCTTTTAAATTACGGTCAGTTTTATTTCATTTATCCGCAGTATTGCATAATTTACCGGATCAATCCACATCTGATATGAATAAACCTATCCTTTCTCTCTATAAACCCTTACTTGCTGCAGGTATTTTGGTACTATCTTGTTCTGTAGCTGCCGGGCAGTCAAGTAAATGGCAAGCTTCCATAGCCAAGCAAGCAGATAAGCTGGAGCCCAAAGTAATAGAATGGCGCAGGGATTTTCATGAACATCCGGAGTTAAGCAACCGGGAGTTCAAGACTGCTGAAAAAGTAGCCGCCCACCTGAAGGCGCTAGGGATAGAGGTAAAAACCGGTATTGCACATACTGGCGTAGTAGGGATTTTGAAAGGAGGAAAGCCCGGGCCAGTAATAGCCTTGCGAGCCGATATGGATGGTTTGCCAGTAACTGAGCGGGTAAATCTCCCATTTGCTTCAAAAGCGAAAGGTGAATACAATGGCCAGCCGGTAGGTGTTATGCATGCATGTGGACACGATACACACGTGGCTATGCTCATGGGAGCAGCAGAGATTCTGGCAGGCATGCGCAACGAATTGAAAGGCACAGTGAAGTTTATATTTCAGCCAGCCGAAGAAGGAGCTCCTAGTGGAGAAGAAGGTGGGGCTTCCCTGATGGTAGAAGAAGGGGTATTGGAAAACCCGAAAGTAGATGTAGTTTTTGGCTTGCATATTAATTCTCTGACAGAAGTAGGTAAACTTAAATACCGCCCTGAGGGTACTATGGCCAGTTCAGATGGGTTACGCATAAAGGTAAAAGGCAAGCAGGTACATGGCGCATATCCTTGGGATGGCGTTGATCCGATTGCTGTATCAGCACAGATCATTAACGGCTTGCAAACGATTGTCAGCCGCCAGACAGAGTTGATACAAGATGCCGCCGTGGTTACTATTGGAAGCATACATGGAGGAGTACGCGGCAACATTATACCAGAAGAAGTAGAAATGGTAGGTACCATCCGGGCCCTGAATGTAGAAATGCAGAAAAAAATTCATGAAAAGATAAAACTAACGGCAACTAAAATAGCTGAAAGTGCCGGTGCTACTGCCGAGGTAGACATAACCATTGGCAACCCGGTAACCTATAATGACCCCACGTTAACTTCCCGGATGGTACCTACCTTGGAAGCTGTAGCCGGGAAAGAAAATGTTATACTAACCAGAGCCGTTACCGGTGCCGAAGACTTTGCTTTTTACCAACAGAAAGTACCAGGCTTGTTCGTTTTTGTAGGAGGTATGCCAAAAGGTAAAAATCCCTCAGAAGCTGCCCCTCATCATACCCCTGACTTTTTTATTGACGAAAGTGGTATGAAACTGGGCGTAAAAACACTTTGCCATTTAACGCTGGATTACATGGAGGGAAAGAACAGCAAAGTACAGTGATCGTATTATCAGAAAGTATACGTTTCGTCTCTCGGTTTACCCAGTTGATATTTTCAGCATAAAACACTATGAAAGTATCATTCTTAGTACTCAGCTGTGTATTGTCAATAGCTTCTACCCTATACGGCCAAACAATTTCCCTGCGGGAGGTATGTACCTTGCCTGCTACGTTGGCAGAGACCTCAGGTTTGGAAACGACCGGCCCTAATCAGTTCTGGACCCACAACGATAGTGGCGGACAGGCTGCTGTGTATGCCTTTGATTCATTAGGTAAGATCACCCGTACCATTGCCGTTGCCAATGCAGGCAAAATAGACTGGGAAGATATAACTAAGGATGCGGATGGAAATGTCTATTTAGGTGACTTTGGTAATAATGGAAATGACCGCAAGAGTCTGTATGTCTATAAAATTCCCCCGCCGGTTTCTATTCCTGGAAATAGTGTAGCTGCTGGAGTCATTCAATTTACTTACCCGGACCAGAAAGCTTATCCGCCTGCCGACAATCAGAAAAATTTTGACATGGAAGCGATGATCTTTTTTAATGATTCGCTCTATTTGTTTTCTAAAAATCACACGGCACCCTTTACTGGTTACACCAAGCTTTATCGGTTACCTGCTGTAGCCGGTACGTACACAGCAGCCTTGGTAGATAGCTTTTATACAGGCAGCGATATGTTAAGCGGGCAAATTACTGCGGCTGCCCTTAGTCCAGATAAGCAGCGGCTAGCCTTACTTACTTATACCAAACTTTATGTTTTCAGTGAATTCAGCGGATCACAGTTTTTTGGTGGAAAAGTCACCAGATTAGATATGAACAGTATATCACAAAAAGAGGGGCTAGCCTTTATGAATAATTGTACGATCTATGTAACAGATGAAGAGTTTATGGGTATGGGTCGTAAGTTATACCAGGCGAATATTTGTACAGTAACCACTGGGTTAAACCAATTGGCCCCTGACCCTTCGCTTCATATTCAGAAAATTTATCCGAATCCTGCCTTTACACAGGTTGCTATACACTATCAGCTACCTTCTGCTCCGCAAACTGCCTATTTATTAGTATATAACTTGTATGGCCGCGAAATAAGCCGGAATCCTCTGCAACCAGCGGCTGCACCTATTGTATTGCCAATAATTGAATGGCCAGCTGGTATCTATTATTGCCGCATAGAAACTAGCATAAACTACGGATACACCTATAAACTAGCTATAATTAAGTAAGAATACTATTTCTTGAGAACTTGCTGTAATAAAATGCGTACCTGTACATAGACTACTTTATACAGGCGAAAACTATGGCAAATTCAGGTAAATATTCTATAAATAATCCGGCTGTTCCTCATGCGGCACATCCGGGCATATCATATGGCCCTTCCAGTGCAATACAACCCCAGGTACCAGTAAGAGATATCCATGAATTAAAATGGATAGAGCGGGTAATCAACGTAATGGATAACCGCTTCCGCATTCCAGGTACTAATTTCCGTTTTGGTTTAGATCCTATTATTGGCCTATTTCCTATCGTAGGGGAAGCGGTTACATTCAGTATCTCCAGTATTCTTATTCTGTCTATGGTAAAGTATGGGGTAAGCCGGAAAGTCATTATAAAAATGATAGGCAATGTAATGATCGATGCGGCAGTAGGAAGTATACCTTTGATAGGCGACCTTTTTGATGTGGCGTATAAAGCCAATTATCGGAATTATAAACTACTAAAAGAACATCAGCTGGAGGGGAAACACGGCGGAAGCGGCATTGGCATGCTCCTAGGTGTAGGGTTGATTCTATTAGTACTTTTGGGTGTGGTGGTGTTTGTTCTGTGGAAACTAATTGACTGGGTTATTGGCTTATTTTGATTAAAATAGATGATGGGTATAAAAGGCAAGCTTACTACGTGTACATGCTTGCCTTCCAATAAAATCTATAACTCGATAAATGAGTCAGTTTACTCAAGGCTGCAGATTATTGCAACAGGTTAAGGAGTTAGCACCAGGCAAATAGACATAAACAGCTGTAAACACTGACTTTATTTAGTTTCGTCTTAAAACAAAAGTATAGTCTGTAATGACGCCTTTGCCATTTACTGTTCCTGCTTGCCAGGTAGGCATTAGGGTGGCAATTCTTTGTAATTCCTTCTCCAAAGGAGGATCGGCGTTAAAGGCTGGTTTCAATTCAATAACTTTTCCCGATTCATTTATCTTAGCTGTGATGTGTACTTTTCTGCCTAATTTTATTTCATTTGGAGAGTTCTCCACTTCATTTCTGATAAATTCTTCAAGCTTCTCATGGCCGCCAGGAAAGGAAGGCGGATTTTGTGTTTTTACGTCTTCTGTAGCATAGTAAGTAAGTTCAGTAACAGGATTGTTTTGAGCAAACAAACTGGCTGATAGTAAACAACTAAGTAAAAAGAAGGCAATTATAGATGATTTAACCTTAAATGGGATTGTAATTAGCTCTTTCATACTATTTGGATGATTGATTCCTATCTCAGATGTAATTCTCTATCTGAAGGTTGCTTGTATTTTCTTATTTTTTCTCATACCAATACCATCCTGGAAATCATCTTTTGCTTTGCGCTGGTAAGTGTACTTCATAGCCGGTAGAGATGGTTCCTGGTAGCCCATCAGCAGATATGCCTTCTATATGTACCTCATAGTTACCTATGTTATCTGCGTTGTAGAAAGTTACCTGGGCTTTTCCATTAGCGTCCGTTGTGATAGAAGGATTCCAGTAGATAAGCGGCCGGAGATCAGGTTTTTGCCGGTCTGCATTAGCACTGTCGTATACTGGCGAATAAAATTCCCTGATTTGGTAATACCCCCTAAAAGGAATTTTCATCAGACCCGGTAGGTCGGCCGGATAAAAATTTCCATTGCGAGTGTAGGCAGCAATAACTCCATTTTGCCCAAAATTGCCAAAACGGGCTAGTTTGTCAGGCCTTCCAAATACTTCAACAGTTTGCACAGATGCCGGATCAAGTGTAAGAAGAATATCATTAGTAGTAAACAACAAGCCATCCACAAAATAAACAGGTTCTTCTGTAAAATACATTTTGCGTTTAATATTGAGCACTCTCAGGCTATATACTCCTTTCTTATCTTTAATAATTAGGCCCGGGACAATTTCTTTTAAGGTTTCGGGCATACTGGAAAATTGATTGTACTTGTCAAGTTCAATGGTGTGGTCGGCAGGTACATCGGCCACAGCCATCCGCACAGGTTGTTTATTATCTTCTTGCGGCTCTTTGCTATCTTCTTCTGTCTTATACGCTGCTTGTATCTTTGATAACTGGCTGTTTTTATTAATAAAGTTTCTTACTTTTTCTTGGGAAAAATCTTGCAAATGTACCTGGGGCAGGGAAATAGCTAGGACAGTATCTAGTACTGTTTGCAAACCAGGTTGGCTGATGGGCCGCAAAAACACATCTTTATCCTGGTAGTAGTTAAAATCCATAAATTCGAATTTGCCATCCTGATTGGTGTATTCCTGATAAAATGCAGGATTGCCCCCCGGCACTGACAAAGTGACCAGCTGGTCAGGGACTGGCGCTTTAGTAGATGAATTAATTAACTGGCCTGCTAGCGAAAGCCCATTTTCCATATCATAGCGGATACTGGGTAACGTACTTTGTAGGACTTCTTTCCATGAAAATCTTCGCCATCCTTGGGTCAGTAATAAGTAATCTAAGGCTTTATCGGCTTTGGTATCTGCGGAAAAGTAGTATTCAGGTTGTTCTACATATCCTTTCAAATCGGAGCTTAGCAGGAGATAACTGCGTATGGTTTGTGTATATTCAGGCTGGGCCACCTGGCTTGCATCGGTAATAGCCATTGCTAGGTTAGTTGCCACCGGATTGCCAGCTTTGTCCTGAGCTGTAATATTCAGGCTTACTTTTTCTCTGGGGCCATATATTTTTTTTTCTGGCGATACTTGTATACGTATATACTCTCCATGTTTTACAAAAGCTAGTCTTTCACATCTGGCATTGCCAAGTTCATCAAAGGCGGTGATCTGCACTACACCTTCTGGCAATGTATTTTTAGGAATAGAAACAAGCGCATCTGAAGAGGAAGAAGTGGTGGAGAAAAGCACTTTTCCCCTGGCTTGTGCAATGATGCTTGCCTGCGATAATCCATTTCCCTTGGTTTGGACCTGTACTTTTATAACGTCCGTAGAAGTGTTATCGGTTGTCATAACCCAGCCATCATTCAGAGGGAAAGGTAGAGGGTACCGGAGCGTATCACCTACAGATGTTACTAGAGTAGCTGTATATATCTGACCTATTTGCGGTTGCAATTGAAAAGCTCCCATTCCTGCATGGAAACTTTGAAAACTTGCCGCTGTGTCACCACTTTGACTAGTGATGATGCCTTGTACGTCTATTCCTTTACCTATTTTGTTCACAGCTTTAAAGGCCACCGTACTTGTCAATCCACTCACCAGATTGCCACCTTCTGGGAAAAATTGTAAATCGGCTACAGGAAGTTTTTCTTCGGAAACCAATATAGTGGACTGATCTGGTTGATAAACTTGAATAGTCTTGGAGAAAATAGAATGGGTACCTGCATTTAACATCCATTTGGTGTATGCCCTAAGCGTGTACTTCCCGGAAGGCAAGCCGGCAGGAAGCACTAGATCGCCAGAGGCTCCATTGTTTTCTACCCGCAATTTAAGTGTATGAATCAGCTTTTGGGCATCATTCAATAAATCAACATAAATAACCCGGCTTCTGCTATGTGGGATATGTTCGCTTGCATCTACCTGAAAAGCTTTTAACCAAACAGTTTCCCCAGATGTATAATAGGGCCTGTCGGTCAAAAGATAAAGTTTGTCTGGCTGGTAATGTTCAATATAGGTAGCTAGCCTGGCTTTAATAGTTTGAATTAAAGGGGAGTCAGGCACTTGAAAGGCCACAAGCCCAGTCGCTAGTAGAAGCAAGAAAGCTAAACAGGAAGAATAATATTTTTTGTAGGTGAACATAATGCCAAAATTGTATAGGTTATTCTACCCAGTAAGGAGGGGTAATAGGGGTACGCAGGATACTTTCATAACAAGGGTAACAAGGCGGCGGAGGCCCACTCGATGGAGGTGCTACTACAGGTAACGGGCCAGAAGGATTTTTAACAACCGTAGATCGGTCTATCTGTATCCCATTAGCTTTGATATCGGATGCGCCAAAGTACCCTAGTACAATTTCTTCTGCATCAGTTACATTAACTATATTTCCCCGGACGGTGGCAGGTGGCTTGTCAAATATGCCGCCCACATTTTTACTTTGATCTTCCAGAGCTTGCCAGAATTTAAAGGCTTCTCTGGTTAAGGAATATTGTTCGTAGTAGAGAAAGTATTTGGATCTGGAATTGTAAGGGACCACAGCTACCAGTTGCCGGCTGATAAGAGCACCATTTGTCAGCCTGTCGGAAGCTACATTTACACACCCATTACACCGTTTTATTTCCCAGCAATCGCCGCAACAAGTCAGGATAGTGGGTGTTGTAGAAGGAGGCACCGTTTCATTGAAGCAATACTGAATTTTATCATAATGCACCCAGTTCCAACGGTAGAAGTCTTCTGTAGCTGCTGGGTCTCTGGTATCCACATATACATAAAAGCCTTCCTCAATACCCGGTGATCCTTCTACAAATTCGTAATAGATCTTTTCAATAGCTGGCGTAGCTTTAATTAATTCTGGCTGCGACTGATATTCTTTACCATCCGTTGTTTCGATAAATAAGGTGTAACTTCTGCCTACTTGTCCCTGCATACCCCCAGCCTGTGTTTTGTAGATACCTGGGCTTGTTTCCTGCAAGACTTCACTATTTCCGGCATCATCACTGATGCGCACAGTAGCTCCGGGGACTAAAAAATTAGTGCCGGCGCTGCCTGTAGTGTATTTGGCAGTTCTCGTAAGTTTAACTGTGTACGGCCCCGGTAAAGTGCTGATCAACCCATCAACCACTAACTTTTCGCTGGCATCTGGTAATTCTACACCTATCTGCTGTACACAGGTAGTGAGTAGTAAAACCTGAATTAGCAACACGAATAATCTTTTCATAACAGGTATTAAAACTTAAAATTATAGGTAATAGAGGGGAACATAGAAGCAAAAATGGAAAGCTTATACGCTTCGGGAGTAGCTCCATTGGTGGCCCGGAAAAAGACAGAATATGCATTTTTACGGCTGTATACATTGTATATAGAGAATGTCCAGCTACCATCCCATTTTTTGTTACGCCGGTGGTTGCCATCTACCGTAGCCGAAACATCCAGGCGGTGGTAATCTGGAATGCGGTTCTGGTTGCGTAAATCATAATTAGCTACCGACACGCCACCCACCACATATTTAGATTCTGGATAGGTTACAGGCCGCCCGGTACTATACACGAAGTTAGCAGATAAATTCCAGCGGCGGTTTTTCTGAAAAGCTACTACAACATTCAGGTTATGTGGTTTGTCAAAATTGGCCGGATAATACTTTCCCCGGTTAATGCGTTCCTGCGGATACTGGCCATCTACCTGAATAAAGGTGCGGGAATAGGTATAACTTGCCCATCCGGTAAGGCGGCCAACGGTTTTCTTCACCTGCGCTTCCAGGCCATATGCTTTTCCTTTTCCTGCCAACAGGTCGGCTTCAATAGCCTGGTTCAAAAGCAGGCTTGCTCCGTCTTTATAATCTATAATATTATTAATTTGTTTGTAATACACTTCTAGAGACGTTTCATAAGCATTTCCCAGAAAGTTTTTGAACAGACCAAAGGCAATTTGATCGCCAACCTGGGGTTTTATGTACTGGTCACTCAATTTCCAGCGGTCGGTAGGTGCAGCAGCGGTTGTATTGGAGATCAAGTGAATATACTGGCGCATCCGGTTATAGCTTAGTTTAATAGAACTGTTGCTATTCAAACTAACTTTGGCTGATATTCTTGGCTCGAATCCCTGATACTGCTGGGCTACCTGGCCATTTTTATAGGTAGTGGTATCTACAATGGTATAAATTTCCCGTGGAACACCTTCTTCATAGGTATACCGCTGGCCAGGCCCTCTATTCTGGAACATTGAAAACCGCACGCCATACATTAGCGTCAAAACCGAATTTATCCGGAATTCGTCATTCAGGTATAAGGCTGATTCCAAAGCTTGTTCATTATTGAGAAAGACTGGCAAGGTAAGGGAACCTGTGCGGGGTACCAGGCTGCCTGGAGATAATATATATTGAATCACACTGGCGCCGGCATCTGTTTTGTGTTTATCTCCTGAAAAATATGTAAGGCTGTATTCCAGGTTGCGGTAATCAATTTTAGCAGGTAGATCAAATGCATTAGGCCCTTCCGGATTGGTAATTTTAGACGTATAGTTGCTGTAGACAGCTACTGCATTAGAAAATAGTTTTTTACTGAACGCATGTGTCCAGCGGAGGGTAGCATTGGAATTACCCCAATTGAAAACTGTGCTGGAAGAATTTACAGCTACGGTGGCAATAGAATCAGCCGGTAATCTGAATACATCTTTTCCCAGATACCCGGAGATAGATATTTTGTTCTTATCATTCAGCAGATAATCTATTTTACCATTAATATCATAAAAGTGGGCCTGAGTGCCTTTTACAGATTCATTTGGTACCATTTTTAACAGCCAGTCGGCATACGAACCCCGGGCGGCTACCATTACAGCTAACTTATTAGGGATAATGGGCCCTTCCAAAGCAATTCGGTTAGATACTAAACCAAGCCCCCCTTTGCCTGTCCATTTTTTAGGAGCAGCATCCCGCAAAGTAATGTCTAATACAGAAGCTATGCGGCCACCATACTGTGCAGGTATTCCCCCCCGGTACAGCGTAACATCTTTTACAATATCCGGGTTGAAAACAGAAAATAACCCAAACAGGTGAGAAGAATTATATACCGGTGCATGGTCGAGCAGAATTAGGTTCTGGTCGGTGCTACCACCCCGCACATTGAATCCAGTAGCTCCTTCGCCTACGGTAGTAACGCCAGGGAGCAGCAATAAGCTTTTTACAATATCTACCTCACCCAACAAGGCAGGCATTTTGCGGATGGTTTTAATATCGAGCCGGGCCACACTCATTTCTGGTTTGGCTATATTCCGGTCGGCAGCTTCTCCAAAAACGGTAACTTCTTGCATTTCAACGGCCTGGTCAAATAGCTCTACATTCAGCGTCTGGTTATTTTTAACGTTGACTTGTTTTCTCTCAGGCTTATAGCCAATGTAGTTGAAAGTAATAGTATACGTGCCGGAAGGAATGGTTAAGGAATAAAACCCAGTATTATTGGTAACAGTACCAGCTTTTAGTTCTTCTACATAAATAGTAGCTCCCATAATAGACTCGCCAGTACTTTTTTCACGGATATTACCGCTTATCTTCACCTTCTGCCCATTTTTGTCTGGACCAAATTTTTTAAAAGTACTCTGCGTATTAGCTGCCGTAGGAGCATCAGGTGTCGTTGGTTGCTGAGGCACCGAATCAGCCGGGGCTATTTGTGCAGTATCTCTCACAACCGGAGCCGAAACATCTTTCAGTAGTACAATGGTATGCTCGTCGTACAACACAAAATTTAACCCAGTTTTGGTAAATAGCTTCTCTAGTGCACTGCTTATCGGCTCGTTAGATAGGGTTGCCGTTATCTTGATAGCTGTAATCCATTCATTCTTATAGAAAAATCTAAGCGGATACCGGCCTTCCAGGTCCGTAATTACCTCCTGCAGAGGTTGATTGGTATAGGTAGCAGTAATAGAAATGGGCGTGCTGTTCTGAATTTGAGCATTGGCATTTTGCAGCAAGAAAATAGTTAAAAGCAAGAATAAAATTCTTTGTAGGTAAAAGTTCACTATACGATAGGCTAGAAATAAGGAAGATTGAATTGGTTGATAAGTAAAACAAAAAATTTGAATAATACAAAAATTACAGTAAGCTTGTTTTTGGCAAAGGGGGTAATTTGTATAATTTGTTCTATTATTATTTAAACCAGTATTTAGTACTTTCTTTATCTGGTCTGGGCTTTATGAAACAAGATTTGCTATCTTAAAGCTTTTGTGAAAAGAACAAAAGATGATTAAGAAGGGCAGATATACAAATCGCCATCTTTAGAGCATGCTACGATAGTCTTACTAATTACAAAGAAATTTATACCGTATGAAACTCGTTTTTCTGGATACTAAAACCATGGGCGACATTCCCAATCTGAACCTGTTAGATAAGTTTGGTGAAGTTACCTATTACCAGACCACCAGCCCAGAGCAAACCCTGGAACGGGTAAGAGAAGCAGATATTATTATTACCAATAAAGTAATGGTAGACAAACCCATTATTGAGCAAGCCAAAAATCTAAAGCTGATTTGTGTGTCGGCTACCGGAACCAATAATGTAGATAAAGCTGCTGCTCAGGAGAGGAGAATTCCGGTCAAAAATGCGGTAGATTATTCTACCCACAGTGTAGCCCAGGCTACTTTCTCCTTATTGCTGCACTTGCTCAATAAAGTTTATTATTTTGATGCGTATGTAAAAACCGGGGGCTACTCACAAACAGATATATTTACTCACTTTGGCCGTACCTTCTGGGAAATAAATGGTAAACGCTTCGGCATTATTGGCTTGGGCAACATTGGCCGGCAGGTGGCTAAAATTGCTGATGCCTTTGGAGCAGAAGTAGTGTATTATTCTGCTTCCGGGCGTAATAAAGAACAACCCTATCTTCGGCTGGAATTGGAAGAGTTTCTACAGACATCCGATATTGTCTCTATTCATGCTCCCTTGAATGAATACACGGCGAATCTCATAAATTATGACCGCTTGCGGCTAATGAAGAAGTCAGCCATTTTATTAAATGCAGGCAGAGGTGGCATCATTCATGAGGCCGATTTAGCCAGAGCCCTGAATGAGGATTTAATTGCCGCAGCAGGAATTGATGTGTATGAAAAAGAACCTATTGCTTTGCAAAATCCGCTTTTGCAGGTAAAGAATAAAGACAAACTTGCCTTAACTCCCCATTTTGCTTGGGCAAGCATCGAAGCCCGTACGTTGTTGATGGACATCGTTGGTCGGAATATTGAAGCGTTTTTAGCAGAAGCAAATTAATGCGTTTATATGTCTTCTATTTGAGCAGGAGTGATTTATTTTTTATAGCCCCCTGATTTAGCCTAAACCACTTTGAGGCTATAAAGCTCAGGTTTGAACATCCTTCTCTACGAGCTAAAAGATGTAGCAATGAAGCAAATACTCTTCCTCCGAATGTAAAAAATACGAAAATCTTTGAGGGTAAAATAAAAGATTTACCTCTATATATAGGAAGCTCACTTTTTAAATATACACGTATTTTTATCTTATATAAAATAGGATTGACCAAATACTATGTATAAATTATTTGAGAAAAATCTTTACATTTTACAGATAAGGGCAGGGTTGCTTTAGCTAATCAAACCACCTATGCAAAGAAGAAATTTTATAAAGGCTACTTCTATACTTGGCGGAGCCGCCTTATGGGGAGGAACTAGTTCTATGGCGGGAATTAGCACAAAAGCTAATCTCCTCACCCTTGATGAACAGCCCTGGTTCAACCGCTCTATGCGTTGGGCGCAACTAGCATTTGTGGAAAACGATCCAGGCCGCTACGATCCCGATTTCTGGCTAAGCTACTTCAAGCGTATTCATGCGGACGGCGTGTTACTAAGTGCCGGTGGTGTAGTGGCCTTTTATCCTACCAAAATTCCGCTGCACTACAAAAGTCCCTGGATGGGTAGTGCTGATCCATTGGGTTATGTGGTGGAAGGATGCCGGAAAATGAATATGAATATAATTCTGCGTACAGATCCGCATGCCACCAGGCAGGATATGTATGAGGCCCATCCAGATTATATTCATACAACTGCTGAGGGGGAAAAACGCCGCCACTGGGCTAATCCGGATTTGTGGGTAACCTGTGCATTAGGCCCCTTCAATTTTGATTTTATGACTAAGGTAAATAGAGAGATTATGGAGCGGTACCAGCCGGAAGCTATTTTCTCTAACCGATGGTCTGGCCATGGGCTCTGTTACTGTGAACATTGCAAGCGGAATTTTAAAGCATATTCTGGATATGAGTTGCCTCCTACCACTTCTTCCGGACTCAGCACGGCAATGGCTGCTGGGGATAAATATGACCCGGCTTACCGCAAATATGTTCAGTGGCGCACCGAACGGCTAAAAGAATTGTGGTTCCTTTGGGATGCCGAGATACGCAAGCAAAAATCGTCTGCCAGGTTTATTCCCAACGGATTTCCAGATAAGTTGCTCACCGGCAAACATTCCGATTTCTTTTTTGCCGATCAGCAGGCCAGAAGCGGTGTAATCCCTCCCTGGTCTAATGGGAAACATGCTAAAGAACTGCGGGCTACGATGGGTATGAAACCACAAGTAGGGATTTTTAGTGTAGGCATTGAAGAGCAATATCGCTGGAAAGATTCTGTACAACATGAAGCTGAAATCCGGATATGGGTAGCAGAAGGCACTGCGAATGGGCTGCTTCCCTGCTTTGTCAAGTTCGGCGGGTTCATTTACGACAAACGTTGGATGGACACCGTAGCTGAAATTTACCAGCTGCATCACAAGCATGAACGGTACTTGCGGAATACGGCCCCTATGGCCAGGGTAGGAATGGTATATTCAGAGCAAACCAACCGGAATTATGGTGGAAAGCCCTGGCAGCAAAAAACAGAAGATCATGCCTATGGTATGTACCATGCCTTAATAGAAGACCGTATCCCCTTTGAAATGGTAAACGATGGGTTGCTGGATGCTGAGCACCTTAAGCCTTATAAACTGCTGATATTACCCAACATTGCTGCTTTATCAGATGCGCAGTGCAGCCAATTGAAGGAATTTGTAAATAATGGTGGAAGCCTGGTAGCAACCTACGAAACATCCTTGTATGATGAAGAAGGCAAACAGCGGACAGATTTTGGCTTAAAGGATTTGTTTGGCGTTTCTTTCAGCAAAGAAGTAGAAGGTCCCCTGAGAAATAGCTATCTGCGTTTGAAAAGTGATGCCGAAACCAAAAAGTTTCATCCGGTGCTCATTGGCCTGGAAGATGCCTACCGGATTATCAACACAGTTCATCAGGTGAAAGTAATCCCAAATACAGCTTTTCCCAGTCCGGTTACGCTTATCCCGACTTATCCGGATCTGCCGATGGAAGACGTGTACATGCGTGAAACAGAAGGCAATACACCAGGACTTTATTTGCGGGAAATTGGCAAAGGACGCATTGCTTATATTCCTGGGGATATAGACCGTACTTTCTGGCAACTGATGAGCACCGACCATGGAAAACTTCTTTGCAATACCATCCGCTGGGCACTCAACGAAGATCCACTGGTTGAAGTAAAAGGCAAAGGAATTATAGATGTAACTGCCTGGCAGCAAAAAAGCTCCATGACCGTGCACCTGGTAAACCTGACTAATCCCATGATGATGAAAGGCCCTTTCCGGGAAATCATTCCTTTGGATGCTCAACAAATCAGTATCCGTGTTCCGGCAAATACAAAAGTAAATGCTGTGCAGCTACTGGTAAGCGGACAAAAACCTGCCTTCAAAATCAATGCAGGCAAACTCACCCTTACCGTACCAAAGATAAATGACCTGGAAATTATTGCCCTGGATCTGGCTTAGTTGCAATACATCTATGACTTATAACAAAGAGTAGTAAAAGACTATAGATGAGAAAATGATAACAGCTTTTGCGAAAGGCACCTTATAGAATCTTTGGCATAGGAAGCAGGTTGTGCGGATTCTATACTGTGATGTTGCAAAAGCGAGGCCTGCCCGGTCGCGAGGCCATAAGCTATCTATAAGGTGTAGGGTCAATGTTTAGCTGTATTTCTTTATGGCAATTCAAAACTGTAAATCTGATATTTTTATCCATATTATTAAACCTACCGGAGGCCTCATTCATGAACTGGACACAAGTCATAGACCCATTTAACAACCTGGCTCTGTCCGCCATGGTAGCTATTATACCCATACTAGTTATCTTCTGGGCACTAATTATTAAAAAGATGAAAGGCTATCAGGCAAGTTTATTAGCCACTAGTATTGCCATCCTGATAGCTATACTAGTTTATGGGATGCCGATAAAGCTAGCCTTACTATCCACGGCTAATGGTATACTTTATGGCTTATTCCCCATCTGCTGGATAATTATCAGCGCAGTGTTCCTGTTCAACATTACTGTAAAAAGCGGCCAGTTCGAAATTATTAAACACTTCATGGCCTCCATCACTTCAGATAGGCGGTTGCAGGCATTACTCATAGCTTTTTCTTTTGGGTCTTTCTTAGAAGGTACGGCAGGCTTTGGGGCTCCGGTAGCCATTACAGCTGCTATGCTGGTAGGGTTAGGTTTTAATCCATTATATGCAGCGGGGATATGCCTTATTGCCAATACAGCGCCGGTAGCTTTTGGTGCCATAGGCATTCCCATTACCGTAGCTTCCCAGGTTTCTTCCATTCCGGAAATGGCTATCTCCCAGATGGTAGGCCGCACCTTACCTATTTTATCCATCTTGTTGCCCTTTTACCTGGTAATGCTGATGTCAGGCTTTAGAAAGTCCATGGAAGTATTGCCAGCTATTGTGGTGTCGGGCTTTTCATTTGCCTTGTTGCAGTGGTTTTCTTCCAATTATTTAGGTCCTGCCCTGCCAGATGTTATTGCTGGGATTGGTTCTATTGTGTGTTTGATTGTGTTCTTAAAGTTATGGAAACCTAGAAATATCTGGCGATTTTCTAATGAGCCTGCTCCTACCATTGATACAGAAATTACTTATACAAATGGGCAAATCATCCGGGCCTGGTCTCCTTTTATATTTCTCACTATCATGATTATTGCTTGGGGATTGCAACCGGTAAAAGATGTCTTGAATGCCATTGGGCTGGTACAGTTTGAAATGCCGCAGTTACACAATGTGATCATAGACAAGAATGGAAGCACATTACCACATATTTACAAATTCAATTACCTATCTGCTTCGGGAACTGCTATTTTATTTTCAGCAATTATGGCAATACCCATCCTTGGCCTAACTTTTAAAGAAGGTGTTCAACAGTTTATAGTAACACTGAAGCAACTTACCTTTCCTATTATTACTATCGCTTCGGTCCTGGGTTTTGCCTACATCGTAAATGATTCTGGCATTACCATTACCATGGCAGAAGCACTGGCCAATACCGGGGTGTTGTTTCCTTTCTTTGCCCCGGTACTAGGTTGGCTAGGCGTATTCATCACTGGCTCCGATACTTCTGCCAATGCATTATTTGGTAAACTGCAAGCGGCTACGGCTACCTCCATAGGGGTAGATCCTGTCGTAACCGTAGCTGCGAATGTTTCTGGTGGCGTAGTGGGTAAAATGATTTCTCCCCAATCCATAGCCGTTGCTGCTGCTGCCGGACATCTGGTTGGTAAAGAATCGGAACTGTTCCGCTTTACGGTAAAGCACAGTTTTATTATGCTGGCATTTATTTGTGTGCTAGTATTATTGCAGGCCTATGTAGTTACCTGGCTTATTCCTACCTACCAGAAGCTTGATCCTAATGGGAAGTTATCTGTTCCGGATGTATCCACAGGTTATATTTATTTGCTAGTCCTGGCAGGTGTAGTAGCTAGTATTATGGCAGCCATCATTTTCTCAACTAAGAAAGCCAAAGGGGAGAAGTTACAGATTAAAAAAATTGTATAAGCCTGCTTAAGAACAAGTAGTCTGTACCTATGCCTCTCTTCTCAGAAATATGCCAATTCTATGAAAATACCCAGTTACATATATTTGCTAACTCACTTCCTTATTATTTCAGTAGGCTTACAAACCGGACTTGCACAGGAAGCTAAGAAAGAAATGCGGACAAATGCCGCGCCTGTCCAGTCAAGATCAGTAAAACCATGGCTGGCGGGCATTGAACCTGGTATGTATGATTCCAGCTGGTGGAACCGGGCACCCGTACGATTGGTGCAAACTAACTTACGGGAAATAGATGCTACAATGGATGTAGATGCCTATGTGCAGTCGATGGTAGATGCTTCGGCGACTGTGGTGCTGCTTAATGTGGGAGGTATTGTAGCCAACTACCCTACCAAACTTCCTTACCAGTACCGCAATCCGTTTATGAAAGGCGATCTGGTGGGAGATCTGGTAAAGAAACTACATGAGAAAGACATTAAAGTTATCGGCCGTTTTGATTTTAGCAAGATCAATGAAAGTTTAGCCGCTAAGAAACCCGAATGGCTATATGTGGGCACCAGTGGAAATACGGTGAACTACAATGGGCAAGTACATACCTGTATCAATGGAGGCTATCAGCAGGAATATGCATTTGAAATATTAAAAGAAGCCATTACCACTTATCCGCTAGATGGCATATTTTTTAACATGATCGGTTATACTACTTCCGACTACAGTGGCGTGAATCATGGTATTTGTCAGTGTGGAAATTGTAAAAAGCGGTTCCAGGAAGCAACCGGACAAACGTTACCTGTAAAAGCTGATATGGCTGATCCAGTGTTCAGGCAGTATAATGAATTTAAAAGAACTACTTCCAATGAGTTATTTAACAAAATAGGAAATCATATCCGGACCCTGAATCCAACGTTGATGATCAATACCTATACCGATGCAGGCGTGGATATGATTACAAGTGAATCTGGTGCATCGGTTTCTAACGAATATGAATGGAATTACCACGCCACTGACAATGTGAAACGGGTATTGGGCTCGTATCAGGACAGGGCTCCGATGAATCTGCTTATTTATTTTCAAGCGATTGGCTATCGACATGTAGGTACTTCACCAAATCTGGCAAAAGTATGGATGCTGGAAAATATGCTGAATGGGGCTCCTCTGGGCTTTGTCGTCATTGGCACTTTAGTCAATTACGAAGACCGCATTTTTATTCCTACCCTGCAGAATATTTACGGCTTTCACAAAACCAACGAAAAATTATTCACCAATCTGCAGTCGGTTAGTAAAATTGGCTTGGTGAGGGGATCATCGGAAGAATATGAAGGTCTAATCAAACTGCTGACTGAAGAACATATGATGTTTGATGTGCTGGAGCCCTCGGCTATCGGAAGCGGAAGAACTCCCAGAAGGCTGCAAGAATATGAAGCCCTAATTCTAGGAGATGTTAAAAGTATGGATGATGGTCTGGTCAATCATCTGGATACCTATGTTAAAAATGGTGGCAAACTACTAACCACAGGTTTTACTTCCACCAGTGATGGGATGGGTAAACCCCTGAATGCTATCCGGCTGCAATCTTTGGGAGTAAAGCCTGCCTATGAAGTTTTTAAGCAAGCAAAATCTACCTACCTGAAAGTATCGGAATCTGATAAAAAAGCATTGGGAGAAGGGGAGTTCAAGGACTTTAGTATTATGATGATGTATTCCGATTTTCTGAAATGCCAGCCAACAGCCAATGCTCAAAGCCATTTGAAATTAGTACCAGAAACCATGTTTGGCCCTCCGGAAAAAAGTTATTACACCGAACAAAATATCACCGGTTTTCCTGGTATAGTAGTAAATAAGTATGATAAAGGAACCACTGTATTTATTCCCTGGCTACTTGGTACACAATATCATTTCAAAGGCCATTATGCCCATAGAGCTTTATTTATAGCTGCCCTGCAAAATTTACTCAACGTAAAAAAAACTATTTATACAGATGCATCCCCTTTGATTGAAATGACCCATATGGCAAATAGGAATCATGCGTTTGAATGGATAGGAATGATCAACCATACCGGACAAATAGGTGCCTCTTTACGGGAACCGGTTCCCATTTACAACACCACGATTCGTTTCAAACCTGCCAAACTAGTAAAATCCCTTCGGCTGATGCGTTCTGGTGAAGAGGTAAAATTTAAACAAACGGCCGATTGGGTAGAGTGTACAGTTCCGAAGCTGGATGATTTTGAAATGTTACTCTGCTTGTATGAATAAATGATAGCTATTTAAATTTAGGCTTAACCATCAGGAATCTTAGCAATATATCTACTACAAACTCATTACTTATAAAATACATAATCATCCTCTACAAACACTACTAGTAAAATAACCAGAAAATCTTTTCATTTTTGAAGATTAGTTAGTACTTTATCCTTCTCTTGATACTAAGGTAGTAGGAGAAATGCATATGGAGCGATAACAGCTTTGGCAAAAGCCGCCTTATAGAATCTTCGGTATGGGGAGTGGGTATGTGGGGATTCTATACAGCGGTATTGGCAAAGCGGGGCCAGTCCTGCCCTGGAGGACAAAAGCTTTCGGTAAGCACTACTTTTCAAGTATATATAATGCAGCTTTTATTTTGATCTGATATAAAGTCTACTTATTGAAAATACCTATTACCGCAACACCCTATGACCGTCGGACTTTTTATACCTTGTTATGTAAATCAGTTATATCCTTCTGCGGCAATAGCCACCTTAGAGTTGCTGCAAAAATTGGATGTAAATGTGGTATATCCACTCAAACAGACTTGTTGCGGGCAGCCTATGGCCAATTCAGGTTTTGAACACTTGACTCAAAAATGTAACGACCTGTTTATCCAGAATTTTGCCGAGTTCGATTACATTGTGGCCCCTTCTGCTAGTTGTGTGTTGCACATAAAAGATCATCTGCACTCGCATGCGCAAGAAGAAAAAGCTACTGGTATACGAAATAAGATTTATGAGCTAGTTGAGTTTTTAACTGATGTGCTGAAAGTAGAAAAGCTGAATGCCCGGTTTCCTCACAAAGTGGGGGTACATCATAGCTGCCACGGCTTGCGGGGATTGTATCTGGCACAAATGAGTGAACTGAATGCTGCTCCTTTTTCTAAACCGCATCAATTACTCAACTTAGTGCAAGACCTGGAACTGGTGACACTCGACAGAGGAGATGAATGTTGTGGATTTGGAGGCACCTTCTGTATTGCCGAAGAAGCCGTATCAGTAAAAATGGGCAAAGACCGGGTAACCGATCATATGAAGAATGGAGCGGAATATATTACTTCTTCTGATCTCTCTTGTCTTATGCACATGGAAGGTATTCTTCACCGGAATAAAAGCAACGTCAAAGTGGTACATATCGCCGAAATTCTAAATGCACATATATGATACAATCTGCAACAAAAGATCATGCGGCCTTATCAGAGATATTTATTAAAGATGAGGAACGGGTAAACTGGCATGATGGCTCCCTATGGTGGATCAGGCAGAAGCGGGATAAAGTAGCCAAACAGATCCCAGAATGGGAAAGCCTACGGGAAGTTGCCTCTGGTATCAAAAGCAATGTAATTTCAAATCTGCATGAATACCTATTGCAGTTTGAATCCAACGCCAAAAAGAATGGGATAACAGTGCACTGGGCAACCGATGCAGAAGAGCATAATGCCATTGTCTATTCTATTCTGAAAGCCAAAGAAATAAACCAGCTGGTGAAGAGTAAATCCATGCTCACCGAAGAGTGTCACTTGAATGAATACCTGCAAGAACGGGGCATAGATGTAATCAACTCCGATCTGGGTGAATATATTCAGCAACTAGCCAAAGAGCCACCAAGCCACATTGTACTGCCCTGTATTCATAAACGAAAAGAAGAAATTGGCGAGTTATTTCACGAGCATTTAGGATCACAAAAAGGCGAATCCGATCCTACTACCCTTACCAGGATTGCCCGGAAACATTTGCGGAATGTGTTTCTCACCAGACGTGGAGCCCTTACAGGCGTTAACTTTGCCGTAGCCGAAACTGGCGAGTTTGTGGTATGTACCAACGAAGGCAATGCCGATATGGGTGCTCATTTATCCGACGTGCATATTGCCTCGATGGGCCTGGAAAAGATTATTCCGCAAAAAAAACACTTAGGTGTATTTCTACGCTTGTTGGCCAGAAGTGCCACTGGGCAACCCATTACTATTTACTCCAGTCATTTTAAGAAGCCACGCCCAGGACAGGAGATGCATATTATTCTGGTAGATTGTGGGCGAACCCGCCAGCTGGGCCGGGAAGATTTCCGGAACTCTTTGAAATGCATTAAATGTGGTGCTTGTATGAATACTTGCCCAGTTTACCGGAAAAGCGGTGGACATAGCTATCATAATACCATTGCAGGTCCCATTGGTGCTATACTGGCTCCTAACCTGGATATGAAACGGCATGCCGATCTGCCCTTTGCTTCTACACTGTGCGGTTCCTGTTCCAATGTTTGCCCGGTAAAAATCAATATTCACGAGCAGTTATATAAGTGGAGGCAGGTAGTCGTAAAAGAAGGCTATGCCGCTAACACCAAAGCCCTAGGAATGAAAGCCATTGCTTGGACACTATCTTCACCTAATTCTTATATTACTGCTGGTAAAGCTGGCAGATGGGTGTTAAACAATATTCCCTTAGCTATCAATAACAAACTCAATCCCTGGTATAAGCAACGAGATATGCCCGATGGACCCAAAGAGTCTTTTTCAGAATGGTTTGTTAAAAATAATAAGAATGGCAAAAAGGAAGGATAAAGTAATCTCTTCGCAACATAGGTACTCTGCTCTATAACAATAAGTATACTAAGGGGAGTGACAGATATTTCCCTATTTAAGCAGAATAGAAATACGTATATGTTATATAATTCACATTGAGTTTTAACCATTAGCTGCAAACGGGACAGAAAGATTTTGCTATCAAGGCCGGGAAAGCCTCGCCTTTGTAACGCCTCTGAATACATCCGCACAAGCCAACTCTCTATACCTCAGCTAGTATAAGAGGGCTTATGCAAAGGCTGTTATCAGGTTGTTACACATACTATTAATTACTGATAACCTTTGGTTTACTCTCCCAGCCAGACCCGGAGTTCGGCGGCTTTTTCCCGGCTGATGATAATATCCTCCTCCGGTTTTGGCGTAATCTCTACTTTTAATTTGCTCTGGAAATAGTGATGCACCCGGGTTACTGCATGAAATTCAATAATGTATTGCCGGTTGGCTCTGAAGAAGTTTTTGGGGTTCAGCGATTTTTCTAGTTCATCCAGGGTGTAATCAATTAAATATTGCTTGTCGCTTTTGGTACGCACATAATTTAGCTTGTCTTTGGTAAAGAAACAGGCAACATCTGTAGTAGCAATCGGGAACATGCGCTGACCTTGTTTTACTAAAATTCTGTCGCGGCTTTCCTGAGCCGGGGTATTTCGCTGATTCCGCAATTCCTGTAACAGAATGTCCATATTTACAGAAGCCGGACTTTTATCGCCATATACTTTTTTCAGGCTCTGCAACTTTTGCAGACTTTGCTGTAATTCTTTTTCTTGTATAGGCTTAAGTAGATAATCAATACTGTTGACTTTGAATGCCCGGATCGCATATTCGTCATACGCCGTGGTGAAAATAACCGGGCATTGCACCTCTACCTGTTCAAAAATTTCAAAACTTTGTCCGTCTACCAGTTCTATATCCAGTAGCATCAAATCTGGAGGCGGGTTTTGCCGCAGCCAGTCTACAGAAGCTGCCACACTGCTGAGTATTGCCTGCACCTGCGTATTAGGATTTAGTTCCTGCACCATTTTACTGATCCGGCGGGCAGCTATAGATTCATCTTCTACTATAAGTAAGTTCATCTTGTTTATGACTAATAAGCGGTACAATTACTTGGAAATGTGTGGTAGTTTCGTTGATAATAATATCTGGCTGATTCAATAGCTGGTACTTTGCCGATACATTTACGAGTCCCATTTTATTGGAGGGAACGGAATGCTTACGTTTCTGCAAGTTGTTCGATACAATCAGGTTGCCTGCTTCATCGGTATAAATGCTAATATGCAGGGGCATCGCCTCAGAAATCATGTTGTGCTTTACGGCATTTTCTATCAATATCTGCAACGTGAGCGGAGGCAGTAGGTATTCATTCAGGCCAGGGTCAGCATCTATACGTAACGAAAGTCCTTCTTCAAACCGTGTTTGTAGCAGATAAAAATAAGCCTGTGTAAACTCCAATTCTTTTCTTAAAGAGGTCAGTTGCTTCTCATTGCTTTGTAGCAGGTAGCGGTAAATGTTAGACAGTTCTTCAATAAAGCGTACTGCCCGTTTGGGGTCTTCTTCCACTAAGCCTGAAAGAGAATTAAGGCTATTAAACAGAAAATGTGGACTTACCTGGTTTTTGAGTGACTCCAGCTGGCTTTGTAAATTCTTTTTTTCCAGTGCTTCCCGTTCATTTACTGATTTCTTCCAATGCTCCAGATAGTACAGCGCCTCGTATATACCGGCAATTAACTGGCAGAAAAACAAGGTCATACCGATACTATATAGATAGCTGAAAATAGTTATTTCCTCCGGCTGCCAGAAATTTATCCATACTTCCACCCATACATGCCAGGAACCAATTAGTGTGGCTAATAGTACGAGTGCAGCCCCCAGACAAAGCAAACGAGCCCGTATCCGCTTCAGTCCAGGATACAAAAAACGACTGATCCGAATAGCTAGCCGCGTAGCCATCCACATAACCAAGGTAAAAAGCAGTTGCCAGCCTATTACTAACATCGCTGGCTGCTGATCCACCAAAATGCGTTGCAGATAGAAAAACAAGAAGAAAATAATATTCTGGATGAGCATGCCCCAGACCCAGAGTCTGGTATCATTTAATTTCTCCATCTATATACTAGGGGTGCGGTCATAGCACCCTCGCTTATGTAAATTACCATTTATTCACGAAATACTAAGTATTTCACCCTAGTAGATTGCCGGCCTAAGCATAAGCAGCCGGCTCGTGTACTTTCAGTGACACAGACTCGTTTTCGACAGTTTTCTTGCCTTTCCATCTAATGGTTAGGGTCAAAAGTAACAATACAGAGGTGATCACTGGTAGCAGACAAATCGGGTTGAAAGGAAACAAGGGCAAAATAATGGCACTTTGCAACATACAGGCTAGCACAACAGGCCGGTAAACTGTTCTGTTTCCCCGGCTTAGCTGTTTAATTGCATGTAGTAAATAGCCGTTGATCAGGACTAATAGAACACCAAATTGAATAAGCGAATAAAATTTTATGTCGTACTGAAATACACCTGCCTGGAAGCGGATAATGGCAAAAGTAGTTACAGCAATCAGGTGAACTATCATATTCAACAGGGGGTACATTGCCAGAAAAACCAGAAAATACGTAAAGCCCTTTTTTGAAGTATACTCCGGATTTTTGTATAAAAAGAAGTTATAAAGAAAGCAGCAAACAACGGTTACTGCCAGAATCAGGAGATCAGTGCTGAGAGTATTCATATGAGTAAATTAAGATTAAAATTGAGTGACTATAGTTTATCTACGAGTGCCTTACAAAAATATAGCATCCGTTTGGCCAATGAAATGGAAGAGTTTTTCAACTGATGAATAGCCTAGTTGAAGTGTAAAAAATGAATTTTGAAAAGTAGTAACACACTAAGCTTGTTGATCGGATGGCTTTAGCTCAAGTTTTCGTTTCGGGTGATGTACTTTATCTTTTGCCAGCAGAAAAAGGAAAAACTCAGGTAGCATGTATCTTCTCTCTACCTAACAAACTATTGTACTATAATATATTGTATATATTCTATTTTTTTATGTCATTTGGTATAGCAGGAAATTCTATTGAAAAAGAAAATCTTATCTTATACATGAGCAGCAGAGAAAAAATACTGGCAGCCGTCCTGGAAAATCAGCCTTCCAAAAGTCCCTTACCCGATATTAGTGCATTTAAAGGCGTTGAAGAAGGCAGGGTAGAGAAATACATGGAAACCTTTATCAATATTGGAGGCAGTGTATTCAAAGTTGCTTCCATAAATGACATACAAAAGCTGATTCAGGAAAATTTTGATACCAACAAACGCATCATTACCACTTTACCGGAATTGGCTGATGGCATTGAGTTGCTTTCCCCCACTATTGATCCTCATACCTTTCAGGATGTAGAACTGGCGGTAATCAAAGCCCATCTGGCCGTTGCCGAAAATGGAGCGGTCTGGCTGACGGAGCAAGTAATGGGGCAGCGGATTATTCCCTATATATGCCAGCATCTGGCTGTAGTAGTAGAATCTCAACATATTGTTCCAACCTTGCATGAAGCCTATGAACGGATAGGAGAGGGCCAGTACGGGTTTGGTGCATTTATAGGTGGTCCTTCCAAAACAGCTGACATCGAACAAGCTCTTGTGCTAGGTGCCCATGGTCCTATCTCTATGACAGTTTTTATAATGAGCACCGAAATGACTAATACCTCCTACTAAATGACAAACGATAACCTAATCATCCGCGATAACCTCCAACATACCTATAGCGATGTATATACCGCGGAAGCGCTTGCTGCCCTTTCTGCGCTTGCTCATTTCAACAATGACGTTAAAGATGCTATGGCCGCACGGATGGAAAGACGAAGGCAGCGCCACCAGAATAAACAACGGATTACTTTTTTAGACCCGGAGAGTACTATTCCCCGTACCAACATTAAAGTAAAAGATGCTAGAGCTGGTAATTTTGAAGGCTCGGCTATTCCAGCAGATTTGCAGCGGCAGTGGATACAAGGTACCGGACCTGCAGCCAAGCCTAATACTCCTACAGAAAGCAGCATCCGCAATGTGGCATATGCCTTACTTTCCGGGGCCGATGGCTGGATGTTCGATGGAGAAGACGCCCTAGGACAGACGAATGCCATGTCACTAGATAATCAGCGAAATCTGAAGCTGGCCATAAAGAAAGATCCAGTATTTATGAAAGCTGCTGAAAAAGTAGCCGGGGAAATGAACCGCTGGTCAATGGATTTCTTTAATTGGAATATCATTAGCAACTGGCAGCAGCAACTCAACTTTACTACCAAAATATTCCGTGCCCGGGGCCTACATCTGGACGACCGACATATCCGGGATGCAAAAGGGGTAGCCATGGCCGCTTCTCTAGTAGATATGACCTTGTATGTGGTGAATAATTTCCAGGAACTGCAAAAAACAGGTTCCTCCATCGTATTGTATCTACCTAAAATCCAGACGGCCGGAGAAGCGGCTCTGTGGAATGATATGCTCTCTGCTTTGGAAATGCATCTGGGCCTATCGATAGGGACCATTAAAGTATATGTACTAGTAGAGCAGCTGGAAGCCACCTACCAATTAATGGAGATACGTGCAGCTTTAGGGAAACATTTTGTAGGATACAACACTGGCCGATGGGATTATATTAATAGTGTCTCCGATGCTATGGCCTGGGACAAAAGCTTTATTAATCCCAACATTGAAGCCATTACCATGACCTATGGCTATATGCGCAACTATGAAGACCGTGTCCGCAGGGCTGTAAACACGCCAGATAAGTATGGCAATTTTGCTTTATGGCAGGGAGGCATGGAACCCAATATACCGGTAGGATCGGAAGCCGGTGTTTCGGCCAGTATGCAAAAAGCGGTAGCCGGTGCTGAGCGGGAACAACGGGAAGGGGCAAGTGGTAAATGGGTAGCCCATTGGAAGATGGTGCATATTGTACGTCCAGTATGGGAGAAAGTAGGGGAAGTAAATGGGTTGGGCAGAAAGTTTCTTCCGCTGACTTACACTCAGCAAGATGCCTCTGGACTTATCCAACTAGAAGAAGCTCCAACCACTATCCGGGGCGCCCGTAATTTATTAAGTGTAGCCTTGCAATATGGCAATGCTTTTGGGCAAGGCATGCAGGCGGCAGCGCTCAAACCAGCAGATTTCTTTGGCAATGACGATATTCTCTACCTAATGGAAGATATGGCTACTGGTGAAATCCGGTTGAGTATTCTCTGGGAATGGCTGCATAAAGGAGCCAGATTAACAGAGGATGACCCGGAAACAGGCATAAAAGCAGGAGAGGTATTTTCTCAACAGCTATATACCAGACTGATAGAGGAGGAATACAAAAAGCTGCTTAATGCCAGTAACAAAGACGTACACGACGACTCCAAGCAAACTACCTTGCCCATAGCCCGGCAAATTGCTGATGCCTATGTGCTTCACGAGACAAAGCCTCCTTGGTTTATTGACCTGCTCAACATTAACCTCAATAATATGAACGCCGATGTAGCAGCTCAACGCATTAATTTATATATAAATACTTTACAAAGTAAAGGCAGCCGCATCACAGAAAATCTGGATTTTGTGGTGTGAGTTAATAAATATGCCTATAGCTCTTAACGTGAAAAAGTATAAGTGATCAGCATTGGTAATTTTATTCAGAATGGAAAAATGGAAGGTATCGAGTTTTCCATAGCTAGAGAAAAACTTATTGAGATATTAGGAGAGACGGTATATAGGGTTAAGAGCACAAAAAAGGATAACTATCCCACAGTTCTGAAATATGATAAAGTTGAATTCTATTTTATCAGTTCAGAAGATTCTAGATTGAATGGGATAGTAATTCAACCAAATATTGTTCCTGTACCAAGCATAAAAACAAGCTTTAATTACGATTGGGTTAAGGGAAATATGGCCTTTAGTGAAGTGATTACTAAATTAAAAGAGCTAGCTGTAGCTTATCAAATTATAAATGCTACTATTATTAAAACAAATAGTGGTGTTGATTTTTTGTTCTATCGTGATGATCTTCCACAAGAAGATCTACTATTATGCAAGATTAGTAGGTTTGTTGAATTGCCTGCTTAAGAACATCTTGTATAAGATTAGTAAAATATGCTGTTGGAATACTTAATCATGGGTTAGCATAATTTTGGAGAAGAACTGGATGGAAGAATCAGTATTTCTGATAACTAATTAAGTTGCCATATAGAGTCAAAGGTTACACGGCAGTTTGTATTTTACTACCTTTACTACTCAAATCTCTGATCTTACGCAATCAATGCTTCATAAAGCCAAAATAGGCTGGAAAACGGCTGCTAGTCTGGTAGTAGCAAACATGATTGGAACAGGCGTATTTACTAGCCTAGGGTTTCAATTAGTGGATGTGCAAAATACCTGGTCTATTATAGCTTTGTGGCTGATCGGTGGCTTTCTGGCATTAATTGGGGCTTTTGTCTATGCCCAGCTAGGTACCCATTTCAAAAACTCAGGCGGCGATTATGTTTTCCTGTCCCACACATTTCATCCGTCGCTTGGCTACCTCTATGCCTGGACGTCTCTAACAGTTGGGTTTTCAGCACCTATTGCCATTGCTGCCATGGCCATGGTATATTACCTAAGCCCGTTTCTTGAGACAAGGTACGGAAATATACTAGCCATCTCTACCATTGTTGTGGTAAGCCTTTTTCATTCGGTAAGCATCCGGCACAGTGGCCTGTTTCATAATCTATTTACTGCGATTAAAGTCTTATTTGTACTGGCTCTGATCATACTAGGCATTGTTTATGCGCCACAGGTAAGCACAAGTCTGAATTTTGATGCCAGCTGGAAAAGAGAATTACTATTACCCGGATTTGCTGTATCCCTCATTTATGTTTCTTATGCCTATACAGGGTGGAATTCTGCGGCATATATCATAGAAGAAATTGAATCGCCTGTAAGAAGCCTACCCAAAGCGCTGATAACCGGAACGGTACTGGTAACCGTGCTATATGTATTATTACAGATCGTATTTCTCAAACATGCTTCTTATGAGCAGTTAGCTGGCAAGGTGGAAGTAGCTACTATTTCGTTTGGCAACCTGTTTTCGGGAGCTGCTATACCTTGGATCAGTTTGTTTATATCCATTCAGCTTATTGCCACTATTAGCGGCTATATCTGGATAGGGCCACGGATTACCTATGCTATGGCAAAAGATTACAAATTATGGCGTCCATTAGCTGTTCTCAACCGATCTGGTGTGCCAGTTAGAGCTTTGTGGTTTAATTCTGCTATCAGCATTTTGCTTACCCTTACCAATTCTTTTGAGCAGGTACTGTTATATGCAGGCTTTGTTCTGCAAGTGATGGGTACACTAACTATACTTTCCTCCTTATTTGTAAAGGAAGCGCCAAGTGCTTTTAAAAGTCCTTTTTCACCCTATCTGCAACTTATCTATTTACTGTTCAGCCTGTGGGTAATTTTATATATGCTGTATGACAGACCTTTTGAAAGCCTGGCCGGTATGGGAATCATTGGTTTGGGAGCCGTAATTTATTTCATAGACCGTAGAAACGATAAGATGTTGCACTCTGCCTAAAATCGGCAATTAACAGCAAGGAGTGAATATCATAATAAAAGATGATTTTTGTCATTTCTGGACATATGCCTGAGCTTTACTTTTATAGCTTATTTAAAATCAGGTGTTATCATGTCAACAAATATATTATCAGAATCAGCTCTGCAAAATCCTACTTTATCCCCAATAACAGAAGCTGACACTGTATTGTATCTATCAGCAGAGAAGTGGCCGCTGCCGTATCTGGTGGATTATATCTTGCAAAATCATCACTTTTATGTATCCGATGCCTTACCTAGAATTATAGGTTTGCTGGAGAAAGTAGTAACAGAATATGGCTTAATCCATCCGCAACTCGAGCATATATACCAAACGTTCCGTGCACTGTCTATGCAATTGATCTCGCAGATGCGGAAGGAAGAAGTTATTTTATTTCCTTATATCACCATTCTGGCCAAACCGAAAGATAAATCCAAGGAAGATTGCTGTACCATTACCTCATTAGCGGCTTTATTGCAAGAAATAGAAGCAGAGCATCATACCATTGAACAAGGACTGGTTGAGATTCGCCGGTTAACGCAGAACTTCACACTTCCTCCACAAGTTTGCCAATCCTATGCGCTACTGTTCCAGTGGCTAGAGAAGTTTGAAAAGGATATTTATCAGCACGAATACCTGGAGAATATTATATTATTTCCCAAAGCATTAGCCTTTGAAAAATCTGAAGCTCTGTAAGCGTATCTTATCAGATAGTATACAAACCTTACTATAACCAGGCAGCTTACGGATATACTCGCCGTATTTCTAATAAACCATTCAGGCTACCCAACTGAGTGGTTTTTATTTTTTATTGATTTCTAAGGATATACAACCTAGCTGTTCTAAAAAAATCATCACACATGAACTATCTAGTAGGCAAATAGTTTATTGAATAAATAGAATATTATGCCCCATAGAAATAGTCTGGGGCATCATTTTTTCTCCACCTAAATATTTATACTAAAATGGCAAACACAAGCACATTTAAACAAACCTTTACCATCGGAGGCGATCTGGAAGTAAACCGGATGGGCTATGGAGCAATGCGCATAACCGGAGAAGGCATTTGGGGACCTCCTAAAGACCATGATGAATCTATCCAGGTGCTGAAAAAAGCAGTAGCGCTTGGCATAAACTTCATTGATACAGCCGATAGCTATGGTCCTTATATTTCGGAAGAATTAATTGCCGAAGCATTATACCCTTATCCTAAAGGCTTAGTAATTGCTACCAAGGGAGGTTTATTACGTACTGGCCCGAACCAGTGGCCGGTGAATGCTCACCCAGATCACTTGCAGGAAGCCTTGGAAGGGAGCTTAAAGCGGTTGAAACTGGATAAAATAGACCTCTATCAGTTACACCGTGTTGATCCGAAGGTGCCTTTTGATCAAACATTTAAGTTTTTGCAGAAAATTCAAGAGCAGGGGTTAGTAAAACATATTGGCCTCTCTGAGGTAAGTGTAGAGCAAATTAAACAGGCGCAAGACTATATAAAAGTGGTATCGGTGCAAAATATGTACAGCGTAGATAACCGTAAATGGGAAGCTGAACTAGACTATTGCCAGCAGAAAAATATTGCCTTTATTCCCTGGTATCCGCTGAATGCAGGCAATGTGCAGGCAGTAAATAAACTTACCCAAATCGGACAGAAATACAATGCATCTGCCCATCAGATTGCTTTAAGCTGGCTGTTGCATCATTCACCGAATATTCTGCTGATTCCTGGTACCTCTAAAGTAAAACACCTGGAAGAGAACTTTAAGGCTGCTGAGCTGAGCCTATCTGCAGAAGATGTGCAGGAGCTGAATAATATCTAAATTCAGCAACAGAAAACAAAAGGGCAGATATATATCTGCCCTTTTGTTTTCTGTATTGACATTAAAGTTTGTTCCATACATATTGCATACTCAATTGAGATGTTAGTTGACTACATAAAATCCAAACCACCTGATGACTATAAAAGTAATTGCTTTTGATGCCGACGATACCTTATGGGTAAATGAACCCTATTTCCGGGAAATAGAAATTAAATTCTGCCAGTTGCTGGAAGATTATTTGCCGCAGCATACCATAGCGCAGGAGCTTTTTAAAACAGAAATAGATAATCTGCCGCTGTATGGCTACGGGGTAAAGGGATTTATGCTCTCCATGGTGGAAACGGCACTGCGCGTGTCCGAAAAAACCTTAAATGTAGAAGTAATAGAAAAAGCCATTCAATATGGAAAAGAATTGCTGGAAAAACCCATAGAACTGCTGGAAGGCGTGGAGGAGGTGTTGCAAGCTTTGCAAAATCATTACCGCCTGGTAGTAGCCACCAAGGGGGACCTGCTCGATCAGCAACGCAAACTCAGAAAATCAGGTTTAGGGCATTATTTCCACCACATTGAGATTATGAGTGACAAAAAAGAAGTTGATTACGAAAAACTAATTAAGCGATTGGATATACAACCTGAGGAATTTATGATGATTGGAAATTCCTTAAAGTCTGATGTGTTGCCAGTATTGGCTATTGGTGGACATGGGGTACACGTGCCGTATCACATTACCTGGGCCCACGAGCATATCGATCATCACATAGACCATCACAATTTTAAACAAGTAAAAAACCTCTCTGAAGTATTGCCTTTTGTATTAGCTTGAGTAATAATGGAAATCAGGCATTAGATAAGGTATAAAAATTATCTATTATAATGGCTGATTTTCAATAGTTACCTTCAAGTTTAACTCTTCTTGTCTTTATGAAAAAGCCACTAGACCTAACTACTTGGGCCAGAAAAGACCATTTTCATTTCTTCAAACAATTTGAAGAGCCATTTTTTGGTGTTTGTGTCAATGTAGATTGTACCCGGGCTTACGAGGTAGCTAAAGCAAACGGCTATTCATTTTTTCTATATTACCTCTACCAATCACTGAAAGCAGCTAATGCTATAGAGCCATTCCGGTATAGGATTATTACGGATGAAGTAGTTATACATGATGTAATAAACGCCTCACCTACTATTAACCGCCCTGACGGAACATTTGGCTTTGCTTATATAGATTATAAAGAAAATTTTGCTGAATTTTTAGCTGGTGCTAAAAAAGAAATAGAGAAGGTGCAAGGAGAAAAAGGGTTAGTACCAGCTATGCAGGGCGAAAATGTAATTCATTATTCCTCTATCCCCTGGATCAACTTTACGGCTTTGTCGCACGCCCGGAGCTTTTCCTATAAAGATAGTATTCCAAAAATCTCCTTTGGAAAGGTAGCAGAACAACAAGGCAAAAAGCAAATGCCAGTCTCCATTCATGTGCACCATGCTTTAATGGATGGCTATCACGTAGGGCAGTATATCAGTTTGTTTGAGGAGTTTATGAACCAGTAAAGATTTTTAAATTGAAAAATTTAGACATATGAGAAATAATTGATTCCGAATTTGGTAATGCAGAAAAGTTTGTTTTAATTTGATCATAAATAATCATAAATGAAAACAATAGATCAAATACGAATGAGTTCTTCCGCTCAAATCACTAAAGAAGAGATACTTTCTGATAACTGGTATATCCTGAAAAAGATAACGTTTGCTTATCAACGAAAAAATGGCAGCTGGGAAACACAATCCCGGGAAGCCTACGACCGGGGGAATGGAGCTACTATTCTTTTGTATAATACAGCTAAGCAAACTATTATCCTTACCCGTCAATTCAGGTTACCCACCTATATTAATGGAAATACTACTGGGATGCTTATAGAAGCCTGTGCCGGCTTGCTAGACCAAGATCAGCCGGAGGTAGCTATTCGCAGGGAAGCCGAGGAAGAAACCGGGTTTAAGGTAAGAGATGTACAGAAAGTATTTGAAGCCTACATGAGCCCAGGATCGGTAACGGAAAAACTATTTTTCTACATTGCTCAATATGAAGAGTCGGATAGAATTACCAGCGGCGGGGGAGTAGAAGACGAAGATATTGAAGTACTAGAAATACCCTTTTCAGAAGCCGTACAGATGATAGCCAATGGCGAAATTATGGATGGGAAAACCATTATACTTATTCAATACCTGCAATTGCATGCAATTTTTAAAAGCTAACACACCATGGCAAAGAAAGAAATGATCCTGATTGCAGGCCCTTACCGCTCAGGTACTGGCGATGACCCAGCCAAAATTGCAGCCAATATGGAGACAATGAATGAGGCAGCCCTGCACGTGTTCAACAAAGGATTTATTCCTATGCTTGGAGAGTGGTTTGCCTTACCACTTATTGAAAAGGCGGGTTCAAAGCACATAGGAGACAAAATATTTAATGAGATGTTTCATCCCCTAGCTGTTGATCTTATTCATCATTGTGACGGTGTACTGCGGATTGGTGGCCCATCGCAGGGTGCCGATCAGATGGTGGCTACAGCAAAAAGTTTAGGCAAAGCTGTATTCAATTCGATAGAGGAGATAAGCTTTAGCATTGGCAACGTATAAACTACCGGCAATTTTGAACAAAACGCCTTTAATTTAATACTTGTAAATTTCTCCTTGTGTACTGCTCTAGCAAATCTGCTGGGGCCAATTGATCGGTAACCAAGGTTTGGACTATAGAGAGCGGAGCAAAGCGGAAGTACTTGTCTTTCTCTAGTTTACTGGAGTCGCAGAGCAAGTACACATGACCTGCATTTGCTGCCGCAGCCAAGGTGATAGAGGCTTCTTTTTCGCTGTTAGCACTTAATCCATATTGCAACGAAAGGCCATCTACACCAATAAATGCTTTATCTACTCTATAGCGTTTCAGGTGCTCTATCGCCATAAATCCATGCACGGCTTGCCTGTCCGCATCAATTTCACCTCCCATAATATTTACTCCAACCGAAGAGCCCATCAGTTCTTCTACCACAGGCAAAGAGTTGGTAATGACGCGGATTTTCAGATGGCGGATGAAGGGGCAAAGTTGAAAAGTAGTACTGCCACAATCAATAAACACTGTATCACCTTCTTGGATTTGTTCAGAAGCCAGCCGGCCGATATATTCTTTCTGTTCCTGTCTGGTAGCTGCTTTGTTACTAAAATGAACTGGATCTTTAGCCAGGCTTAGCGTTACAGCTCCCCCATGCGTCCGCACCAGCAAACCTTTTTCGGCTAATACTGTCAAATCCCGGCGCACAGTAATTTCAGAGGTATTCAATTTTTGAGCTAATTCTTTTACTTCTACACTGCCATTCTGCTCTAGAGATGATAAGATAAGTTGCTTACGTACTTGAAATGTCATATGATTGAATTTGTTCAAATATAAACACAAAAGTTCATAAGTGTGCAAGTGGTTTAAAAATCCATTCTAGGTAAGGGGCTTACATCCTGTGAGGCAAATTGCCCAGCCAGGGCTTTGTAATGAGCAGCCATAGCAATCATGGCTGCATTATCTGTGCAGTATTCAAATTTAGGGATATACACATTCCAGTTGTATTGGGCTCCTATTTCAGTGAGTTGTTTACGTAAACCTGAATTAGCCGATACACCACCGGCAATAGCAATTTCACGTATGCCAGTCTCAGTAGCTGCCCTTATCAGCTTTTTCATTAGGATTTGTATCAGCGTATGCTGAATGCTAGCACAAATGTCTGGCAGGTTATTTTGTACAAAATCTGACCTTTGTAGGGTTTTATCCCGCAAAAAATACATAAAAGAGGTTTTAATACCACTGAATGAAAAACTCAATCCGGGCATATCTACATTAGGAAAAGTAAATGCCTTAGGATCACCGCTTTGTGCATATTTATCGATCAATGGACCGCCCGGATAGGGTAGATCCAGAAGCTTAGCTGTTTTATCAAATGCTTCGCCTACTGCATCGTCCTGTGTTTCACCAATAATTTCCATATCCAGATGATTATTCACTTTCACAATTTGGGTATGTCCACCACTTACAGTTAGGCAGAGAAAGGGGAATTTAGGGGCAGGATCATCTATGAAATGTGCCAAGATATGCGCCTGCATGTGATTTACATCTATGAGAGGAATTCGTAAGCCTAATGCCAGCGCCTTGGCAAATGAACTTCCCACAAGTAATGCGCCTAATAATCCTGGGCCGCGTGTAAAAGCTACGGCATGTAAATCATTTTTAGTTATCTTTGCTTCCGTTATCGCCTGATTTACAACAGGAATAATATGTTGTTGATGAGCCCTGGATGCAAGTTCTGGTACCACACCTCCATATTTTTGATGAACGGTTTGCGTGGCAATGATATTGGATTGAATTTTGCCATTTATGCAAACGGCAGCTGAAGTTTCATCGCAGGAAGATTCTATTGCTAAAATTGTATAATTCATACGCTTTATAGTCGTTAACAAGAAGAAATGGGAGTAAGTTTATAAAAAAACAAGTGTACATTGCTGAATCATAGCCCTGTTTTTGTTGTTTTACACTAGTTAACCAGGGTTACCACCTTTGTATTTATTAATAAACTAAATCCGGTCATGCGTAGGCAAGCCGCTTCTTGAATAATCAGAATAACAGGTAAATGGTGCAAGTTATCACAAAAACAATTATCAGAACATTACTGTTCACACTGGTATTTGCACTGGTGCTGATAGTAGGTTTGGTAATTGCCTTGCAAGTTCCTGCTGTTCAAACTACACTGGCACAAAAAGCAGCCAAAGAAGTATCGGACGCGCTGGGTTTTCCGGTTAGCATTGGACAAGTCCATATTCGCTGGTTCGATAATGCGCTGTTGGAAGAGGTATTGATTGCAGATAAGGAAAAGAACCGCATGATAGATGTACCCCAACTGGCTGTAGATTTTGATCTGCCTTCCTTGCTCACCAAAGGCCATATCAATATAGATGAAGTAATATTAACGGATGGCAAAGTACGTCTGATCAAAAGCAAAAAATATAATAACCTGAATATTGATGAGTTTATTATTGCCATTAATGAACTAACCCGCCCAAAAGATACCACCAAAACCGGAGGCAAAGTGCCTGTTTTTTCTATTGACCGGGTACAACTAGCCAATGTTTATTTCTCCTATAACGACGAGCGGAAAGACTCCATTACCGATGGCTTTGATTACCAGCATATTGCCATCGATAGTATTTATGCTAACACCTTTAATCTCCGGGTAGCCGCCGACACGATAGAAGTAGATATAGATCAGATGCGGGGCCGTGATGCCAGCGGACAAACTCACCTGGATGTAAAAGAACTCACAGGTTTTTACAGATATACCAAAAGGGCCATGTACTTGTCCGGCTTTTCTGCACACGTTGGAAATAGTATTATAGGAAATTATGTTGAGTTCAAATATGAGAGCCCGTCTCATTTAAGTGACTTTAATGATAAAATTACTATGGTAGCCCATATGGACAGCACTCGTATTTATTCAAAAGATCTGGGCTTGTTTGCTCCATATTTGAACCGCTACGAGGAACGATGGATTGTAAGTGGAGATTTTAATGGCAAAGTTACCCGCTTCCGTCTAAAAGATGCCCGTGTGCATTTTGGAAAATATAGCTCTATTAATGGGGATATTAGCTTTACAGGCTTACCCAATATTCAAGAAACTTTTATTGATATGGACTTGCTTCCTTCTTCTGTAGAGCCAGTAGATCTGAAGCAATACATACCGGATGCTAGTGCATATGCTACTTTTCAGAAGTTTGGGCGAATTGCACTGAAGGCAAAATTCCTGGGTTTTACCAACGACTTTGTGGCGAATGGCAACTTCACTACTGAAATAGGCCGGATTGTATCGGACGTAAACCTGAAGCTGAAGGATAAAAGTTCGCAATCTACCTATTCTGGCAAGTTAAGTACTTATGGTTTAAATATTGGGTATCTATCTGGCGAACCAGGGCTGCTCCAGTTATTGGATATGAGTGGCGAAATAAAAGGTAAAGGACTTTCTGTTAAAGATGCCTCGCTCGATTTAAATGCCACCGTCAGGCGGCTTGGCCTGAAGCAATACGATTATAAAAATATGCGGGTGAAAGGGCATTTTAGTCGCCAGCAGTTTAAAGGAAATATTGCTGTTAGAGATACGAATCTTGTATTAACAGCTGATGGTGAAGTGGATTTGAGAGATGGCAAAAAACTGTTTGATATAAAAGCAGACCTGCAAAATGCCAATCTGTATGCACTAAAATTTGCTGAAAAGGAGGCCATTATCCGCACGAAGGTAAATGTGAATTTCCAGGGTATAAAGCTGGACGATATGGTCGGCGAAGCTCTCTTCACAGATTCCTATGTTCTGTATAACAACCGCGATTTAATTATAGATTCGGTATACCTATTTGCCTCCAAAGATGAAACTAGCCGTACCGTTTACCTGGATTCTGATTTTGCTTCTGCAGGTTTGCAAGGGAATTTTGCCTTTTCCAGAGCTTTGGAAGATGGAGCTCAGTTGCTGCAAGAATATAAATTAAGTTTTGCTGATGCCGCTGCTGCAGAAAGTTATTACCAGAAAAAGAATAAAACCCTGCTTGGTACAGCTAAGAATTATAAAATAGATATAACCACTGAACTAAAAGATATAAATCCCTTGCTGGTTATGTTCTATCCTTCCTTGTATGTATCGAAAGGGACAAAAGCTGAAGGCGTATTTTCCAGCGGGGCTGCCTCTATTGTTTCTTTCAATACACAGGTAGATTCTCTGCATTTTAAAGAATATAAGTTTTATAACTCGGTTGTAGATATCAATACTTCCAAGCTGGCAGATAGTGCCAATGTATTGGCCCAAGCCTATATCCATTCCGACAGGCAGCAATTAAGTTCAGCTCCAGCCACCGAAGGATTAACCGTAGAGGCTATCTGGGGTAACAAGCAGATTGAGTTCAATAGCACAATTAAGCAGACAGCTAGTTCGAATTATGCCAGTCTGAAGGGAAATGTCCAGATCTTACCCGAGGTAATAGAGCTGGTTTTCAAACCGTCACATTTTCAGGTACTCGATCAGGAGTGGCATATTGCTAAGGAGAACAAAGTTTCTTTTCAGAAAAAAGATATTGATTTCAATAACCTGACCATCTCTAACCGTTTCCAGGTAATTTCTGTTAATGGAACCATTTCCGATAATCCGGAAAAAGAAATGGAACTTTTGGTTAAAGAATTTAAAATGCAGACGCTTAATCCCATAATCGGCCGTCAGTTGCTGGGCACTGCAAATGGGTTTGTAAAAATTAAAGATTTTTACAAAGATGTAAATGTGCAAAGCGAACTGGAAGTAGGGGAGCTGGTGATAGATAATTTCTTGATTGGCGATATTAGCGGACAGACTACCTGGGATATACTTAATAAACGAATTGGCGTAAATTATCAGGTATACCGGATGCGTAACCGGATTCTCTCCTTAACCGGCTCGTACGATCCACAGGCTGAAGAAAACGCCCTGGCTATGCAAGCTTCGTTGAATAAAACCGACTTGGAAATATTAGAGCCATTTTTTAAAGAACAGGTTACCAATATAGGAGGTACAGCTAGTGGCCGTTTGCAAATTACTGGTATGCTTACTGCACCCATGTTAAAGGGCGCCTTGACAGTGAATGGGGGTAGATTTAAATACAATTACCTGAATACTACCTACCACTTTAACGATAAAGTTTACTTCAGTGAAAATGAGATAGGAGTAAGGCAACTGCAACTGTATGATGAAGATAATAACCTAGCTTACCTGAAAGGTGGTGTCTTTCATGATGGGTTCAGAGATTTTGTAATAGACCTGAGTGCTACCATGCAGAGCTTCCATGTGCTTAATACCACAGCCAAAGACAATGATCTGTTTTATGGAACGGCCTATGCAACAGGTAATCTGGCTATTTTAGGTTCTATCAGCAACTTAACTATTACAGCTAATGCATTAAGTACCAAAGGCACAAAAATTTATATACCCATTGGTGGTACCTCCAAAACGGTAGAGCAAAAACAAGACTTTATCAATTTTATTAGTAAGTCACAAGCAGGAGATACGGTTGTAACAGAAAACAAAGCATCTGTGAATTTATCAGGTATTAAGCTTGATTTTAACTTTGAAATAACCCCGGATGCCTACTGTGAAATTATTTTTGACATTAAATCAGGAGATATTATCCGGGGTAATGGCAATGGAAAAATCAAGATGCAGATAGATACCGAAGGTGACTTTACTATGTTCGGCGATTATGAAATTAGTAAAGGGGCATATAATTTCACCTTGTTAAATGCTATAAATAAAGAATTTAAGATCAAGGAAGGTAGCCGTATCAGTTGGTCGGGCGATCCATATGGAGGTATATTGGATATTAGCGCTACCTATGAACAAACGGCTTCCCTGTTTCCCCTCATAAAAAATGCGCTAACCGGGGATAGGGAAAACCCAGCACCGCAATACACCAGACGCTATCCGGTTACTGTGCTGATGAAACTGACAGGAGATCTACTATCGCCAGATATTGACCTGGGGGTAAACTTTGATGATTATCCGCAAAACGATCCTATTTTTATGGCATCTATCCTGAGTTATAAATCACGCCTGATGACTGATGAACAGGAATTGAACAAACAGGTATTTAGTCTGCTTGTTTTGCGGCGATTGTCTGAAGAGGGCGCATTCAGTGGTGTGGAAGGATCTGTGGGAAGTAGTTTAAGTGAGTTATTATCCAACCAGTTGAGTTACTGGGTATCGCAGGCTATTGACGAGAATCTGGAAATAGACATGAATCTCAACACCATGGATCAAAACGCCTTAAACACCCTTCAGTTGCGTTTGTCTTACTCGATGTTTGATGGAAGGCTACGGGTAACTGGCCAGTCTGATAGCCGTTCTATGCTGGGCGACTGGACGGTAGAGTATATCTTAAGTAAAGATGGCCGGCTGAAGTTAAAAATGTTTAACCGCTATAATCAGAATGTAGTAATCACTGATATGAGCAACAACAATATGGTTACAGGTGTTAGCCTGCTGCATTCACAAAACTTCAATAACCTGAATGATATCTTTTCTTTCAAGAGAAAGAAGAAAAAACAAGCTCCAATAGTAGATTCTGAGGAAGAAGATATTACTACCCCATCAATTCCCACCAACAGCACTACTGGCACTACTAATCAGAATACATCAACAGAGCAAAAGAAGTAAGCGTAGCATCCAGGTTTTATTGATATATTGCAGTTTACATACCTATAAAAATTGCAATGTCTACAGTAAGACTTTGGAGGGCACTGGGCCTCAAAGAATTAAAACTGATTGTTGATTCAGAACATAAAAAGTTTCCTCCCCGACTGTACTGGCAGCCTATTTTCTATCCCGTTACCAACTTTGCTTACACCCAGCAAATTACCAGAGAATGGAATGTAGAGTCTAATGGAGATTATTGCGGCTTTGTTACTGAATTTGATATCAATCAGGAGCATTTATCGAAATACCAGGAACAAAATGTAGGAGGCCAGATACATACTGAATACTGGATTCCAGCTGAGGAGTTAGATGCATTTGATGCTAACATTGTGGGAGATATTCGTGTAGTTGCTTCCCGTTATTCCAAAGAATACAGTGGTCCTGTTATTGAAGAATGTTTGTTGGCTAATAAAAGTATAGATGAGCAACTGGTATATTTACATTCTGTTCTTGCTGATTCAGAGAAACTAAAAGCTGTTTTTAAAGAAGCGGAATATGCCATTTTAACTAATCTGGGCTTTTGGAAGCGATTCAGGAAAGACAAAGAACCCATTGTCGATCAGCTTATTAAAATTTGGTCTAAATTTAGGCCGGAGCAAAAAAACAGCTATTGTTGATAGGTATCTGTTTTTAGTAACGCCTTGCTATCAAAACCAAGGGTGGCTTGCCAGGTAAAGAAAAAAACGTGTGCATTTGGATTCTTGTGAAATAACCAGTAAACTCACCAGCTATCCCATATTGAAAGCCAATACCTATGCACACCACCAGAAGAAATTTTATTGCCAAAACCTCTCTGTTCTCCAGCCTGCTAAGCTGGAACTTTTTGGGTTCCGGAAAACCCGATGTTAAACCTCTTACTGTGAAAAAAGAAACCATTTATTTGTGGGAAAAAGGATCTAAAAATGATCTTCCTACTGAAGAAAGTGAACGCCCTAAACTCGAAGTATATCTGCCACAGGATGCTAAAAGCAGCCGTGCAGCTATTGTAGTTTGCCCGGGTGGCGGGTATTATGGTATTGCCGAAGACCATGAAGGCAAACAGGTTGCAGAATTATTCGCCAGCCAGGGTATAGTAAGTGCTGTACTTTTTTACCGTCACCGTACCCACCAGCATCCGGCACCTTATGCGGATGCTTGTCGGGCCATGCGTTTAATGCGTAAGAATGCTGCTAAATATGGCATTGATACAGCCAAAGTAGGCATCATGGGCTTCAGTGCAGGTGGGCATCTAGCCTCTACAGTCGCTACCCAACCAGAATTATACAAAGATCCCCTGGATGATTTAGCTTCTTCCACTTCTGCCCGCCCAGACAGGGTTATACTAGGTTATCCGGTTATTACCTTTGGTGAATATGGGCATATGGGCTCAAAAGATAACTTGCTAGGTAAAGAGGCTGATCCTAAATTGGTAGAGCAGCTTTCCAACCATAAACAGGTATCTGCTAACACACCGCCTGCATTCTTATTTCATACCGCCGACGATAGTGCCGTGCCAGTACAAAACAGTTTGTTTTTTGCCCAGGCTTGTGTAGAACATAAGGTACCAGTAGAGTTGCATGTATTTCCGAAAGGCCGGCATGGGGTAGGTCTGGCAATGGATGACCCGAAGCTGAAAATTTGGTCGCAGAACTTGCTTAGCTGGCTGGCGAATTGGTAAAAACAAAAAAGGCTGCTTACGGGCAGCCTTTTTTGTTGAAAGTTGTATAGGGAATTAGAGTTTCTTCAGAAGTTCTGTGGCATCTTTATGGAAAGGATGATTTTCAGTTTCTACAATGGTATTCAGCAAATCTTTGGCTTTGACTTTATCTTCTGCTTTGATATAGCTTAAGGCCAGGTACCACTGTGCTTCTTCAGTATATTTATTTGCAGGCATACTTAATACAGCTGCAAAACAAGTAATGGCATCTTTAGGATGATTTAAAGCTAAGTGAGAATTACCTTTATAAAATTGTACCTCCGCTTCATCAGATGTATTGCTTCCCAGCATCTTTTCTAAAATAGGCAATGCCAAAGCATAATTTTCATTCTCGTAATGCTTCATGGCCTTGGTAGACAAGTCGGCTGTATCTCCATTAGCAGGTACCCACTCATTTTCGTATGGCTGAAAGTATTTACCCGCCAAGCGGTCAGGAGCAGTATTATTCCGGATAATAAAAATAAAAGGTACCAATAACAGAAGTATAACAGCTGCAGCCCAATAGTACATTTGCCTGCTTCCGTTATTGAACGCAATTACTTTTGCTTCTGGCTTATTTTGTTCTTCTGTAACTTCCTGGTATGCTGGCATGTTGGCATCTTCCTCTTCTAACATGGCAAGCAAACTTGCTCTGCCGGAAGATTTAAAGCTGGCTGTAATTTGCCTGTGAAGAGTTACCTGTTCGGAAAGCGCTGTCTCGGTAGACAATCTTCTCTCAAAGGCTGCTTTCTCTTCTGGCTTAAGTTCACCGCCTAAATATTTATCTATTAGTTCGGTAAGGGCAATGTTCTCTATCATAACGTTTTATAAATACCTGTACAACTTCATTTATGTGACAATGGTTTGTATGTCTTATTATTTTTTATTTCTATTCTCTAAACGGAGAAGCTTGTTGCTGAACAATCTTTTTAAGCCTCACCAAGCATTTGTATTTTTGGGTTTTGGCTGAATCTGTGCTTTTATAATTTAGGGCAGAAGCTATTTCGTCAGTACTGTAATTTTTGTAATACGATAATTGCAACAATGTTTTACAAGGTTCCCCTAACTCCTGCATGGCTGCTTCCAGCATAGCATATACTTCTTCTTTCTCCTCCGGAATTTCTTCTTCCATGGGCTCTCTGATAAAAGCTTCCTGAAAGTTTTGCTGCTTCCGTAGGGAAGCTTGGTATTCAAGCAACTTATTTTTTCCTATGCCAAAAATGTAGGTCTTTACTGAACTTTGCAGGCTAACCAGTTTACCCGACATAATATTTTCATAGAATATGACGATAGTTACCTGATATACATCTTTCGCATGTTCTTCTGGGCACTGATAGTTCCTAATCGCCCAACTGATGAACTCATCCCGATAGGCCCGGTATACACTAGTCAGCTTACTTTCGTTGCCTTTCTTAATTTCTTGTATAACACTAGCGTCAAACATAATCAATTTCGAATCTTTATGGTCAAATTACCTCAGGGTAACCCTCTAAGGTACAAATTTTTTACTATCAGGTTTAAAATTTTTTTTAAACATTTTTTTTAAAGAAGGTTACTTCCAGAGGATTGTTTCATAAAGGTCAAAATCGGATCATACTGGTTAAAAGGTTTAGGTTAAATAAGTGTACAAGAATTAGTATATACGATGTAGATATACTCATTCTATAAAGAAAAAGCCCCTCTAGAATTCTAGAGGGGCTTTTTCTTTATACAGACATTATTTTAACTCAAACAAAAAGAGTATATACAAACGGACACAATAGGGCAAATTTCAGTAGGTTTTTGAAAGCCTAACAAAGGTAAGCCCAATACTTATCGTGCAGGAGATTCGAGCTGTATACATCTTACTTATTCATTTATCTCAATAAAATCAATCATATCTCCAATAGATTTTAGGATAATTACATTATCAGGAATGGTTATATCCTGGGCTACTACCTGATACCCGGTTAGTAAGATTTGTGCTTGTGGAAACCTGGCTGCTAACTTGTCTACATAAGGTTGTACCTCATGATGGCTAGGCGTAGAGGTAATAATGGAGAATATATAGTGCGGCTTATGAATATCATACGCCCCACATAAATCTTGAAAAGGCAGGCTCTGACCAAGGTATACCACTTTGTTCTGCCTGGAGCGTAACAGGAAATTAGCAAACAATAAACTTATTTCGTGTAGTTCGCCATCTGGCAGAAAGAGCATATATTTTTTTGGGTGAACCTTCTTGCTAGGGATTTGCCCGTCTATTGCTACCATCAGTTTTTGCCGGATAAGGTAGGTAATAAAATGCTCCTGAGCCGGGCTAATGGCGCCAGTCTGCCAGAGCATACCTATTTTATTCAGAAAAGGAAAGATAATATTAATCATCGTCAGCTCAAAACCCTGCTGCAGTATGTTCACAGACATTATCTTCTCAAATCTATCCTCATCCAGATCAATCATAGCTAGGGTGAGTGCCTGTATCTGGTCGGGGTATAATAATTGCTTCTCCGTAATTGTACGTACCTCTTCGGTCATATCATCCGCTGTCATTTTGGCGATCTCAGATATTTTAAATCCATGATCTTTCAACAGCGAAATATTCAAGACAAGTTTCAAATCCACATCATCGTACAGGCGTATATTCGTGTCTGTACGTTTAGGAGAGATAATGTTGTATCGTTGCTCCCATATGCGCAATGTATGAGCCTTGATCCCAGATAAATGTTCAAGATCTTTGATAGAATAAACGCTCATAAATTTATATAATAACCTCCTTTCACTAAAACCCGTAGAAGGAAGTTTTGTTTAAAAAAAAATGAAATAAGAAAAACAAAAATTGTATGACATATACAACAGGAGCCATAGAATTGTTTTTACTAAAGCGCAGTATATGAAAAAAAGTTAGTAGCACCAACGCTGAAACAAACCATCCGGAGAAATTTTGTAAAGGAACAATCTCTCCCTGCCAGGTCCACCAGGTATGCCGGATGGCTACAGGCTCGATGAGGTAATCCATTGCTACCATTAGTAAAGCCCCTACACTAATTTTTACGATTACAGGTAGAGGTAGTTTATAGGTAATTACGCCAGTGCAATACACTAATACCAGCCAGTTCAAGCCAATGAGCAAGGGCACTTCCCATAGTTTAAATCCTAACGCATCGCCATATTCGTAATGACCAAAAATAGCCCCGGTGTGTACGCCAGCCACTTCTACAAAGTAACCCGCCAAAAAAGTAAGTACTGCAAACAGGATGAATCTTGAATTGAAATCCTTATGAAAGTAAAATACAATGGCTGCAGTTATAATCAAGTTAAAGGTAATCAGCTGCTCAAAAAGAGGGCGGCTTACCGGATGCTGCAGCCCAATAAGGCCTGCCAGGTGCATGGCAATGAGTAAACCCAGCGCTATCTTGTAAGCACTACTCTTCCTTTCCATCGGTTGGTGTTGGTGAGATGTTTGTATAAAGCTGTACATAACAAAACAAGGAATGAAAGCATTTGTAACGGATGCAGCACCACATTGGCTACTATTGGCTGATTACCTAAAGCAGAAACCATAATGCGGATACCAATACTATATACAATGACCGACAAAAAGAATAATTGTTTACCAGTTTGGGTTAAAACTTCAACAAAGGATAAAGGAAAAAGAAAAGCCCCAAAGCTAGCTGTACATAAAAATATCACCAGCGTACACAACAAAGCACTTTTATTAAAGCCGGCAATTAGATTCTTGCTAAAACCCGCTATACTTTCGGTGTATGATCGGTACATTCGGCATTGGATGAGTCCGTTGGCCAGTAAGGCGTTTCCTTTCAAGCCTTTGCTCTTTACACTGCACATAATTTGTATATCTTCAGCTACCTCATTTCTTTGCTCCTGGTGAAAAAGATAGACATTGTATAGGGCTGCATCAAAAAGCATACATTGGCCAGAGGCTGCTGCTACCCGGGCATCTTTAGTGGCATAAACGAGCCGCAGGGGAAGCAGGGTAAGTAAGATATAGTGCATGAGCGGCACTACCAGTTTTTCCCCCAATGAATGCATGACCTGGTCGTTGAATACAGAAAGCAGCGCCAGATTTTTGCTTTTCATCTGATATAAAGCAGAACCAATAAAATCTGGTTGAAGTTGTACATCGGCATCTATAAACAATAGATACTGGCCTCTGGCATAGCTAGCCAATTGATGGCAAGCCCAGTTTTTTCCCAGCCACCCATTGGGTAATGCTTCTCCGGTAAGTAAACGGCATCTGTTGTTTATTGCTGCGTAGGCTGAAACTATATCGGCGGTGCTATCTGTAGAAAAATCATTCAGAATCAGCAGTTCATAGTTGCTGTGCATTTGCTTATCTATGCTTGCCAGCAACAGTGGTAAAGTAGCAGCTTCGTTGCGGGCAGGAACCAGAATAGATACTTTATCGGGATAGCTAGTTCGTTGCTTTACAGGCAGAAGTGGCCTAGATACATAGTTGATGAGAGTGATACCGAAACGTAACAGTAAAAAGCTGTAAGTAATCAGGGCAAGTATCTCCAAGATAAAAAAAGTGGTTTTGTGCTTAAATATACATAATATTCTTAACCAGAATGTTGTTTGCTCTGTTATAGCTACAGGTTAATAAGAATTTTAGACCGTCTGCATCTGTTGTATGCGGTCCTATACGAAAGCAAGTTAGTAGCTAACGCTACCTGTAAAGAGGAAATAAACCGGTATATTTACCAGTTGAATGCTATACACGTATGAATAAATTTTTCTGGATAGGAATTTTGTTCCTGGGTTTTATCTACAAAAGTTATGGACAAGAAAAAGTAGCCGTAATTACCGATGTAAAGCAGGAAGTAAAGTTGTATCCGTCATTAAGAAGTTTGCTCAATGAAAAAAGCTTTCCGGACTATTTTACCCAAGATACCAGCTGGCAACAAACCGTATGGCAGGAACTACAAACGCAAGTACGTAAAAAGTTGGAAGTTACCCATGTCTACCCCCAAGACTCAGCTGCATGGCTAACATTTACTTACTCAGCTACACCCCTGCCTGCGAAGCTGAAGCTTGTTACTGTTGATCGTACTACAGCTGCTTATTTTGTTGCATTTACCCATACTATTGCATTTACCACTACAGCTATAGAAACAAGTGGACTGCCCATCCGGCATTATCAGGCAGTAGCCGAAGTAAAAATAGAAGATAAAGACCACAAACCAGTCTATACACATAAAGTAACTATTCCCTTCCGGACCACTGTAAATCCGGAAAATGGCTTATATGGTGAAATAGAACTAAGCGAGAAAGACTGGAAAAACCTCTTCCTTGAAGCTTTAGTGGCGGTTTTTAAAGCGGAGGCCAAGAGGCTCCCCTTGCGTACTTTTTATAAACCAGCACTGAATAACCCAAGCTATCAAGCTTTTTTAGGAAACGCCAATCAGTATACATTGCAGGAACTACTATCTACTATTCCAGCACAAAAAGGGCAGCCACACAAAAGTAAATATCTCTATAAGGATACTAAATCTGGAAAAACCTATCCCATTGAGTTAATGCAGGTATATACCGGCAGTTTACAGAGCCTAGATAATAATTATTCTTCCAAAGTAGATATAGCAGAAACAGTAAGTCAGACGGATTATCAGCTTTGGATGCAGTTCAACTGGCAAAGTGCGCCTGCTTCTGCTGGGGGTGCTACGCAAGCACCAAAAGCTCATGTGCAGATCAGGTGTATGTCGCAGGGGTTGCTGGCTGGTGACTTTGTGCTGAACGCCAGGAATCTAGAAGGAATGATTGGGTATCAAGTTTATACGCTAAATCCGGTAAATCCAAAAAATACCTATGAACTACTAGCAAATAACAAACTGCTGGCGCTTATTCAGAAGGCAGGCAACGGAAAAACTGGTGATACGGCTACACAAGAGTATACCCTGTTTATCCCAAAAGACGTATCTCAGGAAAGCCAGGCAGAGCTGGCAGTTATTTTTCTGATGCACAAGCTAGCAACTGAGTTTGGTAAAAATTATTTATAAGATTACAGGCTGGTTTTTCGTTTATAGGTACACATGCTCCGGAAGCACCCACTCAAAGAATTTCATGCTACCTTCACCGTTGCCATAATCGTTATTTTTCTGGCCATACCTTCAGCTGTGTATATGCTTTATCAAGCAATCAACCGCATATCTGTACCCTACGATGCACTGGTGTATGAACCCAGTTATTATATAGCCAGTACGCATCCGGATTGCCACATTATACAACTGGGTGCATTTACCATTGAAACCCCTAAAGCCTACCGCTACATCCGGCGCAAAGGATATGACAGTTACATTGGCGAAATTACAAACCTGACCGATACATTATATTTCGATTATGGCATGTATTCGTATAATTTTGAGGGCGAAACATCCCTTGAACATGTTTTTACCAGTGAACTCGTGCAGGGAAAAAAGGCTATGTTTATAAGGCCGAAAAGGCAGAGTAGGGGACTTACCGGTGTCTACTTCAAAAATGTAGCTAGTAATAACCACTTAGTGATCTCAGGGTATGATTTGCAGGACGAGAAAGCCGCCATCAGTATGTTCAAAACTATAAAATTCAAGTAACCGAATTTTATTCTATGATACCACCGCCACTCCAAATACCCGATAAGTTTGTTGTTCTTGTAGTAGGCCCTACAGCCGTAGGGAAAACCGATTTGTGTATCCGGCTGGCAAAAGAATTTGCGACAGAAATTATTTCTGCTGATTCCCGGCAATTTTTCCGTGAGATGACGATAGGAACTGCCAAACCTAGCATAGAAGAAAGACAAGGAATTGTACATCATTTGCTAGATTCTCATTCGATTACCCAAAGTTATCATGCGGCTGCTTTTGAAAAAGATGCTTTAGCTGTTGCAGAAAAAATCTTTCAGAAGAAAGATGTAGTTATTCTTACTGGTGGCTCGGGATTATATATCAAAACTTTTTGTGAAGGACTAGACGAAATTCCGGATACAGACCCTGCCATCCGCGAACTCCTCATCAGGCAACACCAACAACACGGAATAGACTCCTTATTAATTCAATTAGATACCCTGGACCCCCTATATGCCCAACAAGTAGACCGGGCAAATCCACAACGGGTTATCCGGGCATTGGAAGTAAGCATGAGTACACAGCAGCCCTATTCTTCTTTCCGCAAACAGAATAAAGTTTCACGGCCTTTTCATCTAGTGAAAATAGGCATTACCCGTGACCGGGAAGAGTTATATACTCGTATAGATGCCCGGATGGATGCAATGTTAATTAATGGGCTGGTAGAGGAAGCTAAAAATTTATTGCCTTACAAAGAACACAATGCCCTGCAAACAGTAGGCTATACAGAAGTGTTTGCTTACTTGGAAGGTAACTATGATTATGAGGAAATGGTACGGTTACTTAAAAGGAACTCACGCCGGTATGCCAAGCGGCAACTTACCTGGTTTTCTAAAGATCCACAGATACAGTGGTTCCATCCGGATGCTTACCAACAAATAGTAGCCTATATTAGAAGCCAGCTGGAACAAACGAAACACAAGTAGATGGCAAGCAGAACGAAAGTAACTTCTCCTAGCAAAGGAAGCGTTGAATAGGCCAGTGTCTGAAAATATTGCCAGTAATACTTTTATTATTTAAATTTTTTGTAAAATTTGTAATGCTCTCTTGTTAGGGCTAATTACTAAACCTTACCTTTTTCTCATTTACTTTTTTGAATTATTTATGAAGATTCCCTTTATTAAGAAAAACCCTTTACTGCTACTTATGCTGGGTGTACTGCTTGTAAGCGCTGCCTGGATAAGTCCTTCTTTCAAAAAAGTATCTTTGTTTAATGGCAAAGATCTTTCCGGATGGAAGGTATATGGCACCGAAAAGTGGTACGTAGAAAATGGCGAATTAGTCTGTGAAAGTGGCCCAGATAAGCAATATGGCTATCTGGCTACCGAAAAGCCGTATAAAGATTTTGACCTTACCCTGGAGTTTAAACTGGAAGCTAACGGCAACAGTGGTGTCTTTATCCGGTCTACTATAGAAGGAACTAAAGTAAGTGGATGGCAAGTAGAAGTGGCTCCACCTAACCATGATACCGGCGGCATTTATGAATCGTATGGCAGAGGCTGGCTGGAGAAAATCCCGGACGAAAAAGAAAAACATCTGAAGCCAACCGACTGGAATAAAATGCGCATACGGGTAAAAGGTGATCAGGTAACTACCTGGGTGAACGGCCAAGAAATGGTAAACTTGAAAGATGAAAAAATTGGTGCCGGTAATGGATCAATCGCCCTACAGATTCACGATGGCGGCGGCATTAAAGTACGCTGGCGCAAACTAATGGTAGAGGAAATATAAGCTTCTTTAATTTCGCAGGTTTCCTCTGTTTAAAAGTATACCTGTAAAAGCCATTTGTATGAATCTTTGCAGAGTAAAAGCCGAAGTAATCTGTCAAATATATACCAAACAGATGGCTTCGGCTTTTCAACGCTTACCCTAATGCAAGAATGAAAATAGTGCTTTATTAAGCCATAACAAATCCTATATATTTTCATGGACCAATCCTATATTCTATCCCTAGACCAAGGCACTACCAGTTCGAGAGCCATTCTTTTTGATAAATCCGGAGCTATTATACACATGGCCCAGAAAGAGTTTACCCAGTTTTTTCCCAAAGCCGGCTGGGTAGAGCACGATGCCAAAGAAATATGGAGTTCTGTTGGATCCGTCATTGGAGAAATACTAACCTATGTGCCAGCTACTAAAATTGCTGCTATTGGTATCACAAACCAGCGGGAAACGGCTGTTGTGTGGGATAAACACACAGGGGAGCCAGTATATCATGCCATTGTCTGGCAATCCAGACAAACAGCTGGCATCTGTGAAGAACTGAAAGCCCAGGGTCATGAAGAAACATTCCGCTCAAAAACTGGTTTATTGATAGATGCGTATTTTTCAGGAACGAAGGTAAAATGGATGTTGGATAATGTGGACGGAGCTCGGAAGAAAGCAGAAAACGGAGATTTGTTATTTGGCACGATTGATAGCTGGCTAATCTGGAAACTAACCGGTGGTAAGGTGCACGTAACCGACTATACCAACGCTTCCCGTACGCTGATGTATAATATTCATGAACTCCGTTGGGACGACGAACTGCTGAAAATATTGACAGTACCTAAATCGATGTTGCCGGAGGTACGGTCATCTTCAGAAATATATGGAGAAACGGCTGGTATTTTCAGTGGACATAAAGTAACTATTTCCGGAATTGCTGGCGACCAGCAGGCAGCCTTGTTTGGGCAAGCTTGTTTTGAACCTGGAATGGCTAAAAATACCTATGGAACCGGCTGTTTTATGCTCATGAATACTGGCACAAATGCCGTACGTTCGCAGAATGGCCTGCTTACTACTATTGCCTGGGGAATAGATGACCGGGTAGAATATGCATTGGAAGGAAGTATTTTTGTGGCTGGTTCCGCCGTGCAATGGCTTCGTGACGGACTACGGATGCTGAAACAATCGAATGAAAGTGAAGACTATGCCAGCCGTGTGAAGTCTACCGAAGGTGTATATGTTGTACCGGCTTTTGTAGGCTTAGGTACTCCTTATTGGGATAGTGAAGTCCGGGGTGCTGTATTTGGTCTTACGCGAGGTACGCACAAAGAACATTTTATCCGGGCTATCTTGGAATCAATGGCGTATCAAACCAAAGATGTATTGACAGCCATGGAGGCCGACTCAGGAATAAAACTCAAAAGCCTGCGGGTAGATGGAGGAGCCGTTGCTAATAACTTCCTGATGCAGTTTCAAAGTGATATTCTGGGTGTACCGGTAGATAGGCCTGTAGTAAATGAAACCACCGCTTTAGGTGCTGCCTACTTGGCCGGTCTAGCAGTAGGGTTCTGGAAAGATAGACATGATATCATAAATAACTGGCAAACAGACCGTACCTTTGCTGTTCAAATGCCACAGGAACAGATGCATACCTTATATGAAGGTTGGAAAATGGCTGTAAAAGCGGCTATGGCATTTAAACCTGTAAAAAAATAAATTCGTTACATGCCACATTCTTTTTCTTCCCGAAAGCGGAACGATTACATACAACAAATGCAAGCCAGCGTACTGGATGTGCTGGTGATTGGCGGAGGTATTACCGGGGCAGGTATTGCTCTGGATGCGCAAAGCAGAGGTTTGCGAACAGGCTTACTCGAAATGCAGGATTTTGCTGCCGGCACTTCCAGCCGTTCCACTAAACTGGTACATGGTGGATTGCGGTATTTGAAACAATTAGAGTTTGGCTTGGTAGCTGAAGTAGGCCGCGAACGGGCAATTGTATATGAAAACGGTCCGCATGTAACCCGAGCTGAGCCTATGCTACTGCCCTTAGTAAAAAATGGTAGTCTCGGAAAACTAGGCGCGTCTGTCGGACTTAGTGTATATGATTTGCTGGCAGGCGTAAAAAGCAGTGAGAGGCGTAAAATGTTATCAGCGCAGGAGACCTTACAACGGGAGCCCTTATTGCGCCCAGATATTCTGCAAGCCGGAGCGTATTACTTCGAATACCGCACCGACGACGCCCGTCTGACCATTGAGATTTTAAAAGAAGCCGTTCAACGGGGAGCTATTGCCTTAAATTATGTTAAAGTAACAGGATTTATATATAATGCACAGAAGCGAATAACCGGCGTACAGGCAGAAGACCGCTTGACTGGTAAAACCTATGAGATTAATGCTAAAAAAGTAGTAAATGCTACTGGTCCATGGGTAGATATCCTGGATAGCAAAAATGATCCATCGAAAGGTAATAAATTGCATATTACCAAAGGGGTACATATTGTACTGGATCATGCCAAACTCCCCATCAGGCAAGCTATCTATTTTGATGCCCCAGATAAGCGGATGGTGTTCGCCATTCCCAGAGAAGGCAAAACCTATGTAGGTACAACAGATACTACGTACAAAGGTGAAATGGAACACCCACTTATGACCGAAGAAGATAAAACCTATCTGATCAATGCTATCCGGTACATGTTTCCGGCTACAAAAGTGCAGGCTTCCGATATTGAATCTAATTGGGTTGGCCTGCGTCCGTTGATCCGGCAGCCCGGCAAAGGACCTACAGAAATTTCTAGGAAAGATGAGATTTTCCAGTATGCATCTGGCTTGATTACCATTGCCGGAGGTAAATTAACCGGCTACCGAAAAATGGCTGAACGAGTGGTAAATATCCTATCAGAGCAGTTCAGCAAGGAAGAAGGAAAAACAGTACCCGCTTGCCAGACAGACAAAATTCCTGTATCTGGTGGAAAAGTTGGAGGTGCAGCAAAATTCAAAGAGTTTGTGAATCAGAAAACGCAACAAGGAATAAGCCTAGGGGTATCTGAAAAATACGCCAGAAAGTGGTCAGAAATGTATGGTGCGAATGTAGACCAACTATTTTCCCGGATAAAAGATGATAATGGTGAAACAAACAGCTTTGGCCTTCCCCCAGAAATAGTAGTGCAATTACGATACAGCCTGGAAGAAGAAATGATTGCCACACCCACCGATTTTTTTATCCGCCGTACTGGCGCTTTGTACTTTAATATAGATTGGGTACGCCAGTGGCAGGAGGGCGTAGTGGCTTATATGGCAAATTATTTCAGCTGGGATGTCAAGACTACAGAAACGCACTTCCAGACTTTGCAAGCCCGTTTAACCGAAGCAGGCGGCTTAGTAGTAGCTTAATAAGTCATCAATTATTGTGGTATCTATAATTGTAAATCACGTATTCTGTACAGCAAGTATAGTAGAAAATACTTCTAAACTATTTATATGAATTCTCCATCACTGATACATCAGCTAACTGAATTACTGACTCAAGGGAATGCACATGTAACTTTTGAAGAATCGATAAAAGGTTTACCAGTAGAGCAGAGAGGCATAAAACCCCATAAAATGCTCTACAACATCTGGCAACTGGTCGAGCACATCCGCATCGCACAATGGGATATTCTGAAGTTTTCTGAAGGACCAGACCACCAGTCGCCGAAATGGCCGGACGAATACTGGCCGGAGGCAGATTCTCCTTCAACCGAAGTTGCATGGAAACATTCCTTGCAGCAGATACAAGCCGACAAACAAGCGTTTATTCAACTCTTGCAAACCAGAGAAGATCAGTTGCTAAAGCCTTTTCCCTATGGAAATGGGCAAAACTTATTCCGGGAAGCTCTTCTTATTGCAGACCACACCAGCTACCACACTGGACAGATTATCCTTATGCGGCGGCTTCTTGGTAGTTGGTAGGTGGACAATAAAATACAGCTCTGTTTCATAATCATTCATTACTGACTGTAAATAGCATCAATCAGGCAAGATTTACGTATAGAGAATGACTATTAATTTGATTTGTCTATGTCGCATTCCAATTTTTATATTGTAGGGGTAGGCGCATCTGCAGGCGGCTACCAGGCTATATGGGAGTTTTTTTCGAAGATTCCACCAGATCCTGGAGCCGCATTTGTCATTGTACAGCATTTAAACAGAGAGTACCGAAGTATTGCCGATAAATTATTAGCTAAGCATACATCTCTTTCCATTCACTGGGCGCAACATAACCAGCCAGTAGAGATGAATGCTATATACATTCTGCCCGAAAATAAAGTAATTACTATCCAGAACCGGCATTTGTATCTGCGCAAGCGCTTGCCAAACGAAAAAATCAATTTCACAGTGGATATCTTTTTTGAATCTCTGGCAAAGGATGTAAAAGAGAAAGCCGTAGGAGTCATTATGTCAGGCCTGGGATCAGATGGTGCCAATGGTGTGCAAGCGATTCACCGCTATGGCGGGCATGTCATGGTACAGGAACCTAACTCCACCGCGTTTAGTAGTATGCCTAAAATGGCTATCAATGCCGATAGCCCGGATTTTATTTTGCCACCTGCAAGTCTGGCTAAAGCCTTAGTGAGTTGTATCGGAATAAATATTAATACTTAAGCCTATCACTTGCTCTTCTTTCTAAGAAACAAAAGAAGGCTAGGCAGATAGATTAATTAGACACATCGGTAGTTAATAAAGAAGTATATTCAGCTTCTTTCCGCTTCATCTCTTCCTGTGTGGCAACCAGTTCCTCCATATTCTGCCGCATTTCTTCTTCCTGAGACTTTAATTCTTCTGCCTGCTGTTGCGATTCTTGTAGCAATTTTTGTGTACGTGCGGTAGTCTTTACAGCGGCAATCGTAGAAGCAATACTTTCAGCTAGTTTTTCGACAAAAACAATTTCATGAGTTTCAAATTTTTTAAATGAAGCCAGTTCCAGTACACCTTCTACTTGGTCTTGCACCTTCAAGGGTACAATCAGCAAGCATGTAGGGTTGGCTAAGCCTAAGCCAGAGGTTATTTGCAAATAATTGGCAGGTATTTCGGTCAGGAGAAGCGTGTCTTTTTCCAGATATGCCTGGCCCAATAAGCCTTCACCAATGAGTATTGTCTTTTCTACAAACTTTTTACGGTTGTAGGCATAACAGGCAAGTAAATCTAATTCAGGCAGCTGCCCGTCTTTCTCCTGCACGATAAATAAGCCGCCCTGGTTTGCTTGCAAGTATTTCACTAACCCCGATATAATCTTTCCTGCCAGCAATGAAAGATCGGTAGTAGAACGCATAATTTCTGCAAATTTTGCCTGTCCTTCACTTGCCCAGCTACGTTTACGGTCTTCTTCGGCAGCTATTTTCAGGTTATTATTCATCTTAAGTAATGCATTGCCCAGTGTATCTGCTTCGCTCAGAGGTGTAAATGCTGCGTTGAAATTTCCCTTCCCAACTTCATCTGCAAATGTAGACGTGCGTTTTAAGCCCTCTGCCAGGCTACCAACAGCTGCAGCCATTTGGGTTAGTTCATCGTTTCCGGTCATAGCCATATGAACATTCCGTATATCGCCTTTACTCAGTTTATTAACAATATCTCTAAGCTGGTAAATCCGGCTTATTATATTAGCAGAGATTAATTTGGACGCGAACCAGGCAATCAGCAGAAAAGCAATATCTATAAAAAGTAGTTCTTTTGTAAAAAAATAAGCCAACGACAAGCGTGCTTTGGGAATAACTGTTATGCATTGCCAGTTTTTGCCTGCGTACGTATAGGCACCTGTGGAAGCAAACGTTCCTGAAGCATAGTCTTTTCCTTGAAGAAAATCAGGTAACAGAGCTGTTGTAGCTAGTTGATGGCTTAGACTGTCTACTATAATGGATTGACTTAGCACTACCTGTTCATTAGAAGCATCTATGATCTTTCCCTGCTGATTTACTAACACTATTTCGCTGCCAGGTTCGCTTGCTTGCAATGCCTGCAAAGCCTCCTGCCTTATTCCCTGCGTAACCTCTTTCCAACTGGCAAAATTATACCAAACTCCTATTGTCTGGCCACTATCGTTTTTGATGGGTGCAGCAAAAGCCATACCCCAGCCATTACTTCGGTGAATAGTAGCAACGTGCGGATTCACCTGAAAGTCAGAGTACCAGGCGCCTCCCTTTGGCCCTTCAGCCGACATACAGGCTACATACCATGCTTCCGTAGAAAAATCTTTACTCAGTAATGCATCTGTAGCAAGTGAATTGCCTGCTTTGTCTTGTGTATTGGCAGCTATGACTTTGCCTTCCCTGTTTACAACCAACATCAGGTCATACAGTACATAATAGGCCGTCATGGTATTGATAAACTTTTGCGCTTGGGGGGAAATACTATCTGTGGAGGCCATTTCGATGGCTAGCTGGTTGGCAGCATATGCCTGCACATCGCCAAACCTTTCATAGAAATTCCGGTCAACTTTTTCCATCACACTTCTGGAAACTTGTATTGCCGTAGCCGCTTTTAGTTGATTTTCATTAGCAGCCAAATTTAACCCGGAATAAATGGTAATCGTTAAAATAAGTAGGAGGGGTACTGCCAGAAAAGCTACCCTGAGTTTATTAGCCAGCGAAAGATTTACTACCTGCATAGTTTGTAAAAATGATTGGTCAAAAAACGCGGTAAAAGTATAGAACATCCATTGCAGCCGGATGTGTAGATATAGATTTACACTTGCCTGGCATTAAGGCAACTTCTGAAAATAGCATACCTGCTTGTGTTGAGCAAAACAGTACAATGTGGCTAAAAAGGGGTGAGGTAATATTGCGTGTAGAAAAGAATAAGCCTGAAAAAAAATTATCATTTCTGTACATGAAGTTAGCTGAACAACCAAATAAGAAATGAGTTATACCCTTATAGGAGTAGTATATCAGGTTATTTTGAAAGGTAACCTCTGCACTAAGTTTTGTTTCTTACGTACGTACCATAACAGAATATATACTTTGTGTCTGCCTATTTTAAGTACTATGGGAAACATCGCAAAAAATTATGTTAAAAAACTACTAAATTATCCTTAAATATTTTAATTTAGATTGCCATCAACCATCTGTTGCCCATGAAAGAATGTATCGTGATTATACCCACTTACAATGAGATAGAGAATATTGAGAAAATTATACTCAAGATATTTGATCTACCTGTATCTTTTCATGTGCTGATTATTGATGATGGTTCTCCAGATGGTACGGCTGCTAAAGTGAAACAATTGCAGCAGCATTACCCTGACCAGTTATTTTTACTGGAAAGGCAAGGCAAACAAGGGTTAGGCACTGCTTACATTCAAGGCTTTAAATATGCTCTGGCTAATGGCTACCAGTTTGTTTTTGAAATGGATGCTGATTTTTCGCACAAGCCTAAAGATTTGCTGAAGTTATATAATACCTGTGCTAAGGATGGATACGATGTTTCTATAGGTTCCAGATATATAAGAGGTGTAAATGTGGTAAATTGGCCTATGAGTCGGGTATTGATGTCTTATTTTGCCAGCCGCTATGTACGATTTATTACAGGCATGCCCATTTACGATACTACCGCCGGTTTTAAGTGTTACCGGAGTAAAGTATTGGCTAGTATAGATCTAGACAAAATAAAGTTTGTAGGCTACGCTTTTCAGATAGAGATGAAATTTACCGTCTGGAAGTATGGCTTCCGGATAAAAGAAGTGCCTATCATCTTCACCGACCGCACCCGCGGACAGTCTAAAATGTCGAAGAAAATTTTCAATGAAGCCATTTTTGGCGTGTTGAAGATGAAAGCTAGCAGCTTTTTCAAGAATTACGCCACGGAAACTAATTTTATACCAAGAGTAAGCCAGCTGGAAAAATCCTTAGGATAAGTGAGTGAGTCATTAGCTGAAACCGGAGAGGTTCAACAGTATTTTAGTAGTTAGTGGCTAAAAACTAATCAAATCGTAGGGCTTGTACTGGCTGAATACGGGAAATAATAACCGTTGGAATAATGAGTACGAGCGAAACCATAAGCAATACAGCTAGATTCAACAACACAATCAGGCTCCAGTCCCAATCTATAGGAACCGTACTCATGTAATAGGCCTCCACATCCAAGGGAATTAATTTAAAATAATACTGAAGGGCACAAAACCCAATGCCAATAAGATTTCCCCAGATCAAGCCTTTAAGTACCAGGCGTACACCCCCCCACAAAAATATTTGCCTTACTTGCTTATGCGTAGCTCCTACTGCTTTCAATATACCAATCATTTGGGTGCGCTCCATGATGAGAATAAGTAGAATAGCCACCATATTAAAGCAGGCTACAAACAGAATAAGTGCCAGAAAAATAGCCACATTCCGGTTCAGCAGCGAAAGCCAGTCAAATATCTGAATATATTTATCCGTAATCTTTTCTACCTGCATATCATAGTCCATCAGGTCAAATACTTTTTCTGCGCCTTCGTCTATGTTTTTGAAATTTGTCAGGTAGATTTCATAGCCGCCTACCAGCGTATCGCTCCAATCATTCAACCGTTGAATCAGCCGGATGTCTCCTATCACAATACTTTCGTCAAACTCTTCCATCCCAGTTTCATAAATTCCGCTAACCGTCAGCTTCCTTACCCGCGGTCGGCTCTGCATATTCTGAATAAAATACAGAAGTACACTCTCATCAATATCTAGCTTGAGTTGAGTGGCAATTTTACGGCTAATTACTATTTCATTGGAATAGGTAGTATCCGGAAAGGAAATAAAATTTCCTTTTACCATATTCTGCCGGAAGGCAGGAAGGTTAAAATCCTTTCCTACGCCTTTTAATATCACTCCGGAAAGCTCTTCATCTGTTTTTAGTAAACCGGCTTTGTGGCTGTATACCTGAATGTGGCTTATTTCTGGTATTTGTTGGTATGCTGTATAAAGTTCGGTATTGGTAGAGATAGGATTTTCATCGAAAGAACGGTTCATGTGAAAGCGGCTCACCTGCAAATGAGCGCCGAAGCTAAATATTTTATTGCGGATAACTGTTTTAAAGCCCCCCAAAATAGCAAATGAAACAATCATTACGGCAATACCGATGGCAATGCCCGCAATTCCGATCTGGTTAACGGTAGAAGAAAACGACTTGCCCTGGGTGTGTTGGATACGCCGGGCAATAAATAGAGAGATATTCAATGCAATGAGCCTATTTGCGAATGTGCCAAGTAACTAATTAATTTGCTAAACGGCAAATGAGAAATACAATAGAAAAAAGTAAAATTCACCACATTAACGCAAAATTCGCCCAATTGTTATGGCATAATTTGTGATGGCGTACCTGTTCTTGTTTCTATTTCCTATTTACGGACTATTACTTATTTTTTATACATGCGATTCGTTTATCTTCTTGTTATTTTTTTGCTAGGCAGTTGCACACAGTCTACCTCCTCGCAGACGGTTTCCGGGCAACCCTCTTCCCAGCCCGCAGCTACACCAGTCGCTACAGCTCCTATAGCTACATCAGCAGAAGAACTTACGATAGGTGCCGCACAGATTGCTCAATATTTACCTCATTTAAGCGGAAAACGGGTCGGAATGGTTGTTAATCACACATCACTGGTGGGTAATACACACCTGGTAGATACCTTGTTGAGCCTGCAGGTACAAGTAAAAAAAATATTTGCTCCCGAGCATGGCTTCCGGGGCGATGCCGATGCTGGTGAACATGTAAGCAGTGGTGTAGATAAAAAAACCAACCTTCCGCTTATATCTTTGTATGGCTCTAACAAGAAACCCACCTCTGAGCAACTAGCTGACCTGGATGTGGTAGTTTTTGATATACAAGATGTAGGCACAAGATTTTATACCTACATCAGTACGATGCATTATGTGATGGAGGCTTGTGCAGAAAATAATAAGAAACTACTTATTCTGGATAGGCCTAATCCGCATGGAAGTTACTTTGATGGCCCCGTACTCAAACCTGCTTTCAAATCTTTTGTAGGAATGCATCCTATTCCTGTCGTGCATGGCCTTACGGTAGGCGAACTAGCTAACATGATTAACGGGCAGAAGTGGCTGGCAAATGGGGTACAATGCGATGTGACAGTCATTAAAAATAAGAATTATACGCACCGTACCCCTTATACCTTACCTGTCCGGCCTTCGCCTAACTTAAGCAACCAGCAGGCTATCCGATTGTATCCATCGCTTTGCTTGTTTGAAGGTACAGTTATCAGTGTAGGTAGAGGTACAGACTATCCTTTCCAGATGATTGGTTCGCCTAATCCAGCCAATGGGTCGTTTACCTTTACGCCTAAAAGTGTTCCTGGGGCTAAGAATCCACCATACCTGAATCAGCCTTGTTATGGACTCGACTTGCAGGAAGATACTCTAAACCATTTCTCATTAAAATACCTGATTGATTTTTACCAGAAAGCTGCCAACAAAGACAAGTTTTTTAATAGTTTTTTCGAAAAACTAGCTGGAAACGATCAGTTGCGTAATCAGATTAAATCCGGTATGACGGAAGCGCAGATCCGGGAAACCTGGAAAACAGATTTAGCTGCCTATAAAAATCTACGCCAGCAATACTTGCTTTATGCAGAGTAACTAACAATTAGAATGTAAATGCTGGAATGTACCGCCCATCAATATCTGTGAAATTATATTCTTTAGCAAGATCGCCAGTTGCCAGGGCTTTGCCAGTTTTTTGTAACAGATGTCTATCCGTTGCCAGCGCTACCACAGCCCGGCCTACATATCTGGGAGAATGGGTTGTAGCTAGTTCTTCCAGATTATTATTCCGGGTCAAAATCTGTTCTACTCTTTCGGTGCGAGTATGGCCAGGGTACACTGACAAAGCTGCAACTTGGTATTCTTTCAATTCCTGCGCCATGGCAAAAGCCAGACGGTCTTCTGCTTTCTTACAGGTGTCGTACATTACATTGCCTAAATATTTGTCTTCTACACCAATTGATATATTGATGATCAGGCCACTTTGCTGAGCAAGCATTAAGGGAGCTGCATAATAGCTTGCTGTGAAGTGTGCCCGCAAGCCAGACACAAACATACGGTCCCAGTATTTAAGGTCTTGTTCCCAGAAAGGTTTAGAAAAAATGCTGCCTTCATGTTCTTCATAGCCTCCCCAAACATTATTTACCAGAATATCCAGTCTGCCATATTTCGCACGAATAAAATCAAATAAAGCTTTTACCTGGTTGTCGTCAGTATGATCGCAGGGAAAAGCAATGCCCTTGCCTCCAGCAGCGGTTACGAGATTGGCTGTATCTTCTATCGTACCTGGCTTATCAGCATCCGTGAGGCTAGCTTTGGTAGAACGGCCAGTAACGAGTACAGTAGCGCCTGCTATACCTAATTCATGTGCAATACCTTTTCCTACACCCCGGCTTGCTCCGGTGACCAACGCAATTTTGCCGGCTAACCTATTGTTATTTTCCATATAAGTTGATTGTATTTATTTTTAATGCAAAGAAACATTAGAGGAAGTATATTGGATAGTAAATTTTAGACAAGAGCACAGCTAGTAGTATTGTTTGTAAAGTTTACTAATAGCTTTTACTTTCTAGTTTAGGGAATCGTTTATGTACCTATGAGCAAGCAAACAGATATTATTTACCAGGTATATAAGCCCAGCTCTGACTTGGCTCATTTGGTAAATTATTACTTCTTGTATGAAAATAATTCTAAGACCATTGCCGAGGAGTTTGCCTTATCTGATGGAAATCCGGGAATAAGCTTTGCCTTGCACCAACCTTATGCTCTTGAATCCTCTGATCAAGAATATGTGTCTGCCTCTGCCGCTTTTATTTGTGGGGCTTTTACTAAAGGGTTATATGCCAGAAATAGTAGTGTTCCACAGAAAATGTTTGGCGTAAAATTTACTATAGATGGGTTATATTATTTGCTCCAAGAGCAATTGAATGGTTTGAATGTGCAACCAGTGTGGAATGCAGAAATAGTAGTAGGCAATAAGATAGCTATGTTAACTGAGCAAATCAGAGAGGCAGCGGATAGTTTTCAGAGAATACACTTGCTGGAAACTTTTTTGAGGAAATATAGCAGCATCTGTGAATTACCAGATTGGAAGTTCAGGCAGGTAGTAAGTCTAATCCGGCAAACTAACGGACAGCAGCAAATCGAAGAAATAGCTAAGAAGGTATCTCTTAACTATAAATGGTTAGAAAGAAAATTTATGCAGTATACTGGTACTACACCCAAGGAGTTTTCGAGGCTAATCCGGTTTACTCATACGTATTTTCATTACAAAAGAACAGGCCTTACCGATGTGTTAGATATAGCTATTTCTAATGGCTTTTATGACCAGAACCATTTTATTAAAGAATTTAAGCATTTTACCGGCTATACGCCCACAAAACTTCAGCAGACATCTATCTATGATCTAGCTAGTATTATGGAGCCATTGAGTAAAGTAACTAACTAACTGAATAAACCTTTTATTATTCAGTTAGTACACTAGATTGTTAGCCGTTATTTATTCCCGTTGACGGTGTAGCGTATAGGCCATAGTGCCCACTCTATACCAGTAATAGCCATACCCCTCTATATGCAAGTGATGTATGCCTTTCTCATCCGAGTTGCTTTGCTGTTCGTCCAGCAGATGATAAATAGTTTGTCCGTTTTTAGCTATGGGCTTTACTTGCACAGCTTGTGGATCTGAACTAAAGTTATGTATCGTGAGAATACAGTTTCCCCGCCACTCATATTGTATGGCTAATACATGTGGCGAGCCGGTTTCTAGAATTTCCCATTTCCCCCAGCCTATTTCAGGGCATTCTTTGCGTAGCCTGATTATTTTTGCCGTCCAGTTGAGAAAAGACTCTGGATCGCGTCGTTGGGCGGCTACATTTATTTTCTTATAACCATACTCCCCTTCGCTAATCACCGGATGTACCGTTTTTTTGTTGGCCGAAAAACCTCCTTGCTCTTCGTCTGACCATTGCATGGGTGTACGGATAGCTTCACGTTCAGGAAGGGAAAGATCATCGCCCATGGCTAGTTCGTCACCATAGCGGATAACCGGAGTACCAGGCAACGAAAATATCAGGCTATTAGCCATTTCTAGTTGTTTGCGGTTCTTTAGCATGGGTGCTAGCCTCCGCCTGATTCCCCGTTCATACAATTGCATGTCTTTTTCGGGCGCAAATTTGGCGAATACCTCCTGCCTTTGTTTTTCTGATAGCCGGCCTAAGTCCAGTTCATCATGGTTGCGCAGGAACTGAGCCCATTGGGCAGTTGCAGGTAATTCTTTTGTTTCGTTTAAGGCTTTAACTAAATGCTTTACTTTTGTGCTAGCCAGTGCATAAAACAGAAACTGGTTTACATAAAAGTTAAACATCATATGAATACCCTGGCCTATATCGCCAAAATAAGGAATCGTTTCTTTAGGTAATACATTGGCTTCGCCAAGTAGGATGCCATCGCCCTTGCGCCACTGTAAAAATTTCCGCATCTCATGCAGATACTCAAATGCCTGTTCATGTTCTCCTCCGTCTTTGTCTGGCGTTTCAATAATAAAAGGCACTGCATCCAGCCGGAAGCCAGCTACGCCCATCTGCAACCAATACCCCATTATCCGCTTTATCTCATTTCGTACATGGGGGTTATTCGTATTTAAGTCAGGCTGAAACTCATAAAACCGGTGGAAATAATACTCCCCTGCCTTTTTATGCAAGGTCCAGGTTGCTTCTTGTACACCCGGAAAAACTACTCCATCTTTCCAGTTTGCAGGCCTTTTCTTTGCCCATACATACCAGTCTCTGTAAAAGGATTCAGGACTCTTAACTGCTTCCTGAAACCAGCGGTGCTGGTCAGAAGTATGATTAACTACCATGTCTATGATTATCCGGATGCCGCGTTTATGGGCTTCATGAATAAACTCTACAAACTCGCCGCTGGACCCATGCCGTGGATCTACTCCATAATAATCTGAAATATCATAGCCATTATCTTTGTTAGGGGTTGGCTGAAAAGGAGCTAGCCAGAGAACAGTAACACCCAGAGAGTGTAAATAATCCAGTTGACGGACAAGTCCTTCAAAATCGCCGATGCCATCTCCATTAGCATCCATAAATGTTTCCAGATCTAAACTGTAGATAATAGCATTCTTGTACCAGAGGTCTTCAATCATAGGAGTAGCAGAATAAGGGTTAGGTGTATATATCGATGTGTGCTGACAGCCTGCTTTGCATACGCACTACGTGTGGGATGGCCGCAACAGCAACATATACGGTTGTGGTAGAAAGCAGGTTATAACCAGTTATTGTAAACTTGTCACTTTTAACAGTTATCCTTGCACAAATAGCTATTCAGATAAACTATAGTTTAATTTGAGTTTTTGCTGATTATTTTTTATTCTTACCCATGCAATTCGGACAATCTACTCATCTTACCTATTGTACCAATATCCATCCCGGAGAAACCTGGGAAGATGTATTTCATACGTTAAAAATGTTTTTGTTACCGCTGAAAAGCCGTTTGTCGCCCAGCAAACCCATGGGCGTAGGATTACGGCTCTCAGACCAGGCAAGCCGCACATTAGCAGAGGAGAATAATCTGATGCTATTTAAACAATGGCTGGATACCCATGAGTTATATGTGTTTACCATGAATGGTTTTCCCTATGGTGGATTTCACCGGCAGGTAGTAAAAGATGCTGTATATGCACCCGACTGGCGTACAGAAGAAAGAGTAGCTTATACAATCCGTTTGTGTCACATTCTAGCGTATCTGTTACCGGAGGGAATGGAAGGAGGAATTTCGACGGTTCCTATTTCGTACAAACCATGGTTTAAGTCGGAAAATGCCCGTAAAGAAGCATTTGAGAAAGGAGCCATGAATTTGACAAGGGTTGTAGAGGAACTTACGGCTATTGGCATCGCTACAGGCAAATTCATCCACATAGATATAGAGCCTGAACCAGACTGTTTGTTAGAGAACACTACAGAGATGGTAAATTTTTATGCACATTCTCTATTACCAATTGGGAGTGGCTATCTCATGCAAAAGCTAGGTATTAAATCTACGAAGGCAGAAGATATTATTCGTAGGCATATTCAAGTATGCTATGATGTTTGCCATTTTGCGGTGGAATATGAGAGTCCTGCATATGTATTTAACGAGTTTGCCAAAGCCGGAATTAAGATTGGCAAAATTCAGATAAGTGCGGCCCTCAAAGCTATGCTTCCCATAGAAGCTGAACGCCGGAAAAAGATAGCCCAGAGGTTTGAATCATTGGCTGAATCTACTTATCTGCATCAGGTAGTAGCCCGCAAAGGAGATGGTACATTTGTGCAGTTTCCTGACTTGCCGCAGGCATTAGCGCATATCAATGATTATGAAATGGCCGAGTGGCGTACACATTTTCATGTGCCAGTATTTGTCAGCGACTATCAGGATCTGCAATCTACCCAGGAAGATATCGTGGAAGTACTCCGCCTGAATAGCCAGCAGCCAGTAACATCTCATTTGGAAGTAGAAACCTATACCTGGGAAGTATTACCCAAACCTATTAAAGTAGATTTACTCTCTTCAATAGGCCGGGAAATGGAATGGGTAATTGCACAGATGGAAGCTACGAAATAAATGCGTCTACCTGAAAGTATAAACTACCTGGTTATAGTTGAGTGCAAAGGCAATTTTCTTCCATGATTGTTGCTTGGTAATCATATTGTTTTATACTAGCCGGTTAATCCATCAATATTATACTGGGCCAGGGCTTTCTTCAGCTTTTCGTCTGATAAGGGTTTTTCCAAATAACCAGTTACCTTATATTTCTTAGCTTTTTCTACGTCCCGTAAATTCGTGGAGGTTGTAAGCAAAATAATAAATATGGGTTCTTGCCTGTTGAACTGAAGTTTTTCATATTCCTCCAGAAACTCAAACCCATCCATAACAGGCATATTAATGTCTAGCAAAATCAAGTCTGGGCACTGGTAACCATTGTTTCCTTTCGCAGGTGAACAATGATTTTGCATAAATTCTAGCGCCGCCTTTCCATCCCGTACACTGTAAACCTGACTTGTAAAATTCATATCCTGTATGATCATTTCTGTAAGATAATTGCTGGCGAAGTCATCGTCTACAAGTAATACACACTCAATTTTCTGCATAATTAGATTGCGGCTTAACTCTTAAAACGCAAAAGAACAAAATTTGTCTGATTTATTAGTACTTTTATTTAAGGAAAGATGGTAAGTAACCGTACTGCCTGTGAATTCTTTTTTGTACTACATTTGCATAGCAGCTAAACAATCTGCATTTTAGCAGGATTATCTAGTACTTTATCACCTTAAGTTAAATTAACCTCAACCTGATTTCAGATCGCTCATTAAATGGGACTACAACGACTACAAACATTAGACTACATTGTTTTTCTGGTTTATTTTTGTATTGTAGCCGGATACGGCTATTGGATTTATCACAAAAAAAAGTCAAAAGAGGCAAGCACAACAGACTTCTTTCTGGCAGAAGGCTCTCTTACCTGGTGGGCTATTGGTGCCTCACTAATTGCATCTAATATTTCTGCGGAACAATTTATCGGAATGTCGGGCTCAGGTTTTAAAATGGGTCTGGCTATTTCTACCTACGAATGGATGGCAGCTGCTACACTGATGATTGTAGCCATCTTTTTTATGCCCATTTATTTGAAGAACCGGATTTTTACTATGCCGCAATTTCTTACTCAGCGGTATAATGAAACGGTAAGTATGATTATGGCTATCTTCTGGCTGTTATTGTATGTAATAGTTAACCTTACCTCTATTCTTTACCTGGGGGCCTTAGCTGTTTCTACGATATCTGGCCTCAACTTCTGGTTGTGCATGGTCTGCCTGGCCATTTTTGCCATTATTATTACCCTTGGTGGTATGAAAGTTATTGGCTATACCGATGTAATTCAGGTGTTTTTCCTGATTATGGGTGGGTTGGCCACAACCTATCTTGCCCTGAATCTGGTTTCTGAGCAGTTCGGCGAAACAGGGGTGCTTACCGGTTTCAATTATATGATGCGTAAAGCTCCGGAGCATTTTCATATGATTTTTAATGAAGAAAACCCCAATTATATGGACTTACCGGGTTTAACTATTCTTATTGGCGGTATGTGGATCGTGAACCTGAATTATTGGGGGTGTAACCAGTACATTACTCAGCGTGCACTAGGTGCTGATTTGCCTACTGCCCGTAATGGTATTTTGTTTGCAGCATTTTTGAAATTGCTGATGCCCATTATTGTGGTTTTTCCAGGTATTGCAGCTATGGTGTTGCACCAGGAAGGCATGTTCCAGGCAGAAATGTTAACAGGAGGAGAACTAAACCCAGATAATGCCTACCCAGTACTGCTGAACTTATTGCCGGTTGGATTAAAAGGATTGTCTTTTGCCGCATTAACCGCGGCAATTGTGGCATCATTGGCCGGTAAAGCCAATAGTATTTCTACCATTTATACCCTAGATATTTACAAAAAATACATTAACCGGGATGCTAATGAACAGAAACAGGTAAACGTTGGTAGATATGCAGTACTGGTATCAATGATTGTAGCGGTGGCAATATCCGATTCTTTGGGGATTGATAAGAAAGGTGGATTCCAGTTTATACAGGAATATACAGGCTTTGTTTCGCCAGGTATCTTTGCAGTGTTTTTGCTAGGATTTTTCTGGAAGAAGGCGAATTCCAAAGGTGCATTAGCTTCTATTATCGGTGGCTTTATATTATCCATTATATTAAAGTTTTTACCTACCTGGGGGGTAGACCTTTCCTCTTTAAGTGATGCAGGCTTTGCCGTTATCAACACAGAGTCAGGGCTGTATGAAATTCCATTCCTAGACCGGATGGGCTTTGTCTTTATTTTCTGCGTACTCATGATTATTCTACTGGCCGACCGCCAAAATAGCCCGAAGGGTTTGGAAATAGATGCTTCTATGTTCCGGCCACATCCAAGCTTCACTGTCGGAGCAATGATTGTTATTGGAGTGATTGTAGCTTTATATACCGTCTTCTGGTAAAAACTTTTGGCTGTTTGCTGGATAGAACACTATATGTATAAATAAAAAAGCTTATCAGGTTCGCACCTGATAAGCTTTTTTATCGAATATTGGTAAAGGAATTGAAGCAATCGGTAAATAAGCTACTAAAGTATAAAGTTGAAAGAGAGTTAACGGAGATTGAATACCTTTCTACATTCTGATAAAAATCATCCTGCTGTTTGGTTTATAATAAATCAATAAACTATCAGCAGTACGTGTATAATGAGTTGTCTGACGAATAACATCTATCAATTTAGATCCCCATTGCGGCTCACCTGCTCTTGACGACCCAATATTAACTACTCTCATACCACCTTTCCCATCCAGTATGTAATTTCCAAATACCTCATTTTGGAGAGTATGCCCATGAATAGTACCTTCTTTGCTATTATCTGAAAAAATTATCTCTGTTGTTCTTTTTTCTGTTTCTTGCTTTAGTTCAAATAATCCGGTTTTCAGATCATGGTAGGCCTCTAACTTCCAGGTGCCATTTAATGTGGTTATCTGGTCATTTTGTTTAGATGCTATACAAACCAATACCAGAATACATACTAAAGTATATGTTAATTTTTTCACAGTTATGTTGCAGATAAGTATAAGATCATTAGAAATAAATGGTTGCAGTAAGATCTAAAACATTAAAGAATAGGTTTAGCTTCATTCCACCATTCATCATTCGACCAATACGTATCCCAGCCCAACTGACGGTACTTAGGGTTAATTACTACATCTCGTTCGCCAATCATAAAATTCTCCAGAATATCATTAGAGATCAAAAATATATCTTTGGCCACCAACACCGGTTTTGTTTTATTGGTTTCGTAACTGGTCCACTTGCCATCCAGTAAGAATCCTGAACCCCGGCTATGACCAGTTAGTTGAATGCCAGATTCTTCATCAATTTCCTTGTAAAAGGCAGTCCAGGTATCTATTTCATTTGCCTCATAAGATTCTTCAAAATTGCGGATACCCAAATCTATAAATACCTCGCCGGCAAATACACCTGCACCTTTAAAAGAAGCATCTTCTTTTAACGCAAATTTGCCTTTTGCTACAAAAATTTCTTTAAAACCCCAGTTTTCTAAATTTTCTTGGGCGAGGCTAGTATCCTGAACCTGACTAATATACTCAATATTAATCTGGCCACTAAAAGGCACAATGTTATCCTTAAAGCGGCTTTTACCAGTAACCTGGTACAAATTGGGTTGCTTGGTATCTTTTTCTACAGATGCAAAATATACCTCTATCCGGTAGCGGTCTTCCCCATAAAATCCATTAAATACGCTGGCAGACGCATCTTCCGATTGAATAGCCCCCAGCCAAACAGTAGACAGGTTATGTTTTTGCAAAAATTGTGTAGTGTTTTCCTGAGATAACTCTACAGTTTCCAGCATCTGCACCGGTACAGGCGGATATTCTGCAAATTCATCTTCTCGAGCTGACTCAGATTCCTGGATTGATGCTTCATCAGATGCCAATTGGGTAGCCATAGCTGCTGGAACTGGGCCAGCAGCACTCTCCGATTTATTACCGGACGAACAGCTACTTGCCAAAAAACTTCCAGTAACCAAAAGTACAAATACGTGTGTTTTCATTTGTTTATTGTTTAAATCTAAAGCTGTACAAAGTAATAGAGATGCATTTTATAGCAAGGGTACAGCCGTTATAGGGAATTATGAGTAACTAATTTTGATGTATAAGTTATTTTTACTGCCTGTAGTAGCCGTTTTGCCACACCAAAGCGGATCACTATCTCAGCTATTAATAGATTGCCAGTCCAGGAAAGCCAGGTAACTGTGAGATACGTTTCAATAGGCTTCGTTTCCAGAAAATAGTACATCACATAGCTTTCCAGACGCAAGCTCATAGCAGCCAGGGTTATAGCAAAACTGCGGATCATCCATTCTACGTGAGAAAGCCATTGTTTGTCGAGTATTTCTTTCCAGGCAAGTAAGGTCGTAAACCACCAGACAATACATTGCATCGTAAAACCTACTTTGGAAGGTAAACCACCATTGGCGTAAAAAGCCAAAATCAAGCCTGAGGGAGCTGCAAGCAACAATATGGATAGAATATACAATTTGCCCAGATTCTGGTGTAAGCTTCTGCTTCTATGAAAAAGGCCTGGTATAAATTGAAATACCCCAGCTGCCATTACCCAAAGGCTACTAGTAATATGCAGATAAAAGCCAGTTAAAAATACCGGATTATCTAACACTTTGTCAGATTTGGTAGATAGAAAATGAATCCCTCTTTCGAATGAAAAATAAGGTAGTATTTTAGTAAGCATTAGTACGGAGAATGCAAGTACGCCTGCACCAAGCCCTATGAAGAGTATATTTCTTACTAAACGTGTTTTTTCCATACTAAATCTTGTTCATTAAATCCTAGTTAGCTATAACCTGTTTCTTGCCAAAACTAGCTTGCTAATAAGCACTGTTACTTTCCCTGTTAATTAGTCTTAAAAGGTCAGGTAACCCCAGCGGCGTGGGAGAAAGTGTAAGTTTTAATAAAAAGGTTATTTAGATAAACAGCAGGCTTTATCTAAATAACTGAAACATTTGGTAGGTATAGGCATGCGTAAAAAATAAGAAGTATCTGATAAATAAGTATATGGCTTGTTTTAGTCATAAATTCTGACTTAACTCGTATATACCTTTGTCCAATGCTCCATATTCCAAACCCTTTAGCTATAAGGCTAACCGTGCGTCATTAATTATACGTAAATTTGCACCAATTCTGATAGTTTGCCGTTATAAGAATCAGATTTATTGAACTGAGAATCATCTACCTAATTTATACTATCCGTGCAGAACACCGCAGCAAAAGATTTTTTTGAAAAAACAACCTATTTTCTGAAAACCAGATGGCAAGCCTACCGGCGATGGCGGAAAGCCCGAGGTCCGGAAACGATGGTTTCGCTGATGTGGAAAGGATTTGGAATTAGTGCTGCCCTAGTAATTTTCTTTTTTGTCGGTGTAAATAAGAACCTGTTTAATTTATTCGGCGAATCACCCAGCCTCGATAAATTGCAAAATCCCAGAATAGAGATGGCTTCTGAACTCTATACTGCCGATGGGAAATTAATTGGAAAATATTACCGGGAAAACCGTTCGCCAGTGCCTTACAATAAAATTGCACCGGTAATGGTAAATGCCCTAATAGCCACGGAAGATATTCGTTTTTATGACCACTCAGGTATAGACCCTAAAGGTGTAGTGGCTGCTTTTGCCGATGCCCTAGCCGGAGATGGCAGAGGAGCCAGTACGATTACCCAGCAGTTAGCTAAAAATCTGTACAAAACCCGTGAAAAAGATTCAGAGGGATTATTGTACAAAGTGCCAGGCCTGCGGACACTAGTTATTAAAACTAAAGAATGGATCACAGCCATTAAACTAGAACGTACTTATTCCAAGGAAGAAATTCTGACACTTTATTTGAATACCGTAGATTACGGCAGTAATGCCTTTGGAATAAAAACTGCTGCCAGAACATTTTTCAATACCACACCCGATAGCTTGGCTATACAAGATGCCGCTGTACTGGTAGGCGGATTAAAAGCTACCACCTATTACAGTCCGCTTCTGCATCCTGACAGAGCGTTGAAGCGCCGCAATGTTGTATTATCGCAGATGGCTAAATATAATTTTATAAAACCCTCCGAATACGATTCACTAAGCAAACTGCCTATTAAGCTGGATTATACCGTAGAAAGTTATCAGGATGGAACCATTGCCTATTATGGAAATACTATTACCAATTATCTGAATGAATGGTGCAAGTCCAGAGGATACGATTTATACACCGATGGTTTCAGAATATATACTACTATAGATTCCCGTTTTCAGCAGCATGCAGAAGCAGCGCTAGAGGAGCGGATGCGAGCATTGCAAAATTCCTTTGATCAGCACTGGCGGGGCAAAAATCCGTGGGTTGATGAAAATGACCGTGAAATCCCTGGTTTTATTGAAATGGTTTCTAAGCGAACCAGTTATTATAGAATGTTACAGGCCAAGTATAAAAACCATCCCGACTCAGTAGATATAGCAATGAACAAGCCTAAGAAGATGCGGATATTTACCTGGGCCGGAGAAAAGGACACTACCCTTAGCCCAATAGACTCTATCCGGCATTACAAAAAATTCCTGCACGCCGGTATGATGACTATGGACCCTTTTACCGGACATATAAAAGCTTGGGTAGGTGGTATTAATTTTAAGCATTTCCAGTACGACCATGTAAAACAAGGCCGTAGGCAGCCTGGGTCTACATTCAAACCATTTGTATACGTAGCTGCTATTGATAATGGTTTTGCACCTTGCGATCGTATTACCGACTACCGGGTTACCATTAATTATGTAGAGAATGGTGAGAAAAAATCATGGACGCCCCGTAATGCTGACTGGGTATACAGCGGCCGGAATATGACTTTGCGGCACGCCCTAGGCCGCTCTATTAATACTGTTACAGCACAGCTCACTGAAAAAGTTGGCAAAGAAACCGTAGTAGAATATGCCCACAAATTAGGTATTACTAGCCCGATAGCTCCGGTTCCATCAGTAGGTTTGGGTTCAAGTGATGTATCCGTATATGAAATGGTAGGCGCCTACAGCACCTTTGTAAATGGAGGCACCTGGATGGAGCCTATTTTTATTGCCCGTATCGAAGACCGTTTTGGTAATATTGTGCATCAGTTTTCACCCAGACAGAACAGAGCAATAAGTCAGGAAACCGCATGGCTAATGATTCATATGCTGAAAGGAGGTATAGAGGAACCAGGAGGCACTGCACAGAATTTATGGTCGTACGATATATGGGGCAAGGGTAATCAGTTTGCAACCAAAACAGGTACTACCTCTAACTTCTCCGATGGCTGGTTTATGGGATTAACCAAGGACCTAGTTACCGGCGTATGGGTGGGGGGAGACGACCGCAGCATTCACTTCCGGACCTCTGCTTTAGGCGAAGGATCTAAAACAGCTATGCCAGTATATGGTAAATTTATGGAGCGGATTTATAAGGATGCAGACTTGAAAGTTACCAAAGGGCCTTTTCCAAAACCTCCGGTTAAAATTACGAAACGATACTACTGCCCAACCATACTACCCAGGGTAGAAGAAGCCGATACGCTGGCATCCGATGCTCCTGCCAATGAAATTATCAGTGTGGCAGATACCACCAACAGCCAATAAACAACAAAGGGCCACTATTTACTAGTGGCCCTTTGTGTAGAGGAAAATTATGATTACTACATTTCCTTCTTAGTATCATTAAACTTTTCAGAGTAAATTTTTAAAGCTCCTTTGAACTCTTCGAGTTTTTTTTCAAGGTTATTTAACTCATTTTTCATCATTTTTATCTTATAAAAGCAGATTTCCTTCATCTGTATATTTTTCCTAGTAAGCTCGTTACTAAGTTCCAGCCCAACCAGTGTGTTTACATAAATATTATTCTCTGAAACAGAAGGGCAGATAGCATTCTTTAAATAATATTTCTGCTGCATACAAATAATATGCTGTTCCTTGGCAAGATAATCTACTAACTGCTGTGTGTAAACATTACTCTGCATAAGACGTAACCTGGATAAGATAAATGTGATATTTATTTTTGGGTTATATACTCTCCGTCCGATAAATGTAAATAATATTCTTTTATTACATCCTATAGATAAAGGAAAAAAAATCTGTAAGAAATTGTCAATATCCTGTTAATCCTAGTACATTAGACGCGGTAAGTTGAGTTGTTTTATGGCTGATCATGCATTTATCAATAAAATTTATGGCATTCAAAGGAATTTTCTACATGGGAAGTAATAGGTTAACCAGTTGCCTTATTTAGTAGATATCCCTAAAAGTAGTATTATCTCTGTAATGTCTACCTTTATATGCGAATTTAAATTTATTGAAACATTATTTCTTAATAACGTACAAGTATGTAAGGTTTGACGAAACAGAGGTATGAAATCCGGAGCAGAGTTACCCACGTGTGCGTTGTGCGAGCGACAAGTGCAGAAGGTAACCTACCATCATCTGATACCAAAGCAAAAGGGAGGAAAACATACAGAGACTGTTCCATTATGTCAGCCTTGCCATACTACATTGCATGTTACGTTCAGCAATACCGAATTGGCAAACAGGTATAATAGTATACCTGAATTACAGAAAGCTGAACCATTACAAAAATATCTGGGCTGGATAAAAACCAAGCGCATTGAAAAAATTAGCCAGAAAAAAAAGAGAAGATAGCTTTCAGGGAAACCAGCTTATAGAATATTTTTTAATAAATTTTATTTTTTACTGATCGTTTCAGTAATTCGCAAAGTAATTGACGATCAGAATATAGTACATAAGAATGAACGGGAAAGATTGTGGGAATAATTATGGATATAACAACAAACCTACCATAACCTAAAGCAAATTATGCAAGAATCTGAAGGAAGAAAAAGAGCCATTATTGAACATGTTACCCCTCAAATTAATTGTGGACAATTCCCGATCAAACGCGTTGTAGGCGAAAAAATAACAGTACAAGCCGATGTATTTGGCGATGGACACGATGCTGTACAAGTATCGTTGAAATACCGCTCTGTTTCAAGCCAGGAATGGCAGGAAATCCCTATGAATTTTCTAGGAAACGACCATTGGGAGGCTTCTTTTAGTCTGGATGCACCAGGTAAATATGAATACACCGTAGCGGGCTGGATCGACCACTTTCTTACTTGGCAGAAAGGCCTGCAGAAAAAATTTGATGCCGGACAAGATCTAAGAGTAGAATTTTTAATTGGGGCTCAGCTTTTAGAGGAAGCGGCAGAACGGGCTCCTGAGCAGGAACGGGCCATTCTGCACGAACGGGCTCACTTCTTAAGGCAACCTTCAAATATGTCTGCAGAAGTACAACAGGTAATAAGTCCGGAAATTTCCAGATTGATGACCTTATATGGTGACAAAAGTGAGTCGGGCACCTACAAACGCACATTAGTTGTAGATGTAGAGCGGAAAAAAGCCCTTTTTAGCTCCTGGTATGAGTTATTTCCCAGGTCTGCTTCTACAGAATTGGGTAAACACGGTACATTCAAAGACTGTGAGGCCCTGATTCCACATGTTGTACGAATGGGTTTCGATGTGCTCTATTTGCCACCTATCCATCCTATTGGCCGTGCTTTCCGGAAAGGAAAAAATAACAATGTTACCTCTCAGCCTGGTGAACCTGGATCTCCCTGGGCTATTGGCGCTGCTGAAGGTGGTCACAAAGCCATTCATCCGGAACTAGGTACGGTAGAAGATTTCGTAAGCTTTGTAAATAAGGCCAGAGAGTCGGGGCTGGAGATCGCTTTAGACCTTGCCTTGCAATGTTCACAAGATCATCCATATGTAAAAGAGCATCCAGATTGGTTCAAGTGGCGGCCCGATGGCACGGTACAATATGCCGAAAATCCGCCTAAAAAATACCAGGATGTATTGCCCATCAACTTTGAGACAGAAGATTGGCAAAACCTGTGGTATGAACTCAAAAGCATTGTAGATTATTGGATAGACAAAGGCGTACATATTTTCAGGGTAGATAATCCACATACCAAACCGTTTAATTTCTGGGAATGGCTCATCCGTGAAGTGCGGAATGAACATCCACAAATCATCTTTTTATCTGAAGCGTTTACCCGTCCACGTGTAATGGAACGCTTGGCAAAAATTGGTTTTACTCAATCATATACGTATTATACCTGGCGTAACACCGCGTACGAGATAAAGCAGTACATGACTGAACTTACCAAAACCGATATGCGGGACTATTTCCGCCCAAACTTCTGGCCTAATACGCCGGATATTTTGCCCTTTTCACTGCAACAAGGAGGCGAACCTGCCTTTATCAGTCGGCTGGTAATGGCGGCTACACTATCTTCTAATTATGGGTTGTATGGTCCGGTTTATGAATTCGGTATCAATGCACCCATGGCTCCTGGTAAAGAAGAATACCTCGACTCGGAGAAATATGAGATAAAACTGTGGGACTGGAATGCCGAAACCAAGATTAAAGATGTGATGATCCGCATCAACCGGGTTAGGCGGGAAAATGTAGCTTTGCAGACCACCTGGAACATTGAATTTGCAGATACAGATAATGAACAATTACTTGCGTATGCAAAGATGGATGATGCACGGACTAACCGTATGTTAATGGTTGTCAATCTGGATCCTTATCATATGCAAGCTGGCTATGTAAAAGTACCCCTATATTATTTTGGTATGAATCCGGGCTCATCGTATGTAGTACACGATCTTATAACGGGAGCCCGCTATAACTGGCATCATGAGTGGAATTACATAGAATTGCATCCTACTTTGATGCCGGTACATGTATTCCGGATTGAATAGAGCAGATCGTAATTAGCTCATTGATGTGTAGCAGATGATTTAGTAACTAGTAAACTCTTGGTATGGACGGACATCCATAATCAGTAAATAATAAAAAATAATTAAACCCTTAAAACAGCTGTAGCGCAATATGGCAAAAGAGAAAAGTGTTATTGATGATAACATCCACTGGTATAAAGATGCAATTATTTATGAACTGCATATAAAAGCTTTCAAAGATAGCAGCGGAGACGGTATTGGCGATTTTAAAGGCCTGCTGGAAAAGTTAGATTATCTAGAAGATCTGGGCGTAACTGCTATATGGCTTTTACCTTTTTACCCCTCGCCTTTACGCGACGATGGCTACGATATTGCCGATTACTACAATATCAATCCCTCATATGGCGATATCAACGATCTGAAAGCCTTTATTAAAGAGGCACATAGGCGTGGCTTGCGGGTAATTACCGAACTAGTAATCAATCATACATCCGATCAGCACCCATGGTTTCAGCGGGCACGCCGGGCAAAGCCAGGTACCAACTTCCGCGATTACTATGTATGGAGCGACGACCCGACAAAATACAAAGACGTCCGTATTATTTTTACCGACACCGAACGTTCTAACTGGACCTGGGACCCAGTAGCTAATGCCTATTATTGGCACCGCTTTTTCTCGCACCAACCTGACCTCAACTATGATAACCCCAATGTTCAAAAAGAGGTGTTCAAAATGCTGGATTACTGGCTTAGTATGGGGGTAGATGGCTTCCGTTTGGATGCTGTGCCTTATTTATTTGAAAGAGAGGGAACAAATGGTGAAAACTTGCCCGAAACGCATGCCTTCCTGAAAAAACTACGGGCTCATGTAGATAAGCACTTTCCTGGCAAACTCTTACTAGCCGAAGCCAATATGTGGCCGGAAGATTCCGCTGCCTATTTTGGCGATGGGGATGAATGCCACATGAACTACCACTTCCCTATTATGCCGCGCATGTTTATGGCAGTAAAGATGGAAGACCGGTATCCGATTACTGATATTATAGACCAGACACCCGAAATTCCGGAAACCTGCCAGTGGGCTATCTTCCTACGTAATCACGACGAACTTACGCTGGAGATGGTAACGGATGAGGAGCGGGATTATATGTATAAGGTATATGCAAAAGATCCGCAAGCTCGTATCAACTTAGGTATTCGTCATAGACTAGCCCCTTTATTGGATAACAGCCGGAAAAAGATTGAACTGATGAATACGTTATTGTTCTCTCTGCCGGGTACACCAGTAGTATATTATGGCGATGAGATTGGCATGGGAGACAATTATTATCTGGGTGACCGCGATGGCGTACGTACGCCAATGCAATGGAGTGTAGACCGTAACGCTGGTTTTTCTACGGCAAATCCACACCAGCTATACTTACCGGTAATTATTGACCCAGAGTATAAATATGAATCAGTAAACGTAGAAACCCAGCAGAAAAATTTATCGTCGCTGCTTTGGTGGATGAAGCGGGTAATAGCCATGCGCAAACGCTTCAAAGCATTTAGCCGCGGAGATATTAAGTTTTTGACTCCCGCCAATGCCAAGGTCCTTACCTTTACCCGGACGTATGAAAATGAGACTATATTAGTTATTGCTAACTTATCCAGATTCTCTCAAGCCGTTGAACTGGATCTGGCAGCCTATAAAGGATTTATTCCCATAGAAGTATTCAGCCAGAACCGCTTTCCAGGTATTAAAGAAGAGCCCTATCTGTTTACCTTAGGCTCGCATGCCTACTATTGGTTCTTGCTACAAGACGAACGGGTACAACTTGCACAAGGCGTAGATACCGATACACCACAACTAAATCTCAATACATGGGAGAGCATGGTAGAGTCTGCAAATATGCAGCGGTTGCAACAAAAAGTATTACCGGCTTATATAAAATCATGCCGCTGGTTTGGTGGGAAAGCCCGCACCGTGCAAAGCATGAAAGTGTTGGAAAATATTGCCATTCCTTTCAATAAAGACACAGCTTCTATGCTGATTGTGGAAGTAAGCTATAACGAAGGCTTACCAGAGATGTATATGTTGCCTATAGCCTTTGCCACAGGTGATCTGGAGAAGAAGTTAAGAGATGGTTGTCCCAAAAGTGTGATTGCCACTGTATCAGTAAAAGGAGAAAAGGGAGTATTGTACGATGCGGTGTATAACGAAGAATTCCAGGGCTCCCTTTTTGCCATGATGGCAAAAAAACGCCGGTTGAAAGACAGAGGAGATGCCGAACTGGTATTCTATGCGGCCAAAGAAACCGAATCGCTGTTGAAACAGAAAGGTGGTAAAGTAACTTCCAGGTTGTTAAGTGCTGAGCAGAGCAACACCTCCATCACTTTTGAGAATACTTTCTTCCTGAAACTATACCGCAAACTGGATCGGGTATTGAATCCAGATGTAGAAATTTCTCAGTACCTCACAGAAAAAGCGACCTATAGCCAAACACCCAGGTTTATTGGAGCCATTGAACATCAATTGCCCCGCCAGGCATCTATCAGTATTGGTATGATGCAGGAAATGGTACCAAACCAGGGAGATGCTTGGGAATATTTCAGTGATTCGTTGCAGCGTTATTTTGAACGTGTACTTAGCGATGATCATTTCAAAGATATCATAGCCCCTGTAGGTAATTTATCGGAGCCGGTAAGTTTTGAGGATACGCCACCCTTGTTACAAAACTTGATTGGGGGCGCCTATGTAGAACGGGTGCATTTACTTGGCCGCCGCACGGCTGAGTTGCACCTGGCATTGGCTGCTCATCCGGATGAGAAAAACTTTGAGCCGGAAGCTTTCTCCCTACATTACCAGCGGTCTTTGTATTCTTCCTTGCAATCTTTGGTGAGAGGTTCCTACCAGAGCCTGGAGAAAAACATAAAGCACTTGCCTGCTAATGTGAAAGCGGAAGCAGAAGAGGTATTAAGCATGCGCAATGATATTTTGAAGAACATGCAACGTATTTTTGCGCATAAAATAGATACCGATAAAATCCGTACACATGGAGATTATCACTTAGGCCAGGTACTGTTTACAGGGAAAGATTTTGTTGTTATAGATTTTGAAGGCGAGCCGGCAAGGTCTTTCAGTGAACGTCGTTTAAAGCGTTCGCCTTTGCGGGATGTAGCCGGCATGATCCGGTCTTTTCACTATGCCGCTTATAGTGCTTTGCTGAAACATCCAACTGTAAGAGAAGAAGATACTCCTTACCTGGTACAATGGGCCGAACAATGGTATCACTACATTAGTGGCTATTACCTGAGGTCATATTTGGAGTACACTTCCGGACAGAACTTTATTCCTAAAAAGAAAGAAGATTTCGATATGCTGCTGCAGGTATTCCTGCTGGAAAAAGCCGTATATGAATTAGGATATGAGTTGAACAACCGGCCAGACTGGGTGCTAATTCCGATTAAAGGAATTAAATCTATTATGAGTAAATATTTAATCAGCCAGGAAAAAATAAAAAGTAAATAGACAGATTATGATTGCAGCCGAAAATGAAAATACAAACCAGCCAAATCCTATTACTTCACTATCGGGGGTAAGCCGGTTTACTGAATTTGATATATACCTCTTCCGGGAAGGAAAGCATTATCATTTATACAATAAACTGGGCTCGCACATTATGGAGTATGAAGGGACCATGGGCACTTATTTTGCCGTATGGGCACCCAATGCCGAGAAAGTATCTGTTATTGGAGATTTTAATGGATGGAACCGGGGTTCTCATCCAATGTTCCCCAGGTACGATAGTTCCGGAATTTGGGAGGCTTTTGTTCCGGGTGTGGGGCAGGGGGCTATCTATAAATATTTTATTCTGTCGCGGGAACATGGCTTCAGTGTAGAAAAAGGAGACCCTTATGCCATGCATTGGGAAACTCCTCCGCAAACCGCTTCCATCGTATGGGACATGACCTATAAATGGACAGACAAACATTGGATGGAAAGACGCCTGAAATTGAAAGGGCAACCACAACCCTATTCAGTATATGAAATGCACTTAGGGTCTTGGAGGCGGGTCCCTGAAGATAACAACCGCTCTATGAGCTACCGCGAACTGGCTGATGTATTGCCTGCCTATATTAAAGATCTGGGTTTTACACATATAGAATTTATGCCCGTTATGGAGCATCCATTCTATGGTTCCTGGGGGTATCAGATTACAGGCTACTTTGCACCTAGCAGCCGTTTTGGTACACCACAAGATTTTATGTACCTCATTAATGCATTACATGAGGAAGGCATAGGTGTAATCTTGGATTGGGTACCTTCTCATTTTCCATCAGATGAACATGGCCTGGCTTATTTTGACGGCACACACCTGTATGAGCATGCCGATATGCGAAAAGGTTACCACCCCGACTGGAAAAGCTATATTTTTAACTATGGCCGCAATGAGGTACGTTCTTTCCTTATTAGCAATGCTTTGTATTGGCTGGATGTGTATCATGCCGATGGCCTGCGGGTAGATGCTGTAGCGTCCATGCTGTACCTGGATTATTCCCGTAAAGAAGGCGAATGGATTCCTAATGAATTTGGCGGACGTGAAAACCTGGAGGCTATCAGTTTTCTCAAGGAATTTAACGTTTCGGTGTACAGTAATTTTCCAGATGTACAGACTATTGCCGAAGAGTCTACTGCCTGGCCGATGGTTTCCCGGCCAACATATATCGGCGGCTTAGGTTTTGGCATGAAATGGATGATGGGCTGGATGCACGATACCTTAGATTTTTTCTCTAAAGAATCTGTTTACCGGAAGTATCATCAGAATCAAATTACTTTTAGCATCTATTACGCGTTTACCGAAAATTTTATGCTGCCTCTGTCACATGACGAAGTAGTGTATGGAAAAAAGCCTATTATTTACAAAATGCCTGGCGACCACTGGCAACAATTTGCTAATCTGCGGGTATTATATGCGTATATGTTTGCTCATCCAGGTACTAAATTGTTATTTATGGGTGGTGAGTTTGGACAAACCAGTGAGTGGAACCACGAACGGAGTTTAGACTGGCACTTACTAGATTATAAACCTCATCAAGGTGTTATGGCGCTGCTACGCACTTTAAATACACTTTATAAAGAAGAGGCCGCTTTGTACGAATACAGTTTTGAGGAGAGTGGTTTTGAGTGGATAGATATTAACGATTCAGAAAATAGTGTAATTAGCTGGATGCGAAAAGGTAAATCTGATAAAGATACCATTATAGCCATTGCTAACTTTACACCAGTGCCTAGAGAAAACTACCGGATTGGTGTTCCTAAAAAAGGTACCTATACATTGCTACTCAATACAGATGATGAAATTTATGGGGGAAGCGGTATTGGAAACTCTTCTACACTTGAGTCTGTAGCTTTACCTATACATGGAAAAGACAATGCGATAGCCGCTACATTGCCTCCGTTGGCTGTATTGTATTTTAAGTATACCAAAACAGGAAACAATAAATAAGGAACTGTTCCTTCAGTACATACGCAAATAAATAAACCGATTAGATTTCATTATCTAATCGGTTTATTTTTAGCAGGTATAATATAAACCGGAATTACTCAGTCTTATACAGCAGGCTCTTGCTGGCTTAGGCAGTGAAAACTACCTAATCCCCAGATAATATCCGTAGAATCCAAGCCAACTACTCTTCTGTCGGGAAAACAGTTGGTTAATAAATCCAAAGCCAGCTGGTCATTTTTATCGTCCCGGTAAGTAGGTACCACTACGGCTGCATTGCCAATATAAAAATTTGCATAGGACGCAGGTAATAGCTGATCTTCGTGAATAACCTGCGAAGGCATAGGCAATTCTATAATGTTCAGTTGCTTCCCATTAAGCAGACGCATCTTTTTTAATTCTTTTAGGTTATTCTGCAGGATTTCATAATTTTCATCTTCCTTATTCTGCTCAATAACGGTTACCACCGTATCTGCATTTACAAACCGGGTAATGTCATCTATATGTCCATCTGTATCGTCGCCGATGATGCCTTCACCCAACCATAGAATTTGTTCTACCCCATAATAATTGCGCAGATACCCTTCAATTTGCTCCTGGTTCAGATGCGGATTGCGGTTGGGATTCAGTAAGCAAGCCGTAGTGGTTAATACAGTGCCTTGCCCGTTAAACTCTACCGAGCCGCCTTCCATTACTATACCAGGATTAACTACGGGAATATTGTAATGCTTGGCAATCAAGGTCGGAATTACATCATCCAGGTCGTAAGGAGGATATTTATTGCCCCAGGCATTATAGCCCCAGTCTACCACTACCTTTTTAGTATCAGCTTTCGGATTAATTAGAAAGGCTGGGCCATGGTCCCGGCACCAGGCATCATTGGTAGGATGCATAAAGAAAGAAACCTTACGTAAATCTACGCCAGCTTGCTGCAAATGATTTATGGCAAAGGCCTGCATCTTTTCATCGCTGATGTTAATGCATACCTGTTCGCCAGCGGTAAGTTCTTTAATAAAGTGGCTGTAGATAGAAAAAATGGTTTCTATTTTACCAGGCCAAGAAGCTTCTTTGTGTGGCCAGCTGAGCCAGGTGGCTGAGTGTTTTGCCCATTCAGCAGGAAAGTAATAGCCTAAATCCGCAGGAAATTTTCCGGAAAGTTTGTTAGTCATGGCAGCAAAACAAACCTGTTAGATTTTGAAAACCTAACAGGCCAAATTGATTGATATAAATTGTTTAGAAAATACTTTGTAAACTTTGTATAAAAACAAGCAGAGAAACGATCAGGCTCTTTAATCACCTTATAAGTCTTACACTTATTCCTGGTCTATAAAACGTTTGGTGATCTGCTGGTATGAATCTACCCGGCGGTCACGCATGAAAGGCCAGTGTGTCCGGTAAGAATCTGTATTATTTAGATCCAACTCCTGCACATGTATTTCTTCCTTATCATGAGAGGCCTGGTACAATACTCTTCCAAAAGGGTTTGCTACAAAAGAACCACCCCAGAATTTCATAGGACCTTCATCGCCTACCCGGTTCACGGACACGACATGCAACCCGTTAGCTACGGCATGTGAACGTTGGATCGTCTGCCAAGCATTATACTGCTCTGTATTCGTATCTACTTCCTGACTAGATGCCCAGCCAATGGCCGTAGGGTAGAATAGAATTTCTGCATCCATTAAAGCGGTAATCCTGGCAGCCTCCGGATACCACTGATCCCAGCAAATGAGCACGCCAATGCGGGCATACTTGGTATGAAATACTTTATAGCCCAGGTCGCCAGGAGTAAAGTAAAACTTCTCGTAATACCCTGGATCATCAGGAATATGCATTTTGCGGTATTTGCCCAGGTATTTTCCATCGGCATCCAGCACTGCCGTAGTATTGTGGTAAAGGCCTTGTGCCCGTTTTTCAAACAAAGAAGCAATGATTACCACATTTAACTCTGCAGCTACTTTGGACAAAGCATCGGTGGAAGGGCCGGGAATAGGTTCTGCCAGCTTGAAGTTTTCGTAATCTTCTACATCACAGAAATACAAAGAGGTAAACAGCTCCTGTAAGCAAACAATTTGGGCACCTTTAGCTGCCGCTTCCCTTATTTTTACAATAGCTTTTTCTAAGTTCTCTTTTGGTTCTTTGGTGCAGGACATTTGTATTAGTCCTACTCTTACCAGTTTCGCTTGTGTGTTCAATGTACGGAAACAAATGGGTTTAATGAGTTCAAAATTAACAGAATAAATGCACGTTTATTCTACATTTATCTACACAGTATATAGTGATATGCGCCGGGTATAGTTCCACGAGTATTCAATTTTTTTGCGATTATTTTATCAGCTATTGTTCCCGGTTTTCTATTACCCGTAGCGTAAGACCTCTAGGATTGCCAGCAGGAGGCATGCTATAACCGGTAGCTATAATGGTATATGTTCTCTCTGAGGCAAGCGTATCAATAAGAGTGGCTGCAACTTCAGTGCCTCTCAACAGACTTAAACTAAATCCTTGTGCTGATGCATCAACTGTGGAAAAAGGTGTATAGTTTGGAGAAATACGCGCTGGCAATATTACTGTATCATTCGTAGGGCTAATTACTCTCAGACGTAAGTCTAATCCTTCAAAGATTGGCGTTAAGTTGGCGAAACGGATTTTAGCTCTTCCTACTTCTGGCGCAGGCAAGGTATCTATGCGAATAATTACGGAATCAGGACGGCTAATTGATGGATCTGGATCTTCTATTCCTTTCAGTATATATAATGAGTAATTTCTATTTTCTGCCAACCTTAAATATCCATCTCTTAGAATCATATCTCCGTTGTTCACTTGCAAATTGCTCTGACCAGCTCGCAACTGCTGATAGCGAGTAAATGAGCCAAAATGCAGAGCAGTTTCTGCATTAGAATTTATCCGGATGTTGAGGCTAGCCGCATCCGGAAAGGCATTCACTATCAATAACCGACTGACCGCTGGCTCTTCTTCCCATTTGCTGCAACCAGCAAACAGCACAAAGGCTAGAAAAAGCAAAAATATAGGAAGTTTGAGATTCATTACGAAAGTAGCTATGGCTGCAAATTTATAGAAACTATTCAAACCTATATCCATTTTGAAGGTATGAATTAAACTATATAGTCCGCTATAACCTTCATTTTGTGGCCTACGTATATACAGTCAGTTCCGAAAATGAGTGAAGGCTAGCTACCTAATACTTTCATTCCCCAGTATCATAGCATTGGTTCATCAATGAACGGTGTATAGGCTAGCTTAAAATTATATTTGATTTTCAGGTATTTAACTATTCTACTACCAAGTATGGCAGAGGGTTTTGTATGTAGTTGAATGGAATGTATAGTAATGTGCTGCTTGTTTTAAGACCGGCAGTTCTATTTGTGATTTATAAAGATAATCGTATGTTGAACTATAATATAATTAAAGCGTACCAGAGTGTTATTTTATCGTATAGGCAATTACAAATGTCTATTGCCGGTCTTATTGAGGCTTCGGGAGCGCGGCACCGCGAAATATGGACCAGGCTTGGTTTTACCAAAGATACCTTTTACAGAAGACTTCGTGTGCATGACTGGAAAATACAGGAGTTGCAGGTAATTATTCCATTTCTTACCAGAAAAGTAAAACACAAAGATCCAGAGCTTTATCAGAAGCTAGGTGGAGATGTGATTACCCAAACCACTATGCAAGAAATGGAAGGCAAAGATACTGTCCGGAGAAGTAATGTATAAACTAATAAACTACCGATAAACTGGCGCACTGAACTTGCAAATCCATTCGTACAAGTATTCTACATCAGACTTTTTACAGAGTTCTGTACCAGAGTTCATAGTTGCTGCTGTACCGCAGGCTACTCCATAGCGGATCATTTCTGGCAAACTTTTCTCTAACGCCAGGCTTAGTACCATTCCAGCAACCATACTATCGCCAGCTCCTACGGTGCTCCGTTTACGTACAGTGGGTGCGGGCACGTGGTCAATCAGATCTTTGGTTATCAACATGGCTCCTCCAGGCCCTAATGAAACAGCTACTACCTCGCAATTGCCTTTACCTATAATCTGTTGGGCATATTTGTGTACCCCCTCGGTTTCGATTGTTTCTACACCTGCCAGCTTGCTAAGTTCACCTAGGTTCGGTTTAAGTAAATATACTCCCTCATTAGCTGCCAGTTTCAAGGGTTCGCCGGATGTGTCCAGAACAAACCGGGCTCCTAATTCTTTCGCTACCCGGGCAATGCGGGCAAAAAAGTCGGGAGATAGGCCGGGAGGCAAACTGCCACTGGCTACTACATATGTTGGTTTGGGAGTAATGGTACGCAAAGCATCCAGACAGGCAGTTGCCTCGGCTTCTGTTAGCTCATGTCCAGGCATACCAAAGCGGTACTGGCTATTGGTGGAGCTATCTACCACAATAAAGTTTTCGCGGGTCCATTGAGTTACAGGTACGGCATGGTATTTTACGCTTTCTCCTTGTAATATATTCTGCAACAGCATACCAGGAGGGCCTCCAGCAGGGAAAATAGCTAAAGAGTCTCCATCAAGTTTTTTTATAGCCCTGGATACATTAATACCACCACCACCAGCTTCAAATTTAGGTTTGGCACACCTGATTTTATGTTCGGGTACAATATGATCCGCTGAGGTACTTTTATCTATGGCCGGATTGAGGGTGATGGTGACAATGGATTTCATAGGCAAGTTTCATTTAACAAAAGCACAAGTTGTGCATAGAATATGAAAAGCTCAACTATCTATACTGAAAATTTCTGTTTTGATGAAAATAGTATAGAGCCTAGAACAAAAATGGCGGATCTTCTCCGCCATTTTTGTTCTATAAAAAAATATACAAGATTATCTGCCTTGATGCATCTTTTTTAATTCCATTAACTCATCGCGTAGTCTGGCCGCTTCCATGAAGTCTAGTTCTTTGGCCGCCTTTTCCATAGATTTCTGGGTCTTTTGTATCAGTTTCTCCAGTTGGTCTTTGGTCATATAAGCCACTACCGGGTCGGCGGCTACACTGTGCTCTTCCGGCTCCACATAATACGACTTAGCCGTTTTACCACTATCAGCAACCCGGGTTTGGTTCATAATGGCATCTTTCGATTTAATAACTGTTTTAGGAGTAATGCCATGCGCTGCATTATATTCTTGTTGAATTTGCCGGCGGCGGTAGGTTTCATCAATAGCTTCTTTCATAGAACCAGTAATGCGGTCAGCATACATGATTACTTTGCCCCGTTCATTCCGTGCCGCACGTCCAATAGTTTGTATCAGCGAACGGTTGTCGCGCAGGAAACCTTCTTTATCGGCATCCATAATAGCTACCAGCGATACTTCTGGTAAGTCCAGGCCTTCGCGTAATAAGTTAACGCCCACTAGTACATCTATCACACCCAGCCGGAGTTCCCGCAGAATTTCTACCCTGTCCAACGTTTTTACTTCTGAATGCAGGTAACGGCTTTTGATGTTAAGTTTGTCCAGGTATTTATGTAGTTCTTCCGACATACGTTTGGTAAGGGTTGTTACCAGCACACGTTCGTCCCGCTTAATGCGTTCCTCTATTTCATCCAGTAAATCATCTATCTGATTCAAGCTTGGACGTACTTCAATTTCGGGATCTACCAGGCCTGTTGGGCGGATAATTTGTTCTACCACTACCCCTTCTGATTTTCTCAACTCATAATCGCCGGGCGTAGCACTTACATAAATTACTTGAGTAGTTAGGTCTTCGAACTCCTGAAAGGTAAGAGGCCGGTTATCCATGGCTGAAGGCAAACGGAATCCGAAATCTACCAGACTCACCTTGCGGGAACGGTCGCCTCCCCACATTGCCCGGATCTGAGGCAAGGTTACATGGCTTTCATCAACTACTAACAGAAAATCGTCTGGGAAGTAATCCAGCAGACAGAATGGTCTTGAGCCAGGTAAGCGCCTGTCGAAATATCTGGAATAGTTTTCGATACCAGAGCAATACCCTAATTCCCGCATCATTTCCATATCAAACTCTGTGCGTTCTTTAATTCGCTGGGCCTCCAGAAAGCGTCCTTCGTGTTCAAATAACTTTATTTGCGCTACCAGATCTCGCTGAATATCATGAATTGCTGTATGTAATACATCTTTCCCAGTGACAAAAAGGTTAGCCGGGAAGATGGTAATCATTTGCTCATCAGATAACTTCTTTCCACTGGCAGGATCTATCCGCTGGATGGCTTCTACTTCGTCGCCAAAAAAGAATATACGGTAAGCAAAATCGGCATAAGCCACAAAAATATCTATAGTATCTCCTTTTACCCGGAAGTTGCCGCGTTTAAATTCTGCTTCGGTTCGGCTATACAAAATATCTACCAGAGAAAATAGAAAGCGGTTGCGGCTGATGACATCTCCCACAGCTAATTTTACAATGCTTTTGCCGAACTCATCTGGGTTTCCGATCCCATAAATACACGATACGGAAGCGATGACCATTACATCGCGCCGGCCCGACATTAAAGAAGAAGTAGCGCTCAGGCGGAGTTTTTCTATTTCTTCGTTGATGGAGAGATCTTTTTCTATATAGGTATTGGTAGTAGCAATGTAGGCTTCCGGCTGGTAGTAATCGTAATACGAAATAAAATATTCTACTGCATTTTCTGGAAAAAACTGTTTGAATTCGCCATATAACTGGGCTGCTAATGTTTTGTTGTGACTCAGTATCAGTGTGGGTTTTTGAACCCGTTGTATGACATTGGCGATAGTAAACGTTTTACCTGATCCGGTTACGCCCAGCAATGTCTGGGCTGGTTCGCCTGCTTCCAGGCCTTGCACTAGCTGGTTAATTGCCTGGGGCTGATCGCCAGTGGGCACATACTCAGAAGTAATTTGAAATGCCATGTATAGGAAATATTATGGGTTTGTTCCGTTTGGGAAGATAAGATAATAAACGTTGACTATGTAGAAAATGGGATACCATTAAAATTAATAGTTGCCAGTCATTTTCAGCATACCCTATCTTTAGGCAAACATCAGTTGAATAAAAAAAGTTGATTAAAGTAAAAATAAGACCTTAAATAAGCAGGAGCAAGCTAAGCTGGGGAGGACGATGATTAAAGATGTAAGCAACTGCAACTTGCCGACATTTTAGTCTTTTAAGAATTGCACTTTGCTTTTTTTACCTATCTATTGAAAATTACTTAAGTATATCACAGCAAATACTATTCATAATGATACGTATAATATACGCCATTCTCTAACACACGTCTGGGCAGGCCGTTAGGGAAGTATTCAATAGTTCTGTCAAAAGTAACTGCCCCGGTTACTTTTAGTACATTGTTAGGACTTTTGTTAAAAGCACTTATCCAGCCCGGCCGTTGATTGATTAAATAGAAGGGATTTGGTTGATCGTCGTACTGATACTGCGTACTATTTCCTTGGGTATCTATCTCTTGCACAATATTGCCTTTAGCATCATACCGGAAAGATGTGGTACTCTGAACGGTGCCATCGGTAGAATGAATTGTTTGCTTTTCTATAAAGCCGTTGGCATTGTAGGTATATATTGTATAACTCGTATTCCGGACTGTTTTACTTAGCCTGCCCTGCGCATCATATTCAAAGTTTTCTTCGGAATGTATACCTGTGGCCGGATCGCATAGAGCGGCTGTACTGGAGTACAAGCTTCGTAAGGTAACTTGTAAAGAGGTTATTTTACCTTGTTGATAAATATAGGCAAATACATCCGTCGGATTGTCTTTGCATTCAAAGCCAAACCATTTTTCTTCCACTAAACTTTCGCCTTTATATATAAATTGCTGATGAATTTTATCGCCTGACCGGATCTCTTTCAGCCATCCATTCTCCTTTGTTTTATGGATGGTTTCTTTTTCACATGCAACAAGTCCAGTAAGTAGGGCTACTAGGAATAGTTTTCTAAAGAAAAGGTAGACTTGGCTATTCATACTAAGGTAAAATGTATAACTGGGGTATTCAATCAAACTATTAGAACATAAACCCTGCCCGGACAGATATCCGGTTAAAAGTAATTTTCTCCCGGATGCCATCTCCCGGGGTACCGAAAAAGTTGGCTGTACTGCCTTTTTGGAAGCGGTACCCTGCATTCAGCGTAAAGGAACTATTAGTACTTAACCGAATACGTACACCTGCTGCCGGATTCAGCATAAGGCCGCCATATCCATTATTGATGCTGTTGCCATTAAACAAGCGGCTATAAAAACCGTATCCACCATCTAAAATATACATAGGAGAAAATTTCTGGCTTACTTTAGGCAAGGAGCCACTTAGCCGCAAATACACTGGGAGAATAGTAAAATTCTGATAACTGTCAATACCTGTTCCAATACCCAGCGCCAGTTCTGGTCTGAACTCATGCCCATTTATGCACTGGAGAGTAAAGCTATTAATGCCTTCATTTGCACGGATAAGGTTATTTCCAGGACGCTTGCCAGCTAACAGGCCAGTTTCCAATACAAACATATACCCGGACTCTTTGTACCGCACGAGTTTTTTCTCTCTGGAAATGCCTTTGGCGTCGGAGGATGAAAACACAAATACACTGCCGCCTACTATTTCGATGCTAATAGTATCGGCACTCAGCTCAGTAATTTTCCCTTTTAGAATACTGCCATTTTTCAGATATAGCACATCTTCCATGTTTCGCTGAGCAGATGCTATAAGCGGGCAAAAGACGGTGGTAAAAAGGAGTAGGAGGAAAATATAAAGTTTATTCATATTGCAAGCAGTGCTACAAAGTATACGGGTGTTTTATAATAATATAGATTAATTTCTCACTAGTGCATACATGTTCTTTTTAGCAGTGGTAATATATACTTCGTCATGCTTACTTTGTCTGGTAGTACAATATAGCTGTATTCTGCGTACTTAGCGTAAAACTGAATCCATCCCATTCCGAATCGTTTGTTCCTACATATAACCTATCCTTACTATCCAGGTACATTGAATACTCGTAGTGTTTATAAGGAAATACATTTTCCCAATTCGTACCATTGTCAGAAGACCGCATAATTAGGCTTGGTGTACCTATTTCTCCAATAGGTAGATAAACATGATGATAGATGGTATTTTTAGAATCACTAAATTCCCACCCGGAAACACGCTCTCTTTCTTTACCCAATACCTTCCAGGTCTCCCAATTATCAGTTGAATAATAAATGCTCCACTCGGTATTTGCGTAAATTGTATCATTTGTATTCCAAAATTCAATAACAGGATATTCAGTCTGGAAAACTATTCGGCTAACTTTACCCTTCTCAGTAAGTTTAATGATTGAGCGGCTAATTCCTAAAAATAACTGTTCTTCTAAAGACCCATATATACTATAAATTACACCTTCATCTGCGAAATCCATCTTTTCTCACTGAGTTCTGGGCGAAGTTTTTTCATCATCGGTACTGCAGGATGGTAAGGCTAGTAATAAGATAAGAACAGCACAAATAGTTGTGATTATTTTCATAGATAAAGCTTTATTGATCGTAAAGTTTATATCAACTAAATAAATAGTGGCACACGTTTTAACGTGTGCCATATGCTTGTTAAAAGTTTGACTTGGTATATTATATCTGTCTTTTTTACTCTGCTTTTACCACTGAAATTTTACTCAGCAGTTTCAAGTTATTAGGATCGGTGTAGTCGTATTGGGAGATACCGTCGTTGCCGGTAACAATGGCAATGTTTTTATAAGGAATTACATCGTAAGTATGACCGGTTTTGCGGCTGAGAATATTTTTATCTAATGTCAGTGGATAGTTAGCATCATATACTTTCAGCCCGGAGGTGCCATCACATACAAATAAGGTATTGGTATCATAATCTAACCCTAAACCATGTGGGTTGCTCATTTGGTATGATTTTACCAGTCTGGGGGAAGAAAGATTGGTAATATCTATTACGTCTAATTGATTGGCAAATCCACCACAGGTATTGCCATTCCGGAGGGTTACATAGGCATACTTATCATCGGCTACTACGGGGTCGCAGCTTCTAACATGGGCAAACGTAGACATCCGCACCGGATTGGCAGGGTCTGCATTGTCGTAAATATGCATGCCAGTCTGAGAACCAATAAACAACTTGTCTTTGTATGGATAAATTGTTTCAATGTTGAAACCAACATTAATGAGGCCGGAGAAAGCAGGATTTGCCGGAGAAGAAATATCAAACAGTTGCATGTTGGCATCATCAATAGTATAGAGAAAATTATCATAAATTGTATACCGGGCCATTGAGCCGCCAATGCCAGGTTTGCTTGATGAAGAAGGCATAGCAGAAGCAGGGCTAGCCGCAAAATCTGCCCGGTTACTTATGGCAAACATGCCTTCATGCCAGAAATAGGGTTGCATGTTGGTTTCTTCACATCCACTGATCTGGGTAGTACGGGATTCTTTAAAGTCTACAATAATGCCCTTCGCAGGGTCTATTTGCTGGGCACTAGCAAAGGTTCTGGTCCAGGTTGGGAAGATATTCTCTACCCGGCCTACTTCCGTAATAGTGGCTGGGTTGCTAATATCAAAAGCCACCAGATCTATGTGGCTATCAGCATAAAGGATATTGCCTTTTACAGCCATATCTATGTTGCCGGGAATGTTGATAAACGATAGGTTTTTCGGCGCAACCGGATCGGAGTTATCGAATACATGAATACCTTTGTTAGGCTCATTCACCAACAGGTATTTTCCGATAATGTAAATTTTACCAGCTTGTTGAATATCTTGTGGTGCTTCTGTTTTGACAGCTGCCCGCAACTCGTCGAACGACATGTAAATAGGCTCATACAAGGTGTAGGTGTACATGCGCTCGCAGGTATCCTGGCAGCCACCTAGTAATGCTGTCAGGATCAGGAAAACGCAGAACTGGAAAAATGCTTTCTTCTGGGAATAGTAAAGAAGTCTGATCATACAGATAGTAAGGTTAAATATGTATACAAAAGATGAAGGGCAAAGGCATACATGGATTTGTGTGAGCAGGTATAGCTTTGTCAGATTATACAACTTGCAATACTAGCAAAAGTACATCTTCAGAACTGGCCTAGCTGGTTATTCACTGGCATCTCCCGATTCGCTAATACAGGTAATCTCTACTACTTTTCCTGCCATACATATACTGCCTCTGTCAGGCAACACGTTGTAGGCAATACTTACTCTTTTTCCGTCTATGAAATCTACATTATCTATAGTAGGGGCTGGCAGGGGAGGTGTTCCGCAAAAACCATAATTATATATTGGCTCTAGCCTCTCTCCATTATCCAGTTCGAGTACAAACCCGCATCCATCCAGGCCCCGTAGGTCTTTTATAGTAGCCATCGTTCCACAGGCATTGGGCAAGGCTAGTTCATTTTTCTGGCAGGAGGTAACCGTCCCCAGCAGTACAAGCGACAAAATCAATAACAAAATGTATACACCCAGATCGGCGTATGTTTTGAGTTTGCGGTGGTATTTTGGTTTTAGCGTAATCATATGCACATCGTATGATTGGTTGTGGTAAGAAATGAGCTATAGGGAAGCTTTGTACAAATAGGACCCTTATATAAAAAGGATGGTTGCAAGGCCAACAAAAAATTTGGCAAAAAATACAAAAGCCGCAATATTTTATTCATTCCGGCTTTTAAATAACTCTTTTTTAAAACAATCAAAAGCGGTATTGGAAACCTGTGCCAATGCCAAAGGCATTAGGCTTACTGCTGACCAAGGCCGAATTAGTAACAGAGTTTAAAGCTGTACGGTAGTTGGGTTGCAAGTAAATACTATACTTCGAAGAAATTTTATAATTCACTCTGGCACTTACAAGACCACTAAAACTCATATTTTTATAAGGCCCATTGTCACTTCTGTTAAACTCCTGATTGGTTACATTGTCTTCTGGATTGCCGATAGTGTTTTTCATAAACAGGTCAGCTGATACACCAGCACCTATGGTGGCACTCACTTTTTTATCAAGTAACTGGTAATGCAAGCTGAGCGGTATACTCAAGTACTGGTACGTATTGTACACAATCACTTCCGTCACACCAGGATACGATTCAGCATATTTATTTGAAATAGCCATTTCCAGAGTTTGGAACTGTGTATTTGCAGGTACGTTTACCGGAGCAGGCGCGTAGGCATAATCTGCATTAGTATTCGAAAAAGATGGCTGAATCAATGCCATAAATTCTGGGTATTTCTCTTGATTGCTACTGTTTTGAAGGTAGTTGTCAGTAGTAATCTGTGAGTTGTTATGTAAGTAAAGCAAGCCGCTGTGCAACGAGAATTTTTCAGATAAAGCGTAGCCTACATCTACCCCTACATTATAGGAAAGATTTATATTCTCTGCATTTTCCAGTTCTTTGCCTACACTGGTGTTGCCCCGGAGGGTATGGTAAGTATTAACGGGAACCGGTGCAGCTGTCCGGTTATAATACATATTACGCGCATTCGATAACGAAGCAGATGCCTGTGGGTTTACCTGGATATTTGAATTAAACTGGCTGGGTGCAAAAGCTAAGCCTACTGCCCATCGCGAAGCCGATTGGCTACTTTCTTTTTCTTCTTTCTCTTCTACCCATACACTTGGATTAGGTTTTACTGTAACTCTGGGAGCCTGTATAGCTATAGTGTTATCCAGCAGCGAAACTTTCTTAGTAATACGGTTGAAGCCATCCGATGAAAATTTATCTTTAGCCGGCGTTTGCTCCTTCAAAGGCGTCTGCTTAGCTAGTAAAGTATTGTTTGCCGGATTGTTCAGGTCAGGATTTGGCTGTTCTGAAAGCAAATTACGGTTAGTTGCCTCTTCTGCTGCTCTCTCGCCACGGGTTACCGGAGTTGTAGAGTTATCGGCAGGGTTCTGCCTTGCAAGAGCTTCCTGATTTCTGCTGTCTATGGTAGCAGGATTGGGTTGAGTTGTATGTGACTTTCGGTTAGCTGTTCTACTGGTTGAAGCTGGGTTGATTTCTTTGTTTGCATCCAGAGCTATGGTTTCAGGAATAGTTGGGGTAATGGGCTGTTGAGGTGATTCACTGGTATTACTAGAGGTGCTATTTTTTACTTGATTGGTATTTTCAGTAGGTAGCGCATTTTCACCTGCCTGTTTGGAAGAAGTAGTTTCTTTCTGGGTCAGCGCAGGTGCTTGTGCGGGTGCAAGTGTACCATTGTCAGTACGTGAAGCAGGATTCTCTGGTAAGGTACCAGTTTTGGTAGTTGCCAAGGTTTTTTCTTGCTGGCTGTTTGTAGACACGGGTACATCAGTCAACATATCGTTGGAGTACTGGCTGCTAAACAACCATATTCCCATAAAGCCAATCACTAGTACGGCAGCAGCAGCCACTCTAAGCTTATAAATATAAAGCTTGCGCTTATAAATACTAGCTTCTTTATTGGCTAACTCTGCATCAATCTGTGCCCATAACTTTGGGGATGGTGTAGCTTCTGCCTCATCAAAGGCTTTTTTGAACTCATCCTCAAAACTATGCTTAGGTGTATCTTTCATAGTTTACACGTTTTTTTTCAACAATCATCTGCTGCAACAATGCTCTAGCTCTGGCAAACTGCGATTTAGATGTGCCCTCTGTAATTCCCAGCATACTGGCAATTTCCTTATGCTGAAAACCTTCAATGGCGTACAGGTTAAATACTACCTGGTAACGGGGGGCTAGTTGCTGAATCATTGCCAGCAACTCGTTGTAGTGAAAATCAGAAAGGGTAATGTTTTCGTCTATAGGCCTTTCCAAATCCTCAATATCCAGGGCAGGGTACATATACAGCTTGCTTCTGTTATGCTTGAGCGCAGTGTTGATCACAATACGTTTTATCCACTGTTCCAGCGGACATTCCTTCCGGAATGACTTAATGTGCTCGAATACTTTTATGAACGACTCTTGTAAAATATCTTCTGCTTCCTGCTGCGCTTTGGAGTACCGCAAACAAATAGCTAGCATCCGCTTGCAGAAACGCTCATAAAGCAGCTTCTGCATGAGGCGGTCGCCTTTAACGCATCCGTTTAGTAGTTCCTCTTCGGAATAATGCATGCAAGAAAAGAAGTTTTAAAAGTTGATCATACAGCAGCTTTATACACCCATGACCCGCCTGAATAAGGAATGGTTGCAAGGCCTAAAAATTTATTTTATCTATGAAAGGTTGTTAGCCTCAGTATCTTAGTAAGTATATGTCTTAAGAATTCCAGATCTCCCAGGATTTTTCTGCCTGGCTATACAACATCGGCAAGCCGTTCAGCACTTGGGTATTTCGCTCCTTACCCTTTTTCATAAACGTGGTTTCTTCAGGGTTATATACCAGGTCGTAAAGGTAATTGGCTGGCGTAAGAAAATGATACGGAATTGGAGGAAAGGTTTCTATAGCTGGTGAAGTGCCTAATGGTGTGGTATTGATCAACAACCTGTATTCTTGCAGTACCTTCTCGTCCAGCGAATCATAGGCTAGTTGTCCGGCTGCTGGCGTGCGAGATACGAATAAACTTTCGATCTGTAAGTCGTCTAGGGCTGTTTTTACAGCTTTGCTGGCACCGCCAGTACCTAGAATCAAAGCTTTCGTCTGCTCTAAGGTAGTTCGGCCATGGGTCTCGTGTATCCGAGTAAACCAATCTGTTAATGTTTCTTTGAACCCAAAATAGTCAGAGTTATAGCCGGTAGTAGTGCCATCCGCAGCAATTTTAATGACATTAACAGCTCCTATTTTTTCAGCAGCCGGATCTATTTTGCTAAGGTACGGGAGTACAATCTGTTTATGGGGGATAGTTACATTTAGGCCCCGTAAGTTGGGCTGACTGGCAATTAGTTTAGGTAATAGTTCTATTTCAGGCAAGGGAAACAATTCGTACACAGTATCTTTAATACCTTCCTGAAGAAATTTCTGGGTAAAGTATTTTTTGGAGAAAGAGTGTGTAAGCGGGTAACCAATTAAGCCAAATACATTCATTCAATAGGATGGATAAGTCTTTTTATAGAAGCATACTTCAATTTTTGAGAGGCAAAAGCAGCATATACTGCTTTGCTATACTGCCAATTAGTTATTTATTTGGCAACTTTATTTGAAAATCGCTGCTTTAAAAACTCTATAATAGGAGGTAGAATAGAGATAAAAATAATGGCAAATATCACTAATGTGAAGTTCTTCTTTACAAAAGGGAGATTGCCAAAGAAATAGCCAATCATAGTAAAAGCTACGATCCAAGCAAAGCCACCTACAATATTATACATAATAAAACGGCTGTACTTCATGGTGCCTACGCCTGCAATAAAAGGAGCAAAGGTGCGGATGATAGGGATGAAGCGGGCAAATATTATGGTTTTTCCACCATGTTTTACATAAAAGGCTTGTGTCTGTAGTAAGTATTCTCTTTTCAGGAAACGATAGTCGCGCCGGAATACTTTCGGGCCTATATAATCTCCAATAGTATAGTTTAGGGTATCGCCTAATACGGCAGCAATAAACAATAAAGCCATCAATAACACTACATTCAGTCCATTTTCTGGATTGGCTGCTAAAGCACCTGCAGCAAACAATAAAGAGTCGCCAGGCAGAAAAGGCATAACTACTAAACCGGTTTCTACAAAAATTACCAGGAAAAGAATAAGATATGTCCAGGTGCCATATTGTGAAATAATTTCCGTGAGATATTTATCTAAATGCAGAAATAAGTCAACGATTTGTGAAAAAAACTCCATAAGGAAAAAATGGGCAATTGTTAGCTGTTGTTGAAGGAATAAGTAAGTATAAAAACAAAATAGGTAGAAAGGATGCAGATTTATTTAACACCTTTCAGGAAATGATCAAATGTATCGCCACGTAGGCCAAGTCGTATGGTTTCCAACGGGATGACTTCGTTAGGAGCTATATTGCCTAAATTAACATTAGAGCCGAGTAATTTAATAAACCATACTTGCTGAGCTTTTTGAGGAGCCTCCCAGATGATTTTTTCAAACGGAATTTTTGTCAGAATTTCTTCTACCAGACCGGAACGTACTTCACCAGTAGACCGGAACAAGCCTACATTGCCGCCTTCCCTAGCTTCGCCAATCACTTTCCAGGCGCCAGCATCCAGTTCTGCCTGCATCAGAGCAATCCATTTATAGGGCGGAATAATTTTCTGATCATCTTTAGAACCTACTTCTGAAAGCACTGTAACTTTTGAAGCCAGTTTGCGGATGTACTCACACTTGTCTTCATGAGGCATTTCCAGCGAACCATCAGACACTTCAGCATAGGTCATATCAAACTTATCGAGTACGCGCAGGTAGTCTTCAAATTGTTTGCGGATGATAAAAGCTTCAAACAGCGTGCCTCCAAAATAGGTAGGAATACCGGCATCGCGATAAATGGCTAATTTTTCTTTCAGATTAGGGGTAACATAAGAAGTAGCCCATCCTAATTTTACTATGTCTACATACTGGCCAGCTACACTTAAAAAATCTTCCGCTTCTCTAATACTTAACCCCTTGTCCATTACCATGGTGTAGCCTGTCTGACGAGGTTTATTTGTACGCTCAGGAATGTTTGATAGTTCGTAATTCATCTGTAAATAATTGATTTTTAATGGCCAGATGGAATCTCCATTTTATTTTCAACCCGCTGTGTGGATTCAGTTCCTGGAGATTTCATCTTAAAAACTTTTTATAAATTCATGTATTGGCCTGTTACGCGTATCATATTAATTGTAGAGCCGGCTATACATGGTAAGTTGTTGACTGATCAATAGATTGCATCTGTGAATTTTGGTGGTTGCTACAGGATTTTTTGAAATCTCACAAATTAACTAAATACTTATGACTATTTGGTAAAAGCAAATTCAAAATTAGTAGCGAATGCCATAATTATCTAATTTGTTCTTATATTATTTACATTTGTAGTGTATAGCTTTCCTAAAAAATAAAGCTTGTAGCCTTATTTATAATTTCTTCAGGCTAACTTGCAAATCATATGTACTTAGGAACTGTAAAGATGTTAGGCTATAGAAAGTTAACTATGAGCAACACATATGTACTTACCTTAACCGATTTGCCAAATGTGTTCAACTGGTTTTCAAAGCTGTCGCCTGCTTTTCGGCCTTTTTTATTTCCCGCTGTCTGAATTGAGTTTTATGGGGCTAATACAAGAGATACAATCATTACTTTATAAAGAAATACTGCTGGAGTGGCGTCAGCGGTATGCCTTAAATGGCATGCTGCTTTATATAGTAAGTACGGTTCTCATCTGCTATATGAGTTTTAATCTGCGGGGCAGTTCTATGAATCCGCCTACCTGGAACACAGTCTACTGGATTATTTTGCTCTTTACTTCTGTAAATGCCGTTGCCAAAAGTTTTATGCAGGAGCGGTATGGTCGGTTTATATATTATTATACACTGGTAAGTCCGCAGGGAATTATTTTGTCTAAAATCGTGTATAATTCATTATTAATGTTGCTGTTGGCGCTGGTGGGGTACGGCTTTTATTCACTCATGCTTAGTAATCCGGTTCAAGATCATTTGCTGTTTCTTTCCAGTATTTTGCTGGGAGCTATTGGCTTTTCTACTACACTTACCATGGTTTCTGGTATAGCTTCTAAAGCAGGCAATAATAGTGTGTTAATGGCTATCCTTAGCTTTCCGGTAATTATTCCTATGCTGCTTATGCTGATGAAAGTATCTAAAAATGCAATGGATGGATTGGATAGAGCTTCTAGTTCGGATGAAATACTCACACTTTTGGCAATTAATGCCATTGTAGTTTCACTATCTTACGTCTTGTTTCCGTATCTTTGGAGAAGTTAAGTAAAGGGGCTGCAATTGCCTGTGAGTGGGATATAAATCATAGAACAAACTATAAGTTTGTTGAAACTTTTGGTAAGCTTTATTTTAACAATACGTGCTATTTCTAGCTAACAGCCATAAAATAATACTTCTATGAAAATAGCTTGGTGGAAAATTCTTTGTGTTGTGCTACTGTTGTACACCGTTATTGGTGGTTTGCTGCTCAGCGTACCAAGGCTGCCGATACTCAATGAAAGTATACGCAATTTGTATTTTCATGTACCCATGTGGTTTGGCATGCTTGCCATTATGTTTGTGTCGGTGGTATATTCCATCCGATACCTGCAAAAGTCTGATCCCAAGCTCGACGATTTTGCTGTAAGTGCAGCACATACTGGTATTTTATTTGGCTTGCTTGGCCTAGCAACCGGTATGGCATGGGCCAGGTATACCTGGGGCGACTGGTGGGTAAACGATCCTAAACTAAACGGTGCAGCCATTGGCATGCTTATTTATTCAGCATATGTGGTGCTTCGCAACTCTCTGGAAGATGAACAGCAGCGTGCCCGTATTTCAGCCATCTACAACATTTTTGCCTTCTCTACCCTGGTACCTCTTTTATTTATCCTGCCCAGGCTTACTGATTCGTTACATCCTGGAAATGGAGGCAACCCAGGATTTAGCAGCTATGACCTGGATAATAAAATGAGACTGATATTTTATCCGGCAGTAATCGGATGGACGTTGCTGGGGGTGTGGATTACCCAAGTAAGTTACCGGATTAAAGCCTGGCAACGCCGCCAGGAAGAAGTGGGCACTACAAAGTCTGTGGTGCATAGCCGGTAATGAGTAACGTGGCGCAGAAAAAGTATAGGTGTGTGAAGAAATAGGTTACCAAATAAGCGTATACTAATAAAACAATTGTATATCAGGTTTTTATGAAACAAATACTTGCCTTTATTTTTACTCTGCTTTCTTTGAACCTTCAGGCTCAACAGGAAGTTGAAATGGCAGACCAGCTACGGGCTGATGGAAAAATTTATGTAGTTGTAGCAGTTTTGAGCATTATTTTGCTTGGAGTTTTGTTATACTTAATACGGATAGATACTAAAATTTCTAAGCTGGAAAAAGAATCTAGAGGAGATAATCAGTAAGCAAATTTTTTAGCTGAACACCCGACAACGGTCTAAGCACTAATTTATATATCATTTATACCCTTATGAAAAAGGTACACATTTTCGTCATTATTATCATTGCTGTAGCTATTGGAGTTATTATGTCTACAGCCGGCGATGCCAGTTCCTATGTATCATTTAAAGAAGCTACCAAATTATCGGAAGATGGAAAAGATAAAAAGGTGCATGTGGTGGGCAAACTGAAAAAAGACCCCACCGGCCAGATCGTAGGGATGACTTATCAGCCACATCTGGATGCTAATCATTTCGAGTTTGTGCTGGTAGACCAGAATAACGAAGAACGCCAGGTGGTTTATGGTCAACCTAAGCCACAAGATTTTGAACGTTCTGAGCAAATTGTGGTCGTTGGCAGCATACAAGGTGAGACCTTTAAAGCAGACAAAATCCTGATGAAGTGTCCGTCAAAATATCAAGAGAATGAGATAAAAGTAAATGGAAGCGAAAGCAAAGGAGTAGAAGCTAAATTATAATCAACAATAATGAGTAGGTGTTGTTGAAATTTATAAACGGAACGGAAGATAAAGCTGGTTAGCTAGTATAGCTAGCTTGTAGTATTGAATAAACAGGCTGAAGTAGAGAATTGCCTGCTAGGGCTGGAGAAAATAACAGGAAAGTAAATTATATATCTAACTAAATAATGGTTCATACATTTATAGGTAATCTGGGGCATATACTCATTATTACAGCATTTGTGTCCGCTTTACTGGCAACCTATGCGTATTTTCAGCTTGCCCGTGTACCAGAGCTGGAATCCAACGCCTGGCGAAAATTAGGCAGAAGTGCTTTTTATGTACATTTATTCAGCGTACTCGGTATTGTCGCCAGCTTATTCTTTATCATTTATAATCACTATTTTGAGTACCATTACGCCTGGAGTCACTCATCGAGAAGTCTTCCTACCCATTTTATGATCTCGTGTTTCTGGGAAGGACAGGAAGGAAGTTTTCTTTTGTGGATATTCTGGAATGCCTTGCTAGGTATATGGCTAATGAATTCCAATAAAGTATGGGAAGGCCCAGTAATGACCATATTTGCACTGATACAAGCCTTTTTGGCTTCTATGATCCTGGGCGTGGTTATTCCAGGCCTGGATTTTAAAATAGGAAGCTCACCTTTTATTCTGCTGCGCGATGCCATGCAGGATGCCCCTATTTTTGCTACGAACCCTAACTTTGTACCCGAAGATGGCAATGGACTAAATCCTTTGCTGCAAAACTACTGGATGGTTATCCACCCGCCGGTACTGTTCTTAGGATATGCGATTCCGATTATTCCATTTGCATACTGCATCGCAGGCTTGTGGCAACAAAAGTATTCTGAATGGATACGTCCGGCTTTACCCTGGGCATTGTTTGCGGCCATGGTATTAGGCGTAGGTATTTTAATGGGTGCTTACTGGGCTTATGAAACCTTGAACTTTGGCGGATACTGGAACTGGGATCCTGTAGAGAATGCCGTTTATATTCCCTGGCTGGTGTTAGTAGCTGGTATTCATACCATGATCATGTACAAGAAAAGAGGTACTGCTTTGCGTACTTCGGTTGTGCTGGTAATTGCTTCCTTCATCCTTATTTTATACGCTACGTTCCTAACAAGAAGTGGTATCCTAGGCAATGCCTCTGTACACTCCTTTACTGACCTTGGCTTATCTGGCCAGCTGTTAATCTATTTGTTAACGTTCCTGGTATTATCAGTAGCACTATCCATCAAAGAATGGAAGAAGATACCTACTGATGACACCGAGCTATCTACGTACTCCCGGGAATTCTGGATATTTATTGGCGCTACTACCTTGTGTTTAGCTGCTTTCCAGGTATTTGCGTCTACCTCTATTCCTGTATATAATGCCATTATTGAGGCAATGGGCTTTGTGTCTAATATGGCACCACCAGCCGACCAGATAGCACACTATACCAAATTTCAGTTGTGGTTTGCTGTCATTATCACGGTTCTTTCAGCTATCGGGCAATTCTTCTGGTGGAAAAAAATCGATAAAAATAAACTAATCAGTTCTCTAACTACTCCTGTACTAATTACTTTATTGGTATCAGCCCTGGTAATTGTGTTAGCGCCCGTAGATAATCTGGTGTACATTGTGTTACTGACAACGTCTGTGTTCTCTATTGTGGCTAATGGAAAAATTCTGCTGAACGTAGCCAAAAACAACTATAAATTATCTGGTGGGGCTGTAGCACATATTGGTGTAGCCATGATGATGATTGGGATTATGTTCTCATCCGGATATTCTAAAGTAGTATCTATCAACACAAGTGGCTTATTGTTACCAGGCGAGTTTTTTGAGAAAGATGATAATAAGGAAACCAAGGAAAATGTATTCCTTACCATTAATCAGCCTACCCGGATGGATAACTACTGGATTACCTACCGCGGTAAACGCATAGAAGCCAGAGGTGTACCTGGGTACTTGCACAGAAATCAGGTTGCTCCTACAAAGGTAGATTATCGGGTAGTAGCGAAAGAGGATATTGTGCAGAACGGAAAAACTTACTATAAAAAAGGAGATACCCTGGAGATATATGCGGAAAATACCTATTACCAGGTAGAATACCGCGACGATAAAGGCAGAGTATTTAACTTATATCCCAGAGCACAGATCAATGAGCAGATGGGTGGTATTTTGGCCTCTCCAGATATAAAACACACTGTAACCCGCGATATTTATACTCACGTAAATGCAGTTGCTGACCCAGATGCTGCCAAAGAATGGAGCAAGATGGAAGAGCAAATTGTGAGCATTGGAGATACCTTTTTTGTAAACGATTATGTAGCTGTATTGGATAACGTGCTAAGAGTTTCTGAAGTAGATGGAATTAGTTTAACCTCTGAAGATGCTGCTGTGAAAGCACAAATCCGTGTACTAGGCCGCGAAAGAGAATATGAAGTAATGCCAACCTATCTGATTAAGGACCGGATGGTGGGACGTATCCCTGAAGAGGTAGAAGATTTGGGCCTAAAAATTACCTTCACTAATATAGATCCTGCCAAAGGTACCTTCACTTTCGGAACCAATACCACGCAGAAAGACTGGATCATTATGAAAGCCAGAGAAATGCCATTTATTAATGTGCTATGGATTGGAACGTTTGTTATGACCATTGGCTTTATCTTAGCCATTAGCAGAAGATATTCAGAGTTTGCCAAAATGCGCAACAAAGAAGTAGAGGTGAATGCATAGTGAGGTAGATATATCTTTTATCGGAGCTGGAAATGTAGCCTGGCATCTGGCCGTAGCCTTAGAAGCAGCCGGATACCAGGTGCGGGAAATATACAGCCGAACCCCGGAACATGCCGCAGCCTTAGCCGAAAAACTATATAATGCTACTCCTACCCAGTCACTGGACTTCTCTGGAAGCAAAGCAACTGTTTTTTTTATAGCTGTTCCCGATAGCCAGGTAGGGCATATAGCTGCTACCTTAAAAGTACCAGCAGAGGCAATTGTAGTACATACATCTGGCTCGTTGCCCTTAGATGTTTTACAAGATCATGCGTATAGGGGCGTTTTTTACCCTCTTCAGACATTCACCAAGCATAAGAAACTGGACATAAGTAGTGTGCCTTTCTGTCTGGAAACGTCGGATGAAAGCACCGAACAACTACTGGTAGAAATGGCGCAACAGATTAGCCAAACAGTATATCTCGTAAGTTCTGCCGAACGAAAGGTACTGCATATAGGAGCTGTATTTGCCTGTAACTTTACCAATCATTTACTAGGTATTGCCAAAAATATACTCGACCGAGAAGACCTGGAGTTTGACCTACTGAAGCCATTAATCCAGGAAACAGTGCAAAAAGCCCTCAATGCTGATCATCCGGCATATGTACAAACAGGCCCTGCTATACGCAACGACCAGCAGATTATTGATCGCCATGTAGAATACTTATCTGCATACCCGTCTGAACAGAACTTATACCGCATACTAACCGAAAGCATCAGGCAGAGCAAATAATGAATATGAAAAAAGGCCTTTTGTTTTTCATCTCACTTCTGTGGATTTGCTCTTGTTCTAAAACCAGAGAAGAAAGAATAGCCGCTTTCTGGCAATGGTTCGATACCAATAAAGAGCAATATGCCAACTTAACCCAAGAAAACCAGGCAGCTAAATTAAGTATACTTATTGATAAACTGCACGATATAGATTCAGAGCTTTCGGTAGAAATAGCTTCTGAAATACAAGAGATAGTTATTTCTGCGGAAGGCGATACTTCTAGGTTTGCACTGGTAGAGGAAATAGTTCGTAAAGCTCCCCCATTGGAAGAGTGGGATGTTACGGCTTTCCGTCAACCCAGAATGGAAGATTTTACTCTGCAATACGAAGAAATTATACTTACCCCTTCCGAACTGTATTTTTTGCCGGTGGAAGACAACGACCAGCTGGATATAATTATATATGGATTAGGATTCAGCCAGTACAACTATAATAAACTGGCGCATTATGGGATGATCATGCTGGACAAAGTAATGGGTGAATATAATGTAGCTACCAAAGTACGGTATTATGATTTTAAGGATTTAGCAGAAGCAAAGAACAATGAAGGCCTAATTCCACTATCGGAGTTGAATGATTATATAGAAGCTTTTCATGCAGATTCCAAAGAGAAGAATATCTGATTAGAAAAATAAAAGATCATTCCGGATATTTGCCTGCTAAGGTTGATTAATTAATTGCTACTGTATGAGTTTTATTAACTACGATTTTAAAAAGATCACCACATTTATTTTTGATGTAGATGGTGTGCTTACAGACGGTACATTATTGGCGCTGGAAAGTGGAGAGCAAGCCCGTACTTTTCATATCAGGGATGGATTTGGTATAGAAAAGGCCTTACAAGCTGGGTATAAAGTAGCGATTATTTCCGGTGGCAATCAACTTGGCGTGCGTAAACGCCTGGAATTTCTGAAGGTGCCTTATATCTACCTGGGCGTAGCCACTGACCGTAAGCTGGCGGTATTCGAACAATTTGTGCAAGAGCATTCCCTCACACATGAAGAGATTCTGTATATGGGCGATGATATGCCCGATTATGAAGTACTAAGAACAGGCGTATTGGCTACTTGTCCACAAGATGCCATGCCCGATATACAAGCCCTTTGCCACTACATTTCTCCTTTCGGTGGCGGGCGAGGAGCGGTTAGAGACGTTATAGAACGCGTTATGCGGGATCAGGGAAAGTGGATTTTGGTGCCTGGGGAAGAAAAATAAATTATTTATAGTTTTCGCCTTTCCGGTATTTGTTCATAATTATTCTGAACAGTTCCCCTGTCGTAGGAGGTGTATAGGTTATGGCATTCGCACCAGCTTCTATGGTTTTCCGGATACTTGCCTCATCTTTGCCGCCAGTAGCAATTATAGGAATGGTAGCACTGATAGACCGGATCTTTTTAACGATAGCTACTGTGCGGTCGGCACCGGATACGTTGAAAATATCTATTCCGGCACTTATTCTTCCGGCAAAGTCGTCCTCTTCTGACACGGTAGTTACAATCACCGGAATTTCTAGCTTCTTCTTTAACCGTTCAATCAGTTCATTCGTGGCAGGTTTATTTAATACCACGCCTAATGCCCCCTGAAATTCTGCATCCAAGGCAATTTCCAGGGAACGTTTGCCTGAAGTAAGTCCGCCACCAATTCCACAGAAAATAGGTTTGTCGGCTGCTAGAATTAACGCATGCGTAATAATAGGCTGCGGAGTAAACGGATATACGGCAATAATGGCATCTGCATTTGTATTTCGGATAATGGCCACATCGGTACTGAAAAGAAGCGATTTGACACATTTACCCAGAATAATAATACCACTACTTTCACTAATGGCCTCTGGTACCCGGATAATATTACTTCGCAGATTGCCTTTGAATTCCGGAATAAAATCCGGTTTAGCTGGTTTTTTCATAGATATGTTGCTGGTGATTTTATCTAAAAAAGCTTGCAGCCAATCTTTAGCAGTTTATTTTTTGCTGGTAAAAGCTTGCTGATGTTTATTTGCTGGAATAGATAACCTATATTTTTCGCCATCAGCTTCTACAGAAAGTTTTACATAATTAGCTGCACAATTCTCCTCCATGTTAGCAATTTTCTCTGGTTGGGTGTTAATGGTAGATCCATCTTCCCGTAAATTTTTATGCAGCTGATAAATGGCTTGAATGGAAGACGTATTTTTCAAGGCAGTAAACGTATCTGGGCCGCATCCCTTGCGAGTACCATTGTTAATGACAGCTACTGTGGGTGATAAAGCTTTTACTAATACTGGATTATTGCTCTGGTCTAGGCCATGGTGGTTTACCTGAAATACATCTATTTCCCCAGGTAGATTATCTGGGCAAACAAGGGTTTTCTCTGCGTTCCAGGTAAGGTCTCCACCATCAAAAAAGCGGAAAGAGCCAAATTCCATCATAAATACGGTACTATTGGCATTATCTGAAGTGTCTACAGGTTTATCTGCAGCCGTATCACAATTGGCTGTATTGGCTTGTGGATTGGCCTTATCTACAAATTTCTGGTCTAGTCCGAGGCACCGCAGATCAAGCTTGGCCACTCCTTTAGGTAAAGATTTTAATTTAATCTGGGTACCTGGTTTTAGTGTTATTCTGTCAGCTTGAATTTGACGGTACGGTGCAATGCGGCTGGCAAATTCCGCATCTTCACCTAATGTCTGAGGAATACCTTTGTCATAAATACGTTTTATGGGCATTTTTTTCGCTAACTCAGCGGCTCCACCATAATGGTCTATGTGAAAATGGGTAACTATTAAATGGTCTATCTGCTTGAGCCCAGCTATTTCAGTGGCTACCTTAAAAATACGTTCAGCATCTCGTCCGCCCGGATTACCTGTATCTATCAGTACCGATTCACCTGCCGGAGTTACTAGTAAGGTAGCTGCGCCGCCTTCTACATCTACCCAGTATACATCCAACGTACGGGTGGGAGGCGTGGAAGCAGTATTGGTAAGGAAGGTAGCAACAATTACACAAAGATTAAGTAGAAAGAAACGTGTATTCATATAGTACTACTGCTAAAGCCTAAGCTAGGAAATATGCCAGTATGGCTAAAATTGATCTACTTAGATTGGTTTGACATATTGAATAATATCTTCCACAATTTCGGCAGGCGACTTACTGATATTGGCTACAAAGACTGGTGTTTTGGGTTCTTCCAGGGTATTAAACTGGCTTTGTAGCAAGCCAGGATTCATATAGTGGCCAATGCGTTTGCTTAGTCTGTCGCGAATAAGATCGAAAGAACCTTTTAGATGCACAAATTTTACATCGTTTGATATATGTAAGTATTGTCGGTAAGTTTCCTTTAAGGCCGAACAAGCCAAAACAGCATTTTCTCCTTCATCCAGGCTTTTTTGTATACGTTCTCGCAGGCTAGCCAGCCAGGGCGTGCGGTCTTCATCGGTTAAAGGAATGCCTTGCCGCATCTTTTCTACATTCGTTTTCGGATGAAAATCGTCGGCATCATAAAATTTCCAGTCGAGGGTGGCGGAGAGGAGGCTGCCTACAGTTGTTTTGCCAGAGCCTGTTACGCCAAATAGTATAACCACCATACAAATATATAAATGTGCAAGATTAAAAATAAAACAATATCGTCCGATACTCCTATGCTGTTCCTGAAAGCCTAAGTTAGGAGAGACAAGATAACAAACTTATGAGCATTTATCTTTACTGCCTTCAATTTAATTACTTAATTTTTTGAGCATTGCCCATCTAACTGCCTCTTCGGGAAATTCAGGTAAATTAACGAGATAAAAAGTTTACTTATTCTTACTAACCCAAACATTCAAACCCCGTAAAAGCCTATATATCTAGCCTTGCAGCGTTGCAGTGGCTTTCCTGCTTATCCACAGCATAAAGTTTATTTCAAGTCACCTGTTTCTTCCGCACCCCTCATGAACAAAACACCACTACTAATCCCAGAAGAGAGAATAGTCTGTTTGCTGAAAGCTAGAGATAAAAAAGGATTTGATGTGCTCTATAAATTATATGCCAACAGTTTATATTCGATTGCTTTAAAGATTGTCCGTTCCAGTGATATAGCGGAAGATGTACTCCAAGATAGCTTTATTAAAATATGGCGGAATATAGATACATATGACAAGTCGAAAGGGAGTTTATTTACCTTTATACTCAACATTACCCGTAATACAGCTATAGATAAAACCCGGTCAATAGCGTATAAACAGGAAATGAACGCAGTGGTTTGCAAAGCATCTGTGAAAGATGAAAGAACCTACAGCCAGCAGGTAGATTTTATGGGAATGGAGTCTTATATAGCCAAACTTACCCCACAGCATCAGCACCTAATCCAGTATGTTTATTTTCAAGGTTATACCCATGATGAGGCAGCCAAAGAATTGGGTATTCCTTTAGGTACGGTTAAATCCAGATTGAAAGCAGCTATTCATAAATTAAGAATAATGGTTGTTTGAAGGCTGGCTCTCCAGAGCTGGGTTACTCCCAGTTTTGCAGGCTTTCTTCGTAGTAGGTAACTAGTATCTGGGTTTCTAAGGTATTTATGTCTGTAGGCCGCTCTTGGGTGTCTTTGTCAAATACAAATAACCCCGGAATTAATTGGGGCGTTAAAAACCGGTAGCCATTCTTGCGTTCATCAGTAAACAATCGGCTATTAATACGAGAAAAAAATGCATCTTTTGAGACAGTATCATGTTTTAACGCATTACCTGCCATTACAAAACCCCACGGGCCGAACGAAGGTACATAACTATTGAAGGGAATTATTTGTGAAAATACTTCTTCCATCGTATGGGCAATGCACCAAAAAGCATCTGGTGCAAAATAGGGCGAAGTAGCCTGGGTAATTACCAGGCCATCTGCTGTCAACCGTTTCTGCAACATATGGTAAAATTCCTTGGCATATAGCTTACCTAACCCAGTATCATTGGGGTCGGGCAGATCAACCAGGATAAGCGAATAAAGCTGTGAGGCATTTTTTACAAATGTAAAAGCATCTTCGTTAAATACATGTACTTTGGCATCGTTGAACGCATAGGTATTAAGTTGCCGGAAAATAGGATTTGAGGTAGCTAACTGTGTCATGGCCGGGTCCAGGTCTACTAAATCTATGTGCTGTACAGCCGGATATTTCAGTACTTCCCGTAAAGCCAGACCATCGCCGCCGCCTAAAATCAGCACACGTTCTGGTGTATTGACCAAAGCCATGGGAATATGCACCAGGGGTTCATGGTACCGGTACTCATCTACCGTAGAAAATTGCAAGTTTCCATTAATGTATAAACGGTAATCCTGGTTCCATTTAGTCAATACAATACGCTGGTAAGGCGATTGCTCTGTTAAAATAATTTCATCCTGATATACATATTGCTCAAAAAAGCTGGTAATGCGGAAAGAATAAAAAAAACCACCAAGCAATACAATGGCCAGAAACACAGATACCTGAAATTGCTTTCGCCCATTCTGCAACGCATCCTTGAAAACATGGCTATTAAAAGCAGCAACACTTAAGTTCAAAACGCCTATTAAAAAAGAGGTACGCATCGTACCCAGGTAGGGGAGCAGCACCAGAGGAAAAATAATAGAGGCTAGCAAGGCTCCAATATAGTCGAAGGAAAGTACCTGGGCTACCGTATCTTTTAAGCTGCTATAACTCCGGACAATACGAGTAACCAGTGGAATTTCCAGGCCAATACCCGTTCCCAAGGTGCTGATAAGTAAAAAAGCAAGCAGGTAATAGTTTTCGGTGAGTGAATAGCCAAAATACAAGATAAAAGCGGATAAGCCGCCAATTAAACCAAGTAAGATTTCTATAGTAATAAAGTGATCCAGTAAATGATTCTGAAAATATTTAGAAGCATACGAACCTACGCCCATAAAAGACATAAACAGTCCAATGGTAATAGAAAACTGTAAGATACTGCTTCCCTGAAAATAGGTGGAAATACTGCTGATTAGTAACTCATACAGGATACCGCAGGTAGCAATAATAAACACAGAGGTAAGTAATACCGGTAAACCGGCAGCGGGAAGTTTGTACGGTTGTTCTTCTGACAAAGGGATGAAATGCTTATTTAATAAGATTGCTCAAGATTACGTATCCTGGGCCAATAGACTGGTGAAATTATGCCATCAGCTGGCAATAGCGGCAGCAATAATAATGCAGATACCTAGAATCATGGCAGCGGCTACCATTGCTACAGCCATATTTTTATCTTCAGCAATTTGTTTAGCCATATGGCCAGGGATGAGCCAGTCCACAATTTTGAAGCCTACTACACACATAATAATGCCAATGGCTGAGTAAACCAGAGTACCAATTATTCCTCTCTCAATAGCAGGAACGATGGGCACTTGTAACAAAAACAGAAGGATAGACATAGGTAAAAGTGCTGAGTTAAACGTGTAGAAGTTCAGAAATATCTATTTTACTTATAATTATGCCTTATTACAAAGAGGTAGAATCAAACAAATTCTTTTATATAGATGGCCGCCTATACTGAAGGTATTAGGTTTATTTCCCATATCTTGGCCCGCCACCTCTGACTGTTCTGCCTAGAAAATAGCTTCTGCCTGTGTTACCAGGCTGTGTTTTTGTTTGTTCTACTACCTGTTGATCTGTTAAAGATGACACACCTACTCCTTGGGTGGAAGCAACATACGCTACACCTATTATTAAGAGTAAACCACAAACAATCAATACACGCGTAAAAATTTGCATACACAGAAAATCCAGATAAAGATAAAAAAAATAGCATTCTAGAAACTTCTAAAACCCCACTTTAAAAAGATTTCTTTTACCTGCTGGGTTATAGTATATATACCCTTTCAATTAATGTAAGCTAGGACAAACTTCTAATGTGCTGATTTACTTGCTTAGCCATAGAAGCCGAAACACTGTTCACCAGAGCTATTAGTGTAAAAATGATGAGGCCAATGGTATAGTAGCGGCTTAAAATACTTCCTTCCACTAATGTTAGTTTTACAGTCGCATCCGGAACCGTAGTAGGAAGAGCTAAGATACGAGCAGTATACGTGCCAGGTTGATCCAGGCGGTAGAGCAACGACTTAGATAGTTCAGCTTCTTCCCAATGTTCTACGCCGCTTTCGCCATCTTCTTGCCAGGCTTCATCGCCAGATGCCCGGAAAAAGTCTCCTTCCATCACATTTACTACTTGACCTTGCTCATCCAGGATTTCCAGGCCAGTCCACAGGTCGGTATTATCAGGTATAGTCGCTGATAATTCCAGCTGGTATATTTTTTTTATGGCCTGCATTGGAATAGGTTGAGTAGTAGCTAGTACTTTAGGGTCATCTTCTTCTGTTGCTGGCTGAGTAGTTTGCGGAACGGCAAACTGCTGCGAATAAATTTCCTTGCCTTGGGTAAAGGAATGAATTAATAGAATAGCAAATATCAAAGCAGTCAACCAATAGGTAATCCGCCAGAAACGCTTGCGTTTATTGGCCTGGCCAATCTTTTGTTTTGCCTCCTGGATCACCGCATTATCTTCAAAAGCAGCTAGTACTTCCCATTCCGGAATAGAAACCTCTTCGAAAAACTCTATTTCTTTAATTTCTTTGCTAGTATCTAGCAAGCGCCACTCAGCTATGTAACTCTTCCCACTTGAGGTATACTCGGCAAATTTTACCCGGTCGCCGGCTTTTATTTGATACGTAGATTCTCCTTCAAAATAAAGTACGTTAGAATCGCCATATTCTATAACCCGTTCTTTCTTGGCCGTATGGAAATTAAGGATGTTGGTGCCTGTAGGTAAGTTTGGATGCTGGGGTAAAAAAGAGGTAGAAATAGCATAGCCGTCTGCATCTTCAATCAGATAAAAATAGGTCCGGTCTTCACTCATTAATACCCATTCATCGTATTCCCAGCGTTCGTCGGAATAGCCAGTTTCCCCCTCTTCAGACCAGTACTCTTTGTAGTCTGACTGCCATCGGGTCCGGCCTAGTACCTGATGTTTTTTTCCGTGAAAAATAGCTTTCATGCCTAACCGGATAAAGGATTTTGGAGGAAATCCGGAAGGTGCATGAAGTTTAGTAATTACCTGATGTGCTTCAGAGGTTGCATCTAACACGGCTCCACAGTACTGGCAGCCTACATAGTTAGTTCGTTTGTTAATTAACGTAATTTCTCCTGCACAATTCGTACAACGGAACTGCCTAACTGATTGGAAGTAGCTTTGTGGCTGAATGGTGCTCATGAGGAAGCTGTGCTTAAGAATGAGTAATTAAAACAAGTTAGGTGTATCTATTATAGCCATTGAAAGTCCGTTAAGGCTAGGTTTTCGCCTGTATTGAATTCTGTTTCTCCGGGCATATACTCGATGCTAATAGGCTTACCATTGGATATTCCATCAATATAATCCGCTTTTTCACCGGCTATAACCTGGAAGGGTAGCTCACCTTCTCCGCCATTAATGGTTGCCCGGTTCTTTTCTGTCACAAATAGAGTAGTTCCATTAACTGGAATAGTAGTCCCTACTTTCACCGCATCAAATTTAGGCGGCTGCGAGGTCAAGGGTTTTTTGCTGAACAAAACAAATTCTCCTTCATCTTCCTGCAACCAGTACTGGGTATATTCATCGCCATCAAACCAAATTACCCATTCATCCCAGAAACCGTCTTCATAATTGAACCGTAACCTTCCGAGTACACTAAATAGTTTGGCTTTTAATTTTCCCCGTTTTCCTACAGACAATACAGATCCATAGTCTGCCAGTAAAATTTGTTGCCCAACAGCACTGGCCGCACCTGCATTTATATAACTGGTTTGACCGCAATAGCTACAGACAACCATTTTGGAGTACCGGTATTGCAGTTCCAGCTGGGCTCCGCAGGAAGGGCATTGTATGCTTGGCAAAGACATAAATTCTGCTTCTGACTAGGAATGATAAAGATGAGAAAATTAGCAAAAAATAGAAATTAATCAAATTTTATCGTTATTTCCCTGGTGAGCGGATACCCTACACAGGTGAGCACCCATCCTGCGGCTACTTCTTTATCTGTTAATACTTTATTAAGCGTCATGTGCACGTTGCCTTGGGTGCAGCGGGCAGCACACGTAGAACACACACCACCTAAGCAACTGTATGGCAGTTGGATGCCATTGGCCTGAGCCGTTTTCAGGATAGACTGGTTGTAAGGAGCTTCCAGCAGATATGTATTTTGCCCGTAATGCAATTCAATCTTTTTAGGAGAGGTGTCTTTAAATACAGGTATAGCTGTTTCGGGTATTTCTTCTGTAATAAATATCTCCTGGTGCATCTGCTCCTGGCGAAATTCCATAAAGGTTAACGTCATCCGTACCATGCGCATATAGGTGGAGGGGCCACACATATAAAACTGGGCTAAAGATGGCTCGTACCGCAAATATTGCTTGATTAAGGTTTGAAGTAAACCAATGTTGAGCCGGGCAGGATGGGTGCCAGTTTGTGTAGGGTTACTGTAGAGTGGATAATAGCTAAATCTATCCGGGTATTGTGTTACCAGTTCATGTAGTGGCCTGGAAAATAAGGCTGTGTCTTCACTGGTATCACTTTTAATTAGAACGCAATGGCTTTGTGGCTCACGAATAAGCAGGTCTTTCAATATAGAAAACAGCGGTGTAATGCCGCTGCCAGCTCCAATGAGAAAAATATCCCGCTGCACGTCCGTTTGAGGTTCTAGGGTAAATCTCCCAGCGGGTGGTAAACAAGTTAAAACATCTCCTTCCTTTAGATGATCTATCAGGTAGCGGGACACTTCGCCGTTTACTACTCTTTTTATTGTTACAGCCAAGGTTGAATCTACACCCGGGGTAGAACTTAGTGAATACGACCGCCGCAATTCTTTTTCTCCATTCCGTATCAGAATGGTTAGGAATTGCCCTGCCTTATAGTCCACGGTTATTCCATCCGTAGGTTCTAAAAGTAAGGTAATAGCTTCTTTTGTTTCGCGGGTAATTTTACGGATACGTAATTCCAGATACTCTTTCATACGAATAATTATTGCCAGTTCAAGCGAACTATATATGTTAATATATATATAGACGGATCGTGCACATCCTGTCTATTATTTATTTGTACCGGTCTAACTCTACTCTATTTGCTTCTGTTCCCATTCAACGTGTGTAAATGCAAAGAAAATAATCTTACTGCATAAATAGAATTATTTCGCCTATTGGACAGAAGCATAGGCTATAAGTGGATGAATACATATAGCTCTATTTTATAAACTGCTTCTTGTCCATCCATTAGTATAACATATCAGCCATAAAAATTACCACTTGTGTAATACTATGTTCTATGCATTACACACTACCTATCTTTGCATAGTAATGAGATGTACGACACCTATCAATAATTAACCCGAAATACGATGAAAACATATATGTACTCCTTGTGTATTTGCCTGATAAGTATGAGCACCTTTGCTCAAAGTTCGCAGAAAGGCAAAGTAAGTGGCACCATGCTAGATGAAAATAAAAAGCCCGCCGAGTTCGTGACCATGATGTTAGTGCACGCCATTGATTCATCCTTGGTAAAAGGTGCCGTTACAGATGTTGACGGCAAGTATGAGTTTGACCAGATACCAGAAGGGCAATATAGGGTAGCAGCATCTATGGTAGGATACAAAAAAATGTATACCACGCCTTTCACTATTAACCAGGCCAATCTGCAGGTAGCCTTGCCAGTATTGCAGCTAGTAATGGATGCTAAAAATTTAAATGAAGTAGTTGTAATCGGGCAAAAGCCCTTTATTGAACAGAAGCTGGATAAAACGGTGGTAAATGTAGAAAATAGCATTGTTTCCAGTGGAAGTACGGCTATGGAAGTACTGGAAAAAGCCCCCGGAATTATGGTAGATAAAGATGATAAAATCAGTTTAAAAGGCAAGCAGGGGGTAATTATTATGATTGACGGCAAACAGACATATTTGTCGGCTGAAGAGGTGAGTAATATGCTACGGAATATGCAGAGCAATGCCATTGAACAAATAGAAATTATTACCAATCCATCGGCTAAATACGATGCAGCTGGCAACTCCGGCATTATCAATATTAAGCTGAAGAAGAATAAGAATATGGGCATGAACGGCAATCTTACTGCCGGTGCTGGCTATGGTAAATTGCCTAAGTATAATGGCGGAATTAATTTAAACTACCGCAATGGAAAATTCAATGTATTTGGTAATTACAACTATGGCTACAACGAACGGTTTAATATAACTGAACTGAACCGGGTCGTGAATTACGAAAATGAAGTTACCCTATTTGACCAGTATAACCGCCGTACTTCCAGGTTCAACAATAATTCTTACAAAGTAGGCGTGGATTACTATCTGAATAAGAAAAACACTTTTGGGTTTATGGCCAATGGATTTTTGAATAGTGGAAACATGAATGTGGTGAACAATACAGATATAATGGATGGCAGTGGAAACCTGAAATCGAATGTAGCTTTACTAAACAACATTGAAAACTCCTGGAAAAGTATGGCCTACAACCTGAACTATAAACGAACCTTCGACAGCACAGGCAGGGAATTTACGGCAGATGTAGACTATTCTAAATTTATGGGACAAGGCAGCGACAACATCCGCAATTACTATTATAATTCGGTAGGTGAAGAAACCCAGGTGCCGTTGCTGTTGAAAAGTGATATTCCCTCTGAAGTAGATATTAAATCATTCAAAGCCGACTACATTCATCCATTGGGTAAAACTGCCAAGCTGGAAGCAGGTGTAAAAAGTAGCTATGTAGTTACCGATAATGATGTAAAATTTAACCTATTCCGGGAAAATAGCTGGGAAGTAGATACTACCAAAACCAATCACTTCAAATACACTGAAAACATTAATGCAGCCTACGTAAACTTCAGCAAAGAACTAAGTAAAATCTGGAGTTTACAACTGGGTTTACGGGCAGAACAAACCATATCCAAAGGCAACTCCATTACCTTAAACAAAGTAGTAGACCGGAATTATCTGGAGTTTTTCCCCAGTGTGTTTTTATCCCAGAAAGTTGGCAAAGACCACCAGATGGCTTATTCCTACAGCCGCCGTATCGACCGTCCAAGCTACCAGGATCTGAACCCGTTTGTGTACTTCCTGGATCTGTATACGTACTTCCAGGGCAATCCATTCCTGAAACCACAGTTTACTAATTCTTTCCAGGTATCGCATACCTATAAAGGCGGTTTTACCACTACATTAGGTTACAGCCATACCAAAGATATATTTACGCAGGTAACTATTCAGGATGACCAAACACAGATTACCAGAGCCACCATGACCAACCTGGATGCCCGCCAGAACTATAACTTAGGCCTGAGTATGCCCATTCCTGTTACCAAATGGTGGTCTACAAACAATAATGTAAATGTGTTCTATAACCAGTTTCGGTCTACTTTCTTGGATGAGCAATTAGATAACTCCCAGCTGGCCGTGAATGTCAATACGAATCATACCTTTATTTTGCCAAAAGATTTTACAGCAGAGGTATCGGGTTTTTATAACTCTCCTTTTGTGGAAGGTATCCTTCGTGGAAAAGCAATGTATGCTATAGGATTTGGCTTGCAAAAGTCGTTTATGAACAAAAAAGCCAACTTAAAACTGAATGTAAATGATGTATTCAATATGATGCGTTTCAGAGGAGCCATCAACTACAGCAATATGGATTTGAGAATTTTTAATAAATGGGAGAGCCGGCAAGCCAGAGTAACATTTACTTACCGCTTTGGCAAAAATGATATTAAACCTGCCCGCAAACGCGCTACTGGTTCAGAATCTGAAGAGAACCGGATAAAAATGGGCAACTGAGCTACCTGAAAAAATGGCAAGTATATAAATATGAAATTACGTATAGAGAGAAGTGAAAAAGCAGGCTTACAGGCCTGCTTTTTCTTTTCAAAACTGCTATAAAGGATTATTCTACCGGCATGCTATGCTTAGAGGAAAAGCCAATAATAAAATGTAACTTAGTAGTAGTATAAAAGTACCCTAATCCCTATGCGCCGGACGTCAACTACCAGTACACTCCCTAAATCAGCCGCAGAGTTAGAAAAGCAATTATCTGGAATACATACACCGGGCCGCTTATTATCCTTAGATGTTTTCAGAGGGCTAACAGTAGCCGCCATGATCCTGGTGAACAATCCAGGAGATTGGGGGGCTATATATGCACCTTTGCGCCATGCGGAGTGGCATGGGGCTACACCCACGGATCTGGTTTTTCCTTTCTTCCTGTTTATAGTGGGTGTGTCTATTACTTTCTCCTTATCTACCCGCAAATACGAAGAATCGGGCCATGCAAAATTGATCACTAAAATTGCCAAACGCAGCCTGGTTTTATTTGGCCTGGGGCTCTTTCTGCACTTGTTTCCTAGTTTCGATTTTGCTACCGTCCGTATACCGGGTGTGTTGCAGCGAATTGCTATTGTTTTCTTGGTTTGTGCTATATTATTCCTGAAAACAAGTATCCGGTCGCAGGCTTACTTCATGGCAGCTATCCTGCTCAGTTATTGGTTTATGATGGCACTCGTTCCTGTACCGGGCGTAGGCATTGGCTATTTAGAACCAGGAAAAAATCTGGCTGCCTGGCTGGATAATCTGCTGCTACATGGCCATTTGTGGAAGCAAACCAATACCTGGGATCCAGAAGGAATACTTAGCACCCTACCTGCCATAGCTACTGGTATTTCCGGTATGCTTGCCGGCCAGTGGCTCCGTTTTGATATTGACCCTGCACGAAAAATGACCTGGCTATTTGTAGCAGCTAACCTAGCGATTTTCACTGGCTTTGTTTGGGATTGGGTGTTCCCGATCAACAAAGCCTTATGGACTAGTTCTTTTGTGTTGTATACTACTGGTCTGGCTTTGCATGTACTAGCTGTGTGTTACTGGCTAATTGATATACAAGGCTTTACAAAATGGACAAAGCCTTTTGTTGTGTATGGGGTAAATGCCATCACTGTATTTTTCCTCTCCGGACTTATCCCACGCATACTAAGCATGATTAAAGTAATTAGTGCTGATGGCACAGAAGTAGGGTTGCAAACGTATCTGTATAATGCCCTGTATACACCTGTATTTTCCCCAGTAAATGCTTCTCTGGCTTGGGCAGTTAGTTTTGTACTGGTATGGCTGGGTATTTTATGGATTATGTATAACAAACGGATTATTATTAAAGTGTAAAAAAGCTTAGAGAGTGCGGCCAAATAGAAAAAATAATCAAGCGACACAAATGCCGTAGAAATGCCGTAACCGAACCGTTACACTAAAGCCAGTGTAGATCTACATTTGTATGTAAACGATATAATTATGAAACATACAGTATTGGCCGCCAGGATTGTAGCTCTGCGAAAAAGTAAAGGTATGTCGCAGGAACAACTAGCAGAAAAAGCTTCTATTAATTTACGTACCCTACAACGCATTGAAAGTGGAGAAACTGAACCCCGCGGGCAAACACTCCGTTTGCTGGCTCTTGCCTTAGACTGCCCATTAGAGGAGTTAATTGATTTTACGAAAGAAGAAGATAAAGAATTTTTGCAGCTATTGAATCTGTCAACACTTTCTTTTTGGGTTGTCCCGATGGGCAATATCTTTATTCCGCTGATCTTATGGGTGATGAAAAAAGATAAAGTAAAAGGAGCCGCAGAACTGGGCAGACGAATATTAAATTTTCAGATTGTCTGGTCTGTTCTAACGTTTGGCTTATTATTTATATTAGTTTTTAGCACCCTGCTTCATTTACCAGGCGCTACTCCCTGGACACCTATACATGGCGTTATTTTAGCCGGTGTGCTTTATCTCCTCAATTCTATACTGATTCTTATTGCTTCTGTGCAGATTAAAAAAGGAACAGAGAAAGTATATTCCATTGGAATAAAAATTATTCGATAGTATAGCGTAAGGCGTACCTATTTGCTTGCGATAATTCTTTGTAAAAAGCATTATTGCTATCCTGATATAGGGGAGCAGTATACAGAGCAACTAGATACTTTTACAACAGAGCAGCCAAGGAAACAGGCAAATAAGCCTTGCCTTGTTGTAAGGGCAAGTATCTAAATAAAGTGTACTCCTACTACTTATTACTTAGCCGCTAGGTCATCTGGGCGCTGAATAAACTGAATAATCAGTTCATGCTTATCGCCGTCCTTGTCTTCCAGTTTTAACACAAGGTTGGGATTATCTTTGGTGCTATTGTTTATGATATCCACAATGGTATTCACAGCCGATTTTTTCTGGATTTCCTCGCGGAGGTCTGCTATAATTTTGGCAAACTCTATTTCAATCAAACTGGGGTTATAATGGATTGTTTTCATAAAAAGTAGGTTTATAAATTACAGTAATTGAAAATTAGCCTGTCAGAAAATTTTTCCTTCGCCATATACCACTTCGGTTGCCCGGTTTACAGCATTAAACCGGAAAGACACAGTACGGGCTTTGGAATTTTCACGGTCTCCCTCGCATTGTACGCCAGGTTCTACAAAATAGACATAGGCTTTTTGTGTTCGTTCCAGTAACAGTTGAAAATCTGGCCTTCCCAACAGGCGCAATACTTCTTCTTGCGTCATGCCCAGCAACTCCCGACGGATTTGTTCAAAGTCTCCGGCTAATCTTTTACGCTCACCCTGGCAGCCAAGTTTATCTTGTTTCCAGGTGGCTGCATCAAAATTTTCGAATGTTTTGCTTTCTGTACAGGTAGTCAGGCATAAAAGCAGTATAAATAAAAAATGCCTCATACGGCCTGCAAATTGATGAATCATTGAATAAAATCTTACTTTCATGGGTTAGTATTTACCCAGACTAAATTTTTTATATTATAAACTATATATATACCTTTGTGTTTTTAAATTACTATTTAATACATTTTATTACAATTTATGCCACAAGGTACAGTAAAGTTCTTCAATGAAACAAAAGGTTTTGGTTTTATTGTAGACGATGAGACACAACAAGACATTTTTGTGCACATTTCAGGTATTCAGGAAGAAATTCGTCAGAATGACCGCGTTTCCTTCAAAATCACCGAAGACAAAAGAGGTAGCAAAGCAATCGATGTAAGGCCCCTATAGTATATAGATCAGAATTCGAAAAAGACTGCAATTGTTACAAAGGACTTTAGTTTATCTAAAGTCCTTTTATTTTTTAGCTTCCTCACAATAGGTAAGTAAGGCACTTTTTGCATCCGGATGCCCAAGACGTTCGGCTTGTTTAAGCTGCGAGCAACCCTGCTCTTTTTCCTCATTTAACAGCTGGGCTATACCCAGGCTAAACCGGGCTTTGCCAGACTTCCCATCCAGGCGTACACTCTCTTTAAAATCAGCAATGCTGCCTTTTAACTCCTGCATTTCAAACTTAGCAATACCCCGGTTATAGTAAGCATTGGCATCAGCCGGATTAAGTAAAATGGCTTTATCAAAATCGGTCATAGCTTCTTTAAACTGCTTCTGTTGATAATAAATAAAACCGCGGTTAATATATAAATCTGCCGAGTCGGGTTGCAAGCGGATGGCTTCATTAGAATCAGCTAACGCTCCCTTTATATCCTGCATAGCTATTTTTGCCCGTGCGCGGTTATAATAGGGTTTATAGGATTGCGGATTAAGCTTAATGGCCTGTTCATAATCCATCAAAGCCTCCTGATATTGTTTTAGCTCATAATACGCTACACCTCTGGTATTAAAAGCCTCAAAGTTGTCTACATCTTTTTCTATAGCCCGGTTGAGAAAAGTAAGGGCCTCATTGAATTTTTGCTCATTCATTAATTGCCGGGCACGTTCCAGAAAGGCTTCAGAAGACTGGGTACATGCAGCCAGCAGGCATATAATTCCAAAATACCAATAGGTTCTGTTTATTTTTTTATACATCATAGCAAACAATAGTATCACCGGGAGAACGGTTCTAGATACAACTTGCTGCAAGTTACGGAGAACGGAAGAAATACAGGATAGAAAATAAATTTTATCTCTTAGTACCTAACAGCTTACCGGCACGAATGGCTTTTTTCTTCTTAGTAAATCGCCATAAACCAACTACCAACATGCCTATCCCCCAAGGGAATAAACAAAATACTGATGGCAATAAGAATGTGTGATTTGGTAAACTCCATTAAGCAGAGGCTAGAGATGAACAGGGAAAATCCGTCCCGCAATAGCCCAGAAACGTCCGTTCATTGGATCTAGTTGTTCGTTCTGGGGCTAACCAATAGATCATTTAGTGCAAGCTGAGGCTCAGTATCTGTAAGTTTGGCTTCTATAACTGATTTATTCAAACGTACAAAATATAAAAGCGTTAATACGTTGTTGAGTTCTTATAAAATTAGCACCACTCATTAACTTGCGTTCAAGAAGTTGAAGCTGTTTCAAAAACTATGGCAAAAATAACAAAGGTATCCCTGAAAAAACACTTGGATGAATTAGATAAAAAAGAGTTAGTAGAAGAGGTACTTAAATTATACAGTAAGTTCAGTCAGGTTAAGGAGTTTTACCAGATGGAGTTAAGCGACGATACCAAAGCTTTTGTTGAGGGCTATAAAAAGAAGATCAAAGCTGTTTATTTTCCGGCCAGAGGTTACCGCTATCCCAGAGCTTCTGCTATCCGTAGGCTTATTTCTAAGTTTAAAAAAGTAGCTGTATTCGATTATGATGTAGTAGATTTATTGCTATACAGAGTAGAAAATGGCATTGCGTATATTAAAACCTTTGGTGGCATAGACGAAGCCTTTTTTACATCTATCTCCTCTTCCTATGATGAAGCTTTGAAACTAATTACCAAAAGCAACCTGCATAGGGAGTTTAAAGACCGCTGCCGGCAGATTATTACAGATTCCGAATATATGGGCTGGGGCTTTCACGATAATCTTTCCTACGCCTTCGAAGAATGTTTCGGAGAAGAATAGCCCTTTGATACAACAAGTACTTGTAAAAGCAATTACTCTTACTTAATCAAACGCAGACTTCTTCTGCTGTGAAAGGCTATGGCTAATTAATTCGTGCTGCTACGTATGCTACAACTACTTCATTTTTTAGGTACTTAAACAAGAATAAAAAAATAATTGAAAAAAAGCTGAAAAAAGTTTTTACTACGCAAAAAGGCTGCGCACAAGCCTCCCAATTTTGAATCATCAAATGAAACAATACTCAAAACACGTATCATTATGCGGTTCAATATACTAAAAGCAAAAACAGCGGAAATTGTTAACCATGAAGGAGCCAGCGCATTCTCTATGACGCATGAACTGGAACTGTATACAGCTGTGGTTACAGCCAGCTTATCTGATAACTTTTATGAAAAAGGAGGCGATCGGTTAAACCGCATTATAGAGCTCACGGCCAAAGTAGATACACGTTTTCTGGCACAGTTGGCAGTTTATACACGCGAGAAAATGTATTTACGTACCATCCCAATGGTGCTGGTGGTAGAGCTGGCCAAAGTGCATAATGGCAATAATCTGGTGAAAAATATGGTAAACCGCGTAGTGGGACGGGCAGATGAAATTACTGAGTTACTGGCCTATTACCAGATGGCTAACAAGCGTAATGGTACTAAAAAACTGAACAAATTATCCAAACAATTGCAAAAAGGGTTGGCAGAAGCTTTCAATAAGTTTGATGAGTACCAGTTTGCCAAATACAACCGCGAAACAGCTGTTTCTTTACGCGACGCTTTGTTTCTGGTTCACCCAAAGGCAAAAGATGAAGCACAACAGGCCATTTTTACTAAAATAGTAAACGACACCTTGCAAGTACCCTATACCTGGGAAGTAGAATTATCTAAAGTAGGACAACAGCCATTTGCTTCAGAAAAAGAAAAAAGCAAAGCGGTACGCTCAACATGGGAAGATTTGATTAGCAGTGGAAAGTTGGGATATATGGCTTTGATGCGTAACCTGCGCAATATTTTGCAAGCGGAAGTAAGTCTAGAGCATGTACAGTTGGTAGGAAAAACGCTGACTAATGCTACAAATGTACGGAAGTCAAAACAGTTGCCTTTCCGTTTCCTGGCGGCTTACCGTGAAATAGAACAAGTAAAATCTCCATATAGTGGGTATATCATGGAGTGCCTGGAGAAAGCTATTGTGGTAAGTGCAGAAAACATTCGTGGGTTTGATTTTCATACCAGAGTCTTAATTGCTTCGGATGTGTCTGGCTCTATGTATAGTCCTTTGTCTAAAAACAGTGCTATTCAGTGCTACGATATTGGCCTGATGTTGAGTATGCTGTTGCGTAGCCGGTCTAAAAATGTAGTTACTGGTATTTTTGGCGAACGCTGGATGACAGTGAATCTGCCAGAATCGAATGTATTGGCAAATGTGGCCAAACTCCGCAGTATGCAAGGCCAAGTAGGGTATTCCACCAACGGCCACCTGGTGATTAGTGACCTGATCGCTAGAAAACAAGTAATGGACAAAGTGCTGTTCTTTACTGATTTGCAGATGTGGGATAGCCGTAATGGAGGCAATAGTTTAGGCGCTGCATGGACTCGCTACAAAAAAGAAGTAGCCCCCAATGCTAAATTATACCTGTTCGATCTGATCGGTTACGGGCAATCGCCTATCCGTTTACAGCAAAATGATGTATATCTGCTTGCCGGATGGTCTGACAAGGTATTTGACGTGCTATCAGCGATTGAGGATGGAAGTAATGCCCTGGCAGAGATACAGAAGATAGAAGTATAGAAAACAGAGGAGGTGCCGTAGAAAAGTATTCCTTCGCTTTTGGTTGCAACTGTCTGCAAAGACAGTCAGGTTCAATTCCTGTACGGACTTTTCGTTAGTAGCCCTTCTCTGTTTTTACATAACAAAAACTATAAGCAAATGCTGTAGCATATAGTTTCATCGCAAACATAGAAAATTACAGAATACTCTATTCGCTTGTTGTTCTCTTTGCTAAAATAAAATGGGTGTCGTAGGGTAGCAATACTTCGTCGTTAATTCATCGGACGCAGGTTCGAGCCCTGCCTTCTGGCGAAAGCTAGAAGTAGCTCAGTGGTTAGAGCAATGAAAAGAAGGCTGCCCGCTTGTTACCCCAGACCTATAATGATGCCGTAGAAGGGCGTTACTTCGCCTGTCACGCTGGAGGTTGTGGGTTCGATTCCCATGCTTTTATGCAAATAAAAGATAGTTCAAAGGTAGAATGCCAATTTGTACGCGCTTCGGCTGTTGCCCTTTCATGGTAAGTAAAGAAGGATGTCGTAAACTTGGGTTACTTCGCACACTCAGGGGAGGAATATCATAGTTGCCACTGTGCAGCAAAGGTATCCGGGTTCAACTCCCGGCATGCGTTGCCCCCGCTACTCAAGTTGCCTGTTACTCCTTACTTCCTTATCAAGTATGCAATTTTAAAAGTTTAGAAAAACATATTTATGAAGAAAGACGATAAGAAACCAATACATTGCCCATAAGCAACTAGTCAGGCTACTGATACTGATGGCTGCGGGCAAACCAATAAACATTTTGTGCTCGTAGCTCAGCTGGTTAGTAGCACCTGCCTTTTAAGCAGGGGGTCGAGGGTTCAAATCCCTCCGGGCACACACGACAGGGTGTCGTAAATAAGTCTTACTTCGAAACTAATCGGTGGGTCGCGGGTTCGAATCCCGCTTCCGGCTCTATTAAATCGTATACCGGAATAGCTCAGTGGTAGAGCAACATAAGCGACTTATTGTTTGTTACCCCTATCTTACTAAAGGTGCCGTAGAAAAGTATTCCTTCGCTTTGGGTGCTAGTGTTCGCAAGAACGTGCAGGTTCGAGCCCTGCTTCCGGATAACTCCGGAATGGTGGAATTGGTAGACACGCTATATAGAGACTTTTCGTTTGTTGCCCTTTTATATTATAGTAAAAGCCATACTGCTATATGTTTATTCATAGTTAACCTTTCCGAAAATTTTGCCTTTTCGTGGCAAATCTTGTTTTTCAATTCTCTGTATAAAATTCATACGTATTTACTTCTTGCACAAAAAATTCTGTCAATTTACTTTGGCAGATGTTAATTAGGAGAAACCAAAAGTTATTATAGCTAACAGGTAATCAATTTTTAGGTTAGTGTTGTATTTCTCACTCCGAACTTTTTCTGTGTTTCCTACAGGTCTAAACTCTTTTCCTTTTCTGTCAAGCGAACATACAGTAGCAGCCAAAAGGGTGGCGAATGCTCTAAGTTGATTATTTTGCATTCTATATAGCATCCCTTCTTTTATCAAGCTTCGTATAATCATTCCCTTCCATCGATATTACTACCACTTCCTGTGATTTTTTTTCAAAAGCAGTTAGAAACAATGTATATTTATATTATCTTAGTGACTAAGATATTTACTAAATAAGATACTATGGAGGATAACTTACAGAAACGAGTGCGAAAGCTGAGCCAACATTATGCCTATACATCCATTCAGATGCATGAAACCATTGCCCGAAAAGCAGGGCTTTCCGGAACTGACCATAAATACCTGGGCTTTCTGATAGAGAAGGGGCAAATGACTGCAGGCGAACTTGCAACTTTAACAGGACTAACAACAGGTGCCGTTACAGGTTTAATAGACAGGCTTGAAAAGAGAGGATTGGTTAAACGACAGTTTGCCCAGGACGACAGGCGGAAGGTTATCATTGAGCCAAACACCCCAGCAATAATGGCTCTTTTGGCGCCGCTTTACAAAGAATTCCGGAGCAAGTCAGAAAATCTTATTGGCTCATTTTCAAACGAGGAGCTTACAATTATTGAAGCCTACTTTTTAGAAGCAATTGAAATAATGAATGAAACAACCAACAAACTCACCAACAATTAATATGAGTTGCTACATCCTCAATTTTCAGGAAACTGACAAAACAAAGCTTGTAATGGTGGGAGGCAAAGGGGCTAACCTGGGGGAGTTATCCCGGATTGTAGGTGTACAAGTGCCTAAGGGCTTTTGCGTAACTACAGAAGTATATAAAGAAATTATTGGTAATAGTGAAGTATTAAATTCGCTGATGGATGAGTTGGACGTTCTGAAACCTGATAACAGGAAAAGTATCAGCGAAACCAGTGCAAAAATTCGGAAGGTGATTGAAGAAACAGGGATTCCAAAAGGTATTACTAATGAGATTGCCTGGAACCTGAAACAACTTGGCGAAAGGAATGCCTATGCTATACGTTCCAGTGCCACAGCAGAGGATCTACCTACGGCATCCTTTGCCGGACAGCAGGATACGTTTTTGAATATAATCGGCAAGGAGGCCATCTTGCAGCATATCAGCCTATGCTGGGCATCACTGTTTACTGAAAGGGCAGTTATTTACCGCATCCAAAACGGCTTCAGCCACCGCAGAGTTAACATGGGGGTGGTTGTTCAGCAGATGGTTTTTTCGCAGGCAGCAGGCATTTTGTTTACAGCCGATCCCATCAACTCTAACAGGAAAGTATTATCTATTGATGCAGGCTTCGGATTGGGAGAAGCCATGGTCTCTGGCTTGGTGAATGCAGATACCTATAAAGTGTGTAATGGCAAGATTATCGATAAAAGGATATCCGCCAAAAAGCTGGCTATATATGCGTTAAAAGATGGGGGTACAGCAGCACAGGAAATTGAACTCCAGCGGCAGAACAGCCAGGTGCTCACGGATGAGCAAATTTTACAGCTTGAGCAAATAGGCAGAAAGATTGAAGCGCATTTCGGCTGCCCCCAGGACATTGAATGGTGTCTGGTAGAGGCTGCGTTTTATATTGTTCAGAGCCGACCGATTACTACTTTATTTCCGGTACCCCAAGCAGATGACCAGGAAAATCATGTTTATATTTCTGTCGGCCATCAACAAATGATGACCGAGGCCATAAAACCCTTAGGGCTCTCTTTTTTTCTGTTAACAACTCGTGCACCCATGCGTACAGCTGGCGGAAGGTTATTTGTGGATGTTACCCCCATACTGGCTTCGCCTGTCAGCAGACAACTGATACTAGAAACTTTGGGACAACACGATCCGCTCATAAAAGACGCACTTACGACCGTAATTGAGCGGGGAGGTTTTATTAAACCGTTTGTGAACGATGAAAAAGAAGCAGGTCCTGGCAAAAGCAATAGAACTAAGCTGCCTTTGAGTTCTCAAGCACCCATTGAGAACGATCCGGCAATTGTCACTGATCTAATCAAGCGCAGCCAAACTTCGATAGCAACATTAAAACAAAACATCCAGACGAAACAGGGATCAGCCCTGTTTGATTTTATTCTGGAGGATCTCCAGGAATTAAAGAATATCCTATTTGACCCACAAAGCCACGGTATAATTATGGCTGCCATGAATGCTTTCTCCTGGATTAATGAACACATACAAGAGTGGTTGGGTGAAAAAAACGTGGCAGATATCCTTTCTCAATCGGTACCAAACAATATTACTTCGGAAATGGGATTACAACTGTTGGAAGTTGCCGATGTGATCCGTCCGTATCCGGAAGTAATTGAGTATTTACAAAAAGTAAAGGATGATAGCTTTTTGGATGAACTGGTAAAATTCAAAGGCGGGCCAGAAATACGGGAAGCTATCTATGCTTATCTTACTAAATATGGAATGCGATGTGCCGGAGAAATAGATATTACCAAAACCCGCTGGAGCGAAAAACCACTTACACTTGTGCCTCTGATTCTCAGCAACATTAAAAACTTTGAACCCGGTGAAAGCAATCGGAAATTTGAGCAGGGGCTACAGGAAGCGTTGAAGAAAGAACAGGAGGTAGTAGCGCAATTGGCACTATTGCCGGATGGTGAACAAAAAGTCCGGGAAACAAAAGAAAGGATCAGCCTGATCCGGAATTTTAGCGGATACCGGGAATATCCGAAATATGGCATGGTTAACCGCTACTTTGTGTATAAGCAAGCTTTGCTGAAAGAGGCCAGACAACTTTTGCAAGCGGGCATTATTCATTCGACAGAAGATATTTATTATCTCACGTTTGAAGAACTTCGCGATGTTGTACGCACCTATCAACTGGATTATGGGATCATCAACCAGCGAAAAAACGAATACAAAGTATATGAAAAACTAAACCCGCCACGGGTTATAACATCTGATGGTGAAATTGTTACAGGCAGGTACAAACGAGAAAATCTTCCAGCCCAAGCTTTGGTTGGTCTAGCTGTTTCTTCCGGTGTAATAGAGGGGCGGGCACGTGTTATTTTAACTATGGAAGATGCCCACCTGGAAGAGGGAGATATACTAGTTACCACCTTTACTGACCCTAGCTGGACACCTTTGTTTGTATCCATAAAAGGCCTTGTTACGGAAGTAGGTGGCCTGATGACCCATGGAGCGGTTATCGCACGGGAATATGGCTTGCCGGCTGTTGTTGGCGTGGAAAATGCAACCAACCTGATTAAAAATGGACAATCTATTCGTGTACATGGCACAGGAGGATACGTAGAAATTCTGTAAGTAGGCTCCATAAACAGGTGGGAATAAATTTATAAAAGAAAAGCTATGGCTAGTACTCACAGGTTGCTATAGACTGGTAAACTCAACAAAGTTTGTCTTTAGCTTATTCTGAGAAAAGAAGAAAAGCAGAATAACTTACCTAAGCCTATTTTGAAGATGCGAAAAATAGCATTAACAGGTTCAACAATGCTGTCAATAAGCCCTGCTTTCCGGACTAAAACTACGATCAAAGTTTCTTACTAAAGGTAATGTAACTACTTGCTAATCGGCAACTCGCTCACATGCTAGGTAGAGGCGCGTGATTGTTGGATGTAATTCTGGAAAAAGCCCTGCTAGGAACCAAAGTCCCTCTAAATTTTTAGCATAGGAGGTAGGAATAAAGATACTTCATATTCATATTATTTTATATTTTTACCGCAAGCCTTTTTTAATCAGGGGATTAATAGTTTATTTAGCTTAAATCCACCTTACAAACAATTTCTACTATATAGGTTCTTTTTTATTAGTAGTTTTACACAAACTTTTCCAACCTTACGATAAGCTAACTATCGTATTCCGTACGCTATCATTTATGAAAAACCAAAGCTTAAAATTTCTGCAGAAGAGTAAAAAGCATCTATTAGAAACCTGGATGAGTAGTCAAATGGAAGATCAGGTACTACGGGAAGATCTGATGTCTAATGATGAACTAAGAAACCAGTCAGACGAATTATTGACTGCTCTGCTTAAAACACTCAGTTCAGATAATATAGATAACACTCAGTCTAAAGATTTTGAGCAGGTAAGTGGAATTCTAAGCGATATATCGGTTTCCAGAGCACGGCAGGGATTTTCGCCCCGCGAAACTGCGCAGTTTGTTTTGAGCCTCAAACAAGCACTCACCCAAACTCTTGAAAAAGAATATGCAGATGACCCCAAAATATTATATGATTCTTTCAATGCCATCAATAAGTTGATGGATAGCCTGAATATTATAACTTTTGAAACATTCATTAAAGGACGTGAGGAAGTAATTATCAGGCAGACAGATGAAATGAATGAAATTTCTACACCGGTTATCCGGGTATGGGAAGGAGTAGTCGCCCTACCTATTATTGGTACCCTAGATAGCATGCGTACCCAGATAGTAATGGAAAATCTGTTGCAAGAAATTGTAAATACTGGTAGCACGATTGCTATCCTGGATATTTCTGGCGTACCTGCGGTAGATTCTCTGGTGGCTCAACATTTGCTGAAAACGGTAAGTGCAACCAGATTAATGGGCGCAGAGTGTATTATTAGTGGCATACGTCCTGAAATAGCCCAAACGATTGTTCACCTGGGCATAGATCTTTCTCATATAAAAACTAAAGCCTCCCTGGCCAGTGCATTAAAATTAGCCTTCTCCATGCTTAATGTGGAAGTAAAACGAGTAGAAAAAAACCGGCAGAACAATGGATAGAATACCAATATTAAAGATGGGACATTTTCTGCTGGTTACCATTCAAGTAGATTTGTACGACCGCTTAGCGCTTAGTCTGGAAAATGACTTAATTAACATGGTAAACCAGGTAGATGCCAAAGGTGTGCTCATCGATATTTCTGCTGTAAGTATTGTAGATTCATTTATGGGCCGTATCCTAGGTAATATTGCTTCTATGACTAAGATTATGGATGCGGAAACAGTGGTGGTAGGGATGCAGCCTGCTGTAGCCATCACGTTAGTAGAATTAGGATTAACACTTGCAGGCGTGCATACGGCGTTGAATGTGGAAAAGGGGATGGAGCTTCTTCAGCAAAGAATTGGCAAAGACCAAACTGGAGAGGAAGAGGACTATGATAGTAATGACTAAAGAGTCGATACAGATTCTAAAAGAACAAGATGTAATTTTATTCAGAAACCGTGTAAAAGAGTACGCCACCAAAATAGGCATGAGTTTGCTTAATCAGACCAAATTGATTACCGCTGCCAGCGAGCTAGTGCGCAACATGCTAAAATATGCCAATGGTGGCGTGGTAATTCTGGAAATTATAAGCAGAGACAGAGTAACAGGGGTTAGGTTAACTTTTACAGACAAAGGTCCTGGCATAGCCGATGTCCGCTTAGCCATGAAAGATGGGTACTCTACAGGTAAAAGCCTAGGTTTGGGCCTGCCAGGAGCCAAACGATTAGTAAATGAATTTGACATAAAAAGTGAAGTAGGCAAAGGAACAACTGTTACGATTATCCGCTGGAAAAATGGAATTTAACGCGCATCACTGCTTTCCGGTAGCGGATAGGAGCTATCTTAGCCTGACTAAAAGGGAGATACAGAAACTGGCCGAAAGTTACGGCTTTACTGAAGCTAAACTAGGCAAAATAGATATTATTGCGGCAGAGTTAGCTTCCAATTTAATAAAGCATACTACTTCAGGTGGGGAAATACTGGTAAAGGCTCTGGGAACAGGTAAAGCTATCGGTATTGAAATTATCAGTGTAGATAATGGCCCTGGTATGGTAGATGTGCCGCGGATGATGCAGGATGGAGTTTCTACGGTAGGCTCACAGGGAGAAGGCCTGGGAGCTATAAAAAGGTTGTCGCACGAATTTGATATATATTCTCAGCCAGAACAGGGCACGGTTGTCTTATCCCGGGTATATCTCACAGAAAAAGACCGGAAAAAAAATACAGGGTTTAATCTAGTAGATATACGGGCAGTAATGGTAGCCAAAGCCGGTGAGGCCTCTTGCGGTGATGCCTGGAGGGCCTTGCCTATGAAAGATGGGTGTGTAATAATGGCTGCTGACGGGCTGGGGCATGGCGAAGAAGCACATATGGCATCTACTCAGGCGGTGGCCATACTTTCCGAAACTCTGGCTGCTGATCCAGCCAATGCCTTAAGAACTATTCATGAGGAAATAAAACGGACCAGAGGCGCTGTAGGCGCTGTTGCCTTTATTCATACGGCCAGTGCGAAGGTTTCTTTTTGTGGCATCGGCAATATAGGAGGCAAAGTGCTTTCTTTGGAAACAAATAAAAGCCTGATATCCTATAATGGAATTCTGGGGCATAATATTCCTAATACCATTCATAATCATCAGTTTTCCTGGAGCGATACATCCATTATATTGTTGCATTCAGATGGGCTAAAATCGCGGTGGGAGTTCAGCAAGTATCCGCACCTGCGCCTGCACGACCCCAGTGTAATTGCAGCTGTTTTGTACAAAGACCACACCCGTAAAACAGACGATATATTAGTAATAGCTGGAAAGCAAAAAAATAAAGCCCATGCATAAATATGCTTATCAGAACATTGTTAAAGTAGGTGTATCTAATGAATTAGATATTGTGCTTGCCTATAAACGGGCAAGGCAGTTAACGCAATTAACGGGTATGCCTGTACCCACCCAAACAAAGTTTGCTACCGCCGTATCAGAAATATGCCGGAATGTGCTGGAACATGTAGGCGAAGGCAGTATCGTATTTAGCATTGTAGAGCAAGATAAGTACTTGTATATAGAGGCATTAATTATAGATTATGGACGGGGAATTCCCAATGTTGAAGAAATTCTGAAAATAAACATACAACCTCTAGGCGGTAAAGGCTGGGGCATAGCCAATGCAAAGAAGCTAGTAGATCAGTTTTCTATAGAAAGCAGCCCCAACAAAGGGACAAAAGTCAAGCTGCTGAAAAAAATACCCACCAATCATCCTCCTATTAATAAATCCATTATAGAAGGCTGGAATGAATACTTTAATAACGAAGCCCGCGTCTCTCCCTATGAAGAAATAAAACAGCAAAATATACAACTGCTGGAGGTCATGGAAGCTTTGCGCATCAAGCAGATGCAAACCGAGCACCAGATGAACGAAATTAAATCTCTGCATAATAATGTATCTGCCCTGCTCAAAGAAAGAGAAGAAGCAAATGGGATGCTGCAGAAAATGAATAAAGAGCTTGAAGAATTTGCTTACACTGTTTCGCATGATTTGAAAGCTCCGCTACGCAATATTCAAGGCATAGCCAAACTGATAGACAAAGCTGTTAAGGCATCTGGCAACGAACAAGCTGGGAGGCATTTTGAAATGCTCAACGAACAAGTAAAACGGATGGACAACCTGATCACTGGCATTCTATCCTACTCTAAATCAGGCCGGCAACATATAGAACAAACCACAGTTGATGTAAAAAATTTGCTTCTAGAAATTATTGCATCTGTGGCTTTACCCCCCCACCTGGAGGTACAAATACTTACCAGTATGCCAGTGCTGCATACCGAAGAAATTTATTTGCGTCAAATCTTTACCAATCTGATCGAAAATGCCATCAAATACCACGATACTCAGCAAGGTATTATAGCCATAAGTGCCATTGAGAAAGAAAAGTTTATTGAGTTTGCTGTAAAAGACGATGGCCCTGGTATACCTGAGGAATACCATGATAAAATTTTTCAGATGTATTATTCCTTACATACTTCCTCCAATGATAGTACTGGCCTAGGGTTATCGATTATCAGGAAAATTACTTCCGAAAAAGGAGGGAAAGTCTGGGTGGAATCGCAAGGAAGAGGAGCCACCTTTATTTTTAGCTGGCCTGCGGAAACTGCATAAACCAAGCCTCTACTCAATAAACAAAATTTATTTCTTACTGATTATTTACTATACTTTCTTTTTTGACTGTTCTTTATAGCTCCTTTGTAGCAGCAACAATTATTTTATTCACCTAAAGAAGAATACCTGTTCATTTAACAAAATTGCAGCAAATTCATAAATGCGACGTGGTAAAATTGGATAGAAAATGTTCTTTTAGTCTTCTCTTGAAATTAGCTGATTATTATACAGCAGACTAGAAATAAAAACAGCAAGATTATTAGCTATTCTGAACATCTGCCAACTGGAGTATATTTTATAAGTCCCCAATAGGGCGTATGGCATGAGCGTATGTTCTTCTCCATTAGTTATAAGTACTGTCAAAAATGCTCATTTTTAGGCTTCTGTCAAATAGATGGGCAAGTTATTTATTTTAGCATCAAGCCAGTTTGCTACACTACACCATATGTCGAGTAAACAAGTTATATAAATTCATACAAAATTTTTCTTTGCGTGGTTGAGAAAACACTTGTTACTTTTCTGGGCTAATAGGCAAATTTTCTTACCTCCTTTTCTGACTAATCCTGTTCCGTTTCACTTACTTTTTTTTCTGTTGATTGTATCCACGCAAAAGAGTCTTGTATGGCCTAAGCTATTTCAGTAAGCCGACAGCTTTCTATTCAATCACATAATCAACCCATGAAAAAAAGTAAGTATTACATTCCAGCTATTGTTCTGGTATTAGGGATGGGCACCTTATCGAGTTGTAATAAAGACAAAGAGGTAAGTCCTGCCAACACAACAAAACCCACTAGTGAGCAGAATTTTACTACAGCTAAAGCAACCCTTGAAGTAATTGAAGAATTACAGAATCTAAATGATCTAGCCATGACAGTATCTATGGATGGTTCTGCTTCGCCGCAAGCTACAGGAAGAATTGCCGCTATAAAGGAACTACCTTGTGGTACAGTAAATCACCAGGTAAATGAAGAAACTGGTGCAGGTACCATTACTGTTGACTATGGTAGCGGACAAAGATGTGCAGATGACGTTTTGCGTAAAGGTAAAATTATTTTTACCATAACTGTATCCGCGGAAGGTAATGGCGTGAACGCAGAGTTTGTAGGCTATGAAGCTAACAGCAAAAAGCTAGATGGCCATTATACGGTGGGCATCACTATCAATGATGCAGTCAATTATATGATCTATACCTACGACTTTAAAAATGCCGTGCTTACTTATGCGGATGGCTCAAAGATCTCATGGAATAGCAATTACGTAATCAACTTTGGTTATGATATGGGTGAAACCGAAAATGACACGCCTATCATTACTTGGGAGATGACCGGTGGAATAACTGGTCTTAACCATCAGGGGAAAGCATTTTCCGCACAGATTACCTCTCCATTATCTCTGGATGTTTATTGTGCATACGGCATAACCAAAGGTACATACTTATTAACAGCTGAAGGATACAGTGAAGCAGTTTACGATTTCGGCAATGGCCAATGCGACAACCTGGCTACACTCACCATAGATGGAAAAAGTGAGCAAATACCAATGCATCAGTAAAAATTATCAACTTATTTTTTGTAAAGCCACTGAAGGTATAAACTTCAGTGGCTTCATTATTTTTAGCTTTTTGTGAAAAAAGAATAACTGCAAAAAGAGGTATCAGGAATTTTTACCGGCCGAAATGGAATCTTTCCAGGGAAATATTGATTAAATTTTATATAAAACTTAAATTTAAGGGTTTATATTTTTAGAATGTGTCTGTTGACAGGTAAATATTCTTCTATGAAGCGGCCAATAACAAATTTTGTATCTTTATCTGCTATTATCCTTTTTCTGGGAGCTATGTTCTACAGCCTGGGTGGTTGTAACCGTACAGAATCTTCCAGTGTAATTTCAGATAGCCTGCAAGCGGTGCTGCCTGATCAAGTAGATTTTAATTTTCATGTAAAACCCATTCTTTCCGACCGTTGTTTTGCTTGTCATGGACCAGACCCTAATACCCGTGAAGGAAACTTACGGCTAGATACAGAGGAAGGCGCATTTGCGGCTATTGATAGTTTGGGCGAGCGTCATGCTATTGTCAAAGGCAATCTGAACAAAAGCATGCTTTTCCAGCGGATTGTATCTAAAGATCCGGATGAGATGATGCCGCCTGCCAATTCTAATCTTACCTTGAATGACTACGAAATAGGTATATTAACTAAATGGATAGAACAAGGTGCTCAATGGAAAGAACATTGGTCCTTTATTCCGCCCACAAAACCGGAAGTGCCAAAAGTTACTCAAAAAGAATGGGTAAAAAATCCGATCGACAATTTTGTATTGAACCGTCTGGAGCAAAAAGGCTTGAAGCCTGCACAGGAAGCAAGTAAAGAAATATTGCTCCGCCGGGTGTCTTTTGATCTGACTGGTTTGCCTCCAACAGTAGCAGAGGTAGATGCTTTCATGAAAGATACTTCGCCCAATGCTTATGAAAAAGCCGTAGACCGGCTGTTGGCCTCTCCGCACTATGGCGAACGGATGGCCGTAGAATGGTTAGATATTGCCCGTTATGCTGATTCTCATGGTTACCAAGACGATGGTATGCGTAATAGTTGGCCATGGCGCGACTGGGTAATCAATGCTTACAATCAGAATCTGCCTTATGATAAGTTTATTACTTGGCAACTAGCCGGCGATATGCTACCAAATCCCACAAAAGAGCAGCTGATTGCCACTTCATTTAACCGGAATCATCCGCAAACACAGGAAGGTGGCGTAGTAGACGAAGAGTACCGGGTAGAGTATGTCGCTGACCGGACTAATACCTTTGGAAAAGCTTTTTTAGGTCTTACTATGGAATGTGCCCGTTGCCATGACCATAAATACGATCCAGTTACCCAGAAGGATTATTACTCCTTATTTGCCTTCTTCAATAGTAACAATGAATCTGGTATCATTCCTTACAATGGCGAAGCGTCTCCTACAGTCATTCTGACCAATGAAGAAACAGATAAAAAATTGTCCTTTATCCGGGAGCAAATGGCTCCACTTCAGAAAGCTATAGAACCCACCCACTACCAGCAAAATTTTGAGAAATGGCTGGAGGCTTCCCGCCTATCGCCTGATAAATATAATTTGAATAGCAACCAGCTGATAGGCTTGTTTCATTTTGAAGAATCTGCTCAGGAAAAAGAGTTCAAAAATGCGGTTAAAACCAAACTAACCGGTAAGATAGCCGGAGATATGGATAAAAAACCGGTGGTTGTTCCAGGAGTAGAAGGCAATGGCCGGAAGTTGATTGGTGATGCAGGCATTAATTTCACTAAAGAAGTTGATTTTGACAGACATCAACCATTTTCCATTAGCATTTGGACCAATATATTAGGAGGTGGAGAAGAAGGAACTTTGTTTGCTAAATGTAACGGCGAGTTTGAAGGGTACAGAGGGTACCGTGTGCTGCTCAAGAAAGATAACTCACTAGATGTCAGCTTTAGCTATGTGTGGCCCGCCAATAGTATTGATCTGCGGATTCAAGAAAAACTCAAGCCAAATACCTGGCACCATTTGGTATTAACGTACGATGGGAGCAGTAAAGCATCTGGGGTAAAGTTGTTTCTGGATGGTAAAGAAACCCAGCGCAAGGTAGTAACAGATAACTTGCATAAGAGCATTTTATATGGCGAAAAGAAAACGCATTGGAGTGAAATGCCTTTCATGATTGGCCGCGATATGCGGGGCAGCATCCAGAATGTAATGGTAGATGAAATGGCTGTTTACCAACGCCAACTCTCCGCTTTGGAAGTAAAAGAAATCAATGGGCAAAAAGGTGCTATAGCCACTTTGCTAAAGAAAGCTGCTGCTGAGCTTAGTAAAACCGAACAAGCGCAATTATTTGAGTATTACTTATTGAATGAAGATAAAACGTATGCCGAGCATTTGGCTAAACTGACTAAACTCCGGGATGAAGAAAACCAGTTATTAACTAACCAGCCTGAGGTAATGGTTATGCAGGAAAGAAAAGAACCTCTGCCATCATATATCTTAGATAGAGGTGCGTACGATGCTCCTAAAACTCCAGTAGAACCAAATACGCCGGGTAAACTAATCTCCTTCGATGAGAAACAACCGAAGAACCGCCTGGGCTTATCTAAATGGCTGCTTGATACCAGACATCCGCTAACTTCCAGAGTAATTGTAAACCGCTTTTGGGCCATGGCTTTTGGACAAGGGCTAGTCAGCACGCCGGATGATTTTGGTAACCAAGGGGCTTTACCTACACATCCAGATTTATTAGATTACCTGGCAACCACCTTTATGCATAATGGTTGGGATGTAAAAGCATTTATGAAGATGGTGGTTACGTCGGCGACCTACCGACAGGCATCCATTGTTTCTCCCAAAGTGATAGAAGCTGACCCAAACAACGACTTGTATAGCCGGGGACCGAGCTACCGCTTGAGCGCCGAAATGATCCGCGACAATGCCCTAGCCGCTAGTGGATTATTTGTTCCTAAAGTAGGCGGGCCAAGCGTATATCCGTACCAACCAGAAGGCATCTGGGAAGCGCTGGCTACGCGTAACAAAACGCATTATGAACAAGGCAAAGGAGATGATTTATACCGGAGAAGTTTGTATACCGTGTGGAAACGCAGTTCGCCGCCGCCCTCTATGATGAACTTTGATGCACCAGACCGCTATATCTGCATTGTAAAGCGTCAGAAAACTGCTACTCCGCTGCAATCATTGGTGCTAATGAACGACCCTCAATATGTAGAAGCTTCCCGGTTGTTAGCCGAACGGATGATAAAGGAGGGTGGGCAAACGCCTGAAGCCAGAATTGTGTTTGCGTTTAAAGCATTAACCAGCCGGGCACCCAGAGCAGAGGAACTTACCTTGCTTCAACAGTTGTATGAAGATGAATTAAAGGACTTTAAGAAAGAGCCTACCCGTGCCGAACAATTACTGAGTGTAGGAGAACACAAACGAGATATACGTCTGGATGCCAAAGAAGTAGCTGCTTGTACTATTATAGCCTCCAGCATTATGAATTTTGATGAGTTTGTTGTAAAAAGGTAAAACAGGTATTGATGAAAAGGGGCAGTATAGAAATTAATACGCTGTAACACATGTTTAATTTTTCATACCTCCAGTTGCCAAATTATAAATTGCTTTGTTATGAAAGATAAAGATTTTGCAGAACAAGTGAGCCAGGGTTTAAACCGGCGGGAGTTTTTAAGAGGAAGTGTGTTAGGGTTAGGGGCAGCTGCTTTGGGTTCATTGCTTAATCCTAATTCCGTTTTTGGAAGAGGAAATACAAGTCCATTAGAAGCGTTACGATCTGAATTGCCTCATTTTGTACCAAAGGCCAAACGAGTAATCTATCTTTTTCAAAGTGGCGCTCCCTCTCAACTGGAATTGTTTGATTACAAGCCTAAGCTCCGGGAAATGTTTGGGCAAGAACTGCCGCCTTCTGTTCGGGGCAACCAACGTCTGACTGGTATGTCATCTGGGCAACGGTCTTTTCCTCTGGCATTTGGGAAGTTTGAGTTTCAGCAATATGGAAAGAGCCGGGCCTGGATAAGTGATTTGTTACCTTATCACAGGCAGATAGTAGACGAAGTTTGTTTCATTAAATCCATGCATACAGAGGCTATTAACCACGACCCGGCTGTTACCTTTGTGCAAACTGGTTCTCAACAGGCCGGGCGTCCGAGTTTTGGTTCGTGGGTAAGTTATGGGCTAGGATCTGATAACGAGAACCTGCCAACTTTCTGTGTGCTGCTTTCTAAGGGCAAAGATGGAGACCAGCCCTTATATGCAAAACTGTGGAGTAATGGATTTTTGCCTTCTGAGCATCAAGGCGTGATGTTCCGTTCAGGGAAAGATCCGGTATTGTATCTTAATGATCCACATGGGATTGATAAAACTAGTCGGCGCAGAATGCTAGATTATCTAGCCAAACTCCATCAGCAACAATACGAACATGTACTTGACCCAGAAATAAACTCCAGAGTATCGCAGTATGAAATGGCTTACCGCATGCAAACATCTGTACCGGAAACCATGGATATATCCAAAGAGCCAGAGTATATCTACGACATGTACGGACCCGACTCCCGTAAGCCAGGAACGTTTGCTGCCAATTGTTTACTTGCCCGTCGCCTGGCCGAGCGCGATGTAAAGTTTGTGCAACTCTACCATCAAGGTTGGGATCAGCATGGAAACTTGCCCAACGATATTAAGATTATGGCCAAGAGCGTAGACCAAGCGTCAGCAGCACTAGTAAAAGATTTAAAGCAACGCGGATTACTGGAAGATACTTTAGTAATATGGGGGGGAGAATTTGGCCGGACCAATTATTCCCAAGGTAAATTAACGCCAGAAAACTATGGCCGCGACCATCATCCCCGGAGCTTTACTATATGGATGGCTGGCGCAGGCATAAAACCAGGATTTACCTATGGTGAAACCGATGAGCTTGGCTATAATGTGGTAAAAGATCCGGTACATGTGCACGATTTTCAAGCTACAATTATGCTTATGATGGGTATTGATCATGAAAAGCTGGTATTTAAACACCAGGGCCGCCGCTACCGCCTGACAGATGTGGCTGGTAAAGTAGTGAAGGAAATATTGGTGTAAAGACTATAGTAAATCAGAGTTCGTAATTGAGCAGTTCTGAATCCAGTAGTTTCGTATAGTATTTTTTTGTGCGGCTTAGTTCTAAAGCCTTTACATGTTTGAGGGCATGGCAATCGGTGCCTGCAAAATGCACCATTTTCTTGTCTATTAATTTCTCAGCAAGCAGTTGAGCCGGAGTAGAATAATAGCCCGATAAAGAGTTGATGTTTATCTGGAGTAATACCCCGTTTCTATAGAGTTCGGCACATTTTTCAAAGTTATCCTGGAAATATACATATCTTTCCGGATGGGCCAATACAGGTTTATAGCTTAAGGACTGCATCAAAAAGATAGCCTCATGTAATTGAGCCGGCTGATTAATAAAAGAGGTTTCAAATAGCAGGTATCGGTCGCCAAAGGTAAGCAGTGGGTTGTTATTCTGCAGCATATTCATAAACCATTCATCCAGGTAGTACTCTGCCGCTGCTGCTATTTCTATCTCCCAGCCCTCAGCTACTACTGCTTCTTTTACTTCAAAAAGCTTATTATAAATGATCTCAGGCGTGTTCTTAAAAAAATCATTCATTACGTGGGGAGTGGCCACAAGTTTTGTATAGCCACATTCCATCATTTTTTTTATCAGAAACAACGACTCTTCTATAGAATTAGCCCCATCGTCTATACCAGGTAAGAAGTGAGCATGCATATCTGATGTCAGCACTCGTTTGGGAGTCCCTTTGTCAGATCTACCAGTAAGTTTATTAAAGAAAGACATCATTTAATTTTGCCCAATCATTTTCTTTTTCTTGAAAAGCCCATTAGATTCCGGACTGTTGTCATCTTCATCGTACCCCTGATAGTAACTATAGTCATAGCCGTACCCATACTGACTCAAATGCTTGAAAGCATTCAAGATAATAGAAAGCCTGCCAAAGTTGTTATTCTTTATGAGCTTATTAATGTTTTTGATAAAGTATCTTTTCGAGTAATCTGCCCGCACGACATATACAGGCAAGTCAGCTTTCTTCATCACCAGAATACCATCTGTAACTAAACCTACCGGTGGAGTATCTATCACAATTACATCGTAGAACTGGTGCAATTCCTTCAATAATGTATCAAACTCAGGCCGCAGGATAAGCTCGGAAGGATTGGGCGGAGTAGGTCCAGCAGCAATATAATCCAGCGACCGGATACTCGTGTTGCGGATACAATCCTGTATTTTGTGCTTACCAATCAGAATAGTACTAATACCGGCGAAGTTTTCTTCATCAAAAGCCAGATGTATTTTAGGCTTCCGCATATCCAGATCTAGAATAATAACTTTGGTGTCTGACAACGCAATTACACCCGCCAAGTTCAACGACACAAAGGTTTTGCCCTCGCCACTTACCGTGGAGGTTACAGTTATTATCCGTTTTTTCTTTTTACTAGGTAAAAGAAACTCCATGTTTGTACGGATAGTACGGAAAGATTCGCTGATAGAGGCTTTGGGATTTTTGTTGATGATTAACCGGGATACATCCATTTTTTCCTTGAGGTAGGTAGGAATGGCACCAAGTATAGGAGCTTGTGTGGTTCTTTCCAGTTCGCGCTGGTTAGAAATGCTATCGTGCAAAATATACCGCAGACTCAGCAACAACATACTTAACAACAAGCCAAATGCGCCCGCACTGCCATAAATCATCATTTTGTTGGGTGCAATCGGTTTGCTAGGCATACTTGCCGGAGAAAGTATCACAAACTCAGGAACCGTGCCTGCCTCTGCAATACCTAATTCCGCCTTTCTATCCATCATCATCAGGTAATACTTGTCGTAGAGGTCCTTAAACCTTTTAATTTTAGTGTACTCGGTACCTTTAGAAGGAAGCAGGGCAAAGGTATTTTCTAGTTCATTAATCTTATTATTGATCTGCCGGACATTATCAATAACCAGTTCTTTATTTTTTACAATGAGGGTAGATATATTTTTTCTGGCAATTTCAATGGCTTGATTTTTAGCCTGTACTGCAAAAGTAGCTTCGGTGCGGGAAGACAATGCAATGGAGCGTTCCTGCTGAAGCTGATTAATTTCTGTAGTAAGTGATGCTAGTTGCGGATCAGTCAGCAGTGGAATGGAAGGGATAAACGATTCCAGGTCGCCTTCTGTATCTATCAAAAGCTGTAATTTTCGCAACAGATCCAGCTGGCTGTTAAGAAGTGTTTTCTGGTTTAAGAGTTCTTCAATTTTAGTAACAAATTTGCCTACATCCGATTCTATATCCGTTGTTTTGTTTTTCACAATAAAGCTTTCCAGCTGCGATTCGTATTCTTCCAGATTCGCCTCAGTATTACGCAATTGTTCGTCGAGAAACTCTAATTTCTGCTTATTGGCTTTGTTTTTAATTTCCAGTGTTTTTGTCAGGTATACGCTGTCAATCGTATTGACAATATCCCGTGCTTTGGCAATGTTATGATCGGTAAAGGATATACCCAGGATGCTAGCAGCTGGATTAAGAATATCTACCCGTACATTGGAGGCAATGTAGCTGGTAAGCGCACCAGCACTATTAATTTTAAAATAGTATTTAGTATTCTGCAATTCTGGTGAATACAACTGAGTAGTATCTATCACAAACAGAAAATCGGCCGTTTTTACCGGCTGACCAAATGTATAGGTATTCGAAATTTCCTGCTCGCCTACCATATAATTCAACTCATACTGCTGATTACTAAGCAGCGTTACGTTAAATACCCGGTCATACGCGAAACCATTAGACAGCTCATATTTTACAGAAAATGGCGAATTTTTGTATCTTTCTTCTTCCAGGATATTGCCGTATGCATAGTAGCTGATATCCATGTCTATCCGTTTGATTACTTCCTCATAAATTAGGTTAGAACGGATCAATTCTATCTCTCCAGGCAGGTTCGCGGCTACATCTTCTACGGTATTTACTCCGGTTAAGCCCAGAACATTGGCTTCCCGTTTCACTTCCAGTTTAATGCTGGAAGAAGACTCATACAGTGGTTTAGTATATCTGAGGTAAATATAGCTGCATAACAAGCTTAGAATAGGAAGCATGATCAGCCAGATGATATTCTTTTTTAGAATCTGATACAGGCGGATAAGATCAAGGCCTCCCAGGAGAGTATCTTCTTCATCTTGTTCGGCTTGGCGGTTAAAAGACACCATGCCTCCAACCTCTTCATTATCTGCTGGTATATTGCCGTTAGTTCCTGACATAATTGTTAATTTTCCCTGCTATCAAAACCTGGTTGTGACCAATACTACTAAAGTAACTAAAGAAGAAATAATACCTATCAAAGGGCTGATTTCCTGCAAAGATTCCGTAAATACTCTCCGGACTGGTTCCACATAGATAATATCATTCGGTTGTACACGTAAGTTAGCTTTCGCCATACCTTCAATAGTAGACAAATCAATAATATGCACTTCCGGATTATTCAGATCGCCTCTGATCAGGCGGATATTACTGGCCTTTTCATTGTTTTGTACGCCGCCACTCAGCGCTATCACCTCAATTAGGTTCATATTTTCGTTCACCAGAGGTACCACTTGTCCTTGATTGGCGCTTAAAACCACTACCCGTTTGTTGGCAAACTTTGTAGTTACAAACGGATCAATGTAGAAAGTAGTATAGGCTTTTTCCAGTACACTATCTGCCTGGTGTAAAGTAAGTCCTTCCAGGTACATCATTCCTACTTGCGGGAGCCGGACTTGCCCATTTTCCTGAATTAAAAAACGAGGAGCCTGTGCAACAGCCTGTGTAGTGCCAGAGGTATTGCTGCCTGGTGTAGCAGTCTGAATATTAAAGTCTATTAGCCGTTCGCCTTTATTGGAGTATAAAAATATTTCCAGATAGTCGTTCTTCTGAATTGTATAATTCCTTTCTGCCTGTTGCACATTCTGCGACAATCCTGCGGGCAACTGCTCACGGTCTGTTTTAAAAAGTATGCTTTCCCGTACGGTTCTGCACGAAATCATAGACAGGCAAAGAATACATAAAAAGATACGTAAAGACATATGGTTTACAGATTATGAGAAAAGAGCAGGCAAACAGAAAAATAATTCACAAGGCCGGGTTAAGTTAATACGTGTATAGCTGTTTGGAAAGTAGGCAACAGTTGGTCTTTGTCCGATACCACCGGATTAGTCAGCTGCCAATTAATAGCTAACTGCGGATCGTTCCAGACAATTCCGCTCTCAGCTGCTTTATTATAGAAATTCGTGCATTTATAGACAAATACAGTATCTTCCAGGGCAGCAAACCCATGAGCAAAGCCTTCTGGTACATAGAGCATATTTCCTTTCTCGCCATCCAGAATAAAACTAGCATGCTGGCCAAAGGTGGAGGAGCCCGGACGGATGTCCACCACTACATCCAATACTTTACCTGTAATCACCTGCACCAGTTTTCCTTGTGCAAAGGGTTCTTTCTGAAAATGTAAACCACGTACTACCCCTTTCTTGGAAAAAGAACGGTTATCCTGTACAAATTTGTAAGGAATTCCGTGGTCGGCGAATACCTTCTGTTGATACGTTTCTAAAAAGAAACCTCTTTCATCAAAAAAGACTCTGGGAATAATTTCAATTAAACCTTTTATAGGTGTTTGTTGGAAATGCATGAGTTAGTATTATTGCTGTAAGCTGTAAAATTAACAATTTCTACCAAATGCTGCAGAAACAGAGCCAGTAATACCTGTATGAAACCCGGAATAGTCTATAAGTTTCATTCGTTGAGCAATTAGTAGAAGAAAATACCGGCACGTCCGGGTAGAATGAGGGAAAGGATGGTCATCTAGCAGTTTTGTAAAGCATCCATATACTTACGGATAACTAGTTTTTCATCAAATTTCTCCTCCACCTTCTTTCGGCTAGCCAAGCCCAATTCCTGCAACCGAGCATTTTCTAACAGATACATCCGTAGCATTTGCTCTGCCAGACTAGCTGCACTTCTTGCCTCGCACAGGTAGCCGTTTACCTCATGATCAACTATTTCTACGCAGCCAGGTACCCGTGTAGCAATCAAAGGTTTAGCCATGGCAGCAGCTTCCAGAAGGGTCCGGGGGGTACCTTCCCGGTAAGATGGCAGTACCACACAATCAGCTTCTTTAATAAAAATCCTTACATCATCTGTTGTACCTAAGTAGGTTACCCATCCATTGTCTAACCACTCTTTGAGCAGCGTTTCGGGGATTCCTGCCGCACTATAATCTTTAAATCCCAGCAGATAAAAAGTAGCCCGTATGCCCTTTTGTTTCAATAATTTTATGGCCTCTATATACTCTACTATGCCTTTGTCATACAGTAAGCGGCCTATCAGCAGAAAAGAGAAGGTAGCATTCCGTTTGAAGGGCTCGGGTTTAAATAAGCTAAGATTAATTCCTGAACCGGGCAGCAGATCAGTAATGGGTTTTTTTACCAGTTTTTTTTGTACAAACAAATCCCGGTCATCAGGATTTTGAAAGAAGATCTTCTTAGGTGACCAGAAAGTAAGCTTATATAGTACATGTGCAATTTTGCTGGTTAAATCGTCACGTAGAAACACAGTACCTAGCCCCGATACATTATTGATAACTGGAATACCCAATAAGGCAGCAGCCATAGTTCCATATATATTAGGCTTTATGGTATAATGCAACACTACATCAGGCTGTATTTGCCTGTATAAATGGTGAAGTTTATAGGTAAATTGTAGATCCTTTAAGGGATGCGATCCTTTATTATCTAAGTCAACGGGTACATAATGGCAGCCTGCATTCACTAAGCGGTCGGAATATTCATCAGGCGGAGCAATGGTATATACCTCATGTCTTGCTTCCATAAACGCCTCTATTAGTCCCATTCTAAAATTATATATATTCCAGGAAGCATTAATTACAATAGCAATCTTCATACAAATGGTCAAAATAAAGCGTAAGAACAAATAATAAAAGTGATTATTTTGGCAACAAAGATAAATGGCAATAGTATGCTATCAGATATCAGGAACCAGTGTGTGCAAGATAAGAATATGTATGAGTTAGTAGGTGAACATATAGTTTTAAGCAGAGAGGGAGGTGGTGTAAGAAAAAATGAGTATATATGAGTCAACTTATTTTACTTGAGCAAGCAATTATACGTAGATTTTAATCAATTTTGCTAGTATACCGATGAATACTCCTAAGAAATTATACGACACAGCCGAGAAGAAAGAGACAGCTATCCTTATAGCTCTTGCTAGTTCAAAACAACCTTTGCAGCGAACGCAGGAATATCTGGATGAATTAGCTTTTCTTGCTGAAACATCTGGCGTGGAAACCCTGCATATGTTTATCCAGAAACTGGAAAAGCCAGATTCAAGAACTTTTATTGGCAAAGGTAAACTGGAAGAAGTAGCTGCCTACGTGAAAGATAAGAAAGTAGATATGGTTATTTTTGATGATGATCTTTCCCCTTCTCAGGTACGTAACCTGGAAACTGAACTGCAGTGCAAAATACTCGACCGTAGCCTGCTTATCCTAAATATTTTTTCTAAAAGGGCCCAAACGGCACAGGCAAAAACGCAAGTAGAGCTGGCTCAATATGAATACATGTACCCGAGGTTAACTAGAATGTGGTCCCACCTTTCTAAGCAACAAGGGGGTATTGGTACCAGAGGTCCTGGTGAAAAAGAGTTGGAGACCGACCGCCGGATTGTTAAAGACAGAATAGCTTTGTTAAAAGACAAACTGGAAAAAATAGATAAACAGGGAATTACTCAGCGTAAATCCAGAGATAAGATGGTACGTGTAGCCTTAGTTGGGTATACAAACGTAGGAAAATCTACCCTCATGCAGTTATTATCGAAGTCTGAAGCATTTGCAGAAAATAAATTATTTGCCACAGTAGACTCTACCGTGCGTAAAGTAGTATACAACCGTATTCCTTTTTTACTAACAGACACTGTAGGATTTATCCGGAAATTGCCTACCACTCTGATCGAAAGTTTTAAATCTACCCTGGATGAAATCCGGGAAGCAGACTTGCTATTGCATGTGGTAGATGCCTCCCATCCATCATTTGAAGAACAGATAGCTATTGTTAATACCACCCTGGCAGATATTGGTGCAGCCGATAAAGACACGCTTCTGGTGTTTAATAAAATAGATTTGCTTAGTAAACAGCCTCAGCAGGAAGAAGAATTAGCTAATACGCATCTTCCCATTACTTTGGAAGAGTTAAAAGCAACGTATATGAACAAGGGTACGGAGAGTGTTGTATTTATATCCGCTGCACAGCAAATCAATATAGAAGAACTGCGGGAAGTATTATCAACCCATGTTTCCAGGATTTATTTCACCATCTATCCTAATTATCTGCAAGATCAGGTATTTACGAATAAAGCGGAGGATAGTTGATTTTTCTACGTTTGCTATGTACCTTTGCAGACCTATGGCCTCATAGTTCAATGGATAGAATAGAAGTATCTGAAACTAAGAATGTACAAATAGAGGCTTATCAGCAAGTTACGATCCGTAAATTGATAAACTTGAAACAAACTTGAAACATTTTGGTAAAAATTTTTTCAAAGCAGATATGGTTTTAATCTTGAATTTGCACTTTTCATAGATGATAATTTGTTGAAAATAAAGATATGTATCTGATCCATATAAAAAAGCCCTTAATTCGTAATTAAGGGCTTTCTAATTCATATACGCTAGAGCTAACTTCTATATAACCTATCTAGCCTAGTTTCACAATAGCTAATCTTGTATAGTTTACATCTCATCTAAATATTTAATTCCTGAAATAGCTTTCACATAAGCATTATTCTTTCCCTTAGCTCTTTTACAATAGCATCATAGATAACTGGATAGTCTGGTAAATGAGCTAGAGAGTAAATATTCCAGGGGCATATGATACCGCTGCAAATCCGCATCGAATAATACAGCTAGACCATAACATATAGAAAAATATTAATATGATCTATTAATACGACCTATTCTCAATTAAGGAAAAGAATTAGTTGAATTATGAAAATCAGACATCCTGGAAAGTAGTTATAGCTAAATGCAGGGAAGTTAGATTCTAGTACCCCCTTTTATTTAATTCTAATTCGATCTCTGCTAATTCTGCTAATGTATCTATGCGCCTGGTATGATTAGCATAATCGGTGATCTTATCAATTCGAGTAGAAACCCCCATAGGATTCTCATAAAATGCACTTCTTATCTTATGCTTACCTAGATTATGAAATTTTACTAGTAAATCCTGGGCATGGTCGAAATGCTGCACTTGATAACAATGCATTTTATTTACTTCACCCCAGGGAGTATCGCTATAGAATTTCAGCCAATGTTTTCCTGTAGGCTTATGCTGTCTCTGCATTTTTCTTAAATGATAAATGGTTCATATTAATAGTTCGTATTAATAGTTACTTTGATACGGCTGAGAGGATGCGGTTAATTTTACTCCCTCAACAGTATAATCAAATGTAAAATGATCAATCTCCTCTGACTTGCGCTTTAGAATGGCTTTATATACATCTTCAAACCATTCAGAATTAATATACATATCTCTACATAGATGATTAGCAATTAATGATTCAGATATGGTCTCCAGCAGCTCAAATGAACTTCCTGGGTTTTTATCATTTATTTTGAAAACTACATTGAAAGTATCTTGTTCTACATTTATGTTTAATATAGTTATCATATTTTATTGGATTGTGTTTTTGTTTTTTTTTCTTAATTCCAGGTATTTTTTTGTATATTTTACTCTATTTCCATTGAAGAAAACTTTAGGATTGATAAAATACTCAAAATCATTTTCTGAACGAGCTATTATATTTTTCTCAACCAAATCTGCTAGACCAGAAAAAATACTTCCTTCTCCAGCTTAGCCAGTATGTTTAAGTGCTTGATTCATCCTAAGATAAAATTTATCCTGATCAGGTTTCAAAACAGTAGTTATATAGCCGTATACCCTAGTTGCAGCATCACTTAATCCCCAAAAAAAATGGTTGTGGCTTATATAAGATTTTATAAACTTTTCTTCGTCCACCTCCACAATTTTTCTAAATTCTGTATGTCCAGTTACATCGCCCGTAACAGAGTCTACTATAAGCTGGATATGTTTACCTGATAAACTTGCTTTAATTGTCTTTCTAACAATTTTAATTTCGTTTATCACATCGTTTAGAAAGGGGTTTGATGAAAATTTTTGATGATCTCTAAGTTTCTTATAAGCCATATTCTGCTAATTGCTATAATAAAATTACTTTCTTTATACTATTCTACGAATTAAGGTATCCTATTTCTTATAAGTAGCTGAGTATCAATTTGTGTTACTTTACATGCTATAAAGTTTGCCATTAGTAACCTGAACTAAAAAGAACCTAAGAAGATAATATGCTTAATTTGTTGATAATCAAGCGATATTATTTTATATAATGTAAAGTATAAGTTTATGGTTTGTAAAGTATATTCTTATAGCTGTAGATAATATTTCTCTCAGTAATCATTTTTAATAAAAAGCCACCTGCTTCCAGGTAGCATCATATAAAATGATTGATCATTCATGGAGCTGTTTAAGCTTATAATTTGCCTAGGCTGTTTTCTAAGGAACTAACTAGATTTCCATCTATCAGAGTAGCTGCCCTACAAGAGACGTTGGCTACCTTACAGGAGCAACAAAGTAAACAAGTAGAACTTGAAGCCGACTTTGCTTTTATTTTTGAAAGGCATTTGATAAACGGTTTGTATACAAACGAGCAGGAAAGATTTTTTGATGAACTGCTGTATATCACAACAGCCATAAAACAAGGTAGAAGTCTAGATGGGGATAGCTTGAATTTTTACGTATTCGATTATCTACGGTCTAATCAGTTTCGCAAAGATAAAATCAGCCTAATTCAATCTCAAAATGGTGCAGGAAATAAAGAAAATATTTAAAAAGGAGTTTGGTTTTGTTCCTTTAAAAAAAGACATACGGTATGAATTTGATGAACATCAATCCTTTTTTGATATATGGTGTGAGTCTGATTTATTCAAAAAAAATAAAGAAAAAGCAGAAATTGAAAGTGTATTAACTGGTTATGGTTTCTCTATACGAGTAGTATCAACCAGCACTAACATTATAACTCAGATTAAGTATACAACCGTTGCTTTTTATGTTAATGAGCAACTATATTTTAGGAATAAAAAACTAAAAAAATGGCTTAAAGCCAATTAGCATTTTGAAAGGGCAAAAAAGAGTATTCAACAATCGAGGCAAGGTTTCTTCCTGGATGATTCCTCAGCTAGAGAAGATACAGACAGTTAATTACAAAAGCCAGACTAAAGAAAGTGAAAGAATAAATACATTCTTAGCTGATAATTAGTAGTTAAAATTCCTGGTTACCTTTTGCTTTTGAAACGTATTCAAAGTATAAGTTATTGATTATCAACATAATTGTGTAGTTACCTAATGCTTCGATGTGGTATATAGGAATGTACCTTATAAATCAAAATTATGTATCAGATTGAAGTAAAAGGAAAAGGCTGGGTTGGCTATCAGTGGCAAATCGTACCTCTAGCAAATGCACGTACATTCACAGGACAAATTGCCAACCAAGCCCCATATATGGCTAAGAAAGGTTGGGATTTGAACACTGTCATCTTCCACGAAGAAGATTTGACAGGGAACGTGAAACAAATCGAAGGTAGTTCTTTCTTACCTAAGACTAAGCATCAAGCAAGGGTGGAAAAGATAAAGGACCTACTTGAAAACCTGTAAGATTCCAGTGAAGGTAAGGGGGTGATCCCCCTTACTAGAATTTACAATTAAACCAAAGATTACTGCCTGATACGGCTTGTAGTTAGAACAGAAATGAATTAATTAAACTCAGGATAAAATTCTTTTAATTTTAATAGTTCTTTTCAATCCTTCTTTATTTGAACTAAATTGTTTTTGCTTTTTTCTTCCAGCTTCAACCGCCAAATTTTCTTCCAACACTTCTACGTCGGGTAAACCACCCTGGTTATATAACTCTTTTATGTCGTTAGGTGTATCCCAGGCTATCAGATACGAAAGTAAATAGCTTTTAGGATTTTGGGTGGAACCGACTTTTAATACGTTTCCCTTTGTATCTAGGATAGCTAGAATGTGTTTGATGCCTTCCCCGACAGTTAACGTATCTATCTTTTTTGCTGTAGGATGATTTGAAATACCATTTAATTCAAACAAAAAATCTACCCATTTCCATTGAAACATTTCCCCATGTATTTCTTTCAACTCGGCTCTTTTGGCTTTTATAAAAGCCGTATGCGCTTCACGCTCTAGCTTTTTTATTGCCCACTTTTCTTTTAATTCTTTTCTAGTTAATATCTTTTCCATAGCTTTTATTGGTTTTGGGAGTAGGTAATTCTAATAATGAAAAGGTAGTTTCTATTAGGTGTTGGAATAAACTAGCATCTGCTGGGGAGCAGATAAACGAATCATGAACCGTAAGAAATTCATAGTTCGATAAATTATGGGCTTTGGTAGAAATTAGATCAAGATATAGAAAACTCTCTAGCCGCTGGAGTGCAAAAGGCAGTGGCGAAGCTGTAGCATTGATAATTTCACATACCCTGATTAGATTGGGGTATATCTTTCGAAGCAGTTGCTTTGATTGCTTACACTCCCCTTCCTGGGAAAAAAAGGCTTTGAAAAATCTATCCTTGATTTGTGCTTTGGTATATTTATTTTTTAACCTGGATATGGTATGCTGATAAATATTCCCTTTCAACGATTCATCTATAAATTCTTTGTAATCGCTGTAATTAGCGTAAAAGTTTTCAAGGGTATGTATATTCCGTCTGAGATCACTTCTCTGCTGGGTGGTTAACTCTTTAAAAAGAAAACGGAAACATTTTTTTCCATGCAAAGTTAGCAGAGCCAGCAGAAAGAATTGAGAATTTTTAATATCTACTTCCTGTGCATATTCTCCTCCGATACGTATAAACTTCCTGCTTTCACGTTTTGAATTGGTAAAGGGGTGATGATATCGGAAACCATAATCATCCTTCGGATTAATGTAAATATTTTCTAATGCATGTAGTTGGGTAATGTTGCAGATATTTCTATTCATTGTATCTACTCCCGTCTTATCATCTTTATTAACAAAAGCGCCTACATTAGTTATAGCCCAGGAAGTAAATCCATCTAGATCGTAGTTGCCTAGAATCTTATATAGATTTGTTGTAAGCTCTCTTCTAGTTTCTATCTTTAATTGCTGTTCTATAGCCTCTTGCTTTTGCTTGTAAAGCCTAACTTGCAACCTGGGTGTAGTATATTCTATTTTATAATACTTCCGATGGTCACCTTCTTTTTTGATTAGATCACCAAAGAATCTGTATTTTTTTGGATAGCGGTTGGGTACATAATAATCCAAACAGGCGATATACCTACAGGTAATGGCAAACTGTATATACTTATGATAATGTTCTAAATGTATCCACTTTTTCAGGTCATCCGAATGCAGCCTTACATAACCTTCTTTATGATAGTAATCAAGGCTTACATTCTTATTTCGCTTTACAATCATCAATGTCATTAAACTTAAAAATCTATCTAATTCAAATGCATGTGTTTCAAAATCCCAATGAGCTTTCACATCCATTAGAATCTGTTTTATTGATAGATTTATCGGTAACCAAGCTATAGCAGGCTTATAATCTTCTTCTTTCTGTATAAGCTCTAATTGCTTCTGATAGGTATTTCCCTTTGTTTTGCCTTTGGCTTTGCCTACTTTACTTTCTTGTAGTCTAACTACAAACTTCTTTGTTTTGTCATTCCAGAATCTGCCTTCCTGATTTTTGTATCCGTGTGGTATTTGTTTCATATAACTGTTTCTATATAATCAACTCTTATATCACCAAAATTTGATTTGTTTTATGTCTGCTGATAAAAAAGTTATAATATATATTGTATATGAAAAGTGATAAAAATCTACCGACCACATTGTTGATAGAATATGGTATGTGATTGGACAATATTTAAATAGATTTATGGATAATCTATTGGATATAATGAGAATAGGATAGGAGAATAACATAGAAAAGATCATATGTATAAAGCCTGAAATGTTACCCATATCCTTTGTTTATTATACATCAAACTTAATCAGATGAATGAAATTAGAAATAAAAGAGCCTGGAGAAGATTCCAGGCTTTTAACTAATGAAATACATTAATAATAAAGCATATATCTGTCATTGTATCATCTCCATTAATACCCTGTTTATTTGTAACTCTTATTTTGCTTCGGCTACTAATTATCACCTCTAAAATCTTTAAAAGGCTTAATCCTACGATTTTCGAAAGCCTGAATTACAGGATCATTCTCTCCTGAGCATAGAATATAGTTTCCAGACGTGTCCTGGATAATTGGCAGACCTATGTCTATTAAATCTATTGTAATCATTGATTGATAATATCTTAAATTTTTATCATTACTATCCGATTGTTCTACCAAGAAAACAAATAAAGTAGACTTTTCAGGACCAATTGTATTTTCTAGATAATACATTAAATTTTCTTTTAAACTGCTTTTAAGCCATACGTAATGGTATTTTTTAAGGCTAATTTCTGAATGAATGTAATTAGCAAAAACTGCTTTTAACCTATAAGTGTAACTAGAATTTTCCAGCTCTATTTCTAAGTATGTATTGGAAGAAATTTCACTATTTATTGTCATCTGTAGTACTCTTAATTTTTGAAGCCATTACCCTTATCAGGTTATCAACTGCTAAATTCATAATCTGGCTTTTGTTCATGGTTATACCATGATTTATCTGAATCATGTGTCTAAGTTTGTCCAAATTTTGATATGTTACTTGGTAAAGTTTTACATTCTTATAGATCATCTTTTACTGTTTATTTTTTATTGATATAGTCATGATACTTGAAGTTATCATTCTGTATTAATTGTATATATCAGAAGATTAATACCAAAATATTCTACATACATGCTCAATATTTTATATCAGATAAATTAATCATTATCTTAATGAATGTTAGCTGCCTATTTGAAGTAGTAGGTAAAAATTAGCATAAAAGATTTCAATGTATTAGGTTTGATTTATGGCATTTTTTCAAAACTCAGTTGTAAATAAATATTTACAAGCACAAGAAAGTGAAACTATTAAAGCAGCTTATCATAGATACTCTACTTACTTTCACAATAAAGAAATACAACAAAATATAATTGCAGCCAAAGAAGAGCAGTTCCAGGAAGGATTCTTACGAGAGTTATTTGTAAACATCTTAGGGTATACACTCAATCCTAATCCTAATTATAATTTAACTACCGAGCTTAAAAATCAAAAAGGTGCAAAAAAGGCAGACGGAGCAATTCTGCAAAATGGTAGTGCACTTGCGGTAATCGAATTAAAAGGTGCTGATACTACTGATCTAGATAAGGTAAATGCGCAGGCATTCAACTATAAAAATAATCAAGCAAATTGCGTTTATGTCATCACCTCTAACTTTGTAAAACTTCGATTTTTTATACATAATGCGGTTGACTATCTAGAGTTTAATTTATTTTCCCTTACAGAAGAAGAGTTTAAAACTCTTTGGCTTTGTTTAAGTGCCGCTAACATCTTTAAAAGTATACCTTTAAAAATCAAAGAAGAAAGTATACTGGTAGAAGAAAAAATTACAAATATCCTTTATGATGACTATGCTGCATTCAAAAAAGAACTGTGGCAAAATTTGGTTACGGTTAATCCACAGTTTGATAAACTCCTTTTATATAAGAAAACACAAAAACTCCTGGACCGAATACTTTTTATTCTATTTTCAGAAGATAAAGGTTTATTACCCCCCAATTCTATTGTTAAGATTCTGGACCAATGGGAAAAACTCCGAGAGCTAGATGAATATCGTCCACTCTATGAAAGATTTTTAAAATACTTTAATTACCTGGATAAAGGATATAAAGCTAGAGACTATGAGATATTTGCCTACAATGGTGGTTTGTTTTTGGCTGATGAAATCCTGGATAATGTTAAGATAGATGATCAAGTGCTATTTAGGCATATGACAAAGCTAACCAAGTATGACTTTGGGAGTGAGATTGATGTGAATATTCTCGGTCATATCTTTGAGCATAGTTTAACGGAAACAGAAATTGTAGCCGCTCAACTAGAAGGAATAGAAATTGCGAAAAGCAATACGAAACGAAAAAAGGATGGTGTTTTTTATACACCCAAATATATTACCAAATACATAGTTGAAAATACTGTAGGCAAGCTTTGTAATACTAAAAAGAAAGAGCTTGGCATTGTAGATGAAGAGTATGCAAAGGGTAGAAAAAATCGAAAGAAAGAGACCATTAAACAATTAGCTGAAAAGCTAACTGCCTACCGTGAATGGCTTCTACAGATAACTATTTGTGATCCTGCGGTTGGGTCAGGCGCATTCTTGAATCAAGCACTAGAATATCTAATAGCAGAACATACGTATATTGATGAACTAAATGCCCAGCTTTTTGGTGCAAGCATCATATTCAGGGATGTAGCTAATCATATCCTGGAAAAAAATTTGTTTGGCGTAGATATTAATGAAGAAAGCATTGAAATTGCAAAACTTTCATTGTGGCTCAGAACTGCCCAGCAAGGGCGAAAGCTTTCTTCTCTGAGTAGCAACATCAAGTGTGGAAATTCCTTGATTGATAATCCAAATGTAGCATCGGATAAAGCATTTGATTGGCATAGTGAATTTCCCGATGTGTTTGCTAAAGGAGGGTTTGATGCGGTGATAGGTAATCCACCTTATTTAAGAGTCCAGGGATTGCGAGGTAATTTTGAAAAGGAAACTAAGTATTATGAGAAGGAATATAAATCCGCAACAGGTAGGTTTGACATCTATGTTCTTTTCATAGAGAAGGCATTTAGCTTGATAAAGGGAAATGGTCAGGTTGCATTTATTCTGCCGCATAAATTTATGGTCAGTGATTTTGGCGAAGGAATAAGGCAGTTTCTTCTAGAGAAGCAAGCCATTGATTTTATTCTTCATTTTGGCTCTGAAATGGTTTTTGAAGAAGCTTCAACATATACCTGTATTATAGGTCTTTCTAATGGAAATAAGGTTATCCGCTTTAAACAAATAAAGCCTTCTGCTATACTTTTTAATATTCAATTCCAGGAAACGGATTATAGTTCTTTCAGTAGCAGTAAATGGAGTTTCCAGGAAGGAAGTAGTATCTCCATATTTAAAAAATTAAAATTGCAACCGTTAACTCTCAAAGATGTTTTCGAAGCAATCCGAGTTGGTGTAGATTCTGGAGTGGACGACTTATTTATGTTAAAAGGTAAAGTAGAAGGAGGTGTATTCATTGGTTACTCAGAGAAAGCAAAGAAAGAGGTGATATTGGAAGCAAATCTTGTAAAGCCATTCTTAAAAGGTGAAGATATAAAAAAATACGCCCCGCTTCTAGCCAGCAATTATATAGTTTACCCTCACTACGAAAAAGAGGGAAAAACTTATCCTTATACCGAAGAAGAAATGCAAAGTAAATACCCGCTTACATACAACTATTTCTTACCGTACAAACAAGAGTTAATTAACAAAAAAATACATAAAAAAACCAATCCAAAGTTCTGGTTCAGCTTACATCGCTCCAGGGAGGTTTCACTATTTGAGCAGGATAAAATCATTACACCTGAAATTTCCCTAGGTACTAATATGACATTAGATACTAATAAACTATATCATAATACTAAATGCTATAGCCTTGTAAAGAAAGAGAACCAGGAGGAAGATTACCGCTACTTGCTAGCAATTTTAAACTCATCATTAATGTGGTTCTTTTTAAATTCTACAGGATATGTGTTAAGAGGTGGATTCTTTACTTTTAAAACAAAGTACTTAGAGCCTTTCCCTATACCCAAAATAAGCTCTATAGAGCAACAGCAGCCATTTATAGAAAGAGTTCAAGCAATTATTTCTTATAATTCAGAGTTTTATCAAATTCAAGAGCAATTCTTAGAACTAATTCAAGCTAAATTCAGCATAAAAAAAATCAGCAATAAACTTCAAAAATGGTATTTGCTGGAAATTAACCATTTCCTAGCGGAGCTAGCAAAAGCGAAGATTAATTTATCCCTATCGGATGAAGCTAAATGGATGAGTCATTTTAAAGAACAAAAAAGACAAGCTCTTCGACTAAAATCATTAATTGATAGATTAAATAAAGAAATTGATCACCTAGTGTACCAACTTTATGGGTTGACCGAAGAAGAAGTCCAAATAATTGAGAAAGATTCGGTAAAAGAATATGAATCTGTGTTGGAAGAATAAGTATCAACTTTAGCAAGTTAAAAGTATAGGTATGCTTTCTATATAAATCGTTTTATACCTAAATAAAATGCCTGCTAAATTTAATCCAACATATTGTATCAATTTAGATATGAATCTTCCAAATATCTAGGATAAGTTTTTTCAAGATTTCCTGTCTTTCTGACACAGCATCCATATTCCAATAATCGAATGATTTTAATTTTTCTGTTGCAAAGCCATTAAAGGCGGTTTTATGACCGATAGTTATATCCGAGAATGTCCTAGATAGTAAAATGCCAGAATTTAAATAGGCGTTCTTTTTGGCAACAAACCATTCATTCGATGATATATCATTGGAATAATTCAAACTTTGATTGATTGGACTTTCCAGCAGCGTAAGATTTCCAAATTTGTATTTGGTTACTCTATAATCATATTCATTTGGATAAATGTCAGAAGGAATATTTTCTCCTGTTTGCGGCAGAATATGTTCTAATTGCTGGCTTTGATAAAATAATAGATTAGCCGATGGAAAGTTAACCTTACTTCTAATGTATTCCTCTATTTTACCTAGTACATATTTTATCCGATACTGCGGGTTTAAATCATCCTGGCTTTTTGAAGCGAAGCTTGCTGCAAATGTATCCTGTCTTACCTTTAATTCATTACCAATTTCAGTTTTTATAAAAGCTTTTAACTCATCTAGAGAAGAAATTTTTCTGATTTGCACAGCCCAATTTGCAAAAGTAGTTTCATAGTATTTTGTCAATACCTTGTTTATTGCATAATAAAACACTAGAGATTCCAGATTTTTAGCTAGGATATTTATTGTAGATTTATCTAAGGAATCTTTTATTGCTAGAAGCAAAATCAAATGTTGCCTTGCATTTTTCTTGCTCAAATAGCCAATGCCAGTTATGTTTGGGTAATCTGGATCAGCATCCCATGCATTGGTGGCTCGTATAAAGTCGCTATACTTTTTCGATGCACGTAAAAGCTCTCTAGCAAATTTCACAGGGTCCTGCTCATACTTGATTTTTTCTTTTCCTTCTTTAGAAATTATCCACTTATATATATCTTCTTCTCTAATGATGCCATCATGGTATCTTGCAATTAAAAAATATCTTAGAAATCTTAAAGGTTTATCACCCTCGCCACTCACCGATAGATTATCAATCATCTGTTTCCAGGTATCTTTAATTATAGCAAAATCAGATTCACTGGCATTTGAGAATAATAAATTTTTTAACAGGTCCAATGCATTAAGTCCAACCCCTCTCTCATTGATTGTTTCAAATATTTTCAATGCGCTGCTTAAATCATCAGGCTGAATGATCACCATTTCAACATTCAGTAGGAAGTAGCGGACAAAAGCAATCAAGGTAGCAGGATCATTTGCGGCTATATCTTTCAAGAAAGCATAGATTGTATTGTAAGCATCTTCCATCCTTTTGATGGAATTTGTTTTTCTATCCTCAAAAGATACTTCCTCAATCAGCTTTGTTAGATAATCTTTACTCTCAGAATATTGTAGGATTAACCTAGGTGTGTTTTTATCCTGCTCAATAGAATATTCAAACAGCAAATTTTGTACAATGGATAAAAGCTTTTCTTTACTATTTTTTTGTTCTGCAGGGAGAGAAGTAATCGATTTTAGTATTGCTCTTATAGCACACAATGAAATGATTATTGTAGTGAGCCTTTGTTGACCATCAACCACATCATATGCACCGTTGCCTTTTTTTACAATAATCGCTGATCCGATAAAGTAACTTGATTGTTTAGAAGTAGTAGGATTAAACTCATCATTAATGTCTTGTAAGAATCTGGCAACATGTTTTTCGCTCTCCCAAACATATTCCCTTTGATAATCAGGCACTATAAAAAAATAATCTTTTAATTTCTCTATGCTTTTAACATCTGCTTTAATTTCCATTCTATATATGCTATTTAAATGCTTTTAATATAAGTTCTATTTCTAATAGTATTCTGCTTACTATACCATCATCATTTGGGTAAGATAATAAATCAGAATGTATTTCTTTATTTTAATGGAGGTAAGGCTTATATTCAGATGTAAGTTACGTTTCAGAACCTGAATCTGGCGAATCTTAGAAATTAGTTCTACTATAATGAAGGAAGTCAATATTTACATGGATGAATTTGGGAATGCCCACTTAGACCTATCTAAACAGGGTACATTCTCGCATTTTGTTTATACTGCTATAGTAATTGAAAAATCTAATATTGAATTAGCCAATCAAAAGCGAAAGGAAATAAGCCAGAAATATTTTCAAAACCAGCCTATTAAATCAAGTTCCATATCAAACGATGAGAAAGGTTTCAATAAACGGTTACAAGCTTTAAAGCTGCTAAAAGAAGTAAATTTTGTGGTGTTTGCGCTAGTCGTCGATAAAAGTAAAATCAAAGCTGAAGGGTTGACTTATAAGGATGTTTTCTACAAGTACTTCAACAAAATCTTCCTTAAACAATTTGCAGAAAACTTTAATCGGTTTAATATCTATGCAGACCAGTTAGGCTATCCTGAATTTAGAAGCAGCCTACGAAAATATATCTATGACCATGTAATCCAAAGAGATTTATTTAATCCTGATAGACATTATCAATTAGTAGAAGATAAAGCCGAAGAGCCACTGGTACAACTTGCCGATTTGATTTCTGGCTGTTTAGGAAAAATTTACTGTTCCTCTCACTTGCATCCATCCTCCCAGGAATTATTTGAATTATTGCACGATAGGCTTTTTATTGATTTTTTCCCATATGAGCGTATCTACTTTGAAGGTTATACACCAGGTGAGGCTCAACCGAGCACTGATGTTTCTAGAATTGCTCTAGAAGAAGCTGTCATATTTATTAATTCTAATGATAAAACTGTTTCTCTTGAAGCACTAGAAGTGTTAAAATACTTAGTGCTGATGTTCAAATCTTTTCCAGATAAGTTGATAGAAACATACGAAATAGTGAGCCGAGTACAGTTTCTTTCTCCCCACTATTCCGATGCTACTCTCCGTCAGGATATTCAAGCACTTCGTGATAAAGGTTTATTAATTGTAAGTATCAGTGGTAAGTCTGGCTACAAAATACCAAATAAGATCGAAGATATGGTTGGCTTCTATAACAGGTATTTGGGTATGATTATACCTATGCTTAATCGAATCAAAATATCCCATCAGACTTTGCAACTTAAAAGTCTAAACGATATAAATTTATTGAATAAAGAGTATAACCTAGATATTCTTAATGAATTAATAAAAGTAGTAGATAGGCTAAAGAATCATACTAAATTATAAAATTGTTTATGGACCAGAAAAATACAAAACTAATCTTAGGCATAGTGCTTGGGGTTGGAGCTATCTATCTCTTAAGTCAGGAATTGTTTGACGGAGGAAGAGATGTAGGTAATGGCAGGAGCTTACAAGCAGGTGGTGGAGGAAATGGCAATAGTAATAGGAACAAATTAACAGCTGGAGGTGGTGCGGGTGAGATAGGTAATGGAGTCGTTGGAAGTGGGGGCAGTATTGCACATGGAATAATCAGTAGTGGATTAGGTAGAATAGTTGGCATCGGTGCTGCGGTTGGGGCAGCTTATCTTTTAACTAGCGGTGAGTTGGGAGGTAGAGATGTTGGCAACGGATGAGATAAAATTAGTATAGTACATGCGGTAGGTCGGTTTCCCTGGAGCTTCAAAGAAGCTATTGTTTCTTCGTAGAAGATTAGCTGTGTCGTACATTGAGATGGTTATTAATCACTGAAATCTTACATTCACATATGTGATACATATGTAATTTTTAATTTTTTACATATGTGACTTGATTTACTGCATCATTTTTTAGCATATGCAGGACGAAAGAAGCAACAAATTAGTATTCATCAAGAAGAATCATATTAACTATATTGAGGACAATCACAAGCAAGAAGGGTTTCGCTACCAAAATGATTTTCTAGAGCATATGGTAGAATTTTACCAACAATATAGCAACATCATTAAGCAAAAATCATTAAAATTGGAGCCCAATCAAATTTATAATGGTGACTGTTTGGCATTGATGCCATTAATTCCAGATAGATCAGTGGATTTGGTCATCGCAGATTTGCCCTATCAGGTGACTAATTGCAGTTGGGATATAATGATAGATATTAAGCAATTGTGGATTGAATATGAAAGGATTATTAAAGATAATGGTGCTATATTGCTCTTTGCCCAGCCACCTTTCAATGCAGAATTAATTAAGAGTAATAGCAGCCTATTTAGGTATGAATGGATATGGGAGAAAAGCCATTCCACAGGGCATCTGAATGCCAAAAAAATGCCAATGCGAGCTCATGAAAATATCCTAGTATTCTATAAGAAACTTCCTACCTACAACCCTCAAAAAACATTGGGTCATGTAAAAAAGCAGGTAAAGATAGAAAGCAGAAAAAAGAAAGTAACTTCTGGGATATGGAATGCCGCACCAAACTTTCAAGAATATAGCTCTACCGAAAGGTATCCACGTTCAGTGCTAAGATTTGCATCAGACAGGCAAAAAATAGCTTTACACCCCGTACAAAAGCCAGTAGCCCTAATTGAGTATATTTTACGCACATACTCCAATGAAGGCGATCTAGTTCTAGACAACTGTTCTGGAAGTGGCAGTTTAGCAATTGCTGCCCTTAACACAAATAGAAAATATATTTGCATAGAGAAAGACCAGGAGTTCTATAACCTATCAGTTCAACGGATTGCAAACCATAATCGGATGCTACAAGAAGCAGTTGTGTTCTCCAGCTCCGATATTTTCGCAGAATAGAATAAGGCTATTTTATTATGTGTTTTTTATCCATATTTTGATTAGTACTATTGCTGTTTTATCTAGAGGTGGTTTAAAATAATATTAACATAAAATTCAATACAAAAGATAAGTCCTATCTAGATTAAAAGGAGATTAAAATATATTCAATATGGTTTACTCCCTATTTGCTACCTGCAAAAAACATGAGGTTAATCCACAACAATGGCTCATGGATGTACTTCAAAAACTAAACGATCCACACTAAGAAGGCAAGTTCTCTGATTTGCTGCCTCACCGTTGGAAAATAACCCTGCATAAGCCTTGCCTTTGGGGACAGGCGTTTGCTTACGTAATTTTAACTGAACTTAAACAAAGAGAAAATGGCAAAGAAAAAAACACTTCCAAAGAATTTTGACGAATTAATCACGGAAAATAATATTGCAAATCTCAAAAGAGTATTTGACACTTGTGAGTTAGATGCTAGAGGTGGTTATGGTAAAGCAACGGCACTTAGTTTTCATAATGTTCCTGAAGAACTTGTTCGGTGGTTGGTGGAAAAAGGAGCAGACATCGAAGCCGTAGACACCTACCAACGTACTGCACTTCATCGACATACTATGGCTCGAAGTGGCAATATAACTGTCCTCTTAGAACTTGGAGCAAATGTAAAGGCTACAGATAACTATGGTGACACACCTTTGCATTTTGCTGCTGGAAGTAGTTTTAACGTTTCCTCTGTAAAAAAACTTATTGAATATGGGGCAGACACAAATGCTTTTAATGCAAATAAACAGACACCACTTGAAAAAGCGTTAAGTAGAGCAAACAACATCGACATTGTAAATTTGGTAGAAATATCGAAAATACTGCTGCAGTATACCAATGAAATAACTCAAAAAATGAAAGATGCCGTCACTCGATTGGGAGAAGATTTTGAGTTTCATCGTGAGAATTTCAATAAAGAATATCTACACGAAACAGACAAGGCACTAAACAATCTTTATGAAATCTATGGTGTTTTACCAGTTAAAAGACGGATTATGCACGATAGCACATCTCCAATTCTTGTTAATGGAACAACTTGGCAAAACCAATTTGAAGAACTTTGGGATTTTTTAATTCCTTCAAGTGGAAATGCAAAAACGGTACAAGGAGAAGTTATACGTATTGCAGGAAAAGTACGAGATGAAATATACAGAAATGGTGGAGGAAATTGGGATATTGACTTCAAAAAAATGTTGGACGCATTTCTAGTATATCTAAATTCAGACAACACATTATCTATTGACGAAATTGAAAAAGCAAAATTACTTGTCAAAGACATTCGCAAAAGTGGTGATGCTGAAACTGATGAGCTAAATTTTCTATGTGAACTTGCAACAAAATGGGTACTCATTAATCCAACACCTGTTTTACTTAGCAACCCGAGCTATAAAAGATGAATAAAAAACTACGTAAGCATTCGACCCACGACAGGTAGCCTCCTAGAAGTCTTGGTCTAGGTAAACTTACTAACAGCTTTGGTTGCCTGCAAGATGTACTCCACCGCACGGATACAATTACATATCAGATGAATATATGACTATACATACTTTAAACATTGAACTGCCAACAGATGATTCAGGATTTATAGGTCGAGAATGTCTTGAATGCAAAAAATATTTTACTCTAAGACCAGGTACAGGTCTACCAACAAAGCATTGTCATTGCCCATATTGTGACTATGAGGGAGATCAGAGCACATTCTTCACACCAGAGCAACTTGAATACAGAGATAGTATAGCTAATAAAATAGCTTATGAACAATTCATTGAGCCACTGTTAAATGATTTGTCGAAATCCATTAAGAAACTGGAACGAGTTTCAAAAGGTAGCTTTTTAAAAATTAAAGTTACAGAAAAACGCACTAAGCCATTTTTTCCTATCAAATACTATAATGAGAAAGAATTAGAAACAAAGCTCACTTGTGACGGTTGTGGATTGGAATTTGCAATTTATGGAGTTTTTTCTCACTGTCCTGATTGTAAAAAAATAAATGCATTCTCAATCTTTAAGAAATCAATTGAAGTAAGTAGAAAACAGTTTGACTTATTTCAGGCATCTAAGAATGAAAAGGATGTAATTCAAGCTAATTTGAAATTTATCTTAACAAATGCAATATCAGCTTTTGATGGTTTAGGGAAGGAATTAAGAAAAAGATATAAGGCAATTTTCCCAGAAAAGCCAAAAAATCTTTTTCAGAATATTGATGAATTAACCAAAGTTCTTTTAGCTAATCTTAGTCTTGATCTAACTAAAGAAATCGACGATTATGACCTTTTCAGACTGCTGTTTCAAGTAAGACACATATTTGAGCATAATATGGGAGTTGTTGATTCTGACTTTGTAAAAAAGGTGCCTTCTTTTGCTCATTTAGAAGGTAGGAAATATGATCTTACCCCATTGCAGATTAAAGATTTCTTATCAAAGCTTGAAAATGCAGGAAATTTAATTGAGCTAGAGCTTAAAAAACATGTATAAGTTAAAATCATTAATGTTTAATTAAGCAATATGTATTTTAACTTCTAAATTTCAGGACTAGTTACCTTATTAGTTTCTTTACCCTCATTACTGTTGATGTTCCCACATCGCATAATTTTGCTGTCTCACGAACGGTATAGCCATATGTTGACTAGATAGTACAATCAACTTAATTTTCTTGTGGCATTTTATACAGTCTTTTAACAATTGTAGGATCGAAGTTCTTACCTCTGGAAGTCTTGAATCCTTCCTGGTCCAGCCTCTTAACTATGGCTCTGTATGAAAGCTTATTATGATCACGCAGCATTTTAATATATCCTACGGCTCTACGGGAGTTCTCATTATTCTTTGCGTTAGCTTTGCGTACAGCTAGAGACTTAGCATTGGCTTCTGGGGTAAGGTTATTAGGAACTTTATGCACATACCCTCTGGCTTTCTTTGCATCCCAGGCAGCTTTGGTACGGGTAGAAATTTTGATCAACTCTTCAGCGTGTAAAGCAGTTTTGATACGTAATAACAAAACATCATCATTGGGATTATCGGCTGCAACAAACTTAATCTTAGATTGAATGATGTACTCCATTAAAAAAGGATAGCGAGTAAGCCTACTAATTTCTTTTACTACGATGATAGCACCTTCTTTATGAGCTAAATCTAGAACTTGCTTTAATATTGGACGCTTGCGGAGTAGCTTAGAAATATCCGTATCCATGTCAACAGAAATTTTGTCTTTATTTCCGCCAGACTCAGTTTCCTGGAAATGAGCAATGATATTACCATTAACCCTTTCAACATAAATAGCTACTGCCTGCTGTTGGGCTTCTAGTCCCAAGCCAGAAGCTTGTTGCTTAGTGGTTGAGACTCTATATAGGGCTATAAATTTTTTCATTTCCAAATACCGTTTATGATACTATTTCTATTGTGACATTTCCTAATTGGACAATTACTTAATGTCACAGCTAATTTACGATTTATCCACTGGATATTAATTTTGTAAACATATAATATAGATTATAAGTCTGAATCAAATTTTAAATATTTTTTGATCCATTTATTGCTTCTAGGAGTGCGGAAGTGAAAAGAAAATTAATTATTATATTGACGGTAAAACTAATATTTATATGGTTCTGCTCTATCATCATTTATTAAACAAATGAGTACAATACACGTCCAGCATATAAAGAATCATCTTGAAACTGAATATAAAGACAAGATTGATTTGAGTGATCTAGGATCACATTCAACTGAGTTGACAAATTTTTTTCTAACAAGAGCTTTGACTGCTTACGCGATTAAACATCATTCTGAAACATCTATTTCGGTTTCTGCTGATGCTGTAACCGATGGAGCAGATGATAATGGAATAGATGGTATTTTTTATGATTCTCTAACCAAGACTTTATATATTGCACAAGCAAAATGGATAAACAAAGGCACTGGTGAACCTGATAATGGAGATGTTAAGAAATTTATATCTGGCATTAAAGATTTATTCGATTTTAAGTTTGATAGATTTAATGATAAAATAAGAAAGAAAGAGACTATTATTCGTAATGCAATTTGTGATCCCAAAACAAAATATCAAATAATACTAGCTTATACAGGGATTAATGACCTTGCAGAACATTCAAGGAGAGATTTCACTGATTTGCTTAAGGAATTTAATGATGCAAGTGAAATCGTATATTTATCTGTATTTAATCAAAAAAGAATCCATCCTTCTCTTATAGCTCATGCGGATTCTGGAGAACCTATTGATCTACAAATACAATTAAAATCCTGGGGAAAGATAACAAATCCATATACAGGCTATTATGGTCAGGTGAATGGCGTTGAAGTCTACAGTTGGTGGGATAAATATAGAAATCAATTATTTGAGAAGAATATTCGTGGTGTACTTGGCGATACCCAGGTGAACAGCGAAATTACTGATACATTGGAAAAACATCCAGAGCAATTTTGGTTCTTCAATAATGGAATAACAATTATATGTGATGAAGTAGTAAAGAATATGGTAGGTGGAGCAACTACCGAACTAGGTCAGTTCACTTGCACAAATATCAGTATAGTAAACGGTGCACAAACTGTAAGTACAATAGGCAAATTCGGTGAAGAAGATGCTTCAAAACTTGATAATGTTTTTGTATCTGTCAGAATTATCATGTTAAAAGGTACCGAAGAAAACTTTGGACAAAAGATCACTAAAGCAAACAACACCCAAAATAGAGTCGAAAATAGGGATTTCGTAACATTTGATCCAGAACAGAAAAGGATAAGAGAAGAATTATTAATAGATGGAATTGATTATAGAATTAGCCGTGGACATTATGAGAAAGAGGATAAAATATGGTTTGATTTAGTTGAAAGTACTACTGCTCTTGCTTGCGCTTCCCACGATGTTAGTATTGTTGTCCAGCTAAAAAGAGAGATAGGTAAATTATGGGATAATTTGGACAAAGCACCTTATAAAAAATTATTTAATCCTCAGGTAACAGGACGGTTTGTATATAATTGTGTTAGAACACAAAGAATCATTGATACTGCTATAAAACAAAAAGAGTCAGAATTGAAATATGGCAGAGATCAAGGTATTATTATACATGGTAATCGGATGATTGCTTTGTTGCTATTTGAAAGCCTTGATTTAAGCAAATATAAAACTGTAAAATTTAGTTTTGATCAACCACAGCTACTGGAAAGTATGAAAAATAAGGTGGACCATATCTATGATTTATTACTAAATGAAATTAATACCTCTTACCAAAATGCTATTATTCCAACTCTTTTTAAAAATGGTAGCAAATGTTATGAAATTTATCAGAGTATAAAGAAAACCATTAATAAAAAATAGCACTATCATTTAATAGGTGCCATATCAGAAGCAGTATTATATCCTAGAATGCAATGGCTTTAATGGTAAGATAATAAAAGAAATAATACCATAGAAGGCAAAATAAGTTGATTAAACCGACTCTAATGCAATCAAACAAAGTACAAGATGCTCTACTAGGATTATGTGTAGGCGATGCTATAGGCGTGCCTGTAGAGTTTTTACCAAGAAAATCTTTGCAAGTCATTCCAGTAACGACAATGATAGGATATGGCACTCATGATCAACCTTCTGGCACCTGGTCGGATGATAGCTCTCTAGCTTTCTGTCTGGCAGAAAGCCTTTGCAAAGGGTATGACCTCAATGACATTGCTCAAAGCTTTGTTAGATGGTACCAGGAAGCTTATTGGACACCTTATAGGAAGGTCTTTGATATTGGCATTGCCACTGCTAATGCATTATATAAAGTATCTAAGGGCACTTCTCCATTACTTTCAGGAGGAATTAGGGAACAGGACAATGGAAATGGATCATTAATGCGTATTTTGCCGCTGATCTTTTATTTGAAAGACAAGCCTATTGAGCAGCGGTTTCGCATTATTGGGGAAGTTTCTTCCATCACCCATGCCCATATTCGATCCATCCTAGCTTGTTTTATTTATTGTGAATATGCTTTGCAACTTCTGAAAGGAGAGGAAAAGTATCAAGCTTTCAAGCTCATGCAGCAAAATGCAAATAGTTTTTTGAATGAATACGCGGTATGTTCAGAAGAAGAAATAAACCGCTTTCATCGCTTACTAGAAAATCCAATAGGAGAGTACAAGATTCTACCCATTTATCAATACAGCGAGGAAGAAATAGCCTCATCAGGCTATGTGGTGCATACGCTAGAAGCGAGTATCTGGTGTTTGCTTACTACTAACTCCTATGCCGAAGCGGTTCTGAAAGCAGTCAATCTAGGAGAAGATACCGATACAACAGGTTGTGTAACAGGAGGCATTGCAGGGCTATATTATGGTTTAGAGGCTATTCCCAAGGAATGGTTGCAAGTTATTGCCAGGAAAGAGGATATTTTTGCCCTAGCAGACAAGTTGTACCAAAAATATTTTTAAAACAGAATCCCATAATGTTTGATAAGGAAATTTTCAAGCTGCGCAATCCTGAGCTAGAGGCGGAGATATATTACTTAACCCCTCAGGAAGGAGGCAGGCAAACGGCTGTTTTCAGTGGTTACCGTGGACAATTCTATTATGATGGACGCAACTGGGATGCTCCCCAGCAGTTTCTAGATAAAGAGATGTGTAGTCCTGGAGAGACTGTAAAAGTGTACTTACAGACATTAAGCCCTCATTACCACACAGGTAAATTTTATATCGGGAAAGAATTTGAAGTCAGGGAGGGTGGAAGAATTGTCGGGAAAGGGAAAGTAACAGGAGTCATCAGAAAGGACTTTGAATACTGGGACGGGAAAAGCTTTTTAACAGAAATTGGTTCTTCGTTGCAGCCATATGTTGGAGGAAACCTTAAAGGTTTTCAAAAAGATTGTGAGTATTATCTGAAAGGAACAGGACTTTTTGCAAGCATTAAGTATATAAAAAGTCAAGACTTAGCTTGCCTGCTCACCATCAAATGTAAATTAAAATCTTCTGCCACTTTAAGGGAAGTAGGCGACAAAGTGATTAACACATGGAAAGAATACCTAGCATTGGAAAATCAAAAAATCAAGGTAGAGTATTGTATTGAGTACTTTGATAAGGAGCCTTGGTCAAAGCTTAAAGGTTTTTACTTGGAATTTGCTACCTGGAATCAGCTTTTTATAACTGGTGTAATTAAGATTATTTATTGATATACCAGTAAAATAGAGTATGCCTAGGTGATTAAATATAAATAAAGCTTCTTCTAATTTGAGTGATTACATATAAAGTAAGAAATAGCTACAAATACAGAAAATGGTGACTAGTATAGTTTTTATTTTCGCTTGGTTTTAATTCTACAACGAAGCGAAAATATTAAATATGCTATGGCAAAGTTTTTAAATACAACTGGTGTATCTTATCACCTGGAAGAATTAATAAAAAATACAAAAGAGAAGCTAATTTTAATTAGCCCCTACTTACAGTTCAATGACCGAATAAAAGAGCACCTTAAAAATCTAAATATACAGAAAAAGGATATTAGAATCGTTTACAGGGAGAATAAGCTGCATCCTGATGAGAATAACTGGCTGGCTGAGCAGATTGGCGTTAGAACAAGCCTATGTAAAAACCTACATGCAAAATGCTACATAAATGATAGTGAAGCTATCATCACATCCATGAATTTGTATGAGTTCTCTCAAGCTAATAATAATGAAATGGGAATCTACATCTCCAGGGAGCAAGACAGCGAATTATATGAATCCGTTTGTCAGGAAGCTAAACGCCTTCTTACAATAAGTACAGAAATAAGAGTAACGGTTCAAAAGGTAGACAATTCTGCCAAAGAAGTAAGCAAAAAAGAGACAGAGCAAATCCAGAATAATGGTAGTAAAAAAATAGGTTACTGCATAAGGACAGGAACGCAGATTCCATTTAATATAGAAAAACCCATGTGTTACGATGCCTGGAAAAAATGGAATGAGTATGGTGATGTAAATTATTCAGAAAAATATTGCCATTTCTCTGGAGAGCCATCAAATGGTGAGACAAGTTATGCTAAACCAATTCTTAAAAAGAACTGGAAGAAGGCTCAGTAACCGCATACTCACTACATCAATGACATTCAGAGTTCAGAAAACAATTATCAATAAGTATCTTGACCTGGTTACCAAAGAAGTAGCCACTGAGTCAGATATAGCCCTACTTCATGGAGCAGGTAAAAATTTGTATAAAAGCCGTTTGCTTACAAGTAGTGATATTTATCGGCAGAAGCTTGAAATAATCCTAGGTAACCTGGAGTCAGATTTAGAAACAGTTAAACGTAAACGGACAAACAAGGAAATTAAGCTTGCAATAAGTGATGATTTTTATCAAATCCTGAAAGATGACCTTCAAGGAGTAGATTATAGTAAAACCAGTTTAGCAGACCTGGAGAGTTTTGAGCCTACTAGTGATTTAACTATTACTACCGATAATGTTAAAGAGGTTCTAGAGAACCTCGTCATATTAAAACGAAGATTATCTGCAGAAGCTGACTTGGAAAAATTTGTAGCGGATCAACTGGCAATGATATTTGGCAAAGATAGAGTTCATAGGCAGTACAGCGTAGGTGGTTTCCTGGCACTCAAAACCGACATAGATATTGGAAATGGACAAGTGGGAATAGAAGTGAAGATTGCCGATGATTTAAGTGCAACAGATATGCAACGCATGATCGGACAGGTGCTGTATTATAAGAAGCGGTTTTATGAAAATAATTTACTTGTCTTAATAGCAAGTAAATTAACAATTAGTCCTACAATAAAGGAATTAAAAGATTTTATTGAAGAACTTGGAGCAAAAGTGATCTTTATCAAAGCGGTCAACCTGTAAAACACACAAGCGAATGTCTTTTAGCTTTGTGGGACTATGGCTTTTATAAAGTGTTGGCAATAGTTTTATTTTGCTCTTCTATAATTCATTTTTCCTGGTGCAATAATAAATTGGTCTGAATTTGCAATTATTTCTTCTTTAACCAAATTACCATATTCAACTTCTGTCAGTACTTCTTCCGCTTTATAAACTCCTCTGTTTTTTAACTTTCGTAATGTTGATTCTTTTTCAGAAACTTGATGATAAAAATATACTAAATATTTCTTTGATAAGGGGAAAAATACTTCCGTATCCTTACTAAACCATCCCATCTTTCCCTTTTCCTGATTCGCTCTAAAATTTACTGGGTTGTCTGAGGTAAAAAATTCTCTTCCTTCTGGTGCCTCAATAACAACTAAGTCAAATGATTTTAGATGGTCAAATATATAGTTTAAGAAATGTAATAAAGCCTGGTTTAGTTTGCTTTGTGTCACTTCCCCTTCACTTATAACTTTGTAGAAATGCTTTTTCTTTAACTCTTGCAGTTCTTCAAAGGAACTTGCATAAACGCTAAACGCAATATTCAAAAAATTTTCTTTATAAGGGCTATTTAACATCCCACTAACTATATCCCTCCAATAATCCGAGCGAACCATTAAATTAGGTGTTAGTTGAACAATTATTTCCCAACATTTATCAGGAATGACAGAATTATTTGAAATGTCATCAAGCATTTCGTGATATAGGTTCTCTATATCTGCATTCAATGTTTCAAATATTCTTGGTAATCTGTCATCTTCGCTTTCAATATCAAATACATTAGTTACCGCTGTAAAGCTTCCAATACTTTTTTGCCTGGAAAAATTTTCTCCCTTTTGTAAAATTGAAACCTTCCACTGCTCTCCATCCAAATACCCAAATTGCTTAAGGTACACTTGTGGCAACTTATGTTGTGATTGATTTGGAGGATGTTTTAAGACTGTAAATTCACTTAAAACTTTATGTGTATCTTCAAAAGTTGTATTTATTCCTTTTTTAAAATTATTAGCAAGTAACTTTAGAACTTGAAAAATTTTCACTTTATCGATTGAAGTTACCAAGACTATTGAGTAAACTTCAAAATAAATGGTAACCAACTCAACTAGTACATCTCCAGCTATTCTTACTTTGTGTATTTCGTTGTAACTTATTTTTCTCCTTGTTTTTCTATTTGGGAAATAAATACTTGAATCTGTGAAAAGTAAAGCTTCATAATCTGCCTGAAATACGAAAAGAACATTTTCTTTATTAGAGATTGATTCAATATTAGCATCAATCCAATCAGATTGCTCCTTTGGAATTGCTTCATCTTTTCTATCGTAAAAATTGTATTTCATTTTTTCTAAATTACTACCAACAAATATACACCTGCTATTTAGAGTGTATCTACGAAAATATTAAAGTATACGCTTTAGAAAAAATCAACAATCAGGTCTGATTATTATGATGTATAATTAAGTACCGCTAGCACTTTATTCTATCAGATTATTCGGATATAAATTACTATGTATCCTTTAAATTGTTTATAGCCAAGTCTACTGACATTTTTGGTTTACCTTGTATCTATAAATAATTAAATAGCATACAAGTAATGGCTTTACTTCCACTTAATCGGTTATTATCTACTATCATCCTAGTGGTTGTGCTTACATTCTTTTATAAACCATCTTTTGCCCAAATAAAAACTGGCAACCTTCTCATATACACAGTAGATACGAAAGGAAAACCATATTCTGAGTATCTAATTAAATTAAAAGTATTTGATGTCGATTATCAGAAATATCTAGAGTATGAGAATTATGCAACTTATGTTTATAGTAATGAGCTAGGTAAAAATATCTTTAAAGGATTGCCTGCTGGCAAATACCAGATATATGTACAATGCTCTAGAACACAGACGGAAGCTATCAAAGAAATTTACTTTAATCCCTCTAGAAGAATCAGCCAAGTTGCCATTACCTTGGACCAGAAACAATACTGGCAGTAAGAACACCATTGGTTACTTCTTGCATTGATAGCGTATATTTCTTTATATGAGTGGATAAACGAAACGGGTAATGGGTTGGGTTTATCTATTTGTTCTAGGCTAGCAAGAAAACATAGATGAAAATATACTTATTACTAGTTCTAAGTGCAGTTTTTATAGCTTCATGCACCGAAAAGGCTAGCAACGAAACAGATGGAAAAGACCTTAATAAAACGATACAAAATTCAGTGTTGAAAGAGAGTGAAATGTTAGCACATGTTCGAAAAGCGATTAACCCAACGTATGTAAATTGGGTACTTTTCTCAAATGGGACTTATATTATACTTGCAGATACTATCCTGGATAAACAGCAAGCTGCCATAGATTTGATGAAGGAATATGGACCTGTATATGCAGGAAGCCCTGCGGGTGATTTTTCAATTATTTCACTAAATCAGACGGTTGGATGGTCAGTGACAAGCCACTGCTACGGAATGTACACCTATGTACATCCTAATGAGATGGAGACAGAGCATCCAACTGATATTGACATTGGCTTTTTTGGTAGAAGCAAAAGAGAAAAAGATGGGAAAGATTTAAAAATTATTCACATAAATTAAAAGGTATTCTTATAATACCAGCCCCTTAGGCAACCATCCTTGCCGTAAGCAAGGCTCCATTACAAAAGCTTGGTATGAGAGAGTTAGCAGAAGTGGTATAAAATAAATATAAATATGAGCATGTTACTTGCCTTGAAGGCGATTTCAGAAGCTGAATTAGAGTCATTAAAACTAGATAGTTCTACTCTCTTAGAAGATTATTTTTTAGGACAAGATAGTGAGAATGAATTGTGGCTAGATAAATTTTGGGATATTCTACAATTTTTGATTGCGGATGACCGCTTCGATTTCTCATCTATACCAGGGAAAGTAGTTCAAGGTGGAGAGCCTGTTGACGTTGAATTAGATTTAGGATATGGACCTGCGCTGTACGTAACAGCAGATGAAGTAAAGCAAATTAATAGCTACCTTACCAGATTAAATCAAGAGGATTTAATCCGTAAGTTCGATGTTGAGATGATTTCACAAGAAGAAATTTATCCATATCACCAGGAATTAAGAAAGGCTACAGCGGAAGAGGTAAAGGAAGAGATTTCGTATTGCTTGGCTTACTTTGATAAATTAAGAAAGTTTTATAGTCAAGCAGCCGATAATAATCAAGCAGTGATTAAAGAATTATGCTAAAAACGTCACCTAACAATAATTCATACGGTAAGCGGACATTCGGTATGCTAGAGTTATCGGTCTATGGGAAGTGATTAAATAAAATGGCAACAGACGGTGTAAAGATAATTGATGGTGACCTAGCTCATGATACTTATTGGGGTATCATGGATTTATATGATAGCGGAACAGACCTGGAGCTTATTAAGAAAGAATATCCACTAGAAAGATCATATTATGACGAGTTTAACCAAGAAATATATATTACCGCATATGCTCTAGCTTTTTGGGAAATAGGTGCTTTGACTGATGAAATAATTGAGCAAGTTCGATCAGCGATAGACAAAGCAGCAGGCGTAAGAGGCTGGACGGAGGAATGTGGTATAGAGGCAGGCAAAGCCCGACAAAAGGAACTAAACAAATTATGGAGCAAAATTAACACCCCTAAAATTAAGGTCCGTAAGCAGAAGAAGTATAGAACCATCACCAGGTTTCATTACAACCAAGGAGAGGTCTTAACTTTCAAAGGATCAGATAATTTTTATTACTGTACATATCTACTCTTCATCTCTCAATACCGAGGAGAATGCGTTTATCATTTTATTCCTTTCGTGTATCGTAGTGAGCAAAAGCCCCAATTATCAGATGTTCTTTCTTCTTCCTTAGTAGGTCGTATAATTCCCTCTTCATTAGATTTAGAAGGATATGTTTATGGACTCTGTGCAAACGGTATACTTCATCAGGAAATGCCTGCCTATAAATCCCACTTTGAAAAAATTGGACAATTTTATCTGATGGACAAATATAGAAAGTTAGGGCAACAGGGGGGAAGCAGGGATTGGATTAATTTTTCCAAGTGGCATGAACAGATAGAAGAAAACATAAGGGGATTTGGAATGAAACAATTTAGAATAGCGGATATGATATTATCACATGAAATAACAAAAGAATAGCCACACTAATACTAAATCTAAATACCATTCTAGTTAGTCACGCTCGTGGCTCTAGTAAGAATCCAGAATATATGTGATTACAGGGTAAATAAAAAAGCATTCATGAAGTATAGCATAGAAAATCATTTAGAGAGACTTGAGCTACATGACTCCACAATAGAGCAAATTCAAAGAAATGAAAAGGAGATAGTTATAAAATTGGATTGGGCTAAACTGGCTGATTATAGTGAAGTTGGTATCCAAGATTATTTAATTGTCGGTCAAAGTGAACTTATCCTGAAAGGCGTTTCTCAGGAAAAATTGCGCTTTGATTCAGGAGATGTAGAAGTGGATCGGATGAAGCCAGCTAAAGAGCTTTTGAATCAACTGTTGATTGGAACAAATGAGTTTATCAAAGAAGAAAGCCAACAAATGAGCATTGAGGGCGGGGTAAGTGTTGGCAAAGAATATTACTGGATGAAATGGGAGGTTCATTTTTCTACTTTCCTTTTCCTTTGGAATAACCATATAACGTTTTCCGAATGGCAAAATGGAAAAGTACCTGACTGAATAAAGAAGATAGGCGTTGGGCAAAAAAGTAATTATTCAACATTCTGTACACAGACACAGACAAAACGCAGTTAACCAATAATATAGGTAAGTGAATATACTATTTGTATGCAGTAGAAATCAATGTAGAAGCTCCTGGACTTCTGGAGCTTCTACAGTTGATAAGTCTATGCTATTTATTATGCTGCTTAAATGGGATTCAAATGGGTAGTACCATACTTTTGGGCTTCCTGATTATATGCTAAAGCTGCCTCTTCTTGCGTGATAAAACATCCCAGATGCTTTTGTCTGAATCTAGCAGTATACCTATTACCGTTTGTTTGCTTACATACTCCGATATATTTACTGGTTGCACCTGCTTTTTTTGACTTATTTAAACTATTGCCTGCTGCGGAAATCCAGCGAAGATTTTGAATGCTGTTATCCAGGCTTTGGCGATTTACGTGGTCCACATATGGTAAATTGTTTGGGTTAGGTATGAATGTCTCAGCAAGCAATCGGTGAATTGTTTTTCTCCCTATTCCTGGAACCGTTACAGACCAGTATCCGTCATGATGAGCCCCTAGCTTGTTATGTTTTACAATACACTGAGTTAATTCTTTATAGCCTATCTGCTGCCCTTTGATATGTTCTTTCACCACCCTTCCACATCTACTGATGTATAAGTTATTAGTAGCTGCCAATTGTGTGAATGTAATACTTCCTGCCGTTGATTTAGCTACACTGGAGAATGCTAGCTTTTTACCATGTTTTCCTTCTACTTTTAAATGTATATTCATGCTTTGTTATTGATTTTTATATCATATCAGCAGAATTACATTAGTTGTGTTTTTGGTAGTACTTTATTTTAGTACTACCAAAATTTAACCTACCGTTCAAAAGGATACACCTAGGTTATCGCCTAAATAGCTCCCAGGCTTTATTATAAAAGAACTTATTTGCTAATTTGAAAGGGAAATGAAAATATACAGCGTAGTTCAAATTGGAGAACATCATACCAATCATTGTGAAGATTATTTAGTATCTGCAGAAATAGGAACAAACAGAATCCTATGTGCGGTTATGGACGGCTGTACCATGGGAGAGGATAGCTACTTTGTGTCTACACTAGTAGGTAAGCTGCTGCGAAAGATTGCTACACAAAGAAGCTACCAAGAGTTTTATTCCCAATCATTGCCAAGTAGTGCTCTAGCGGATGAATTAAGGGGAGTTCTCAAAGAACTAATGCTTGAACTGAGACAATTCAAAAACAGACTACTGCTAGATAAAAATGAGTTGCTTAGCACACTCATTCTTCTTATTTATGATAAGAAAAGCAGAGAAGGGCAAATCCTGGTAGTGGGGGATGGAGTGGTATGCATAGATGAAGAAATTACCGAGTATGATCAAAATAATATACCTGACTATCTAGGCTACCATCTTGCAGAAGATTTTGATAGCTGGTATGCAGGGCTAAATCAAAAGCAAACCTTCTCTAATCCTTCTGACATTAGCATCTCTACAGATGGTATTCTAACCTTTACCAAATTTGATGATAAGGCGTATCAACAGGTGATAGAGCCAATTTCCTATCTTCTCAAAGACAAAGCTGATGCTGAAATTGAAAACATGCTAAAGAAGAAAGTAATGCACCTAGAAAGAGAATATGGAATCAAACCAACAGATGATGTTGCCATCATCAGACTTATATTAACAGTATGAATGCAATATGAATCACATCAATTATTGCGGAAGCATACGGTAATTTTTAGATTTTATTATTACATAAATCTATTTTAGTCAATTTGTATAAGCTAAATAATTTTTTAAAATGAGAATTTGTTGGCTATTTTGATATTCAATGTTTCTAGACGTTTGGAATCAAATCCAGACAAATAAACCTGTGTAATTTTTATATCTGTATGTCCTAGCGATTGTGATATATCATAAAGGTTGATTCCATCTGTATTTAAAGAAAGGCTTGCAAATGTATGTCTAGCTATATGCGTTGTCAATGTAGTATTGATCTTAGCTAAGGCTTGTAACTCTTTCAGATTTCTGTTATAAACAATAGTTTTATTTTTCATTAGCCTGTATACCTTTTTATATGGTTCTCCAGCTAGCTTGGCTAAATTAATACCTTTTAAATCTTCATCGGATAAAAAATCAAAAATAAAACAATCTTTGTATTCTGGAGAATTTGCAAACAAACCGATAGTATTTTTGTAAGATATTCTAATTTGCTCTTGCAAATCTGCTATTTCTTGAAATTCTGGCATATCAAATATACCAGGTTTAATTCTATCATGAACTTTATCTATTACTATTCCAAGGGCTTTTAATGCTGCATCAGCTTTGGCTTGTAATTGAATCAATTCTGCTTCTAATTTTTCTATTCCCTTTACTTTGATATTTTTCTTTTTTACAAACTCTTTTACCTGTATTATTAATAAAGTCCAAAGGTTTTCTGTAACATATACATTGATAGTTCTATCTGTTTTAAACATTTTATAAGTAATATACCCTTTATCATAACTTCCCCAACGTAATAAAAGCAGATCGGAAACTCTCATACCTTGTGTAAATATCTGGGTAAGAAAAGCTGTTTTTATGCGGTGTAATCGGTCTCCTGTAGAAATGTTGAGATTAATTAATTTTTGTATTTGTTTTTCATCCAAAGCTATTTTTCTAATTATCGACTTTGTAAATTCAATGTTGAGAAAAGGGTCAATTAGGTAGTGATATAACTTTTCCTTTGCAGCTTTATTTAACACACTTTTTAACATTTTCAAGTAGTGATTTGCTGTATTTTCTGCTAGATTGTTTAGCATATACTTTTTAAAAGCGCATATAAAATCTGTATCAAACTCAGAAAATAGTATATCCTTCTTGCCTATACTTTCCAGGTAATCAGTAAGCTTTTTGTGGACAGTAATATGTTTGATTGCTGTACCCTCATTTACTGTTCTATTGATAATTTTTTTGTGAAAATTAATAAGAGAGGTACCAATATTATTTACCAATTCAGGATTATTATTAACAGCTTCAAGCTCTTTAATTTTAGCTTCTATTTTCTGGTTATATGTGCTGTAATCTATATCAGATGTTTTCCTGACCCGTAAAGTATTATCATTCCAATACTTTTCATGTAGCCTTATTTTTAAATTAATATATTTTGATTTTCGATTTTCAGAAATCCTAATTTTGATTGTTCCAATAGTATCTGTAATTTTATCCCTGTAAAGTACTGGCGTGACTGTTTTCATAGTTTATACCGTTCAATTTGTATTCTTTTTAGGTAGCATTTTGTAACCTGGCTTGAAACAAACTTGAAACATTTTTTGATATTTTTCTATATCTCAAAATAGTAAATACATGAAAATCAGCCAGCTACGCTGGCCTCATAGTTCAATGGATAGAATAGAAGTTTCCTAAACTTTTGATATGGGTTCGATTCCCGTTGAGGCTACTGATGTGCCCCTATTCTAAAATTAGGGGCTTTTTTATTGCAAATGGCACAAAGTTTATAAACTACTTTGTAGTTAGAAAGGTAAGTTATAATACAAGCTGACTTAGGCAGCTTATGGTTGATGAGGATGTTTTCCAGACCTGATTAAAAGAGCCATTTAATAGAAAAGTATATAGTTTCCTGTTGAAAAGCCCTCTTATTTATATACTACATCTTCCTAAGACTGAAAATTATTGCCAATAGTAGAATTCTAAAGTTTTACTCTCCAATAGGTAATACACAAACAATAGCTGCTTAAGTTTATCGAATGGAGAAGAGATTATCGATTAAAACTGCTTCTACTATCTTACACTATCAATGGTTGCCTTTGCTCACCCATCATCGGCACCATCTCACTGGTGGAATCAGCAGTTGGTGGAGGAGTAATGCTAGTAGCCGTGCTGTCTGAACTGCTAGAGCTTTCATTACTATTTCCGCAAGCCGTGAAAACACCAGCCATAGCGACAGTTACTTACAACTTTTTCATAATTGACTTATGGGTTGTGGTTGACTTTTATGTAAGCAGATAGAATTGCTTAAAATTTTAAACGTATACCTAAAAACCAGCTGGTTTAGTTAAATAAATAGATGAAGCTTTTTTATGCTCCACTTCTTAGTGAACAAGAATGCTGGGTGTAAACAAGATTGAGTGTAAAAATATTTACGCCTTGGAATTTGCTTCAAAATAGTTATACAGAAAATGATAGCTTCAGGCAAGTGAGTCTTTTAAGCTGGTATGTTTGAATATTGTTATTTTACCTGGCTAACCGTTTACTTTTGCATCCATCATTTAACGTATATATCATCCAAAACATAAATAGCAATAAAACGACTAGTAATATGCAAAAAAGAAAATTAGGAAAAAGCGGATTAGAAGTGTCTGCTATTGGCCTTGGCTGCATGGGCCTCAGCTTTGGCTATGGCCCCGAAACAAATAAAGAAGAGGCCATTAAATTAATCCGCAGAGCTTTTGAGTTGGGTGTTACTTTCTTCGACACTGCCGAAGCATATGGTCCGTTTAAAAATGAGGAAATTCTGGGCGAAGCCCTGGCTCCTTTTCGGGATCAGGTAGTCCTTGCTACTAAATTCGGTTTTGAGCAAGGAAAAACTGATCTGGGAATGAACAGCAGTCCAGAGAACATCCGCAATGTAGCAGAAGCAGCCCTCAAACGGCTAAAAACTGACCGGATTGATCTGTTCTACCAGCACCGGGTTGACCCCAATGTGCCGATGGAAGAGGTGGCCAGAACGGTAAAGGAGTTAATTAAGGAAGGAAAAGTAAAGTACTTTGGTCTGTCCGAAGCTGGGGTGGAATCCATCCGGCGTGCCCATGCCGTACAACCGGTAGCAGCTCTTCAAAGCGAATACTCCTTATGGTGGCGGGAACCGGAAAAAGAAATACTACCTACTTTGGAAGAACTGGGCATTGGGTTCGTACCCTTTAGTCCACTGGGGAAAGGCTTTCTGACCGGGGCTATTAACGAAAATACACAGTTCGACAAAACAGATTTCCGCAATATAGTGCCACGGTTTGCTGAAGAGAACCGGAAAGCCAATGGAGTAGTGGTAGAAAAGCTGACTGCGTTTGCACGAAAGAAAAATGCAACCCCTGCTCAGATTTCCCTGGCCTGGGTACTGGCCCAGAAGCCCTGGATTGTGCCTATTCCCGGAACAACCAAAATCCATCGCTTGGAAGAAAACCTGAAAGCCGAACAAATTACGCTGACATTAGATGACTTGCAGGAGATTGATAATGCCTTTTCCGGAATAGAGGTGCAGGGAGCTAGGTATCCTCAACACTTACTACAAAGAACTGGAAGATAGTTAACCATACATCGCCTATCTTCCTGAACTCATCTATGCCAGGTAAATTAACCGAGTGCCTAAGCATTTATTAAAAGCCAATACTCTCTACCTGTTGTTTATGGATAGGGCTCTTCTGAAAACTAATGACTACAATAGAAGCTGTCTTTGACTATCCAAAGGCAGCTTCTATAGCCCACTAGCTTAACACAATTTAATTCATAAAGAGGTACTCATTCTAAGTACCAATGGTACAATTGCCCAGCCTGCCTGGTTTGTCAGCGATGATGGGGTGGATTATGAAATTACTTGGAAAACAGAACCGTAAAAAGGCTCAGGCATTTCACAAAAAAGCATGGCAACGCTTATTACCAGAATTATCGGAATGCCCAAAAAGTACAGTTGGCAAAATCCGGTGTCAACAAACCTAACTCATCATTACTCCTTGTAGAAAAGATAGATTTTAAGGATATAAAAAGCGCAGGAAATTTTTCTATATTTTGGAATCTTTTGAAAGCCCATACCAGGGCTTTCATTCTTTTGTTACGAGAACCACTTTAACACATGCAAGGCCTTTTCATCGAATACGTTTTTCTGATCATACTTATTCTGGCACTGGTCATGATTGCTAATAAGCTCCGGCTGGCTTACCCTATTGTACTGGTACTAGGGGGATTACTACTCAGTTTTACCTCTATATTTTCCCATGTAACCATTGACCCAGAGTTAGTTTTCTTTATTTTTCTTCCACCGCTTCTCTATGAAGCCGCCTGGCAAACCTCTTGGAAAGAATTCTGGAGATGGAGGCGGGTAATTACCAGCTTTGCGTTTCCTATCGTTATTCTCACTTCCTGTATAATTGCGTTGGTATCCCATGCCCTCATTCCGGGATTTACCTTAGCCTTGGGATTTCTATTAGGGGGTATCATCTCACCACCAGATGCTGTTTCGGCTACCACCATTATGCGGGGAGTAAACGTGCCGAAATCTTTGGTCAGCATTGTTGAGGGGGAGAGCTTGCTTAATGATGCTTCTTCTCTGATTGTTTTCCGTTTTGCTTTGTTGGCCGTAATTAGCGGCCAGTTTCATTTTCAAGAAGCAGCTACCAGCTTTTTTGTTGTCGTTTTTATGGGAATAGTAATTGGCCTACTTGTCGGAGCTATTTTCTATGGCATTCATCGCTGGCTTCCTACCACAACCGGAATAGAAATTGTTTTAACGCTGATCACGCCTTATTGTATGTATTACTGCGCTGAGCACTTCCATTTTTCAGGTGTACTGGCGGTTGTGAGTGGCGGGCTTTTTTTATCCGGTAAGCGCCAGCAGATATTAACTTACCAAAGCCGGATTCAAGGAGTAAATGTGTGGAATAGCCTAGTCTTTGTACTCAACGGATTAGTATTTTTGCTTATTGGGCTTCAACTCCCTTCCATTGTACAGCAACTTGGAGATAGTAGCTTATATACGGCAATAGGGTATGGATTACTTATTTCTCTGGTATTAATTCTTACGAGGCTGTTTTGCACCTTGGGAGCATCTCTTTTTACGCGGTTTATGAGCCGTTTTATTACGGTGGCAGATGCTAATCCAGGATGGAGGGGGCCACTCGTGATGGGGTGGGCAGGTATGCGTGGGGTGGTATCATTGGCAGCTGCTCTTTCCATACCCTTAGTGATTGAGGGAGGAGAGGCTTTTCCCTACCGCAACCTGATTCTCTTCATTACTTTTATTGTCATTCTAGTTACCTTGGTTTTTCAAGGATTAACTCTTCCCTGGCTGATCAGAAAAGTAAAACCTGAGAACAGAATTGCTATCCCAGAACATCAGCAGGAATTGATTATTCAAAAGAAGTTAGCTCTATTCTCCATTCAACTGTTAGAAGAGAAATACGGCGAGCAGCGGCTGGAAAATGAATATGTAAACAATTTATTCTCTAAACTTCAGATTGATTTACATCTTTTCCAACGGGAACTAGAAGAGCTAAACCACACAACGGAAACTGAGCAGAAAAAATTTGGGCGTATTTATCTGGAGTTATTAGAAGATCAACGCAGAGTATTGAATAAAATGAACCATAATGCTGATTTTGATGAAGAATTGATCCGTAAGTACCTATCCTTAATCGACCTGGAGGAATATAAAATCCGGGAAAAACTACTGGTGTAAATCAACTTCCAAAAACAATTCTACTTTACCGCAATCATACCTAGCTATTCTATTTATCTGTTTGTTATCCGGCAATTCAATGCCTTCTGTAGTATTAACTTGCTACTCTACCTTCCGTCAATCCAACCTATGTTACCTATGCGATGTAAAATATAGGATAAGCTACTACGCTACAACGCATTTTTCTCTTCCATGTATATCTAGCCTACTAACAGTAGAAGGATGACTCTTACAATAAAAATCATCTTGGGCCTATAAAACCAGTATACTTAATTGATCAACAGTTTTAATAAATTATTTAACACCATAAGCTAAAATAGCAATATCAAAAAATGCAAAACAAATCTCAATAAAGATAAAGTTTTACAAAAAATAATACAATAAATTTGATTTAAATTGAATAAAATGAGTGAATTCGCTTACTGGCTTTAACTAAAATGGGTAAGCTATTTACATTAGAAGAGCTGCAGGTAGCAAATAGTTAAAAGGAAGGCTATAGAACATACAAAACTAGTTGGTGTCCTGCGTAACTATGGCTTTGAGGAATGGTGGTTCGCTAAATTCGTAAATGCATAAGTAATGATGCCGGTGGCTTATTTAGCAGCATTTGTAATCATACCAAAGGCAAGAAAGCTGGCTGAAAAGGTTGCATCAAAGCCCTAACTGCCAGGGTTGCTCTTTACTTGCTTGTCATGCTTTATTCAGCATAAGATTACCAGGGATAACGATTGACTTCACGAGTACTTATATAACCACATTTAAACGTAAGTAGCATGAATACCTCCAAAAAAGTATTTTTACTATCTCTGCTTTCTTTAAGCATTCATCAAGCCGCTACTGCACAACAGGCAGAATCTAATGGAATGCAGCAAAGCTTTCAATCGCCACCTAATGCAGCTAAACCCCGTGTATGGTGGCACTGGATGAATGGAAACATCACTAAAGAGGGTATTCAGAAAGATCTGGAATGGATGAGCCGTTCAGGTATTGGAGGCTTTCAAAATTTTGATGCCAGTTTGTTTACTCCCCTGGTAGTGCCCAAAAAGCTTGTCTTTATGACGCCAGAATGGAAGGAGGCATTTAAACATACTACGGACTTAGCCCAGAAATTACAACTTGAAATGGCTATTGCCGGCTCACCTGGCTGGAGTGTAACTGGCGGTCCCTGGGTAGAACCGCAAGATGGGATGAAAAAATACGTTTGGACGGAAACCCGTGTTACTGGTGGCAAGCCTTTTACTGGCAAACTGCCACAGCCACCTTCAGCCACAGGTCCTTTTCAGCAGGTAGAAATATCGCATACCTCTTTGCTAGGGGGGCCTACAAAACCTCTGCCTACCTATTATCAGGATGCGCTCGTAATTGCCTACCGGTTGCCTGAAAGTGATAAAGCCTTTGCATCCTTCAATCCTAAAGTAACCTCTAGTGGCGGCAACTTTACTGTGGCTGAATTAACCGATGGAAATTTGACGAATGCCCAATATTTGCCACCTACCGAAGTAGGTCAGGACATGTGGATTCAGTATGCGTTCGACAAACCTCAAACTTTCAAGGCATTTTCTATTTCCGGAGCCAGCCAGACGGCCTTGCAGGAGTTCAATGGTGGACCAGAGAACCGGGCGTTGAAAGTTAGTGATGATGGCGTGAATTTCCGCGAAATAGCCACTGTTCCAGGGAGTATTGTGCCGCAAAATACACTCAGCATTCCACCTACGACGGCTAAATATTTCCGCTTCACCTTCAAAACCCTGCCTCCTCAGGTAAATATGTTTGCAGCCATGGCAGGAGCTAAGCCCGAACCTCCCAAGACAGAAGGAGTAAACGTAGCCGAAATAGTACTGCATAACACCGACAGAATTCACCTTTTTGAGGATAAAGCAGGTTTTACCCCCTGGAAAGAAACAAATGCTTTGGCTGCCAATGCCCAGGCTGATGCCATTCCAACTGAAAATGTTGTTGATTTAACCTCCACAATGAAAGCAGATGGATCGTTGGATTGGAAAGCACCTGCTGGTAACTGGGTAATTGTACGGCTGGGTTATTCACTAACAGGCCGCCAAAATCATCCTGCTTCCCCCGAGGCTACTGGCCTGGAGGTGGATAAACTCGATAAACAAGCAGTCACTAAATACATCAATACCTACCTGGATATGTACAAAGATGCCACTGGTGGGCAAATGGGGGAGAAGGGTCTACAATACATGGTTCTGGATAGTTATGAAGCAGGCCACATGACCTGGACCAAAGCTCTACCTGAGGAATTTACCAAGCGACGTGGCTATGACCTCAAGCCTTGGATACCAGTCTTGACTGGCCGTGTGGTAAAAAGTATGGAAGACAGTGAAAAGTTTCTCTGGGATTTTAGAAAAACCATCGGTGAGCTGATTGCCGAAAACCACTACGATGTTATTGGGGAAGCTTTGCACCAACGGGGTATGAAACGCTACACTGAGTCGCATGAGAATAAGCGGATCTACCTGGCCGATGGCATGGATGTAAAACGCAATGCTGATGTCCCTATGTCGGCCATGTGGACACCAGGTAGTTTAGCCGGTGGTGGTGAAGAGGAAATACGAAGCAAAGCCGACATCCGGGAATCGGCTTCGGTAGCCAATATTTATGGAAAACCCTTTGTAGCCGCCGAATCCATGACTTCTATTGGCAATGCCTTCTCCTTCCATCCGGAAAAATTGAAACGTACCGCTGATATGGAAATGGCTTCCGGCTTGAACCGTTTTGTTATTCATACCTCAGTGCATCAGCCACTCGACGACAAAAAGCCAGGGTTTTCATTAGGACCTTTTGGCCAGTATTTTGGCCGTCAGGAGACCTGGGCTGAGCAAGCCAAAGCCTGGACAGATTACTTGGGCCGCAGTTGTTACCTGTTACAGCAAGGGAAGCCAGTAGTGGATGTGCTGTATTACTATGGTGAGAATACGAACATTACCTCTTTATTTCAGACAAAGCTACCCAGCATTCCAGGATATGAATATGATTTTGTGAATGCTACTGCCCTGCTGAATGTATTGGAAGTGAAGAACGGCAAAATCGTTACACCAAGTGGAATGGCCTATAGTATACTGGTCTTGGATGAAAGTGCCAAACTCATGACTTTGCCTGTGCTGAAAAAATTAGGTGACTTGGTGAAAGCAGGTGCAAAAGTTACTGGTACTAAGCCAGAAAAATCACCCAGTTTAAGCGATGACCAAACTGCCTTTACAGCCTTAGTAAATGAAATATGGAGCAATCCGAATGTATCAGCCAATAAGTCTGCTGCTGAGGTACTTAAATCAGCGAATGTGCCGGAAGATGTACTAGTGAACAATGCCAAAGCCGAAGTATTGTATGTGCACCGGAAAAATGAAGAAGGAGATATTTACTGGCTCAACAACCGCAGTGAAAGCCCGAATGATGCCGAAATTAGTTTCCGGGTAACGGGTAAAGTACCAGAGTTGTGGAATCCACAAACTGGTGCGGTTGAAAAAGTTTCGTACCAGATTAAAGAGGGTCGTACCATTGTTCCGCTTCATTTTGAATCATGGGATGCTTATTTTATTGTTTTCCGTGAAAATACAACCCTTGCTTCCTACACTAAACCTACCATGATAGAATCAACTGTTGTGCAAGTTGGTGGCACTTGGAATGTTCAGTTTCAGGAAGGCCGGGGGGCTCCGCAAAGTGCCTCATTTACCCAGCTAAGCTCGTGGTCAGATAATGCAGATGCAGGCATCAAATACTTTTCCGGTACGGCTACTTACACAAACAATTTTAGCCTATCCAGCCTCGATAAGAAAGCCCGTTACGTACTTGATTTGGGAGATGTGAAAAATATGGCTGAAGTAATGGTGAATGGAAAAAACATGGGCATAGTCTGGAAAAAGCCCTTCCGTATGGATATTACAGAAGCCTTGAAAAAAGGGCAAAATGCTATAGAAATAAAAGTTACTAACTTATGGGTGAACCGCTTGATAGGGGATGCACAACCAGGGGTGACAAACAAAATTACCTATACCACCATGCCATTCTACCAGGCCGATTCAAAATTATTACCTTCCGGATTAGTAGGGCCAGTAAAAATAGTATCGCTGAGTCCGGATGGCAAAGAGGCGAAGGTAAATAAAGTAAGCAACCGCTAGATCAACTGTTTTTAGTATATGAAAACTAGCATTCTCTGTAGTATACTTTGGCTGATAAACTCATTAGCCTGTGCTCAACAAGTTATACCCCTTTATAAAGGCGCGGCTCCTGGTTCAGAAAAATGGACATGGGATGAAAAAGTGATTAATTCTCCCAATGGTGGCTCCATGGTTGTGGAAGTATCCAAGCCAACCCTTACGGCGTATGTACCGCCTACGCCGAATGGTACAGCTATTATTGTTGCGCCAGGTGGTGCTTTTCATATATTGGCTATCGAGCATGAAGGTACTGAGGTGGCTAAATGGTTAAATGAGAAAGGTATTACAGCTTTTGTATTGAAATACCGCTTAGTCCGTAGTGATCCTACCCGTCCTGAAAATAACCTGCAGTCGCTAATGGCTTCCAGAAACTTTAAAAAGCTTGACTCTATCAATGCTCCGATAGTGCAACTTGCCTTGCAGGATGGACTAACCGCCGTTAAATATGTTCGGGAGAATGCAGCAAAATACAAGATTGACCCTAAGATGATCGGATTTATGGGCTTTTCTGCAGGCGGTACACTAACCATGTCAGTCGTGTATAGCGCAACGGATGAGAACCGTCCGAATTTTGTAGCGCCTATATATGCCTACGAAAATGCCATTGTTGGCTCCAAAGTTCCATCCGTAAAGACGCCTATCTTTATTGCTGCAGCCAGCGACGACGATCTTGGCTTAGCCCCGCACAGTGTTCATATTTATTCTAAATGGCTTGAAGCTCAACAACCTGCCGAGTTGCATATGTATGAGAAAGGAAAACATGGCTTTGGCATGCGGAAACAAAATCTTCCGGTTGACACCTGGGTAGAACGGTTTGGTAATTGGCTGGAGATGCAAGGGTATTTAAAGAAATAACGAGTGTGGTTTACAACTTTGCTTCTACTCATTCTTCAATGTTTTATTCTAATGTATAAGCATGTCTTTAATTGTAATCGTCCATACGTTGAAAGCCAAATTTTTAAAGCTGACAAGGAGAGTACAGGAAGGCAGGCCAGTTTTTATTAGTAATATTTGTAGAGAGGATTATACGATTGCCTGATAAGTTGCTGCTACTTAAGGTTTGGAAATAAGTACTATGAAGAGACGCTCATTTTTAAAAAATACTTCTGCCGCTGGTCTGCTAGCCTTAATTACACCCTATGGTGTAGTTCAACGGTTTGCTCAAGAAGTATCTAGTAAAGCAATAGAAGAGGAATTTTTAAATCCACCAGTATCGGCTTTTGCCCAGTGCTGGTACCACTGGATGAACGGGAATGTCAGCAAAGAAGGCATTACACTGGATATGGAAGCCATGAAACGTATTGGCATTGGAGGGTTTCAGAACTTTGATGCAGGTACTGGTATCCCAAAAGGTCCGGTGGTATACCTGAGTCCGGAGTGGCTTGAATTAAAAAAGCATACCATTCAAGAAGCCGCCCGGTTAGGTCTGGAGTTCACCATGCACAACTGCCCAGGATGGTCTTCCAGTGGTGGACCCTGGATTGCTCCGGAACTAGCTATGCAACAACTGACCTGGAGTGAGTCTTTTTTAAAAGGAGGCAAGAAAGTAACGCTAGCGCTACCTCAACCCCTAACACAGCTGGAATATTACCGGGATATAGTCGTACTAGCGTATCCTTCTCTTCCAGGTGAAGCTCCTGTGCAAACTCTGTTAAAAAATGTCACTTCCAGTAGTGGCCCTGTAAACATTAAACAACTCACTGGAGAAGATCCTCAAGGGGTATCCGTTCAGCCTGCAGAGGCTGGAAAATCAGGCTGGTTGCAGGTTGAGTTTGCTAGTCCCTATCAGGCACGTTCGTTAACTTTCTTAGGTTCCGTTGTAAGCGCAGGCAACACAGGTGGTGGAGGTGGATTTGGGCCTGGAATACCCCTTATATTGGAGTCCTCTGACGATGGAAATACATTTAAAGAAGTAACCAAAATTGCGGTTGGGCGCAACCAGACGGATGCATTAATAACAGTAGATTTCCCTGAAGTTACGGCTGCCTATTTCCGCATTTCTTCTCCACAAGCCAGGCACTATGCCCAAATACGTTTTTCAGGAATAGCTCATGCTAAAGACTGGAGAACTAAAGCAAATTATACGTTCGCAGGTAATGGTATTGAAAAAGCTGTTGCTCAAGAGGCAAAAAACACTGCTTCAAGTATAGCAGTAGATTCTATTATTGATATTACCCAATATATAAACTCAGCTGGGGTATTAACATGGAAAGCTCCCAAAGGTAACTGGACGATTCTCCGGTTTGGCTTTACTCCTCTTGGAACCCTGAACCGCTCGGCGCCGGACACTGGCGTAGGCTTGGAATGCGATAAGTATAATCCAGAAGCGATTACTTTCCATTTTAATAAAATGATGGAGAGCCTGCTGCCTACCTTAGGTCCCGTAGCACAAAAAGGAAAAGTAGGCTTGCTAATTGATAGCTGGGAAGTAGGCATGCAAAACTGGACAGCCGGCTTTGCTCAGGAGTTCAACAAACACAATGGCTATGATCTGCTCAAATACTTACCAGCTATGACTGGGCGGGTGGTGGATACTACGGATACTACCGAACGTTTTCTGTGGGACATCCGCCGAACACAAGGAGATATGATAGCCGATCATTACTACGGAAAGTTTGATCAGTTATGTAACCAGCATGGCATGATTTCCTATACCGAACCCTACGACCGGGGGCCCATGGAGGAAATGCAGATCGGCTCCAGGGTAGATGTAAATATGGGTGAGTTCTGGCATGGGCTATCTGCCATATTCCAGAATAACTGGACCATGCGCCGCACCACAAAATTAGCCTCTTCCATAGCCCATATTAACGGCCAGAAAGTAGTAGGAGCCGAAGCTTTCACTGGCGAACCTGAATCGGCCCGCTGGCAGGAATACCCATTTGGTATGAAAGCACTAGGCGATAAGATGTTTACGCATGGCCTGAACCGGATCATTTTCCACCGCTATGCGCATCAGCCACACCCTACCGCCTTGCCAGGAATGACCATGGGACCCTGGGGTATCCACTTTGACCGTACCACTACCTGGTGGGAACATGGGAAATCGTGGCTTACCTATATATCCCGTTGTCAGCACCTGTTGCAGCAGGGGTTATTTGTAGCAGATATTGCCTATTTTTCTGGAGAAGAAGCCAATGCTTATGCAAAAGTGAATCAAGAAGATCTTTCGCCTACACTCCCAGAAGGCTATGATTATGATCTGATTAATGGAGAAGTATTATTAACAAAGGCTAAGGCAGAAAATGGCCGCTTAACACTACCAGATGGTATGAGCTACCGCGTGTTGGTGCTTGGTGATACAAAAGGCTTAACCTTAGCTTTAGCCACCAAACTTCGTAATTTAGTGAAGGAAGGTATATGGCTAGTAGGCAGTAAACCCCAGTATTCTCTTGGCTTACGGGGGTATTCCAAAAACGATGCTGCGTTTGCAGAAGTAATAAAGGAACTATGGGGAGATACCCCTAGTGCTTCAGAAAATACCCTAGGCAACGGACGTGTTTTATGGGGGCAGGACTTACAAACGGTGATGGAGAAAGCAAATCTTAAGCCTGACTTTTCTTATACTTCTCAGTCGAGCGATGCTCCCATTACGTATATTCATCGCAGAATAGAAGAATCTGACGTGTATTTCATAGCTAATGGACGGAGAACTCAGGAACAGCTGGTTTGTACTTTCCGGGTAAATGGAAAGCAACCAGAATTATGGGATGCAGCTACAGGAAAAGTGACACCAGTAAATATTTATGAATTAGTAGATGGCCAGGTACGCGTCCCTATTGGGTTAGAGCCATCAGGTTCTGTATTTGTTGTGTTCCGTACACCAGCTTCGGCCAAACAGCTGCATACAGTTTCAAAAGATACTATACCCCTGCTCAGTACTAGACCTTTCCCTGACGCTTTAAGAAAGTTGTATAAGGAGGTAAGTAATACTTTTACAATCAGCCTTTGGGCAAAACCAGAACTGAATAGTATGCTAAGTACAGGCGGTTTGATGGAAGGTGTTTCCCAACCCTGGACGGATTATTATGCTATTTACCCTTCTTCCGGCAAGGAATTGTATGGAGAAGGGCATGCAACCTGTGGGTTAACTATAGGCCGGAATGGAGTAGCTGTATGGGAGCGGAGTTCTGGTAAACCAACGTTTGCCTTGGCAGCCCCAACACCCATTTCAGGCTGGAGCCATATTGCTCTCGTGTACACAGATGGTGTGCCTGCTGTATATATAAACGGCAAGCACATTGCAAAGGGTAAAAAGTCATTAGAAGTAGTACATCCCGGCTTGGGAGAAGCGAACCTTCGGGATGGGGCCTCTTTCTATAACGGTGATATGACTGAGCCGCAACTAGCTATGGAAGCGTTGAATGAAACACGAATAGGTGAGTTAGCCGCTCAAGCGATTCCTGTACGTAAAAATCTATTTTCTGTGGAACTTGTAGGAAGCAGTAAACCAGAACTACTTTTCTGGCAAGATGGCCACTACTCCCTGCAAGATAGTACTGGCAAAAGCACATCAGTACAGGTAGCAGGTATTGGCAAACCCATAGAACTTACAGGACCCTGGCAAGTAAGCTTTCCACCTGACCGTGGAGCTCCAGAGGAGATTACCTTACCCAAACTTGCTTCCTTACATACCCATGCAGAAGACGGGGTGAAGTATTTTTCGGGCACTGCTACTTACCGCAAAAATTTTACGCTAGCAGCTAATACGCTGGCAGGAAAAACAAATGAAGGGAAACGGATTTTTCTAGACTTAGGGCAGGTAGAAGTGCTGGCTGGGGTAAAAGTCAATGGGAAAGATATGGGTGTGCTATGGAAGCGGCCGTACCGGGTAGATGTAACAGAAGCTATAAAAGCAGGAACCAATGAGGTGGAAATACAAGTGACCAATTTATGGCCCAACCGCCTGATTGGCGATGAGCAACTGCCACCGGAAAATAAATATACCCCTGGAGGAGGTGCCAGTGGATTTGCCAGCTTATCGAATGGGGCTATTGAACAGCTTCCAGATTGGTATAAGCAGGGTAAACCCAAGCCGACAGGTGGTAGAGTAACCTTTACTACCTGGCAACATTACAATAAAGACTCTCCTCTTTTACAATCTGGCCTTATTGGCCCGGTAGCAATACTTACCGCTATACAGAAATCAATTTCAGATAGTGTAGGAGCTCAATAGGAGTAACGGTAAGGAGAAAAAGATCGCCCGCAAAGGTGAGTAACCAATAGTGCATAATATAAAATGATTTATCCATCTTAAACTTTCAAGTATCAAGTGCAAGTCATATCAGGTATTATCTTTCATCTCATTGGCGGCTTTGCTTCCGGTAGTTTTTACGTCCCCTATAAGCGGGTAAAAGAATGGTCTTGGGAAAGTTACTGGATTGTAGGCGGTCTGTTCTCCTGGCTTATTGTGCCTCCTCTGGCCGCTTATCTAACAGTTCCTGGCTTTGCTTCTATCATTAGTCAAACCAATAGCTCTACCTTAGCCTGGACCTACTTTTGGGGCGTATTGTGGGGTATTGGTGGGTTAACCTATGGCCTGGGTATCCGCTACCTGGGAATGTCGCTGGGTAATTCTATCTTGCTTGGGCTTACAGCCGCTCTTGGTTCGTTGCTGCCTTCCATATATTACAACTATGCACCACAAGCAGGAAAAGTCACGTTCACTGATATGATTAATAGTTCTGGAGGGCAGTTAGTCTTATTAGGTGTGGTTGTTTGCTTAGCTGGTATTGCTATTTGTGGCTTTGCTGGCAATCAAAAAGAAAAAAGTCTGTCTGAGGAGCAAAAACAGCAAAGTATTAAAGAGTTTGACCTCACCAAAGGATTAACTTTTGCCATTATTTCCGGTGTGCTCAGTGCCTGTTTTAACTATGGTATTGAAGCAGGTGAACCCATGGCAGATGTGGCTGTGGCAGAGGGCTACAATCCCCTATTTCAGAATAATGTAATTTATATTGTATTACTCTGGGGCGGACTGACGACTAACTTTATCTGGTGCCTGATTTTGAATATACGCAACCGGAGCTTTACAGATTATACCGACAACAAAACCCCTCTTACAGCTAATTATTTGTTTTCAGCCCTTGCCGGAACTACCTGGTATCTACAATTTTTCTTCTATGGGATGGGAGAAAGCAAATTAGGTAACGGAGCCTCCTCCTGGATTCTGCACATGGCTTTTATTATTTTGATATCCAATATGTGGGGACTGTTCTTGAAAGAATGGAAAGATGTACCCAGAAAAGTATTAAGCCTGTTTATCATAGGGTTACTGGTTATTTTAGCTTCTGTAATTATTGTGGGGTATGGCAATTCTTTAGAAAGCTAAATCCTGTTTTTATCATTTTTCTTTTACTCATTTCTTGTATTTTTTACATTATGAAAGTAGAACAATATAAACTGCAATCACTCAATCAAGATCAATTGCAACGCCACCAGCAAAAATTTGAATCTGTAGCCGCTGAGATAAAAAACGTAGACGGCTTGTTGCAGCAGTTAATCGATTTTCAAATTGCTATCCCCAGCTGGGCGTTAGGAACCGGAGGCACCCGGTTTGGCCGTTTTTCTGGTGGTGGGGAACCCCGCAGCCTGGAAGAAAAAATTGAAGATGTAGGTTTGCTGCATGCCTTAAATGGTTCAAGTGGCGCTATTTCATTGCATATTCCTTGGGACATTCCTCAAAATGCCGCATCCATTAAAGCACTAGCTGCACAGCATGGCTTACGTTTCGATGCTATGAACTCCAATACCTTTCAAGACCAAGCAGGGCAGGAGCAGAGTTATAAATTTGGTTCTATGCAGCACACAGACAAAGCCGTGCGCAAACAAGCCATAGACCATAATATAGAAGTAATTAAGTATGGGATAGAATTAGGTTCTGAGTCTTTAACGGTATGGCTGTCTGATGGCTCTTCGTTCCCAGGTCAATTAAACTTCCGTAAAGCCTTTGAAAGGACTTTGGGGTGTTTACAAGAAGTATATGCGGCCTTACCTGATACCTGGAAAATGTTTGTGGAATATAAAGCCTTTGAACCCAATTTCTATTCCATGACAGTAGGTGACTGGGGACAATCCTTGAACTATGCCAATAAATTGGGCCCTAAAGCCTATACCCTGGTAGATTTAGGACATCATCTACCCAATGCCAACATAGAGCAAATTGTATCGCTGCTGTTAATGGATGGCAAGTTAGGCGGTTTCCACTTCAATGACTCCAAGTATGGCGACGATGATCTGACCGTTGGCAGCATCAATCCGTATCAATTGTTCCTGATCTTTAATGAACTCGTAGAAGGGATGAACGCCAGAGGAATGAATCATGCGTCTGACTTAGGTTGGATGATTGATGCTTCTCACAATATAAAAGATCCCTTAGAGGATTTATTGCAATCTGTGGAAGCTATTAAAATAGCCTATGCACAGGCTTTGCTAGTAGATACCAAAGAATTGGAAGCTGCCAGAGAAAGCAATGATGTTGTACGAGCGCAGGAAATTTTACAAGAGGCGTATCGTACCGATGTGAGGCCGCTAGTAGCAGAAGCACGCTTACGGGCTGGGGCTGCCTTACAACCTTTGCAGGTATACCGCAGTTTAAAAGTGAGAGATAACCTGATCAAAGAAAGAGGTCTTAAAACTGTAGCTACCGGCTTATAGCCTTATAGTTTTCTATAGAAAACGAAACGCATAACTGAAGTTCAAAGGTTTTTAAAATATCTTGTAAATAAACCCATAACTAATTCTCTTAACCCAGATTGATGAAAGTAGGCCTTTTTATACCTTGCTATGTAAATCAGTTTTACCCACAGGTAGGCATTGCAACGTTAGAATTATTGGAAAAATTAGGCTGTGAGGTAGACTATCCGGTAGGGCAAACTTGCTGCGGCCAACCGATGGCTAACTCTGGATATGAGTCCTTAACAAAGGATTGTAATGAGCTGTTCACTAAAAACTTTGCCACTTATACCCATATTGTTTGTCCGTCTGGCAGTTGCGTATTGCATATAAAAGACCATTTGCATTCGCAGAAAAATGAACTAGCCGCCACCAACATCCGCCATACCATCTATGAGCTAACTGAATTTTTGACGGATGTGCTGAACGTAGAAAAGCTCAACGCCAGATTTCCTTATAAAGTAGGTATGCACCAGAGTTGCCATGGCGAAAGAGGTTTACACTTGTCGCAAATGACAGAACTAGTGGCGCCACCGTTCTCTAAACCCGAGAAATTACTTCGTATGGTAGAGGGCATTGAGTTAATTGCCTTAGAAAGAAAAGATGAGTGTTGTGGATTTGGTGGCACCTTTTCTGTATTTGAGGAAGCTGTTTCAGCCAAAATGGGAAAAGACCGGGTGCAGGATCATGTGGAACATGGGGCTCAATACATAACGGCAGCCGATATGAGTTGCCTAATGCATATGGAAGGTATTTTAAAACGACAGAAAAGTAAGGTGCAGGTAAAACATATTGCCGAAATACTGAACGCACGTTAAAAGACAATAGCCTAAGAAGAGGCGTTCAGCAGGCTAAATTCGTTCATGAATCCATATTACTAAATTTTCTTTATGAATCACAATGGATCAAAAGATCATGCAGAACTAGCAGAGAAGTTCAACAGAGATGAAGAACGGGTAAACTGGCATGACCGCACCTTATGGTGGATTCGACAGAAACGGGATAAAGCAGCCTGGTCCTTAGGAGACGAGTGGGAACCGTTACGGGAAGAAGCCTCCCGTATCAAATCACATACCTTATCCAATCTGAGTGAATATTTGCAGGAATTTGAAAAAAAAGCACAAGCAAATGGCATTACGGTGCATTGGGCTGCGGATGCAACGGAGCACAACCAAATCATTCACAGTATTCTATCCAAGCAAAACATCCAGCAGATTGTTAAAAGCAAATCAATGCTTACGGAAGAATGCCATCTGAATAATTACCTGAAAGAAAAAGGCATTGATGTAATTGATACTGATTTAGGCGAACGGATTGTGCAGCTGGCCGAGGAAACGCCTAGTCATATTGTTTTGCCTTGTATTCATTGGAAGAAAGAAGAAATAGGAGAATTGTTTCACCGGCACTTGGGTTCACCGGAAGGCGTAATAGACCCTTCATTTTTAACTAATACGGCCAGGGTGCATTTGCGTGAAAAATTCTTAACACGCCGTATTGCCATCACCGGCGTCAACTTCGCTATTGCCGAAACCGGTGAATTTGTAGTATGTACCAATGAAGGGAATGCAGATATGGGAGCTCATCTGGCAGATGTACATATTGCCTGCATGGGCATTGAAAAGCTGATTCCAAAGCGGAAGAATTTAGGTGTATTTCTCCGGTTGTTAGCCAGAAGCGCCACAGGACAGCCCATTACAACGTATTCCAGTCATTTCAAGAAGCCCCGTAAAGGGCAGCAACTACATCTTGTATTGGTAGACAACGGACGAAGCACGCAGCTAGGCCGGGAAGATTTCAGAAATTCACTCAAGTGTATCCGGTGTGGGGCTTGTTTCAATACGTGCCCTGTATACCGGAGAAGTGGCGGGCATAGTTACCACAATGCTATTGCCGGGCCTATCGGGTCAATTTTAGCTCCTAATCTGGATATGCGGCAGTATAAAGATTTGCCTTTTGCTTCTACCTTATGTGGTTCTTGCAGCAATGTATGTCCGGTGAAGATTAATATACATGAGCAGTTGTATCAATGGCGACAGGTATTAACGGAAGAAGGCTACCAACCCAAATCTAAGTTTGTAGCAATGAAAGCCATGGCTACTACTCTGTCTAAGCCAACGTTTTTTAATATAGCCGGAAAAGCAGGAAGATGGGCTATGAAACTGGTGCCGGCTGTGGTGAGCAACCAATTTAATCCCTGGTATAAGGAACGGGAAATGCCAGAACCGCCCAACGAATCCTTTACAGAGTGGTATCAAAAAAACAGACAGAAGAAAAATGAGTAGTAGAGAAGCCATATTAGCCGCTGTTAAAAGAAATCAGCCAGCCTTACTTCCCTTGCCTGAAAAAGAATATACTTCTGCTGCAGCTGGCGATGTACAAAAATTTAGTGCTACCCTGGAATCTATTGGAGGAAAAGCCTATCTTCTGAACCCAGGAGAGGACGTACTTGGTATTATAGCAACACTTTTTCCGGAAGCTAAACGGGTGGTATCGGTAGATGTTTCTATGACGGTTCATTATCTGCACGAACACGAAAATGTTATACACCATTCGTTACAGGATGTAGACGTAGCCATCATTAAAGCCCAGTTTGGCGTGGCGGAAAATGGTGCTGTTTGGGTAACAGAAGAAGAATTGAAAATTAGGGTAATGCCTTTTATCTGTGAACATTTAGTGGCTATTGTGGATGCAAAAGATATAGTACCCAACATGCATGAAGCCTATAACCGGATTGGCTTGGCGGAATATAGTTTTGGCGTTTTCATTGCAGGGCCATCCAAAACAGCTGATATTGAACAATCATTAGTGTTAGGGGCGCATGGCCCTAAAAGCATGACCGTGCTGATTAAGTAGGCTGAGCACACAGCTAGTATAGTAGCGGTGCTTATCTATTTAATCACCTCCTTTTTGGGTAAGGGTAGTTGATCCATTGAAACTAATGTTAAAGAGTGGATAAATTATCTATGCCATTACTTTTTATAGTTGTTAGGCATCCTGTACGTCAATTATTCTACACCTAAAACCTTCCTCTCCCATGAACGACCAATTAGCCTTACCTGTCGGCATTACCCTCGACCGATTCATTATGCGCAATGAAGCCGATTTTCCCTTTGCTACTGGCGAGCTTTCCCAATTGCTGCGGGATATTGCCCTAGCCGGAAAGATTGTCAACCGCGACATTAACCGCGGAGGTCTTTCGGATATTAGCGGCCAGTTTGGTTCACAGAATATTCAGGGCGAGCACCAGTTGAAACTAGACGTAATTGCTAATATCCGCTTCATCCGGGCTTTGAAGAATGGAGGAGAAGTATGTGCCATTATCTCAGAAGAGGATACGGAGCTTATTCCTACTGGTAATAATAAAGCAAAGTATATTGTAGCCATAGACCCCTTGGATGGCTCGTCGAATATAGATGCCAATGTATCGGTAGGAACTATCTTCTCAATTTACCGGCGGGTAACCCCCACAGGCACAGTACCCACCATAGGCGATGCCCTTCAAAAAGGAGACATGCAAGTGGCAGCTGGCTATATTTTATATGGTTCTTCTACCATGCTTGTCTACACCACTGGAAGGGGCGTAAATGGGTTTACGTATGACTATTCGTTAGGTGAATTTTTTCTTTCTCATCCCCAGATCAGGACCGCCCCCTTTGGGAATATCTACTCCTGTAATGAAGGTAATATGGACGATTTTCCTGTTGCTGTTCAGCAGTATTTGCACAAGTGCCGTGAGCAACGTTTAACAGGGCGGTACATAGGTTCACTTGTAGGTGATTTTCACCGCAACCTGCTCAAAGGAGGTGTATACTTGTATCCAGCTACAGTCAAGAATCCGGAAGGTAAGCTGAGGTTAATGTATGAATGTTTTCCTTTAGCCTATATTGTTGAGCAAGCCGGCGGGGTAGCTTGTGACGGAAAACGCCGTATCCTAGATATTATGCCTGATTCTATGCATCAGCGGGCTCCCTTGTATATCGGATCAGCTAAAATGGTAGAAGATATTTATTCGTTACATTTTGCTCATGCCAGCTAATGCTCGCAAATGTGAGCAGATATTATCCAGTGATTTAGAAGTACGCTAAGGATACAGTCCGCCTGAAAGAACTAGTTTTATTGCCCTTGTAGAATTTTAGTATATAATCTTATTTTAATAGAATGATGGGGATACAGCTAGATTGATTTAGTTTAGTAGGATTTTTAAAATGAATAGGATAAAATTGAGAAACTAAATTAACAAAAATCTGTACCTTTCGTCATGGGAGAAACTAAAACCGGAAATTACCGCTGGACAATTTGCGCCTTACTTTTTTTTGCAACAACCATTAATTATATAGACAGGCAAGTGATCGGCTTGCTAAAACCCACCCTCGAAAAAGAATTCAGCTGGAGTGAAACCGACTATGGAAATATTGTAATGGTTTTTGCTGCCTCCTATGCCTTTGGGTATGTTATATTCGGTAACTTCATCGACAAAATAGGTACAAAGCTGGGGTATTCTATTTCTATCATTCTCTGGAGCATTGCTGCCATGGCACATGCCCTGGTAAAAAGTACATTCGGGTTTGGCGTAGTGAGAGGCTTATTAGGTTTTGGAGAAGCTGGTAATTTTCCGGCAGCGGTTAAGGCAGTAGCCGAGTGGTTTCCTAAAAAAGAACGTGCCCTGGCCACTGGTATTTTTAATTCTGGTACCAGCATTGGAGCGGTGGCTGCCCCTATCCTGGTTCCCTGGATTCTGGGGGCATATGGCTGGCAAGAAGCATTTCTAATTACAGGAGCTATTGGTTTTATATGGTTAATTTTCTGGTGGATTTACTACGAGATTCCTTCCCAGCATAAAAAAATATCTCAGGCAGAGTATACCTATATTCACAGTGACCACGATCCTGCTACTCCTGAGGGTACAGTAGCCATACCCTGGAGTCGCTTACTGGGATTCCGGCAAACATGGGTATTTATTATTGGCAAGATCCTAACCGATCCCATCTGGTGGTTTTTCCTGTTCTGGCTGCCTTCGTATTTCTCTACCACCTTTAACCTAGATCTGACAAAGCCTAGTCTGCATTTGGCGGTTGTGTATACGGCTACCACATTTGGCAGCATTGGCGGAGGGTATTTATCGTCTTATTTAATTAGACGTGGCTGGCCAGTATTGAAAGCCCGGAAAGCTACCCTGCTTCTGGTGGCCATTGCCGTACTACCAATTATACTGGCTAGGTATGCCACGAATATATGGGTGGCCGTAGCCATTATAAGCATAGCCGCGGCAGCGCATCAGGCCTGGAGCGCCAATATTTTCACCGTAGTTTCCGATATTATTCCTAAAAGAGCAGTAAGTTCCGTGGTCGGCATTGGCGGCATGGCGGGGTCTATTGGATCTACACTATTTCCTTTATTGGTAGGATCGTTACTGGATTATTACAAAGCGGCTGGTAATATTGGCGCCGGGTACAATATACTTTTCATCATATGCGGACTGGCGTATTTTGTAGCCTGGTTTATTATTCACATGCTTACCTCCCGGATGAAGCCCATAGCCTTGTAGTTAAGCAACTGCTCTAAAAGAAGATTTCCAGATACAAAATGAAATTTATCAAGTGACATAGTGGTTATTAAAACATTGGGATAGGATTAAGTGTTTGTATGAGAAGTATTTATTGCGTTTACCTTACTAATCCGTTAGCTATGCGCTGGGTCAACAAACAAGGCAGAGGGAGAATGTATCTAGTAACCATGTAAAAAATCAATGTTTGAAAATGTATAAATTGGTGAAGTATTTCCTTTTATTGCTCACAGCCTGTTTTTTAGTTTACTGTCAGGCCAATAAACCTAAAGAATCTAAACAGGCAATGGCAGTTGCAGAAACCAAAGTATTGCCAAGCGAAAAAATAGATTTTACTGTCTCCCCGGTAATTTCTCCACAGCAGTCTATCCAGATGATGCAGGTGGAAGATGGTTTTGAGGTAAAATTGGTAGCAGCTGAACCATTAATCAGTGCCCCGGTTGCCCTAAGTTTTGACGGAAAAGGACGCATCTGGGTAATAGAAATGAATGGCTACATGCCTGATACCATTGGCACAGGAGAAGATATTCCCAGCGGTAAAATAGTTATTCTGGAAGATAGCAACAACGATGGCCTGGCCGACAACCGCAAAGTATTTCTGGATTCTCTGGTTTTGCCACGGGCTATTTGTTTGATTGAAGATGGAATACTAGTTGCTGAACCACCGCGTCTTTGGTACTACCCAATAAGTGATGACCAGCCCGGTAAAAAAGTACTAGTCGATGATAAGTATACGGAAGGAGGCAACGTAGAGCACCAGCCCAATGGTTTGTACCGGGCTATGGACAACTGGATTTATAATGCCAAATCTACAAAACGCTACCGCAAAAGAGGCAATACGTGGGAAATAGACCGCACCCATTTCCGCGGACAGTGGGGACTTAGCCAGGATAATTATGGACGCTTGTATTATAACACCAATTCCGAAAATTTACTTGGCGATTATTTTACACCTGGATTAGGGGCTACAAACACCAATCAGCGCAGTGTGGCTGGCTATGTTAAGAAAATCGTAGCCGATAACAAAGTATATCCGGCCAGGCCTACCCCTGGCGTTAACAGAGGATACATGAAAGGAATACTCAATGATAGCCTTCAGTTAGTAGATTTTACGGCTGCCTGTGGGCCATTGGTTTACCGGGGAGAGTTATTTGGACCAAACTATGCCTCTAATGTTTTTGTGGCCGAACCGTCGGCTAACCTAATCAAACGAAACATACTCTCGGAACAGGGCTATGTAGTGAATGGAAACCAAGCCTACCGGAACAAAGAATTTCTAAGAAGCCTGGATGAACGTTTCCGGCCGGTGAACCTGCACAATGCACCCGACGGCGCTTTATACATTGTAGATATGTACCGGGGTATAATTCAACATAAAACGTATCTAACTACCTATCTTAAAAAGGAAATAGGCCTCCGCCAGCTAACACAGCCGTTAACTAGCGGCCGCATATATAAAGTGGTTCCCAAAGGCAAAGCAGCAAAGATGAGCAGCTTACCCGAAGATGCTACAGGCTTGGTAAAATTACTGGCTCATGACAATGGATGGATACGGGATTACGCCCAGCAAAAGCTGATTGACCGGAAACTGACAGAAGCTATTCCGGCTCTGCGGCAAGCTCTACAAGAAAAAAATAAACCTTTGCTAGTTATGCATGCCCTTTGGACATTGGAAGGGTTAGGTGCTCTTACCACTGAAGAAGTACGTGGCATGCTACAAGAGAAGGTATGGCCTATGCGTATGCAGGCATTGAGTGTGTTACCTTCCGTACTCACGAAAACAAGTTATACACAATACCTGCCGGTGCTGACGCAGATGCTTGAACAGAAAGATACATTAGCTGCTCCCTATGTAGCTTTTTTAGCCCACTATATCCAGCCATTTGACCCATCAGCAGCTGATAAGTTATTGGCAAAAGCAACGGAAACCTACCCTAACAACAGTTATGTGGCAGATGCAGTCATCAGCAATTTGGAGGGACGCGAAAGTGTATTTTTAAGTCAGGTAACTGCCAGTGTACCCGATACAAATACTGCCATTCATAAACAATTGCAGCGGGTAACAGCCTATATAGCAAATAAACAGGCAAGCCGCAATCCAGAAATGTTAAAAAAGCAGTTCCCCAAGGGTGTAGCTATGTTTACCACCATTTGCCAGACTTGCCATGGCCAAGATGGCAATGGCGTAGCTTCCCTGGGACCGCCGTTAAATCAATCGGAGTGGGTAACCGGCGATAAGGAAAAGCTTATATCCATTGTGCTCTATGGTTTAACCGGCCCGGTGGAAGTTAAAGGACATCTGTACAAAGCTCCTGAAATAAATGGTGATATGCCTGGTATCGGATATAATAAAGATTTGTCTGATGAAGATGTGGCTCAATTACTAAGCTTTATCCGGAAATCGTGGCGGAATGATGCTGCGCCAGTTAAGGCAGAGGATGTAGTGAAAACCCGTGAGAAGTTAAAAGGACGCCAGAAAGCATTTACTGTAGAAGAGTTGAATAAAATATAATTTTTCACCACAGCCTAAAAAAAGAACCTCTTAACAAGAGGTTCTTTTGTAAAAGCCAGATGGCTATTATTATTTATCACAGCTATATTCATAGATCGTTTGAGAAGTACTGGTAGGAGAAGTAACCGTGCTTTTCACTGGATACCCTTGTTTATTTAACTCCCATTCATACGTAGTTACTTTGCCATCACTATCTGCTGTTTTGGAGATGAGGTTTTTGCTTTTTAGCATATCGGCTGTAACATCCGTTGGATCAACTACACGGGGGATAACAAGTTTATTTGTATCCGTTGTATAGGTATAAGTAATTTCATAACCATCACTGTCTCCATCGAGTGACTTGTCCATGCGCATCTTAATTAGGTTACCATTTTCAAATACATAGGTAGTCTGAGAAGTTTTTGTATCCTCAAAGTCATGGGTAGCTCTGGTTTTAACAGTAATGGTGTTGCCATTGTAGCTGTATTCGGTAGTAGGGTCATATTCAAAGTAGTGGTCATATTCGGTAGCCACTTTACTAATCCTGCCTTGCGTATCGTATTTGTAAGTGGTGTAAGTGCCTGCCCGGTAAGCAGAGAGGGTATATTCAATAAGCTTATTTTGCTCATTATAGGTATAGGTTTCGGTGGTAATCCTGAATGAATCCGGATCGCCGTTATTAGAATCGTGCACTCGCTTGATGAGCCGGCCCATCTGGTCATAAGTATAGTCTGTAAAACCTCCCAGTGAACCAGTTTCTTTTACTACCCGGCCATTCGCATCGTAAGTATACTCTATAAAAGTACCAGCAGAAAAAGCTTCTTTTATAAGCTGGCCCTTCGAGTCGTAGGTATACTGAGTAAATGATCCGTTTTCTACCTGGCTAATTTTTGTAACCTGGCAGGTATCCTGCACTGGCTTAGGATGCGTGGGTTGAATTATTTCAATAATTTGCTGGCAGCTAAAGAATGAACTATACACAAGCATAAAAAGGAAGAAACTTCTGACCTTCAAGGAAAAATGCATAAAATGAATAGGATTAGGTGAAAATATAAATAATCTAGTAAAGTGGTAGTAGGTATTTAAGAAGCTAAATTTATTCATCATCTTTTTCTACTAATAGGGGTAAAAAAATTAGTATAAATCTCTGAAAAGAAAATGGACTAGGCTGCTCATACGAGATAGATTCTACATTCGGTTTGCTATTCATAGTTGTCTTATAACATCACTAGCTGGTTGTAAAGATGATACAGAAAAACTAAAGAAAAAATACCTAGTTCTGGGTATTTTTTCTAAAATAGAGTACCAAAAGTTTACTCAGCTAGTATATGGGTATTGATGTACGCTGCTGAAAATAGTAAAAGGAGCTATTGACTAGTTCGTATTTTTTCTTTAGTATTCATTACTCATTTGTGCTGAAGCCAAAGTTACAGGAGATCAATACACGAAAATCAAAAACGTCTCCTACTAGTTTAATCTTTTATCTTAGCTATAGTTCTGCTTTTACCTAACCACCTGTTTTATGAAATACATACTCCTTCTATCTGCTTTTTATCTTCTTCAACTCACGGATGTTTTTTGCCAGATTCCATCAGCTACATTGGCTAAGATAGATTCCCTTTTCAAACCTTATCAAAGCCCTACTTCTCCGGGTTTTGCAGTGGCTATTATCAAAGATGGACAATTGGCGTTTAGTAAAGGCTATGGCATGGCCAATCTGGAATATGATATACCCATAACACCCTCTACTATTTTTCATATAGCTTCCGAATCTAAGCAGTTTACCGCCTTTTGTATTGTACTGCTTGCGCAAAAAGGCAAACTGACATTAGAGGATGATATCCGCACGTATTTGCCCTATGTACCTGATTTTGGCAAGAAAATTACTATCCGGCATCTGCTTACCCATACAAGTGGCCTTCGCGATCAGTGGCAGGCGCTCAGTATTGCAGGTTGGCAAATGGATGATGTTATTACCCAGGAACAGGTTATTAAAATGGTCTCTCATCAAAGAGAGTTGAATTTTGCTCCGGGCGACCAGATGATGTATTGCAATACAGGCTATACGTTACTTGCTGAAATTGTTAAAAAAGTGAGTGGCCAGAGTTTGAGACAATTTGCAGATCAGAACATTTTTCAACCACTGGGTATGAAGCAAACACATTTCCATGATAATTATGAAGAGATAGTTAAAAACAGAGCGTATTCTTATCAGCCCGCAGATAATGGGAAGTATGCACACAGTGTACTAAGTTACTCAACTGTTGGTGCTACCAGTTTGTTTACTACAGTGGAGGACGAGGCTAAATGGCTGCTGAATTACCAGACAGGCAAGGTAGGAGGCAAAGAAGCTATCGAGCAAATGTATCAGACAATGGTACTCAATAATGGCAAAAAATTAAAATATGCATTGGGGCTAAACATTGACACCTATAAAGGCTGGAAGCGGATAGCACATGGTGGAGGTGATGCGGGCTACCGTACGTTAGCTTGCCGCTTTCCTGAAAAAGATTTAGGCATTATTCTTTTCAGTAATTTATCAATAGCTAATCCGTATGGAACGGCTATGCAGGTAGCCGATTTGTTTTTAGAAGATAAATCTGCTACAAATGCTACGCTTACGCCTACTGCAAATAGTACCACAGATACTACACTTTACAAATCCTACATTGGCTCTTACAGTTCAGACCAGGGGTTTATAGGGAATATCTATGTAGATAGCAGCCGCTTATTTGTTAAAGTTAATCAGACACCTTTTTTGATGAAACCCACCGGAAAAAATCAGTTCAGTATTCTGGATGGCTACATTACCTTTGCATTTGATAAACCGGTTAATGGGTTAGTTCCGGGTATCAGGCAAACAATCGGAGATCAGGAAGTGTATATAAAAAGATTTACTCCCGTCACCCTTACTCCTCAAAAGCGGGCAGCGTATATAGGTACGTATTATAGTGAAGAACTTGAAACTACCTATCAGGTAGTAGAAGAAAATGATCAGCTCGTGCTAAAACACCGGAAACACCCAGATATGCCGCTGACTCTTACAAGTCCCAATCAATTTTCAACCAGGCAATGGTGGTTGAGTAATCTGATCTTTACGGAAGATACCAAAGGCAAAGTCAACGGCTTTCAAGTAAATGATCAACGGATACTGCATTTGAAATTCAAGCGGATAAAGTAAGTTGTTTTGCTTACTAGTTATTATTTAATCTCTCAATGAATCTTTCAGGAATGCGTGCCTTGTTGGCAAACATTCCTGAACTATTTGGTGTAAAGAAACTTTCCGTTTTATGCTTTTGCTGTAGGCTTAATAAGTCTGCGTACCAATACCACTATTTTTTCAAGTATACCACCTAAGATGAGTCCGCCAATAGCGCATACCACAGCCTTAGCCAGCCAGGCAATAATAGGTACGCCAGCTAGGGCATGCTCTATAGCTTGCAACCCATGGTGCAAAACCGGGATGCCATGTGCAATAATTTCTGCGCCTACCCATAACATAGCTGCTGTACCAATATAGCCAAGTGTTTTTAAAAACAGAGGCATCCATTTTACTATTCCCTTGCCAATTTTTTGAATATTGGGTTTTTTGGAGTTTTTTGCCATATGTAGGCCAATATCATCTGCTTTTACAATCAATCCAACAAATCCATACACAGCAGCAGTAATAAACACAGCTACACATAACATTACCACAATTTGCGTCACCAAAGGGTCTTCTGCTACAGTTGCATAGGCAATGGCAATAATTTCCGCCGACAGAATAAAGTCTGTGCGGACGGCCCCTGTTACTCGGGCTTTTTCTAACTCCTCAGGCGTAATTACCTTTACTTCTTCTTGTTGCTCATGAGCAGCCGGATGCTTGCTGAACATGGAATGCACTTTTTCGTAGCCCTCGAAGCACAGATAAGCGCCACCTAGCATAAGCAGCGGCTGTATAATCCAGGGCGCAAAAAAGCCCAGAAGCAAAGCTGCAGGCCCGAGCAATAGTGCTTTATTGATCAGAGACCTTTTGGCGATTTTATAAATAATGGAGAGTTCACGTTTAGGATCTAAACCTACCACATACTTGGGTGTTACGGCAGTATCGTCGATAACAATACCAGACACTTTACCAGTAGTTTTTGCTACCTGTGCGGGAACATCATCCAGACTGGCTGCACTTACTTTCACCAGGGCAGCCACATCATCCAATAGAGCGAGAAGACCTGTACTCATTTTTTATTTTCCATTTTTACGAAGAGAACTATTTTCTTGCTCACTTTTATATGTTTTTGATTGATAAGTATTGCATCGCAAAGTATCAGACAAGTCAATACTTGCAGACTTCAGTTGAACGTACAAGTATTCTCCAATGTTTGTATACCAATCAATATTGCCTATAAAAACGGCCCAGATGCTTGCTTTTATATAAGATAGCTGTATCTGCAAAACTCCATTAATGTGGCAACGTCGGTCGTACGGCAACTTTTATCAGCTCAACAGAACACAAAGGGCAGGCAAATATAAATCTATCTGGTATACTTACCAGACTCTACTTGTTTCTTTTCTTAAGGGTAATTACTTGAATTCTATAAAATGATAAATATTATGCTTAGCATTAGGTGCCGTCATACGGCAAAATATAGTAAGCCAGTACCGGAATTATATATTATCTTCTATCAATTTTATGAACCCAACAAATCTGATAACTTAGTCAGTAAATAAAGTAAAAATATGGAAACGAGTATTTAAGTCTACACATCATCACTTATATCATCCGTCAGCTTGTATGCGCATATTTTATTTACTGAGTATTGTCTTATTGCTACAAGGTATCCATCTTCATGCGCAACCACAGAAATTACTACCCTTCACCTTAAATGGAACAATCAATGCAGATACTGGCACCATAGAATTACGGTTACTGCAAGATCCTAGCTTTTACCCGGAAGCTTTACGGAATTTAATAGCTACCGTAAAAAACCGCCAATTTACCTTTAGCGGCTATCTTCCCTCGCCGCAAGGCTTTCAATTACTGTATAGTGGCAATTATGTTTCAGGCGAATTTGTAATTGAGGCGGGCAAGCAAGCTGTACATTTTAATATTGACTCCAGTTTTCAAACGCCGCATGTACAGAATGTAGCAATGCAAGAATATGAGCAGGAATATCTTTCTGCATTTAAGCAAGTAAGGCAGGACAGAAATTTGCTGACTAAAAAATGGGATAGTTTAAACCGTGTGTACGAACGCAAATTACCTGCTTCTGTTAAGCTTAGCTTAGAACGGGAATTGAAGGAGCAGTATAAGAAAAATGATGAAACGTTATTGGCATACGTAAAAACTCATCCAAATTCACAGTTTGCCTTCTGGAAGTTTGTTAATCTGTTAAATTTCGGCTATGAGCCTATTTTTGATACTATTTACTATCACTTTTCAAGTCCTATAAAAGGGAGCTATGCCGGAAAAGTGCTCGCAGAGAGATTAGCTACAGCAAGTATTCTCAGTATAGGAAAAACATTTCCTTCCATCCCGGTAGTAGATAAGCAAGATAAAAGACATACTGTCTCTTCATTTTCAAAAGCTACCTATACACTGGTTGATTTCTGGTACAGCAACTGTGCTCCCTGTATTGCTCAGTTTCCTGAATTAAAAACCATTTACAGCAACTATAAAAGCAAGGGATTTGAAATAGTGGCCATCTCAACGGATAAACCGGCGCATAAAGAGGCATGGCAGCGAATGATCAATAAATACGAATTGGAATGGCCACAGTATTGGGATGTTGCTGGAAAAGAAGCCAACAAGTTATCCATCAATGCTTTTCCTACAAATGTTTTGTTAGATAAGCATGGAAAAATAGTAAAGAAAAACATAAAACCTGCTGAACTAAGTCAGTTTTTATCAGAACAGCGCAGTGAGTAAATCTTTGCCAGAGCAACTGAAGTCTTTACAACTACTATTTTGTAAATTGGGTGTGATAGCAGAAACAACCCTGGTAACTATAAGGCTATAGGCTTACGTATAGGTTGTCTAGTTAAACCATATGCACAATGACCACTAAACTATCTCAATCAGGTGTAAAAGCCTTAGGCCTGGGTGCCGTAGCCGGTATGCGTTCCATGTCAGCACCAGCGGTTTTAAGCCATTTTCTTTCAAAATCAACTCAACAGCCTATTCACACGCCGCCCTTTACCTATTTGCAGCATTCAACTGTTGCCACGGTTTTTAAGGTATTGGCCGTCGTAGAACTGATAACAGACAAGCTACCTCATGTGCCAGACCGCATTATCCCTGCATCGTTAGCTGTGAGAACTATCTCAGGTGCGGTAGTGGGCATGGCCTGTAGCGACGAAAGTGGCGCGGCGAAAGTGAAGGGTGCGTTACTAGGTGGTTTAGGAGCTATAGCCGCCAGTTATGTGTTTTTTTATCTGCGGAGAAAACTGGTAAAAACTACTGGTCTTCCGGATGCAAGTATTGCCCTGCTAGAAGATGCACTGGCTATCTCGGTAGGTACCGCATGCATGAAAGCGTAAGTGTTGTGCTAATTCAATAAGTCAATTATATAGTCGTACATGGCTGTAACGGATACCTATATTTTATTGCTTGGTTGTTTTGACACCAAAGGCGAACTGTTTTCTTTTCTGCGCAACTGCATATTGGCACATGGAGAGCGGGTTATAACCCTCAACACTGGTGTTATGGGAACAACTGGCCTTTTTCCGGTAGACTATGAATCCGATGTAGTAGCTTTGGAAGGGGACATTACTATAGCAGAGCTGAGAAATAAAAAAGACCGTGGTTATGCCGTAGAGGTGATGGGAAAAGGTGCTGCCAAAATTGTAGCCCGGCTAATGGAAGCCGGAGGAATGAAAGCTGCCATAGGAATGGGTGGAGGAGGAGGAACCTATATTGCGCTTTCTGCTATGCAGCCTATTCCCTTGGGTATACCTAAGCTGTGTGTAACCACCATTGCTGCCAAAGACGTTTCCAGGCAAATGGGAAGCAAGGATATTACCCTCATGCCTTCCATTGTGGACTTGTCAGGGCTCAATAGCATAAGTCAACTTTTAATTAGTCAGGCAGCATCCGCTATTTGTGCAATGGCAAAAGTAACGCCTATCCAGGAAGCACTTAGCAGCGGAAGAATAGCCATAAGTATGTTCGGCAATACAACAGCTTGCGTAGAAAAATGCAGCGAATTGCTCCGTAACCTGGGGTTTGAAGTATTTGCTTTTCATGCTACCGGCGTTGGGGGCAAAACTATGGAATCATTAATAAGTGAGGGCTATTTTACGGCTGTTTTAGATATTACTACTACAGAACTAGCCGACGAGTTATGTGGAGGCATCTTAAGTGCCGGGCCAGATCGGTTGAATGCGGCTGCGCGAAAGGGAATTCCACAAGTGGTAGTTCCTGGCTGCCTGGACATGGTAAATTTTGCTCAACTAGATACTGTACCTGACCATTACCAGGCAAGGCAACTATATAGCTGGGCACCTGACGTTACGCTAATGCGAACCAACAAGGAAGAGAATAATCTTCTAGGCGAGAGTCTGGCCAGAAAAGTGAACCAGTCAACAGCCCCAGCTGCTATTTTAGTACCTTTGAAAGGCATCTCCCAGATAGGTGTAGCCGGTGGCATATTTCATCAGCCCGAAGCAGATAAAGTTTTGTTTGAAGCCATTAAAAAGCATACAGCAGAGCATATACCTGTTGTAGAAGTGGATGCATCTATTAATGATGAAGTGTTTGCAGAGCAAGCCGTACAAACCCTGTTAGGTCTGATACAAATGCAGCAAAAAAATGCCCAATAAAAATTAATGTATATAATTACAACCTAACGTTGAAATATGCCAAACCCATGGACAGGTAAGGGAAATCCTTATACCCGACAAGAAGTCAAAGACCGTTTACGTGCTACCATCAATCAACAGAAGGCCATTATTGCCGCAGGTGCCGGTACTGGTATCAGTGCTAAATTTATTGAAAAAGGCGGCGCTGATCTGCTCATTATTTACAATTCTGGGCGATTCCGGATGTCGGGTCATGGCTCTACGGCTGGCTTAATGGCGTATGGAGATGCTAATGCAGTGGCTATGGAAATTGGCGAGTTTGAAGTATTGCCAGTAGTGGAAGAAGTTCCGGTTATCTGTGGCGTACATGGCTCAGACCCGAGGCGGCGCATGTGGCATCATCTATTAAAAGTAAAAGAGATGGGTTTTTCAGGAATTAATAATTTTCCTACGCATGCTATTGTGGATGGGCAATTCAGAAAGATTCTGGAAGAAACAGGGATGGGTTTTGATAAAGAAGTAGAAATGGTACGCATAGCTAATAAAATGGATTTATTTTCGATAGTGTATGTAGCCAAACCCGAAGAAGCCAGACTAATGGCGGAAGCCGGTGCAGATGCCATTATAGCCCATGTTGGCACAACCGTAGGGGGTTCTATTGGTGTTATAGAAGCTACCTGCACCATGGATGATGCCATTGCTCAGACCCAGAAGATTATAGATGCCGCAAGGGAAGTAAATCCTGATCTATTTTTCCTTACCCATGGTGGGCCAATTAATACGCCCGAGGATGTACGGATTGTTCTGGATCAAACATCAGCGCAAGGATTTGTGGGAGCCTCTTCTCTGGAACGGATGGGCGTAGAAGAATCGTTAACTAATTTAACCCGTACATTCAAATCGCTTACTTTGCCTGTTAGAAACAGAGAATAATATACCAACAACATTTTTTATTTAAGCACGTACTTTGTGCACGTTACTAAACACAGCTGAATCAGGATTATATTCAGGATGTAGCCTGGCAGCTGATATGTATTTTTTTACTTAACAGAAACACCCAACTTTGGCAACCCCAGTTAAAAACCAGGATTTACATGGCAATGTGCCAGACTCTTCACCGGCTGTGCTATTGTTGATTGATCTAATTAATGACTTTGAATTTGTAGACGGTGATGAAATATGCAATAATCTCTTGCCTCAGGTAGAGGCTATCGTCAACTTGAAGAAGAAGGCGAAGAAAGCTGGCATTCCTGTAATTTATGTTAATGACAACTTTGGTAAATGGCAATCCGACTTCCGCAAACTCCTTGATCACTGCCTAAAAGAAGGGGTAAAAGGAAAAACAATCGTAGAGAAACTGCAACCTGATGAGGAAGATTATTTTGTGCTGAAACCGAAACATTCTGCATTCTACTCTACTACGTTAGATGTACTGCTGGATTATCTGAAAGCCAGAACCCTGATTCTGGCTGGTATCACTGGTAACATCTGTGTGTTGTTCACCGCAAATGATGCCTTCATGCGTGATTTCTCCTTAGTCATTCCCAGTGATTGTGTGGCCTCTGAAAGCAAAGAGGAAAACACCTATGCTCTGGAACAAATACGTAAATTACTGAAAGCCGATACCAGACCCTCTACAGAGATTGATTTCAAGCAGTTCAAACCTATTAAAAAACAATAAGAATCTCAGCCAATAAATTTTAAGAATAAACCTTTGAGTGGGGAGTTGTGTAGAAGCTACTTTATTGTTCTATCCATTTGCAAATTCTTTAATACTTACTAGCACAGATTATATGCAAATATGGCCTAACATCTTACCATACTCTATATTCTCTTCTATTTATCCCTCATACAATCTGCCTTTTCTAGACTCATCGGTATGCTCTTTGTTATCTTTATCCATACATTTGCTCTCATTTAAATAATACTTATATGAAAACGCCTGCAGTTCTTGATGCCTTGTTTAATCCAATTCAAAGCTACGTAAGTTCTGTTACCAAAGAATTTGATCAGATACCTGAGGAAAGGAAAAAAGTGCTGACAGAGCTATCAGAATATATCCAAGTAACGACACGAGAGAATAAAAATGTAAAACTTACCTTCATTTGTACGCATAATTCCCGCAGGAGCCACATTGCCCAGATATGGGCACAAACAGCCGCCTATTATTATGGTCTTCAAGGGGTAGAAACCTATTCTGGTGGTACAGAAGCTACGGCATTTAATCCAAGAGCTGTGAAAGCGATGGTGAAAATAGGATTCCAGATTGACAAAAGCGGTGAGGATAAAAACCCAATCTATCAGGTAAAATTTACCGATGCGAAGGTGCCAGTAAAGGCATTTTCAAAAATATATGATGGAGAAGGAAATCCTAAAAAAGACTTTGCCACCATTATGACTTGCTCTCAGGCAGACGAGGCTTGCCCGTTTATTCCAGGTGCAGATATCCGGATAGCCATTCCTTACGACGATCCAAAAGAATTCGATGGAACCTCCCAGGAAGAAGCCAAATACGATGAACGTACCAGACAAATTGCCAGAGAGTTATTTTATGCATTCAACTTAATACAAAAATAACTACCTATCCTACTTACTTCTGCTGCAAAATAGTGGTTATGGCTTGCATCAACTCATTGGACTTATGTATGGCATCACTTAGTGGTAAGCCGGTTGGTAAGCCTGGGCGTTTATGCTTGGTTTCTGTTAGCCAGGCGTCACGCAACAGATTTTGCCGCTGGGTTATAAGTTTTACCAGTTGCGGAGCGTCTGGAACTCGTCCTAAACCCTCTATCACATCGCCTGCTTTGGCGACTTCTTTATAGCTTAAATACTGTAAAATTTCCCGGGCTATCAGCCAGTGCCCGGTTTCTCCGGGATGCACCCCATCTTCAGCCAGAGCAAAGTCATTTAAGCCAAATGTGGCATCTACCTGGCGGTGAGCCTGCAAGTAGTTTTTCATCGGATAATGTATATCTATTACCTCCCACCGGGATTCAGTTTTTTTACTCAACAACCAATCAGTATACCGGTTTAGAACAGCTGCATAACCTTCTTTTTTGCCCCGCCGTTCATCGTAATCCGGAGGTGTAATATGAATGAGTCTGGCACCTGTTTTCTCTATTTCTGTGTGAAGCCAGTGAATCCCTTCTTTAAATTTGGCAAATCGCTGCTTATTAAAAGGTAGATAAATACCATCGTTCATGCCATAGCAAGCAAATACCATATCGGGCTTTGTTTGTTGCAGAACGCGTGACAGTCTTTCATGCAAGTCAGGTCTGGGAAATTTACCATCGGCATGTCCTTCCTCTGAAAGTCCGGAGACTGTTTCGCTAGGTAAGCCTAAATTAATAAACTCAAGTTGTCTGTCCGGATGCTGGGCTCTTATGTATGCCTCTATATAATTTACATAATTGCCAGCCCAGGTTATACTGTTGCCTAGAAAAACAATTCGTTTAACTGTAGGAGCAATAGGTTGCGCAAACAGATCGGCTGCCTGGATGAGTAAAAAAACTAGCAGAGAACAAGAACAAATGCTTTTAATCATAACCGGATTTTTTGCAAGCCAATATCTTCTTTTGCCTGAAAGGCCTATTCATTGATGAAAACTAAAAACGATTTGCGTAGAATGCTGTAACTTGATATGTTGGCTTTTATATGGCTTCTTGAACAACGACAGCTGCTTTTAGCTATCTTCTGGCCACAGAACAACCAATTATATGTAATCGATAAACTACTATATAAATTTTGAATATAGAAACTGATTCTGTAATCTTTTTGATAGGAGGCACTTCTCACAGTGGTAAATCTACCCTGGGCGAATTGCTGGCTACAACTATTCACGCAAAACTGCTTTCTACCGATAGTTTGGCACGTCATCCGGGCAGACCCTGGAAAAATCATCCAGAGGTTGTTCCCTCTCATGTACAAGAACATTATAGTTCACTAGAGGTTGAGGCACCAGTAGCCGATGTTTATACACATTATGAAAAGCTTTGGCCGACTATTTCTTCCATTATAGAATCTCACATACAAACCTCTACCAAACTTGTTATGGAGGGTTCTGCTTTATTACCTCATAGAATAAGCACTATACAAAATAAAAATGTAGTTGCCATTTGGTTATATGCAGGGGCTGATTTTCTGACGGAAAGAATTCGTATATCCAGTGGCTACCATCAGCGGGTTACTCACGAACAAAAGTTGATAGATAAATTCATTGCACGAACAAATGAATTTAATAAATTGATAATGAAGCAATTAGGGAAATTGAAGTTGAAAGGTCTATCAGTTGAGGAGTTTGCTAGCCCAGAAGCGTTGATGGAAACAATTATAAACACTGTATGAGGTAAATCTATCTAGTAATTCTGCAGGTATATTGAGGAAACGTGAGTTAAACAGAATGGCATGTATATCCTTTACAAAGATTAAACAAAACCCTATAAGTTTCTACCTTGTATGGTTTTGTTACTAGCTTACTAAGCTAACAAAGCAAGGAAAGTATTGCAACGATAGAAAATTTTATACGAATATACACCTAAAAAAGAGCTAATTACATCGTAATCCTCGTTCTAGAACGTACGATATGACATCTCTCCGCTTAGAATACCCATAATAAATTATAAGGTACATTTATATTAACTCCCCTTAAAACCCACGGCAATGCTCTGCCTCTGATAGCAGAACCAGTACTTTCAGAAATTTACTTAAGGGTAGTTATTTGAGTAGATTATGACCTTATTTTCCGGGAGTATTTGTCTTTGACATTTCGGCTAATGAATCGGTTCAGACCTTTGCCTGTTTCAGCCAGTTTTTTCATGTGCTCGATGTTTTCACGTCCGGCGCTGGAATACGTAAAAATGTAAATACTGCCGCTGCTGAATTGAACTTTAATGTTGTCGTCGCCGATTTCGTAGGCGTAGATACCCGACCCACCAGCTAAGTTATAATAATATTCCATAGTAATAGTTTTATAATTAACTTATGAGAAGCTAATTAGCAACTATTTCTTGAATCGGACAGTACACACTTTGGCTATATCTTGCTGTTGTAAGATTGAAAAAATATTCCGCCAAATTTTATCGTCCTATATGCGAGATACATAAGTCCACCGTGAGAAATAATTCTTTATTTTCCGGCTACCCTTTTTGATTGAGCTTGAGAAAAGCCTTCAGCTAAAGCGATAATAAGCTGCTGTTCACTCTCTTTACTGGAAGCCTGATAGTCTTTTCCATAGAAACGCCATACATCGGCTGTGTTTTTCATTCCCTCATAGAAAACAGAAAGTTGTTTATCAGCAGCGGTCAACATTACTTTCTGGCCTTGAGTAGTTACCTCTCCTGTAAGACTTACCTGGGATTGAACAAGCAATTGATACAACTCAGGAAAAGCTGCTTGAAACAGATGAACTAACTGCTCCTGAACAGTATATTTATGCTGCTGTTGATACCCTTTTTCAGCTTCTGCCTGCTTTTGTAAATTTGCTTTCAGCACATTAGCTCTTTCTTGAAGTGGATTCATAAGACACGAGTATAGGATAAGAATAAATATACAAAATTTACAGGTAAGAAAAGCAGCAAAATTGATAGTATAGCGGTAGCCGCGTATATAGTTGGTTGCATAAAGTAGTTGATCAACTTGCTTTAAGTACCTGGTCCCAACGGGTAGTATAGCAAGGAGAAAGATATTTTCGCTGCATTGGCCAGTTCGCTTCCTTGGCGGGATGTGTTTGCACAGCAAATTTTATAGGTGATTGAAACTTGTCTTTATGTTTGCGTAACCTCTTATTAATCTGGTCTATGGTAGTCATTAACTGAGTATGTTTTGCCCGGTCTACCTCATCAAATAGATTCTGCTGTATGGCATGGTTGGGTACGATGCCTGTTACAATTACGCCAGCTTTTTTGTAGGCATAGCCAGGTTTATAAATAGCTTTCAGGCCTTTTAGTACATAGTGAATAAGTTCGGGCGTGCTGTCTGTGGCTACTGGTAGGCGCAACGTCTGGCTGTTGCTATATTGCGGCAGAGTAGTATTGAATGTATTGGTGTGTATAAACACTGTAACTACACTCGCGGCTGTACCTTCCTTCCGTAGTTTTTCGCTACACTTAAAAACAAAGCTAGAAACCGCCTCCTCCATTTCAGTATATGTGGATACATATTGCCCGAAAGAACGGGAAGTGCAAATAGCTTTTTTTGTCTGTTGTACCTTTTCTAAAGGTAAACAGGATACGCCTCTAAGCTCATAAGCTAAGCGCAAGCCCATAATAGTGAGGTGTTTCTGTATCCAGCCATCCGGCATGTTTTTGAACTGTAAAGCAGTATGGATGCTATTGGCTTTTAGTAATTTCGCATATTGGCGGCCTATGCCCCATAACTCTTCAATAGGTAGATTTTCTAACAAATTATCAATGTCTGCGCTTTCCCTGATTAAACAGATTTTCTCTGATTTTTTAGCTACTTTGTTAGCCGCTTTAGCTAAAGTTTTAGTAGGAGCAAGTCCTATAGAAACAGGAATGCCAGTCCAGTTTTTTACTTTTTCTTTAATGCCCTGGGCATGGTGTAGCAACTCTGCCTCCTGCCATCCCGGAAAACCCAGAAAGCATTCGTCTATGCTGTATATTTCTGTTTCCGGCGCCAGCCCAGATAGCACGGTCATTACCCGGCTAGACATATCTCCATACAGCTCGTAGTTAGAAGAAAATACGGCTACTTTGTGTTCATCTATCACTTTTCTTGCCTGGAAATAGGGTTGGCCCATTTGTATACCCAGAGCTTTGGCCTCATTGGATCTGGCTATAATGGAGCCGTCATTATTGGATAGTACTATGACAGGTTTATCATTGAGAGAGGGGTTGAATACCCGTTCACAGTTTGCATAAAAGTTATTACAGTCGCATAAGGCAAACATAGCTTTATCTTTTCCGGTTAAACTTGGTGCATACGGCTATTACTACGCCAAATATCTGGAAGTGCTCTCTGTCTTTTATTTCATAGACGGGATACCCTTTGTTTTCCGGACATAGAAATACGCTATCTTTTTCATAGCGTAACCTTTTTACAAAGCATTCACCATTGATAAATGCTACAACAATATCTCCAGTTTTAGCCTCTACTGATTTATCTACCACCAGCACAGTACCGTCAAAAATGCCTGCGCCAATCATAGAATCGCCTTCTGCTTTTACAAAATAAGTAGTAGAGTTGTTGTCTACTACATAGTCGTGCAGGTTTAAAGGCTTTTCTTCGTAATCATTGGCTGGGCTAGGGAAGCCAGCAGACACCTTACAGGCAAATAAGGGTAACGTTTTTTTGGGAAGTATATTTATCGGGTAGTAGAGGTAAAAAGGCTGCATATTACATCATTTTTAGGATATCAGACAAATGATGAAATTTATACGGAAAATGTCAAGATGTGGCTACAACTTTTTTTGTATATTCAGCCTCAGCATTGAATTAATAAAGCCTTAAGTATAAAGCTCAGAAAGAAAGTAGCTATTTCTTTTTTATTTCTCTGCTATAATTCTGACCATACCGTTCATAGTATCGCAGAGCAGAATGTGTAGGCCATTATTCTGAATTTCCTGTATTACTTCTTCCGGAGTAATTCTAGTCTTCGTATAGGAACTTACTTTTTGTATCCAGGTGTGTCCATTTTTCTCATATAGCAAATCTGTTACCTGTATATAGTCTGTAAAGTATTCCAAAAAGCAAGTAACGATCCTCTGCTCATCACTTTTAACATGTATAAATCTGTTATCGCCATTCAGGGCATTTGTATAGTTGCGAAAGGATAATAGCAATTTACCGCCTTTGGGTAACGTATGAGAGATATCCTGGATGAGTTGGTAAATGTCTGCTTTGCTGTCCAAATGGGTAAGTGTATCGCCCCAGCAAATAATTAATTCTGGCATGTCCGTTACATACTTTCTAAACTGGCGCATATCAGCCTGCACAGTTTCTACAGCTAAGCCATTTGCCTGTGCTTTCAACTCCATAAGTAGCTGTTCATTAAAGTCAATGGCTTTTACGCGGAAACCCAGGTGAGCCAGTGAAACACTCTGAATGCCATGGCCAGCTCCCAAGTCAAAAGCTACTTTGGTAGAAAAAGGGAAGATATTCTGCTCTTTTAGAAATTTCTCAAACTGCTGTTGCAGCGTGTTGAAATCGCCTGCCATCCAGCTATAGAAGTTGCCCAGATGCTGGTCGTAATGTTGTTTTACCGTCATAAATATACTTTCTATGATTGATGGTTACATACAAAATAAATCACATCGATTTGGCATGTGAACTACGCTTCACTAAGTTTAGTATATTGTCTGCAAAGTAGAATTTTCAAAGCGTAATAGTTGAAGCATCTTTCGCTTTAACTTATGTATTACCGATTGATTGATGATGTTTCTGAAAGTTTTACAACATGCACCAGAGTTATACAATATGATTTATTTCTTCCACAGATTCCACCACGTTTTTTTGGCTTCTGTGGTATCCTGCGTATCAACTGATGGCAAAGAGTCTGCTTGCAATAGCATTATGGGTTCTTTGGAAGGAACTGTCGGCTCTGTTAGAGAAGCTACCTTTTTAGGATATGCTTTCCTGGCACGTTTTGGACGGGTAGATGCCCATTTCTGGATAATTTCCTTTATCTGTAGTTGCATTTTAGCACCTTTTACAGGATCTACCATATACACAAAGTTGGCATATCCTTCTATAGCCGATAATATATCGGATGAATTGCCCCACTTTTTTCCTTCCAAACCTTCTGTTTGTAGCTGAAATAATAAAGCCCGAAAATTGCGTAAGGTTTTACGTTCTATACTGGGCTTTTCATTTACCACCAGGCCGGTTACTTCTTTACGGCTGCCTTTCCGCATAATGCGTGTTTTATTGGGGTGCAGTACAAAGCCTTCGTCTTCAATAACTTTGTTTATGTTCTTTTTGAGGATATTGACATTTTTGATTCCTTCGCCGGAGGTGGAAAAGGTCATATCGTCGGCATAGCGGGTATAGGTAAATCCAAACTTTTTTGCCAGGCCGGTTAAGCGGCTGTCGAGCCGGGCGCAGAGAATATTGGTAATAGCCGGACTTGCCGGTGAGCCTTGTGGCAAATACCGTTCACCAGTAGCAATGTACCAGGTTTCTCCATCTAATTCTGCCTCATCTGTATCAGGCTCTGTACATAACAAACTAAGGATAGTGGCTATTGCTTCTGAGTAACCTAAAGTTTGAAAAAGCCCTTTTACACGCCGGTACGTAACCGAAGGAAAAAAATCTTTCAAGTCAATATTAATGAGTATTTCAGCGCCTACATGGGGTTTTGCGTTTGAAACAATAGACTTGTTTGGTAAAAATCCATGCGCTGCCTCATGTATTTGTATAGGATAGAGTATGTTCTGCAAAACCCAGTGTTGCACTTTCTTTAGGCGGGCCATCGGGGCAGAAATAAGCCGTTGGCCACCAGTCTTTTTTGGAATATAATACCGCTTGTAGTGGGTAATTTTAGATACTTTTCTGGAAAATGCCAGAAAGCGGAGTTCATTTACCGGAATATCAATATTACTTGCCAGAGAAGCAGCATCTGCTATAACTGGTAGATTTCGGCTAGCTAGTTTTTCTGTATTGGTTAGTGTTTCATTTAAACCTCCTGAAATCTCTTCACCTAAATAAATAATTTCCTGTTGCTTTTTAGCTTTCCAGGCTTCTGCTTTGTCTTTGCGCTGCTGTTCCCGTTTCTGCTTGGTTTCTTCCCGCTTTTTTCTGGATTCAGCCAGGCGCTGTTTCCGCAGTTCCTTTAGCATAGCTTGCTGATCTTCCAGGCGACGTTTTTCTGTAAGCAATGCACTAAGCTCCCGGTGAAGTTCTGTTTCTCGGGTAATGATTTGTTCAGAAAGAGAAGGCTGTCCGTTGTCTTTTGGCCAGAAGCCCAACCGCTTCATGTCTTGTAGAATAAACTCGTCTTTGGAAGTTTTCCGGATAAGATCGTATAAATCCTGGCGGTTGGCAGGCCTGGTGCCTTGAGGAAGGTTACTAAGTTCTGACATAAAAGATACTAAAAAAGCAGTGAGTAACTAAACCTTCGTACATTCTGTGGACGGGAATGCTCAACTCGAAGCCGGTAGGCCTAGTAGTGGAGCATTGACTTCCTGAAGTCACACCGCAATCTCCACTACTAGGCCTACCGGCAATAGTAAAGAGCAAGCCTGTGACGTAAGTGTAGTCTGTAAACATGGGCGGCGATACACCGCCCGGTTTGCAAGGTCTTGAGTTAGTTATCTCACTGCTTTGGTTTAAAAATGTAAAGTTTTTAAATGAAAAACAAATATGAAACAAGATTATAATGTATGAAATATAGATTTATTTCAGCTTTTGATTAATTCAGAGATAACTGGTAAATCTCTCCCAATACTCTGTAAAATCCACCTTGCACCGCCTCTTGCAATCCGTCTACGGCATAGAGTTTTCCTTCCTGACGTAAATTTGTAGGAAACTGTACAAACCAGCCCGGCTGGTATCCCTGCGATTCTACTTGAACTCTCAGTTTGCCATTGGCTTTTACACATTTCAGGATTACTTTGCCTGCGGATGGTGCTATAGTTTCCAAAGCCAATGTTTCTGATACTGCTATGGCTTCCGGTGCTATTAAATGCAAGGTTTGAGGTAATTCTCCGGTTTTGGCTTTATTAATAGCTTCTTCGCTGGCATCAATACAAGCCAGTGAACCATGGCTGGTAACAATGTATAATTTTGCATCAAAATACTGCATGGAAAGAGCAGTACCACAGTTAGTATTTAGTTTCCATACCCGCTCGCCAGACTCATCAAAACAGTAGACAAAACCACTGCTGTCACCGCCAAAAACGAATTTTCCGTTTCCGGATGTAGCACAGGAAAAGATGGGTCCATCAGCCTTATATGTTATTAGTAATTCACCCTTCTTACTTATTTTGGTAATCGTACTGCCCGAGGTACCAGCATAAACGGCATCTTTCTCTTGCCAACCGAATAATACTGAACTTCCTTTGTGCTCCCAAGAGTCTGACCCATCTTCTAGGCTGAAACTGGCTACTCCTTGGTTGTCGCCGTAATAAATGTTGTGTTCGTCCAGGCGGATCATCCAGGCTCTTTTGCCCTGACCTTTACGTCTGCCAATTTCCTCACCTTCATAGTTGGCCAAGGTTACATTACCCTCAGCATCTGATACACCTAACAAGCCATTACATACGTCTAGCCAGTAAATATCTATGTCGTTGCTAATTTCGTAAGCAATTCTAGGAGTTTTACCGGTTAAGTCATACACATTGCCATCATCACAGCCTACATATATCCATTCTTTATCCGCTATTACACATTTTACTCCATCAGGTAGTTTATACTGGTTTACTACTTCTCCCTCATGGTTGAGCTTAAATACCCGGCCACCTTCATTTCCAACCCAACAGGCTTCTTCATTAATGAATATTCCAAAAGCAGATGAGCCGGAGTTGAAGTTCCATAGCAACGGCACACGTTCTTTAGGTACTGGGGCAGCACTCCGGCTACTAGTTGGAGCAGCCACAAATCGCCTGGTAATGGTGCGTTTCTTACGGACTCCTTGCACGGCTTCTTCATAGCCTTTTCTCTTTTTCTCGGCTATTTTCTTGTCTGCATACTTTCTGGCAGCTGTAGCATCGGTAAGTGTTTCTTTCTGTACTGCACCATCGGTTCCTATCCTTCCATAACGGATACTAACTGTATTGTCTTCCAGAATTACTTCATAAAACTTATGTGAGGCTCCGTTATCTTCTGATAACTCCAGATACTTTTTTTCTAAAGACATAGCATATTTGATAAGTTGAACAACTGATCTTAAATCTTGCAGTTTATTGTTGAAAATTGTAGGTAAAAAACTGATGTTGACTATACTTGTAAGATATGTTTAGGAAATATTCACCGGTACATTACCTAATTAGGCATCCATTTGGCCCACCAATGCTCCTTATTATGTGCTATTCTTAATGCCAGGATATGTTCGCAAGGTCCTTTGAAAAGCTTATTTTGTGAGTAAAAATAGCAAGTGCAGGTAGCTTGTGTCATCCGCTCATCAGCATCTATAATCAGGGAAGGACGGAGCAGTTGATTTTGCTCTTTTACAGTGCCTGTAAGTTCTGTAGTGCCATCGGATAAAATTTCTACTTTTACTGTTACCCGCTTGTTGTTCACTAGTTCAGTAGCAGTAGCCTCTCGTGGATTGTCGAAACGGAGTTTATCCATAGGAAGTGGGTCTCGGCTTAATTCCCGTAAGCGGTATACTTTTTTATCTAAATCATAAATTACCCGTCCGGCTTGTGTATAGGCTGCGAGTGCACCTTCTACCAGTTTTTTCTCCAGGTTTAATCGTTTAGCTAAGGATTGAGAACTTTCCTGCCAGGTTTCCCGCAGCGATTTAAATACTAACTCCTTCGTAAAATTGTCTACCTGTGCCCTGGGAGCCATTAAATCAAAATTGCCTGCTCTGGACCAGTCATTGGCTGTCCAGCCGGATAAGCCCAGCGTAAAATTCATATGGCCTAAATCGGCAATAAAAAACGATGGCATGCCACTACCCAATACATGTACCGTGAATTTTCGTGTCAGGGGAATAAGCCTTTCTAGAATAAGTAACCGGCGGCGGCCCCAAAGGCGTATTTCATCTGCTTCAGTGCCCTGATAAATCGAGCGGTGACAGGTAAGTCTATAATTCCAGGGATCAACTTGTAATACCACTGGCTGTCCCGGCCTTAGGATAAAGCGGATAGAACGAGGACCGGTTTTCTCTTTCTGCCGGCGTAATACATAACAAATATTATGTACATCCATCGGATGCAAGTCAAACGTTCTGGCGGGTAAAGTCATGGCAGAACTTACCTGCAGAAATCCCCGTACCCAGCTATCAGGCAAATCTATTTTTACTTCTGTATAATCATCTTCTTTGGCTGTTTGCACTTTGAAGCCAGCAGGCTCAACCGTAAATTGCGTTTCTTTGTAATCTCTGATTTTTTGGAATTCATTGTACAGCGCAGCGGAATAATCTATATTGGTTGTGCCACAAGCGAATTCTTGTATATTTTTAAATACTTCGTAGTTACAGCCTAATTTGCCATAGGTTGATTCATCTTGGCTAAAGCACTCAAAAAACAGTTCGTCAGGATGTACAGTAATAACGGGGTCTAGCACAAACCAGAAATCCTTTTCTTTCTCATACAAGTAATCAAAATATTTTCTGCGGGCTTTGTAGTACGGGCCCAATACTGTTTCGCGGGTTTTACCAATCGTGCTCAGTTCTTCTTTAATCGTACTAATTTTAGCTTCTACTTCAGGTTGGTGTGCCGTAAATTGAGCCAGCCATGCCAGTTCCTGCTGAGCTGCCCACGCCTTATACTCCGTTTTATCTTTGGGTTTGAACCGCAAGTCCGATACTACCACTCCGTTCAGAGCTGAAATAGCTTCCCGGAAAGCAATGTTTTTTGCCAGTGTTCCAATAAAATACGTAGGCTCCCTAGATACATCCGGTGCAAAGGACATTTGGGTAGCGTGGGCATTACTTTCTACAGAAGTGCTGCCATGAAATTTATAATCGAAAAGCATAAGATTAGTAGTTATTGTTCATTGTCCTTTATTTCATAGCTACCTGCCGGGCTGCTACATTTTTGATGACAAGTGGCATCTGAAGTTCAGGATATTTTTTTGACAAATCCCGCATAATTTCAATGCAGGCCGCTTTATCGGCTACGGCCATGGTTACCGACTGACGGGCCATAAGATCGGTAATAAGCTGGGCAATCGTCTGGTGTTTTAAGGCTTCTTTACGCAGGAAACTAAATATTCGGGCTTTAGCCGCCCCAGAACGATTTACTTGAGAAAGCACTGTAGTAAAATAATATTCCAGTTGCGCTATATTTTGCAAATTATCGGTAGCAAACTGCTCCAGAAAATTCGTAGCAAATACTTGTACCGTTTGTACCGGATGCTGACTGAGTTGCAAAAGATAGGTTTCTCCGTTTTCTTCATTAAAAAACTTGGTTATCAGCTCCCGGCCAAAGCTCTGCACATCGGGCCGGGTGCTATCGCATACGCTGATCAAGAGTGTAGGTGTCCAGTCGTCTGCAGTGAAATGGGTGCGGAAAAAGTCAAAAGCAAATTGCCGGGAGTCGTCCCACTTGGCATCCAGAATCCGGAGGGCTTCTTCAGCTTCAGAACGCATGCGGGCAGGATCATTTGTATAGGTTTGCCAGCTCCACTGCCTCACAGCTAACGTCTCATGACTGGCCATCCGTACAAGCTGGCGGATAGTTAAGTTAGCTGGATTGATATACTTTGTCAACAGAAACAACCCTAACTGCTGGGTCATCCCTTTGCCTGCATGCAGCATTTGTAGTGCCTGCTCCTGGTTTATTTCTACCAGATAAGGATGCAAGACGGTGGTAAATAGTATATATAAATCCTCTTGCAGACCTGCATAGGTTTCTTTATGTTGAAGAAAAGGAAGCAGTTGAAAAAGTAGTTGTTTGCCAAAATCATCATGTGTGGTGGCCAACGTAGCTACTGTGGGCCTAATAGCTTTTCTGATTTCGGCAAATGGCGAAAGGCAAAATGCAGTAATCAACTCAAAACTTCCTAGTAGCGTAGAGTCCGGCAACTTCCCAAACAATTTAATACCTGCTTCTCGTACAGCAGGCACGGTAGATTGGATCAGAGATGAAAGTAAACCTGCCGGTAGACGCTCTGGCGCTGTGCGGTGATGCAGCAATATAACAGCACCAAGGGTTTGCACACCTGGTAGCGGATGCTTGAGCAAGTCTTGTACAACATCGAGGCTTATTTCCTGTAATAAGGGTAAGAAGAAATCAAGCAGGGTCTGGGCAGCCCCCGCAGCTGCTGTATTGGCTAGCTCATTGTCTGCAGGCAATGCTACTAATTCAGCAATTACCCGGCCGGCCAGCATCTTGGCATTTTCTTCTTCCCACGGAGTAGTTGCTAGCTTCTGTCTCACCCATACCCATATCTCTTCATAAGGATTGACAATGAGATCAGCAAAAATAAGTGTTTTTCTCAGAAAATATTCCGGCTGCGCTTCTATCCATTGTTGTACCAGCAAATGGGCTTCTGGTAACGGACTATGAATCAGCATCCGGATAAGTTTCAAGTTGGGAGTTCGTGGGTTATAGAAGTGATTAACTACCTCTAATGCTAGTTTTACAGTTTCCGGATAAGGCCGCGAAAGTAACTCTACCAATGTATCTAAATCCATCAGCTCTTTTAAATCTGTTCGGCCTTTTAATGCTCTGACGGCAAATTCATGTACCCGGTTATTATCGCTGGTTAGCAGCAGATGCAATAAAGCTTTAGGATATTTATCCCACAATTCCGGAAATGCCTCTTCTCGTTGGTCTGGTGCTGGTTGGCCAGGGAGATAGCCCTCTTTGCAACGCCAGGCTTTGTTATTTTGCTTTAACTCATACCTTGGACTGTTTTGATATAGGATATGATTAAAGGTTAGCCAGTTAGCATAGGTATCATACTGAGTAATTGATACATGCTGAGTGTGCCGGCGAGTTTGAGAGTCGTAGTGCCAGGTTTCTGAACGTGCTTCTCTGGCAGCCGCTTTATCTTTGGTATCCGAAATACTTAGCAATACAGCAGAAGCCATAGAGATATAAGCCTCCTGGCTATCTTCTCCTAAGGTTCGTAAGGTACGCCAGCCTCTTCTTTTAAAGTAATCTGATGTTAGCTTGGAGTAGGCTAATCTGGCATTGGGTTTTTGCAGTTCTTTTACTGGACTCTGAATATAATTATAGGATGCGTCACGTACGCCATATTCGCGGCTATAGCCATAAGCAAAATAGGGTTTCTCTTTCTCTATACGGTAGAGTAACAAAGCAAATATATCAGCATCTTCCCTGAACTCGGCAGTTTTAAAAATGTGCCTAATAGTTTTAAATGAACCAGGCTTAAAAGGAATCGTCTGTAAAAAATGAATAACCGCAGGCCTTATCTTTGGAAAATCTACGGAAAAAAGGTACATACTTTCTAAAATGTTATAGGTAATATCTTTGCCTATAATTGGTTTCAATACTTCTACTATCGCCCCATCTTTTCCGCTTTCAACAGCTTGTCTCAGGTTTATGCGTATTCTTTCTAGTGTTGGATCTGTACCAGGCTGTTCAGAGGGGCTCGTGTTGGCCACTTGCCCGGACGTTTTGCGCCAGAATGCGGAGAATCCACCATTATCCTGTCCGCTTTGCTGTTCGCGGCCAGTAGAATTTTTCTCCAGAAAAGAAGATATATTCTGTACCCAGTTGTTGGCTCGTGTACTGCGTTTGTGGGCGTCATTCTCTAAAGCTAGTATACTAGTGAAAGCCATTCTTCTCACAAAGTCTTTGGTAGCGGCTGCCTGATATACTTGTTCCAATACTGGAATTGCAGTTGCATCGCCACACCTGCCCAGCGACCAGCATATACAGTATTGCTGCAAGGCATCGCTTTTCAACAACAGTGGGATAAGGAGAGGAGTAGTTTCTTTAATTTTTAATTCCCCTGCCCGCCAGATGATCCGTGAAAGAGGCCATTTCTTATCGTTGGAAGAAGGCTGCGCAGCTTTCTGCAACGATTGTATAATATACCTTTGTTTATCAGCAGGTGTTTCCTTGGTTGGAGAACTTGATGGAAGAGATGTTGCGGTTTCAACTTCTCCAGCTTTAAAATGGGCTGCCTGCTGATACCCTCCTTTCTTTTTCTCATTCACCAGCTGGTTGAAAATCCGAATGCCATCAGTTAGAGAAACTGGCAACGTGGTTTTGGTGCCATCTTTCAGTGGAGTGCCTCTGCGGCCATACCGGAAATTGACTATATACTGATTACTGCCCGTTTCCCATAAATCTACCTCATATACTTTATCGGAACTGCCTTCCCGGTTCCACAGACTGATCTGCTCAATTAGTTTCATAGATACATCTTATGCTTTCCAAAATAAGCAGAATATATGGCTGCAGCAACTTAAGTAAGCCACTAAACTGTCATCGGGCAGATAGATAAAAATTTCGGCTGAGTTTTTATACTAGGTAAAAGGAAAATCCTTTGAAGTATCCAAGTTTATTGGAACATCCGAAGGATTTTGGTACAGATAAACAAATTTGTTTTACTCATTTGCCTGTTGCAAAAAGCTACCGGCTACAAAGAAGTACGCCTAATCATGGAGAAGGTATTTTTAATCTGTATGCGTTTCTTTTCTAGCAGCAAAGCGGCCGTCATACGTCCCATGGTTTCAAAGTCGGTAGTCATTACGGTGATAGAAAGTAGTTCTTTTAGCGTGGTATCATTGAATGAAAGAATACCAATTTCGCGGCCAAGCAGGTAACTGGATTGCCGTACTTTTTTTATCAGTTCAGCCAGGTCGGTTTCTTCTACTGTAATATAAGCCGTACCAGGGTAGATAATCTGGTCATACGCCGTTTCCACAATGTCAAACTCCTTGTTGTATTCAATGCAAAATAAACAGAAGCCCTGTACAATCTCTATGGGATAATTAAATGGATAGTTGGTCTCCCTTGGAAAAACCAGTACAAGCTTTTTATATTTTTCCAGCAAGTCAGTAGCCGATTCCAGGGCAGTGTAAATGTCTTTCTCAAAATCCTGGTAAACGGCCAGGTGATCGGTTTTGAGCCCTGGCAAGTTTTTGTCTAGGAGCACCAGTTCATCCGTAGGTATGCTTTTAATGATTTTCAGATAATCTATTTTGTCTACATCCTGGAAGAAGTGAGGCATAATTACATAGTAGTTATACTTCCCCAGGTTATTCTCAATAATTTCTTTAAACAAAGTAGCATTGTAATGATGAATTTGCAGATCCACCTTTGCTTTGTCGCCAAGTGTTTTCAGAAACGAGTAATAAATTATTTTTTTATACGAACTCAGTTTGTTGAATACCAGCAGTATTTTGAGTTTATTGGTTGTGTTTTTTTCCACATAAAAACCTTTACCTTGCACAGAAGTAATATAGCCCCGTTCTTTAAGCTCTTTGTAGGCTTTTTCAACGGTGTCGCGGGCCAGGTAGTACTCTTCGCTCAGTTCACTAATAGAAGGCAGTTGTTCATTGTTCTTTAGTACCGTTTTTTCAATGTCATCAATAATAGACTCAACAATTTGTTTGTATTTGGGCTTTTTGTCGGAGGGATTTAACTTAAGCTGATACATATTATTTATAAGTTACTGTAATAAAAAAGCTGAAAAACAGGGTAAAACTATTAACTAGCAACGTAAAAATCTTCCTGATCTATAAAATGCGGATAAAAAAAGATGTGCTACCCATTGAGTAACAGTATTTTATAGATAATGCCTTTTGTTCCAGACAAAATTATTGAAAAGGCAGGAAGGTACAGGAAGGAAAAGTAATAAATATTATTGAATTTGCCATATAACTTTCTAACAAACCCTTTATTGTTATGCAAAACATACAATCACATTTTAAATATGTAAGCTACTTGTGGGATGAGGAATATGCAGCGTCCTTGGGTCAGGATGAAGTAGCTCTACTAATCTACCGCTCTAATCTCCTGGGAGCTGATTTGCGATTGACAAATTATGGAGGAGGGAATACCAGTGCTAAAACGGTTGAAAAAGATCCCTTAACCGGCCAGTCAGTAGATGTAATGTGGATAAAAGGGTCTGGTGGCGACTTGGGTACGCTTAAGAAAAGTGGTTTGGCCGGTTTATATCTAGACCGTTTGCTCAGTTTGAAAAAAGTATACCGGGGATTGCAGTACGAAGACGAGATGGTAGAGCTTTTCAATCACAGCATTTACGACCTTAAATCCAAAGCCCCTTCTATAGATACCCCGCTTCATGCCTTTTTGCCCTATAAGCATATAGACCATTTACATCCGGATGCGGCTATAGCTATAGCAGCCAGCAAAGAGGGCAAACAAATTAACCACGAATTATTTAGCGGACAAATAGGTTGGGTAGACTGGCAACGTCCTGGGTTTGATCTGGGGCTGAAGCTAGAAGCTTGCATTAAAGAAAGTCCAAATCTGCGGGGTATTATGCTGGGCGGCCATGGCTTGTTTACTTGGGGCAATACTGCCTACGAAAGCTACATGAATACCTTGGAAGTTATTGAGAGGTACTCTGCCTTCTTACAAGACAATTACAATAAAAAAAGACCAGTGTTTGGTGGCTGGCGTTCACAGCCCTTACCTGCCGAGAAGCGTAAAGAGCAAGCGGCAGCGCTGGCACCTGTGCTGCGTGGCCTGTGTTCTTCCGAAAACCGCATGATTGGCCATTTTACAGACGATGCCAGAGTGCTAGAATTTATTAACTCGCATGATATAGACAAACTGGCACCTCTAGGTACTTCTTGCCCGGATCATTTCTTGCGCACAAAAATCAGCCCACTGGTACTTACCTTGCAACCAGACGAAAACTTGTCAGATGCAAAAGCTGTCCGGTCTAAACTGGAACCTGCCTTTGAGTCGTACCGGGTAATGTATAAAAACTATTATGAGAAATGCAAACATCCTAATAGCCCGGCTGTACGGGATGCCAATCCGGTAATTATTTTATATCCGGGTGTGGGCATGTTCAGCTTTGCCAAAGACAAACAGACAGCCCGGGTAGCTAGTGAATTTTACATCAATGCCATTAATGTAATGAAAGGGGCAGAGGCTGTGTCGGAATATGTAGCTCTGGAACCGCAGGAAGCCTTTAATATTGAATACTGGTTACTGGAAGAAGCGAAGTTGCAGCGGATGCCCAAACCTAAATCCTTATCTGGTAAAATAGCCCTAATCACTGGTAGCGGAGGTGGCATTGGAAAAGCTATTGCTAAAAAGTTTATAGAAGAAGGTGCTTGTGTACTATTGAATGATAATGATGCTGAACGTCTGGAAAGTGCCAATGTTGAATTCCTGAAAAGCTTTGGAAAAGATACCGTATCAGCTGTACACCTGGATGTAACGTCCGCAGAAACTGTAGAAAAAGCCTTTAATGCATCGGCTATGGCGTTTGGTGGGGTAGATATTATTGTGAATTGCGCCGGACTAAGCGTATCCAAGCCTTTAACCGAACATACCGAACAAGACTGGGCTTTACTCTACAATGTAATGCAGAAAGGCCAATTCATCGTAAGTAAGTATGGCGTGGAAGTACTTCGCAAACAACAATTAGGTGGCGATATACTGAACATTGTAAGCAAAAATGGCTTAATGGCTGGCCCTAATAATGTAGCGTATGGCTCGGTAAAAGCTGCCCAGATGCACATGAGCCGCCTAATGGCTGCTGAACTGGGGCCTGAGAAAATCCGCGTAAATATAGTAAATCCGGATGCCGTAATTGCCGATAGTAAAATATGGCAAGGCGGATGGGCTGAAGGACGGGCCAAAGCCTATGGTATTACGGTAGAAGAATTGCCATCTTATTATGCGAAACGTACCTTGCTTAATGAGATTATTTTACCCGAAGATATAGCCAATGCCTGCTATGCGTTTGTTGGTGGCTTACTAAGTAAGTCTACTGGAAACATGCTTAACGTAGATGGCGGCCTTGCCAATGTTTTCCCTAGATAAGAAAGGCTATATAGTTGCTTTTTAAATATCGAACCTTGAACAAGGTATGATGAATAAAGAAGAATCCCTCTTTCAGCATTCGTCATTCCTTGTTTAATATTTGGTATACCTTTATTACCCAATCTTCTCTTTATACTGAACCAACTCTTTACTGACCCCTACCTACCTACATGCATACGGCCATATTTGATATAGGTAAAACCAATAAGAAATTTTCCATATTCGACGAACGCCTAAACGAAATCTACCGGGAAATAGAAACCCTGCCCCTGATAGAAGACGAAGATGGTTACCCCACAGAAGACCTTACGCTGCTTACCGATTGGATGAAAGGCGTACTGCGGAAAGCCATGAAGTCGAAAAAGTTTGATATTTCCAGGCTTAATTTTTCTACCTATGGTGCCTCTATGGTGCATCTGGACAGTAGTGGTAGGCTAGCAACTCCTTTATATAATTACACAAAGCCTTTTCCGGAAGAATTACTGGCGAAGTTTTATGCTGAAAATGGCGGCAAAGAGGAGTTTTGCGCCCGTACGGCTTCTCCCTCTCTGGGTATGCTCAATTCAGGCCTGCAACTCTACTGGCTGAAACATATGCGGCCAGAGGCATTCGCCAGAATAAAGTACTCGCTACATCTGCCACAGTACTGCGCCTACGTATTTTCCAGGCAGTTGCTCTGTGAATATACCAGTATTGGTTGCCACACAGGATTGTGGGACTATGCCAATCACACGTATCATCCCTGGGTGGCTAAGCAAGGAATAGAAGCCTTGTTTCCAGCTTCCGTACCTGCTACCAGCAAAACAAAAATGATTGTATACTACCAGATACTGGATGTAGGTACTGGTATTCATGATAGTTCAGCTGCCTTAATCCCGTATCTGCTCTCAACCAAAGAGCCATTTTTACTGCTTTCTACTGGTACTTGGAGCATTACCTTCAATCCATTTAATCAGGAACTGCTAACAGCTGAAGAGCTGAATAAAGATTGCTTAAACTTTATGCGTACCGATGGCTCGCCAGTAAAAGCCTCCCGCTTATTTTTTGGCAATGAATTTAACATTCAAACCAAATTGATGGCTGAGCGTTTTGGACGCACCGAGCATAATTACCACCATATTATCACCTTTGATGAAGATTTGTATGAAAAATGGTCTAACATAGATCAACCGTTGTTTCATCTGCAGAGTGTTCAGTATCCCGATAACAGCATCCGTTCGGCCCCCGAAACCCGGTGGGATTTGTTCCCTAGTTTTGAAGATGCGTTTCATCGGTTTATGATAGAGATGATGCATTTGCAAAGCAAAGCCATTAAACTGGCGGCCGGTGCTATGCCTATAAACAAGTTATTCTTAGATGGTGGCTTCTCTCAAAGCGACGTATTTATCAGTTTGCTGCGGAAAGAATTCCCCTCCACCGACATTATTATTTCCCCCTCTCCATTGGGATCGTCTTTAGGGGCTGCCATGGCTATAAACGATCCGCAAGTAGGTGAAAATTACCAGTATAATATGAAGCGGGTAGCCTTGTAAGCACTTGTTTCTATTCGCTTATTGTATTTTTCAAATATTTTATTGAAAACAGGAGAGTACAGGAAGGTTGATGGGTGTGTTATGGCTAATTTTAAATAGGATTTTTTATTTAAATAGTTTTCTTAAATAAAGAAACCTATAGTGAATAGGCTATTTTCTAATATATCAACAATCAGCTATTGAAAAAGAAAGTCTTCTAAGAACAAGGTCTGATTTTAAACTGGCTTTATGGCAGTTCAGCCCATTGTACATACAGAGACGCAGAAGTTAAGTACCTAAACCAATACCATTTAATCTATGATAAGTTATGAAAAGATGTGAACTCCCATTAAAGCATTTACTCGTGTTAGCTCTGGCAGGATGGGTATCTAGTCCTATGCAAGCCCAGACGCTTACTGCAGACAAGATTCAGGTGCGATCCTCACTAATAGCATCGCTCCATGAGAATACTAAACCAGTAGCGGTTACTATTACAGGTAAAGTAGTTGATGAGACTAATCAAGGCTTACCAGGTGTAAACGTATTGCTGAAAGGATCTACCAATGGAACTACCACAGATGGTAGTGGGAATTTTTCGCTAAGTATACCGGATGCCAATGGAACCCTAGTTTTCTCTTATATAGGCTATACCACACAGGAAGTACCTCTCAATGGCCGCACATCAGTAGATGTAACACTAGCGGCGGATATACAATCGTTAAGTGAGGTAGTAGTAGTAGGATATGGTAGCCAGCTGAAAAAAGAAGTTACCGGAGCTGTACAAACAGTAAATGCAACTGAATTACAAGACTTGCCAGTTTCATCAGTAACTCAGAAACTACAGGGGCGCTTGGCAGGTGTACAGATCAACCAGACTACCGGTAAGCCTGGTCAGGGAATGAACGTGCGGATACGTGGCCAGTTGTCAGTAACTGGTGGTAGTGACCCGCTGTATGTAGTAGATGGCTTCCCTATTACAGGAAATATCAATGCCATTAACCCAGATGAAATAGAAGATATTACTATATTAAAAGATGCGGCTTCTACATCACTATATGGTTCAAGGGCTGCCAATGGCGTAGTGCTGATTACTACTAAAAAAGGTAAGCCAGGTCAGACAAATGTTAGTTTCAATACTTTTGCCGGTATTCAAAAAGTACCGATGAAAGGCCGGATTGATATGATGGATGCGGTTGAGTTTGCCCAGTTTAAAAAAGAGTATTATGAAGACGCAGGTCAGCCGGTACCTGAAGTTTTCCAGAACCCCTCCCAATTTGAGGGCAAAAACAACGATTGGTATGGTGCTTTATTAAGAACAGCGCCACTGCAAAGCTATAACCTGACTATAACATCGAACACAGACAAACTGAATACGGCTTTAGTTGCAGGTATATATAATCAGCAAGGCGTAGTACTCAATAATGAGTATAAACGGTATTCGGCACGTTTGAATATGGATTATGCCGTATCTGAGAAAGTAAAAATTGGGTTGAATATTGCACCAAATTATGTGTTTGATAACACCCCTAGAACAGATGGCGACAGGGGAACAGGTATTCTTTTTAATGCTCTTCATACCTGGCCAGTTATGCCTATATATGATGCGAATGGTGAACTAACTCTGTACAATACCTTTCCAGCTAATACAGGTAATATTTTCCCCTATCCTAACTGGGTAAGAGCTGCAGAAGAGTTAGTGAATGAAACTGAGCAAATGAACCTGCTGGCAAATACCTATATCCAGTATTCACCGGTTAAGGGCTTAGTGCTGAAATCTACCTTCAATGTGCAGACATTAGATCAGAAGTTTTTCTTCTTCAATCCTTCTACAGCCACCAGTGCCATAAATACAACCATACCTACGACTGCTGTTTCCATCAGGGAAAATCAAGAAGATGTAACATGGTTGAACGAGAACTTGGCTACCTATAGCAAGAGTTTTGGGGATCATAATTTTGAGTTGCTAGGTGGTTTTACCAACCAACGTTTCCGCCGCGACCGAAGCCGTATACAGGCAGATACCTATGCTGATGACAGACTTCCTACTATCCAGGGAGGGCTTAATATTAATCGGGCTGGTACGGTTAGTGATGTACAGGAATGGAGCCTTACATCATTTTTATCCAGACTTACTTATAATTTTAAAGGCAAATACTTATTTACTGCGTCTGTACGTAGTGATGGATCTTCCCGATTTGGTGCTAATAATCGCTGGGGTGTATTCCCATCTGCTTCTGTAGGTTGGGTAGTATCTGATGAGAACTTTTTCAAAGCTGTTCCCAAAGTATCTTTCGCTAAAATCAGAGCAAGCTATGGTGTTACTGGTAACAACAACATTGGTAATTATACGCAGTATGCCCGTATCAACAATACGGTAAACGCAGTGTTTGGAAACAATGTGGCCCCTGGTTCAGCAATCCTTTCTTTAGCTAACCCTAACTTAGGATGGGAAACTACTTCTCAGTTCGATGTTGGATTAGACTTAGGCTTGTTTAATGACAGAGTTCAATTGTTGTATGACTTTTATGCGAAGAAAACCACTAATCTGCTGTATAGTGTGCAAATTCCACAAGAGTCTGGATTTGGAAACTTCAACGATAATATAGGTGAAATTAATTTCTGGGGACATGAAATTGCCTTAAGTACAAGAAATACAGAAGGAAGATTAAAGTGGACAACGAATGCCAATATTTCATTCAACCGCAACAAGGTGGTTGCTCTTGCTGAAGGTATTGATCGGGTATATGGTACTTTCCACATAACTAAAGTAGGTTATCCTTTTGGCCAGTTTTATGGACACCAGGCTCAGGGAGTGTATAGGAATGCGGAAGATCTAGCAAATTCTCCACAAGTTCCTGGGCGTTCAACTGTAGGAAGCATAAAGCTGACTGATCAAAATGGAGATGGTATTATTACTAACGGCGGCGATAACGATGACCGGGTAATTATCGGTAATCCTTTCCCTAAGTTTACGTATGGAATCACTAATAATTTCCAATTTGGCAAATTTGATCTAAGCATTGTGGGTTCTGGTTCCTACGGCAACCAGTTGCTGGTTCGCCACCTATACAGCACAGCCAACCTGGACGGTGTGTTCAATATGGTTGATGAAGTAAAATATCGCTTCCGCTCTCCAGAGAACCCAGGCAAAGGCTTTTATGGCACGACTGTAGGTGGAGGTAACGTGACTGGTATCGAAAGAGACTGGATGAACAGTCGCTTTATTGCCGATGCTTCCTATTTCACTATTAAAAATATTACACTGGGTTATGAAATCGGTGCGATCACTAAATTTATCAGATCAGCCCGTGTATATGCCTCTGTACAACAAGTATATATATTTACTAAATACTGGGGTGGACCAAATCCTGAAACCAGTGCACAAGGAGATGGCAATGGCGATGGTGGTAATTTAAGTCAGGGTATTGACCTTTCCAATTATCCGGTTCCACGTACCTACAGCCTTGGTGTAAACTTGAATTTTTAATACGACCTTAAAATATTAAATCATAGATATATGAAAAAAATAATCATGCTCACCTGGCTTGTTGGAATGTCGATGACAAGCTGCAAAGATGATTTTTTAACGATAGTTCCGGAAACTGAATTAAGCTCAGCTATATTTTTCAAAACACAAGCAGATTTTCAGCAAGCAGTGAACGCGGCCTATGCTCCGCTACGGACTATTGTGAATGACAGAGCGTGGCTGCTGGGAGAGATGCATTCCGATAATACGTATTACGCACGTAACCCTTTGTTTGGAGCTACCGAACAGCAAGAAGATATAGCTGATTTTGCTATTCCTACTTCTGGCGGAATTACAGCCAATACACACGTACTCAATGCATATCGGCAAGAATTCCTCATTATTTCTAGGGCTAATCAGGTATTGTCTGAAATTGATAAAATAGAGTTTGATGCCACTGCAAAAAGTAATATAAAAGGACAAGCGCAGTTTTTAAGAGCACTTGCCTATTTTGATCTGATACGCTGGTTTGAGCGGGTACCTTTGCACTTAACTCCAGCTACGGGTAGGGATGATGCTGCCTTACCACTAGCATCCAGAGAAGAGATATTTACCCAAATAGTAAAAGATGCCCAGGAAGCTATTCAGCTCTTGCCATCTAAGGCTACACAAGAAGCTGGACGGGCTACTTCTGGTGCTGCCAGAACATTGTTAGCCAATGTATACATTGACCAGAAAAGATGGGCAGAAGCTGAAACCCTATTGAAGGAAGTAGTAAACAGTGGTGAATATTCACTGATGCCCACCTATGCTGAAGCTTTTCCTGGCAATGCTAGCAACAAGAATAATGCAGAATCGGTATTTGAAGTACAGTTTTTAGAAGGATCAGCCGGATTGAATGGAAATTTCCTGTATCAGTTTATGCCCCGTCCTATGGCTGCTGCAGAATTAGTGACTATTACCGGTACCTCCAATCCACAACCGCTGGATGCTGAAGGTAATAATATTCCAACACCTGACATCATTGCTGCTTATGAAGAAGGCGATCAAAGAAAAGATGTATCTATTGGATATGTTACTTTAGCCGGAAGCCAGCGGAGCAACAAGGTCTATCCTTATATTAAAAAGTTTGCCAGAACTCACTCGTTGCATAACAACCATGGTACTAATTGGCCTATTTACCGGTATGCAGAGGTATTGCTGTTCCTGGCTGAGGCTTTGAATGAGCAGGGTAAAGGAGGCGAAGCTGAGCAGTACCTAAATTTGGTCCGTAAGCGTGCAGGATTAAAGGATTTTGCAGGTGGAGATCTACGTGAAGCTATCTTCAACGAAAGAAGAGTAGAGTTAGCTTTCGAAAACAAACGCTGGTTTGACTTGGTAAGAACAGGCAGAGCTGTTGAAGTGATAACAGCTTATGGAAACAGAGTAAAAGCTAATCCGCAAGCCTATTATTATCCAGAAGGAACAGCTGCCAGAAGCCATGCTTTTTCCAACATAAGCTTGTATTACGGGCTTCCGGCAGATGAAGCAGCCTTAAGTCCTCATTTTTAAAACAACCAGCTGGCCTTTCATCTATACAGACGGCCAGCTAAAAAAGTGTTAATGTTCATTGTTTAATTTTAATATTTATAAAAATAGTATTATTCCGCAGGTTTAAGTAATTTGTCAGATCATAAGCTGGCCAAGTCGTATGCACAATAGGGCTGCCAGCTTATGATTTACCTGTTTTTAAGAGTTGTTTTTCATTATTGCACACTTACATTCTGTCATATGTTTAGAAATTATTCAAGTTTAAAAGTATGGGTAGCAGTTGCAGTACTCGGCCTTACTGGCACAGCATGCAACAACGAAAAGGATACCAAGGAGTCCACGGTAGTAGCTAATAGTACTGGTAATCCTAAAGTTGACAAGATTAAATCTATGGAGGGTTTCCGGGTAGAACACCTATATAGTCCCTCTGAAAACAAGCAGGGTTCCTGGGTGTCTATGACTTTCGATAACAAAGGTCGCATGATTGCGTCTGATCAGTATGGTGCTTTATATCGTTTGCAAATGCCTGCTGTCGGGGATTCATCCAAACCCAAAGTGGAAAAGCTTACGATAGGCCAGGTACAACCCGGCGATACTACCCAAAAGCTAGGTATGGGCTATGCACAAGGGTTACTTTATGCGTTTAACAGCCTGTATGTAATGGTAAACCACCGCGGAAATGAAGAATTTGAAAAAACAAGTGGACTTTATAGATTACAGGATACCAATGGTGATGACCAGTACGATAAGGTGACTTTGTTGAAACAACTACAAGGTGAAGGAGAACATGGGCCCCATAGCATTTTGTTATCTCCTGATGGAAATTCGTTATATGTTATGGCAGGAAACTTCACTGATGTGCCTAAGATGGATGCATACCGGTTACCTCCTGTATGGAATGAAGATAATATTTTTCCACTAATACCTGACCCAAGAGGCCACGCCACCGATCGTAAGGCACCTGGAGGCTGGATTGCAAATATAGATTCATTGGGCAAACGTTGGGAATTAGTAGGAGCTGGTTTCCGGAATTCGTATGATATGGCATTTAATGAGGCTGGAGATTTATTTTGCTTCGATTCAGATATGGAATGGGATTTTGGAATGCCTTGGTATAAACCCACCCGTGTATTGCATATTACCAGTGGCAGTGAATTTGGCTGGCGTACAGGCTCTATCAGCATGTCTCCAACGAATGCAGATATTTTGCCAGCAGTAATTAATATAGGACAAGGCTCTCCAACAGGTGTTTTGCATGGCAAAACTGCTAATTTCCCCGATAAGTATAAGAAGTCTTTATTTATTTTTGACTGGAGTTTTGGTATAATCTACGCCATACATATGAAGCCACAAGGAGCCTCTTATACAGCTACAGCGGAAGAATTTATTTCTGGGGCTCCATTGCCTGTAACAGATGGTGTGATAGGTCCTGATGGTGCAATGTACTTCCTTACCGGGGGCCGACGGCTGGATTCAGACCTATACAGAGTATCATATGGAGATGCTAAAGAGCAAAAAAAGGTTGAATTAGTAGCAAATAAAGAAACAGCTGATGTAAACGAAGCTAACCGTTTAAGAAGAAGCCTGGAACAGTATCATAGTGGACCAAAACAAGGCGCTATAGAAGCTGCTTGGCCACAGTTGAAAAACGAAGACAGATTTATACGTTATGCAGCGCGCATTGCTGTAGAGCATCAGCCATTAAATCAATGGCAGCAAAAGGCTTTGCAGGAAACTGATCCACAGATTCTCACCCAAGCTATGATTGCTCTTGCCCGTCATGGTAAAAAGGATGTTAAAGATGCCATGCTACAATCACTTACTAAGATTGATTATAGCAAATTGAACGAGAATCAACAAAATGATATGCTGCGCGCGTTTGAGTTAATTTTCTACCGTATGGGTAAACCTGAAGGCGCCGCCAGAGACAAAGTGATCGCGTATTTGAACCCCCATTACCCAGCTAAAACCAATGCGTTAAACCGTTCACTTAGCAAAATACTGGTGTACATAGAAGCTCCAGGAGCGGTAGAAAAAACATTGACTTTGATGGAAAATGCAAAAGATGAGCAGGGAGAAAAGCTAGCCAGTAATTCTCAGGATCTGATCTTGCGGAATCCACAATATGGGATGGATATTGCCAATATGCTGGCAAAAGTTCCACCTGCACAGCAAACACATTATGCTACTGTGTTGAGCCAGGCCAAAACCGGCTGGACTCCCCAACTACAGGATAAATATTTTGCCTGGTTTAAGAAAGCATTTGAATACAAAGGTGGGATGAGTTATGTAGGCTTTATCAATAAAGCTCGCACAATGGCCTTAAGTAACGTACCAGCAGCACAGGTTGCCCGCTACGATACCCTGTCTGGTGGTTCTATGCTAACTAGTTCAGGAAATGACCTGGCCATGGGTGCCCCTATGCCAAAAGGCCCTGGGAGAAGATGGACTATAGAAGAAGCTAAAGCCGTGATAGATAGTGGGTTGGTAAACCGCAATTTTGACCAGGGGAAGGCTATGTTTGCATCTACCCGTTGTATTTCTTGCCATGCGATGCGTGGTGAAGGAGGCAATATGGGCCCGGATTTGACACAACTAGGTACCAGATTCTCCACAGGCGATATGCTGGAACATATAATTGATCCAAATAAATATGTTTCTGATCAGTATGCATCTACGGTATTCACGATGAAAGATGGAAGTTCGGTGTTAGGTCGGCTTACCAATGAAGACAAGGAAAAATACTACATCTCTCAAAATCCATTTGCTCCAGACGTAATTCGCGAAATACCTAAGAGCCAGGTGGTCAATACTAAGTTGTCCCGTGTTTCACTGATGATGCCAGGCCTTATTAACCGCCTAAATTCAGAAGAACTTAGAGATTTGATGGCATATTTGATGTCTGGTGCAAATAAAGAACATCAAGTGTACAAAGGTAACGGACAGGCAGCTGCCAGTACGAAGTAGAAAAGATAGTACTTAGCTAAACCTAACAGGTTTCTACAGCCTGTTAGGTTTCCTAATTAAGCTTTCAAATTTCAACCCTAACCCTGAACGACCTCATGACAAATAAATTAAAAAGATACCTACCCTTCCTGTTGCTTATAGGCCTCATCACCAGTTGCACAATACCAGCTAGTAGCCAGTCCAAAGGCAAGAAATCGAAAGATGGCTTTGTGCAGATATTTGATGGAAAAACCCTGAAAGGATGGGAAGGTGATCCGAATTACTGGCGGGTGGAAAATGGAAATCTGGTAGGCGAAATTACCCAGGATAAACTGTTAAAGGCGAATACCTTTGTTATTTATCAAGGAGCACAACCAGCCGATTTTGAGCTGAAACTAGAATGCAAAATTACAGAAACCGGCAACAGTGGCATCAACTACCGTAGCGAAAAGCTATCCGATCCACCCTTTGCTTTAAAAGGCTATCAGGCAGATATTGATGGGAGAAACCGCTATACCGGCCAGAACTATGAAGAGCGTGGAAGAACTACCCTAGCTTACCGCGGACAAATTACCACTATTAATCCCCTGGAAAATCCAAGTGCTAACCTGCGCGATAATGTGAAAAACAACGCCTGGACCGGACTTAACGAGACCGGATCATTAGGCGACCGCGAAGAACTGCAAAAGCATATAAAAACCAATGACTGGAATGAGATACATCTGGTGGTAAAAGGCAACCGCTTACAACACTATGTCAATGGCAAATTGATGAGTGATGTAACAGATAATGACTCGGCCAACCGCAAAATGGAAGGCTATCTGGGTGTACAAGTTCATGTAGGTCCGCCCATGAAAGTAGAATACCGGAATATCCGGCTGAAGCAACTATAAATCTAGTAGAGAGCCAGATGCAGCTCTGGCTCTTTTGGTTAGTCTGATGTTGAAAGAAATCTTTTAGCATCTCTCAACAGAGAAATAGTCACTATGGAAACCTACTTAACATCGCCAGACTGGAAACATAAAATATCAAACCCTGCACAAGTAGGCGGTATAGAAACCGCTGTTCTGGATAACGGCACCGCCCGCGGAACCCGCATCGCCTGGATCAATACCGGAACCGGGCTGCGCTACAAAGTTGTTTTGGACCGGGCTATGGATATTGTGGATGCGTTTTATAACCAACACAGCCTTGCCTGGTTAAGCCATTTGGGCATTACTTCTCCACAACCTTTTTCAAATAAAGGGATAGATTGGCTCAGAACCTTTGCCGGTGGCCTGCTTACTACGTGTGGCCTAAGCCACGTAGGAGGCCCTGAATCAGATTCTTATGGAGAACGGGGCTTGCATGGTCTCATCAGTAACATCCCGGCAGAAATAGAATCCATTAGTCAGCCCGATCCGGTAGCCGGTAAACTAGACATGCGTATTACAGGCCGGATCAAACAATCACAACCACTCGGCGACCGGTTGGAGTTAAAAAGAACCATTTCTGGTAAATTGGGGCAAGCCACCATCCGCATCACAGATGAAGTAGTGAACAGGGGCAATACCACCGCTCCGCATATGCTGCTCTACCATTTCAATTTTGGATGGCCATTAGTAGATGAAGGAACAGATATTATCTGGCAGGGAAAATGGCAAGCCCGCTACGATGGCAAACCCAACAAACTATTCAGCGAAGGAAACAACTTCCGTACTTGCCCCGCCCCCTTAGAGGAACATAGCGGTGGAGGAGAAGAAGCCGCCTTTATAAGCCCTAACACGGATGAAGCCGGAAAGTGGACCTGTGGCTTGCACAACCGCCAGCTAGGAATAGCCCTTGCGATGAGATTTGATAAAAAACAACTGCCCTGGCTCACTAACTGGCAGCACTGGGGCAAAGGTGAATATGTAACAGGTCTGGAACCAGGTACTAATCCACCCATCGGCCAAGCGAAAGCCAGAGAGCAAAAGGCACTTATATACCTGGAGCCCGGCGAAAGCAGGACATACGATCTGGAAATACACCTATTGCATACCGAGGAGAAAATCAACGAATTTATAAAACAATCTAGAATACCTAACACATAAATTTTTTATGGAAACTATTGAAAAAACGAGTTTAGCGGGAAAAGCATTAGACCAGGGCAAAGGCATTTTGAGATTAGCCCCTACCTGGGTACCCCGTTCTTTCTGTGTACCTGGAAGACGGATCAAACTGCATCCGGATGACTATTATGTTCTGGGTGGAGCAAGAGGCGGTATTGATGAACGTTGGCTTTCTTCCACTACTCCAGCTAAAAATGGACCTTTGACCGGCAAGAATGAAGGCTTAAGTGCCATTGTTTTCAATGATGGGAACAAAGAAGTGCAAATCTTATTGAAAGATGCCATAGATGAACTAAAAAATGCCATGATTGGAGACCGCTTATGGAATCAGTATAAATCATGGCCTATGTATTCCAAATTCTTTGATAACAAAGGGCCACTTCCACATCATATTCACCACAAAGATGAACATGCAAAACTAGTAGGTCAGCTGGGTAAACCGGAAGCCTATTATTTTCCTCCGCAACTAAATAATCATGGAGGCGATTTTCCTTATACCTTTTTTGGTATAGCTCCGGGAACAACTAAAGAACAAATTAGGGAGTGCCTGGCCAATTTTACCAAAGGGGATAACAAAATTACTAATTTCTCTTCAGCCTACCGCTTAGAGCCAGGCACCGGCTGGGATGTACCCCCAGGCATATTACATGCGCCAGGCAGCTTATGTACCTATGAGCCGCAGAAGGCATCCGATATATTTGCCATGTACCAGTCACTCGTGAACGATGCAGTTATCCCAGAAGAGTTGTTATGGAATGGCACACCCAAAGAACGCATAGGCGATTATGACCAGTTGGTAGAAGTAATTGATTGGGAAGCCAATGTGGACCCCAACTTTATGGAAAACCATTTTATGCGTCCAAAATCAGTACGTTCGGTAGATGAAATGAAAGCAGCCGGATACATTGAAAACTGGATTTGTTACAAGTCGGAAGCCTATAGTGCCAAGGAACTCACCGTTATGCCAGGAGCCACCGTAACTATTAAAGATAACGCTGCTTATGGTCTGATCATGATGCAAGGCCATGGTAAAATGGGTGTGTGGGACATTGAGACGCCTGCTTTAATCCGGTACGGACAACTTACGAATGACGAATTTTTTGTTACGGAAAGTGCAGCCAAAGAGGGTGTACAGATCACCAACCTATCTAAGAACGACCCTATTGTTATGCTTAAACACTTCGGTCCCAACAACCCAGATCTGAAGCTGTAAGAACGAAACTCTATACCTCTAAAATAAATAAGTTTTCAACCCCAAATAATCAACCAAACTTATGAACGAGAACAATTTTCCTAAACTCCACAACGCCATGTGGCCCGGCCTCGTAGGAAAAGGCGCTAATTCAGAACCAGCCATCCCATTCGACACCATGCTGCAAATGACAGCTAAAGCAGAAGTAAATGGCGTAAAATTCGATGGCGTAGACCTTGGCCTGATGGATCCACATATCGATGTTAGTATGTCGGATGATGATATTAAACGGCTCGGTGAAAAAATAGGCAACCTGAATCTGAAGGTAGGTAGTTTGGTGGCTCCCATCTGGGGTGGCCCAGTTTTGGGAAATGCAGCAGACCGGGCAACATTTGTAGAAATGGTCCGCAAAGCTTGCCACTTCGGAAAGGTACTGCGAGATATGGGCATACGTCCTTATGGCGTAGTGCGTATTGATTCAGCAAGCTCTCCGCATGAGTGGGAAAAAGATCCGGTAAATAATCAAAAATTGATTGTACAAACCTTCCAGCTGGCATGTGATGTAGCAGCTGATTATGGTGAAAAACTGGCTGCTGAAGGCGAAATTTGCTGGGGGGGTATGCACAGCTGGCGGACAATGTTGAGCACCTTAGAACAAGTTAACCGGCCGAATATGGGTTTTCAGGCAGACATGGCACATACGTTATTGTATCTGATGGGCTACAACCATCCGGAAGATCGCATTCTGCCAGAAAACTTTGACTGGAGCGACCGTAAAACATTGACTGATGGCCTGAAAACTATCACAAAAGCACTCCGGCCCTATACCATTGACTTTCACGTAGCGCAGAATGATGGAACCGTTTTTGGCTCTGGTTCACACGACAAAACTGGCCGTCATTGCCAAGCTACCGATCCCAATGGAAAACTGGATGTAGTACAGGATGCAGGCTACTGGCTGCGCGACGAAAATGGTAACCTGACTAAAGCATTCAAACATATTTGCTGGGATGGATGTATGTTCCCCAATGAGGTATTGATGCGCCAGCAAACCTGGAACGATATTCTGGCAACTTTAATCAAAGTACGTCAGGCACATGGATGGTCTGAAGCTGAAAAAGAGAAATTAGTAGCTGTTGGGCAATAAATTGGCCATTACTCATTAGTCACTGGTGCAATAATAAAACGGCTGATCAGTGACTAATGACTTTTCTAAGATGATTCCTTCACTTTTTATCTACTGACAAAATCACTTCAAAACAAATGAGTAATAAAAAAGAATTACGGATTGGGTTGATCGGCACGGGATTCATGGGCCGGACGCATTCCAATGGCTACAAACGGATGGGCGATTTTTTTCCTGACCTGGCGTATCGTCCGGTATTAAAGGCAGTATGCGCCCGCAGTAAAGATAAGGTACAAGCTTTTGCCAAGCAGTGGGGATATGAGTCAGCTGAAACAGACTGGAAAGCAGTAATTGCACGCAAAGACATAGATGCCATTGATATTTGCACCCCCAATGATACCCATGCAGAAATAGCCATCGCTGCGGCAGAAGCAGGTAAAATGATTCTCTGCGAAAAACCACTTTCCCGGAACTTAGCAGAAGGCCAACGGATGGTAGATGCCATTAAAAAAGCCGGGGTTAATAACACTGTATGGTATAATTACCGCCGTCTTCCAGCGGTTAGTTTGGCTAAGCAAATTATTGATTCTGGTAAACTGGGTAGAATATTCCATTACCGGGCTAATTTTCTGCAAGACTGGACCATCAGTGCAGATGTGCCACAAGGAGGAACCGGTACCTGGCGGATGGATGTAGAAGCCGCTGGTTCTGGTGTGACTGGTGATTTACTGGCTCACTGTATTGACACAGCTATGTGGCTGAATGGAGGCATCAAAGATGTATCAGCTGTAACGGAGACTTTCGTGAAACAACGGATGCATCAGTTGACGGGGAAAGTAGAACCTGTAGGCATTGATGATGCTTGCATTTTCCACTGCCATTTCGATAATGGATCACTAGGCTTATTTGAATCTACCCGTTATGCCCGCGGACATAAAGCGTTGTATACATTTGAAATTAATGGGGCAAATGCCTCTATCCGCTGGGATTTACATGACCTGAACCGTCTGGAATATTTCGATCACCGGGATGAATCTATTGTACGTGGCTGGCGGTCTATTCACGTAACGGATGGTGACCAACCGTATATGAACAAATGGTGGGTGCCGGGCTTAGGTATCGGATACGAACATAGCTTTATCCATCAGGTAGCCGATTTTCTGAAAAGCCTGGAATCTGGTGAACCTTGCCATCCTACTTTCCAGGATTCTCTGGAGACACAAAAAGTATGTGAAGCAGTGCTGGAATCGGCCCGTTCCAGAAGCTGGAAAGACACTGGCGTGGAGTGGAAAGAGAAATAGCAAGTTTATGTAGTTCACTGAAATATATCTTCTAACAATGCAGTAGGAACGTGCCAAGGCACGTTCCTACCTGTTTTTACTAACAACTTGTTATTAGGAATTAGCATAATAAGTCTACGTGAATACTCTATGAATTCAGCACAGGAATACATTCTTCAGGTACAAAATTTATCGAAAAGCTTTGCTGGGGTAAAAGTATTGGACAAAGTGGAGTTGAAAGTAAAAAGGGGAGAGATACATGCTCTAATGGGAGAGAATGGAGCCGGAAAATCTACCTTTATGAAGATACTAATTGGAATGCTTACAGCAGATTCCGGAGAAATTATTTTTGAAAGCCAGCCTATAGATAGTAAGCACATCCATGCGCATGCAACGTTAAAAGAAGGCATCGCCATGATACATCAGGAACTATTGCTAGTACCTGAAATGACAGTAGCCCAGAATCTGTTTTTGGGGAAAGAAATTACCCGCTGGTTCTCCTGGTGGGTAGACGATAAACGCCTCAACGGGCAGGCTGAGGCATTGCTTAAAAAAATTGGACTGCACATTGATCCCCAAAAAAAACTAAAACACTTGCGGGTAGCAGAGATGCAGATGATAGAAATAGCCAAGGCCGTTTCCAATAAAGCAAAGATTATCATTATGGATGAGCCAACTTCCGCTATATCTGATAAGGAAGTGGAAATGCTTTTTTCTATTATTCATGATCTAAAGAAGAAGGGAGTAGCCATTATTTATATCTCCCACAAAATGAATGAAATTTTTACTATTGCCGATACCATTACGGTGCTGAGGGATGGAAAGTACATTGCCACGAAACCTGCCTCACAGCTTCACAGCCAAACACTAATTTCTATGATGGTGGGTCGGGTACTAACTACTGTTTTTCCAGAAGCAACTAATGCAAAAGGAGAAGTTATGTTATCTGTAAAAGAGCTTCACCGGAAAAATACTTTCAGCCAGATCACTTTTGATCTACACAAAGGAGAGGTGTTGGGCATAGCCGGGCTAATGGGCGCTGGGCGAACCGAAGTAGCCCGGGCCATCTGCGGACTAGATCCAATAGATAAAGGAGATATTTATATAAAAGGCGAAAAAGTGAGAATAAACTCCACCAAAGAGGCATTTGCTCAGGGGATAGGCTATGTAAGTGAAGACAGAAAAAGAGTGGGTCTAGTACCTGGGATGTCTGTTAAACATAATATTACTCTAGCTAGTCTGCAAAAGCATAGCAAAGGATGGTTTGTGAATGAGCCATCAGAAGACGCAGTAGTTAGTAAAATGATTGAAGATCTCCGCATCAAAACGTCCAGTATAGATCAGCCAGTGAAATACCTGAGTGGAGGAAATCAGCAAAAAGTGGTCATTGGCAAAGTGTTACTTTCTTCGCCGGATATTATCATTTTGGATGAACCCACCAGGGGAATAGATGTGGGAGCCAAAGCTGAAATTTATAAACTGATTCATCAGTTAACCGCTAAAGGAATAGCTATAATTCTCATTTCTTCTGAACTTCCGGAAGTACTGGGCCTTAGCGACCGCATACTGGTAATGTCGAAAGGGAAGCAGCAGGCAATAGTAGATAAGAAAGACGCTACGCAGGAGAAAATTATGAACTATGCCATGGAGCAATAACACGCTACTAAACTATTTGTGATGAAAACGATACTTGATAAACCGGAATCAGTAAACGGAAAAGATTTACCAAATGCGGATAAGTGGGTAATACAGGGAAAATCCAGTAATGCTATGTATAAAGTTAACCGGGAAAGTCTAAGTAAGTATGGTATTCTAATTGCCTTTGTCATTCTATGTGTGGTTCTTTCCATCATTACACCCAACTTTCTTACCCTAACTAATATATCAGTAATTGTCAAACAAGTGTCCATTAATGCTTTGCTGGCGTTTGGTGTTACATTTGTAATTATTACCGGAGGAATTGATTTGTCGCTAGGATCTATTGTAGCTGTTACGGGCGTAGTAGCTGCTTCTTTTGCTCACCCGGATACTTATCCGTTAATTGTACCTTTAGTTATTGGTTTACTGGTGGGTATAGCATTCGGAGCATTCAATGGATTTATTGTTACCAAAGCAAAAGTACCATCTTTTATTGTTACCCTCGGTACTATGACGATCGGGAGAGGGTTGGCTCTTATACTTAGCAAAGGCCGCCCGGTATCTAACTTGTCTGATTCGTTTAACTTTATCGGGGGAGGGAGTATAGCTGGCATTCCGGTACCAATTATTCTGCTGGGTATTATTTTTATTATTTGTTTACTACTCTTGAAAAAAACCACTGTTGGCCGATATATTTATGCCATAGGCGGCAATGAACAGGCAGCTAAAGCCTCTGGTATTGAGGTAAACAAAGTAAAGTTGTTGGTTTACACCTTAAGTGGCGCATTAGCTGCTTTGGCAGGTATCGTTCTGGCTTCGCGCATTACTACTGGTCAGCCAAATATTGGGGCAGGATTTGAGCTAACAGCTATAGCTGCGGCGGTGATCGGAGGGACTAGTACTTCGGGTGGGGTAGGCAGCATTACTGGAACCTTGCTAGGCGCTTTACTGATAGGCGTAATCAGCAATAGCCTGGATTTGCTCAATGTTAGTTCCTATTATCAGCAGGTAATTATGGGAGCCATTATCATAGTGGCCGTTTCTATAGATACGATAAGCAGATCTAAGAAGGATTGATTATAGGTATGCTTACTTGCACTAAATTTTACTCATACCTAAACATAGTTCAAAAACAATGTTTAGCTTTCATATAATCTACGATTCAATGAAGAACCAAGACTTACTATTTTCCATGCCTATAAAAATTGATATTCGAAAATACATTTATCTTTTTCCTTCAGCTCTAGTGATTGCTCTATTGTCCACGTCATGTGATTCATCGGGAAGTGGCGGGCAATCGGAAGAGGAAGATAAGATAGTAGTGGGTGCCACCATGCTGAGTATGCAGAATGAGTTTGTAGTAAATGTACATGATGAGATGGAGAAAAAAGCAGAGGAGTTAGGTGTAGAGTTGATTGTGAATGATGCGCAGCGGTCAGCCCTAAAGCAGGTGGAGCAGGTGGAAAGTTTTATTGCTCAAAAAGTAGATGTAATAGTGCTGAACCCATGCGAAGTAGAGGCCAGTTCGCCAGCAGTGCAGAAAGCACTAGCCGCCAATATTCCTATTGTTAATGTGAATTCTGCTACCAGTACCACGCCTACAGCTTTTGTAGGTTCTGATGATACTGAAGCCGGGCGAATGGCCATGCGTTTTATTGCAGAAAAATTGGGTGGCAAAGGCAACGTCATTATGATACACGGCTACATGGGACAAGCCGCCCAGATACAACGGGAAAAAGGGGCCAAAGAAGTGTTAAAGGAGTTTCCCAACTTGAAACTCATAGCCGAACAAACCGGAGAGTGGGACAGGGCAAAATCTATGTCGCTGATGGAAAACTGGATACAGTCGCATGGCAAAGGGATTAATGCCATATTTGCCCACAATGACGAAATGGGTATGGGTGCATTAAAGGCCTTGGAAGATGCAGGTTTGAAAAATAAAGTAATTGTGGTAAGTATAGATGCCATAGCTGATGCGCTTCAAGCCGTAAAAAGTGGTAGGCTAGATGCTACCGTTTTCCAGAATGCTCACCAACAAGGAGCTACGGCCATCGAAACGGCCGTAAAAATTGTAAAAAAAGAGCCTTACGAAAAGCAAGTACTTATCCCTTTTGAGCTGGTTACGCAACAGAATGTAGCAACGTATATAAAATAGAAAACCAATATATAGGAGAAGCCTTTATTGGTTTCTCCTTATTCCCGGAGTAAGGCATAAAAAAGGATAGGTCGAAACAGCTATCCTTTTTTATAGATAGTATATATAATTCTCTATAAAATACTTCAAATTAAATGATTACCTGTAAAAGGGCAACGTGTTAACACTTTCCTGACATTTTGTATGTAGGAGGTTTCAAAAAAAGCAAAATACAGTCAAAGATTGCTAAAAGTGGCATATCTTTAAATATTGCATTTAAATAATATTGTATTGTATTATATCATCTGAAATTAATTTTTCGTAAGTGTATAATTTACGATAAAGTTAAAACTAGGGTACACATCGCATTTTTAGTCAGTTCAATTAATAGTAGTCATACTGCTTAGTTATAAAGGTTTACTTCCATACGATTGACCCACTTAGCAGTAGAAAAGTTAATTTAACTAGTCGTTGTCCAGCTTTTTGAAAGATAAGGGGTATCCTGCTCATGGGATACAATGATTTATACATAAGCAACTAAGTCTGTATAAGTCTCTACGAAGAAAAACACAGTGCCTGTATATATTTTCACCTTATTACTACTAACATAACTTCTATGCCTAACTCTTTACTCTCGAGATGGAAGTATAGTATACTGCTACTTCTTTTCTGCGTCCCATTGGCTGGGGTTTTCGCTCAAGGCATTACAGTCAAGGGAAAAGTTTCTGATGACCAGGGACAAGGAATACCTGGGGTAAACGTATTGCTAAAAGGCACGACTACTGGTACTTCTACCGATGGAAATGGAGAGTATTCGTTAGCCGTGCCAAATGGGAGTGGAACATTATCCTACTCTTTTATTGGTTTTGTTAACCAGGAAGTTCCAATCAATAACCGCACTACAATTGATGTAACCTTGGCATCTGATGTAAAAGCACTGGAAGAAGTAGTAGTAGTAGGGTATGGTACCCAGAAGAAAGGGGAAATTACCAGTGCAGTTACTAAGATTGATGCAGAGCAGTTTAACAAAGGTAATATATCGGATGTTTCCCGCTTGTTGCAAGGAAAAGTGGCTGGTCTTTCTATTGCCCGGCCGGGAGGTGACCCTAACTCCCGTTCCTCCATCCGCTTAAGAGGGCTTTCTACCTTAGGGGCCAATACACAACCTTTGGTAGTAATAGATGGGCAGATAGGTGCCGACCTGAACACCGTTGACCCAAATGACATTAAAAGCATTGATGTATTAAAGGATGCGGCTTCGGCCGCTATTTATGGTACCCGTGGGTCAGCCGGTGTAATTATTATTACCACGAACAGTGGCGAAGTTGGCCCTCCGCAGTTTGCTTACAATGGGTTTGTTACGGTTGAAGACCCGGCCAAATTCACTCCCAACATGACGGCAGACGAATACCGGGCGTTAGGTAAAGGGACCGATTATGGAGCCAATACCAACTGGTACGATGAGATTTCCAGAACAGCTCTATCACATACACATAATGTTTCCTTGTCTGGCGGATCCGTGGGAACAACGTATAATGCCTCATTAAACTACCGTGACTTTCAGGGAGTGGCCATTAATACTGGTTTTGAGCAATTGAATGGCCGTTTAAACTTGGTACAAAAAGCTTTCAAAGATAAGCTGGTTGTGAATTTGAACCTGAATATGACTAAAAGAACCGGTCAGCTAGGGTTTCCCGAAGCATTTAAGTATGCGGCCATTTTTAACCCAACTGCACCCGTCCGCACAACCGATCCCTTATATGACCTTACCGGCAGTGGCTATTTTGAAAGCAACTTTGTAGACTATGCCAATCCAGTGGCTGTAATGGAGCAAAACACCAACGATCAGGATCTGAAAAGATTAAATATTACCGGTTCTGCCGAGTACGAGATTGTAAGAGGGTTGAAGTTTTTAGTTAGGTATGCACAGCAACATGTAAGCAATTACAGATGGTCTTACTTCCCCAGAAATTCCTTCCACTCCAGAAACCTGTTGGGGGTAAGTGGATTTGCTAGAGGAGGTTTTGCCTACAAAGCTGATGAAGAGAGTTTTAATCAGTTGTACGAAAATACCCTTTCATACTCAACTAATATCAATGCATTAAATATATCAGGGGTAGCAGGGTATTCTTACCAGGACTTCCAAAATAAAGGCTTTTCGGTACGGGCAGGCAATTTCCTGACAGACGTGTCAGCTGAAAACTTAAACACGGCCCAGGATTTTAGAGAAGGAAGAGCCGTCAGCAACAGTTATAAAAATGGTTCCAGGCTGGTAGCTTTCTTTGGAAGATTAAACCTGAATTACAATGATATTGCGTTTTTAACAGCTAGTTTACGGAGAGAAGGTTCTACTCAGTTTGGTGCAAATAACAAATGGGGGATGTTCCCCGCGGTAAGTGCCGGATTTGACTTAAGCCGGATTGTAGACATTCCTGGCGTAGATAACCTGAAGTTCCGGGCAAGTTATGGGGTAACTGGTGCATTGCCACCTATGTCGTATTTATCTCTTCCTACCCTGTCTCCTAGTACCTCCTCTTTCTATGCTGGAAATAACCGGTATCTGCCAAGTTATGGCCCGGACAAAAATCCTAATCCTGATCTGAAATGGGAAAAAAAGGCAGAGTTTGATGCAGGGGTTGATTTTGCCCTGCTAGATAACCGGTTAACAGGTACAGCAGATTACTATGTACGTAACACTTCTGATCTGATATTTAACGGAACTGTTCCTGTTCCACCGAACTTGGTTTCTACCACTTGGCTGAATATTGGGGTACTAAAAAGCAGTGGATTTGAGCTGGCATTAGGCTATGATGTATTGCGGGATGGACCATTTACATGGAATTCTTCTGGTAACTTTTCTACCTATAGTGTAACATTAGCAAGCTTAGATCCCAGATATGCTGCTCCTTATGTAGGAGCTACCAACTTGGGTACGCCAGGGCAGGAAGCCACTCAGATCACCAGAGCCGTGCGGGGAGAAAAAATAGGCATATTATGGGGCTTTAACTACGAAGGTGTAGATGAAGGAGGTAAATATAAGTTCAGAGACTTGAACAGTGATGGAAAAATTGATGATAATGACCGTTCTCAAATTGGGAATGGCCTTCCTAAATTTGAATTTGGCTGGACAAATACATTCAAGTATAAAAACTTTGACCTGAACTTTTTCATCCGCGGTTCTTTAGGGCATGATATTATTAACACCTACCGGGCATTTTATGAAAACCCCAATGTAGCCAGCAGTTATAACGTGGTAAATACCAAGTATTTTAATCCGGCTATTACCGATGGACAGATTTTCAGCAGCTTGTTTATAGAGAATGGATCGTTTGTGAAATTGGATAATGCTACACTCGGATATAATTTCAGCTTCCCAAAAAATACGGCCTTCAAAACACTACGGGTTTATGTGACTGGCCAGAATTTGTTCTTAATTACGGACTATACAGGGGTTGATCCGGAAGTACGGTATTCTGACAATACCAATCAGCTCAGCCAGAATTCACTTAATCCTAGCCCAACCGACAGCAATGCTCTGGCACCGGGTGTAGACAGAAGAGAAACGTGGGTGTTTACCCGGTCTTATACACTAGGAGTTAATCTTGGTTTTTAACATATACTTTGTAATAGTCAAGCTATTTAATAAACAGATGAAGCGCATTTCACTAACCAAAATATTCACAATAGGACTTCTGATGATGGCTGCCTGTACCGACCTGGACGAGGAAGATGTACTCTATGACACCGTTACTACAAAAACCTTCTATAAAAACGACCAGGAGCTTCTTTCTGCCATTGGAGGAGCCTATTCAAACTTATATGGGGCATTTGGTAGCAGTAGCCATATCTGGCCGGCCTATGAAGTAACCTCCGATGAAATAGTAGTACCAACCCGCGGAGCAGACTGGGGCGATGGTGGCCACTGGGTACGATTAAAGCTACATACCTATACGCCACAAGATCCTGTGCCTACCAACACCTGGAACTTTCTATACAGAGGCGTTAATACCTGTAACCGGGTTTTAGCCACCTTAGAGCCTTTGGGTACAGATGTTTCTAAAGCATATATAGCCGAGTTAAAAGCACTTCGGGCTATTTATTATTATTGGTTGTTAGATTTATATGGCAATGTGCCGCTAAGTGTAGATGCTACAGCCACCGAAGCACCCACTAATAGTACCCAGCAAGAAGTATACAACTTTATAGAGAAAGAACTGCTGGACAACCTTCCGGCATTGCAGAAAACTGGCCCGGCCGATGAAGCTACCTATGGCCGCGTAAACTATTACACAGCCCAAACAGTGTTGGCAAAGCTGTACCTGAATGCGCAAGTATACACCGGCACACCGCAATGGGCTGAAGCCATTGCAGCTTGTGATGAGGTTATTAATTCAGGTAAATATGCGTTAATGGCCAATTACCGGGATAATTTCAAGCGGGATAACAAAGGCTCCACAGAGTTTATATGGGCTATACCCTACGATGAAATTCAGGCAACCGGCTTCACCATGCCTCACATAACCTTACACATGGCTTCACAAGGCCAGTTGAACATGACGGCTCAACCATGGAATGGGTTTGCAACTGTGCAGGAGTTTTACCAATCCTACATCGATCCTGTACAAAATCCTGGGCCACAAGGTAGCGTAATAGGCCTTGATCCGGCAGGAACGCCAACAACAGGTACCGTCGATGAACGGTTATCTAACTTTATTGTGGGTCCGCAAACCTTTCCGGATGGGTCTCCTGTGCTTGATGGTGGGGCTGATCCTGCTGATCCGAATGGTCCACCAATGACCTTTACTCCCTATATTAATGAATTGCAACCCAATGCCTGGCGGCAGTCTGGTGCAAGAATTGGTAAGTGGGAAATTTACAGAGGCAATAATGGCAACCTTAGCAACGACTATGCAATTTTTCGCTATGCCGATATTTTGTTAATGCGGGCAGAAGCTGTAGCCAGGCAAAGTGGCAACTGGAACGATGCCTATACCCTGGCAATAGTTAACCAAATACGGGCAGAGCATGGGGGTGTAGAGCCTTTTCCAGCTATAACTGAAGATATTTTTCTGGCTGAACGGGGTAGGGAAATGTTTGCTGAAGCCTTTAGAAGGCAGGATTTGCTCCGCTTTGGTAGATATAACAATGCCTGGCGTTTCCATCCGGCAGATCCAAGTCCCCATGTTAACTTGCTGCCTATACCGGAAACCCAGATTAATGCCAATCAAAAACTAAAACAAAATCCTGGGTATTAATAAGGTCAAATCAATTTAGTATATTCCATATGAAATAAGGAATGCAAGGTAGGTTCACTTGCATTCCTTCCTTGTATTTTTCATTACGACTCTCTTACAGAGCTAAATTAAAGAAGCAATAGGTTAGTCTATTGCTGAGGAAAGGGTTTACGAAATGGTTTTTTTGAATGCGTATAAATGTGCCCTATTCAATTTCCTGCTGTGCTTAGTGTTTCTTAGTGCTTGTAAAAATACTAGCAATCCCGTTGCTAATACTACTTCTCCTGCTTCCTCAAATTATCTCTTTACGCTTCTTTCGGCTCAACATACCGGCATTGCTACAGAGAACACCATTACTTACTCGGAAGAGTTTAATCCTTATACGTTCCGCAATTATTTTAATGGGGGAGGAGTAGCGATAGGCGACATCAATAATGATAACCTGCCCGATCTGTTTTTCTGCTACAATCAACAATCCAATAAATTATACCTTAATAAAGGAAATTTTCAGTTTGAAGACATTACCGAGCAGGCAGGCGTTGGTTCTGATGGTGTGTGGTCTACTGGCGTAACAATGGTAGATGTAAATGGAGATGGTTGGCTGGACATCTATGTTTGCAAATCCGGAGACCCCAATGGAAAGCAACGGAGCAACGAGCTTTTTATCAATAATGGCCCAGATAATGAAGGCGTAAGCTTTACAGAACGTGCCCATGAATATGGCTTAGACCACACAGGATTATCGACACATGCTGCCTTTTTCGATTACGACCGGGATGGAGATTTAGACTGCTATTTACTTAATAACTCATTCCGCTCAGTTGGAAATTATGACTTAATTCAGGATCAGCGGAAAATTGCAGATACATTGGGAGGAAACAAACTTTACCGGAATGATCATAACCGATTCGTGGATGTAACGGAATCAGCAGGCATCTATAGCAGCCGGATTGGCTTTGGCCTGGGGGTGACGGTGAGTGATATCAACAACGATGGCTGGATGGATATTTTTGTCTCCAATGACTTTTTTGAGCGCGATTATCTTTACCTTAATCAGCAGGATGGAACCTATAAAGAAGCCATAGAAACCTATGTACGGGAGTTAAGCATGAATTCGATGGGGGCCGATATTGCCGACATTAATAATGATGGCTACCCTGAAATTTATGTAACCGACATGTTGCCGGAAACAGAAGCCCGGATGAAAACAAAAACAACTTTTGAAAACTGGAATAAGTATCAAACCAATATTAACAGTGGCTATTACAAACAGTTTATCCGGAATGCCTTGCAGCTTAACTCTGGCCCTGTTTATTGTGCAGATGGAAAAGCTAATGAAGTATATTTCACGGAGATAGGGCGCTATGCGGGGGTACATGCCACCGACTGGAGTTGGGGCGCTTTGATCACTGATCTAGACAACGATGGCTTCAAAGATATTTTTGTCGCCAATGGCATTTTCAAAGATATTACTGATCAAGATTATATACAACATACGGCTAATTCTGCTTCAGACATCCGGCAGCAAATTCTTAACAAAGAAAAGAATATTATAACCAAACTAATTGATGCAATTCCCTCAGAGGCGGTATCCAATTATGCCTTTCACAACAGAGGGGATCTGAGGTTTACAAACAAAGCCAAAGAATGGGGATTGGATCAACCTTCCTTTTCCAATGGCTCAGCCTATGGAGACTTAGACAATGATGGGGATTTAGATTTAGTGGTCAACAATGTAAACATGCCTTGCTTTGTCTACCGCAATGAATCGGTGCAAAAGCTGCCCGAGCATAAGTATCTGAAAGTGTCTTTGCAGGGAGCAGGGGCTAACCGCTATGGCATCGGGGCTAAGGTAACGTTGTTCTATGACTCCACCCTGTCCTATCAGGAGCAGATGCCTATGCGCGGCTTTGAGTCGAGTGTAGACTATAGACTTAACTTTGGTGTAGGAAAAGCAACGAAAATAGACTCACTTGTCGTGCAGTGGCCGGATGGCAAAGTGCAGGTCTTGAAAGAGCTAGCCGTTAATCAACATCTGCTCCTCAAGCAGCAAGAAGCAAAGCTACCTTCCACGCCTGGACAGCAACTAGCACTACCTACTTTGTTTGCTGAGGCTACTAGGGATTATGGATTAGATTTTGTGCATGAGGAAAACCTTTTTTCTGACTTTGACCGTGATAAGCTTTCCTTCCACATGCTTTCCTCGCAAGGTCCTGCCTTAGCCAAAGGGGATGTGAATGAGGATGGCTTGGAAGATATCTACTTAGGAGGAGCCAAAGGCCAGGCCGGTGCCTTGTATGTGCAGTTGAGTGATGGCTCATTTACTAGATCTAATCAAGTTTTGCTAGAAGCAGATAAGGAAAGTGAGGATACAGATGCTTTGTTTTTTGATTGTGACCGGGATGGAGATATGGATTTGTATGTGTGCAGTGGGGGCAATGAGTTTTCTCCCAATGCCGCCCCTTTGCTGGATCGCTTGTACATCAATGAAGGCAAGGGCACGTTTTCCAAGTCTCCCCAGCTGCTGCCTTCCTTCATCTTTGAGAGCAGCAGCTCGGTGGCAGCAGCAGACTATGATGGCGATGGAGATCAGGATCTGTTTGTGGGGGTGCGCTTGAAGCCTTTCCGCTATGGACAAGCCTGCAAGAGCTACCTGTTACAAAACGATGGCAAGGGGCAGTTCAACGATGTGACTAGAGAGCTAGCTCCCGGGCTGCTCAAAGCAGGCATGGTTAGTGATGGCG